>PVMO01019354.1_pt1 | contig 1267245 bp, 997 predicted proteins | sample 1853421 | NCBI WGS metagenome assembly PVMO01 (sample SAMN08533511, study PRJNA380276) | Human gut metagenome, whole genome shotgun sequencing project.
TGAATATGGAAAGCCATTCGATATATGCGCCTATATCATCCGCCTGAGTTTCATTGAAAATCCGAATGGCTCTACGATATGCAATTATGACTCTGCGAGCTAAAACGACTCCAAAAACGACTAACCAGGCAGCTAAAGCAAATAAAGAGAATTTTTGCATGATTCCGCTTGGCAACAGGAACAACACAACTCCGGAAAGAGTTGAAAATATAATCCATAAAATGATATGTGTCCACACACGCCGTTTGGTAATGTAAAAACGATCAAGCAACATTATCAATGCCGAACTGAACAGAGAATAGCACAGAAAGTATGTGGACATGTTCATCAATATGGCAGAATCCGCATTTTTGAATCGGATACCAAAGAAGAAATGTACCGAATAGTTTGCTGAAAGCAGCAACATAGCTATACCCATAATCTGTCGGGAGCGGAGATAATTTGTGAAAATTTTCTTTTCAGGAGTCTTTGCAAACAAAAAATAAAAGCCGAAGAATAACATTAACGGCAGTGCGGTACAAAGTGAAAAACTGTATATAGATGGTTCCATTGTTATGCTTATTTAGTTTTGATACAAATTTTGATAAATTTCCGAATTATAAGCCAGTTGGGATAAAAAACAGAAATATCTCCGAGTGCTTGCTGCTTGAGTTAAAATGTCAAGACCGACTCACCTAAGATCTTGCATCAACGTGCTCTAAGTCACAAATTACATTAATTTTGGGAAGAAATCATTAGGTCGTTGCTCCTTCTCTCCATGAACGAATTCAATACTCAAATTCAGTATATCTTGCGCTTTATTTGCATATGGTATATTTACTTTTGAGTCTTTCAATTGTAAATAATGAGTCACCAATGCAAACTTGCTCGATAAATGGTATAAGGTTACCATTTTTATCAAGCGACTCTTTGCCCAATATTTATACCTTATCTGCACGTTTCTTATTAAAATCAAATAATGTGAATGAAGTATTTTTTTTCATTACAATTCTTTATAAGGATTATGTTCAGGAAGCCTAATGAGTTCTTTTATATCAACTTCCAGACATTGAGCTATCTGTATTAATGCTTCTAAAGGTGGTTGACAAGCATTGGTACACCATTTGGAAATGGTTGCTTGGTCTCTACCAAGTTTCTCTGCAAGCCATTTGTTCGTTTTCCCCTTTTCTGCAAGCATAACTTTTATACGATTAAGATTTTTCTCAGCCATTGCGTATATTATTATTGTTTTCGGTTGCAAAGATACTCATTCTTCTCCAAATATCGTTTGTTAAATCCGAAAATCATTATAAAAAGCGGAAAATAATTTGTCTAATTAGAAATTCCGTTGTTTTTTGCATGATTTACAGTGACTCTTTCCCTCGATATCATGCATATCAGTATATTCTGTTAAAAGGAAAACAGATGTGCCTACTTATAATTTTTGGAGTTGATTTATGAATACCAAAATCGGAAAATTGCCGTTGTTTTCAGTGTTAATTTATGTTTTCTCATGCTTTCATTTTGTGGTTTCTCAATTATGTTGTTCCTAATTTGTTTCTTTTATCTACATTATGTCTAAAACAACATTGATTATCAGTGTATTACGACTAATCAGCAAGATTTCAAGAAAAAGTAATTATGGGAACACGTTTACCCGCTAAACTTTGGTTGGATGAAGTAGAGGACTCTTGTATGTCGCAGATTATGGATTTGACTTCACTGCCTTTTGCATTTAAACATATTGCCATCATGCCTGATGCGCATGCGGGAAAAGGAATGCCTATTGGCGGTGTGTTGGCTACCAATGGTGTGATTGTTCCCAATGCTGTGGGAGTGGATATCGGTTGTGGTATGTGTGCGATTAAGACGAATCTAAAAGCGGAAGGTTTTAGTTATACGGATTTGACTTCCATTATGTCGAAGATTCGTGCAGTTGTTCCTTTGGGATTCGATCATCAGAATAAAAAGCAGGATCAGGAATTGCTTCCGCAAGGATTCGACTTTGAAGAGATGCCTGTTTTGAAGAATCAGTACGAGGCTTGTTTGAAGCAGATAGGAACTCTGGGAGGTGGAAATCACTTTATTGAGATTCAAAAAGATACCGCGACGTCTGATGTTTGGGTGATGATTCACTCCGGAAGCCGTAACATTGGTTTGAAGGTTGCCAATCACTATAATAAGATTGCGCAATATTGGAATGAGAAATGGTATTCTGAAATGGTATCGGGACTAGCTTACCTGCCAATGGAGACACAGATGGCAAAGGATTATTTCCGTGAAATGAATTACTGTGTGGCCTTTGCCTTTGCCAACCGTCAGTTGATGATGACTCGTATTTGTGAAGCCATCCAGGCAGTGAAACCTGAAACGGACTTTGATCCTATGATTAATATTGCCCATAACTATGCAGCTTGGGAGAATCACTTCGATCAGGATGTGATTGTACACCGAAAAGGTGCTACGCGTGCCTATGAGGGCGAGATCGGTATTATCCCCGGATCTATGGGTACCAAGTCTTATATTGTTGAGGGACTGGGTAATCCGGAGAGTTTCAAAAGCTGTTCGCATGGTGCAGGTCGATTAATGGGAAGAAAGGATGCCTGTCGCCGTTTGTCACTGGATGAAGAGAAGGAGAGAATGGATCAGCAAGGTATCATTCACGGACTTCGTTCGCAGAACGAACTGGATGAAGCACCGGGAGCTTATAAAGATATTGCGCAAGTGATAGCGAATGAGCGGGACTTGGTGAAGCCGTTGGTGGAGCTGGCTCCAATGGCGGTGATTAAGGGATAATGTCATGCCATGTTTAAAGGAGTATCTAGCGTATGGACATAAAAAAAGGAGCAACGCCTTGCTCCAACCTTTGTTAACCTTAAATCTAATACTATGAAAAACACAATGCAAAGATACAGACTATTGCGAAATTAGCAAATAATCCAAGAAAAAAAGTATGTTTTATAACATTGATTAAGAATTGGTTTTCTCAATTCAATTTTTATTAAGAGATTTGACAGACCACATGTGAAGAATCAACTCTCTACCACCGTATGCTTCTTAGAGTAGATTTAATGAGTGGCAATATACCACGCTGTTTCGTTCTTTTTTGAAGCACCCGGATTAGTGCTTGGGTCGGAAATCGTGATTCCGGAGAAAGTATTGATATCAATTCTTTCTCCATAGTAGGAGGAAGAGATTGCTGTAAAATACTGTTTGGTATTCCTTTTAAAGGGTACAGTGCGTTTCAGCTGTTCGTTGAATTGTTCTAATAGATCCGGATCGGAACATAGTTTGGAAACGTAATCGCCGTAATCAAAGAATATGGTAGGCGTATATCCGTCTAATCTTTGTAATTCGCCCGTTAATTCTTCGTTAAACGTATAACGCTGATTTATTTCTTTCATAATAGCCGCCAGGTTGTCTAATTCCGAGCAATCAGTAACACCGATTGTTCCGCAGGGAGTCACATAATTTGAATAAAAAGAATAGAAACCGTCACAGACCTTTTCGTAATCTATATTTCCGATTAAGTACTGGCCTATCTTGTCGTATGGCATCCCATAGGCCATTATTTCACTTGTAGAAGCTATCAAGTGGCTTGTTACGTTTTTAAGGTCATAGGCAACCTCTACCGTAGACATATAGCAGTCATCGAAAAGTATATATTCCATCTTTAGGCCCGCGTTCGAAATACCTCCGGCAAGCGTAGTAATATCAGTTTGATATTTCGTTTGTGTTCCTCCAAAAAAACGTGTCATCGGTGCATGTTCATACTCCCAGTGCTTTTTACTAATCTGCAAGCTGCTGCGTGAAACTGCTCTCGATACAGGTATCCATCCCATTCCGTGACATCCGATAATCATTGCATATCGTTTGGCGGGAGCATAGGTTTGTACATCGTTCAAAATAGAAGTGATGCCCTCTGCGGTTGTATAGGTAGGATCTGGATAATCGTAGTTTTTTAAAGTCTTCTGTACACTTTTGCCATTCTCATAGACAAGTTCGGAGAGAGTGGCTTTGGTGGCCGATGTACATATAAATACGATCACCCGTTCATTCTTCAATATATTGTTTCCGATGATACTTTTCAAATCGGCAATGTTCTGATAGAAAAAAGAAGTGAGATTGTTCGACCAGGGTAGATACATGAACACCGTCTGTTCATTATTCGAACGAACAACAGGATCAGTCGGATCGGGATCTGTCGGATCAGTAGTTGAGTCATCCGTTTGCCTTGTAGTTGGAGAGGTAGAAACAGGATCCTCTTTCTCACATGAAATCATGCCAAAAGAAAGAAATAATACAAAGAGGATTGATTTCATCAGACGATAATATGGTTGCATTGTTTCCATTATTCTACAAGGATTAAATAATCTTTTTATATGTAACGTAAAAAGAGAACCTTTTGATCTGTCTTATCGAGACATAATTGACATCTCTCTTTTTGCAAAGTTATTGAAAAATAGCGTAATTCCTATATTATCATGAATAAGAAAAAGGAGAGAGCTTACGTATAGACATAAAAAAAAGGAGCAACGCCTTGCTCCAACCTTTGTTAACCTTAAATCTAATACTATGAAAAACACATTGCAAAGATACGGACTATTGCGAAATTAGCAAATATTCCAAGAAAAAAAGTATGTTTTATAACATAGATTAAGAATTTGATATTCCAATTCAAATTTTATTAAGACTTTTTGATTGCTTTATCTTCCTCTAATCCCTTTGACATATACTTTCAATTAGGTATCCTGAAATCATTCGGAGAACAACCTGTGATTTTCTTAAATAACCGGCTGAAATACTGTGGATTCTGAAAACCCAGCTCTTGCGTTATCTGATTGATTGTTTTATCAGTATTCACCAACCAATCTTTGGCAATCTCGAAGCGTTTGAACTCGATATACTCTTTAAATGATTTCCCCGTTTCATACTTCAGTAAGTCGTTGAAATATTCAGGAGACAAATGAAGCAGGTTCGCGCAATACTTATGTGAAAGTATATCGACAGTCGGTACCTGTTTCGTCTCGAAATGGTTATTTATGATTTTATCGAATTGTTTGATAATCGTTTTATTCGCTTCATTACGTGTAATGAATTGGCGTTCGTAGAAACGGATACAGTAATCCAGCAATAATTCTATATACTTGGAAACTATCTTCTTGCTATGTCGGTCAATGCAACGTTCGAGTTCCTGGTTTATTTTATCCATAAACCCCAGAATGATTTGCTTCTCGCGCAAAGATATATGTAATGCTTCTTCAGGCAGATAAGAGAAGAAAGTATAGTTATGTATATTAAGTCCGAGCGGAGTGCCACAAATCAGATCGGGATGAAAAGCCAATATCCATCCTTTGGAAGGAAAATTCTTACTGTTTTCCTTCATATTGATAGACTCTCCGGGACTAAGGAAGAGCAAAGTACCATCCGAAAAATCATAATACTGGTGACCATACATATACGCTTCACATTTACACTCACTCAATAGAATCGTATAAAAGTCGAACTTGATGCCCGTATGAGCTGACAAGTCAGCCTTTGAGAGATCGATGACACTTACCAGCGGGTGTAGTGTCTTACTCCCCAGGCAACAATTGCATTGATGCACGGTTCCTATTTTGAGTACTTTATCTCCCATGATGTTGAGACTCCTGTATCTAAAATACGTCTAGTTTTTTTGTTTATATTCGTTCGGGGTGCAGCCGACATGCTTTTTAAATAACCGACTGAAGTGCTGTGGATATTGAAATCCCAGTTCATAAGCTACCTGGCTGACAGTTTGAACACCTTCCAGTATTCTTTCTTTGGCCAGTTCGATAATCCGGCACTGGATATATTCCTGTGCAGTTTTTCCGGTTTCCTTCTTTATCAGGTCCCCGAAATAATTAGGAGAGAGGCATGCCTTGTCTGCAAAGTATTTCACGGATGGCAGTCCTTCGGTCATTGCCACCTGATTTTGGAAATATTCGTCCAGTAATTGCTCGAATTTAACGACTATATCTTTATTCGCCTGATTGCGTGTAATGAACTGCCGTTCGTAGAAACGCATACAGTAATCCAATAGCAGTTCGATATTCCGTACGATAAGTTGCTTGCTATGCTTGTCGATAGTATGCTCCAGTTCGAGCCGGATTTTATGTATGCAATCGGTTACGATTTCTCTTTCCTGATCTGAAAGATGCAATGCCTCATTTACCTCGTAAGAGAAAAAAGTATAGTTTTTGATATTCTGTCCTAATGAAGTTCCACGGATTAAATCGGGGTGGAATAAAACCCCAATCGACTTGGTACGGGGAGCCGTTCGGTTACGGTTGTCTATTCCGCTCACTTGTCCCGGTGCCATACAGACAACCGTTCCTTCCTGATAATCGTAATTCTTACGTCCGTATGTGAGATCCCCGCATTTGGCATCTTTCAGGAACAGACAATAGAATCCGATGTTCATACGGATATACTCAACCGACTTGGTAGCTTTTGAGAAGTCGATTACATTAACTAAAGGGTGCAATGTCTCCAGTCCAAACAACTGGTCATACTGATCGACGGTTTCAATTTTTGTTATTTCATCCATATGCTTTGTTATTAATCTGATACAAAGATAAAACATTTGGAGGTATCTTTTTTATTTCATACCTCAAATCAGTAATAAGGGTACAAGAATCAGTAATCTGTATACTACATAAACTTGCGGGCGGAAAAATAAATGGCAATGATTGCTGGAAGTAAGTCATGGAATTGATATATTTGCTCCGGAGAATATAAAAAAACAGGTTTTATGAAAGCATTATTCATTGGAGGAACGGGTACTATCAGTACAGATGTAGTTGCATTGGCGCAACAGAGAGGGTGGGAGATTACTCTCCTTAACCGCGGCTCAAAAAAAATGCCGGAAGGAATTCACAGTATCATTGCGGATATTAATGATGAAGAAGCTGTGGCAAAAGCCATCGCACTTGAACATTACGATGTGGTTGCGCAATTCATCGGTTATACGGCAGAAGACGTAAAGCGTGATATCCGCCTGTTTCAGAATAAAACGCGGCAATACATCTTTATCAGCAGTGCCTCTGCCTATCAAAAGCCATTAACCGATTATCGCATTACCGAAAGCACCCCTCTGGTCAATCCCTACTGGCAGTATTCCAGAAACAAGATAGAAGCGGAAGAAGTATTGATGTCAGCCTACCGGACAAGTGGCTTTCCGGTGACCATCGTTCGTCCCAGCCATACCTATAACGGAACCAAACCTCCCGTAGCCGTACATGGAGATAAGGGAAACTGGCAGATTCTCAAACGGATTCTTGACGGAAAACCTGTCATTATTCCCGGTGATGGCTCCTCTTTGTGGACACTGACTCACTCCAAAGATTTTGCCAAAGGCTATGTCGGACTGATGGCGAATCCACATGCCATTGGGAACGCTTTTCATATCACTACCGATGAAAGTATGACTTGGAATCAGATTTACCAGACAATCGCCGATGCGTTAGGCAAACCTCTGAACGCATTGCACGTAGCATCCGATTTCCTTGCCAAACATAGCGATCATTATGATTTCAGGGGGGAACTCTTAGGAGATAAAGCGGCTACGGTTGTTTTCGATAATTCGAAGATAAAGCGGCTCGTCCCAGATTTTATATGCCATATCTCTATGGCGGACGGATTGCGGCAAGCTGTACATTATATGCTTTCTCATCCGGAAACTCAAACACCCGATCCGGAATTTGATTCGTGGTGTGACCGTATAGCCAATGCAATCAGTGCGGCAGACAAAGCCTTCTGATTTTCCTGATTTTAATAAGTACCTGCCACTAATTAATTGCTATTTTTTAGGCACGGATTACACGGATTAACGCGGTTATTTTTCAGCAATGATAACCCTAAAGACCGTGACATACGTGTAATCCGTGCCTAATTATTATTTAATAAGGAACATTTCTTCCTTGCTGCACCTCAATTCGTATTCCGAAATTACCATTGGCAGATTTCAGTTCGAACGCTCCCCGGAAATTATTCCTTTCCCAAGGCATAGCGCTACGGTTAGGCACCCGCCAGCCATCCTTGTTGTAATCTCCGTAAGTATTGATTCTCATTCCGTTTTTCAGTTTGAAAGATCCCATCTGCATAAACTGTGGAGAAGAAGACAATCCCCAACCATATCCGTATCCAAAACCGGCAAACCCGGAGTAAGAAGACGAAGAAAAAGAGTCGGTGAATCCTTGAGAATAGGTAATATCCGTGTTTAAACGAAAGAGCTGATTATAATCTTTCGTCATATTAGGCATATCTAAATTAAACTTGGGAAGTTCGGGAGTTGCTACGTTCATTAACCCCATATCCAGCAGAAAACCACCAAACTCTTTGATATTGGTAGATGGAGCACGACGAATACTATCGGAAGGAATTTCCGACTGTGCGGATGCAAAACCGACCGATAATATCAGCGAAAGAAATAGAATCAGTTTTTTCATCTTCGTAAAGGTTGATTTACCACAAAGATAGATAATTTCCACCTGACTATCCGCTTCCGTTATGTTTTCTTAGAAAAAAACTTATCTTTTCAATTTAATCACCGGATAAACGACAGGAGCCGTCTCCCATTTCCTTTTCATCGGGTTGTATGAGCGTTCCATACCTCCATGGAGTTCGATATAATCGTTGAACTTGATTTCAAGCATCATGCCATAACCGCTTTGCGGATAGATAGGAGTGAGATATCCCTGCGAAGCATTTCGTTCGCCATTCACAGAATATTCGCCGAAAGCCCGTATACGCAGAAATTTATTAATCCGGTAAGCGGCCGAACCGCTAAAACCAAAATCATTTCTGGCACCATGTTGGAAAGAAGGCATTGTGTACTTGGCACTGAACAGCCCACCTGAAAGCTCCCATCGTTCATTAGGGGCATACGTATAAATGGCACCTACCTGAATATGCGTCCCCATGGTAGGATACGTATTATGCAAACTATACGTACTTAAATAGCTGTTAGCATTGATCCCGAAAATATCCGACCGATTATAGTCACGGCTGAAGGGATCGAAAGAAGTACCCAGTCTGGGAGTAGGCCAGGGAGTATCCATAAATTCGGGAGGAGATATATGAAGCGTCATGCTATCCGTTTGAATGGTTGGCTTCCTGTCGTTCGGCGTTATATTCATATCGGGTAAGATGAAGCCCTCCTTATCCATATTTAATGGCTGCTTTTGCTCCGGTGGCAGAAGAACCGCACGGCCGATGCTATCCTTTTTTACTTCCACCTGTTGCGCAAATGCGGTACAGGTACAAAGTAAAAACATAAATCCTGTGAACTGTCTTTTATTCATGGCACTTTGCGGTGTTAAAGAGTTTAGTTGACAATCAGTTTATAACCGATTCCCCGTACATTGACAATACGTATCTGTTCATCTTGCGAGAGTTTATGCCGCAATTTGGTAATGAACACATGCAAGCTTCGGGAATTGAAAAAACTGTCGTCTCCCCAAAGTTCGAGCAAGACATCCTGCGTGTTGACCACCTGATTCCGGTTTTCGCAAAGCCGTTTCAAGATTTCCGATTCACGATGAGAGAGTTCCTGTCTCGTTCCTGCGTGTAATAAAGTTTGTGCAACAGGATCAAACAGATAGCTTCCTATCTCAAAATGATTGGCAACCTTATTCTCTGTGAAGAGAAAAGCCTTTCCCATCAGTGCTTTGATTCGGATAATCAGCTCTTGTATACCGAAAGGTTTTTTCAGGTAATCATTCGCTCCGAGTTCAAACCCCTCCACCACATCATTGATGGCCGAACGGGCAGTCAGGAATAAGACAGGAGTCTGTTTATCCGTCTGGCGGATGCGACGTACCATTTCAAAGCCATCCATTTTCGGCATCATCACATCGGCTACAAGTACATCCGGATGAAGTTCGAAGAAAAGGCTTAGTCCTTCCTCACCGTCATTCGCCGTATGAATGATAAAATCATTTTCTTCAAGTGTATCCTTGATAATCATGGCGAGCGTCTGTTCGTCTTCTACCAGTAATACGGTAATTTTGTTTTTACTCATGATTTTATGGGTTTATAAAGTAATGGTAAAAGTGCTTCCTTTGTCCGGTTCACTTTTTACGGTGATAGTTCCTCCATGTTTTTCGACCATACTCTTGACATAGAACAGTCCTAGTCCGTAACCTTTTATATTATGAAGATTACCCGTCGGGACCCGGTAGAATTTATCAAATATGTGCTTTTGTTTATCAAGTGGAATCCCGATTCCCCGGTCGGTAACGCTGACGGTTACTGTCCCCCCAGTCTGTCGGCAGGAAATAGACAATTCGGCTTCCTCTTTCGAGTATTTCACTGCATTATCTATCAGGTTACTGATGATGTTGCTGAAATGCGTACGGTCGGCTACAATGACAAGCGTTTCCGGTTGAATATCCAATTCGATATGTACAGGCTTGTCCGCTTTTAGCTGGTGCTGCTCCATGAGCGGAGTAATCAACTCCTTCAGGTTGATTTCCTCCGGATGCAAACGAAACGTTTTGCGACGCTCCATTCCCATGGATAAAATCTGTTCCACCAGCCCGCTAAGCCTTTGCAACTGCTCCTGACTGATGCGTAGATACTGGTCGCGCTTGCTTTTCTCTTCCGCCTGGTTAAAGTTCAGTAATGCGTCATTAGCCGCATAGGCTACGGCAATGGGAGTCTTTAATTCGTGCGTGATATTATTGGTAAAATCACTTTTCATTTCATCCAGCGTTTTCTGTTTCAGAAGCGTCCGGATAAGGAACCAGAAAGAGAATCCGAGAATCAGAAGAATTACAAATGAAGTGACCAGAATACCTGTCATCTGCTTTAACACCAATGAATTGATCGGCTCGAACACCAGTTGGTAGCGTTGGCTGTGATGCATATTAAATTCATAGTCATAGCGGATTGCCTTGGGACTGGGAATATAACTGCTATCTCCCGCAATACCTAATGTATCGGTATATACAATGGAAGAATCGGCACTGATTCCGGTATAAATCAAAAGAGTGTGATGAGGAATAGAGAGATTATGCTCTTTCATCACATGGGTGAGCAAACTGTCATATCGCTGCAGGTTGACATCTATATAAGTGTCCACACCCGAATGAATACCCTGCTGAATACTCATTAACAGCTCCTTTAGCGAATCTTGCTTTTTCAATAACACATCCAGCCCGTTCTCGCTACTTGCAACAGGTGTAGAATCTTCCGGAGCGTTACCAACGGTCTTTACCGTATCCGTAGTAGTTTCTGTCCGGGAGTGTATCGTATCCTGACGGCTACTATCCGTATAAGAAATCGTTTGTTTAGTCACTAATGAATTGCCGTCCGCATCATATCCGGCTGATACCGTCAGCGAACCGTGTTCCACATTATCTTTTTGCAAATCATTTACCCGGAGCACGACCTCGTTAAAGTCACTCGTCTGCATCGCATCTCTGATATTGCTCTCCATTTCCATCTTCATAGACCGGTAAAGCCCTGTCAACCAATAAGCTTGATAAACAAAGATTCCGATTAATGAGCAGATAACCAGTATGACAATATGTTTTAGTAGTAATTTCATACTGACAAAGATAATAGGAAACTATTCTTATTCTTCTCTTTGATAAGACTAAATAACACTAGATAAGCCAGTGATAACGCAAATTTCCATTTTTTCTACCGTATTTTGTCGTATTCCAAAAATAAAGACGAAATGAAACGGATTAATTTACTATTTATGTCTCTTCTATGTGTGTGGATATCCGCTACAGCACAAGTCGGACAACAGTCACAGGAACCTGTCGACAGTATCAAGAATATAGGTTATATGGATAGTTTGTTTCAGGAACTGCCCGAAGTGATGATTATAGGTGAACGCCCTATCGTGAAAGCCGAACAAGGCAAACTCGTGTATGACGTGCCGAGACTGGTGGGCAACCTGCCTGTGGATAATGCCTATGATGTTGTGAAAAATCTTCCGGGTATAGTAAATATGAATAATAGTCTGATGTTGGGAGGACAGGAGGTAACTGTTGTCATCAACGGAAAAGTGACCACTCTGTCTGCCGAACAATTGGATGCTTTATTAAAATCGATTCCTGTCAGCCGGATTGAAAAGGCGGAAGTGATGTATTCCGCTCCGGCACGCTATCAGGTACGCGGACCGATGATTAACCTGATATTAGCACCCGGCACAGGACAAGCATCTTCCCTTCAAGGAGAACTCTATACAGCTTTTAACCAACATCACTACGAATCTTTGGCAGAACGTGGAAGTCTTCTGTACTCCGGACGTAAATTCTCTGCAGATCTTCTTTACTCTTACTCTTATGATCGTGACCGAAGGATTACGGAGAAAGAAGCACTTCACACATTAGCCGATGGTTCAGCGCATCAGATGGATATGGATGAAATAATGACTTCCCGTACCAACAGTCATCAGATACGTCTCGGAATGGATTACTCTCTAGCAGAAGATCATCTGTTAAGCCTGGTCTACACAACAGCTTTTACCGATTCCAAACATTATTCCATAGCTACCGGTGCGCAAAACTCTGTTACCGATTCACAGGGAGACAGCCAGCTCCATAACGCAAAGTTAGATTATCAACCCCCTTTCGGGCTGAAAGCTGGAGTGGCATTTACATCCTATCATTCTCCCGGCAGCCAATTATTATATAGCACGATGGGAACAGAGACAATGAATTTCTTAAGCCGCGATAAACAACAAATCAATCAATGGCGTTTTTATGCCGGGCAAGAACATACCTTAGGCAAAGGGTGGGGATTGAATTATGGTATGGCTTACACGACCGCCTTAGACCATAGTTACCAGAAATATTACGATCCTGAAGCAGACCACTTACTGCCGGATAATAATATGGCCTCCCGCCGTCGCGAACAAACCCTGAATGTTTATGCAGGACTGAATAAGAGCTTTGGCGATAAACTCTCGGCCGATGTTTCCCTGGCAGCAGAGCAATATCATACAGATATCTGGAATGGATGGAGCCTCTATCCGGTAGCTAATCTGACTTATATGCCTGCCGCCGGACATGTCCTGCAACTCTCATTGAGTAGTGATAAGGAATATCCTGAATACTGGAGCGTGCAGAACTCTATTTCTTACATGGGAGCCTATTCTGAAATTCAAGGTAATCCCTATCTTAAACCTGCAACGAACTATGAAACGAGTTTCACTTATATATTGAAAAGCAAGTACGTCTTTTCTGCCTTTTATAGCTATACAAAAAACAACGAAATGCAAACCCTTTACCAGTCACCTGAACGTTTGGTGGAGATTTACAAGCTCTTCAACTTTGATTTTTCATCGCAGGTCGGATTAATGATGACAGTTCCCTTCAAGGTAAAAAAATGGCTGGACTCCCGTATTACAGCCATCGGCTTTCGCTATCGCCAAAAAGACAGTGATTTTTGGGATATCCCGTTTGACCGTAAACTATATACATTTGTGTTGACGATGAACAACACCTTTACCCTTTCCACAAAACCCGACTTAAAATTCACTTTGACCGGATTCTATCAAAATAGAGCCATCCAGGGTATTTTCGATCTTCCCCGTTCGGGAAACCTGGATGCGGCACTTCGTTACACCTTTGCAAAAGGAAAAGCACAACTAACCTTGAAGTGTGATGATATATTCAACACTTCTACCGTTTCGACACAAGTTCGCTACGGATTGCAGAATGTAAAGAACCATTATATGCGGACCACCCGTACATTCGGCGTTTCGTTTAACTATAAGTTTGGGGGATACAAAGAGAAGAAAAGGGAAGAAGTAGATACCTCCCGTTTTAAATAAACGCTAATTAATTTTTAGACATAAGAGCGAGAAAAATTTCAGACATAAGAACAAAAGAACATAAATGCTGCGCTTTGAAAATTATTTCTGTTGTTTATTTAACTGCTATTTTATTTTTTGTTCTTATGTTCTTCTGTCTGAATTAAATTCTCATTTATAAAATGAACTACTTAGTTCATTCTTTTGATGCTTTCCATGTTTGGGCATATTCTTCCAACACACACTTGATGCTTTGTCCGATTTTCACATAATCGGCCTCATTCAAATTGGCTAGTGACACACGCACACTCCATTTCGGTCCGGCAAAGCCACCACCATTCAACAGAACGAGTGAAGTTTCGTTTGCCAGGCGGAAAACCACATCCAATGGATTGTAGGTCTTTTGCAGATAAGTAACGAAGTCATCCCCATAGAATTTCTTCGCCCATACCAGCATATCAATCTCCGAATAATATCCGGCACGCAGCGGATCTTCTACCAGTGTGAAACCTGTATTATCCCACAATGCATGCAGGCGGCGATGAATAATTTCCTGCATCTTGGCTTTATAACTGTCCTCTTTATCCAAAAGCGAGAAGAGGGCAAACAAACTCATCTGTATCTGTTGGGGCAGGGAAAGCCCTGCAGTATGATTCAGCGCAATTTGTCGGCTGTCAGCCACCATGCGGTCAATAAATTTCATCTTTTCCGGTTGCAGGCTAAGGCTGGAATAACGTTTGTTTAATATTGATTTCTGCTCCTCCGACAGGCGGGCAATCATTTTGTCGTAGATGTTGTCTTCGTGTAGAGCGATCACAGCGGTTCTCCATCCTGTAGCTCCGAAATATTTGGAGAACGAATAAACGCAAAGCGTATTGTGCGGCAACTCTGCCATCAATGAACGGAAATGAGGAATAAACGTTCCGTACACATCATCCGTGATAATCATCAGGTTCGGATTATCATTCTTCACAATGTTGATGATACGTTCGGTAGTCTCTTTGCTAAGTGCATAGCTGGGCGGGTTGCTCGGATTGGTGATAAACAACGCTTTGATCCGCGGATCTTTCAGCTTGTCTATATCTTCATCCTTATACTGCCAGGTATGTAAACCGTCAGGAGTCATCTGGTCGGCAGAAATTTCGGTAACGTCGAACTGATAGCGTCGCAGTTCCGGGATTTCTATATAAGGAGTGAACACAGGAACCATCAAAGCAATAGCATCCCCCTGGTTCAACAGGAAATTCTCTTGCAAAGAATCGAACAGATAACACATGGCTGCTGTACCTCCTTCAGTCGCGAAAAGGTCAAAAGTTCCTTTCGGCGGACGGCGGTCACACATCTCTTGCGCCAGGTAATCCTGTACGATTAACTCCGTAAAATGTAAAATACGGTCGGGCACAGGATACTGGTCGCCAATCACCGATTCCGCCCATTCGTGAATAAGCGTATCCGGATCGGCAGCATGTTCCATCAGCATATAATTATAGCCCTCTTTCAACAGGTTAGCACCGGGAGCTTTCTCGTTTTCTTTCAGGAAAGCCTCGAAACGGGCAGCAATTCCCGCCTTTTGCGGAATACCTGCTATTCCTTCTTCCAGTGAAAACGCATGACGACATTCGCAAAGGCCGAATTGTCCCAGCAGAAAAAAGGCTTCGCGTGGTTCGGTAGCAATCCAGTTCGGGTTACCTCTTCCGGCATTCAACATGGTATGTGCTATCTTCTTGATACTTTCATCTGCCATATTGATCAGTTTGTTTTTCAGCTCGAACGGGCTGATCGTTTCCATTTTCTTGGCATAACTTTTGGTAATGGCAGGGTTATTTGTTTTCTTTTCCATAATGATATTTATTTATATAGTTTTACATAAGTAGTACGATGACAACTCCCCAGATAATCAGGAGCGTATTGCCGACTGCATACGTCACCGTATATCCTAATGCCGGTGTGTCGCTTTCCACTGCATCCTGAATAGCTCCCAATGCAGCTGTTGTAGTACGTGCTCCTGCCGTACATCCCAATGACAGGGCAGGGTGGAATTTGAACAAGTATCTCGCCATCAGCAATCCGGCGAGGAGAGGAATGGCCGTTGCCAATGCGCCGACGATAAACAGACTGACGCCTACTTCCTTGAATCCGGCAATGAAACTGGGACCTGCGGCGATACCGACCACTGCGATAAACATATTCAGTCCTACATTATTCAATACCCATAAAGAAGGTTCGGGGATACCTCCGAAAGTAGGATGCTTGCTGCGTAGCCAACCGAACAGAAGTCCGGCTATCAATGCGCCGCCACTGGTAGAAAGACTGATAGGAACACCTCCCAGATGAATAGCCAGTGCACCGAAAAGACCACCGAGCAAAATACCCAATCCAACGAAGATCATATCCGTCTGGTTGGTAGGCCGGTCAATATAGCCCATTTGTTTGGCAGCACTTTCCACTTCATGTTTAAGACCGGTAAGTTCGAGAATATCTCCCGAATCTACAATCGTTTTAGGCAATACCGGAACATTGATTCCGGCACGTTTGATATTCCGGATACTAACCCCGTGCATAAACTTCTGCGCCCTGATTTTGGAAACCGTTTCTCCGGCAAAAGTCCGGTGGGTCACCATTACAGGAAGAGTTTCTGCAGGGAAGTCGAGTAATTGTGCATCAATCACTTCCGGACCGATCCAGTCTTCTTCTCCAATCACAAATTCACGGCGTCCGCTAAGTACCACTTCGTCATTCTTATGAAGAATCAGGTTCGGATCTACTTCCTTCACCACTCTTTTTTGACGAATCCGTTCTACAAACAGCCGTTTATCATTTTTACATAGATAAGCTTCGAGTTCACTGACTTTCTTTCCTTTGTCAAACCATTCATTGGTGATTTTATAAGCACGGAACACAACCGGACGAAGAGCCGGGGAAAATCCGGGTTCGTCAGCTTCCGATGTTCCCATTTGAGCCTCCAATTCCTTGCAGTCGGCCTTCACCTTATCCAGTCCACCCAGCATTTTAGGGCCGAGAGAAGCCAGAATCCACGCCGAACCGGCCGTTCCGAAAATATAAGTTACGGCATACGCTACCGGAATTGCATTGATGAACGTGGCTTTCTGTGCATCGCTGATTCCCAGCTGGTTGATCGTATCGCTTGCCACGCCGATAACGGCGGATATTGTTTGTGAGCCTGCCAACAGTCCGGCAGCTTCTCCTACATGATATCCCATGATTTTGGCCAGTATCCACGGGGCTACCAGACTGACAATACACATCAGTACGGCAAATCCCACTTGTGGCAGGCCGTCTTTCTTCAATCCGCGGAAAAACTGCGGACCTACCTTATAGCCAACGGCAAATAAGAAAAGCAGAAAGAACACAGCTTTCATCGGACCATCTACAGTGATATTCAGTTGTCCGACCAATACTCCGACCAGAAGAACGCTGGTGACTGTCCCCAAGGAGAATTTCCCTATTTTGAGTCTGCCAAGCCAGAACCCGGCAAAGAGCGTCAGGAAAATAGCAAGTTCAGGATGTACCCTTAGTTGATTAATAATCCATTCCATAATTAAGTTGTTGTTTTAGGTTATGTCATTTACAACAGTTATAGCGTAAAAAGAGTTTGTTGTGTTATGAAAAATAGAGATATAATATCCGTCGAACTTTAAATTTCTCTATTTCGCTTTTTTGTTATACTTTTGTTCCTTCAAAAATAAAACTAATCATATTCTGTATGAAATCAGACATAGAAATAGCTCGCAGTATTGAGCTGAAGAAGATTAAGCAAGTTGCCGAAGGTATCGGAATCCCTCGTGAGGAAGTGGAGAATTATGGCCGCTACATAGCAAAGATCCCCGAACAACTGATTGATGAAGAGAAAGTGAAGAAAAGCAATCTCATTCTGGTAACTGCTATCACAGCAACCAAAGCGGGCATTGGCAAAACTACAGTATCTATCGGTCTCGCTTTGGGATTGAATAAAATTGGAAAGAATGCGATTGTCGCTCTTCGCGAGCCGTCTCTCGGTCCATGTTTCGGAATGAAGGGAGGAGCAGCCGGTGGGGGATATGCACAAGTGCTTCCGATGGACAAAATTAACCTCCATTTTACCGGAGATTTTCATGCCATCACTTCTGCCCATAACATGATTTCCGCCCTGCTCGATAATTATCTCTATCAGAACCAGGCAAAAGGTTTCGGATTGAAAGAAATTCTTTGGCGGAGAGTGCTTGACGTGAACGACCGTTCGTTGCGCAGCATCGTTGTCGGCCTCGGACCTAAATCGAACGGGATTACCCAAGAGTCCGGTTTCGATATTACTCCTGCTTCGGAGATTATGGCAATTCTTTGCCTTTCCAAAGATGTGAGTGATCTGCGTCGCCGTATTGAAAATATCCTGTTGGGCTTCACGTATGACGACCAACCTTTTACTGTGAAAGATTTGGGAGTGGCAGGAGCCATCACTGTGTTGTTGAAAGATGCTATCCATCCTAATTTAGTGCAGACTACCGAAGGAACCGCTGCTTTTGTACATGGTGGTCCGTTTGCTAATATCGCACATGGTTGTAACTCTATTCTGGCCACTAAATTGGCAATGTCTTTCGGTGATTATGTAATAACAGAAGCCGGATTCGGTGCCGATCTCGGTGCAGAAAAATTCTATAATATCAAATGCCGCAAGAGCGGACTCCAACCACGTCTCACGGTGATTGTCGCTACGGCACAAGGATTAAAGATGCACGGAGGTGTCAGTCTCGACCGTATCAAAGAGCCGAATATGGAAGGCTTGAAAGAAGGATTGCGTAATCTCGACAAACACGTTCGTAACCTTCGCTCATTCGGTCAGACCATCATCGTAGCTTTCAATAAGTTTGCATCCGATACGGATGAAGAAATGGAATTACTGCGCGAACATTGCGAACAGTTGGGAGTGGGTTTCGCCATTAACAATGCGTTCAGTGAAGGAGGAGAGGGAGCAGTAGATATGGCCCGTCTGGTAGTAGATACCATAGAGAACAATCCGTCCGAATCTTTACGCTACACTTATAAAGAAGAAGATAGCATACAGCAGAAGATTGAAAAGGTAGCCACTAATATTTACGGAGCCAGCGTTATTACTTATAGCAGTATTGCCCGCAACCGTATCAAACTGATCGAGAAAATGGGAATTACTCATTATCCGGTTTGTATTGCGAAAACACAATATTCATTTTCTGCCGATCCAAAGATTTATGGTGCGGTAAACAACTTCGAGTTCCATATTAAAGATATTGTTATCAATAACGGAGCTGAAATGATTGTAGCCATTGCCGGAGAAATTCTTCGTATGCCGGGATTACCCAAGGAGCCGCAGGCATTGCACATCGATATTGTGGATGGAGAAATAGAAGGATTGAGCTAAAATATATACCTCAAAAAAATATTCCGGTATGATGCCGGTAAAATAAATCCCCGTCTTTCCCTATGAAATAAAATGTGGAAAGACGGGGATGACTGTATATAGAGTCCAGTGCGCTTCTGTTTTCTCTTCTTGCACACTGTACGGTTGAATTCGTCCTTGCTATGAGTGATATATGACATCATATATTTCTTTTATAGTAAGAAAAACGAAAATATGGACAGATGGTTCGGGCGGGACCGTTAATAAATAAAAAAAGCCTGCTCCTTTCACAAAGAGCAGACCTTATAAATAAGAAATAAAGCTGATAACAGTGAAGCTATTAGCTTTGAAATCGTTTTTTAATAAGCAAAAAGAGGATATTTCTTCATTGTCTCATTGACACGTGCACGTACTTGTGCAATAACTTCCTCATTTTCTACGTTAGACAATACAGTCTCGATCATTTCAGCAATTTCGAGCATCAAATCTTCTTTTGCACCACGAGTTGTGATAGCAGGAGTACCCAAACGGATACCGGAAGTCTGGAAAGCTGAACGGCTGTCGAACGGAACCATGTTCTTGTTAACAGTAATATCGGCAGAAACCAATGCTTTTTCTGCCACTTTACCTGTCAGTTCAGGATATTTGCTACGCAGGTCGACCAACATAGAGTGGTTGTCTGTACCACCGGAAACGATAGTAAAGCCACGGTCAATCAAAGCCTGTGCAAGTACAGCAGCGTTCTTTTGTACTTGTTTAGCATATTCCTTAAATTCAGGTTGCAGGATTTCACCGAAAGCAACTGCTTTAGCAGCAATTACATGTTCCAACGGTCCGCCTTGAACCCCTGGGAATACGGCAGAATCCAGTAATTGAGACATCATCTTGATCTCACCTTTCGGAGTGGTCTTTCCCCACGGATTGGGGAAATCCTTACCCATCATGATGACACCACCACGAGGTCCGCGAAGTGTTTTATGTGTAGTAGAAGTGACGATATGTGCATATTTAACCGGATTTTCGAGCACTCCGGCAGCGATCAGGCCGGCAGGGTGAGCCATGTCAATCATCAGGATAGCGCCTACTTTGTCGGCGATTTCACGCATACGTTTGTAATCCCATTCACGAGAGTATGCAGAACCACCACCGATAATCATTTTCGGTTTCTCACGTAGAGCGACTTCTTCCATCTGGTCGTAGTCAACGCGTCCAGTTTCCTGATTCAGGTTATATTCGCAAGGAGTATAGATGATACCGGAAGTGTTTACCAGTGAGCCATGAGAAAGGTGTCCGCCGTGTGCAAGATTTAATCCCATGAATTTGTCGCCCGGATTCAGAACTGCGAGGAAAACAGCAGCATTAGCTTGTGCTCCCGAGTGTGGTTGTACGTTTGCCCATTCCGCGCCAAAAATTTCTTTCAGGCGGTCGATAGCGATTTGTTCGCTTTGGTCTACTACTTCGCAACCTCCGTAATAACGTTTGCCGGGATAACCTTCTGCGTACTTGTTAGTCAGGCAAGAACCCATTGCCTGCATAACCTGGTCACTCACAAAATTTTCTGATGCAATAAGCTCGATTCCTTTCAACTGACGTTGATGCTCTTTTTCGATGATGTCGAAAATGATGTCGTCTCTTTTCATTCTTTTATAAGTAAGATTAAATTTCTAATTCGAGATACCTATTTTAAGCGCACAAAGTTAATGAAAATAAATAAAGAATGAAGGAAGTACAAGAAAAATGTTAGTAAAAAGCCGGATTTAATGATATTTTATTCTTAAAGGATGAATCCCAGCGAAAAACTTAACGCGCTGTCACGGCGACGGAAAATAATGTTGCTCACTCCTGTGCTGCCGTCGGAATTGATATTGTCGTAAATGATGGACTTGGAGATATTTCCGATGCCTTGCTCGTAGCGGAAATCGAAAAAGATACGGGAGATGTTGACGCCTACACCGATCACTGCACTGACATTGAACGGATACAGCCTTTCGTGAATCCCTTTTTGGTCAAAATTCTTAAAAGTGATTTCATTGTGTTTTCCCCATAAGTAGCGAAGTTTGGGGCCTGCGAAGATAGACATTCCGTAAGGCCCTTTTTTCACCACATTATAGCCGTATAAAATAGGGAAATCCACACTGTGCAACACCGATTGCACGGAAGCATAATCAGGCTCGATGGCAGGATGCTGCGAACCGAGCTTATCGAAAGTGATCTCACATTTGCTTACATTATAGGACACTTCCGGCTGAATGAAATGCTTCTTCATGTTGATGCGCATAAAGAGGGCGCCGAAATAACCTATCTTGTAGTTATTCTGCACCTCATCGATAGTTACATCCTTAATTTTCAGTTCAGACACCATGAACATGGAAGAGTTGAATCCCGCCTTGATACCGATATTTATTTTTTTTGTATTGGGGCGGTCTACTTTTTCTGCGTTATAGTTCTGGCCGACAGCCGTGCAGGCTATAGCTAACAAACCGGGAAGGATGAATTTACGCAGCATATTCATGGCAATATCGCACTTTTTATGATTTCTTCTTTTCTACACTCCAACCGAACTTACCGATTTTCTCTCCCAGATTATAATATCCTCCGTGCACATATACCAGCGGATTGGCTTCGGCCAGTTCCAGCTTTCCGGTTTCAGGATTCAGGTTCCGGTCGTCCGCACGCACATTTACTACGTCAGCGATAAACATATCGTGTGAGCCGAGAGAGATGATTTCTTTCACACGGCATTCAATGCAGAGAGGAGATTCTTCAATCAACGGAGCACTAACCACCGTACACTGTCCGGGTGTCAGCTTCATCTCATCAAATTTATGATAATCACGTCCCGAACGAACTCCGCACCAGTCAGTGGCAAAAGCCATATCTTTCGTTGTCAGGTTGATGACAAACTCCATGTTTTTTTTGATAATGTCATAAGAATGGCGTTCCGGACGTACGGATATATAACACATGGGCGGGTTTGTACAAATCGTACCCGTCCATGCTACTGTGAACATATTATATTCGCTTTCTTCCTTTCCGCAGCTGACTAGTACAGCCGGCAGCGGATAGATCATCGTTCCTGGTTTCCAGTCCTGTTTCATAGGGCTATACGTTTATTCAGAGGATTGTAATCTCTTCACGTTTCTGCTCTTTCTCGCAATAATGGCACTTTACGATACAATTATCCTTGTCTATCACATGAAAGATAGTGGCCATCGGTTCGTTGTTGGTGATACATTTCGGATTGGCACATTTCACGATGCCCCGAAGTTCATCCGGCATTTTCACCTCTTTCTTTTCCACTACTTCGTAATCGCGGATGATATTCAGCTTGACGTGCGGGGCAACTACTGAAATACGGTTAATCTCTTCGTCGCAGAAGAATTTATCTGCAATCTTGATGATCCCTTTTTTACCCAGCTTCTTGCTGTCGAGGTTGAATCCGATAGTGATATTGCTAGTCATCTGTTCCACACCGAGCAGTTGCACTACGGTAAAGAGCTTTTCGGATGGGATATGGTCAATCACTGTCCCGTTTTTCAGGGCAGCTACTTGCAATGCTTGTTTATTTTCGCTCATAATAAAATATCGTTTTTAACGTCATCTAATGTGATACCTAATACATCGCAAAGGATTGCTTCGCGGGCATACAGACCGTTTTGTGCCTGTTGGAAATAATATGCTTTCGGATTGTTATCCACATCGTAAGCAATTTCGTTGACACGGGGAAGCGGGTGCAGGATACGCAGGTTCGGACGTGTGTTTTCCAGCATTTTGTTACGGAGAATATATACATTCTTCACCCGTTCATATTCCATCAGGTCGGTGAAACGTTCGCGTTGCACACGGGTCATGTACAGAATATCGGCGTCAGCGATAATCTCTTCGGTAAAATCCGTATGTTCAACGTATTTTATTTGGTGCGTTTTACAGTAAAGTTTGTATTCTTCCGGCATTTTCAGCTCTTCGGGAGCGATGAAGTGGAAAGTCGGATTAAAGTGTCGCATCGCCATCAGCAAAGAATGTACGGTGCGGCCGTATTTCAAGTCACCCACCAGGAAAATGTTCAGATTTTCCAGCGTTCCTTGTGTCTTGTAGATAGAGTAGAGATCGAGCATCGTCTGCGACGGGTGCTGGTTGGCTCCGTCACCTGCGTTGACAATGGGCACCGGGGCTACTTCGCTGGCATACCGTGCAGCTCCTTCGAGATAGTGTCGCATGACGATAATATCTGCATAGTTGCTCACCATCATGATCGTGTCTTTAAGTGTTTCCCCTTTGGAAGAGCTGGTAGCTTTGGGGTCAGAGAATCCGATTACTCGTGCACCGAGACGGTTGGCAGCTGTTTCAAAACTCAAGCGGGTACGGGTGGAAGGTTCAAAGAACAGGGTTGCTACAACCTTTCCTTGTAATAACCGGCGATTGGGGTTCATTTCAAACTGCTTCGCCATTTCGAGCATGTAGAGGATTTTTTCTTTAGAATGTTCGGCAATGGTTACTAAACTTCTGTTTTCCATTTTGTTATCTTTTATGTGGATAGAACTTGTTTTACCGGAGCGTAAAGGTACGAAGAATTTGTGAAAAGCACAGATTTTTCGTACCTTTTTTATCAGCTTTTAATCAGTCGGTTTATTTCCGTCCGCTAGCTAACGCTGCAATGATATATTTCCCCGGTGCTCCGATTTTACTCCAGGCCGTATTGGAGAGCAGTTTCCACACCTGGGTGCCTTTCCTGCCATAGTCCGATAGCCGGAGAATCGTCTGTTTCTCTTTTGGGTCAGTCACTTTATGGTTGTCCAGACTCTCCATCAATCCTGCTATGTTGTGTGTAGCCAGATTGTAGGCATACCCCGGAATTTCAATCGAAGCATCGTTAATTTCTTCTTCTTCAGAATTTAGTTTAGTTTCCTTTAGTTTAGTTTGTCGGGAAATGTCTGCATTTTCTTGACTCACCTCCTCTTGAGTTTCAAAAATGTCTGCATTTTCCGCGTTCAACTCTTCTTTTTGCATCCCTTTTTTCTTCTTGGTCTCTAATAAATAAGGTAGTTGGGAGAAATCTATTTTCCTTCGTGTAGTAGCTTCAAACCACACCCTTTGAATCTGTTCCGAAGTGAGTATGCCGTATTTTTCGTAGGTTTCCTTATGGAAAAATCCTTTTTCCAATAATAGGTCGACAATCTTTTCCATCATGTCCTCTTTGATCCCGCCGCCCACTTTACGGACGAAAATCAGGTTTTGTTCCTTTCCCCAAGAGATATAATATCCCTCTTTATATATTTTACAAAGCAATCGCATGACAATGTAAGAAGCTAATACTCCAAACTTAGCTTCTAATAGTTCCATCACTTCTTCGTCAAAGAAGTTTGCCGGTGTCGGAAAATAAGGTATCCCTTTATTAATCATATTCATTGTTCAATATATTTTAATCTAACTTATACAATAGCTCTCCACTCCATCAGGTTCCCGATCATAAATCTTCTCCATCCTTTTTGTTCTTCACTCCAATAGAGAATAGACTCTTGTTTTGCTGTGATATTGAATTCTCTATGGAAGAATTTTTCATATCCTACCAGTGTTCCTCTTTCCAGACAAAACGTGCCATCCTGCTTGTAAAAAGCTATCACTACATTCCCATACAACATGCGATCTATTAGTTTAATGCACTCTTGTACAATTCTCTCCGCACATTTATCCGAAATCCCCTTTTCAGCAGTAATACGTTTTTTCCATACTAATTTGCAAGCTTCTAACTTGCCTTTCCTGATTTTTTGTCTCATTTTCTTCTGTTTTTAATTTTGAAAAATAAATTTCTGTTTGAGCGTAAATCTTCCCTTATAGATAGTGACGGTATGTTGTTGTCATAGCGTCACTATCCTTTCATTATAGTGACGCTATAACGATAGCATACCGTCACTATTTTTTTAAGAGAAAATCTGTTAGTTTTCGACCGGTTGAAAACGGCGGCGAAGGTAAGCTTTATATTCCAACTGTCCCATTATTTTTTCTTAGTACTTGCTTTTGACCTTTTCAGCCTGTTCTCTTTTTTCCTTTTTTTCTTTCATGTACTCTTCCTCAACAGGTTTTTTCAATGCACCCAATTCAGCATGTATACTGCTAAGTTCCATTAACTTATAGCCGCCATGTTTGTGGATGTATAATACTTTTTGGTCATAGATATATTGGGCTAGATTTATCAGCTTTTTCTTCTTAGGATGGCGGAAATGTCCATCAATAAAGATTTTTAAATACATGGTGAAATAAAGGCGGATATCTCCGTCGATTGCTATTCTGTTATCCAGCTCTTCTTCACTGATGATTTCTTCCTTTGAATGCTTCCCTGGAGCTTTTTTCATTGTTTGGACATTTCTTTTTACCTTGTCGTTTTTACTACCTTTTTTGGCATTTTTACTTTTCATAATCTACTAATTTTAACGTTGGTTAAACATGTGTTAATTCTAAAAATAATATCTGGAAAGTGAAATTGAACCTGCAAAAAGATTTGTTCTTTTGTCGCTTGCCAAATAGTATATATATAAAATAACTAGTGATGCAAATGATGAATAAAAATGGATTCAGTCGATGTGGGGAGAACTACATCAATCGTTTACGAAAGGAGGGGCGCTATTCTACAGCGCATGTCTATAAGAATGCCCTTTATTCTTTCAGTAAGTTTTGTGGTACGTTGAATATGTCGTTCAGGCAGGTCACCAAAGAACGTTTACGACGTTATGGTCAGTATCTTTATGAGTGTGGTTTGAAGCCTAATACGATTTCTACGTATATGCGTATGCTTCGTAGCATTTACAATCGGGGAGTGGAAGCAGGGAGTGCCCCTTATGTTCCCCGATTATTTCATGATGTCTATACAGGTGTGGATGTCCGACAAAAGAAAGCTTTGCCTGCCGGTGAGTTGCACAGACTTTTGTATGAGGATCCCAAATCGGAGCGTTTACGTCGTACACAAACTATTGCTGCTCTGATGTTCCAGTTTTGTGGAATGTCATTCGCTGATTTAGCTCATCTGGAAAAATCGGCTTTAGATCAGAGTGTATTACGCTATAATCGAATCAAGACGAAAACTCCCATGAGCGTGGAAGTGCTTGATACTGCCAGAGGAATGATTAATCAACTCCGAAGTAATCAGGAACCCATTCCTGATTGTCCGGACTATCTGTTCGACATACTTTGCGGTAATAAAAAACGGAAGGATGAAAGGGCATACCGTGAATATCAGTCTGCTCTTCGGAGATTCAATAATTGTTTGAAGGATTTGGCGAGAGCTCTACGTTTGAATTCTCCCGTTTCTTCTTACACACTCCGTCATTCCTGGGCAACGACAGCCAAGTATCGTGGAGTGCCAATTGAAATGATCAGTGAATCATTGGGACACAAATCAATAAAAACCACACAAATCTATTTAAAGGGTTTTGAGCTAAGAGAACGTACAGAGGTAAATAAAGGGAATTTATCTTACATTAGGAACTATCGTTTAGGTAGGTAATTAACGGTAAAGTGTTAGAAATCAAGGGCGAAATGTTTCTGTTACTTCTTAGGTAACGGATAATTATTCGGTGCAAAGATATGCAAAAATACAAATAGTAAACAAGTAAAATCTTCTTTTTTTTCTGATTTGTTGAAATATGCAACAAAAATATATCAGGACATGATGATTCTGTTTGATCATGCCCGATATTCCTATATTCTGTTTTCAAAGATGCTTTTCCCTTCGCGTAGGTTAGAAAAACATTGCTGTAGGCGGTTCTTGTCCATGTTTTTCTGTTTTCATCTGTTTTCCTGTGAATAAATACCTTATCCGTTACCTAAGAAGTAACGGACACATAAGGGGTAAAAAAGTATGATTCTAACGAAAGAAACTTTAAGTGCTGGGCCTAAAATTGGGACAGGGGAAGGCGTAGCACACTCTAAACGCTGGTATGTTGCTCTGGTTCGTATGCATCATGAGAAGAAAGTAGCCGAACGTTTAGACAAAATGGGGATTGAAAATTTTGTACCGGTCCAGCAAGAAGTACATCAATGGAGCGACCGCCGTAAAGTGGTTGAATCCGTGCTGCTTCCCATGATGGTCTTTGTACATGCTGATCCTAAAGAACGTAAAGAGGTTCTTTCTTTTTCTACAGTTAGTCGGTATATGGTAATGCGCGGTGAGAGCGGTCCGACTATCATTCCTGATGAACAAATGGCCCGTTTCCGTTTTATGCTCGACTATTCCGAAGAGGCAATCTGTATGAATAGTGCTCCTTTGGCACGTGGTGAGAAAGTACGTGTTATTAAAGGTCCTTTGACGGGGCTTGTAGGAGAGCTTGTTACAGTAGATGGTAGAAGTAAGATTGCTGTCCGGTTGAATATGCTGGGGTGTGCTTGTGCGGATATGCCGGTCGGGTATGTAGAGCCGATAGGTGAGAGGCAATAATCAAATTATTAATCAAAAGTATGACATAGGAGGTGCCGAATAACCTTTAAAGGTATTATAGGCATATAGTAAATATTTACATGTCTCAAGCGACAGACAACAATAAACGAATAGCGAAGAATACCTTACTTCTCTATATTCGTATGCTTTTTATGATGATCGTGAGTTTATATACTTCACGTGTCATACTAGATGCTCTAGGAGTTGAAGATTTTGGTATATATAATGTCGTAGGTGGCGTTGTAGCTATGTTTTCGGTAATATCGGGGTCATTATCTGCTTCTATCAGTAGATTTATTACCTTTGAATTGGGGAAAGGTGATCAAAGTAAGCTGAATAAGATATTTTCAGCATCGGTTACTATCCAAATATTGTTGTCTTTAATCGTAGTCATATTAATAGAGATTGTTGGTGTATGGTTTCTTAATTCTAAGATGATTATTCCAGCAGATAGAATACTGGCAGCTAATTGGGTACTCCAATTTTCTGTTGTCACTTTTGTCATAAATCTTATAAGTGTTCCATATAACGCATCTATAATAGCACATGAAAAAATGTCGGCCTTTGCTTATATCAGTATATTGGAAGCTATAGGCAAACTTATTATTGCATATTTGATCGTTATAGCTCCTATGGATAAATTGGTGTTTTATTCAATTTTGATGTGTTCTGTAGCAATAATTATTCGTTTTACTTATGGCTATTATTGTAAAAGGCATTTCAAAGAGTGTACTTATCATTTTTGTTGGGATAAAAAACTTCTAAAGAATATGTTTGGGTTTGCAGGATGGAATTTCATTGGAGCTGCTTCATCCGTGTTAAGAGATCAAGGTGGAAATGTTGTCATTAATTTGTTTTTCGGTCCGTCTGTAAATGCAGCTAAAGGTATTGCTATGCAAGTAAATTCAGCAATTTCAGGATTTGTTAGTAATTTTATGACAGCATTAAATCCGCAAATTACAAAATCTTATGCTTCTGGCAATCAAGACTATATGATGGCACTTATCTTTCAAGGAGCGAAGTTCTCATTTTATATGTTGTTGTTGCTCTCATTGCCGGTGATTATCAATACTCACTATATTCTTGGGCTATGGCTGAAATTGGTGCCGGAACATGCAGTTCTGTTTGTGCGGCTAACGTTGCTTTTTGCCATGAGTGAATCTATTTCAAATCCATTGATTACGGCCATGCTTGCCACGGGTAGAATTCGGAACTATCAGATTATGGTAGGTGGTCTGCAGATGCTGAATCTCCCTATATCATATATCTTTCTTCGTTTGGGGTGTGTACCGGAGTCTGTATTGTTTGTTGCAATATTTATATCTCAATGCTGTTTAGTTGCACGTCTTTATATGCTCAGAGGAATGATTGGATTGTCTTCTGTCAAGTATTTGAAACATGTGTATTTAAAAGTCTTGATGGTAATGTCAACATCAGCGATTCTACCAATATTATTATTAAAGAACATAAATGAAACCTTTTTATCCTTTTTAGTTATATCTGTAGTGTCAATACTTACCACATCAATTTCGATATTTTATATAGGATGTAGTAAAGAAGAAAGAGTTTTTGTCTGGGCAAAGGTCAGTGCTTTATGTGCAAAAATCAGAAGATGATAGAACGTAATTATTCAATAGATATTCTTAAGTTTATATGTGCAATCCTTGTGGTATTCCTTCACACTGATTGTGTATATCATGATTACATCTTGCCACTCACACGTTGCGCAGTGCCTTGCTTTTTTATGATTAGTGGTTATTTGTTATTCAACGATGGCGATATAGAAATATCGAGATTAAAACGCAGTACTAGGAATATTTTGCACATCATCGTATGGTCTACGTTGTTGTTTGCTTGTTATAAAGAAGCTGTGGCAATACATCAAGGGAGTGTTTACATACCATCACTTCGTGAATTATTTAATTTTATAGTTCTTAATGAAAATCCTTTTGGCGGTCATCTTTGGTATTTGGGGGCATATTTATATGTACTATTGATAGCAATGATTATAAGCAAGTATAAGATTTGGAAATATATGTTCTATGCCATTCCTATATTATTGCTGACAGACTTAATATTGGGTAAGTATAGTTTACTTTTTCTCGATAGAGAGTTTCCAGTTATCTATGTACGGAACTTTTTGTTTGTCGGTCTACCATATTTTGCATTGGGGGCATGTCTGAAGAAGTATAGTGACAAGATTAGTAAAATTAAATACTATTATTGGCTTATTGGGGGCATTTTATTCTCATTGACGTCTCTAATGGAAAAATGGGTATTGCTATATTTAGACAAGAATCCCGGACGTGAACATTATTTTAGTAGCACGTTGCTTGCGCTATGTCTATTCTTGTTAGTATTATCATTCAAGAAGAAAGAACCAACTATATATTCGACTATTGGAAATAAAGATTCGCTTTACATATACATCTTTCATCCTCTCTTTATATCAATCATCGGTATGATAGTTGGTAAGATAGCATCAAATTCTATAGTAAATATATACTCATTTACTGCGCCATTTGTAGTGTTCTTATCGACGATGGTCTTTATAATAGTAATAAGAAAAATCCGGTTGATACAATGATAAATATCAATAATCAGGCAGATTGTTGCGGATGTACTGCATGTGCCAGTATTTGCGCTCATGATGCTATCACGATGAAACCAGATGCGCTTGGATTTCTCTATCCGGAAGTGGATCGAAGCAAGTGTGTTGATTGCGGTCTGTGTGAGAAGGTGTGTGCTTTTAATGACGATTACGATAAAAGCTTAAATATAGATAACCCTTTAGCTTATGCGGCAAGGCATAAAAATGAGGAAGAATTAAGATATAGCCGTTCTGGAGCCGTATTTGTTGCTATGTCTGATTATATTCTGGAACATGGTGGCGTTGTGTATGGTGCAGGATATGCTGACCATTTTAGAGTCGTCCATAAACGAGCAACTACAAAAGAAGAATGTAGCGAATTCAAGGGAAGTAAGTATGTACAGAGCGATATGAATACGGTGTTCCGCCAAGTGAAGCAAGATTTGAAGGCAGGTTTGGTTGTTTTATTCTCTGGTACTCCATGTCAAACAGCAGGTTTGAATAGTTATATAGGAAAAGCTCAAAGAAAAAATCTCATTCTTATAGACATTATTTGTCATGCAGTGCCCAGTCCTTCTATATGGAAAGATTATCTTGGCTATACAGAATCAAAATTCAAATCAAACGTTATCAAATTAGAATTTCGAGAAAAATCCATTGGGTGGAACCAACCACACATGGAAAGTTTTACTTTTACAGATAACTCTATTCATAAAGACTTTCTGTTAAGGTATCTTTTTTATTCAGGATTAATTTCCCGGCCCTCTTGTGAGCATTGTAAATATTGCAATCTTTCCAGACCTTCTGATTTGACTATCGGAGACTTTTGGGGATATGAAAAAGTCGTACCGAAAATGAATACAGACAATAAAGGAATCTCGCTCGTTATTTGTAACACGGATAAGGGGTGTAGTTTTTTTAGGGAATGTTCTTATATGCTGCATACAAAGCATGTAGACTTGATGAATTCATTGCAACCCAATCTGCAACATCCTTCGTCTGTAGATCCTCGTTGGCATCAATTTGCAAAGGATTATCAAAAAAGAGGATTTTTGTATGTTGCCAGGAAATATGGAAATGTAGGTTATCGTTACCAACTAAGAATGTTTATGGACAAAATTAAGCGGAAATTATCCATTTAATATGAAGATAGGAATATTGACATTTCATTGTGCTCACAATTATGGGGCCGTGTTGCAGACCTATGCTTTAGTAACGTATTTGCGGAAGAATAACTATGATGCGGAGATAATAGATTATAGACCCAAATCGTTAACTATGTCCCATGGTATTATGCCTTGGCGTAGAATTTCCCGACTTAATATAATACGAAAAGTTATCTTTGTTCTTAGAATATTACCGTTCTTAACGGTAAGAAAAGAACGTTCTGACAAATTTCAATCATTTATAGATAGCTTACCTCTTTCAACTCGGAAATATACGGAAACAGACAGTGAAGTCACAGGCTATGATATAATAATTTGTGGCAGTGACCAAGTTTGGAATCCTAGCATTACCAATGGCTTTGATAAATTCTTTTGTGGAAGTGTCAGTCATAAAGGCAAATTTATATCCTATGCAGCTAGTACTGAAGCCAAACGAATCATCTCCGATGACTATAAAAAATATAAAGAAGTACTCTCCAATTTTGAGAATATTTCAGTTAGAGAGTCAGAGCTTAAAAATATTTTGCAACCACTCATAAATAAAGAAATAACGAAAGTTATAGACCCTGTGTTTTTATTATCTGCCAATGAATGGCAAAAGGTAGCTATCAAACCAACTTTTACCGACAAACCATACCTTCTTGTATATCAGGTAAAGAGAGACGATAGGGTACTGGATATGGCAAATAAATATGCTGCATTACACCACATGAGTGTTGTTGAAGTAACAGCAGAGGCTGAATATAAAAAAATGAAGAATCGAATATTGACAGCATCTCCTTTTGAATTTGTGGGATTGTTTGCCAATGCCTCATGTGTCGTTACAACATCATTTCATGGAACCGCATTTTCTATAATATTCAACAAGCCTTTTAAAACCGTATTGTTCAATGCGCCCGGCGATGGACGGGCTCTGGATGTAATGAATACTTTCGGCATAGAAAATTCGACAGTTAATGTAGATAGCGGGGATATTCAGGAAATGTCTCTTAACACCCCTAATTTAGATATTATAGTCCGGACTTCGGAAACATTTATAAAGCAGGCCATACAACGATGAATAATGCAATAGTCAAAAGATATCCATTGGCAAACTCCTTTCCGATATTATTAATAGTTTGTCTGATATTGGAACAAGGTTACGGTCTTCTTCCAATACCTAGATACTTATTTATCGTGTTGGTGGGTGTTTTCTTCTTTTATTATAAAAAAGGAACATCTTACAGTAAGCCCATTTCCATCTTTGTAGTTAGCTGCTTTCTAAGCATCTTGTCGTGTATGTATTTTAGGAATGAAAGTCCTGTCAGTATTATGGGCGAATATAATATATATCTTATGATTGTATTTTATTTTGTCTTGTGCAAATACAATGTAAGTATTGAAGTTCTTGAAAAGGTATTGTTCTGGGCTTTTATCATATTCTGCTTTTGTTACTTATATCAAGTTTCAGTCTATCCCAAACTTGTATTTCTAGATAAAAACAATCAGTACAATGAAACTATAGATGTGTTGAACCGACGAATTCGAATGGTGGGAATGTCCATTAATTCATTGGGATATTTTTATAGTTTGAATAAAATCTTGGAGAAGAAAATGAACTATACACTTCCCATGTTGCTTTCATTGGTGTGTATGTTGTTATTTGGATTTAGAACTTTACTGTTCTTTTCTGCTGTATTTTCTATAATAATGATTATAAGATTTAACGGCTTTTCAAAGAAACTTGTCTTCTGGTGTGCATTAGGGGGATTAGGTGCTTATCTGCTTTATCTTACTCCCATCTTCCAAACGGTTTTTGAAAGAATGATGGAGAGGCAAGAATCCGACCAGACTTTTGGTAATAAAGATTATATTAGATATGCAACTTTGTTCCATTATTATGGTAATCATTATAAGAGTGCGGTAGAGATGTTTTTGGGTTCTGGATTATGTAACCGGGCATTGAGAACATCTTATTCTTTAGAAATTGTGAGAAATGAATCATACGGCTTGCATTATTACGATTGGGGATTGTTGGGAATTAGTTGGATGACCGGAGTACTTAGCCTGATTGGAATGTTATGGTGGTCACTAAAAGCGGCATTTGCAAAACTTCCCAAGAAATATTTATATCTTTCTGTATGGTTCGGATACATTCTGACTTGTGCATTTACGTCTGCTGAATTTGTCCGTCAAGGATGTTTTCTGATACAAGCAATATGTTTATATCTCATTTATAAAATATCCTTGTATGAAAAGAATCGCTATAATGAATAATGGGACATTACCCATACCGTCAGTTTTGGGAGGTGCAGTAGAAACATTGGTTCAGCTTCTGGTTGATACCAATGAAAAAGAAAAGCAAATGCAGCTTGAAATTCTTTCTATTGATAACGTTAATGCAAGAGAAAAGGCAAAAGAGTATAGATATACCCATTTTCACTTTGTTAGTACTTCGAGTATTTTGAATCGAATGACAGACTTTCTAAAGCGTTGTTATAATTTTATAGCCTTACGGACAGGTCTGCCATTTATTGGATATTGTTATGCAAGCGCGTTGGTTCGTTTCATCAAGAATTGTAACAATATTGATGCTGTTCTTTTGGAAGGTTCTTCAATTAATGCTGATTATATAAAGAGGAAAACCGCATTGCCCGTTATACAACGCATACATAATGTACCGCCCCATAGCTTGCGTCATTGGGATGATTTGAATGCAAAATCAACAGACCTTTATTTGGGGATTAGCAACTATATATGCACTGTGTTGCAGAAAAATGTTGAAGGAAAATATGGTGCTGCCATCAAGCTATTATATAATTCAATTAATTTTAATCAGTTCAATGTAAGGACTACAAATGAAGAAAGACATACATTGAGAAAGTCATTAAATATTCCTGCAAATTCTTTTCTTTTTGTTTTCTCGGGTAGATTGAGAAATTACAAAGGTATAAAAGAATTGCTACTTGCTTTCTTGGAATCTAAAGATAAAATGCCTGATGCCTATTTGCTTATTGTCGGAAGTTTTGCATTTTCTTCTACTTACGTGTCCCTATTCGAAAAAGAACTTGCGTCTATCATTCATCAGTTGGGAGAACGGGTCATATTTACAGGCTTTGTAAAGTATGAAGTCATTCATCGATATTATCAAATTGCAAATGTGGGTGTATTCCCTTCCATATGGGAGGAGCCTTTTGCACTTACCTGCCTTGAGGCAATTGCAAGCTCCTTGCCTGTCATTATAACGAGAAGTGGAGGAATGCCGGAAATCGTTAATGAAGAGTGCGGCATTGTTGTGGAGAATGATGCGAATCTGGTTAATTCATTGGCTGCAGCAATGGAAAATATATATGGTATGGATAAAGCTAAATTAGAAAATATGGCTCAACATTCAGTATTGAGAGCTCAATCATTTGATAATCAACTTCAATACAAACAATTTGTTGAATACATCAATTCTGAAATATAGTATATGAAAAATATACTTATAACGTTTACGAATGCAATAGATCCCACAACTGGAGGAGTCGAAAGGGTATATCATAATCTTGTGCCTTATTTTAGGGAGCATGGATATAATGTGTTTGCTACGTATCAAAGAAAAACTGATTATGATAAAAATTCCGTCTATACCAAAGCGATATTTATGGAGTATTCTATTGATAATGTTGGATATTTTGATAAGTTAGACAAGGTAATGATGGAAATGGCTGTAGATATTGTAATTTGTCCATTTCCAAGTTATCAATTGTTCAATTACTGTTCTCGGTTAATTGATAAAAAGGTTTTCTTTCATGTACACAATGTTCCATCCAAATTGATGTATCCCAGTTCGGCAAAGTTGCCAAATATATTGAAAGAATCTTTTGTTGACAGATGCTTAAAACGTATACGTTTTGATTTGAGATATTTAGCATCATTCAGAAGAATTGAATTAAATAAAATGAAGATAGTCCTTCTTTCTGATTTCTTTAGGGATGACCTAAAAAGTTTTTATGATTTCAACCCTAAATGTATATGTGCTTTGCCCAATCCATTCTGTATTGATGAAGAATATCAATTGGATTATCAGAAGAAAGAGAAAATGATTCTATATGTCGGAAGAATAAATACTAGACAAAAGCGTTTTCAATCTCTTCTTAATATTTGGAAAAGACTGCAAAATGAATTACTCGATTATAGACTTGAAATAGTAGGAGGAGGACCCGAAAAAGAATTGTATGAGAATCTGGCTCATGAAATGCGTCTTAAACGTATCACATTTCATGATTTTCAAAATCCGACGGAATATTATAAAAAAGCCGTATGCAGTTGCATGACAAGTAACTACGAGGGATTTAGTATGGTCTTAATTGAAGCAATGCAGTATGGATGTGTGCCATTTGTTTTTAATTCATTTGCATCTCTACCAGATATAATAGATGATAAGGTCAATGGATATGTCATTACGCCATTCGATGAAGGTGAATATGTACAGAAGATAAAAGAATTTATATTGTTATCAAAAAAGAATAAAGAAATAATCAGCGTTAAAGCCATGGAAAAAAGCCGAGAATTTGATGTCAGACGAGTTGGTCAACGATGGATAGAACTTATTGATAACTATTAAAATAAAAGACCATGAACCATTTGAAAATTATTTTGATGTCTCTAATTGGTTATTTCTATAACAATATAGTTACATATATTCCATCTCACATAATACGTAAATATTGTCTTATAATGTTTGGTGGCAAGATAGGCCATCATACACGAATTGATATGTGTGGATATATAGGCAGAGTAACAAAACTAAATATAGGAAACTATACCCATATTAATAGAGGGTGTATTTTACAAGCATTTGGTGGTATAACTATTGGAAATAGTGTCTCGATTAGTCACCGATGCAACATTATTAGCGGTGGACATGATGTTAACTCTCCCACATTTGAAGGAGATCATCAACCTATTGTTATTGGTGATTATGTCTGGATTGGAGTGGGAGCGACAATATTAAAAGGGGTAACAATAGGTAAGGGGGCGGTAGTGGCAGCAGGAGCTGTAGTGACTAAAGACGTTCCAGATTATGCTATCGTGGGTGGCATTCCTGCAAAAATAATAGGCGAACGAAATCATGACTTAAAGTATCAGTGTATAAGTTCGAGGAGGTGGTTACTCTTACAATAGTAAATCTTCATGGAGATTAGCATCCGATGAAACGGATTATATATACTTCTGTCGATGAATATTGTGAATAACTTTATATCGTTAGTGTTTACCTTATACCCTATTTTGTATGAATAAGAAAAAAATATGTTGGATTACTCCAGATTGCTTCATTGACTGCGATTTGAATTATTTCAATATGCATGAAATTTTAAAGCATTATGATATTCATTGGATCGTACTTTTTAGTAGGAATAATAGGTTCAAAGAGTCAGACTTCGAACAAATAAGGAAAGAAAATATGAATTTGACAATTGAATTTTTTAGGTTCAATTATAAAATGCGCAATCCTAAGAATATTCTAATAAATATACGCCTTGGCAAAGCTATAAAAAGGCAAACTCCTGATATAATTTATATGAATGATAGTATCTATTCACCATGGAAATTGCCAATGTTTTATTTATTACCAAAGAGACATTATATTCAAACAGCACATCAAGGAGAAGTTCATATAGGTATGGGACATAAAAGACTATTAAATATACTGCGTAGATTGGTTTATTCACGAGTGAAATATGTTAATATGTTTTCTAAGTCACAAGCGGAGCTTTTTCAAAAACATTTTCCTAGTTCAAGGGTATTTAAGATTCCATTAGCCTTAAAAGACTTTGGTGTTCCTACCATTGTGAAACCTAAAGATGGTATTATTCGATTCCTTTCATTTGGTACAATTAATTATGCTAAAAATATTGATTTGTTAATAGATGCTGCATGTGTACTTTATGATAAAGGATATCGAAACTTTAGGGTATCGATTAATGGTATGTGTAAAGATTGGAGTTTTTATCAGACAAAAATTAAATATCCAGAGCTTTTTGATATAGATATTCGGTCAATAGATAATTCTGAAATAGCTAATCTATTTGCTTCCACTGACTATTTTGTTCAACCTTATAGAGTAGTGTCTCAAAGTGGCCCTACAAAAATTGCATTTAATTATAATATTCCAATTATAGCATCAAATTTATTAGGCTTTTCTGATGAAATTCTTGAAGGTGTGAATGGATATCTTTTTGAACCAGGGAATGTAAACGATTTAGTTCGTGTAATGGCTAATGCCATAGATAAGTATGCATGTGATTATAGTAAGTTGAAAGCTTTAATGGCAGAGCATACAGAACAATACTATTCGTTTGGAAGAATTGCGTCTCTGTATGTGAAAATGTTTGATGATGTATTGAGTAAATAAATCTTTAGATTGTTTCAAATGAAAGAAAGGTTTAAATCAGCTATTAAAGGAAATAGCTTTATTGTATGGCTACGGATTATATATGAAAAAATAGGAGAATCCTTTTCATTGACTTTGTATAATGGAAGCACAAATCAAACAAAGGATATATATAAGAAACAAGCTGAATTGCAAATCAGAATACATGCCTTGGAAAAGGGAATGTCTATTGGTAGAGTAAGGGTGGGATTTGGAAAAGAAAAGGCATTTTCTCTTATTGAGGATCTTGCGGATTTGCTAAAAAAAGGTGGCTCGAAACAGTTTGTTGTTGAATCTGTCTCCGTCTTACAGAAGTATATCGAATTTAATGAGAATATGGGTGCTGCTATGGCTGATATAGAGATAGCACTCAATAAATTGTGCTCTTGTTACAATATAAAAAGCAATGATGTTGGCGGAATATATAATCTTAGCTTAAAAGATGTTTCAAGTAAAACCCAATGTCCTTTTGATTCATTTTCTCAATCACGTTTTTCTATTCGTGATTTTGGTGATTCACCATTAGATATAGATAAAGTTTATGCTGCATTAAAACTTTGTGAACGCACTCCATCAGCTTGTAATAGACAGAGTTGGGTAATTCATGTGTATACAGAAAATAAGTTAGTTGAAAAAATGTTCAAGTTACAAGGAGGGAGCAAGGGGTTTTATGAACAAATGCAATGTGCTATTCTTATATGTGGTGATTTGAGGAATTATGGCTTTTATGAACAAAATCTACCTTTTGTTGATGGAGGACTTTATGCGATGAATCTTCTTTACTCCCTTCATTATAATGGATTAGCTACCATACCATTGACTATGGGACATAAATGGAGAGTCATAAAAAAGATAAAGCAAGAAATGAATATTCCCGGAAATGAGATTCCAGTTCTTTTGATAGGTGTTGGAACGTATAAGGATGACTTTAAAGTTGCAGTTTCGCATCGCTATTCATATAAACAGTATGTAAAATTTAATCAATAAGTGATGAGAATCGGATTACTAACATATCATCATTCTGCAAACTATGGTGCAGTAATGCAAAGTTATGCAACGTGTCGAGCCCTAAAAGAACTAGGTCATGAAGTTGAATTTATAAATTTCCGGCAAGATGAAAAAAGATCGAATAGTTCGATAATCTTTTATTTTAAGATAAAAGCGTTTGATAGATTTATGGAAACATTTTATCCTAGTGAAACAAAGGTGATTCAATCTATGGACGACTTAAATGCAATAGCTTCAAATTATGATTGTTTAATGGTAGGCAGTGATCAAGTTTGGAATCCGGGGATCAGTCAGAGTAAATGCTTGGCATACTTCTTGGATTTTGGAGAATCTGACATTCGAAGAATCTCCTATGCTTCTAGTTTTGGAATTTCAAAATGGCCTGAACAATATCAGAGTTTACTACCGAGCATAAATAGCTCTCTTCATAGATTTTGTAGCATAAGTGTTAGAGAAGAGACTGGAAAATATCTTTTGAATAGCTTATTTAAACTCAACTCACAAGTAGTTTTAGACCCTACGCTATTACATGCTGACTATAATGAAATAACAGGAAGTATAGTGAATAATGATGAGGTGATTTGTTATTTACTCAATAGAGGTAAACTACAATTGGAGAAAACAATCAGGCTATCGAGATCTTTGGGTAAAACACCAAAAATGATTTCAACCATTAGACCTACATTTGGTTTTAGGTATGTTTATCCACCATCGATTGAGAATTGGATTAGGTATATTGCCGGAGCTAAATTTGTAATAACGGACTCTTTTCATGGATTAGCCTTCAGCTTGATTTACAATAAACAGTTTGTTGTGATATCTCCTAGTAATGGGAAAAATAGTAGATTAAAGGATTTACTTAAATCTGTGGGTCTTGAAGATAGATATTTTGATGAAAATGATCCAATTATATACCGTGAACTGCAAAATAAAAAAATAGATTACAATAAAGTGAATTCAAAGCTTGAAATTTTAAAGAAAGTTTCATGGGATTATCTTAAAAATGCTCTTCAATAGAGGTATAGGCTATGGAAAAGAAACGAATTTGCTACTTAGTGTCCTCGCTATGCAACGAAGGACCTGTCAATGTAATGTATAACATCATTAAGAATATTGATTTCTTAAAATTTGAAGTCTCTATTATTACATTTGTTCCAGAGAAAGAAACGACAAGAATGCATGATTTCTCAAAATTACCTATAAGTATATATCAACTTTCGAAGAATAAATTTCTGAATCCAATTTCATTATATTTAAGGCTAAAAGACACTGTTAATGAGATTGAACCGAATGTGTTACATGCTCATTGTCCGCGATCTTTATATCTTATGGCATTTCTTCCAAAGAAATTTATTAAGATATTCACTATTCACAATTATCCAAATGAGTTTCAGATTGTATTATATGGCAAAATTAAAGGTGAAATTGTTATTTTACTTGATCATATTTTCACTCGTTGGATAAAAAATGGGATTTGTTGTGCTCCCAATATTAGAGAAGATTATTTAACTAATAAAGGTTGGGATTTTAAATGTATTCCTAATGGTTCCTCTATGCCTGTTTGGAAGTATAATGACGATGAAAAATCAAAATATCGAAAAGAATTTGGATTGAAAGAGGGGATGAAATATTTCATTTTTATTAGTCGATTCTCACAAGAAAAGAATCCTGATATTATCATCCATGCGTTTCGTTTACTCGACAGATCAGACATTGGACTTGTGATGCTTGGTAAGGGCCCCATGTGGGATGAGCTTAAAAAACAAGAAAGTACAAATATCATAATGCCTGGTTTTTCAAACAGGGTTTATGATTATATAATTGCATCTGATTTTTATATATCGGCTTCCAATACAGAAGGATTGGCGAATACCTTGTTGGAAAGTATGAGTGTTGGACTTCCTATGCTTTTGTCTGATATTCCATCGCATAGAGCAGTAATGAATATGTTGGGAGATGATACAGGTATTCTCTACAATCAACACAATCAGAAAGAGTTGCTTGAAGGGATAACAAGAATACTGGAATTTGATAGTTTAAAGGCTTCAGAAAACATTCAATACGTTTACACTAAAGAGTTTACCTCTGAAGTAATGTCTAGGCGCTATCAAGAAGAATATATAAACCTTTTATAATGAGTAAAAAGTCTAAGAAAATTAATCATATACCTCATTAATGAAAAAGATACTAATTACAGGTGGAAGCGGATTTATTGGTACTAATCTGATAGAACATCTGTTAAAAAAAACAGATGCCGAACTTCTTACTTTCGATATTAATGAGCCTAAAATCGATTCTCACAATAGATTTTGGAAACGCGTGGATATTAGAGAGTATGAAGAGTTGAGGGAGAAAATTGTGGAATACAAACCGGATATAGTGATTCATCTGGCAGCTCGAACAGATTTAAGAGGCTTGACTTTGAAAGATTACGATGCCAATATGACTGGAGTAAGTAACCTGTTGAAAGCAATTGATGAAGCTGGTACAGTCCAAAAAGCAGTGTTTGCTTCATCAATGTATGTGTGTGAACCCGGATACATGCCTAAAGATTTTGAAGACTATGCGCCTCATACACTTTATGGAGAAAGTAAAGTTGAAACAGAAAGAAGAATAAAGAAGGCAAATCCGTCTTATACATGGAGCATTATAAGGCCCACATCAATCTGGGGACCATGGTTTGGAGAACCTTACGATAAATTTTTCCATATTGTGATGAATCGTATGTATTTTCATATGGGCAAGAAAGCTTGTAAAAAGACGTATGGATATGTTGACAATGCTATTTATCAAATAGAATCTATCTTGAAGGCGGAGTCTGAAAAAGTGAACAGAAATGTGTATTATCTAGGAGACTACGAAGCCTATTCTATCACAGATTGGGCTAATGAAATAGCAAATATCGAAGGTATTAAAATTCCTCATGTCCCTTATTTTTGCTTCCGATGGATGGGATATGTGGGGGATTGTTTAAAAAAAATAGGAATCGCTTTCCCTATGACTAGCTTCCGACTGCATAATATGACAACGAACAATGTTCATAATTTGGAGCCTATAAAATCAATAGCTCCTCATTTGCCGGTATCTAGGGTAGAGGGTACTAAGGTCACTTTAGATTGGATTCATAAATATGAGTAAAAGAGGCAGTATATGTTTTATTAATGGATAAAGCTATTTTTTATGAAAGTTTCAATTATAACTTCGTGCTACAATCGTGCAGCAACGATTAGGAGTGCTATCGAGAGTGTCTTAGCACAGGATTATAATGACATAGAGTTTATTGTGGTGGATGGCTCCAGTACGGATGGTTCGTTGGATATTATCCGAGAATATGTAGATCGAATTTCGATCATTATATCGGAACCTGACCATGGTATGTATGAGGCTATCAATAAGGGTATTCGTGTGGCTACGGGAGAGATAATTGGATTGCTGCATTCGGATGATTTTTTTTATGATAATGGGGTAATTGGGCGCATTGTAAAACGAATAAAACGGACACATGCTGATTTCTTATATGGTGATGGTCTCTTTGTGAATCCTGATAATACGAACAAAGTGGTGCGCAACTGGATTGGGGGAGGGTATCGTCTTTGGAAAGTGCGTCATGGATGGCTTCCGCTTCATCCCACTTGCTATATACGACGCGATGTAATGATGAGACTGGGGCTTTATAACGAGAGTTATAAAATTGCAGCTGATAGTGACCTATTGGTACGCTATCTGTTGACCGGTGGACTCACGGTGACATATCTCAATGAATATATCGTGCGGATGCGTATGGGTGGGCTTTCTACTGATAGTGCTAAACGTAAGAAGATGTGGGAAGAGGATATTAGGGTGTATGTCTCGCACGGATTATGGCCTACTTTGACCAAATTGGAAAAGATGGCTTGGAAAGTACCGCAATTTGTACTCGCATTACTGAAAAAATAGGTAATTATTCCAGATAAGAATTATAAAAATAAAGTGTATGCAGGAAGTCCAACGTTTTAACAAAGTCCTAAAATCTTTGGTCCTTTTTGGGGATCTTATTTTGCTGAACCTGCTTTTATGGGGATTTAATTTGTTTCTGGGTACCCGTTTCTGGTGTATTCATTGCGGTTCTATCTTTCAGGGTATGACTCTTATCACTCTGTGCTATTTACTTTGTAATATGCATTCAGGTGTTATTCTTCATCGTCCTGTGGTACGTCCTGAACAGATTATGATCCGTGTTTTACGTAACATGGTTCCTTTTGTCTTTTTATCGGTTTGTACGTTGCTTGTTTTTCATTTTCATTTTTCACATTCCCGATATTTCGGACTGTTTTATGTTGCTTTAATAATTGTTATTATCAGCTATCGTTTAATTTCCCGTCACTTTCTGGAGCTTTATCGAAAAAAGGGAGGAAATGTTCGTAAGGTCGTATTGGTTGGGAGCCATGAGAATATGCAGGAACTTTATCATGCGATGACGGATGATCCTACGTCTGGTTATCGTGTACTGGGTTATTTCGAGGATTTTCCTTCGGGTCGGTATCCACAGGAGGTTCCATATTTGGGACAACCCAATGAAGTAAGTGTTTTTTTAGAAAAACATGCGGGAGAGATTAATCAGCTTTATTGTAGTCTTCCTTCTGTGCGTAGTGCGGAGATTGTTCCTATTATTAATTACTGTGAAAATCATTTGGTCCGTTTTTTTAGTGTTCCTAATGTCCGTAACTATTTGAAACGTAGGATGCATTTTGAGTTATTGGGTAATGTTCCTGTGCTTTCCATTCGTTGTGAGCCATTGGAGTCATTGGAGAACCGTATTATCAAGCGTACTTTTGATGTCATTTGTTCAGGGCTATTTCTTATTACAGTCTTCCCGTTCGTTTATATATTCTTCGGAATTGCGATCAAGCTAAGTTCTCCCGGCCCTGTCTTTTTCAAGCAGAAACGCAGTGGTGAGGATGGTCGTGAATTCTGGTGTTACAAGTTTCGTTCGATGAAGGTTAATACGCAATGTGATACTCTTCAGGCCACGGAAAATGATCCTCGTAAAACACGTATCGGAGAGATTATGAGGAAGACTAGTGTGGATGAATTACCACAATTCATCAATGTGTTGAAGGGTGATATGTCTATTGTAGGTCCCCGTCCACACATGTTGAAGCATACGGAGGAATATTCTAATCTGATAAATAAGTTTATGGTTCGTCACTTTGTTAAACCTGGAATAACTGGTTGGGCGCAGGTGACTGGTTATCGTGGTGAGACGAAAGAACTCTGGCAGATGGAGGGTCGCGTGCAACGTGATATCTGGTACATAGAGCATTGGACTTTTTTATTGGATTTATATATTATGTATAAGACAGTGTATAATGCCATACGCGGAGAAAAAGAAGCATATTAAATAATTGACAATAAAAAGACGATAATAAAAACTTAGAAATTAAAGGGCGTTTAATTATGAATTTACGAATTATGATGAGAAGACTTAACAACAGAAATTTATGGCTACTATTGTTGCCATTCCTATTGACTGCTTGTCAGTCTTATAAAAAGGTTCCATATTTTCAAAATGTGGAAGTTGTGAACGAGGTAGAACAACAGGAAAAATTGTATGATGCCAAGATAATGCCAAAGGATTTGTTGACTATTGTGGTATCGTGCACTAGTCCTGAACTTGCGATACCTTTTAACCTGACAGTGGCCAGTAATGCTGGAATAGCTGTGAGTACTTCGTCTTATGTGACTACTCAACCTGTATTACAACCTTATTTGGTAGATAATGAAGGAAATATAAATTTTCCTGTATTAGGAGAATTGAAGTTAGGCGGCTTAACGAAAAGGGAAGCTGAACAGCTGATTATAGATAAATTGAAGCCTTACATGAAGGAGACTCCCATTGTAACGGTGCGTATGGTAAATTATAAAATATCTGTTATCGGCGAAGTTACCAGACCGGGTACTTTTACTATCTCTAATGAGAAAGTAAATCTGTTGGAAGCATTAGCCATGGCAGGTGATATGACAGTATACGGTCTTCGTGATAATGTGAAGTTGATTCGTGAGGACGCAAACGGCAAACAGCAAATTGTAACCTTGGATTTGAATAAGGCCGAAACCATTCTTTCACCTTACTATTGGTTACAGCAGAATGATATTGTTTATGTAACCCCTAATAAAGCAAAGGCTCGAAATTCGGATGTGGGCAACAGTACCAGTCTTTGGTTCTCTGCTACTTCTATTTTGGTATCTATCGTCAGCCTATTAGTAAATATTTTAAAATAATGATTTGCAATGAAAGAAACAGATTTCAACGAAGCACAAGAATCTAAGGAAGAAAATATAGACGTTAAGGAACTACTGTTTAAGTATTTGATCCACTGGCCTTGGTTTGTGGGTGCGGTTGTGGCGTGTTTGATTGCGGCATGGGTCTATCTTTATATATCCACTCCCGTATATAATATTTCCGCTACGGTTTTAATAAAGGATGATAAGAAAGGTGGTAGTGCCGGAATGCTTTCCGGGTTGGAGAGTCTGGGATTGGATGGTATGGTCTCTTCTTCGCAGAATATTGATAACGAGATTGAAGTTCTCCGTTCCAAGACTATCGTTAAAGAGGTGGTTGAAGATTTGGGGCTTTATATTTCCTATACGGATGAAGATGAATTCCCTTCCAGAAACACGTATAAGACTTCACCGGTACAAGTGAGTCTGACTCCGCAGGAAGCTGATTTGTTGGAGGAACCGATGATTGTGGAGATGGCATTGCAACCACAGGGAAGTATGGATGTGAATGTGAAGATTGCCGGTAATAAATATCAGAAACATTTCGAAAAATTGCCGGCTGTTTTTCCTACCGGCAAAGGGACATTGGCTTTTTTCCTGACGCCGGACTCGGTATTATCTTCTAAAAGGACATTGGAAGAAATTACAGATCCGGAAAAGACTACACGTAATATTACAGCAACAATTAATAGGCCTTTGGCTGTAGCGAAATGGTGTTGTAAGAATATGACTATCGAACCTACTTCCAAAACCACTTCTGTAGCTGTCATATCATTGAAAAATTCAAATGTACAGCGCGGCAAGGATTTTATCAATAAGCTGTTGGAGATGTATAATATCAATACGAATAATGATAAGAACGAGGTGGCGCAGAAAACAGCAGAATTTATCAATGAACGTATTAGTATTATTTCGAAAGAACTCGGTAGTACGGAAAAGGATCTGGAAAGTTTTAAGCGTGGAGCGGGTATTACAGATTTAACCAGTGATGCACAGATAGCTTTGACGGGTAGTGCTGAATATGAAAAGAAACGTGTGGAGAATCAAACCCAGATTAATTTGCTGCAGGATTTGCAGAAATATATGCAAAATGAAGGTTATGAGGTTTTACCTAGTAATATCGGGTTGCAGGATTTGAATCTTGCTGCTGCCATCAATCGATATAATGATGTGCTTGTTGAGAGAAAACGTTTGCTGCGTACATCAACGGAGAATAATCCTACTATTATAAATCTGGATACAAGCATTAGTGCAATGAAAGAGAATGTACAAGTCTCTTTAGATAGGGTGTTGCGTGGATTGTATATCACAAAAGCGGATCTGGATCGTGAAGCGAATCGTTATTCCCGTCGCATCAGTGAGGCGCCTGGACAGGAACGTGAGTTTGTGAGTATTGCTCGTCAACAGGAGATAAAAGCCGGGCTTTATCTGATGTTACTTCAGAAGCGTGAAGAGAATGCTATAACTTTGGCTGCTACTGCCAATAATGCAAAGATAATAGATGACGCTATAGCGGATGATGCTCCTGTGTCTCCTAGAAGTAAGATTACTTATTTGATCGCTTTGATATTAGGTCTTGGAATTCCGGTAGGGGTTATTTATTTACTCGAATTAGCTAAATTTAAGATTGAAGGTCGTGCAGATGTAGAGAAACTTACCAGTGCACCTATTGTCGGTGATATCCCATTGACTGATGAAAAACAAGGAGCTATTGCTGTATTTGAGAATCAAAACAACCTGATGAGTGAAACCTTCCGCAATGTCCGAACGAATCTTCAGTTTATGCTTGGAAATGACAAGAAGGTGATTTTGGTTACTTCCACAGTCAGTGGTGAAGGTAAATCCTTTATCTCTGGTAATCTTGCTATCAGTCTTTCTTTATTGGGCAAGAAAGTAGTAATCGTTGGTCTTGATATCCGCAAGCCAGGTTTGAATAAGGTATTCAATATATCAAAAAGAGAACAAGGTATAACTCAATATTTGGCCAATCCGGAAAAGAACTTGATGGATTTGGTACAGCTTTCCGATGTCAGTAAGAATCTCTATATTCTTCCTGGTGGAACAGTTCCTCCTAATCCGACTGAATTGTTGGCCCGTGATGGATTGGATAAAGCGATTGAGACTCTTAAGAAGAATTTTGAATATGTAATTCTGGATACAGCTCCTGTTGGTATGGTTACCGATACTTTATTGATAGGACGTGTGGCTGATTTATCTGTTTATGTATGTCGCGCGGATTATACTCGTAAGAATGAGTATACTTTGATTAATGAACTTATTGATGGAAATAAGTTACCTAACCTATGTACTGTAATCAATGGTTTGGATTTGAAGAAAAGAAAATATGGTTATTATTACGGTTATGGTAAATATGGTAAGTACTATGGTTATGGTAAACGATATGGCTATGGTTACGGATATGGAGAAACTAGCGATAATAAAGAGAAATAGAGTGCTTCAAAGTACTTTTAGAAAAAGTGAGATGAAGAATGTGTAGGTCCCTAACTTCATGCTACACACATGAAGATCCCTACATTTTGTGGTCAGGAAATACACAGCGGTGTATTCCTGATCAACGCCCTCATGTCGGTGTAAATCCGATGTGATTTCTATAATATCAACTGTCTGTGAAGATAGTTGATATTTTTTTTGTAATGCAATGACTGATGGATAATTTTTAGTAGCTTTGTGAAAAATATGATTGATATGGAAGATTTGCAAAGATTATATCCTATCGGGATTCAGACATTCTCGAAGATACGGGAGGGGAATTACCTCTATATTGATAAAACAGCATATGTTTATCGGATGACTCATTCGGCTTCCAGTTATATGTTCTTGAGCCGTCCACGACGTTTTGGGAAATCATTACTTACTTCTACGCTGCATAGCTATTTTTCCGGACGCAAGGACCTGTTTCACGGATTGGCTATGGAGAAACTGGAGAAGGAGTGGACGGAATATCCGGTACTTCACTTCGATATGAGTATGGCGAAACATGTGGATAAAGGAGGATTGGAACGTCTTCTTGATTTTATGCTTGCTGAATATGAACGTACGTTTGCTATTAACACAGTAGAGGGGGATGCCAATCTACGCTTAGTCAATCTTATTAAGCGTGCTTATGAGCAAACAGGTAAGAAGGTGGTTGTGCTTATTGATGAATATGATGCTCCTTTGCTTGATGTAGTACATGAACGGGAAAATCTGGATGTATTGCGTAACATCATGCGTAACTTCTACAGTCCGTTAAAAGCTTGTGATCCTTATTTGCGTTATGTATTTCTGACTGGTATTACTAAATTCTCACAACTAAGTATTTTTAGTGAGTTGAATAATATAAAGAATATTAGTATGGATGAGCCATACGCTGTTATCTGTGGAATTAGTGAAGATGAGATACGTTTGCAAATGAAGGATGATTTGGAAGGATTGGCAAAGAAATTGGGGATAACACCTGAAGAGGCTTTGATGAAATTGAAAGAAAATTATGATGGTTATCATTTCACTTCTCCTTCGCCCGATATATATAATCCTTTCAGTTTGCTAAATGCTTTTGCAGATGGAAAATTTGGATCTTATTGGTTTGGTAGCGGTACGCCTACGTATCTGATAAATATGTTGAAGAAGTTTGGCGTGGAACCTTCCGAAATTGGAAATAATAGGGTTTCGGTCGAGGATTTTGATGCACCAACAGAAAGGATGACAAGTATTATCCCGCTGCTATATCAAAGTGGCTATATCACTATTAAGAATTATGATGAGGAATTAGACTTGTATACATTGAATATTCCTAATAAGGAAGTGAGAATAGGCCTGATGAAAAGTCTTCTTCCACATTATGTCGGTAGTAAAGCTCCGGAAACCACGACAATGGTGGCGTATCTTTCCCGTGATATCCGTAATGGGGATATGGATACTGCATTACGCCGTTTGCAAACGTTCCTGTCCACTATACCGCAATGCGATAATACGAAATATGAAGGACACTATCAGCAGGTCTTTTATATCATATTCAGTTTGTTGGGGTATTATGTGGATGTGGAAGTTCGTACTCCTCGTGGACGGGTAGATATAGTACTTCGTACGAAGACTACATTGTATGTGATGGAACTGAAATTGGATAAAAGTGCGGGTGAAGCGATGGAGCAAATTGATTTGAAGAATTATCCGGAACGCTTTGCTTTATGTGGATTGCCTGTCGTAAAGGTGGCTGTCAGTTTTGATAGCGAACGGTGTACGATTGGGGGCTGGGAGATTATAAATGCTTAAGTATGTGAAAAATATGGTTGATATGGAAGATTTGCAAAGACTATATCCTATCGGGATACAGACATTCTCGAAGATACGGGAGGGGAATTACCTCTATATTGATAAAACGGAATATGTTTACCGGATGACTCATTCGGCTTCCAGCTATATGTTTTTGAGCCGTCCACGACGTTTTGGTAAGTCATTACTTACTTCCACGCTGCATAGCTATTTTTCCGGACGTAAGGAGCTGTTTCATGGATTGGCTATGGAGAAACTGGAGAAGGAGTGGACGGAATATCCGGTACTTCACTTCGATATGAGTACTGCCAAACATGCGGATAGTGAACAGTTGCTCCAAGAATTGAATCTGAAACTATATGGTTATGAGCAGATTTATGGACGGCTGGAGGAGGAGGTTAATCCCAATCAGCGTTTGATGGGACTGATAAAACGTGCTTATGAGCAAACCGGCAAGAAAGTGGTCGTGCTTATTGATGAATATGATGCTCCTCTGCTGGATGTGGTGCACGAATGGGAAAACCTGGATGTATTGCGTAATATCATGCGTAACTTCTACAGTCCGTTAAAAGCTTGTGATCCTTATTTGCGATATGTATTTTTGACTGGTATTACCAAATTCTCCCAACTAAGTATTTTTAGTGAGTTGAATAATATAAAGAATATTAGTATGGATGAGCCATACGCTGCTATCTGTGGAATTAGTGAAGATGAGATACGTTTGCAAATGAAGGATGATTTGGGAGAATTGGCAAAGAAATTGGAGATAACACCTGAAGAGGCTTTGATGAAACTGAAAGAAAATTATGATGGTTATCATTTCACATCTCCTTCGCCCGATATATATAATCCTTTCAGTTTGCTAAATGCTTTTGCTGATGGAAAATTTGGATCTTATTGGTTTGGTAGCGGTACTCCTACATATCTGATTAAGATGTTGAATAAATTCGGAGTGAAACCTTCCGAAATTGGATGTAAACAACTAAAGTCCTCAGCTTTCGATGCTCCTACTGAAACGATGACTGATGCAGTGCCTTTATTGTACCAAAGTGGGTATATCACTATTAAGGATTATAATAAGATGCTAGACCTTTATACGCTGGATATTCCCAATAAAGAAGTAAGGCTGGGACTTATGGAGAGCCTTCTTCCTTATTATGTAAATAACAAGACACCTGAAGCAACTACCATGGTGGCTTATCTTTTTTATGATATTCAGAATGGTGATATGGATGCTGCTTTACACCGTTTGCAGGAATTTCTGTCTACGATTCCCTACTGCGACAATACAAGGTTCGAAGGACACTATCAGCAGGTCTTTTATATCATATTCAGTTTGTTGGGGTATTATGTGGATGTGGAAGTTCGTACTCCTCGTGGACGGGTAGATATAGTACTTCGTACGAAGACTACATTGTATGTGATGGAACTGAAATTGGATAAAAGTGCGGGTGAAGCGATGGAGCAAATTGATTTGAAGAATTATCCGGAACGCTTTGCTTTATGTGGATTGCCTGTTGTAAAGGTGGCTGTCAGTTTTGATAGCGAACGGTGTACGATTGGGGACTGGAAGATTATAGGATGCTGATTATGTTGTTGATTTATAGTTTATTATATACTTAGGTAAATGAAAATAGCTCTGTAAGGGGCTTTTTTCTTTTCTATCCGGAATAAAAGTTTCACCTTTGCATTGTTGATCAACAAAAGGTGAATAAATAAACTTGAATTTAAATCTTTAAAAAAACGTAGTATGAGTGTAATTTACAAAGTCATTACGCGGCCAACAGATCCGCGTGTTCCCAATTCTCCTAAGAGATATTATCCGCATCTGATCACTTTAGGTCAGTCCGTCAACCTGAAATATATTGCACAGAAAATGCAGGATCGTTCTTCGCTGTCTATCGGTGACATCAAGAGTGTAATCCAGAATTTTGTGGAAAAAATGAAGGAGCAGTTGTTGGAAGGTAAGTCTGTGAATATCGAAGGTTTGGGTGTGTTTATGTTGACTGCCCGTTCGAAAGGTGCGGAGTTGGCGAAGGATATTAATGCTAAGAGTGTGGATAGTGTTCGTATCTTTTTCCAAGCTAATAAAGAGTTGCGTGTCACCAAAACTGCTACCCGTGCAGATGAGAAGTTAGATCTGATCAGTCTGGATGAATATCTGAAGAAAATTAGCGTTACTGTATCTCCGGAAGATCCCGAGAAACCGGATGAAGGCGAAGGTGGCGGAGATGAAGGTGGCGGTAGCGGAGAGGCACCGGATCCCGCAGCTTAATGTCTTGTTGATTAATAGCTGACGGTTAGAGTGTTCATTTAGTGTTTAATTAAAAAAGAGAAATGTCTATGAAAAAAACGTGGAGTATTATTTTGAAAGTGATTATTGCTGTTGCCGGTGCGATTGCCGGAGTGGTAGGTGTGCAGGCAGCAACCTTGTAATTGATTATCTTATAAATAGGTATATTTATGAATGAATAACAGGCGGGATTTTTCCCGCCTGTTTGTGTTTAGATATAATAAGAGGGTTGCTTTCTTGAAAAATGCTCTTTTTTGTTTTGTTTCATGCTATTTGTTAGGAGTATCGCTCTATATTTTAACAAAATAGAAATTATAATCAAACTCGTTGGCTGAATAGCGGATTTTATCTACCTTTGCATCTTAATTAAATGCGTCATTTTAAGCGAGAAAAAACATGATTCGAAAAATAATAAAAGCTCTTTGGATATTCTTGGCAGTCATAGTATTGGCTATTGTTATAGTCTTTGTCTCCATTTCAAAGGGTTGGATTGGCTATATGCCTCCTGTAGAGGAACTCGAGAACCCGAGCTATAAATTTGCAACAGAGATTTTTTCTGAAGATGAGAAAGTGCTTGGTACATGGTCTTACAGCAAGGAAAACCGGGTGTACACGGCTTACAAGGATTTGTCACCCAGTATTATCAATGCTCTTATTGCAACGGAAGATGTTCGTTTTGTCGAGCATTCGGGTATTGATGCCAAAGCGTTGTTCCGTGCGTTTGTGAAACGTGGTTTGATGTTTCAGAAAAATGCAGGTGGGGGTAGTACCTTGTCACAACAGCTAGCTAAACAGTTGTTTACGGAAAATGTGGCTAGAAATACACTTCAACGTCTTTTCCAAAAACCGATTGAATGGGTGATTGCGGTGAAACTTGAACGTTACTACACCAAAGAGGAAATATTGAGTATGTATCTCAATAAATTTGATTTTCTGAATAATGCTGTTGGTATCAAAACTGCTGCATATACCTATTTTGGCTGTGAACCGAAGGACTTGAAGATTGAAGAAGCAGCTACATTGGTGGGTATGTGTAAGAATCCGTCACTTTACAATCCGGTTCGTTTCAACGAACGTTCCCGTGGCCGTCGTAATGTGGTGCTCGAGCAGATGCGTAAAGCCGGATATATCACAGATGCAGAATGTGATTCTTTGCAGGCTCTTCCGTTGAAACTGACTTACAATCGTGTTGACCATAAAGAGGGTCTGGCTACTTATTTCCGTGAATATCTCCGCGGCGTCATGACAGCACCGAAACCGGTAAGAAGTGATTATCGTGGTTGGCAAATGCAGAAATTCTATGAGGATTCTATCGCTTGGGAAACTAACCCGTTATATGGCTGGTGTGCGAAAAACAAGAAGAAAGACGGTACAAATTATAACATCTATACAGATGGATTGAAGATTTATACAACTATCAATTCACGTATGCAGCAGTATGCCGAAGATGCTGTAAAAGAGCATTTGGGTGATTATCTGCAACCTATATTCTTCAAAGAAAAAGAGGGAAGTAAGAATGCTCCGTATGCACGATCACTACCGGAAAAACGAGTGGAAGAGTTGTTGACGAAAGCAATGAAACAAACGGAACGTTATCGCCTCATGAAAGAGGCGGGAGCTTCGGAACAACAGATTCGTAAGGCGTTCGATACACCGGAAGAAATGACTGTCTTTTCCTGGAAGGGTGATAAAGATACGATTATGACACCGATGGATTCTATCCGCTACTACAAATCTTTCTTGCGGACGGGATTTATGTCAATGGATCCGGCAAACGGACACGTGAAGGCTTATGTGGGCGGACCGAATTATGTATATTTCCAGTATGATATGGCGATGGTAGGACGTCGTCAGGTAGGTTCTACTATTAAGCCGTATTTATATACATTGGCAATGGAGAACGGATTTTCTCCTTGCGATCAGGCACGCCACGTAGAGCAAACTTTGATTGATGAGAATGGAACTCCCTGGACACCACGTAATGCAAATGATAAGCGTTATGGAGAAATGGTAACTCTGAAATGGGGATTGGCAAACTCCGATAACTGGATTTCTGCATATCTGATGGGTAAGTTGAATCCGTATGATTTGGTACGCCTGATCCATAGTTTCGGTGTACGTAATAAAGCAATTGATCCGGTGGTTTCACTTTGTCTGGGACCTTGTGAAATTTCTGTCGGTGAAATGGTCAGCGCATACACAGCTTTTGCCAATAAAGGAATCCGGGTGGCTCCATTGTTCGTTACCCGCATTGAGGATAGTGATGGCAATGTCATTTCTACTTTTGCACCGCAAATGGAAGAAGTGATAAGCGCGTCGAGCACTTACAAAATGCTGGTTATGCTGCGTGCCGTTATCAACGAGGGAACGGGTGGACGTGTTCGTCGATATGGAATTACCGCTGATATGGGTGGAAAAACAGGAACGACCAATGATAACTCCGATGCCTGGTTTATGGGATTCACTCCTTCACTGGTATCCGGTTGTTGGGTAGGAGGGGACGAACGTGATATTCACTTCGGTAGAATGACCTATGGACAGGGGGCTGCTGCAGCTTTGCCTATCTGGGCAATGTATATGAAGAAAGTGTATGACGATCCGACCTTGGGATATGACCAGCAGGAGAGATTCAAACTCCCTGAAGGGTTTGACCCGTGTGCCGGTTCGGAAACTCCTGATGGCGAAGTGGAAGAAAGAGGACTGGACGATCTTTTCAATTAAAGAAGTGCACAAGTATATTGTTTGCATAGGGAGTAATTACAACAGGAAAGAGAACTTGACTTTTGCCAGGCAGAAGCTGACAGAATCGTTCTCTTCTATATGTTTTGCTCCCGAACTGGAAACTAAACCTTTGTTTTTTAAGAATCCGGCCTTGTTTTCCAACCAAGTGGTTCTGTTCTTTTCCGATAAGGATGAAGAGGTGGTGAGGAAAACGCTGAAAGATATAGAACGGAGGTCCGGACGTCGTCCGGAGGATAAGAAAGAGGAGAAGGTTTGTCTGGATATTGACATGCTTTTATATGATAACAAAATATTAAAACCGGAGGATTGGCAAAGGGGATATATACAACAGTCATTATCTGCTTTCCATTCTTCATTATTTATTAAGTAGATGAAATTTCTTGGAATTATACCTGCCCGTTATGCATCCACTCGTTTTCCTGCGAAACCGTTGGCTATGTTGGGCGGAAAAACAGTCATACAACGCGTATACGAACAAGTGGCAGGCGTTTTGGATGACGCTTATGTAGCTACGGATGATGAACGCATTGAAGCTGCTGTTAAGGCGTTCGGGGGAAAGGTTGTGATGACTTCCGTTCACCACAAAAGTGGTACGGATCGTTGTTATGAAGCCTGTACCAAGATTGGAGGTGATTTTGACGTCGTAGTGAATATACAAGGAGATGAACCTTTTATTCAGCCTTCACAACTGGATGCGGTAAAGGCTTGTTTCGATGATGCAACCACGCAGATTGCTACGTTGGTGAAGCCTTTTACTGCTGATGAACCGTTTGCCGTACTGGAAAACGTGAATTCACCGAAAGTGGTAGTCAACAAGAACTGGAATGCACTTTATTTTAGCCGTTCTATCATTCCTTATCAGCGGAATGCCGAGAAACAGGACTGGTTGAAGGGACATACCTACTACAAGCACATCGGATTGTATGCTTATCGTACAGAGGTGCTGAAAGAGATTACCATGCTTCCACAGTCTTCTTTGGAACTGGTCGAATCTTTGGAGCAGCTTCGCTGGCTGGAGAACGGATACAAAATAAAGGTAGGTATCAGTGAAGTGGAAACTATTGGAATTGATACCCCGCAAGACTTGGAACGGGCAGAAGAATTTTTGAAGAATAGAATCTAATCTTATGGATCGTACGATACAACCTGAAATACAAACCCTGAAAAATTTTCGTATACTTCCTCCCGTTCGAATGACGTTGCCAAACGGTATTCCGTTGACTGTTATTAATGCGGGTGAACAGGAAGTGGTACGCATAGATGTACTTTTTGCTGGGGGGCGCTGGCAACAGTCGCAGAAACTGCAAGCTCTGTTTACGAACCGGATGCTGCGCGAAGGCACGAAAAAATATACGGCTGCCACCATTGCCGAGAAACTGGATTACTACGGCTCATGGCTCGAATTGTCCAGTTCGTCGGAATATGCATATATCACTGTTTATTCGTTGAATAAGTATTTGGCGAAAACATTGGAGGTGGTGGAATCTATGATTAAAGAACCGCTTTTCCCGGAGAAGGAATTGCATACTATCCTTGATACCAATATCCAACAATATCTGGTCAATACTTCCAAAGTTGATTTTCTGGCACACCGCAGTCTGTTACAGTCGCTTTATGGCGAACAGCATCCATGTGGCAGAATAGTGGTGGAGGAGGATTATCATGCCATCACTCCGGAAGTGCTCCGTGAATTTTATGAACGGTATTACCATTCGGGTAATTGTTCTATATTCTTGTCCGGCAAGGTGACAGAGGATATTATCAGCCGGGTGACAGATACATTCGGCACTTCTTTCGGCCAGCATCAGCAGCAGGTGTCGAGATTAAGTTTTCCTTTTACTGCTGTTCCCGGAAAGAGAATTTTTACAGAGCGTGAAGACGCCATGCAGAGTGCTGTGAAGATGGGATATACGACCATTACTCGTAATCATCCTGATTATTTGAAACTTCGGGTATTGATGACTTTATTCGGAGGTTATTTCGGCAGTCGGCTGATGTCTAATATTCGTGAAGAGAAGGGATATACTTATGGTATTTCGGCAGGAATCATGTTTTATCCGGATAGCGGACTATTGGCTATCTCGACAGAAACGGATAATGAATATGTGGAACCGTTGATACAGGAAGTGTATCATGAAATAGACCGCCTGCATCAGGAACCTGTGTCAGCCGAAGAATTGACTATTGTACGCAACTATATGTTGGGAGAAATGTGTCGTAGTTATGAGTCGCCTTTCTCACTTTCGGATGCGTGGATCTTCATAGCTACTTCCGGTCTGGATGATGACTACTTTTCACGTTCTCTGCTGGCTGTGAATGAGGTTACTCCGATGGAAATACAAGATTTGGCACAGCGCTATTTGTGCAAAGAGACATTAAAAGAGGTCATTGCAGGTAAAAAGTTGTCATAATTTGCTTTCCGAAAGTGGGCTGTTTGGGATAGAAATTGTATCTTTGTCCAAATTGTAATTCTAAAATGAGTAACGACTAAAACCAATGAGGAAATATCTATATACTACACTTTTGCTGGCTCTTCTTGCACAAGAGGGAGTGATGGCACAAGAAAATGAAGGAAAAAAAGGCGGATTTTTCGGAAAAATTAAAGATACATTCTCCACTGAAATAAAGATTGGCAACTATACTTTTAAGGATGGCAGTGTCTATACGGGAGAAATGAAAGGACGAAAACCGAATGGAAAAGGAAAAACAGTCTTTAAAAACGGTGATGTCTTTGAAGGAGAATATGTGAAGGGAAAACGTGAAGGATATGGAATTTATATGTTTCCCGACGGAGAAAAATACGAAGGACAGTGGTTTCAGGACCAGCAGCACGGAAAAGGTATCTATTATTTTATGAATAATAACCGTTACGACGGTATGTGGTATCAGGATTATCAGCATGGTGAAGGAACAATGTATTATCATAACGGTGATTTGTATGTAGGTAAATGGGTGAATGATAAGCGTGAAGGCGAAGGTACATACACTTGGGCGAATGGTGCCAAATATACCGGTCACTGGAAAAATGATAAGAAGAACGGCAAAGGCATCATGAACTGGGACGACGGCTGTAAGTATGAAGGAGACTGGAAAGATGATGTCCGTCACGGAAAAGGGGTATTTGAATATACCAATGGAGATAAATACGACGGTGATTGGGCGGATGATATTCAACACGGAAGAGGTACATACTACTTCCACACGGGCGATCGTTATGAAGGTTCTTATCTCTTAGGTGAACGCACCGGTGAAGGGGTTTATTATCATGCTAACGGTGACAAATATGTAGGTAATTTCAAAAATGGCATGCAAGACGGAAAAGGTACTTTTACCTGGGCGAATGGTGCTGTGTACGAAGGAAGCTGGAAAAACAATAAACGTGATGGCAGAGGAGTTTATAAATGGAGCAATGGCGATGTTTATGACGGTGACTGGAAAGACAACCGTCCCAATGGACAGGGTACTTTGAAAACCGTTGCTGGTATGCAATATAAAGGTGGCTTTATTGACGGATTGGAAGATGGACAGGGCGTACAAATCGACAAAGATGGTAATCGCTTCGAGGGCTTTTTCAAACAAGGAAAGAAAAATGGTCCTTTTGTGGAAACAGATAAAGATGGGAAGGTGATTAAAAAAGGAACCTATAAATTCGGAAGACTTCAATAGATGATAAATGGTAGTGGGCTGCGCATTGCGTGGCCTATTTTTTTGCATATATGTACCAGGTGATGGAATAATGATAATTGGTATGGACAAAGAAAAATGGATAATAACCCAAAGCGGTCATTATCCATTTTATAATTTCCTGTTGAAAGTAACTTCAACTATCATTTATCACTTGTCATCTGTTAAATGATGTATTGTGAACTGATAGATTCGTTATTCATCACTCGTTTGATTGTTTCAGCAAACATATCGGCAATACTCAACTGTTTTACTTTCGGGCATTTCTTTGCGTAAGGGATGCTGTCGGTAAATACCATTTCTGTCAGACCGGACTCTTGTACACGGAAAGAAGCCGGATCAGACATTACGCAGTGGCTGGCGATGGCACGTACTGATTTGGCACCGGCATCCAGCATAATGTTGGCTGCTTTGGTGATTGTTCCTGCTGTGTCAACTATATCGTCGATCAGTACGACGTTTTTACCTTCTACGTCACCGATGATTTGCATAGATGCTACTTCATTGGCTTTTTCGCGTGATTTGTTGCAGAGTACCAATGGTACACCGAGGTATTTGGAGAAAGTACTGGCACGTTTTGAACCTCCTACATCCGGTGTAGCAATAACCAGATTTTCCAGTTGCAATGACTGGATATAAGGAAGGAATACTGCTGATGCGTACAGGTGATCTACCGGGATATTGAAGAATCCCTGAATCTGGTCTGCATGCAAGTCCATCGTAATCAGACGGTCGATACCTGCAACAGACAGCAGGTCGGCTACCAACTTAGCGCCGATAGATACACGGGGTTTGTCTTTTCTATCCTGACGTGCCCATCCGAAATAGGGGACTACAGCTACAATACTCTTTGCAGACGCACGTTTTGCAGCATCGATCATCAAGAGAAGTTCCATCAGGTTGTCTGAGTTAGGGAAAGTGGATTGAACCAGGAATACGTGTGCGCCACGAATTGACTCCTCATATGAAACTGCAAATTCGCCATCGGCAAAATGGGTAATGTTCATATTTCCCAGAGGACAATCCAGGCTTGCGCAGATTTTTTCTGCCAGATATCTCGAGTTCGTTCCCGAGAATACCATAAAGGGTGCTTTTTCGCTCATTTTGTAATAGATGTTACCTATTTGTTAATTTGCCTGCAAAGGTAGGAATTTCTCTTATTATTTAGAAGGACTTATTGTATAAAAAATATTTTTCTCTCCAACTTATCGGAAATATTTGTAGATTTGCTTTCTGAAAACAGTTAATAGTCAAAAATGAGTTCACGCTTTCCTTTATATATAATAGGTATAGTGTTGTTTGCCTCTTTTTTTTCGTGCACTGATATGGTGCCGACCAAAGAGGTGCGCCTGATTGATTCATTAAACGGGAAAGCGTATACTTATCGTTATCGAAGCCTGGATTCTTCTTATAAATATGCCAATGAAGCCTATAGACAGGTGAATTTCTACAAGTCGGGGAAAGCGGAAGCATCCAACAACCTGGGGTTCTGTGCTTTTATGGCTATGGACTTTGACCGGGCGGAAGCGTTGCATAAGGAAGTATATAAACTGACTAAAAATGAACTCGAACTGTTGATTGCCGACATCGGACTGATGAAAATCTGTCAGCGGACGGCTATGAACAAAGAATTTTATGATTATCGTAATAGTGCGCTCAAGCGCATGAAACGTATTCGTGAAGAGAGTGATTTGTTTGCCGACCGTCACGAGGCACTACGGCTGGATTATGCATTCACCGAATTTTTCATCGTTTCTTCTATTTATTATTACTATCTGCAGCAACGGCAGGAGGCCATCACATCTCTTAACCGGATTCCGGAAGATGAAGCTTTGACAGATACTAATCAGTTGCTTTATTATCATTATATTAAAGGTTCGGCCTCGTTGGTGGAAGCAACCAAGCCGGAAGACCGGAAAATGCGTGAGTTCGACCAACTTTATATTACCTGGCGGACAGCTGTTCAGACTAATCATCCTTATTTCGAAGGAAATGGTCTGCAAGGATTGGCTAATCTGATGGTTTCACCTAATAATTTCGAACTTTTTCGGACGAGAAGGGGATATGCGCTGGATCAGTTTGGGTTTCCCGTAGATTCGCTTTTGCCTTTGCGAATGGCACAGCGTGCGCTTGAAAAATTTCGTGAGTACAATGATTTGTATCAGATTGCCGGTGCGTATGTGTCTATCGGTAAATATATGAATGAGCACGGACGTTATACGGAGGCATTGGATACGCTTGCAAAAGCGTTGGATTGTGTGAATCAACATCACATGCTCTATTATCACCATGCGGCGGATACATTGGATAAACTACATGTTTTTGTAGAAGGAGATACGACTTATACCGGGGTTCCATGGATCATGCAGGAAGATGTGAGAACGGTACCTGAATGGATCTCAAGGATTCGGGAGCAATTGAGTGTGTCGTATGCGGGGCTCGGGATGAAGTATGCTTCTGATTACAACCGGAATATATATTTGGATATTTTAAATTATACCCGTCAGGATAAGGAGTTGGAGAGCCGCTATCTTTCATTGGAAGCCGATTCACGACAAATGACGCTTGTACTTTCTTTGGTTATTGTCGGACTTGTATTGGTGGTTATTCTTTGGTGGTTTTTCAATAAACGGTCTAAAATAAGGAATCAGGTAGACGTGGAGCGTCTGCAACGGATTCTGACTCTTTGCCGGGATATAACTTCGTCCATTCCGATGAATGTTCCATTAATTCAACAAGGTATCGATCAATTATTTGGGAAAGGACGTCTTCAACTGGAAATTCCGGAGGAAGGAAAAGCGGCACTGGTTCCTCTGCATCGGTTGAACCGTGATGAAAAAGCATTGGTGCATGTGCTTGAACCGTATATTGTTTGGGCTGCGGACAATGAGCAGATGGTGGAAGCGTTGAGTGACGAGCGGATGCAGTTGGAAAAGCAACGGTATGTTTACGAACAACATATTGCGGGAAATAAACGTCAGAATCTTATAAAGAAGGCTTGTCTGGCCATTGTCAATGGTATTAATCCTTATATTGACCGTATCTTGAACGAAGTGCATAAGTTGACGGAGCGGGGGTATATTGATAATGCGAAGATTAAGAAAGAGAAGTATCAATACATTGATGAGCTGGTAACTACGATTAATGAGTACAACGATATTCTGGCTCTTTGGATTAAGATGAAGCAAGGAACGCTTAGCCTGAATATTGAAACTTTCAGTCTCAATGAACTGTTTGAGCTGCTAGGCAAGGGAAGACGTGCTTTTGAAATGAAAAATCAGAAGTTGGAAATTGAACCGACTACGGTTATGGTGAAGGCCGACCGGGCACTAACTTTGTTTATGATTAATACGCTGGCGGAAAATGCCCGTAAATATACTCCGGAAGGAGGAACAATTAAAGTGTATGCCCGTACTACGGAGGATGCGTATGTCGAGATCTCTGTGGAGGATAACGGAAGAGGTATTTCCGAAGAGGATGTGGCGCATATCATTGGTGAGAAGGTGTATGATTCCCGTGTGATTGGAATGAAGAATGCAGCCGATCCGGAAGTGTTGAAAGAAAACAAAGGTAGTGGTTTCGGATTGATGAATTGTAAGGGAATCATTGAGAAGTATAAGAAAACGAATGATTTATTCCGGGGATGCGTTTTTGATGTGGAGAGTGAACTGGGGAAGGGAAGCCGTTTTTATTTTCGTTTGCCTTCGGGAGTGCGTAAAGCAATGGGGGTATTGTTGCTTTGCTTGTTGCTTCCGTTGGGGATGGTTTCTTGTCTGCATGATCCGATTCCTCCCATGTTGCAGGATGGCGATTCGATTGTAGTAGTTATGGATTCTGCGTATGAGGATTTGCTGGATGTAGCGTCGGATTATGCGAATGCTGCCTATTTTGCTAATGTGGATGAAAATTATGAGTTGGCTTTGCAATATATAGATTCTGCGATGCTTTTTCTGAATGAGCATTATGAAAAATATGCGCGTCCGGATCGCCCACATCGGTATATGAAGCTGGTAGGTGAGGGAACGCCTGCTGAAATCAGTTGGTGGAACGAACTGTTTGATTCGGATTATCATGTAATTCTGGATATCAGGAATGAGGCGGCAGTTGCTTTTCTGGCTTTGAAACAGTTGGATGCTTATAGTTATAATAATTCGGCATTTACAGATTTGTATAAGTTACAGGGAGAGGATCAAACCCTCGAAGCATATTGCCGGCAGTTGGAGCGTTCGAATACCAATAAGACGGTAGGAATTATTTTATGCTTTGTTTTATTGATTGTTTCGTTGGTTGGATATTATTTTCTGTACATGAGAAAACGTTTGCAGAATCGTTTGAATCTCGAACAGGTACTTGAGATTAACCAGAAGGTGTTTGCTGCATCTTTGGTGAGACCGCAGGAACAGGAAAATGCAGAGGCACTTCAACGAGAAGAGAGTACGCTTAAAGAAATTCCGCAGCGGATTGTGGATGAAGCATTCGGTTCGGTAAATGAATTACTGACGATTGACCGGATGGGAATTGCCGTTTATAATGAAACGACACATCGGCTGGAATATGCTTCTCGTCCCGGACAGGAAATGCCGGAGATGGTAGAGCAGTGTTTTAGTGCCGGAGAATATCTTTCTGAGCAGCATCTTCAGGCAATTCCGCTGATGGTGGAAGCAGGGGGTGAGCATCAATGTGTCGGTGTGCTTTATCTGGAGCGCAGAGAAGGAACGGAACAGGAGACGGATCGACTGCTTTTTGAACTGGTAGCTCGTTATGTGGCTATTGTCGTGTTTAACGCAGTGGTGAAGCTGGCTACAAAATACCGGGATATTGAGTCGGCACATGAAGAAACACGTCGGGCTTCCTGGGAAGATAGCATGTTGCATGTTCAGAATATGGTACTTGACAACTGTCTGTCGACGATTAAACATGAGACGATCTATTATCCGAATAAAATCAAACAGATTGTAGGGCGGTTGAATACGCAGAAGCTTTCGGAAACGGAGGAGCGTGAAGCAGTGGAGACTATGACGGAATTGATCGAATATTATAAGGGAATTTTTACGATTTTGAGTTCGTGCGCTTCTCGTCAATTGGAGGAAGTCACTTTCCGACGTACTGTGATTCCGGTGCAGGAACTTTTGGATGCTGCCGGAAAATATTTCAAGAAGTTGATGAAGAATCGGCCGGAGAGGATAGAATTGGAAATAGAGTCGATGGAGGCGAAGGTGATAGGAGACGTGAATCAGTTGCGTTTTCTATTGGAAAATTTGATTGATGAAGCATTGACTGTGCGTGAAGATGGAGTGATACGTCTGCAAGCGCGCAAGGATAATGAATATATTCGTTTCCTCTTTACGGATACGAGACGTGAGAAGAGTGTGGAAGAGTTGAATCAACTATTTTATCCGAATCTGGCACGTATGACTTCCGGTGAAAAAGGGGAGTTGAGGGGAACGGAATATCTGGTATGCAAGCAGATTATCCGCGATCACGACGAATTTGCGGGACGTAGGGGATGCCGTATCAATGCCGAGCCGGCTGAAGGCGGCGGGTTTACGGTTTATTTCACTATTCCGCGCCGATAAAAGGAAAACACATAAAAGTTATTAGATAAGGAACATGGAAGAACAGAAGTTTAAAGTTATTATTGTAGAGGATGTAAAACTGGAGTTGAAAGGGACAGAAGAAATATTCCGTCATGAAATACCGAATGCAGAAGTAATCGGCACGGCAATGACGGAAAGTGAGTTTTGGCCGTTGATGGAGGCCCAGCTTCCCGATCTGGTATTGTTGGACTTAGGACTAGGAGGTTCTACGACCATTGGTGTTGATATTTGCAAGAATATATTCAAACGTTACAAAGGAGTTCGGGTATTGATCTTCACGGGTGAGATTCTGAACGAAAAGTTGTGGGTGGACGTATTGAATGCCGGTGCCGATGGAATCATCCTCAAAACGGGTGAGCTACTGACGAAAACAGATGTACAGGCTGTGATGGATGGAAAGAAATTGGTATTTAACTATCCGATTCTGGAAAAGATTGTAGATCGTTTCAAGAAATCTGTAGCCAACGATGCCAAGCGTCAGGAGGCTGTCATCAGTTATGATATTGATGAATACGATGAACGTTTTCTCCGCCATCTGGCTTTGGGTTATACGAAAGAGATGATTGCCAATCTGAAAGGAATGCCTTTTGGTGTGAAATCATTGGAGAAACGGCAGAATGATCTTATCGGACGTCTTTTTCCGAATGGTGAACGGGTGGGAGTGAATGCTACCCGGTTGGCAGTACGTGCATTGGAATTGCGTATTATTGATCTGGATAATCTGGAGCCTGACGAGGAGTAGTTGCTAAAGCAAACGAAAAATAATCCCGGAAAATGATGAAGAATAAATGGCGTATGCCCCATCCCGCTACGATGTTCCTTCTGCTAACAATGGCAGTGGTCTTTCTTTCATGGATATGCGATATCTATGGGTTGAAAGTGACATTGCCACAAACAGGTGAGGACATCCGTGTACAAAGCCTGTTGAGTCCCGAAGGAATCCGTTGGTGGTTGCGGAACGCTATTAAGAATTTCACGGGCTTTGCTCCGTTAGGCATGGTGATAATTGCTATGTTTGGATTGGGAGTGGCACAACATTCCGGTTTTATTGATGCATGTATCCGCATGGGGGTGGGAAACCGACAGGAAAAGAGGAAGATCGTCTTGTGGGTGATTGTACTTGGCTTGTTGTCGAATGCCATTGGTGATGGTGGATATATCATTTTATTGCCTATTGCTGCTATGCTGTTTCAATGGGTGGGGCTTCATCCGATTGCAGGGATTGTTACGGCTTATGTTTCCGTTGCGTGCGGGTATAGTGCTAATATTGTATTGAGTACGATGGACCCGTTGTTGGCGCATACCACGCAAGAGGCTGCACTGGCACAAACGGGTTATCAGGGGAATACAGAACCTCTTTGCAATTACTTTTTTATGAGTGCTTCAACGGTGGCCATTACGGCTATTGTGTATTGGATTACTCAAAAATGGCTTCTTCCTACGTTAGGTAAGTATGAAGGCAGTATGAAGGTGGTGGCTTACCATCCTCTGTCTCGTAAAGAGCGGCGTGCCATTATGATTTCCATTGTTGTGGCAGCTATCTATGTGGCTCTTATCTTGTGGCTTACTTTTTCTTCTTATGGAATTTTGCGGGGTGTGAATGGTGGTTTGATGCATTCGCCTTTTATTGCCGGTATTTTGTTTTTGCTTTCTTTGGGAGCAGGTATTACGGGAATGGCTTATGGATTCAGTTCCGGACGGTATCGCACTGACAATGATGTGATTGAAGGACTTACGCAGCCAATGAAGCTTCTTGGAGTGTATTTCGTTATCGCTTTCTTCGCTGCGCAGATGTTTGCCTGTTTTGAATATTCCCATCTGGATAAATGTCTGGCGATTATGGGGGCTGACTTGCTTTCTTCGTTTGAACCGGCTCCTTTGTCTGCTCTTGTTCTGTTTATTCTGTTTACGGCATTGATAAATCTGATTATGGTATCTGCTACCTCCAAATGGGCTTTTATGTCTTTTATCTTTATCCCGATGTTTGCACAGATGGGAATTGCTCCGGATATAGCACAATGTGCTTTCCGTATCGGAGATAGTTCGACGAATGCCATTACTCCTTTCTTATTCTATATGCCTCTGGTGCTTACCTATATGCGGCAATATGATAAGCAGATTACGTATGGTTCATTGCTGAAATATACTTGGAGATATTCATTAGGCATCCTGGTTGTCTGGACATTGCTGTTTATCGTTTGGTATTTGTTGAAAATACCGATGGGATTGTAGGGTTAAGGAATGATTGCCGGGCTCCGGTTTATCTGATTGGAATTTTGTTTTTCTGAATTAATCGCTATATTTGCACCGTTCCTTAAAGAAAGACAACGAATGAATCTACCAGAAATCTCTGAAAATCTAATTGAACAGTTAAATCACGGTAATACAAAAGCATTTGATAAAATCTATCATACCTACTACCTTTATTTGTGTGCGATAGCTGTTTATTATGTGCATGACAAGAGGGTGGCAGGGGAGATTGTGAATGATGTCTTTGTCGCTTTTTGGCAGAATCGCCACCATATCACTCACCCGGCTCTTCCGTACTTGCGGCGTGCTATTCAAAACGCAAGTATTAGTTATCTGCGTTCTTCCTACTTCAACGAAAAACAGATGACGGAACAGATGGAAGAAATCTGGGCTTTTCTCGAAAATCATATTCTTTCTTCCGATAATCCTTTGCAGGCATTGGAGCATAGCGAAATGAATACCATCATCATGAAGAAGGTGGAGGAATTGCCAGCCAAATGCCGTGCCATATTTAAAGCAAGTTTGTATGAGGGTAAGACATACAGTGAAATTGCCAAGGAGCAGAATATTAATGTGACCACTGTAAGAGTACAGATGAAAATAGCATTGACTAAGCTACGCGAATCACTGGGTACACCTTATATGATAGCTATTTTGATGTTTCTCTAAAAAAAATCGCTTTTCTTTTAAACGTTTCTTTTTTTATTGCGTATCTAGTTATATACACCCATAGAAAAAGTACGTTTATGAATGACTCTTATCATATAGAAGAATTGGAAATCCGGATAAGCAACTATCTGTCCGGTAACTGCACCGAAGAAGAGAAAGAAGCTCTGTTCGCTTATCTGGCTTCCAATGAAGATGCAGCTAAAATTTTCCGGGAGATGTCCGCAGTATGGGCTGTTTCTTCTGTGCCTGCATTTGCCAAAGTAGAGGATGCTAATTTATCACAGATAAAAGAAAAAATAGCCGCTGCTGAGATGAAACCTGTCCGTTCGCGGAAGATAGTTCCTGTGTGGCTGAAGGTAGCTGCTGCAATTATTTTGTTGTTGGGCTGTAATTACTTCTGGTACACTTATACTGAAAATCTTACGGAAGTATATACGAATGCGGATTTTCCTTATGAAATTAAAGTGCCAGCTGGTTCGCGGACGAATATTGTGCTTCCGGATGGAACAGAGGTTTCATTGAATGCGGGTTCTGTGTTACGTTATTGCCGTGGGTTCGGTATTCGTGAACGTGATGTTACGCTTGATGGCGAAGGATATTTCAAGGTGGCGAAAAATGAGAAGATTCCTTTCTTTGTAAATACGAATGGTGTACAGGTAAAGGTGGTAGGGACTGTTTTTAATGTACGCGCTTATGATGACGATAATTATGTAATGGTATCTTTGTTGGAAGGTCGTGTCAATTTAGCCACTTTGTCCGGTTCGGTAATGAAACTATTCCCTAGCGAACAGGCTTTTTACGATAAGAATACGGGCCGCATGGAGAAAATGAAATCAAATGCTAGTTCTGCCTGTGACTGGTTGGATGGTGGCCTGACATTTGAAGATGCTCCGTTTGCCGACATCGCACACCGTCTGGAGCGCAAATTCCAGGTGAAGATCAGTTTAGAGAGTGAACGTCTGAAAGCGGAACGCTTTTCCGGATGTTTCAATAGTAATCAAAGTATCAATGATATATTGGGAGAAATCAACGTTGAGAAGCAATATACATGGAAAGTTAGTGGAGACACTATCTTTATAACTGACAAGAAAAAGGAGGTAAAATAAGAAAAAGTAAAGTATGATTGGGAACTTAGTCGATAGATATATCGGCGGTTCAGCGTTGTATAGAAAGATATTATGTTAACCTTTAATAGTGAAAAATATGAGATTAATAGTAAAAAGAATATTATTAATGCTTCTGCTTTTGTCTGTAGGAAACGTTTTGACTGGTGGTTTCCAGCTATCGGCACAGGAACAAAGTAAGCGATTCAGTGTGAAAGTAGATAATATTACTTTGAAAGAAGCCATTGAAGTAATAAAGAAGCAAGGCAATTACTCTTTCCTGATTCGTAATAATGACATTGATTTGAATAGGAAAGTCTCTGTGAATATAAATAACGGTACTATTAATGATGTGATGGGACAATTGCTGGCCGGTACGGACGTCAGTTATGAAGTGAACGGACCCCGGGTGATTATGTTCCATGCAGTGACACCGCAGAAAGAACAGGAAAAAGCGTTTGTCTTAAAAGGTAGAATCACTGATCCTACAGGTGAAGGGGTGATTGGGGCAAATGTGAAAGTGGTCGATTCTACGGAAGGTACCATTACGGATATGGATGGCAATTTTTCTTTGATGGTTACTCCGAATGCCCGTTTATCCATATCGTATATCGGCTATGCCACACAGGAAGTGGTGGTGAAAGATCAACGTCCTCTCAATGTAACTTTGAAAGAAGATACTCGGTTAATAGACGAAGTAGTAGTTGTTGGTTACGGCGTACAAAAGAAAGCGAACCTGACAGGTGCGGTGAGCAGTGTGAAGATGGATGATGTTTTAGGTGATCGTCCGGTGGTGTCTGTGAGTGACGCTTTAAAAGGGGCAATGCCCGGCTTGCAGATTACAGGTAATTCAGGAAGACCCGGTGAAGAAATGAGTTTCAACATTCGTGGTGTCAACAGTCTGGATAAGAATGGGAAACCGCTGGTGCTGGTGGATAACGTGGAGATGGATATTAATATGCTCGATCCGAACGATATTGAATCGGTGACTGTTTTGAAGGATGCCGCATCTTCTGCTATTTATGGAGCACGGGCAGCTTTCGGTGTGATTTTGATTACTACAAAGAAAGGCTCGGATGCAACTAAACTCTCTATTAATTATTCAAATAACTTCTCTTTTAGCAGACCTGCCAATATGCCTCATAAGGCTACTCCGCTCCAAACGGTACAAGCTTATAAGGACATGGGGACAATCAATTATCAAAGTGGTCAGAACGTAGATACCTGGTTGGGACTTTTGAAGGAATATAATGCTAATCCGTCTGCATATCCGGATGGTTATGCAATGGTGGACGGGCTACGCTACAGCTTGGCAGAGACTGATCTTTTCGATGATATGATGGAGACTGGTTTCCAACAAACTCATAATATCTCGGTAGGTGGCGGTACGAAAGATATTTCTTATCGTTTCTCCTTCGGTATGGTGAATGAAAATGGGGTACTGGCTTCGGATAAAGATACGTACAAGCGTTACAACGTGTCTTCTTATCTCCGCTCGGATGTGTTTTCATGGATTACTCCGGAATTGGATATTAAATATACGAACTCGAACTCTTCATTGCCGGAAACTTCCGGAGGATATGGTATATGGGGAGCAGCAGTCGCATTCCCTTCTTATTTCCCTACTGGAACAATGAATATTGACGGCGAAGAATTACAGATCAATACTCCTCGTAACTTGATTGATCTGGCATATCCGACAACTATTCAAAAGAATAATCTTCGTATTTTCGGAAAGGTTACGATCAGTCCTTTGAAGAATGTGAAGTTGATTGGTGAGTATACATTCAATCATCTAAGTAACGAGAAAACGAAATTTGAGAAGAAGTTCTATTATGCACATGGAGGTAACTTTGTGAAAGAGGTTTCCACTGCCAATTCCAAGTATGAATATTCCAATGGTATTACGGATTATAATGCATTGAACTTCTATGCTAACTATAACAACTCATGGGGCAAACATGATGTAACGGTGATGGGAGGTTTCAATCAGGAGAGTAGTGACTATCGTTATGCAGAGATGTCGCGTATGAATATGATTAATGAAGATCTGCCGTCTATTTCGCAGTCGACAGGTGATTATTTTGCTAAGGACAAATTTGAACGTTATACGGTAAGAGGGTTGTTCTATCGCATCAACTATTCGTTTGCCGGCAAGTATTTGCTTGAAACGAACGGACGTTATGACGGTTCTTCCAAATTCCCGAAGAATAGCCGTTTCGGTTTCTTCCCTTCGGTTTCCGCCGGATGGCGTATCAGCGAGGAAGCGTTTATGAAACCTTTGAACTCTGTTCTTTCGAACTTGAAATTGCGTGGTTCTTGGGGTAATATTGGAAATCAGAGCATCACTCCTTACGCATATATTCCCGGTATGGATGCGGAACAGGCTTATTGGACTGTTTCCGGTATTAAAGTTACTACTTTGAAACCAGCTGCTTTGGTTAGCAATAGCTTTACTTGGGAAAAAGTAACGACAATTGATGTCGGATTCGATCTTGGGCTATTGGATAACAGATTGAATATGGTGTTCGACTGGTATCGTAGAGATACTAAGGGTATGCTTGCTCCGGGCTCTGAACTTCCGGGTGTATTAGGTGCAAGTGCCCCTTTACAGAACACGGCTGACCTTCGTTCTAAAGGTTGGGAAATCTCGGTTGACTGGAACGATCAGATCGGAAAAGTGAAATATAGCATAGGCTTTAATCTTTACGATGCGAAAACAAAGATTACTAAATACAACAACGAAACAGGACTGTTTGGCAAGGACAAGAACGATAATGAAACATATCGCGTAGGAATGGAACTGGGTGAAATTTGGGGGTATGTGACCGATCGTTTGTACACAGTAGATGATTTCGATGCAGATGGCAAACTGAAACCGGGTATTGCTAAAGTGGAAGGTTATAATCCGAATCCGGGAGATATATTATATAAGGACTTGGATGGTAATGATATTATCAACAGTGGTACCAGTACAACGAAAGATCCGGGAGACCGTAAAATCATTGGTAATAATACCCGGCGTTATCAGTATGGTATTCATGGTAGTGCAAGTTGGAACGGTTTTTCTCTGTCATTCTTGCTACAAGGAGTTGGTAAACGAGATTTGTGGGTGATGAACGATCTGTTTTATCCGCATTATGATGCTTGGACTACCGTTTATGATTCACAGTTGAATTATTGGACTCCGGAAAATACGAATAGTTATTTCCCCCGTATTTATGAGAAAGCGGCCGGAAATACAGATGCCAATACACGTGTACAAACTCGTTATCTACAGGATGGATCGTATTTAAGTATTCGTAATATAACGCTTTCTTATAATTTCCCGTCTAAGTGGATGAGTAAGATTGGAGTTAATAATCTGGCTGTGTTCTTCAGTGGTGAGAATCTTTATACGTTCGACCACTTGCCGAAGGGACTTGATCCGGAACGTTCTGTCACGGATGATTTAGGACAACGTGGTTTTACCTATCCGTATATGAGACAGTATTCGTTCGGTATAAACCTTTCATTCTGATTGTTTCACAACTTAAAGAGTAATTATTATGAATAAATATATACTATGTGTAAGCGTTAGTCTTTGTTTGTTGATGTCGTCTTGTCTAAATGACGAATTTCTGGAGGTTTATCCCAAAGGACAGCAAACAGAAGCATCGGTCTTTACTACCTATGACAACTTTAAAACGTATACATGGGGATTGTATAACGTGTTCTTCGGATATACGTATGATACAGGGCAAACGGATGAAATTTTCCGTGGTGATTTTGAATCGGATAACATGATAAAAGGATTGGATGGATATGAAGGTCAGTGGGCATATCGCAAAGCAAAGGCTACGGATGAGTCTAAAGATTGGGATTATGATTATATCCGTCGTGTTAACCTGATGCTCGATAATATTGATCATTCGGAAATGAGTGAAACCGAGAGGGAGCATTGGAGAAGTGTGGGATATTTCTTCCGTTCTTATAAATACTTTCAGATGCTTTCTAAATTTGGTGATATTCCTTGGGTAGAGCATGCTTTGACTGAGGAAAGTCCCGAGCTTTATGGAAAACGTGATAGTCGTGACTTGGTGGCTTCCAATATTCTGTCTAATTTGAAATATGCGGAAACACATATTGGCAGTAATATCGAAGCGGATGGGAAAAATACAATTAATATGTATGTGGTGAAAGCTCTTATTTCCCGTTTTGCTTTATTTGAAGGAACTTGGAGAAAATATCATGGTTTGTCGGGAGCGGATACTTATCTGGAAGAATGTGCCCGTGCTTCTGAAGAGGTGATTAAGCAATATCCGAATGTGCATCCTAAATATGATGAGTTGTTTAATTCGGAAACACTGGATGGGGTGACAGGTATTCTTTTGTATAAGGCTTATGAAACCGGACAGTTAATGCATGGTTTGACCCGTATGGTGCGTACAGGTGAATCTTATATTGAGGCAACGAAAGACGCGGTAGACAGTTATCTTTGTACGGATGGACGACCGGTTAGCACGACGACTAGCCGTTATGGGGGTGATAAGAATATGTATGGACAATTCCGTGATCGTGATTACCGGTTGTATTTGACGATCTGTCCTCCATATATGGTGAAGAAAGAAAACGGACCCAGTACGGCTGATTGGAAATATACGGATAATGCACAGGACAGGGAATTTATAGATTTAATGGCTACGATTTCCGGTGAAACTTATCATCGTTTGCCGTCTTCCAACTTTAAAGGATTCACCGTGCAAGGACAACCTCACTTTAAGAATATGAACTGGGGACAGGGCTGGAACGCTTCCCAAATGGGCTTCTGGGTATGGAAATATTATAATACACATACTGTAGCTACCAACGCGAATGGGGTGAATACAACAGATGCCCCGCTGTTCCGTATAGGTGAGGTGATGGTAAACTATGCCGAAGCGATGTGCGAATTGAACAAGTTCGACCAGGCTGCTGCGGATAAGTCTATTAACAAACTTCGGGCAAGAGCTAATGTGGCGAAAATGGTGGTGAATGATATTAATGATGCTTTTGATCCGAAGCGTGATCCTTCCGTTCCTGCTCTTTTGTGGGAAGTGCGTAGAGAGAGACGAGTTGAATTGATGGGCGAAGGTTTCCGTTTGGATGATTTGCGCAGGTGGAAGAAAGGAGACTATGTTAACAAACAACCGCTGGGTGCCTATGTGACAGGGGCTTCGGCCAAGAATTTGAAAGTAACGGGTGGTGCAGGTGCTGATGAAGGATATGTTTATTTCTTTGATACCCCGCTTGGATGGCAGGAACATTATTATCTGTATCCGTTGCCTTTGAAGCAATTGGCGTTAAATACGAATTTGGAACAAAATCCGGTATGGACAAAGTAATTTTAAATTGAAATGATGCACAAGACCTGTAATATTTTAGTATATTGCAGGTCTTGAAAATTTAAGGTAGAAAATGAAAAATAGAATATCAATAAAATATGCGTTTTTTTGTGGAACAGCTTGCTGCATCTCATCTATACTACGTGCACAACAGGATGCATCCCAAATGAATGTGCTTTTTATAATGGCTGATGATATGCGCCCCGAACTGGGGTGTTACGGGGTAGATGTAGTGAAAACTCCTAATATGGACCGTTTGGCGGCAAGTGGCGTCTTGTTTCAGAATGCGTATTGTAATATTCCTGTGAGTGGGGCATCCCGGGCTAGTTTATTGACGGGTGTATATCCTCATTACCCCGATCGCTTTATTAGTTTTTCCGCCTATGCCAGCAAAGATTGTCCCGAAGCAATACCTATTTCGGGATGGTTCACCCGGAATGGTTATCATACTATTTCGGACGGCAAGGTGTTTCATCATATCAGCGATCATGCGGATTCGTGGAGTGAGCCTCCTTACCGGAATCATCCGAATGGATATGATGTATATTGGGCGGAATATAATAAATGGGAACTTTGGATGAATTCGGAATCGGGAAAAACGATTAATCCGAAAACGATGAGGGGACCTTTTTGTGAATCTGCTGATGTTCCTGATACTGCCTATGATGATGGGAAACTTGCAAACCGAGCTATTCGTGACTTGAAAAGGATGAAGGAGGCTGGCAAACCTTTCTTCTTGGCTTGTGGTTTCTGGAAACCTCATTTGCCGTTCAATGCCCCAAAGAAATATTGGGATTTATATAAACGGGAGGAAATACCTTTGGCTACCAATCGTTTCCGACCTGAAGGATTGCCGGAGCAGGTTCGTAATTCGAGCGAGATATATGCGTATGCACGGGTTGCGGATACGAGTGATATTGACTTCCAGCGGGAGGTAAAACATGGATATTATGCTTGTTTGAGTTATGTGGATGCACAGATTGGCAAGGTATTGGATGCATTGGATGAACTGGGATTATCGGATAATACAATTGTGGTTTTGTTGGGAGATCATGGCTGGAATCTGGGAGAACATGATTTTATAGGTAAACATAATCTGATGAATACTTCTACTCATGTACCGTTGATTGTCCGTGTGCCGGGAATGAAAAAAGGAAAAACAAAATCGATGGTGGAATTTGTTGATTTGTACCCGACTTTATGTGAACTTTGTAAACTGCCTGTTCCCGCTGAACAGCTAAGCGGGCAAAGCTTTGCCGGGGTTTTCAAGAATCTGAAAGCTAAGACGAAAGGTGAAGTCTATATTCAGTGGGAAGGAGGAGATAATGCCGTTGACCGGCGTTATAGTTATGCGGAATGGATGAAAGGCGACGTGAAGAAAGCCAGTATGTTGTTTGACCATCGGATTGACGGGAAGGAAAACAAGAATCGGGTCGATGAAAAAAAATATAAGAATAAGGTTGAATCATTATCTTCTTTTATCAGAATAAAGAAGTCATCATTAAAGAAATAATATGAAAACAGTTTTATTACAGTCCAGCCGTTTGGTATCGGTTGTTTTATTCATGCTTTACGGAATGTCGATGTTTGCCCAGCGACAGGATATCTTGCTAAATAATGATTGGAATTTCCGGTTTTCGCATCAGGTACAGAAGGGAACAGGGGTAAGAGTTGATTTGCCTCATACTTGGAATGCGCAGGATGCTTTGTCCGGTAAGATAGACTATAAACGGGGAATTGGTAATTATGAGAAGAATTTATTTATTCGTCCCGAATGGAAAGGAAAACGTCTTTTTATTCGTTTCGAAGGAGTGAATAACATTGCAGATGTGTTTATAAATCGTCGTCATATAGGTGAGCATCGTGGGGGATATGGAGCTTTTATCTTTGAGATCACAGGAAAGGTGGAATATGGAAAAGAAAACTCTATATTAGTACGGGTGAATAATGGTGAACAGTTGGATATTATGCCTCTGGTCGGTGACTTTAATTTTTACGGAGGTATTTATCGTGATGTACATTTGTTGATTACTGATGAGACGTGTATTTCTCCTTTGGATTATGCTTCCCCCGGAGTACGTCTGATACAGGATAGTGTGAGCCATCGGTATGCTAAGGTGCGGGCTATTGTTGATTTATCAAACGGGAGTAGTGGTAATCAGGAAGTGGAGCTTAACGTACGCCTGTTAGATGGTCAAAGGGTGGTGAAAGAAGGAACAAAGAATGTGAATCTTTCTGGAAACGAAGTAATGCAGCAGGAACTTACATTTGAAATCGATCAGCCTCATTTGTGGAATGGTCGTCAGGATCCTTTCCTTTATCAGGCGGAAGTGACTCTTTTCCGGAATGGTCAGATGGTAGATCGTGTTACACAACCGTTAGGACTTCGTTTTTACCGGATCGACCCTGATAAAGGTTTTTTCCTGAATGGAAAACATTTGCCTCTTCAAGGCGTTTGCCGTCATCAGGATAGGAGTGAGGTGGGCAATGCGCTGCGCCCGCAACACCATGAGGAAGATGTGGCATTGATGTTGGAGATGGGAGTGAATGCTGTTCGTTTGGCGCATTATCCGCAGGCTACTTATTTTTATGATCTGATGGATAAGAATGGTATTATTGTATGGGCTGAAATACCTTTTGTGGGTCCTGGTGGATATAATGATAAAGGTTTTGTGGATTTACCTGCTTTCCGTGCCAACGGAAAAGAGCAGCTCAAAGAACTGATTCGTCAACATTATAATCATCCTTCTATTTGTGTATGGGGGCTGTTTAATGAGTTGACGGAGTTGGGAGATAATCCGGTTGAGTACATCAAAGAATTAAATGTGCTGGCACATCAGGAAGATACTACCCGGCCTACGACCTCCGCAAGTAATCAAATGGGAGATTTGAATTTCATAACGGATGCTATTGCTTGGAACCGTTATGATGGATGGTATGGTGGCACTCCCGCTGATTTGGGGAAATGGTTGGATCGAATGCATAAGGATCATCCGGAAATATGTATTGCTATCAGTGAATATGGTGCCGGCGCAAGTATTTACCATCAACAAGATTCGTTGGTTAAAACTGTACCAACCAGTTGGTGGCATCCTGAAAACTGGCAGACGTATTATCACATTGAAAACTGGAAAACAATCTCTTCCCGTCCTTATGTATGGGGGAGCTTTGTCTGGAATATGTTTGATTTTGGCGCTGCACATCGCACTGAAGGAGACCGTCCCGGAATTAATGATAAAGGTTTGGTTACCTTCGACCGGAAAGTTCGTAAAGATGCTTTCTACTTCTATAAGGCCAACTGGAATAGGGAAGAACCAATGCTTTATTTAACAGGCAAACGTAACACAGTACGTACACAACGTTTGCAAACAATTACTGCTTTCACGAATCTGTCAGGAGCCGAATTGTTTGTAAACGGTAAGAGTTATGGTAAAGCAATACCGGATTCGTATGCTATTCTGGAATGGAAAAATGTGGAACTAGAACCTGGTGAAAATGAAATAAAGGTTGTTTCCACTAATAAGAAGTTACCTTTGAGCGATAGTTTTCATTGTAGATTGTGATAGGTAGTTTAAATGATAATCGGAAAGAGCACTGTAAACAAAGTAGGTTTGCAGTGCTTTTTTTCTAGGGGTTTCTCTTTTGGGAGATAATAATCCTTCCTGAATCTATAACAGCGGATAATGATACTCCAACAGTATAACAGATCATATCTGACCATAGAAAACCATGTCCAAAGATTAATGCTCCAAGTGTGGTGTTTCGTACAGTATTTGCCCAGTCTGCTTGGTATAGTTGGCTAATTTCTATACAATAAGAAAATAATAAGGAAATAACAATGGTCTTGAGTATAGATAATGACGGGAAAAGAAAGCGTATTCCACAATACACCATGGCTGCCCAAAGCGTATCGCCTGAATACTCTGCGATAAATTCGGGCAATATATCACCATGTTTTCGGGAAGCCAATCCTAACACTATAATTGCGGAAGTAATTGCTAAATAAATCCAACGTTTGTTTTTCACGCAGTAATGTTTTAGTATGGTGCAAATTTATAAAATTAAGTTGGATAACTTGGCAGGATGGATCAAACTCTGATAAAAACAGATTTTATTTACATACTAAACTTTTCGTTCTTTTGAAATGTTATAAGGTCGTTCGAGCTTTATCTCGATAAATGTGTTCATAACCAACCGATTTACGCAATTGTTGTGGAAACGGCTGCAGTTGGTCACTTAAAAAGTTAGTAATTAAAATAATAGAGTTATGAAGAATCTTTTTCGACCGTTGTTAGTACTGACAGGATGTATAGTATTGGCGAGTTGTGTAAGTCAGAAGCAATTTAAAGGTTTAAAAACTGATTATACAAAGTTGCAAAAAGAATATCAGGAAAGTCAATTGCAGCTAAGAGAAAATCAGGCACGTTCAACAAGTCTTGAGGAGAGACTTGCCGAAGCGCAGCGGAATAATAGTGAGTTACGCAAGAGCTTGTCCGATATGCAAAGCATCTTGAATAAGAGTCTTACACAGAGCTCTCAAGGGAATATGAATATGGGTAAGTTAATAGATGAGATCAATGCTTCAAACCGTTTCATCCAGCATTTGGTTAAAGAAAAGAATAGATCAGACTCTTTGAATCTCGTAATGGTCAATAAACTTACCCGTTCGCTTACCCGTGAAGAGATGCGTGACTTGGATATTAAGGTATTGAAAGGTGTTGTATATATTTCCTTAGCAGATAACATGCTTTATAAATCAGGAAGTTATGAAATTAGCAATAAAGCAGAGGCTGTGCTTAGTAAAATAGCCAAAATCATTCAGGACTACAAAGATTATGATGTTCTGGTAGAAGGAAATACAGATACCGATCCGATATCTCGTACGAATATACGTAATAATTGGGATTTGAGTGCGTTGCGTGCTTCATCTGTTGTTCAGGCATTACAGAATATTTATGGTATAAATCCCAAACGCCTGACTGCTGCCGGTCGAGGTGAATTTAATCCGGTAGCCGGTAATGATACGGCAGAAGGAAAAGCTCGTAACCGCCGGACCGAGATTATTATAACTCCTAAACTGGATCAGTTTATGGATTTGATAGATCAGGCTCCTGATAATTCTTCATCAGGTATAGTGGGGGATGAGAATACAAAAGAGTAAAGGAAATATTTCCATCTAGGGCTAATAATAAAGCGATGAATTTGAATTCATCGCTTTATTATTAGCAATTTGAAACAGATACAGTAAAGTGTTAGAGGTATCTATATTTTATTTTCAGAGCTTGAGAAATTGCTCTATTTTATAGAGAGTCCGATTTGAAATGAGTATTGCTGATTTTAAATGTTTTCGGCAGATGGACCTATTTTGAAAATTCAAACTCATATGGATAAGGAGTTTGATTCCATGAAACCCATTCTATCTTTCCATAATTATGCAAATCACATGGGAAAACTACAGAATAGTCCCATGGATTATATCGATATGGTATGTCAACATATTGACAAGCATATTTATTTGAATATAGCCAATGATATCCTGTTTTAGAGTCGCTATATATTGCTACCATAAAATATTTACCAATCTTTACTTTAGCGGAAGTATATGTTTCCTTTATTGACGAGGCAAATATATAGTACAAAGGAACACACAAAACCACGTATTAGCAAATTTTACGCCAACAAATTGAGCTTAGAACTGTATTTTCAGGAATTATTCCTTTTTCATTTTCAGAACCTTCTCCAAATTATCAAAGGAATATTTCATATATACTTTATAATTTAATGCACCAAGTTAAAATGAATTTTATGTGAAAAAGAATCTCTCCCTTCTTTTTTTGAGTGGCTATTTTACATTAATCAGCAGTATACTTATGTCATAAGATAGTTCTGTTTTGATGTAAGAACGATCTTTTTTGTGAAATACAGATTAGAATAGGGAGTCTATGTAGATTGTTTTTTTTAATTCAGAAATGAACTTTTTTAGAAAAGCAAAACGCTAATTATCTGTTGATAATCAGCGTTTTATTTAAGTGATTCCGAAGCGATTCGAACGCTTGACCCACGCCTTAGAAGGGCGTTGCTCTATCCAGCTGAGCTACGGAACCAGCCTTATTTGCGGATGCAAAGGTAGTGCTTTTTATGAAAACTCAAAAACTTTCTGGCATTTTTTTATTCATATATTTCTTTGTGACTATGAATCAGTAGTTTATAATAGAGGTGGCATTTTGTTTATTTATATGGTTTGGGAAGAATGAATAGAAAAACGCCATTTTTACGAAGAATAACGAACGTTATATAGGTTTCAAAAAGCTCAAAAAAATAAAATAGGGTTGTGTTTTTCTATTATAACTTTTACTTTTGAACGATAAACAACTAAAAAACACATAAAGTTATGAAGAAATTGATTTTTTTATTTGCATTTTGTATTGTAGTGACTAATGTTTTTGCACAAACCGCCCCAGAGCAATTGAAAAAAGAAGGAAATGATGCATTTAATGCTAAAAATTATCCAGTAGCGTATGCGAAGTTCAGCGAATATCTGAAACAGACTAATAATCAGGATTCTGCAACAGCTTACTATTGTGGTATAGCAGCAGACGAAGTGAAAAAGTATGCGGAAGCCGTGACCTTTTTCGATATTGCTATTCAGAAAAAATTTAATATAGGAAATGCGTATGCTCGTAAAGCTTTGGCTTTAGATGCACAAAAGAAGACTGCTGAATATGTAGCTACATTAGAAGAAGGGCTGAAAGTCGATCCTAAGAATAAGACAATGGTGAAGAATTATGGTCTTCATTATCTAAAAGCAGGACTTGCAGCACAGAAAGCAGGAAAAGCAGAAGAAGCTGAAGATTGTTTTAAGAAAGTAATTCCTTTGGATCACAAGCAATATAAAACAAATGCATTGTACAGTTTAGGAGTTCTGTGCTATAATGATGGCGCTAATATCCTGAAGAAAGCTGCTCCTTTGGCAAATTCTGATGCAGATAAATATGCTGCAGAAAAAGAAAAAGCTGATGGTAGATTTAAAGAAGCATTAGACTATCTGGAAGAAGCTGCTAAGATCTCTCCGGAAAATGAAAATGTGAAGAAGATGCTTCCTCAAGTGAAAGCTGTTATGAAGTAATTTGACCAATTTTATAAATGATAAAGGGTTGCCGATATGACACATCGGGCAACCCTTTTTTATTGCTATCTTTTTCTAATCTATACTTTTTGCGTACATTTGCCTTCCCTAAACGTAGAAGTATTTTATGCACTTATATAATAAGGAACAGGCTATCAAACGAATGAATCAGTTTGGACAACTCCATCGTCCTTTCATTTTCATTATAAATTATCTACAAGATGTATCTTATATAGAGGAGGTCACTGCTGTTGATTCTACTGAAGTTTTATATAATCTGAATGGATTTACCAATCAGATCATATCAGCAGAAGATAATATAGCCACTTACTCTGCAAAAACAATGCCTTCACTACATTGGCAGCCTTTCGCAGAATCTTTCTCTTCCTATCAACGCTCGTTTAATATTGTGCGACAGAACATCCTGGCAGGAAATAGCTTCCTTACTAATTTGACGTGTCGCACTCCGGTAGAAACCAATCTCACTCTGAATGATATTTATTTTCATTCAAAAGCGATTTATAAGCTATGGATTAAAGACCGTTTTACGGTTTTCTCTCCTGAAATATTTGTTAGAATTCATCAGGGAAAAATTAGCTCATATCCGATGAAGGGAACCATTGATGCTTCAATTCCCTTTGCTGCTCAATTATTGATGAATGATCCAAAAGAGACTGCCGAACATGCTACCATTGTAGATCTGATTCGTAATGATTTAAGTATGGTTGCCAACCGAGTGTCAGTTTCCCGGTATCGGTATATGGATAGGTTACAGACTAATCGGGGAGCTATTTTTCAGACGAGTTCTGAAATTCAGGGTATATTGCCTGAAAATTATCAGGAGCATTTGGGAGATATTATTTTCAGATTACTGCCAGCCGGTTCTATTACCGGTGCTCCAAAGAAAAAGACGATGCAGATTATCCAGGAAGCTGAAACCTACGACAGAGGATTTTATACAGGAGTTATGGGATATTCTGATGGCATTGATTTAGATAGTGCCGTTATGATACGTTTTGTAGAACAGGAAGGAGAGAAGATGTATTTTAAAAGTGGAGGTGGGATTACCTGCCAGAGTGATGTGGAAAGCGAGTATAATGAAATGAAACAAAAAGTATATGTACCCATTTATTGAGACTATCCGGATAGAGGATGGACAGATTTATAATCTTGATTATCACACAGAGCGCTTTAATGAAACCCGTGCAGCTTTTTGGAAAGACAGCACTCCGCTGGATTTACGGGAATTTATATCTCCGCCAACTTTAAATGGAATTCATAAATGCCGGATTGTATATGGAAAAGAAGTGGAAGAAGTTACGTATGCGCCCTATCAGATGCGACAGGTATCTTCTTTGCATTTGGTTGTGTCCGATACCATTGATTATACTTATAAAAGTGCGCATCGGGAAGAACTGAATGCCTTGTACGCTCAAAAAGGAATGGCGGATGATATTTTAATTGTGAGAAATGGCTATCTGACAGATACCTCTATAGCTAATGTTGCTCTCTATGACGGAGATACCTGGTTCACACCAGCTCATCCGTTACTCCGGGGGACGAAACGAAGCGAATTTCTGGACAGGCAGCTCATTGTTGAGAAAGACATTCCGCAAATATGTTTGAAAGACTATTCCCATATCATGTTATTCAATGCAATGATTGACTGGAAACACATTATATTGCCTATAAATGAGAAACATTTAATTCTATAAACTATAATTAACTGAAATATACAGAGAACTGCTGAACAAAAGTCTCTTTTGTACTGTTATATTTATGTGTTTTTCATAGTATTAGATATAAGATTAATTAAAGAGATTGTACTTCACTTGTGAAAGCTAAAGTACGTCAGAGACAGAAGAGTCTGTTTTTTTGATAAATGTGTTAGAGCATCGGTTTTACCAGGCCGATGCTTTTTTTTATGTCCTTTTACCCCCTTTTGTAGTTTATATGAAATAAAATTTGTACGTTTGTAGAGTAATAATAGAAAATGATAAAGATGAACATACCCGTTATCTTTCAGTTTTTAAAAGATCTTTCCGCGAATAATAATCGTGAGTGGTTTAATGAGCATAAGGCAGAATATGAAACAGCCCGTGCCGAGTTCGACAACTTTTTGGCAACAGTGATCGCCCGTATTTCCCTGTTTGATGAAACTATCCGGGGGATTCAGCCCAAAGACTGTACTTATCGTATTTACCGGGATACCCGCTTCTCTGCGGATAAAACACCTTATAAAATACATTTCGGAGGTTATATCAATGCCAAAGGAAAGAAGTCCGATCATTGTGGATATTATGTACACTTGCAGCCGGATGGTTCTATGCTTGCCGGAGGAAGCCTGTGTCTGCCTACCAATATCCTGAAAGCAGTGCGACAATCTATCTATGATAATATCGAAGAGTTTGTTGCGATCGTAGAAGATCCGGAGTTTAAGAAATACTTCCCGGTGATAGGAGAGGATTTTCTGAAAACAGCTCCGAAAGGTTTTCCGAAAGATTTCAAGTACATTGATTATTTGAAATGTAAAGAATATGTTTGCTCTTATAATGTTCCAGATGACTTCTTTACCCGACCGGATATGTTGGAACAGATAGACAAAGTGTTCCGGCAATTCAAACGGTTTGCCGATTTTATAAATTATACGATTGATGATTTTGAATAAATAATGCCTAGAATATAAACTTTAAAATTTAACTTATATGGTAGTAGATACTTTAGAAAATCTGGAGAAATATGCGTCTTTAAACCCTCTGTTTGCACAGGCTATTGAATTCTTGAAGTCTCATGACCTCCAAGCCATGGAAGTTGGTAAGACAGAACTGAAAGGAAAAGATCTGTTGGTGAATATTGCACAAACCAAACCTAAAACAAAAGAGGAAGCCAAACTGGAAACTCATAACGAATTTATTGATATTCAAATCCCATTGTCGGGAACAGAAATAATGGGGTATACTGCTGCTAAAGACTGTGTTCCGGCAGATGCACCTTACAACGAGGAAAAAGATATTACTTTCTTCGAAGGATTAGCAGAAACATACGTTGCCGTAAAACCGGGAATGTTTGCTATCTTTTTCCCGCAAGACGGTCATGCTCCCGGTATCACTCCAGATGGTGTGAAGAAAGTAATCGTAAAAGTAAAAGCATAATCCTAATTCAATTCTGATATGGAAAAGACACTTAATCTCGTAAAAAACGATCCCTGGCTGGAGCCTTTTGCCGGTGCTATCACCGGACGCCATCAGCATGTATTAGACAAAGAAGCTGAATTGACGAATAAGGGAAAACAAACCCTTTCAGATTTTGCATCGGGGTATCTTTATTTTGGATTGCATCGCACCGATAAGGGGTGGACTTTCCGTGAATGGGCTCCTAATGCTACTCATATTTATATGGTGGGTACATTTAATAATTGGGAGGAAAAAGCTGCCTACAAGCTGAAAAAACAAAAGAATGGCATTTGGGAAATCAACCTGCCGGCGGATGCCATTCATCATGGCGATCTCTACAAACTGAATGTATATTGGGAATGCGGACAAGGCGAACGTATTCCTGCGTGGGCTACACGTGTGGTACAGGATGAACAGACCAAAATATTCAGTGCACAAGTCTGGGCTCCGGAGAACCCCTATAAATTCAAGAAGAAAACATTTAAGCCCGACACGAATCCGCTGTTGATTTATGAATGTCATATCGGAATGGCACAGCAGGAGGAAAAAGTGGGCACATATAACGAATTCCGCGAGAAAATACTTCCTCGTATTGCTGAAGAAGGATATAATTGTATCCAGATTATGGCTATTCAGGAACATCCATATTATGGAAGCTTCGGCTATCATGTATCCAGTTTCTTTGCTGCCTCTTCGCGTTTTGGTACCCCCGATGAACTAAAAGCATTGATTGATGCTGCTCATGAGATGGGTATTGCTGTGATTATGGACATCGTTCATTCACATGCAGTGAAGAATGAAGTAGAAGGACTAGGAAACTTTGCCGGTGATCCGAATCAGTATTTTTATCCGGGCGCTCGTCGCGAACATCCGGCTTGGGACTCTCTCTGCTTTGATTATGGCAAGAATGAAGTGATCCACTTCCTGTTGTCAAACTGCAAGTACTGGCTGGAAGAATATAAATTTGACGGATTCCGTTTTGATGGAGTGACTTCTATGTTATATTACAGCCATGGACTGGGTGAAGCTTTCTGTAACTACGGAGATTATTTCAACGGTCATCAGGATGATAATGCGATTTGTTACCTGACACTGGCTAATGAAGTGATTCATCAGGTAAATCCGAAGGCGATAACCATTGCCGAAGAAGTTTCCGGTATGCCGGGACTGGCTGCCAAAGTAGAAGATGGCGGTTACGGCTTCGATTATCGTATGGCCATGAATATTCCGGACTACTGGATCAAGACAATCAAAGAAAAGATCGATGAAGACTGGAAGCCTTCCAGCATGTTCTGGGAAGTAACCAACCGTCGCCAGGATGAAAAGACCATTTCGTATGCAGAAAGTCATGACCAGGCATTAGTAGGAGATAAGACGATTATCTTCCGCCTGATTGATGCCGATATGTACTGGCACATGCAGAAGGGAGACGAAAATTATGTTGTCAACCGTGGTATTGCTTTGCATAAAATGATCCGCCTGTTGACCTCTTCGACTATCAACGGAGGTTATCTGAACTTTATGGGAAATGAATTCGGGCATCCCGAATGGATTGACTTCCCGCGTGAAGGTAACGGATGGTCGTGCAAATATGCCCGCCGCCAATGGGATTTGGTGGACAACAAAAATCTGACCTATCACTATATGGGGGATTTTGATAAAGAAATGCTGAAAGTTCTCAAGAGTGTGAAAGATTTCCAGGCAACACCTGTTCAGGAAATATGGCATAATGATGGCGATCAGGTATTGGCATACGAACGGAAAGACCTTATATTTGTCTTTAACTTTAATCCAAAGCAGTCATTCACTGATTATGGATTCCTGGTAACTCCGGGAGCTTATGAAGTGATACTGAACACCGACGATGTAGCATTTGGAGGAAATGGTTTAGCAGACGACTCTGTCGTGCACTTCACTATTACCGATCCGCTGTACAAGAAGGAAAAGAAAGAGTGGCTGAAACTCTATATTCCTGCCCGTACCGCTGTAGTACTTAGAAAGAAAAAATAATTTTATCTTTAAATCAAGAAGCCCCCGCAAATATTATTGAATATCTGCGGGGGCTTTCTCGTTTATTACCCTATTATATAATTCAGTTCCTAGTTTTCCAGAAAGGTACTTGGCCCGAGAATATCATACATATCACTAACGTTGCGCGTTTTGAGCAATACCCCTTGTGGAGTATAGAATAACTGATATTTGATGTCGACATTATCTTGCCCTACCTTAATTACTATAATAGCCTGCCATTTGGGAAACTCCACCATTGTCACATTATCTACCACCCAATTTGCGTATGGGCCGGATACAAAGGCATTATAGACTGTTGGGGTCAGCCGGTCGAGACTGACAAGATCAGTCTGCGTCATCACCCATTGTCCCCGAACGTTGAACCATACATTTTTAGTAAATCCGTTCATTGCAAAGTTGGCACAATAATATCCGTCGTCTTGTGACCAGGCGACGCCATTTGCTTTAGGATACATTTTCTTGAAAGTCGACTGTACATTGCCGGGAGGGGTATCTCCAAAGACAGATGTAGATAATAGCAGAAACAATGCGATTGCACAAATCATAAATTTCTTCATAAGCTTTGAGTTTAGAGGATTATTTATCTACCTAAACAGCCTTTGAGAATATTTGTTTGAGTGATGTGCATAAAATAATCCCCCGGTCATTCATAAGTGACCGAGGGATGAAGAGTATACAGATCTTAGTCTTTTTATTTAAAAAGTAATCTTTAAAATCTTTCCGTTATAGCCTCCTACCGAAACATCCGTGGGCTTATAAGGTAATAGACTGATTTCTTCTTTAGCGCCCGTCATCAAATCAGTGGCCTGATAAGATTCCATTTGAGGAATCTGTAAAAAGTCGAAAGCATGTGAAGGCACATTGATAGCAACATCTACCAGTTGACTGTCGAAATTAATAATGAAAAACAGAATCTCATTTTTATATTTTCGCATAAAAGTATATTGTTTATGCTCATTGAAACGCCATCCGTTTATATTGGCATACATTAAATCAAAGAATACTCCCTTGCTGATTGCCTGCTCTTCATTACAAATCGTCAGTACTTTTTGGTAGATAGAGTAGAGGTGTTTATGCTCTTCAGTAAGCATCTTCCCGTCAAATTTACCTCCGTTGCGCCAGCGTCGTATGCTGTCTACACTCCAATAATCGAATATAGTAGTCCGTCCGTCCCTTCCGCTAAATCCTTCACTATCCATGCCCAGTTCTCCAAACTCCTGACCGAAGTAGATCATCATAGGATTAGTGTTCATACAGGCGGAAACGATCAGTGCGGGAATTCCTTTACGCGGGTTGCCGGCAAAGAAATCAGAAGCGATACGTTGCTCGTCGTGATTCTCCAGGAAGTTGAGCATCTTTTTCTCTATTCCATTCAGACTTTGCCAGCAATGAGTGATAGCGGATGCAGATTCATATCCACAAGCTACATTGCGTAACGTGTCATACAGCCCTACCTTATCATACAGGTAATCAAACTTGCCGCGGAACAGATAGTTACGGTATTCACCTGGATTGTAAACCTCTGCGATGAAAAGTATTTCAGGATAAGCCTCTTTTACTTGAGGAATAGCCCATTCCCAGAATTCAACAGGAACCATTTCGGCCATGTCGCAGCGGAAACCGTCAATGTCTTTTGATGCCCAGAAAAGAAGAATGTCCAGCATCTTTATCCAAGTATCCGGAGTCGGGGAGAAGTGGCAGGTACCGCCATTCTGATAATCCACTCCATAGTTTAATTTCACTGTTTCATACCAGTCGGTGATATTGGGAGTAGCATCAAAACGATTGTTACCGGTAGCTTTCGCCGGGAATTCCCGGTAAGGCTCTGCTGCACCGTCTTTCATATCAAACTGGGCATGAAGTTCCGCTTGCGGAATATAATAGAAATTATTATATGGGCTGAAAGATTGGCTGGAGTCATCGTTAGCTCCCAATTCGGTCGTACCGTCCGGTTGTGCATCCGAGTGATATTGGCGTGCTACGTGATTAGGTACAAAATCAATAATTACTTTCAGACCTGTGCGATGTGTGCGATGTACCAGATTCTCAAATTCTTTCATACGTCCTTGCACGTCGTTAGCCAAGTCAGGATCTACATCATAATAATCCTTGATAGCATACGGAGAACCAGCTTTTCCTTTCACAATAGCAGGATGATCCGGACTGATATTATAACGGCGATAGTCCGTTTGAGTGGCATGCTCGATGATGCCTGTATACCATATATGTGTAGCACCTAATTTCTTGATTTCACCAAGTGCTTTGAGCGTGAAATCAGCCATTTTCCCGCAACCATTGGTGGCAATGTCTCCATTGTAGACACAGTGGTTGTTGTTATTTCCAAACAGGCGGGTGAATACTTGGTAGATAATTATTTTATTTTCGTCATTCATATAGAGTAGATTATTAATATTCGTATTCATTCTTGTTTCTGATGGATAGGAGATTATTTCCATATTTTCCCCTTTTCTTCCAACAGTTGACTAAGTACTTCGTTAGCTGTATTATAGCCTTGCCCGAAGATTTCTTCAGCTTTTTCCAGTTCGGTGTTACTGTACCCGTATAGGTTGTATGGTTCGATTAATAAATCGCATTTTTCTCTTTCGGGAAAGGTATTGGCGCGGAACATGAAATGGAATGAGCGCATAGCAATGCTTACAATATTCATTTTGTAATCCTGTGCCATGATGGGACTTACGTTGACAGCTACCACTTTATTGCAAACCCTGCGCAGGGTAGAGACCGGAAGATTCATCATCAATCCTCCATCCACATAGTTAGTGCCGTCTATGTTGACCGGAGAAAACATGACAGGCATACAGCAGGAAGCGGCGACCCGTTCCGCTATGCTTCCCCGATGAAAGTGAACCATGCGACCGTGATCGAGGTCAGTTGCTGTGATAATCAGGGGAAGTTGTAGCTCTTCCAGATTTTTTGCTTTTAAGTTAGTCCGGAGAAAATCAATAAATTCACAGAGGTCAAATAGTCCCTTCTTGGGAATCACCAGTTTGGTTAAATCCTGGAATTTATGTCCGGAGAAATAATCAAGTACTTTGTGCGGCTCGTTGCCGTCCGCGTAAAAGACACCTGCAAGTGCCCCTGCACTTACTCCAGAGATGATTTCCGGTTTAATATCATGTTCCAAAAGAGCTTGCATGACTCCCAAATGGGCAAATCCTTTAATAAATCCTCCGCTTAGTGCATAGCCAATCTGATATTTCCGGCTATTCCAGTTATTTGTGAATACCTCCATGAATTGCTTTCTTTAGTTCGCCACGAATTTAGTGAATTTATTGAAAGTAGGAGGAATATAATGGATAGTTTTTTTAAATCCATACCATCTGTCTTGTTCACATTTGAAATAAACCGTCATAGAACATAAAACACGGATGGAAACTCTGCTCCGGCACCATGTCGGTCAGAATCCGAAATCGTCTATCTCAACTTTGTGCTCTTCGCTTTCTTTGAATGGTTTTGCTTCTTTTTGTACGGGATTTCCTTCGATATAGATGGCACGGAATGGACGGGCGGGACAAACATATTCACATCCTCCACAACCTACACATATTTCTTTATTTACATGGGGAATTGTCAATCCATCCTTATACGGCACCATTGCCACAGCTTGTGTGGGGCAGTGTTCGGAGCAGGCTCCGCAACTGGTTCCATCAGTATAAACAATGCAATTTTCCTCGATGAAAACAACATATCCCATTTGTGTAAGATGTTTTTGCTCTACATTTATGGGAAGAATTGCTCCATTGGGACAGACATCTCCACAGACAGTACAGTCAAAGTTACAAAATCCTTTCTCAAAGCTAATAGTAGGTTGCATCATGCCTGCCAAGCCATATTCCATAAAAGCCGGTTTCAAGATATGAGAAGGGCATTTGCTGACACAAAGATGACAGGATGTGCATTGCTGTTGGAAGTGTTCCCGACTGATAGACCCCGGAGGAGTGATCGGATTTTCCTTTTTGTATGCCTTCTTACCTTCCAAGCTTGCTACAGATTCCTTGGCTTGGGAGATGAGTTTGGGGGTTGCTCCGGCAGTAACAAGACCGGCAACCAAAAAACGGCGTTTGGATGAATCCAAATCCGGTGATGATGGTGCAGAAGTTTCTACATCAGACTGTTTTTTTAAAGAAGGGGCGTAAACTAATGCTTTTTGTTTGCATACTCCCAAACAGTTGAAACAATCTACACAACGACTATAATCAATAGCGTGTTCTTTACTATTGATGCAAGCTGCTTTGCATTTGGTGGCACAAAGCCCGCATCCATTACATTTGGCAGTATCAATACGGACTTTGAATAATGAAAATCGGCTCAATAACCCCAATATTGTTCCTACGGGACAAATCGTATTGCACCATGTCCGTCCATGTTTCCATGCCATTACAAAGATGACTGCAAGAGTAATAATAGCGATGAGAAGGGAAGAAATGCTCAAGATGGAGGTGTCTACCTGATAAAATGTATAATTATCAAATCTGGCAAAGAGTGATTCCAGCAGATTATTCCCCAGCATATAGATAGGTTTGAATATGTGCACTACTACACGTCCATACGCACTGTACGGATCGAGCAAACCAACAATAAATGTAAATCCACATAGAAACCCGACCACTGTCAGTCCGAGCACACCCCAGCGCAATTTGTTTTTTGCAGGACTGTAACTATATCTTTTTTTCTTTTTTCCCGTTGCTTTGGAAATTCGTGCAATCACATCCTGCAAGATACCCATAGGGCAGATTGTAGAACAATATACACGCCCGAATAAAAGCGTTAACACAATGAGAAATAATAAGATACCTATACTTAGTGAAAGGATGGCTGGAATAAATTGTAAATGTGCCAGCCGATGAAAACTGTTCGGTAATATTTCTGCGAAATCGAGAAAAAAGAAAGAAATCAGCACAAATAAAAGTGCTGATATTCCAATACGTAGCCTTCTTAACATGGTTGTTTTACATCTTAATTCGCTTGACATTCAATTTGTCAATGTTCATGGTTCCTATTTTCAATGCTTCCCCATTGGCGAGATGTCCTACTGTATCCAGTGGCATCTCACGTACTTGATTGAAGAACTTGGCAGCAGCCGTATCCACGGCTACAATATCCGGTGAGATAAACAATCCTTTTGCCAGTACAACATCGGATGCAGAGCGTCCCCGGGGACCGTTTGTTTTCATGATCCGGTAGGCGTCTACTACGTTGAGTACAGCTTTCTTCTGTAATGTACAGATATCTGCGATGCATTGTTGCAAATCGTTCTGGTGGAAGAATCCGCGATCCCACACAATCCCCATGTGATTTTTCATGGAGATAGTCAGATTGGCACCTCCGTGATTCTTCAGAATAGGAACATTGATCCATACATCACAATCCAGAATCGCTTCGTGCACTTTGGCTTTCTTCATCTTTTTGCCTTTTGGCAGATCAATTGGTTTGTAATACGACTCCAGATGTGCAGGCATTACTTTGGCTCCGGCTTTTTTGGCAGCAGCTTCAATACCACTGTTTTTGTAGCATTTCTGCCAATCGTCACAAGTATGGTCGAACACGACCACTTCTTTAGCTCCGGCGGCAAAACATTGTCTGACGATTTCTTCAATCAGTTTCGGATTCGTATTTCCTGCCAGTTCCGGCACTTTATCCCAACCGATATTAGGTTTTACAACCACTTTCTGTCCCGGTTTCACGAATTGCTTCATACCCCCCAGTTCGCTTATGGCACGGCGGAACATCTCTTCGGGTTCTCCGCCCATAACGGCCACCAGATCAGGATTGCTTCCGTTTGCTTTATTGATTGTTTGAGTTAACACCTCCATAGCCTCCGAACGCTGTATAGTCAAGGCGGCTCCGGTGATAGCTACTGTTTTTAAAAAATCCCTTCTGTCCATCTTTCTATATTAGTTTAGAGTTTGGCAATTGCTTTCAGGAGGGCGTATCCGCCGAACCATTGCAGTAACATTCCCGGAATACCGATACGGAAGTCCTGTACTGCTTCGTAGAAACTTCCGACGATGGCCCATTCAAATGCAACGCCTATGACCTGATAAGTGAGTACGACACCAAGAATGGCCAGTAATGAAACCGATTTTATAGTACGTGCTGCAAGAGCTGAAGCTCCGGCGAGTAAGGACGATTTGATTAATAGGATGGGAAGTACCGCTTCCGAGGGCATGGCAAACAATAAATGATTGATGACTGGTGAAAGAATAGCAGTCAATAATCCTACAAGAAAACCATATTTATAAGCCGCAATCAGCGTGAAAAAATAAATAGGTAACAGGGTAGGACCACCATAAGGTACAAGATGGCATAATTGTGGAAGTGCAATGTTACCCGCTACGAATAGTAAGGCGAACAGGTAGGTTTTCACATTGCTGTGTTTCAGCGAATAGAGTTTGACGGATGTTTCCATTTTCGTTGATACTTTAATGTTGAATAGAACGATAATATATTAATAATAAGACTTTTCTCCAGATAAAAGGTTTAATCCGACTGATATATTATTTTAATCCTGTAGGAAAATAGGACAGGCAGGGATTGATATTCAGAAAATATCTGTCTTGATAATGAATTGTCAGTATCAAGTGGCAGTTTCTTCCTATAACAACGAAAGAGAAGCCTTGTATGTTCGGAATAAGCATACCTAATGTCCCGATAATTGTATAATAATATGCAATTTCGTTATGGGAGATTATCCGTTCATTCTTTCTTTAATCTTTCCCCATGCATGCGTATCGAATAGACAACTTTGGCGCATCGTCTCATACATCTCTTTAAATCTGGACATAGGTATGGTATAGCTTAGTTTGTCTGCTTCGAAATGAGGGCGAACCGATGGGTCGAAGAAACCGAGGAAAGTGCGTTTGCCTCCTTTACGATTCTCTATCGTGGCTTGCGTCACTACAGCACTACAGCCGGAACCAAAGGTAGAAACGACGCAATCTGCTGCGTTATTATCATAAAAAGCCCAAGTGGTCAAGCCCGAAAGCATATCCGGATTTGCCAGAAATACGACACCTTCTATTTCTTCAAGGCTTTCTACCTTATCTATACGTGCAAAATGAAGATACTTGTTTTCTGTTCGGGGAACTCCGATTTGCTGTATAAAGTCGATGACCATTTCAGGAGTCTGTTTGTATTTCTCTTTGAGCGAAACGAAAGTCGGTACACGTTCTGGCATTTCGGTGAAGCCAGTATAGAATTTACCGCCGCCACAACCGATGTTTTCGGCATTCAGGCTGATAATACCACCATCTCTTACCGTTCTCATACCTTTGAAGAAGCAACCGTTTATCTTTTCTGTTTCTCCTTTTTGTTCGTCCGAGTACCAGAAGACAAGAGGCAATTCAGCATTTTTTCCGAATGCCTCTCTGAAATTTTGAATAAAAGTTTGGATGTCCATAAGCTTATCAATTTTGGTTCTTTATGTAGGTCTTTCTACAAAGTTAGAATAAAAAAGGATAAGCGCAAGTGATTTAAAAGTTAATGTTTGATACACTTTTCTTACACTCTTCCAGCCTCTCCAATCCCTCTTTCGACAGTTTGGGGTAATGTAAATCCAATTGCTGCATCCGGTCACAAATAATTCGTCCTACTGCGTAACGCATGAACCATTTATTATCGGCAGGGATTACATACCATGGAGCCAGTTCCGTTGATGTCTCCGTCAGTACATCGGCATAAGCATTCATATAGTCCTCCCAGAATTGACGCTCTTTGATGTCCGCCGAAGAGAATTTCCAGTTTTTAGATGCATCGTCCAGTCGCTCCATGAATCGATTTTTCTGTTCGGCTTTCGATACATTGAGAAAGAATTTCAGGACAATCGTTCCATTCTCCGTCAGATAGCGTTCAAAATCGTTGATCTGTCGATAACGACGCTTCCAGAAGTCGGGATCAATGTCATTTATGGTTTCGACACCTGGTAACTTGTTGGATAGAATAATTTCCGGATGCACTTTGGCAATCAGCACATCTTCGTAGTGCGAACGGTTGAAAATGCCGATTCGTCCTCTTTCCGGGAGAGAGCGATTGATACGCCAGAGATAATCATGGTCCAGTTCTTCAGCAGACGGTTGTTTGAACGAATACACCTGGCATCCCTGTGGGTTAATGCCGGACATCACATGCTTGATAGTCCCGTCTTTTCCTGCAGCATCCATCGCCTGAAAGATAATCAGGATTGAATACCGGTCTTGTGCATAAAGCATACTTTGCAGCTCCGAAAGCTTCTCAATATCCTTTGCCAGTTGCTCTTTAGCGTCTTGTTTGGATAAATCGCCAGTGAATGACGAGTCAAAATCCGATACCAAATGTTTCTTTCCGGGCTTTGCCAGCAGGTCTTTTAGAATATCCTTTTTCATGTGACGGTAGTTTTAATAGTTCTATTCAAATAAAACAGTTGAGGCAGTCAATTGGTTTTTATAATCAGTATGTTTGAGACATTTCATGAGAAAGAGGCTTCTTGACGGATAATGACCAAAAATGAACGGATATTGCTCTGGTATCATGAAGGAATTTATCCGAAATTTGCAATCGAATTAGTACTATATAATAAAAGAAACAATGAAGTATTTGAATAAAGAAACCAATGGTATCACCCTTTCACGTATCGGACTGGGTGCCATGAGAATGGCTGACGTTCAGCAGGGAGTCGACACGATACATGCCGCGCTGGACAGTGGAATTACGTATCTGAACACAGGGGACTTTTATGGTCACGGAGAAAGTGAACTGGTGATCCGCGAGGCTTTGAAAACCCGGAAGCGCGAAGACATTTTTATCGCCGTCAAGTTTGGTGGAATGCTCACTCCAGATGATCGGTTCTATGGTATTGACGTCCGTCCGCAGAACGTACAAAATTATCTGGCTTACACCTTGAAACGATTAGGCACAGATTATGTTGACCTCTATCAGCCAGCACGTATCAATCCGCACATCCCGGTGGAAGATACTATTGGTGCCGTTGCCGATCTTGTAAAAGCTGGTTATGTGCGTAGTGTCGGGATCACCGAGATAGATGCTGAAACGTTGCGTCGGGCGCATGCCGTTCATCCTATCAGTTTGGTTGAAGTACGATATTCCTTGCTGGATCGTGACATTGAAGAGGGGATTCTACCCACTGCACGAGAATTGGGTATTGATGTGGTTACATTCGCCAACCTCTTTCATGGAGTAATTGGAGGTAGCAATCCTGCCGGAAAAGTTGCGGGATTGAGTCAACGGATGCCACCGCAAGCTGCCGAGAAATTAAAGCAAGCCGTTTCACGGCTCGAACTGTTGAAAGAAATGGCCGATGAGAAGAACGTATCTGTATCGCAACTCGCCATTGCATGGGTATTGGCGCAGGGGGATGACATATTGGCTTTGGTAGGCTCGCGTACTGTCGATCAGCTTCACGATACCGTGAAAGCGATTGATATTAACCTTAGTCCGGAGGATTTGCAACGTATCGAGCAGATAATCCCTAAAGAATATGCTTCCAATTCGGCAATGTTACCGATTAATCTGGACGAGAACGGGCTGTTTAAATTCTAACGCCATTCGTTGTCTTTTCACCTTTCTTGTACTCCAATGGTGAGAGACCTGTATTCCTTTTAAAGAACTTCCCGAATGTAGACTGATCCGGGAAGTTCAATTCTATTGCGATTTGGTTGATCGTCTTGTCCGGTTCACGAAGTAGAATTTTAGCTTCTGTAATCACTGCATTGATAATCCACTTTGCTGCTGACTGCCCATCATATTCTCTGACCACTTTCGATAAATAATCAGAAGTAACACAAAGTTTGTCTGCATAAAAAGTGACTTCTCTGTGCATCCGGCATTCTTCCATAAGTAATTCCCTGAACCGTTGACGGAGGGTTTCACTGCGGGATAGTCCCAGCTCTCCGTCGCCATACCTATGCCAGCGGCAGTTGTCAAGGTCAAAGAATAGATTTATAATCTGATTCTTGATGACGTAAGAGTGGTAGACGTGTTCTTTATCAGGAATATAACTTTTAATGAGTTCAACCTGTTTTCTCAAACGCAGGCTTTCTTCCTCACTCAACTCTTGCCTGGTATGTAATTTCTTCAACTGACCCGCCTGTTGCAGACGGATGCCGGATGTCATAGCCATTATTTCCTTTTTCAATTCAGCAGAATGAATGATGAGATAGCCCTTGAAATCGGCTGAATAAGCTGTGTGCTCTATAATATCATCCGGATACACCTGCATCACCGTGTTCTTTTTCAGTGTATGCGATAAATAGTTTATTCCTATTGTAATTTCTCCGGAAAGAACAAAGATGAGGGAATAGCCTTTCAAACGTATCGGATAGTTTTTGACTTGAACCGGTGAACGACGGGAGTTATCCATATCTATGACGGACAATTGCTCCTGAAAGGTAGCTTCTGCGGATATTCTTTCAAAGTATTCGGGCAAAGCTAAATCTACCACCTGTTCCATAAAAACACTATTATAATTTGTGGAAAACAAAGTTCGTACTATTCTTACAGAAAAAAGAGAGTATAGGCCACTTTGTTTTAGTCAGAATCCGATATTACATATTTTTAAGACGATAGCGTCTTCAATCGGGAGAAAAACAGACATTCAACTTCGTTTTCCATAATAATTACTTATATTTGTCCGGATATGGAATAAGAAAAACCGATATGAAGTATTTGTTAATGTGTGCAGGCTTACTTTTCACAGTCTTTCAGTCATGGGGACAGGAGAGGCTTGCAGATAGAATCGCTCCTCCGTCAGGATATGTTAGAGAGACCTGCTCCGATAATTCGTTTACAACTTATTTGCGCAATTTGTCATTATTGCCTAAAGGCAGTAAAGTGTTACTTTACAATGGAAAAGAAAAAGCCAATCAGGCAGCCGCATTTGCAGTCGTAGATATGGAGATAGGCAATCGTGATTTGCAGCAGTGTGCCGATGCAGTGATACGCCTGCGGGCGGAATATCTGTGGAAACATAAACGGTATACAGATATAAAATTCAACTTCACAAGTGGATTTACTGCCGAATACAAGAAATGGGCGGAGGGAAATCGAATAAAAGTCAGCGGTAATCAGGTTCAATGGTATGCTTCGGGAAAAGGAGTGGATTATTCCTATAAAACTTTCCGTAACTATCTCGATATGGTTTTTATGTATGCCGGAACTGCCTCTTTATCTCGTGAGCTCCCAGCTGTGCTTTATACTTCCTTGCAACCCGGGGATGTCTTTATTAAAGGCGGTTCACCCGGTCATGCTGTGATTGTTATGGATATTGCCATTCATCCGAATACCGGAAAGAAAGTATTCCTTCTGGCGCAAAGCTATATGCCTGCCCAACAGATTCATATCCTGGTCAATCCAACCAGCCGGAACCTTTCTCCCTGGTACGAGCTGACCGAAACGGATACTGGGAAACTATACACTCCGGAATGGATTTTTGAGAAGAAAGACCTGAAGCGTTTTAAATAGGAGAATAGATATAAATGCAACATAACAAAGAAATAATTAAATCTTTTCTTACTTGATTTTCCATCTTTTCCTTATCTTTGGCATTCAACAAACCGTTTTAATCATACAACAACGAAAAACAACCGATTATGAATTATGATTTATCAATGAATGCTAACCAGTTGGTGGCATTCCTTCAAAAACCAACTTCAGAGTTTACAAAAGCTGACATTATCTCATTTATCCAGCAAAAAGATATCCGCATGGTTAATTTTATGTATCCGGCGGGAGACGGGCGTCTGAAAACTCTGAACTTTGTCATCAACAATCAAGCTTATCTGGAAGCTATTCTCACATGTGGAGAACGGGTAGACGGTTCCAGTCTTTTCTCATTTATAGAAGCGGGCAGTAGTGACCTTTATGTAATTCCCCGTTTTTGCACAGCATTCGTTGATCCGTTTGCCGAGATTCCGACGCTGTCTATGCTGTGCTCTTTCTTCAATAAAGACGGCGAACCCCTCGAAAGTGCACCAGAACACACTCTTTACAAAGCAAGCAAGACTTTTACAGAAGTTACCGGAATGGAATTTCAGGCAATGGGCGAATTGGAATATTATGTAATAGCTCCGGACACCGGTATGTTCCAGGCAACCGATCAACGTGGTTATCATGAATCGGGCCCTTATGCTAAATTCAATGAATTCCGTACCCAATGTATGTCTTACATCGCACAGACAGGCGGACAAATAAAGTATGGACACTCCGAAGTAGGTAATTTTACGCTGGATGGTTATATCTATGAGCAGAATGAAATAGAATTCCTGCCGGTTCCCGTATCGCAGGCAGCAGATCAATTAATGATTGCCAAATGGGTGATTCGTAACCTGGGATTTAGATATGGATACAATGTAACTTTTGCTCCAAAGATTACCGCAGGTAAAGCAGGTTCGGGCTTGCATATCCACATGCGTATCATGAAAGACGGAAAGAACCAGATGCTGAAAGACGGTGTTTTGTCGGAAACAGCACGCAAGGCAATTGCCGGAATGATGGTGCTTGCTCCGTCAATTACTGCCTTCGGAAATACCAATCCTACTTCTTATTTCCGTCTCGTTCCTCATCAGGAAGCACCTACCAACGTTTGCTGGGGAGATCGCAACCGTTCCGTATTGGTGCGTGTACCTCTGGGATGGGCTGCAAAAACAGATATGTGTACATTGGCAAATCCGTTGGAAGCTGAAAGTCATTTTGACACCAGTCAGAAGCAGACTGTAGAAATGCGCTCTCCGGATGGTTCGGCAGATTTGTATCAACTGTTGGCTGGTTTGGCTGTTGCCTGCCGTCATGGTTTTGAGATTGAAAATGCGCTGGACATTGCTGAAAAAACTTATGTAAATGTGAATATCCATCAGAAAGAAAACGAAGATAAGCTGAAATCACTGGCGCAACTGCCGGATAGCTGTGAAGCTTCTGCCGATTGTCTGCAACAACAACGGGCAATCTTTGAACAATATAATGTATTCAGCCCGGCAATGATTGACGGTATCATCCGCAGACTTCGTGGTTATGAAGATAAAACATTGCGTGCGGATTTGGAAGGAAAGCCGATGGAGATGTTAGATCTCGTACATAAGTATTTCCATTGTGGATAATTAAAAAATGATATATGAATAAAAGACTATCTTCGGTTGAAAGGTAGTCTTTTATTTTTTTATATAATACATTCAGACCAAACAGGCTACAAATTTACAGGTTTGGTCTACTTAATGCCGGGTTTGGTCTACAAACTCTCTACGCAGATCGGTAAAACTCTACTTTTGTCTCATTCAAACCCTAAAACTGATAAAAGAATGAGGATTATTTTGTTAAGTGCGTTCGCCTTGTTTCTATTACTTCCTGAAAATATACAGGCACAGGTTACTGTGAAAACCGGGTATATATCTTCTTCCCGATATAAAGATGAAAACGGACAGTATCCCGGGAAAGGGGATATGTGCTTTGTGGAAGGGAACGTCAATATTCCCGTATCACAGAAAATGAATGAAAGAAATCAGCCAACTCTTTGGATGATTTCGGCAGGAGGAAGCTATACGGCAATGAATAATAAGAATCTTCAATCTTACATAGACATAGATCAAATTATAAATATGCAGTTGAGCGTAACCAATATTCGCCCTATCAGCAAAAAATGGCTTTTGTTGACGACTGTCGGTGCAGGCGTCTATACCTCTTCTGATGTAAAACTGAAGAATGTTCTGGGACAGGGAGGAGTTATTTTCATCCGGCAGTTCAAGTCCAATTTATCTCTTGGAGCCGGATTGGCTGTGAACAACACATTTGGTTATCCGATGGTATTTCCTGCTATTTATTTTGATTGGAGCACTGAAGGACGTTATCAAATTAAAGTTTCGATGCTGAATGCCATGGAAGTATCGGCAGGAATGAAAATGAATAAATATCTGAATCTAAGGATCGTGGCAGAGATGAACGGGTCATTGGCATTGTTGGAAAGAGAAGGAAAAGATACTATGTTTTCCCAGCAATTCATTATTGTAGGTTTACAACCGGAAGTAAGTATGGGGAATTCTTTTTCAATCACTGCTACTGCCGGTGTGTCGTGTAGCAGAATAGCTTATTACACTACCCGCACTTTAAAGGCTTTCTTCGAAGATATGTCTAAAGATACTGATCCATATTTTAAACCGGCAATGTATGTTTCGGTGGGAATGAAGTATAAGTTCTAAAAAAATGGTAACTTTATCGCCTGATGTCAGTTAAGATACTATTATATACGTTACTGAAGCAAATTGGGATATTTCTTGTAGTCTCCTTTTTAGTGTTCAGAGGCACTTTTGTCGAAAGCGATAGTTTAGGGCTAAATCTTTCTACGGGAGTTAGTCTTTTACTTTCTGTCATTCTATGGGGAATCATAAATCTGCATACTTACTGGTTAATTCCCGGTTATCTGTTTCAGCGTAGATATAAAAAGTATATCATATATTTGAGTTGCCTTGTTGGATTTATGCTGACCGCCATGGTTGGTGCTATTTGTTTTCTAGGGCAATATTATGTTATACCCGAACAGATGCAAAGACTAAACAGTGATCTCCCTTTCTTTCTGTTGATAAATGCATTGGCACTGATACTCTATTTCCTGGCTTTTTCTTTTACTATTTTTCTGCATCGTTGGGTGGCCTATCAACAACGATTAAATGAATTGGAGAATATTAGCATACAGACTGATCTAAATCATTTGAAAGATCAACTCCAACCGGAGTTTTTTTCGAGAATATTGAATAAGGTACGAACCTTGCTGGGAGAAGATGGAGAAAAGGCGTCATTGCTTATCTTTAAATTAAGTCGGTTGCTTAGATACCAACTTTATGAAAGTGAACGGCAACAGGTATTGTTGGGAGATGATATCGATTTTATGACTGATTATATGAAGTTGGAGAAACTATGTAATCCGGAGTTTAATTTTGAAGTCAACATCCTGAATGAAGTGCGTTATATACAAGTTCCTCCTTTATTGTTTATGCCTGTGATAGAATATGTGATTCAGACAACTGTATGTGGAGAGAATGGAAAGGGAGAAAATATAAGGATCGATTTTCAAATGGAAGAGAATCAGCTTCGATTTATTTGTACATACTGTCTGCGAAAAAAGGAAAGTCTGCAAGTAGCACCTGCTTTTGACAAGTTACGGCAACGATTGGACTTGTTATATCCGGGAGGTTATCAATTAAAAAGTGGCTATAATGATGAGGCACTGTGTACCATTGGTTTAATGTTGGAATTATGAAAGATACCTGGAATGTATACGATTGGGGGAAGAATCTGGTAAATGACCGTTTCAGGCTTATCAGTAATTTACTATTGCTATTTATTATACTCTTTTTGGGCTTTCAGAATGTATATGGAGATTTTACTAGAGAAGGTTTCCTATATGCATATCCGGTTAGTATATTGGTTTTTGCATTTCCTATCTATCTGAATATATATTGGTTAGTGCCCCGTTTCCTGTATAAGGCCAAGCGCAAGTTATGGTGTTATTGGATTTCGTTTCTCGGAGTCAATTTAGTGAGTGTATTATTAGGATTTATATTTCTGTCTCCATTATATCAACGATACGGTATTCGTGGGTTTTGTATACAGGATAACCACGCTGTTTCTTTTGATAGTATTGCTTATGGAGTATTAGTACTGCTATTAAGTGTAGGTGGCTGTACGAGCTTTGAACTATTCCGCCGTTGGGTTGTCTCCGATAAAAAGATTCTTGAATTGGAGAAGGCGACTAAACAGACAGAATTGCAACAATTAAAGAAACAGATCAATCCGCATTTTCTTTTTAATATGCTGAATAATGCCAATATTTTGGTAAAGGATGCTCCGGATGAGGCTTCACAGATATTGGAGAAACTGGACAATCTACTTCGCTACCAGTTGAATGACAGTACAAGAAGAGAAGTATTTCTTACTGCAGATATACAGTTTCTTACCAGCTTTCTTGAATTGGAGAAGGTGAGAAGGGATCATTTTGAATATACAATCTTTCAAGAGGGAAATATGGAGAATATCTGTATTCCTCCGTTATTGTTTATCCCTTTTGTAGAGAATGCGGTGAAACATAATTTGGATAGCGACAATTTATCTTATGTTCACTTGTATTTTTCTGTGCATAATAAACAGTTGACGTTTCGTTGCGAAAATTCTAAGCCCCGTGTTCCTGTTAAGCGGGAAGGGGGAATAGGGTTGGCCAATGTGAAACGCAGACTGGATTTACTTTATGAATCACGGTATACGCTACAGATAGAAGATAAAGAAACAACTTATAATGTCAACTTACATCTAAACTTATGAATTGTATTATTGTTGATGACGAGCCGGTAGCTCGCAAAGGTATGAAGTCATTGGTGGAGCAGATTCCACAACTGACATTGGTGGGTAGCTTTAATAATGCTATCGCAGCGTCTGCTTATATAAATGAATATACGGTTGATCTGATTTTCCTTGATATTCAGATGCCGGGAATTACCGGAATAGAATTTGCGCAAAGCATTCCCGTGAATACGTTGATTGTCTTTACAACGGCGTATGCGGAATATGCACTCGATAGTTATGAAGTAAGTGCCATTGATTATCTGGTGAAGCCCATTGAAATGAACCGTTTTCTGAAAGCAGTCAATAAGGCAATAGTATATCATAAACTGTTATTGTCGGAAACAGCCGAAAGAGTGGAGGAGATACAGGAAGAATATATCTTCATCAAATCGGAACGACGCTATATCAAGATAAACTTCAGTGATATTCTTTTTATTGAAGGACTAAAGGATTATTCCATTCTCCAATTGGAAGGTCAGCGGGTGATTACTAAGATGAATCTGAAAAATATTCATGAGCAACTGCCCGCTAAACAGTTTCTCCGGATAAACAAGTCCTATATTGTCAATACTTCACGGATTGACTCTTTTGATACCAATGATATTTTTATTAAGTCTTATGAGATAGGAATAGGAGGTGGAAACTATAAGAAAACGTTTTTTGAGGAATTTGTAGCGAAGAATTTGCAGAAAGACTAATCCGGTAGTTTACATGGAATGGCTTGGTATAAAAAGAATAAGAACGTTAAGTATTGGCCTATTTTCATAAAAAAGATGTTTTGCAGAAAGAAAAAGGAGAGAATATAGTGCAATATCCCCAAATAATGCTTTCCTTTGTACCAACAACAATAAAGAGGTTTATTACGATTTGATTTTTTTACATGAATCTTCTCATTTATTTGAGCATATCCATCTCTAATTAAGATCTTCCTAAAACTTTCTTATTGAATTATTAATTTTTTATATTTGTATTTTATGAATTTGTACATTGGAAATCTTAGCTATAATGTTAAGGAATCAGATTTGAGACATGTAATGGAAGAGTATGGAACAGTTGCTTCAGTAAAGTTAATCACAGATCGTGAAACTAGAAGATCAAAAGGTTTTGCGTTTATCGAAATGCCGGATGATGCAGAAGCTGCTAAAGCTATCGAACAATTGAACGGTGCAGAATATGTAGGTCGTTCAATGGTAGTAAAAGAAGCATTGCCAAAGAATTAATACTGAATACATATACAGTAATAGAGAAAGGCGCACTAGGTAACTAGCGCGCCTTTCTTCTGTTAATCCTCATTGTTATCTTCTTCATCATCCACCATATTATTGAGTTCCAATTCCAGGTCTACCAGCTCTTGTTCCCATAATTTCAGGATATCCTTCGGTGTATCTTTTGCAGCTTTCTTTATTCTTTCTTGAGCAACAGATACTTCATGCTCTAATTGTCTACGTCTGCTCATAATTCTATTGTTTTGATTATAAAATGATAACAACTCGTGTGGGGAATAGTTCGACGGGATAAAATTAAAAGTAATGGGGTGAACTATTCACAAATAAAGGATGTTTTGTAATCTGAATCTTTAAAAAACATACAGCCATGCTCAATTTAATAGCCGTTTTCTTAGTATGTTCAGGTATCGGAATTGCAGTACATATTGCCATAGACCTGACACATCGTCCGCAATCAATGAAGATAATGAATGCAGTCTGGATATTATCTGCATTATGGGGAAGTTATTTAGCTTTATGGGCGTATAATAAGTTTGGACGGAGTAGTCCGATGAAAGCTGAGGATGATGGGATGAAAATGGATATGTCTGGCATGAAAGATATGTCTGATATGAAGGGAATGGATATGTCCGGTATGAAAGATAATATGGAGATGGATATGGCCATGCAGGGAGAAATGTCGATGCAAGGAATGCAACGTCCTTATTGGCAATCGGTAGCTTTGTCGGCGCTTCATTGTGGTGCAGGATGTACATTGGCAGATATCATAGGAGAGTGGTTTACAAACTATGTTCCTGTAACTGTGGCAGGAAGTCAGCTCTTTGGTAATTGGGTACTTGACTTTATTCTGGCTTTGATGATTGGTGTTTATTTCCAATTCTATGCTATTCGGGAGATGGAAAAAATATCGGTAGGTAATGCCTTGGCTCGTGCTTTCAAAGCGGATTTCTTTTCTCTTTTGTCCTGGCAGGTAGGAATGTATGGCTGGATGGCGATTGTCTATTTTGTATTGTTCATCAATGAACCGTTACCCAAAGACACATGGATATTCTGGTTTATGATGCAGTTGGCTATGCTTTTCGGCTTCTTCTGTGCATATCCTATGAATGCTCTTCTTATAAAATTAGGTATAAAGAAAGGTATGTAAAATAAATGCAGATTTACTCTAAACGATAAGTATGTAATTACTTATTTGAGGGAGTGAATCTGCATCTGTTATGATATGACTACTTTTGTCTTTTCTTTCTCTTTGGGAGTTTATCTTTTCAATAATTTCGGTATATCCGAAGGTTCTTGTGCTACCCGGATACCGGCAGCTTCTAAAGATTTAATCTTCTCTTTTGCCGAACCGGAACTTCCCGAAATGATAGCTCCTGCATGTCCCATCTGCTTTCCCGGAGGAGCTGATTGCCCGGCAATAAATGCTACCACAGGTTTGGTTACATTATTGCGGATATATTCGGCCGCTTGCTCTTCCGCATTTCCTCCAATCTCTCCAATCAGAACGATTGCTTCTGTTTCCGGATCATTTTGAAACATCTCCAGCAGTTGACGGAAATGAAGACCTACAACAGGGTCACCCCCGATGCCGATAGCAGTGGATTGTCCCATGCCATTCGCCGTTAAGTGATACACAATCTCGTAAGTAAGTGTTCCGCTACGACTGATAACTCCGACATTCCCTTCTAAAAAGACCTGTCCCGGTAAAATACCAACCATACTTTTTCCCGGAGAGATCAGTCCCGGACAGTTAGGCCCGATCAACATGGCGCCTTTTTGTTCGGCAAACTGATGTGCCTTAATCACGTCCAGTGTGGGGATTCCTTCTGCAATGCAGACTATGATACGGATGCCTGCGTCCGCTGCCTCCATAATAGCATCTGCCGCAAAACGTGCCGGAACGAAAATGATGGAGGTATTAGCCTTTGTCTGCTCGACAGCATCATACATGGTGTTGAATACGGGGATTCCGTCCACATCTGTTCCTCCTTTGCCCGGAGAAGTACCTCCGACCACATTGGTTCCATATTCTTTCATCTTCTTGGCATGGAAAAGCCCGTCTCTGCCAGTGATTCCTTGCACAATTAAACGGGTGGATTTATCTATTAGTATGCTCATAATTGCTTTATTTTTTAGTGATTTGGTACGTATTATGCTTTCAGAGCCATAAGAGCAGCCTCTTTCATCGTTGTGGCTATTTGGAAACGGCTGTAATTCCGTAACAGTTCCCGTCCGATATGTTCATTGGTGCCTGTAAGCCGGACGATGACGGGGACATTGCTGTTTATCTGCTCGAATGCCTGAAGGAGCCCCATTGCCACATCATCGCAACGAGTGATCCCACCGAAAATATTAATCAGGACCACTTTTACTTTCTCATCCTGCAATAAGAGTTTCATAGCTTCAATAACCTTGACAGGATTGGAGCTGCCACCGATGTCGAGAAAATTAGCTGGCTGACCTCCATAAAGTTTAATCATGTCCATAGTAGCCATGGCAAGTCCGGCGCCATTTACCATACAACCGATATTGCCGTCCATGTGGACATAACTGAATCCTTTATCTTTGGCATCTGCTTCCACTTTTTCTTCTTCCGTCGGATCAAATAAAGCATGTACCTCCGGATGGCGATAGAGCGCATTGTCATCAAAAACAATCTTTGCGTCAATAGCCATTAACGTACCTTTCTTTGTAAGTGCCAGCGGATTTACTTCCACTAACGACGCGTCATTCTCCACAAAGATTTTATAAAGTTCCTGAAGGATGGCAGCCATTTTACCCGCCTGTTCCATTTGGGGAAAAAGAGAGAAAGCAAAACGCCTTGCCAGATAATCGGGAAGACCAATAAATGGATTGATTGAATATCGGATGATTTTCTCCGGTGTTTGACGGGCTACCTCTTCGATATCCATACCGCCGGACGCACTCATCATCAGAACGACAGAACGTGTATTCCGGTCGATGGTGTAACTGACATAATATTCTGCAGCAATATCAACCGCTTCGCTGACCAGAACTTGATTGACTGGAAGACCTTTAATGCTCATTCCAAGAATGTTCTTGGCTTCCTGATAAGCATCTTCCGTATTGTTTACCAGTTTCACTCCTCCGGCTTTTCCCCGGCCTCCGGTTAATACTTGTGCTTTTATAACCACTCTGTCTGTTCCCATCCTCCGGTATGCAGCCAGGACGCCTGCGGCAGTACGGCATAAAGTGTGCCTCTCGACAGGTATTCCGTACTTGGAGAAAATCTCTTTCGCTTGATATTCATGTATTTTCATGGCTCATAAATTTGAGTAAATGATTCCTGTAATAAAAACAAAAGAAAGATTCGGAAAGTTTGCCGGAAAAGAAAAGTATCAGGGTGTTTTACAACATGTTCGTTTGTATTTCATCTATGGTTTTCATATAAAAAAAGCGTGTTGGCAATAGTTACCAACACGCTCTATATCATTTAAAGATGAAGTCTGTCTTACGGATATTTATGCAATACCGTGAGCATTGACAGTACCGTCAATCTTCTTAATCAATCCTTGAAGTACTGCACCCGGGCCACATTCTGTAAAATCAGTAGCACCGTCAGCAACCATATTCTTTACTGATTGTGTCCAACGTACAGAAGCAGTCAATTGAGCAACCAGGTTCTTTTTGATTTCTGCAGGGTCAGTGTGAGGAAGTGCATCCACATTCTGATATACCGGACATTTAGGAGTATGTATTTCTGTAGCTTTGATAGCAGCTTCCAGTTCTATTTTAGCAGGATCCATCAATGGAGAATGGAAAGCACCACCCACTTTCAGCGGAAGAGCACGTTTTGCTCCGGCAGCTTTCATCAGTTCGCAAGCCTTTTCGATACCCGGTACAGAGCCGGAGATAACGATTTGTCCTGGGCAGTTGTAGTTGGCCGGTACGCAAACTTCACCTTCTGCATTTACTGTTGCGCAGATTTCTTCTACTTTCTCATCCGGCAATGCGATAATGGCAGCCATAGTAGAAGGAGTAGCTTCACAAGCTTTCTGCATAGCCATTGCACGTGCATACACAAGTTTCAAACCATCTTCAAAACTCAATGCACCGGCAGCAACCAATGCAGAGAACTCACCAAGTGAGTGGCCGGCAGTCATTTCCGGTTTGAAGTCGTCGCCCATGCAAAGAGCAGAAATAACAGAATGAAGGAAAACGGCAGGTTGAGTAACCTTTGTCTGACGAAGATCTTCGTCTGTGCCGTCGAACATGATATCTGTAATGCGATATCCGAGGATATCATTTGCTTTTTCAAACAATTCTTTTGCTAAAGCTGAGTTTTCATACAAGTCTTTACCCATTCCTACAAATTGAGCGCCTTGACCGGGAAATACAAATGCTTTCATATTTTTATTATTTAATTGATTTTTAATTGCGGGTGCAAAGTTACGTATTTTTATGATACAACCGCACAAAAAGTACACATTTGTGCAACGGTGTCCGGAAAATGCCATAAAGGGCCGTTACCATGGCCGATATTCAATTCTTTTCCTGCGATAATGGCTTGAGTGATATATGTTTTCGCATGCTGGATGGATTCTCGCATGGGATAGCCTTTGGCAAGATAGGTGGCAATAGCGGAAGAGAGGGTACATCCCGTTCCATGCAGATTATGGCTTTCTATTTTTTTCTCCTCATATATATGGTAGATAAATTCGGACGTATGCAAAAGGTCGCACATATTGTCTCCTTCCAGATGTCCGCCTTTTAGTAAGATATTAGTCTGATAATCATCCGTCAGCATTTTGGCAGCAGCCTGCATGTCCTGAATATTGTGAATACTTTTACCTGTAAGCACCTTTGCTTCGTCGATGTTGGGAGTGATTAATGTCACAAGTGGCAAAAGTTCTTTTTTGATTTCTTCTATCGCTTCATCTGTCATAAGTTTCTTTCCGCTGGTAGATACCATTACCGGATCGTAAACGACGTATGCAGGCGAATATTTTTGTAGACAGTCGGAAATTACACGAACGATCTGAATGTCATTTATCATTCCTATTTTGATGGCAACCGGTTGCAGGTCGTCCATCACGGCTTCTATTTGCCCACGAACCATATCCGGAGAGATAGACTGTACGGCGCGTACCCCCAGTGTGTTTTGTACGGTGATAGCAGTAATGGCCGATGCTGCATAGCCTCCTAAAGCCGAGATTGTTTTTATGTCTGCCTGAATACCTGCCCCTCCCGAACAATCGGAGCCGGCAATGGATAAAATGACTGGATGACGTTCCATTTTAGATTTTTTAATATTTACCCGACAAAGATAGGATAAAAAACGATAAGGTACAAAATGACATATCGTTTAAAATACAATAAGTACCTTTCCGGGTATCTGTTGGAAAAGATATGAAAAGTACTGATAATAAAGCGTCCATCTAGTTTTTGTACTTTATACAATTACTCACCCGTGGAAATACTAAAATACATATTGTAATTCGTAAGATAACACTAACTATTCATATTGTAGAATGTATGATATGTATTTATATGAAAAACAATGTTTTATAGCATGTTTCTTATTTTGTTTTGATGGTTTGTAGCCTCTATATTTGCATCGTCTTAAAGAAATGTATATGCAAAATTTACAGAAAAATACACCTCTAGCAAACAATCATATATCAGTAGACTGTGTAGTGATTGGTTTTGACGGAGAACAACTGAAAGTGTTGCTTGTAAAACGTGCAGGTGAGGATAATGGAGAAGTATATCATGATATGAAACTTCCCGGAAGTCTTATCTATATGGATGAAGCCCTGGATGAAGCTGCACAACGAGTTTTGTATGAACTGACAGGACTTAAAAATGTGAATCTGATGCAGTTTAAAGCATTTGGTTCTAAAAACAGAACGAGTAATCCGAAAGATGTACGTTGGTTGGAAAGAGCTATGCAGTCAAAAGTGGAGCGTATTGTTACCATTGCATATTTGTCGATGGTGAAGATAGACCGTACGTTGGATAAGAATCTGGACGATCACCAGGCTTGCTGGGTCGCTTTGAAAGACGTGAAAACACTGGCTTTCGACCATAATCTGATTATAAAGGAGGCAATGACTTATATTCGTCAGTTCGTAGAATTTAATCCTTCCATGTTGTTCGAACTACTTCCGCGTAAATTTACAGCCGCACAATTAAGGACTCTTTTTGAATTAGTATACGACAAAGCCGTGGACGTGCGTAACTTCCATAAAAAAATAGCAATGATGGAATATGTAGTTCCTTTGGAAGAAAAACAACAAGGAGTGGCTCACCGTGCTGCCCGTTATTATAAATTTGATAAGAAGATATATAATAAGGTGAGAAGGTAGACTTTATTCAAGTATTAAGTATCAAGTATTAGATATTAAGTATTAGGCGTTGAATGTTAAAGTATTAATAGTCGGGCATTGAGCGTTAAATCGTAAATAGTAAATCGTTTAATCGTAAATAAAATTATGTTTCTATTAGGTTATGACATAGGTAGCTCGTCTGTAAAAGCGAGTTTGGTAAATGCGGAGACTGGCAAATGTGTATCCTCGGCATTTTTTCCGAAAACAGAAGCGAATATTATTGCAGTGAATCCCGGATGGGCGGAACAAGATCCTGAAAGTTGGTGGGAAAACTTAAAGTTGTCCACGCAGGCTATTATGACCGAATCCGGAGTGAGTGCCGCTGAAATTAAAGCCATCGGTATCTCTTATCAGATGCACGGATTGGTTTGTGTTGATAAGAATCAGCATGTATTGCGTCCTGCTATCATCTGGTGTGACTCTCGTGCGGTGCCATACGGTCAGAAAGCGTTTGAGACAATCGGGGAGGAGAAATGTCTTTCTCATTTGTTGAACTCACCGGGAAATTTTACCGCTTCCAAGTTGGCGTGGATTAAAGAAAACGAACCTACCATCTATGAGCAGATTGATAAGATAATGCTGCCGGGCGATTATATTGCCATGAAGTTGAGTGGAGAAATCTGCACAACTGTTTCCGGACTTTCGGAAGGTATGTTCTGGGATTTCAAGAACAATCGGGTGGCTGATTTCTTAATGGATTATTACGGGTTTGATTCTTCTTTGATTGCAGATATTAAGCCGACCTTCGCTGAACAAGGACGTGTAAATGCAATAGCTGCCAAAGAGCTTGGACTGAAAGAAGGGACACCGATTACTTATCGTGCAGGCGACCAGCCTAACAATGCCCTTTCTTTGAACGTGTTTAATCCGGGAGAGATTGCTTCTACGGCAGGAACATCAGGAGTGGTTTATGGTGTGAACGGTGAAGTGAACTATGATCCGCAGTCACGCGTCAATACCTTTGCGCATGTCAATCATACCATAGACCAGACACGTTTGGGAGTATTGCTTTGCATCAACGGAACGGGTATTCTCAATTCATGGGTAAAACGCAACATTGCTCCCGAAGGAATATCTTATAATGAAATGAATGTATTGGCTTCCAAAGCTCCTATCGGCAGTGCAGGAATCAGTATTCTGCCCTTTGGTAATGGTGCCGAACGTATGTTGAATAATAAAGAAATCGGTTGCAGCATCCGTGGACTGGACTTCAATGCACATGGCAAACACCACATTATCCGTGCCGCTCAAGAAGGTATTGTATTCTCTTTTAAATATGGCATTGATATCATGGAGCAAATGGGAATTCCTGTGAAGATGATCCATGCCGGACACGCTAATATGTTCTTGAGTTCTATCTTCCGCGATACTTTGGCGGGAGTCACAGGAGCTACTATCGAGCTTTACGATACAGACGGTTCCGTAGGCGCTGCGAAAGGTGCGGGTATCGGTGCAGGTATCTACAAGGATAACAATGAGGCATTTGCTACGCTTGACAAACTGGATGTGATTGAGCCTAATGTGGCAAAACACCAGGAATATGCTGACGCGTACGCAAAATGGAAATACCGTCTTGAAAAGTCGATGACCGGTAACATACCGGCTCCGGTTCTATCTTCAGATAAATAATTAACAATTTAAATAATAACCATTTTAAAAAATAAAAGAATTATGGCAACAAAAGAATTTTTCCCAGGAATTGAAAAGATTAAGTTCGAAGGTAAAGATAGTAAAAATCCGATGGCATTCCGTTACTACGATGCTGAAAAGGTTATCAACGGTAAGAAGATGAAAGATTGGTTGAGATTCGCTATGGCATGGTGGCATACTTTGTGTGCTGAAGGTGGCGACCAATTCGGTGGCGGAACAAAACAATTCCCTTGGAATAGTAATGCTGACGCTATACAAGCTGCAAAAGATAAAATGGATGCAGGTTTCGAATTCATGCAGAAAATGGGTATCGAATACTACTGTTTCCACGATGTAGACTTGGTTTCTGAAGGTGCAAGCATCGAAGAATACGAAGCTAACTTGAAAGCAATCGTAGCATACGCAAAACAGAAACAAGCTGAAACAGGCATCAAACTGTTGTGGGGTACTGCCAACGTATTTGGCCATGCACGTTATATGAACGGTGCTGCTACTAACCCTGATTTTGATGTAGTAGCTCGTGCTGCTGTTCAGATCAAGAATGCAATCGATGCAACTATCGAACTGGGTGGTCAGAACTATGTATTCTGGGGTGGCCGTGAAGGCTATATGTCTCTTCTGAATACAGATCAGAAACGTGAAAAAGAACACTTGGCAAAAATGCTGACCATCGCTCGTGATTATGCTCGTGCCCGTGGTTTCAAAGGTACTTTCCTGATTGAGCCGAAACCGATGGAACCGACAAAACATCAGTATGATGTAGATACAGAAACAGTAATCGGATTCCTGAAAGCTCATGGCTTGGATAAAGATTTCAAAGTGAACATTGAAGTAAACCACGCAACTTTGGCTGGTCACACTTTCGAACACGAATTGGCAGTAGCAGTAGACAACGGCATGTTGGGTTCTATCGATGCTAACCGTGGTGATTATCAGAATGGTTGGGATACAGACCAATTCCCGATTGACAACTACGAACTGACACAGGCTATGATGCAAATTATCCGCAACGGCGGCTTGGGTAACGGTGGAACAAACTTCGACGCTAAAACTCGTCGTAACTCTACTGACCTGGAAGATATCTTCATCGCTCACATCGCAGGTATGGACGCTATGGCTCGTGCATTGGAAAGCGCAGCTGCTCTGCTGAACGAATCTCCCTATAAGAAAATGCTGGCTGACCGTTACGCTTCATTTGATGGCGGTAAAGGTAAGGAGTTTGAAGATGGCAAGTTGACTTTGGAAGATGTAGTTGCTTATGCTAAAGCAAACGGTGAACCGAAGCAGACTAGCGGTAAACAAGAACTTTATGAAGCAATTCTGAATATGTATTGCTAATTAACCCCACCACAGATTACACGGATTATCACAGATTGATTTTCTTCTCTCTTATTTTGAATTTTATCTGTGTTAATCTGTGAAATCTGTGGTGATATAAATCCAACTACTACAACACTACTTTATCTACTTATAACCATGATTAATACAACGAACGAGGGTAGTAAACTCTACCTATATTCGATAACCTCTGTCGCCATTTTGGGAGGACTGCTTTTCGGATACGATACAGCGGTTATTTCCGGTGCAGAGAAAGGCTTGGAGGCTTTTTTCCTTTCGGCCTCTGATTTTCAATACAATAAAGTAATGCATGGAATCACATCTTCCAGTGCATTAATTGGCTGTGTACTGGGTGGTGCGATCTCCGGTATATTTGCTTCCCGTTTGGGACGTCGTAATTCTCTAAGGCTTGCTGCCGTACTCTTTTTCCTTTCAGCATTAGGTTCCTATTATCCGGAAGTCTTGTTTTTCGAATATGGAAAGCCGAACATGGATTTGCTGATTGCTTTTAATTTGTATCGTGTTTTGGGCGGTATCGGTGTTGGACTGGCTTCTGCAGTCTGTCCGATGTATATTGCTGAAATTGCTCCTTCTAATATTCGTGGAACGCTTGTATCGTGTAACCAGTTTGCTATCATCTTCGGTATGTTGGTAGTATACTTCGTGAATTTCCTGATTATGGGCGACCATCAAAATCCTGTAATTTTGAAAGATGCAGCCGGTGTACTGTCTGTTAGTTCTGAATCTGATATGTGGACTGTGTATGAAGGATGGCGTTACATGTTCGGTTCGGAAGCTTTCCCTGCCGCTTTCTTCGGTCTGTTATTGTTCTTTGTTCCCAAGACTCCTCGTTATCTTGTATTGATACAGCAAGATGAAAAGGCTTATTCGATCCTTGAAAAGATCAATGGTAAGACAAAAGCACAGGAAATTCTTAATGATATTAAAGCTACTGCTCATGAAAAGACAGAGAAAATCTTTACTTATGGAGTGGCAGTAATTGTGATCGGTATTTTGCTTTCTGTATTCCAACAGGCTATCGGTATTAATGCGGTACTTTATTATGCTCCTCGTATTTTCGAAAATGCAGGTGCAGAAGGAGGTGGCATGATGCAGACAGTTATTATGGGTATTGTAAACATTGTCTTTACATTGGTTGCAATCTTCACTGTAGACCGCTTCGGACGTAAACCACTGTTGATAATCGGTTCTATTGGTATGGCTGTAGGTGCATTTGCGGTAGCAATGTGTGATAGCATGGCAATAAAGGGTGTTCTCCCGGTACTTTCAGTGATTGTGTATGCAGCATTCTTTATGATGTCTTGGGGACCGATTTGCTGGGTGTTGATCTCGGAAATATTCCCGAACACCATCCGTGGTAAAGCGGTGGCAATCGCTGTAGCTTTCCAATGGATATTCAATTATATTGTATCTTCTACTTTCCCAGCACTGTATGACTTCAGCCCGATGTTTGCATATAGTTTATATGGCATAATCTGTGTGGCTGCTGCTATCTTCGTTTGGCGTTGGGTACCTGAAACGAAAGGTAAGACACTGGAAGATATGAGCAAACTTTGGAAGAAAAATAAATAAATTAGGTTAGTGTAATTTCATCATGTCATTATGACTTCGGCCTCTTGGCATGGTTCTATTAAGATTATGACATCGTACCAATGGTATGGTGTCATAATTGTTTATATACATATCATTCAGTAAATCAATATTTTATTTTGCATTAATTGTTTTATCGTTGGTGTTACAATTAGTGTTTTTGCATTTTTGAGTAAATATGTTCTCCAATGATACGCTTATCTTTGCATTATAAAAATTGAAGTATGATAACAGAGCAATATAAAGATACTGTTTATTTTTCGAACCTTTTTGTACGTCACTACCCTAAAGTTTATGAAGAATTATCTAATATTCTTTCTCGCCATCATATAGCGCATGGGACTTTGATGCACACTAAAGATTATTGGTGCCGAGATTATATGCCAATACAGTGGGGAGTTAATACTTATATTCAATTTCGCTATGAACCTGATTATTTGACGGATAAACCACAGTATAAAACTAATATTATTCCCGTACTTAAAGCCACGAGTATCAAGATAGATATTATTCAATCGCCACTTATAGTTGATGGAGGGAATGTTGTTGTGTGTGAGGGAAATTCTAAGTGGGTGGGATCATGTATAAGAGAACGGAAACCAATTATTATCATGACAGAAAAGGTGTTCCAAGAAAATTCGCAGATTGATCAAGGAGAAGTACTGGCAATATTAAAGGCAAACTTTTATGGAGCAGATATTATATTTCTACCATGGGATAGATATGATATCTGTGGTCATACAGATGGAATTGTTCACAATATTGGCGATGGTAAGATTTTGGTCAACTTGAAAGTGTATCCTCAAAAGATAGAACGGGAGATGAGACGTAGATTGAATGACGTTTTTGTAGTTGTGGATTTGAAACTTAGTAAGTATTATGAGAATAGTTGGGCATACATAAATATGCTTCAGACACGTGATATAATCATTGTTCCCGGACTTGGATTATCTACAGATGGAGAGGCTTTAGAACAGATAAAAGAGTTATATCCTTCCTATGAGGGACGAATTTACCAAGTTAATATAGCTCCGATTGTAAAGAAATGGGGAGGTGCATTGAATTGTTTGTCTTGGACTGTGAGTAAATTATAGAAATTATATGATATCAGCATTACCGATTTCCAAACCTATACTTTATATTGATATGGATAATGTTCTGGTTGACTTTCAATCAGGTATTAACAACTTGAGTGAATACGAAAAGAGAGAATATGAAGGACGATATGATGAGGTACCTAATATTTTTGCAAGAATGAGTCCGTATGAAGGAGCAATTAATGCCTACCATCATTTAGTGCGTTTTTATGATGTATATATTCTTTCCACGGCACCTTGGAATAATCCTTCTGCCTGGTCAGATAAACTAATATGGGTGAGAAAATGGTTAGGTACAGATGGTTATAAACGATTAATTCTTAGTCATCATAAAAATTTGAACAAAGGAGACTTTTTGATAGATGATCGCCTCAAAAATGGTGCTGAAAATTTTGGTGGTGAATTAATCTTATTTGGTTCGGAACTGTATCCGAATTGGGACTCTGTTGTTGACTATTTGATATCATCTAAGTGAGAAATAAAAAAGTTGATATATTCGGAACAACTCTTTACTAAAAAGATTATCTTTACCCAAAGAAATATTAATACTATAATAATTATGGATACTTTGAAAAAGGAAATTGCAGTTTTAATGCAATGTATTGATTTTAAGGAAATAGAGAAACAGCTTCAAGTAATTAATAAGCTAATAGTCACAAACTATATGTTTGAACTAAGTAATGGGCTACGAATTTACCCTATTGAAGTAGAAGCTTATTTTAAAGATGCAAAATTTAATGATGAGTTTGTGCATGGAAATGAACTGCAAAAAAATAATTATGGAAGATTTTATGTTCATCGTACAGGTATAACAAAGAATTCAAAATTTAAAGGTGGAACAAGAGGAGGTATTGATATTTGTTTATCTGATGACGTTAATGCATATTATGGCATCTTAATAAGAAGTGCTAAGTTTGATGATGGCACAATTAAATTTGGACCGAATAATGTTTTAAAATTTATTGTTGAGGATAAGAATGTAGATTATGATACTTTGGAAAAAGAATCTGTTTTAAAAGAAGCTGTTAAAGATTGCCGTGATGGAGAAAGTAAATCAATCATCATGCATTCTACACGTGTTGGTCTAAGTGACAAGCAAAGTGACGATTTTAAAAACTTGCAATTACGAACGATCATAGGGCCGCTGCTTTCATCTTATGCATATAAAGAAAAGGAAAAGGTATTTAGGAACTATATCGTTAGTGATAACATCTCAAAAGAAGAAGCCGAGAAAATTTCTATTGACATCCTCGGATATTGTCCTAAGTCTTTGATAGAAAGTGTATATCAGGCATGATAGCTACTAATTTTGTATAAGGGTGCAATATCGCCCTTATACAAAATTATTTAACGATTGGAATCCAAACTTCAGTAAGAAGCTCTTTCACATCTGTGTCAGTGGGAGAGTTCAAGTAATGTTCCAGGATTGGAGTTTCTCCTAAGCTATAAAATTGCGGTAATTGTTTCAATATTGTCTCATAAAAGGCATCTAACAATGCATAATCTCCTTGATGGACATAAACTGCGTATGTACCTTGAGGTAAATCCATGTGTTTTATTGGACTAGTAAGAGGGGGATTGGTTCCTATTCCTTTTTGAATAGCTATACAAGCGTAAAAACGGCATTTTTCTAATGAGGTAATGTCCGTATCATCATAAGCTATCCCCCAATAATCTTCTTTATCTGGCAATAAAGAGTTTTCTTTTGCATATTCATATAGGCAGTCCCAAGTGTATGTCTCAAAAGCAACTGTGCTACAAGTGTCATAATTGCCAATATAAGATAAAAATAAGACAGGTATTGTTTCTGATTCCACTATGCGGTAAGGAGAAATATATGAAGGATAAGTATGACTTGTTTCCAATAATTTCTTTTGTAGTTCTCGAGGAGTGAGATTGTATTTTTTTTGAAGTGTATTATTTAAAGCTGACTGGTTAGCAAATCCAATATATTCATATATTTCAGCTATACTTTTTTTATTATCTTTGAGTAATTGCTGGGCGTATTCCATGCGTGTACGAATGATATATTGATGTAATGTTTCGCTAGTGTAAGCTTTAAACATCAGCTGAAGATTACGAACAGACATGCATGCCATTTTAGCTAATTCAGGTATGGATATCAAACGATTGAACTCATCGGCAGTTTTACCTGTCCAATTCTTTTGTATCATGGAATTTAGATAATGAAGAATTGTCTCGATTTGTCCTTGATAGGAGGATTTGTTGGAATTCATATATTTTCTTTACCTTTTGGGGTACTCTTTTATTTATGATTGATATTCGCAAAGATAGTATTTATATACGCATCCTATATGAAAATGATTCAAAAGTTGATTCTATGACTTCTCATATCGGTTTCTGGCTTAAAAAAAATCCTTTGGAAAATCTAATTGTTTTGCCTTTAGAATTTTCCAGACTAGAGAGAAGTGGATAGAAGAAGCAGAATCAAATAAAAGCAGCTATTTTCCGCAGCTAAAGCATTGCTTTAGCCTACTTAAAGCACCGCTTTCCTTCTCTTAAAACACTGCTTTTTCTCTTTCTGTTTAAGCAGCATTCTCTATATATAAGAAACGTTTTTTTCTACTCCTTCATCTTTCTTCTGAATTATCTGTGAGTAAGAATTTTGTGGGTGAAGGAGTGCTTCTTCACCTTTGGAATTTGCAGAAAAAGAATGCATAAAATAGATAGTATTGTTAATTATTTCTTGGTTTGAAAACACAATTAAAGGAATAGCTATACCTTTGCATTATCTTTTATAAAACACATATTGTTATGGAACAACATCCGATTAAAATTAATAAAGTGCAGATACGTAATCTGCAAATAGAAGATTATGTACAACTATCCCAATCGTTTACCCGTGTTTATTCTGACGGCAGCGATGTGTTTTGGACTCGTGAGCAGATACAAAAGTTAATAAAGATTTTTCCGGAAGGTCAGATCGTCACAGTAGTTGACGATAAAATCGTTGGTTGTGCCCTTTCTATCATTGTTGATTATGATAAAGTAAAGAATGACCATACGTATGCACAGGTTACAGGTAAGGAAACATTCAATACACATAATCCCAAAGGAAATATCCTGTATGGCATTGAAGTGTTTATCCACCCGGGGTATCGTGGTTTGCGTCTCGCACGTCGTATGTATGAATATCGTAAGGAGCTTTGCGAAACATTGAACCTGAAAGCGATCATGTTTGGCGGACGTATCCCGAATTATCATAAATATGCTGACAAAATGCGTCCGAAAGAATATATCGAACGGGTACGTCAACGCGAGATTTATGATCCGGTACTTACTTTCCAGTTGTCGAATGACTTTCACGTTCGTAAGGTAATGACTAATTATCTGCCAAATGATGAAGAATCAAAACATTATGCTTGTTTGCTGCAGTGGGATAACATCTATTATCAGCCACCTACACAGGAATATATCAGTCCCAAAACTACGGTTCGCGTAGGACTGGTGCAGTGGCAGATGCGTAGTTATAAAACGTTGGACGACCTGTTCGAGCAAGTAGAATTCTTTGTGGATGCAGTATCTGATTATAAAAGTGATTTCGTTCTTTTCCCGGAATATTTCAATGCTCCTTTGATGTCGAAGTATAATGATAAAGGGGAATCACAAGCTATTCGCGGGTTGGCAAAGTACACAGAAGAAATCCGTGACAGGTTTATAAACTTGGCTATTAGTTATAATATTAATATTATTACCGGGAGTATGCCGTATGTCAAGGAAGACGGACTTCTCTATAATGTAGGGTTTCTTTGTCGTCGTGATGGTACCTATGAGATGTATGAAAAAATGCATGTCACTCCGGATGAGATCAAGAGTTGGGGATTGAGCGGGGGCAGGTTATTACAGACATTTGATACCGATTGTGCGAAGATTGGCGTTTTAATTTGCTATGACGTGGAATTTCCGGAACTTTCTCGTTTGATGGCAGATCAGGGGATGCAGATTTTATTTGTGCCTTTTTTGACTGATACGCAGAATGCCTATTCCCGTGTTCGTGTCTGCGCACAGGCACGTGCTATTGAAAATGAATGTTTTGTGGTCATTGCAGGAAGTGTCGGAAATCTTCCCCGTGTACACAATATGGATATTCAATATGCACAATCGGGTGTGTTTACGCCATGCGATTTTGCTTTTCCAACAGATGGAAAACGGGCGGAGGCAACTCCAAATACTGAAATGATTCTAGTGTCGGATGTGGACTTGGACTTATTGAATGAGCTTCATACCTATGGTAGTGTGCGGAATTTGAAAGATCGTAGAAACGATGTTTATGAAGTTAGATTCAAAAAATAAAAGAGTGACGCTATGCCGTCCGGATAGCGTCACTATATGCCTTGGATAGCGTCACTATCCGGGGCATATAGTGACGCCCTTTTTAGGGAATACCTTTTTATTTGGAAGATGTGCCGCTTTCTAATATGCTAACGATAGAAAACAGCGTAAAGCAAATAGCTCCAAGACCTACCAAAACACGTGCCGGAATGAAATAATCAGCATGTATAGTAGCAAGCTCGAATACGAAAGCTGCCAGGAACAGGCAAGCCAATGCTGTTAATACCGGAATCATGGGAATACGGTTGGCCAATTTGAATTCTTGTCTCCATATCTTGGCCAGCAGGATGACTTTGCTGGAAATGCTGTAACATACCAACCCCAACCCGAGCATAATATATCCGGTGGTACCGTTTGCACTTCCGGAATCTGCCAAAATCACGAATAATCCCCATACAAAAGAGATAGATCCCATTAATAAAACTAGTTTCGGCCATTTATTCCGTTCTTTTTCTGAATAATCATTACGTATCTGACGTGCTATGGTAGCTACCAGTGCAATCAAACTGGTACAAATACATGCCAGACCGACCATTACATGCCCCGCGACAAAATAAGCAGGATGAGAATGACTGTTGCCTAATAATACAAATGCCCATATCCATGCGATCAGCGAAACGATGACGGCAACAATGACCAATGCCCGTCTCTGATTAAGGGAAAAAGCTCCTTCCGGAACTTCATTACTTGTCGCTTTTGAATTCCTCGGAATTAAAGAGAAGCGGGTAGAAGAGGTGGCGGCGGTGGCTACACAAGTGGTAATAAATCCAATGCCGGTGATAACGTGCCCGGCTACAAATGCAGAGGTGGAAGTGGCATTACTGAAAATGCAGATACCTCCAATAATAGTAATGATGGCTGCCAGATAGCCTATAACCGGCAAAGCGTATTTGGCCGGTTTATTATAAGTATGTATGATTTGCCGGATGATAGTGGCAGCCGTGCAAAACAGTGCAATGCATATCATACCGAGTGAAAACACGACAGGACCCGCCACAACACGACTCCCGTCATCTCCATAACCATAAATGAACGCTCCGTATCCGAAGCAAAAAATAGCCATCGCCAAAGGGATTGCCCTGAATAAAATGCTAATACCGTAATTCATAAGTTAAAGTGTTTTTAGGTTTCTCACTAAAACAAGGAGATACCTGTTTTGTTTAGGCTGTAGGCGGTTTATAATCGTTAACTTCACACGAATCCGATTAAAAGTCCTAGCTTTTTGCTCAACTAAACAAATGTTTTTGTAAATTTGCACCCTTAAAAATGGGGATACCCCTCAAATTGTAAATTGTAAATAGTAAAATCGTAGACAGCTATGGGTAAGAGATTTACTGAATATTCGCAGTTTGACCTTTCGCAGGTGAACAAAGATGTGCTGAAGAAATGGGACGAGAACCAGGTTTTCGCCAAGAGTATGACAGAACGTGATGGCTGTCCTTCGTTCGTGTTTTTCGAAGGACCTCCCTCGGCTAATGGTATGCCGGGTATTCACCATGTAATGGCTCGTACCATTAAGGACATTTTCTGTCGCTACAAAACGATGAAGGGTTATCAGGTGAAGCGTAAAGCCGGATGGGATACGCACGGACTGCCTGTGGAACTAAGTGTGGAAAAGGCATTAGGTATCACAAAAGAAGATATTGGTAAGAAAATCTCTGTTGCCGATTACAATGCGGCTTGTCGGAAAGACGTGATGAAATATACCAAGGAGTGGGAAGACCTGACTCATCGGATGGGATATTGGGTGGATATGAAGCACCCTTATATCACGTATGATAATCGCTATATTGAAACATTATGGTGGCTATTGAAGCAACTGCATAAAAAAGGATTGTTGTATAAAGGATATACGATCCAACCGTATTCACCGGCTGCAGGAACAGGATTGAGCTCACATGAGTTGAATCAACCTGGCTGTTATCGGGACGTAAAAGATACAACAGCCGTTGCCCAATTTAAAATGAAGAATCCTAAACCGGAAATGACGGAATGGGGAACTCCTTATTTTATCGCCTGGACAACTACTCCGTGGACATTGCCTTCAAATACGGCTCTTTGTGTGGGACCCAAAATTGACTATGTGGCTGTACAGTCTTACAACGCTTATACCGGAGAACCTATCACGGTTGTTCTGGCAAAAGCTTTATTGAATGTACACTTCAATGCAAAAGCTGCTGATCTGAAATTGGAGGACTACAAAGCCGGAGATAAACTTGTACCATTTAAAGTGATTGCCGAATATAAAGGTACTGATCTTGTCGGTATGGAATATGAGCAGCTGATTCCTTGGGTGAAACCGGTTGAAGTATCCGAAGATGGCAACTGGAAGCCTAGTGATAAGGCTTTCCGTGTGATACCGGGTGATTATGTTACTACAGAAGATGGTACAGGTATTGTTCACATTGCACCTACATTTGGTGCGGATGATGCGAATGTGGCACGTGCTGCAGGAATCCCGTCACTTTTCATGATTAATAAGAAAGGCGAAACTCGTCCGATGGTGGATTTAACTGGTAAATTCTATCTGTTGAATGAGCTGGATGAGAATTTCGTAAAAGAATGTGTTGATGTAGATAAATACAAAGAATATCAGGGTGCATGGGTGAAAAATGCTTATGATCCTCAATTTATGGTGGATGGTAAATACGATGAGAAAGCTGCGCAAGCTGCCGAATCTTTGGATATTGTCATTGCCATGATGATGAAAGCAGACAACAAGGCTTTCAAGATAGAAAAGCATGTTCACAACTATCCGCACTGTTGGCGTACAGACAAACCGGTACTTTATTATCCGTTGGATAGCTGGTTTATCCGTTCTACCGCTTGCAAGGAGCGAATGATGGAATTGAATAAAACCATCAACTGGAAACCGGAATCTACCGGAACCGGCCGTTTCGGCAAGTGGCTGGAAAATCTGAATGACTGGAACCTTAGCCGTTCTCGTTATTGGGGTACTCCATTACCTATCTGGCGTACAGAAGATAATACGGATGAGATATGCATCGAATCTGTAGAAGAACTTTATAATGAAATCGAGAAATCGGTAGCTGCCGGATTTATGAAATCCAATCCATACAAGGATAAAGGTTTCGTGCCGGGTCAATATTCGGAAGAAAATTATGATAAGATTGATCTTCACCGTCCTTATGTAGACGACGTCATATTGGTATCGAAAGACGGCAAACCGATGAAGCGTGAATCAGACTTGATTGATGTATGGTTCGATTCGGGTGCTATGCCATACGCGCAGATCCATTATCCGTTCGAAAATAAAGAACTGTTGGATAACCGTCAGGTATATCCGGCTGACTTTATCGCAGAAGGAGTAGACCAGACTCGTGGTTGGTTCTTTACCTTGCATGCTATCGCTACGATGGTATTTGACAGTGTGTCATACAAGGCTGTTATTTCTAACGGTCTGGTACTCGATAAGAACGGTAACAAGATGTCTAAGCGTTTGAATAACGCTGTCGATCCGTTTACTACGATTGAAAAGTATGGTTCCGACCCGTTGCGTTGGTACATGATTACCAATTCTTCTCCGTGGGATAACCTGAAATTTGACGTTGAAGGAGTGGAAGAGGTTCGTCGTAAATTCTTCGGTACCTTATATAATACGTATTCATTCTTTGCGCTTTATGCGAATGTAGACGGATTTGAGTATAAAGAAGCGGATGTACCGATGGCAGAACGTCCGGAGATCGACCGCTGGATCTTGTCTGTATTGAATACATTAATAAAGGAGGTAGATACATGCTATAATGAATATGAACCGACAAAGGCAGGACGTTTGATCTCTGATTTTGTGAATGATAATTTGTCCAACTGGTATGTTCGCCTGAATCGTAAACGTTTCTGGGGTGGTGAATTTACACAGGATAAATTGTCTGCTTATCAGACATTGTACACTTGTCTCGAAACAGTTGCCAAACTGATGGCTCCTGTATCTCCGTTCTATGCAGACCGTCTGTATACTGACTTGATTACAGCAACAGGACGCGACAATGTAGTTTCTGTCCATCTTGCCGAATTCCCGAAATATCAGGAAGAAATGATAGACAAGGAACTGGAAGCCCGTATGCAAATGGCACAGGATGTTACATCTATGGTGTTGGCATTGCGCCGCAAGGTGAATATCAAGGTACGCCAACCGCTGCAGTGTATCATGGTTCCGGTGGTAGATGAAGAGCAGAAAGCTCATATCGAAGCTGTGAAGAACCTGATTATGAATGAAGTGAACGTAAAAGAAGTCAGATTCGTTGATGGTGCAGCCGGTGTATTGGTGAAAAAAGTGAAATGTGACTTTAAAAAGCTAGGTCCGAAATTTGGCAAGCAAATGAAAGCAGTAGCTGCTGCTGTTGCAGAAATGTCACAGGAAGCCATCGGTGAATTGGAGAAAAACGGAAAGTATACATTAAATCTGGATGGTGCGGAGGCTGTTATTGAAGCATCAGATGTCGAGATCTTTAGTGAAGATATTCCGGGATGGCTGGTTGCCAATGAAGGCAAACTGACAGTAGCGCTTGAAGTGACCATTACCGAAGAACTGCGTCGCGAGGGTATTGCCCGTGAACTGGTGAACCGTATTCAGAATATACGTAAGTCAAGCGGTTTCGAGATTACAGACAAAATAAAAATAACTATCTCGAAAAATACGCAAACAGATGATGCGGTAAATGAATATAATACTTATATTTGTAACCAGGTTTTAGGCACATCTCTTGAACTTGTAGATGAAGTGAAAGACGGAACAATGCTGGAGTTTGACGACTTCTCATTGTTTGTGAACGTGATAAAAGACTAATACTATATTGATTAACCTTTTAAAATTGTAAAGTTATGGCAGAAAAGACTAGATATTCGGATGCGGAACTCGAGGAATTCCGTGCCATTATTATGGAGAAACTGGAATTGGCACAACGTGACTATGAACAGTTGAAGAAAAGTTTGATGGGACTGGACGGTAATGATACCGACGATACATCTCCTACGTATAAAGTATTGGAAGAAGGAGCTAATACGCTCTCCAAGGAAGAAACGACCCGACTGGCACAACGTCAGCTGAAGTTTATCCAAGGATTACAAGCTGCTTTGGTACGTATTGAGAATAAAACGTACGGCATTTGCCGTGAAACCGGAAAGTTGATTCCGGCAGAACGTCTGCGTGCTGTTCCTCATGCTACATTAAGCATTGAAGCAAAGAACAGTGGTAAAAAATAACAGATAGCAAGTAGGCTACAGGTAACGAGCTACAAGTAGCTGCGCAAAGTTTACGCACGGCACTTGTAGCTCGTTATGTTTAACTTATAATAAACACATGAAGAAACTATTCACGAAGGGGAGAATTGCCCTTCTCGTTATCTTTTCCGTATTGATTATTGACCAGATCATCAAGGTCTGGATTAAAACTCACATGTACTGGCACGAAAGTATACGTGTGACCGATTGGTTTTATATCTATTTCACCGAAAACAACGGGATGGCTTTCGGTATGGAAATCTTCGGCAAGTTATTCCTGACAACATTCCGCATTGTTGCGGTAGCATTGATAGGGTGGTATCTCTATAAAATCATAAAGAAAGGGTTCAAAACAGGTTATATCGTCTGTGTGGCTCTTATTCTGACCGGTGCTTTGGGGAATATCATAGATAGCGTGTTCTATGGAGTTATTTTCAATGAAAGCACTCATTCGCAGATTGCCAGTTTCATGCCCGAAGGTGGTGGATATTCTACCTGGTTTTACGGAAAAGTGGTGGATATGTTTTACTTTCCGATTATAGATACAAACTGGCCTACATGGATGCCGTTTGTGGGTGGAGAGCATTTTATATTCTTTAGTCCGATCTTTAATTTTGCGGATGCCGCTATCAGTTGCGGTATCATTGCCTTGTTACTCTTTTATAGTAAATATTTGAATGAGTCTTATCATTCGCTGGATAAAGATAAAAAGGAAGCTACGGATCATGAAAAATAGATTTCGGTTTCATCTGTGTCTCATCTGCATGTTCGTTTTTGCGGTAGCCGGGTGTAAAGTGAAAAGACCCAGTGATGTAATCTCGGAATCGAAGATGGAGAATTTGCTGTATGATTATCATGTGGCAAAGTCTATGGGAGATAATTTGCCTTATAGTGAGAACTATAAGAAAGCATTGTATATCGACGCCGTTTTCAAGAAATACGGGACTACACAAGCTGCATTTGACTCATCCATGGTTTGGTATACCCGTAACACAGAGATTTTATCGAAAATTTATGATAAGGTGAAAAAACGCTTGAAAGACGAACAGGAACTTGTTGGCGACCTGATAGCCAAGCGTGATAAGAAACCGAAAATGACTAAGCAGGGTGATAGCATCGATGTCTGGCCGTGGCAGCGTATGGTACGTTTGACCGGTGAAATGATGGATAATCAATATGTATTTACTTTGCCGACCGACTCTAACTACAAAGACCGGGATACACTGGTATGGGAAGTGCGGTATCGTTTCCTGGAGCCGATGCTTGCCGACTCTTTAAGAGGTGTCACTATGGCTATGCAGGTGATTTATGAGAAAGATACGATCAATCATTGGAAAACGGTGACTGAACCGGGTGTGCAACAAATTCGTTTGTTTGCAGACACATTAGGTTCGATGAAAGAAATAAAAGGGTTCATTTATTATCCGATGGATAGCCAGGAAAAAGGCGGGGCAGTATTGGCCGACCGCTTCATGATGACTCGTTATCATTGTACGGATACGCTCGCATTTGCCGTACGCGATTCTTTGAATAAGATAGAAGCATTGAAAGCGGATTCTTTGAAGAAGATAGCTACTAAAGAAAATGCCGACTCTTTACATAAGGTCATAGACAAGAATAAAGATGACATTCAGCGTCTGACACCGGAAGAGATGAACCGTCGTCGTACGGGAACTCATCGTGAGAAGAAGCCGGAGCAGATTCAGGTGGAACAGCATATCCAAAAGGAACGGATAGAGCAAAGAAAAGAACGCCAGATGAATCAACGCAGGCAGCAACAACAAAGACGTTCAAACAACTGATTGTAATGAAACGCTTTGCTTCTCATTATTTGCTGATACCTGCCGTCGGATATATGAAGCAGCAGGTAGTGGAGATCACTGACGAAGGAGTTGTCCGAGGTGTGTTCCCATTGACCGAAGAGATTGAATCGGTTGAATGGATGCCGGGAGTGATTGTGCTGCTTTCTGAAAGTCAGATGGAAGAAATAAAAAACACTGGGATGATTTTAAAAAACATCCCAGTGTTTCAAATTAATCTTCCCAGTGCCAGTGTTTCGCATCAATCTTCCCAATGTTTTAATGAGTATCTGCAGGAAGCAGAAAAGAAGGGGGAAGCTTTATTTCCTTATTTATTTTATCCTTTTGATTTTACTTCCATGCAGCCTGTCGACGGAACTCGGCACAGATTACTGCGGTAGCAATGGCTACATTCAGAGACTCGGATGTCTCTTGGCCTGCCGGATAATTGGGGATATATAATTTTCTATTGATTAATGTGGCTACCTCTTTCCCTATGCCATTCCCTTCATTTCCCATTACGATCAATCCATTGGCAGACAATGGTTGTTCATACATGTTTTTTCCATCCAGGAACGTACCGAACACAGGAGTATCTCCGAGCGACCGGATAAAATCGGGGAGGGAAGTATAATGTACTTTCACCCGTGCAATTCCACCCATAGTGGCTTGTATGGTCTTAGGGTTATATACATCTACCGTATTCTGCGAGCAGATAATATGTTCGATGCCAAACCAGTCGGCCAAACGGATAATGGTACCTAGATTTCCGGGATCCTGCACATCGTCCAATGCAAGGCAAAGTGATGAACGAACTGCCTCCGGATCCAAAGTATATTGTGGTTGTTCGAAAATAGCAAGTACTTGTTGGGGAGTTTTCAATAAACTGGCCCGTGAAAGATCTTCCTGTGAAACTTCTACCAGTTCATTTGCGTCAATACCCGGATGCTCCTGAAACCAGGAGGGAGTGGCTGCTAAAAAACGACAGGGAAAATGTCCGAGTAAATCACCTACCAATTTAGGACCTTCAGCCAGAAATACCCGCTCTTCTTTACGTATTTTCTTCAGTTCCAGCGAGTGGATATACTTTATTTTGTTTTTACTTAATGATGCCATAGATTTGATATTCTTTTGCAAAGCTATAAAGATATTTCCAATCTATCCTTACTTTCCTCTCTTTTTCTTAAATTATTTTCCCCGTCGGAAAATATAATTTATCTTTGTAAGCGCATTTTTCATACTATCGATGTAAAACCGTATGAGGAGAAATTTTCTTTATTTGCTTGCTTCTGCTGCTGTCTTGTCACTTGCTTCGTGTACTACCACTAAGTTTGTGCCGGATGGATCTTATTTGCTGGATGAAGTCAAAATTCGTACGGACCAAAAAAATATACGGCCTTCTTCCTTGCGCATGTATGTTCGCCAAAATCCTAATGCCAAGTGGTTCAGTCTGATAAAGACCCAACTTTATGTATATAATCTGTCGGGGCGTGATTCGACCAAATGGGGAAACAAATTTTTAAGAAGGATAGGGGATGCTCCTGTAATATATAGCGAGGACGAAGCGAAACGCTCTGAAGAAGAGATCACTAAGGCTGTGCACAATATGGGATATATGGCGGCAACCGTGAAGCGTTCGACTAAAATAAAAAAGAAAAAGATTAAGCTGTATTATGATGTAACGACCGGCAAACCCTACGTTGTTCAATCTATCAAATATGATATTTATGATCCTAAAATAGCCTCTCTTCTCAAACAGGATTCTGCCAGAAGCTTGTTGAAGGAAGGAATGTATTTGGATGTGAATGTATTGGATGCGGACAGACAACGTATCACGAATAAGTTGCTTCGGAATGGCTATTATAAATTTAATAAGGATTATATCGGATATACGGCCGATACGGTTCGTAATACTTATAATGTAGATCTGACTCAACATTTGCAGATGTATAAAGCGCATGCGAGTGATTCGGCAAGGGCACATCAGCAATATTGGATCAATAAGATTAATTTTATTACGGATTATGACGTTTTGCAGTCTTCTGCCTTGAGCAGTGTGGATATTAATGATTCGGTTCATTATAAGGGATATCCGATTTACTATAAGGATAAGCTCTATTTACGTCCTAAAGTGCTTACGGATAACCTCCGGTTTGCTTCCGGCGATTTGTTTAATGAGCGTGATGTGCAGCAAACTTATTCCAGTTTCGGGCGTTTGTCTGCATTGAAATATACGAATATCCGTTTTATCGAGACTCAAGTTGGAGATTCAACAATGCTCGATTGTTACGTGATGTTGACTAAGAGCAAGCATAAATCGGTATCCTTTGAGGTAGAGGGAACCAATTCTGCCGGTGACTTGGGAGCGGCAGCTTCCGTTTCTTTCCAGAATAGGAATCTCTTTCGCGGGTCGGAAACGTTTATGATAAAATTCCGTGGAGCGTATGAGGTTATTTCCGGGCTTCAGGCAGGCTATTCAAATAATAACTATACGGAGTATGGAGTGGAAACGAGTATCAACTTTCCTAATTTCCTGTTCCCATTCATTTCCTCTGATTTTAAACGGAAAATCAGGGCTACAACAGAGTTTGGTTTACAGTATAATTATCAGTTGCGACCGGAGTTCTTGCGTACGATGGCTTCTGCTAACTGGAGTTACAAGTGGACACAACGTCAGAAGATACAACACCGTATTGATTTGATAAATATTGCTTTCCTTTATTTGCCCCGTATCTCTGAAAGGTTTAAAGAAGACTATATAAATAAAGGACAGAACCATATATTCCAGTATAATTATCAGGATCGACTGATTATAAATATGGGATATAGCTATAATTATAATAGCGTGGGAGGATCGATTATCAATAATACGATTGCTTCTAATTCATACTCCATCCGTTTTAATTTCGAATCGGCGGGAAATGTAATGTATGCTCTGTCAAAGGCTGCAAACATTCGGAAGAACAGTAATGGTGAATACGCTATTCTGGGAATTCCTTATGCTCAATATCTGAAAGGGGAGTTTGATTTTGCTAAGAATATCAGAATCGATTATCGTAACTCTTTTGCGTTTCATGCTGGTGTGGGAATAGCTGTACCTTATGGAAATGCGAAGACTATTCCGTTTGAGAAACAATATTTCTCTGGTGGAGCCAATAGTGTCCGCGGATGGAGTGTTCGCGATTTGGGACCGGGCTCTTTTGCAGGAAATGGGAATTTGCTCGATCAATCCGGAGATATTAAACTGGATGCCAGTATTGAATACCGAAGCAAGTTATTCTGGAAGTTTCAGGGGGCGGTATTTATTGATGCTGGTAATATCTGGACCATCCGGAGTTATGCCAATCAACCGGGAGGGGTTTTCAAGTTTGATAGGTTTTATAAGCAAATAGCAGTGGCCTACGGATTAGGTCTCCGCCTGGATTTGGATTTCTTTATTTTGCGTTTTGACGGAGGTATGAAAGCTGTCAATCCTGCCTATGAAACGAGGAAAGAGCATTTCCCCATCATTCATCCTAAATTCAGTCGTGACTTTGCTTTCCATTTTGCTGTGGGATATCCTTTCTAATCAGCCATTTATTATTTACTCTTACTAATTCGAGCGTATCTTGCAGGGAACTTACGTATTCCATTTTTCCTCCGATGGGATGAATGACGAATGCATTTTTGATTTGGCAGACAACCGACGCTTCTTCTAAATTAGCATCTATCTCACTTGAAATAACAGAAACTTTTGCAGCGCCTCGTGTCTTAAGTTGCTCCAGATGGGGTTGCCCGACATTAGATGCTAAGAAACTAAGATAAGATTGAGAAGAAGGCGTGCTCCATTCTTTGGCGACCGGATAATTGAAATTATAAAAGGCTTCACAAAAATCTATGGCTGTCTGTTCTATTTGAGTTTGAGGAGTCTGTTGCTGACAAGATAGACAGGTGAAGATTAGAACAGAATAGATAAGTGTATGTAGTTTATTCATAGTACAAAAGATTCTTGATAGAAGAAGATAAGATTGAAAAAGGAGATGAAACTCCTATATGATGTTTCATCTCCTTCGTATTTGTTTTTATTTTTAGCGGGCGGCAAACATAAAATTGCTCATTGTAGCCTGGCGTGCTGCCAGCATGCCTTGAGCATCCAGCGTTACATTCATCTTTTCGCCATTTGGCAAGAACAAATCAGCAGTGCCATCATTGTTCATTTTTACTAATTCAGCGCTTTCACCGTTTGCAACGACATTCCATGTGTTGGCTTCTTTGTTGTAGATCAGGTCCATTGAAGCAGTTTCGCCCTCTTTAGTAATGGAATATCCATTCTCAAGAGTTTTCACCATGTAGTTGCCGTTTTCTCCTTTTACTTTCTTTACGTCACCTACATTAGCCATCGGATTGGAGCCACTCCAGAATTCGATTGAGTTGATAACTAAAGCATCAGCCAGGTAAGCTACACCATAAACCGGAACAATGTTGAAAGCAAGGAATACGAGTTCGTTTACAAACTTGTTTCCAACTGATTGATTCCAGGAAGACAGGCGGTTGAATAAACCAAATGATCCTACACAAGAACTGAATAATAAGCTACCACTAAGTACTACTGCGACTAAAGTCAGTTTTCCTCTTTTCATGTTAAAATGTTTTTGATTAATAAAAAATATTGATAATTTCTCTCTTATGTGTATGCAAATATAATATTTTTTAATTAATCGGGGCTGTTATTTCTAATTTTTGTATACTCTTGACTTCCGCCGTGACAATTCGTTTCCTATGATATGGTCTATTGAAAATTTACCGGGACCGGCAATATACATCAATATAAATACAACTAAATAGATGAAAGCTAGCTCTTTAACCGCAAATACGTCATTAGCATGAACAACAAAGAAGGCTACTATCATTGTGAAAATCATCGGGATCATTGCCAAGCGATACAGGAATCCGATGATAAATGCCATCGAACATACGAGTTCGCCAAAAATTGCTAATCCGAGAGATAGGGGACTTCCTATTCCAAGCGGATCAGGAAATACTGCTGACATCTCCTGGAAGTTACTCCATTTCTGGATACCGTGGTTCATTAATAATATACCGAAGATGATCCGGACAGCCAATAGCAACAAAGATACTTTCGTTGTATTCGATTTTGTGGGAAATAAAAAACTATAAATCATAAGTTGTTCTATTTTTAAGTTTATATCTATTTATATAAACATAAAAAATATTGAATTTGTTCTCTATTGATAGCAAAATTTGTTTGGACCTTATTCCTTATTTAAAACATAATGGTCTGCAAGTTCTCCGGTTATTTCTTGTTTATCCATTGTTAGTTTGCGTAAATGATTTTCTTCTACTTTATAATAAGAAAGTTCTCCGCCTTCTTCATTAAGAGTCAATAGGTTGTCTTTTAAAGTATATGTACCTTTTTCGTCAAATGAGCTGTCTCTATCGATATATACGGAATGGAGGCTGAATGTTTTGTCCGGATTTAATGTCAGGGTTGTTTCAATACCCGGACAATCGGCAGCGGGGAAAACTCCTTTATAAGTTCCTTCGTAATCAAGTGAATTTTCCGCATTATGGATATCGGTTACTTCGATTGAAGTACTGTCTGCACCGGCACTCTTGTTTGTTTTCGCGCTATTGTTGCATGCTGCCAAAAGAGCACATGAACATACTAAAATGAAAATTTTCTTCATAATTATTGTTTCTATTAGTTAGTCTAATTGAGTATATTGGACGTAAAGGTATAAATTTAAAATGGAATCTTTATAGTAAAAAGAAACGAACAACTTTATTTATGAATAAATAAACTTTGTATCTTTGCGGAAAATTCTAAAGATATGGCACAACATACTTATGACAATGAAGCTGTTCAGGAATTATTGAACTGGGCAAAAAAGATGATTGAGACAAAGAATTATCCAACAGAAAGATATCAGGTCAATAAATGTACTACCATTATTGATGGTAAATCGTATTTGGAATCTTTGATTGCAATGATTTCCAGAAACTGGGAGAATCCGACTTTTCATCCCACTATTGAGCAATTATGGGAGTTTAGGGAAAAGTGGGAAAATAAAGAAGCGTAGCAAATTGCGATTCAATGTTGAATGATAAATCATTTATGAATATAGAAATGCACTCTAATCATGTCAGATAAGAGTGCATTTCTATTTTATTAGTTTGATATTTATCAGCTTCCTAAAAAGGCAGCCATCTTTTCTTCTTTTTCAGGGATGTTTTTTCTTCTTCTCCGTTTTGGCTATAGATATCTGCAAACGTCTTTTTCTCTTTAATCATTTCGTAAATGACTCCCCAGTCTGGTAAACCACCCAGATTTCGATCGTCAATGAACATGTCGGCTTTCAACTTTCGAGAGAATCCCTGATGGCCTTTCTGCTCTTCAGGATAATCCTTATTAACGGCATAAAATTCTAAACCTCTGGCTTTACACCATTCGACAGCTTCGTCCAGAAGTGCTCCTTCACGCACACTCCACAGTATTAAACGATGCTTTTCTTGTTGCAATAACTTCAATGTGTCAACAGCGAATGGAATCTCTTCACCAATGCGTGGATAACGATGTTCTACAATCGTTCCGTCAAAATCAACAGCTATAATCATAGTTTTTAATTACCTAATTTGGAACAAAGATACGGACAGTAAGCCAAAAAAACGTATCTTTGTCTCAAATTAACATTTTAATAAAAATATAAATACATGAACAATTCCCCTCAGCGTGCTGCTAAAGGCTTTACGAGAGCATTTTGGGTCAGCAACACAGTCGAACTGTTTGAGCGTATGGCATATTATGCCGTTTTTATCGTTCTCACTATTTATCTATCTTCCATTTTAGGTTTTAATGATTTCGAAGCAAGTATGATTTCCGGGCTTTTTTCCGGTGGATTGTATCTGCTTCCTATTTTTTCCGGTGCTTATGCTGACAAGATCGGTTTCCGGAAATCAATGATTATAGCATTTTCCTTATTATCCATCGGATATTTAGGGTTGGGTGTACTGCCCACTTTACTGGAAGCTGCCGGTTTGGTTAGTTATGGTGCCACTACTCAATTTAATGGTTTGCCTGATAGCTATACCCGGTGGATCATCGTGCCGGTTTTGTTTGTACTTATGGTGGGAGGTTCTTTCATTAAGTCCATTATCTCCGCTTCTGTGGCTAAAGAAACAACGGAAGCAACCCGTGCCCGTGGTTATTCCATATTTTATATGATGGTAAATGTGGGTGCTTTCACCGGTAAAACGATTATCGATCCTTTGCGTAATGTCATTGGTGAACAAGCGTATATCTATATTAATTATTTCTCCGGTGCGATGACAATAGTTGCTTTACTTGCTGTTATTCTTCTTTATAAATCGACGCATACGGCAGGTGAAGGAAAAAGTCTCCATGAGATTGGACAGGGATTTATGCGAATCATCACAAACTGGCGTTTATTGATTCTTATTTTGATTGTTACAGGTTTCTGGATGGTGCAACAGCAGCTTTATGCCACTATGCCTAAATATGTGATTCGTATGGCTGGAGAGACGGCAAAACCGGGTTGGATTGCCAACGTGAATCCGTTTGTGGTGGTTTGCTGCGTTAGTTTTATCACTCGTTTGATGTCCAAACGCAGTGCGATTACTTCGATGAATGTGGGAATGTTTTTGATTCCTATTTCGGCATTACTGATGGCATGTGGAAATTTGTTGGGTAATGATCTTATTACAGGTATGAGCAATATTACTCTGATGATGATTGCGGGTATAGTTGTGCAGGCGCTTGCCGAATGTTTCATTTCACCGCGTTATCTGGAATATTTCTCTTTACAGGCTCCTAAAGGAGAAGAAGGAATGTATTTAGGATTCAGTCATTTGCATTCATTCCTTTCTTCCATTTTCGGTTTTGGTCTGGCGGGAATTCTGCTCACTAAATATTGTCCGGATCCGGCTTTGTTCGAGACGCGGGAAGCATGGGAGGCAGCTAGTGGAAATGCCCATTATATATGGTATTACTTTGCTGCTATAGGCCTGATTGCCGCTGTAGCGCTACTATTATTTGCAAAAATCACCGAATCCATCGACAAAAAGAAGGAGGCTTCTCGGTAATTCTCTGCTTTTTTATGTATATTTGCCGTCACTTTGCTGTAAAAGTTGACGGCATTTTGCATTTTAATAAAGAGGATAAAACATGAAAGTAAAATTTATAAGCCTGGCGAGTGGCAGTAGCGGGAACTGTTATTATCTGGGCACTGAAACCTATGGGATACTGATAGATGCCGGAATCGGCATACGTACTATCAAAAAATCACTGAAAGATTATAATATCTTGATGGATAGTATTCGTGCGGTATTTATAACGCACGATCATGCTGACCATATTAAAGCAGTGGGTAATCTGGGAGAAAAAATGAATATTCCTGTTTATACAACCGCACGTATTCATGCTGGAATTAATCGTAGCTATTGTATGACGGAGAAACTTAGCTCGTCAGTTCGTTATCTGGAAAAGCAAGAGCCTATGACGCTGGAAGATTTTCACATCGAATCTTTTGAAGTGCCACACGATGGAACGGACAATGTGGGGTATTGCATTGAAATTGATGGCAAAGTCTTTTCTTTCTTAACCGACCTTGGAGAGATTACTCCTACAGCTGCTCATTATATCAGTAAAGCCCATTATCTGATACTTGAAGCCAACTACGATGAGGAAATGCTCAAAATGGGGCCTTATCCTCAATATCTGAAAGAACGGATTGCAAGTAAAACCGGACACATGAGTAACTCTGATACTGCAGAGTTTCTGGCGGAAAATATTACTGAACATTTGCGATATATCTGGTTATGCCATTTAAGTAAAGACAATAATCACCCGGAGCTGGCTTATAAAACGGTGGAATGGAAATTAAAGAACAAAGGTGTTATTGTAGGCAAAGATGTGCAACTACTTGCTTTAAAGCGAAATACGCCTTCCGAGCTTTATGTGTTCGAATAAAGACGAAAAAAAGATAGTAAAAAAGCTGCATGATTGTTTGGTCAAATAAAATAAAAGACCTACTTTTGCAACCGCAAACGAGGAATTAAGCACTCTTAGCTCAGTTGGTAGAGCAACTGACTCTTAATCAGTGGGTCCAGGGTTCGAATCCCTGAGGGTGTACAAATTCGACGTTGCAATAAAAATAAAATGTTGCACTCTTAGCTCAGCTGGTAGAGCAATTGACTCTTAATCAATGGGTCCAGGGTTCGAGTCCCTGAGGGTGTACAAAGATTATTAAAAGGAGAACTTAAAAGGTTCTCCTTTTTTGTTAAGAGTCTTTGTTGTTACAGTTCAGCTATAGGAATAAAAAATACCGCTACTCAAAGCTATATTCGACTTTGGTAGCGGTATTTTTTTATAGTGTAACTACTATCTATTAGAACTTGAAGAAGTTCTTGGCATTGTTGTAGCTGATATCTTCAATCATTTGGTTTACACGATCCATTTCAGATGCCGGAATTTCTCCGTTTTCTACGTCACGTCCTACCAGGTTACACAATGTACGGCGGAAATATTCATGACGCGGGTAGGATAGGAATGAACGAGAGTCGGTCAACATACCTACGAAGCGGCTCAAAAGACCGAGTACTGACAAAGCATTCATTTGTTTTTCCATACCATCCTTTTGATCGAGGAACCACCATCCGGAACCAAATTGGATTTTTCCCGGGATAGAACCATCCTGGAAGTTACCCAGCATTGTTGCAATTACTTCGTTGGCGCATGGGTTCAAGTTGTAGAGGATTGTTTTAGTCAATTTGCCATTAGTGTTTAGGCGATCAAGGAATTTAGCCATTGCTTTGGCAGTTGTGAATTCACCGATAGAGTCGAAACCTGTATCAGCACCCAGTAATTTAAACATCTTCGTGTTATTGTTACGAATAGCGCCGTAATGGAATTGTTGAGTCCATCCTTTTTCCCAGTCCATTTCACCGAAGATCACAAGCATTGCTGATTTGAATTTCAGAATTTCTTCCTTGGTCAATTCTGCGCCACCATATACCTTATTAAAGATGGCTTTGATTTCAGCATCTGTATAATCTTCTGCGTAGAATTCTTCAATACCATGGTCAGACAGACGGCAGCCTTGTTCTGCGAAGAAGTCATGACGTTTGCGCAAAGCAGCGATCATATCATCAAAGTTGGAGATGATAACGCCACTTACCTCTGCCAGTTTTTCTACATAACTGCGGAAATCTGCAGGGACTTCTACAGCCATAGCCTTATCAGGACGCCATGTTGGTAACATCTTGATTTCAAATCCGCTTTCGCGTGTTTTGATATGATATTCCAATGAATCGATAGGATCATCCGTTGTGCAAACGGCTTCTACATGATAACGACGCATCATTCCACGAGCTGAATATTCGGGTTGAGACAGTTTCTCGTTACATTCATCGTAAATTTCACGTGCGGTTTGTGGATTCAATATTTTATTGATACCAAATGCCGTTTTCAGTTCAAGGTGAGTCCAGTGGTACAATGGGTTGCGGAAAGTGTAAGGTACTGTTTCCGCCCATTTTTCAAATTTTTCCCAGTCTGTGGTATCTTTTCCCGTACAGAAACGTTCGTCTACACCGTTTGTACGCATTGCACGCCATTTGTAGTGGTCACCGCCCAACCAGATTTCAGTCAGTGATTTAAACTTGTAGTCGTCAGCTACCATTTGAGGGATAAGGTGACAGTGATAGTCGATGATCGGCATTTTAGCCGCATGCTCGTGATACAACTTTTGCGCAGTTTCTGTTTGCAGCAAGAAGTTTTCGTCCATGAAGTTCTTCATTATTACTGTGTTTTAAGTATATAAAATTATTACTTTCTATATTTATACCTATATAGTATTGATTTTAAAGCTAATAGGCGTAAATCTTGTTTTAGTTTTATTAACCGTTATCGAACACAAAAATAGAAAATTTACTTGGAGTAACAAAATAATTCGTATATTTGCAGCGATTATTTATAATATTTAAGTTTTAGCACTATGGAGGACCAGAACTATACCATTAAAGACATTGCCCGTATGGCCGGTGTTTCCGCCGGAACGGTTGACAGGGTGTTGCACAATCGCGGTGACGTGTCTCCCAAAAGCAAAGCCAAAGTACAAAAGGTGTTGGATGAGATTCATTATCAGCCCAATGTGTTTGCTATCGGTTTGGCTGCTAAAAAGAAATATTCTTTCCTCTGTTTGATACCTTATTATATAGAGCATGATTATTGGCATTCGGTAGTAGGGGGGATTGAGCGTGCCCGGCAAGAATTACGTCCTTTTAATGTGAGTATAGATTATTTGTGCTATCACCATGGGGATGAGAAGAGTTATCAGGAAGCCTGCCTTTCTATAAAAGAAAAGAATGTGGATGCGGTATTGATTTCTCCGAATTTTCGGGAAGAGACACTGGCGCTGACAGCCTATTTACAGGAAAATAAGATTGCTTATGCTTTTGTCGATTTCAATATGGAAGAAGCGAAAGCGTTGACGTATATCGGGCAGGATTCATATAAGAGCGGATATATCGCAGCGAAAATATTGATGCGCAATTATTCGGCAGGAGAAGGCCAGGAGTTGGTTTTGTTTTTAAGTAACAATAAAGATAATCCGGCTGAAATACAGATGCAACGCCGTTTGGATGGTTTTATGAGTTACATTGCCGAAGAATATAATAACTTGGTAATCCATGAGGTAGTACTTAATAAATCCGATCAGGAAAGTAACCAACAGACATTGGATGAGTTTTTTCAGGCGCATCCGAAGGCTTTACTGGGAGTTGTATTTAATTCCAGAGTGTATCAGTTGGGAGAGTATCTTCGTCATGCGGGACGTAGCATGAAAGGACTGATAGGATATGACCTTCTGAAAGCAAACGTAGATTTATTAAAATCCGGTGATGTGCATTATTTAATCGGGCAACGTCCGGGTTTGCAAGGATATTGTGGGGTGAAGGCGTTGTGCGACCATGTCGTGTTTAAGAAGTCTGTTGAACCTGTAAAATACATGCCTATTGATATCCTGATAAAGGAAAACATTGATTTTTATTTTGAATTTGTATAATATCAACTTTATAAATTACAACTAACATGAAAGCATTAAACAAAGAAACTGCTCCTAAAACACAACGTCCGGAGCGTATTATCCAATTTGGCGAAGGTAACTTTTTGCGTGCATTTGTAGATTGGATTATTTATAACATGAACCAGAAAGCTGATTTCAACAGCAGTGTAGTAGTGGTTCAACCGATTGATAAAGGTATGGTCGATATGCTGAATGCACAGGATGATCTTTATCATGTAAACCTTCAAGGATTGGATAAAGGAGAGGCTGTTAACAGCTTGACAATGATTGATGTAATCAGCCGCGCTTTAAACCCATATACTCAAAATGACGAGTTTATGAAGTTGGCAGAGCAACCTGAAATGCGTTTTGTTATTTCAAACACTACAGAGGCTGGTATTGCTTTTGATCCGGCTTGTAAACTTGAGGATGCTCCTGCTTCATCTTATCCGGGTAAGCTGACTCAATTACTCTATCATCGTTTTAAAACATTCAATGGTGATAAGACAAAAGGTTTGATTATTTTCCCTTGCGAGCTTATTTTCCTGAATGGTCATAAGTTGAAAGAAACAATTTATCAATATATTGAATTGTGGAACCTGGGTAATGAGTTTAAAACTTGGTTTGAAGAAGCTTGTGGTGTATATGCAACATTGGTAGACCGTATTGTTCCGGGATTCCCGCGCAAGGATATTGCTGCTATCAAAGAAAAACTGCAATATGATGATAATCTGGTTGTTCAGGCTGAAGTTTTCCATTTGTGGGTTATTGAAGCTCCGCAGGAAGTTGCAAAAGAGTTCCCGGCTAACAAGGCAGGCTTGAATGTATTATTTGTACCGTCAGAAGCTCCTTATCACGAACGTAAGGTTACTTTGTTGAATGGCCCGCATACTGTTCTTTCTCCGGTTGCCTATCTCTCGGGAGTGAATATTGTACGTGATGCTTGCCAGCACGAAGTGATTGGCAAATATATCCACAAGGTAATGTTTGACGAACTGATGGAAACTTTGAACTTGCCGAAGGATGAGTTGGAGAAATTTGCAAATGATGTATTGGAACGCTTCAACAATCCGTTCGTGGATCATGCAGTAACCAGCATCATGCTGAATTCTTTCCCTAAATACGAAACTCGTGATTTGCCGGGATTGAAGACTTATCTGGAACGTAAAGGTGAACTTCCTAAAGGACTGGTACTTGGTTTAGCCGCTATCATTACTTATTATAAAGGTGGTGTACGTGCTGATGGTGCTGAAATTGTTCCGAATGATGCTCCTGAAATCATGAACCTGCTGAAAGAACTTTGGGCAACAGGTTGCACAAAGAAAGTTGCCGAAGGTGTTCTGGCTGCAGATTTTATCTGGGGAGAAGATTTGAATAAGATTCCGGGATTGACAGAAGCCGTAAAAGCTGATTTGGATTCTATCCAGGAAAAAGGAATGCTTGAGACCGTTAAAGGTATTCTGTAATTAGAAGACTAAATAAAAAAATAGCGCCACTGTCCTCTGAACAAGTGGCGCTATTTTTTATTATCAAGTTATTTATTATTCTTGTTCAGCCGTATGCAAAATAAATGTAGTAGCTCCAATTGTCACAATAGCGCCATCTTCAATGCGTACACGGTCTTTATCTCCCAGAATTTCATTCATAAGGAAAGTACCTGTGAGACTAGGAGCATCTCGTAATGTGTAGACTAGCTTTCCTTGCTTATTACGCTTTATATTGATGATGCAATGGCGTCGATCCATGCTCATATCACCACTTTCAATGGGAGTATTAATGTTTGTTCCTACACAACGGCGGCCTATGACATTGTCACCTTCCTGCAAGGGAAGTAACTGTTTAAAACCAAATACATTTTCGATAACAGTGATATATCCGAATTCTTCTTTATGAGATTCAGCTTCTTCTTCCAGGTTTTCTTCTTTTCTAAGAGCCTTAACTTTACTTTTTCCTAACCGGATACTGAATTGCTTGCCACAATGTTCGCATTCAAATACCAGTGATTGGCCTTCGCTATACTTGGTTTCATCAAAATAAAGATAATTCTCACATTTAGGACAAAGAACTCGTTTCATGCTTTTTAAAAGGGTTTTTTATTTAGCCAGTAACCAGGCATTCTTATAAGTTTCGTTTTTTCTTAGCTCAAGTAATTGCTTGGTCGCTTCATCACGGTTGTTGAATGAACTGATACTGACACGTACTTTGTCATCAGTGTTCAGAGCTTTTGCATCAGCAAATCCTTTTGATTTTAATTGGGTTGCAATAGCTTCTGCATCTTTCAGGCTGATTCCTCCTGCCACAATGATATGAAAAGGATGATTTGCACTTTCTTGAGATTTCACCGCAGGAGCAGGAGCCGCTGTTTCCTGTTTTACCACTTTCACTTCTCTTACTGCAATCGGTTTGGAAGTCTTGGCTTTATCCGTTGTATGCTTTTTAGCAGATGAAGTTTTGGTTGAAGCGGAAGAAGCAGAAAACTTCTTTGCTTGTTGCGCAGCATCGTTCTTAACATAAACAGGAGTTATTGCAACCGATTGCTTTTCTATTTGCTCAAAAAGCTCGCTGGGCAATAACTGTGCATAATTGTTCTTTTGAACATCGGTATTCTCTACCGGAGTTGAAAAGGCAAAGAACAGTACGATGGCAGCAATCATTGCTGCAGCATTGCGGAGATACGCACGGTTGATACTAATTTCAAAAGTCTTCTTTTCCTTTTCCGGATAAGTCGGTATCAATACTTTTTCTTTCTGCTGCAGAGCCGAAAGTTCATGTATTTCAAAAGAGTCGAGACCATACAATGAAGGAGTTGTTATCTTATAATCATAAGGAACGAACTCGTAGTTACCATAAATGTTAGATTGAATCTCGCCTATATTATCCAGATGGGCTTTCCCTTCCTCATGAAGGAGACCGATAAATTCGTTTACTTCTTTTTCTACTATACGGCTGGCGTCAGCAAAACTTGTGTCGTATGCTGACATATAAGATTGCACCAGTACGCCGTCATTCAGTTTTAATTGAGGATTAAAACCGATTGTACGGGTAGGAGGTAAAAATATATTTTCTTCCTTTACGCGGGTTGCGGGCGAATAATGCGCTACAAAACCACCAAATCCCGGAACAATGACGCAGTCGTTTTCCAGTAGTAAAGTCTCTATATGTTGTGCCAATTCAATCATGTCTGCAAAATTAAGAGATAAATTGAATATATCCCAGAAAACTTCGAAAAATTCACTACTTTTGCATCGTTTTATTTATCACTATCAATAATGAACTATATACAGACAGAAATAGACGGAGTATGGCTGATCGAGCCTAGAGTTTTCTCCGATGAACGGGGCTATTTTATGGAAGCCTATAAGAAAGAAGAGTTTGAAGCCAATATTGGTCCCGTAAACTTTATACAGGACAACGAGTCGAAATCATCTTTTGGTGTATTGCGTGGATTGCACTATCAAAAAGGAGAACATAGTCAGGCGAAACTAGTTCGTGTTCTTAAAGGAGAAGTGCTCGACGTTGCCGTTGATTTGCGTAAATCATCGCCTACGTTTGGAAAGCATGTTTGTGTATTGCTTAGTGAAGAAAATAAGAGACAATTTTTTATTCCCCGTGGTTTTGCTCATGGCTTTGCTGTCTTGAGTGAAGAAGCTGTTTTTACATATAAGGTAGATAACAAGTATGCTCCGCAAGCGGAAGCCTCTATTTTATATAATGACGAAACATTGGGGATCGACTGGCCGTTGGCAGAGTCGCAAATGTTATTATCTGCGAAAGACAGAGAGGGAACTGCCTTTAAAGATGCCGCTTATTTTGAATGAATTTCTAAACAAACAATAGATTAAGTATGAAAATTGCAATCGTGGGAACAGGGTATGTGGGGCTGGTATCAGGTACATGCTTTGCCGAAATTGGCGTGAATGTAACGTGCGTAGACACGAATAAGGAGAAAATCGAATCTTTGCAAAAGGGGAATATGCCGATTTATGAGAATGGATTGGAAGAGATGGTGCTCCGTAATATGAAAGCAAAGCGATTGAAGTTTACTACCTCATTGGAAAGTTGTCTGGATGAAGTGGAAGTTATATTCAGTGCAGTTGGAACTCCTCCGGATGAAGATGGCAGCGCTGATTTGAAATACGTATTGGAGGTGGCCCGTACCATTGGTCGCAATATGAAACAGTATAAATTGGTAGTTACCAAAAGTACCGTTCCGGTAGGCACTGCCAGTAAGGTTCGTGCGGTTATTCAGGAAGAACTGGATAAGAGAGGCGTGACGGTTGATTTTGATGTGGCTTCTAATCCGGAATTCCTTAAAGAAGGAAATGCTATCAGTGACTTTATGAGCCCGGACCGCGTGGTAGTGGGAGTGGAGTCGGCACGTGCGGAGAAATTGATGTCCAAACTATATAAACCATTCTTATTGAATAATTTCCGTGTGATTTTCATGGATATTCCGTCTGCGGAAATGACTAAATATGCGGCAAATTCGATGCTGGCAACCCGTATAAGCTTTATGAATGATATTGCAAACTTGTGCGAGATTGTTGGTGCGGATGTGAATATGGTGCGTAGTGGGATCGGTTCGGATACTCGTATCGGACGTAAGTTTCTGTACCCGGGTATCGGATATGGTGGTTCCTGCTTCCCCAAAGATGTGAAGGCATTGATTAAAACAGCAGAACAGAATGGTTATACCATGCGGGTACTTACGGCTGTGGAAGAAGTGAATGAGAACCAAAAAAGCGTCTTGTTCGAAAAGTTAATGAAACAGTTTAATGGTGATTTGCAGGGTAAGACTGTTGCTTTGTGGGGATTGGCATTTAAACCGGAAACGGATGATATGCGTGAGGCTCCGGCATTAGTCCTGATCGATAAATTGCTGAAAGCAGGTTGTAAAGTACGCGCATACGATCCGGCTGCCGTGCAAGAATGTAAGCGCAGGATTGGTGATACTATCTATTATGCTTGCGATATGTATGATGCCGTACTGGATGCTGATGTGTTGATGCTGGTTACCGAATGGAAAGAATTCCGTCTGCCTTCATGGGCCGTTATCAAGAAAACGATGTCCCGGCAGATTGTGTTGGACGGACGTAATATATATGATAAAAAAGAGATGGAAGAACTCGGATTTGTTTATCACTGTATTGGTAAATAAAAAAATAAGAGTATCTTTATATAAAAACTAAAATAGATGATGAAAAATGTGGCTGTATCGTTAATGGCAATCTTTTTCGCGGCATGTAGCGGCAATAAGAGTCCCCATTCTCTTCAACAAGAGAAAGAGGATCTTAGTGCAAAAGGACTACTGCAGGGAATTTGGCTGGACGATGAAACGGAGAGCCCGTTGATGCGTGTAGAAGGAGATACTATCTACTATGCAGATGTACAAAGTACTCCCATTGCATTTAAAATAATACGGGATACTCTTTATACTTATGGAAATGATACTACTTATTACAAGATTGATAAGCAGGCAGAACATATATTCTGGTTTCATTCCATAACGGATGATGTAATTAAGTTGCATAAATCCGAAGATGCCAATGATTCAATCTATTTTGTCCGTCAGGAATTAGTCATTCCGGCATATACGGAAGTAACCAAACGCGATAGTGTAGTGACCTATAATGGCACTCGCTATCGCGCATACGTATATATTAATCCTTCTAAAATGAGAGTCATCAAGACGACTTATTCCGAAGACGGGATTAGCATGGATAATGTATACTATGATAATGTGATGCACATTTGTGTGTATGAAGGTAAAAAGAGTCTGTTTGCCAGCGATGTTACCAAACAGATGTTTGACAAAGTACTTCCTGTCGATTTTCTGGAGCAATCCATCCTGTCAGATACAAAGTTTATGAAAGTAGACCGGAACGGTTTTCATTATCAAGCTGTCCTGGCCATTCCGGAAACTTCCATATATAGCATTGTAAATATGGAAGTAAGTTTTAAAGGAGATTTGACTATCACTTCATCCAAATAAAAAAGCACCATACATTCAGATCGTATAGTGCCGGATTAAAAAAGCCTTGCTTTAATTTTGTCTGGGGGGAGACGGACGGTTATTTCTCTTTCCTCCGTTATTATTATTCCTTTTTCCCCGGAAATCTTTTCTTTTGTAGTTGCCACCCTTGCCCTTACTAAAAGAACGTGGCTTGTATTCCGGAGCTTCTCCCAATTCTTCGGGAATAGGAATTTTATAAATCTCTTTTTCCAGGAAGTTCTCAATACTTTTGAAGTTACTTTGTTCTTTCTCGCTGATGAACGTAAGTGCTACACCATCATTGTTGGCACGTGCTGTACGTCCGATACGGTGTACATAGTCTTCGCTGTCGTGAGGCACGTCGAAGTTGATAACCAGGCGGATATCATCGATATCTATACCACGTGCAACGATGTCCGTAGCTACCAATATATTGATTCGTCCGGCTTTAAACTCATGCATAACAGTTTCCCGTTGAGCCTGTTCCAGATCCGAATGCATTTCCCCTACGTTCAGTTTCATGGATTTCAAAGCCTTGGCTACTTCCTTGACCTTGATTTTAGAAGATGCAAAGACAATCACACGTTCCGGAACTTCATCCATAAAAAGACTGCGTATGATTCCCAGCTTTTGATTTTCGTAGCAAACGTATGCTGCCTGAATAATCTTTTCTGCAGGTTTGGAAACTGCGAGCTTTATCTCTGACGGATTATTTAAGATTGTGTTTGCCAATTGCTGAATCTTTGCAGGCATTGTTGCAGAAAACATGATTGTCTGTCGTTCCTTCGGCAGATATTTCGCAATTTGCATGATATCTTCATAGAATCCCATGTCGAGCATCCGGTCCGCTTCATCCAGAATAAAATAAGAAACCTTGGAAAGATCTACATATCCAAGGCTTAAATGGGCGATCAGACGTCCGGGAGTAGCAATAACAACATCAGCTCCTAAAGTGAGTCCTTTTTTCTGTTGTTCGAACAATATTCCATCATTTCCACCGTATACGGCAACACTCGATACCGGCATGAAATAGGAAAACCCTTCCATTTGCTGGTCGATCTGTTGGGCCAATTCCCGGGTAGGAGACATGATGACACAATTAATCGCATCTTCCGGATGTTTACCTTCAGATAATTTATTCAATACAGGCAGTAGAAACGCGGCCGTTTTACCTGTTCCTGTCTGTGCTACTGCGATCAAATCTTTACCCTCAAGTATGATTGGAATTGCCTGCTCCTGTATAGGCGTACATTCGTCAAATCGCATGGCATCAAGCGCCTCAAGCACATTTGCATTTAATTGTAGTTCGGAAAACTTCATTCTTTTATTTAATTTGTCAGCAAAGATAATCTATTTTTTGGTCTAATTACATATTCAAGTAAGAATCTTTGAATCCGAGGAAATAGAGCACTCCATCCAGCCCGATGGTGTTGATCGATTGCTTGGCATTTGCCACCACTTTAGGCTTTGCGTGGAAAGCAATTCCCAGTCCGGCAACCCCTAGCATAGGGAGGTCGTTAGCTCCGTCTCCTACGGCGATGGTCTGTGCAATATCCACCTTTTCCACTTGTGCAATGAGGCGGAGCAGTTCGGCTTTCCGTTTTCCGTCTACTACATCTCCCAGGTAACGTCCGGTCAGTTTGCCGTCGATGATTTCCAGTTCGTTGGCATAGACGTAATCTATACCGTATTTCTTTTGCAGGTATTGGCCGAAATAAGTGAATCCTCCCGAAAGGATGGCGATTTTGTAACCGTACTTCTTCAATACATACATCAGCCGTTCTACGCCCTCCGTGATAGGCAGGCTCTCGGCTATTTCCTGCATGACCGATTCGTCCAGCCCTTTCAATAGTGCTACACGGCGGGTAAAGCTCTCTGTAAAGTCTATTTCTCCACGCATGGCGCTTTCTGTGATGGCCTTTACTTCGTCGCCTACACCGGCACGGATAGCCAGTTCGTCAATCACCTCTGTTTCGATTAATGTAGAGTCCATATCAAAACAGATCAGACGGCGCATACGACGGTACATATTATCCTGTTGGAAAGAAAAATCCATTTCCAGTTCGCTGGCCAACTTCATCAGCTTCTCCTGCATCGCAATGCGATCTTTCGGAGTACCTCTCACTGAAAATTCGATGCAAGCCCTGGTACGTGTATCTGCCTGACATTCATCCAACGGGATACGACCTGTCAGACGTTTGATAGCATCAATATTCATGCCCTGCTCGGCTAATATGCTTGTAGCGGCAGAAATCTGTCGGGCGGAAAGCTTGCGTCCCAGAACCGTCAGGATATAACGGTTTTTCCCTTGCATACCTACCCAGTTTTCATATTGCTCGGTGGTGATAGGTTCAAACCGGATGGTTACTCCCAGAGAAGAAGCCTTGAACAACAGTTCCTTCATAATGAATCCGGAATGTCTTTCTTCACTCTTGAACAGGATACCCAGCGATAATGTATTATGAATATCTGCCTGGCCGATATCAAGAATCGTGGCATCATATTTGGCAAGGATTTCGGTCACGGAAGCAGTCAGTCCCGGGCGATCTTCGCCGGTAACTCGAATCAGAATCAATTCAGTATTTGATGGTTGCATAAAAAAATAGACTTTAACTCTGCAAAAGTAGAGAAAAAAGTTCGTTTTTATGCTAAATAACATAAAAAGTTATACCCAAAAAGTGATATTTTTGCTTATTTGCTTGGAAGTTAATTTAATATTTACTTACCTTTGCACCCGGTTTCAAAAATAAAGGCTCTGATAATCAGCGGATTCCTCTTCGCCTGATGCCTGAAAAGACAATGTTTCGGGAAGAAACCACTGTTTAAGGACAGTCCCGGATAGTATTAACTAAAACCGAATTACATGAAGCATGTAAAATGGATTTTTGTTGTATTACTGATTTGTTCCTTGACCGCTTTCGTTGAGAAAGACAAACCTACCGGAGGTTTGAGTGAGGGTGACGTAGCCCCTGATTTTAAAATCGAATCTACGTCAAACGGGCAACCCGCCTTTAAATTGGGAAATTTGAAAGGTAAATATGTGTTGCTAAGTTTTTGGGCAAGTTATGACGCGCAGTCCCGGATGCAAAATGTAAGTTTGAGCAATGCGCTTCGTTCTTCTCATAATGTGGAAATGGTTTCTATTTCATTTGACGAATATCAGTCAATATTCAAGGAAACCGTTCGTAAGGATCAAATAGTTACGCCCACTTGTTTCGTGGAAACAGAAGGCGAGGATTCCGGTTTATTTAAGAAGTACCGTTTAAACCGGGGATTTACTAACTATTTATTGGATGGAAATGGTGTAATTATAGCCAAAAACATCTCTGCTGCAGATCTTTCTGCTTATGTAAAAGAAGTCGGTTAACGATTTTAAGAATGTAAGGAGAAAGAGGGATTTTCCAAATCACCGTCAGGTGAAAACAATGGAGAATAGACAAAAGAGGAAATGGATACAACAAAAAAGTTCCGCCTACTCTTGCTAATGCAAGTGTAGGCGGAACTTCTACTTTTATACTCTTCGTTTATCCGGTGCATCCAAAACCTTGGGGCAATCTATGGATAGAATCCGTGAAGACTGCAGAAGGCTTGCCTACCTTTTATTTAGGTGCCTTCTGGTACAAGAAGAATGCGATACCCGCATAAAGGATATTAGGAATCCAGACTGCAACGGCAGGTGGCACATTTCCGTTCACGGCAAAGGTGGAAGTAATCGTCTGGAACAGGATATAAGAGAAACTTAATCCTAATCCGATACCCAGATGAAGCCCCATACCGCCTTTCGTTTTTCGGGACGAAAGCGATACACCGATGATGGTAAGGATGAAAGAGGCGAACGACATAGCGATTCGTTTGTGATATTCAATCTCAAACTCCTTGATGTTGGCAAATCCTCTTCGTTTCTGTTTGACGATATAATCGCTTAATTCGGGACTGGTCAGCATTTCCTGCTGGTTTTTCATGATAAGAAAGTCGGAAGGTTCCATGTTGATGATAGAGTCTATCCGGTCTCCCTTAGTGATCTTTTCCTTTAAACCATCCAGTTCGCGTACCATATAATCGTGGATCGTCCATTTATGAACGGTGGTGGTATCGTAGGTAATCCGTCGTGCAGTCAAATGTGAAACCAGCTTTTTATCCACAAATTTGTCCAATGAAAAGCGGTTACCGGTTTTCATTGCGTTGTTATAGTTGTCGATATATGCAATCACTCCGCTATCCACTTCCAGCTGCACATTGCTTACCGAGTTTTGTTTCTTTGGTTTGATATACCGGTCTTCAAAATTCAGACGCGTAACACTTCCTTTCGGAATCACATACGAACTTAGTGTGAAAGTGACGAGGGCGATGATAGCGGCAGAAATCATGTAAGGGCGCATCATCCTCTTAAAGCTCATACCGGTGGAGAACATCGCAATAATTTCGGAGTTTTCTGCCAGTTTGGAGGTAAAGAAAATAACAGCAATGAATACGAACAACGGACTGAACAGATTGGAGAAATAGGGGATAAAGTTCATGTAGTATTCAAAGATAATTTTATCCCATGGAGCTTCATGCTCCATTAGTTTGTCCATCTTTTCGTTGAAGTCGAATACCACTGCAATAGAAATGATTAGTGCAATAGCAAATACGTATGTCCCCAAGAACTTCTTGATGATATACCAGTCCAGCCGTTTTATAAATCGATTGCTTTTCATTTCTTATAATCTAGTTGATACTCTTTTGACCATCATTGGTTTCCAGGTCGAGAAATCTCCGGCGATAATGTGTTTTCTTGCTTCCCCTGCCAGCCACAGATAGAATGCCAGATTATGTATGGAGGCAATTTGCATAGCCAGTAGCTCTTGCGCATGGAAAAGATGGCGCAAATAAGCCTTGCTGTATAATGTATCCACGCAAGAGGCTCCGTCGGCTTCGATGGGAGAGAAGTCCGTTTCCCATTTCTTGTTCCGCATATTGATAATGCCATCTTTGGTGAACAACATGCCATTTCGTCCGTTTCTTGTAGGCATAACGCAGTCGAACATATCCACACCGCGTTCTATTCCTTCAAGAATGTTGACAGGAGTTCCGACACCCATCAGGTAACGGGGTTTGTCTTTAGGAAGTATTTCATTGACAATTTCGATCATTTCATACATCTTGTCTACCGGTTCGCCTACCGCCAAACCACCGATGGCATTCCCGTCAGCACCTTTGGACGCAACAAACTCTGCAGATTGCTTGCGCAGGTCGGGATAAACACATCCCTGCACGATGGGGAAGAGAGACTGATTATAACCGTATTTAGGTTCTGTCTCGTTAAAACGTTGTATACAACGGTCGAGCCATCTGTGGGTTAATCCCAATGACTTTTTGGCATACTCGTAATCCGAGTCACCCGGAGGACATTCGTCAAAAGCCATCATAATATCCGCACCGATCGTACGTTCTATGTCCATCACCTTCTCCGGAGTGAAGATGTGCTTGCTTCCGTCGATATGCGAACGAAATTCGGCTCCTTCTTCACGCAGTTTTCTGATTCCGGCTAATGAAAATACCTGAAAACCACCGCTGTCAGTCAGCATGGGGCGGTCGAAACCGTTGAAACGGTGCAGCCCGCCTGCTTTCTCGATCACATCCAGTCCCGGACGCAAATAGAGGTGATAGGTATTACCCAGAATAATCTGTGCCTGGATATCTTCTTTCAATTCGGTCAGATGTACTCCCTTCACAGTGCCCAGTGTGCCCACCGGCATGAAGATAGGTGTTTGTATCTGCCCGTGGTCTGTTGTTATCAGACCGGCACGGGCATTACTTTTAGTGTCTGTATATTGTAACTCAAATGTCATTCCTGGCTGGGTTTCTTAACAGATAAATCAATAGGATCCGCTACTTTCTCGTTAGTCAATGCAATAGCGAATACCTCTTTTATATCGTTTACATAGTGGAAAGTCAGTCCTTTCAAATAAATATATTGAATTTCATCTATGTTCTTTTTGTTCTCGGCACTCATGATGATTTCCTTGATTCCGGCACGTTTGGCTGCCAATATCTTCTCCTTGATGCCACCCACAGGAAGCACTTTGCCGCGAAGAGTGATTTCTCCCGTCATGGCAATGTTGGCTTTCACTTTTCTTTGAGTCAGGGCAGAAGCCAGTGAAGTGGCCATCGTGATACCTGCTGACGGACCATCTTTCGGAATAGCCCCTTCAGGAACGTGGATATGGATATTCCAGTTGTCAAAAATCTCTTCATCCAGACTAAGAACAGAAGCGTGCGCCTTGATATATTCAAGTGCCAGCATGGCAGATTCTTTCATCACATCTCCCAGGTTACCTGTCAGTGTGAGACGTCCGCCCTTGCCACGGCTCAAACTGGTTTCTACAAATAAGATTTCGCCCCCGACAGCTGTCCATGCCAATCCGGTGACTACACCTGCGTAATCATTTCCCTGATACTTGTCGCGTGTATATTCCGGTGCTCCAAGGAAATCATACAAATCTGTCGGTTTGATTTCCGCCTTGGCAAAATAACCGTCCGTAGCATATTGGCGGGCCGATTTGCGAAGAATCTTACCGATCTTCTTTTCCAGCTCACGAACACCGCTTTCACGGGTATATGACTCGATTATGGCTTCCAGTGTATCTTTGGGAAGTTTAATATCTGTCTTTTTGAGTCCGTTGGCTTCCAGCTCTTTGGGCAGCAGATGCTTGCGGGCAATCTCTACTTTTTCTTCTGTGATGTATCCGCTTACTTCAATCAATTCCATACGGTCGAGCAATGGACCGGGGATTGTATTCAGGTTATTGGCTGTTGCAATAAACAATACCTTGGAGAGATCATAGTCTACATCCAGGAAGTTATCATGGAAAGATGTGTTCTGTTCTGGGTCGAGCACTTCCAGCAATGCAGAAGAAGGGTCTCCCTGACGGTCGGCGCTGACTTTGTCTATTTCATCCAGGATGAAGACAGGATTGGACGCACCGGCTTTTATTAAGCTCTTGATAATTCGTCCGGGCATAGCACCGATATAAGTCTTACGGTGACCGCGAATCTCTGCTTCGTCATGCACACCACCTAAAGACATACGTACATATTTCCGTTTGAGCGCAGATGCGATGGATTTTCCAAGAGATGTTTTACCCACTCCCGGAGGGCCATACAAGCAGATAATCGGTGATTTCATATCACCTTTCAGCTTTAATACGGCTAAGTGTTCCAAAATACGCTCTTTTACTTTCTCCAGTCCGTAATGGTCTTTGTTCAACGTCTTTTCTGCGTTTTTAAGGTTCAGATTGTCAGTTGTATAAGTACCCCATGGGAGATTGAGCATCGTTTGCAGATAGTTGAGCTGTACGCTGTAATCCGGAGATTGCGGATGAGTGCGTTCCAGTTTGGCAAGTTCTTTCATGAACGTGTCTCTGACTTCTAAATTCCAGCGCATTCTTTCTGCCTTCTGGCGCATTTCCTCTATTTCCTGCTCCTGACCGCCGCCACCCAGTTCATCCTGGATGGTTTTGATCTGCTGTTGCAGGAAGTATTCGCGTTGCTGCTGGTCGATATCTTCGCGGGCACGCATTTGGATGGATGCCTTGATTTCTGCCAGTTGCACTTCGCGGTTCAGAATTTCCAGTAAGTGATAAGTGCGTTCACGCAATGAGTTGATGCTCAACAAGTCCATCTTCTCATCTTTCTTGAACGGCAGGTTTGAGCAGATGAAATTGACCAGGAACATTGAGTTGTTGATATTTTTAATAGCAAACGACGAATCCTGATGCATCACATCTGATGATTTGATGTATCTCATTGTCAAGTCCTTGCAAGTTTCCACCAGGGCTTGAAACTCTTTATCATCTTTGCCGGGGACATCTTCCTCCAAAAGTTCTATTTCACCTTTCAGGTACGGATGAGTTTCGATGATGCTAGTCAGACTTAAACGTTTCATTCCCTGAAGAATGACTGTTGTTGTCTGATCCGGCATTTCCAATATCCGCACAATTCGTCCTACGGTACCGATATTGTGTAAATCTTCCAGTTTCGGATCTTCTGTATGTGCCGATCTCTGGCATACTACTGCAATATCTTTATGTTTCTTGTCAGCATCTCGTACGAGTTTCAGAGAAGACTTACGGCCTACCGTGATCGGCAGGAATACTCCAGGAAACAATACCATATTACGTAAGGGGAGTACCGGAAGAATTTCACCAGATTTCACATTTACATCAAATGCTTGTTCATCGTTCCCATCATAGTCTGTGATTAGCGAGAAGTTGTTATCGCCTCCATCTTCCAATAAATATCTTTCTTTCATTTTTTCGTTTTAATTTAGTTTATGTCATATTGATATGCATAAATCGTTTGCAAAGTTAATTGATTCTCTCTAATAATAAAGCACTGCGCAGAATAAAAACACAAAAACAATGCCAAAATATCGGCTTGTAAAGGGAGTATTCCATAATTATTATTTATTTTTGGCGATTTGCAATAAAATAATAGTATAAAACGGCTTTAAGATAAACGGATAAAATGTCGAATCCTTATTTTCAATTTAAGCAATTTACGGTATGGCATGATAAATGTGCCATGAAAGTCGGTACGGATGGGGTGCTTCTGGGAGCTTGGACTTCCGTTGAAAGTGCGCACCGGATTTTGGATATTGGGACGGGAACAGGGTTGGTAGCTTTAATGTTGGTGCAACGCAGTTTGCCGGATGCAAATATTGTAGCGTTGGAAATAGATGAAGCGGCTGTCGGGCAAGCCAGGGAAAATATTATTCGTTCGCCCTGGAAGGAGCGGGTAGAGGTGGTGCAGGCTGATTTTAGGAAATACAGGTCTTCGGATAAATTCGACGTAATTGTTTCTAATCCTCCTTATTTTGTCGATTCGCTGGAATGTCCGGATCGTCAGAGAGCCGCGGCGCGTCACAATGATTCTTTGACCTATGAAGATTTGTTGGAAGGAGTAAGCGGATTATTGACAGAAAACGGATTTTTTACAGTGGTGATTCCGGCAGATGTAGCTGAACGGGTAAAAAAGATAGCTTCTATAAAGAAATTATATGCAGTCCGTCAACTGAATGTAATCACTAAACCCGGCGGTATTCCGAAACGTGTTTTGATTACTTTTTCTTTTTCCAATCAAGAGTGCATTGTAGAAGAACTATTGACAGAACTGGCTCGTCATCAATATAGCGAGGAATATATGACGCTAACCCGGGATTATTATTTGAACATGTAAAAGGGTGACGCTATCCGGTAAAGATAGTGACGGTATATGCTTGCGATAGTGACGGTATCGCTGTCATATACCGTCACTATTTCAAAGCTAGTTCAAAAACGCTATTTTGAGATCTTCGTTCTATTCCTTTCTAACTCATAATTCAAAAGAGTAATTTCTAGCTTTTGAACACTATTTGCTAGCAGTATTTTCTGAAGTTGCTCTTGAAGTGAAATTATTATTTTGTCTTTTGATAGTCTTAAATTCAATAAGCTGCTACAATAACTATACTACTCTTTTAAATTATTTGTTTTGTATATGCTTTATTTTAAATTCTTTCAGTGACTTTTCTATCTTTTGATAAAGGTCTGTCGTTTTTGTTGAGTATGTAGATAAAGAACCCCTAGGCTCATCTGCGAATCTGAATAATTCATCTGCATCTGCATATATTGATACTAACTCATTATAAGCATCTTTACAACTTGAAGGATAATCATTTAGTTGTGGCATTATAGCCTCGATTGAATCTTTCTTTTGTTTTAGTCTCTTATAGGTATCTGTTGTGATAATAAACTCTTGATGCTTCGCTAAGGCTTCATTGAAATCAGTGCAATATTCTCCATTGTATTCATGATCGTAAATTACTTTTCTCCAAGTATCACAATAATGAAGAGCTATTGCTTCACTTAAATCAGCTTCTTTCTCAATCATAGAAGCGGTATTAGAGAGTTTTGCTATATACTCCTTTTCTGAATTACATGAAACCAAAACTATGGCTAGTATCGCACTCAAATAAAAAAACTTTTTCATCATATCGTTATTTTTGTTACACAATCAATTTATTAGAATCCTGTTTGTAATACTGTATTAGAGTATTACAAGATTGATATTTTATATTCAAAAAAACATTTATTTTATTACTTGAAGAATATCCAATGATACGCTTATTTGATTCTTCTGGAATTCTAAAATTCAGAAAGGGACTTTGTGAATGCGAATATAGTGAAATGAAAATAACAACGAGCATCAGCAGAGTTTTCTTCATGTGTTTAAGTATTTTGTTTGTTATCGTTTTCTCTATAAACAATGTTTGTATTTCCGCTATAAAGTTAACGCAAAACATTGATAACGCCAAAATAAAAGGGTAGTAAAGTTAACAAAATAGATTTTTACTCTAAATTAAATAAGAAAATGAGGATAATGCTAGAAACCTGTTCAAAGATAGTTCAAAGAATTGCCCTTTTTATTTGCCCCCAAACGGGGATAATTACACTTATCCTATATATAATAAAAAAGCCAATACTAATTGTACTGGCTTTATTTTGTGAATCTTGACTTGATTTTCTTCGTCGGGGTAGCGGGATTCGAACCCACGACCCCCTGCTCCCAAAGCAGCGTGATTATAAAGGATATTCAGTTACATATCAGTCAATTATAATGATGTGAGCTAACCATTTCAAAGATAGTTCAAAGAACGCTATTTTGAGAGCCTTATTTTAGCCCTTTCTAACTCATAATTCAAGAGAGCTATCTCTTGCTCCTGGGCACTGTTTTTCTGCAATGCTTTTTGAAGTTGCTTTCGGAGAGAAGCAATTAACTTGTCTTTTTCTTCCATATTTTATATTTTAAGATAAAATCATTATGAAACCAGAAAGAGTCATTCTCATTTTCAATGCTATTACTTGCTGCCTTATCTGGATTCCAATTATTAAGGATTGGATAAGTCAGTCTAACACTAAAGGCTAAGAACCTGCTCTATTTTTTCTCCTTTTTCATAATCATCATCCCAAGTAAAGGTTATTGTCTGATGCTCATTATTTCCCCCATAATAATAACGTATGTCAATGGATTGCCCAGGTAATAGTTTAGGAAATGGAAATAATTCGTCACTCATGTTAAATTGAATATCTTCTTCATCTATATCAAAATTAATATTGTAGGCTGCAGCACTGCCTATATTCTGTATTTGTAAGATATCCATTTGAGTTCCTGGCATAGATATATTACAGCATTGAATCAATGCTTTTTTCTTTTCATCTTCCTCTTCTTTTAAGTGTTTGAGTTGATAATCATTGATTTGTTTTTGCTGTGAATTAAGCCTTCTAGTATGTACAACATAAGTATATGAAGCTCCAATTGCAGCTAATACAGATAAGCCAAGACTTATATATGTTTCTATATTCATAATATGTTCCTAATTACATGATTTAAAGATTGCTATATTGGATAATACTAACGCAAGAATTGAAATGCCAGTCGTAATCCAATACCGTGCTTTTTCTGTTAACCAATCCGGTTTCTGTGGAGCAATATACCTCCATTTTAATGCTTTTAAACCTTTCTTAGTTATGCGCTTATAGTATACTGTTTTTCCATCTTCTACTTTTTCAATTCTTTCCAATAATCCCCACGCAATATAGGCTTCCATTATTAGTTTTTTTGCGTCATTATTCTTACTATTATTATCGTATTTTTTTGTTCTTTGATTATGCCTCCATTTTTCTACAAAATTTTTATCCTTTTTAAAGCAATACAACACGAACCTCTTTATATCCTCGGGATCTTCAAAACTTTTGAGCTTATCATTTAAAGCTTCAACGTCATTCATAAGAAAAATACTTTTTAAAGACAATCAATTAGCTATCACCAATTTACAATAGATACATCTTTGGGTCTTCATATTTATTAAAATCAGGAGCTGGCTTATCTATCTTTTTGAAAAGACGAGTATATTTCTCTTTTATTTTTCTATAACTATCAACCCAATCTTCATAAGATTCAGATGATTTAGAAAGCAAAGCTACTTCCTGCAGAAAAGCTTCATTTGCCAACCTTTCAGTTTCTTCCAAGTTGCCTTTTATATAAGAAACACAAGCATCTGAAAGAAAGTCCTTATTATCTATTTTCTTCCAAATACGTTTGACGTTATTAGTCATCCCCCAAACCTTAAAGAAAAGGATAATCTGCAATATTCCAAATGCAATCATCACTATACCTGTAAATTGTATCAATCCTTCCATGATTTACTGTTTTGTTTTTGATAAGCGATTATGAAACAAATAAGAATTAGCGCCCATGCTATAAAACCAATAATGGTTTGAATGTAGTATGTTTGATGCAAATATTCTGCACCGTCAATTATTACCAATTGGACAAATGAATAAAGGTTGCATAATAGAATTAGTCCTGATCCTATACTACCCAATAAAAAAGCTGTTTTCATAAATATTATTTTTTAGTTACACAATCAATTTATTCAATCTTATTAGCTAGCTCTATCCATGAGTCATCATAAAAGTCTGTAGTAAGAATTTTAGCTAAATCTCTTGGGAGTTTCGGTGAAACCTCAAGTATCATATTTTCAGTGATATTCACGAAATTACGTTCTTTAGCGACTAACTTTGTTGCAATGTTGGGGTCAATTTCAAATGCTTTCTTTATACACTTCAGCGCTAATACATATTTATAATCAGTTTCGGCAGGATGCCAATCCGGTTGCTTCTCATATTCGTCCATATATTCAGCTGCGAAGTGAGTTGCGAGCCCCTCTTCAAATACATTAGCATTAATTTCTCGGTGGGGACACAAGCAATGTATTATCTCATGTGCTAACTGATACAATCCTCTATTTATATCATTCTTACATATATCCATCACTCTAATTCCAACTACTTTAGAGCTAAGAAATGGAAACCATGTGTGCGGAAAGCCTTCTTCAGTATAGGATACTCCACATATTGAATAAGATGTATCTCGTATACCATATTTTTCCTCTGCTATTTTCAATATACTTCCTAATTTGACATTTAGGATCTTGAGTGCTAAGGCAGGGTCAATATCAGTCATTTTTATAGATGTCATTATATTCTGTATTTTTAGTTACATAATCAATCTGTTAGACTCTTGAACTCTGCTTATATTTTTGATAGTGCTTCTTTTAGATATGAAGTATCTGTCAGTGAGAATTTATAATTGCTTAACGTACTCGAACTTGAAGATTCTGCAATAAATTTAGCTTCTCCTTCTTTTTGTAAAAAAGTCATTAGCGCTTCAAAATACTCTTCTTCTACAAAGTTGCTTCCGTTTTCTGCGTTATAGGTTTTGAATTCTAAAGTTTCGCCATCAGACCTCTTGGTTTTAAATTTAAAAAATCCTTCACCTTTAATTGGGTGATTTCGATTGTATTCATATAGTTGTATTCTCATACCTGATTTGTCGATAATAAATTGAACACCTAATTCTGAATTTGTGGTTGCTGAATTGCTAAATGTACCTGTACAAAAGGTACGTATATACCCTTCCTGTGTTTTCTCTCCAAAATCGTCAACATAATGAGATAATTCCCAAATTCCAAATATGTTATTTTTTTCATCTATTGTCTTCAGTTCTCCATATTTTTCTTTATATGTAGATAACTCTGCTTTCAAAGAATCTATTTCGTTTGATAGTTTTACTGTTTGCTGTTGATTTGATGTGCAACTTGTTAATAATGCAGTCATCGTTAAAAATAAAATCTTTTTCATGATAGTAATTTTTATAAGTTGTTTTATTTGAGTTTGCTATGCTATGTTGGTATTTTATTATAATATTTTGTTTGTAATCACCCCTTTTACAAGGAACACGCGTAAGATCTTAGCCTTGTCTATTATCATCTCGTCGAACTCTTCTAGGTTCTTTGGGACTAAGCGCCACTTGTTGGGATTATCCTTGCAGTTACGGATATACTTCACGGTCCTGTAGTCATCTGTAATAATAAGGTATGCCTCTCCGGGAAGAACACTATCCAAACCTACCTCCTTGATAGCTATAATAGAACCATCATTGATATCCGGGATCATAGAGCGTCCATAAGCTGGTACCGCACAATCGCAATTCTGAAAAGCGGGAATGTGCAGGTAGTAATTGGGAATATTAGTCTGATCGTTGGGTAGTTCATCATATCCCATAGTAACATCAACGTCATAATATGGTATTCCTTTAGATGATAATTTACTTGGTGTAGATATCTCTGATGATATAGAACTGACGGGATTATTCGAAGAAGGATTTAACTTATTCCCATCGCCTGTCAACAACCAAGTCGTATTGAGTTCAGGAAATACTGTAGATATTTTGTCTAAATTGCTCCTCCTTATAGAATCTCCTGTATTCCGAACGAAACCATTGCTTAAACCGCATTGTTGCTCGAACATTCTTGTGCTTATACCTAGCTCATTGATAAATTGGAGTAGTCTATCTCTAACTGATTCTTTCATTAATTCTTAATTTTCTTTAATATGTAGATTATTTATCTATATTATATCTATACGCATAGATTTTAGTTCTATATTTGCACTATAAAGTTAACGCAAAACATTGATAACGCCAAAATAAAAGGGCAACAAAGTTAACTAAATAGATTATTTACTCTAAAAAAGACAAGATATGAAGAATCTAAATGAAGTAATGCGCATCCTAGGCGGAAGTAAACGTTTTGATTTCGAATACAATGAGAACGGATATTCCTGTATTCTAGTAGTTTCAAGTTACCACTCCGGTGAAGAAGTAAGACTCGATCTTTCTAAACTTGATGACGAAATGCTTGAAGCCTTACAAGTAGAAGATAAAGATAATAAAGAAATGGAGGATTAAGTCATGAAAGTGAGAATCAAGAATGTAATCGGTTCAACTGGTAACGAATGGCTTCTATGGGAGCTAAAAAAGGAAGCAGGAGTAAAAGAAGGAGATATAGTTGAGGGTAAATTCAATCCTAAAAATAAGGCAGTAGACTTTACTAGGGGTACAACAGAATGTGTCGCTTGGCTCGGAGAAACTTGCGAAGAAGTTAAAGACTAAAATAATAAAGCATGCAGGTTTAGTTTTCGATGCAAACCCTTTGAGAATGCGCCTTCCGGTAATGGAGAATCTGAAAGAGGTTACGAGATAGAATGAATCTTTAATCATCCGCGCAACAGCGATACGTTGTCCTTGGCAGGCTTGGTCGCTTTCCAGGGAACTAATTACTATAATATAATAATGTATATGGAAAATCAATTAGAAACTATCAAAGCTAATCTGCCTTACGGATACGAAAAGCAGATTGCGAAGGAGGTAGGATGCTCACAGGGTACAGTGCACAATATCCTCAACAACAAACCTGCTTCCGCTCGTTCAACCTACAAAGCTAAAGTATTGAATGTCGCTGTAAGAATGGCTAATGAAGCCCTCGAAGCTACAAAAGGAGTTTCCAGAGCGGCAGCCGAATTAGAGATTTTGCATCATGGATCTGCAAGCTGATTCTACCTTAACCAAGAGGGAAAATCAAATAGCAGGATTGGCTGCCTGTGGCCTAGCAAAGAAAGAGATTGCCGACAGATTAGGTACTGCCTATGGTACGGTAAATGTCCTGCTCGACAAGGCTTATAAAAAGACAGGAACCAGCAAACTGAACGAACTTGGTGCTTGGTGGATAAATAGAGTGTTTGCTCTAAATATTGACTTCAAGCAATTGCAAAAATCGCTAATCGCTCTCTCATTTCTTGGAATTATTGCTTTTCAGATTGCATTTGACTGCAACAACGACCTTAACCGGAGTCGGCGGGCAAGAATACGAAGAAATAGGATTGAAGAAGTATATGAACTCTAATCAATATTAATCAGGCAGCATAGCATAGAGATGCAGATGTGTTTCAGTAATCAAAAGCTCAACACCATTCAAAAGTTAAACAAAGAAACAGTCTAATTAGAGATTATGGAAAATTGCTTCGAAATGATGGTCGCACGATGTATTAAGATCGGAACTGTTCAAACGTTGACGATGTTAGGGCTACTTCCCGAAGTAGTAACTATATCACAAGCGGAAGATATATATGGAAAACGCCTTATAACAGAATGGCGCGAAAAAGCATGGATTAAGTTTTATCCGGCAAATAATAAGGAAAGAGGAAAATATTATGTGAAGCGGTCAGAGCTGGAAACAGCTAGCGCAATGATGGATTTGCATAATAAAGTTCCGGACAATATCATCAAACAATTAATGCAGACAGCTGTATGACACAAGTTAAACAAGGATCTTCCTTATTAAAGGAATTACAGGATAAGATAGGAAAGCAGTTGGATGAAAGAGAAAGCGCTATTAAAAATTACAGTCCTTCTCCCATCAAATGTAGTTCATCAAAAACAGATATCAGAAAAGAACCTACAGCTGAAGACATACTCTTAATGGAAGAATACAGCCGTGGAGTATACCAAGGAGACTAATAAATAACTAATATTTAAACAATTATGAGTAACATTATTGAAATTAAAGTGGAGGAGCTTAACGCACTTCCAGCAACGAAAATTGTCGAAAATGAAAATGTACAGACGAAATTTATTCAAATGTACAATGCTATTTGGGGTTCTCAAATGGGGGAACAGATTTACCACAAGGAAGTATTTAATTTCCAGAAGGTTCTTCGTGAGAATCCTTCGCTGGCTGAATGTAGTAAGATGTCACTGTTTGGTTGCTTCCTCGATATGGCTGTAAATGGGCTATCACTTGATAATACATCACATCCTCATTGTTATCTCATTCCACGAAAGGTAAAAACGGGCCAAAAAGATGAACGAGGATTTGATAGATATGAAAAAAGAGCTAGTGTCTCTGTTACTGGTTATGGAGAACTGACCATGCGCATGCGTGCTGGGCAGATTCGATATGCGGATAATCCGGTTATAGTTTACGAAGGAGATATATTCTCTATCAGTCTGGATAATGGTGTAAAGAAGATTACTTATTCAGCCGCTATACCTCGTAAGTCTTCTAATGTAATAGGGGCATTCATTCGTATAGTTCGTTGTGACGGATCTGAAGACTATCAATGGTTACTTGAAGGTGATATCCAACGCCTGGCTAAGTTTTCAGCAAAAAACAACTCATACTACAACAAAGATGGACAACGAGTAGAAGGCAAAGCTAATGAACTGTATTATTCGAATAGTGGTGGTGTTGATCCGGGATTCCTTGAGAACAAGATGATAAAGCACGCTTTTGATGCTTACCCCAAGGTGCGTACCGGAAAGTATACTATGATGGCGACAGAGCAGGAAGATGAAGAAGTTATCGATTATGGCATTGTCGATGAAGAAAAGGTTAATGAGCCTGTTCAATCTACAGCCTCTGCAGATGATACCAAAATACCTTTTGGGGAAGAAAAACAATTAGACGCTCCGGAGCCCGTTCAAGTGGCAGTATCTGACGATGATGCAGACGGAGGCTTCTAGCTATTACTAACCAATTTAAGAAAACGATTATGGCAACAGAATTAATCAAAATAGACGAAGTAAAAAACATTTTTTCATCATTTCCCGAAATTATGGGAAGGAATACTCTCTCCGTAAAAAAATGTAATGAAGCAGGGCAGGCTCTCCTTGATACAATCGAGGGAGAAGGTATGAATGAAACGATAGATCAGGCTGCAGCTGACTTCTTGAAAAAAGTAAATACTACTCTCAAGAATATGGACGAACGTCGCAAGCCCATCACGCAGATATTCGACAAAGTTCGTTCTTTCTTTACTTCACAAGAAAAAGAAATTGATCCTAAGGATTCTTCTACAATCCCCGGAAAGCTTGTAGCAAAGCGCAATGAGTATGCTAAGTTCAAATATGAAGAAGAGCAGAAGAGAAAGAAAGAAGCCGAGCAAAGAGTATTAATCAATAATGAAAAGGTAAGCTATCAACAAGCAATAGAAAATGGACTTCTTTCTTATTTCAGTTCATATCTATCTTCTAAGGTAACCGAGCTGCAGAATATTTTTTCGGGATTGACTTATGTAAACTTTGATAGAGAAGTAATCGGTATAACTGTTTTCCAAACTGATTACCCGAAAGCTCATTTTGATAAATTCACTGCTGAATATGCTACCTATTATATCAATAAGGAGATAAAAGCAGAGATTCGCAAAAATACATTGCTGGGTAAATATGAGCAATATGCTCAACAGTATAAGGCTAAAATTTCAAGTGTTAAACAAGATCTTATCGACCGTATTCCGTCTAAGCGTAAAGAGTTGGCTGAACTGGAACAGCTTCGCTTGGCAAATGCAGAAGAAGCCGCAAAAGCAGAAGAATTGCGCAAACAACGAGAAGCAGAAGAGGCAGCCAAACAATTACAAGAGTTAAAGAGAAAGGAAGAAGCAGATAGGCAGGAGGTTGCAATGAAAACGCAACAAAGCTCAATCGGTAATCTTTTTGCTGGTGCTGCTGCATCTGTTGCACCTCCACCGACAAACGCTAAGGTAAAAGAAAAGATTGTTGTTCTTCATCAGCAAGGATACCTGGAAATATTTCAGATGTGGTGGATAGGCGAGGGGCAGACTCTTCCTTTTGATGAGTTAGAGAAGATCTTTAAAAAGATGACTACATACTGCGAGAAGAAAGCAAACAGTAAAGATCAGACACATATTGAATCACAATTCATCAGCTACGAAGCAGATGTGAAAGCTAAATAGTTATGTCAAATCCCGATTCATACTATTCACGTTCGGAAGTCAGTAATTCAGATCTGACAGAGCTTAAAAACTATCTTTATCCCCGTGTTCAATACGGGGATAAAGAAAAGGCTTTCAAGTTCGGTACTCTCGTAGATGCTCTTATCACAGAGAATGACCGTGTCCGGTATGACAAGCTGATGGTAGACGATTACTTGTATACGACAGAAGAATTTGAGCTAGGGCTTGAAATGCGTAAGGCGCTCCGGAAAGAGGCGGAGAAAGATCAATTCCTGGCTGTCGTGTTGGCGCAATCTGATACACAGAAGTTCATGGTAAATAAGCAGCAGGAGTTCTATTATGGAAATTTTGCCTACCATCTTGATACACGATGTAAATGGGATTGGTGGTTGTCTGCTTACAATTTTGGAGGTGATTTAAAAACGACTTTTGCAGAGTCACAGGCGCAATTTGATGAAGCTATCGACTTTTTCGACTGGGACCGTTCCCGTGCCTGGTATATGGATATTGCAGGGAGCAATAGAGATTTCATCTACGCAATCTCAAAAAAGAACTGTAAAATCTTCAAGCATTTTATCACCGACCGTAACCACCCTACGTATATCAAGGGGAAAGAGAAATACGAGGACCTTGCTTTTAAATGGTGGCAACTAATGGTTTAAATATATTTTAAGTGAAAACAATATGAACTTACTAATCACTCCAAAAGAACAAATTTTGGCTGAATTACAAAATATTGATTCTTTTCTCAATATCACAATGAGCGAAAATGCTGAAGAAGCCGTACAGCGTGGCAATGACCTGGCTGTATATGTTGCTCGCTCCGGCAAACTGCTTGCAGACTCGAAATACTGGCTTAATGAGACAATGAAGTCCGAGGTCATGCAAACACTCGTTGATACAGCTAAAAATGCGAAAGCGACAGCAACAGCGATAAATGCCCTAATTAGTTCTTTATGCCGGGAGGAGCGATATCTCGTCGATTGGTGCGAACGTTGTAACCGGACAGCAACACATCAATTATCATGGTGTGTAACTGTGATAAGTAAAGCAAAAGAGGAAATGAAAATGGCCGGAATGCATAACAACAAAAAGTAATTATCATGAAAATTTTAAGAAAAATTACAATCGGACTGGCCGTTGTCGGCCTGTTTACAGCATTATCTTTTTCTCAAAGAGAAGATGCAACATCAAGAGAAATAACTACGGCTGCCGTCATGGGAGTTGTATCAACATTTAGTATTATCACTTTATCAACCAAAGAAGATTATGGAACAAGTAAAAAATGAGATTAAAAAGGCGGTCGTTAAGAAAGACCGGCTGAATGTTGTGTATAATGAACGCTTCTCTGAAGCAAACTACACGAATGTAATTAACAAGAGCTGCGATCAGATCATTCACAGCGATTTAAGGGAGGCGTTTATTCGGCTTAGATTGCATCTCGTCGTATTGTGTGAACAGCCAGAGGCTTCTAATATCAACAAGGATAGCTTTTCTTCTCCGGGATATGCAGAGACACTAGAAAATTATATCATTACAGGTTATGCGAATGACAGTGTCGATGGGGTTTCCGGAATAACTATCATGGGATCCAAACTTCTTCAGTCCGGCAAAGTCGTTGACTTGAAAATCTTCGTTCCTCTCCTTGACGAACAATATCCCTACTACGAAGAATTAAGCATTGATGCAGCTGCATGTGATGCTGAAGTAGAAAGTTACCTATTTGAAGAAAAATGGGGAATTAGACAAGAACGTCTTGATTTCGAAACCGATGAACCAGAAGAAGCTATCATAGTGGAAGAAAAGCCGAAGAAAAAAGGAAGAAAAAAACAGATAGATGCTCCTGCACCTCTTGACGCAACCGCATAACTTACAATCACCATAGGGGGAAATTATCCCCCTATAAAATACTCTAAATCATGAATATTGAATTAAAAGGAGATAACTTTGAATTATCATTCAAGTATAAACCTTCTATTGTAGATCGAGTCCGACAAATTCCCGGAAGACGTTTTGACGGTGCAAAAAAAGTTTGGATAGTTCCAGCTCGGAGTAGAGTTGACCTTGAAAGAATGATTTATCAAATACGGCAATTTGAGAATATCAATTGGGTAAATGGTACAGAAAAAAAGGAGGAGGATATCGCTTATGATATTCCGGAATTACCTGATTTAACCGTTCCGCACAATTTGAAAATTCAGCCTTATCCTTATCAACTTAAAGGTATTGCACGTGGTTTGCAACTTAAACGATTTATGAATTGCGATGAACCAGGCTTGGGGAAGACATTACAGAGTATAGCAACAATTAACCTCGCAGACGCTTTTCCTTGTCTTGTTGTATGCCCTTCATCATTAAAAATCAACTGGCTACGTGAATGGGAGAAGTTTACGGATAAAAAGGCGATGATCCTAACCGACAAGGTACGTGATACATGGACTTTTTTCTTTCAGACAGGAATGCACCAGGTATTTATTGTTAACTATGAATCATTAAAGAAGTACTTTGTACAACGTATAAAGAAAGCTGAAGGCTGGACGCTGCGAGATGTGGAATTTAGAAACTCAATCAATTTATTCAAGTCTGTTATCATTGATGAAAGCCATCGTTGCAAATCTGCATCAACCCAGCAGGCTAAGTTTTGCAAAGGTATTTGTACCGGCAAAGAATGGGTTATTGAATTGACGGGAACACCGGTGGTAAATCGGCCTAAAGATTTGATTCCGCAGTTGGCTATTTTAGATCGAATGAACGATTTCGGTGGATATAAACCATTTGTTGATAGATACTGTTCCGGACAGAGAGAAGCATCAAATTTGAGAGAATTGAATTTTAACCTATGGAAGTACTGTATGTTTCGTCGTGAAAAGTCACTTGTCCTCACAGATCTTCCCGATAAAATACGGCAGGTGAATACTTGCGAAATCACAAATCGAAAAGAGTATATGGATGCAGAACGCGACCTTATTATGTATCTACAGAAATACAAGGACGCTGACGACGATAAGATAGCTAAGGCAATGCGCGGTGAAGTGATGGTACGTATCAATATTCTACGGCAGATCTCCGCTCGCGGTAAAGTACGTGATGTTATTGAATTTGTAAAAGATTTTCGGGAGAATGGGAAGAAGATAATTCTATTTTGTTCTCTTCATGAAGTTGTAGACCAACTGAAACGTTATTTTCCTACCGCCGTATCGGTTACCGGAAGAGACTCACAGGACGAGAAGCAAAGAGCCGTAGACGCTTTTCAGAACAACCCGAAAGCAGATATTATCATTTGCTCAATAAAAGCCGCTGGTGTAGGTCTTACCCTTACAGCATCAAGCAATGTAGCCTTTGTTGAGTTTCCCTGGACGTATGCAGACTGCTGTCAATGTGAGGACCGGGCACACCGTATCGGGCAAAAGGATTCTGTAACCTGTTACTATTTTCTTGGCCGTCGGACGATAGATGAGAAGGTTTATCGAATCATCCAGGAGAAAAAGAATATAGCTAATGCTGTAACTGGTTCTACCGAGGATATTGAAGAAAATATCGTCGATATGGTTGCACGTATCTTTGATACTGATTATGATGATGAATAATTTAAGTCAATAAAGAAAGGAGTCAATATGCGTGAAGACATAATGTACATGATAACCTACCCAGATGGCACACTTATGATGAATACTCAAAAGTATTACCGAAGAGATTGCGTCAGGTACTGGCTGTCTGGAACTAATTGGACATGGAAACAGATGTACAAGAAAGGCTTTCGCTGTAAAAAAGTGAAAGTTACATTTGAAATAATTGACTAATAACAATTCAGTAATGAATATGAGAACAATAAAATTCAGAGGTAAAAACTTATATAATAACGAATGGATATTTGGTGACTTGATTCAGTACGAAAGTGGTGAAATGGCTATTTTCAGCAAGAAACTTTCCCAATATGGATGCGAAGCTACTGAAATGTTTAATAGAAGTAAGGTAGAAACTACAACTGTGGGACAATTCACAGGCTTATTCGACAAGAACGGAACAGAAATCTATGAAGGGGATATTCTTCACACTGTTACATTTGGTTTTGAACCAGAAGAATATACAGCTATTATCCTATATGATAATTGTCGTTTTCAACTTTCTAATGGTCGAAATTTATTCTATTTCGGGCAATCTGACCTTACAAGAATGGATGATACTATCGTGATTGGTAATATCTATGATAATCCCGAATTAATTATCCCATAACAAGAACTGATATGAATAAATTATATTTCATTGAGGATTAACTATTAACAAAAATAATATAGAATTAAATGAAGCGTCCACAGAGCAATGGGTTATTTGAAGTTACAGGAGGTCAAGAGAAAGAACGAGGTTTCTGGTGTATGAAGCTGATAACTTTCCTCTCCGCTAATAATGTAACAGATTGGGATGAATGGCATGGAGCGCATCTTTCTGCTATGTCAGGAAGATGCCCGTATGCTTCGCAATGTCCGATTCATGAGAGAACGATAACAGCAGTAGGTAGAAGACCAATACAATTTAGCTTATTTTGAATTAATGACTAAAGAAAAGTGTATTTTATGTGGAAAGGAAACGGTGTCGGTTATTAAAACCGATACCGGCTTTATGTGTTATAATTGTTATGCAGATCAGCGTAATCCTCCACGTTCAAAAGAAGTACATAATAACGAGGAAGCTCGCATACAAACAGAGTTCTTTAAACTTATTCCTCTATATTTTCCTAATATACCTGACAAACTTATATTTGCCGTTCCGAATGGTGGAAGTCGTCATGTACGGGAAGCTGCTAACCTGAAACGTCAAGGAGTAAAGCCAGGTGTTTCTGATGTGATCGTACTTATTCCCAAAAAGGGTTTTGCTTCTCTTTGTATAGAGTTTAAAACGAGGGTAGGGAAACAGTCAGAAGAACAGAAGGAGTTTCAAAAACAAGCGGAATCATGCCGTAATAAGTATGTGGTAGTTCGAAGTGCATCACAGGCAATCGAAGAATTACAAAAATATCTTTCTTAATAGAATTGAAATATGTAATACTGAAATTCCACAGATTGAAATAGCTTTTATATGATAGGGGAGAGGGCATCTGTTTTTTTTATATCTTTGCTCTAAAATTACAAGTATGACATTTGAAGAAGCAGTTTCTTTGGTTGACAGAATTAAAGATCAGGTTGTCGGAGCTCCTGTAAAAGGTAGGCTCATTGAATCTTTGTTCATTGGGCCTACAAACTGGGAAGAAATGCATGTTTTTATGAATATCTGTCTTCAAAAAGGGGAAGATGAAGCTATCGACGAGTTTATTGGAAAAAGTTTCTCTGTGTATGGTAGGTCTGTAACCTATATTAATCCGGATCTTCCTCGGTGGGATGTAACAGTGTTGGATGACTGGGAAAAAACTATTTATAATTAAAAACGAGTATCTTTAGTGAGCAAACCCTGACCTCTTTTGTTCTTAATGAAAAGAAGCAGGGTTATGAAAAAGCAAATAGAAATACATAAGATAGATATATCCAGCAATCTGCCGCTTAAATTTGCAGACGAAGGTATAAAGGCCGGTTTTCCTTCACCAGCACAAGACTATTTGGAACAGGCTATAGACTTGAATAAAGAACTTATTCGACATCCGGCTAGCACATTTTACGGACGCGTAGTCGGAGATTCAATGAAGGATGAGGGAATAGAAGAAGGTGATATACTTGTAATTGACAAGTCACTTGAATTACTGGATGATGATCTTGCCGTGTGCTTTATAGACGGGGAATTTACTGTCAAAAGAGTAAGATTAGAACCTAATGCAGCTTGGTTGGTTCCCTCCAATCCTGATTATCCCTTGATTAAGGTAACAAGAGATAATGAGTTTATGGTGTGGGGAATAGTAACCTATACAATTAAAAAGAACCGGAGGAAAAGATAATGTTCGGATTGATGGACTGCAATAATTTCTACGCTTCCTGTGAACGGGTATTCAATCCAGCACTTAACGGGAAACCTGTCGTTGTATTATCAAACAATGACGGGTGTGTTATTGCACGATCCAATGAAGCCAAGGAACTAGGTATAAAGATGGGAGTACCTGCTTATCAGATTAAGGATTTGGTGAGTAGTCACGGAGTTGCTGTATTCAGCAGCAATTATACGCTGTATGGAGATATGTCCGGACGCGTAATGTCTATTTTGGCAGGATTAGCACCCGAACTGGAAGTTTATTCTATCGACGAAGCATTTATCAACCTTGATGGCATTCAGGATATTCAATCACTTGGAACAAGAATAGTAAACCAGGTAACACGTGGTACCGGTATTCCTGTTAGTTTAGGTATTGCACCTACAAAGACGCTTGCAAAGGTAGCAAATAAGTTTGCAAAGAAGTATCCAGCTTACAACCGTCTTTGTATCATTGATACAGAGGAGAAACGAATCAAGGCCCTACAACTGACGAATATCGGTGATGTGTGGGGAATCGGACGTAGACAAGCAGCAAAGCTCGAAAAGCAAGGAGTGAAAACAGCATACGACTTTACGCAGCTTTCCGGTGCATGGGTACGCAAGAATATGACTGTTGTAGGAGAACGTACATGGAAAGAACTTCGTGGTATTTCATGTATTGATATGGAATCAGCTCCACCGGCAAAGAAGCAAATTTGCACCAGTCGCTCATTTGGTAAAATGCTTACTGATATAGATACAATGGCTGAAGCTATTGCTACCCACGCTTCCACTTGTGCAAAAAAACTCCGGAAACAAAAATCTTATGCAATATCCCTGATGGTGTTTATTCACACGAATAACTTTCGGGAAGATCTTCCTCAATATTGGAAAAATATAATTATACATCTTCCGATACCAACAAACGACACGCAAGAAATAGTACATTATGCGCTGATTGGACTAAAAACAATATTCATGAATGGGTATCAGTATAAGAAAGCCGGGGTTATCATCACTGAAATAACTGAAGGTGCCCAGCTTGGACTTTTTGATTCAGTGGATCGTGAAAAGCGGGAAAGACTTCAAAAGGCAATAGACAAGATTAACGGAGAGCATAACCAATTCGTTAAATTGGCTATTCAAGGAACTGGAAGAGACTGGAAACTTAAACAAGAACAACTCTCTGGGTGTTATACTACTGATATTAATCAGATTATAGACATTAATTGTAGATAGTATGTGTTTCCATAATTCCATGTCAGCGAAAGCAATAAAACTTGCCGCCCGATACAGTCGTAAATCGGATATTGTTGAAATATACCAAGATATGCTAAACGAGCAGTATCACGTGAATGCATTCAACTTTCCGAAATATCCTATTATCACAACCGCGGATGAGATACAAGTGTTCAACTGGGGATTAATACCATTCTGGGTAAGAACCGAAGAAGATGCGCAGGAAATCCGAAAAATGACTCTCAATGCACGTTCGGATACTATTTTTGAGAAGCCTTCTTTCCGGGAACCAATTATGAAGAAGCGATGTATTGTGCCGTCAACCGGGTATTTTGAATGGAGGCATGAGGGAGCAAAGAAGATTCCCTATTACATATATCTGAAAGATGAACCTATCTTTTCGATGGCAGGTATTTACGATCGTTGGCTAGACAAAGAGACAGGAGAAGAATATGATACTTTCTCTATTATCACCACTGATACCAACCCTTTGACTGATTATATCCATAATACAAAACATCGGATGCCGGCTATCCTATCTAAAGAGGACGAAGAAAAATGGCTAAGTCCATCTCTGACAAAGGAAGACCTTGAATCATTACTACAGCCTTTTAATGCTGACAAGATGGATGCTTATCAGATTGAGAATAACTTTATAAAGAAAGCTCCAAACGATTCGAGTATTCTACAGAGAGCACAAGAATAGGTAGCCAAATAGCTACCTATTCTTTCAACATTGTAATATATCTCTATTAAAGGATAGATTTAAAAGAAGTCCTCTCTACTTCTTCGATTCCATATCATGCCTCATAATATATTGCCATAGCAATATACTGTTCATCACTTAAATTAACAACCTTAATTATAGTATGAATTCTATTAATTGTTAAAAAACGGTTTACTTTAATTTCAACCTCTTGAAATGATGTTCCAGTAATAATTATACATTTAATCATAATAAAACAGTTTATGCAAATTCAATTTTCCTACCTACATATATTTCTTCCTCTTTATCGGAATACATATCTGACTGAACTAAACGAATATACGAACTCATTCTTGGATCTGCGAATCGATAAACCCCTTTAGTCAATCTTCTCAAAATTTTATCATCAGAATTAGAAACAAGTTTACTTAAATATTGGTTCAACCTTTGCTGAGTTATTTCTTCTTCGAATATAAGTTTATAAATAAATCTAATGTCTTTACTTCTTATAAATTCATCATAACATAGAGCGGTTGCATATAACACTTTACGATAAACAACCATTGTAGATGAGGACTTAACTGTTTCTTCATACGATTGTCGTAGAGAATTCTCACAATCAATAATCGACTTTTCTATAGCCTCATTCACTTCATCTATACCTATATTTTCCAGTTCATTAATAATAACAATCTCAGCAGCCTTCAATGATATTAAATGTGTAAAATGAGGGTATCCAGAACTCAATCTACAAATACGAAACATTGCATCTCTTGTAAAATTCAAATTTAATTTAGCAGAACCATTTTTTATAATATCAACAAGTTCTCTTTGAGACATTTTATCAAGTTTGATCTCTTTCAAGCATCTTTGTACAGATGGATGACCTGCTGTTAATTCTTCTGCAGATGCAGCTATACCAACTACAAATATTTTTAAAGATGAATTTGAATCACTCAATAATTTAATCAACTCTGCGACTTTATGTTTATCATCTTTATTCTGAATAGAATCAAACTCATCAATGAGCAATAATATATTTAAATCTTTTATTTTATCACAAATCCATGAAGGAGACTGGGCTTTATTTGAAAATCCACCATGCTCTGTACTTCTTTGATATCCAAACCCACTCACTGATATATTACCAGATGTGTTTTTAGTTTGAATGGATAAATCTATGCCACATTTCATTAAAACATTTTCAAAAATCGTACAGAAAGAGTCAGACTTTGAACATCGCTTTATGACTAATTCCTTCTCTGTTATTTTGATAAGCTTACTTGATGTAATATTGGCGAGTGAACTTTTTCCAACGCCTCTATCACCAAACAATAGTACATGTTGACCTGGTGTATTCAAGGTAGAAAGAATTTGCTGTACCTCCGCCATTCTCCCTCTAAATAGATTTTCTTGATTAATAGGAGTATGTGGGGTAAAAACATCTCGCACCCCACTTTCTTTTAATCTTCTTTCATCTTCATAGAATATTTCTTCAGTTTCACACATAATAACGTATAAAATATTATTGAGTATATACCACAACGCAAAGATATATAAAAATTGAGACCAAAATGAATATACAGCCTAAAATACTACTATAATACATCAAATTAGTTCACATCCCATATTATACTAAGTTCCCCGCCTATTTTAAGCTGACACAAAACAATTAGAGTTTTTTTATTCCTTTTCAAGTTTAATTTTACCACTGCCACATATTCCAACTCACTCCTATGCCTACATAAAAGCCATTTGGATAGCCATACCCAGCTTGTAAGCCAAGTCCCCAACGTTTATGTTTAGTAGGAACCGGTGCAGGTATTTTAATCTCCATCGTCCGGCTATATACCTCAATACTATCCAACTTCGCATCGTAACCAGATACCCATGCTTGATAAAGACTATCCTTATACATCTTCTGAATAATAGGGATAATGACTTCTGCCGAATCAGGTGTATAAGTATCTTGCTTTACCTTACAGGTATCCTTCTTAACAGGCAACTTCGCGTACTTATACCTGATTACTACACTATCCTTAGGTACTGGATAATAGAAAGGAATAGTTTCGACGTATTCGGTTGTATCCGGATGTGATAGCATTGACAGTTTTTGTTGGCGGTTCCATAAAAACAGAACCGCCAAGGCCAACAATACAATCAAAATCCATGGTAACGCTTTCATGGTCGGATAACTGTATTACGTAAGAAGTTGGTAAACTCGGAACGAACATCAAAACAGGGACACGCCTTAATATATTCTACCGGTTCTACTTCCCCGCTACCGTCCAGATCGGGCGAAGTATCACGATGTCCGAGTACTTCAATTATAGGATATTCCTTACAAAGCTTCGCGACCAATTCGCGTAGTGCTGTCCTTTGAACTGGAGTACGTGTATCTGCAGGTTTTCCAGATGCGTCCAAGCCTCCGATATAGCAGATTCCAATACTGTGCTTATTATACGAAGACTCTGAAAATCCTTTAGTATTACAATGCGCTCCGTCAATGCTTAGCGGTCGCCCATTCTCAACTATTCCGTTAAGATCAATAATGAAGTTATAACCGATCTGATTGAAACCCCGAGCCCGGTGCATCCGGTCAATGTCCTTTGCACGTAAATCCTGCCCGGCACGCGTGGCCGAACAATGGATGATAATTGCATCAATAGTTTTCATTTTGCGTCTCCTTTTTGTAAGTAGTTCGTTAAATAGGGGATGTTCTTTATAAACTCAACACTTAATACATAGTGCAAGAAAGCTACTACCTTGTAACCATTACTAGAGTTGGGTAGAATTTCTTTGATATTCCTTAGAATATTTACTCCATAGAAATAAAATACGCTGTACGTAATAAATGAGACACATTGCAGAGCACCTTCCGGATTTCCTTTATGCTCACCTATAAAATAGATACAACTAACCAAGGCAAAGAAAATGGTTGCTTCTACGATACACCTCCAAGCTTTTTTAAAAGAAAAACTCTCATGATTGATAAGGAGTGCAGTAAGCAGTCCACAAATGAAATTGAGGGCAAATACAGCAATAAGACTTTTGATCTCCCCAGAGATAGGATTGAGATAAGCAGCTATACCGGTAATCAATCCAATAAGTAAGTTTTTGAAATAATCCATAACCATTTATAATTTTAAATTAATACTTCGTTTCAATGCCTAATTTTATTTATCCAATTCATAACTATATTGTATTCCAATAATTAAATAGGCTTGGTAAATCGGAAAAACTTCTTTCTGAAGAAACCACTGACCTGTCTAACATTACGCCTCCTCCTGCTACATCGACAAAAGAAAAGTGTTTAGAATCAAAATTAATAAGTTCCCATTGTAGCCTGTTTGATTCAAATCTGGTAGCCATTAATCTTACAATAGTACCCTTGTTTTTCACAAATAATGAAATACCATTTCCTTTATATGATACAATACCGTAGTCACTAGCACTACCTATTCGCACACCGCCACCTATGGTGATGTTTTTATCAAGATATACCGTTAAAATTGAGCCTATATACATTTCGGAGTTAGGTAAAACAAAATCTAAGCTTGTGTTATCTTTTACTATGAAGTTCATCGTTTTCGGATATTTATCTTTCGTTGTTTCATAAGAAGTCGAAAACCTGCTGGCAAAAAAACCATTCAAATAAATCCCTCCATTCTTACCGTCTATTTCTATATTAGGAGCAAAATTATCATTCTCAAACTCATCTGAAGGGGCATTGCCTATATATCCAGTTTGTGATATTAGTTTTTCGTTTTTGAAAATTAATCCACCTAAATTAGCATATTCTGCTAACAACAACTGTGTAGCTACACTATCAAACTGTGCACCGAAGGTATTCCATTTACTCGTATCTGTAGGAGTTTTCCCAAAGAATACCCCGGCATCTATCCGAGTAACATAATATACATCATTGTACTTAACTACATCAAGTCTGTATTTAGTGCCGTAATATGTATTTGAATCGCTATAAACTCCTCTAAAAACAGTTGCAGGACTTTCCCCTTTATCCCCTGGTTCTCCTTTATCGCCTTTACCTCCATCTACTCCATTTACTCTTAATGGTACACTCCATTTTTGTAGCAATGTCCCATTTGCCGATTTCTTTGCAATAGTACACCATAAGTATTCAAGGGTGCTTAATGCAGGAATGACAGTATCCCAGCCATTCGGAATATCGGATGTATTTAGTAATTCCGGCGGCGTTGTATTTGAACCATTCTTAGCATACCGATATTCAAAATACGCACCATCCGAACCGTCATTTCCATCTTGACCGAACTTTGCCCATACAGCTGGGGAAGAGAATCCTCCCCATACGCCATTTGTTTTCTTTCTAACACATACCCATTCGTAAATATATGTTGATGTAACACCTCTAGGATCATCCACCCACCCATCAGGTATAAAATCATCGGTTTGTGATATTTCAGTAGGACGAGAGGGAGATGTAGACGCAGTAGTTCTCTTGTAAATATATTCATACCCATCTCCATCCATACCTTTCTCTCCCCATTTAGACCAAACAACAGGAGATGAAAATTCTCCCCATACGCCAGCAATTTTATATCGTACGCAGATCCATTCATATAAATAGGTAGAATTAACTCCTTGAGGATTATCCGACCACCCCAAAGGTACATAGTCCACTTCTTGGGATGTTTCAGGTTTGGTCGGAGGTGTGGATATAGTGGTTTGTTTATAGATAAATTCAACATCTGTACCATCTGCTCCATCTTTTCCATTAATTCCGCTAATACGTATTGGAGTGCTCCATTCTCCTACAACACCTGCGCCACTTACCTTAACCTGTGACATCCAAACATGCATTGTATTATTGGGAGATGTAGGTACTGAACTCCATCCGTATGGGGGAATATCACTGCCGGACGGAGTTGTGGGCTGCGTAGCTTTTGTCATATAAACATATTCTATATGATCTCCGTTTGTTCCGTCATCCCCCTTATCACCTTTATTACCATGAGAAGCAATAATAATCCAATAGGATTTATTAGTAGGTACAATATCCTTTGAAGGAGTTTTGCTAATAAATTTGTAAGAAGAAGCACCGTTCCCATCATCATAAGTAACCTCATCTCCTTCATAATATGTATATAAATTATTATACACACCTCTAAAACAACCGATATAACTTTCTTCTCCACTTCCACTCTGAATAATGGATCCTTTTAGTCGCAATTTGCCATCTCCCTTTGAGTTGAAATCTATAAATTGTTCATTATTACCAACTCTAAACGAATTGTTGACAAAATCAATGAAGTTCAAGCCATCGGAAGACACTACCATGTCAGTAGCTATTCGTCCAGGCAAAACTTCTGTAAAGCCATAAAGGGAAACAAAACTTCTACTACCTTCATACTCGCTGTTAAGCACTCCAGTGAGCAAATGATAATATCCAGCTATCTGTTCCATTTTAATAGCCGTTTCACTCAAGAGGAATGTTCCGGCTTGATTCTCCTTGCCAACTTTAGCATATAGATAATACTTCTTTTTCGGGTCAATGAGTGCCGGAGAATTGTATTCAGCCATATCCCAGTACTTGTATTCATCTGCTTTGTGAGAGGAAGAAAGAGAGCTAATACCTAGTGTCAAATGCTGAATGATTCCTGCCGGAGCATTCAGTATCTTTGTACTTGTATTGAAAGTGATATTGTGAGATTCCTGTACCGGATTCGTTTTTGAATTTACAAAACGGAATTGCAAACTTTCATCACCTACAAGCAGTTGCATGGTTGAAACGGTTATCGGATTGACAGAGCCGGAGAAGTTCAACAGTGCATCTTCAAGCATGGACATCGTTTCCTGTGCGTCGCGAAACCGCCTCTTTGTGAATTGTAGTGCATCCTTATGCTTCTCAATAACTGTCACCTCGTTAGTTTCGATCTTGTTCAGATCACTTGAAACAGACGTGCCTATCGGTTCGTTAGACAATTCAATTTCGGGTGAATACGGATTATTCACAAAACGTTTGATTCCTATCATCCGGATAAGAGAACCTTCCGGATGAAATTGCGTATCATAGAAATCAACATACCCTCCGAGTACTATTTTACCGCCGATCTCCAACCAGCGTTTCTTTGCCCAAATACCGTCCAATGTCCCGGTAAATATGAATGCTTTATCTTCATGTTCATAGAGGTATTTAGCAGCTTCCTTGAAAGCTTCCCAGCTCGCACCCGTTTGTGTGCTATCGTTACAGATATAAGCTTTCGGCAATTGAATTCCGAACACTGCGTATGTATCACCAACCTTCGGTCGCCAGACTTCCGGCTCCGGCATAGTAATACCATCAATTTCCTGCGGAACAATTTCAAATCGACGTGCCTCTTTCTTGTCTTTCGCTTCATGGATATACTTTACTTCGAACTCCTTGCCTGTAAGCATACCAGTCTGGAAAATAACCGTCATTGTTTCTCCTGCTATGAGACAATCTTCGAAATTCAATTCTTCAGGAATGTCTTTATCTACAAAGTCAAAGAAGTTATTCTCCTTGTTCACTTCAATAACAGAACTAACAGTACCAACACGGGAAGGATAAATTGCTGTACAGTCCAGACTATCTTCCTTTGCTGTTGTAAGTTCTTTATCAGCACGCATGATACAAGTTCCATCCGCATCGGTCTTATAGATACGCGCCTTAGTAGAATCGAAGCCCTCTTCATTCTCAAATTTGGTTCCATCAAATCGGATAGTCTTATTCTTTGGAAGTAACAGGTATTTAGAACCGTATGTAGAATAATCAATATTGCGATCTGTAGTTTCTACCAAAATTATTTCGGGTGGTATATCCCCAGAAGTCCTACCAACACCGACCTTGAAGCCGTGGCCTTTACCATACGACAGTTTCAAAGGGTTCTCCTTGTTATACTCAACTTTACGCAGATGGATAGTCTTAATTTGCTTTCCATTCACAGTTTCTTCAGTGATCTGCCATTCTGTTTCATATAGTTCTGCAAGTTGATTGAGAGCGTCAAGAATATAAGTGTGATTGTAGTTGATTACTTTCTCCGCTCCCTCAATGCAATCACCGACTTTCCACCCGGTACTCCGACGGTTCAGGTTTTCAACGAGTAGACGTAGATGTTCGTGTGCCTTAGCTGTATATGAGAACTTAATACTTCTATCAACGGTATGGCGTACTTTCCACAACATCGTATCAGCCTTCCCAGTTTCCAGAATCAATGTATATTCGAAGTTACGTTCACCGTTCTTCTTGAAATTGCTATCCTTCTTCAAGGAATAACGCTTCCCGTAGAAGTCACACCAGGAGCCAACTGGAATTTCAATATACCCCGGATGTGAAAAATACAAAGTGAGTGTATCTTCTCCCATGATAGCTTCATAAGAGTAGCTTTCATCCTTTACTTCGATTTTTATTTCCTTATCACCATTATATAAACTTATCATGTCCTTAGAATTATATCCTAAAATATAAACGTCAAATAGAAATGTATTGAATAATAGGCATAAAAGTAAGGAAATGATAGACGAATCATTGCCAAAATAATATATAACACACAACATCAACGGCATTGTCACGAAATAAATCAAAATGAAAAATATTTAAAAGAAATCACTCAAAATGTAGTTTAATTCACCTAAGTTCTCTCGGAACAAATTGTGCGTTGAAAGATTTTTCCAATGTTACGACACAGAACCTCGGACAGAATGGTTACTGTAAGTTTCCAAATGGACTGTTAATCCAATGGGGAAAAGTTTCAGGTTCTTCAGTTGTTAGCTACACCATAACTATGCCTACATCATTTTCTGATAAAAGTTATAAGATATTTGCAACAGTTTACAAGCCTTCATCTGACAGTAGTGTTTATTCCGCATCACCTATTGATGATTCAACTAAAACAGTTAGCCGATTTTGTATTAATAGAAATTACGCCTCTGGAGGGAGTACTGGATTATCACAAGAAACTTTTGATTGGCTTGCTATTGGGCGTTGGAAATTATGAAATAAATTATAACATTGAAATAAGAATGTATAACTTTAGTAGAAAATTGGTAGTCTTTTTTATAATCTTTTTTGCGCAAAGTTCTCTCGGGACTAATGCTATACAATTAGAATCACAAAATCTATGGAATGAAAAAGCACAAAATGGATATGTAAAACTAAGTAATGGGTTGTTGATCCAATGGGGGAAGCAACTTGGTTCAACGGCTACCACGGTTACAATTTACATGCCTCTTTCTTTTTGTAATACTGATTACATTATCCAAGGCTGTATTATTAAAGATGCTTATGATGGAAATGTATATACTGCTACACCATTAATTAATCCAACTATTAGTAGTTTTAAAATGGATAGAAATTTTGGTTCAAGTTCAGGAACAGGAGTTTCCAGGGCAAAGTATAGTTGGATAGCAATAGGACGTTGGAAATAACTAAATTATAAATTATGAAGTATTGGAAACAAGGATTCTATGACGAACCGGTAGACGGTTCAGTAGAAATAACAGAAGAGTATTATCAAGAGTTATTAGCAGGGCAATCAGCAGGGTTGATTATAGTTGAAAGCAAGAATTGCTACCCAATATTGGTAGAATATGAGTACGACATCGAAGAAGTGCGAAAAATGAAAATATCTGAAATACAGATATTTGACAAATCGGCCAATGTCAATTCTTTTAAAATTCAAAGGAAAAGTGTATGGTTAGACAAATCCACACGTGTTGGATTATTTAACTCAATTTCGATTGAGAAACAAATCGGTAAAACAGACACGGTATTGTGGTATGACGCAACAAAGTATATCATTCCTATTCCAGATGCTTTAGCAATGCTGAATAAGATTGAGATGTATGCACTAAACTGCTACAATGTAACACAATTGCACATCGCAGCAGTCAGAGCATTGCAGACTATTGAGGAAATCGAAAACTATGATTATACGATAGGGTATCCGGAAAAGTTGAGCTTTCCAGGATAACCAGTTTTGAAGTTGTATGCTTCAATTTCTTCTTTTGTTTCTAATTGATTGATAGCGTTGATATGCCTTTGTGTTGTGTCATAGCACGCAAGGGCATACAATTCTAACTGTTGTAACATGTCAATAGCTCTTTCGATTGATAAGACAAACTTTGTATCATCAATCCAGATACTTGTTTCAGATCGTCCGGCTTCTTTCTCGATATTGATTGAGTTCATAAGCCCTACACGAGTGCTTTTGTTTAACCAACCGAATACATTATCAATACTGAACTGATTCACTATTTGGGATGAATCGAACAATCGTAATTCATCAAGTTTTTGTACCCTGATTTCTTCAATAGTAGCCTCGTATACAACTAAGATCGGATATCCTCTGGTGCTTTCAACTATGAGTAATCCAGCTGATTGCCCTGCTAATAACTCTTGATAATGCTCATCTGTAATTTCTACCGAACCGTCTACCGGCTCGTCATAAAATCCTTGTTTCCAATACTTCATGATATTTGTTTTTAAATTATTTCCAGCGACCGATCGCAAACCATGTAAAATCCCAGCCAGTCCAAACGATAGCCGGAGTTGAATTTATTCCACGGGTAAGGAATTTAAAATATGATTTATTCTTATTATTAGGGTCATAACCCGGAGCATACACAAATGATTCACCTGTAACGTTTATCCCTCCAGTAAGATAAACGTTGTAATTAGTATCATAGAAGCTGGTAGGGAAATACAGACTAGTTGTCCCCGTTGCTCCAGCTCTTGTTCCCCATTGCATTAATAAGCCATTACTATACTTGACATATCCGTTTTGTCCCAAATTTTGACTAGCTACTTGAGTTGCATTAGTTCCGAGAGAACTTAGTAAAGTTTTCTCTGCGTCAGTCATAAATTTTCTAGTAGTACTTTCTTCAATCATTGATGCTGGATGAGAAGCCGGATGAGAGTAATTATTAGCTCCGGAGGCTATTCCACTAAGTTTTGTACGTTCTGCATCCGTCATAAAACGATGAGTCGAATCTTCTTCAACGTCCGTCGCTGTATGTTTATGAGAACTTGCAGCATAACTACCCTTAGGTTGGTATACTGAATCGTGGTTGTGATTTCCTGCAGCCTTACTATCCCAATTTGCCTTTTCTGAATCCGTGACAAATCTATGCGTACTATCTTGGTTAATATCCGTCGCATCATGACTATGTGATGAAGCAGCATAACTACCTTTAGTTTGATACACTGAATCGTGATTATGGTTTCCCGCAGCTTTGCTGTTCCACGTCTCTTTTTCCGTATCGGTAACAAAACGGTGAATACTATCAGGAGTTATATCCGTTGCTCCGTGTGTATGCGAACTCGCTGCATAACTTCCGACCGGTTGATATACTCCTGCGTGGTTGTGATTAGACGGAGAAGCACCAACCTCGGAAGCTGTATATGAAGGTTTATTCGGCTGCTTCGCCCACGATGAAACATCACTTGCCGGCATAGAAGAAGGGAAATCGCTAATATCTGAAACCTTATGTGTATGCGCTTTCGGTACACGTGTATCACTTAGACGTGCATCATTTCCCTCGCATACAGTTTCTTCCTCACTGCCAAAATTCTTATTAAAAGCAGAGTTTTTAGTGAATGCAGGTTCATAAGTACCAGCATGATTGTGATTAGATGGAGATGCACCTACTTCGCTCGCTGTGTAACTAGGTTTACTAGCAGCCTTCGCCCATGCAGATACATCGCTTGCCGGCATCGAGGTTGGGAAGTCGCTAATATCCGCTTTCTTATGCGTGTGAGCTAACGGAGTTCTTGCATTGCTTAACCGGGCGTCGTTACCCTCGCATACAGTCCCAGCACTAGTCCCAAAATCTTTATTAAAAGCTGTAAGTTTAGTGATAATCAGTTCATATCGACTATCATGGTTATGGGAGTCCAAAGCTGCTTTCAATGCCTTTCCCTGTTCGGCGGAAAGGACTTTATTAGTCCCTCCACTTGTCAGATTATTAACAATATCAGAAATATTAAGTTTCTTTCCTAGCTCTGTTGCCATCGTCGTGGCAAAGTTAGGATCATTGTTAAGGGCATTCGCCAATTCAATAAGTGTATCGAGAGCATCCGGAGCACCGGCAACAAGCGCATCAACCGCAGCTTTCACTTTTGCGTCAACTCCTGAAACAGCATTGTTAGCGGCCAATGCTGCTGCGTTGGCATCGTCCGTGGCTTTCTTTGCTAACCCTGTTTGTATTACAGATGCATCCTTGGCTGCATTTGCGTCATCTGTCGCTTTCTTCGCTAAGGCAGTTTGAGCTTCCGATTCAGCTTTAGCGGCATTGGCGCCTGCCGCTGCAATCTTAGCTCCTTCTTTGGCTTCATTAACACTACCAGCCACAGTATTAGCCGCATCCGTGGCTTTCTTAGCGAGGGCTGTCTGCTCAACAGACGCATTTTTAGCGGCATTTGCATCGTTAGTAGCTTTCTTAACGGCTTCAAGCTCTGCCGTGGCTTCTTCTGTTGCCTGTGTCATTTCCTGCACAATATCGGCATACTCTGACTTACGTTGAGACTCTGCTTCGACACGTTCAGTTTCGGCATTTACACGCTTAGTCTCATTTGATGAACGAGTACCTTCCGCAGTTTTACGCTCATCTTCATTCTGTTTTCTCTTATCTTCTTCGGATGATCGAGAAGTTTCAGCCGTGGCACGTTCGGTTTCAGCAGCGTTTCTCTTACTTTCTTCTGACACCCGGTCTGTCTCCGCTGACTTGCGGGCAGTTTCGGCAGATACACGTTCAGATTCGACGGTAACACGGTCAGATTCGGCAGCCACACGTGAGGTTTCATTCGTTTCCCTTGTCGCTTCATCTGCTTTCCGCTTATCCTCGGCAGAAACACGGGTAGATTCAGCGGAAGAACGACCACTCTCCGCAGTTTTTCGTTTGTCTTCTTCCTTCACACGTTCCGATTCAGCAGAAGAACGACCTGTTTCAGCGGTCTTGCGTGCATCTTCATTACTTTTACGTGTTTGTTCATCCGAGACACGTTCAGCTTCTGTATCAACACGTCCGGATTCAGCAATTACCCGTTTATCTTCAGCAGTTACGCGGGCCGCTTCTTCTGTCTTACGCGCATCTTCATTTTGCTTTCTGATATTTTCAGCAGAGGAACGTCCGGTTTCAGCCGTAACACGTTCTGTTTCGGAAGTCTTTCTTTTATCTTCTTCGGACACACGGGAAGTTTCGGCAGATTTGCGTGCATTCTCATTAGTCACACGTTCGGATTCGGCATTGCCTCTCGCTGTTTCAGCATTCTTTCTAACCTGCTCGTTAGATTCTCGTGTACCTTCGTCAGTTACACGTTTCTTTTCTGCATTGTCCCGTGCAGTTTCAGCAGTAGAGCGTCCACTTTCAGCGGTTTTACGTGCATTTTCATTAGTGATACGTACTGATTCAGCAACTTCCCGGGCTTGCTCTTCACGAGAACGATTCGTTTCGGCTGTCTGCCTGGATTGTTCGGAAGCATTGCGACGGGATTCATCAGTTTCACGAGTCGATTCATTCTCTTCAACTGTGGCTTCTAACTGCCTCATATCGGTAGTTGCTGTTTGTGCATCACTCGTAGCCTTGAGCATATTATCCAAGGCAGTCTGAATCTTCTCTAAACCAAATTTAAGGCTAGTCTTAACTCCGTTGATTACTCGGTAGCCGATAGTGAAGAAGCCTTTCATGTCGCTGGCTTCGTTCAGTTCTGATATTTTTTTCTTCTTTAATGGCATAGCAAATCAATTTAAATCTATATAAAACTCTCCGTCCTCTGTTATGATAAATTCGCCCGCTTCGGATGAAAGCAAGAACTCCGTTTCTCCGATCCGAAAGCTGGTAAATACGAGTTTCAAGGTAAATTCCCACCATACACCGTTATTTAGCATGAAATCATTCGTCTGACAACTTTTATAATAGCAGGGATAGCTTTCACTCCATTCATCACAATAAAATATACGTTCCGCGTCGGAATACTCATATCCTTCATCATCGACTTTAGCAGATAGCCGTGTTAAATCATGGAGTAGGGCATCGTGATTACGCCAGAACAATTCAACCGTCCCGGCCCGCATCAGGCATTTGAGAGATACTTCTTTGGTTTGGAATTTCACAACTTCACCATCGTAGATTGCTCCGTCTTGACGCTTGAAATTCTGTAATAGGTTCTTTTTTACCGTCGGAGCCTTTAGTATTTCAGCATTGCTACCTTGCAATACGACTACGCCATAATCGGATAAGTCTTTGTCATCAATCTCGTAACCTTTAGGCATTGGAAGCTCATTTACGGGCTCCTGGTATTCGTAATCGACTTCTCGGGGGAAGTCGTTACTAAAAATAAATTTAGCAACTTCAAGGCCCGGATTAATAACATAGCTGCTTTGGGAAGACAGACGTAACTTATAACTCCTGCCGATTAAGGGAAAGTAAAATTCATGATAACTCAAGTCAGAAAGTATATCAATCAGTCCACCAATACCCAAACTGCCTATATATGCAAACTCAATGCTTACTTCAGCCGTATCCAATGTAGGACTAGAAAGATCAAATTCCTGTCCGTCTTCTTCCGGCCAATCATTCTTGTCCGGTTCCTTCATGGTTGGAAATGCTACCAGGTTATTATAACTTCCCTTTGTAATACATATACCCAAGCTGGTATATGCCTCTATTCCGTCAATCAATAATTGCTCTTTCATCGCTTTAATGTTATACCTTTAGTGTTTAACGTGTCTATTCCCAGCTTTACAGCGTACATGAACTCTCTTATTTCCACAAGGTTAGATGTGTAATTGGAGATATCCGATAAATGGGAAACAATAGTATCATTACCCCGAAGCATTTCAGCCATATTCTTATCCATATTTATTAGATATGACAGTTTCTCTGCTATTTTCTCTGTTCCTGAATTAATACTCTTAACTTCCTCATTTATAGAATAAGTATGCGAAGTCATTACAGCAAAGCTTCCATCTAGTTTGTTGGCTGAATCTTGCGACATTGAAGCAAATCCTTTCTTTGATGCCTCACGCTCATCGTCGTTATCATTCCAGCCGAACATTTCTGCCATTGCATCTCGTTTTGCTTTCATTTCATTAGAGAGCTGTTGCCCTTCTGCCTTCAGTGCATTATACTCATCTTCAGTCACACCGTCATCCATAGCATTGTTAAGTTTTTCTCTCCAAGCCATTAAGCTGTCCATGAATTCTTCTTTAAGCATAGAATTTACGATGGCATTCTTCATATATTCCTCGAAGTTATCAGCGAAGTCAGCAGAATCGGCGTCCATATCATTAAGCAAGTCCTGAAAGTCTGAACGAAGAGAGCTGTAATCAAGAAGCGTGGTATCAGCTATTTGCTGTTCCAGCACCTCCGCTACCTGTCCGACACCATTTGCGATTTGATCTGCAAATTTCTGCGTGTCTGAATCAAGTTGAGACCAGAAGATACCGGCATGTTCCTGAAGTTCCGCAAGTTGCTCATCGGTCAAATCAAATAATCCAGTCATACGACCACCCATTTTCTTTTTAAATTCCTTTACGGACATGCCTAATGCCTCTGCAGCTTGTTTCCAACCTTCACCGGACATATCATCTACTTCATCATAACCCTTTGAGTGTGACTTTCCAGAAGCACCAGAATTTAAGTATTGTTGCCCCAGTACTCGGGCATTTGCGCTTTGTTCTTTGATATTGGCAATAGCAGCTTCATAAACAGCGTTTGCGGTATCTCCTGTCAAGGTCTCCGCTAACTCCAGCTGTTTCTCAATTATCCGATCAAGAATATTAATATAGGATTCATACGTTTCTTTCGCTTTCTCGTATTTTTCTGTCGTATCGTCCTTAGTGAACATACTGAAAATCTTTGTTGCTACCTGTATAACGGCACTAATAACAGCAAGAATAACAGATGCCTTCTCAACTGTACTGATAGCGTTAGCCGATGTATCTGCTGCCATTTCAACACCACTCATAGCAGTCAATGCAAAGGTCCCTATTTCACCAATCAATGAGATAATTTCACCAGCCGGTCCACCGATTGATTTTCCAACATCAGTTAATGCGTCTGATAATTCATCTAACTGTGCTTTTACATCTTTCTCTGCTTTCTTTACCTTAGCATCCTTCTGTACCACCTTATCTTTCGCCTCATTGTATCTCGAAGTCTTTTCTTTTACTTTATCCAAAGCCTGTGCCTCGGTCAGATAAGCTTTTGTGGAATCAATTTTACCAGTCTTTTCGTTGAATTTAGAGGACTTGACACCATTTTCAATCTTAGCACCACCTTTTACAGCTTCTTGAGTCTGTTTAGCATTTTCTAATTCAATTTGCGCATTAGCTAACTCTTCCTCTGCTTCTGCTAGTTCTTTCTTCTTGTCAGATAATGATTGAAACGGGTTACGTGAATCCAATTCATCCATAATTGATTGAATAGTACTAGTATATTCGCGAAGCTGGTCCGGAGAAAGAACTTTGGCAGCCGTACTCTTTACATTCTCTAATTGAGTAAGCAGAGAATTAAGAGTTTCAGAAGACGTTTCTTTCAGATTTTCAAATGCACGAACATACTCCGGAGACTCTTTCAACTTATCGTAATCCAGGCCCATCAATTCCATTCCCTTGTTTTTTGTCGCCTGGGCTATGGAACGATCAATCTGTTCTACTTGATCTGTATCTCCATTCTTTACTGCTTGTTTTCGTTGTTCCTGCAGGGTAGCAATATCTTCATTGAACTTTCGTTCAATAGCAAGGCGTTGGTCCGTATAGTCTTGATACTGATTCAGCAAATCAGCTAAATCATCCCCACGATTGTACTTTAAATCTGTAGTTTCCTTTTTTTCATTAGCAACTTTATCAAATGCATCAAACTGTTTCTTTACTGGCTCTGACTTGACATATACTGATGCATTGAAGATTTTATCTTTATTGTCAGGATTAGCATCAAAGGCGGAACGAGCATCTTCAATCACTTTTAACTTTTTGTCTTCAGCTTCGCGATCGATAGCCTGTAATTCTAGTTTATGATTGAGTTCCCTTTGTTTTAGAACCTTTTCACTGCTCTCTTTAAGCTTATTTATTTCAAGCTGCTCTAGTTGGTTTGCAGAGTCTTCTTTCATACGCTGTTGCTCTCTATTCTGCTTATCTAGCAGGAGTTTATATTTCTCCTGTTCTTCACGTAGCTTTTTCGCTTGGTCATCCTTCTTGGAAGATGAATCATAGACTTTTAATTCTTTTTCAGCCTCCTTTAGCTTCTTGACATTTTCTTTATAAGACTTTACCACAGCAGAATCTATCCCTTTGAACTTTCCGGCATCCATTTGCTTCTTTTGTGCTGAAGCGATTGATTCCAATGCTTTAGTAGCATCTTCTTTTTGTTTTGTCCAAAAGGCTTTATTTTGAATGGCAGCTTTTTCTTCTTCTTTCTTTTGTTCTTCCTTTGCTTTCTTCTGAATTTCATTTATTTTCTCTACTTCTTCTTTTGCAAGACGGGCAGACTCTGCAGCTTCATTCTTCTTTTTGGCTAATCGTCCAATTCTTATACTTAATCCTGGATCTTCAATACCATCTTTTCTATTTTTTTCAGCTTCATCGATAGCCTTTTGCCATTCAGCGGTAGCTGCATCAAGTTCTTCTTGCTTCATAACAGCTCTAACCTTAATCCCCATTACATATTGCTCATTTTTATCTTTGTTGAGTAGTTTTAAAATATCATGGAGTTCCATTGTTTTAATCTTCTCTAAATCAAGATTTTTTAAAACATTTGGCATTATAGATTGAAGTTGTTTGTATGCACTTAATTTATCAAATTGACTGGATGTTTCATCTCTTATAATATTGACAAGACTTTCTGCCTTATTTTTCAATTCATCAAAATGTTTTTTTTGAGTCTCCATAGCAGCATTATGCTTTCTTATAGCTCTTTCGGAGACAGATTCTGCTGTAGCACATTTGTAAATTGCATACCCAAGCCCTGCAAATGCGGCAGCTGCTAATACATAAGGATTAGTTAACATTGCAGCAGCATTTTTTAGTTGTGCAATAGTTTGAGCTTTGAGGGCTTTTGTCAATAAGATACGAGAAGATGTATTCTTTGCAATCATTGTTGCCTCAATAGCGTACAAGCCTTTCTTTAGGACTAAATCAGCGGCCTCAATAGCACGCTGTCGATTTACAATTGCTGTTACCGTTGCATATACTTGCTTAGCAGTACTTACAGCAAGAATACTGCCTTTGTATCCTGCAAGGGCAGTCGTAACAACAACTATTAATGCTCCTATTTCTTTCAATGCTTCTTGAGCGCTTCCGTCAGCAAAGGCTTCATTCATAGATTGCGCTGCACTGGATATTTCCTTTAAGATTTCTTTTCCTAACGGGCGAAGGGCAGCTGTTATATTATTACCAAGAAGCTTCATTTGATTCTCGGCTGATGAGGACATTTCTATAAAAGCAGCTTCTGCGGCACCTGTTGCATTTTTCATTTGTTCCAGATCGGACGCAGCACCTACTGCATTTTGTCCGGTTATCATTAGTGCAGCCTGTAAAGCTTCGTCGGTACCCAATAATTCTTTCATTTTTGTAGTACTTCCGTTTGCTTCGTTATAGATCAGCTGTAATGCTTCCTGGAAAGAACGTCCGGAAAAGGCTGCATCACCTAAATGGTTAGCCGTTCCCATAATTGCCGCACGTATTTTAGTCATCGCTTCGGCTGTTGGAACACCTTGTTTGGTTATTGATACGACAGCTGCTAGCACGTCTTCAATATCAATACCGAAGGACGAGGCAATGGGAGCAGCTTGAGCAATACTCTTTCCAAGTTCTCCCATTGTAGTTTTACCAAGCTTGGCTGTGGTAAATAACATATCAGAAACAGATTCTGCTTCAGAAGCTCCTTTTTTATATGCATTAAGAATTGTAGTGATAGCATCTGCCGAAGTAGCCGTTTCTGTAACGCCGCCGATAGCAGCCTTAGCAGATACTTTTAGAATATTCATAGCATCCGCTCCATCATGTCCTGCAGATACAATCTGATATAGTGCTTTCGCTGACTCTACGGCTCCGACTGGAACCTCTCTAGTCATATCAATAACGCTATTCATAAAATCGGTAAGACTGCCTTTTATCCCGCTTGAAAGAGTAGCAACTTCTTTCATGCTTTGCTGGAACTGCTTTTCGAAGTTATATGCTTCTTTGGCTGCTTGAGTAAAAGCGATTCCCGCACTAATGCCAATCCCTCCGAATACATCAAAAGCGGTAATTTCACCGGCCATTGCCTTTATGATTCCCATCGCTTCTTGACGCCCGGAATATAGCCCTGAATTATCTATACCTGTAGCGAAATATAACGCACCATCTTTATTCTGAATACCCATATAGCATTTATTCTTAAAATATAAAGAGGAGGTAAAATTTGGCTATTTCGAGAAGAATAAGCATCTTTGCAGTGTTCTAAGACCAAGGAACGATTTTTATTTCAACGTATTAGGGAGTTGATTCGCCTACTATACCACAATATAGGCTATCAATTCCCTTTGCTACATAATCCTAATGCGTTGCAATAGATTATGTTCCTTGGTCGGAAAGAATAGGGGAGAGATAGCCTTTTTCTATAATATATAAATTACTATTCATTAGCGCCATGACCAAGGAAAATGAGAACGTATCTGTAGCGAATAAAAGGAACTACACAGAAGAAGAAATTAATGCTGCTTACAAGAAGGGCAAGGATGAAGGAAGAATTGAAGGGATGCTCGCTTATCAGAAAAGATTGATTGAGAATCTACAGCGGGATAATGCATCTCTCAATCAGAAGCTTCAGGAGATTAAAAAATAATCCCCCATATCTTCACAGATACAAGGGACTAGAAAACATACTCTAAACCAATTTATAAAAAAACAGTTAACCTAATATATAAACACAATGGCAAATTACCTTATCGTTTGACCTTTCCAGCAATATCGTTATATTTCTTTATCCTGACTGTCTTACTAGGGTCATCAAAAGACGGAAGTTCTACCCACTCATAATCTCGTCCTTCAACATTTCCGTCTTCGTCAGTCATCTTATTACGCTGTCTCATCACAAATGAGTACTCCTGAAGTAATATCTCTATTAATCCATAGCTACTATCCAACGTTTGATTAAACGTTAATCCTAGAGCTTCCTTTGCAATAACTAAGAATCTGCTTTGGTTATATCCTTCCAGCTTTGCAGATTCTTCCGAGCGGCTATTATCTCCGTCTCTCGTAGCGGGCTCACGTTCCGAAGCATCGTGATAGAGGTACAAAAAGGGTGGTACCCTATGCGATATATGATTGCATTGAATAATATGCGTATATCCTCCCATGTCGTATTGTCAATGAGGGCGTTTTTAAACCATGCCGGCGGATCACTTGGCTTGTTATGAATGCCCAGGCAAACGACATCGAGAAGTAGTCCTCCATATTTATTCATCAATTCTGGAAAATCAGCATTCAGCTCACCATCTTTAACAATCATTTTATCAATATCTTCTTTTTCAATTTCAAGGAGAAGTGGACGAATTCTAAACCATGTCCGGACAGTGATAGGCTTTATTACAATACAATCACCGGGATCCTTTCCTTTCGGAATAGAATCTCGGTTAGTAAAATCAAATGGAATCTTGACAGGCTGCTCCGTTACGGATTCCGATTCTTGCTGAAATAAGTTCTTTATACTCATAATTTCCTCAAGGAGCCTAGCCCGTTGTACTTCCAGGCAATACATTCAGTTATTCGCGACTAACTTTCAATACTTTCGGCTCCATTCTTCAATAGTTTGCTCCTGCAGGCGGATTCGAACCGCCGGTATCTACATAACCAATGTAGCGCTTTTACCAACTAAGCTATACAGGAATCCAATTAGTTATTTCTTAGCTGCACTTGGGGCAGCTTCTCCGCCCTCGATATTCGCTGCATTTGCGGGAGCTTCTCCACCTTCAAGAATGCTAACTACTTCGCGCATGAAAGCGGTCTGTCTCTTACCTTCTGCAGTAATAGCAGACTGCATATATACACGAACAAGTAACAACTCTGCCTGCTCTGATCCCGGAGCCTGTGAAATCTTTGAGGCAATTTTACCATTGACGATGGTATAAACCACTTTCTTTCCGTCTTTAGGCAATGTCTCGCACTGAAACGTTTTTGAAATAGAGGGAGTGTTAATAGGCTTTTTCCAAATGTTTTTTCCTCCTGTTGTATCTACTTCACCGCCTGCCAGTTCTTTAAGGACTTCATTGGATGGAGTAGGGATGGAGAACTCAACATAATCTGTCGTATCTTTCACTAGCTCAACATAAAGGGGTTCTTCACTACCTTCTACTTCAATCTTCACTTCCTTGGGATCTGCAAAGTTAAATGCAACACTTCCTTTTGTCGGAAGAGGAAAATCTTTGAGGTCCGCTCCTGGAACACCGTCACCGACTGTTCCGAATTTAATTTTACCTACGCCCATAGCGATAGGTCTTACTTCTCCTGCCATAATTATTGATCTATTAAAATTTCTAATCTAATATTTGTACAAGCAAAGCCCTCTTTCAAGTCCGGCATTGGAACACTCCAGAGAACTGTCACTTCTTTACATGTACCGTCATTGCTATTGATTGAATCAAGCGATTTCCTTACCTTACGCCTAAGTTCCTTCATGCGCTGACGTCGGGGCATGCCGTTTTCATTCAAAGGGACAAAGATATTGACGTTAACAGGCACTTTATTAATGAAGTCGAGCTCATTCAATTGCAGGTGATTGATAATGATATGTTCATTAGTAACACCCGATTCCGATGCATCCTTGTAAATCATAACATTAGTTTTTGCAGTAATCACAGCATCGTAGACTATATCTACAGCGTCGAATTCATCCATAATCAAATCTTTCTAAAAACAGATTTCAATGTATCTCTTAGATATTTCTCACATTGCGTATTAGCCCCTGAAACGACTTCATATCCTTTAGCTTCCACGGCAGCCGCATATTCCATTCCTGCAACACCTACCAATACATAACCACCAGTATACGACAGTGAGACTTCTTCTGCAAGCCTACGACCTTTATACTTACCGGTTGTCTTATCAGTTCCTTTGTCGCCCTCCTTAAAGTTTTCTGTAACCACTTCGCCATCTTTGGCTATTATATATCCAATAGAGCTTCTAAGGTTACCTGTTTGGTCTTTATATGAACCACTCCGACGAGCCACTTCGATAAACTTTTCACCTCCAGCTTGCAGGAAAACAAGCATCTTATCTTCTGCCTTACTTTGAAAATGGTCGAACCAGCGTTCCATTTCATCAAAGGTGAATAGGGGAGTCATGCCGTTTTTCATACGTTGATAATTGAATGTGATTGATAAGGTTCCCAACAGATAATCGGTACGTCAATACCTTTGGAAGCGACTTTCAAACGCAAAAACTTACTACCTGATTGAGGCTGAATTTTGGTATAGAAATAACCATGCACTTGCGCTTCATCACCAGCCGAATTACGTTTATAGATAACAGTACCATCACTTACAGGATCATAATGTCCAGGAACGGATATTTCAATCGGTTTCCCCGGAACCCATTCACCGTTTACTGTCTTTCCGTTAACGTCGATAGTGACTATCGCTGTATGTGGATATCGTTTTACCATCTGTTACCAGCCCTTCCTTTGATAATGATTCGCTTGGCAAGTTTAGCCGCCTTCTCCGGTTCCCCGTTCTCTATATACAGTTGCTTTGCAGTCTGAATATAAAAAGAACGAGGATGAGTGATAGAAAGCTTGTTTTCACTGAAATCCGGTGAGTTTACCATCATGGCATAAGTATCAGCGACACAAAGACCGACTTGCTTCATGCTTTCAGCAGTACATTCTGCTTCGGAGTTGATACCCCGCTTAATGAAGACTACCTTATCCAAGAAGCCTTCCATATCCCCAATAGATGGATATTCCAGTATTGTTTCTCTGATTGTTGCCATTATAGTTTACTCTTCATCTGTTTTTTCAGTATCTTCATCGGCCGCCCATTCCTTGGCATCAGTTTTCATGATATACATTGCATCAGGATCGTTGACTACCGGGATGGCATTAGCTTCTGCTTTAGTCCATTCCTTGAAAGGTTCAAGCTCTGACCACTTGCTAAGGAATACAAAGTCCTTTTTCAGTGTTGTTGCTTTCTTCTTGTACTCGACAGAATGTTCCGCTGCAATAGGACCATGTTGGATGTCTCCGCATTGTAAATCTTCCAAGAAACAGATATTAGCGGCTTCCCATGGATTGATCGTAGTGCGATTATGAGCAGCATCTTCAATACGAACAGCCGGGCTCACCAAGACAATCTGAACACCTTCTGTATTCTCTTGTGCTGAGAGATATTCATTGATAACTTTCTTGGAGATAGTCAGCTTTTCTTTCTGATTGATCCAGCCTTTAACTTTCTCGATAACGGCTTTCTGTTTCTTCAATAAAGCAAATCGATCTTTGCGCATCACTACATACTTAATGGTAACACCATCAGCAGAGGCAGCAACTACTGTATCTTCAATGTCTTGCAATCCGTCTGCCGTGTTTGCATTTGCCCAGTCAGCAGCGGAAACCTTTTTATTTTCATTCTTCATACCACAACCAACAAATTCCTCGGTAACAATACCGTTATTATTGCTTGAGTTTAGAGTGAACCCACCTTTAGACATCAGCTGCATACACCACCATTCGAAACGTCCACGAACAGCGTTATATACAAAGTCCTGATCTTTGAAAGCGAGGTCAAGGATCGATTTCAAATCCGAATCACCTTCACAATCCCGGCTAAGTTGTCGGTATTCGTTCCAATCGCTTTCATTCATACCACGCTTAACAGCAGTCTTTGGGATGTCACCTGACATCTTACCTACAACTTCACGCTTCTTTTGCGGTGCAGAAGAATCAAAACTGATAACATCTGCAATAACAGGAGCACCTTTCTCTCCGGTCAAAGTTTCCCATTTCAGAGAATCTTTCTGCTTTACACCGAAGAAGTTAGGGAAGAACACCGGCTTAACCTTACGTGAGTTAAGTCGTGCTCCCATGTTCTTACGGTTCACTTGTTTAATTAAACTTCTTTCCATATATCAATATTTTAATGGATTAGACAAAACGGATAAAACGTAGCAACGCTTTAATAGCGTCGTCAACAGGGTAGGGTATTACTGCTTCATTTACAGTACCACGCACCAAGAGGCCTGACTGCTGGTTAGCTACGGTCACATCAACCTTGTTCATAGTGATAACCTCTGGTGTATATTTGAACTTTGTAGCTTTGGCAGCAGCTTTAGCAGTAACAAGAACTAAGACATCATTAATCTTTGCGGCTCCAATAGCTCCGGCAAGAGTTATTGTGTCATAAGCTGCATTGGTTTTGTCGATTGAAGAGATTACATCAGAAGCTCCGGTTAAAGCACCGCCGATTGTAACAGCTTCCCCAACTTTAAACACATGATTCTTTGCGATTTGAATAGCAACAGCATCGGCAGCCGCGACAGCAGTAACTTTTCCGGTTTTAACAATATGGTAAAGGCCATTAGCATCTTTACCCACAATTACAAGCGGAGGAAGCTCGTCGATGATTCCCTTCAGTTCCGCGCGGGCAATAGTTCCACCGCCCTGAATGTCCTCGATAATCTTTTCGATACCAGGAGCATACTGAAATTCACTTTGTTTTTTTCTGAACATAGCTTTTAATATTAATAATTATTCTTCCAGACCAAGGCTAGCAGTGCCATTATCAGAGCTTTCCTCGTCCTCCATTAACTTCAACCATTCCTGTTCGGTACGTTCTTTGGGCTTATAGGAATTAGGCTTATAATCACCACCTGCAACCTCATCATCAATAACAGATTGTTTGATTTCGGCATATTCTTCCTGCAGCTCTTTTATCTGTTCTTCAACAGAATTTTCAGAGTTGACGTCAATACGATTGAACCATTTTGCAGGGAGTTTAGCATCTGCAAACAATGCTTTTGCAGATGCCTGCTTCGTAGAAGTAGTGACTGTTTTAGCGACAGTAGAGACAGATGCAGCCAACTCGGAAATCTGTTTCTGCTGGGCTTTCAACAACTTAACAACAGAAGCAGGCAAGCCTTCTAAATCTTCGTCCTCGTCTTCATCTTCTTCGTCATCTTTCGGTTTCTTTGTTTTCTTTGTCTTTGTCGATTCAACAGGTTTACCGTCTTTCAAACCATGTTTTTTCTCATAGGCAGCAATAGCAGCATCAATACTGGCTTGACTGCCTTGTTCATTTGATACCAAGTCCGGAAGAATATTATCCTTGAATAGCCCAATATAGTTATCCAGGTTCTCTTCACTTTCGATGTCGAAAAGAGCTTGCACCTTGGCCGCATACTTTTCAGGAATTCCAGCTTTTTTCAAAGCTGCTTTGATGGTTGCTAAAATCTTCATACTTTTTTCCTTAAAATATATTGGGAGTAAATTTTTCCTGCTTATATATTTTATTTCAGAACCAAATGCATACATTTGCAATATGGATAAGAAGAAAGAATATAAAGTCAAAGCTAAAGCACTCGCTCTTCAAAATGGATTCGACCAAGTTTCCTACTATGGAGAATGGAATGGCTATTTGGCATATACAGCATCCCGGAAAGAAGACAAGGAGTGCTGTATTGGATATCCTCAATTTATCCTAGTAAAAGATGATACTGCACATCTGGCACCATATATACAATCACCAGATATCATGGGTATAGTTTCCATGCCAAAAGATTACAGCGAGACATTGCTATAATTTTCTCACTATTCCGTCAATAATATCAGTATTCACTAATAAGTTATCTACACGAAGCACATTTACCCCATATTGTAGTTTTATTCTCTTTGATATGTCAGCCCAATTAACAATTTTGCCATTTTGAGGGTCATAAAGAACAATCTTTCCATTAACTAATTTTTCTAAGGTTATGATATGCCCGGAATTTCCACTTTTCCAAGAGAAATCAATATGATATCTTCCTGGTTCTTTTACCAATTCTATAATCTCTTTAGTAAGTGCACTAATATTCTTGCTTTTTAAAGCACCTGTTCTAGTTACATCATATACACCTCCTGCTCTCTTTTTGACAGGTGTTGCCATAGTTTCTGGATCAATCCAAGCCCAATTTGTTTTGCTAGACAGTTCGTAAGGAATATTCCCGGCTTTTTGAAGATTAGGCAATGCTGTTACATCATATCCACGTCGCCTTAATTCGTTTGCAACAACGCATGATTGACAGTTTACACCATATTCATGGCTCTTACTGAAGTTTATATTTCCCTGTAGTTCATTAGCTTCTTCGAAAGTCATTTCCTTACCTCTCTTAATACCAATTTTTTGCTCAATCTTGGTTTGATTGAAGTTTCTCGCAAATCGTTCTTCCCATCTTTTTTGAATATCATTTTTCTCTGCATCAGTTTTGATGCGTTTAGGTCTAGAAACCTTTATAACTTCATTCGTAATAGGTTGGGAAACTATTTCTCTTTGTAGTCCTCCATCATTGGTAAAGTTATCCTTATACCAGAAAGCCGATTGCAATCCATCTTTATTCTCTCTGACGAAATCCTTTGCTCTCTGGGGAATGTCTGTAATAACCTGCTCTTGCGGAACCGTATCATTTAGCAAGAAATCAGCAAAATCTTCCGGCTCCATGGTGATAGGAGTGGCAAAGCAGATACAAAAAGGATGAAAGCCTGTAAACTTGAACGTTTTCGGATATTTACCTACCATCGCATCACAGATCTTGCACGGTCCTCGATTATTGGCCGAGCGATGTACCTCAATACCTAATATGAAGTCCTGTTTGCTCCAACGTTCATAGTCGGAACTTCGGTAAGCTGTATTCGTAGTTGTTGCAGATGTCCGGAGAGCGTTCTTATATGCAGAACGATAAACGCCTTGCCCTGGGTGGTAATCTTTCATCGGTTGAGACAAAACTAATTCGCCTTTCTCATTCCGGATCCTGCGAAAGCGTTTTTGGGGATTTTGCAAAATTTGCCGTATATCACTACTGATTCCGTTTGAATTACGTCCGGCAACTACGCCGCTATCAAGATAGAATTCGAGTTGCGATTTTGTCTGCTGTGTAATATTCCAAACTCTATCGGATAATCTTAAACCGTTGGAATCTATATCATTCTTTAGAGCTTCAAATGCAGATAGACTGTGAGTAAACATTCCATCCTTAGTTGCACTGGAAATAGACATTCCCTTGATGAATTGGGAAATAAAATCATCATTCTTTCTCTCGGCCCGATCCCAACCATCCTTTTGAAATGCGGAGATATTAGCATATAGCATTGATTCAAGGTTTAGCAATTCCCGATCAACCGCACTCTCTATTCCTTGATTACTTATCCATACATTGTTTTTTCCCGTATCAGACCATTTACGGAGATACGGGGAAACAGAAAGTATAAACTGGTTAAAGATATTGGCTATTACAGCTTGCTGTGCAGCAACTTTCTGTATATGCTGTTTGTCGTAGAAAGAAAGTCCAGGCATATATTATAAAGTTGCTCCAATAAATGAATTATTCTGTGCGGTTTCTTTCTCATCCTGCTTTCTACGATTTAGTTCGGCTTCTACATCATCTGTGTAGGGTGAATTTTTAATAATCGTCTCTTTGCTATTGAATTGAGAAGCGGTTTCAAGGTTCTTAAGCTCTTCTGCCAAATCCTGTGGGAGAATACTGCCAAACTCTACCTCAATGTAGTTGTCATTTAACTGTGATGCATATTTTGTATGTGTGATATTTGCCATTCCTGCTTGAACTATTGACACGGTACGTTGAACTGCAGGACCAAAGATTTCCATATGCTCACTGGCTTTAATTTCCGCGTCAATCAGCATAAATCGGCGAGATGTTCCGCTTAGATTACCTAATCCCATTAACTTGTTCATTGATAAATCAGGGCTGGAAGCTCCGGAGTGTATAGCATCATCCAATTGGTTAAGTTCAAGTGTTACGGATTCGCAGGACTGCTGCCACGCTAAATAATCTGCATCACCATGATATGATGTACCGGTATCAGGGTCTACTTCCATTCCGAAGTTCAATTCTTTGCCTACAGTTTCTTTACTAGGCAAGTTTGCAAGGCCATAGGTTTTTAGAATTGGTTCAGAGAAGTAATCGTTCGTATCTGACAAACGGGAAAGTCTCATCTCTTTTTTATCCATCAAATTAGCAACATCATCCCAATCAGGACAATCGACTTCGGCATATACTATCGGAATCTTTCCAAACAGGTTTTTTGTCTTTTTCACCAGCCAAATGCCGTCCATTACTCCGGAATAGATAACATCTTTCGTGTATATCTTCACACATTCACAAGTACGGCCATTGACTTCTGCATTGTATTTATAGAGAAAGGCGTCCATATCGTCGTCTTCATCGAAATGTGGATAGAATTCACATTCGACATTGTTATCTTTAGGAGTAGAAAGAATCTTAACCTTTAATTGGCTTTTTCCATCATCCCGGATAACTGGATAGAAAACAATAGCAGCTTTGGTTTCAGACAATACCTTGCGAGCAAACTCTTTCAATACTGATTTCATCTTGAGTTTACGCTTGTAGACCTTTTTAAACTCGCTGAAACCGTTGTTTGAATCTTCGGCTGTGATAGTCATTTCACCACCAAACAGAAAGGCAACAGAGGTGCGAACTATTTTCTTTGGCAAATTGGTCACAACTTGAGCGACTTCTACAGTTTTATCTTCTAGTCTCTTTGGCTTTTCGGCTCCTGTTTCTGGGTCAATCTCTACTTCTGTATCCGAATATACAGCAATTTTCTTAGGCTCCCGATATCCGACAGACTCTTTGCGTCGGGTTCTATCACCGTTGTATTCCTCCATATATTCACGAGGGTTACGATTTTCACGGGTATCAACGCATAAATCACCTACTATGCTACCGAAGTCTTCATTTCTTAGAATGTCCTTAATATCTGGCATATACTTTTCTCTTAAAATATATACGTCAGTTAATTTATTCTACTTAACTTTGCGGTAAACTCTAAAACAAAAGAATATGGATAAAGAAGAAATTGTAGGATTAACTAAACAGTTAGACAGATTTTGCGACTATGCAACAAAGGGATTGTATGAAGTATTCCAGATTATACAAAAAAAAGACTCTAGTGCAAGAATGAACACAGATTTGACTCTAGTAACTAAATTAAATTCCCAAGATACGGATGTTCTTAGATATACAACATATCTAAAAGTACTTAGGGAAGCTAGATCTGCAATGAGGGCTATTGAATCATCTTTTAATTAAAAACGAATGGAGGTGTGATTTTTTAATAATTATACCTCCATATTATCCACGCCCCACTTTACGAGTAGATGTTTTTAACTTCAGCCCAAGCGATTCCGCAAACTCTGCAAGGATGGTCATTCCGTCGGGTGCATCATCATGTGCATTGTCACCTTCACGTTTATAACTAGTAAGCGCTTTCATGAAACGACCGTAGTCTGATCCTTTAGAGTATTCTGATTCATCAAGAAAAGCGCAATGTTTCTTTATCCAGCCAGCCTTCATAATGATACGTGTTTCCTTGTGCTGGGTTGTTGGCCGGGCTTGTATAACACACGATTTCTTTTTCGATGTAACAAGCTTACGCACATTGATAGCAAAGATACGACCACCATTATTTGACTCAATGCGTAGCTGGTCGCATTCGGTATCTATTACCATTTGTGCCAGGCGCGGTTCTGTAACTTCAACAGGATCCTTTGTGAAAAGAATATCGGTAATGAAATATTTTGGTCCGAACACCTTTGCGAATGGTGCGCAGAAATCATCATCTCCTTTATCGGCTGTATCACAAGCTCCGAGTGTCCCATCAGGTTTCTTTCCTGCAATATCGGCTAATTTGAAGCGCATGAGAGACGATTTGGGGAATAGTAACCCTTTGGCTTCGAATGGTTCCTGCATATATTCGGCCATCCAAATGCTTTCGTCGGTTTCAGAACGTAGTTCCCGGTAATATTCCGTAGTATGTACATCAGCGCAAAAAGTTTCATCGTTTTCATCAAGAGCTGCGATCCGGATGATTTCATTATACTTGCCGGCTTCTTCCATACGTCCGAGGACATCACTAGAAGACCAGCGGGTCCCGATGTCAATCATACAACAACTTCCCTCAATACGGGAGTCGTGCGTACCTTGTTTCCAAGACCATACCTTTTCATTGTTATTGTCAGATAACGCATCTTCCAGGCTCTTATATAAGTCGTCGGTCATGGCGAGCATAGACGCACCGAAGCCGATCACGGTACCGCCAACACCGCCACCGAAATAAGATACCTGGCGAGCGCCTTCCACATTCCAACTCTTCACATTCTGTTTATCACCTTTCAGATGAATATCAGGGAATATCTCTTTGTAACGCTTAGATTTTACAATATCACGGGTATCGTATGACAGCTTATTGTAAAGAGTATCAGAGCAACAGTTACGCATTACAGATTCTTCCGGGAAGTGACCGTACATCCAGGCTATAAACAATGAGGAAATATAAGACTTACCGGCACGTGGCGGCATACTGACAGCAAGGCGGTAGATAATATTAGCTAAATAGGAGGTATACACACGCATGAACGCTTCGGCTACTTTCTTCAAGAATAATCGTTTGGCAAAGAACTTTGGATCATAGTATAAGCAGAAAGCCCAGAAATCATTCCGGGCTTCACGCTTGCGAAGTATAGTTGCTGCTTTCGCTTGTCTAAGCAGTATTTCTCTTTCACTCTTTTTCTTTACCATCAATAATAGCCTGAAGTTGTTCGTCTGTCAATGATTCCAATTCATCACCAAGGTTTACATTCGCGTCTACTTCTTTCTTGTCACGCCATTTTTCCGGCTGTCGATTCTTCAACCAGAAAATAGCGGCTGTTGTATCAGGAGGATAATGCTCTATAAATTCCTTCGAATCTGTAATCTTCCCGTTCGATGTTGCAAATTTTGTTGCTTTACAGTTATACCCAATAGCACGGTTATAGAGTCTCGATGCAACGTTAGCATCTGCTATATTTTTCCCTTTTTTTAGGGACTCAAGAAATTCGGGATAATCCTTCTTCCATTTGTTTAAAGTCTGCTCTGAAACAGAGAAGAATTCGGAGAGCTCTTTATCTGTTGCACCCAACAAACAAAGCTTTAGAGCTTGATCGGCATACTCTATTCTGTACTCTGATTTACGCCCTCTTTTTTTCTTCTCGGCCAGATTCTTCTTCTCTGTCATAAACTAACAATAACTAACAAATTGTGATAACTCTTGCCTTAGCTTGGATAATCTTCAAATTAAAATATAAATAGGGGTTACTTTTTACAGTTCTCTGGAATTACTTTAGGAACAGCATTATTCCAATTAATACTATGGTGTAGGCGTCTATACACACTTCCCATTGGGCGTATCTTTGTACAAGAAGGAGCATACATAATTGTGTAGAAAGACTTAACATAAGTCCCACTATCTAAATATATATCAGTCATTCCGCCATTTGATTGTTGAGTTGTTACTTGATTCAAAGAAACATGCGGAATCTGAAAAAACAAATTTCCTCTACTTCCTAGTAAAGTGTAGGTGTTTACATCTTCATTAATTTTACCAAAAAACTTAAAAGGCATGTTTGTATCACAAATAAATGAGTTCATTGCTTTCCGTTTAAGTAATTCACCACGAACTATATTATTCTGCTTTCCTCCGATAAAATCTCCTCTTTGAGCTAATGCAACAGCTAAAGCACCTGTTTTATTTTTGAAATCAATTAGAGCATCAAGTACTTTATCAAGATTGATAATGTTTTTCTGCTTCATTTCACCATATTGATTATAAGTGTATGAGAATTCCGTATAATCATCATCTAACTCAATAAAATATTGGTAGCCTTTTTCTTTTGCTATTTCAAAAGAAGCATTTCTCGCATAAATAATAGCTCGACGATCATTGAAGTTATCACCCTCATCTGTTTCTGATGCTATTTCTTGTTTGTCGAATACATATATGTTTTCGTAGTTTTTGCGATAACGATCTATCTTCAGATCTTCATTATCTAATACTATGATAATATCACCTGTATAGCCACATTTCCGTAATGTTTTTACTGTATGTACATTGTCAGGACGCCCATGTGTAAGTATCAATGCAACGAAGCTATTATTTTTCATCATTGCTATAATCCTCCAAATATGAGTCTGACAATTCTTTCTTTAAACAAACATATCCTAGTTCAATAGCTTTATTAAAATCTATAATGACAAGAGCTGAATTTTCCATTAAATTTTGAATGATGTTGTTTGAATGAGCATAAAATTCAGCAATTTTTCCATAATCGAAAACAATGTGCCTTGAAGCTGCAATCTGAAGAAAATCTTTAGTCTGCTTGTCTAAATTACACTCCTGAATTTGTTTCATCAGACAATTGTAAGTTTCAAGATTATAGAGTTCTGATATTGCAGGTTTATTGCCAGTCGGTGTATAGATTGGAGATACTATTTTTTTTGTATAAAGATTATTATCTTTCTCATCGTCAGAATTAGGGATATCAGTCGAAAGTTCGATCTCGTCTACTGAAAACTCCCAATCATTCAATACATCAGGCGAGAAGTTTTCTATCACTAACTTCCAATCGAATTCAGAAGTATCGGAAGTATGATTGTCCGCTAAGGCCAGCAGTTTTCTCTTTTCATCTTCCGTAGATAAGTCTTTGCGTTTAATAACAATAAGCTCGGTACCGTCAGACTCTACAACACGCACTTTGAGACCTAACTTTTGAGCTTCTTCATAGACGCCGTTTCCAGCGATTAACACATTATCACGGTCGGCCAATACGGACCGACCAGCTCCACATTCAACAAGGCTTTTGTGGATAAGCCGCTTGTTTTCGTCCCCATGGATACGATAGTTCTGGGGATCAATCTTAATTTCTACTTTTTCTTCCATGACCAAGGAATTTCAACTAAAATATAAACTCCTTGGCTGTTTTCTTTCATTATGTATTCTCTTAAATGCTGTTTTTAATTTAAATAATGAATTTTCTATTAAGATAAGCGACTATATTATTAATCTGACCAAAGATTAATGATATAGGTCTTGCTTCTGTATCCAAGCCCGATATATCAAAGTCTATAATTTGATCACCCTCAATACAATTATAAAGAGAAGTATACAATTGGTAATCTCCAATCCCATGTGTTATTTCTCTATAATATGAAATTTCTATCTTATTTTTTTTAACTTCAAAAGTAATTTTTTTGTCAAACGTAGAAGCTAAAGCCCAGTATTTACCTATTATCCTCACAAATTCATCAAAAGCAGACTCTATATCAATATCAGTGAAGTTGAATCCAAATGCTTTCAATAAAGCTAACAACTTTGTAAAGTCTGAATCATAAGTTAGATATTTGCCTGCAAATCTTTGATTTAGTATTATATTTTGGGCCCTTATTAGTTTATTAGCATTAACTATACGTTCCTTTATTATACGCAAATTACTTTCTACAGTTTCTCTATTATCCATCGATGAAATTATGATATCTGATAGTATGTCACAGATTTTGTGGTATTTCTCCAAATCTTTATCCAATAACACATTAGTAATATACCATTTCACTTTTTCCTTTAAAGAATAGATATATTCTTTGCTGTTTGAGAATTTGCTTATATAACCTATAAAATCAGTCTTTTCTCCATAAATATGCGCATATATATTCTTGATATTATCAATATCACAAACTGAAATAATTTTGTCTAAACAAAACTTGTTACCTCCACAGGTTGTTTCAAATTCGACAACACCTGGTGTATGTCTATCAAAATGAGCTGAAAATACATTTAGAATTCTAAAGATGTGAGCAGGATCTATTCTGTCAAGATCTTCTATAATCAACACCACTTTCTTACTGGAACACTTCGCTTTATATTCGTGAATTATATCACATATCAATTGCGAAATAGCATCAAACTCGTATATTGATCCTTTTAAAGCTTCAAATTGGGTAATATATAATTCAGATGTTTTATCAACAGACACAAATCGTTCCTTATACGTATCAAATTTATTCTTGACTTCTTTCAGTTTTTTAATTACGCTAGTAATATTAATATCAACCCCATAGAAATTTATATCAGGGATTACACTTAAAATGTTGAAAAGTTTATCTCCTGGATTGGTCGTGAAAAAGTAATAGAACAATGAAGCAGTATTCAATTCTATTTCATTGATATTAATTTCCTCACTTGAGAGTAGTCTGATTAATATATCCCTTTTTATCAATTCGAATATATCTTTATTATCCATAACCTGGTAATTCACTGGATATATAGGAATAAACAAATATTCTTCAGAATAATCCTTCATAAAGTTGCTAATAAAATAGCTTTTTCCATTTCCAAATTTAGCAGATAGTATACATCTTGAATTTGCATCAAGATATTGTTTAAAGTCCTTAAGATAAGGTTCTATCGGAATCATGTTTTCTTCTGTATTCATGCTTTTATTATTTTTTTTCAAAAGTAATAATATTACAAATTAGAACAATGAATTTCCATTTATTTTCTTTCTAATAAGTTCCTGCACTCCATTATATATTTCATATAGCTGCTTCAATGTCTCTGGGCCTTCCCATTCAGAAAAATTTCCATCATGGAAGAAACGATACTCAAAAACGCGGGTAGCTGTCGTACCAAGGTTTAGGCTTTCGAATGTTTCCCTTACTATGTGCAGCTTGTCTAATATTTCAGCGTTTCGATCTTCTGATTCATCTGAAATATCCTCAATATCTAGCCTGGAATAATCTACATTATCATCCACAGGCAGGGGCTTGTATCTACTCCTATACTGTGAAGTAGGAGAGGATGCGTTTAGCTTTATCATCTTCAAAACAAAGAAATCAAGTTCTGTATAGCCATTTCTTTTTTGTCTCAAGTAATTTATCCAGTAACCTGCTTTTCTTTTGAAGGAGCGAACAAATGACCTCATTCAAGACGTCTGTTGCTTCGTCTGAAATACCAGCAAGCCCACAATGATACAAAGAGTAATCAAGCCAGCGTTCGTAGCGTTTAGTTATGTAATTATTTACTGCTTCACTTGCCATAATTTTAATTTTTTAAATTAAGTATGACATAGCAAAGAGAATACTTTAGTGTTTCAGTAACTTACAAATAACAAATGCCGGATTTTTTCTTCAAAATCCGGCGCAACACCATTCTTTTACAAAGATAGAAAAAATATTGAAGAGAAAATTAATTCAGCGAATATTTTAAAAAGGTAATGGACCATCATCTTTAATTTGATTATCTATAGAGAATGGCACTTTGGTTTTAGAGATTGAAGAAGAACCAAGTTTCGTACCGATGGGTTCACCAGGCATGGGAATACATATGTCTTCCTCTGGATTTGAAAAGCGACAGAATTCGCCTTTGAATCGCAATAATATTTCACCTAGTGCACCGTTACGATGCTTAGCAATAATTACTTCTGCCATACCTCGCATATCGTTTCCTCGATCATCTTGAAAAATCTTATAATATTCTGGCCGATGTAAAAAAAGAACCATATCAGAATCATCGCATAATGTACCACTATCACGTAAATCTATTAACTGAGGACGTTTAGCATCAATCCCTTCACGAGATTCAATTGCCCGATTCAATTGCGATGTAATAATAATAGGAATATTCAGCTCTTTTGCTAAAGATTTTAATCTTCTTGTGAAGTAATTTATTTCCGAATATCTATTCTCTGTATATTTGATGTCATTATATAACAATTGAACATAGTCGATAGCAATCAACTTAACACCCTTTTCTTTTACTAAATAATGTGCCTTATTACACAAAATATCCATTTTCATAAGTGGTGAGTCATCTACATAAAGAGGAACGTCTTGCAAATCTTTTAGTTTATAGTCCAATTGCTGCCACTCATAACAGGCAAGCTGTCCGCTCTTGATTTTCTCACTTGGAATTTCGCAGACATTGGTGATAAGACGATTGACTAACTGCACATTGCTCATTTCAAGAGAAAACAAAGCGACTGGAATTCTGAAGTTGACCGCCATATTTCTTAGCATAGATATAATAAATGCTGTTTTCCCCATTGCAGGACGTGCTCCTATAGTAATCAAATCACCATTCTGCCAGCCACATGTCATTTTATCCAATCTAGTGAATCCACTTTCCAAACCACTTAGTCCATCAGTTCGTGTAGCTGCCTTCTGAATTAGTTTATAGACTTCATCAATCACGGGGTTAATCTGAATACAATCATGTTCCGTATTTAATGAGGATATATCAGTCAGCTTTCCTCTGATTTCCGAAATTAAATCTTCTACATCTTGGGTTTCATCGAATACTTTTAAGCGAATATCTGTTGCAAGTGCAAGTAATTGGCGGGATATATACTTTTGTGCAATGATTCGGGCGTGATACTGCGTTTGAGACGATGATGCTACTTTGCTACTCAAGTGAGTTATATAAGCTGGTCCTCCAATTTTATCTAATTCGCCTCGTTTGCTAAGTTGCTCCTTTACAGTTAGAATATCTATCGGCATTTGATTGACCGCGAGGGTAATTATTGCAGCATATATCAGTTGATGTCGATATTCGTAAAAAGATTCTGGACGAAGAATATCACTTATTAACGCATAAGCCTTTTTGTCAGTCATTAATGTACCCAATACAGCTTTTTCTAATTCAGGTGCGTAAAGAAGGTTCATGTTAAATTGATTATCATCTTCTTGTTGCTGTTTTTTTTCTTTCATGGTTTTTTGTTTTTTTATAATAGTTTTCAAAGATACAATTATCTTCGACTTTTACCTCCGATTTCCACAACATTAAACATTTCGTTAACTCGATCGGCAATATATTCCCCATATTTTAAATGAATCTCTTCCGGAAATAAATTAGTAGTCACGAATGTTGTACAACTTCTCCTGTTGTCGTATCTCATTTGAAGTATGTACTGTATCACATCCATCTCTGTCCCGTAATGCTTTACCTTAGGCTCTCGTCCGACTTCATCCAGACCTAACGCTATTCCATTTGAACCGTCATAACTTAAGATTCCGTCAATGCCTTTCTTGCAATACTGGTTAGCTACGAAAGCTGCTGCCTCTATCGGGAATCCTCCCTGTAGGTAATATCCTGTTTTGTCTTTTCCGTTGCTATACCTGTCATACATCTGTATGATTTTCAATATGCAGGATTTTCCGGTTCCTACAGAACCATATAGCCACAATCCTTTGCTGCGGTCTAAAACGTTCGACCCTCCGATGAGATATAAAAAAATCTCATTCATGATTTCGCGATTTCGATCGTCAACGCAAAAATTTGGGCATACATATAAACAACATCTTCGGAACAAATTCATCGAATTCTTAAAAGCAATCGGGTCATAGCTTGATGGTCCGCACTTTAATTTTTGTTTCTGAATCTGTATCTGTTCTCTTACTTTTTCCATCTTTTTTGTTGCTTAGTTCTAATTTCAACCATCGGGCAAAGTGAGACATCGCGCCTTTTGGCGACTTTGTCGTTTCACCCTCATTTTGTAGTTTCATAAAGAATTGCTTCAAACACTCGTAAAAGGCTTCTATCGTAAATTCATCATAACCGGAAGAACGAGTATTCATCGTTACAGTTTCCGCCCATGACTGATTAGATTTCAGTTCCTGATAGCATTCTTCTAAAGACTTATCGAAAAAACTATCTTCCGGAAACAGCTCTCCCACGCATGCGCGTGAGAGAGTTATAGTCTTATTGTCTTTAGTCTTATTATTAATGTTTACCGTTTTACTTACTCTTTTACTTACTCTTTTACTTACCTCTTTACTTACCGTTTTACTTTCGTCAAGTAAGTAATAAACTGGCGATTTCGCATTCTTCTTACCCGATTCGAAGGTTATTAAACCTTTTTGCTGCAATCTGTTCCTAACTTCAATGACGGTTTTCTCTGATATACCGGTTGCGAGGACGATAGTCTTGTTGGGATGCTCAAACGGATTCTGCCAACCCCGAATATTGCACTCATTCAAGAGATAGAAGTACAAAAAGACTTCGTTCGGGCTGAATTCTACACTTCGATTCATCTTCCAAAATTGGTTTATATAATCTATATAGGTCATTGTATGCTATGCCGTCAGTTTCTGACGTATTAAGTTCATATTTTTTTTCACGAGTCCGATAATACGGTTATGGTACTCGGTATTACTATTGCAGGCTCCACGGGACTGAACAATACTGAATGTTTTTAAATTGACCTCTACGGTCTCAATATGTTTCTTGCCGATTCGAGCAGAAAGAATGAGTGAATCCTTTTCTTTATAATATTTATTTGTAAAGACGCAATGGTGCATGATTTCACCTTCTTGTTGAAACTCTTCAAGACTTTTGAGCGGTACTACGACTATTTTACCATCAGACATTTTTAGGTCAAAGAACTTCGATTTTTCTTTGATATAATTCTCTGCATCCTTCTTGAGTTTAAGCAATTGTTGCATTTCTTTAGCCTTGCGTTCTTTTTCATCATCACGTTTCTTTCTCGCCACATACAAGTCATGGGCTTTTTTTAGATTCTTAGGACAAACGTAATGGGCGTTATGCAGATCCTTACGATAATGTTCAAGTAGTTTCAGATAATCAAACCACATGGAAACATCCTTAATCCGATATTTATTTCGAAGGCAAATTTTAATAGACGGCCAATACATATCAATCTTGTAACGGTGTCCCTCGAAATGATCTATTAATTCATAACGTCTTGCCTTTAGAAGTGTTTCAGCCTTGGGAGAATGGGGAATTATATTGGTAGCAGTAAGAAATGACATACCGCGTAATTTACAATCTATACCCATTTGAATATACTTAGGTCTAAAGACGGAGGCTGGATGATAGCGTTCACAATAAACATCATTACTACAACTGTAATAATATGATCCAACAACTTTATTACGTATCTCCAAATCTCCACACCATCCACAATGTCCCGTATTGTTAGCACGAGCTACTACCTCCCGGTTGCCATCATCTTTTATCCAATGTTGCAGTATCTCACGAATAAAATAACGAGGATTCGCTTCTGCCTGATAGTAAGCAATCAATTCAAAGCTTCGGATAACTTGGAATTCTTCACAAATTTCCGCTTTGGCAATAAACATCGATTGTTTGTCTGTACGCTTCCTTGACTGTTCTATCTTCAAGGATGCACCACAATGAGGACAAATAGCACGCTTACGTTTTACAAGTTCTGGAGAGAAGCGCTGCCCGCACTCCATACATATAGCACGTGACTTGGTTGCATATCCTATATGTTTTAAACAATCGCTTTTAGCCCAGTCAATCATCATATTCTCAATATTAGGTAGCTGGCTACTTAAACCTGCTACTCTAAGCTGTAATTTCGTTCTTGGCTTCATAAGTCTTCAAATAATAAAAATTGTCTGGAAGGTATTTGCTTTTTCATCCCTTTACGCTTATTAGGGGCAGAAGCAGGCTTTTTAATTTCTGGTTGTTCTGTAGATGCTTCTTTTTTCACATTTCCAGCTGATACCTTATAATTGGTTTGCTTACTAACTTTGATATCATCTTCATCGTAGTAATGAACTGCAAGCCCGAATACTTCATCGTCAGACATGAATACAGCGTTCCCACCGCGTTTTTTAGCTTCACCTATAATGTAATTGCAACATTCATCTATATTCTTATTTTGCTTCGCAAAAGAGGTGGCAAAGAGGGAATCTCTCTTTGCACGTTGCTCTAAATAAGATTGAATAACCTGTTTAAATGATTGGTTCTCTTTTCCCATGATTTTAATTATTAATTGATAAAGGCATTAATAGATAGGTTAAGCTTTTTACTTCTTCGTCGCAGCGGGTAAGAAGTGAAGCTTGCGATGGATCGCTCATAGTGATGGCAATATCTTCCGAAGGAATGTTATTCATCATTTCAATCAAGAAGCTACTTCTAAAGCCGATTTCAATATTACAGCCTGACTGCAGGATAATCGTTTCTTCTGCAGACTTAGAAAAATCTAAATCATGAGCTGCAATTTTAAGAGAGTCAGAATCGAACTTGAGGACTACCAAAGACGAACTTTCATCACAGAAGACAGATACGCGCTTTAAAGCTGACACAATATCAGCTTTCTTTAATACAGCACGATTTGGTTGCTTTTGAGGAATAACAGCGCGATAGTTAGGATACCGGCCTTCGATCATACGGCAGATTAACCGGTATGAATCAAACTCAAATAAAATATTAGTCTGATTTACCGATATCTCTACTTCCATGCAATCTTCCGGAACAATGTTAGAAAGTACTTTAGCAAACTTGCTCGGCAGGATAAAGGCCGCCCGTTCCTTGCGCGTATAAGCGGATGGATTCTCAATCATTGCTAGGCGGGTACCATCTGTTGCGACAAATGACATTGAATCTAAACCGATATCAAAATAGACACCATTCAGTACCGGACGGAGTTCATCATTGGCACTACAGATCAAAACTTGCCTTATTCCGTATAATAAATCATTGCCTGATACAAGAAATGGGCTGGCGGTATCATCCGTACTCATAGATGGGTATTGATCTCCTTTCTCAATAGGTATTGAGAACTTACCGTTTGCATACTTGACAATCAATTCCTTTTCAAGAATGGATATAATCAAAGGTTGTTCGGGAATCTCTTTTAGTCCGTCAAGTAATGTTTTTGCATTAGCCATGAAAGTGTAATTGGTGAAGTCTGCGGTACCATCTATGTTTGTAGAGATGCGTCCACCTTCTTCACCTGCGGTTACTAGAATGACTCCAAATTCATCTATAACAAACAAAAAGTTATCATAGGCAGGTAATGAGTTTTTAGGCTGTATAATTCGTCCGACTGATTTTAGCTTATCTGATAAAGCTGTTTTTGATACTGTAATTTCCATGCGTCATTGTTTTTTGGCGCATAACATAAAGAGGAGATAGGTTTCAGTAATTAAAAGCTATTAAATTGTATAGGAACAACAAAAGCCGGATAAAATCATTGTTTTATCCAGCTCAACACCATTACGTTTGCAAATATAGAGAGAGTTTTTGTATTTGCAACGTTTCAGTCTTTTTTTTCTTCTTTTTTTTGCAATAAATCCAATACAGCCCGATTTGCCTTGTCGCAAATACTATAATCTATATCAATGTAAATATCAGCCATTTTATAGTCATTGTTCACATGGCCAAGACAGAAGTCGATGTCAGCTTTTGGTACTCCGGCTTTATTTCTTGCTAAACTAGCCCATGTGTGGCGCGCCCAATTAGTAGTAACTTTAAAATCAATCTCTAAATTCAAGCAAATGTCTTTCAGCCCACTATTGATTGCACGCATGAAATTGTTCAAGCTGCAATAGTTAGTATGAAAGTAGGAGAGGAAATACCCTTCTGTATATTTATCAAGAAGTGTGCGAAGTTCCGGTTCGATCTTTACGGAAAGTGGTACCTGTTCGTGATTTTTATCCGTATTCGTCTTTGAACGTGTGTACTCTAATCTTCCGCGACGTTCGCACGAAATACTATAAAGGTCGTTGATGTTGACCCCCATCATGTAAAACATCATCATAAATACGTCTCGTGCCATATTAGTTCGTCTTTTATCGGACTGGAAATCTCGAATTCTTAATAAGGTATTGATGTCTATATTCTTTCTTTTTCTTCGATACTCTGGAATCTCTGCCTTTTTAAACGGATCACCAGGTATTCTTATGATATCGAAGTCCTCGTTGTTATAATAGAGTTTGGCTTTGTTGTATAATGCTCTTAAGCCTCTAAGATAATGGCTTATTGTGCCAGGTTCTAGCGGAATACCTGCTGGGCCTGATTGATACAGGTCTTTTATCATCTTATTTAGTAGGAATGAGGTGATTAACTTAATATCTATCTTTTTCCTTTTCGTGTACCAGCATAGAGTATCGATAGAAGAGCTGTACCATTCGGCTGTTTTCTTCTTTTTCGTCTGAATTACTATGTTTTGAGCGAATTCTACGAAGTCTATAAATTCAGCATCAGGAGCGAGAGATTTTTCTATTTCCTCCTTGAGATCCATGCAAGACATGAATTGTGTTCTATCTTGCCCCAATTTTAAATATTCTCTCCGGATCTTCTGGATATACGCATTTATTTCGTATTCTATCATTTCTCCGTTTGTCACTCCCGATAAGATTCTTCCGGATTCGTCCATGTTTTCAGGGCGGATATAATAAGCGGTAGATATATACTGTGACTCTCTATTATGATATATTCTAATCTTTATATTAGATGTTCCATCTAGTTTTATGTGTCTTCCAGTTTGGAAAACAACTGCTTTAAATGTTGCCATATACTGTTTTAATGTTTTTTAAAGGTTTGAAAATGCATTAAACAGCTTGAATCGGGGTTATTTGATAGGAAATTGCTTTAATTTCCCCTAAACGAATGTAAATAGAGAAACTTGTTCAAAGATAGTTCAAAGAAATACCCTCTTTATTTGCCCCAAAACGGGGTATAATTGTGTCTAATTTACATAAACGAAAAAAGCCGATACAAACTGTATCAGCTCAACACCATTCAATTTTTCTTGACTTGAATTTTTCGTCGGGGTAGCGGGATTCGAACCCACGACCCCCTGCTCCCAAAGCAGGTGCGCTAACCGGACTGCGCTACACCCCGCTACTTTTTTGAAGGGTTGTTCTTTTCAAAAGCGGTGCAAAGATAGGGAGTATTTTTTAATTAACAATAGCTAAACGAATGTTTTTTACCTATTATTTCTCAATACCTTGAATCTCATCACTTTGCGGTCTCACTTTTTTTATTGGCAGAGATCAGAAGCATCATGGGGCGTCGCAATTCATCTTTCATTCCCGGAATGATATCCAGTAAGCTTTCGTCCGGTTGTGGCTCTATAAGTTCGCATATCTCAAATCCGGTTTGAAGGAGACCGTTTATATACGTAGTCAGCGTCTTGTGGTATTTGATAACCTCTTCGCCCAGGAAGACTGCTGTGCGTCTGCCTTCCGTAAAATAACGATCTACCGGCCAATGAATAGGCTTCCCGTCCTGGTCGTAATGCCAATCCTGATTGCCATAGGCCGTAAATATCGGGTGTTCTACGGAGAAGACGAAAGTGCCTCCCGGAGTCAGGCTGTTATTGATTTTTCGGCATATATCCGTAAAGGATTCGAGATAATGGAAGGTTAGCGAGCTGATGACAATATCATAAGAATCTGGCTGGAAATCAAAATCTTCGATAGCCATACATTGGTATTCAATGAGTGGAGAAGGGTTTCTTTTCCGAGCTTCTTCGAGCATTTTCTCCGAAATATCAATTCCGGTAGCGTGTGTTGCTCCGTGCTCTATTGCATAGGCGCAATGCCAGCCGAATCCACAGCCTAAGTCCAAAACTCTTTTCCCAGCAAAATCAGGGAGCATTTTCTGCAATACATGCCATTCTCCGGCTCCTTTCAAGCCCTCTACCGAACGGGACATTTGAGAATATTGACTGAAGAAATGGCTATTATTATATTTGTTTTCTTTCATAATTTATAAAGAGGATAAGTTGAATAAAAGTACAAATATAGGAGTTAATTTATATATTATAGAATTAAGGTGTACATAAATCAAGGCAACCACCTCAAAAGTTTGTTTCATTTCCAGTACAGAAATGAGCTGAATGATAATTGTACGATTTAAACTTAAATACTACATAATGAAAAAAATATCTATCATACTATCATTTATTTTTATATTGTTTTAATTATCAGAAGAATAAGTATGATAGATAATTTTTCAAACAGGTATCTATCATGTTTCTGTCGCAAAAAACGGGTATCTATCATACCACTACTGCATCCGTTTTAGTGTAGAATCAGGGAAAAACACCCATATGAAGCCACAAGGATATTCACTTTATAGGATGATAACCTGTATTTGGCAGCTTAATAATCCATTGGAAACGGTAATCTTTTTATAGCCTACATATGTAGGCTGTACAGCCCGCACCTGTAAACTGTACAGCCCACGTATGTAGACTGTTCGTCACACATATGTGGGCTATAAACTTATCGCTATTAAAGTGGGATTATTAAGCCATACAGGTCGGATTTATACGGATTCATTGCAACAAAAACAAACCATCTTACGCCTGTCCGACCTTTATTCGACTATTTTATTGATGAGAGATACCCTGTTTTTGGTGGTATAAGTATGAGAGATGCCTTTTAGAAATATATCTATCATATTTATTTCGCTGATAATTAGTATGATATAAAAATAAATGATAGCATGATAGATATTTTTTCACTATGTAAGTTTAAGCTCAAATCCGTACCGGAATGAACAAGCCTATAGTAGTATATTGGGGAGCAGTTGCCCCGTACATAAATTATCTGTGAGTATGAACTATCTTTCGATGTTTTCTGTTTTATAAATAAGAATTTTAAAATGAAAAGCCTTATGAAAACAAGAAAACAAAAAGAAACAGGTGAAAAAGAAGTGCACTTGTTAGAGCAAAAAGGATATGAAAGAATGGTGAATGAGATTGTCCCCGTTCAACAAGCGGAAGCATATCGTAAGCCAACTAATAAAGCGGTCAAAGAGGCTGTTAAGGAGTTAAATCCTGATACAAATAGTTTGGGTAGTAGAGGATAAGTAATTCCTCTACTACCCAGACTAATCATTGTATTAAAGGATTCGGGAGGCTTTCAGTGATTTTTATTTAGGGAAAGTAAGAATAAAGCAACTTCCTTTCCCTATTTCTGATTTTACGTTAATACTTCCGTCATGTAAAGTCATGATCTGTTTGCACAGGCTCAATCCGATGCCTGAACTGGATGTTTTGGTAGTAAAGAAAGGAACGAAAATCTTATCCAGAACATCTGGCAAAATTCCCTCACCATTATCAGATATTGTGAATGTTGGGTTGCCTTTAGAAAAAAACTTTATCTCAATGTTTTTATCCGTTCTCCGCTCGCACGTTTCGCGGGCATTTTTTAACAAGTTGATAAGCACTTGCTCTATCTGTGCCCGGTCTGCATATAAATATAAATCGGATGTAGGCATTTCGAAATGAATATACTCTTCCGGGAATAATTTCTCCCAACTATATACCTTAATGTACCAAAGTCAAAATGTTAAAGTTCTTATAACAATAACATGTTTAAGATACAAGGTAACTAAATCATTTGTATATTTGTTAGCAACTAATATCTAACAAATATGCTACACGATAATATTTTTTCTTGCGAGCTATTACCATCAAAAGATGGATATACATTTACAATAGTTTCACAACTAGGTCCTATGTTACATGAAGCCGAACGCTCATTTGGTCAAAGAAATAAAGACTATACAATACTTGGTATCGAATTAGCAGATATAAAACAACCACAAATCTGGTTTCCAGGAGATTGCAGGCATATTATCATTCAATTAACAGAAGATTGTATAAATGATATGGACAAGGCATTGTTTCAATTAGCACATGAAACTATACATTGTTTAGAACCAAATAAATACGGTAGTACTACTGTTTTAGAGGAAGGACTAGCAACATATTTTTCTATGAACTATAATGGTATTAACGATGACTCTGTTATAGACTTAGAACCATATAAATTAGCATATCATAATGTTAAGCGCTTATTGAAGTATGATGACATGATAATATTAAAGGCAAGAACATTAGAACCGAATTTATCATTGATAACTGCTGATATGTTACATAGGCTGTGTCCTAGTATTGATAAAAAACTCGCGCAAGAACTTACTAGAATGTTTGCGTAGGGCCAATTAATCCTAATTTAGTTCGTTCTTTATATTCTTCGTATGTACCAGTAAAGAAACCAGTAGCAACTAAATGTTCATAGGTTTCATACCGTAATTGTTCGCGTCGTTTATTAAACTTATCCGATAATACTGTATCAGTTTCAGTATTATCGGATTTTTGTCTTACATCTATTTTCATATTGCTATTTTTTAGTAAATTTATCTGCATATAGAACCAATTAGTTATACTTAACATCATTTAAATTCTGATAGGAAATTATTTAACTATCTGATTTTTAATGCGTTAATTAAATTTGTTATATTTAAATACAAAATATAACAAATATGAACACATCGGTTCAGTATTACCCGTCAAAAACTTAAAACGGGTATGCGAGAGATAAAGTCACTTATAGAGCTAATGAGCACCCTACATGATAAAAATTCATGTAGAGAGTTCTTAGAACAATATAGGTGGCAAGGCGTACCGGTATGTCCTCATTGTAAACACAAATCTGAACATCACTACAAATTAAAGAACAAGGGAGAGTTCGATGGGCTCTACAAATGCAGGCATTGTAAGAAACGGTTTACTGTAACTGTCGGTACAATGTTTGAAGGTAGCAAAATACCTTTGGAGAAATGGTTCTATGCTATTTACATCTTCCTATCTCATAAGAAAGGTATCAGTAGCCTACAATTATCAAGAGACATAAATGTCACTCAAAAGACAGCGTGGTTTATGCTGACTAAAATAAGACATAATATGTACAAAGATGAAATTGAGAAATTCCGTGGTATAGTTCAAATGGATGAAACCTATGTCGGTGGCAAAAATAAGAACAAATGGAACAAAGGTACACAAGGAAGAAGCCTTAAAGAGAAAACTCCTGTGGTAGGTGTACTAACAGAAGATAGGGTCTATCCGGTCGTTACCTACGATGCAAGTCAGAAAACATTGCATCTATTAGTATTTGGACTGATTGAGGAAGGCTCAACATTGGTAACCGATGGTTGGGCAGGCTATAACGGTCTATCGCATCTTTATACACGTGTCATTATAGAACATAGTAAAGGACTTTACGCAAAGGACGGCTTCCATACTAACGGTATAGAGGGCTTTTGGTCACATCTAAAGCGTGGCATAAAAGGAATCTATCATGTAGTCAGTCCTAAGTACTTACAAATGTACTGTAATGAGTTCGCCTATAGATACAACACTAGAACATTAACTGACATGCAAAGGTTTATGGAATTTATGCCTAAGATAAACAAAAGACTTAAACACGCAAATCTGAAGTATAACATATACAATTAAAGAAATTTGTAGTATATTTGTAGCGTCCTTTGGGACGTCTTAATTATTTAGGAAGCGTTTAGTGCTTTTTCTCTAATGTGAATCTGGACAATTCAACTGTATTGAGGAAATAGTCAAAACGTTCTCCCTTTGGTTTGTATACCGCACACTCGTGTGTTGATATACGGTCAAGGGCGTGAGCTGTTTGTACTTATATTCAATACAGAGGTAGTCCAGAACCGACATTAGGTATAAGTCTAATAGTCTCACGCTTCTTCTATTTAATACCCTTCTGTTGAGACTAGGAAGACCAACAAATCAAAGAACGTGAAAACATTACAAATTGTACTAGCGATGTTGCTAATGTCTGCAACTGTATCTGCACAATTCGGTGGCTTTTTTAAGGATGCCAAGAAATATGCAAGACAACGAGAACGAGATGAAACTATAGCAGTTGAACAAAAACGACATTACGACAATGTTATAAGGCGCTTGCGAATAGACATTAATATGTTAGATACATGTCTTACAGAAAATGATATACAACGATATATCGCAGAGACAGAACGTGCAAATCAGCAAGTAGATAGCATACTAGCACTTATGGCACCGTATAATATAGAGAAAGGAAATAATGTTATTAGTATATCAATTAACAGTCCTAAGCACGAATTTGAACAAAGATTAAATACTACCGCCTTAGAACGTGCCGTGCGTAGACTTCAGCCTATAACGCCCTCTAATCCAATTCACGCAAAATATGATTCTATTGCACGTGCTAAACGTGATTCTATAGCACAGGCTTATGCTACTGCAATAAGGCTATATAAAAACAATCGAGTAACTGCTAGCCAACATAGTAATGCTATAAATCAGCTGATTAAGCTAAAGTCTGTGAAAAATGAGTTAGACGATATCTTAACAAGTCTTGAAACTGAATTAAACAAACCTGTTGAAATTGAAAATATGCAAGCAACGGGTGTTTATAAAACTAAATGGATAGAACCAATTAATGAAGCTGATGTCATAACTGTTACAGCGCCGTATATTACAGTCAATGAATGTAGAGTTTATCATGGTCAATGCATATTCAAAAGAACTAAGAAACAACGTGTAAATGCAACAGGAAATAACCACTTTGATACAACTTATGATGTTACGATAACAATGACTGTTGACAAGGGATTAGCTAAATCTGCCAAATATTCAGGTACAATGTCATGGTGGGTACCAAACAACAAAATTCGTAAACAGTACAAAAATCCAAGGGAAGGCACAGCAGCTATGTTGAAGGCAAAACCAATCATCATAGAGACTAAACAAATTACGAAACACGAAGATTTTGGCTACATGGGCAACTTAGCTGATGAAATGTTGAAACAGTTAAAAACTGCAAATGACACTGATTTCAATAAACGAGACTTTGTGTATAATTGTCTAATTAGCAAAGTCGTAGATAGACCAAAACTTATACAGGAATATGCTGAAAAATACAGAACATATAAGCAGTCTATTTTCATAGATTATTCTGAACTAAAGAAGTAATCAGCTTGATTCGAAACTAATCTTATAAACCTTAAACTAATACTATATTAAAGTTGTTTATCTAAATTAATGTAAAGAGGGTAGCCGTGAGGCCTCCCTCTTTATTTTTACCTCGCAAATTGGCAATATTGATTTGTTTTTAAGTTTGGTACATTAAGGTATATAGTTGGGCATTTTATTTCAGTTGTTTATTGGTATAGCCTTTGTTTTTTGTACTTTGGTGATGATGAAGCAACTTAACTTCTTGTTGAATACCAAAGAACTTGGAATAGAACGGCATAATGTGGGAGCTGTTGTTTATTGCTCTGAAAATGTTCCTTTTAAAGAAATATTAGAACAGATGCCCAATGTTACAAAGTATTTGAGTGGCTTTCAGACACCTATTCCCAAAATGTATTTTTCAACATTCAAGATAAAGGAGTGGGAAGGAAAGACAACTGATAGTGAGCAATATATAGATCTAGAAGATGAGACGATCAATCAAGAGTATGCCGATTTCTTTGGAGTTGAGGTGCTGGAGGGAAGCATGCTGGATGAAAAGGATGGAAAAAATATGGTTGTTATAAATGAAGCTGCTGTGAAAACTTTCGGATGGACACAACCGGTTGGAAAGAAAATTGATAAATTAGGAAGGCATTATATAGTGAAAGGGGTTATTAAAAATATTTCATATAATGCCCCAATACACCCGGTAGCCCCTGCTATGTTTTTTTTGCCGGATAATACAGGCAGAGGAGGCATTATTTTCAAGGTGAAGGAGGGAACTTGGAACATTGTTTCTGAAAAGATAAAAGCGGAAGTGGATAAAGTTAATCCAAATGCGGAATTGATCTTGTCTAATATGGAAGAGGTTTATGACACTTATATGAAATCAGAGAAAACATTGTGCCAATTGTTGAGCATAGTCTCCTTTATATGTATAGCGATTGCCGTGTTCGGTATATTCTCATTGGTGACTCTGTCCTGTCAGCAACGTCGTAAAGAAATAGCTATACGCAAGGTAAATGGAGCCAATATAGGAATCATCTTGAATCTATTCTTTAGAGAATATTTACTTTTACTTGTGTTTTCATCGTTCTTTGCTTTTCCGTTGGGATATGTCATGATGAAACATTGGCTAGAAAATTATATAAAGCAAACACCGATAGAATGGTGGCTCTATGCAGTCATATTCATAGGAATGGGACTTGTCATTTTCCTAAGCATTATTTGGCGCGTGTGGAAAGCCGCCCGGCAAAATCCGGCAGAAGTACTTAAGAGTGAATAAGATAAAATAAAAGTCCGGCACATTGATTTGTGTCAGACTTTTATTTTATTCACCCGATAAGAGTGATATATTCCTCGTAGATTATAAAATATCCAATGCTTTAAATGCTTTAACCAACTTTTCTACAGCACGGTCAATTTGATCTTTTGTATGGGTAGCCATCAATGCCACACGTACCAAAGTGTCTTGCGGTGCACATGCCGGAGGAATAACCGGATTGATAAATACACCCTCGTCGAAAGCCAATTTAGTGACCATGAATGTTTTTTCCGTGTCACGTACATAAAGAGGAATGATAGGTGATTCTGTTGCACCGATTTCAAATCCTGCTTCACGGAAACGTTTCAATGCATAGTTGGTAGCCTCCCACAAAGCTTCAAGCCTTTCCGGTTCATTTTGGATGATGTGGAGGGCTTCAAGAGCAGATGCAGTAGCAGCAGGAGTGTTGGACGCACTAAATATATAAGTACGTGCGTTGTGGCGTAACCAGTTGATGATAGAAGAATCAGCAGCAATGAATCCACCGATAGAAGCCAATGATTTGCTGAAAGTACCCATAATCAAGTCAACTTCGTGAGTCAGACCGAAATGGTCGCAAACACCACGTCCTTGTTTTCCAAATACACCCAAGCCATGAGCTTCGTCTACCATGATAGTAGCGTTGTATTTATGTTTCAAGCGTACGATTTCGGGCAAGTTTGCCAGGTCGCCTTCCATAGAGAACACACCGTCTACTATGATGAGCTTCACTGAATCCGGGTTGCACTTTTGAAGTTGCTTTTCCAGATCCGCCATATCGTTATGCTTATATTTCAGTTGTTGAGAGAAGGAGAGGCGACGGCCATCTACGATAGATGCGTGGTCGCGGTCGTCGCAAATGATATAATCATTGCGATCTGTCAAAGCAGGAATAACTCCCGAATTCACCGTAAAACCGGTTGAGAAGCAGAGTGCTTCATCTTTGCCTACAAAGGCAGCCAGTTCTTTTTCCAACTGAACGTGCAGGTCAAGTGTACCATTCAAGAAGCGCGAGCCTGCGCATCCGGAACCATATTTATGCATGGCTTTAATACCTGCTTCAATCACTCTTTCATCTCCCGTAAGGCCAGTGTATGCATTGGAACCGAACATCAACACTTCGTGTCCGCCCATTTCTACCTCTGTACCCTGCTTTCCTTCTATCTCACGGAAATATGGGTAAACGCCCTGTGCCATAAACTTTTGTGGCAGGTCGTACTTAGCTAACTTCTCTTGTAATAATCCCATGAATTATAATTTATTATACTCATACTCAGATCGTTCGCTGACGATCTTACATCCTTTTATCTTAACAAGTGTTTAAAAACAGGGGGCAAAGATAACAAAATTTGCTTTTATCTGTTCTTTTTAAGAGAAAAAAGTTGCCCTCATGTGATTAGAAACCTCTAATAGATTAAAATTTAAGATATTTATATTACTTTTGTCGTCTACAATCGACAAGAATAGCATGAACGAAAGAATGAAAAAAATAAAATTCGTCGTCAATCCTATTTCGGGAACACAAAGTAAAGAATTGATTCTTAACTTGCTGGACGAAAAAATAGACAAGGCGAGATACTCTTGGGAAGTAGTGAATACGGAGAGAGCCGGTCATGCAGTAGAAATAGCTGCTAAAGCTGCCGAAGAGAAGACTGATATAGTAGTGGCTATCGGTGGGGACGGGACAATCAATGAAATAGCTCGTTCGTTGGTGCATACTGATACCGCACTGGGAATTATTCCCTGCGGATCGGGTAATGGACTGGCGAGGCATCTGCATATACCGATGGAACCGAAGAGGGCGCTGGAAGTGCTGAACGAAGGTTGCATGGACGTAATAGATTACGGTAAGATTAACGGGACGGATTTTTTCTGCACTTGCGGAGTGGGATTCGATGCTTTTGTTAGTCTGAAGTTTGCGCATGCCGGTAAACGCGGGGTGTTGACTTATCTGGAAAAAACCCTGCAAGAGAGTCTTAAATATGAACCGGAAACGTATGAACTGGAAACGGAAAACGGAGTTTCCAAGTATAAGGCTTTCCTGATTGCCTGCGGAAACGCGTCGCAATATGGAAACAATGCTTATATCGCCCCGCAAGCTACGCTGACGGATGGCTTGCTGGATGTAACCATTCTCGAACCGTTCACCGTATTGGATGTCCCTTCATTGGCTTTCCAGTTATTCAATAAGACAATCGATCAGAATAGCCGTATCAAGACTTTCCGTTGCAAGCAGTTGTGCATCCGTCGCACTACTCCGGGAGTAGTGCACTTTGACGGCGACCCCATGGAAACGGACGCCAATGTGAACATTGAGTTGATTCAAAGGGGATTGCGCGTAGTGGTGCCGCAAGCGTCGGAAAAGGATGCTGCCAATGTGCTCCAAAGAGCGCAGGAATATATGAATGGTATCAAATTGATGAATGAAGCCATCGTCGACAATATAACAGACAGAAACAAGAAAATATTGAAAAAGCTGACAAAGAAAGTCTGATAAAATAACGGATTACTGACAACGAATTACAAATTATTGCGTACTTTTGCGCAGTTTTGGTTCAATCAAAATAGAAACGCGAGTGATAATCGTTTAAATAAAAAATATATGTTCAGAACGCACACATGTGGAGAACTAAGAATCTCTGATGTAAACAAGCAAGTTACGCTGTCTGGATGGGTACAGCGCAGCCGTAAAATGGGAGGAATGACTTTTATCGACCTCCGCGACCGTTACGGAATTACCCAGTTGGTCTTTAACGAAGAAATTAATGCTGAACTCTGTGAACGTGCTAATAAACTGGGACGTGAGTTCGTCATTCAAGTGACAGGAACGGTTAATGAACGTTTCAGCAAGAATGCAAACATTCCTACCGGAGACATTGAAATCATCGTTTCCGAACTGAACGTACTAAATACGGCTATGACTCCTCCGTTCACTATTGAGGATAATACGGATGGTGGTGATGATATCCGCATGAAATATCGTTACCTGGATTTGCGTCGTAACGCTGTCCGCTCTAATCTGGAATTGCGTCATAGAATGACGATTGAAGTTCGCAAATATCTGGATAGCCTGGGCTTCATCGAGGTGGAAACGCCCGTTTTGATCGGTTCTACTCCTGAAGGTGCACGCGACTTCGTAGTACCGTCACGTATGAATCCGGGACAGTTCTACGCACTTCCGCAATCTCCGCAGACATTGAAGCAGTTGTTGATGGTTTCCGGTTTCGACCGTTACTTCCAGATTGCAAAATGTTTCCGTGATGAGGACTTGCGTGCCGACCGTCAGCCGGAATTTACGCAGATTGACTGCGAAATGAGCTTCGTTGAGCAGGAAGATATTATTACTACTTTCGAAGGAATGGCTAAACATTTGTTCAAAACACTGCGTGGCGTGGAACTGGCTGAACCGTTCCAGCGTATGTCTTGGGCGGATGCCATGAAATATTATGGTAGTGACAAACCGGACTTGCGTTTCGGCATGAAATTCGTGGAACTGATGGATATCATGAAAGGTCACGGATTCTCTGTATTCGATAATGCTGCTTATGTGGGTGGTATCTGTGCCGAAGGTGCTGCAACTTATACTCGTAAGCAACTGGATGCACTGACGGACTTCGTAAAGAAACCGCAGATTGGTGCAAAAGGTATGGTGTATGCCCGTGTAGAAGCGGACGGAACTGTAAAATCGAGCGTGGATAAATTCTATACGCAGGAAGTGCTGCAGCAAATGAAAGAGGCATTCGGTGCTAAACCGGGTGACTTGATTCTGATCTTGTCCGGCGACGATGTGATGAAAACACGTAAACAACTTTGTGAGCTTCGTCTGGAAATGGGCGCTCAACTGGGGTTGCGTGATAAGAATAAGTTTGTTTGTCTTTGGGTGATCGACTTCCCGATGTTCGAATGGAGCGAGGAGGAAGGTCGTCTGATGGCTATGCATCATCCGTTTACTCATCCGAAAGAGGAAGATATTCCGATGTTGGATACTGATCCGGCAGCTGTACGTGCAGATGCTTATGATATGGTAGTGAACGGTGTGGAAGTTGGTGGCGGATCTATCCGTATCCACGATGCGAAATTACAGGCGAAGATGTTCGAGATTCTTGGATTCACTCCGGAAAAGGCACAGGCGCAGTTTGGCTTCCTGATGAATGCCTTTAAGTATGGTGCACCTCCTCACGGTGGTTTGGCATACGGACTCGACCGTTGGGTATCTTTGTTCGCTGGTTTGGATTCTATCCGCGACTGTATTGCGTTCCCGAAAAACAATTCCGGACGTGATGTGATGCTGGATGCACCGTCTGCAATCGACCAGACTCAACTTGATGAACTGAATTTGATCGTTGATCTGAAAGAGGGCGAGTGAAAGAATCTGTACGCATATTCCGTTTTATAGTCATCGGTACAATGAACGCCTTAATTATGGCGTTGGTTGTATGGTTAATGATGAAAGAAATGTCATTCGATGGTGACTATATGGTGGCTAATATAACAGCGTATCTGATAGCTCAAATCCATAACTTTATCTGGTGCAAATACTGGATATTCCCCGTAGAAAATAAAAAGAATAGTATCTGGAAACAGATACTGCTCTTTTGTTCTGCTTTTGCCGTGGCTTACACCGCACAGTTCTTATTTCTTGTCTTATTGGTAGAAGGATTGGACGTGAATGAATATCTGGCTCAATTCCTGGGATTGTTTATTTATGGAGGGGCTAATTTCCTAGCCAACAAAAAAATAACGTTTCAATGAGATAGTTATTTATGATGATATATTGAAAGGGCACAGAGTTCTCAATTTAGATTTGAACTCTGTGCCCTTCTTTTTTTCTTTATTAGATAAACCTCCTGCAATGAAGGTATGTGGGTAAGCCTTTAATCCAGAAAGCGTTTGGTAAGTCCATCATATTCGTCAATCCGACGATCACGAAGGAAAGGCCACCAACGACGAACGTTTTCCGAACGTTCCATATCTATTTCCACTACTATGTTCTCCGGGTGATCGTTTCCGGCTTGTGCCAGAAATTCCCCTTGTGGTCCTGCTACAAAACTGTTTCCCCAGAATAAGATACCGTTTGTCTGTCCGGAAGGATCGGGTTCGTGTCCTACACGGTTGACGGAGATAACAGGAAGTCCATTGGCAACGGCATGAGCGCGTTGTGAAATAATCCAGGCATTGAGTTGGCGGGCTTTTTCATCGTCCGTGTCGCTGCTTTCCCAGCCAATGGCGGTAGGATAAATTAAAAGTTCCGCACCTTTTAGTGCCATCAGGCGGGCAGCTTCCGGATACCATTGATCCCAGCATACTAATACGCCCAGTTTTCCTAAAGATGTTTGAATCGGTTCAAAACCAATGTCTCCCGGAGTGAAATAGAACTTTTCGTAGTAAGCCGGATCATCGGGAATATGCATTTTCCGGTATTTTCCTGCAATGCTTCCGTCGCGGTCGAATACGACAGCGGTGTTATGATAAAGTCCGGGAGCACGTTTCTCAAAAAGAGAGGTAACAAGGACTACTTTATTAGCTGCTGCCAACTCGGAATAAAAGCCTGTGGAAGGCCCGGGAATTGGTTCGGCAAGATCAAACAGGTTAGTGTTTTCTGTCTGGCAGAAATAAAGTGAATTGTGTAACTCCTGGAGCACAATCAGTTGTGCGCCGTGGGCGACACAAGCCTCGATACTCTTTGCGAGGTTCATCAGGTTGGCTTTAATATCTGCGGTATTGGATTGTTGGATGATTCCGACTTTTATTTTTCTCATGATGAATAATTAGTGGGTTGATTCATTCATTATTTTATAATTCCTTTATAGCTCCTTTGTAATTCTTTTATGACTCCTTTATAACACCCAGCGGATATTGCATGGTGACACAGTGTAGGGAACCGTGCTGTTTAATCAGGGCACGGCAGTCTATTCCAATTATTTGATGGCTTGGAAAGGCTTGCTGCAATACTTCTCCTGCTTTTTTGTCATTCGCCGGCTGATTGTATGTCGGGTAGAGAATAACGTCGTTCATAATCAGGAAATTGGCGTAAGTTGCAGGCAGGCGTTCGCCGTCTTCTTCTATCTTGCCTGCCATGGGTAAGGCCAATAGGCGATAGGGTTCTCCTGCTAAGGTGCGGAATGTTTTCAGCTGTTCTTCCATTGCAAGCAGTGCTTCGTAATGTTCGTCTTCTTTGTTTTCGCATTTCACGTAAGCGATGGTGTCGGTAGAACAGAAGCGTGCCAAAGTGTCGATGTGGCTGTCGGTATCATCACCGGCCAGATAACCGTGGTCTAACCAAAGCACCTTTTGCAGGTGGAAGGTTGATTTCAGGTATTCTTCTATCTCTACCTGGTTCAGTCGTCCGTTTCGTTGGGGAGAAAGCAGACATTCGGAAGTGGTAAGCAATGTACCCATTCCGTCGCTTTCGATAGAACCTCCTTCGAGTACGAAGTCGAGGTGGTCTATATACTGGCCTTTCAAGGCTCCGGCTTCTACGGCATGTTTGGTAATTTGATTATCCAGTTCGGAAGCAAATTTCAGTCCCCAGCCGTTGAAGGTGAAGTCGAGCAGGGAAGGGGTGCCGGTATCTATCATTGTTATGGCTCCGTGGTCGCGGGCCCATGTGTCATTGGTGGCACATTCCAGAAAGCGGACGTTATCCATATTGACAGTAGCAGCTATCTGCTTTTTCACTTCTTCCGGTTCGGGAGTGACGATCAATAATAATTCACGCTTCGCTATTTCTCTGGCAATATTGATAAAACACTCTTGCACTTCCGCCAGCATGTAGGCCCAATCTGTACCGGCATGTGGCCATGTTAACTGTATACCGCTCTGCATGTGCCATTCGGCAGGCAAATGAGGTGCTCTCATTTCTACCTGTACGGTCATGTTTTTGCCGAAGTTCAACTGCAAATCTTTCTCCGAGCCGCTTGGGCTGGGGAGTCCAACCATGATTCCCATTAGACTATATATATTTAGTTATTTATAAAATCAGTTTATTGTCTGCATCTAAAGTCAGTTTGTTTTCTGCATCGATGTGACTGTTATGCATTGTTTTCCTGCTTCGGTTTCCGGTCAAAGAACGGATTCTTGGAGGATGCGCTTACGGGGATCGCCATTACCATCTTGCAGTCTTTCAGCCAGTTCAGGCGTTGTGCTGCCAATCCGGCGGAGAACATGACGCGTGTGTCTACGCGTAAATCGGCTGCCGTGGCGCACGCGGAACCTATTGCGATATCTACATCTATGCTGTTCAATGCGCAGGGAACTCCATCAGTACGTCCGGCACAGGTGGCAAATCCGCAATGGCCGCAGTTCAAGCCCTGTGTCTGCTCGCGTGTTCCTATCAGTACAACACATTCGGCACTTAGGATGTTGTCGGCATCACGAAGGAAGAATTTCATTCCGTGTTCTTCTACCATAGCTATCATAGTGTCCGATAATTGTTTAATCTCTTCATCAGTGATGAGGGCCACTTCAATAATATCGATTCCTTTTCCTTTCGGAGCAGTGCGCGCAGCCGTCATCATCTGACGTGCTACCTGCAATATATGCTCGTGACGAGCGTCTCTTTCGTTCAGTATCATAACTTTCTTGAATTAATTAGTAAGGCAAAGATAAATGAAAATTGGCAAAATTACACTAGATGATGAAATAAATAGGGGCTATCATTTGAGTCTGATATGAAAAAACTTTCGTATCGGACTTTGTGTTATTGGGTGGAAAAGGCTATCTTTGTATCTGTCAACTTATAAAGTTATGAGTATATGAGTAATAAAATTTATCCTATCGGCATACAGAACTTCGAGAAAATCCGTAAAGGAGGTTATTGCTATATAGATAAGACTGCTTGGATATATCAAATGGTGAAAACTGGCAGTTATTATTTTCTTAGTCGTCCACGTCGTTTTGGGAAAAGTTTGTTACTGTCTACTTTGGAAGCCTATTTTCAAGGGAAGAAAAAACTTTTCGAAGGATTGGCGATAGAGAAACTGGAAAAAGACTGGTTTAAATATCCGATCCTGCATATTGACCTCAATACAGAAAAATACGATACACCGGAAAGACTTGAAAATAAGCTGAATCGCACATTGGTGGAATGGGAAAAAATCTATGGAGCGGAATCTGCAGAAACTTCTCTAGCTATGCGTTTCGAGGGTATTATTCAGCGTGCTTGTGAGAAAGAGGGCCAGAGTGTCGTTATTCTTGTGGATGAATACGATAAGCCTATGTTACAGGCGATTGGTAATGATGAACTCCAGAAGAGTTTTCGTGATACATTGAAGGCTTTCTATGGAGCTTTAAAAAGCAAGGATGGCTGCATTAAATTTGGTATGCTTACGGGAGTTACAAAATTCGGAAAAGTAAGTGTATTCAGCGATCTGAATAATCTGGAGGATATTTCTATGCGTCAGCAGTATATAGAAATCTGCGGAATCAGTGATCGTGAGTTGCATGAGAACTTTGAAACTGAATTGCATGAATTTGCCGATGCGCAAGGTTTGACGTATGATGAAATTTGCACAGAAATGCGTGAAAGATATGATGGTTATCATTTCACTCATGATTCTATAGGTATGTATAATCCGTTCAGTGTACTTAACACCCTTAAATACAATGTGTTTGGCAACTACTGGTTTGAAACGGGCACACCTACTTATCTGGTCGAATTACTAAAAAAACATCATTACGATCTTCACCGGATGGCTCATGAAGAAACTAGTGCCGACGTACTGAATAGTATTGATTCAACTTCCGACAATCCTATCCCTGTGATTTATCAGAGCGGTTATCTTACCATAAAAGGCTACGATCGTGAATTTGAAACTTATCGCCTGGGATTTCCCAATCGTGAAGTGGAGGAAGGTTTTGTGAAATATCTCATGCCTTTTTATGCCAATATAAATGCCGTAGAATCATCTTTTGAGATTCAGAAGTTTGTCCGCGAAGTCCGTTCGGGAGATTATGATTCTTTTTTCCGTCGTCTTCAGAGTTTCTTTGCAGATACTCCTTATGAATTGGTTCGCGATTTGGAATTGCATTATCAGAATGTTCTCTTTATCGTGTTCAAATTAGTCGGTTTTTATGTAAAAGCGGAATATCACACGAGCCAGGGCCGTATCGATCTTGTTTTGCAGACTGATAAATTTATCTATGTCATGGAATTCAAGCTGGAGGGTACGGCTGAAGAAGCCTTGCAGCAGATCAATGAAAAGCATTATGCTAAACCTTTCGAAAGTGATGGGCGAACACTTTTTAAGATTGGAGTGAATTTTAGTGCTGAAACACGAAACATTGAGAAGTGGGTGGCGGAACTTCAATAAATATAATTTTGGCAGGATTTTCAAGAGAACAAATAGATGTTACATATTAATAATGCCTGTATTGCTTTTGGTACGGAAGTGCTTTTCTCCGGTTTCAGTATGAAGTTGGAAAGGGGAGAAACGGCTTGCATTGTCGGTCAATCCGGTTGTGGAAAGACTTCGTTGCTGAATGCGGTAATGGGGTTTGTGCCTTTGAAAGAAGGATCTATACAGGTAGGGGAAACATTGCTTGATATATCGACTATCGATAGTGTCCGCAGACAGATTGCATGGATTCCTCAAGAATTGGCACTACCTTTTGAATGGGTCAAAGAGATGGTGGCTCTCCCGTTCGGACTGAAAGTGAATCGTTCTGTTCCTTTTTCGGAAGAAAGACTTTTCACTTGTTTCGATGAATTGGGGCTGGAACACGAATTATATACAAAGAGGGTGAATGAAGTATCGGGTGGTCAACGCCAACGTATTATGTTGGCTGTGGCTGCAATGCTCAACAAACCTCTCATTATCATAGATGAACCGACTTCTGCTTTGGATGCCGGATCAACCGGTAAAGTCCTGTCTTTTTTCCGGCGACAGGCGGAAAGAGGAACGGCTGTGTTAGCCGTATCACATGATAAGGACTTTGCTTCGGGCTGTCATTATTTAATAGAACTGTAATTAATTGAACTGTAACGCAAATCGGATAGAATTGTTAAGAATATATTGTGGGAACGATTGATATATCATATTATAATCTCTTTATAGGGCTACTATTGCTTGCCATTCCGTTTTTTTACCTTTGGAAATTTAAAACGGGATTGCTGAAACCTGCCGTGATTGGTACATTACGGATGATTATCCAGCTGTTCTTTATCGGCATGTATCTGAAATATCTCTTTTTATGGAACAATCCCTGGATTAATTTTCTTTGGGTGATAATTATGGTATTCGTGGCCGGGCAGACCGCATTGGTACGTACTCAGTTGAAACGTAGTGTTTTATTAATCCCTATTACGGTAGGATTTCTTTGTAGTGTTGTATTGGTAGGCATCTATTTTATCGGTATTGTTCTCCAACTGGATAATATATTTAGCGCCCAATACTTTATTCCAATATTTGGAATTCTGATGGGTAATATGCTGTCGAGCAATGTAATAGCTTTGAATACTTATTATAGTGGATTGAAACGTGAACAGCAACTATATCGGTATTTATTGGGAAACGGAGCAACAAGGCAGGAAGCGCAGGCTCCATTTATCCGGCAGGCCATCATTAAATCGTTTAGTCCCCTGATTGCGAACATTGCCGTGATGGGATTGGTGGCTCTTCCGGGCACGATGATCGGACAAATTCTGGGAGGAAGCAGCCCGAATGTCGCTATCAAGTATCAGATGATGATTATGGTGATTACTTTCACAGCATCTATGCTATCGCTAATGATTACTATTTCATTGGCTTCGCGTCGATCTTTTGATGCATACGGAAAACTGCTGGAGGTAACAAAAGAACCCAGGAAATGACTGTTATTGACCAGATATTCCATAAAGTAGCTGAAATAGCTATTCCACACTTCTTTATAACAGTGGAGTTTTCAGCATCCGGCACAGAAATGCCGGAACATATCGAGGCTTTCCTGCAGGAAAAATACGAAGCAATTCTTCGTGGAGCCAGTGGACGTAAATTTATCTATAAGGAAGGAGAGTGGCGGCTTATTTTCACTTTCTTCCCTACGGACAGAGTCGTAGACGAACGGTATGCACTGAAAAACAAGGTACAAATGATAAATAAGGTGCAAATGAAAAGCAAAAGCTAACCGGTTATTAGCGTGTTTATTATTTGCCTTTCAACATTCCCCATAAGCAGCGAAGCTGCACGAATTGTTCTCCGGGTTGCACATAACCGCCTTCAAACATCTTTTCCGTTACTTGAAATTTAGAGAGGTGATGGCGTATATACTTCTCTACATCAGGCGATTGTTTCTTGACGAAGACAGCAAATCAACCTTCCCGTCTTCGCGAATGAGCACCCTAGCTTTGATTGTGCGAAAACCGTACTCTTTACAGTGTTTGGTTTCTACTTTATCAATCCAGAAGATAGCGGTAGCTTTGACCGTATCTGCCGCACAATCTTCGATATTGTCAATCTTTGCAGCCTCGGCTACGGACATTTCGATACTATCACTTTTCTTGGGCTGGCAAGAAACCATCATAACTAGCAGGAGCAGTAAAGTCAAATTTGTTTTCATCGTATTCATTATTTAGATGAAGTAAAAGTACAGAATTTCAATAAATAACGGAAGATTTAGGCGAAAATTTATAATTAGTTTTTATTCCGGAACCGGTTTTTATCCGAATTTATCCGATGAAAACAGGCAAAAGGCAAAAAGAATATAAACTCTTTTTGCCTTTTGCCTATTGATAAAACTGAAAAATGAAATTAACTGTTTAATCTAAAATTTATATGGATATAGTTATGGTTTAGCGGAAGTCTTTTAGTTCTTCCTGTAATTTCTGACGGGTAAAGAAGATCCGACTTTTTACGGTACCTAACGGAAGATTCAGTTTTTCTGCAATTTCACGGTATTTGAATCCGGAAACGTGCATGGCGAACGGAACCCTGTATTCTTTCGGAAGAGCATTGACTACACGGTGCATCTCTTTCAGGTCGTATGTCCTTTCAGTACTTTCAAACCCTGCATCTTGCGGCAAATTAAGATGATAAAGGTTATCGGTCTTGTCAACAAATGTCTGGTCGCGAACTACCTTACGATAATTATTGATAAAGATATTGCGCATGATGGTGTACATCCATCCTTTGAAATTTGTATCGGGTGTATATTTATCTTCATTATCTAATGCTTTCAATGAGGTTTCCTGCAGCAAATCGTTTGCTTCTTCGCGGTCTGTTGTCAGTTTGTATGCGAAACGTAGTAATTCTTCCTGAACTCCTACCAAATCTTTTCTGAAGCTTAAACTTTTCATATGTGTTGTTTTTAAAATGTGAGTATTCGTTGTAAAAATTTTGATGATGCAAGTTTAAGATATTTTGTCGACCTTGGTAGGGGAGAATCAGACGTAATTTAGGGGAATTTCTATCAACAGATAGTTTTTAGGTCCTTTTTGATAGTTTCTGGGTGGTATTTTATATCTTTTACGGGGATCTCAAAAAATGGATAACGATAAATTCTCTAAAAAACGATCACTTAGTATGTTAATTCCTATTTTATTTATTATCTTTGCAACCAAATTTTCTACCAATAATGAAAATTAAGGAAATAGTAAGCGCCCTTGAACGATTCGCGCCTCTGCCATTGCAAGACGGATTTGATAATGCCGGCCTGCAAATCGGATTGACAGAAGCGGAAGCAACAGGGGCTTTGTTGTGTCTTGACGTTACCGAAGCTGTGTTGGATGAAGCTATCGCGCTGGGGTACAATCTCGTTATATCGCACCATCCGCTCATTTTCAAGGGCTATAAATCTATCACGGGCAAAGATTACGTGGAACGCTGCATACTGAAAGCAATAAAGAATGATATTGTGATCTATTCAGCACATACTAATCTTGATAATGCACAAGGTGGAGTTAATTATAAGATAGCAGAGAAAATAGGGTTGAAGAATCTGAAAGTGCTCGAACCGAAAGAGAACTGTCTGATTAAGCTGGTGACTTTCGTGCCGGATGCACAAGCCGATAGTGTGCGCGAAGTGTTGTTTGCAGCCGGATGCGGAAATATAGGTAACTATGATTCATGCAGTTACAATCTGAAAGGAGAGGGAACCTTCCGGGCAAAAGAGGGAACGCATCCTTTCTGTGGAACAATCGGTGAACTGCATCATGAAAATGAAGTGAGGATTGAAACCATTCTTCCTATATATAAAAAAGCGGAAGTTATAAAGGCTTTATTGTCTGTACATCCTTATGAGGAACCGGCATTTGACTTGTATCCGTTGCAGAATGACTGGTTGCAGGCAGGTTCGGGAATTGTAGGTGAATTGGATGAATCGGAAACGGAACTCGAGTTTCTGAAACGCATCAAGAAAATCTTTGAAGTGGGTTGTGTACGTCATAACAAACTGACGGGGAGAGAAATACAGAAGGTTGCCTTATGTGGTGGTGCCGGAGCTTTCCTGCTTCCACAGGCAATTCGGACGGGTGCGGATGTCTTTATTACGGGAGAAATCAAATATCATGATTATTTCGGCCACGAGGGTGATATTCTGATGGCAGAGATTGGTCATTACGAAAGCGAACAATATACAAAAGAAATTTTTTATTCCATAATCCGGGATTTATTTCCTAATTTTGCACTCCAATTGAGTAAAATAAATACGAATCCCATAAAATATTTATAAGTAAAATGGCTAGAGAAGCAAAAAAAGATCCGAATGAGTTGACGGTAGAACAGAAACTGAAGACACTGTTCCAACTGCAAACGATGTTGTCTAAGATTGATGAAATCAAGACATTGAGAGGTGAACTTCCGTTGGAAGTGCAAGACCTTGAAGATGAAATTGCTGGTTTGAGTACCCGTATCGACAAGATCAAAGCTGAAGTGGATGAACTGAAATCTGCTATTGCCGGCAAGAGAGTAGAAATTGAAACAGCAAAGGCTTCAGTAGAAAAATATAAGTCACAACAAGACAATGTTCGCAATAACCGTGAATATGATTTCTTGACGAAAGAAATCGAATTCCAGACATTGGAAATCGAACTTTGCGAAAAGAGAATTAAGGAATATTCTGCTGATAAAGAAGAAAAAGAGGCTGAAGTAACGAAGAACGATCAGATTCTTAACGAAAGACTGAAAGACCTTGAGCAGAAGAAGAGCGAACTGGACGAAATTATCTCTGAAACCAAACAGGAAGAAGAGAAATTGAGAGACAAAGCTAAAGATTTGGAAACTAAGATCGAACCGCGTCTGTTGCAGTCTTTCAAACGTATCCGTAAGAACTCTCGCAACGGATTGGGTATTGTATACGTACAGCGTGACGCTTGTGGTGGTTGCTTTAACAAGATTCCGCCCCAGAGACAACTGGATATCCGTTCTCGTAAGAAAGTAATCGTTTGTGAATATTGCGGACGTATTATGATTGACCCGGAATTGGCTGGCGTACAAATCGAACACAAGGTGGAAGAAGCTCCGGTAGCTACTACCAAAAGAGCTATCAGAAGAAAAACTGCTGAATAAGAAGAGCAGTGAAGTAAGTAAAGTTACTTTTTTGATATATAATAAGCCCTGCAGCAATGCTGGGCTTTTTTTGTTTTAACAAGTGCTCGTATAAAAGGAATCGATAAACAAACTTACCCTTTAGTTGTTATCTTTTCATTTCATAAAAACCTGAACTGATATGAATATACGAGTGTGGGGCACATCGCTCCTTATGTTTCTTTCAACTGTGACCGCGGTTGGACAGACCGCAAACCGTTATTTGAAAGCTCCGCTTCCTCAAGATTGGGAAGAGAGCGGGGAAGTGTTTCAACAGATACTTCCGGTAGATGACCATTGGTGGAAGTCATTCCAAGACACCAAACTGGACTCTTTGATAGCTCTGGCAGTAGATCGTAATTACTCCGTTGCCATGGCAATCAACCGTATAGCTGCCGCTCGTGCCAATCTTTGGATAGAACGCAGTAACTTTTTTCCTTCCATCGGATTGAATGCAGGATGGACCCGTCAGGAAACCAGTGGAAATACAAGTTCACTGCCCCAAACAACCGATCATTATTATGATGCTTCGCTAAACATGAGCTGGGAGCTTGATATTTTTGGCAGTATCCGGAAACGGGTAAAAGCGCAGAAAGAGAATTTTGCCGCCAGCAAGGAAGAATACACAGGAGTCATGGTCTCATTAGCTGCAGAAGTAGCCTCGGCTTATATCAATCTAAGGGAGTTGCAACAAGAGCTTGAAGTGGTGAAGAAAAACAGTGCTTCGCAGGAAGAAGTCCTGAAAATCACGGAAGTACGCTATAATACTGGGCTGGTTGCTAAACTCGATGTGGCACAGGCCAAGTCTGTATTATATAGCACAAAAGCCTCCATTCCCCAGTTGGAAGCGGGTATCAATCAGTATATCACAACATTGGCTGTCTTATTGGGAATGTATCCCCAGGACATTCGTCCTGTTCTTGAATCCAGTGGCACATTGCCCGATTATATGGAACCTATCGGAGTGGGAATGCCTGTCGATTTATTACTGCGACGGCCTGATGTACGAAGTGCGGAATTGAGCGTAAATGCGCAGGCAGCATTGCTCGGAGCTTCGAAAGCGGATTGGTTGCCGAAAGTTTTCTTGAAAGGTTCATTTGGATATGCCGCCCGTGACCTGAAGGATCTCACCAAAAGTAAAAGTATGACTTATGAAATTGCTCCGTCATTGAACTGGACTATTTTCAATGGAGGACAGCTGGTGAATGCAACCCGGCTGGCAAAAGCGCAACTAGATGAAGCGATCAACCAGTTTAATCAAACGGTTTTAACTGCCGTACAGGAAACGGACAATGCTATGAATTCCTACCGGAATTCAATCAAACAGATTGTAGCCCTGCGGGAAGTACGCAATCAAGGAATTGAGACATTGAAACTTTCACTGGAACTTTATAAACAGGGACTTTCGCCTTTCCAAAACGTACTTGATGCACAACGTTCTCTGTTATCTTATGAGAATCAGCTGGTACAGGCACAAGGAAGTTCGCTTTTGCAACTGATAGCCCTCTACAAGGCTTTAGGGGGTGGTTGGAGAGAATAAAAATCAATCTATAAAATATATAACCTAACAGATATGAAAAAACTGATGTATATCTTTCTTGCACTGCCTATATTGACGGGTTGCAAGGAGAAGAAAAGTACAGGAGCAATGGGAGGTGTGCCAACTCCGGAAATTAGTGTGACCAAACCCATAGTGGAGAATATTACTTTGACGAAAGATTATCCGGGTTATCTGACAACAGAAAAGACGGTGAATCTTGTAGCCAGGGTGAACGGAACCTTGCAGTCTACCTTTTATGTCGCAGGTGGACGGGTGAAACAGGGGCAACTGTTGTTTGTCATCGAACCAACCTTATATAAAGATCAGGTGGAGCAAGCAGAAGCAGAACTGAAAACTGCCCAGGCGCAATTGGAATATGCTCGTAATAATTATAGCCGTATGAAAGAGGCTGTAAAGAGTGATGCGGTCAGTCAGATACAGGTACTTCAGGCTGAATCTTCTGTGAAAGAGGGTATTGCTGCTGTCAGCAACGCGGAAGCTGCTTTGAGCACCGCCCGTACAAACTTGGGATATTGTTATGTCCGTGCACCGTTTGACGGCACCATCAGTAAGGCGACTGTAGATATAGGAAGTTATGTAGGCGGTTCGTTGCAACCAGTCACATTGGCTACTATTTATAAGGATAATCAGATGTATGCTTACTTTAATGTTGCTGATAATCAATGGTTGGCAATGACGATGGATACCCAGCAGTTACCGACTGATCTTCCTAAAAAAATAATGGTTCAACTGGGAAAGGGGGGAACTGAAAGTTATCCGGCTACGCTCGATTATCTTTCACCAAATGTAGATGTGAATACAGGAACACTGATGGTTCGTGCCAATTTTGATAATCCGAAAGGGATATTGAAGAGCGGATTATATGTAAGCATAACTTTACCTTATGGAGAAGCTAAAAATGCCGTGTTGGTGAAAGAGGGTTCTATCGGAACTGACCAGTTAGGCAAATACTTATATGTTGTAAATGATTCAAATATAGTTCATTACCGGCATATTGAAATAGGGCAGTTGGTCGACGGCACTTTACGGCAGGTATTGGGTGGACTTTCCCCGCAGGAACAGTATGTCACAGAGGCTTTGATGAAAGTCAGAGACGGAATGAAAGTAAAGCCGCTTCCTGATTCCCTTCCCAAAAGAGGGAAATAAGGTCTTTTGGATAACTGATTGATTAACAAACGAAATCAATAAAGGTGATGTACTTAAAACCGATTAATTAACAAAAGTAACTTTCTGCTCCCTCTCCTTGGGAGAAGGTTGTGGAGAGACTGCTTTTAAACCTATACATTATGTTTTCTAAGTTTTTTATCAACCGACCGATATTTGCTACTGTCCTTGCCCTGCTTATTGTAGTAGCCGGTCTGGTCACACTCAATATATTGCCTGTGGCGCAATTTCCGGAGATCACACCGCCAACGGTGCAGGTCTCTGCGGTTTATCCCGGGGCAAATGCTGAAACTGTTGCTCAAACAGTGGGTATTCCTATCGAACAGCAGGTGAATGGTGTAGACGGCATGCTTTATATGTCTTCCAATTCTTCATCTTCGGGAGCATATTCTCTGACTATTACATTCGCTGTTGGTACGGACATCGATATGGCAACTGTGCAGGTACAAAACAGGGTAAGTATCGCACAATCATCGCTGCCGGAACCGGTGGTGGTGCAAGGGGTCACTGTGCAGAAACAATCTTCAAACATTGTGATGTTTTTGACAATGACTTCGCAGGACTCTGTGTACAACAGCCTGTATCTGACTAATTATGCCAAATTGAATTTAGTGGACCAGTTGACACGTGTGCCCGGAGTGGGTGCTGTGAATGTGATGGGAGCAGGGGATTATTCGATGCGCATCTGGCTCGATCCGGAGGCTATGCGTATACGGAATATTTCACCGCAGCAAGTCTATCAATCCATCCAGTCGCAGAATGTGGAAGTATCTGCCGGATATATCGGTCAGCCTATCGGACAGGATAATAATAATGCTTTTCAGTATACGTTGAATGTTCAGGGACGATTGAAATCTCCGGAACAGTTCGGGAATATTATTATCCGCCGTGAGCAGGACGGGGCGATGCTTCGTCTGAAAGATATTGCACGCATTGATTTGGGGTCTGCTTCATACAGTGTAGTGTCGCGATTGAATGGAAAACCTACGGCTGCTATTGCTATTTACCAGCAACCGGGTTCCAATTCGCTGGATGTTTCAAAAGGAGTGAAAGCTAAGATGGAAGAACTTGCAGAAAGTTTCCCGTCAGGAGTGGCCTATAATGTCACTTTGGATACGACTGATGTTATCCATGCTTCCATTGATGAAGTGATGGTTACTTTCTTTGAAACAACTTTGCTGGTGATACTCGTTATTTTCTTGTTCCTGCAGAATTGGCGGGCAGTGATTATTCCTTGTATTACTATCCCGGTATCGTTGATCGGTACATTTGCCGTAATGGCGGCATTTGGTTTCTCTATCAACACATTAACATTGTTCGGACTGATTTTAGCAGTTGCTATTGTGGTGGATGATGCGATAGTGGTGGTGGAGAACGCTTCGAGATTATTGGAAACTGGGCAGTACTCACCTCGTGAAGCCGTGACAAAAGCGATGGGAGAGATCACGGGCCCGATTGTCGGGGTGGTTCTCGTATTGCTTGCCGTGTTTATTCCAACAATGATGATTAGTGGAATTTCAGGTCAGCTGTATAAGCAGTTTGCGCTGACTATTGCCGCTTCTACCGTATTGAGCGGTTTCAATTCGTTGACATTGACTCCTGCGCTTTGCGCACTGTTTCTTGAAAAGAGTAAACCTTCTAACTTCTTTATATACAAAGGTTTCAATAAGGCTTATGACAAGACACAAGGGGTATATGACAAAATTGTCAAATGGTTGCTTCAACGTCCGGGAATGGCTCTCGCTTCTTATGGCGCTTTGACTGTTATTGGTCTATTGCTTTTTATGCATTGGCCGTCAACTTTTATCCCGGACGAGGATGACGGATATTTTATTGCTGTTGTTCAACTTCCGCCTGCCGCCAGCCTTGAGCGTACGCAAGCAGTGGGAGAAAAGATAAACGGTATTCTGGATTCTTATCCGGAAGTAAAGAATTATATTGGTATTTCCGGCTTTTCTATCATGGGTGGTGGCGAACAGAGTAACTCGGCAACTTATTTTGTGGTACTGAAAAACTGGAGTGAGAGGAAGGGGAAAGAGCATACGGCTGCTGCCATAGTCAACCGTTTTAATGGTGAAGCGTATATGACTATTCAGGCTGCGGAAGTGTTTGCCATGGTTCCTCCGGCTATTCCGGGGTTGGGTGCATCCGGTGGTTTACAGCTTCAGTTGGAAGACCGGCGTAATCTGGGGCCGACGGAAATGCAGCAAGCCATCAATGCCTTGCTTGCTTCTTATCACTCGAAACCGGCTTTAGCATCTGTATCCAGTCAGTATCAGGCAAATGTTCCTCAATATTTCTTGAATATCGACCGTGACAAAGTCCAGTTCATGGGAATTGCCTTGAACGATGTTTTCTCTACATTGGGCTATTATATGGGAGCGGCTTATGTGAATGATTTTGTTGAATTCGGCCGTATTTACCAGGTGAAGATTGAGGCACGCGATCAAGCACAGCGGGTAATTGATGATGTCTTGAAGCTAAGCGTGCCGAATTCGGCAGGAGAGATGGTGCCTTTTTCTTCTTTCACCAAAGTGGAGGAACAGTTAGGCCAAGACCAGATTAACCGCTATAATATGTACTCGACTGCTTCTCTGACTTGTAATGTTGCTCCGGGAAGTAGTACCGGGCAGGCTATTCAAGAAGTGGAAGCATTGTTTAAGGAACAGCTGGGAGATGAGTTTGGGTATGAATGGACTTCCGTTGCCTATCAGGAAACCCAGGCTGGGAATACGACTACCATTGTTCTGATTATGGCGTTAATTGTTGCTTTTCTGGTACTTGCTGCACAGTATGAAAGTTGGACCAGCCCGGTAGCAGCCGTCATCGGATTGCCGGTAGCCTTATTAGGTGCCATGATTGGCTGTCTGATTATGGGAACTCCAGTCAGTATTTATACGCAAATCGGTATAATCCTGTTGGTTGCGCTTTCTGCAAAGAACGGAATTTTGATTGTGGAATTTGCTCGTGATTTCCGTGCCGAGGGTAATTCAATTAGGGAAGCTGCCTTTGAAGCGGGGCATGTCCGCTTGCGTCCGATCCTGATGACTTCTTTTGCTTTTGTATTAGGAGTGATGCCCTTGTTATTCGCCACCGGTGCAGGTGCACAAAGTCGTATAGCATTGGGTGCCGCTGTGGTATTTGGTATGGCCATGAACACTTTATTGGCTACCATTTATATTCCTAATTTCTACGAATTCATGCAGAAATTGCAAGAGCGATTCAGCAAAAAGAAAGGAAATGAGGATAGTGAGAAAGATGTTGCCGTATAGAAGTAAAAGGCTGTTTGAAGACTACCTGAAAGGGGAGTTGGTATAGTGACGCCATCTGTTTGGGATGGTGTCACCATAGTAAGCAAATAGCGTCACTATCTTGAACGGATAGTGACGCTATTTTATTCTTGCAGATAAGTATGTTTTTTAAGGCGAATGAAGCGGATCATTTTTATAAAGATTTGTAATCTGGAATATCCTGGAGGAACGTATAACTCTGGTTTTCATAATCCATCCGGCAGCAATAATGTTGCATTCCGTTGCTGACAATCAGATAATCTACTTTCAGTACCATATTATACCGGGTGATTTGGTCGAAAACAGCCTGTGTAATTTCGATATGTGGTGCTTTATATTCCACAATCATCCGGGCTGATAAATCCCTCCGATAAAGTACGGTGTCGCATCGTTTGGTAGTACCGTTTAACTTTACCATTACTTCATTGGCCAGAAGGGCAGTCGGATATCCTTTGTGTGCAATAAGAAAGTGAACAAAGTGTTGCCGTACCCATTCCTCAGGGGTAAGGGCGACATATCGTTTACGAATTACGTCGAAAATTACATTTTTTCCGTTTCGTACGTTTATTTTAGTGTCGAATACTGGTAGGTTTAACGATAACATTTATTATTTTTGTAAGTTAAATAATGGTTCCCATTATTGGGAGCACAAATTTAATAGATAATTATGAAAACAAAAGAAGAAATCGTAGCTAATTGGCTGCCCCGTTACACAAAACGTAACCTGGAGGATTTTGGAGAGTATATTCTGTTGACTAACTTCAACAAGTACGTCGAGATTTTCGCAAATCAGTTTAATGTTCCCATCTTAGGAAGGGATGCAAATATGATTTCTGCTTCTGCCGAAGGCATCACTATGATTAACTTTGGTATGGGAAGTCCTAACGCTGCCATCATCATGGACTTGCTGGGAGCTATTCAACCCAAGGCTTGTTTGTTTTTGGGAAAATGTGGTGGCATCGACAAGAAAAATCAGCTTGGCGATTTGATTCTCCCTATTGCAGCTATCCGTGGAGAGGGAACTTCTAACGATTATTTTCCTCCCGAAGTTCCTGCATTACCTGCATTTATGTTGCAGCGTGCCGTTTCTTCATCCATCCGTGACAAAGGCCGTGACTATTGGACTGGTACCGTATATACCACCAACCGCCGTATCTGGGAACATGATGATGTATTCAAAGAATATCTGAAAAAGACCCGGGCTATGGCAGTTGATATGGAAACTGCAACTTTGTTCAGTTGTGGCTTTGCCAATCATATTCCTACCGGCGCATTATTATTAGTGTCCGATCAGCCAATGACCCCCGACGGAGTAAAAACAGATAGAAGTGATAATTTGGTTACCAGAAATTATGTAGAAGAGCATGTTGAAATTGGTATTGCTTCTTTGCGCATGATTATTGATGAAAAGAAAACTGTTAAACACTTGAAATTCGACTGGTAATCCGGTCTTTCTGAAAATTATATATGGCAAAACAAGAACTGACCTGTGATGACATCCTCAAGGAATTGAGAGCAAAGCAGTATCGCCCTATCTATTACCTGATGGGAGAAGAGTCGTATTATATCGACTTGATTGCAGATTACATAACGGATAATGTGTTGAGTGAGACGGAAAAAGAATTCAACCTGACTGTTGTGTATGGGGCTGATGTGGATGTGGCAACGATTATAAATGCTGCAAAGCGTTATCCCATGATGTCGGAACACCAAGTAGTAGTAGTTAAGGAAGCACAGGCGGTACGTAATATGGAAGAGTTGTCGTATTATCTTCAAAAGCCTTTGCTTTCCACCATTTTAGTGATATGCCATAAGCATGGAACGTTGGATCGTAGAAAGAAGCTGGCTGCCGAGGTGGACAAAGTTGGTGTACTGTTTGAATCTAAAAAAATAAAGGATGCACAACTTTCCGGTTTTATAGCTTCATATATGAAACGGAAAGGAGTTGATATGGGACCTAAAGCAACTGTTATGCTTGCTGATTTTGTAGGTTCAGATTTGAGTCGTCTGACCGGAGAACTTGAAAAGTTGATTATCACTTTACCTGCCGGGCAAAAACGCGTAACTCCTGAACAGATAGAAAAAAACATAGGCATAAGCAAAGATTATAATAACTTTGAATTGCGCAGTGCTTTAGTGGAAAAGGATATATTGAAAGCAAATAAGATAATAAAATATTTTGAGGAAAATCCGAAAACTAACCCAATCCAAATGACGCTGTCTTTATTATTCAGCTTTTACTCCAATCTAATGTTGGCTTATTATGCACCGGATAAATCAGAGCAAGGGATCGCAAATATGCTAGGACTAAGAACTCCCTGGCAGGCCCGGGATTATATGGCAGCAATGCGAAAATATAGCGGAGTAAAGACGATGCAGATTGTTGGAGAAATACGATATGCTGATGCAAAATCCAAAGGAGTCCAAAATAGTTCTATGACAGATGGAGATATTCTTCGTGAATTAGTGTTCAAAATTTTGCATTAAGTAGGATTAAGAATTACCTATATAATCAGACATATTTTGTATTCCCGCAATTACTTCCATTATAAAAAAGACTTTCACAATGCCAGTGATTATTTTACAAATAGATTTACTCCTTTTGTAGTTTTATAGAGTTACCCATTTAACGAACTACACAAAGTATATTTTTAGAATTTTGTATTGATCTATCTTCAAGGAAACTTTTTCTTTTAAATAGGAGCTTTAATTTTTAAACGAGAAAAGTTTACTTATTCTTGAGTTTATCAAAAAAGCATTTTGGATTTTAAAGGTATCGTTTTATAGTGAGAATGGAGATTTTTTCTTTTCTCTAAAATCATCCATTAGTGTCATTTTGATAATCCAGAGTATTTTTGATTACTATAAGCCTATTTTTTCTAGTTTAATAGAAAAATAGAATCTGAATTATAGGGGTAAGTATTTGTATTTCATTTGTTTATGCTAAAAATGAGCTTCCTAGAATTGAAAAAAAATAAATAAGTGGAGATCGGTACGGAAATATTGCAAGGATTCTCTTTTTAGAGAAGATTGTAAAGGATGATTAGAAAAAAATAGCAATATACATTGGTAAAGTATGAGTTGATCCCTTCCTTTTATTGCTTTTGCAACTATCAATATTTACTTTTGTGTATTTATGTGGTTACAAATGTGTCGTATACTTATGTGAATGAATTCCAAATGTAATCAAAAGATGCTGTTTACAATAATATATTTATGCATTTACAAAAATAATACCCTATATACAAATGTAGTTTTTTAGGCATTAACAAATACTTTTATTTCTATTATCTTATTATAAATCAAGATTATATAGTTTATTATATCAATTTGTGCTATAAGAGCCTTCTTTATGTGGTATGTATATTTGTGAATGTCTCTATTCGAGTTTCATTTTTGTTATGTATATAGTTGCATATCTGTGTTTTATGATACATAATTAAACTAAAGCTATATGCTTATAATAACTCGTTTTATTCTATATATAAGCGTAATATTCGATTTGTATAATATAGTATACTTTTGTAATATTAATATTTTTATATTTGTAATTTGCTTTTGTGAATCTAATTATTTACCTTTGTATAATCAATGAGATAGTGCGTATTTTTGTGAAATAGGTACATAACACATACAATTGTAATAAAAAGAAGGTAGTATGGAAATAAAAGACAGAATCAGAATGATAATGGAAAGAGAAAAAGTTCCTCCTAGAGTTTTTGCTGAAACAATTGGAGTGCAACAATCTACTCTCTCTCATATTTTAAACGATCGGAATAAACCCAGCTTAGAGGTCGTTATGAAGGTTCATCAAAAGTATGATTATGTAAATCTTGAATGGTTGCTTTATGGTAAGGGCGAAATGATGGTGTCTGAAGAAGGAACTTCCTTTTCTTCTTCTAATCACGATTATCTGCCTTCTTTATTCGACGAGAATCCCGTAAATCCGTCCAAAGAGCCGACTCTTCCGGAAAATCGCAAGGAAATGCCGTTAAGAAACGCCGAAAATGCCCCCAAAGAGATTGTAAAACAAGAGATTAGGTATATAGAAAAGCCTGCCAGAAAAATCACGGAAATAAGAATATTTTTCGATGATAATACCTATGAGACGTTTCGACCTGAAAAATGAAGAGTAAAATCGGTGGTTTGAGCAATTTCCTGTATCTTTGCACCCGGAATACGAATTTATACTTTTATATCCATACATGAAGAAATTTATTTTAGATCTGACAGTGACCGAGAATATCAGATTGAATGCAAACTATGTATTGCTAAAATTGACCTCTCAGTCATTACTGCCCGAAATGTTACCTGGGCAGTTTGCCGAACTCCGGGTGGACGGTTCGCCTACTACATTCTTACGGCGTCCCATTTCTATTAATTTTGTAGATAAACAGCGAAATGAGGTCTGGTTTCTGATCCAGCTGGTTGGTGATGGAACAAGACGTTTGGCAGAGGTTAATCCCGGTGAAACAATAAATGTAGTGCTTCCACTGGGAAATGCATATACAATGCCTCTGGAGGCTTCTGATAAGCTCTTATTAGTTGGTGGAGGTGTCGGAACAGCCCCTATGCTTTATTTAGGTGAGCAGTTGGCTAAAAAAGGCCATAAACCTACGTTCCTGTTAGGTGCCCGTAGCGACAAAGATCTGTTGCAGCTGGAAGAGTTTACCAAATATGGAGAGGTATATACCACCACGGAAGATGGTAGTCATGGAGAAAAAGGATATGTTACCCAACATTCTATATTAAATAAGGTACGATTTGAGCAGATTTACACTTGTGGTCCCAAACCGATGATGGTGGCTGTGGCAAAATATGCCAAAAGTAATCAGATAGAATGTGAAGTATCTTTGGAAAATACAATGGCTTGTGGTATCGGAGCATGCTTATGTTGTGTGGAAAATACGACAGAAGGTCATTTGTGTGTATGTAAAGAAGGTCCTGTTTTTAATATAAATAAACTACTATGGCAGATTTAAGTGTAAACATTGGTGAATTACAAATGAAAAACCCGGTGATGACAGCATCTGGTACATTTGGATATGGTGAAGAGTTCTCCGACTTCATTGATATAGCGCGAATAGGTGGTATTATTGTAAAAGGAACTACTCTTCACAAACGTGAAGGAAACCCTTATCCGCGTATGGCAGAGACTCCTTCTGGGATGTTAAACGCTGTAGGACTGCAAAATAAGGGTGTTGATTACTTTGTGGAGCATATATATCCCCGTATAAAAGACATCCAAACGAATATGATTGTAAACGTTTCGGGATCTGCCATCGAAGATTATGTAAAAACAGCTGAAATCATTAATGAACTTGACAAAATTCCTGCTATAGAGCTAAACATCTCTTGCCCTAATGTAAAGCAAGGTGGTATGGCTTTTGGTGTGTCAGCAAAAGGGGCGTCAGAAGTAGTAAAAGCAGTGCGTTCAGCTTACAAAAAGACACTTATCGTAAAACTCTCCCCGAACGTTACGGACATCACTGAAATAGCTCGTGCAGCAGAAGAAAGTGGTGCGGATAGCGTGTCATTAATCAATACATTGCTGGGTATGGCGATTGATGCGGAACGTAAACGCCCTATTTTGTCAACTATAACAGGCGGAATGTCGGGAGCAGCCGTAAAACCTATCGCATTACGTATGGTATGGCAAGTTGCCAAGGCGGTAAATATTCCTGTCATTGGATTGGGAGGTATTATGGACTGGAAAGATGCTGTTGAATTCATGCTTGCAGGTGCGACGGCCATCCAAATTGGTACGGCAAATTTCATAGATCCTGCTGTGACTATTAAAGTGGAAGATGGTATAAATAATTACCTGGAAAGACACGGATGTAAGTCTGTAAAGGAAATAATTGGTGCGCTTGAGGTATAATTGAAAACATACAATAACCCTTCGCATTAAGTCTGCAAGAAAAATGCTATTTCTCTTTTAAATAAAGAAAGGATAAACAGGCAGGTAGTGGCAGATGAAAAAGAAGTTCGTGTTTAGAGGAATTGTCTACAGACAGAATCTTTAGATTGAAGATAAAATAAAAACGACGGTGAGGATTTACGTAATCTTCATCGTCGTTTTTATTTACACTTTATTTTACTCCCCTAATAGGTCGGGACGAAGTTTTCTGGTGCGTTCCAGGGACTGTTGCAGTTCCCATTCTTTGATCTTTGCTTCATGCCCGGATAATAGAATATCGGGAACTTTCCAGCCTTTATAATCAGCAGGTCGTGTATATACAGGTGCTGCCAGCAAATTATCCTGGAAAGAATCGGAAAGTGCGGATTGTTCATCGGAGATGACTCCGGGAATGATACGTACGATAGCATCTGCCATCACTGCTGCCGCTAGTTCTCCTCCTGTTAATACATAATCGCCGATACTGATTTCTTTAGTAATCAGATGTTCGCGAATACGGTAATCGATGCCTTTAAAGTGTCCGCAAAGAATAATGAGATTCTGTGCTAGAGAGAGAGTGTTGGCCATCGGTTGGTTGAATTGTTCTCCGTCAGGGGTCGTGAAGATAACTTCATCGTAGTCACGTTCTGCCTTTAGAGCATTGATGCAGCGTTCGATAGGTTCTATTTTCATCACCATTCCGGCAAATCCTCCGAAAGGATAATCATCGACACGACGATATTTATCTTCGGTGTAATCACGTAAATTGTGAATGTGTATTTCTGCAAGTCCTTTATCTTGAGCTCGTTTCATGATAGAACAATTGAAGAAACCTTCAATCATTTCGGGTAAAACTGTTATAATATCAATGCGCATAATCTTTTAATTTTTCGCAAAAGTACAAATATTCAAAGATAAACATGTATTTTTGCCTTAAACAATCGAAGAAATATGGATATAAAAGAAAAAATAGAGGAATTGCGTGCCGAACTTCATCGGCATAATTATAATTATTATGTGTTGAATGCTCCTGAAATCTCGGATAAAGAGTTTGACGATAAGATGCGTGAACTTCAGGATCTGGAACAAGCACATCCGGAATATAAAGATGAAAATTCACCCACTATGCGCGTGGGGAGCGACTTGAACAAGAATTTTACGCAAGTGGCTCATAAATATCCTATGCTGTCATTGGCAAATACATATTCGGAAGCGGAAGTGACGGACTTCTACGATCGTGTCCGTAAAGCGCTAAATGAGGATTTCGAGATTTGTTGTGAAATGAAATATGACGGTACTTCTATTTCGTTGACCTATGAAAATGGGAAGTTGGTTCGTGCCGTCACCCGTGGAGATGGAGAAAAAGGCGATGATGTGACGGATAATGTGAAAACAATCCGTTCTATCCCGCTTGTATTACATGGTGATAATTATCCCGCTTCTTTTGAGATACGTGGGGAAATTCTTATGCCATGGGAAGTGTTTGAAGAGTTGAATCGGGAAAAAGAGGCACGTGAAGAACCGCTTTTTGCCAATCCAAGAAATGCGGCGTCCGGTACATTGAAGTTGCAAAATTCTTCTATTGTAGCTTCTCGCAAGCTGGATGCTTATTTATATTATTTATTGGGAGATAATCTGCCTTGTGACGGACATTATGAAAATCTTCAGGAAGCGGCAAAATGGGGCTTTAAAATCTCTGATTTGACGCGTAAGTGCCAGACATTGGAGGAGGTCTTTGAATTTATCAACTATTGGGATGTAGAACGTAAAAATCTACCGGTTGCCACAGACGGGATTGTTTTGAAGGTGAACAGTTTGAGACAACAGAAAAATTTGGGTTTTACGGCTAAGTCTCCTCGATGGGCTATTGCCTATAAATTCCAGGCAGAACGTGCATTGACCCGATTGAATAAGGTGACCTATCAGGTAGGAAGAACCGGAGCAGTCACTCCGGTAGCTAATCTGGACCCTGTACAGCTTTCGGGAACTGTCGTAAAACGTGCATCCTTACATAATGCGGATATCATCGAAGGACTTGATTTGCATATCGGAGACATGGTTTATGTGGAAAAAGGTGGTGAAATTATTCCTAAGATTACCGGAGTAGATAAAGATGCACGTAGTTTTATGCTTGGGGAGAAGGTTCGATTCATCGTCAATTGTCCCGAATGTGGCAGTAAATTAGTCAGGTATGAAGGGGAAGCCGCTCATTATTGCCCTAATGAAACAGCGTGTCCTCCTCAAATCAAAGGCAAAATCGAGCATTTTATTAGTCGAAAGGCTATGAATATTGATGGATTGGGACCGGAAACCGTGGATATGTTTTATCGCTTGGGGTTAATTAGAAATACGGCCGACTTATATAAACTCACAGCTGATGATATCAAAGGTTTGGATCGTATGGGAGAAAAATCGGCGGAGAACATTGTAACGGGGATTGCACAAAGTAAAACCGTTCCTTTCGAACGTGTTATTTTTGCTTTGGGAATTCGTTTTGTTGGTGAGACTGTGTCCAAAAAGATAGCAAAATCGTTTGAGAATATAGATGATCTGCAACAGGCAGATCTTGAAAAATTGGTAAGTATCGATGAAATCGGAGAAAAAATAGCCCAGAGTATACTTGCATATTTTGCGAATGAGTCTAATCGTGAGTTGGTTGGCAAGCTAAAAGAGGCCGGACTACAGCTTTATCGCACCGAAGAAGATTTAAGCGGATATACGGATAAGTTAGCGGGCCAGTCTATCGTTATCAGCGGTGTGTTTGTTCATCATTCACGTGACGAATATAAAGAGCTTATCGAGAAAAACGGAGGGAAAAATGTAGGAAGCATTTCTGCGAAAACAAGTTTTATACTGGCTGGGGACAATATGGGACCTGCAAAGCTTGAAAAAGCAAAAAAACTTGGAATAACCATATTAAGCGAAGACGAATTTCTGAAACTTATATCGTAAGATAAGAAAAATATTCGTACTTTTGCGGCTAAATAAATTAGAGATTATAATTAAAACTCATGATACAGACTAAATTGAAAGGAATGGGGGTAGCACTGATTACTCCTTTCAAAGAGGATGAGAGCGTTGACTATGACGCGTTGATGCGTATGGTGGACTATCTATTACAGAATAATGCGGATTTCTTGTGTGTGCTGGGGACTACAGCTGAAACACCGACTCTGACCGAGGAAGAAAAGAAAACTATAAAAAAGATGGTAATTGACCGCGTTAACGGAAGAATTCCTATTCTGTTGGGTGTAGGGGGTAATAATACTCGTGCTATTGTAGAAACATTGAAAAATGATGATTTCACAGGAGTTGATGCCATATTGTCTGTTGTGCCGTATTATAATAAACCTTCTCAAGAAGGTATTTATCAGCATTATAAAGCGATTGCGGAAGCTACGGAGCTCCCCATCGTATTGTATAATGTTCCGGGACGTACGGGGGTAAATATGACTGCTGAAACTACTTTGCGGATTGCCCGCGATTTTAAGAATGTAGTTGCTATTAAAGAAGCATCCGGCAATATTACGCAAATGGATGATATTATTAAAAATAAACCGGAAAATTTCAATGTAATCTCCGGAGATGATGGTATAACCTTTCCGCTTATTACATTGGGAGCCGTTGGTGTGATTTCAGTAATCGGTAATGCTTTTCCTCGTGAATTTAGCCGTATGACGCGCCTGGCGCTTCAAGGAGACTTTGCCAATGCATTAACCATTCACCATCGATTCACGGAATTATTCAATTTATTGTTTGTCGATGGAAATCCGGCAGGAGTAAAATCAATGTTGAATGCCATGGGTATGATCGAGAATAAACTTCGGTTGCCACTAGTTCCTACTCGCATTACCACATTTGAGGCAATACGCAAGGTTTTGAATGAGTTGAATATTAAATGTTGATGCCTTCTTCAGCGAGGAATTCATAATAAACATCTAAGTGTTTAAAATAAATATCCCAATGATTGAATTCGGTCATTGGGATATTTATTTTAAACCAGCCAATGATTTATTTTAAGACAGCCGCTGTCTATTGTGAAAGGGTTATATTTCTTATTAATTACGTTTTTCGATACAGGTTTTTCACCTTCCTAAAGCATAGCTTTAGGGAACGGATAGCTACGCTTTAGCCTATCTAAAGCATAGCTATTTGAGGGCTTGATAAGAAATTCTAATAGCCATTGTGACATATTTCATTTCCAAGTAAGCGTCTCCGCGATTCTATCTTGTCGCCCTTTTTTCATTCTTATATTTTTGCTATGTATAAAAATGAAGCATTATGGATTTAGCAGAAAATCGATTTGGAAAAACTTGGAAACATTTCCTTGAAGTATTGAAAGTAGACTACAATTGTTCTTTAGCCGATGTTTGCCGCGATCAGCATACCACTTTTGGTGGTATGAGTTCCTGGATGTCCAGACGGGGCTATAGCGTTAAACAAGCCAAGGCAGATGTGGTCCGTGATTATTATGGCGGCGTTGAACCCTCCCAACCGACAACTTCCTCTCCTTCATTCACTCAAATAGCACCCGCCATGTTGTCGGAAGAAGAGTTTAGTCTTGCCGGGATCACAATCACCTTTAACAGTGGAACCACCATTTCAGTCAAACGGGCCACACCCGGTGGTGTGATTAAAATGTTGCGCGATTACGAAAGAAAGGAGGGAGATCCATGTATTCTCTAACATCAGCCAATCGATACTATCTGTACCAGGGCTTTGTTCGTATGAACCTTGGCATTGACGGTTTATTCAAAATTATACGATCGGAAATGAAGGACTTGTCTCCCGTTTCCGGAGATATCTTTTTATTCTTTGGTAAAAACCGACAAAGTGTAAAAATACTGCGTTGGGATGGCGATGGCTTTCTTCTGTACTACAAGCGCCTCGAAGGTGGAAGTTTTGAGTTACCGACATTTAACCCCAATACAGGCAATTACGAGATTTCTTATCAGGTTTTGTCTTTTATCTTAAATGGAGTGTCATTAAAGTCTGTACGGTTGAGAAAACGTTTTAGGATCTAATTCAATATTCTGATTATTAGACATTTGCGCTAAAGATATCATCCGGTTTATTTGGCTAATTCGTTGATTTTTTATATCTTTATGCCATGAAAAAGGATGAGATCATAGAGTTATTGAAGGAACAAATCAAGGGATTACGAGATGACAACAACAGACTCTTGGACCAAATAGATGCTTTGATAAAGGAGGTTTCTTCCCTTAAAGAGGCACTCCTTCAAAAAGGCGAATCTCTTAGCAAGCAACAGCGCCTTACTAAGGGACTCGCCAAACTTGTATCCAACACATCCGAACAGCAACAGGCTCCCCAATCTGCCATATCCGAAGAAGAGCGGCAGAAGATAGAAGCGGAAAAAGCAGATAAGCGTAAAGCAAGAAAGAACAATGGGGCCAAACGTGACATGCATTATGAGATGGAGGAAGAAGAACATGTCGTTTATCCCGATGATCCCGATTTTGACATCAATAAGGCCCGGTTGTTTACCACTGTTCCCAGAATATGCGTCCGCTATGAATGTGTACCCATGCGCTTCATCAAGCATGTCTACAAGATACACACCTATACGCAAGAAGGTCGCCTGTTTGAGGGAAAAACACCGGCTTCGGCCTTCTTGAATTCCAGCTATGACGGTTCATTTATTGCCGGATTGATGGAATTACGTTATATACAATCGCTACCTGTTGAAAGAATCATCAACTACTTCGAGAGTCATGGCTTTACGCTGAAGAAACCTACGGCTCATAAGTTGATAGAGAAAGCCTCAGACCTCTTCGAAAATCTTTATAAGTGCATCCGGCAGACAGCTTTGAGTGATCCTTATAAGGCAGCCGATGAAACCTATTACAAAATACTCGTCCCGGAAAAGAACAGCAAGGGAAAAGGAGTCAGGAAGGGATACCTTTGGGTGGTTGTCGGCATAAACACCAGGATGATATACCTGCTCTATGATGACGGCTCCCGGTCTGAAAGAGTTATTCTTAACGAATTAGGCAGTTGCAAAGGTATCATACAAAGCGATGGTTACTCACCTTACCGGAAGCTCGAAAGCGATGCTTATCCCAATATCACACGCATCCCGTGCTTGCAACATATAAAACGGAAATTTATAGATTGCGGTGAGAAGGACCCGGATGCAAAAAGAATCGTGGAGCTGATAAACGCACTTTATGACTTATTTATAGGGAGCCCGGAAGAAAGGTGAAGGTGAAGAGGGAATTGAAAATAAAAGATATGAGGGGATGTATCGCTTGTTTATAATGACTGACTTTTGAATCTTTTTAGTTTAGTTATAGCTAATTTCTTCGATGAAATGGGAGAAAATAAAAATCCTCCGCATCAAATGCAGAGGATTTTGTGATCGCGACAGGATTCAAACCTGTAACCGGCTGATCCGTAGTCAGCTACTCTATTCAGTTGAGCTACGCGACCGTTATTTTGTTTTAACGGGTGCAAAGATACGGACTTTTCCCGAATTAGCAAGCTTTTCACCGACTTTTTTTGTAGAAAATTATTCTATGAACCGATAATTGAATAGTTGTAAACCTATACTTAGTCCGACATTCCACTCCCTTTTCGGTGAGCTATAATGATTTACATATGCAGAGATATCTCCAAAAGGCAATTGACATACAACAGAAATTTCTCCTAAATATTCAAACTTGGAGAAAGCTTTTCCGTAATATGCTTTATTCAACGAGTTTTTTTCGATTGGATAAATAGGCATAAAACCATAAAATTCTCCCCGAAGATGGAACATCTGGCTTAAACGGTAAATAGGCCGAATGCCGGCTCCGACAAATTGATTGGCACGAAAGGCTTCGTTGTAAGTCAATTTGCTATGTAATGTAGGAGAAAACTCTCCAGCTTGCATCATTGTGGCCGTATAGTTCTCGGAGAAGTTTTTGGAGGCATACAGGGCTTTCAAATACCATCCTAAAACCCAATGTTCACTCATATTATGATATTTCTCTTTCATATAAGATAATTGCAGCCAGGAGTGATGATCTTTGTTGTTACTGGTCGTACTTCCTTCGCCCGGATAGAATCGTTCTTTTCCAACGAAAATCTGGGCTACAAGGGCTTCTCTGTATCCACGTGTAGGATATTGTTTGGAATTAAGAGTACTTCCATTAAAACTAATTGATCCACCAAATAAATCATAGCGGCTTTTATCAAATTTGTCATTTCCGAAGTCAATGACACTTTTTTGAAAATATTTATCCTCTATTCTTGCAATTCCTACTCCAAACTCTGCTCGCTTGCTCGAAAGGAAAGGTAATCCAACCTGTAATTTCAAGAAACGTTCGTCTTTCTGGTTAAAGGCCGGTTTGTTATTTCGCGAAAAAAGTTTGTCCTTCTTAAAATAGTCGAAAGTACTGATCGAACCTATAAGACGATACGAGGTAGGAATGGCAGTGGCAAAGTCTATTTTTGCCATAAATTGCACGTTGTTATATACCTTTCCAAGTTGCCCGTCAAGAATAAACTCTTTGGCATAGTAGTTTAAGTCCTGATAACTAAGTCCCAGGTAGATCTGATTCGAATTGGAGGTGGATATGTTACCTCCCAGCCGTACAGCAAAGTTGTTTTCCAGTTTGACTTTTAAATGCAGATCATAGGTGTCATCTTCCGGATTATAAATTGCATGCGGTATGATTTCTGAAATCATTTTATCTGATAGCAATCGAAAATAACCTTGCTTTAAATCTTCATAGGTGAATTCTTTGTTATCCGACTTATGAAATTCTTTCTTCATATATGCCTGTTGTTGTGGATTAGCTCCATCAATGATGATATTTTTAAAACGTAGTTCCGGGAAATTACTACGGTATACCATTCTCCTTAAACGAATATTGTCCAGATTCACACGCCGATGGATACGGCTTTTGATAGAATCCATCATGCTGATGGTTCGATTATATCCTATATCATGTAATTCGTCGATGCGTTGAAAATCCATCAGGTTGACGTTGTCATATTTGAATGTCATTAAAATCCCCATAGAGTCCGGAATAGAATAGTCGGTTTTCTGCATCACCATATTCTCAATTTGACTCATGAGGTCATTTTCCTTGGGTTTAGTGGGATTGGTGGATACAACGCTTCCTATAATGACATCCGGATGAAAATCATCTCTCATGACGTCCGTGGGAAAGTTATTATAGATACCTCCATCGTAGGCCAGTACATTGTCTATTTCAATGGGTTTAAACATGAAAGGGAAGCTCATGGAAGCTCTGACGGCATCTCCTAAATCTCCTTCCTTCATGACTAACTGTTTTTTATTGTACACATCGGACGCAATGCAACGGAAAGGAACAAAAAGTTTATCAAAATCTCCCTTACAAGCGGCCGTAGCACGTGCATATAGGTCAACAAACACGAGATTCATTTGAATCGGGTTGACAACACTGGTAGGCAGGAATTGAGGTTTTAAACTCTTCAGTGAATCTTTGAATGAAAAACGAATATTGAAAAATTCGGGAGTGGGAAGATTCTTTTTGAAATGATATACGTATTTCTCTTCCACTTCTCCGGAATACCATCGTTTAAAGTCCTCCGATTTGAGTAGTTCTACCATGTCATCAGGAGAGTATCCCATGGCATACAAGGAGCCGATAATGGCTCCCATGGAAGTACCAGCAATGTAGTCAATAGGGATGTTGTTTTCTTCCAATGCGCGAATGATGCCGATGTGCGTCATTCCTTTGGCGCCACCACCGCTTAATACAAGTCCTACTTTTTGGGCATGGATAGCCGGGATAATCAGCCATAAAGTAATGAACACTAAAAAAATCTTTCTCATAACCCAAATCAAACAATTGAATTTTTTGTCTATTAAGTGTTCAAATATATACAATACTTTTCAATTAATCGATATTTTGCCGATCGTTTTAAATTGAAAAAGAGCATTACAACGTGTATTTAACGTTGAATGCTCTTTCTTGAAGTATGTGTAATGTTTAAAGGGGCGATATTAAATCAGCTCAATGCTACGTTTTACGAAGTTATTCAAAGCTTCACCTCTTAACATATTGTTTTGAAGTAAGGCCAGATCGATAAGCTGGCGGATAACTTTGTTATTGCTTGCATAGCCGATAAAGATAGCTTCTTTCTTGCTTTTCAGATCATCCCACTTCTTGTCGAGATCGTTTAATTCATCTTTTTCAGCTGTTGGGATGTCTTCTTCCTTTTTATCCTTCTGTTTGTCTTTCAACTCATTACGTTGTTTGTTGACGTTATCCATTTCGGAGAGTATCGGAGCTACTTCTGCTTGACAGGCATTCTCTTCTTCATTCAATACTTGTTTTATCAACTTGTGGTCTGAATTCAGGATCAGATTGAACATGTCAGGCATTTCGCCGTAGAAGCTCATTCCGGCTTGAATATTTGCCATTTCTTTCATACGACGCATATATTCGCTTTGAGTAATCATGACCGGAGCCGAATTTTCTCCCAACGCTTGCGTCATCACATTGAATTCAACCTTATCCATTTTAGGCAATTGGCTCTTGAAGGCTGTTGTGATTGCATCTTGTTTGTTGGCTTCCAGAGTTTCACCTTTCTTGTCTTCTTTTACAATCAGATTGTCAACAACATCACTGTCTACACGGGTGAAACGGGATTTCTCAAGCTTTTGCTCCAACATACTTACCATAGCTACATCTAACTGGCCATCCATGAGCAAGACATTATAGCCTTTATTGGTTGCAGCCTCAATATAGCTGTATTGTTCGTCCTTGTTATTTGCATACAGATAGATTAGATTTCCATCTTTGTCTGTCTGGTTATCTTTAATAAGGGTCTGATATTCCTCGAATGTGTAATGTTTGTCATTTGTATCGGTGAAAAGGGCGAATTTTTGCGCTTTATCATAGAAATCCTCTTGTGTGAGCATTCCATAATTGATAAATATTTTCAAGTCGTTCCACTTTTCTTCAAACTGCTTACGATCATTCTTGAATATAGACTGTAAACGGTCGGAAACTTTCTTGGTGATATAAGTTGAAATCTTCTTCACGTTTGAGTCGCTTTGCAAGTATGAACGGGAAACGTTCAACGGAATATCCGGAGAATCTATTACTCCATGTAACAAAGTCAGAAAGTCTGGTACAATGCCTTCAACAGAGTCTGTTACATATACTTGATTGCAATATAACTGAATCTTGTTCTTATTTAATTCTATATTGCTCTTTACCTTCGGGAAGTAGAGAATACCAGTCAGATGGAATGGATAATCCACATTCAGGTGAATCCAGAAGAGTGGTTCATCAGACATCGGATATAGCTTGCTATAGAATGATTTGTAATCTTCATCCGAAAGTTCGCTAGGTTTGCGTGTCCACAAAGGAGTGGTATCATTGATTATATTATCTTCAGCCGTTTCTACCTGTTTGCCGTCTTTCCATTCTTTCTTTTTTCCAAATGCAATAGGAACAGGAAGGAAGCTGCAATATTTCTTCAGAAGTTCGGAGATACGTGCTTCTTCGAGGAATTCTTTGCAGTCGTCATCAATGTATAAGATGATATCTGATCCACGGTCGGCTTTTTCTATTTCTTCAATAGTGAATTCAGGGCTGCCATCACAAGTCCATTTTACGGCTTTTGCATCGTCTCTGTATGATTTAGTGATAATCTCCACTTTCTTTGCAACCATAAAGGCAGAGTAGAAGCCAAGTCCGAAATGTCCGATAATGGCATTTGCATCGTTCTTATACTTCTCCAGGAAGTCATTAGCTCCAGAGAAAGCTATTTGATTGATGTACTTCTCTATTTCTTCTGCAGTCAAACCGATACCACGGTCAGAAATGGTAATAGTATCTTTGCCTAATTCAACGTGAACAGTTAAGTCACCCAGTTCACCTTTGAATTCGCCAATAGAAGCAAGCGTATTCAGCTTCTGAGTGGCATCTACCGCATTGGATACTAACTCGCGCAGAAAAATTTCATGGTCACTGTACAAAAACTTTTTAATGATAGGGAAAATGTTTTCTGTTGTAACCCCAATATTACCTTTTTGCATAATACGTATATTTTTTTAGTTTATCTATTGATTAATTTTAATTGATATTTGTCCATACAGAGACAAAAAAAATGCCAGACCCGAAGGTCTGACATTATGGCATATTAAATTATTTTCTTATTCAGGAAATAACTCTATTCCGGAGAAACAACTTTCATCTCCAATTCGCCTTTTTCTTCATTAAGGGTTACTTGAATAGTATCTCCCTCTTTTAAAGACGAGGAAATGATGAGCTCGGATAAACCATCCTCCAGATAGGTTTGAATTGCGCGCTTCAAAGGACGGGCGCCATATTGTATGTCATATCCCTTGCTAGCGATGAATTCTTTCGCCTTATCTTCAATAACAAGCTTGTAACCAATAGATTCTATTCTATCGTACAATCCTTTTAGCTCTATGTCTATAATCTTTGTTATCGCTTCCAGAGAAAGTTGATCAAACGTGATAATCTCATCTACACGATTGATGAATTCAGGCGCGAATGATTTATTTAGAGCTTTTTGTATAACACTTCGCGAGAATTCTTTATCATCCAGGCGGCTTTGTGTCGCAAAACCAACACGACGTCCAAATTCTTTCAGTTGGCGGGTTCCGATATTGGAAGTCATGATAATAACGGTATTTTTGAAATCTACCATTCTGCCATAACTGTCAGTCAGACGACCCTCATCCATTACCTGAAGCAGGATATTGAATACATCCGGATGTGCTTTTTCTATTTCATCAAGCAATACAATAGAGTATGGTTTACGGCGCACTTTTTCTGTCAGCTGGCCACCTTCTTCATATCCTACGTATCCCGGAGGTGCCCCAACCAAGCGTGAAACAGTGAACTTTTCCATATATTCACTCATATCGATACGAATCAGTGCATCGGCAGAACCGAACATATACTTGGCCAACTCTTTTGCTAGGTGAGTTTTACCAACTCCTGTCGGACCTAAGAACATAAACGTGCCAATGGGCTTATTAGGATCTTTGAGTCCTACACGGCTTCGCAAAATGGCTTTGACCAGCTTTTCTATAGCTGTGTCTTGTGCGATGACTTTAGCTTGCAAATCTTCTTTCATACCTGCTAGCTTGATGCCTTCGGCCTGTGCCATTCGTTGTACTGGAATGCCTGACATCATTGAGATAACATTGGCAATTTCTTCTGCATCAACAGTTTGCCTGTTTTCTTTTAGATTGGCTTCCCATTCTTTTTTCATCTCATCCAATTGGATAGAAAGTTCTTTCTCTTTATCACGGAAGCTGGCTGCAAGTTCAAAATTCTGCGATTTTACGGCTTCATTTTTCTTGTTTTTAGCTTCTTCGATCAGCTTTTCCTGTTCTTCTATCTCTTTGGGTACATTGACATTAGTAAGATGTACACGTGAGCCGGCTTCATCTAAAGCATCAATGGCTTTATCAGGGAAATTACGATCTGTGATATAGCGGTCTGTCAGCTTGACACATGCTTCCAATGCTTCATCTGTATAATACACATTGTGATGATCTTCATACTTATCCTTGATATTACGCAAAATCTGCAGAGTTTCGGCAGCAGTAGTCGGTTCTACAATTACTTTTTGGAAACGACGTTCCAATGCGCCATCTTTCTCAATATTCTTACGATATTCATCAAGAGTGGTGGCACCGATACATTGTATTTCTCCTCTTGCCAATGCTGGCTTTAGCATATTGGCGGCATCCATAGAGCCTGCCGCAGAGCCTGCGCCTACAATCGTGTGAATTTCATCAATGAATAATATAACATTCGGATTCTTCTGCAATTCATTGAGAATGGAACGGATACGTTCTTCAAATTGTCCACGGTACTTTGTTCCTGCCACAACAGCAGTCATGTCAAGAGCAACGACTCGTTTATCAAACAGGATACGCGAAACCTTTTTCTGAATGATTCTCAATGCAAGACCTTCAACAATCGCTGATTTTCCTACACCGGGTTCACCAATCAGAATTGGGTTATTCTTTTTGCGTCGACTTAATATCTGCGCTAAACGTTCGATTTCTCTTTCTCTGCCCACAACAGGATCCAACCGTCCTTCTTCTGCCGCTTTTGTCATGTCAGTACCGAAATTGTCAAGTACCGGCGTATCATTAGACGGCTTCTTGGAAGCGGTTTGTGCCTGTTGGCGTTCATCCGAGCCACCTCTGCCGGAACGAGGAGAAGACATTTCTTCGTCATCCTCATCGTCTTCCGAAAAGCCCATGCCGGAATTGATATCCGGCTGCAATGTAGCTTGCTCCAGTACTTTCACGTAGTTTATATCGTTTGCTTCAAGTACGGAAGCCGCCATATTGTTTTTTTCTCTTAAAATAGCCAATAATACATGTTCTGTATCAGCGATGTTACTTTTCATTCCACGAGCTTCTAAAATACACATTTTTAATATCTTTGCCGCATCATTAGATAACGGCACCTCTGCATCAGGCAATAACATTTCATCAGCTTCTGCCTTCAGCTGAGCTTCAATCTGTTGCTTTATAGCAGCCAGATTGGTGTTGAGTTTAGACAATATCTCGATAGCTTTTCCTTCACCGTCACGGAGTATTCCCAGAAGCAGGTGTTCGGGACCTATATACCTACTTCTCAACCGATTCGCTTCTTCCTTACTATAGACGATAATGTCGGAAACTCTTTGTGAGAATTGATTATTCATACTTTTTCCTTTTCTTCTAAGGGTTATTCACTGGCAAATATACGCATTTAATCAAGTTTGTATTGCAATATTTGCTTTATTTCTTATATCTACAAATGGCGTGCCATAAAAACAGTGTATTTGTATTATATATATAAGGTATAACAAATAATAGGCTCTTTTTTACCGATGTTATTTATCTTTCCATATTATATTTATCGTTTTTATCTTTTTATTTTTGTATTTTAAAGTTTGGCGGGTTATCGTCCCGGTCATGATAAAACTTTCTTTCTAAAAACTTTCGTATATCGGGGAAAAGTAGTACTTTAGCGTGGTTTTTCACAAACCGTAGAATGTATAATTAATAATCATTTTAAATGCTTGAACAAGACAGAATTATAAAGATTAACATCGAGGAGGAAATGAAGTCATCGTACATTGACTACTCCATGTCGGTCATCGTTTCGCGTGCCCTTCCGGATGTTAGAGATGGATTTAAGCCTGTTCACCGTAGAATTTTATACGGAATGATGGAATTAGGCAATACTTCAGACAAACCTTATAAAAAGTCAGCGAGAATCGTGGGTGAGGTACTTGGTAAGTATCATCCTCATGGGGATTCTTCTGTTTATTTTGCAATGGTACGTATGGCGCAGGAATGGGCAATGCGTTATCCTTTGGTAGATGGACAGGGAAACTTTGGTTCTGTGGATGGTGATAGCCCTGCTGCTATGCGTTATACAGAAGCTCGTCTCAATAAGTTGGGTGAAGCAATGATGGATGACCTGTATAAGGAAACCGTTGATTTTGAGCCAAACTTTGATAATACGCTGGTGGAACCTAAGGTGATGCCGACGCGTATCCCGAACCTTCTGGTGAACGGAGCATCCGGTATTGCTGTTGGTATGGCTACCAATATGCCTCCTCATAATCTTTCGGAAGTGATTGAAGCATGTGATGCATATATTGATAATCCGGAAATTACGGTAGAGGAACTGATGGAATTTGTTAAAGCACCGGATTTCCCTACTGGCGGATATATATATGGTGTGAGTGGTGTACGCGAAGCATATTTGACAGGTCGCGGACGTGTAATTATGCGTGCGAAAGCTGAAATTGAAAGCGGACAAACACATGACAAGATCGTAATAACAGAGATTCCTTATAATGTAAATAAGGCCGAACTGATTAAATATATTGCTGATCTTGTAAATGATAAGAAGATAGAAGGTATCTCAAATGCCAACGATGAGTCTGACCGTGATGGTATGCGTATTGTTATTGACATAAAACGTGATGCAAATGCAAGTGTAGTGTTGAATAAACTCTATAAAATGACAGCTTTGCAGACCTCTTTTGGTGTTAACAATGTGGCTTTGGTTCATGGACGTCCAAAAACGTTGAATCTAAGAGATTTAATTAAATATTTCATAGAGCATAGACACGAAGTTGTTATTCGTCGTACTCAGTTCGATCTTCGTAAGGCGAAAGAGCGTGCGCACATTCTTGAAGGTTTGATTATTGCTTCAGATAATATTGATGAAGTAATTCGTATCATTCGTGCTGCAAAAACTCCGAATGACGCAATAACAGGCTTGATTGAGCGATTTAACCTGACAGAAATTCAGGCTCGTGCAATTGTAGAAATGCGTTTGCGTCAGTTAACCGGTCTGATGCAGGATCAGCTTCATGCGGAATACGAAGAAATAATGAAGCAGATAGCTTATTTGGAAAGTATTCTGGCTGATGATGAAGTATGTCGTCGGGTAATGAAAGAGGAATTGTTAGAAGTCAAAGCGAAATATGGAGATGTACGTCGCTCTGAAATTGTTTATTCTTCAGAAGAATTTAATCCGGAAGACTTCTATGCAGATGATCAGATGATTATTACAATTTCTCATATGGGTTATATTAAACGTACACCGTTGACCGAATTCCGTGCACAAAATCGTGGTGGAGTAGGTTCGAAAGGTACGGAAACCCGTGATGAAGACTTTGTAGAGCATATTTATCCTGCTACCATGCACAATACCATGATGTTCTTTACACAAAAGGGTAAGTGTTATTGGCTGAAAGTATATGAAATACCTGAAGGAACGAAGAATTCTAAGGGCCGTGCTATTCAGAACTTGTTGAATATTGATTCGGATGATAATGTAACTGCATACTTGCGTGTGAAGAGTTTAGAGGATTCCGAGTTTATCAATAGCCACTATGTATTATTCTGTACTAAGAAAGGTGTAATAAAGAAGACATTGCTTGAACAGTATTCTCGTCCTCGTCAGAATGGTGTAAATGCTATAACTATCCGCGAAGATGATAGCGTAATTGAAGTTCGTATGACGAATGGAAATAATGAAATCATCATTGCAAACCGCAATGGTCGTGCAATTCGTTTCCATGAGGCAGCAGTTCGTGTAATGGGACGTACAGCAACAGGTGTACGTGGTATTACGTTGGATAATGATGGTCAGGATGAAGTAGTAGGAATGATTTGTATCAAAGATTTGGAGACAGAATCTGTAATGGTAGTTTCCGAACAAGGATATGGTAAACGTTCTGAAATTGAAGACTATCGTAAAACGAACCGTGGAGGTAAGGGTGTGAAGACCATGAATATTACCGAAAAGACAGGTAAGTTGGTAACAATCAAGTCGGTAACCGATGAAAATGACTTGATGATTATCAATAAGTCTGGTATCACTATTCGTTTGAAGGTAGCGGATGTTCGTATAATGGGCCGTGCTACTCAAGGCGTTCGTCTGATAAATCTTGAAAAACGTAACGACCAGATTGGTTCGGTATGTAAGGTTATGACAGAAAGTCTTGAAGATGAAATTCCGGCAGAAGAGGCAGAGGGTACAATCGTGAGTGATCCGAATGCTGATGTTCCTGATATTGATGATGCAGCGGACGTAAATGAAAACGAAAGCAATAACGAAATTGAGGAATAGACATAATATTAATAATTAATCAAACAACAATCATGAAAAGAGTATTATTTTCTATGGTTTTATTAATGGCTGTTAGCTTCTCATTCGCTCAGATGAAGAATGTGAAGGAAGCAAAGAGTATGGCTAATGACGTAAAACCTAATTTTAAGCAGGCTGAACAGCTTATTAAGGAGGCTATGAAGAATCCTGAAACGAAGGATCTTGCTGACACATGGGACGTTGCTGGATTTATTCAGAGACGTATCAACGAGGAGCAAATGAAAAATGCTTTTTTGAAGAAACCGTATGATACATTGAAAGTATACAATAGTATTCTGAAAATGTATGAGTACTATAATAAGTGTGATGAATTAGCGGAAATACCTAATGAAAAGGGAAAAGTTAAAAACAAATATCGGAAGGCTAATGCTTCCAGTATGTTGGCTGAACGTCCTAATTTGATTAATGGTGGTATTCAGTATTTCAACCTGGACAAGAATAAAGAGGCTTTGAAGTTCTTTGCAACCTATGTAGAGTCAGCTTCTTATCCGATGTTAGCTGATAAAGAATTGGCTAAAAACGATACTCTTCTTCCGCAAATTGCTTATTATGCAACATTAGCTGCTGATAGAGTAGGTGATAAAGATGCGATCATTAAATATGCTCCTATGGCTTTATCCGATAAAGATGGAGGTAAATTTGCAATGCAATTGATGGCTGATGCTTATAAAGCTAAAGGTGATACTGCTGCATGGATTAAGTCTTTGGAAGAGGGTATCCTTAAGTTCCCTGGAAATGATTATTTCTTCGCTAATTTGGTTGATTATTATAATAGCTCTAATCAAGCTTCTAAAGCTATGGAGTTTGCTGATAGAATGTTAGCTAATGATCCGAATAACAAGTTGTATTTGTATGTAAAAGCATATCTTTATCATAATATGAAAGAATATGATAATGCAATCGAATACTACAAAAAAGCTATTGCTGCTGATCCGGAATATGCAGAAGCATACTCTAATGTAGGTTTGGTATATTTGATGAAAGCACAGGATTATGCTGATAAAGCAACAACAGATATCAATGATCCTAAGTACGCTGAAGCACAAGCTGTGGTTAAGAAATTCTACGAAGAAGCTAAACCATTCTATGAAAAAGCCAGAGCTTTAAAACCCGATCAACAAGATTTATGGTTGCAAGGTCTTTACAGAGTTTACTATAACTTGAATATGGGACCTGAATTCGAAGAAATCGATAAGATGATGAAGTAAGATCGTTTTCTGAAAAAATATAAGAAGGCTATTAGAAATAGTAGTCTTCTTTTTTTTATTCAATAGTTTAAAGTAGTAATTGAAAAATCTTATATTTGATATGGACTTGAGTGGAACAGGTAAATTTCTTCATTTAAATAAAAATAGAAAAAGGAGTAAGGTCATTATATTACTCCTTTTTCTATTAAACATAATAAGTATTATTCCCTAATCTTGGATGCTCATTTTTTGCCTGATTTGATCAGCTGTTAATAACAAGCAATGGTGTATCTGAATGGAAAATCATTTTTCTGGCAATACTTGGATTAAATAATCGAGCAAATATATTCCTTTTGTAAGAAGTCAAAGTGATTATATCTATATGATTATCTTTGATATACTGATCAAGTCCTTTTAATAAATTATCATTCATCACTACGTCATAATGAATTTCAAGCCCCGGATATTGCTTGTGAAAATATTCTTTTATACCTGCTAGTTTTATTTCATTCCAGGTATCTTTAGAATCTGTAAGGTGTATCAAAGATACAGAAAAATGGAATGATTTCCAAGTATTAAAGAATGCCTCGAAAGCAATTAGATCTCTTTGATCAAAATTGGTAATAAAGGCAATCCGTTTTGCTTCACTAAACTGTTTAAATGGTGTATTTTCCGGAATAGCCAATACAGCCGTGCGACTCCTGTCAATAACTTCAGCGGTTACACTGCCAATTAAATCAATGTCTTTCTGATTTTTGCCTCGGGTACCCATAATGATAACCATAGGACGCTGTTCTTTAGCATATCTTAAGATTTCCTCCTCTGGAATACCTTCACGTAAGATGCAGCTATATTTAACGTTGGGAAATTCGCCTGATGCAACTTTTTCTTTTATCTTCTCTGATAAAGCATTGAGATCAGAATGGACTTTTTGGATAATCGTTTTTACAGATTCTTCATCTCCAATCTGGTAATTGAAAACATCCCCATAAGGCAACGACGATGCATAAATAGGCGTGAAATAGACATGCAACAGGATGACTTCTGCATTTTCTGTTTTTGCCAGGTTGAATGCAAATTCACATGCTTTCATCGAATAATTAGAGAAGTCGACGGGAATTAAAATCTTATTTGATTTATCTTTTACTTTGGGCTCCTTCTCTCCCACTATACTTTCAGACAGCCATGTAGAACTTTCTGTTATTTTCAAAGCACGTGGCAGATCGCTTTCTTTAATTCGTAAACGCACTCCCGATGAAACAACCGGTTGTATTTGATTAACGTTATGAATGTAGGTTTCTATACCTTCATTTTCCAAGACATTCTTTAAGATCTGCGCTTTGGTGTATGTCAGAATGGCCAGGGTTACTAATTTGTCTTCCATAAATGTACATTTTATAAGGTGAAAACAAATAAGAAATCCCAATTGTTTGATTCAATTGGGATTCAGTTTGTTATATTTTAAACTTGCACAGATTCGGTAGCCTGTTCTTTTTGCATACTCATATTCAATTCATCTAGGATTTTTAAAGCCCGATCAAGAACGGTCGTGTCATCCAACATTACAAGCCCACCATCTGGACCGGGCTCGAGATGTATTCCGACGCTTTTTCCCTCCTTGAAATTGTGTCCTCCGAAGAAGTTTCGCACTGTATCTACGTGCAAACCAAGTTCGTCTGCTATTCTATGCATGCTACCGCTAGGCAATGAATCTTTAATTTTACGAAGTTCATTAAACGTTATTGTTCTCATGTCTCATAAATTTAATGGTTAATACTATGTGATTTTTTTATCACGCTATAAACTTAAGCAAAAAAAAAGATAAAACAAATTATTTGCTTATCTTTTTTTCTTGAATATATAAAATCTATTAATGACCTTTATATCACATCGATAGCAGAAGCAGGTACCCACCCGACTTTTCCATCTTCCAGTCGAATTTCTTTCCATTCTTTCATAGAGTTGTCTTTGACACTTACCTTTCTCCCTTCATGGAGAATAAACAAGCTAGTCCCACTCTCACTTGGAGTACTTCGTACTGTTACACTCGGATTCATTACTATCGCCTCACTTCGATTAACCAAATGCTCTTTTTGTTGCGAAGCAAAAAGATTAGAGCAAACAGTGACAATCAGCAAAATGATTCCTGATATGAATCCTATTTTCTTTAACATAATCTGTTTGGAGAATATAAAGAAATAGAAAGCGATAATCAATAGAATAAAGGAGACAATACCCCATGTGGCCCATGCATCTACACTCATACTATTTGTCAGAGATTTGATCCATGAAACAAAGAATACTTCAGGAACAGGTTCAACCTTGTCTATTGTTTTTGCACGTGCCACTTCAAGATTAGCACGGATGTCACCATTTCCTGGTTGTAATAGCAGAGCACGCTCATAATTTAAAACAGCTTTCGCTATCTCCCCTATTTTATAATAACTATTTCCCAGATTGTAATAGACGTCGGCAGCTTCTCCATTTTTCAGTAATGCTTCATATATCTGAATAGCTGCTGCATAATCTTCTTTTATATATGCGGAATCTCCTTCAGCTTTTGTTGCATCTTCCAGTGTATTACTGGAAAATGTGGTATGCGAAGCGTGGATAGAATCAACTCCATTCGTTTGTCTAGTATCAATGCTTAACGAATCTTGTCCGAAACAAGTAAGCGACATTGATAATAATATAAAAAATAATATCTTTTTCATGACATAATCTCTTCTGGGTTAATGTTTTATTGAATTCTCCATTTTGCTTATTACTTCTATTGAAGAAGAATAAACTTTATCCATAGCTTGATTCTCATCACCTGGAGCAAACCGTGCAAATTCACAATCATTCAATGCATTCAGGAATTCTTTGATTAGTTCCTCATTTACTCCGTGATTTCTTAGTTTCTCTTCAATATTATCTTTAGATAAACGAGATACCGGAATATTCAGTTTGTCACTTATATATCCCCACAATGCCTTTAATACCTCATCGTAGAAAGCATCTTTTTTATTTTCGGAGAGTAATTTTCCTGCAAGCTTCATACGCTTCGTTGCCACTTTATTTGCTTTCTTCGTACGCATTTTAGCAACATTTGCATTTTCAGCAGCTTGCTTACGATAAATAATAAAGAAAATAATAAAGGCAAGAGCCGGAATGATATAGAATAACCAATATGTCATTGAACCATAGAAGAAACTTCCTTTAGGTTGGAGAGTAACTTCATTCTGTTTGATATAACGGATGTCTTCACCTAATACTTTCAAGTCCTCTTTATTCGTGAAGTTAGCAATTACTTGATCCGCATTACCTGCACCTTTCTCAACATTTACTACATAATCTTCTGTTTTCAGTGTTTTGTAAGACTTGGAGCGAATATCAAAATAGCTGAAAGATACTCCCGGAATCTTATATGTTCCGGCATGTCTCGGAATTGCTAAATATTCAATAACTTTATTGCCTGTGAGTCCTTCCCGGGTTAATCTGACTTGATTGTCTACTTTGGGATCATATACTTCAAAATCATCCGGGAATTTAATTTCCGGATTAGAAATCAACTTCAGGTTACCTGTACCGGATATTACCAGTTTAATAGTAATAGCATCATTGGTTTTCAGTTCCTTACTGTTGATAGAAGAAGATATATTGAACTCTCCCACTCCACCTGAAAAATCTGCAGGTTTACCCGTAGGAAGCGGATTGACATTTATTGCTATCTTAGGAGTGGAAATATTTTTTTTAATTTCAATGACATTACTTCCTCCATTGAAGAAGGCATCAAAAGGATCATCTGATTGCACAGGTTTTCCGATAGTCATCTGGAACTGTGCCGGATCAATATATAGCTTTCCTGATTGTTGCGGGAAGAGAACAAACTGGCGATAAACCGTTGTATAGTAATTACGTCCCTGATAATGCTCCGGAGTCCATCTTGCATTGGTTGTCATTTCTATTTCTTGAGAATGGAAACCTTTAAAGTCGGGCAATTTCGCATTATTAAGTTGTAAGTTGGATTCTCTGGTGTATATTTTATAGGTCAGGACAAAAGCCTCCTGTTCATACACATTTGTTTTACTGGCACTTGCCATAATAAAAAGGTCCTGATTAGAGACACTTGTACCAGATGAGGAATGTATAGAACCACTACTGCTATTATTTTGTCCGCTATTGCCACCTTGATCTTGTGGCAATACTTTAATCTTTACTGAGTTTGACACCATTTGGTCACCATCGGCAACAATGGAGGCACCGGGTATTGTGTATTCTCCGGCATTATTAGCCATTAATATGTATGTAAATGTAATACTACTAGTAGATGTAACATTACCATTCACTATTTGAGTACTACTTTGTTGTGAACGGCTTGGGCCCATCAATACATCAAAACCTTTGATTAATGGTGCCCGAAAATCTTTCACTTTTTGTGTAGTTACAATATACGACAGCCTGAATTGTTCGCCTACTACCACTGCATCAGGAGCAGAAGCAGTAAAAGACACCTTATCAGCAAACACATGAGTGCTATATGCTATCAATGCCATCAATATAATAATCAGTTTTTTCATTGCTTATGAAATTTATATCATCAACTTTATATTACCAATCTTTTTCCAAGCGACCGCCTTGCATAACTTTTTGTTGCTTCTTCACTTTATCCTGCACATCTTTTTCGTCCTGCATGACAGAGTTCAGTAATTGTTCAGCATTCTCCTTTGACATCTGATTGTCTTGTTTCTTTTCAGATTTCGGTGGTTGCTGCTGATCTTTCTTTTCATCTTGTTTCTGATCCTTCTGTTTGTCTTTATTCTGGTCCTGTTTCTGATCTTGCTTTTGCTGATCTTTGTTTTGGTCCTGATTTTGATCTTGATTCTGCTGATTTTGTTGGTCTTTCAGCATTTTCTGTGCGAGAGCCAAATTGTACCGGGTTTCATGATCGGTAGGATTATTACGCAGTGACATTTTATATGCATCTACAGCTTTGGCATAGTCTTTACCAGCCTGGAAAATTACTCCCATATTGTGATAAATATGGGCGAGTTTCATTTTATCTTTTTCTATTTTGCTGGCCGATACGTATTGTTCCATGGCATCCTGAAACTTTTGCTGTTGCGAAAGAGTATTTCCCAAATTGTACATAGATACTGTAGACTTGGGATTTGCTTCCAGAGCTTTCCGGTAGTTTACCTCTGCGTCAACAAATACACTATCATTAAACAGGCGGTTTCCCTTACGGATATAGTCGCGTTCTGCTTTCTGAGCCGAGACACCGACTGTCGCTAGCAGAAATACAGCGAATAGAATATATTTACTTTTTAACATACGTATAACTATTTCTTATTAGAAAACAGGTGAATGTTCTTAAATAAAGGATTTTTGCGGTCCAAAATTAAGATTTCTGCCAATAACAATAGTAGAATAACCCATGCAATAGCCTGGAATTGTTCGTTAAACTCCGTATATACTTTCGACTCTACATCAGACTTCGCCATTTTATTCACTTCTTGATTGATGGCCTTTTGGGCTGAATTAGAATTATCTACTCGTACATATATACCTTTTCCTTCTTTTGCAATTTCCTGACACATAGCTTCATTCAAACGGGTAACGATCACATTACCTTCCCGGTCGCGGCGGTAATCATTCGTTCCTTCCACCGGTATTGGAGCACCATCAGGCATACCTACTCCCAATACACTTACCTGAATACCCTTTTCTGCCGCAGCTTTAGCAGCTTCCACTGCACCACCTTCATGATTTTCACCATCAGTAATAACAATAATGGCGCGTCCTACCCCTTCTTGCGGGGTGAAACTACGGGCTGCTAGATTGATTGCTTCCCCAATGGCTGTACCCTGTTTAGAAATTAAGGAAGGACTAATGGATTCTAAGAACATCTTAGCGGAAATATAGTCACTTGTAATTGGCAGCTGTGTAAAAGCGTCACCGGCAAATACAATCATACCTACCTTATCATTATCAAGCTCATCTACTAACCTGGATATTAATCTTTTTGCTTTTTCTAAACGGCTAGGCTGTACATCCTGCGCTAACATAGAGTTTGAAATGTCCAAAGCAATAATTACCTCTACTCCCTTACGTTTAACCGTTTCCAGTTTTGAACCGAATTGAGGGCGTGCCAGTAATACGGAGAACAAACCAATAGCAACAAAAATAATCCAGAATTTTACATCCGGACGATATTTGGATACGTCAGGCATTAACTGAGCCAACAAAGTCGGATCTCCGAAACGTCGGATATTCTTTCTCCTCTTGTAATTGGAATACAAGTAGAAAGCTGCTAAAAAAGGTAATAGCAACAATAAATATAAATATGTAGGTTCTCCAAATCGAAACATCTTCTTACTATTTTATGATTGGCAAATAACGATTGACAAACATCCTTATGGAATTTTCTTGAGTACCGAATTACGTAATAGTACTTCCAACAAGACACAGAGGAAAGCTGCTAAAGCAAACCAATGATATTCTTCGTCCCGCTTACTATACTCTTTTACATTCAGTTTCGTCTTTTCCAGTTTATCAATTTCTTCATATACTTCTTTAAGCTTCGAGTTGCTCGTAGCCCGGAAATAGTTACCATCTGTCGTTCCGGCAATCTCTGTCAATGTCTTTTCATCAATTTCTACCGGCATACTTACATATTGCACCGTATTTCCGACTGGATAAGGATAAGGAGCCATTCCATTGGTACCTACTCCGATGGTATATACACGAATACCAAAGCTTTTTGCTATTTCTGCCGCTGTCATAGGCGAAATATCTCCCTTGTTATTTGTACCATCCGTCAATAGGATAATAACTTTGGATTTCGCTTTGCTATCTTTTAAGCGGGTTACAGCATTTGCAATACCCATACCGACAGCAGTACCGTCAGTGATAAGACCACATTTGATATTATGTATCATATCCAACAATACAGCATGGTCTACAGTCAACGGACATTGGGTGAAAGTTTCTCCTGCAAATAATGTAATACCGATATTATCATTGGGACGTCCATTGATAAACTCTGCAGCTACGTCTTTAGCAGCTTCCAGTCTGTTCGGCTTCAAGTCTTCAGCCAGCATACTGGTAGAAACGTCGATAGCCAGCATAATATCAATTCCTTCTATCTCACTGTTCTGCCATTTATTAGTAGTTTGCGGGCGTGCAAGAACCAAAATAACCAGTACTAAAGCAAGGCAACGTAATAGAAATGGAACATGCAACAAATAATTCTTATAACTTTTAGGTGTATGCGCATATACCCGGGCATCTGAAATTTGAAGAGTTGCTTCACTTTTCTTTTGCTTCAGGATATACCATACAATATACGGTATAAGCAATAATAGCAAAAACAGATATTCAATATTGGCAAAAACCATTTTATTTATGATTTAACAGTTTACTATTTAGTATTAAGCTATACATCCTTTATACAAAAAGATTGTATAACTGTAGACCTATATATATAAAGGTACCGATCAATGCTGCTGATAACAATGCAATTCCACAAATCAGCATAGCTTTAACACGTAAAGAACGTTTCTCAATAATAGTGATTTCCGTTGGTTGCGGTTTCTGATTTTCCTCTTCCGGTTGTTTGGTCTCATTGATAAAATCAATGGCATTAATCAAATTGGCATCGTTTTCATTCATCTGAGGATTATGCTTGGCGAACTTCACTAAATCAGCAGTCTGGAACAATAGTTTTAGGTCTGATATGGCCTCTTTATCATTCATTTCCAATAACTGATCGATTATTTCAGAAGAAGTCATTTCCAATGCATTAAATCCGAAACGATCCTTAATATATGTACGAATAGCATCGGTAAGTTCGGTATAGTACTCCTTCGATAGCCCTTTCTGCCATACCTTCTCTGTCTTGATACGTTCTATCTCTTTCATTGCAGCCTGATGTGGCGGCAATTTAGGTTCAACTTTAATTTTACGGATAATCGGTTTATTATCACGTATGCGAACAATCAGATAGATCAGCAAGCCAAGCAAAGGTAAAGCCAAGAATGAACAAGCGATCAATCCATACCAGTCTTCCCATGCAAAAGGAGCTTTCATCACAGGTTTTTGTCCGAAGAACTGGTCCGGATGTAAGGTGTCAACCGGCATTGAATATACTTTTAATGCGAGAGCTTTGGAGTTGTACACTTTCCCATCTACGGTAACTGGCATTGGCGGCAGATAATATAGAGCAGAGTCAAAAGAAGTGATAATGTACTCCTGCGTAATCACCATCCGCTGACGATCATTCAGGAATTGGGTATCTGGTTTGACTGTTTCTATAATTTCCACACCTCTTACCAGTGTATCAGTGTAAGCAGGAAAAATAGCACGCTGTTTGGCATCCATGGCTACTTGCAGTTGCACTTTCGCCTGTTCGCCGATCAGTATCTGCAGTGAATCAATTTTTGCTTCTACTGTAACAGACTGTGCTACTGCTTTACTGACAAACAATAGACCTAATAATGCTATCAGAATAATATTTCTATTCATCTTTGATTCCATTAATTTCGTTTGGCAAATAAATTCAACAATGCCTTTACGTAATCCTGATCGGTTCTGACGGATACAGCATCTACGTTACTTTTGGTAAAAGTATCGTTCAGTTCAGTCTGCTTTTGTATCCACCAGTCGCGATGTGCCCGGCGTACAGCTTTGGAAGAGGTGTCAATCCATTGTTCATGCCCAGTTTCTGCATCTTTGATTCGCATCAGTCCTACTGGAGGAAGATCACTGACTCTCCTGTCGTATACTTGCAATGCTACTACATCATGTTTCCTGTTAGCAATGGTCAGCGCATTCTTAAAGCTTTCCTGATCAATAAAATCTGATAAGATAAATGCAGTGCAACGCCTTTTCATTACGTTTGTCAAATATTCCAAGGCAAGACGAATATTTGTGCGACGGCTTTCCGGTTGGAAATCAATTAATTCACGGATAATATACAAGATATGTTTACGTCCTTTCTTGGGAGGAATAAACTTCTCTATCCGGTCTGAAAAGAAAATCACACCTATTTTATCATTATTCTGGATGGCAGAGAAAGCAAGAGTAGCAGCGATTTCCGTCACCATATCTTTCTTTAACTGCTTGATCGTACCAAATTCCAAACTTCCGGAAACATCAACCATTAACATAACTGTCAGTTCACGTTCTTCTTCAAACACTTTCACATAAGGTTTATTGAAGCGCGCAGTCACATTCCAGTCTATGTCACGTATATCATCACCGAATTGATATTCACGGACTTCCGAAAATGACATACCCCTACCTTTGAAAGCCGAATGATACTGGCCTGCAAAGATATTGTTAGACAATCCTCGTGTCTTTATTTCAATTTGGCGAACTTTTTTTAGTATTTCACTTGTTTCCATTTATACAGTAGTTAATTAGTAGGTAGTTAAGTAGTCATGCATAGATATTTATGACTACTTATTGACTGTATTATAACTACAGATTAGGGTACTTCAACCTTATTCAGAATCTTACTGATGATTTCGTCCGAAGTCATGTTGTTAGCTTCAGCTTCGTATGTCAATCCGATACGGTGACGAAGAACATCATGTGCTACAGCACGTACATCTTCCGGAATAACGTAGCCGCGACGTTTGATGAATGCATACGTACGAGCAGCTAAAGCCAGATTGATAGACGCACGAGGTGAACCTCCGAATCCGATCATATCTTTCAGTTCCTTGAGATCATATTTTTCAGGGAAACGAGTTGCAAATACAATATCTACAATATAACGCTCGATCTTCTCATCCAAATAGACTTGACGAACAACCTTACGTGCTTCAATAATTTCATCCGCTCTTAGAATAGGTTTCACATTAAACTTCTCACCATTGATATTCTGACGAATAATCAATTTTTCTTCTTCCAACTTCGGATAATCAATGACTACTTTCAGCATGAAACGGTCAACCTGTGCTTCAGGAAGCGGATAAGTACCTTCCTGTTCGATAGGATTCTGAGTTGCCAATACAAGGAAAGGTTCCGGTAACATGAATGTTTCTTTACCGATAGTAACTTGACGTTCCTGCATTGCTTCCAGCAAAGCACTTTGTACTTTTGCAGGAGCACGGTTAATTTCATCAGCTAATACAAAGTTAGCGAAAATAGGTCCGCGCTGCACTTTAAAAGATTCATCTTTCTGACTGTAAACCATTGTACCGATAACGTCTGCAGGCAATAAGTCCGGCGTAAACTGGATACGGCTATATTTCGCATCAATCAGAGAAGCGAGTGTCTTAATAGCCAAAGTTTTCGCCAAACCAGGCACACCTTCCAAGAGGACGTGGCCATCGGAAAGTAATCCGATAAGCAGTGATTCAACCAAATGTTTCTGACCAACAATGATTTGGTCCATACCTGTCGTAAGATTGGTAACGAAAGCACTTTGTCTTTCAATCCGCTCATTCAGTTCGCGGATATCAATTGATTCAGCCATAAATACTTAATATTTTATTATTTAATTCTCATTAATTAAGGTGTAAGACTTACCAGTGTGTAAGGCTTCTAAATTCGCTCCCAAAAGTACGCCATATAATTAACGATTGCAACTAATTTTTATTAAAAAACAATGCGAAATCTTTAGATTAAGGTACTTTCATACGCTTTTGTACATCCATAACACTTCACCCGACCAATACAGGATTTGCATGGTCGGGTGAATGGATTATAACTACTTATTCTTTTGTGAGTTCCGGTATTTCAATAGTTGTGCCATACGGTACATTGTTGGGGTTCTTAATAACCTTCGGATTGTGTTTCACAATGTATGGCCACATTGCCTTTGTACCATAAAAACGCAAGGAAACCCTAGTCAAAGTTTCTCCTTCTTTGATTGTATATTTTGTCTTGGTTCCCGTAATCTTATAAGATGCTGAATCCAGATAGGCAGAAGTAGCAGGTTGTTGTGTAACCGTTTGAGGTTCTGCTTTGACAGGAATAGCTTCTTCTTTTTTGGCAACCGGTTGTGTCGTGGTAGCGACTTTGGATACATCAGGCGTTATTATCTTTGTAGTATCCTTATGTGCAATCGTATCAGAAAGTTGCGCTTCCGGTTGAACGGGTTGAGTCGTCACAGGCGGCATATCCAGTGCATTCTTGTCAGATGAAGAAGAAAATAAATCCGGATAATAAATAAATAGAATGACACCTCCACATAATAACAAAACGACTACAATAACAGCTATTAAATAAGGTACAGGAGATTTTTCCTTCACCGGGGCTGTCTTTTTAGAAACCGGTTGGGATATTTGTTTCGGTTGGACCGGCTTTATCGTTTCTTTTTCAGCAGGAGGCACTATGGGAGTCACAGGTTGCAGATTTGCTTTTAGAAGCTCTTGCTCTATAATCTTTTCGGCAGTGATCTTTTCTTTTTCTTCTTCTATAGATGCTGGTTGCTGTTCATCGATTGTCACTTCCTCCTCCGGAACCTCTTCATCTTCCAACTGTTCTACCTTTTCTTCGATATTAGTCTCTGTAATGATCTCTTCAGGCTCTTTAGGAGATGTCTGTTCTGTCAATTCCTGTACTATTGCAGATTCCTCAGTAATAGCAAGTTCTTCAATGGACTCTTCCACAAGTGGGCGACTGGCTATTTGCTCTTCTTGAATCGGCTCTTCTTCTGAAAGATTATCAGTACCTTCATTTTCTTCTATCGCAGTAGTTTCAGAATTATCCCCCATCTCATTCAATACAGTTTGTGCTGATGCTTCCTCACCTGCTTCTTCTTCCTCTGTATCTTCTATCGGAGTATCTTCCAAAATTGTATTTTCATTCAATACAACAGTCTCAAAGTGTGCGAAAGGCTTATTTATTGTATCTCTTAGATTGGCATCCGGAGAAAATGAGACTTTTGTATGTCCCTTTATCTGGAAACGTTCTCCTGTGTTGACATTGACACTTTCCCGGCTATCTACATCAATAAGTTTGAAAGTTCCCAATCCTTTGATTTTTACAGTCTTTTCGTTCTCCAAAGCTTGTTCTATCAAGAGAAAAAACTCTTTAACAAACGCTTCGGCGTCTTTCTTGGTCATGCTATGTTTGGCTGCCAATAAGTCAGTAAGGTCTTGAATTGTTAGTCTTTCATTCATAACGGGAAATTATTTATTTAAACTTATCTTTCAATGTATTGCTAGGTCTATAAGATAGCACTAATTTGGGTGGAACCAACATGCGTTGTTTACTTGCCGGGTTGATTGAAATTCGTTCCGCTTTCTTTTTAACTTCAAAAGAGCCGAATCCTTGAACTGCAATCACATTACCTTCTTCCAATTCTTGTGTCATGCTGGACAACAAAGAACCTATCAATTCGGAAGTATCCTTGATTGTGTATCCCAATCTTTCCGCTAGTTCGGATGTAAATTCCTTATTATTCATAGTCATTTATAATCTTTGCATATAAATCAAAATCGTCTGCATTCGTCACTTCCACCTGATAAAACTGTCCGATCTTAAGTTCTCTCTCTGAACGCTTAACCAGCACTTCCGGATCTACTTCCGGTGAATCAAATTCTGTTCGTCCAATATAATAATCTCCTTCCAAACGGTCGATGATAATTTTCATCTGTTTACCGATTTTTTCCGCACTTAATTCTGCCGAGATACCTTGCTGGATGTCCATCAATTCATCAAGTCTGGCTTGTTTAACCTCTTGTGGAATAGAATCTTCGTATGCTTTTGCAGCATAAGTTCCCTCTTCTTCGGAATATGCGAAAGCTCCCATCCGATCGAAACGTACTTTGCGCACAAACTCTTTAAGCTCTTCGAAGTCTTCCTCGGTTTCTCCGGGATGCCCTACCATTAAAGTTGTTCGCAGGTGAATGCCTGGCACTTCTTTACGAAATTGTTCAATCAGTCGGTAAGTATCCTCTTTGCTCACTTGCCGACGCATTAATTGCAACATATTGTCGCTGATATGCTGAAGAGCAATATCCATATATTTACATACATTATCGCGTTCACGCATAACCCGGAATAAATCCGTTGGGAAATGTGCCGGATAGGCATAATGCAACCGAATCCATTCCACGCCAGGGATATCGGAAATACGTTCAATCAGTTCCGGAAGCATTTGCTTCTTATACCGATCGATTCCATAATAAGTCAATTCCTGTGCGATCACCTGAAATTCTTTCACGCCTTGCGATACCAGGTATCGTACTTCGTCCAGAATTTCTTCCATTGGTTTGGAAATATGGTGTCCTGTAATAATAGGGATAGCACAATAAGAACATTTACGATCACATCCTTCTGAAATTTTCAGGTAAGCATAATGCTGGGGAGTTGTCAATGTCCGTTCGATATATAATTCATCGTGATAGACCTTTCCCAAGTCCTGTAAAAGCTCCTTCCAATTAAACTTCCCATAAAACTTATCTACCTGTGGTATCTCAACAGCTAATTCCTTGAGATAGCGTTCGGAAAGACAACCCATCACGAAAAGTTTCTTTAAATCCCCTTCTTCCTTTCTTTCAGCGAACTCCAGAATCATATTTATGGATTCTTCTTTGGCATCACCAATGAAACCACATGTATTGATTACCGCAATTTCTCCTTGCGGATTTTCAGTGTCATGAGTTACGCTGTATCCGACTTCCTCCAATTGGCGCATTAGCTGCTCGGAGTCAACCAGATTTTTAGAACATCCTAAAGTAATAATATCTATTGTTTTTCTTTTCATGCATTTTCTCCAAACAAGGAATCAACGAATTCATTTTTACGGAATACCTGCAGGTCTTCCATGCCTTCGCCTAGTCCGATATACTTAACAGGAATCTTGAATTGATCGGAAATACCAATCACAACACCACCTTTAGCGGTTCCATCAAGCTTAGTGATGGCCATAGCGGTAACTTCCGTCGCCAAAGTAAATTGTTTGGCTTGCTCAAATGCATTTTGTCCGGTGGAACCGTCCAGTACCAATAAAACTTCATCCGGTGCATCAGGCACTACCTTTTTCATCACATTCTTAATTTTGGTCAACTCGTTCATTAAGCCTACCTTATTGTGCAGACGACCGGCTGTATCAATAATAACCACATCTGCGTTATTGGCAACGGCCGAACTAAGAGTGTCATAAGCCACAGATGCGGGATCTGCTCCCATTTTCTGTTTAACAACAGGAACCCCTACCCGTTCTCCCCAAATCATTAACTGTTCTACGGCTGCAGCGCGGAAAGTATCGGCTGCTCCCAAATAAACCGATTTGCCTGCTTTTTTGAATTGATAAGCCAGCTTGCCGATAGTTGTAGTCTTCCCTACTCCATTCACTCCCACAACCATAATTACATAAGGTTTCCTTGTGATGGGTACGTCAAAATCAGCTACATCATCCGAGTTGTTTTCGGTAAGCAAAGCTGCTATTTCGTCACGTAATATAAGATTCAGTTCTTGAGTATTCACATACTTATCAGCCGCAGCGCGTTTCTCGATGCGTTTGATAATATTTAAAGTTGTTTCTACACCTACGTCAGATGTGATCAGTACTTCTTCCAGATTATCTAATACTTCATCGTCTACTTTTGACTTACCAGCCACAGCACGAGCAATCTTACTGAATACGCTCTCTTTGGTTTTAGATAATCCTTTATCTAAAGTTTCCTTCTTCTCCTTTGAAAAAAAACTAAAAAATCCCATATTGACACTTGTTTGTATAATACATTTGCTACAAAGATATAACAAAGGATTGGAAAAGTAAAAAAAGAAGCAATAAAAAATCCCCTCATTGTTTACCAATGAGAGGATTTTGCAGTTATAGCGTATATGCTATTTCGATTATTTTTTGAAAAAGTCTTGTACTTTTTCGTTCGGAACCATTTGCTCATCAAAAACGTATGCTCCAGTTTTCGGAGATTTTACCATTTTGATAACCTTGGTATAAGCACGACCTTCTTTTGAACCTTCGTGCAAACTTGCTACTGTTTTCTTTGCCATGGGTTATACTACTTTTATTATTTAATTTCCTTGTGTACTGTTACTCTCTTCAGAATTGGGTTGTATTTTTTCAACTCAAGTCTTTCTGTAGTATTCTTTCTGTTCTTAGTTGTGATATAACGAGATGTTCCCGGCATTCCACTGTCTTTGTGTTCTGTACATTCCAGAATCACTTGTACTCTGTTACCTTTTGCTTTCTTTGCCATTGTAAGTTTTCTCCTCTACGTTTAGCCGATTACTTTAATGCTTTTCCAATCACAATAACCTTTAGCCACTGCTTCAGTCAGCGCAGCATCCAGTCCTTTTTTGTTGATAATACGCAACCCGTTAGCGCAAAGGCTAAGGCTGATCCAACAATCCTGTTCTACATAATAGAACTTTTTGTTAAACAAGTTCAAATCAAAGGTTCTTTTAGTTCTTCTCTTTGAGTGTGAAACATTGTTGCCAATCATGGCTTTCTTTCCGGTAATTTGACAAATCTTCGACATTTCTATCTTATTTTTATAGTTTTATATCTATACTTATTTCAAACAGGACGCAAAGTAAGCACTTTTATCCGTATAAAACAAGAATTTCTTAAAATAATTCACTTTCAGGCACCTATTTTTCTTTATTTGAGTAAATCACGGAGCATTAATAGGGCATTATTGCCAGCTCTTTCAATGTTCATGCTTCTTCCGCGGTTTGTTTCTTGCTTGTAAGTATGAATTTCGTTTTTATAACCAGCAGCTATCCAAACAGTTCCCACCGGCTTTTCCGGAGTACCACCTCCAGGGCCTGCTATCCCTGAAGTAGCAACAGCGCAATCTGTTTTTAATGCTTTCATCGCACCTTTTACCATTTCAATCACAGTTTCCTCACTGACAGCTCCATATTGTTCCAAAGTTTCGGAGGAAACGTGCAAAAGCCCCATTTTCACTTCATTAGAGTAGGCCACTACACTTCCATTAAAATATTCAGAACTGCCGGCGATGGAAGTCAACCGTGCGGCAATACTGCCCCCGGTACAACTTTCTGCGGTGGAAACGGTCAATTTCTTCTTTTTTAAAAGCTCACCGACTATAACCTCCAATGGTGTATCTTCTTCACTGAAAATATCTTCACCAAGTATTTCCTCTAATTTTAACTTTTCACGTTCAAGAAGAACTTTTACTTCTTCTCTGTTTTGTCCTCGTCCGGTCAGTCTAAGACGAATAATGCCAAGTTTGGGTAGATATGCCAATTTAATGCATTCCGGTAAAGCGTTCTCCCACGATTCTAACTTTTCGGCTAATACAGATTCTGGATAGTGCTGTACGAGAAATGTTTGATGCATAATAACATCCGTTTGAAACCTATCGTGCAGCTTAGGTAACACGCTTTCTGTCATCACAGCAATCATCTCTTGTGGAACGCCCGGCATGGAAACAAGTACCTTGCCATCCCTCTCGAACCAACTGACAGAAGCACTTCCCACAGGGTTATTTATTACCATACAATCTTTCGGGACCATTGCCTGGCTTTTATTGAGTGCATTCATTGGTATTTTTCCTGCCAGTACCCGCTTTACGTTTTCGAATACTTCTTCGTTGAAAACCAGTTCCGTATGGAAGTATTTACATAAAGTCTGTTTGGTAATATCGTCTTTGGTAGGTCCGAGTCCTCCGGTTACTAAAACAATATTCACCCTTTCCATCGCATTATCAATCGCTTCCATGATTTCTTCTTCCCGGTCACGGATTGAAACAATACGAAGAACCTCAATACCTATTTTATTTAATTCCTGTCCCATCCAGGCAGAATTAGTATCGACAACCTGTCCTATCAGCAGTTCATCGCCAATGGTTATTATTTCGGCAAACATACTTCTTAGTTTTATCCTATTATATATAAGGTATACTTATTATAATGTCACACGCGAATAAGCCGGAAGATCAATAGAACAAAAATCCTTATCCAGGTATTTGAAATATCCGGTAATGGCAATCATTGCTGCATTATCGGTAGTATAACTGAATTTAGGGATGAAAATATTCCAACCATATTTCTCGGCGTGTTCTCGGAAAGCATTGCGTAATCCGTTATTTGCGGAAACTCCTCCGGCTACTGCTATTTCATTAATTTTATATTCTTTGGCAGCTTTCCGTAATTTATCCATCAGAATGTCCACTATAGTAGCTTCCAATGATGCTGCAAGATCCACTTTATGGTGCTCTATAAAATCCGGATCATCTTTTAGCCAGTCGCGTAATGAATATAAAAAGGAAGTTTTCAATCCGCTGAAACTGTAATCTAAACCGGGAATATGCGGTTTGCTGAATGTAAAAGCTTTCGGATTTCCCTGACGAGCCAGTTTATCAATGATCGGTCCGCCGGGATAACCAAGTCCCATCACTTTAGAGCATTTATCAATAGCTTCACCTGCGGCATCGTCAATAGTCTGTCCAAGAATCTCCATATCATTATAGGCTTTGACCAGTATGATTTGTGAATTTCCTCCAGATACCAGCAAACAGAGAAATGGGTAAACAGGTTGTCTCTCTTCTTCTCCTTCCGCTTTAATAAAATGAGCTAAAACATGTCCGGTCAAATGATTAACATCAATCATTGGGATGTTTAAAGAACGAGCGAATCCTTTTGCAAAGGAGACTCCAACAAGCAAAGACCCCATCAATCCCGGTCCGCGAGTGAAAGCTACCGCGCTCAACTCTTCTTTGGTGACGCCGGCACGTTTTAATGCTTCATGTACTACCGGTACGATGTTTTGTTGGTGTGCCCGTGAAGCCAACTCGGGTACTACTCCACCGTATGCTTCATGTACGGCTTGACTTGATACCACATTTGACAGCAAATAACCATCCTTGATTACGGCTGCCGACGTATCGTCACAGGAGGATTCAATTCCTAAAATTATTGCACTCATAAGTATTTAAACTATTAAACGGTGCAAAAGTAATCATAAAACTACGATTCGTAACGAACTATTTTATATTTTTGTTCGCAAAATAAAAGTTATCGCATATCAGAACGCTGAAAAAGACTGTACGCTGGGTAGTAGGTATTGTACTGGGAGTATATATCGGGACTATTGTTTTGCTGAATATACCAAACATTCAGCAAGCAATGAGTGTATTTGTAGCTGAAGAACTTTCTGAAGTTTTAAATACAAAGGTAGTGATTGGTAGAATTAATATGGGTCTATTGAACCGTATTATTATTGATGATGTATTGCTTGACGATCAGAGTGGTCAGGAAATGCTCAAAGTCACACGTTTGTCTGCCAAGTTCGATATTATGCCCTTTTTTAAAGGAAAGATATCCATTAGCAGTGTCCAGCTTTTCGGATTTAATATCAATCTCCGGAAAGAGACTCCGGATTCCCCTCCTAATTTTAAGTTTGTTTTGGATGCTTTTGCTTCCAAAGATACCGTGAAGAAAGAAAACTCCCTTGATTTGCGTATTAATTCCATCCTGATTCGTCGTGGAAGGATGTCTTATCATGTGTTGTCGGAAGAAGAAACACCGGGGAAATTTAACGCTAAGCATATTCAGCTTCAAAATATCATCGCTAATATATCGCTGAAGGCATTAAGTAAGGACTCTTTGAATTTAGGGATCAAGCGATTGAGCCTTGATGAAAAAGCATCCGGCTTCTCTTTGAAAAAAATGAGTTTGAAACTGGTTGCCAATAACAAGCAGACAAACATTGATAATTTTACAATAGAATTGCCCGAAACCTCTCTCAAGCTTGATACCATTCATTTGGAGTATGATAGTTTGAAAGCTTTTGACCGTTTTACAGAACAGGTGCATTTCTCTTTCCGTACTTTGCCATCGCAAGTTACTTTAAAAGATATTTCTCCTTTTGTCCCTATCCTCTCGCATTTCAAGGAACCGGTGACGTTGGATATGGAGGTGAAGGGAACTGTGGATCAGTTGACTTGTTCGCATCTGGAGATTACAGCCGATGACCGTCAGTTCCGTCTGCGAGGAGATGTATCGCTTCAGGACTTATCGCGTCCACAAGATGCGTATGTATATGGAACTCTTTCCGAACTTTCGGCCAATACCCGCGGAGTCGGTTTTTTAGTGCGTAATTTGAGTCCTAATTATAATGGAGTTCCTCCTCTTCTCGAACGTTTGGGCAACGTGAGTTTCCAGGGAGAAATTTCGGGATACTTCACGGACTTAGTTACTTATGGACAATTACAAACGAGTCTTGGAAATGTAAAGACCGACTTAAAATTGAGTTCTGATAAGACAAAAGGATTGTTTGCGTATTCCGGAGCTGTCAAAACAGAGGATTTTCAACTAGGTAAATTATTGGATAATGAGGAATTGGGAGAAATTACTTTCAATCTGGATGTACATGGCCGGCATATTGCTGACCACTTGCCTGCCGTAGAATTGAAAGGACTGATTGCTTCGATAGATTATAGCAGATATAGATATGAAAATATCACACTGGACGGAGAATACAAACAAGGCGGATTTAATGGAAAGATTGCGTTGGATGATCCTAATGGCTCTATTTATCTGAATGGAGACGTAAATGTTGCATCCAAAGTTCCTACTTTTAATTTTCTTGCAGTAGTCAATAAAGTACGCCCACATGATTTGAATCTTACGACCAAATATCCTGATGCAGAGTTCTCTTTAAAACTGAAAGCCAATTTTACAGGTGGATCAGTGGATGAGATGATTGGAGAAATCAATGTGGATAGCTTGGAATTTACAGCTCCGGATAAAGCATATTTCATGCAGAATATGAATATCCGGGCAACCAAACAAAATGGAGAAAATCAGCTTAGATTGACTTCCGAATTCCTGAAAGCAAGCATAGAGGGAAAATTCCAATATCACACATTGCCTGCCAGTATTCTGAATATTATGCGGAAATATGTGCCGTCTTTGATATTACCTCCCAAGAAGCCGATTGAAACCCATAATAACTTTTTGTTTGATATACATATATATAATACGGACATTTTATCTACGATATTTGATATACCGTTAACGGTATATACTCATTCTACGTTGAAGGGATATTTTAATGATGCTTTACAACGCTTGCGTGTAGAGGGATATTTTCCCCGTCTGCAATATAAGAACAACTATATTGAGTCAGGTATGATTCTGTGCGAGAATCCGGCAGATCATATTCATGCACGGGTTCGTCTGACTAATTTGAAAAAGAAAGGGGCAGTCAATCTATCTCTGGATGCACAAGCTAAAGATGACAATGTCAGTACGACTTTGGATTGGGGAAATAATGCTGCAGCAACATATAGCGGGAAATTAGCAGCTGTTGCCAAATTTCTACGTACAAGTGGAGAAAAGTCATTGTTGAAAGCGATGGTGGATGTGAAGCCTACTGATGTTATTTTAAATGATACTCTCTGGAAGATACATCCTTCGCAGGTGGTGGTCGATTCCGGACGAGTGGATGTGAATAATTTCTATTTTAGTCATCAGGATAGGTATGTACGTATTAACGGCCGGCTTTCCGAGAATCCTAAAGATACTGTAAAGGTTGATCTAAAGGATATAAATATGGGATATGTATTTGATATTGCAAGTATATCCGACGATGTAAATTTTGAGGGCGATGCAACAGGAACGGCTTATGCAAGCGGAGTGTTTAAAAAGCCTATCATGAATACCCGTTTATTTATAAAGAATTTCTCACTCAATCACGGTCGTTTGGGTGAACTGGATATATATGGTGAGTGGGATAATGAAAACAGAGGTATCCGGTTGGATGCATCCATTCAGGATATATCTCCTTCTCCGTCGCGTGTCACGGGTATTATTTATCCATTAAAACCCGAGAGCGGACTTGATTTAAATATTGAAGCAAATGAATTGAATCTGAAATTCCTCGAACATTATATGAAGTCTATTGCCAATGATATTAAAGGGCGAGGAACAGGAAAAGTACATTTCTATGGAAAATTTAAAGGATTGAACCTGGATGGTGCGGTTATGACAGATGCATCCATGAATTTTGATATTTTAAACACACATTTTGCGGTAAAAGATACTATTCATTTGGCTCCTACCGGATTGACATTCAATAATATACATATCTCTGATATGGAAGGGCATTCGGGGAGAATGAATGGATATTTGCATTTCCAGCATTTTAAGAACCTAAACTATCGTTTCGAGATACAGGCAAATAATATGCTTGTGATGAACACAAAAGAATCGACAGATATGCCTTTCTATGGTACGGTATATGGTACCGGGAATGTATTGCTCTCTGGAAACGCCATACAGGGGCTCGATGTAAATGTGGCCATGACTACAAATCGAAATACTACCTTTACCTATATTAATGGTAGTGTAGCATCGGCTACTAGCAATCAGTTTATCAAATTCGTGGATAAAACACCTCGTCGTACTATCCAGGATTCTGTTCAAGTAATCTCATATTACGAACAAATACAGCAAAAACGTCAGGAGGAGGAAGAGCAGAAAACAGATATCCGTTTGAATATTCTCGTGGATGCAACTCCCGATGCCACCATGCGAATCATTATGGACCCTATTGCCGGAGATTATATCAGCGGAAAAGGTACGGGAAATATCCGGACGGAATTTTATAATAAGGGCGATGTGAAAATGTTTGGTAATTACCGGATCAATCAAGGAGTATATAAATTTAGTTTGCAGGAAGTGATTCGTAAAGACTTTATTATCAAAGATGGAAGTACAATAACGTTCAATGGTGCACCTTTGGATGCTAACATGGACATACAAGCTTCATATACAGTGAATTCTGCTTCTTTGAATGACTTGATACCGGATGCTTCGGCTATTATTCAACAACCCAATGTACGTGTAAATTGTATCATGAATCTAAGTGGTATGCTGGTGCGACCGACTATCAAACTGGGTATAGAGCTTCCGAATGAAAGAGATGAAATACAAACATTGGTGCGTAATTATATCAGTACGGAGGAGCAAATGAATATGCAGATTCTTTATTTGTTGGGTATTGGCAAGTTCTATACGGAAGATGCCCGTAATAATAATCAGAATTCGAATGTGATGTCATCAGTGCTCTCATCTACTCTCTCCGGCCAGTTGAATAATGCACTTTCACAAGTCTTTGAAACGAATAACTGGAATATCGGTACGAATTTGAGTACGGGTGATAAGGGTTGGACAGATATGGAAGTAGAAGGTATTTTGTCGGGACAATTATTGAATAACCGTTTATTGATAAACGGAAACTTCGGTTATCGGGATAATCCGATGGCTAATACTAACTTTGTAGGAGACTTTGAAGCAGAATGGCTGATTACCCGTTCGGGAGATATTCGTTTGAAGGCTTATAATGAGACAAATGACCGTTATTACACAAAAACAAACTTGACTACACAAGGTGTAGGTATCATGTATAAAAAGGATTTCAATAAATGGAGTGATCTATATTTCTGGAATAAATGGCGGTTACGCAATAAGCGGAAACGGGAAGAAGCTGAAAAGGTGAAACCGCAACAAACGGACAGCATCACTGATAAAACTGCTAAATCGGCAGTGAAAAGAAAACGTGTACAGGAGCAGTAAAAAATAATAAACGATGACATATCCCCCAGGAATTATGTCATCGTTTGTTGTTTGTGAGAATTATGTTTCAGAATTATGCACTTTGACCTATGAAAGGACAGTACCGTTCTCGCCTATGTTTACTACTTTATCTACATCCCCCTTCTCAAGTTCAATTCGATAATATATGCTACCATCTGCTTTTTCAATATACTCCGCTTCGTCAAAACGATATTCTCCATATTGATTATTGAGAGTATTGTTTACTGCTTCAGGCAATTCATTCTGACGTATTTCCCATGAAGTAGAATACCAATTTCCAGTCTGGTTGAACAATACATCTTTTGAGATTCCATTATGAATGATATCTACCTCTGTAAATCCAAAATCCCAATCATTTCTATCATCTTCAACGTCTACTTCCATGATTCTTGCATTCGGATACTTTTCATTGATGAAGTTTTTCATAGCTTCAGTCAATTGTACAGGAAGATGTTCGCTGTTATCATCATCAGTGTCTACAATGCTTTTAATCAGAGTTCCATCAGCAGAATAATACAAATCGACCTCCTGATTCTGCTTTTCGACTTCAATTACGAAAACAGTTTCAACGCCTGTCCGTTCCAGTTTGTCTATATCATCCCGCTTCCATGAGGCATATTCGCTGTTCTCAAAAGACATTTTTACTGCTTGTGGTAATGCATTGTAAGGAATGTCCGTTTCTGTCATTTGCCATTTACCATCTTGGGTGAACCATGCAGATGCTTCATATCCGTCATAGAAATCTGCTACATAATATCCAGACTTAGTTTCCCACTTCACATTTGCAGCATTAGGGAATTTGGATGAAAATGCACTTTGAAGTTCGGCAGGAACAGCTATTGAACCATCGTCATCGTTGTCACAACTTTGCAGACTCCATGTGACGCTTAGTGCCAGTAAAAGTGTATAAATCTTTAGTTTCATCTTTGTTCAATTTAAATAGGTTTAGAAATCAATATCAATCAAATTAAATTTCAGGTCAAACTTCAGTTCCGTACGGTTGGACAGTTTTACTTCATAATCTTTCTTATCTCTCTCAATTTTTAGAATTTTAGCATCAGGGTAATTGGTCGTTACGTATTTCTGAATAGCTGCCGGAATAATTGCTGTAGGTACAGAACTATATTTGCAGTTCACTTCTTCCCAGTTGCCTTTGTTGTCAAACTCCACTTTATCGCCATTCGTGAAAATCACTTCATAACTTTTATAAAAGAAATCACTTTCCATTTTGGCTAATGCTACTTTGCTGTCGGCAAAATGCTGTTTGATAAACTGCTGTGCCGGTTGTGGCATTTGAGTTACCTGGATTGGTTTGTCGTCATCTGCACGAGCTACTGTTTGCAAAGTGAAAAGACACACTAATAAGAATACTAACTTTTTCATAATCGTTGTTTTTTAATATTGGTTTTTACTATTATTATTAATTTGATAATGCAAAGATGAGAGGAGAATCTGAAAAGATTTGGGAATTTTGAGAATTTCCGAAAAAAAATCGAAAAAATATAGTGACGCTATCCGGTTAACATAGCGTCACTATATATAAAGGATACCGTCACCATCCTATAGGGATAGTGTCACTATAATTTCTTCCTGAAATTAGATTCTTTAGGATTCTTTTAAAACTACTAATAGATACATCGTTTATTTTTGCACACACAAATTTGACAATATTCATATTAAACAACCATAAGAACTTTTGTATGACTATGAGAACAAATTATTTTTTATTATTAGCTATTCTATTGGGGATGATCCCTATGAGTTACACGCACGCCAATGATTCAATACCTAAGAGCGTGATTCTGTACACACCTTACACAAAAATCTCCGTATCTCCCGGAGCGTCAATTGACTACAGTATTGATCTTATCAACAACACAGACCAGTTGACGAATGCGAATCTTTCTGTCAGCGGATTGTCCTCCAGTTGGAAACACGAGATGAAATCCGGTGGCTGGAGCCTTAGCCAACTATCGGTACTTCCCAAAGAGAAAAAGACTTTCAATTTAAAAGTCGAAGTCCCATTAAAAGTGAATAAAGGTAATTATCACTTTGTGGTATATGCCGGAAACGCCAAACTTCCATTGGATGTAGTGGTTGCTCAAAAAGGAACATACCAGACTGAATTTACTACCGACCAACCCAACATGCAGGGAAATTCCAAATCAACCTTCACTTTCAGTGCCACTTTAAAGAATCAGACTGCCGACCAGCAGCTATATGCTTTGATGGCTAATGCACCCAGAGGTTGGAATGTAGTTTTTAAACCTAACTATAAGCAAGCCACTTCTGCACAAGTGGAAGCCAACAGCACTCAAAATGTAAGTATAGATATTACTCCTCCTGCCAATGTAGAAGCCGGCAGTTACAAAATTCCGGTACGCGCCGCTACAGGTACCACTTCTGCCGAATTGGAACTGGAAGTGGTTGTTACCGGCTCTTATCAAATGGAACTGACTACTCCCCGTGGGTTATTGAGTACAGATGTCACAGCAGGTGATATAAAGAAAATAGAACTGGAAGTCAGAAATACAGGTTCTTCATTACTGAAAGATATTCAGCTGTCTGCTAATAAACCTGCTGACTGGGAAGTAACTTTCGAACCTTCAAAAATCGATGCACTAAAAGCCGGAGAGACATCAACGGTTATGGCTACTTTGAAAGCTTCTAAAAAAGCATTGCCAGGCGACTATGTGACTACCATCATGGCAAAAACTCCTGAAGTAAATGCCGATGCGCAGTTCAGAGTTGCAGTAAAAACTCCGATGATATGGGGATGGGTAGGCGTTCTTATCATTATTGCCACCATCGGCGTGGTTTACTATCTGTTCCGTAAATATGGAAGGAGGTAAATTATGGGCGAACAAGTGATCGTACTTACCGATTTGACCAAACAATACGGTAATTTCACTGCTGTAGATCATATTCGCCTGAATATCCGGAAAGGAGAAATCTTCGGATTACTGGGACCGAATGGTGCTGGAAAATCAACTACTATCTTAATGATGTTGGGATTGACAGAGCCTACTTCGGGAACAGTTGAAATTTGTGGAATCAATTCTACTACACACCCCATTGAAGTAAAAAGGAAAATTGGGTATTTGCCAGAAGATGTAGGATTCTATGATGATATGACAGGACCGGAGAATTTGATCTATACAGCGCGATTAAATGGTATTTCTGATAAAGAGGCAAAAACCAAGGCTATGGAACTGATGAAGCGGGTAGGCCTTGAAGATCAGTTAGCCAAAAAGACAGGGAAATACTCTCGTGGTATGAGACAGCGGTTGGGATTGGCTGATGTACTTATTAAAAATCCGGAGATTATTATTCTCGATGAGCCGACTTCAGGGATTGACCCTGCAGGTGTTCAGGAATTTATCGAACTGATTCGCTGGTTGAGTAAAGAAGAAGGACTGACAGTGCTTTTCTCTTCCCATCATCTGGATCAGGTACAGAAAGTGTGCGACCGGGTAGGTTTGTTCAGTAATGGCCAATTACTTGCTTTGATTGATATGGCAGAATTGAAAGATAAGAAGCAGGAATTGTCTGATATTTATAACCATTATTTTGAGGAAGGAGGAGAAAGACATGAATAAAGTCAATCATCCTTTTTGGGTTATCGTCAACAAGGAAATTTCCGATCATGTCAAAAGTTGGCGTTTTATTATACTAATAGGTATTATAGCACTTACCTGTATGGGGTCGCTATATACAGCACTCACCAATATTAGTGAAGCCATCAAACCTAATGATCCGGACGGTTCGTTTCTTTTCTTGAAGTTGTTTACGGTTTCAGATGGGACTCTCCCCTCTTTTGTGCTGTTTATTAACTTCTTAGGTCCCCTATTGGGAATCGCTTTGGGATTTGATGCAGTCAATTCCGAACAAAATAAAGGAACATTGAGCCGTATGCTGTCCCAGCCTATTCATCGCGATTGCATTATCAATGCGAAGTTTGTAGCTGCTCTGATTGTGATAGGTATCATGTTGTTTGTATTGGGCTTTCTGGTGATGGGATGTGGGCTGATTGCTATTGGTATTCCTCCTACGGCAGAAGAGTTTTGGAGAATTGTTTTCTTCATCATTACCAGTATCTTTTATGTAGCATTCTGGTTGAATCTGGCTATTCTGTTCTCACTCCGTTTCCGTCAGGCAGCGACTTCTGCATTAGCATCTGTGGCCGTTTGGCTGTTTTTTAGTGTATTCTATACCATGATTGTTAATTTGGTGGCAAAAGGGTTGAGTCCGTCACAGATGGCATCACCTTATCAGATTATCAGTTATCAGAAGTTTATTCTAGGGTTGATGCGTTTGGCACCGAGTGAACTGTTTAATGAAGCTACCACCACACTATTGATGCCTTCTGTCAGAAGTTTGGGGCCATTGACTATGGAACAGGTACAGGGAGCTATCCCTAGTCCGCTCCCATTGGGACAAAGTCTTTTAGTTGTATGGCCACAGTTGACCGGATTGATTGCGGCAACGGTTATTTGCTTCGCTATTTCTTATATCATGTTTATGAGGAGAGAAATACGATCCCGATAACCTGCTCACTATAAAAGACGCAGAGGACACGGAGAAACAGGTGAATGGATATACCTGACAAATTGGTTTTATGATAACCGACAGGTCGTTCACTTAAAATCCGTGTCCTCTGTGTTTTTCAGATGAATCTTATGATTGGGAAATCTCGAAGCAATGTTCATTCTGCTCGAAGTAATATTTTATATTCAGATGTTGCAAACGACAGATGGAATCGGCTATAGCTAATCCCAGCCCTGTAGATCCTTCTTTTTTGCTACCCTGATAGAAACGTTCGAAGATATGTTCCTTGTTCAGCGGATGTTCCACTCCCGAATTTCGGAAAGTAATACCGTTCTTAGTAACGGTGATTCGGATATGTCCTCCATCAATATTATGTACAAATGCATTTTTCAGGAGGTTAGTGAGCAAAGCAACAGCCAGGGATTCGTTCATTGTCACCTTGAAAACGCCTTGTTCATCTATCGTGACTTCTATGTTGCGATAATCATAAACTTCTTCGTAATCTTGCAGATATTGTTTGAGAAGTACATTGAGTTCCAATTCTTTGGTATCCGTAAACTGACCATTATCAATCTTGGAAAGCAATAATAGGGATTTGTTTAATTTAGTAATGTATTCTAAAGTCTGATGCGTTTTCATCAGTTCTTCCAGTTGTTTTTCTGATAGCGAATCATCTTCCATCAACATTTCCAATCGATTACGGCAGATAGCAAGTGGAGTTTGTATCTCGTGTGAAGCATTTCCGATAAACTGTTTTTGTTGTTCGAACATCTGCTCCGTACGTTCCACATAACGAATGGCAGCCTCATTTAATTTCCGGAATTCCGTGATTTGAGTATCGTTACTCAAAGGTTTATTTCTTTTTCCTGTTTGATAACCGTCCAGCCAGTGTAGAAGTACATAGAGCGGTCGCATATTCCGGTAAAATACCCATACGGAAATGATAATAATGCAGAATAATAAAGCTACATATAGAAATATAATCCACATTTGGATGGCATCTCTCAAATCATCTTTTTCAATGCTGGGGGTCGATACTGTCAGTTCGTGGTATCGTCCTTCATCATCTTTAAAGATAGTAGTAAGAATACGTGCCGGCTCGGTCTCTCCTTTTTCTTCAATGTATACCATAGAGTCTTTATACTGAATATCCTCCCGGCTTTCCGCATACTCTTTGCTTACTTCCATCATATAATATTGATTGTTGGAGCCATTGGTTTTAGAAGGTAGCTCCTCTCCTGCCAATGCCCGGATAATGATGGTTTCCGAATAATCTTCCAAAGCATCATCCACTTCATCGTTGACTTCATCGATCATCGTAACATAAAAGAAGATAGCCCAGACCGTCAGTATGAGAGTCAGAGCAAGGGTAATACGAAGAATGATGTAATATATTAATTTCATGGACAATAATCTCTTTCCTTTTTATTCTACTATCATTTTATACCCAAATCCATAGACTGCTTTAATTTCAATAGTTGCACCCGAATCCTTGAGCTTTTTGCGAAGATTCTTGATTTGTGCATATATGAAGTCAAAATTATCGACCTGATCGATATGGTCTCCCCACACTGATTCGGCCAAAGTGTTTTTATTGATTAATCTCCCAGGGCGATTGATAAAATATAACAGGATATCATATTCTTTTCTATTTAGTTCCACTTCCTGCTCGTTGACAAATACACGATATTTATCCGGTTCTATCCGTACGTTGCCTTGGCGGATATCAATCTCTCCATCATGCTGATGGCGACGAATCACGCTTTTAATTCGTGCATTTAGTTCAACCAAATGAAATGGCTTTGGCAAATAATCGTCCGCTCCCAGTTCTAATCCCAAAACTTTGTCTTCCAGAGAGTCTTTCGCGGAAATAATAATCACGTTCTCCCGCTTATGGAGAGCTTTCAGTCGTTCAAGAAGATCAAGTCCGCTTCCGTCCGGTAGCATGATGTCCAATAAGATACAATCATAGTCGTAATCTTCAATTTTGCGTAGAGCAGAATTGAAGTCACTGGCTGTTTCTACAACGTAACGTTCTTTTTCAAGTGAACATTGAATCAGTTCTCTCAAAGAGGGTTCGTCTTCTACAATCAATATCTTCATAATTTTGTCTCCTTTCTTTTTTACATACTACAAAGAAAAGGGATATTTCTGAAATAAAACTGAAATGGATTGAAAAAAGAGCTTGAAATAACTATTGAATGTCTAATGAACTGTTAGGACAGGCCATAAATAATATAATATGGAAGGAAAAAAAGAAAAGGATGAAAGCGATTGAGCCGTTTCCATCCTTTTTATAATTATGTGCGAATTTTGTTTAATAAGAACGTGCAAATATCACGCGGCAAGCAGATGGTTTACCTGTTACCATACATTTACCAGGTTCTTTGTCTCCCGGAACAAATGACTCGAACGGAATACAACGAATGGTTGCTTTAGTTTCTTCCTTAATTTTTTCTTCGGTTTCAGTAGTTCCATCCCAATGAGCCAGAATAAATCCGCCTTCTTCGATTTTTTCTTTAAATTCGTCATAGGTGTCTACTGTTGTAATCTTGGAGTTACGGTAGTCCAATGCTTTCTTGTAGATATTAGCTTGCATTTCTTCAAGCAAATTCTGAACGTATGTTTCAATGCCTTCACAAGTAACCGTTTCTTTTTCCAGTGTATCACGGCGCATCACTTCCATAGTGTTGTTTTCAAGATCGCGACCACCCATAACCAAACGAACAGGTACACCCTTCAATTCATAATCAGCGAATTTGAAGCCCGGGCGTTTGTTATCTGCATTATCATATTTCACAGAGATACCCAATGCTTTCAACTTAGCTACAATGCCTTCTACTTTAGCGTCAATTTGTTTCAGTTGTTCGTCATTCTTATAGATAGGAACGATTACTACCTGAATCGGAGCCAAATGTGGAGGTAATACCAATCCGTTGTCATCCGAGTGAGTCATAATCAATGCACCCATCAAACGAGTAGAAACACCCCATGAAGTAGCCCAAACATACTCCAACTTGTTTTCCTTGTTAACGAACTGAACATCGAATGCCTTTGCAAAGTTTTGTCCCAGGAAGTGGGAAGTACCACTTTGCAATGCTTTTCCGTCCTGCATCATGGCTTCTATTGTGTAAGTGTCAAGTGCACCTGCAAAACGTTCATTGGCTGATTTCACTCCCTTTACAACGGGAACAGCCATATATTTTTCTGCAAATTCACCATATACATTCAACATTCTGATTGCTTCTTCCTCTGCTTCTTCACGGGTAGCATGAGCGGTATGTCCCTCTTGCCACAGGAATTCGGCAGTACGCAGGAAAAGACGGGTACGCATTTCCCAACGGAAAACATTCGCCCATTGGTTGCAGAGAATAGGCAGGTCACGGTATGACTGAATCCAGTTCTTATAAGTATTCCAGATGATTGTTTCTGATGTCGGACGGATAATCAATTCCTCTTCCAATTTAGCTGCAGGATCTACTACAACTCCTGAACCGTCTTCCGCATTCTTCAAACGATAATGTGTTACTACGGCACACTCTTTCGCAAACCCTTCTACGTGTTCTGCTTCGCGGCTTAAGAATGATTTCGGGATTAATAGCGGGAAGTATGCATTTACGTGTCCTGTTTCCTTGAACATGTCGTCCAATTGACGTTGCATTTTCTCCCAGATAGCGTATCCGTAAGGCTTAATCACCATACATCCGCGCACAGCAGACTGTTCTGCCAAATCAGCTTTTACCACCAAATCGTTATACCACTGTGAGTAGTTTTCACTACGTTTGGTAAGGTCTTTCAGTTCTTTTGCCATTATATTTTTCTATTTAAAGTTTTCTTGAGTGTTAAAACAGGGTGCAAAAATACGAAAAATGCATGAACTGCCCTATTCTTCATGCATTAATTTTCTAAAGTCATGTACTTCTATATTACATATCTCATTTTTCATATTCGTTATATAGTTGCATCCGCGACTGTGCTTGTTCAGCATAGCGCTTTTTTGAGAACTAAAGGCACTATGACCCGATGAAAAGGTTTTATACAAAAGAAATAAGCCTTTCCTACCCAATTATGGTATTTTACTAATGTGGTAACCTCAATCATTTGTTTTCCTGTTTCCAATGGCGTAATGAAAATATCGACATAAAACAATAAATGTTTATCGTCTTTTCTCATAATTGCTTCTTGCTTGTCTTCCTCTATAATAAGTTCTTCACTTTCAATAGCTTTAGTTTCTATACCGAAAGGTTTGACTAAACAGGCCCTTATTGCATACAACATTCGGAGCCAAGCGGGGTTATGAGCAAAGACTTTTAAAATAATATCTTTAGGAGACAAACGATTTTCTGTAACTTCTATGGAAAAACTGTCACTGTAATCTACGGGGAGATATTTCTCTATTTCCTTAGCCATATTGGTTATTCAATTAGGGTTATTCTACAATATGTTCAGTTTAGGTTTCGTCCGATAATAGATAAAACCATAGAAAAGGGGGCTTGAAAAATAAAAAATCAGGCAGTTTTTTTTAAGATAACCACCTGATTTTCAAAAGAGCGGTAAACGAGGCTCGAACTCGCGACCCCCAGCTTGGGAAGCTAGTGCTCTACCAACTGAGCTATTACCGCATATTTACTGCATTTCTCGACTCAAAAGCCTTATGAAATGGTGATGCAAAGGTAAACATAATTTTTATATCTCAAATAAAATCGCAGAAATTTTAATGCAAGAAAAAAGAGAAATTAAAGCCTCTTCAATTCTTTTGTTTTGATGAAAAACAACCGGATATGAAAAAACGCATATTAGTAGCCCGTATAATTAAAAATATACAGATTGGCGATAGTCGCTATAGAAAAAATTCCAGGATTTCCGGTTAATAAGATTCAGATATAAACTATTTTAGTGAATAATCTATCACTAGGTTCTAAATAGAGAATGAATATTGAATATGTGAGAACAAAGTTGCTTATATTATTTCAAATTGACAGATTTAGTTTCTAGCAAAATAAATAAGATTTAGAGACAAACTGGTACTTTATGGGCTGTTTGGTAGCTTTCTTTTAAAGGGAGAACACGCTTCTCACCGACCAACGGTTGGTTCCATTTAAAGGAACAGAGCTTTTCCTTTAAAGAAACAACTCCAATATGCATTTATATTTTGTATAATCAAGTAGTTTATATCCATTAATAACACGCTTATTGCATATACTTGCATTATTTTATGCATCATTTTTTCTATCTGATAGAAATGATACAAACGTGATTCAAAGAGAAGATGAAAAATAGAACATCTTATAAAAAAGCGTTGAAACCTTCTTTTGTTGTATTGCTATATTCTTTCTGATGAACAAACCTCTCTTTTCATCTGTTAGAATATCTCAAATTCAGATATAACCTAACCAGTATGAAAAAAAATAAGCGACTTTGTATACTATTGACTTTGTATTTTTCCATCGGTCAGATAGATGCACAGATACCATTAAGTTTCGAAGAATCACTGCATCTGTTGAATCAAGGAAATCAGAGTCTGAAAATAGCGGATAAGAGTATTGAGATTGCGAAGGCTGAACGTGATAAGTTGAATGCTTTTTGGTATCCCAGTCTTCAGTCTACAGGTGCGTTTGTACACATGTCGGAGAAGATCGAAGTTAAACAGCCTTTATCGCAGTTTACCGATCCGGCTAAAGACTTTGTACATTCCATTATTCCGGATGACCAGATCATTTCGTCTATACTGGATCAAATTGGGGCAAATACCCTTATATTTCCTTTGACTCCAAGAAATTTGACAACTGTTGATTTATCAGCCGAGTGGGTACTCTTTTCCGGTGGTAAGCGTTTTCATGCCACCAACATCGGAAGAACGATGGTTGATCTGGCACGGGAAAGTCGGGCACAGGTATCGGCCAATCAGCAAAGTTTATTGGTTGAAAGCTATTACGGGCTTCGACTGGCACAACAAATTGTGACGGTTCGTGAAGAAACCTACAACGGATTGAAGAAACATTATGAAAATGCCTTGAAGTTAGAGGCAGCAGGAATGATTGACAAAGCAGGAAGGCTTTTTGCCCAGGTAAATATGGATGAAGCCAAACGTGCATTGGAAGCTGCGCGAAAAGAAGAAACAGTAGTGCAAAGTGCCTTAAAGGTTTTGCTGAATAAAAAGGATGCAGATGCCAATATCATTCCTACCTCTCCCCTTTTTATGAATGATTCATTGCCACCTAAAATGCTATTTGATCTTTCAGTAAACAGTGGGAACTATACACTCAACCAATTACAGCTGCAGCAGCATATTGCCAAACAAGAAGTGCGGATTGCTCAAAGCGGCTATTTGCCGAATATAGCCCTTTTTGGAAAACAGACCTTGTATTCGCATGGTATTCAGAGTAATTTATTACCGCGTACCATGGTAGGCATTGGTTTTACATGGAACCTCTTTGACGGACTGGATCGTGAAAAAAGAGTGCGGCAATCAAAATTAACGGAACAAACTCTGGCTTTAGGCCAGATGAAGGCCCGTGATGATCTGGCTGTTGGGGTAGATAAGCTTTATACGCAGCTGGAAAAGGCACAGGATAATGTAAAAGCTTTAAATGCAACGATTGCTTTAAGTGAAGAATTGGTACGCATCCGAAAGAAATCATTTACAGAAGGGATGGCAACTTCTACCGAAGTTATTGATGCTGAAACCATGCTTGCCAGTGTAAAAGTGGCTCGCCTGGCAGCATATTATGAATATGATGTGGCACTAATGAATCTACTCTCGCTTTGTGGCACACCGGAACAATTTGCAAACTATCAACCTAAACCGTAACAAACAATGAAACCAACTAGTAAAACCCTATCATGGGCTTTTGTCATCATTCTTCTGGCTGTCGGTATTTTCACCGGCTTGGGAGTTATATTAATGCATAAACAGCCGCTGGTCTTGCAAGGACAAGCTGAAGCAACAGAAATCCGTATCAGTGGGAAACTTCCCGGCCGTATCGACACTTTCTTCGTTCAGGAGGGAGACTGGGTACACCGGGGAGATACTCTTGTCGTCATTAATAGCCCTGAAGTACATGCCAAGTATCAACAAGTGAATGCCTTGGAACAGGTGGCAGTACAACAGAACAAGAAAATAGATGCCGGAACCCGTCGTCAGATCGTGGCTACTGCACTGCAATTATGGAATAAAACGAAGAGCGATCTTACTCTCGCCCAGACAACTTACAACCGTATTCTTACTTTATATAAGGACAGTGTCATTACTTCTCAAAGAAAGGATGAAGTAGAAGCTATGTATAAAGCGGCTGTAGCAGCCGAACGTGCTGCCTATGAACAGTATCAGATGGCTGTAGATGGTGCACAAAAAGAAGATAAAGCGTCTGCTGCCAGCATGGTGGATGCTGCTCGAAGCACAGTGGATGAAGTCTCGGCTTTGCTGGTCGATGCTCGGTTGACCGCTCCGGAAAACGGTCAGATAGCAACAATCTTCCCTAAACGTGGAGAGTTGGTTGCACCGGGAACTCCCATTATGAATTTGGTGGTGATGGATGATATACATGTTGTTCTTAACGTGCGGGAAGATCTGATGCCGCAATTTAAAATGGACGAAACATTTGTTGCGGATGTGCCCGCTATCGGTAAAAAAAATATTGAATTCAAAATCTATTATATTAGTCCGCTAGGCAGTTTTGCTACCTGGAAATCAACCAAGCAAACCGGAAGTTATGACTTACGTACCTTTGAGATTCATGCCCGTCCAACCCAAAAGGTGGATGACTTGCGTCCCGGCATGTCCGTGTTATTGACTTTAGATTAATCGACATCAAATAAACCAGAGAATGGATGAATCACAAACATATTCCCCTTTTCGTTCCGTACTGCTCAGAGAGTGGCGGCGAATGACTTCACGGCGCCTTTATTTTGGTGTCTGCATTGTCTTGCCATTGTTCACCCTTTTCTTTATGGCTACGATCTTTGGTAACGGACAGATGGAAAACATTCCTATTGGTATTGTCGATCAGGATAATACTGCTACTTCCCGGACGATAGTCAGGAATATTTCTGCCGTACCAACTTTTAAAGTGACAAAGCATTTTGTAAATGAAGCAGCTGCCCGTGAATCTGTGCAAAAGAAAGAGATTTATGGATATCTTTCCATACCTCCCCAATTTGAACAGAATGCGATTACCGGAAAGAATGCAACACTCTCCTACTATTATCATTATGCATTAATGTCGGTAGGTGGTGAGTTGATGGCGGCATTCGAAACTTCCTTAGCTCCGGTGGCTCTTTCTCCTGTGGTGATGCAAGCGATGGCACTCGGAGTAGAACAGGATCAGATTACCACCTTTTTATTACCCGTACAAGCTAATAACCATCCGATATATAACCCTAGTCTGGATTATTCGGTATATTTAAGTCAGCCCTTTTTCTTTGTGCTGTTTCAGGTTTTGATTCTGTTGATTACCGTGTATGCGGTTGGCATTGAAATCAAGTTCCGCACAGCAGATGATTGGCTGGCGACTGCAAAAGGCAATATAGTGACAGCTGTTTTAGGTAAATTATTACCTTATACCATTATATATATACTGATAGGATGGTTGGCTAATTACGTCATGTTTGGTATTTTGCATATTCCTTTTCAGGGGAGTTGGTGGTTAATGAATATCATGACTGTGCTTTTCATCATTGCAACACAGGCTTTAGGGCTGTTTTTATTCTCGCTGTTTCCGGCAATATCGTTGGTTATAAGTGTAGTTTCTATGGTAGGTTCTCTGGGGGCTACTTTGTCCGGAGTAACCTTTCCGGTTCCCAATATGTATCCGTTGGTGAGGGATGCTTCCAATTTGTTCCCTGTCCGTCATTTTACGGAAATGATGCAAACCATGCTCTATGGAGGCGGTGGGTTTATCCATCTTTGGCCGTCGGCTGTGATACTCTGTATCTTCCCGTTGCTGGCCCTGTCGCTGCTTCCTCATTTAAAACGAGCTATAGAAAGTCATAAGTATGAAAACATTAAGTAAGTTACAACAGTTGTCATTCATCATTCGTCGTGAATTTCTAGCTATCAGTACCAGTTATGCGGTTTTACTGGTGTTGATGGGAGGAATCTTCGTTTACGGGTTGCTCTACAATTATATGTATGCACCGAATATTGTAACCGATGTACCTGTTGCCGTAGTCGACAATTCGCACAGTGAATTGAGCCGTGATTTTATCCGTTGGCTGGATGCTACTCCCCAAGCAGAGATTTTTAGTCAGGCTATGGACTATCACGAAGCAAAAGAATGGATGAAAGAAGGCAAAGTACAGGGAATACTCTACCTGCCTCATGATTTTGAGGAACGGGTGTTCCGGGGAGATGAAGCCGTATTTTCCCTTTATGCAACTACTGATGCCTTCTTGTATTTCGAAGCTTTGCAAGGTGCTTCTTCACGTGTCATGCTGGCTATTAATGATAAATACCGGCCAGATGAAGCAGTGTTTCTTCCACCACAAGGATTGCTCGCCGTAGCTATGGCGAAACCGATCAATGTGGAAGGCACTGCACTCTACAATTATACCGAAGGATATGGTTCCTATCTTATTCCGGCAGTCATGATGATTATAATTTTCCAGACCTTGCTGATGGTTATTGGTATGGTGACCGGAGAAGAATACAGTAGTAAAGGAATCCGTGCATATACTCCTTTGGGGTATGGCTGGGGAGTTGCTATTCGTATAGTGGCAGGAAAAACGTCCGTATACTGTACTCTTTATGCCATCTTTGCCTTTTTTCTATTAGGCTTGCTCCCTCACTTTTTCAGCATCCCCAATATTGGAAACGGATTGTACATCGTACTATTATTGATTCCATATTTGATGGCAACTTCTTTCTTGGGATTGGCTGCATCCAGGTATTTTACGGATTCTGAAGCTCCCCTACTCATGATCGCCTTCTTCTCCGTAGGATTAATCTTTCTTTCCGGCGTTTCCTATCCAATGGAACTAATGCCCTGGTATTGGAAAGTAGTCCATTACATTTTCCCAGCTGCACCAGGCACACTCGCTTTTGTGAAACTGAATTCTATGGGAGCCAGTATGGCTGATATCAGACCGGAATATATAACTCTCTGGATACAGGCACTTATTTATTTTACAATAAGTATATGGGTCTATAAGAAGAAACTGGAATCAAATCTGATTAGTTAAATTAACAAAAACAAAACATGCGCTAATTATAACATATAGCAAAAGAACACTTTCAGATAAATCAACTTCGCAAAGTAAATAATCAACTTTGGAAATAAAAATGTTTCTAAATAGATGTTTTCTTGTAGAATCTCTCCTATTTCTTTGCATTTGTCATTGTTTTTGTCTAGTTTCGTTAACTGTTATGTTTATATGATCGTTAGAAGTAGTTTAAAAAACAACTATTTATATGAAATACATTGTATATATTCTTCTCTTTTTTCCTGTTTGGGTTACAGCACAAACATACAAATATATAGGAATAGAAGATGGCTTGAGCAATCGCCGGATATTCAATATTCAGAAAGATGCTCAGGGCTATATGTGGTTTCTTACAAATGAAGGGATGGACCGATACAACGGTAAAGATATAAAACACTATAAATTAAATAAAGAAGGCACTATTTTGGATGCTCCCATACGTTTGGGATGGTTATATACAGAACCACATATCGGTATATGGGTGGTTGGCAAACAAGGACGAGTCTTTCAATACGAAGCCGACAGAGACGATTTCAAAATGGTATATAAATTACCGGATACCTCTGAAGCAATAAGTTGTGGTTATCTGGATCGCAATGATAATATCTGGATATGTCGTAAAGATACTGTATTGCTGTATAATATTAAAGATGCTCATATAGTTCGATTTCCCAATGTATTGCATAGTAGTATTACGGCAATAGAACAAGTAGATGAGCACCATTTCTTTATAGCAACGGAGACGGGCGTACGATATGTCAAACTGGAGAATGGTATTTTAGAGACCATGCCTGTTGAAACACTGGACTATTTTCATGCACAGGTGAGTGAACTGTATTTTCATCGGCAATTAAAAAGATTGTTCATTGGTTCATTTGAAAGAGGAGTTTTTGTGTACGATATGAATACACAGGAAATTATACGTCCGGACGCTGATCTTAGTGATGTAAACATAGCTCGTATCAGCCCATTGAATGAAACAGAGTTACTGATTGCAACGGAAGGAATGGGGGTGTATAAAGTTAACGTAAATACCTGTGAACTGGAAGATTACATTATTGCTAATTATCAGAGTTATAATGAAATGAATGGAAATAATATCAATGATGTTTTTGTAGATGAAGAAAAGCGGATATGGCTTGCTAATTATCCAACAGGAATTACAGTGATTGATAATCGCTATGAAAATTATCATTGGATGAAACATGCTATGGGTAATGCACAGTCATTAATCAATGATCAGGTACAAGCGGTTATCGAAGATCATGAAGGTGATCTGTGGTTTGGAACTAGTAATGGTATTAGTCTTTATAATTCAAAAACAGGTCAGTGGCATTCATTTCTAAGCTCTTTTAATCATCAACTAAAGGACAAGAATCATATATTTATTACTTTATGTGAAGTGGCTCCTGGCATTATATGGGCAGGAGGATATACTTCCGGCATTTATAAAATAAATAAAGAAACGCTATCAGTTGAATACTTCTCTCCTTACCTTCTTTCTCACGTCAATATGCGTCCGGATAAATATATTCGTGATATAGTTAAAGATTCAAGAGGACATATCTGGTCGGGAGGCTATTATAATCTAAAATGTTTTGATTTGGAGACTAACAGTGCACGTCTATATCCGGGACTGAATTCCATAACATCAATTGTTGAAAAAGACAAAGATAATATGTGGATCGGAACTGCTGCTGGCTTGTATTTATTGAATCGAAATACTGGTGAATATCAGTATATTGAAATGGAGATAGGAATCACTTATATTAATACGCTTTATCAGGCAGATAATGGGTTGTTATATATCGGGACAAATGGTATGGGAGTATTTATCTATAATCCTCAAGATAAGACTTTCGAACATTATTTTTCTGATAATTCTGCTTTAGTTTCAAATAGAATATTTACAATATTGCCGGAAGTAGATGGACGTATAATGATGAGTACAGAGAACGGAATAACCTGTTTTCATACTAAAGAAAAGATATTTCGTAATTGGACTAGAGGAGAAGGCTTGTTGCCTGCATACTTTAACGCAGCGGCAGGAACGGTGCGTAAAAATAAAAACTTTGTATTCGGTAGTACGGATGGAGCAATTGAACTTCCGATGAATGTGAAATTCCCGGATTATAAGTTCTCCAGATTGGTATTTAGCGACTTTCATCTGTCTTATCAACCTGTTTATCCGGGTGTCAAGGATTCTCCTTTACAGAAAAGTATCGATGAGACAGATGTATTAGAGCTGGCTTATGATGAGAATACGTTTTCATTTGAAGTTTCTACAATCAATTATGATTCTCCCGGAAATGCACTATATTCGTGGAAATTAGAAGGCTTTTATGAGAAATGGACTCAACCGGGAGCAAATAATTTGATTCGTTTTACCAATTTGCCTCCAGGTAGATATATTCTTCATGTACGTGCTATATCCAGAGAAGAACATGACATTGTTTTTCAGGAACGTGCTATGAAAATTATCATCACGCAACCTTTTTGGTCGAGTTGGTGGGCTATCTTGTGTTATATTCTGTTGGTAATAGGGGGATTTTATTTTGTTCTACGTGTGATAAATCTAAGAAAACAAAAGAATATATCTGATGAAAAAACGCAGTTCTTCATCAATACGGCCCATGATATACGTACTCCATTAACTTTAATAAAAGCACCTTTGGAGGAATTATTGGAAGAAGAGACGCTTACCGACAATGGAATAACTCGTACGAACATTGCATTGAGGAATGTGGAAGTTCTTTTACGACTGGTCAGCAATCTGATTAATTTTGAGCGAACGGATGTATATTCCTCTAAAATGAGTGTTTCCGAGTATGAGTTGAATACCTATATGAATGAAATATATAATTCATTCTCTTCTTATGCTGCCATTAGGCGTATTGAATATACATACGAGAGTACTTTCAGCTATATGAATGTATCGTTTGATAAGGAGAAGATGGATTCTATTTTGAAGAATATAATATCGAACTCGCTAAAATATACTCCGGAAAATGGAAAGGTCAGCATTTCCGTGTCCGATACGAATGATTCATGGAAAGTGATAATCAAGGATACAGGTATAGGTATTCCTGCCAGTGAACAAAGTAAGTTGTTCAAGCTTCATTTCCGTGCCAGCAATGCTATTAACTCTAAAGTGACGGGTAGTGGTATCGGATTAATGTTGGTAGGAAAACTGGTGAGCCTTCATGGAGGTAAAATTAGTGTAGATAGTGTCGAACATCAAGGTACGACAATCAAAATTGTTTTTCCGAAAAAGAATAAGACTTCTCAAAGTATCAGTGACGAAGCATCTTCTAAATTTGAGGCGTTGGCTCCTGTACTGCCCGCTCCGAATGTACCGGCAAAGACAACCGCTACGATAGATGATCCAAATTTACGACGGATTCTTGTTGTAGAAGACAATGATGAGCTACGCTCCTATCTGGTCAGTTCATTGTCTTCTATATATAATGTACAAGCTTGCGCTAACGGAAAGGAAGCATTGATTATTATCAAAGAATATTGGCCGGAACTGGTTCTTTCTGATATCATGATGCCAGAGATGCGGGGAGATGAATTGTGTGTGGCTATCAAAAGTGATATTGAAATTTCACATATTCCTGTGTTGTTGCTCACTGCTTTGGGAGAAGAAAATAATATTCTGGATGGACTGTCGATTGGTGCGGACGAATATCTCATCAAACCTTTCAGCGTGAAAATATTACGGGCGAATATCGCTAATCTGTTGGCAAACCGGGAACTGTTGCGCATGAGATATGCCAATCTGGATATAGAAGCGAAATCAATGGTTCCATCTGCAAACGGTACTAACAGCCTCGATTGGAAGTTTATATCAAATGTAAAGAAAATCGTGGATGAGAATATAAACAACCCTGAATTTTCCGTTAATGTGCTCTGTGAATCAAGTGGCATGAGCCGTACCAGTTTCTATTGTAAATTGAAAGCATTGACGGGACAGTCTCCGACAGAGTTTATTCGGGGGATGCGTTTGAAACGTGCTACCGAGTTATTGAAAGAGGGTGAATATGCTATTAATGAGATTTCAGACATGGTTGGATTCTCTGAAACTAAATATTTTCGGGAAGTATTCAAAAAATACTATAAGATGAGTCCGAGCAGGTATGCTAAAGAAGGAGGCAATCCCTCTGCTGAACTGGAAGATGACGAAGAAGATTGATAAATAAAAAGCGAATAGATACGTTGTATTTAAAAAAGTTCTCCTCTGTTATGGGTATCTATAACAGAGGAGAACTTTCTTTTTCAAGGCTTATAACTCTTTTCAGGGAAAAGCGGTTATTGATAAGGAAGTTATTTGCGAATCAAATATCTAATGAATAAATAACCTCCGAATACTTGCAGGCACATTCCGGGAATTCCAATGCGGAAATCCTGAATGGCATTGTAGAAATTTCCTATATACATCCACTCTCCCAATGTCCCTACAACTTGATAGGTAAGTACTACGCCAACCAATACCGGGATGGAGATACGTCCGAAACGTTGTGCGGCCCAACCGGCAGCAATGGCGAGCAATACGGACTTTAATAAAATAGCAGGCAGCACCACCGGCATCGGCATACCAAAAAGTGAGGAGTTGATAATAGGGGAAAGAACAGCAGTCAGCAGACCGACTTTCCATCCGTACTTATAAGCTCCGATCAGTGTGAAGAAATAGATAGGCAGCCAGGTTATTCCTCCTTGCGGTATGAGATGAAAAAATTGGGGAAAAAGGATGTTGCCAACGATGAATAACGAGGCTGCCAGATAAGTTCTCACATTGCCGTAATTCAGCGAATAGAGTTTTACAGTAGTTGATTCCATATCATTTTATTATTTAAAAGTTCAAATTAATACCACCCATAAACGTAGCTTTGGGCATGGGATAACCTGCATTTATTTCATAACGCTGTGCCAGCAGGTTCTCTCCTTTTATGAAGAGGTTAGCGAAACGGCAGACACGATAATTCCCACGAAGATTCCATAAAACAAAATGATCCTGTTGCTCGCTACCCTTTACAACAGAAGTATAAAGTCCTTTCACATATTGTACTCCAGTCGATATACTCCAACGTCCGGAAGTATAGTCCGCCCCTGCATACAATTTATGTTCGGGGGCAGCAAGAACGGGATTCTCCATGTGCAACCAGCTATAATTGGCGTTCACATTCCAGTGTGAATTGATGTGGTAGCCTATATTCGTTTCAACTCCCCAATTCTCTATCTCTCCGGAATTGATATTCAATGGAGGAAAGAGTCCGTTTGACATAATCAGATTGTCGCCATTGATATAGTAAAGGCTGATTCCGTAGGACAATGCCCCTTCCAGCAGACGTTGTGAATAGGAAAGTTCATAGTTGATTAGTTTTTCCGGTTTCAATTCCGGGTTGGCAGGAGGAAACATATACATCTCACGAATGGTTGGATTACGGTATCCTTTGCTGACCATTGCTTTAAGTTCTGCATTCTTGGGTAAATGAAAAGCCAGTCCGCCTTGTGGAATCCATTCTGTACCTACGTGTGAATGGTGGTCTACACGAATACCTGCGTCCAGTGAGAACCAACTGCTGATATCCTGACGGAAATCAACGTATCCGGCAAACTCATCCATTTGCTTGTCTACTCCCGGAGTATGTTCACCCGTAGCCAGTACTTTGTTCCATGATTCACCTCCGAAGTGTTGATAATCAAATCCTACGGTCAAACGATTACCGGTAAAGAAAGTGGCACTCTGATACCATGATACACCCAGCATTTTGTCTTTAGAGTTGAAATGTGATTTTTGCGGTTCTTTTCCTATCTGATAGCCATCATTGATTTTATGCCGTCCCCAGTTATAGAAAAAGCTCAAACCTCCTGAAGTCTTTTCATAATGATTTTCCAAAGCGAACGATGTCATTCCACGAGTGATACGAGAATCGTTGTCAATCAGTGGTACTTGGATAGTCCCCGGATTGGAAGCATTAAAATGGGTTACATTCACATCTCCCCATACTTTCCAGAAAGAACTGATATCATAACCTAACTTTGCGTATCCACCATATTGCTCGAATCCCATATCGGGACGATGTCCATCTGTACGATTATATGATCCGGTTACGACGCTACTGAAACGTCCCTTCTTGACACGGTTGGAAAATTCAGTCTGCAACGTGTTATATGAACCGTACCCAACTTGCATATTCGTCTTCACACCTTCTTCCTGTTGCCGACGGGTAACAATATTAATCACACCACCCATGGCATTCGAACCATAAAGTACAGATGCAGGACCACGTAAAACTTCCACTTTCTTTGCCATCATAGATTGATAAGCATCCGCTATCGGATGTCCCATCAACCCCATGTACTGGGGATGACCGTCAATCAGTACCAATAATCCCGCTGTCGGACTACCACCGATACCACGCAAGCTCATGCCACCTGCAGCTCCGGTAGATACGCCATATCCCATGATGCCACGACTGGTAGTGAATAATCCCGGTACCTGCTCCGTTAACAACGGCAAAAGAGAAGGCTCATATCTTTTCTCAATTTGTTGCCTGCCGACTACGGAAATGGTCATCGGAAGATGACGCACATCGGTTTCATTACGTGTTCCGGTGACTACGACTTCATCAATCATATAATTTCTTCCGGCCTGTATGCTATCCTTTTTAGTATGTGTCATTCCCGAGAGGGAAAGCAAGCTACCGAACAGGAATAAACAAGCTGTATTTCTTCTCATACTTTATTTCGTGTTTCAAGTTTCTTCTTTTTACTTCTTATTTCTGATCTTTTCCAGAAAATCGCGGATCAGTGGTAATATTTCTTCTGCTGATTCCACTTCACTGCACATTGTCTCTACAGGACATCCTCCTGTATGGTTACGGTTCCAGATAAAAGCAACTTCCTGCGCAAAATCGACTTTCACATCTGATTTCCGGAATAGCTCCAAAGCCTTGGTACTGATAATATCCGTATATAATTCTTTTATACCACCCAGAATCATCAGGGCGGCAGCTCCCTTGCCAACCACTTTATCAGCAATCAAAGCTCCTTTAAGAAACTCCGGTTCCTGTGTTAGCAAATCATAGAGATCGGCTACGCCACGTTGAGTGAAAGTGCGGATTTTTCCTCCGTTGGCAATGGTACAGGAGTATCCTCCCGTATGTAATAGATTGATTAATTTTTCCATCGTTTCTTTTATAAAGTACCTTGTTTCAATTGTTCTACAAACTGGTCGATCCGGTGCAGTTCTTTCGGAATATCAATATTTTGCGGGCAATGAGCCACACACTGATTACAACCGATGCAATGGCTTGCCTGTCGAAGTTTGGGCACGCTACGGTCATATCCGACAAGAAAAGCGCGCCGGGCTTTCGCATAATTTTCATCCTGTCCGCTTCTGGCGACATTACCTTCATTGACACAACGGTTGTAATGTAACAATACAGCAGGTATATCCAGTCCATACGGACATGGCATACAGTATTTGCAGTCGTTGCAAGGGATGGTAGGATATTTCAGCATTAATTGTGCCGTTTCTTCGAGGAATTCTTTTTCTTCATCTGTCAATGGCTCCAAAGGAGAATAAGTGCGAAGATTATCCTGCAGATGCTCCATATAAGTCATGCCGCTTAATACAGTCAGAATATCCGGGAATGAACCGGCAAAACGGAAAGCCCAGGAAGCGACACTGCTTTCCGGACGACGTTGTTTGAGCCGTGCCACCAGATTATCGTTCAATTTGGATAGACGTCCTCCCAAAAGTGGTTCCATAATGATGGCAGGAATCCCCCGTTTGGCCAGTTCGCCATAGAGATATTCCGCATCCGTATTTCGAGTATTGGTCTCTTTGGCATGTTTCCAGTCTACATAATTGAGCTGTATTTGTACAAAATCCCATTTAAATTCATCGTGTCGTGAGAGCAGATAATCATATACTTCAATGTCACCATGGTAAGAAAATCCGAGATTCCGGATGCGTCCGGCTTCACGCTCTTTAACCAGAAAATCAAGTATTCCGTTATCCAGGTAGCGTCCTTTAAGGGCTTCCATTCCTCCCATGCCGATGCCGTGGAGCAACATATAATCAATGTAGTCGACTTGTAGCTCCGTGAATGATTTGTGGTACATTTTGAGTGAGGCTTCGCGAGACCACGTATCAGGAGAGAAATTAGACAATTTGGTAGCGATGTAATATTTATCACGGGGATGGCGACTCAATGCAATACCTGTTGCCTTTTCGGAAAAGCCTTGTACATATGCCGGAGATGTATCGAAATAGTTCACTCCATGAGCGATTGCATAATCTACCAATCCGTTTACGGCATCCTGGTCGATAACTTCACCATTACCATCGGGAGCAGGTTTGAGCGGCCAACGCATACAACCATATCCCAAAAGTGAAACACGGTCACCGGTGGTTGGAGATGTGCGGTAAGTCATTTTATCGGTGGGCACCTCTCCTTCTCCTGTTGCGCTACTTGCAGAAGTAGTCCCCTTTGAAGAGCATCCGTATAACAGACCTGTCGATGTGGCTGCACTGATACCTACAATCTTAATAAAATCTCTTCTATTTATATCTTTCTTATTTTTATCTTCCATAATCTTATACTGATTTAGATCAAATAATTCTATGCATCTGATGTCCTGTCACATAAATGGCGCTGAAAGGACGGGACGGACAAAGGTTCTCACACGCCCCACAACCGATACATTTTTCTACATTTACTACCGGAATCTTTGGAGAATCTGTTTTTTCAGGATCGGAAGCTACCATCTGTATGGCACCTGTCGGACAATGGCGGGCACAGTTGCCACATTCCATTCCATCTGTCAAAGGTACACAGTTCTCTTTAATCCATACGGCATGTCCGATCTGAATAGCTGATTTCTCGGCAAGACTGGTGAGATGAATAGCACCGGCAGGACAAACTTCCGAACATTTAGTACATTCGGGACGGCAATATCCACGTTCGTATGATATTTCCGGTTGCATCAATGTCAATAGGTTGTCCGATGGGCGCAATACCTGGTTGGGACAAACAGAGACACATAATTGGCAGGCTGTGCAATGTTGAGTGAAATTGCGTGCGCTTAAAGCACCGGGAGGATAGATAGGGTTTTCTCTTTGGGGAATCTTTTTATCTTCGATAGTAGCCAATCCTCCGTCTACTTTTTTCTCTTGTGCTTTCAGTACAGAAGTTGTTGCAAAAATGGCCGATGCTGAAAGGAAGCTACGACGGGCATTGTCTACCTGTTCAGTAGTGACAGACTTTGCTTTCGTATCTTCGCTCGTAGCTATTTCGTTCTTAGGTTTCCGTCTTGTGTATGTAATGGCTCCATGCTTACACTTTCCGATGCAATCCATACAAGTCACACAACGGCTATAATCTATTTCATGAGCTTTCGGATTAATACACGATGCTTTGCAATTGCGGGCACACAAACCGCAACTATTGCATTTGGAAGTATCAATTACCGGTTTGAATATCGCATATTTGGATATAAACCCTAATACAGTACCTACGGGGCAGATCGTATTACAATAGGTTCGTCCGTTGCGCCACGCCAGAATGAAAAGAACAACAAGGGTAACAATGGCAATCAGCATCGTCGAAAGACTCTTTATCCATACATCTACCTCATAAAAAGCATAACTATCCATTCGTTCGGCGAAGTACGCCAACAGGTTGTTTCCCCATTGCCAGACCGGTGCAAAAAGACTGGAAGCTATCCGGCCATAAGCACTATACGGTGCCAGCAAGATAGCCAAAGAGTTCAATCCTGCAACCATCATAATAATGAATACTCCTAAAACGCCATACCGCAACCATTTCATTGCTGGTGAATAACGGAACCGGTTTTTCTTTTGTTTGCCGGATACCCACGAAACAATGTCCTGAAACACTCCCAACGGACAAATAACAGAGCAGTAGATACGTCCGAACAGGAATGTAAGTACAACTAAAAACAATACGACACCTATGTTCAAGGCTAATAAAGCCGGCAGAAATTGAATTTTCGCCAACCATCCGAACCATGTGTGCAATGTACCCGTGAAGTCGAGAAAGAGCAGGGTAATAAGTGTAAAGCACACAATGGCGGTTGTAAGTCTGATAGTACGTAGCATAAACTAATTAATTTTCAATTTATAGTAGTTATATCTAAATGTCTAAAACTGTCAGGATTGAACCATCTATATTTCAACTTTGCAAAGTTAATCAGGGAAATTTGTTTTTCAACTATACAAATTACAGAATGTTTTACCAATTTCACTGATAACAGACGGGAAAACCTTTAGCCGATTGGGTAAAGCACTATTTTTCTAATGCCACGACCTCTCCAATCTCCGGAATCAATACATTCAGAGAATCTTTATTCTTCATCTCTTCTGCATTTTTGAGAGGTTCATCCCAACGATGTTTGGCCAACGCATATTTAGAATGATGTACGGTCAGAACTCTTTTCGCTTTTAAATCTCTGGCCGTCTGTGCCATATATTGGGGCATCAGATGAATTAAGCTCCACTCTTCGTTGTATTGCCCGTTTTCAAGAATTGCGAGGTCGATGCCGGGGAACCGGTTGCCTATTTCTGCATAATGCGTATCATATCCTCCGTCTCCGCCAATGTATATCTTTTGTGAAGGAGCTTCTAGCAGGAAAGAAGCCCAAAGTGACTGGTTGGCAGTAAGTCTGCGACCGGAGAAATGACGGGCAGGCAAACAATGTATCATAAAGCCCGGAGCGAGGTTTGCGTCTTCATTCCAGTCAAGTTCTATCAGACGCTCTTTATCAAATCCCCAATATTCGAAATGTTCGCCAACACCCAACGGACAAATCACTGCTCCAATCCGGTCTTTTAATTTTTTGACTGTGTTGTAATCCAAATGATCCCAATGATCGTGACTAATCACGAGATAATCAATGTCCGGCATATCATCCGGTGTATAAAGTTCCGTACCTTTGAATGGCTTGTTGACAAAAGATACGGGAGAAGGCATACAAAATACCGGGTCAACCAATATTCGCTTTCCTCCCGTTTGAATCAGGTAAGATGAATGTCCGAACCATACCAATATTTCTTCATTACGGCCAATCTTGCGTAAATCCGTTTTTATTGCTTTGACAGCCTGTTCGGGGCGCAAACCGTCTATCTTTCTGAAAATGAACTCCCAGATTCCGCTAAAACGTCCCCTGTCGGAAGTCATCAATAGAGTTTCATGCTGATTTTTAAATTCTCCGTTTCTGTAATTAGGAGATTTCATGACTCTTTCCAGCCGTTCCCCACGGGGAGTTCTGCCGAAACTGGCTTGATTGATAAAAACAATGACTGACACCGCCAGTAATGCTATTACAGCTAATATACATCCTACAATCATACGTGCTTTGAATTTCTTGAATATGATACGCATATAATTCATAACTAAATTATTTCACGCAGCAAATATACAGGTATTCAGAGAGCTTATTAGTATATATATTACAGATTGTTATACCATAATTACTGAAAGCAGTTGCCTGTTGGGTGTCAGTCTATTGTGTGAACAAACCCTTTTCTTGTTCAGTTATTTAGAAATAAATTTTGTAGCTGATGTTCGGAATCAGCCCCACTCCGTCTTTTTCTTCTACTACGCTTGTTCTTTCATTGTATTGATAGAAATGCATTCCGGTGCGCATACCCACATTCAGTATTTTCAGAGAAAACTCGTGGGATACTCTTTTCTTATTGATCCGGAAGCTGATGGAAACATCACCGTTTATAGATGGATTGAATCGTTTAGTATAGGCTTTGCTCTCGTCAAAGACGATGTCTTTTTCTTCCTGACTTTTTCCTTCATCCACAGGTGTATAGCGTCCTCCTCCCTGAAAGAACAGACGGCCGTTTACACTTAATACATTCTGTTTGAGTCTGCCAACCATCCATTCTTTTCCGGCGAGCAGGTTCACTAAAAAACTTTTATCCAGTCTCGTATTTCGCCAGATACGGTCTCCTCCCCTATATTTCGATTTGAATAATGAAGCTGTAATCATATAGTAGAAGCCGTTTTTCATGTATTGTTCCAGTGTTATATCTATTCCATAGTTTTTGGCTATTCCGGTGTTTGTCAATATGCGGTCTAAATAGAATTCTTCATAATTGATAATAGAAAAGGAGGAGTTTTCCTCAACCGGTATGTGGAACAAGTATTGATAATAGGGTTCTATTTTCAGATGTAGGCTCTGATTGATATTCCAGTCATAAGTGAATCCGAAATGATGTGCCTTTGAGAAGTCCAGGTACCGGTTTGATTCCTTTTTACCATTGATTATCTGTTCAACAAAGTAATAGTCGAGCCTTTCCCGGCGGCTATGCAAGCCGTAAGCTGCTGCTAAAGAATGTGCAGGATTTATTTTCCATTTAAGGGCAACTCTCGGTTCTATCGACCAATTCTTGTTTAAAGTAAAATATTGTCCGGTAACCCCTAAACTAGTTGTCAGATTGTTGCTCAAGTTTATTACGGAACTACTATATGCCGAGAGGACTGTACTTTCTCCACTGCCTTTCGATATTTGTTCCATAGGTTTGTTTAATCCCAAATAAGGGCTGACTTTGTAATCAAGATCATATTTAAGTTCCGTAATGGTAATCCCTGTTCTGTTGGTATGCCTCGGACTGAATTTCTTATTCAGATATGAATTGAATACTAAATTCCATCTGCTATTCTGAATATCTGCTACATTAATAATAGCGTCGTCGGTATGTAAGTCCGCCAATGAACGGTCTTTGGAATAGGTAGCGGATAGAGAAGAACAGATATAAGTATTTTCATCCAGTACATATTTGTGCGCTAAGCCACCTGCCAGTTTTTCCAGTTTATTATATCCCGACGACCGGTCTCCCATTGTTTCCCATTCGGAACGATCCAAAACCTCCGCCTTGTTCCTGTCGAGCAATCCTAATCCCCAGATTGAAAAGGTTCCGGCTTTACGTGTGGGGAAATTCAGTTTGAAAGCTAAATCCTGATATTTCAGGTTGATGTCATTGCCCGACGCCAGCGAGGTAGTGGAAAAACGGTAATTAATCAGGTAGGAACTTCCCCGCTTTTTATTGATAGGGCCTTCCGAAGCCAAATCTATCCCCATGAGTCCGACTTGAAAAGCGTGTTCGTACTTCTGATTATTGCCATTTCGCAGATGCATATCGAAAACTCCTGATAAGGCATTGCTGTATTCCGCAGGGAAAGCTCCGTTGTAGAAATCGGAGTTGCCGATGACTTGCGTACTCAAACCGGACAGGAATCCTCCGCCCAAACCTGATAAATCGGCAAAATGGGTAGGATTAGGTATTTCAATTCCCTCCAGTCTCCATTGGGTAAATTGTGGAGCGTTTCCCCGGATGGCAACTGCATTGGTGCCGACATCTCCCGCTACTCCTGCAAATGCAGAACTCAACCGTGCAGGGTCGTCAAAGCCATTGGCAAATCGTGACGCTTCTTCGATACTAATCATACGACCTCCTGTGATGGCCATCGGGTTGACAGTCCGGTCTTTTTTTATTTCCGGTTTGACAAGCACTTCTGCCAAATCCTGTACATTTTCATCCATTGGAATCTCTATAAATACTTCTTTGGAAGAAGTAACAGATACTTCGGTGATGATACTTGAGCGATACCCCATAAAAGTTGCCTGAATATTATAACGCCCTACCGGGACATTATTAATCCGGAAATTTCCCCGTTCGTCAGTTGAACCTCCCCGCGAGGGATCTTCTGTTATACAGACGGAGGCATATTCTATCGGCGTATTGGTTTTGGAATCAACAACAATTCCTCTTATGGTTTGAGTCAGTTTTTGTGTATCATTGTTGGCGGGCTTTTGCTTGTTATCCTGCAAAGAGATAATAATATGATATCCTTTTATCTTGTATGCATATCCCGTTCCTTTCAATAGTTGGGTCATGGCTTTGTCGACAGTTACATTTTTGAGAGATAAAGAGTGCTTCTTTTCGATATCCAGCTTCGATTGTTCATAAGCGATGCTATATCCGGTTTGTGTCTCTATTTGTGCAAAAGCCTCTTTTAATGAGATCTTCTTATTTTGTATGGTAATCTTTTTTTCTTTATTCTGTGAAACAGTTGAGAGAGAGAGAAAAGTAAAAAATAAAAAAATGGCGAGCTTACCTGCTCTTTTCTTCGTATTTATTCGATTCATTATTCTATATTTGTATGTTGATACTTCATTTTACGTCACTGGTTGAATGAGGGTAGACATTTCAGAACTGGGAAGAGGGTCTCAAGCTACTTCCCGGTTCTTTTTATTCATAGGCTGTTTCTTTTTTATGGTTGGGTTACTACTATTTTCTTTTCATACTGCTGATAATCAAAACCGATTATATCTTTCAATATATTCAGTATTTCATCCAGGCTTTCATCTTTCAGAAACTTGACTGTATATCGTTTCGATGCGGGGATAGTTGCTGTATTATCAATCGTGGTGTTGTAGTGCCTTTCCAGGGTTCGGAATATTTCTCCGGCACTGGCATTGGTAAAGACCAGTTTTCCCACCATCCAGCAGTTTGTATCATTCGTATCTATCACTGATATATGGATGTCTGATGATTTTTTGTCGTATGTAAGCTGCTCATTGGGTTTTAGTATATGGGGAGGTTGGGACTGAACGCTCACTTCCACCTTACCGCTAGTCAATGTAGTAGTTATTTTCTCATCATTAGGATAGGCTTTCACGTTGAATCTGGTTCCGAGCACTTTCACCGAAAGTTGGGATGCTTCTACAATAAAAGGACTTGCGGTATCTTTTTTGACAGAGAAATAAGCTTCGCCGTCAAGCATGACCAAGCGTTTATCTTTGGCAAAAGTTTCCGGGTATAAAATGGTACTTCCCGCGTTCAACCATACTTCCGAACTGTCTGGTAAGATCAGGCGTTTCTGTTCTCCGTAGGCAACGGATACTTCTATCATTTCGTTTTGGGGAGAAAGATAGTAGAACATTCCTCCTGCAAATAAAAACAAAGGAATAATAACGGCGGCAATACGGGCAAATTTCTGATAAGAAACTATGTTGGTGAGATGCTCCTTATTATATCCCGTTCTTAAATTTACCCGTTCCAATGAAGCATAAGTATTCGAATCGGCTTCTACGTCCAATTCATTCCAAAAATCCAGTGAAGCCTTAGCTTTCGCCTGCTGATTTTTATCTTTGATGATCCACTTCTGCACTTTTTCTTCCGTTTCGGATGGAAAACGGGCGGAGAGGAACATTTTGATGATTTTACTGATATTACTTTTCTTCATTTTTGCTGCACTTTACTATATATACAGTTTGGTGGCAAAAAGCTCAATAAGAAAATGAATATTTTTTTGAAAAAAGCAGGATGAAGACGAAAATGATCCTATAACAATGATACCAAAAAACATGAAATCACCTTCCGTATTTCTTTCAAAGCAAGGCTTAACTGGCTTTCAACATTTCTTTTGGTAGTATTTAGGCGTTCGGCAATTTCGGCATTGGATAATCCTTCGTTACGGCTCAATGTATAAATCATTCTCCGTTGTTCGGGCATTCCCCCGACAAGTTTGTCAATCAGCATTTCCAGTTCCTTGGCAATAAGGTCTTCTTCGGAAGTAGAGCTATATTCTGTATCTTGGTTGTTGTTAAGATAGGCATCGCACACATATTTATGTTTCAGGAAGTTGATGGCTGCATTTCTTGCAATGGTGTGCAAATAAGAATTGAATGATTTGGATGTATCAATGGAATGACGATTGATCCAAAGATTAACAAATAAATCCTCTGTCAGTTCTTCCGCATCGGGCTCCGATTTTATATATCCGTCAATGAATGTTTTGGTTTTGTTGTAGTATGCTATAAAAATAGTCTCAAAGGCCTTGTGATTCCCATCCTGAAAGGCCTCCAGCGTTTTTATATCAATGTTATTACTCATACTATTTCCCAACTTTCATTTCATTAGGACAAAAGAAACAATAATTTATCTTATATGAATGCTCTTTTTTGAAATATTAATGATATTAGAAGGATTTATTTTATTTTAATGGCCGGTAAAGAATACCAAATACATTCAGCAGATAGCCTAACAAACAGACTAAAGGGGCAATACGTATGCGTGTTCGGCTAAATATATCGGGATGATAGGCGGCAAGGGTACTCCCCTCGCCGCTCATCAATATATATCCTGCGATAATCAATATCGAACCGATTATTAAAATGATGTAATTTTTTTTGCTTAATACAGTTTCCTGTTCTTTCTCTTTTACTATTTTCGTTTTCATCTTTCTTGAGTTTAGTTTTGATAATTCATTAGTTGAGCGAGTCGCATGTATTTCTCTTCAAACTGCTGATTACTCTGTTTATACCTCTCTTTATCCATATCTTTCAGTAATTCATTACACTGATTCCACTGCCAGAACTTATACAGGCAATCTCGTTGAACCATCGCTATCCGGCTATCTCCCAGCGAGAAAGCCCAGTCGATATAATCTCTCGATTCTGCTATCAGATCATTCAATAAAGTGATCGCTTTCCCGCTTTCTCCTATGGAGGCATAAGCTGTGGCTATCTCATACGAACCACTTTCGTATACTTGAGGTACATTATACGCCGGAATAGCTTGTTCCGCATACGCTAATACTTTTTGGGCACGGGCATTATCTCCTTGTTTCACCAGTTCTTTAGCCAGTTGGGCAAAGAGTCTTCGGTGGGAGTAGCAGATGCGCATAGTCGTTTCGTCCAGATAAAGTCCGGGAGTATCTAATCCTCCATATTTATATCTGTTCATCACATTCTCGTAGAATTTCTCCGTATCTATTGCATATCCATTGTCCCCTTCCGCGTCTCCCCATTTTTTATAATTAAACGGGGTAAACCGGAATGCCAATCCTTCCTGGACAAAGTAATCATCAAACTTCAATTTAGTGGCATTTCCCACCGAGATAGCCATATATAACGGACGTTCCCAGTTGCAGTTAGCCAATATTTCAAGTATGAGCAAATCTACTTTAGTCAGCAGACGTATATCTTTCAGAGAAATAGATAGTTTATCCGGCATCGCATTTTTCAATTCTTCTCCTTTTAAATGACGAATGGCTTTAGGTAGCATCATTCCCGAACGAAGCACTGCATCCTTATCGATATGAATGTTTATTGTATCGGTAGGTATCACATGAAACTCCTGCTTCTCTGCAAATACCCAATGTTTCAAGATATTCTTTATCTCATACGGATCATCTCCAAAACTGTCACGGGCTTCTTCGGGATGCTTTTGATACAATTCTTCTATTTGTTTTTTCAACTCCGGACGAACGGCTACATATTCGTTCTTTCCCTCTTGATATTGATTTTGTTCCCAGCTGATCGGTAGTCCGGGAGCATTGTATAGAGGACATTGTTGCTGATAAATATACCAGTCGGTTTGCGCATAACTTAAGTTGCAGATGCGTGCATCTCTGCGTACCTCTTCCGTGTCCTGATTATACCATAAAGGGAACGTATCATTGTCTCCGTTCCAGAATATAATCGGATTTCCTGTATCGGGAAGCGTCATTAGATAATTAGCCCCAAAGTCACGGCAAGTATACCGGTTGCTCCGGTCGTGATCGTCCCAAGTCTGGCTTGCCATTTGTACGGGGATGAGTAGGCAAAGTAGCATGAGTAAGCTGACCGGGAGAACTTTAAAGTGCTTCCGACGAAGCATATCACAGCATCCGGCAGCTCCCATCCCGATCCAGATAGCGAAGGCATAGAACGAACCTGCATACGCATAATCCCGTTCGCGAGGTTGTCCGGGAGTCTGATTCAGATAGAGCACAATCGCCAATCCGGTCATAAAGAAAAGGAAAAACAAGACACTGAATTGTTGCTTGCCTTTCTTCCCACGTGCCCATTGCCAATAGATACCAAGTAGTCCTAATAAAAACGGCAAGCCATAGAAAACATTGTGGCCTTTATTCTGCTGCAAAGATTCCGGTAAAAGCTTCTGATCCCCCAAGCGCAGATTATCAAGCCAGGAAATTCCGGTAATCCAGTTGCCGTGTTCCGGTTCACCGCTTCCTTGAATATCATTCTGCCGTCCGACAAAATTCCATAGGAAATAACGTACATACATGTAGTTGAGTTGGTATGTAATGAAATAAGTCAGGTTCTCTTTTTGTGTGGGTACATCATTCGTGCTTCCCGACCATCCTTTATAAGAAGCAGCCAAACGATCATTCCACATTCGCGGAAACAACATATTTTGAGTGTAATACACATTTTCTTTATAGCCGATGATTTTATACTTGCCTTCTTCTTTATCTTGTCGATATATGGCACTACCTTTTTCTGTTTTCACTTTGTAATAGTCTCCTTCGGGCACATACTCCGGTTCGGAAGCGTAGGTTCTTCCGTAAAGTAAAGGGGCACTTTCATACTGTTCGCGATTCAGGTAGCTTTTGAGCGTGAAAATATGATCCGGTGCATTTTCATTAAGCGGTGTATTGGCATTGGCACGAATCAATATGACCGCATAAGTGGTATATCCTATGGTGAGCATGAGCAGGCACCATAAACCGGTATGTACTATGCGTTTTCTGAATCGGTAGATGGCTCCTATCAACAAAGACAGGACTAAAGTCAGAAAAATGATTAATCCTGTTTGGAAAGGAAATCCCAATACATTGACGAAGAATAGCTCGAACCATCCTCCCATATCAGCCATTCCGGGTATATAAACAAAGAGAATCAATACAATAAGAAGACCGGACAGCGCAATCGTTCCGATCACTCCCTTGAGTGATACAGCTTGGTATTTCCGGTAATAGAACACCAATACAATAGCAGGAATACAAAGCAGATTGAGCAGGTGTACTCCGATGGAAAGTCCTATAATATAGGCTATCAGGATAATCCAGCGGTCGCCGGATATTGAATCTGCTTCGTCCTGCCAGCGAAGAATCATCCAAAAAACCAAAGCTGTGAGGAAGGAAGAGAAGGCATATACTTCACCCTCTACCGCACTGAACCAGAATGTATCGCTGAAGGTGTAAGCCAAAGCTCCTACAAACCCTGCTCCTAAAATGATAATTACGTCGGTCGTTGATAGCTTCCGTGCATCATCCGTAAGTATGCTTCGCACCAATCGGGTAATACTCCAAAAAAGAAACAAAATACACCCTGCACTTAACAGTGCATTTAAAAAGTTGACCATGCGCGATACCTGCGAAGCATCGGATGCAAACTGGGTGAATAGATTCCCGACAAGCATATAGAAAGGTGCTCCCGGTGGATGACCTACTTGTAGCTTTTCGGCACACGAAATAAATTCGGGACAATCCCAAAAACTTGCGGTAGGTTCAATAGTCATTCCATACACAAAAGCTGCTATCAGAAAGACAATCCAACCTCCTAAATCGTTTCCTCTTTTAAATAATAAGTAACTCATTGTTCTGTCATTTTTTTGTTTGCAAAGTTACAGAACATGCATATATGATAAGTGTTTTTAACCGGACAGATACGGACAGGATGATTCCGTAATTTGTTGATATTCAAACTTAATGGAAGTCTAAATACAGACAAAAGCAGACAGCATATATATAGGGGAAATTTATTTATTCTGTAATTTCATTGTTTCTTCAGTTTTAGCTTATTTCTGCACGGGTTTTCACCACAGAGGACACAGAGGGCACAGAGGTGAATTTTATTTATGACTTACGGTTTTGAGCATAATTGTGATGCGTAATCCTCTACTATAAAGTTGAAAAACGTAAAAACATCTGCCACCTGCAACGAAAAGCGTGTAATGTGCTAATTGATAAATAGTTGGAACGTTGCAGATACCTGCGGCAGATAGGTTGCAGATACTTTATCTGCAACACAGTATAAACTTTACATAGGCTGATTCTCCAGGAGGGCAAAAGTTTATTTGAATACATAACTTCCTGTATCCAAGCGGGGAATTGTCGTTTCCTGCATTAGAAACTACAGTTTCCACGGTAGGAAACGAGAGTTCCCAAGGCAGGACACTACAGTTTCTACGTAAGGATACTGTCGTTTCTCCGTAGGGACACTACAAATTATCCATAGAGCTGTACTGTACTGGATTTAGTTGACAACTTCGCTTGTTATACCTAAGTTCGTTTACTCAATATTTTTTAAAACCTAAATAAGTTTACTTGTCCCTTTGTAGTTCCTGTATAAGTTGTCATTTTAGATATTTTGCAAAATTATGTATCTTCTCTTATAAGTGCAAGACTTCGGGCTGTAAACTTTCATTAAATAACAAAAACTCTTCGCTCGGGGATCGCCCTAGCGGCAAGGGGCGGGAGTACCCGTCCCGACGAGCGGGACTTCAGCTACCTTTCCACTGCATTTACGAATATATTCCATCGGAGTTCTCATTTGTATGCCTTGATGCGGTCTAACATAATTGTATGCATATATGGCATCGGCTATACGTTTATCCAATTGTTCAAAGCTGTCATCTGTACAGTCAAAAAGCCACCCATTCTTGATCGTGTTATTCATCCGTTCAGCCAGAGCATTATGTAGCGGATCCCCACACTGAGTCATACTGATATTAATATGATGTTTCTTGAGCATACCTACATACAGGTTTGAGCAGTATTGCACTCCCCGGTCAGAATGGTGTATCAGATTATTCAAATCAACATTGTATCTGTTGTAAAAGTCCATAGCCATCCTCAGTGCCTTTAAAGGACCTTCCGCTTCGAGTGTTTTGCACAGGGCATATCCGACTATGGCCCGACTGCCCGCATCGGTAAGAAGGGACAGGTAAGCCCATCCCTGGCACGTGGCAACATAGGTTATGTCCGCTACAACCATTGAACCGAATGTGTCAGCTACAAATTTAGGCGTGACATTCAGCAGGTCTGGATAAATGTAATAATTATGATTGGAATTTGTTGTCTTTGGCCTCACACGTCTGACACGTTGACAAAGGCCATTGGCACGAAAAATATTATAGCATTGATCACGTCCAATGACCATCCTGACACCAAACTTGCGAAGGCAGCATGCATAGAGTTCACGCATACCAGCCTTGGGCATAAGTTTACGTAACTCATTACAATACAACACAATGCTTGATGTGAGGATGTCTATTTCCATTTTTCTGTTGACATGCTTATAATAACCTTGTCTGGTTATGCCGAAGTAATCACAGAGGAACTGCAGACTGCCGCGCATATGAAGGGCAGAGTTCCCCTGTGACAAGGTGTCGATTACTTGGCATCGGAGTTTTTTCGAACCTTGATGTGATAGGTTGACTCCGCAAGATTAATCAATTCCTCACAAGCTTCATGACGAAGACTTTCTTCCTGAAGAGCACGTTGAAGCTTGCGATTTTCGGCACGCAATGCAGCGAGTTCTTTCTCCAGTTCATTGAGAGACTCATCAGAGTCTTTTCTTAAAGAGGGTTGTTCTGTACTCATAACTTTATCATTTATATGATACTTATCAAGCCAAAGAATCAGCAAACGACGGCAAATACCCGTACGCTTGGCAAACTGATACTTCGTTTCGGAAGTCGATAAATACTCACGAATATACGACATTCGTTCAGATTCTGTGTAAGGAGTGTACTTCTTTTTTAATTCTTCCATGTGAATTTCGAATTTGAGAAGTGTCAACTTATTCAGTACACTACACTTTATCTGCAACCTATCTGCCGCAGGTATCTGCAACGCTCCAACTATTTGTCAACTAGTATATTACACGCTTTTCGTTGCAGGTGGCAGATGTTTTATGTTTTTTCAACTTTATAGTAGACAAAACTTTCATTCATTTCTGCACTGAAATAAATTTCTCCGTTAAAGTGGTGAAGTCCCCAGTGATTTAATAATATCTTCCAATGATTCTTTCGAGTTTATCAGCATCAGTTTCTCCGTTTTTATTCTGGAAATTCTTCGTGTTAGTGTTTCGGTAGTAAGTTTCATTAAATCAGCAAAATAAGCCGGTTGAACTCCTTCCCGTAGAAAAGCACATACCCTTAAATCTTCTTCCGTGAGTTTTGGACTTATCCCTTTCAATTTAGAAACAAGTCCATAGACATTCTCTTGAAGTCGCAGCAACTCTGTCCAGTCTTTCTCGGAGAAAGAAGGGATTTTAGAAGACAAAACATTCCGTTCCTTAAATTGCCGTACTTTTGAGACAACCGGAGAACTTTCATAGATATGTAACTGAAGAGACTGATACTTCTCTTCGAGATGATTACATCGCAACATCAGCTTATCCGATTCGACATCTTTCTTCAGTATTTCCTCTTTGAAAAGATTCAGTTGGGAAAGTGCGTGCCGGTTTTTCTTCCAGAGTAGTCCAAGCAACAAAGACATCACACCAAACATACCTAAAGCAGAAGACAGAATGACCGAAGAATCACTTTTGTTATCATTTAATATCAACTGACTGGCGTATGCCTTTCTTTCCATTTCCAGTGCTTCATCAAAGTTACCATATTTCTGATAATAAAGACTACATCGTTTGCATATTTTTGCCAGATGATCGTATTCCTCTGTTTCTTTGGCAAGTTTGATTGCCTCCTTAAAGTGGATCTCTGCATTCTCTTTCTGTTCCAAATCACTTTCTACACAAGCAAGATAATAATATGCTTTAGATTTTTGATATTCATCACCGTGTTTCTCATAATAAGATGCCGCCTGCCTAATCTGCTTATCAGAGGAATGAGGAATGTTTTTATCCTCGTTGAGCTGGGTACACAATAAATTATACTCTGCCAGTTGAGCTTCATTCATTTGGCTTGACTGAATAGTCTCAAGAATAATGGATGCTGTATCAGGGTCCTGCTCCATCAGTTGCGCAGCCTTGTCCAGCCCTTGCTTCACGCTTGTTCCTTCCGGATGGCAGGCAGCTAGTGAAAGGAGCATCATATACAATAAAATTCGAAGATTATTCATAACTCTATTTTTGTCTTTGCAAAGGATTGATTGGATTTGCAAATATAAAAAATAATCGGCATTTATGCTTCTATAAGTTACACAAAATATAGTGACGCTATCCTGTTCTTATAGTGACACTATCCTTGCTAAATGGCGTCACTATCCTGACAGGATAGCGTCACTATGTTTTTTTGACAAATATCAAGCCGATGCGGGCTATTAATTAAGAAGATAAGCCGTATCTTTGTAGCAAACAAGAAAATTATATATCATGATTAAAAACATTGTATTTGATTTTGGAGGAGTGATTGTAGATATTGATCGTGACAAAGCGGTTCAGGCATTTATCAAACTGGGACTGGCAGATGCTGATACCCGGCTGGATAAATATCACCAGACCGGCATCTTTCAAGAACTGGAAGAAGGAAAGCTAAGCGCAGATGAGTTTCGGAAACAACTGGGGGATTTATGTGGCCGTCCATTGACGATGGAGGAAACCAAACAGGCATGGCTGGGCTTTTTCAATGAAGTGAATCTAAATAAACTCGATTATATATTGGAATTGAGAAAGTCCTATCATGTGTATATTTTAAGTAATACCAATCCTTTTGTTATGTCGTGGGCATGCAGCCCCGATTTCTCATCGAAGAAAAAGCCGTTGAATGATTATTGTGACAAACTATATTTGTCTTATCAAGTCGGTCACACGAAACCTGCACCGGAAATATTCGATTATATGGTGAACGATTGCAATATTATTCCTTCTGAAACTTTATTTGTAGATGACGGCGTCTCTAATATCCAAATCGGCAAAGAACTGGGATTTGAAACGTTCCAGCCGAAGAATGGTGAAGATTGGCGGGAGAAAATGACTGCTCTCTTAGAGAAATAATCATATTGATTACTAATTTTTATAGTGTATATATGATAGTATCATACTCATGTTACTATCATATATACTGATTTTCTCTCTATTTTATTTCAGGTAGAGAATCTTTTCGCCAAAATCAAATATTACATTAAATTCTTCAAAAAACTTCAATCCTAACCCCCCCACTGTAGTAAACTTGGGAAGTTGTGGGGTTATTGCTATAGTTACATCATAAAAAGGCACATCAGCCATATAGCATTTTTTTGCTAGAAATGCCTTCACTGGCATCTTTCTTCCCTGACTATCGTTCCCTTGCCGAAGTTCTATATTAGAATTATCGATAAACTCTTTATAGGCAGGGTGTTGTTCCAGGAGAAATAGAAATGAAGCGTTTCCTAGGTCTAATAGAAAATCTCCCTCGAGAGAGTAATAATATTTAGAATTGGAAGCTACTTTTAATTCAGAATCGATTGCATACATATTTCCATATCCATCATTCCTCATGGGGTATTTCTTATATTTACTTTTTTTCAGTTCCAATTCTTGTCGGGTCAGTGGCATCATGTATTTAGATGAAATATTTAGTTCCATAATCTTGCTATTAGCATCGTTTAGATCTCCAAAAAGATGAATGGGATACATAATATCTATCTTTTTAGAAGCTATATTAGCAATGACAGTTTTGCCTTTATAAAATAGACCATTTACAAAAATTGTATCATTGGTTATATGTGTACATTTATACTTGTTTCCCGCTAAATTCAAAGTTGCTTTTGATTCAACCAATGAAATGTTTAAGTCGTCTAAATGATTAAATACAAAGGTGCTATCCATAACCAAGATAGGGACACCGGATTCTATCATTCCCCTCACTGGAAGTTTATTTTGCAAGATGAGATTAGCATACAAATGCCTACTCTTTCCCTTTTGAAGGGGGATTTTACGATCTACAGATTGAGCTGAAAGAAATCCTGAAACCATAATCAAACAGAGTGTAAAAATACATTTCTTCATCATCTAAAATTTTAGTTTGTGCATTTATTAGATTTAAACATATACAAAAGAAGTAATAAAAAAGAGGATATTGCAATCATACACTCTTTATCTGAATTGATTTTAATTACTTTTAACCAGCGTATGCCTCCACTTTTTTTATTGCTTCTATATAGGAATTGCATGTTATGAAACTAAACATTCGGATATTCTCTTTATATTTGCTGGAAATACAAGAAATATGCAACCACAAGTCATACTTATCACCGGAGCATCTTCCGGATTCGGCAAGATTACCGCTCAAATGTTATCGGAACGAGGGCACATCGTTTATGGAACAAGCCGGAAACCTTCCGAAGACATGAATCAAGTAAAGATGCTTGTTGTCGATGTTACCAATTTCCTTTCCGTTTGTCAGGCCGTAGAGCGGATTCTATCGGAGCAGGGACGGATTGATGTATTGATTAATAATGCTGGAATAGGTATCGGCGGCGCATTGGAACTTGCCACTGAAGAAGAAGTGAATATACAAATGAATACAAACTTCTTCGGTGTAGTGAATATGTGTAAAGCTGTTTTGCCATCTATGCGAAAGGCGCGAAAAGGAAAGATTATCAATATCAGCTCTATCGGTGGTGTAATGGGAATCCCCTATCAGGGATTTTATTCTGCTTCGAAATTTGCTGTGGAGGGATATAGCGAAGCATTGGCTTTAGAGGTTCATCCGTTCCATATAAAGGTTTGTGTAGTAGAACCGGGAGACTTTAACACCGGATTTACTGATAACCGGAATATCTCCGAACAGACAAGACTGGATGCCGATTACGGAGAAAGTTTTCTGAAATCATTGGACATTATAGAAAAGGAAGAACGTAATGGATGCCATCCGCGGAAGTTGGGTGCTGCCATCTGTAAGATAGTGGAACGTACCAATCCTCCTTTTCGGACGAAAGTAGGTCCATGGATACAGGTATTGTTTGCGAAGAGCAAAAAATGGTTGCCTGATGCAGTGATGCAGTATGCCTTACGGATATTCTACGCAATTAAGTAAACGATACGATATATAAAAGAAACTGTTCTCAAAGTTCCTAAAAGAAAAATCGTCCTTACTACAACCTATCGTAGTAAGGACGATTTTGTAAAATCAAGGCTTTTTTGAACGGCCTCTTTTTTTGATTTGAATATCTTCTATGTGGCCGGATTAACCCTTCGGAACCAATTCCAAAAACATGGTAGTAGTCAGCAACACGGCCAGTCCGACGCAAACGCTTATCAACAGCCAATTGATATATTTTGCTTTCGGCTTGGTGTCGGCATGCAGATTATTCAGGAAATATTCCCTAAAGAAAAGATACAGGCCGGGGATCGTGGCACTTGCCAATAAGAAATCTTCCGGAATCTGAAAGAAATAAGTTTTGGATAATCCGATCAGTGACCAATGGCAAAGGAACAATACCAAAAACATATTGATCTTTTGCGCAAACAGCAATAACAATCCGATGGTAAACACCACTACCGAACAAGGCATGACCGGAGAAGTCATTTCTGGGAATGAAAGTCCGCGTGCCAATGAAACCAAAGGATATATAAAAGGCATTGCTAACAGCACATAAGACAGTAGATCATATTTGTGGGTACGTTCAAAGGTAGTATATCCCGTAATCGCATCCCATATCCAAATGATAGCCATCACACCCCAAAACATAGCCATTACTCCATTATAACTACGCTCTTCACAGTAGATATAATAGTAGACCAGAGAAATCCACGTATACAGACCTATCATATAGAACTTCATCGCCATTTTCACCCACGGACGTGGTCGGCCGATAAGCAATCCGGTCAATGCAATACCAATCAGAATGATAACTATCTGTAACAGCCAGGTAGCTGAATTATAATATGCAATTGTTCTCCAAAAAATCTCCATAAAAGTTCGTTTTAGTGTCTTGTTAATGAAAAGGCTCTATGTGGGAACAGGAACATCGGGAACGTAGCTCCTACTGCCAACATGAAAATCACTGTGCTTGCTATCAGAGTATTAGAGAAGAACATCGACATAAACTTGTCCAGCTTATCCGGATCATTCACATTTTGCAGACACATGATAAGTGAAAATACCATGTTGTATGCAAACTTTCCCGGAATCATGGGAAGTAACGCCGGAATGTACAATACCGTCATCGGGCAATATACTTTTTTCCCTAACCACAAACTACCGAAGCCGATGACTAATCCGGCAAACAACGAACCTGTGGCAATATCCACGCCTAAATAGGTCATCAAACAAAAACGACAGGCGTGTCCCAGTGCTGCCAGTATGGCAATCATTTTGAATGCACGCAAAGGAGGATCGGAAATCGCACCAAATCCTATACCTGCTATTGCTGCAAAAAATCCATCCGTAAGAATGTCAAGTGCTATCATATCAAATTAAACTGTTTTTTACCATTAATAATGTGAAGGAAAGTCCGATAGCGATGCTGACAATCAACAAAGAAGCCTCTGTCAGACGGGCAAATCCTGTTAATACATATCCCTCTACCACATCAATCACGCCATTAATCAAAGGCACCCCAGGCACAAGATAAAGCACGCTGGTTGCCATGGCAATCTCCGAAGTTGTGTCGAAAATCAGCGCGGTGGAAGCACACAGGGAAGCAACAAAAGCCGAGACTATAAATACAACATAATGATTGATCTTTTTCGCCTGCATTTGTTGTTTCAGGTAGAATCCTGTAATGGTAGCCGAGAACACAATTCCCATCGAAATTAAATCACCGCCGAACAATTTGCAGAAAGACGCATTGGCAAATCCTACCAGTAGTAAAACGAAAAGCGGATGTATCCGCGGAGCAGAAATAATCTTCTTGTATTTGTCTTTCAATTCTTCCAATGACAAATGATTGTCTACTGCTTCCCAGCTTAATGCGCTTAACTCTGAATTATGTTCAAAACTGATCGGGTGTGCAGGAATGTCTATAACCTCGTTACAAGCCTCGTTTGTTTCTTTGTCTATAATAGTCAGAATGATGTTTCTATGAAATACGCTTAATTTGACATCTAGTCCGAAAGCCTCTCCAATACGCTTTGTGTTACGTACTACCCGCGAGGTGTGTACTCCGGCTCCCATTAAATGGGCTGAATATTCTGCAATAAATTTACCTATGGATAATAAAGATTCGCCTGTCTTCATGAATATGATATTTTTAAATCGGGCGCAAAAGTACAAAAAAAATAGATACCTTTGCCGCGATTAAAAATAAAAAATGCATGAATAACCAATTTACGCATCCAAAAGAGAGAATACGCTTTGCCATATTGACTTTTTTCTTCGCTCAAGGACTTTGTATGGCAAGTTGGGCCAGCCGAATCCCTGATTTCAAAGACGTTTTTGCCGCAAATTATGCTTTCTACTGGGGACTGATTTTATTTATGATCCCTGTCGGAAAATTTGTTGCGATCCCCTTGGCTGGTTATCTTGTTTCAAAGTTAGGAAGCCGGAGCATGGTACAGGTCAGTATCTTGGGATACGCTTCATCTCTGCTTTGCATTGGGCTGGCCCATGAGGTCTATCTATTAGGCTTTCTGCTCTTTTGCTTCGGTGTGTGCTGGAATTTGTGCGATATATCATTCAATACACAAGGCATTGAGGTGGAACGTATCTATGGTAAAACCATTATGGCCACTTTTCATGGAGGATGGAGTCTGGGGGCATGTGCAGGAGCACTTATCGGCTTCGTAATGATTTTGGCAGGAGTCTCCCCCATCTGGCATTATACACTGATATTTATCATCATCCTTATAATTGCACTTTCCGGGCGGAAATATTTGCAGGAGAGCGCACCGCAGGAAACGGAAGTTTCTGATACAAAGACGCAGGAAAGAAATACAGCCAAAGCTCCCAATGGTTTTCGCCTGTTATTTCAAAAACCAGAAATGTTGCTTTTGCAGTTAGGACTTGTCGGACTGTTCGCACTGATTGTAGAAAGTGCGATGTTCGACTGGAGTGCCGTTTATTTCGAATCAGTGGTTCATGTACCTAAATCATTGCAAATCGGTTTTCTTGTATTTATGATTATGATGGCAACGGGCCGTTTCTTGACTAACTATGCTTATCAGCTTTGGGGAAAGAAGAAAGTCCTGCAACTGGCGGGCAGCTTTATCTGTATCGGCTTTTTTGTTTCTGCCCTGTTAGGAGGAGTTTTCGAATCTATGGCCATGAAAGTAATTATCAATTCTTTGGGTTTCATGCTGGTCGGCTTGGGAATATCCTGCATTGTGCCTACTTTGTACAGCTTCGTGGGAGCCAAATCAAAAACACCGGTCAGTATTGCACTTACCATTCTGTCAAGTATCAGTTTTATAGGTTCGTTGATTGCTCCCCTGCTTATCGGTGCCATCTCGCAGGCGTTCGATATCCGTATCGCTTATATGCTTATCGGTATATTGGGCGGATGCATCGTATTAATTGTCAGTTTCAGTAGTGCTTTCAATATTCAGGAATCTAGCGATAAACCTGAATAGAACAAATAAAAAACGCAGCCTTTCACAGTGTTTAAAATTAAACTTCCTGTGAAAGACTGCGTCAATCTTTTAATGCCTTAACTAACCTAACTACTTTATCTTAACTATACTAACCTATCTACAAAATACCCGAAAAATCTTTTATACTACTAATAATCCTATCTTTCAATTCGTTATTTTCAACTATTGAGAAGCCACAGTCTACATTTGCCGGAGCCAATAATACAGCTTTAGCTTCTTCTGCATCTGCCATCTCTTCCGGGTGCTCTCTGAAATAAGTTTCCCATTGGGAAGCTGATTGCGGAGTTACACCCAGCACATAGTTGATAAAATCATCATCCGTCAAAAAATCCATTACCTTTGAGCACATATCGCATCCTTTTTAAGCGTTTACATAAGTAGGACGGCGTTATCCTGTCTATGTACTCAACCCATTTACCTTTTTACTAAAATTAACTTGCCAGACTACGCAACTTTGTCAATCCGCGATGCATCAAGTTGCGTACAGACTGATAATTCATATTCATAATCTCGCAGATATCCTCGTATTTCTTTTCTTCTATATAATATAATGTAAGCGCTTCGCGTTGGCGGGGAGATAATTGATCCAGCAGACGTCTAACCAATGAAAATTCATTCTTGCGTTGCTCTTCTTCCATATAATCATCTTCTACATCTGTAGGAGTGGATATGCTAACTTCTTCTACTGCCGTATCAGACATATACATACGTCTGCGAAGTTCATCACACAACTTATTCTTTAAGGAGATGAATAAATAAGATCTCAAATTATCGATTGTTCCTAATTCATCTTTCTTTGTATAGAGTTTCACGAAGATGTCATGAATACAATCTTTCAGTAACTCTTTATCAATGGTCAACTTCAATCCGTAATTAAAAAGGACGTTGATGTGCAAGTTATACAGCTGTGAAAAAGCTGCCATGTTTCCCGCTTGAAAAGAAGCGAGCAAAGTGTCGGTTGAATGATTAGTCTGTTCCATCATAGCATTAATTCGATTGATTTGATGTTGCAAAACTAAGCAGTATCGACCGCAACTTTGGGTAAAATCTGGTTTGTGGATTGAAAAAACAAGTATCATGTTTTATAACACTCTTTTACTAGAAATTACCAATAAAAAGCAAAAATCCCGCTGAATGGTCTTCAACGGGATTCTCTGCTTTATAACTTATGGAACCAATAAATGCCTTCTTTCTTATCTGGCACCTTTAGATTGTATAAACCATTTATTTTCAGTGATTTATTTATCGTTTCAATCTTTCCGGAAGCAGGATGAATGTACTTTAATACATACTTTCCGGACGATAATTGAACAGGAATTTCTGTTCCGGACTTGGAATAAATGATACTTCCAATATCAGATTTTACCATTTTCTTGTACTCATCCGTATTTGTTTCTTCCACTTCCATGGCTGCTGCATCCTTCAGGAACGCTTTATCTGTGCACGGAATTACAGGACATGAACCTCCTGCCATGAATACAGCCCATCCCATAGCCGGATAATTCTGTGCGTAGAATGTCACTGCCTTTTGAGGAAATTTCTGACGATACTCATTGACAGCTTTATATGCTTCTGTGAAAGTCACCTTTCCCACTTTCATCTTACGCATGTGCTGACGTGGCGCCATATTCTTTCCACCTTCCGGCGCAAAGATTCCATCCGTCTTATAATGCCAATACCGGATATCAATAATATCTACTACGGCAGCGCGTTTAGGATCTGCAAGGATTGCATCCTGTACATCTTTCGTTGTACTCAATGCCACTTTTGCTTTCTTCCCGGTTTCAGTTTCCCATTCAGCTATCACGTCCAACCAAAATTGTACGAAGTGCAACGGGCCTGTAAATTCGGCGCTTGTCAACTGAATAACATTCGAATTGTCTGCGAAGTTATTCAGGCACTGACGGATATATTGTCTGTGCAGTTCACGACGAACAGGATGACTGATGTCATAGAACATATCCGCCACAAAGATTCGTTTGTCTCCGGCAAATGGAGCAGGTTCAGGAAATCCGGTCTGATTGATGTTATTGCTGCTTCTCCATGGAGAATCTACCCAATGAGCACCGGCTTCCAATATATTGTGCTGGAAATAGTTTTCATGGAACAACAGCAGTCCGTCCTTATTTCCTTTTTCTGCAAATTCTTTTAAGCGGCTCCAGTACCATGCATTAGGGCGTTTCAAATCATATTTGCTCAATCCTTCCCATGCTGTTCCCTGACCGCTACGACCGAATGGCTGTTCATAGAAAGGTCCCCATACATCACCATCCCGACGGCGAACCCGTTCGTGGTCATCCCGGCGACGATCATACCAAAGACCGTAATTCTGATCGAAAACAAGAATGTTTTTCTGTTTCATAAAGTCGACTACAGAATCAATGCGGTCGGTTAATCCCAATCCCTCGCGTCCCGGCACAAAGCGGGTGATGGCCGGACTTGCCTTTTTCAGATAATTGGTTTTGAGCTTTCCGTTCCACCAAGGGGTGGTATGACTACCTCCAACCAATAGAGCTCCGTCCATCTGAATACGTCCATTGGTTACAGTTACTTCCGGTTGGGTTAATAATTTAGCAGCAGCAGAAAAAGAAGAAGAATTTGCAAGCGCAGCGCTCTTTTTCTCTTTAATATCATCAATTGATTTTACTCCGGTTGATGCCACCGAAGGAGCAAACTTATTATCACCTATCCAATGTTCCAACGTCAACCGTGGATTATATGCTTCTTTAGCGAGTTCCATAGCTACTTCCACTGTAGGACTACTGGTTGCACTTGTATTTCTGGGCAGAATACGTGCACGTTCTGCACATTCTTTGTTTAACCGTTCTTCCAATTGAGCATAAAAAATACTGCGAGGTTGTACATGATTGTTGGATTGTGCCCATTCACCGTCACCGGAGAATTGTGCCCAACAACCGTATGCACGGTTCATCGCATCTTTTGCCGGGGCATAACATTCGATTTCCGCTGCGGTACATTGCCAAAACAAACTGTTTGCCGTATTCCAACCGGCTCCGTTTTTATCTTGTCCCAAATTCTTGAAAGTCAGGTTATGACCGTCGATATTTACTACGTCAAACAATAGTCCGCATGCCCAGGCATCAATAGAGCCACTGAATCCCAAAGATTCGTACGAATCACATTGTACAAAAGCATTGGGACCGGCTGCGCAATATCCGGCAGCAAAGTCATGAATACCCTGTTCCGAATAGCAGCGTTGAAATAAAGTTTGTTGTCCCAGCGTATGGAAAGTGCAACGACGCATCCCTCCGATTTCTGAAACGGGTTCTTTCGAGATACAGTCTTCAACGGTAATTTTGGAACCTGTACGCTGAACAATTACAGCACTTCCTGCAAAATGCTTGAAATTAACCAGTCTCACCCAACAGTTTTCCGCATCCTCAATGGAAATACCTGTCCAGCAATGATCCTCGTCTTTAGGATAACGCTTGTCGTAATCAGAAATCAGTGTCATATTTTCTACGCCACAATCATGAATACGTCCGTTCCATTGATAAGTCAACAGGGAAGAAGTTCCATAGTTGGCATCCAAAGCTACGGTCAGCGGAGCATCCAGTGTTACTTGGTTGCCGTTTACTTCGCAGACTGTTCTGTCCCAAGTCAGATCCATGTCACCTTCTTTCCATCCCAAAGCACTGATACCTCCTCCAAAAATATCACAACCCAAAGAGGCAATCCATTCTTTGCCGGAAGGACGGGTAACCATGACGCGATCTCCTTTTTTCAGAGAAACACCCGAAGCAACTTCCAATGTTCTCGCGTTTACCGGAACATAGTGGGAAAACACCTTCAATGTGTCTTGTACATTCAGGTCGTCCATTCCTTCCATGTAGATAAGCGCACCTCTGTCTACGCCTTTTTTCAGCAGTATTGTTTTTTCTTTATCCGTTCCCCGCAATACAATTCCGGATGCGGAGATACGAATACTGCTGGACAGGGAAAACTCTCCCTGATCGAGTAATACGGCTCCCCGAAAACCGGAAGCGTCAGGAGCCAGCGAAGCTACATAATCAATGGCACGTTGAATACGTGCAGTATTATCTCCGGCTTTCCAGGGTACAAATACCACATTACGGACAGAAGGAATATCCTGTTCGGAGGATTTATATCCGCATGTAGAGAAATCGAGAATCCGGTTTCCCCGATCATCATTCAGGTAAGTGATCTGGTCATTCTTAACCTGTAAAGCAAAGGTTTGCGCATAACTTTGCACAAACCCAATGCTCAATAATCCTAAAAGGATCGTTCTTACTTGTATTTTCATTACAATAAACTTTAATCTCTTTTCATCCGGTTACAACAGACTTTTCCGTTTAGACAATGTATCGTAATTGTTCTTCAAGTCTGTCCAGTCCACTTTCTTTCTGGTGTCTATACCATTGATGTATTTTTCAATATTGGTATATCCGTCACCGTTGCAGTCCATGTTTGCGTCAGCCGGGTCGTTCGGATTCAATCCGTTGGCAATTTCCCAAGCATCCGGCATACCGTCGCCGTCCGAGTCTACTACCGCTTCACCTTTATATTCGGGCAGTCCGCCTACCTGACGAATATCTGTGATGATACCTTGCTTGTAAGAATCAGCCGGTAACCGTCTCTTCACGTAAGGAGAGACAAACTCCGGTGCATCTTTCGCATAAATGGCCTTTCCTGTTTGTACGGTCTTAATGACACGTGCATCTACTGCGTCACGTTTCGGAAAATTAGCTCCTACATTATCTAATACAAAGGTATAAGCTTTTTTGGTATCCATTACAGTTACCGGTGGCATTTTAAAAGCCTCGTCCGATTTAATTAGCGGCAGAAACTTTGTGGCGTCCACCTCTTCTTTAAGTTGTACGCCTCCGTCCCAATTATCTTTTGTAACTTTGGCATTGCCATGGATAATATTTCCGTTTACGTATGCTTTTCCGAATGAAAGCGGTCTGTTTTTGTCACGTCCCGCTTCCGGTTTGAGAATACGATAAGAGATCGGTTTACCTATCGGAGTGATCGGACCGGGTTTGAAGTAGTTGTTTATCATATTGTAGAAACTGTTGTGATCGCCTCCGTCTACGGAACGGTTCCACCAGTTGAAAACAACATTATTGACGAAGTTAAAATCGCCGTCCATACCTACCGAACTATTCCGGCTGATGTTGGAAGCAAAGAGATTACGGCAGAACATACTGTTATGCCCACCGATGGTTGCACCGAAAGCATGATTGTAGGTATCCAATGCTTCAGAGAAAATAGAATTCTGAATGGTAATGTTTACCGTCGGAAGTTTCAGCCCGTGTCCGTCTGCCCCTCTGTTGTATACATGACGGTAGATAGACATGTTTTCATCCAATCCCCAACTGGCGGAGCAATGGTCAATCATGATATTTCCAACCGCATTCCCTCCTACTGCATCATCACGGAAAGCTACGTCCTGCGCACCGCGGCGGAAGCGCATGTGGCGAATCACAACATCGTGTGTATCGATCAGGAAAGATTGTCCGGTGACGCAGATACCATCTCCGGGAGCTGTTTGTCCGGCAATCGTTACATAAGGGGCACGTACGCTAATCGGGCTTTTCAAACGAATCACTCCCGCTACATTGAATACAATAATACGTGCACCTCCCGTTTCGCAGGCTTCGCGTAATGTTCCGGGACCGGAATCTTCCAGCGAAGTGACCACGATCACTTTACCTCCACGACCACCGGGAGTATACATACCTCCGCCTTCCGCGCCGGGGAAAGCCGGGATATTACTTTTTATCAAATCTTCGGGTTTGGAGGCCCAAGGCTTATAGGGACGACCTTTCTTTGCTTCTTCTAACACTGTCGGCAAAGCTTTTTCCCATGCCGCATCCGATTTCCGTTCAAACTCCGCTTCTTGTTTTGCTCCTCTTGCTTTTACCGAGTCCGGAATTACAGGATACTGGGCTGCCACAGGTAGTACACAGGCAACCAGCATCCACGCTGATAATACTTTCTTAATGTTGTTCATTCTTTCGAATCTTAATTAGGTTTCTAAAAGGACGATTAAGAAAGCATTTTGTAATCGGTTATCTCTCTCCTTTCCGCCATTCATTCATATATTCGCGAGGGGACTGATTATATTTTTTCCGGAAACACTTACTATAATATCCCGAATCCTTGAATCCGACAGCAAAAGCAATTTCGGAAACACTTAAATCCGTATTTTTAATCAGCTCGATAGATTTATTCAAACGAATCTCTTTTACCAGGTCGACGGGCGCCAGGCCGGTAAGACTCTTCAGTTTCTTGAAGAATGCCGAACGGCTCAATCCGATACCGGATGCTATGGTGTCAATGTTAAAGTCACTGTCGTCCATATTTTCTTCAATGACCTGATGTATCTTTTCGAGGAACTGTACGTCTTTCTTTACCAAAAATTGTTCGTAGCTGTCTTCTTCAGTCGTTGTCTGGTTTTCCATTTGCTGACGGATTCGTTCACGGAACAGTTTCCGTTCGGCAAGCAACTGGTCGATACGTGCCAACAGATATTCCTTACTGAAAGGTTTGGTGATGTAGGCGTTCGCCCCTAAAGTGATCGCTTTGGTCTTGGCGCCTTCATCATTCTTCGCAGTCAGGATAATGACAGGGATATGACTGATTTGGAAATCTTTGCGGATGGATTGCAACATTTCAAGCCCATCCATTTCGGGCATCATCTGATCGGTCACCACAATATCCGGATGATACAGATGTACTTTCTTCAAACCTTCCACTCCGTTATTGGCAATATGGATATTGAATTTGTCTTCCAGCTGGAGCTTTATCAACTGGCAAAGGTCTTTGTTATCTTCCACCAACAGAAGGGTCGGTAATGAAGCGTCGATTTCCGGTTCTTCTTCCGTACCGTCTTCGGATATGGCATTTGCAACAGGATCTTGTTCTACCGAAACAGGGGCTGTCTCTGTATCTCCCACATAGAAGTCTACTTCCGACGGGCGGTAATGTTCCTTATCCATCAGGAGTTCCACAATAAACACCGCTCCTTGTCCTTCGGGACTTTCGGCACGAATCTGTCCGTGATGTAGATTGACGATCTCTTTTGAAAGTGCCAATCCGATACCCGTGCCCTGATAATAGGAGTTTTTCGCGTTCTCTCCTTGCGAGAAGCGTTCGAAAATCTCGGTCAGTTTATTTTGTGGAATACCTACTCCGTTATCTTCCACCCGTACGTAACAACGTTTACCGTCGTCTGTCAATCCGGTAGTTATATAAATACTTCCTCCGGAATGAGTGAATTTGAATGCGTTGGATATGATGTTGCGGATAACAATGCTCATTTTTTCCTTGTCCGCCCATACCATAATCGGTTCATCCGGCAACTGGAAAGTAAAACTGATCTCGTTTTCTTCGGAAAGTACCCGGAATTCTTTCTGGAAAGAAGCTATCATCTCATTAAAATCAATTAATGACACATGCAAACGCATCTTGCCGTTCTGAATCTTCCGGAAATCAAGGATCTGATTCACTAATTGCAGCATTTGATTGGTGTTCTTCTCCATCAGATCCACATATTGCAATCCTTTCGGAGAGAGCTTTTCGCGTTCTCTTAGTTCCTGTATCGGACCTTTTATCAATGTCAAAGGAGTGCGCAATTCATGGGAGATATTGGTAAAGAACTTGATTTTCATCTCCGATACCTTCTGCTCGATATAAATATCATTCTTCATTTTGAGCATGAAGAAAGCCAGGCGCAGGCTGAAATAGAGAGCTGCCAAACCTAGAATTACATATATAAGGGTTGCCCACCAGCTCAACCACCACGGTGGAAGGATAGTGATGGCCAGTGTACAGTTGGAAACCAGCTCCGGATTGGCTTCATCTACGGTTTCTACACGGAATGTATAGTCGCCGGGAGGTACGTTGGTATAAGAAGCGATACGGTTCTTTCCGTTATAATGCCATTCTTTTTCATATCCTTCGAGTATATATCGGTAAGATACCCGGTTCTGATTATAGAAATTCAATGCGGCAAATTCAATCGTGAACATGGATTGATTGTAGTTAAGTTCGATTGCTTTGGCGTATGTGATGGATTCTTTCAGAATCGGACATTCGCGGAAACTACGCAGATCGCGGTTGGAAACTTTAAAGTCAACAATACGTGTATCGTAGTTCGTATGCAATGTTTCCAGTTTGTCGGGAGAGAATGTCAGGATTCCCTGCCGGGTACCAATCCACAAATCTCCATTCAAGGTACGGAGGGCACTACCCTCTTCCAGTTCTACGTTCAGGAAACCGTCGTATTTGTCGTAGTTACGAAACTGTTCGGTAGCTTTATTGAAGCAAGACAAGCCAATTTCCGTTGTAAACCACAAGTAACCGTTTTTATCTTCTACGATGGACTTGACTACATCGTTATTCATTCCTTCGCGTATGCCGTATGATTTGAAGATCGGTTCACGCTTTTCTTTATCATAGCGGACTAATTTATTCAAACCGCCTCCGAATACACTTACCCAGATTTGCGAATCAGTATCTTTGTAGAGTACATAAATATCGTTATCCGCTACGTTTGAATTTTCGCTGACCTGGCGGTACGTTTCAAACTGGATCTGTTCGGGGGTAGTGAAATGTCCGTCGAAAGACATCAGGCCATCCATTGTTCCTACCCAAATACGTCCGTCTTCATCTTCCGTCATGGTACGTACCTCCATATAAAGACCGTATGCAGGATATTGTTTCAAGCCATTGTATTTATGTATAAAGGTAATTGCTCCGTTCTCTTCGGAAATTAGATTCAGACCTCCTCCCAGTAATCCTACCCAAATGCGTCCCTGGCTGTCCTGATAGGTAAAGTACACATCGTTGTTACTGATAGAATTCGGATTCTTGGGGTCATTGATATAACGGGTAAAACGCAACCCGTGCGGTGAATTCATGTCCGGTTCGGCTTTAACAAGCCCGTTTCCCTTGGTGGAAAACCAAAGATTACCGTCTTTGTCTTCCATAATATGATATACGGCTCCTAACAGATAGTTCTTATCCGAGAAGATTTGTTTCACTTGTCCGTTACGATCCAGGCGATACAAGGCTTGCCAGCGGGTTCCTACCCAAATATCCCCATTTTGCGCCTGGAAGAGAGCACGTATTCCCTGATTCCAAGAAGTCGATCTCTCGGGCACCACCGGAGATGGAGAAACTTCTGTCAGCAGTTGGAATTGCTTCTTGGGGAAATTAAGCCTGTATACTCCGCTGCTCGTAGATGCCAGCCAAAGGATGCCATCTTTATCCAGCAGAAGATGGAAGAAAAGCTGATTGGGAAGATCGTCGGAGAAAGGCTTCAATTGGTTGATACGGGTCATTTCCAGTTTCTCCCTGTCGAATAGAAGAATTTCTCCTCCCGGAGTCATAAAGAACATGCCTTGTTCGCCGGCATCCTGCATTTCAAAATTGCCGATTGCGTTCTGATTGGGGAATGTAAAGCGGTGATGGCTCCTGTTCAGGGGATCATAATAGGTCAATGCCTGGTTACCCTCCTGAAACCATACCTTATCATATTTATCATAGAATATAATTCCATTGTCCTTTTCGGGGATGGTAAAGGGGAGCTTGGTCAACTGTTTGTAGCCGATATTGTACTCGTATGCTCCTTCGTTGGTGGTAATGTACATCAAACCGGATTCCGTTACCAGCAAATTAGAAACCGGCTGTTTGATTTCCGGTATCTCGTAACGGTTGACCACTCCGTTTTGCGGATCAATGCTATAAATGTGGCCTTTCTTGTCTCCCAACCATAAGAATTTAGAATTATAAGAGGCACAAGTAAACTGATCCGGGTTAGCAGATACTTTTTTCTGTATAAAGTCGGCAGGTTTGTCTTTCAGCGCTTCCCCTTTCCGTAGGGACAGAATCTGATAATCCATACCGATCCAATTGATAAACTCGGCTGTTTCGCAGAATATGTTGTGTTTCAGACGCATGTCGTACACGTTCACGTTAGGACGCGAATCATGCAATTGTTTCATCGTTATTTTACCTTCCTTGTCGGTGTACGCACGCAAAAGGCTTTTATCTTTTGTCAGCAACAATACGTCGCCGTCTTCGGTCGTCTGAATCTTGATAATCTGAATGTTCTCGGAATATTCTTTCACATCGTCGTAGACGGCATGAAAGCTCTCATGCCGTTTATCGAACAGATAGAGTTTACGGTCGATAGTCTTAATCCACAGAAAACCATTCTTATCTTCTACGATACGCTGAATTTTACGCGGCGGAATATCTGTGGAATAAAAGCCGTCATGGTTATCGTAGGAACGGAATTTACTTCCGTCAAAGCTGCATAGTCCATACCAGGTACCAAACCAGATAAATCCGTCTTGTCCTTTTAATGTACAGTTTACGATATTATTAGGCAAACCACGTTCAGCCGTGTAGTGTTCTACAATCATATTTGGATAGGCAAAAGCATACATGCCTATCATGGATAGTAATAGTATTAGAATATTCCGTTTTCTCATTGATGGCTATAATTGGAATTAAACGTACTCAAAGATAGTCTTTTTTTTGAATAGTGCTTTAGTAACATATAAAAAACAAGTTGGCAGGTCACCCCGCTAATCACTAATCACTAACCTGCTAATCACTTTATCGTACTATTTTTCAGTTCCAAATTCAGTTTGTTGACGTTCTACTTCATCCAACACTCGTTGGCGTTCTTCCTCTGTCAGTTGTACTTTTCCTTCAGATGATCCCTTGACCGGGGTTGCATTAAGAGTGGACGGTGTTGTCCTTTGTATTTCATAAGTCTGTTCCTCATAGCAGAAAGGGAATTCTGCAGGAACGCTTTCCAGTTCAATTTCAGTAGCTGTCGGAGCTTGAGTGCCCTCAAACTGTACGCGGGCTTTCACCTTTATTTTTCCGGCTTTCCGGGTAGAACGAATCAATACCGGAGCAGAGCCGAACTCCACCGCACGGGGATTAGCGCCAATAGTAGCATCTCCGATGATTTCTCCTTCACCTTCTACCGTGAAAACGATATTCTCTTTTGCCAGACGGCGCACATTTCCACTATCATCGGTTACTTCAGCAACTACTACGATAAAGTCGGAGCCATCAGCTATCAGGTTCACTTTTTGAGTATCTACATAAAGACGTAGTTTGGTGGAACGTCGGGAAGGCATTTCCTTTTGAGTGCATACCACTTTTCCGTCGATGATTCCTTCGGCAACCATGTTCACTTTTTGCCAGTTTTTTTGAGTATAGCTATATCCGCGTGCTTCCCAAAAGTCCCAGACATTCTCGAATATAACGGGAGCATTCGGCATGTGCCCTTTGGCATGAACCACCGGTTTCGTCCAGGTTTTCGTTCCATCATAAATAGAAAGGCGGACTGAATCACAGTTTGTGAATACAACTACGTCCTTATCGGAGAACTGTGACATTTCATGAGCAATGAATATCATCGGGCCACATTCTGCCAATGGGTGTTGGAGACTAGCCGGCGACTGGCTGCGAAATACTTCATACGCATATTTCTTCTGACGGAAAGCATCATAAATACCACCCCAATAAGGATCCGGATGGTAACCACGCTGATGATCGAACGGATGCCATTGAGCGCCACCGATAAACAAACCGGTCGTGCGGTACATCTCGTCATAGCTCTTTGCCAAGGACATAGCCTGTACCAGTAACGGGCGTTCTCCCCAACTGCGGCTGGCACGGTTATTATTGTTGTGAGCATACCAGTCGTCTACATTCTCCCCGAATTCACGGGTAAAGATACATTGCTTTGGCTTGTCTTCTTTTTCATCATCACCCGGCCAGCCATAAACAACGTCATAATGCTCTTTCACTCCGGCCGAATGGACATCGGCAGCCGCTACTGGACGTCCCGGATAGGGATATTCTTCTTTGGTAATCTCAAGAGCTTTCAAGGCAAAATCGAGCGGATAGCGGGTTTCATTCAAGATGGGTTCCCACATCAATACAGAAGGGTGATTACGGTCACGACGAATCATTTCGCGGGTATTCTGATGAACCAACTCTCCGAATTTCGGGTCTTTGTTCCAGTACTGCCATCCCGGAGTAGCGACAATCACGAACAGACCGAGCTCGTCACAGGCATCCATAAAGGCAGGGTCTTGGGGATAATGGGCTACCCTAATAATGGTGCATCCGACATCACGCAGACGTTTGGCGTCACGCCATTGCTGTGAGTTCGGCAAAGCATTGCCTACGTATGCAAAATCCTGATGGCGATTGGCTCCTACCAGTTGTCCGAAAGGTTTGCCATTCAGCCAGAATCCGTCTTTACCACGGAATTCTGCCAGACGAATACCGACACGGGTAATGCCTCCGTCAATGGATTTATTTCCTTTTTTAATACGTGATTGTACCCTATATAAATAAGGTGTATCCGGTGACCAAAGAGTAGGATTCTTTACTTCCATCTGTTGACGGATGGATTTCTTCTCTCCCGGCTTTAAAGAAAGTTTTCCTGAACTGCGTTTGATTACTTTTCCATCCGCATCTGTCAAAGTCGTTTCTACAGTGACTGACTCGGAACGGGCGTCGTCATTCTGAACTTCGGTGTTTACATATACCTGCGCACTCTTTTTACTGATCTTATCAAAATGAACGAATACACCTCCACCGCCAACGATTTGTGAATCAATAGCGTCAGTAATAGCTACCGGAGATTTGGCAATCATCCATACATCACGGTAAATGCCACCATGATAAGCAAAGTCTAATGTATATTGACGTTTTCCGGGAGGATAGGATTTGTCATCACTGTTGTCCGTGAAAACAGCGAGCAGACAGGAGTCTCCGGCTTGTACGCCATTGGCGGTCAAGTCTAAAGTAAAAGGCAGATAACCTCCCAGATGTTCCTGAATGCGTTTACCATTCAGATAAAGAATCTGTTTGCCCATAGCTGCTTCAAAATGAAGTACTACCCGTTTCCCTTTTGTTTCGGCGGGGAGGACAAAGTGCTTACGGTACCAAGCCGGTCCTTGATAATTGCGGCATCCACTTCCTTCGGCCGGCATCAACTCTACGGTATGAGGAGTGGAAACGACGTTCCAGGAACGGTCATCAAAGTTTACCGCTTCTGCTCCCTGGACATCGCCTCTGAAAAAGCGCCATCCCGGATTGAAATTATAGACTTGTCGCCCGCTACCGGGAAGCTGGATGAATCCGGCAACCGATGTCTCGGGACGGTAAGTTTCTGTAGCCTGCCCTTTTTCTATCAAGGAGAATAGCAACAGAAAAACTGATAAGATGATAAATGGTCTTTTATTCATAATTCTTTATTTATATATTTCACTCGTTAAATGGGAATTTAGCGGTTAAATGGGAATTTTGCAGTTAGGCTGAAAGCCTTACAATTATATATTTATTGGGGTGCCCTGAAAGGGCTTAATTATATAGCGTAGGGCAACGCCCTACGAAAAAAACACACCAGCCACAAGCCCTGAAAGGGCGGAACCGTATACAATTATGCCCTTTCAGGGCGCAAATTCAGATTGTCGTTTTTACGTAGGGCGTTGCCCTACGCTATATAATTAAGCCCTTTCAGGGCACTCCGCAAAATTATCATTTTTCCTTTTCAATCATTATAACAATATCCTTTTTTCTACTTTCCGGTAAAACTTTCAAATCCGTCACTTTTCCGTTTTTGAGAGTGGCTTCTACTGTTGTTTCGCCCGGAGCATGAAGTTTGAAATGTACGTTCCATTCTTTCGGCCATGCCGGGAAAAGGAGTATTTGTTCTCCATTGGTTTGCAATAGCATTTCCTGAAGTCCTATCATGCCGCTACCTCCCCAGTTGTGATCGGGTGTCCAATCATATCCCGGTCCCCAAAATGCGGGGAAACGATGCGGTCCATTCGATAATTTGGCTAAAGATAGTTTCTTTGCTTCTTCGGTCAGGCCTAAACAGGCAGCCCATATATTATCTTGTTTCCATCCGGTATGCGAACGGAACTTGATGGCATCCGGGTCATAAAAGTAGGTATTACGGGCTATATCCAGATCCTCCTTTCCTACTCCATAAATACGCCATGGAAACACTGGATAAAGTTGTGGCGTTTCAACATTATTAATTCGTTCCCAACTTACGGCGGGCGAAATTGTTTGCTTCAAGACCGGAGCAATAGTCGGATTCAACGTATCTTTTATTTCTATGTATCGCAATGGAATCGGAGGTATTGCTTTTAGCATCTCCTCTTTCTCTCCGTATGTTTCTAATACCACTTTCAGGGCGGCGATGGTGCTGCTTGCGTTATTGGTCATTTTATATGTTTCACAAGCAGAACCCGGGAAAAGAATCAGATGTCCGTTGCCATCCAACGCTTTCCGTCCCCGGCGGGAAGCTAGTTGCCGGTAATGTTCGTCGAAGAATGTCAGCGAACTTTCGATCAGAGGTAAATAAGGGGTAATATCAGCATTTGCATAGTTCTTTGTTTCCAATATCATTTGGCAGAATTCAAGAACCGTATCCCATTCATATTCCAGCCAGGCATTATATTCCAATCCTTTGTCGAACCAGTCCGGTCGTTTGAAACCATATTCTGCGGGGTTCGGCAAACCGAAATTTTCGATCTGCTCGCTAAAGCAGGCTCCATCATGTTGCCAATATATACGGCTTCGCAGTTCTGCATTTTTCAACATGCGGTTATAAAAATCAAACTGGGAAGGCATCATATCAAAGTCTCCGCTTTTCAGCATCGGCCAGTATACTAAACGTTGATTCTGTGCAGTCATCGTACCACCTCCCCATTTCCGGTAGTCGGGAGTAAAAGATTGTTTTTCATCGACATGGCAAGGATCAAAGGTAAATAGTCCGCCATTAAATTTAGTCGGTACGCTGCCATAAGCATTGCATCCCAGCATATAGCGGAAAAGGGTGTAGTTTCTGGTTATTTCTTTTGCTTCCCCTTCTGCTTCGATAAAACTGCGTTGCCAAAAGGAATTCCACCACGAACGGGTCTGTTTTTTATCCTGTATGATAGTTTTCAATGAAACTTTACCTTTGGGGGCTATTCTTTGTAAAGCAGTTTGTAGTCCCTGCTCCCATTCTTCTATTGTTTCTGTCTGGTCTGTATGTAACACAATACAGATATGTTCTTTCCGGGCTGCTTTGGAAGAACGGAATTTCCAAGCACGATAGTCTGTTCCGGCATATACATCATCCGCAGTGCCTGCAAATTCTAAGTTTTCACCCAAAAGAGTTCCTCCAAAAGTCAAGTTTTTCAAAGGATTCATCATTTGAGATTTTACTTCGTTCATTCCTTGTTGAGCTACAACTACATCAAAAACGGTCTGTTCGGGATTGCGATGATAAAACAGAAGTTGGTTCCTCTTTATTGAAGTCCTATTTATTTCAGCCTTTCCTGTTGAATCAGTAATTTTGTCTAAAGAAATAAAGTCGGCCTCCGTCACAGTACCTTTCGGGGGAGCCCATTTGTAGGAACACTGTTGCCCCTCTCCTTTTCTGACAGGTCGTTCCTGATAGCGCCAATTTTCATAAAAGACTTCAGTCTGCAACGGTTGTTCATTTGTTACCTCTACATGTATAATCGGATGAAAAACATCTACCCAAAATTGTATCTGTGTGTTTCCTGCCGCGATTTCTACATATCCGTCTTTCAGCTTCAACTCCTGACGAAAATCTTTAGCGTCTTTGAAAGGATTGGGTGATAGGCGGAGACGTACACGCCCTTGCTTTAACTGGCAGTTGTTTTCGTCGAATGTACCGCTACGGCTCACATAGAACATAACATCACCGTCTTCTACCCATATATTCATCCCAATATCTCCACCACCGCAAGGCATAGATTCAGAAGAATTACGACTGGGAGTATTCCAAATGACATTGGCATGCTGACTCCAAAGAGCCGACACGCCAACAAACAGTATGGTTATAATCAGATAAAATCTCTTCATATATTTTTCATATTTTACCTTGTCTATTTACGATTACCAATCATCCGAACGAAAAGACCCTAAAGGCAATCCGTCGCAATATACATCTCCTTCCACATAGTTTTCAAAACAATATCGTACAGCTACCGGGTGCGGCACTTTATCGCTTTTCACTAGCATCTTACTACGTTCTATCCATGCTTTGGCCGGGTAAAAAACTTTATCTTCGCCGGCTACCTGAAAGTTTTTCGATTCGAAACAGTTCTTGCCGCTAATCCACATATTGGCACGTTCGAAGCTGACAACTACGGTGTCGTTCTTTATTTCAATGCTTTTATAATAAGGACTTTCGCCATTCACGCCTTCCACTCCATACGTTTTAGTTAAAGCCAGAAGTGCCAGGCGTTCGCCTGCAACCTGTTTCTTTGCGGGATGGATACCTTTTTCCATTCCTGCATCCAATAATACAGCCATACCGCTGTTAGCTACACGATGTTCTACTTTTGCCTGTGCCTCCCGGAGATATGCCGAATTTATCACTTCCTTTCCTTTTTCGGTAATAATCCCGTAATCATACGGAGCTATCTGGCAATAATAGAAAGGGAAATCCCCCTGTTTCCATTCGGCACGCCAACCGTTAATCAATCGGGTAAACATATCAGCATACGTATGGGCACGATTCCAGTTATCTTCACCCTGATACCAAATCACTCCTTTCATGGTCATACCGATTAACGGATGCAACATACCATTATAAAGCACGGTCGGAGTACGGTTCTTGGATTTTATGTCGGTTTCCGTTTGAGGTATCTTCGCTTCCGGAAAGGCTTTCAGCCAGTCTGCCGTCATCCATGCTTCACAGGCGGAACCACCCCAGGCTGCTACAACTAATCCAACCGGAACATCTAATATTTCATTTACCAGTCTCCCGAAATAATAGGCTGTTGCACTGAAATCACGGACGCTGGCCGGAGTAGCTTCTTTCCACGAACCGATAACGTCATTCTGCGGAGTGAATGTAGAAGTACGTTTCACCGTAAACAGACGGATTTGCGGATTCTTGCTGTGAAGAATGTCCATATTGGCATTTTCTACCGGTTGGTTTTTGAATCCTTTCATTGGCATTTCCATATTACTTTGTCCGGAACAAAGCCAAAGTTCGCCTATCAGAATATTATTCAGTGTCTTTTGGGTTCCATCATCAAAGGTCACAGTATAAGGGCCTCCAGCTTTGGGAGTAGCTACTATCAGTTTCCATGCCCCATTTTTATCTGCTGTTGCTGCATATTGTTTTCCATTCCAACTAGTGGTCACTGTTACTTTTTTATGAGGAGTCGCCGTCCCCCAAAGGTTTGCATTGGTCTGTTGCTGCATCACCATGCCATCAGAAAAAATAGCCGGTAGCTTTACTTCTGCGTGTGTTGACAGGCAGGCAGCAAGTAGAAAACCTGCCAACATTGTACCTGTTTTAATAATTGAACTTTTCATACTTTAGCTATATTATAATGAATTGGGCACGGATTACATGGATTGCGCTGTTACTTTATGTAATACGATTCTCATAAACCGTGTAATCCGCGTAATCCGTGCCTTAAAAATCTATTTTATTCTGTGGTAGAAAAACTCAAAGGTCCGAGCAATCCTGCCGGAAGCAGCGTTTTTTCTGCCCTGCGATATTTTGCATTAGTCCAAATGCCATCAAACGGCGCTTTTCCTTCATCAGCTCCTGCCAGTGCATTCGCCCATGTATTTGTAACCTCTATTTCAAGCTCATTAATTCCTTTTTTCAAGGCACCTGTAATATCTGCACGATAAGGAGCTGTCCAGATTGTGCCACAATCTACGCCATTCACACGAACAGTTGCCAAATTATAAACTGTTCCCAGATTCAGATAAATCTGTTGGTCTTTATTCGGTTTATTTTTCCAGCGAAAAGTGGTTTTATAGGTCGCTGTCCCCGAATAATAACGTATCTGTTCGTCCGATTCTTGGCTCCAGTCGAAGAGTTTTTTTCGTGTGAGCGTTTTTTTGTTAGCTGCAAAAGTTATAGTATATTCCTTTGCTTCCAACGCTATGTTTAAAGGCTCTTTGGCTGTATCTTTTTTCTCCTTTTGCAGTTGGAGAGAGGATTCTCCATAGCCTTCATGTACTCCCTCCGCAGGATATACGATGAATACGGACTCGTTAGGAGCCAATGTGAGAGTAACTTCCGTCCGGTTTCCGTTGATACGATAGGAAGGATGAATATTCATCTCACCCGTCACCGGGTTCCAACATTCCGGTTTCTTACCGTTAATACGCATACTTGCAGTAAACGTGCGTGTTTCGTCCTTTTGGTTGGCGACGAAATAGAGTTCGCCAAGTTCGCCACGACGATGCGTCCAGGCAATATCTTCCGGCACGATCATGTCACGTTCCAAGCCATACACGGAAAAATCTTCTTCTGTATAAGGTAAAGAAGGCACCAAAATGCCAGCTTCTTTTAGTTCATTGATTTTCTTCTGCACTTCCGATGACAACACAGGTTCGGGATTCATAGGACGCGAAAGAGGTAGTACCAACACTTTATAACTTGCTCCACCCGGCAACGTTATTCGTCCGTTTTCGGCTTTCGCCAAACGAAGGATTGCATCTTTATTAAAACTATCGTATGCATATCCACGAAGCGGATTCACCCATTTCTCCGGATCAGCCATGTTGGCTGAATGGGTAACACCTACCGGACGTACACGTAAAGGCTGTCCCTCATTGGCCAGACGGATGCGTTCACTTTCCACTCGTTCCGCACCGAAGATTCCTGGCAGAGAAGGAACCAATCGTTCCGGTAATATCGAACGCCTCGGAACTTCTTCACCTGTAAAGACTGCGATGTCTGTTACCGGATGCCCATATTGCAATAATGACTGGCAACGGGTAGCATATTCGGAAAAGGCTTTTGCGCCTTTATCCCACCAGGTCTGATCCCGTTGGAAGAAAAGTCCGATGCCATCCAATGTCATGCCGGGCTTGCGGTCCAGCCAGGGATTATGTACATATACATGGTAGAAAAGGCGGTTGATTCCTAATGCGTAATTACGATCCAACAAGGCTTTCAACATTCCGGGGTATTCATCCCACGTGCCACGCACTTCGGTGAATCCTTCAGCCTGAATAATATTCTTTCCGTAGATATGCGCTCCGCTAATAGCATCGAGCATATCATTCGGTTTGTCATGTGTGGGACTGTTCAACCAAAATTCACCCATCGGAAGATCTACTTTTTGATAATGTAGTAGACCATCGCTTACCATCGTCGGAGCTACACATTCTGCCGAGAATTGGCAATCATATTCTTTCGCACAGTCCGCCAATACCTGATAGAACACATCTACGACGAGTTCTGATATGGTAGTACGTACGTCTCGCAGAATCTTTTCACTTTGTTCGACACTTTCCATCGGAATACCTGCCAATAGAGGTAGATAAGGCATCAAATCGTAGCCACGACGTTTCTGAAATTCAATAGCGAAACGTTTATTCCAGTTTTGGCTGCCACATTCCCAGCTATCGACATGCATATATTTCAGTACGCGACGAGCTATTTCGGGATTAGTCTTTGTAAATGCCTGTGCATACCAGTTATCGAATTGCTTCCGTACCGTTTTCGGGTTAAACTTATCACATTCCAATCCTTTTCCACCTCCCGCTGTCGCATTGGTATGCCCGGTAGCTGTATGTCCCATGCGAAGTAATTTCCATTTTCCTTTGGGGAGAGTGGCGGTCAATGTTTTTCCATTCGAATGACCGGTATATTGCTTTGTTAGATTGATGACTTGTGAAAGTGAATAACAATCCTGTTTCCCGACTTCCTCTTCTTTAGTCGCTTGAGCAACACGCCATACCAGTCCGGCTTTTCCTTCCCATTGGTTCAGACGGGCTTCCCGGTGCAGGCGTAATTCTTTTATTTTCAGATTGGGCTTCCATTTGGCAGCATCCATATCTTCACTTCCCGGTTCGCTCCCTTCAGGAGTCCAGTAGAAACGGAAGAAACGGGCAGTAGTCGGAGGAATACTATGAGTTGAATTCTCATCCGTATTCTGCCATCCCTGACGGGCAGGGACCAACTGCTTAACTAAACGATAATTCACTCCGTCGTCACTGGCCATTACTTTCAAGCGGTGTGCCTGATAATTATTACCAGTTAAAACGATTTCGATGTTCCGGCAAGTGAAAGGTTGTCCGTATTCATACTGGATATAGCAGGGATATGAAGAACGGATCACTCCCGCCGCATCCATATTCACTGTTTGAGCAGCTTTTACGTTTCCTGTCGTAGCTAGGTTGACACAGGTGATTTTTGCCTGCATCTCATCCGCTGCGTCTTCTACCGGCAAAGCGAATAATGCAATATCTTCATAATAGTTTTCATAGGCTTTCGGTTGTGGCAAGCGAATAGCCATCAGCTTTCCTCCGTTTACAATCGTATCGCTCCAAACCACTTTTTGCATAGATTCTTCAGGAGTAATCCAAGGGCCTCCCGCCAATGCGAAACCATCACAGATGTGCATTCCCAATTTCAGTCCCAAACGATCTGCTTCTTCCATGCTGAAACGCACCATCTCCCACCATTCGGGAGTTAGCTGCTGCGCCTTGCCATCGTATTGGGCGCCTTCATGAATACCTTTAATCGGCATCAGATAAGTACCTCCCAATCCGGCATGTTTCATTGCCTCCAAATCGGCTGTAATGCCTTCTTTAGACACGGTGCCATACATCCAATACCAAAAGGTCCAGGGTTTTGCTTCATCGGAAGGACTTAAGAATTGATCGCGAAGCGAGCGTGTTTGCTGTGCATCGGCAGGGCATACGGCTGTCCATGCTAATAGAGAAAGTGCAAATATTCGTTGTTTCAGTCGGCTTTTCATTCCAGTCTATATTTTTACTAAAGTAAAGACGAAAATCACTCTGTTTTGTACTCACTATTAGCTTATGAGATCGGAATATAACAACTTTAATCAAAAAAAGGTGCACCTCCTTTCCTACTCTCGGAAGAAGGTGCACCACACAAACAAAACAAACAATAGACGACCTTCACAGGCGGTATTTCATATATAACTCAACTAATTATAAATCAATTTCATTTTTAACGTAAATTCTCTCCCTGTATTCAGACGGAGTCATACCGGTATGTTCACGAAAGAATCTTGTCATAACAGAGTTCGACTGGAAATTCGTGCGTGAGGCCACTTCTTTTATTTCAAGGTCAGAATCCCGTAAAAGAGCCTTTATTTCAAGAAGGGAGTAATCTATAATCCAGTCTTTTGCCGAACGACCGCTCATATCTGTAATTACCATTGTAAGATGCTTGGCGGACACACACATCTTTTTCGCATAAAACGCAACATCCCGACTTACGGTATGAAATTCGATCACCAAACAAAAAAAGTCGAATAAAAGTTTTTCCTTACGGGTGTATTTTACTAATTCGGCAGCTTTCGGATTTCTTTTATAAGCCACATATATATCCCAGTAGAAAACACGTAATAACTGCATGATAGACTCCCGTCTGAATAAGTTGCGGGGTAAGTTGATACGAAAAATCAAAATATTGCAAAAGTGAATGAAACGTTGGCACTCTTCATCGTATAGCGGAGTACTGAAATTTTTCCGCATATAGAAAAAGAAATCAAGCGTAGGTATACATATCCCGCTTATTGTATCCATAAACAGGCTTTTGGGTACTTTTAGAAACGTCATTGAAAAGTCACTGCTAATCTCCGTGACAGAAGCCAGCTGAAAAGGGAAAATGACTACCAGATCATTGGAAACAATCCGTCGTTTATTACCAAAAACATTGAATAACGCACTTCCTCCCGTGCATATCCCATTTATCCCTTCTTCAAGATACATAGGATTTTCATCAAGAGGTAAATCGTCTATTTTAGTATAGACGTTAAACTCTTCTGTTTCCAATATATTATCGAATACTTTATCCTGCTTATATGGTTGGTTCTTTTCCATGGACTGCTATTTATCAATTATGTTGTTTGCCGTTATTTTTATCATACGGATGTCAGTCGTGCCATTTCGATTGAGCAAACTGTACCACCAAAGATATGGGAAAGATGTATAAAAAACTTTCTTTATCTTTCATCAAAATCATCAGTGCCAGGAAATATTCACCTTCATTAATATCAGGAACTGTCATATAAATCTTATCGTCCGAATATTTATGGATATCGCCACATTCTATCAACATTCTGTCATTGACGGAAGAGACAAGATATAGATTGGTACTTTCCCATGTCAACATATCCAGATTGTGACCGGTGATAACAATGGGAGCTTCCGGTGTAATGTTCCCATTACGCCTTTCATTTGAAGGATCATATATTTCTTTGATGACAGGAAACGGCGCTCCTTCAATCATTAATATTTCGGCTTTTATCGTTTTCATTTGATTGATCAGTTATTTTGTATCTTTTGTAAATGAATGAGCAAACTTATATTTCTATTCTATGGAATATCCCGGATGCAACGGAGATAATACTCCTTCTTTTCTTTATCGGAGTAACCTGTATTTAGCCCGTATCCTGTCATTTTATCATCAGCATATAATCGCATTGACCATGCATCTTTAGAATCTCCTCCTTTCTCCGTTGCAGACCAGTAATAAGTAAGATCTTTGGGGGAAAGAGCGAATGGTTGAAAACCGGTTGTTTCTTGAGTCTCCTCCATTTTTTTATAAAAAAGCAAAATCAATGCACATTCCCCACGCGTAGGTACCCGCCAAGTTCCAGTTTCATCCAGACCATCTTTCCCGCGATATGCGGCACATCCCCTGGTAACTGCAAAACTGGGAGTCGAATAAACGTTGCTGTTGGCACTAGTAAGATATCCGTTTGCCGTAGCCCAATCCATCGTTTGTGCTTTTGCTATTCCTTCGCTATTTACAATATCAGGTGAAACGAGAAAGTAACCGGACACCTTCCAGTCACATCCTCCTTCTTTTTGCCTCTCTGTATGCCGTGTCGTTCGGTATACAAAGACATCATTACCGTTTTCATCTTTTTCCTCTTGGGGATTATCATTCGAATCGTATTTATATAACTGAATATAGCTGCGGAAGTTGGTATTTTTGCTCCGGTCCTCCACCTTGTATTTCACCATTCCTTTATCATTGATTGCCGCATATTTATTCCCTCTTAAATCTGTATATATTTCTGTCGATTGAGAATATACTTTTAGTGGAATAAAAAACACAATACAAAATTTTATGACTGTTAATCTAAATATATTCATACTTCTTTTTCAATTTATATTGTTAAATTCTTATGGTCAATATGGAGTATCAGAAGGGGGAGGCACATCCCTGACACATCTATCTGAACCGGAGGTTCTTTCTGGAGTCGTAAGCTTACCACCGGAAGCAGTTAAGAAATAACAATAATTATAGGATGGTGTTATAAACTCTGTTGTCGAGGTTCCACCCCCAAGCCCCGGTAGAGCAGCCGCGCAAAGCCCTAACAACTGGTTTGACGCGGGAAGATACCATTTGAACTCTTCCTCATCAATTATCCCATTCCCGTTCTCATCTCTGTTTCTGTCATAACACGCTCTTGCGCTAAAAGTACTGGCAGGGTATTGATATTGATACAATAACACATGTCCGGACGCATCTTTCTGTGGAATCGGGACATAAGCGTCAACCCAATTTTGATTGTAAGTATTTTCCGCCAAATGCCGGGTCGCCGTTTTACCATTATCCATATTGTCTGTTCCATAGAGTAATTCTGCCGTTTTGATTCTCGCATAGCCAGTTCTTATAGTTCCCGGATTCACATCTGCCAATAACCGGGATGTAGTTCGTGAAGACATTCTAGTGTATACTAACCCCATATTGTAACTTCCATCCCCGTTTCTCTCTCCTCCTAAACGTCCAAGGTAAATTGCCGCCCGCTGGTCTAAACGAAATATATGTGAAGTTTGCAATGCCTCTCCCGCATCTCCATTTGTCGTGGTAGTTACTTTAATATATAAGGATCGTTTTCCTTTCGTAGCATCTGCACCGGGATCAGGAAAGTTCCCCTCTCCGTCATTAATATATTCATCATTATATAGATAAAACTTCAATTGAGTAGGGAGTATGGTGCTAGCCTTGATATATGTATCCAAAGGTTCTTTAGCATTATTATACGCATCTGTGTAATTGGAAGAAGAAGACAGGCGAAGCCAACTCTGTGTGGGATGTTGGGTACAGCTTTTATCTGTATATACACCCACTTCCACCATCCGTCCTTGAGTCTGGACAACTATCGGTCGGACCTCATAAGCTGCATCCAGATCGTATTTCTCACTAGAAGCGTTGTATGTAGCATCGAATTTACCTCCAATGACTTCCGCGTTATAACTGGCGTGAAACTCCACATACTGGCTGACAGAGTATGCCCTGATTCGCTCGTCGTTTTTCGCCGAGTTTATGTCCGCATTAATGGTGGTACGCAAATTATAAAAATGATTGGGTTCCACATCGAAGTTATTTGTATTATTATTTCCGATATACATTTGGTAAATTGCATACTCGCCAGTTGCCGATGTCAAGGTAGAATATGCCCATGCCTCTATCTGCATACCCAATATGGGGGCACTACCCGATGATACCCCATTGACCACTTTGTAATAGCGTTGGTTTTCACTTGCTATGCTTTCTACCGTCCCCTGACAATTCTGCGCAACATACCACGTTGCCGAATAGAAACCATTGGGATCGGGGGTATCAAATTTATCTATCTCAAACGTGACATAAGTATCCGTACCGGTATTCTTCTCGGGATTGGTGAGCCGCACTTTGCTGTTGACATTCAGTAATTTAAGACCCTGCAATTTGTAATTTTCCACTTCGAGTTTATAACGGAACGTAATGCGTGCCATCAACTTCTTTATTGCAATACCTCCCACAAAGCCGGCCGGTTTGTTATATTCTACCAAACCATGGTCACCTCCGTCGATGTCCATAACAGTGATACCCGACACTTCTCCGGCAAGCGGCACTTCATCATCTGCGGTGATAAGTGATTGGGTATGCCCTTCTACATTTATTAGATAATCAAAGCTCCATTTTTTGAGTTCATCAAGAGTTCTCACTCCACTCATGTCATAGTCAAGTTTGGGGCCTAAGACTAACAGGTATAAGGTTTGATTCTCTGCTACTACAAGGGGGACATCTATTGTCAACATATCATTTATAGCAGTCGCCGTATCACTCAACTTATGGGGATTACCATTCATGGAACCATCCTCATTAAACTGGAAAAGCCAGAGATTGTGTAATTTTGTCGTGCCATCGGAAACTCTGGTAGTTGCCGCACGTTGTTCTCGCTCCAATACGACTGTGAAGGATGAATCAGAGCTGTTTTCATTTCTCAAGAATGGCTTAACAGTAGTATATTCACTTGTCGATGTTGGTTCTTCGATAGGCGGAAGACTGACATTCAAACTAACCATAACCACTTTTCCTGTAGCATTTCCCGGACCGAACTCATTCAGGCCGTCTTTTGTACACCCTGTAAATGCCAGTGAAAACAAAACAATGCAAACTGCCCGAAAATACGTCTTATCATTGTTTTTTATTCTCATATTATATCTGCTTATCATCATATTTTTCATCCTTTTTCTTATTTGGTACCTTTCTGATCAATAGACAGACTGCTAATGGCAATACCTACTCCGGTCTCTCTCTCTAAAACGATATAAACCGTAATGCCGATAAGACTCGGATTTTTGTTTGCCGGGATTGTTATTGAGACAGGATAGCTATATGTATTCGATGCAGTCTCTACTTTATCACTGACACTTATTTGTTCGCCACTGTAAACAACTTGTACATACAAATTTCCCGCAGGTATGGGGACATCTGTAGGAGTAAGCTTGATATTTAGATTATAAGTGCCTCCCTCTTGAGGTAAAACGTCCAAAGTGCTTAATTCGGAACTGGCACGTAACTGATACCCGGCTTGTGAAATTGTGAGTAGTGTACTCTTTGTCTGTCCGTCCAATCCGATACCTTCCACCCTTACTCTAAACGAACGGGATGAAGTACTTTCTTTGCGTTTGACATATATAGGGATATTTTGGGTATTGCTGCCGTGTGTCGTATGTACGGCATCATTTCCGGATTCAAACGAGAAATCATCGGTAGTTGCCGTTCCCACATCCGTTCCTGAAGTGACAAGTGTAGCCGTCCAGTAAGGAATATTCGAATCAATACCAAAATAAGCTGTTTTACCGCTTTCCGTTCCCTGATAATCAGGGCTGATGATAATGCCTACCCGCATATAGCTTTCCGGTATTTCGTTGCGGACGCAACGAACCATATATCCGTTTCGTCTGTCCTTATCAGCTCGAAGGTTTGCAGTCACCGTCGGAGTACCTGAAAAATCAAAGATAGAGGCGTTGTTGCTCCAGTAACATCCGGTAGTACCGTCTCCACGTGACGCACCGGATTCATCCCTGTATCGGTTGTGAGGGAATAACAGCCAGTGGTACGAAAGGTATCCGTACGAACTTACTTCATTATTTGATGCCGCTATAATATGATTATATTCTTCAGGTGTAGCCATATGCCACTGCCCGTTGTCTACGATTCCCATATCCCTGATTTGGGTTTCGGAAAGACCGGCGAGTTTGCATGGATCTCCCAAGCCCTGTTTGACTTGTTCAGGGGTGTTGCCTGCGGAGATTTCACCGCCAGCCAGGTAAGGGACATTACTCCATCCTGTAATAGTTAAGGGATCGTATGAACTGGGATACCAAAGTACATCGTTCAATGCTTCGGCAGTGGTAGGTGGAACGAAATTTGTGCCATCTTCAGTATCAGGGTCACTGTGCACGGCTATCAGGCTGCCGTATTTGAACAAGACATCCTTATATCCCGTCTCTGAATGATATGCTTTCAGTATACCCGAATAAACACTAAAATCATTCCATATATTCACATTTCTGGATGTATCGGCAACCGCGTCATAATCTGCCGCCTTGTCACTCACAATGACCAGCCCGTCGATAGGTTTCCAGTTGATGGTAATATCATGTTCCTCCATTGCCACTATTTCCGCATATAATCCCATTGCACCCATACCGGTAATGGTGGCGTATATCTGATAATGGTTGTTTCGTGTCAGATTATGGTTCTTAGGGGGATTCTGACCGATATTCAGCAGATAGATACAGTTCAATACTTGCGCACTTCCGTTTTTAAGCACGCATTGCGCGTCGATTTTAAGATAGGTTGCGTGTGATGCATTTTGAGGGTCGGACAATATATGTTCGGGAATATAGGTAGCGGGAGTTGTTATAAAATCTATCCCGTCTTGTATGGTGTAGTTATCTCCATTTATTGTATATGTACCATTATTATTGAGTTCGCCTGTTCCCGGGATAGTAAGGTCATCCGACCAAATATCTTCCGTATATGCCTGCCCTTCTCCTATAGGAGTGGCGACCGGCATACGACATACTTTAACAGTGAGCTTGGTTACTTTGAAATCTTCATCCGGATTAGTTATATTTTTAATAGCTGTAAAGCTGATGCGGGATACCATGCGGGTTACGCTAACAGGCAATTCCGTCATTTTAATATTATTAATTGTTACTGTGGCATTTTTTCCGTCGCTACGGGATTCCACATAGGCACGTATCACATTTCCATACATGGGCGGAGGAGCAATGATACCTACGGCAGAGAATGTCACTTTTTCTATTTTATTTTCCAGTGTAATAGCAGAGAGCTTTTCGGTAAGCTCCGATGTTTCATTGCAGATGATATAAATGTTGTTATATCCCCGTGCCGCTCTTATAGAAGCGGTGTATGTGCCATCGACATTTATGGAAGCATCAGAAACGTCGTTGTATACCAGCTCGTTCTTGTCATTAAACACAATTGCACGTACGGAATTTATGACTTCATCTTTGTCGGTGGTATCATTGCGCGTCCCCATTTTAATACTCATCGGTATCTTTTCTCCTTCGTAAATACGTGCGCCTGTTACTTCGTTCTCTTTTGTACAAGAGTAAGTAAACAGGGCAAACATTGTTAAAAGAAGGACATTTGCCGAAAATTTTATGTTGATAGTTATATTCATCCTTAATCGTGCCATAATTCCACTTCAAAAAACGATTTACATATCTGTTGGTTGGAACCAGTAGGTCCAATTATTGATGGTTATACTCAATGCAATGTAGCCATTCTCTTCCTTATCTCCGATTCGAATGTTGATATCCCATTCGTATCTGCGGTCGAGGTATTCTTGATCGCCCATCATTTCCGGTTTGCTCATCAACAGGTAGTCAATAAGGTTTATAGTTGTTTTTCCTCCGATGTCTATCGTTTTTCCTGACGCTTTTTCGGTGATAGAAAAAGTCATGTCAGCATCCTTAATAAATCTAAGAGTATGAAGGCGGGTTTGTAGGGCGGTCTTACTGTCTTTCTCTTCAACTGAACAAGGATGGTAAATTATATTCTTGCTGCTCTCACCTACATTATTTTTATAGTCATAAGAATTGTTTGCAGTTATTAGTTGTATGTCATATTTTGAAGCATCCACCGGATTATTTCCTCGTATAATGCCTATCGTTATATCATTAGTATTGCGCACCAAGCTGACGTTTTCCGTATTACTGATATTTTCCGAAGAAAACATTAATAGAGGACCGCTATGCCATAATGCATCAAGATGGTTGTTACTTATGTTGTTTTCCGGCTCATATTTCAGCGTTAATTTATTTATTGGATCACCTGTATCCATTGTCGGAAGCTGATAGAATTTATCCGTTTTTCCAGCCCATACAACAGCTGTACAGCCTTTCAAACGATATGGTATCAGCATACAATAGTCCGGACTTTTTAGCGAATGGCCATTATCAGTAAGTGTCTGTATATATTTTCCTTGCGTATCGAACACGAAAACCTTTACTTCTTCCACCTGTTCGGCGAACCAGTCTTTATTTGCCATGTTATAGTCATATCGGAATTTTAGAAAGAGGTCACATTGATCAAGGTCGTCATGAAGGACATCGCAACCGGTAATCCCTGCCACTATAAAAGCGGCAAGGATTATTTTGTATTTCTTTATGTGTCTTTTAATTCCCATTTATCAATGCAAATCAACACCTTGTGTCCAGTAAGTCCATGGATTGATAGTGATTTTTACAGAAAGGTAAGCATCTGATTCGTCATCATCAGTTCCCGGAGGTGTAGGATTAGTGGGATCAGGGTCAGACGGATCGGGAATCCACGGTGTTCCGGGACCGCTCACGCTCTGAAGGTCAAGGTGATACCAGTTATTGCGCACTACTCCGTATCGGCCTAAAGCCATCTTTTCGGTTACATTCTGATCGTGACGGATCAGGACATCGTAATAGCAAACAGATTCATGATAGTAACGCACGGCACAAAAACGTCCGATGATACCAGTTTTCGCAGTAAGTCCGTTCGCTTGAAGGTTTGTAATAAAATTGTCTATAGTGCTTTGATCGGCATCTCCAGCCACGAGCTTTGCTTTCTTTAAGAATATAGGTAAGTCTGTTTTTAGTCCGCCACTAGGAGTGTTTTTATATTCAGTTTTAAGCTGTTCTAATGTATAATAGTTTCCTTTCCAAGAAAAATAGCTACTATTTTCAGTCAAACTATTAGGAGTGTACTGTGCCTTTACTACCACCTTGGTAGTGAATCCTAATTGTTGTGCCTTAGCTTCCATTGTATTTTCAAGACAATACAGACTTGTTCCCTTACTCTGTGCAACAGCAGGCATCTCCTCACTTTCGCTATCTATATTTTTTAGATAATTGAAAGCTGCATCCATATTAGTTTCCATAGTACTATTATCACTAATATCAGGTTGTTCGCTCTTTAAATAGTTCTTATCCCGACGATAAACCGCTCCAGGCGTGGCATTATCGTAAGTGATAAGTTCGCTATACAGTTTCACACTTTTATTGGTAACGCTTAATTCCCAACCGCCAAAAGTAAATTTGGCACCGTCAGGTTTTGTAGAAAAAGGATCCTTAACCGCAAGTTCTACTTTTGCACTCAATCGATCCACAGAGATTTCTGCAGGATGGTCTTTTGCTTCTTTTTTTGCCGCATCTATTTTGTCTTGGGTATATCCATCCGGCTTATGCACCGTTACTCCCATCAATGCTCCTTCTATGCCAGCTCCTTCGCCTGCACTCGCCATCATGAAATTATCATTGGTAGCGATGTTGGCAATAACTGCTTCAATAGCAGTGTTAATTGCAGACCAAGGTTTACCTTTTACAGCATCCGTAGTTAAATTCCACCCTTTGCTCCCGTCGGTGTAAGGATTGATAACCACAAATACTTTTTTTGTTTTCTCTGGTACTAATTTTGCATCGCTAGCTACAGCTTCCGGGGTCCCTGTTCCACCGGATTCTCCTCCGCTATTCCCAACGGTCAAACCATCAAAATCAGCCACATCAAGGCACACATCATCCTCGTCAAATAATAAAACTTTGACGGCCCCTGCTTTACTTTCCCCAGAACTTCCCGGTTTTTCTTCTACATTCACTGCTCTTGAAGTAGCTGTGTGACTTTGCAGCGAAAGCGACAGATACGCTTTGCCATCCAGTTCACCACCCGGAATATTCCCTTCCCGGGCATCTTCACTACTACAGCCGGCAAATATAAAAACTGCCAATGTAGATAATAGAAAACTTCTTGTTTTCATCATTGTTAAATGTTTAAATGTTGTAAATAAAAAGATAATTATAATATATAAAAAATCAATAATCTAGTTTACTCATCAATTCGATATTCTCTTCTTTTTTGGCTAATTCCTCCAGATTGAGATTTGCTTGTTTCAATCCGGATTCAGCAGCCTTATTTAGATGTAACTTTGCTTGTTCATAGTCACCTCTTAGCAGATGTAATACTCCCACGGCATTTTCGTATTCCGGTGTGGAAGTCTCTGCTCTCTTTAAGTATTTTTCTGCCAAAAGAGTGTCTTTACGTGAAAGTGCAGCCGAAGCGGCATTCAGATTGGCAATCTTATCATCAGGAAAGACGCTAACGGCTGTTTCAAATAATTCGATAAACTCTGGTGAACCATTTTTGTAAGTTAGAGCAACCAAATAAATTTCATTCAGACTCAAATTTTGTGGCCGACTATGAATCAGCACTTTTGCTTGTTCTATATTAAAATTCTGAACATCGTACTCTATTTTACAGATTGCTTTACGCAGATGTGGGTAATACTCACGCAACATAAACCGATAAGGATTGCCATGTTTATATAACATCAACGATTTCTTGCGACTGGTATTCGTTCGGTAGTTTATTTCAACTGGTATGTGATCTATAATATGAAGAATTCCATCCTTTTCTGCCATGTCAGACCTTGCAACCATTTTACGTAGTCCTTCCCAGTTTTCGCCACCATATTCCACCTTGTATAATTCTTTAGAGAAAGGGAAACGAGGGAGAAGGTAATTAACAAGTGCCTTTGCACGTCCTTCGGAAAGCTGTTTGTTAAAAAGGACAGAACCCTCCGGTGAAGCATAACCAATGACTGATATTCCACGAATGGTAATGGCTGTATCATTTTTCACTTCGGCAAGCATGGAGGATATCTTTTTTAGTTCAATCGGATTATTCATATAGTCCGGTTTAATGTCGGTTTTTGATACGACAAAGTCCAGAAATGCTTCACATGACATCTCACGACTTTTGACTGGTTCAACTTTTGGCTGTACGTAACTAATATGTGGAGTGATTTGATAAGGGACGGGAAGTTTCTCCAAAGTAACAGCACTAAAAAGAGGAATAGCTGATAGTAACCTGCCTGGCCTGCAACAGCCCATCACTTCTTTCTTTACATTCAGATATGCATCCTTCATCCATGGCTCGAATGGAATTGTCAACGAGTACCGAATCTGTTCTTTTCCAGTCATTCCATACCCTTTTAATATGGAGTATGGAGCTTCTGACTGGTAAAAAGCATGTTCCTGCGTATTCATCAAAGCAAGTTTACGTTTCAGATTCTGATAGTTCTTACGACCTTTAATGGATATTTCCGGCAATTCCATCTGATGGTTTGCAGCAATCAATACTGGTATCAGTTCTATAGAATGATTGGAACTGACTTGTATATTATCAAAGTTGTAAAGTATTTGAATATGCAATGAATCTCCCGCTTGCTGTAGTTCAAGAGCTGTTGGCTGTATAATTCCTGTATACCATTTCTTGGGATTTTCTTCTCCGTATGATAAAGAAGAAATGGTCAGGAATATGATTAACAGGTATAGGAGTGATTTTAATTTTGTCATGGTTGTATTATTTTATAAGAAATATAAGTGAGATTGCAGCTTTAGTAGGTCCAAAATAATTGCGGTTTTCTGTTCCGACCTTTTCACCACAAGTCTCACACCGGAACTTGTCATAATGTAGCCGTATATATCCTGCACCTATATTTGCTTCAAGGCTCCAACGATTACTAAGAAGGAAGTGATAACCATACGAGATGCCTCCTCCTGCTCCCCATCCTTCATATCGGTAATGGCTGGAATTATCTCCGAATAAAAGTGGCAAATGATGACCGGCTATGTTATATTGTGTTCCTATTATGTGTATCCCCCCAAAATGTCCGCTAAATCTTTCACATGTCCAATAACGATATTCCATTGTACCGAGCCAGTGCACCAGTTTTTTATTTGAAGATGCTTTATTGGGTGTAAACCAGTTAAGTCCGGCGCCAAATTCTATTGTAGTGCGTGGAGAAAGTCCCCACTCTACTCCCAAGTTAGGAGTACCTGAATATGCACCGTAGAACAGGTTTGTTTTTACTGCTACCTTTTGGGCCGAACATTTTAAAATGCTTCCCCAACATATCAAAAGTAGAATTGCTATATATTGTATTTTTATCAGATGCATATATCGAATATTTTGCTTTTGCTTGCGTTTAATAAATGATTATCGAATGCGAAATTACAAAATAAATATATATTAAAGTAAAACGTTCTGAAATTGCACATGGATTCCGAAGTTTCGTTCAAAATAGTTCTATAAATCACTTAAATGAGGGTTAGATAACTATAAAAAGGACTTATCGGATAAACATTGTTAAATTGTTATCCAACTTATTCAATTATCTTTTGTGACATACTGAACGTTTATACACGCGCAAAATAAACGATGTATAAGAATGATTATTTATATTTACATATTACTTGTAGTACTTCAACTATGCGTTTTGAAAGATCAGAATATTACACCTAGTTTTGTTCCCGGATTTTAAGGAGCCATCCGTTTCTTTAAAAGGAACAAGGCGTTCCTCGGTGAGAAACAGGTCGTTCCTTTAAAAGGAACGGCTCCTTGGTTTTAAACCAAAAACAGTATTTGTAATACGCTGTATATTAATTTGTTATAAAAAGAAGAATTCCGTCCCGATAACCATGGGAATATTCTCAATAAACCAAACGGAATTCACAGTCCAAAGGGCTGTATATACATACTTTTTTATTACAAACTTAAAAAAAAATCCCATGGTTACAGTTACAATTAATATCAAGCCATATTTGGCTAGATATATGTATGTCCGATATCGACAAAGTTTAGAACCCGATCCAGAGAACCAGTCTCATTCTTCCTCTCCTTCTTCTTCCAAACGGCTTATCCCTATCCATCTCTCCCACATTACTCCAGTTTATCACTTCCTTCATCAACTATCTGTCCCTCATCCGCAAAATACTTCATGGAAAGAAATTGGAAATATTTGCTTTGTACTGCCCAAACCGCGTAATGGGAAGAATCCGGAAGTCTATAATTATATCGGAAACGATAGTGCATTGATTATAGAAAAGGAAATAGAAACGGAGATGAAAGCGGAATTATATTCCTTTCTATTGGATAATAAGTTTAATAAAGGAGTGATGTTTAAAAAGTCAATAGAACAATTCGTAGAGCACTACGAAATGGTAGGACTGGTACAGGAAGAAACTCTGATGAGGGCATTTCAAAGATGGAGGAAATTGGTGAAAGAAGAAAAAGCTATAAAACTATAATGAAAGTATATTGATTTTGATTTAATATTCCATAAGGAAACGTGATATACTATACTAATTAATTGGAAGAAAGAAGGAACTTTTCTATCTTTGCTAATATTAATCTTTTTCGCTAATGGATTAAGATAAGAAAGGAGAAAATAATATGACCCTCAAAGAAAAACAATTAGAGTTTATTATCTATTGTATAGAGAATACAGCTGAACGGTTAGGACGCTATAGTGCGGATGTATATAATAAACTAAAAGAATTAGGTGCTATAGACGGCTATATAAATGCTTTTTATGATACTTTGCATACCCAAGGCAAAGCCTACATAGTAGATTCTTTATTAGAATATATCTATCATCGTGATCCACAATGGTTACCGGAAGATTATCGTCCTTTTCAAGTTTCGACACAGCAAAAAGGAGATAAGTCATGTTAACTGTTTATCATGGTTCTACTTACCGTGTAGAACAACCATTAGCTGGCGTATGCCGACCGAATCTTGATTTCGGAGTGGGCTTTTATCTTACTGATTTAAAGGAACAGGCAGTTCGTTGGGCTCTTCGCACAGCTGATATTCGCCATGAAAATAGTGTGTGGCTCAATATTTATTCATTGGATATAGATGCCTGCCGCAACTCTTCTTTTAATTATTTGCACTTTACCACTTACGATGCACATTGGCTGGATTTTGTTGTAGCATGTCGACAAGGGAATGTTATATGGCAGGATTATGACATAATAGAAGGCGGTATAGCAGATGACCGTGTGATACGTACTATTGACCTTTATATGCGTGGTGATTACACTCGTGAAGAAGCGTTGTCACGTTTGATTCATCAAGAGCCTAACAATCAAATTTGTATTACGAACCAAAAAGTAATTGACGAACACTTACATTTTGTGGATGCTATACTTTTGCCTTTCCCATCTCTCTCAAAAGAAATCCCCAATGCTGATATTGTAATGCAAGGCAAATATTACAGCATTGTAGAACTTCTTGCTGCCCGTCTGCATATTTCCAGTCTACAGGCACTTGATATATTTTATAATAGCGAAAGCTACCAGCGCATTGTCCACCGACTTGGAGATCTATATCTCATGAGCGATGCATATATTGTAGATGAATTAATGAGAGAGCTACAAAAAAGACAAGGTTAATATCAACCTTGTCTTTTTTGTAGGTTAGAATATTCTATATAAGAAAATATTAGATATTTATCGCTTAATGATTTCTGAATAAAATATGATACTGTGGATTATAACCAGCGCACAAACTTCTTAATATACCAATTCTTCACGATCTGCGTCAAAATGCAATAAGAGAGCAAAATCCCAACCAGCCAGGGGAAATAACTCAAAGGAAGAGCTGTCAATCCGATGGAACGCCCGAAAGCGGTGAAAGGAATAAGAATACCTATTGCCATGATTAAGAAGGTCAGTCCCATCACAGGCCATGTGGCACGGCTTTGTATGAACGGTATCTTGCGGGTACGTATCATGTGGACAATCAATGTCTGTGATAACAGACCTTCCACAAACCATCCGGTTTGAAACAGTGTCTGATGTTCGGGGCTGTTGCAGCTAAATACGTACCACATGACCAGATACGTGATAATATCAAAGATAGAACTGATGGGACCTACATAAATCATAAAACGACTTAGATCGGACGCATCCCATTTACGGGGTTTCTTCAGGAACTCCGGGTCCATACGGTCAAAAGGAATGGTGGTCTGCGATATGTCATACAACAGGTTCTGGATCAATAGATGTATCGGCATCATGGGCAGAAACGGCAGGAATGCACTGGCAAACACCACACTGAACATATTCCCAAAATTGGAACTGGCAGTCATCTTTATGTACTTATTGATATTGCCGAATGTCTTTCTTCCTTCGAGCACTCCGTCTTCCAATACCATCAAATCTTTTTCCAACAAGATAATATCTGCGCTTTCTTTGGCTATATCCACAGCAGAATCGACTGATATACCAATGTCCGACTGACGCAATGCACCTGCATCATTGATTCCATCTCCCAAGAATCCTACCGTATTGCCTTGTTCCTGCAACAGAGAGATGATTTGCGTCTTTTGTAATGGAGTCAGTTTTGAGAATAAAGTGGTATCCTTTACCGCTTTTTTCAATGTTGTTTCGTCCATATTCTCTATTTCTATCCCGGTAAGAAAATGACTGGTATCAATTCCTACCTGCCGGGCAATCGCTTTCACTACGACATCATTATCTCCCGATAGAATTTTCACTGCTACTCCATGCGCATATAACTGTTCAATGGCTTCGGCAGCAGAAGGTTTCGGAGGATCAAGAAAAGCAAGATACCCGATCAGTACCATTTCTTTTTCATCTTCGATGGCGAAATTACAATCTTTCTCGATAAAACTTTTCTGGGAAACTGCCAATACTCTCATCCCCTGCTGATTCATTTCTTCACTAATCATCTGTGCTTTGATTTTCAAGGCATCAGTCAAGGGATGAATCTGCCCGTTGAACTCGGCATAGGAACAGACATCGAGAACCTCTTCTACTGCTCCTTTGGTGATGATTTGCCGCTTTCCCTGCCTGTCTTCTATTACAACAGACATTCTTCTGCGCGTAAAGTCGAAAGGTATTTCGTCCACTTTAGTGTAGTCATCCTTCAAATGTTCCAGACTCAAATCTCTTACATGAGAAAGAATCGCTTTATCCATCAGGTTCCTTAAACCGGTTTGGAAATAACTGTTAAAGTAAGCATGACGAAGAATACGTTTACTGTTATCGTCACTGCCATCTGCATTGATATATTTCTCCAATACGATTTTATCGCAGGTCAATGTACCGGTTTTGTCAGTGCAGAGTATGTCCATCGCTCCAAAATTCTGAATGGCATTGAGATTCTTTACGATTGTTTTCTTTTTAGACATGGCTATCGCTCCTTTGGAAAGGTTGGCAGTCACAATCATCGGTAACATTTCTGGAGTAAGGCCAACCGCAACGGATATGGCGAATATGAAAGCTTCAAACCAATCCCCTTTCGTAAAGCCATTTACGAAAAACACAAATGGAACCATAACCAGCATGAAACGAATCAATAAGAAGCTAACCTTGCTAATGCCTTTGTCAAAAGCTGTAGTGGCACGATGCCCGACCAGGCTCTTTGCAATAGTACCCAGATAGGTTTTGTTCCCCGTTTCAAAAACGATTCCTTTTGCCGCACCACTTATCACATTGGAACCCATATAGCAAATATTGTCCAATTCGATGACACTTCCTTTCCGAAACTGTTGTCCCCGTACCTCCGGAAACTTTTCTATCGGTTCGGACTCTCCTGTCAATGAAGCCTGACTGATGAACAGGTCTTTCGAATCGATGATCCGAATATCAGCAGGAACCATGTCCCCGGCTGCCAAATACACGATATCTCCCGGAACGAGTTCCGTAATTTCGATCTCTTCTTCATGCTCTCCCGCACGTTTGGCAAGACATGTGTTTTTTACCATTTTCATTAAAGAATCCGTAGCCTCACTTGCTCGCCATTCCTGCCAAAAACGCAGGATAGCACTGAACAGCACCATGGATGAGATGATGATGACTCCCGTCCATTCCTGCTCTCCGGGATCGGCCATCAATACATCCAAAAATAAGGATATAATGGCGAGCCCGGTCAGAACGCCAATGAAAGGATTGATAAACGTTTTGATAAACAGGATAAACGGATTCTTTTTCTGTTCATGCACCACTTCGTTTCTTCCATAAACGGATTGTCGCTCCTGCACTTCTCCCAACGTTAATCCAAGCTTTGTTGTCTGTAAGTATGAATAGATTGACTTACCGGGTTGTGTGGCAACCAAAAATACTTTCTCTGAATTGAATGTGTACTGTGGTGAACGCAGTTTTTTCTTCCATACCATACTCTCTAATTTTTTTTAAGTTACTAACTGCATTTATTAATTCGATGCAAAAGTAAGGAGGACTTCACCGGGAAGCTGTTAGAGAATGATTAGAGTGGTATTAGAAAGCTATTAGAATTTCTTAGATATGCGGGAGCTTCACCACAAAGGTAGTGCCCTCATCCTTATGGGAAGATACGGTCAGTTCGCCTTTGTGAAGGTGGATAATCTTTTGTGTCAAGGCCATACCTATACCATTTCCAGGAGCAATATGTTTGTTCTCTCCACGATAAAACAGTTTAAACAGGTTTTCTTTATCCGTATCAGACATACCTACACCGTTATCAGACAAACGAATGATTGCCCATTGCTCCCAATAGGCGATCAGGACTGATGAAGCCCGGTTGGAAGAGTACTTGCAGTTATTTTCTATCAGATTCACAAAAGCGGTGGTCAGTAAATAGCTGTTTCCGATTATTGTCAGCACATTATCTTCTTCGGCTTCCTGCTCAAATACTAATTCGATGTGATAATCCGGATGAGCTTTTAGTACCAGCTCTCTGGCGTCCAGCAACAGTTCGTCCAGACGGACTTCTTCCATAGTTATCTGTTCCGACTGATAGTCAGCTTTTGCCAGATTCAATAATCCGTCGATCAGATTAACAATCCGACGCGAATCTTGCAGTGCATTGCCGATAGCCATCTGATATTGTTCGGAGCTCCGTTCTTTCAATAAAGCTAAATCCAATTCGGCTGTAAGAGCTGCCATGGGGGTACGCAATTCATGAGATACATTACTGACGAACATCTTTTGTGAATTGAAAGACTTTTCCAGGCGTTCCAACAATGCATTGAATGTCGTACTCAATTCTCCCAGTTCATCCTGTTCATTTTTTACGGGTAATCTTTTATCAATATGCGATGCTGTGATTTTCTCCGCTTCTTTCACTATATTACGTATCGGTTTTAAAGTGCTTCGAGAAAGGATATACCCCACAACCACTAATACGCTCAATCCACCGATAAATAGGAGAATAAGCATATTTCTTAGCGCATCTCGGTTGGCGTATCCGTAACCGTCGTAGGCTGCGGCGGTAACCACATAGTCTTTGCCCTCAAACGGATACACCAGTCCTATAGCCTGATATTCGTCCACATAGAAATTGATATTCTTTCGCTTCAGGATACGTTTTATCATCTCCGGCGTTTCTTTAACAATATCGTTTTGCAGAGCATCGTGATATAATATTTTAAAATCTGTTGTATAGACAGCAACCTCTACTTCATTAATAAACTTCTGATTATTCAGGTAAATAGACTGCATGGTTTTGGCATCTACTTGATCCTTAAGGAATAAATGTGCTTTGGTTATAGCTTCACTTTGAAGATTACGAAAGAAAGCATTGCTACGCGAATGTTCACTTACATAGTAGACAGCCATCACAAATACGAAGAATACCGCAGCTGTAAGCCCTGCATATTGTAGAGTCAACGTTGTCCTGATCTTCATATTTTATCAGTCAGTATGAAACCCATTCCGGCTTTGGTATGAATAAGTTTCGGTTCAAAATCCCGGTCTATCTTTTTGCGAAGATAGTTGATATATACATCTATGAAATTCGTTCCTGTATCAAAATGGGTGTTCCATACTTTCTCCGCTATTTCAACCCTGCTCAATACTCTTTCGGCATTTTCTACCATATATAACAACAGGTTGTATTCTTTAGGAGAAAGTTTAATGGATATACCATTCCGTTCTACGTCTTTCCGTTGAAGATCAATACGCAAATCTGCATAGACAAGTTCCTGCGGTAATTCCTGCGCATTACCTGTCACACGTTTCAACAGCACTTTGATTCTGGCATTTAACTCTCTGAAATCAAAAGGTTTCACCATGTAATCGTCTGCACCGGCATCGAAACCGTCCAGTTTATCGTTCGTTGATCCTAATGCCGTCAACATCAATATAGGGATATTGGGATTGGTTTTGCGAATTTCTTTCGCCAGTTCAAATCCGTCCATCTTAGGCAGAACGATGTCGGATATAACCAGATCAAATGTATGCGTTTGAAAAAGCCGTAATCCCATCAGTCCGTCATAAGCCACCATTGTCTGATAGCCATTTTCCTCCAGTCCGTTCATCAGCAAACTTGCAACCCGGGGTTCATCTTCTATAATTAGTATTGTGTACATAGGAAAGAATTCATTAATCTGAATGTATAAAACGAAACAAAAATAATGATTATTCCCCACTTATAGCCTTTTTCCTTGAAAAATCGGTGAGAAGGCCAAATAAAAAAGGTATCCAACGCAATGTGGATACCTTTATATGATTCATTTACATAAACCGGAAAATGACTCGTCCGGTTTGTGGACCATTTACCCATTTCGGTTGTGAAGAGGGACCACACAAATCGGTGGAGTTTACTTTATTACGTACCGGAGGAATCACGTTCAGGACAGAGATTCCGCTTTCGGGAAGAGTATAAAGCAAACGGTCGCGGCCATCACGAGGCTGATATACTCCGATATATGCGTCGGGAGTTTCGTTTGTCAGGCTGATAGTGCCTTCTTTCGTTTGGATATTCATCCAGGAAACATCACCAAAGTATCCTTTGAATTCGGGATATGTGAAAGTCTCACCCGGGATAGGATCGTTATAGTCGTTTTCCCATACATCGTATTGTGTTCCGTGAATACGGTTTTGCCATACACGGTAAGGTCCGGCACCCAGCCAGCGTTTGCTGATTACCTGATCTTCAGGATAGTCGAAACGAATACCCATCAAATCTACGACACCGGAGAAATTATAGGTGTAATCCAAAGCCAGTTCTCCACTCGGGTTAATTGTCCATTGGGCTTTATCCAGATTGCCTAGTTTATAATTGGCGGTAACAACCAGATTACCTCCGTCTTCTTTCACATCCAGTTTCGTAAATACGGCAGCATCAGAGAATTCGCTGTATGTGCGGTCTTTTTCTTTTGCTTTCTCATCATCATGGTTATAGAACTGATCCAATGAGCGGTCTGCACGACGGGCTCCGATGAAACGGGGGCCATTGGCGAAACTAATCTTACGGTTATCTACAGATACTCCTTTCAGTTGTCCGTCTTTCTTTGAGAAGATAAACGTACGCTTATTCGCTTTCACAGTAAGCTCATTTTCTGTCTCTGTATAAGCAGGACGACTGGACAAGGGAGAAAGCTGTTCAGTCTGCTGATTCAGTTTGTTGACCGGGAAAGTCCAGCGCCAAAGTTCATGGCCGTATGAGTCGATTGCTGTCAGGAAGAGGGCGTCTGCATTGGGGAGGATATTTGTTTTTATATCCAAAATGCCTGCCGAATGAGCAACCACGTCACTGCCCTGCACTTCACCCTCTTTCAACACTTGAGCAACGGCATTAGAAGCATCTGTTGCCAGCGGGAATTTTACTTGCTTCCAAAGGAAACGGCAAGTATTCAGATTCAGATAATCGTAACGGTTTTCTACGGAGAATTTGCCATCAAATTGCTTGTCGATAGAACTATTCATAATTTGCACCGGACTCCATAACTGCTTGATAGTGTAGTAGCTACCCTCCTTTTCGTGATGTGGTCCTACAATACCGTCTGCTCCAAAGTTTCCCTGGTTATCAATGAATCCGTCCATATCTACACGCTTCACACCTTCGTCTGCCAATACCCAAAGGAATCCACCGATACAACGGGGATGCTTGCGCATCATTTCCCAATAATCATATAATCCGGCACCATGGCCGCCATCGTATAAACCATGCAAGAATTCCGTAGGCATAAAGATTTCCGGTAAGCGCATGTAGTTCTGGCTTTCTCCGTAAGAGCGGTAATGCATGGTTTCAAAACCGGAGAAGTTACCTTGCGGGTGAATAACCGGACGTTTCTGCGGATCGTATTTATGAAACTCTCCATCCAGTTCGGTATTCCATCCTTTTTCATTACCATTACTCCACCAAATGATAGACGGATGATTCACGTCACGTTCTATCATGCCTTCAATCAGACGTACTCCGGTGGGAGTATCATACTTGCCATGCCATCCTCCCAACTCATCCATCACATAAAGTCCGAGAGAATCACAGGCTTCCAAAAATTCCGGGTCAGCGGGATAGTGGCTCAAACGGACAGAATTCATATTCATGCTTTTCATCAAAAGAACGTCTTCGATATTCTTCTCTTTACTCAATGTACGGCCACTTTCAGGACGGAAACTATGGCGATTGACACCACGTACATTGATGCGTACTCCGTTTATATAAAGTCCGTCGCTTTCGCGTACTTCAATCGTGCGGAAACCAAAATTTTCTGTTTCACTATGCAAAACCTTACCGGTCTTATCCAATAGAGAGAATTGCGCTTTATAAAGATTCGGAGTTTCCGCTGTCCATAATGCGGGGTTAGATACATTCAGTTGCAGGGAAGTCCAGTCGCCTCCTGCTTTTACAGGTACGGTGGTTTCCGTTATCTTTTTCCCTTTTTTATCTAAAATCTGTGTACGGATGCTCATTCCGTCATTAGAGATATTTGTGTAACAGTTGGCTCGGAAAGTTCCATCCATCTTTGCGTCAATGGCAATGTGCCGCAGGTTTACGGCTGGTTTCACCTCTAGGAACACCGGACGGAAGATACCGCCGAAATTCCAATAATCAGCACGACGTTCGGCAAGGTTCACACTGGCATTTTCACTCTCTTTGGCAACAGTGACTTCCAGTAAATTCTTTTTGCCATATTTCAGGAAATCCGTGACGTTGTATGAAAAACGATAGAAGGCTCCCTGATGTTTGGAACCCACTTTGCGTCCATTCACTTTTACTTCCGTGTCTGTCATCGAAGCTTCGAATACAAGATTGACCTGTTTGCCGCGAAACTTTTCCGGAACTTCAAATTCGTACTTATACATCCCTTTTTCATCGGCAACGCCTTTAGGAAATGGCTTTCCATAGAAAGTGATTCCATACTGATAAGTGCCGAAGCCTTGCAATTCCCAACAGGAAGGTACGCCGATTTTCGTCCATTTGCCGGAATTGCGTCCGTCGGTACAAAAGAAGTCCCATTCAACCATATCGTCGCATCCGTGACCGGAGAGATATTGCCTTTCCGTTTGTGGAAGGTTTTGAGCAGCCAGGGTAGTTGCCAACGCTAAGGTCGATAATAAAGTGGTTACTTTTTTCATTGTTACTTTTATAATTGTGTTAGTTATTTATTTCTATCATTGTTTACTACTGATACGGAGATGCAGCGTATGTTCTTTCTTCTCTATGGCATATTTCTTCAATACACCCGGTCCGCAACTACTGTTTCCTAATCCAAGTACGGCAGCATCCATACTAAGAATAACTTCTGCACGTGGTTTTAAATCGCAATCGTGAGTTTCTTCATAGATGTCTTGTACGGTGTAATGCAGGGCAGATGCAGAAAATGCGTTTTCTACCGCGTCAACACGAATGCCTTTATTCTGTTTGTCGGTCAAGGTAAGATAATGCACTTCCTCTTTGTTTCCACTGTCCTGCGGACGTGGATAATGTACGTATTGGTCTGCAACGCTTCCTTTCCAAAGCCCTATCATAGCAGATGTTTTGCGGTCAGGATAGTTATCCTGTGGTCCTCTGCCATACCAGGTAAATGTATCATAAGCAGGCGCCAGACAGAATGCGATTCCTAAACGGGGAATTTCAGGAAGAACTCCTTGTGGCAAGAAAGTTGTTTTCAGATCAATCGTTCCATCTGAAAAGACCGTATAGACAGAAGTCGTCACCACTTTTCCTTCTTTATATAAATTACTTGTTTGAATCCGGACAATGACCGCCCCGTCTGCACGTTTTTCATGGTGGAAAGATTCCAGATTTATCTGCGGATGATCCATTCCATGCAATTTCCAGTCTTTAGCCAACCAGTTTCCGAAGCTCTTGTCATTATCTGTCGGAGCACGGAAAACTTGAGTGACAGGCTGAACCGGAAAATCATCGGAGTGAGCCAGCATTTCTTTGCCCTTATATATAAGGGAAGTCATACTTCCGTTCACTTTCTTTTCCCACTGAACAGAAAAACTGCGCCCGCTAATCAATAAAGAATTATCGTCCTCTTTCACCTGAAGCGCTCCTTTATTAATCAGATCGGCAGAAGCTAAATCTCCTTTCTGTAAGCAGAATTGTTCCCAGGCCACTTCATGTCCTGCCTTTGCCCAAAGAGCATCCGATTTCAAAACAATGCTTACTTTCAGCTGGTAATCGGAAAGAGTTTTCAATGATCGGAAAGCCGGCAAACCGATTGTGCTACTTTCCCCTGGAGCTATTTCCGGCAATGTTATTTCTCCCCGTTCTTTCTCCTTACCATCCACTGATAATGTCCATAGACAACGATAAAGTGATAAATCAATATGATGATTCCGGTTGGTTACTCTCAACTCTCCATTCTCAACTTTCAACTCAACTGGTGCATATACCTTTTTTACCTCCCAATATTTAGGCGTAGTTTCACGGTCGCTCATCAGCAATCCATTAAAGCAGAAAGCTTTTAAATTCGGCTTATCGCCAAAGTCACCGCCGTAAGCCACCATGGTACGGCCATCGGGTAATGTCTTGTAGATTCCCTGATCTACCCAATCCCATATAAAACCACCTAGCATACGGGGATTGCTATATATCTCATCCCAATATTCCTTGAAATTTCCTAATGCATTCCCCATGGAATGTGCATATTCACTCGTCATCACCGGACGGTCGTCATTGGTACGTTCCGCAATTTCCAGCAACCGTTCCCAACGTGCATTTTCAGCGCGTTCCTTGTCTTCTCCCTCTGCAATGCCGGGATTTAAGTATTCCTGTTTCACCCGGGTATAAAAGCGGCTGATAACATCGACCGTCTTCGGGTCAGGATTTCCGTCCACTCCCTGCGCCCCCTCATAGTGTACAGGACGAGTGGGATCGAAATCATGCAGCCATGCCGAAATAGCAGCGAAGTTCGGTCCGTAACCGCTTTCGTTTCCCATGCTCCACATTACAATACATGGATAATTCTTATCACGTTCCGCCATACGGACCGCACGGTCCATAAATGCTGCATGCCAGTCGGGGGTACTTGCGAGTGTTCCACGCAATCCGTGTTCTTCTATATCCGCTTCGTCCATCACGTACAATCCCAAGCTGTCGCATAGCTCGTACCAACGGCTTACATTCGGGTAATGACTGGTGCGCACAGCATTTATATTTGCCTGCTTCATTAAAAGAATATCCTGAAGCATCCGTTCTTCGCTCATGACACGTGCCGTCCGTGGATCATGTTCGTGGCGGTTCACTCCACGAAAACGAACCGGATTACCGTTCACTAACAGTTGTCCTTTTTTGATTTCTACAGAGCGGAAGCCCACGGCCTGTTCTATCTGTTCTACGACTTTTCCTTTTCCATTTTGGAGAGTTAAGTGTAATTTATAAAGACAGGGTGTTTCTGCCGTCCATCTTTCCGGCGATTTTATAATGGCTGACAAACGTCCCATCTTACGCGGGCCACGCTGCGGATACCATTCATTCATCCGGCTTGCTTTATGCTCCAAATCAAGAATATCTTCCACATTGCCTTTCAATGTGGCAACTTCTTTGCCTGAAGCATCCTTCAATACTCCCTGTAAGACATACCCTTTTCCGGTCATCCCTCGATATACACTGAATTGCGGATCAATCTGCAAAATAAAGTCTTCATAATCACCAGCAGATGCAGGAAGAGTGCGTACCGCATAATCACGGACATGAATATCCGGCGTATGTATCAGATGAATACTACGATGAATACCACCAAAACGCCAGAAATCCTGATCTTCCAGATAAGAACCGTCACTATATCGGTAGACTTCCAGTGAAATTTGATTTTCTCCAGATTTCAGATACTTCGTGACATTAAATTCACTCGGTTCCATACTGCCTTGGCTATACCCTACCCGTTTGCCATTGATCCAAACATAAAAGGCGCTCATTACGCCCTCAAACCGTAGAAAAGTCTGTCCATTCGCTTCCCATCCGGCCGGCAAGACAAAGGTACGACGATATTGCCCTACCGGGTTTCGTTCTTTATACGTGGTATAGTCAGTTTTCGGTTCTCCCATCACCCGTGGAGGATCTATTTTAAACGGATAGCCTGCTGAAACATAGATAGGCGTGCCATATCCGTTCACTTCCCAATTGGCGGGAACAGGAAAATCCGTCCAATCTTTATCATTAAAATTTGTCTGATAGAAATTCATGACTCTTTCATTGGGAACGGGAGTCCAACGGAATTTCCAGGTTCCGTCTAAAGAGATTGAACCGTCTCCTTTCTGTACAGAGAAAGGGGTAAAAGCGGCTCTTGCCGGTTCACGATTGATCTGGAGAACATGATGATTCTCCCAATCATGCATTGTTTGTGCCTGTGTAGGACTTACAAACAATATACCAAATAGCAAAGTATATATTTTCATTCGTTCTTTTTTCTTCATATCAAGTAGACGGACGAAAGGGCATTTTGTACCCCTTTCTTTTATTGGAAAAGATGAAAGTTTCATTCTATTAATATTTGAATATCGAATATTAAAATAAGAATATTGTATTAACATTAAATATCTTGCAATTTAAAATAACCGTATAAGTCGCTCAAAAAGAGCTGTAAATATGTTATAATCTTCACAGAAATGGTTTTCTTTGTTATAAGATATGTCTCATATATCTTATATTCAGTACAAAACAATAAAAGAAATGGAAGATTACAAACAGACACTCTATAACGATGAATTATTAAACATTTTACCCGACGGAGTGATTATATTTGATACAAATGGAGAAGTTATACAACTCAATCAGCAGGCTTTTGCAGAACTGCATATTCATCCGTCGGTCAATGATATGCTTCCCTTTCCTACCAATCGTTTATTTAAACTGCTAAATAAAAAGGAAGATATACTTTCGACTATTCTGGAAAAGATTCGTCAGGGAGAAAATACGTATTCATTACCTGAACATACCTTCATGCAAGAACAGGTTGATTACACACAATTTCCCATAAGAGGAGAATTTGCAACGATCAGGGATAGAACTAATTTAAACAAGATCTTATTCTTTTTCCGCAATATTACAGTAGAGCTTACACAGGAATATATTCTGAATACTGCTTTGCAAAGAACCAGAATCTATCCATGGTATTATGATATAAGTCGGAGTGAATTTACTCTTGACGATCGTTATTTTGAACATTTAGGTATTCCGGCAGGAGAAAATAATACTTTGACAATGGAGGAATATGTGAATATGATTCATCCGGACGATCGACAACCTATGGCTGATGCCTTTGTTGTACAACTTAGTGGTAATACAACTTTTGACAAAACAGTTCCATTCCGTCTGCGCCGGGGGGATGGTACTTGGGAATGGTTTGAAGGGCAGTCAACTTATATTGCAAACATATCCGGCCATCCCTATCGGTTAGTGGGAATCTGCTTGAGTATTCAGGAATATAAAGACATAGAAAACACCTTAATCGAGGCACGTAAAAAAGCAGAAGAAAGCGATCGTCTTAAAATGGCGTTTTTAGCCAATATGAGTCATGAAATCCGTACGCCGCTGAATGCAATCGTCGGCTTTTCTGATGTTATAGGTTCCACTTATGATGAGTTAAGTGAAGAGGAACGTGCCGATTTCGTGCGACTAATCAGCATCAATAGCGAACATTTAGTACGATTGATTGACGACATACTTGATTTGTCCAAGATTGAATCAAATACGATTAAATTTACTTTCTCCAACTGTTCCCTTAACTCTTTAATGATGGACATAGAGAAAGAACAGGCAATGAAACCTATTTCCGAAATTGAAATAAAGTCATTATTACCGGATGAAGATGTTTATATCAACACAGATATTACACGCCTGAAACAAGTAATATGCAATTTCATTAATAATGCCCGGAAATTCACCCAAAAAGGATATATTCATTTTGGGTATACGCTTGATAACAGAAATGCGGATTCAGTACAAATATTTGTAGAAGATACCGGTTCGGGAATTCCGCAAGAATGTTTGAATGAAATCTTTGATCGTTTCTACAAAGTAGATACTTTTAAACAGGGAACCGGTTTAGGACTTTCTATCTGTAAAACAATTGTAGAACATCTGCAAGGAGATATTTCCGTTAAATCAGAGATTGGGAAAGGTAGTTGTTTTACAGTTACATTACCATTTGATAGAAAAACAGAAGATTAGCGTCCTCTATATTCTTGAGGGGTAATACCAGTATGCTGCTTAAAAAACTTATTAAAGAAGGAGATATTATTAAACCCTAAAGATAGAGCTATATTTTTTACAGGTTCATCGGTCGACTTTAAGCGGGATTTAGCTTCCATCAAAATGACAGAAGCAATCACCTCTAATGGAGTATTTCCTGCCGCCTTTTTAATTGTAGAACAGAAATGGGGCAGGCTAAGTCCTAACTCATCAGCATAGAAAGATGTTCCGTGATGGATTGTATAATGTTTCATGACTAATTTTAAAAACTCCTGATAAATCTCATACTTTCTTGATTGAGAAGACAGATACCAATTATTCTGTAACTTATATATTTCTGTAGCCCCTTGGATAAACATGGTAAGAACAGCTTTTACTATCTCCTTATTTTCGCGCGTCCTAAGTGAAGCGTATGAAAGAATAGATGATTCATAAAACATTTTATAACTACAGGCCTGAAGTGGAGATAAAGCAACTATCGGATTCTCCATAATTACCGGAAGAAGGTGCTGGGTAGCTTTCATCAAATTTATACTTTCTATAAAATGAGATGAAAAGCCTGCATAATAAATCTGGATATCGGATGAGAATGTGTGCACCTCTAATATGCAATTAGGCGGCAAAGTTATTAAATCATTTTCACTAATATGATGGGTATTGGTATTGATCGTCACCTCCATAGTGCCTTTTATACAAAGAATAAATAAGCCGGATTCAATCTTACATGGAAAATTCTTATAGCTCTTCAGTAAATCTTTTGCGAATCCCTCTCCTACAATATAATCAACCGGCAAATCATACTTTGGTATATTACTTTCCATTATTGCTCTTTTTGTTTGTCCTCAAAGATAGAGATTATTTAATTCCTATCTTTTAAATAATTAAAATCGGAACATTGAATCATAAAAAAATAACATCTATATTCTATTTCTAAGAAAATGATCCGAATATAAAGAAACGGGATGCGGAAAGTTTACCTTATCCGTATCCCGTTTTATTGAAATCAATTGATAGAAAGATTTATTGAATATCCAATGCGTCAAAAGCAATTCCGTCCATATTTTCTGCCGAAAGTAATACTTTGTAATGTCCGGCATTGATAAAGGTTCCGGTGGTGGTGCTCATCATCTTCCATTTATCCGGAGTTTCCGGGAAGTTCAATACGTCCTCTTTCAGTACTACTCCTTTTGCATCAATGAATTTCATTAAGACAGGTATTGGCTTTCCGGTAGTGTTCATATATTTAAAGCGAAGGGCGTACACTTGCGCCAATCCGGTAGAAACATTCCATTCAATGCTGTTGCCTTTTCCTTTACCAAAAAACACTCCCATCTGTTTGCGATGTTCTTTCTTTTGGAATTTGCCTTTCAGCACTGCCGTTTCTGCTTCGTATGATATACTGACACGAGCATTTTTGTCTTCCGGAAGTAACTCTTTCGGAGTCTTTTCCATTACTTCTTTATCCGCCTTTTCCCAACTCCAGCCGGACGCAGGGAATACCGTCGGTTTCAGTTCCCGATCTGTGCTGGCAATAGCAATGCCTGAAATCAAGGCTTGTCCTGCTTTCACTTCCGGGAAATGAATTTTCAACATTCCCCCCTTCACTGTGGCATATACTACTTTCTTACAAACTCCGTCATGACCGCTTTCAGCCCAAATATCCAAGTCGTCTAATACAACAGAATCATTCACGGCAACATCAAATATGCGCAGCCCTTCACAGTCGGTAGAAGCGCTTCCGCCCGTACCATGCCAAGGCTCTGTGAAATACAGTTCAATACGATATGTTCCGTCTGCCACAGGGAAACGATATTCCAACTGATGACGTCCGAAGCGGAAATGTTGGAATAACGTCCAGTCGCGGGTGCCACGAATCGGATCATTGGTAGTACGTTGACTGGCAAGATAAGGATTCAGATCCTTGAAATTCTCCGCCCATGAACGCGAATAATTCGTATTGTCCTGTAACCAGAGCTGTCCGAAGCTATCTGTATAATCATCCCCTCCACAGTTGAGACGATACAGATAATTATATCCTGCCTCTCCTTTCAATATCTTTTTATCATCCTGATAAAGAAGTTCGAAGTTAGGGGCTTGTTCCAGGCCATTTAATAGGATCAGGTCTTCTGCCACCGGTTTACCTTTATAATAGCCTACTGCACGAAGCACGTTATAACGAATATCCCGGTTTTCCCACATAAAATGAGTACCTGTTCCGTTGTTCTTTTTACGTCCGAGGAAGGTTGCCTTTTCATTTGTCAGATCGTTGTATAGCAATACAGAATCACAATTGCTGTAAGCCTCGATAGTGGCACGGCGACGTCCTTTTTCAAAGCGGTTGCCCCATGTATGTGATACCAGGTAAACCATCGGGTCTTTTGCAGCCGGAACATAGTTGGCGCGATACATATAATATACGTCCAACGGTTCTTCCCACGGAGTAACCAATCCTTTATAATTGAACGGACCTACTTTATCTATCTTGCGATACGCTTCATCCGGTTGGCGGCGTCCGGGATTGTCATGACTGCTATATATCCATTGGAATTGTCCGCAAACACTATCTTTAGCCTGTTCTGCCAAACGGATTTTAGTTTCCATCAGCTGACACATACGGTCTTCACTCCACACTCCGTTCACCTGGAAATCTCCCGGCTCCGTATGTAGGTCGATGCTTCTCCACGCTCCATATTCTCCGTTCAACAATTGGTTCGCTTGAGAGAGCTCACGACCGTATTTCGTCACATCTCCTCCATACGTACCACTCCAATTCTGAATCACATTCCAGTCTGTACCTTCACCGCCATTGCAAGTTGTTATGACACGCATTGTCTTTGCAGTCGGATCCATCTCCCGAATAATATCACTGCACTCCTGTGCAAACTCACGAGGTAAAGTGCTTTCATTCTGCAATCCCCACATCACCACTGACGGAGAATTACGACGTTCTTTCACCCATTGACGAAGCAACTTTTTAAAGTTCTCACGAAACTCCGGAGTGTCATACCACACGTGGGCGGAAAATTGTGTCCAAAACAAGATTCCCTCTTCATCCCAGTATTTTTGATAATCGAGATGATGGGGCTGATGAGCATCCCGGAACGCATTGAAACCGGCTGCACGTATCTGTTTTACCCTTGCGGCAACCTGTTCATTACCGAACGCATGGCTTTGTCCGAACTGATGCTCATACTCGCATACTCCATTGATAAACACGGGCTTCCCGTTCAGGTAAAAACGTCCGTCTCCATCGTTTCGTTTTACCGGCCAGCTAATGGTACGAATACCGAAGGGTGTCGAAATTTCATCCGTTGTCTTCGTATCACGCTTAATCATACTAGCCAATTTATAGAGATATGGATTTTCCGTATTCCATAAGACAGGATTCTCAACAGGAGCCTGCTGGCGAATCACTTTCATTTCTCCCGGAGCTAAAGTTACTTTTTCAACCAAACGGAAAACTTGTTTTCCATCGGCATTGCTTAGTTTATTGACTAACTCTACCGTTTCTGTTGTTTTACTATAATTCTTAACCTCTGTTTCTACAAATACGTTAGCAGCCTTTTCGTCATTCCAAATATGTACACCGAAAGGTTCTATGCGAATCTCATCCGTTACTTCCAATACCACAGGACGGAAGATACCTAACGGTTGGGAACCCTCACTGAATCCCCATTCCGATGAACATCCCCCACATACCCAAGGCATATCGGCAATCATTTCAGGATGCTCGGCTTTCACTTCCAAGCGATTTACTCCCTGTTTTAATTCATCTGTGACATCCAAAGTCAATGTGGTGCGCCCTATGGGGTGGCGTCCGAAGTCCTTTCCGTTCACTGTAATGGTGGCGTATGTACCCACTCCGTCAAAACGAAGGAAATACCGTTTCCCGGATTTTACATCTGCCGTGAAATCTTTCACATACATAGCTGTTCCATGCAGGTTTCCATGTGTCAACTGACGGTATCCATAATAATCGTCCCAATTATGAGGAATATTCACCGTTTTTGCAGGCATCATAAAATTACCTTTCAAGTGAGTTGCCTCTGTAATCCAGGTTTTCCAACCCTCATTCAATGTCATGATTTGCCGGCGATTCTTACTCTCCGGAACCGGGAAACGGACAGCCGAACGTCCCATTGGCTTACTGGTAGCAATGGCAATGCCACGTTGCTCTGCGTTGTTTACTGCACAATAGAAATGATAAACCACTCCGTCATGTTTCACCACATAGCTCTTATGAGCAAACAGTTCATCGTAGTTCTTGGAGGGGATAATCAGGTCGGCTCCTTTCCAATCAGTCCAGTTCACCAAATCATAGCTGGCGGCAAATGTATTGAATGCTTTATATTTACGCGAAGGTTCAAAAGCAGAGAAGTAAAACATCACATACACATCTCCCATCTTTTGGATATGCGCATCTCCTGTAATGGTTCCATCTGCTTCGTGCGCGAAGACCGGATTTCCGGAGTAGCGTTTCCATGTTTTCATATCTTTGGAAAGCGCAATGCCGACACGTTCGCCCTTTAAATCCGTTTCCGGATGACGTCCGCCCGCGTTGTAATACATCACAAACGGAGCTCCCAATGTTTTATCTTTATCCCAATAAACAGTACTCTTATATTGAGTCAGTTTTTCCCACCATTGGGCATCTTTATCATGGATGCTCAAAATCGGTTTGTCCAGAGATTCCCATTCATGTGCCGTAGAAATATCTCCTTTCGTCCATGCCAGTCCGACATAAAGCGGGGCTTTTACAGCTTCGTAGCCCGTTCCTTCACCACCGATATAAGTCATCCAATGGCGACCTTTATAAGTCTGAAGCTCATAGCTTCCACCCCATTCCATATCCGGCAATGCAGGAAATCCGCCACGCTGATTGCAGTCCCATTTTCCATCCCGATAAGAAAGAACCCGTCCCAAAGTGCGCCATTCGAGCAAATTATCACTTTCTGCTATCCACGTTTCGTAACCACGACCATCGGTTCCACCTTTACCGTTGTAAACCACATAAGTCATCAGCCACTTGTCTCCCTGGCGAAAAACGGTAGGACAATCAATCTTATGATAATTGTCTGCCGGGGCAACTGCGAGCCCGTACTTGTATGGTGTCTTTACTTCCTCGTAAATCTGCTCCATTCGTTCTTGCGGAACTTCCCGTTGCGCATATAGAGAGAAAGTGGTGGCTATACTAAAAACTGCCAGCAATAACTTCTTCATGATACTTTTTCTAATCGTTTAATACTTAATATTTCACCACAGAGGACACGGAGGACGCAGAGGTTTATTATTTTTATCCACTATAGAGTAACAAAGAGTCTTACGTATTTATAATCGTATGTATCGCTCTGTTTTACTTGCGGAAAAGAGAGAGAAGAACTCTGTGTCCTCCGTGTCCTCTGTGGTGAAATATAAATTCTCATTAATAAAACAACCAATCCATCGTTTCTTCATCCCCGGCAAGCCCAGCATTACGCACTTTCGTTTCCGCAGCCGTGAATCCCAACACTTGCAGATAGCCTTTGGGTAACATCAACGTATGCTTTCCAGCCGGAAAACTATATGCATGCACATTTGCCAAAGGCATTCCATTGATACGGACAGCATTCGTCAATACAGGTTCCGCCTGACCGTAATCATTGGCTGACGCATCGATTTCCAGTTTCGGAGCTTTTGCATACTTTTTCTGGTCGTCTTTGAAATAAGCGACTAACAATTTCACCGGAGCATCCGTTTCGAAAGTGATGCTTGTGCCTTTCTCTCTCTGCTCATTTCCATTAAAGCGGAGCGCCTTCATTCCTTTCAATTCCGGAGCTACTGCTTCTATCTTACCTGGAACATCCACAAATAAAGAAATACCCTCATCCACTTTCACTGTCGGATAATTAGAAATCAGTTTCACGTTTGCAGGAGTCCAGGCAGCAATCTCGACAGTTTCAGTCACCGCATTTCCATTCTGTTTTTCTTTCAACAAAGCGAGGTTGGCTTTGAAATTTTCCAATTCCTTCTCATAGTGTACCAGCAATTCTTTCCAAGTCTTATTCTTTCCATCATCTCCACCGATAGGAATACGACGTTGGGCAGTCTGCATACTGTTGGCATACAAGTAATGTTCGTCCGTCAGTTCCACCAATTTGCGATAGTGTTCCAAGCTTTGTTCCATCAAAGGAATAGCTTCTTCAAGATTCTTAATCTCTTTTCCCCATTGATAATCCAATACCAGTTTGGCAGCTTTCACTTTCAGGTTGAACGCATACGCAAATTCACGATAACAATGCATATCATTCTGCAAACGTGCAAATTCATCCTTATTTGAAGAGACGGAACCTGCTGCTTTATCAATAGCCGCTACTGCTTTATCTCCATGTTCTATTACTTGAGCAACAATATCCAAAGGCATTTCACCTACATGAGGTTGCTTTTTCCATTCTTTTTCTACATACTCTATCAGCTTCTCCCCTTCCGGTCCGCAACTTTCATAGAATCCCGGATAGATCGTATATTTGTACGGATTGACAAGCTGACTCATAAACATACCCAGTAATAACGTTTGGCGATTTCCCTCTGTAATACCGAAACGACGTAACAACTTCGGAGCAATCTCTCCGCTTTCTTCGTATGCTACACGGATATTACTTGCATTTTCGTCAGAGGTTCCGTAGAACTTGCCCAACTGATGGTCCCAGTAACCCATTTCATCTGTACGGTCGCGATGGCAGTTCCACGCATAGCGTCCCCAGGTCTGATACCAGATCCAATCGCGATCCAACTGGAATTCACGTTCATTGTTTGGTAATTTGTCCGCCGTATAAGGCCAGTCCCAATATGAGGCCTGCGGATAAAGGTGCAACGCATTGGCACCGTGTACATTGTGCATGGCAGTGACCGCCTTTTGTACGAAATCCGGAGAACCCCAGCGGAACGGTTCCAAATTTGCCAGGATATGTACGTTACTGATATGAATGGAACCCAACGAACTCAAATCCGTATGAATTTTCGACCAAGGCCCACGAGGTTCGTAGGTAGTCAACGATTCACCATTGTACTTATGCATCGTATAAAGATTCTTATAGAGCGGCAAGGCAGCGTCCATCACCAGTTTGCAGTCCGTGTCGTGCGCACGCAACAAAAGAGGCGGTTCATCCGTACGTCCCAATGCCTGTAATCCGTCTTTCACTCCCGGAATTATTGTTTTGGTAAACCATTCCACATCGTCCTCCACTGTACACATCGCTTCACCCAGACAAACCAGTAATCCTACATTGGGATACTTTTCAATGAAAGCGGCAATACTCTTGCGTGTATAATCGGCAATCAGAGGAGTAATGGGACGGTTACGGTCCTGTGTTTTCAGTCCGTAATGTTCAGCAAAAGGTTTGGAAAGAATGATATTATAAAACATCTGTATGACAAAGATACCGCGTTTGTCCGCTTCTTCTGTGAGGAAAGAGAACATTTCTTCGTTCATTTTGAACGTTTCTTCATCTACTTCTAATGCAAACGGATAATCTTCCAGTTTCACCAATGACGCAAACGGATGACCGTTCCAAAGGTACAGTGAATTCATGCGGTTGGCAACCAGCATATCCAAGTATTTAATCCACTGTTCTTTATCATAAAACCAGGGGAAACTTTCCGGCGTATACGGATATTCGTATACACCATGTCCCGGCAGGTAGGTCATCTTCTGTAATCCTACACATGCACCACGCAATACCATTTCAGGACCGTCTTTCAGTTCCTCCGGGAAGTTCAACTTACCATCCGAATCATTCACACGGTCAATCAGTTCACGGCATCCGTAAATGACACCACTCCCATCCCTGCCGGACACTCTGGTCAGATTGCCCGTCGTCGAAATATGAAAGCCTTCTTTCTTGAGCGTCGTGTCATTTACTTCCGTCAAGAGAATCGTTTTGATTTCGGGATCGGAGAATGTCGTGTCTCCCTGTTGCATCATTACCTGATAACCGGCTTTATCCAAGGTAGTCTGTAACTGCTCCGCACCAAACAAAACACGATTTGACGCATCCGGCGGAGTCATAATCTTCACGGTTTGCCTGCCACACGCTGCCAAAAAAAGTGTGCATGCCGCAAACATGAATAATCTGGTATTTTTCATTCTTCTGATATATATTATAGATTATATAATTCACTTCTTCACTAAGAGAAAGACGAAATAATCCCCTGTTTGTACTCATTTGTCTCTTTTTCCACTTTTCAGCACCAAATTTCCACTTTCATCCTGCTGTGATATGCAAATTCCTCATTATTTAAAAGTTATGCTTATCTTTGCCGGCTAGCTTATAATATAAAACAGAAAACAAGAGCAAACAATATGAAAGAACAAACAAATTATGACTATGAAAAATACGTTCAGATAGCACAAATGGCCAAAATGGGATGGTGGGAGTCAGATTTGAAAAATAAAGAATATATCTGCTCTGACTTTATTGTTGACTTACTCGGCCTTGAAAGTAACCGCATCAGTTTCACCGAATTTCACCAAAGAATACGTGAAGATCACCGGCTGCGTCTTAAAAATGAATATATGTCTCTTTCTTATCTGGAGACATACGAACAAATGTTCCCAATCCGGGCAAAAGACGGGGAAATATGGGTGTACTCTAAGATTAATTTCCAAAAGCCCGATAAAGAGGGATATAGGAATATGACGGGCTTTCTGCAATATATTGACAGACCGATCGATACTACGAATGAAAACATTGATTTCTTTCAAGTGAGCAATCTGCTTTACCAACAAACTAATATTTCATATTCATTGCTTGCTTTTCTGCAATGTGATGATGTCACTCAAGTGGTTAACAAGACATTAGGAGATCTCCTCAACCAGTTTTTGGGCGATCGTATCTATATCTTCGAAATAAACAGAAAAGAACAACGCCAGGATTGCACTTATGAGGTTACCGCCGAAGGAATATCCAAGGAACAGGAATTCTTGAGCAATATTCCCTGGGACCCTTCTACCTGGTGGAACCATCAGATAGCCGAAAGAAGAGCTATCATTCTGAACACGTTGGACGACATGCCCGAAGAAGCTGCGGAATATCGTCAGACATTGGAAATGCAGGATATCAAATCGCTGATGGTAGTTCCGCTAATCTCTAAAGAAGAGGTATGGGGCTATATGGGAATTGATATGGTAAGAACGCAGCGTAGCTGGAGCAATGTGGATTATCAATGCTTCTCCTCTCTTGCTAATATTATCAGTATTTGCATCGAATTGCGAAAGTCGGAATTACAAGCCAAAGAAGATCGTCTTGCTTTGGACAACAGCGAGAAGATATTGAGAAACATCTATAAGAATCTTCCGGCAGGCGTCGAACTTTACGACAAAGACGGTTATCTGGTAGATATTAATGATAAAGAGCTTGAAATATTCGGCTTGTCTGACAAGAATGAGGCATTGGGAGTTAATCTGTTCGATAATCCCAATATTCCTTTAGAGGTTAAAGAGAGATTGAGAGCGAAAGAAGATGTAAACTTCTCCATCAATTATGACTTCTCAAAAATAAATCAATATGTAGATAGCCGGAGAAATGGGATTATTAATCTTACTACTAAGGTTACTGCTCTCTATGATTCTCAAAATCGATTTATCAACTATCTGTTTATCAATATAGATACAACGGAAACGACCAATGCATACACCAAGATACAGGAGTTTGAGAATCTGTTTCTTCTCATCGGTGATTACGCCAAGGTAGGATTTGCTCATTTCAATGTATTGACAAGAGACGGATATGCCCAAGATACATGGTACAGGAATTTGGGTGAAAAAGAAGGTACTCCCATGCCACAGGTTATTGGAGTATATGCACATGTAGTTCCTGAAGATCAGGCTGTTCTGAAAAACTTTGTAGGTGAAGTGAAAACGGGAAAGGCAACCAGTTTGCGTAAAGAAGTTCGTGTATGCAGGGAGAATGGCAAATATACATGGACCAGCATCAATGTGATGGTCAGGGATTACCGTCCGCAAGACGGCATTATTGAGATGTTGTGTATCAATTATGACATCACGCCTTTGAAAGAAACTGAACAGAAATTGATTATTGCCCGCGATAAAGCGGAAGAACTGGATCGTCTGAAGTCGGCTTTCCTAGCTAACATGAGTCATGAGATCCGTACTCCTCTCAATGCTATTGTCGGTTTTTCCAGTCTTCTGGCAGAAACGGACAGCAGAAACGAACGGCAGGAATATATCAAGATTGTGCAAGAGAATAATGAACTTCTCTTGCAACTGATATCGGATATTCTCGATCTTTCGAAAATCGAAGCGGGAACATTTAATTTTGTATATACCAATGTGGATGTAAATGAGACGTGTGCTGAAATCATCAAATCAATGAGTATGAAAGTGAGTAAAGGTGTTGAATTGATTTTTGAGGAACCACTGCCGGAATGTTATCTCTACACTGACAAAAACAGATTCACTCAAGTTATCAGTAACTTTATAAATAACGCATTAAAGTTCACCCAGCAAGGCTGTATCACCCTGGGATATGAACAAGTATCCCATCAGAAAATAAAATTCTATGTGCGCGACACCGGAATGGGAATACCGGAAGAAAAGCAAAAGAGTATATTCGAACGTTTTGTGAAGCTCAATACCTTTGTTCAGGGTACAGGACTTGGACTTTCTATCTGCAAAAGCATTGTTTCCCAAATGGGAGGAGAAATTGGCGTGGATTCGACCGAAGGAATAGGTTCCTGCTTCTGGTTTACACATCCGTACCATGCTGCTGACTAGACTGACCATAAGTGAAGAGGGGATTCAATGAATAATAGTTAATACTTATAATAATGAATAACCTCCAACAAGGAAAAAAGAATTGTATCTTTGCATTCCATTATTATCATTATTATGCAAAAGTATATAGAAACACCCCGTCTGATTCTCCGCGACTGGAAAGAAGAAGACATCCCGTTTTTTGCCCGTATGAATGCCGATCCGAATGTGATGGAGTTTTTTCTTAGTTCATTGTCATCGGAAGAATCATTTGCCTTTTATCAGCGTATTCAAAATGAGTTCCAAACCTGTGGCTTCGGTTTGTATGCTGTAGAACGAAAAGAAGATCATGCTTTTATGGGCTATACCGGACTACATCAGATTGCATTTGATGTAGACTTTGCTCCGGGCATAGAAATAGGCTGGCGGTTAGCACACGAATATTGGGGACAGGGTTATGCTCCTGAAGCTGCAACAGCTTGTTTGGAATATACACGCAATAAAACGGATATAAAAGAACTCTTTTCTTTTACTTCCCTTCTCAACCAACGGTCAGAACGTGTAATGCAGAAAATAGGAATGGAACGAGTGAGGGAATTCGATCATCCGCTTGTCCCTGGTGAGCATCCGTTGTGCAGGCATGTGTTGTATCACATCAAATTTTAAAATGCTATTGACTTTCCTCTTTTAATTTCGTATATTTGCAATAACCAATTAGCTAACATCAAAATGATATATATAAAAATAAATACATAAAAAGGGTTTTCAGAAACATAAATATGTTTCTGAAAGAATAGAAACGGGGTGAAATCTGCATAGATTTCACCCCGTTTTGTTTAATATATTCGTGTCTATTTAGTGAATTATCCCGAATATCGTTTATTATAAATGTAAGACCCGTTTATAATAAACTGTTTCATTATTTATTAAAAATGCAAAATGAGTTTATTAGCATCCTGTATAATAAAAAGAAAACAGTTTAAGAGTAAGAATAGTACGAATGCAATATTCACAAATATATCTATACATTTGAGATAATAAATGAGCTTTACACTAATATTCTTTTCTTCTTATTACTCATAACAACCCAAACTATAACTATCATTGTATTACTCCATATTATCCGTTTTAGGTCTTAAAAAGTAGATTTGTAGCCCTAATGCAAGTGCAACGACAATACTAAGCATAGCAAATCCTTCGCCCAGACTTCCACCGTCCGTCCATTTTCCCAATAATTGAGTTACTGCAGCTCCTGCAAAAACTCCTGTCATATTCATAATACCATATGCCGTCCCCCTATATTTAGCAGAAACGAACTGGCATAGAATAGGCATATTGTTGGCATCGAAAATACCAAAGCCGATGCCGAACAACAATCCTGCACCTATTACGCTAATGAAACCGTGTCCGAAACCTAACAATAACAGTGCGGGGATAGTCATCCCCAGTCCGATTGCCCCTGTGTAGACACGTCCGCGGATATTCTTCAGCACCCATCTATCCGACAAGAATCCTCCCAATATTACTCCGACAAATGAAGATAGAGCAATGGTAATCGTAGATATTGGTCCTGCCTGTGACATCGGAATATCCAGATTCTCCGCAAATAGCGTTGGCAACCAGTTCTTTGTAGCCCACCCCGGTAAACTTGGAGCCGCAAAATAAAATAATATCACCCAAAAAGAAATATTTGAAAATAACAGTAACAGCCCTTTTCCAATTGAATTCCCCTTGCTAATGCCATTAGCAACAACCTTTTCTATTTTCATTCGGACAGGATTCTCATGCAGGAAAAAGATAAGAACCACAGAATAAGCAATACCTACAATGCCAAACCAGTGAAAAGTGCTCTGCCAGGAAAATGCAGCGGCTGCCGTAGCTCCAAACCCACCGATTGCCTGACCGACATACAGTCCGGTCATGTGAACTCCAATTGCCAATGAGCGTGATTTGTCCCGATGCCAATCCGCTATCAAGGACAGAGCGGAAGGAATATACAATGCTTCACTAATCCCCATCACTGCACGCAAACCATATAATTGCTCAAACGTCGTGGCATATCCCATCAGGAATGTTACAGCCGACCAAACAAACAAGCTTCCGACGATTAACCATTTACGACTAAGCCTGTCTGCAATAATTCCGGCAACCGGGCTCATAAAGCCGTAAATCCAAAGAAAGACTGCCATTAATGCACCGAAAGCTTCTGCCTTCGTCAGTTCTACAATATCTATTTTCATTGCTTCCTGCATTGTAGAAAGCATTTGTCTATCCATGTAGTTGAGCAACGCTACTACCCAAAGCAACGCAACCACTACCCATGGATAAATATTTTTATTTTTCATGGTAGTTGTATTTAAAAGATTTTTGAGACTGTTTACTTAGACTTTTACTTTAGCTATCAGTTTGCGTATCCAGCCTTTACCGATAGCCGGAGCATGGGGGTCCTCCGGATATACAATGACGAATTGTCCGGGCAAGAGATTGATGAAAGTAGTAGGAACGTCACCATATAGGGCACAATCACTCTTTTTATCATAAGCTTGCCTTTCCACTTTTAATTCTTCCAAGGCTTTCCAGCCAATGGTTTCTTTGCCTTCAAGCAATATGTGCACATCAATATAATCGTGATGCAGTTCTAATAAACGCTTTCCTTCAGGAATACATTCGGGATAGATATTATTGACAATCAGATTATCACCATCCAGTCTGATAGTTCCCAGTTCCTCGTGCAACAGATCGTGCGATTTCACATAATCGAAAAGCTGTTTGAACAACGGGTGAAGTTTCTCCACCCGTTGGCTATTTTGTAAATTGGATACAATCATCTTATTTCTTTTTTTATTTCAGACATTATTTCCTCACAAAGCATATATCCTTTTGTCATCATGCGAGGGATATGAAAAGGTCCTTTAAATAAATTTCCTTTTGCCGGCTGGGCGACTGTTCCATCCCGATGGAGATAGCCATACCACTCTCCGTATTCTTTGTCCGGGAAATGTGTATATGTCCACTCGCTGATTTGTTGATGCATCTTCAGGTATTTCTCTTCTTTCGTCATCAGATAGGCATACAGGGTAGCGATAATTGCTTCTGTTTGCGACCACCAGAATTTCATATCCTGCGCATAGTCCTGCGAAGGAAGATTCCTGCAATCTTTGAAATTGATAATACCGCCGAATTCTTTATCCCAGCCCCACTCCCATGACCAGTCCAGAATCTTCAGCCCCAGTTCTTTTATGTTTTGATCCCTTCCCCGGAGCTTGGATTCTTCCAGCAAAAACCAAGCTGTTTCGATACAATGCCCCGGATTGATGGTACGCCCCATATTGGAGTCTATAAATTCTCCGTTCGGTCCTACGGTTTCCAATAATGCCTTGAACTCCGGATGTAGGAAATCTTTTTCCAGACAGCTAATGGACTCGTCAATCTGCCGTGTCAGACATTCGTCTTGAATAGCTTCCCTGATTCGGGAAGCTACGTTTATCAATATCATGGTGATGGAATGTCCTTTCATGGGGAGCGTATCTGTATATTTGGGAGCAAGCAGTCCGGGAGTTTGCAGGAAATATTGCATACGTTTGAACAGTTCGAGTGCCTTCACCGCATACGTCTTATCCCCCGACGCTATCGAATATTCGGACATCGCTATGGCTGCAAATGACTCGGAGAAAATATAACGGCGCTTACGTAAAGGGCGACCGTCCGCTGTCACTTCAAAATACATACGCCCATCCGAATCAAAGCAATACTTCTCTATAAAGTCTAGTGTGCTTTTTGCGGCTTGCAACCATGCCGGATTCTTTTCTATATGATTATAGGCATAGGAACAAGTAAATGCAAAACGCCCCTGAAACCAAACGGATTTTGTACTATCCATTAATGCACCGTCGCGATCTACACAAGTATATATACCACCATTCACTCTATCCAGTCCATACTTTATCCAAAAGGGCATGATATTATTCTGCATATCATCCTTATAGGTATTAGCCCATTGTTGTATATAGTCAGTAATATTCTTCATACGTCCTCCTGTTAGAATTTATTGCAACGTTCGAAGAAACGGATTTCTTCCAGTTCCGCTTTCATTTGTTTTTCTTCGTCAGCGGTCATGTTTTGGAAAGGAGTACGGTTGCCGCCCAAATCAAGTCCGATAAGCTTCATGATACGTTTGCCACCAACAATATTCCCACGGAAATGGCAGATTACGTTAATCACTTCCTGAGAGAAGTTTTGCAATTCACGGGCTTGCTCCAATTCACCGGCTTTCCAGGCATCAATGATACCTACCAGGTTTATACCGTTATAGTTGGTCGTTCCGCCGATTCCGCCTTGCGCCCCTCCCATTGCGAGACAAGGAAGAATGGTTTCATCCTGCCCGTGAAGCATATCGAACTTGCCGTCTTTATACAAACGACATTGATTGTATTCATACAGGCTTTCGAAGGTATATTTGATTCCCGTAAAATTGGGAATACGGTTTTCAACAGCTTTCAGGAAAGCAAGCATCGATAAGAATGCTCCATTGAATGCAGGAATGTGATAATAATAGAAGGGCAGCTTCGGTGCTCCGGCAGCGATTTCTTCGCAGTACTTTACCAATTCTTCTATTCGTCCTATTTTCGGGAAAGGAGGTGCCATTGCACCAATTCCCCAAGCTCCGATTTTCTGGGCATGTTCCGCCAGCATCCGGCTTGACTTTACGCAGCAACTCCCCACGTGTACAATAACCTTAAAACCATCCGGTGCAACTTCCATCCAACGTTCTGCCAACTTCATTCGTTCTTCATCAGTCAACATATACCCTTCTCCAGAAGAACCGTTGATGAAAACACCTTTCAAGCCATTTTTTACAAGTAGCTTTGCATAGGCTTCGATTGGTTCATAATTTACTTCTCCATTTTCATAAAACGGAGTAAAAGGAGCATTGATTAATCCTATAATCTTTTCCATAATACAGTTTCTTTTTTTAAGTTTAATATATTTAGTTATTTTTCAATTTATCCATGGGGGTATCTATACCCTCGTCTGATAGTCCCGGTCCTCCACCGCCGGTATATCCACCACTTTCGCCTGTTTGCCATGCCGAAATCCAAAATGCATAGATATCCGCCTGATTCAGATAAAACTTCAACCGGACTGTTTTCCCCACCAGTGATGTTACGCCTGGATGTTTTTCCCATGAAATCATCTGTTTCGTTTTATCCGATTTTTTCATTGATATGCAGTCTTTCTTTGTAAATCCTTCCATTGGCTGACCGTTATCATCCAACACTTCTACCGCTAAAGTTCCCTTCACATCTGCATTTACAAACAAATAGTTTCCATTTGCCGGAATCTGAGTTTTTATTTCTATATATCCTTCTTTTCTTCCTGCCCGCATCGAAACAAAACCATCACGACGAAGCATCGCAAGTCCTGTGGCAAAATTGGAATCATGTTTCGGCTTGCTGTTATAGCGTCCACTGACATAAAAATAAAGAGAGTCTCCGACTATCAGAGGGCTACCCGCAGTAGACTGTACATTGCCTGCATTCCATGCATGAAAGTCCTCACTGACAGGAAGAAATGGTTTCTTGTTTTCCCGGTTCCAATGAAAACCGTCTTTGCTCCAACCTATCAGGACTTCATTCCTTTTTTGAATGTTCAGACTGTCACAAACATTGTTCTCCGGTCCCTGCCAAACGGTGAAGTAGCCTAATATACAGCCCTCATACGGCATTGCTTCATGATTGTATATCTGTGGACGCAGTTCGGGAAATTGAGGATGACGCGGATCGTCGTCATCGGCATTAAACCAATAACGGATAAACTTATCACTCTTGTTGTCATATATCCTATGTGCCAGGCTAACCAGCATTTCCGGATCTTCATGTTCCAAATAATTGCGTGAACGCCTATACACTCCATTTATGGTTTTCAATGACAGGACATATTTCTTGCGAAACGGGTCGTAATAAGCCGCACAACGGTCGTACAATTCTCCCGAAAGAGCTTTCGGCTCACTCCAATGGATTCCGTCAGAAGAATATTTGAGTTTCATGCTGACTGTGAAGCGATTATTAAATTCTACAACAAACATTTTATAACGCTTCGTCCGGTCTTTCTCAAATTTATCAAGCAACACGGAAACGCAATCATGCTCTAATGTATCTACGATATTGGTTCCCGGAACAACGTCCAGCTCCGGTTTTATCCAGACTTTCCCGTCGAACGACTCTGCATAGCAAGTGACGAGCCCTAATAACTTCCCGCCACCGGCAGAATACCACATCTTGAATTTTTGCTCTTCCTCATCATACCATACGCCACCGCTAAAAGGGGCGGCATAAGGGTCACCATTTATATTCAACTCCCATTTTTTATCAGCCTTCAATACAGGATTGCCTGAATAATAGACGGGGGAATGATGTATTCGTTGCAGATTTGTTTTCTCAATGAATGTTGTATCCACAAAAAGGATACGTCCTGTTTGCCCGCATACCGAAACATTGCACATTAATAATAAGAAAACTGCCAATAAAGAATATTTCTTCATAATCGTCTACATTTTAAACTACTTACTTTTGCAAACCTGTCCGTTGCGGATTCTGGCCTTTCATCGGCCATGCAGAAGCTGCATAGGAAGTAGCTCCAGATGAGATACATACCATATCAGATGCACCTGCAACAGCTTCAATGCCGACATATAAATATCCTCTTGAATCCATTACCGGACTGGAAGTACATTTAACTCCTAATTCGGCGGATGCAAGCAAACTACCGTCTTGTTTCACTATATAATAGATGGCTTTGTCCGAAATGATGTGGATATATCCTCTGTTATCGATGATTGGCACGCAGTTGCTAACGTCCTCCGTTGTAGCATAATGCCATTTTAAAGAACCGTCCGAATTCAAAGCGAAAACACCTGCCGAAGCTTCACCGGCAACAGTATTTCCACCGTTGGCATAAAGCGTTCCATCCGTACCAATCACAACACCACCGTTAACAATGGCTCCCGGTGTCTTGTACACCCATTTTTCCGTTCCGTCAGGATTCAGAGCTATGATGGCGCCACCTGATGTCAGTTCGGCTACGGTATAAATAGTTCCGTCCGTTCCTACTGTGTACGAGTTTCCTTTCAATGCTGTACCACCCAAATCTTTCTGATAGACAAACTTTTGAGTACCGGTAGCAAAATCATAACCGAAATACCCCGTATTCTTGGAAGAGCCGAAATAGACAGTTCCGTCTTTGGACAGAGACATACCGGACAACACTTCTACATCTAAAGCTATTTCTTTAACTACATCACCGGCAGGACTTAATACGATTAGTTTCTTTCCTCTATGTCCGAAGTAGATATTACCAGATGCGTCAATAGCCGGAGTTACAGCATATAAATTAGAATCGGCAGCTTTGTATGCCCATTTTCTACTACCATTGCTTCCTATGGCAAATAAGAATAAAGCACGGGGATGTTCAGTGGTAGCCGGCTTCAAATCGCGGACCACAATATACACATCTCCATTCGGTCCTACTGCCGGACTTGCATATACCATGCTTGCCCCACCACCCGGATTCAGTTCATTCATGTTGGCGGTTACGTCAAATGCCCATTTTTGTATCCCATTTTCCGTATCATAAGCATAAAGTTTCACGTCAAATGCTCCTGTGGAAGTCTGGTCGGTAATCATATAAACCGTTTTACCGTCAGCCGACAATGCGGGTGAGACTGTACTTTCAATAGGTCCGCCCATTTCTTTCTGCCACATTACATTGATTGCTTTAGCCGGGTCTAAGATGGTAAGGTCCTTCTTAGCTGTGGCGCTCAAGCCGTTATCATCAGTCACCGTCAGTTTAATGGTAAATGTACCGTCCGACGGATAAACGAAAGTTGGATTCTGTTCCGTCGAGACGGATTTTTTTGCATCGCCAAACTCCCATAACCATGCTACTATCCGGCTTCCTTCATCGGGTATGGAAGCATCTTTAAAAACAGCAGTCTGTCCCAGTTCATACATATTCTCACCAATGGTGAAGTCTGCCTTTGCCGCAGTGTGATAATATACTTTATCCTCTTCGCAAGAAGAAAATGCAAGAATACAAATCAATGATAATAAATAAGCTAATCTGTTCATAGTATTCATTTTTTAATTGGTTTTATCTATTCCGGAAATATTCAACCCGGGACCTCCGCCAGCGGTGTATCCCATACTCTCTCCATTCGCAGAAGGAGAAATCCAAAAAGCAAATATTTCACCGTTATCAATATAGAATTTCACTTTCAGTTGTTTGTTCTTCAAAGAGGCTAATGAAGCGTTGCCTGTCCATTCTATCTTCGCTTTTACATTATCCCCTTTAAAGGCTTTGCACTCATCTTTTGAGAATCCTTCGATTACTTTATTATTGGGATCTAAAAGTTCCACTTTCATTTCTCCCGTGACATTGGCATTGACAAAGAAGTACGAACCGTCAAATTTCAGTAAGGAAGTTTGCAACTCTCCTGTTCCTTTCATAGATGCAAATCCATCGCGACGAAGCATGGCAAGCCCGGTAGTGGTAATCTCTTGAGTGCCTCTCAAACGACGACCGCTCAGATAGAAATAGAGTTTGTCACCTACTATTAACGGTGCTCCGGCTACGGATTGCAGGTTACCTTGATTCCATGCGTCCGAGGTGGTCGTATTTACGGCATGGAAAGGATTCATATCCTCACGGAACCAACTGTAACCGTCACGGCTATATCCTACCATAACTTGATTTCTCTTGATTACGTTGTCCGAAGCACAAACATCATTTTCCGGCCCTTGCCAAACGGAGAAGAATCCCAGCATAATGCTTTCATAAGGCGTGGCATCCTGATTATATATCGCAGGCGCTATATTCGGATAGTCTGTATGGTGTTGCTCATTAGCCCACGGACCAAACCAGAATGCACTCAATAATGCTTCCGCTTTCTTTGTTCCGGCTTCCGGATCGGTGTTTTCATTATAATCCCTCGCACGTACCAGCTTATTCGCATCCACCCGAACATTATGCCGCATACTATATACCCAAACGTTTCTGAAAGGATTTTTATATACTGTTGAACGGTCGGCAATCGGTTCCGATTGAACTGCGGCACGCCAGACTTTGCCGTCCGGGGAAGTCTTGTAATGGTATCTCCATTTCCCGGATTCACGGGCAACTAAAAACATCTTGTATCTTTTCGAAGCATTACTTTCCTGTTTATCCAGCCAAATAACAGACGCGTCACGTTCTGAGTTATAGTCAACGATATTTGTTCCGGCTACAACGGAAAGAGTGGGTTTTGTCCAGTGAATACCGTCCGTTGATTCCGCATAACAAGTCACTCCTGCTCCGCTAGTTGCATAGGAGCCACCACCTGCCATGTACCACATTTTGTATTTTCCTTCCTTTTCGTCATACCATACCCCGTCGCTGAAAGGAGCGGCGAATGCCGCACCTTTTGTTCCAGTTTTCTCCCAATCCTGTTCTGGTGTCAGTATCGGATTGCCTGAATAATATTCAGGATAATAGAACGTACGTTTCAGATTAGTGGATTCTATCAGGAAATTGTCTACAAATAACTGGCGTCCTACCGAGATATTAATAACAGAAGGTTTATCCGACAGATAAAAAGGTGACATTCCTTTTTCCAGTTCAGACGAAGATGAACGTACCGGCGGCCACTGTTCGGGCAGACGAATACCATTGTACAATAGCCGTGAATCTACCGGCTCTTCGCAAGGGGGAGCCACTACCGGGGGATTATTATCTCCATCCGGAGTATCATCACTGCCACCGCAAGCTATCAGCATACAAGGCAGGAAAAATAGTAATGTATAAAATAAACGTTTCATAGTCATTTATCTTTTATTTGTTTGCAGGAACATCTATGCCACAGGTTGACAGTCCCGGTCCGCCGCCGCTTGTATATCCACGGCTTTCGCCCGTTTGCCACGGAGAAATCCAAAATGCATATATATCAGCGTTATCCAGGTAGAACTTCAAACGGACAGCCTTCCCGATAAGTGATGCTATATTCTGGTGTTTCTTCCATGTAACCAACAATTTTGTTTTATCTGTTTTCTTCATCGGTACACAGTCTTTCCGTGTGAATCCTTCTAATGGCTTTCCATTTTCATCCAGAATTTCTACAGCCAAGCTACCTTTTACATCTGCATTGATAAAAAGATGTTTGCCGTCAAAACGAACCTTCTCTGTCAGCAGATAGCCGTCCTTATCTCCATGCATGGAGACAAAACCATCTCTGCGCAAAGTAGCCAGTCCGGTAGATGTATAGCTATCCCACATAATCTTGTTCCTTTGGCGTCCGCTAGAATAGAAATAAAGTGAATCTCCTACTATCAAAGGCACTCCATTGATAGACTGCATATTTCCCCAGTTCCATGCTCCTTCCGTCTCATTCACTGCCATGAAAGGCTTGAAAGAAGGACGATAGAAATGGAAGCCGTCACGGCTATACCCTAGAAAGATTTCATTCTTTTTCTGAATACCTAGTTTGGCACAAACTCCATTTTCCGGTCCCTGCCATACACTGTACAATCCTAACATAATGCTTTCATAAGCAATGGCATCAAAATTGTAAATACCCGGTTCTACTTCCGGAAACTCCGGATGACGCGGCTCTTTATCGCTCGGAGTAAACCAGTAGACCATATTCTTATCAGGTACTCCTTTTCGGATACGATGTGCGAAACTTACTGCCATTTCCGGGTCTTTATTTTCCAAATAACTGCGTGAGCGGGAAGAAACTGTTGTCCCGTAACGCATACTCAATGCCCACACATCACGGAACGGATTGTAGAATGCGGATGAACGGTCGTATAAATCACCGGACTGGGCGACTCCCTCTCCCCAATGAATCCCGTCCGATGAGTATTTCAAAATAAATTGCCATCTGCGGTCGGTGGGGCGGCGTTCGACATTGAACATCTTGTACCGTTTGGACGGGTCTTTCTCCTGTTTGTCCAGCCAAATAGTAGCTGCGTCACGATTGCAGGTATCTACAATATTGGTTTGGTTCCAAATATCCAGTACAGGTTTTGTCCAGTACTTGCCGTCTTCCGATTCGGCATATCCGGTATAAAAGGTCTGATTGTCTCCTTTGTGAAGAACACCTGCACCTGCCAAGTACCACATTTTGAACTTCCCGTCTTTTTCGTCATACCAGATCCCATCACTGAAGGGTGCAGCGTAGAGTCCGCCTTCGGTTGTCTTTTCCCATTCCTTATCAGGTCCGAGTACCGGATTCCTTTCGTAGAACCGGGGAGTATGAATCACTCTATTCAAATTAGTTTCTGCAATCAGAAAAGAATCAACAAATAGTTGCCGTCCTACATTTACAGGAATTACTCCCGGCTTTTGTTCAAGATAGGGTATCGGCATATCTTGTGCTTTTTGTGGTTCCGCATAGCGGGGTGGCCATTGTTCAGGCAGGTGTATGCCATTGTAAAGTACTTCTGTTTGGGCAATAGCAAGCCCCGGTACTACCAAACTGAACAGTAGTACCGCCATATTTTTCAAATTTATCATGTTAATTCTTTCTTAGTTAATATCCCGGATTATTTTCTGTGATATAAGGGTTAGAATTCACTTCATTGATAGGAATCGGCAACCATTCGTGCTTATTGGTGACGAATCCTTTAAAGTCATCTGCCGATATGAACTTCTTGAAGTTAGGATCGGATTCCTGCAACTCTGTAAAACGGCTGGCTAGCTTGCCCCAACGGAGCAAATCATAGAAACGATGCCCTTCCAAAGCAAATTCCAGGATTCTTTCATTCTGAATATCAGCCATGGTTACGGAAGGGAGTTCGCTCATGTTGGCACGTCCGCGTACTTTATTTACTGCCTGCAAGGGAGTCATATTTGATGCTGGTGTGCCACCGCTGACAACAGATTCTGCATACATCATCAACACATCGGCATAGCGGATATACCGCCAGTTCACCCCATGGGCACGGGGTTGATTATATACATACTCCTTGACGCCCGCACCTACACCGACCAATTTAGGAGTCCCGTCTGCTTCCGTTTGTGTAGGCATGGAACAATCAATCCCTTTTCTGATACCTGCTTTGAATGAATGTGCCAAAGGATTGGACACGGTAGCAAATCCTTCTTTTCCATTCTTTGCAGGATAAAGTTCTTCCCATTTATAACCGCCGGGACCTTCCAGACGTACCGGATTGCCGCCTGCATCATTTCTCAAATGAATGCTCGCATCCAAATCATTGAATATCATTGTGGAGAACATTCGGATATCCGTATAGCCGTCCTTGTCTACCGAATTCACAAATGCGTTATAAAGCCAGTTATGTACTACGCCTTCATAACCTACTCCCGCTCCCGGCAACATCAGTCCACGTGAATCGAACGCCAAACCGGAAGTGGCAAGCCCCGGATTGAATCCTGCATTATCGACATCGCCTAGGAATTGAAATTCAAGAATTGATTCTTCGTTATTTTCATGAGCGACATCAAAATTATCGGCATAATTTTTAGTCAGGTCATAAGTTCCGTACTTTCCGTCTATAACATCACCAAATTCTTTGGCAGCTTCACTGTAAAATGTAGTCTTGTCTTCACCATAATATTGCTCGATTCCACTACGGTATAGGTAAGCTTTTCCCAATAAGGCGGCTGCGGAAGCTTTTGTCACACGACCGGCATTCTTGCTGTCCCAATATCCCTTCACGGGCAACAGTTCTTTCGCATGTGCCAGGTCTTCTTGAATAAAATTCCATACGGCAGCAGGTTTTTCCAAAGGACGGACATAGTCATCGCCATTGCGTGGCATCTGTCTGATGGGAGATATATTCCGGAAATTAATCAATAGGTAATAATGCGCAAATGCCCTCCAGAAATAAGCTTCCCCCATGTATGCGTTCCGCAGTTCCTCATTACCGCTGAAATCAACAGACGGGGCGGTTTCAATAATGTAGGATGCTTGAGAAGCAGTGGTGTACATCAATGTATAAGGTTGCTCGATAGTGTAATAACTGGCATTTAAGTCGGCACCAAACATGCCCGGTTTGCCATAATCCGAATTGGACGATGCCTCGTCGGAGCGGATTATCGTTGTTTTAGAGCCGGAAGCTCCCAGGCAGCGTTGCGTAGACATATATCCGTACATGGTCATCACTGCGTCATTAACAGCGGACGGACTGGTGAAATAAGCTCCCATACTCGGCTGGTTCGGATTAATTGCCAGGTCATCAAAGATACCGTTGCATCCATGTAATATCAAGCCGCCCGCCAAGATAAATGCGGCATATACTTTCTTATAGTTTTTCATATTAATCATATTTTTAGTTATCAGAATGAAGCGTTAAAACCAAAAGTGAATGTCCGGGCATTAGGATATGAACTGATGTCAATGCCACGTGAGAACAATACATTTGAACTAACTTCCGGGTCATAACCGGAGTATTGGGTCAACGTAAACAGATTTTGTACGCCTGCATAAACACGCAGTTTATTGAACCGGATTGCTTCCAACCACTTTTTAGGCAGTGAATAGCCTAACTGAAGGTTTTTCAGACGTAAATAGGAACCGTCTTCAATATAAAATTCACTCGGCAAGGAGTTTCCGCCACTAGTGTTTTGGGTTTTCATAATAGGGATTCCTGTATTCCTATTTGTTTTCGTCCATCCATTCATAGCCTCTTTGACTACATTATTGGAATAATCAAAATAATAGGTGTACTTTTTCTGATTGAATATATCATTTCCCTGCACTCCCTGAAAGAAGACAGTCAAATCAAAGTCTTTGTATTCCATGTTGATGTTCAAACCGTATGTGAAGTCAGGGATAGGGCTACCCAGAATAACTTTATCATTTGCATTGACTACTCCATTCTTGTCCGTATCCGCAAATATGAAATTTCCTTCCGCATCAAAACCGTCAATCTTATAGCCATAGAATGAACCGATAGCTTCTCCTGGCATGGTAATGGAAGCTGCATCATTAAAATAGCTGGACATTGCTCCGGAAGTAATCGGCTGCACGTTTTCTCCCAATGATAATACTTTATTCTTCAACGTTGCGATATTGAATGTTGCATCTATATGGAAGTCTTTCGTCAATTGTTTCCTGTAATTCATCATAAACTCCCATCCTGTGTTTTTTACGGAAGCTGTATTAACGTAGGGTTTTTCACGTGAACTGTTGATTTCAAAGATTTGCCCGGAAGACAGGTTCAAGTCTATCTGTGCCAACAAATCTACGTTCTTTTTCACGAAATAGTCTAATGACAAGGTCAAGTCGTTGTTGAAGAAGCCCAGTTCGATACCAATATCTGTGGTTTTGGCAGTTTCCCATTTCAAGTCTTTCGATTTCAGATAGGCTGCGCGTCCTGTCACATAACGTTCACCGCCTACTGTGTAAGGAATAGGTCCATAAGCTATCGCGTCAAAATTATAAGGATTGAGGAAGTTGGCACCCAACTCACCGTAGCTAGCTCTGATCTTCAATTTGCTCATTACAGGATTTTGGAACCATTTTTCCTGGTGCACATTCCATCCGGCAGAGACAGAGGGGAAGTAACCTACTCTATTGTCTTTATGGAATTTGGAAGATTCATCCCGGCGGATACTCAAGGATAGCAGATATTTATTATCATAATCGTAGTTCACACGGGCGAAGAAAGAGAGCAATGCTGCATTACTGTCGCCTGCCGAAATCTTACCATCTTCATTTTGGAATCCGGTAATATCCGTTCCTCCCAAATCGTTAATGGTAGAGTTGGTCATGTAACGATAGTATTCTCTCATCCAGCTTGTTCCTAATAAAGCGTCTATTGAGTGACGGTTGAATGTTTTGTTGTAAGTCAGCAAGTTATCAATCGTATAAGTGAACTCTTCACCTCTTGTTTCCGATACACTGTTACGTGTGTTGCCATAATCTTTATCGGGAGTTCCATCCGAGTTCCACTTTGTATAGAACTCGGGGGTATGGGTGTAATTATGCTTATTGCTATAATTTCCACTTAACGATAATTTGTATTTTAAGCCGCCCCAAATATCCAGTTGGGCATTTAAAGAGCCGATTAAATCCGTCACTTTATTAAACTGGTCTGTATAATGTAACGGGGCTATCTTATTCTGCGCCTTGCCATCTTCGGGGTTGATGTAATAATCAGGGCCACCAGAGGTAAACCGTCCTTGTTCATCATAAATAGGTAACGTTGGTAAAGCTATGTTGAAAGCTGTTGTAGGAGTTTTATCCTTATGCGTCAGTCCGAGAGTTTCGGAAAATGAGAAACGTCCTTTTTTATAAGAGGTATTCAGGCGGAAGTTATAACGTTTATAATCCGAATAAATCGTCATACCGGTTTGGTCAAGATAACCAAGGCTTGTGCTGAAAGTAGAGTTGTCCCCACCCCCTGCGATACTGGCATTCAGATTCCATACCGGAGCAAACTGTATCCATTCTTCTGACCAGTCGGTATTCAGGTTCGGATTGGTGGGATTGTCATTCTCCGGTGCATGAGGCAAGCCACTGTTATCTGCCACCATATTGGCAAACTCTCTCCATTCCGATGCATTGAGGAACTCCGGAATATTAGTCGTTTTCTGGAAAGCGAACGAACCGTCTATCTGAATGACGGGCTTACCGGACTTTCCTTTCTTGGTAGTAATCAAAACGACCCCATTGGCGGCACGTGAACCGTAGATAGCGGCTGCCGCACCGTCTTTCAGTACTTCGATAGATTCAATATCATTGGGATTCAATGAGCTTAATCCGGCATTACTGAATGCTCCATCAATGACATACAGAGGTTCGGTAGCGCCAAAAGAAGCGGCACCGCGAATCACGATGTTTACATCTGCCCCAGCAACACCAGCTTGCTGCACGATGTCTACACCCGGTGTACGCCCCTGTAAGCTTGAAGCAACATTAGATGATACCTGTTTGCTGATTTCCTGAGAAGAGATGGAAGCAACGGCACCTGTCAGGCTTGATTTCTTCTGCACGCCGTAACCAACTACTACGACTTCATCCAGTACTTCGGTGTCGTCCTGCAATTGGATAGAATATGAGTTCTTATTCCCAACCTTTACTTCCTGTGTTTTATAACCAATATAACTGACAGCCAGAAGAGCGTCTGCCGGAGCATCCAATGTAAAGTTACCATCTACATCTGTCACAGTACCTGTCCCCGCTCCTTTCACCAATACACTGGCACCAATTACTGGTTCGCCTTTGATATCCGTCACGGTTCCCGTTATTTTCTTTGTTTTTTGGCTCCCTTGTGATGCTGCGGGAGCTTCTTTTGCTTTCAAATATATTTTCTTCTCTCCAATTTCATAAGCTACATTTGTACCCGCGAATAAATCATCCAATACTTTAGAAAGGTCTTTGTCTTTTGCCTGGACAGAAACAATCCGTTCGGGATTGACAATTGTACGGCTATACGCTACCGTAACTCCTGTCTGTTTAGTAATGAGCGAAAAGACTTTCTCCAACTTGACTTGTTGAAGATTCATTGTTATTTTCTGAGCCGACGCCGCAAGACTTACAGCAAAGCTCAATAACAATACAAGCAATACTCTGTTCTTCATACTTAGTTTGTTTAAAGTTATAAATAGGTTCTTAATCTCTTTGTATTTAGTGGACACACGAGATTAAGAAGCGGGTGAGGGAAAAAACGTTTTTTTCTGAAGTTTTTTTATTTCCAATAAATTTTCGTATGATAATGTATTAGTTTTCAGCAAGATATGGTTTGGATTTTATTTGTAGGAAAATGGGATATAAAAAGAAAAGTCCTTCCGGATTTTATTTTCAGAAGGACTTATAACAATAGATTCATGTTCTTGGCAATTCGCTAGAAACAGTCTTTTGGGATACCGTCACTATCCGGTCCACATAGTGACGCCATACTTACCGGATACCGTCACTATCACGCAAGGATAGCGTCACTATATTTTTTGTAATTTAGTAAAGTTCCTGATTCACCAATTCGTCAAAGAGCTTTGCATATTTCTCTGCGACTGCTTCCGCAAACTTCTTTCCTTTTTCTACGGAAGCTCCACGTGGATCGCCAACACCGGTATCTTTAGATACTTTCCCCCAGTTCCTGGGAATCCATGCTACTTTTTCATTCAAAGATTGTACGGCAAAAGTTTTATATTCTCCATTCCCTGCTTCTTCAAGATTGACCAGTTCGGGGTGATAGTGCATCATTACGGATGTCTCGACTTCATCTGCATGGTCACCCGGATTTTCAAAATAGTCCTTCACCTTTAACACGGTGTACCATTCACTCGATGCTATCAGGAAGTCAGGATAGTCTACCGACAAATCACGAATCATACTTTTAAAAGTATTGCCGCCATGCCCGTTGATAATAATCAATTTTCGGAAACCTTGAACATAAAGGGAAGAAACAATATCAGTCAGTATTGCTTTCTGTGTTTCATAACGCGTATGGATACAGAAGGGAAGTTCCCGTTGTCCCGGATTTTGTGAACCCATGCCGATAGGCGGCATAACCATACAGTTTACGCCATATTTCTGTTTAGCCATCAATGCAGCATCAACTGCTACATCATGGGAAAGAATACAATCTGTCATATATGGCAAATGCAGATTATGAGGTTCGGTAGCTCCCCACGGCAATATCACAATATCATATTTCCTGTCTTTTACTTTTCCATAACAAGATACGGATAAATCTACTTCTTTATTCATATACCCCATTTATTTCTAATGATTATATTATTTCATTTTTACTATCACTTCTTTCTTATCTTCATTATATTCAAACTTCACCGGAGCGATTTTCTCTAAATCCATTAATACTTTCTCTAATAATGTATTGTCCGAAGTCAATGTATAGACATACTTCAAAACGTTTTCATCTTCAACTTTAAACTCTACATTATACCAGCGGTTCAATATTTTAATGACTTCCGGCAACGGGGTATCTTTAAATACTATCACATTCTGTTTCCACATCGACAGGCGTTGCATATCGTTCATTTTGGAAATAGTACACTGCTGGTTATCTTTGTTGTACACTAATCTTTCGCCGGGTTGCACCGGGTATTTCTTTTCCGTAGGAAGGGTAAGATTAATATTTCCTTCATCCAGACATACTACTATATCCTTATTCTCCGGGTAATCCTGTACATTGAAAGAAGTTCCCAATACATGAATTGCCGGTCCACTTAAATTGACTATAAAAGGACGGTTCTTATTTTTGGCTACTACGAAATAGGCTTCTCCTTCAAGATAAACTTCCCGGGTGTTCAAAGCAAACTTCTTCGGGTATCTTAGTTTCGAATCAGAATTGATATATACTTTTGTTCCGTCCTGAAACATGATTTGTATGCGTTCGCCTTTATCCACCACTACTTCTTCGTATTCGGAAGTGCCGAACAGGTCGACTTTTGAATTCAGTTGCATATAAAGTCCGACAATTAAGACAACAGGTATCAATACGGCTGCAACTCGGAAACAGACACGCTTCAACTTCTTGATGCGAATGTTCTTCCGTATCTGTTCTAATATTTTCTTTGAAGGAATATCATGGTCTACATACAAGTCTGCAAACTCATTTTTTATCAGTTCGGAATCCTGTGTCATAGCAGCTTCAAGATAGTCGCTACCTTCTTCCGTAGCAAACCACTCTGCCACATATTTTGCATCTTCCGGGCTGGCAATTCCTGCCAAGACTTCTTCTATTTGTTTATCAGTAGGTCTATTCATTTTTATCACTTTATTAAATGGACACTCAAAAAAGTCATTAGTGTGGTAAATGCAACAATTATTAACATCTTACTTAGATGGATACGGAGAAGTTTCAACGCTTCCGAATAATGCGTCTTGATAGTATTTACGGATAGATTCATCCGTTCCGCAATTTCCTGATTTGTCAGTTCCTCTTGTACTTTCATCAAGCAAATATCCCGTTTTTGCGCAGGAAGCATATCCACAGCTTTATAAAAACTGGACATCAACTCTTTTTTCTCCAGTTTTTCTATCAGATTATCTTCGTAAGGCGAAGCGGATTGTGCCATCTCATAGTTCTTTGCAATCGCGCTGTTTTCATTACGAATCAAGTTCAAGACATGATTTTTTGTCATCGTAAAGAGATAGTTCTTTAGGCTGATTCCCACACGTAGTTCTGAACGAAATTCCCACAAACGGCTAAAGACATGTTGCACTACATCTTCTGCCATATCAGAACTCATTAAATAACGATAGGCTAATACATATAATAGTTTATGATACCTTTCATAGGCTTGGGTGAAAGCTCCTTCATCACCTTGTTCAATCAAGGCGAAGAGTTTCTCATCATCTGTATCAGTATATTGGTCAATCTTGTTTTTCATTCTTCGGATTTTGTTTACTTGTTTCCAAAAGAACTAAATGTTTCTCTCTTTATGAAAAGCAAATGTAGCAAATTCCTTAGAAAACCTAGAGGTATTTACGAAAAAAGTCCCCGATTAACAATTCCTCTTTTGAAATGAGGAACCGTTAATCAAGGACTACTCCACTAACTAATTAACAATGTATTATAAATGATAGGTAACAATTCTTTCTTCGGGTGAATCGATCCAGAGGCGCCATACTCCTTCCGACACTTTCTCCGGTGTTCCGATATTTGCTTTAGGTGGACGACGGCTTTTGATGGTCAGATAGCCTTTCCCTTCTGTTGCTTTCACTTTCATCGTTTTGCTGTTCATATAGACATGGATATTGCCATTTGGAGTGGGGACAGTGCCTTCCATCCATTTCAATCCTCCCAACACAGGAGCAATAGCAAACTCTTTATATCCTTCTTTTACAGGTTTCACTCCCAGATAATATTTGCCCAACAGGTAGATAGGACTCGCTCCCCAGGCATGGCACAAACTCTTTCCATAAGGACGGCCATACATGGCAAGATGTTGCGTTCCGGTTTCTTCCGGGTTATATTTTTCCCAGAAGGAGGTAGCACCTTCCTTTAACATTCCTCCCCAATAGGCTTTCATTTCTTTCATTACAGCATCCTGTTCGCCAAGAGCACAAAGTGCTTCCAGTTCGTAAAAACGCATATAGGGAGTTGTTATTTTCAGAATACTGTCATTTAGCAAAACAGACTGTTTGATGGCTTGTTGCTTATCTTCATTCAAATATTGAAAGAAGACAGAAAACATATTCGCATAACGGGTGACCGCATCACTTTGCTGACCGTTGACGCAGTTATGTACAAATGCCTGTTTCTCGTTATTCCAGAAGGCAGGTTCTAACTTTGCTTTCAAAGCAGCAGCCAGTTTCTCGTATTTCTGTTTGCCATTGGCATCTCCAACCAATTCTGCACACAAAGCCATCGTTTCCAGACTTCTACAAAATAAGATTTGTTCAAAAGAGAGTTCACCTTTCTTATCCAGATAGCCGTCTGCCCAGTCCACAAATACCCAGTCACCGGTCATACCTTCTACCATGCCATTCTTATTGGTACGTCCCAACACGTAATCCATCATTGTTTGCATACGTGGATACAGTTGGTTGACAAAATGGCGGTCGCCACTATACATATAATAGTCATATACACTAAGAAACCAATAGAAAGTATAGTCCATGATTGTATTACTGTGGCTGGTTACAGGATCCTTGCCACGAAGTAACCAAATTGTACGTTTGACGGACTCGTTATCAAAGAAAAGATAATAATTCATCAAATAACTTTGGATAGCATCGCCACTCCATACCCAACGGTCACGTTTGATACCGTCAATGAAGAATTCGCGGGTAGTGAGATGCATGGTGTATGCGCCAACTTCCCAAATACGATTCAGTTCTTCATCATTGCAACGGAAATTTCCACGGTATTCTTCAGGAAGATATTCATATTGCATGGAGACTTCTCCAATCTGTACACCCGGCTCGTGAGTTACATAGACATAGCGGAAAGCTTTGCTGTTCTCCAATGTATATTCGTTTTCAGAATTACTCAAGGGAGAAGTGCTGCGGATAGCAAGGTCGGTCACTTGTCCCGGTTCGAGCAAGAGTTTGTCCAATGTTTCGCAATATGCTTTATCTTTTGCTTCTTCCGGGCTTTCACCATAATAAATTTCTATTTTTCCTTTTCCGGAAAGATTCTTCAATGTGATAAATCCGAATGTTTCTTTTCCAAAATCATAAAGGATACCTCCTTCGGGCTGTTCTGTCTTCGTAGCAGGTTGCTGCGGTTCACGCATCAGACTGAATTGGGAAGGACGTTGGGTAGCTCCGTCAAAGTTCCAGCATCCGGCATCCATATAGATAGTGGCAGATGTGTCACTCGCTTTTCCGCTCTCGTCAATCCATTCTTTATCTTCGTAAGTTACACGCCAGGAAGAGTCTGAATTCACTGTTTTTCCCTTCACATAAATAGTGGGAGGAGTTGCCTGATTCCAGACTTTAATGTTCAGATTATGTTTTCCGGCCGGAAGCAACATGGTTTCCGGCATACCGAACTGGAGCTTTCCATCCAGTTTGACGTTGTACTTTCCTTCGGCAGCAATAAAAATTTCTTCCGGCTCGGAAAGATTCAGTTGCTTGCTGAATTCTACGACAACATAATGACTGTCCGTTTTCCAAAAAGGAGGGAAAAATGCACCTCGTTCCGTACGACGGTTATTCATTTGATTTCCCAGCCAGATTTCGTAGTCTCCCGGATACCATATCCAGGTCTGGGCAAACGTGCTGCTTGCCAAAGACAAGGCACTAAGTAATATCATATATTTCTTTTTCATTTTTCTTTCTATTACTAACAAACTGAATCGTAAGAAATAATTCGTTCCACAGTGGTTGACGTTTAGTTCCACATCTGTTTCCCTTTAGTTCTACAATTGTTTTCCTTTAGTTCCATATCTGTGGAACGAATCACGTATTACAGTTAAATGACTTGTCAATACCTACTGGATATTTAGTAAATCCTTATATCCTGCTTCCAGTCCCGCACGTTCACGAATAACACTATCCACCTTCGGACCATTGTTTTCCCATACATTTCCCGGACCATTGGCATTTTGCAGATACTTCTCTCCTTCTGTCCAATTATCACGTACAGTAATAAAGGAAGAACCTTCATCCGTATAAAGATAGAACCAGTGATTAGGGTCGTGTACATACCCCGGCTTATAAATACTATGCACGCAATTCTCCGTTACATAACTTTTCGGCTGCGAACCGAGTGTGTAAATACCTGCCACATCATACATGTGTTTCGCATAATGATGAATCAGATTGGCATGTACTCTGTTATTACGCATACAATTCACAGTTTGCGTCCATCCCCAACCAAGACTGATGCCACTATAAGGCACTTCACTGATTTCATTATGCTCGATATTGACGTCCCCTACATATCCCGCAGCAATGGCAAGGCATCCCCAATCTTCATTGCCTATTTCCGTGAAATAGCAATTATTGATTTGTTGCTGTGTGCATACTTCTCGACGGTCAGCAGGGTCGTATGGCAAATGCGTTTCATGGGCAGCCGGAGAAAAACTACCGACTAACAGACCATTTCCGGCAATATCGCGGAAGAGACAGCCACGAACAACACCACCTTGCACCGCTTCTTCATAATCCAATCCGGTTGAGCCTAAATGCTCGAATCGGCAACGTTCGAAATCAATCTGCCTTGCAGCAACCACACGAACAGCAGCTGCGGGACGTCCCAACCATCCTTGGTTATCCAACGGATGATTCAAGTAATCCCGTTGCATTTTCGGATCAATCCGGTAACCATCTGTCAGATACATACCTGCCTGAAGAGGTACATGTCCTTTTTCTGACGGACGCATCCATGTAGTATAGGAAAAAGTAATTTTCTCGAAACGAATATGACACACAGGACGATCCACAGTTCCTTCCACCCGTACTAATGTCTCAACAGCAGGTACGATCACTTTCGCCTCCTGCATCTTCTCTCCTTCCCGTGGATAATAATATATCTTACGGGCATCTATATCATGATACCATTCTCCGGGTACATCCTGCAATTCGCGGGCATTTGTCAGATAGAAAGCAGAATTATGTCCGTCTGTCGTCACCATCGGACGCGGCCAGGGATGCTCAAACTGAATCCGGCTTTCCGGTTGATGAAAACGTATTGCCGCGCTATCTCCCTGCACTTCAACTGAACGAATCCGAAGATTGGCAACACACCACATCTGATGTAATACCATCTCGGCATATTTAGCTTTCAAATTCCCTTTATTATCAATAAGTCTGCGAATGGAAACTGCAGGTACATAAAGAATTTCATTCTTCTCATCCACACTGCAAATGCGATTCATCTTTTCGAAATCTTCCACATCACGGGCACGAACTGCCTTTTTTCCATTCACCCACAACTGGCGGAAATCCAATGGACGTCCATTAAATACCGGTACATCTGCTACCCAAACTTTCCCTTGCTTCTTCCAGCCATTTATGCTGATTCCTCCACTCAATATCACTTTTTCATCGCCTACCGAGCGAATGATTGTGGGCGATTCTTTGGTTCCGCTATCTTCCGGACGGATAAAAAACGGTTCATAGAAAGCATACGTTCCACCTTCCATATAGATTGTGATTCCACCTTGAATACGGTTATCCTCTGTCCTGCGCCATTCTCGTGCTTGTCGTAAGGCAGAAGTCAGCGTGGCTTTAGGAGATTGACGAGTTCCGTCGTTGAAGTCACTACCCTTGGGAGAAATCCATATCTCACCGGCCAATAGCCAGTGACTGCACAAGATACATATAGCCGTTACAAATAACTTTTTCATGATTTTTTTCATTTCTGTATACTAAACAATCCGGACTATCTGGCAAGAGGCATCCATACAGTCATTTCTCCCTTTCCTCTGTTTCCCCAGGCATAATAAGGAATCAAGCGGATATTTACTGTCTTTTCAGCCTGAACAACCGGCCGGTAAAGCACTCCTTCCCACGAAGTTGCAGATGCCAGACGTGCCATTCCTTCAAGTGCAACAATCGGACTGCCTTCAATTGTGATTTTCTTCGGAGTTAGTTTTATATCAGCGGGAATCAATACGTTATCAATCTTTTCCCCGTTTGCAATATCCATACTTTCCAGACAGTAAACCAACGGCCCGCGCTTCACGACCACCTGATTACGAATCTCCTCTGCTAACGGATGGGCTTCGAGCAAACGGACAGGCATATCCATCACCAGCTCCACTACATCCCCCTTCTTCCATGTACGATTTACTTCCGCATACGAATTTGCCTTTGCATTGGTTTGCAGCGGCTGTCCATTCACCGTGAGCGTAGCCTTTTCGCACCATTCAGGAATACGCAAGAAGAGCGAGAAAGCACCCGCCTTACGAGGAACTCTATCCAACGTTACGCGTACCTTTCCTTCCCAGGGATAATCCGTCTCTTGTGTTAATGCCAGCTCTCCTTTGTCTTTCCAAGTCGTAGTCAGCGTATTTGCACCATACAAGTTACAGTAAATGCCTTCCGGACTCAATGTGTAGGCGTAATTCTGTGCCTGACACAATGTACGCAATGTATTCGGCGGGCAGCAGAAACAACTGATATATTCCGTCCGTTCTTTCGGCCAACGAAGCGTGTAAGGAAGATCGGCACTGATACGAAGCGGATTGGTATAGAAATATTTCTTTCCGTCCAGACTGATACCGCTCAATACACTATTATAAAGACAAGTCTCTACAAGGTCAGCATATTTCGCATCCCCTGTCACTTCCAGCATACGCCAGTTGAAAAGCATATTTCCGATATTGGCACATGTTTCATTGTGCGCTGTACTATTTGGCAACTGATAAGGACGTCCGTAGCTCTGATGTACCTTCTGAATACTATCCGGCTCATAGCAAGTCCCGTCCGGTGACGTTCCATCATAAAGAGCACCACAAGCTCCGGTCACGTACATCTTCCGGGTGACAATATCATTCCAGATACTAGTCAAATTTTTCATCAATTGCTGTTCGCCTGTCTCGGCATATACATCCGCTACTCCTGCATACAGATAATTTGCACGTACGGCATGCCCCATTGCACGATATTGGTCGCGGAAAGGAATACGATCCTGATTATCATCCGTTCCGTTTTCCACCATACCGCGAATATCAATCAGGTTCTTCGAAAGTTCCAGATAACGGGGATTTCCTGTGGCACGATACATTTCGACTACTCCCATATAATGTGAAGGGCAAATGGCATTACGAGCCAGTTCGGCAGAAGCCGTTTCGTAAAAGTGGCACAGAAAATCTGTTGCTTTTACGGCAGCATCAAAAAGAGTAGTCTTTCCGGTGGCACGACGATGCACAATACCCGCCATCATCAGGTGTCCCAGGTTATATGTCTCAAAGTTCAGCCGATTAGCAAAAGCTCCTTTTTCATTCTCGTCACCTACTTTCGTTCCGATGACCGTTTGTTTATGCTGATCCCCTAATGCATGAGAGTCAATACCTTTATTCAGTTCTTCGATAACAACAGGCGTATGTATATAACCATCTGCACGTTGGGCTTTTACGACACAAGTAATAAAGTTATCCATTAACTTATCCAGTTCCGGATCTTTATTGACAGCATAGACAGAAGCCACACCCTCCATCCATTTATACATATCTCCGTCATGGAACGGAGGTCCCCAATGTTCACCCTTACACACACCAGCGGCAATCTCAAAATTACGGAAACCGTGGGATATTTCTGGTGTGTTCCAGGTATTCCACATACTTTGCAGGGAAGTCCGGCTAAATACCTGAAAGCGATCTCCCCAGAATCCATCTGTCCAATGTACGGCACTGATTCCGGTATTCGCCATCTTCGCAAAACGGCTCTGACTCATATCCGTCAATCCATTGCTTTGCGCAAGTGCTCCCGTAACGGAGGCGGAAGCTAAAAGAAGTAACAGTTTTATCTGTTTCATTAATATGGATAATTTAAAATTTACACAATATCTTTATAAAAAGACGTGATTATCCGTATTTTGTACTCAATAAACCGAAAGCGAAGATTGCTAAGCAACCCTCGCTTTCAGTAAAAAAGATCTGTATTAATCTTTATTTCTTATTTATCAGGTGTATAATTCAACTCCGCCTTTCTCGCCTGCGAATGTTGAAATTGTCGTGCAACCTTATACTCATGTCCGTCTTTTAATAAATAACTCCCTGTCTGTTTAAACCAAAAACTGACATTCGCATCTATACATTGCTGCCGGATATCCAATACCCACTCGTAATCACATACCCGGACTTCTTTGCCTGACTCTCCTCCTGCCACTACCTGTTCCACCCACTCTCCCAGCTCACCTCTGAAATCAATCCGACTAAGAAGCGGCTCGCAGATAATGATTTTATGTTTAATAGGCATTTCTTTATAAATAGGTAAACGATAATCCACTCTATCTTGGTTCTCCATCGTGCAGCAGATGGTCACATTGTCATAGCCATCTCCCCAATCGGGAGGCAGACACTGTTGCAACCGGTCTATCCGCTTAGTGATAAAGAGGAAACGAAGATCCTGCCGTATCTGCATCATCTCCCACGCTTCGGCACGCCATTCATCCGCATCTTCAATGAGAAAATCTGAAGTAAAACAGGTATATACCAAATTCCCCGAAGGTATCTTATACGTACCATTCTTTTTACGCTGCAAGGGTAAATCGAACTTTTCTGTCTTTGTCACCACCGAACTGTCTTTTCCATATTTACCATCCGTCCGGTATACATAGCAATGTCGGCAGCCTTCACTTAATTTGTGACAGCCGTGCCATAGATTCCACATTGAAGCTTTTTCACCCATCTTTTTTTTTCTTCAAAAATATATTTAATATTACATATACATAACTATAAAAAGAGTGCACCTTATTCTTTATCAGAAAAAAGGTGCACCAAAACACAAACAAAACAAACAATAGAGCGACCTTCACAGGCAGCCGATCCACGAGGGATCTTTATCTTAATCTGCCCATCTTGACAAGGGCAACATTCACATTTTCAGATCATGTAATTCAGAGCATCACAGCAGAAATTTTCGCCCTCATGCTGCTTATATGTCAGACACAAATATTATTATACAATTTGCTCTATTAAACCCGATGTCACTTTACAAAGATAACACTATTCTATGTATTTCTATGAAAATGCCCAAAAAGAATTATTCTTTTTCTCATTCCAAACTTTAGCTATAAGCCATAACATACAAGCTGAATGTCTAATATCCATCATTTCACATATCGCTCCAGCCCTTCCTGCAGGAACTCTATATATTTTGGAATATCTTCATTGTATGCATAAGATTTATTCAACGGATTACCGTCATTATCCAGCAATACATAAAAAGGTTGGGCATTTGCTCCAAACTTCACCCGTTGCAGATAGCTCCATTTATCGCCTACTGTTCGTAAAGTGCGTTCCGTTCCATTCTCTACAACATTTATAGGCTCATTCAATGGAGTTTTATCATCCACATACAAAGAGATAAGTACATACTTATCATTGATGATACCACCCACTTTACTATCTGTCCACACAGCCGCCTCCATCTTACGACAATTCACACAACCATATCCGGTAAAGTCGACCATCACAGGCATTCCCTGTTGCCGTGCATACTCCATCCCAATATCATAGTCCTTAAATTTGGGGTGAACCTCATTCGAATATAAATTAAAGTCCTGTGTCATCACAGGAGGAGCAAACGCACTGACAGCCTTCAAAGGTGCTCCCCAAAGTCCGGGGATCATATACACAGCAAACGCTAAAGAGACAAGTGCAAGAAAGAAGCGGGCTACGCCTACCCTGTTTTCATCACCGTCATGCGGAAACTTGATCTTTCCTAACAAATATATCCCCATCAGTCCGAAAATCACAATCCATAATGCAAGGAAGGTTTCTCTGTCTAGAATCCTCCAGCCATAAGCTAAATCCGCAACCGACAAGAATTTCAAAGCAAAAGCCAGTTCCAGAAAGCCCAATGTCACTTTAATTACATTCATCCACCCTCCTGACTTAGGCATTGATTTCAGCCACGAAGGAAAAAGAGCAAACAGTGTGAATGGTAAAGCCAAAGCGATGGCAAAGCCTAACATTCCAATAGCAGGAGCAATCACACTACCAGTTGTAGAAACCTGTACGAGCAGAAAGCCGATAATCGGCCCTGTACAAGAGAAAGACACCAGAGATAACGTAAATGCCATCAGAAAAATACTTAGCAGGCCACTCGTCGCTTCCGCTTTGCTGTCCACAGCATTACTCCATTTAGAAGGCAAAGTAAGTTCAAATGCCCCGAAGAAAGAAGCTGCAAAAACAACCAGCATCAGGAAGAAAAGAATATTGAATACGGCATTCGTTGATAAAGCGTTCAATGCACTAGCACCAAATATTAAAGTAATTGCTAATCCCAGTGTTACATAAATCACCACAATCGAAGCACCATAAGTCCATGCATCCCGAATCCCTTTCTTCTTATCTTTGTTTCTTTTCAGGAAAAAACTCACAGTCATAGGAATAATCGGCCATACGCAGGGAGTGAACAAAGCCAATAATCCGCCAAGAAATCCAGTGACAAAGACATACAACCAAGATTTATCCTCTTGAGAATGTTCTTCCCCCAACTCTTGCAGTTCATTAATAACCGGCTTCCAAAGATCACTTTCCGATTGCTTCTCTAGCACATTTGCCGGCCTCTCTTCCTCTTCTTTTGCAACTGCTATATCTGCTTCTGCTTTTTTCCCATATTGAAAAGGAATTTGAGTCGGAGGTAAACAGCTCTCATCATTACAAGCCCCAAACTCCAGAAACCCCTCTATAAAATAATCATTTCCTGTAAATTTCACTTTTTGGATAAACTGTACCGTATCTTCAAAATAACGAACGTTCATCTCGAACATCTTATCATAGATGCTGATTTCTTTTCCAACAGGTTGTAATTTACCCACTGTTTCTACATGACTACTCGCATTGATGTTGAAAGTAGCGGAAATAGGCCCATCATCCCCTAGCCCGGTCGAATACACATGCCATCCTTTCTCTATCGAAGCAGTAAAAACGATTTCCGCTTCCGTTTCAGATGTCATTTTTAACTCATTTTTGAACTTTACAGGTTCTTTGATTTGTGCTTGTATATTTCCGATTGTATACCAACCCAATAATAAAAATAAAATAATTCTCATTTTTCTAAGTTCTAAATTATAATCTATTATACAACAAATTTATTTCACTGTTTATATTCTATTGTGCTCGTCGGTCTCTTATATCTTTCAGCATCTCTATATATTCTGGAGAAGGATTCTTATTAGAGGTATCTGCATTTGATGGCGGGGGTATCACTTTGATGAATAAGAAGATGCAGAATATTACCCAAATAAGATTTATTGCTAAAAAAATCCAAACTAGCTTCATACGTTGTCGTTGTTTTTCTTTAGTTTCATTACGATATTTATCAGCAATAGACAAATATTGTCCATCGCTAATAAATAATCTATGAGCAACAAAAGTGAATATAACAGCCAAAAGTATACCTAACTCTTCATTGTTTGGTACTTCCAATGAATGTAATACTCCAACTATTGGGCCAACAAAAACAAAAGTAAACAATGAGGTCGGTAGTAATAACCCTGCTACTTCTGGCGACCGCTTTTCTCCCCACAATCTAAGCTGCCATATATATGTTCGATAAAACAGATATTCATATATCTCATATATTTGTTTAAGTATATTCATTCTCAATATATTTTTTTATATGGTTCAACATAAGTATTATCAGATGAACAGAAAGTCGGTTCTGTTATCGGACAAAATATAAATCCATGAGGAGCAAAAGTCATAGAATAATACATTGTTCCCACAATCATTCCAGGAGGTCCACCATAAGTAGAAATATATCCGAAAACAATATTTGCCGAAGATTGGAATATAAGTTCGTAATTATTTTCAGAAGCATTGTTCCAAATTACAACTCCATTAATTACAGCATCAAGACAGAACATATATTTACCAATTTTCTCTAAACGTAGAGCCTTTTTCATCACAGTGCTACGAGCCCCTGTATACTGATTACCTCCCCAAGATGTTTTGTACCATTTACCGTCCATTCCACGCCACATTCCATCATGTACACGCGAGTAAGCTTTTATTCCAGTATATGTCCCTACTGCATAATTTATCATAGAATAAGCATCACCTACACTAGGAATGCCAGTTTCCTCTTTTTTCGGAAGCTTCCCATGAATTGTGATTTCCCCATCACTTATAGTCCCATAACTACTCAAGTCATAGCTACCATTGTAAGAAAATACAGCAACTCCATATACTGCATAGGCTCTAACAAACTCATCATGAGTTAGGTAAAACCAATCATTACTTACAGAATAAGGTTTGCCAAACATATTCTGGCCATCCTTGTATAAATTAAACATCCGGTCTATCAAGTCAGGGTCAGACGTACTCCACATATCTTCTCCTGTTAAATCAATCCATTTTAATGGATTGCCATTACAATAAGTATAAGGATTAATTATATAATTCATGGCAGCGTGAGGATCAACACTAATAAAGCAACCAATTAAAGGATCATAGATTCTCGCATTCATATTAATCAGGTTCATTTCATCAATATGCTCATGAGTTGTAAATCCACGTCGCGTAATACGATAAGAATCGATCAATTCTATAGAAGTCAATTTCTCGCCAGTCAATGGATTGCGACGTTGCCCCCATGCGTCATACCCCAACTGTTGTACTACATTCCCTTGAAAATCAGTCAAGCATCGAATAGAACCTAAATTATCAGAATAGACAAAATATATAGCCACCTGATTTTCAGTAGTCTTTCTTAAAGCTACCAAATTTTCACCTGCATAAATATAATCAATATCAGTCGATTGGTTATCAGTACATTCTTTTTCATAATTAGAAAAATAATATTTAGTTAATCGTACAATACCATTTTCTTCCAACACCGCTTTTGCACGCATCTCATTCACATCATAATCATAAGTCCATATCTTATCTTTTTCTTGTATTGTAGCAATACGATTATTTGTTGAAAAGGTTAATATCTGTGAAGGATAATAATCTCTTTCTGACACTGTGGATATGCTATGAATTCGAGATTTATCGCTAGTATATAAATAAGTTCCCATGTCGGATTTTGATGCAATCCGATAACCGGAAGAATATGAAACCTCTTGGCCTGTTTTTCCTTTTCTTTCAGATGCAATAAGCCTTTCATAAGTATCATAGCTGAAATACTCATCAAATCCTTTCCATAAATCATCCGTATAAAACTTTTCTTTACGTGAAAGCATCAAATCACGATGATCATATTGATATAAAAAATCAATAATTCCCGGAGAATAAATATGTGTATATTCTCCACGATTATTATACGTATAATCTACTGTTCGATTATCTCCATTAATAACCTGTGAAATATATCCCAAAGAATCGACCTTCGCACGTTTCCATAGAATTTTTGAATCGCCTGTAGTTATATCACGAATCTCAACCAATTCACAAAATCTATCATCATATACATTCTTTTGCTTGAAACCAGACGGAGAAGTATACACTGATAAACGTCCAAAGTTGTCATACTGATATTTCTTGACCATCGGTATCCCTAATGTCGTTTTCTTTTCTTCAATAACCCGTCCTATATTATCATATAAATATTCCAGTTTATGTGATAAAGATTCAATTCCTTTTAGCCAACCAGTAAGTGCGTCATAAATATAATGAACAGTATTTTTTCCTGTCGTTTTTGTTATTATTCTTCCCTCTTTATCATAAGCATATTCAATCTTATTTCCTTGACCATCAACTTCTTTAACTAATTCATTGAAATTATTATATTCATATGTCGATTTACCTGTAGAATTATTGAAATGAGAAACTCTCAATCCATAATCTGTATATTTATCCTCTGTCGGATATCCTACCGTTCGTACCTTAATTAAGTTATCAGCACTATCATATTGGTAAACTATTGAATCACTATTTTCAATTTTTAATACAGGTAAAGCAGTACGATTATATATCATTGTTGTAACAATAGAATCAGTAGTAGATGCATTAGTTATTACAGCTTTTACCTTTTTCCCTCTCCTGACATTTGGATCATAATAAACATAGTCTATAGTTTTTCCATTTTTGCCCACATCAACTGGAGATGATATTTTCTCTTGTATAATACGATTCTTATTATCATAATACATTTCTTTCGAATTTACTAAAACTTTCCCTCTATATGAATACAACTTTTCTGATAACCCTTTTTCGTTATAAAAAATATCAATATGCTCATGTGTTCCATTTAATAGAACTTTTTCTTTTCGAATTTCTCTCCCCAGACAATCGTAGTGTATGGCATTATTAAAAATAATACTTTTTTCTGTATTTCCATTCAATATAACATAATTCGCAACATAGAATCCTTGTTTATCACGTCCTCCTCTTATTGCTTTCCGGACTGAAACAGTACCATCGGGAGCCTTAATTTTATAAGGTCTGAATAAATCATCATAAGTATAATATGTTTTCAGATTTCCCGGTCCGGTATTAATAAGAGTATTTCCGTAGACATCAGCTGTATTAGTTGAGATTAAGCCTGTCGGAGATATAGTCTTACTCCGATGTAAAAAGTTAGTATCATATTCATAAACAAATTGTTTTTTAGTGATAGAATCTTCTATACTCTCCGCAACCAAAAGACCACATACATTATATTGATATCTTTTAAAATATGAATTAAATGATTCTAAAGAAATTTTTCCTTGTGGAGTATAAGCGTATCTTTTTGTTTGAGTGATACTATTAGCTCCATCTCTTGTGTAGACAGTTATAATTTTTGAAGGTTTCTTTTTATATAATAGATTATCCGGACGTACATATTGATAATTGGTTAAAATTCTTTTTTCTGGCATATTATTTACCCTAGCAAATCCTTGATAACTAACATCTGAGATTATGATATTATCTATTTCATCATAAGTATATTGCTCCACTTTTTCACATTGCTTATCCAAGTCTGTTTCAAAAACGGATGTATGTCTCAAATAATAGCTCCCTGACAAATCATGTAATTCAGCTCCATAGTTAGTAGACGAAACGATTTCATGTCCAACACGATACTCGCTTTTGGCAAGATATAATATACAGGGAGATCCTAATACATTATAAGTGTTAACCGTTATAGTATTTAAAAGAGAATCTGTTATTATTTGTTTTTCAAATCCAACAAAGTTACCTTTATCCTTTCTATAAAAAGGAGTAGTATATGAATATGACTGCTTACCAATATGAATGTCTTTATGTAAATCGGATGTTAGTACATAATTTACATTTCGAATTAATGAGTATTGCTTATTCCAATGAGTATATAATCCTTTTATTAGCGGATTCTTACTCACACGTGATTGTACATGACTATTATATTCAATAGAGCGCCTACCCGCATTACCATCTATGATATCAATCACCACATCAGAAGAACATTGTTCATCAAAAGTTACCAAACTGTATTTTACGTCACGAAAACGTGTAATCACCCCCGGCCCTGTTACTCTGGATTGAGAAATGGCTAATACATCAGCTCTACCATCCCCTGTAAAATCACCGGCAAAAAGATCATGTTTTATAGGATAAACATACGATTTTCCTTTATACGAATACACATCATCTAATCTTGTCGTTCCAGGAGAAATATCAGGAGATAGAAATAAATCCGTAACATCAATATCATAGATATTATTCGTAAAATGACATCCGGGATAACTAACAATCGTAGCTCTAGCCTCTTTATCTTGATCTATTGTATAATAACAGGACATTAATTCCGATATACCATCATTATTAAAATCCGCAACTAAAAAAGATAAATTAGGATGTGATTCTGTAATTTCTCCTTTAATAAATTCTTTTCCATTATAATAATATATCAATTGTTTGTATTGTTCCCCGGATTTACAATAAAAAAAGATATCTGCATATCGATCATTATTGAAGTACCCGAATTTGAGATCATTAATTTCCCCTTCATTAAATGAAAAATGCGTCAATTCAAAGATACTCCCATAAGAATTAATAGCATAAGCCACAAACTCCTTCTTTTTTTTATCATACACAATGATATCGTCATATTTATCTCCATCAACATCTATGACTGCATAACTCCCATTGTTTGGCAAAGTCCCTTTTATTTCTAGGGAAGTATATTTTACTAATTCATCATCAAAAGAGTAGCATTTATTTCCGATTAGGAGTTGATCTTTTCTATTTCCCTCAAAATGCCCAACTAATACAGGACTAGCAACTCCCCCCAAACGGGTTGTTGTTTTATAACCTAATTTACCTTCCTCATTCAGATACGCTTTCATAATTATGAAATGCGTATCATCCTTAGTTAACATAGCTAAATCCAATAAACCATCTCCATTAAAATCTCCAGGAATAACAGTAAAAGAATAATTTTGGTCATAAATGGTTGTAGTCCATATTTTTTCACGATTTCCTTTTTTATCTATTGTTTGGACCTCTAATACAATATTTATAGAATCCATATATTCTGGAGGTCTCATTATATATTGTTTATCTATTGTTAGAAAATCTTCTATTCCATCACCATTAAAGTCTCCTTGGATCACATCTGTCGGACAATGTTCAAATGCATATTTTTGCAAACATTTCTCACCTTGATGCTTTCCCCAGCCTATTATAATAGGATTATATGCTACATTATTCTTTCCAAACTCTTGTATGTTATTAAGTTTTGGATATATATCTTTTTCATCTTTGATATACTTCATTTTATAGATACGTACCTGTTCACTTCCTGCAAAAACAAAAATTTCTTTCAATATCTTATCACGTTTAACCCTGAAACCATTCAGAAAACCAGTTGGAACATCTTTCACACGATTATATAAGAAATCAATTCGATTGGTTTGTGTGTAATTGCATGAATCATTTAATGTATATTCAATTGACTTCAACCATATATCTGCATTTTCAATATCTTGTTGATAATTATACAATATATAATTTCCATAAGGATCTTCTTGACAAGCTAAATACCAGGAAATAATAGTAGTCTGGTCAGCATTAGATAATTGGTATGCTCTGGTACCTTTGTAATCACCATAATAATATTTCATTCCATCTTGAGTGGTCAATACAAAGTAACGTTTATAGTCATCTCTGGTTATTAAGGAATAATCATTATTTTCTTTATAATAGACTGTTTTTCCATCCACCCATTTTGCTATTAGAGGTATACCATCCAAATAATATTTATTCCAAGAATATAATTCATTAAATCTAGACTCTTCATTACTACGAGTTATCGAAGATAAACATGACAAATTTATTCCTGTACCTAAAACTCCATCTCCACTATAACTATTGTATACAATTTCCAAATTAGGTCCTATTCCACCATTGCCAACAGGCAATGAGAGAGGAATTGAAAAATTAGAAGCACCATTTGCTGCTATATCAAAAAAATAAGGAGTAGATCCTACTGCTAAAAGTGTATCAAGAGTATGATTATTTACATCAACAGCTACATCATATTCCAAATATGGAATATCAACAGAAGCAGTAATCATTATTTGACGATCTTTACTCTCAATATTATTTGTCCGTGAAATTCGATTTCCATTATTATCATAGTCATAAAACAATCGATTATTCTGTGATAAAACCGAATTGTTTCCTAATAATAAACTTACTAATGCAATTTTCCAGAATCCCATAATATGTCATAATTATTACATGTGATTTTATAGTATTAAAGCAAAATGGGGATGCTCTCACTAACACCTTATTGAGAAGCATCCCCTTTAACTTAAGAGAAAATTTATTTCACAAGAGATTTAGTCTTACTAATATAAGTTTTCTACTTCCGGCTTGTTGTAAATGAGCGAGCCAAAAGTTCCCGCAGGACGTTTCAAAGGTACAGATGGTACTCTGATGATTTCATCTTTTGAAGAACGTGTCAAACCAGCTCTTCCACTACGTTTAACAGGTTCTCCTGTAGTCGGATCCACCCCTTGAACATCGCATAGTGCCCAATATAATGGATAATTGAAATCAAAATTGTCCCAATCTCCGAAAGCATAAGGGAATACATTATCAATATCATCTTCATAGCTTGAGTTTTGATTATTCAACATGACATCCGGGTCAATACCGTCAGCATAATCTCCCCAGTCTTTTGCATTGAAAGAACGGAAAGTAATTGGAGCAAATTCATAATATTTATTTCCATATTTATATTCTTGCACTTCCATTCCTACGTTCTTTCCTTCCGTGCGGCTACCAAATAATTTCACAGGAAAATCTATGCCTCTTAATCCACTAATTATCAATTCACTGGCGGAAGCCGTTTCTTCCGAACAGATGATTCTTACAGATTTAAGATTTAGATCATCACCATCTCCAAAACGGATATATTCATCTGCACCGGAATTACGTTGCATTCTCATAAATACATCCGAACGATGTGATGTACCAGCGATAGAAGCGGCTAAATAACGAGCTAATTCAACAGAACCTCCATTGTTAAAACGTAAATCCAAAATCAAATCTGTGATGCCTTCAGCCTTGAACTGTTGAATTACATATTTCAAGTCTTCCTCAAAATTCAAATCAAAACCTAGATAAACTAAATAACCGATATTGAATTTATTCTCTTTTTTGTCTTTGATAAACATTGAGTTCAAGATAGGACTATTATTATAACTACCAGTGGTTAATGTAGTAGTTCCATCCACCAAATCATAGTCGCCCCGGTTTTCATCAAAGATTTTACGCCTATAGCCGATCTTAAAAGTTTCACCTCCACCTGCATAAAACAAAGTGCTCATATATTGCTGGTAATTACTCTTATTCAAAGTCGTACCATTTACAGCAACAATTACATCCCCCCGTCTCAATCCGGCTTTTTGAGCAGGAGATTCTAGATATACATATCCAATGGCTAATCCAATAGTTGTTTTATCCGGCATGTAAGAAGAGAAAAACGTTCCAAGTCCCGATCCTACAACACTTGTTGCACGAGTATTTGCACGAGTTCTACTGGAACCAGTTTCCATAATATAAGAATAGATATAACGCTTGCCTGCATTGACTGAAAATGCACGATAAGTTCCGCCATCCTCAATATTGGTTTTCATTGGTAAAAGATAAGTTGACAGAAAATTATCATAAGAAACCGATGCATAATCTACATCTAGTGTATTATATTCTTCTTTAAAGAGATAATGTTCCTTCAAATATTTATCCATATACTCATTAAGAGCTAGATCTTCTGCTGCTCCGGATCCTCCTCCTTGTGTGATAGTACATACTGTAACAGGAGTTTTATATCCCTCCACTTGCACAACCACAGTCAATACTCGCTCTTTTCCGGATTCGTTTTTATTAATTTTCACCTTTACTCCCCCTTTACCGGCAGCAGAATTACCACTGGTATTAGTTATAGTAGCCCAATCTGCTCCTGTAGAATATTGTAGAGAAGGAGTCCATTTTCCAGAAGCCGTAAACGAAATTTCAACAGTCTCTCCATAAATAGAAACCGTCTTTTCCGTTTCAGTACCAATCGCAGTGATTCCATTATCAGTATCACCGACATCTCCCCCGTCGTCGCTATCCGAACAATTACTGAAAGCAATCAGACACAAGGCAAGCAATACTATACTATAAAAGCTATTAAATAAGTTTTTCATCTATCATTATTATTAAATTAGAAAAATTAAAAAGATTATTGTGCCGGAGCTTCTACTACGGTTTTAGAAACCTCATAAAAACGTCCTTCTTCGTCCATCCAGGTTACATTGATATTAGTAGGTAATGTTCCATAAACACTTCCTGAATAAGTAGTTGTTTGTTTTACTCCGTTTTTCATTACATACCTGATTTGTTCATCATACATACCAGTCAGATAATCTGCCGGTCCGGCAAATACATAAAATACTTTGCAGGCAGCCTTAGGTTTCACAGTGTAAGAAACGGTATAGAACTTATCCTTTTCTATCTTGTCAATCGTCACTTCCGGCACACTGGCATTCCATAAATCCGGGTCTCTGTCTTTTCGCACGTAAGTAGGCTTCGCACTGGTGTATTCCTTCTTTGTTATGGTTGAAGAAGGGTTACCATCAGTATCAACTGCTATCATGAACAATACATATTCCGAATTAAATGCTATGTCCTCGATCACCAGTTGATGATTTTTCAGTTCAGCAGCAACAATTTCAGTAACATTATCATTCATAATTAATGCTTGTTTTACCATTTCTTCATTTCCCCAATACGGATAGCTTTTGAAATCACTCAATTTCATGTGAACATAACGGAACTTTTCCGGATTTCCAGTCGGGGTCAACGTTAAAGTCGTAGACACAGTTCCTGCCTCTATTGACACATCTACCGAAATTGATGAATTATAAGATATTTCTTTGGAATCAGCCTGTACTTTGACTAATGACCCGAGCTGCCCTTTCTCATTTAATGCTACTGCAATAAAAAAGCCTTTTGTTCCCGGTTCTAAAGAGGCTCTTTCAAAGTTTTCTACCTCTTTGGAAGAATCTCCATTTTTAATAAGATAGGAAATAACTTCCTTGTCGGTACCATAATTTGCCAGAGTTTGCTCCTTCATATAAGAATAATAGAACTTATAACAGTCAGTTCCGGGAGTAATAGTTGCACTTACACTTGAAACCGTAGTAACAACACTACTAATATTTATCGTCGCTGTCCCATCATACGTCAACGCAGGCACAGGAATCTCCACAGCTACCAGTTCTTCTGTTTTATACCCTTTTTCTTCTTTATAAGGAATAGCCCAAAGTACATACGTTGTTCCAGGTATTACCTTTGGAAGAAAATCTAACACCTTACCTTCCAACGGTCCGTTATAATCCGAATATTGTTTGGTTCCTCCCCCATAAGCCAGATCTTCAATCACTCTTTCAGGTGAATAATTCGGCTTATCTAAAATCCCTGTATAATAAACGTCGCAACCCTTTCTGATTGCAGAAACCGTTGCACCTTCAAACGTTATATCCGAAACCTTCAGTTCTACTGTTGCAGCAGTCTTAATCACGCTGGCAATCACGTCATCAGGCAAATATTCACTACCAGCTTCAGATGGAGGTACTGCCCAAATCATATATGTCTTTCCGGCTTCAGGATCCTTACCTATCAGTTCTGCCAATGGAACTTTATCAAGAGCTGCTGTCTTCATGTACATACGGGCAGCATATCCGTTCACTAATTCAGCTACGGCCTCTGCACTATATTCATTAATTTCCAGCACTCCCAAATAATACATTTCTACACCATTCGTCAAAGTAGTAGAAATCGTTTGACCTTCAACAGATATAGTAACAGGAGCCTCACCTATTATCACCGGAATCTCCGAGATTATGCTTTGCCCATTAGACGCAACAGCCATTATTGCCACTTTGCCCCCCGTTTCTGCATACTGATTCTCTGCAACAGGAGCAATAATAGTCAATCCCTTTCCTGTCAATGAAGCTTTCCAACCGTCAGGCTTTGTTACGGTATACTTAGAAATACCACTCATTTCAACCGAAATCAGTTTCTCCTCACCGTTTGCAAAATATTGTTTTCCCGATAATATTTCACATTTCAATTCCTTAGATTTCGACAACTTTAATATTGTGCCATCTTTCAGAGTGAAATATGCATAATCATCATCCTGACTTACTCCACTGAAAAGAGAGGTATCCCCCGTCCCTTCGCCGGATGCATACACACCCGTAGGTTCCCAAGTCTTTCCACCGTCTGTCGAAATCTCCCACTCTTTTGTATTCGTATTAATGCGAATTTTAGGAGCAGCAGCCGTCACGGGCATCATATTCCCTTCTCCATCTTTCAGGAATGTCTTCTTGCCGTCTGTACTGGTTATTCCCCAATAATAAACGCCATCTTCTTCGTTTTTTATCACAGTTATTTGCGGAGCATCTTCTCCGTTTTCACCATTACGGATAGTTACTTCTGTCTGATCTGAAAACTTAATTGTATAACTTCCGTCTTCATTCTCCAATACAGAAGCGATTGATTTATTTTGAGATAAAGCATCAGTCAGCGTCTTCAATGTCGAAATATCAGTTTGCACACTTTGCAAAGAAGCTTCTAACTTATCCATGCGATCTTCCAAACCGGAAATCGAATTCTTCAAATCATCGTCATTATAGCATGACGAAAATGTCATAACACATACAACTAGGAAACACATACATTTTCCTATGCCACCTAAAAATTGATTTCTTCTCATACCCATAAAAAGTTTAATGATTAGAGAAAAACCGCACGATAGATTTACACACTATCGTGCGGTAAATTAGTTTTGCCGATGTTTATTTGGAGTGAGGATGTTTACCTAATTTCTTCAAATCAAGATAAATAACACTTTCACTTCTCATGACTCCCGGAGTATTCACTTTCACTTGTTCATTAACAATCAATTTTGCAGGAACCCGGTTATCTTTCTTCACTACTTGAGGTTTCGCTATTCCCTTTATTCCTTTTTTCAATTTCGGAGCATCGGGGAATAATACGGAAGGATCAGTAATAATACCTTTTTCTTTATCATAGAATACTGTATAAAGGTCGCCAATTACTTCATTTCCATCAGCATCGGCACCAATAGGCACACATAAAGCAACCAGTCGTTTGGCTTCACTTGTCTTATCATACGATTGAGTAGTTGAGTTGACACCTGATAAACCATAATCCAGACAACGCTCTTTCCATACATCCATACATTCCTGATAAGTATAATCACCACTTGCGGAATAGTTATCTTCTGTAATGGTATAATATAGTTTGGCAACATCCTTCACAATAGAATACTGAACTGTAAAGTTGCTCAAATCACTCATGTAGGCATTCAGTTGCATCGTTGGATTCGGACCTGCTATAATAGCTTCAGTCGTCGCTTTCACAATCTTCACATCTGTCAATACGCCATCCCAGTCTTCTGCCATATAAGCGAATGTATATTCCGTTCCTGGATCCAAACCGGTCCATTTAAAATTTTCTACTCCTCCATTCGCATTCGCAGCCCATATATTTGAATTTTCTGACATCAGATATTTAATCAGTTCAGCCTTATTACCTTCTTCAAGTAAATCCGGTGTCATAATGTATTGGTGATAATATACTGCCGCTTCCTGATTATAAGTATAGGTTAATTTCAGGCTTGTCCGTCCCGGATCGGAAATGGTAATATCTATCGTAGCTTTAGATGCTCCCGGATTATCCATTACTCGTGCTTTGGTAGAAAAAGTTTCCGTCTTCACTTCTGATAATTGTCCATATCCATTACGCCCCACATAAGCAACAACATAAGAACCATTCGGATCAAGAGCATGTTGGTAATCTGTAGTTGCATACGATCCTTTCTGGCTGAAGTTTATATTCTTAATCCCCCATCCTTCTTGATCTAAAGCTTGTGCAAGTGCCGTCATTGTTGCTTCATCGGCATTTTCATAAGGTGCCCAGTCAGCAGCGCTGAATATACGATAAAACATGGCATAACAAGTTTCTTTCATTTCCACATCCATGTTAACAATAGAAGCACCCGTCTTCGTGATCTTCAGATCGCATTTCGCTTCTTTGGCACCATCAGGAATTTCTTTCAATTGGAAATCCTGTCGTACATAATCTCCTTTATTCTTATTCTCATCCAGTCCGATAGTAGTAGCTGTAAATTTTCTTTCCGAATCGGCATTATACCCAAAATCAACTATATATAATAATTCTTCTTCAGGTACCTGTGCATCTTCTGATGTCTGTGTCCAGTGTCTCATAAAATCGATATACATATTTTGTCCATAGGCTTCGATAAACGCATTGATAGGTTCGGAGTCTCCACAGAACTGATAGAAATACTTGCAATCCTCATTGGGGACATATTGAATGGCAGCAGCCTGATAACTTGCTGTAACATCTATTTCAACACGAGGATGGCCTGTCACATCTCCTGAAGGAGTTTTAAGATAACAGATTTTCATATCAGCCGGATTTTGTCCGCCTTCATCATTACACCCTACCGTTATAATCAGATATTCTGCTCCCGGCACAATCTCTGATTGAGCATATTTGGAATTTACCCAGTCAAATTCTGTATTCGGGTAACTATCTCCTAATGTTTTCCTATTGAAAGTATAAGCACCGGCACCCTCCGAATTATAGAGAGCTTCCAAAATCAAATCTTCGATTTCTTCTTCACTTGCACCTGAACCGCCACTTTCAAATAAGTAGTTATACATACGACATAAAGGATAAACATCCAAACGATAAGATTGCACTTTATCTCCCGGGGTACATTCAAACACAAAGTTGTTGGTAGTTTTGCTGGTCACTTTGATGCCTACCCCACGTTCACCACCATCCACTTCGTTTTCCACCCATCTGATAGGAGTCGGTACAGGAGGAAGCGGAACATCGGGGTTCACCGGCACGTCAGGTTCCTCAACCGGTTCATCCTTATCCGAACACGATAGCACCATAGAGCTTATAACCAACACCAGCCCTAACAAAAGTAATAAGTTTAATAATTTCTTCTTCATAATTCTAAGTGATAAATGTGATTAATCATTTACATATTCATAATCGGCATTGCCGTTTATTGCTTCGCAAACAGCCAAATTGTTTACATAACCGTTTTCATCCATTACTAATGCATAAAAAGAAAGATTCTCTGCTTTCCATGTATCGTCTAATGCCACAGTATACTCCTTAACTTCTTCCTTATCTTCTGCAATTTGTCCCAGTTTGTCACCTTCTACAGAAGCAGAAAGTAATTTGCGGACTACATGATTATGTGTATAGTCCCGATAGTTGCCTCCGTCATTCTGCTGATACTTCAATCCATTTTCAACAACATACAATACCAGGCGGTAATCAGCCGTTTTCTCCGAAGTCACTTTCACAGTAACTTTAGCTTCGGAATCAACCTCATTATAAACAGAACTGATAGCTACTCCGCAATGAGCAGGGTATTTCTCCAAAGACTCATTAAATATAGCCCGCATGACACTATAGTTTTCAGATAGCCCCATTGTCCCACGCATATCAACCACACATGAAGGATAACCGGAGATAGCAAACTTTCTGGAAAGAATCGATGACTGTTCAATTGTCATTGGATCGGCACTTGTCCCATCAACATGAAATGACATCAGATAAACAATTCCCTCGTAACTCGAACTTATCAGATAATTCAGGCGGGTCATTCCTGCCGGACACATGGCGCACCATGTTCCGGTGAACTCCATTGCGCAGATGCGTCTCACAAAATTGGATACTGTACCTGATGTACTTTTTGCAACTACTGTTATCAATTTGGATACATATTTGCCATAAGATGCTTCAAAAGCGTAGGTTCCGGCTTTAGAAGTAGAAAAGGTATTTCCATCCAAAGTTTGTCCGTCCATCACGGAACGGATGATTGCATCAGCAGTTACATCTATTCCCGCATGCATTACCGTAAAGGTTATAATATCCTTTCCGTCCGCAGTCAACGTATTTTTATCGACGCTCAAAATCACTTCCGTCTGCTCCGAATCATCGGAATTGCCTGAACAGGAAATCCAGCATATTCCCACACAGCACATACAGACCAGCAATATTATTTTATAGACATTTATACACATAACTCTTCTTTATTCGTTATACAAGTAATCTGCTGATTCTCCAAGTTTACACTCATTTACATTGTTACACGTATAAGTCTTTCCTCCATCCAAAGTTGTCAGCATCAACACTATCACACGCATATTATCCACATTCCATCCTGGTTCCAATTGATAAGATCGTTTCATGGTAGATTCCACTCCCGCATTTACTTCCCCATTAAAACGGTCGCCGTTCAACGATGTGGACACCACTGCACGTACCACATTATTATGCGTATAATCATTCGCGCCATTCGTTTGAAAGTATTTGATTCCATCCTCTACCAGATAAATCAAACAACGATAAGTGTTTGTTACGTTGGAAGTTAATTTGCCAGTAATCTTCACTGTACGGTCATAAGCATTATACACAGACTCAACAGCTACCCCACAAGAAGCCGGATAGTTACTTAATTCTTTCTGAAGCTCTTCTTCAATCTGGCTCTTGATACTGATCATTTCTTTAGTACCCTTACGCAGATTGTAAAAGAAACGAGGCAGTCCCGAGAAATTACCGAGAATATTAGTCCGGTAATTATTGGTAGCTGCTGTACTCATGGGATCCGTCATTCCTCCGAAATCCATGTGGAAAGAAGCGATAGCCAATCGCCCCGGTTGTTCAGTCTGAATTGCTTTCAATGTAGTGCTAAGCGCCGGACAGGCCTGGCACCCGATAGAAGTAAACTGCATCCCCAGTAATTTATGATAATAGCTGGTTCCTCCTGATACGGGAGCAACCTGAACGGTCACTTCATTTTCACTGACCATTGCTTTTCCTTCATAATAGCGGGCTTTAAAGACATACGTACCCGGCACTGAAGTGCTGAAAGCACGAACACCATAATCCAGGTTTTCCTCTCCCGATTCCTTTACCAAAATCAGGTTCATTGTGCTTTCTTCACTTACATCTTTTGTACCCAGTTTGACCGTGAAGGTCACTTTTTCTACTCCATCTGCCTGTATAGCCGTCTTATCAGCTGTAATACGCAAAATGCCGTCATCCGTCCCTCCATTCTCCGTTTCGTCCGAATTGCCGGAACAGGATGACAGCATTGCTAAACAAAGGATCATTACAATTGGTAGAATTGTCGAGTATATTTTTTTCATAAGCCTCAATCATTATAGAGATAGTCTATGCTACCATTGATAGAACATTCGGTTATATTATCCACCATATACGCGTCATCCACTTTACGCAATGCATAAACCACTACACGCGATGTGGCAGGATTCAGGTTCTTTGCATTAGAAATGCTGAAAGTTGCGGCAGTGTGCTCCTCGTTTGCACTCACAGTAAACCGTCCGTCGGTTGACATCGACAGGTAATTGTTGGAAATAGCTCTTACTGTATAATCGTACGAGGTCTCATTTCCTCCGGATGCTGTTAAGCCATCAGTCACCAAGACATAAACAAGGTCATATTCTCCTCCCAAGCTCGACTTCAGTGCGGCATCCACCGTAATCTCACCCATAGAAGAATTATAAGATGTATTTACCTTAATTCCACAGGTTGCCGGATATTGTCGGATTTGACTTTGTAAAGTCTGTTTGATAGTACTCACGTTCCTGTCTATCGACATGACTTTCAAATCATAGATACAGGTAGGAAAACCGGACGCTCCAAAACGGCCCATGATTGTGCTTGTCTGTGACAAATGGAACGGGTCAGTGGCGGAACTGCTGGAAGAATGAAAAGCCATTTTTACCATACGTCCCGGCATCAGTTCTTCCACTTTCTTTAATGCCGAAGTCATGGCCGGACAATAAGTACACCAAGTTCCCGTCATTTTGAAGACACCTACTTTACGATAGAAAAGTTCATAATTCTTACGATTCTGTGCGGTTACGGAAACTTCATCCGACTCCCAGTCCAGGTAATATGCCTTAAACTTATGTGTCCCGTTCTCTACTGCCGAGAACGTATTGGTCCGTCTCTCCAAATAATCACCGGTAGTTACATCTTCAAAATATACATTCTTCATATATTCGGAAGTCGTCAGTACTTTTCCATTGGCATCAGTCACCGTAAAAGTCGCCACATCTGTTCCATTGGCTTCAATCTTGGCTTTATCCACAGTCAAAGTAATAGGTCCTGTCACTTCGCCGTTATCCGGCTCTTCACCATTGTCGTCAGAATTACCGCTGCACGCTGTAAAACATCCGCACAAGCATATCAGACTTGACATAAAAAACATTGTAAATTTTCTCATATTCTATATTCTAATTAATAAATGTTTCGATGAACTCAAAATGAAGTAGTTATAGTCAGGTTAGCACCTGTATATTTAGGAATCGTCCGGCAAACTCCACCAGAGCAGACGTACCCTTCCTTGTTACGACCATAACTCAAGGCTATACGCGTACGTGACTTGGCATAACTGGCTCCCACATTGTAATAATGGATTTTATCCTTGCCGTGATTATACATATCACTTCCGTAAATGCTCCATGCCGGAGCAAAATTTATCTCCAACAGAGCTGCCATCCAGTCCTTCTGATCTTCTTTTGTAGTTAGGTATTGCAACTCCATGCGAGTTGAAAAAGAAGGCGTGAACTTATATTGTAAATCTGCTACAAAAATATTCGACAGATTAGTCGTTTTATTCGCTCCGTACGAAGGGCTATATTCTTGCATAGAATAAAGCAAGTTCATTTTGAATGACTTTGTCCATTGCTTTTCCACATCAACACTAAAGTCACGAAATGCCAAGTTACCTATCTGGGCTGTTCCTTCTTTTTCTAAAGCATAATAGGTAGAAAAGTTAGCATGTAATTTCAAACCGCGTTTACCTCCAATGACCGTTCCTCTTTTGAAATGATAAAAGACATCCAATTGTCCGCCCATCTCACCGCTAACTGCATTTGTCACATCTCCTATTTGTGGAGTATGAGGATGCAAGTTGGTCAACATATAGGTATATTGCGTACTCATAGCCGGGACATAATTCAACAGATTCGAAGTCGAACCATTACCGGCAATAATCTCACTATTCATCCATTCCAAACGGCGCCCGGTCAGATTTACCCCCAACCCATTGCCGCTATATCCCAGCTCCAGCAATTGCGCATTGGCACGTTTCCTCGCATAAAGTTTGTCATCATGGATGAAATTATAATATTTATTGCCACCGTCCACATATTCACCTTTCGCTGTAAATCCGGAGCGTTCAAAATTTACCCGTCCCGAGAAGCCATTCGAATAAGGTTTTCCCCCTTCTTCTTCGAGGTCGATATTGATTTTCTCATACCGGTTCAATGCCCCTCCTTCGATACTCAAGGATGTATTTTGCCAACTAAGCATTTCAGATAAGGAGAAGCTTACATCTACGCCACGTACTTGTGTGTCGGAAAAGTCCATTCCAAAACGTGGAGTTCCCCAAATGGCCTTCAACCTTACAATATTCTTGTAATTGTAGGTAAAACGTGCTCCCATCACCGCATTATTCAAACCAAGCATACGGTCCTCCCAACTACGGAATAGCAGTCCACTCCCAAACTGCTCATAAAATGTACCCGCTGTTACGGAAAAATCCTTGTCGGCCCAAGATACGTAATAGTTGGTTAGTTTTGCTTTCTCCAATTCTGTCGGGTATCCCACCAGTACCGGTTCATAGGCTTCCAACTGTACACCTACGGCAAACTTACCTTGATAGTAATCCAGTTTCAGATAATTGTTCGAACCGAAATGATCTTCCGGAGATTCTGCTTTTGTCTTACTATCATCCTTGTAGTAAATCGTATTCGTTTCAAAGCTCCCTGTCAGATAACCTTTTTTGTTATCTTGCTGCGCATAGGTTAGAGTAGACGATAACGCTACTAAAGCCAACACCTGAATTCTTATTCTAGTCATGTCATTGCGTTTATCTATGAATAATAACAGTTTCTATTTCTGTAGTTTTTTTATCGCTTTCAGTAGTTCCAGCTCACTTCCCGGCGCGTACCCGGTGTGTGAATAGACAATCTTCCCATCGGCATCCACTACATATACCTGTGGAGTCAGGCTTACATTCATAGCTCGCATGAATTCCTGATTTTTATCGTACAACATGATAAAATCATCCCATCCATGTCCCTCTGCCAATGCACGCGCTTTAGCAGTAGAACGGCTGTCATCTGTCGAAACAGCTACTACACGGAAATTGGCTTCTTCCAACCAATCGGGCAATTGTTCATTTATAGCGTCCAATTCACGAATACATGGTTTACAGGTTGTTGCCCAAAAAGAAATAATCATAGGTGTTTTGTGATTAACCAGGGAGGAGGTATTTACCTGTGCTCCTTTCGTATTTTCAACCTTGACTGATGGTATTTGTGCCATGGTACAAGTTAGAAAAGCGAACAACAGCGTAATGCAGACAATTAATGCTCTCATAAGTTCTTTTATTTGTTATGTTAATAATCTTGTTTTATCTGATGTGTTCCATCTTACAGCCAAATAGCCTGAATTTCTGTATTTGTATCAAGCCGTCCTTATACATATCGCCTATCAAATTGGCATTCTCGAAAGTGACAGTTTTAGTTTCAACATCATATTCTCCGCGATATACGTCAGAAGTACTTCCGTCCAAAGCCAGTCTCCTGAAACGAATAGTATACGGGCCATAAGAAGCGACATCTTCACCCGGCACAATGGACAGGTAGGTTTTCTGCGCCTCCGAATCATATTCATAATACAACCGCCAACTAAATTCCCATTCAATATCATTATCCGGATCAAATCCATTCTTATTCGAACAGACCAGATAGTGTTCGTATGCCTCCGTGCCTTCTTCCGCTGTATTTATTCTAACGGAGAATCCCACTGGCACATTGGAAACATTGGTGGCAGAAGCCGTTCCGGTAAATATCCAAGTTCCTGAAAGCGTTTCATAAAAGCTTGAATCATTGTCTTTGATAGTCACTGTCAGTCGCTTGTTCTCACCAATAGACGCCCCTTTCACATCAGCAATTTCAACATCAAAAGAACGGTCGTCATTAACAAGCTTGTCATCAACGGTCTTAAACTCAAAATTCATTGTTTCCTGCCCGGCAGGAATAAGTAACGTTTTGGTTGTGACAATATAGTTTTCATCCTCTTTGGCATTATGATCTTTTAATTCGAACGTCACACGGATAGTTCCGGTATGTTCGCCCGTCACAACAACAGGCACAGTACACAAACCGGCAGATTCTTTCACCGTCATTGCAGTTTCCTGCAAGTTTACCGTAGCCGCTCCGGAATTAAACTGTTCCTCATCGTCCGAACAGGCGGCGATCAGAACGGCACATAGAAGAAGGGTGTATATTTTCAGATAGTTCATTTTACTCAAGTGTTTGATAATTTACGTTATTCATTGATTAATATCCCGGATTTTGCTGACCTGCCAATTGAGGGTTGGCATCCATTTCTGTTTTAGGAATAGGCCAAAGCATCCGCTGGTCATCCATAAGTTTATCCAGTCCGTCAGTACTTGCTTGTCCCGGGAAAAGCACCAGTCCTTTGCTTTGCGGTTTTCCACGCTTCACACCTTTCCCCCAACGCTTCAGGTCCATCAACCGGTATCCCTCACCTACAAGCTCACGTTCCCGTTCGTTCATGATTTCATTTAATAAAGCTTCCTGATCGTAGGTTGCATCAGTCCATCCCTCGATTCGCGCTTTTTTTAATGCATTCAAAGCGTCATTACCCTTTTTCACTGCAGCTGCCGTTCCAATCTTTGCATTAGCTTCAGTGGCAATCAGATACATTTCAGCAATTCGGAATGGTTTCGGCTGATTCAAATAGCGTGTTTCGCTTCCTAATGCATTGTAATATTCATTGCCCGGATATTTATTAAAGAAATAGATGTCTGCCGCATTACCTGACGATACGGTTAAGTGATATTTTCCGAAATAAGTCTTTAGCCGGATATCTTTTTCATTGTATAAGTCAATCAGTGTTTGTGTAGGAATATAATCCTTCTTTGTAGTCGGATAACCAATGAAAATAGTCCCCAGAGGTACACCGGCATCGTCGGCACTAGTCATGGCAATCTGCCAGATGGTTTCCGTTCCCTTGTCATTCTTCCATACGCTTTCAAAATCTGTTGCTGTGTTCGATAATGGATATCTGTTCGAATTAACCAGGTCACCTGCATATTTGGCTGCATTTTCATAGTCGTCCATTTGCAGGGCAACACGCGCTTTCAAGGCAGTCACTACATCTACCGTGATATAATTCCCACAATTCTTGGGAGCCGTGTTGACTGTCACGTATGCACCATTAATATACCTGTCATAATCAGCAATGCCATTTTTTGCAGTCTCTATACGTTCTTCGGCTTCTTCGAGGTCCTCCAATATCTGTTTGTAAGTATCTTCCAATGAAGATCGTCCCGGATATTGGGTAGCAGAAAGTTTAGGCTCATATTTTACCTGAAGCGGCAGTCCCGGAGTACTTGCTGCGGTAGCTACATCGTAATCGCGGCAAAATAAAGTAGCTAGATAAAAGTAGCAGTATGCTCTTGTAAAATACGCTTCCCCCTCATACACATTGATCTGTTGTCTCTGGGTTTCAGTCAATTCGATTTCCGGATTCTCATCGATCTTACCGACCCCGTCAATAAAGAAGTTGACACGTCCGATAGCGGCATAGTAGTTCGACCAGATTGTTTCTACGGTAGAGTTGGTGCTCTCGAAAGTCCAACGGTGCAACTCACCATATTTATTAGAGAAATCCGCCACTGCATTAAAGGCATCTGCCTGAACTTCCGGAGCTAATACATAGCTTCCTCCTGTCAGTCCTAAATATACGGAATAGATACCGGCACGTGCTTCTTCAAAACCGACTATGGTCGTTAACGCTTCTTCTGTAGGAACAGCATCGTATGGCATTTTATCCATATCACAAGAAGTCACCCCAAGTGTCAGTATAGTCAATGCTATCATAGATATTTTCTTCATATTCACCATTCTTTATGTTTTTAGAAAGTTAGTTCGACTCCGAAAGAATATTGTTTCGTATTGGGATAGTTACCCAATTGGATATTACTGTCTACTTCCGGGTCATATCCTTTATATTTAGTCACTGTGAGTAAATTACGTCCTACAAAGTAGATTCTGGCGTTACTGATTACTCCTGTTTTCTGAATCAGTTTGGCCGGAAGGGTGTACCCGACAGTCAGGTTTTTCATACGCATAAATGAAGCATTTTCCAGTAAATGCGTATCAAACTGCATCGGGGAGTCGGGAGTGGCAATTCTGGTTATATCTCCCGGCTTCTGCCACATGGTAAGCATTTCTACAGTTTGATTGTCCGAACCTGCAAAAGTGGGATTCTCTGTAAAAAAGCGCTCATTATTCAACATATACTGGCCTAGCATAAAAGAGAAGTCGGCACTAACAGAAATCCCTTTCCATCCGAACTGGGTGCCAAAGCCACCGGACCATGGTGCATAGCGTTGTTTGCCGACAAAAACTGCATCTTCTTCGGAGTAACTCTTCGTCAGATTTCCATTTTTGTCGTACCACATATTATATCCGTCACGCGGATCGACTCCTGCCCATTTCACATAGTAATATTCTCCCCAAGGTTTGCCGACCTTCATTTTTAAACCAGTATCGGGCAAGGTATATTCATCCAATCCGTTAAACAGTTTAGTTATTTCATTCTTATTATAATTCAGGTTTCCGGAGACACTCCATGAGAAATCTCTCGTTTTCAGAATATCCACTCCCAGAGTAATATCGAAACCTCGATTACGCATACTTGCTACATTTTCCACACTGCTTCCGTGTCCGGTAGTGTATGACAATGGATAACCCATCAACATATCGTCCGTCTGACGGTTATAAAATTCCAGTTCTATAGAAAAGCGGTCAAACACTCTTGTACTGATGCCTACATTCAGTGTTTTCATGCTTTCCCATGTCAGGTTATCATTTCCGACGGTAGAAGGAGCAATACCCGGTTGTCCGTTATACAGCAAACCGGAGCCGACCAATGCCAACGCATTATAGGCGCTGATACCGGAATTACCAGTTGTTCCATAGCTCACTTTCAACTGTAAACTGTTCAACCATGAAACGCTCTGCAGGAAATTCTCTTTTCTCATATCCCACATGGCTCCCAAAGAATAAAAGTTTGCCCACTGGTTGTTTTTGGCAAACAGAGAAGAACCGTCCCGCCGTGCTGCCAAATCGACATAATAGCGATCAGCGAAACTATAACTGATTGTGCCGAAATAAGAATTGAAAACCTTGTCATACATCGAATGTATCGGCACTTCTGACTCTGCTCCAGCTGCCATCAGCATCATTCGTGAGTCTACCATTTTTTTAGAAGTTGCCGAGAAATTCTCATTCTTTGTGATAATGGACTCCTGACCGGCCAACACGGTAAAAAGATGCTTGTCTGACAGACTGAACTTATATTCCGCTGTATTGGTGAAAGTAAATGAATAATAACGTTCGAAAGACTCGGACGCCACCCCTGCCCCTTCAAAGGGGCCTTCCGGATAGGCTTTATGGGAGTTACGATAATCAAAGGCATCTACTGCCTGCGAGGTACGTATATTCAATCCTTTTATTGGGTTTATATTAAAGAAGGTATTGCCATTGATACGTACCGTACTCCGGTCATTCGGTTGAAGTTCTGCCAAGTAATACGGATTATAATATCCCATATCGTCAAAATAGTCCAATCGTTTTCCATAGCCTGTAAAGTTGCCTTCTTCGTCTGTCAATATCTCGTTTATTGTTTGGTCAGGACGATAAATACGGGCAGCATACGCTTTATTATAAACGCTATTAGCTTCCGTTCCGAAAGTTGTCGTGTTATATTTCTGATAGGAAAGGTTCACGTTAATCCCGGCTTTCAGCCAGTCGGTCACCTTTACTTCCACATTACTGCGCAAAGTCTCACGGCGCAATGAAGAATCGTCCATAATTCCCTCTGTATCATAATGTCCAAATGAAATATAATAGTTGATACCTTCGGAACCACCGACCACATTTACATCATATTGTTGTGTAGGAGCTGCATCTCCGAAGAAAATATCTGCCCAATCTGTAGATATACCATTATCTATATAGAACTTTTTCCGTTTTTGAAATGTAGTATCGTATGCTTTTCCCGGGTCCAGCATTTCCTGCAGGTTAAGCCATTGTTCGGTATTCATCATCTCTATGTTATCCCCAGTCATTCTCGACCAGCCATATTGCGCATTGATACTAACACGGGCTTTCTGTCCCATTTTTCCTTTCTTGCTAGTCATTATTACTACCCCGTTAGCAGCACGAGAACCATATATAGCTGTTGAGGAAGCATCTTTCAATACAGTCATGCTTTCGATGTCGTTCGGATTTAATGCTGTAAATGCTCCGGATGATATAGGTGAACCGTCGAGAATAAAGAGAGGTTCTGTATTTGAATTGATCGAGCTGACTCCACGCAATCGCATTACAACACTTCCACTTGGTTCTCCACTGGGAGTAAATACTTGTAAACCGGCAACTTGTCCTTGTAATGCATCTCCGGCATTAGCAACCGGTCTATTGGCTATCTTGCTATTATTTACCGTTGTTACCGAACCGACTACTGACCCTAGTTTCTTTGCTGATCCGTAACCTACCACAACAACTTCATCCATCAGTTGTGTATCAGACTTTAAGATAACTCTAACAGTCGGCTGAACAGAAACCGACTCCGTTTTCATACCGATATAAGAGATTTGCAATATTTTTGCTGAATTTGGCACATTCAATAATGTGAAATGCCCGTCTATGTCTGTTATTGTACCTAAGTTAGTGCCTTTTACAACAATTGAAGCCCCTACAACAGGTTGTTTGTCATCATCGGAAATCACTGTCCCCGTGACTTTCTGCGTTTGAGCTGTTATCAGCCCGATACCTATAAAAAGGTATCCAAATAGCAGCGCTAATTTTTTCTTCATAAATCTCTTTTTAAATTATTAAATAGCCCTAAAACATTTAAACTCACTTTTTACACTTAGATAAGTTCTATCAGAACTTAATTATAATCCATTGTTTTTGTAGTGTTTTTACATCAAATATGTAATTCTGGAAAGAAATGTTGCTTGATTTTACTTTTTCAATCAATTTAGATGACTATTCCATAAAAAAAATATGTCTTTTCGTTGTTTTTTGCAAAAAGAATATATACTTTTGTTCCATTATATAATACCAAACCGGAACTGTTAATAAATACAATCCGAAAAAGAGATATAATTTGTATTTTAAGAACTATATATTTATTTTAATAAGAATAGAATATAAAAAAGCACTAAGTTCTGATAGAACTTAGTGCTTTTTCGTTTTATGGAGCTACTATTAGCCATTTTACTTGGATTTCCTTCCTATTCTACTTTTCAGTTACATTATAATTATATTTTAAATCTCCCTCAAACATAAAATAAAATCAGAAATATAAAAGAGGCTCATTTAAACTATGTTAAATAGACTTCATCTAAAATTTCTTCATATATGACACTCTGTATATTTCTTTATATAGATAAAAACAAGTAAATATACAACAGTACTATTTATTTACATCAAAAACAAACAAGTTATTTTATGATTTCAAAATTTCGAGAGATTTATTCTAGCTTTATCTCTTGATTTTAAGGAGCACCTCGTTGCATTAAAACCAACGAGGTGTTTCTCGGTGTGCAACGGGTCGTTCCTTTTAAAGGAACGACCCGTTGGTTTAAAACCAAAACCCACTTATGTAACTATCTGAAAAGCAAAGCATTACAAAAGCGTCCTCCCGGCCTTTCTTTTTAAGTAAAATTTCCAACAAGAGAAAACGGATACCAATATCAAACACGGTACTCCACTGATAAATATTTTACAAATCAAATCTAAAAACAATGGTTACAGTTACTTTTCAGATCAAGCCCTATCTAGCGGCTTACATGTACATGCGCTACAAAAATCACCTCGACGTACCTCCAGACCGCTCTTCTTCCTCACTTTCCGCGATCCATCTTCTCGACACCCAGCCCATCTACCACTTTCTCCACCAGCTATCCATTCCCCACCCTCCCAACGCCTCATGGCACGAAACCGGAAATATTACCTTCACCCTCCCCCATCCCAGAAACGGCAAAAATCCAAATGTATATAATTATATAGGTCATAACAGTGCACTTATCATTGAAAAAGCAATGGAAGTAGAAATGAGGGCCGAACTTTATGAATTTCTACTGGAAAATAAATACTGCCACGGCATCATGTTCAAAAAATCAATGGAAACTTTTGTCGAACATTATAATATGGTAGGGTTAGTGGAAGAAGAAAGTTTGATGAGGGCATTTCAGAGGTGGAGGAAGATGATGAAGGAGGAGAAAAATAGGTGATTCTTTTATAGACCCATATAAAATGGATCGTTTTTTATTATTTTTGTGTGCAACAAAATGTCTAAAGTATGGAATTGAATGAATTTTTAATCGAAATAGACAAGGTATGTCTTGTTGAGCAAGAACGGATGAAGCAGAAGCAACGAAACGGAGATTACTTCAATGTTTTCAACATGCTTGGACTATGGTCTGATGAGATAAGATTACATTCCGCATTTCTTGCAGAGTTGTTAAATCCAAACGGAAGTCATGGACTGAAAGATGCTCTACTTAAAGAATTCCTTGCAGCTATTGGCTTAAACAAAGATTATATTTCCAACTGTAAAACCAATATAGTCGAACGATACATTGGTGAGCGAACAGAGTCCACTGGTGGGCGCATTGATATAATCTTAGAGGATGGAGAACATGCAGTAATCATTGAGAATAAGATATATGCTATTGATCAACACCATCAGTTACTGCGATACAACAACTATGGAAAGCAACACTTTCCAAAAGGGTTCAAACTGATTTATCTTACACTTGATGGTCATGAGGCAAGCAAAGATTCATTGGGAGACGAAGAGATTGACTATCATTGTATCTCATACGATGAGCATATTCTCTATTGGTTGTCGCAGTGTGTTATGTTGGCATACGACAAACCGTTGGCAAGAGAGACTATTTCCCAGTACATAACACTTATTAAACAAATAACCGGACAAGATATGAATAAAGATAGTAGTGATAAAATAGTAGATTTAGCCATCAATAATATAGAGGCTGTTGTGGCCTTGATGGATAACAGAGCTGAAATTAGCAATAGATTAAGGAATGAATTCGTATTTAAACCATTAGGTGAATTCGCATCCCAAATGGGCCTGTTTTTTGAAGTCAAAAAAGGGAATGAAGGTCCGGCTATATTATTCAAAAAACAAAATTGGTCTCATTATATAACTGTAACGAGAGATAATGGAAGAGATTCGGATTGGAAGAATCTTTATATTGGTGTCTCAAAATCTTATAAATCTGCTGGCGAAGATCGAACTTTGCCTCGTGTTCAACTATCATGTTTTTCCGGACCGGATTCAGCAAACAATGAATGGTGGCCTTATGGTTCTGAATGGCTTCCTTGTAAAGATTGGCACTCCACTAGTAGTTACTTACCCATGCAAACTGGTGAGGTCGCCAATTGGATTATCAACAAAGTTACGCAAATAATAGAAGAGATAGAATCCAGAGACTTGCCCATGTAGTAATTCAAAAAATGGAAGATTGTATGAAAATTACTGTAAAACAGACGATTATGAAAGTATACACTCACTTCTATCAATATGATACGACGAACCATATTATACCTTAAAGACATAAAACAGAATAAGTATTATAATATACTTACTGTTATTGAGAATATTTTGGATGATATGCAGGATTACAATCCATCAATGTCAAGAAAATGTTTTCTCGATCGTGGTAGAGACGATGCTCCATTCCGTACCGGACTACTAATAGAGGATATTGATACCGACATTCTACCTCAAGCTCCTATGGATGAAATTACTATATATGGAATGCCTCTTTATTTTTTGAATGATTCTTTTATGCAATACCCCTCTGGTAATCCCCTAGGAAAGCTATTTCTAGAATTGGAAAAAAAAGAATTGATTACTTTACCAGATATATTACCTAAACGCAAATGTTCTTTCAGACTGAAAGGTTTCTTTGATCCTAATTCTCAAATGCTGAAGGAACTTCTTCAATTGAAAGGTTTGCTCCCAAAACTCTCATATCTCACAAAGAAACATTTAGGATATGACATTATGGAATATACCAGCCATATCGGTAATGTATATATCCTACATAATAATGAGATATTTCGGAATATTGACTTTCGGGTATCCGAAAAACCAAATGGACTTCATATGCAAATGAAATTCAGGAAGCCATATGTAGATTCTTTAAAAGTGAGAATAACGCAGTATGATAATGAAAGTAACATTATAACTGAAACGGATACAGTTATTGATTGCAGATCAGCGAATATATTTATTCCGCTACCATTCTTCTCACTGCAAGTTGGCATAAAGATATTCAATAACGATGGTGAGCTAATTTGGATGAATAAACGTGTCTTTTTTTTAGGAAAAGAATTCAGTTATGAAACTTTTTCATCTAAAGAAATTGAATTGGAGAAAAGTGAATCAGATGGCAGCAAAAGAACTGTAACTGTAACAAAAATTGCCTTGAATGGTAAGAAAAGAAGGAAATCAAATAAAAAATTAAAGGATAACCTTGCTGATGATGAGTCGCGTTGTTTAGCTGAATTGAATGAAAAACACATGGAGTTTGTATTTTTTAGTGCAGATACTAATCAGAATAAAGAAAACAAAGAAAAGGCAAGAGAATATGTCATGCAACTACTCAACTCTGCAGAAAACGAATGTCTCATTTGTGATCCTTATTTCAAGAAAGAAGATTTCGAAAAGTACATATTCTTTATGGAAAAACTTGATGTTAAAGTGAGAATTATCAACAGTGAGAAACAGTTAGGTAATATAAGCGCACCAGATTCCGAAGACTATCTATTAAAATTGAACGATTGCATCAACTACTACAACAGAAAAGTAGGAAGAGAGGTAGCAGAATGTCGTTCGCTTACCAAAAATCTGTCTATTCACGATCGTTTTATTATCATTGATGATTGTGGCTGGCTTATTGGTTCTTCATTAAATGAGTTTGGCAACAGAGCATCTTCTATTTGCAAGATACCACAAGGTAGTTTAGAATATATGCGTAAGAACTTCGAAAGATGGTGGAATGACACAGAAAACTCGGAGTCACTTGACGGCTATATCCAACGCAAAGTTAAGCTCAATGCAAGCCAGGAAGGAAAGCTATTAAAACATATTACTCATTTGACCAGAGTTTTGAACTCACTGAAATCTCAATTAGCAAAATAAAGACATTATGAATCTGGATATTGAAATTCCGAATAGAAACTTCCATGAATTATGTAATGTCATAAAATGGAAGGAAGCCCCACATACATATAATAAAGAAGAGTTGCAAGCAAAATCAATAGCAGATGCACTTTACAATAACATGACACTCGATCCTGACGATGTACTCAAACGTTCCCATTCTTGTGCTCATGGTAAAGAAGAAACGTTCAATTATCTATTATTAGGAAAAAGTGACGAAGAATTGCAAAACGATGTTTCACAAATTTATCATTGTCACTCCTGCTATATATTTTTACCTGGTGAATATTATATACTTTCTAACAGGTTACTACGAGAAGGCAATTATTTGCAATGGCTCACTCTACTACAAAACTTAAAACATTTATTTCTGCAATCGGCACTTATTCTGGAACTTAAAGCAGAGCAACATTTTCTTGCAATACTCCATAATCTTGAAAAATACCATTTCGAATATCCTAAAACAATGGCTGCCTTGATAAGAGAATATTGGTTCGAATGGAGTCAACAAGTATCTGTAAACCTCCATTCTTATACACTGAATGAAGACAATGATTATTATAAGAGCTTTCTTCAAATTCAAAGACAAGGTGAACTCAAATACAATAATTGGAAGACTCATTTAAAAGTTCATGTAAAAGTGATATTTGAAAAATTACGAATATGTTTCACAAAGCAGGAACTAACCAGATGGGCAGCAACACTGAAACAAAGAGATGGCAGGAAAGATGTACATTCTGAAGCATATAATAAGTTGACTAAATTGATAAAGGATTATATTATTAATAAGTATAATGCAGCCTATTTGGATATAGATACGGGAGACTTTGACTACTTGATACTTGTGATAGATATACTCCTCAATGATGAAGAGCCCAATGTATCTAAGTTAGAATCGGCTATAAAGACTATCATTAATAATATAAAGAATAATACATATAAATGGTATCCAACATTGGATTCTAACAGTATTGCTAATCTCAATACAATGATCAATGCAATAACGCATATGGGAGATTCCGGCAAGTTACTATTAGAAAAGGAATCGAAATTATGCCATATTGTGTATGAGGGATGGAATGCGACGCCAGAGAATGATCTTTATGATAAGCTACAATCAGAATGTTTCATATTCTGCTGCCAACTACTGCTTATTAGTGCTTCTGAAGCTTTCAATGATGAAATAGAACGAGAGGTATTTTGGAAGAAAGTCACAGATAGTCTATTTCGCCAAATACATGTCTGCGATAATAAATATTTTATAGAACGGTATTACAAACATGTACTGATACTAGCTGCCCTTATCATCAATCAAAAATACAAGAAAGGAGAAATGGAATTCCTGAACAAAATAAAAATGGAAATCATTGATGAGAATATACAAAAAGAAATCATATCGCAAGTTTTGCATAAGAAATAGGATTTTCATTTTTTTCTCGTTTAAAAGAACATGTCACCACTTTGAAGGATTGCCCATAGGTATGGGTAAAGTTTACTTAATCGCACACAATTGTATTAGAAATTAACAGAGCTATATGTTCTTCTCTATCTAATATTTACAATGAATATAGTACATATTTTAGTTTATATCATTTAAACTGAAAATATGTACTATACATTCTTTTACCCTATAATACTTTTAATGTAATCCGTAGGACATACATGATAAAAGTCTTTGAACTTCTTTCCAAAATATTTAGCATCACAATATCCCAGCATTCCTGCAATTTCCGAAACAGTGTACTGTTGGGAGGCCAGCAGTTTAAGTGCCCTGCCCATTTTGAACGAATAGATATAATTTTCCGGAGGATTCCCGGTTATCTCTCGTATCCTGCTATAAAAAGCAGTACGGCTCATTCCTATATCGATGCTTAATTTATCTATTGTATATTTATCAGTAGAAAGGTTCGTTTCCAGGATTTTATTGACTTTATCCATAAATATCTGATCCGTATTTTCTGTTTCCATTTCTTCTTTGGTGGGTACCATTGGGAAAACAGCATCCGACAAAAACAATTTGACCCGTTCACGCAAGACCATGCGGTTTTCTACAAGCATACGTATGTTTGCCCTTAGCCTGCAAATGCTTTCTGTTCGTAATTCCAGACGATCCGCCCCACTTCCTAAATGAGACAAATAACTTTCGTTATCAAAGGCCCTTATCAAAAGAACAACCGGTATATACCCTATCATTTTATCTGTTTTGATCCGGAAACTAAGTGTATCTCCATTTGTTCCGTTTACATTATCGTCAATAATTATAGCATCAGGATTTTGGCGGACTACTGTATCCTTCAGCAAATCAGGATCCTCCAAAGCTGAAATCTGAAAATACCGCGATAAGGCTTTTTTTAAATAATTCCTGAATGCCCCGTCCGCCATTACCAATAAGATATGGGATGTATCTTTTGTTTTAGTATTCGGGGTATCATCTTTATCACTTTCTGAAGATTCTTTAGTTTTTTTCTTCGTGTTTGTTGAAGAATGTTTGATAGCCGAACATTCCTGATTCCGGCAATGACAATCTGTTGGAATGACAATTTGGAAAGCAAATGATTTGCCATGTCTATATCCGTTTATTTTTCCACCATGCAGGCGAATGATTTTTCTTACAGTCCACAAATCACTATACCCATATATGGGAAATATGACCGGAATAAAAGGAAACATTTTCCCTACTCTTTTGTCTGCTATCTCACAATTAGTAATCTGCAACTGCCAGGAATCTATTGTATGTGTTATATTGATTGATATGCAACAGCCTAAATCGGAAGCCAAAATTAGTTTGCTTATAAGATGTTGAAGCGCTGCCGTCATTATGTTCTCATTGATCCTGCAACTGACGCAATCCGAACATTCGCTGACAGTCAGTTGTATACGGCGCGAATCAGCATAGGGACGACATTGATTAACAATAGAAGTAATATAAGAAGAGAGTTCCAAATTTACTGTTGATGTCTTAGGAAGTATTTTTTTGTTTACCTTATTAAGGGTTACAATATTCTGATTGCAATATATGATGCATTCGGTATACCCCAATGCCTCTTCTACCTGTTGGGAAAGCGATTCGGGAAGATTACCGGTTTTAAGTTCTTCCAATTGATTTCGTAATAGTATCAACGGGGTATGCGTAGTATGGAGCATGTTCATAGCTATCTTAAGTTTTTCATGTGACAACAACTGAACATTATACTCTACCGCAAGATACGCAAACAAAACAATAAATAGCCCAATGCCGAAACTCTCTACAGGAACTGCATAACCAAGCAATGACAAATCAGGCAAAATTACGCCAATAGCTTGTTTACTGTTTACTAAATTGACTCCACTATCTATAGAAAGTAAAGCGCGAAAGTTTAATAATAAACTCAGGTAACAATCATTCATACTTATATAGGATTTGATTAATACTTACATTTTCAGCAAAACACGTTTGATGATCTTTTAACGTGTCTAAATCCGGCACAAGTATAAAGTTTTCAACGTCCACATATGAGGTGGATTCTAACAAAAACAATGGGTGTTTTCTATCAAAAGTGGTAACAATATCGTTTGTTACCGAAATATCAAGGGATAGATTCTAAAATCATCATTTTATTTGGTAAAACATAGTAATTGTAAAATATTTTACCACAAAACAATACAACCACACGAGCATATAGTTCCACTTAATCATTAGAATAATGAAATAAGTAGAATTATAAAGCCGCGTATATAATTTGAAAATAATAGACTTCTGATAAGTACTATCAGATCATAGTTTACAGGAATACCTCATCATAAGACGGAATAATCTTTGCATCGTAAACGTGAGTGGCCGCAAATACATCATCTTTCTTTATCAACAGCCAGTCTTTATCCTGATCATCCATATTGGTATGTATAAGGACAAATAGCCCTTTGAGTTTATGCCCGTGTAACTTGAATTCAAGTATCCCATTTTTAATGGCAGCGGAAATGTTACGATTATTACCAACGTAAGCATAGGTTCCACTATCCCATATTTCCACCGTACCTGCTCCATAGTTACCTTCCGGTATAACTCCTTCAAAGTGCGCATAACTCAAGGGGTGGTCTTCTACTTCTATGGCCAACCTCTTATCTTTTGGATTCATGGAAGGTCCTTTAGGCACCACCCAACTTTTTAATACTCCATCCACTTCCAAACGAAAATCGAAATGAAAATGACTGGCATCATGCTTCTGAACAACAAAAACAGGCATTCGATTGGGAGTTTCCACCGTATCCGCCATCGGTTCCGGTGTTTTACCGAATTGCCTTTTTGCCCGGTACTCTTTGAGGTTAATCATAGAGGCTTCAACCGCCTGCTTTTCTACCATTTTGATGTTTTTTCCTTCATCGGGAGAATTCTTTGCCATAATCTGTATTTTTTAGGTGAATAAAAAAACGAATGATTCAATGTGACAACAATCAGTATATCTGTTTGTTTGTCGAAATTCATCTATTTTAATGGCTTTATAACTGCATTTAAGTTTGCTAACTTATTTTTATTCTTCTCCCTTTCTTACTGCCTGCATAGTGGGTACAAAAATCCCTTTCAATCGTCCTTTTATAAAAGTATAAAAGCAATTGGAAGGAAATGAATAAAAAGAGATTAATCGGATATCTGTTCGTCACGATGTCTGTTGGTTGTATTCAGGCGCAGGAACAGAAGTCTTCTGTACCCGAATACAAGCTATGGTACGACTGTCCCGCACAGGTATGGACCGAGGCATTACCCCTTGGGAATGGTCGTTTGGGGGCCATGGTATATGGAACACCAGGCACAGAACAAATACAACTAAACGAAGAAAGCATTTGGGCGGGACGTCCCAATAATAACGCCAATCCGGATGCACTGGAATATATTCCGAAAGTGCGTGAGCTGGTCTTTGCCGGAAAATACCTTGAAGCTCAGACACTGGCCACAGAAAAGGTAATGGCAAAGACTAATTCAGGAATGCCATACCAAAGTTTTGGTGACCTGCGAATCGCTTTTCCAGGTCATACACGTTATTCCAATTATTACAGGGAATTAAGTCTGGATTCCGCACGTGCAATCGTACGTTATGAAGTAGACGGAGTGCAGTATCAACGTGAAACGTTCACTTCATTTACCGACCAGGTAGTAATGGTTAGGCTGACTGCCAACCATCCCGGACAAATTACTTTCAATGCACAACTCACTTCGCTGCACCAAGATGTTATGATCGCTTCTGAAGAGGGAAACTGTGTGACACTCTCGGGAGTCTCTTCCTTGCATGAGGGGCTCAAAGGGAAAGTAGAATTTCAAGGCAGATTGACTGCTAAAAATAAAGGTGGGAAAATAGCTTGTGCCGATGGTGTCCTTTCCGTTGAAGGAGCTGATGAAGCTACGGTCTATGTATCTATTGCCACCAACTTCAACAATTATCAAGACATCACCGGTAATCAGACAGAGCGGGCTAAGAATTATTTGGCGAAAGCAATGGTTCATCCGTTCATTGAATCGAAGAAGAATCATGTTGATTTTTACCGACAATATCTGACACGCGTTTCTCTTGATTTGGGACGAGACCAATATGCGAATGTAACCACCGATAAGCGTGTGGAGAATTTCAAAAACACCAATGACACACATCTGGTTGCCACCTATTTTCAATTCGGACGTTATTTGTTGATCTGTTCTTCCCAACCGGGAGGACAACCCGCCAATTTACAAGGAATTTGGAATGACAAATTATTCCCTTCCTGGGATAGCAAATATACTTGTAACATCAATTTGGAAATGAATTACTGGCCTTCGGAAGTAACGAATCTAAGTGAACTGAATGAACCGTTATTCCGTCTGATAAAAGAAGTGAGTAACACAGGAAAAGAGACGGCTAAGATTATGTATGGAGCCAATGGATGGGTGTTGCATCATAACACGGATATATGGCGTATTACAGGAGCAGTTGACAAAGCTCCTTCGGGTATGTGGCCCAGTGGTGGCGCATGGCTTTGCCGACATCTTTGGGAGCGTTATCTATACACCGGAGATGTGGAATTCCTGCGTTCTGTCTATCCGATACTGAAAGAGTCCGGACGTTTCTTTGATGAAATTATGGTGAAAGAACCCGTACACAACTGGCTGGTAGTCTGCCCCAGTAATTCACCGGAGAATGTACATTCGGGAAGTAACGGGAAAGCTACTACAGCTGCCGGATGCACCATGGACAACCAATTGATTTTCGATCTTTGGACAGCAATTATATCTGCTTCTCAAATACTGGATATAGACCGGGAATTTGCCTCTCATCTGACACAACGTCTCAAAGAAATGGCTCCCATGCAGGTGGGACATTGGGGGCAATTACAAGAGTGGATGTTCGACTGGGATGATCCGAAGGACGTGCACCGCCACATTTCTCATTTGTACGGACTCTTCCCCAGCAATCAGATTTCCCCTTACCGTACTCCTGAATTATTTGATGCAGCACGTACTTCTCTGATTCATCGTGGCGACCCGTCGACCGGGTGGAGCATGGGATGGAAAGTTTGCCTTTGGGCACGCCTGCTTGATGGCGACCACGCCTACAAGTTGATAACTGACCAGCTGACTCTCGTACGCAATGAAAAGAAAAAAGGAGGCACCTACCCTAACCTGTTCGATGCGCATCCGCCATTTCAAATTGATGGAAACTTTGGTTGTGCCGCAGGCATTGCAGAGATGTTGATGCAAAGCTACGACGGTTTTATATATTTGCTTCCCGCACTGCCTACCATTTGGAAAGCAGGTTCTATCAAAGGAATCATTGCCCGTGGAGGTTTCGAACTTGATTTGAGTTGGAAAAACGGGAAAGTTAGCCGGCTGGTTGTCAAATCTCATAAGGGAGGAAATTGTCGTTTACGTTCGCTCAACCCATTAACCGGGAATGGCTTGAAGCGTGCCAAAGGTGAAAATCCGAACCCTCTTTATGCAGTCCCCACCATTCCGGAGCCATTGATTAACGAAAAGGCCAACTTGAACAAAGTGGAAATTGCAGAGACATACCTCTATGACCTACCTACCAAAGCAGGAAAAGAATATGTATTGATTGGAAAATAATAACTCGACCGATATGAACAAAAACTTATTGAAACTGATTGTCGCCTGTGGAACTGCTTGTTTCCTGGCTTGCGCAGCACCTCAAAAAACAGAAACGGAAAAATGGAGTGAACGCATGGCACGCTCCGAAATGAAACGTTTCCCCGAACCCTGGATGATTGAAAAAGCTAAAAAACCACGCTGGGGATATACCCACGGACTAGTAGTGAAATCCATGTTGGAAGAATGGAAACATACTGGGGACAGCGTATATTATGAGTATGCCAAGATATATGCAGATAGTCTGATCGATGCTGACGGACATATCAAAACCATGAAATATCTTTCATTCAATATTGATAATGTCAACGGTGGAAAGATTCTTTTCGATCTTTACGCACAGACTGGAGACGAACGCTACAAAATAGCCATGGATACTTTGCGCAAGCAAATGGCAGAGCAACCCCGTACCAGTGAGGGAGGATTCTGGCATAAATTGAGATATCCTCATCAAATGTGGCTGGACGGAATTTTTATGGCTTCTCCTTATCTGGTTCAATATGGGGCTACTTTTAATGAACCCGCTTTATTTGACGAAGCAACAAAACAGATTCTTTTGATAAATAGCAAGACTTATGATCCTGCAACAGGGCTTTTTTATCACGGATGGGATGAAAGTCGCGAACAGAAATGGTCAAATCCTGAAACAGGTTGCTCTCCTAATTTTTGGAGTCGCAGTATCGGATGGTATGGAGCTGCTATTGTAGATGTACTGGACTTCCTGCCACAGGAAACAGCCGGACGCGACAGCATTATACAAATTCTGCAGGGATTGGCAAAAGCGATTGTGAAATACCAAGATCCTTCATCCGGAACCTGGTATCAGGTAACCGATCAGGGAGCACGTGAAGGTAATTATTTGGAATCATCTGCCACTGCCCTGTTTATCTATACGCTTGCCAAAGCTATCAATAAAGGATATATTGGCAACGAATATATCGAACCGACACAAAAAGCCTTTGACGGAATGGTAAAGACATTTACCCGTTTGGAAGAGGATGGCAGCTATACAATTACCAATTGCTGTGCTGTTGCAGGATTGGGCGGAGATTCAAAAAGATATCGTGACGGCTCATTTGAGTATTATATCAGTGAACCGATTATAGAAAATGATCCGAAATCGGTAGGTTCATTCATCTTGGCTGCTATTGAGTATGAGAAAATGACTAAAAAATAAACTAAAAACGATAAAATACAATGAGAAAATTCAAGATTATTCCCCTTTTGTTGCTGCTATTGACAATGGCAACTTCGGCTGCAGCACAGAAGAAAACACAAAAGACGTATATCCCCTGGGACAACGGCAAACTCATAGTTTCCGAAGAGGGACGTTACCTGAAACACGAAAACGGTGCTCCTTTCTTTTGGTTAGGAGAAACCGGTTGGCTATTGCCCGAACGCTTGAACCGGGATGAAGCCGAATATTACCTGGAACAATGCAAACGTCGCGGATACAACGTGATTCAGGTTCAAACGTTGAACAATGTTCCGTCTATGAATATCTACGGACAATATTCGATGATTGACGGATACAACTTCAAAAACATCAATCAAAAAGGCGTATACGGTTATTGGGATCACATGGATTACATCATCCGTACAGCAGCAAAGAAGGGACAATATATCGGCATGGTCTGCATTTGGGGAAGCCCGGTGAACCGGGGCGAGATGACTGTAGAACAGGCAAAAGCATACGGCAAGTTTTTGGCAGAGCGTTATAAGGACGAACCGAATATTATCTGGTTTATTGGTGGAGATATCCGTGGCGACGTGAAAACTGCTGAATGGGAAGCTTTGGCAACCTCTATCAAAGCTATCGACAAAAATCACCTGATGACATTCCATCCACGTGGAAGAACAACTTCCGCAACTTGGTTCAATAATGCTCCTTGGTTGGATTTCAACATGTTTCAAAGCGGACATCGTCGCTATGGACAACGTTTCGGAGATGGTGACTACCCTATCGAAGAAAATACGGAAGAGGATAACTGGCGTTTTGTAGAACGCAGCCTGGCCATGAAACCCATGAAGCCTGTGATTGACGGTGAACCGATCTATGAAGAAATACCTCATGGTCTGCACGATGAAAACGAACTGTTGTGGAAGGATTATGACGTACGTCGTTATGCTTATTGGTCTGTATTTGCAGGTTCTTTCGGACATACTTACGGTCATAATTCCATCATGCAATTTATCAAACCGGGTGTAGGTGGTGCTTATGGTGCAAAGAAGCCTTGGTATGATGCTTTGAATGATCCGGGCTACAATCAGATGAAGTATCTGAAAAACCTGATGTTGACTTTCCCGTTCTTTGAACGCATACCCGATCAGTCTATCATCACAGGACAGAATGGAGAACGTTATGACCGCGCTATCGCTACACGTGGAAATGATTATCTGATGGTATACAACTATACCGGACGTCCGATGGAAGTTGATTTCAGCAAGATTAGCGGCGCAAAAAAGAATGCCTGGTGGTACACCACGAAAGATGGTAAACTGGAATACATCGGAGAATTTGATAACGGAGTGCACAAATTCCAGCACGACAGTGGTTATTGCAGTGGAAACGATCATATTCTGATTGTAGTGGATAGTAGTAAGAACTATGTGGAGAAGGCCTGGACAGAATTACCAAATGCACAACAAAAATGGGCTAAATAATTTTGTATTATTAGGCACAGATTACACGGATTTTACGGTTTTCAGAATGACAGATAGGTAAAACAACAGCGTTAATCCGTGCAATCCGTGCCTAATTTTATTATATAAACGAATTATGAAAACATACTTATGAATAAAAGAATAGTATCATTTTTCTTTCTTCTGCTCTTTGCAGGTTCACTATACGCAGCCATAGGTATCACTGACCTGCGAACGGAGCAGTTGAAAAATCCGGCAGGTATCGATGTGCGCCAACCCCGATTGAGCTGGCGCATCGAATCGGATGAACAGAATGTGATACAAACTGCGTATCACATTCTTGTCGCATCTTCCCCGGAGCTATTGGAACAAGGAAAAGGAGATATTTGGGATTCAGGAAAGATTGAATCTGACGCTTCTCAATGGATCACTTATCAGGGAAAAACATTAAAATGTAATGCCCCCTACTATTGGAAAGTGAAAATAGACACCAACAAAGGTGCAACAAATTGGAGTGCTCCGGCTTTCTGGACCACCGGACTATTTAATGAAGCAGATTGGCAAGGGCAATGGATCGGCTTGGACAGGGCCGCTCCCGGAGATAGCGAAACACAATGGAGCCGTTTGGCAGCCCGTTATCTCCGTAAAGAATTTGCAGTAAAGAAAGATGTGAAACGTGCCACAGTACATATCGCCGGAATGGGATTGTACGAGTTGTTTATCAACGGACAACGCATCGGCAATCAAGTACTGGCACCTGCTCCTACCGACTACCGGAAAACAATTCTGTACAACACATACGATGTTACTTCACTGCTTCAAACAGAAAATGCTATTGGAGTAACTCTTGGAAATGGTCGCTTCTATACGATGCGTCAGAACTATAAACCGTATAAGATACCGACTTTCGGTTATCCTAAACTCCGGTTGAATCTGATTGTGGAATATGCAGACGGCAGCAAAGAAACGATTGCTACAAACACTTCATGGAAATTGACTACTGAAGGTCCTATCCGTAGCAATAATGAATATGATGGCGAAGAATATGATGCCCGTAAAGAGCTAGGAGCCTGGACTCAAACCGGATATGATGACAAAAACTGGATGCCGGCCCAACGTGTCAGTATTCCTTCAGGAACATTGCGCGCACAAATGATGCCGGGCATGAAAGTTACAGAAACCCTGAAGCCCGTTTCTATTAAAAAGCTTGGTAACAAATATATCCTGGATATCGGTCAGAATATGGCGGGCTGGGTACGTTTCCGGATAAAAGGACAGGCTGGCGATAGCATCCGTCTCCGTTTTGCAGAAAGTCTGCAAGACAATGGCGAACTTTATACAAGAAACTTCAGGGATGCCCGTTCTACAGATGTATATGTTGTCAGCGGACGCGAAACAAAAGATGCTACCTGGGCACCTCGTTTTATTTATCATGGATTCCGTTATGTAGAAGTCAGCGGTTATCCGAATGCGAAGGCAGAAGATTTCGTTGCCGAAGTAGTAGAAGATGAAATGGAGCATATCGGTACTTTCAACTGTTCTGACGAAACTCTGAATAAGATTATCCGTAATGCATTTTGGGGAATCCGGAGCAACTATAAAGGGATGCCGGTTGACTGTCCGCAACGGAATGAACGCCAACCATGGTTGGGTGACCGTACCATGGGCTGTTGGGGAGAAAGCATGCTTTTCGATAATTACGCCATGTATACCAAATGGACGCGTGACATCCGTGAAGCACAACGGGAAGACGGCTGTATTCCTGATGTAGCCCCAGCATACTGGAACTACTACTCGGACAATGTGACTTGGCCTGCCGCTTTACCAATGGCCTGCGACATGCTTTTCACAAACTTTGGAGATAAACGTCCGATCGAAGAGAATTATCCGGCTATCAAGAAGTGGGTATCTCATATCCGTGAATACTACATGACAGAGGATCTTATCATCACCAAAGATAAATATGGTGACTGGTGCGTTCCACCCGAATCACTGGAGTTAATTCATAGCAAGGACCCTTCCCGCAAGACTGACGGAGCTCTGATCGCAACCGCTTATTATCTGAAAGTATTACAACTGATGCACCGCTTTGCAAGCCTGCAAGGGCTGAAAGCTGACGCAGAAGAATGGGAAGATTTGGAACATCGCATGAAAGACGCATTCAATGCCCGTTTTCTTCACGTAAAGGAAGGTACCTCTCCCGTACCGGGACATACCTTATATCCGGATAGTATTTTCTATGGTAACAACACAGTTACTGCCAATATCTTGCCACTTGCTTTTGGTCTAGTGCCAAAGAACTATATCAATGAAGTAGCTAAAAATGCCGTAACTTCCATTATTACAACCAACAAGGGACATATAAGTACCGGAGTGATCGGCGTACAATGGTTATTGCGTGAATTGAGCCGTCGCGGCCATGCCAATGTAGCTTATCTACTGGCTACCAATAAAACATATCCTTCCTGGGGATATATGGTTGAAAAAGGTGCTACCACTATTTGGGAGTTATGGAACGGTGATACGGCAAATCCTGAAATGAATAGCGGTAATCACGTGATGCTTTTAGGTGATTTATTACCGTGGTGCTTCAATAACTTGGCAGGTATCCGTGCGGACCGCTGGAAGTCCGGTTACAAGCATATCGTCTTCCAGCCGGCTTTTGAAATTCAGGAGTTGAGTAACGTGGATGCATCGTACATAAGTATCTACGGAAAAATAACCAGCCGATGGACAAAGACTCCCACACATTTGGAATGGGATATCGAACTTCCCGCCAATACGACGGGGGAAGTACATCTTCCGGATGGACGGAAAGAAAAAATCGGATCAGGAAAATATCATTTCAGTGTAGACATTCCCACCCGGAATACGGCTATTCTGACTGATGAATTTCTGTACGAAAACGCTTCTTTCCCCGAATGTCACGGAGCTACGATAGTAGAGCTGAAAAATGGTGATCTCGTAGCCTCTTTCTTCGGAGGAACCAAAGAGCGCAATCCGGATTGTTGCATCTGGGTATGTCGTAAACCTAAAGGCTCTAAAGAATGGACCGCCCCCAAACTTGCTGCCGACGGTGTGTTTTCACTCAAAGACTCACAAGCAGTATTAGCTGGAATCGATTCAACCTGTACCCCGGTGAAAGATGCAAAAGGAACACTTATTGCCCGCAGAAAAGCTTGCTGGAACCCAGTTCTTTTCCAGATTCCCGGAGGTGACCTGATTCTGTTTTATAAAATAGGTTTGAAAGTGAGCGACTGGACAGGATGGCTTGTCCGTTCACGCGACGGAGGAAAAACCTGGAGCAAACGCGAAGCGCTTCCGAAAGGTTTTCTTGGACCTATTAAGAATAAACCGGAATATATCAATGGGCGTATCATCTGCCCTTCCAGTACGGAAGGAAGTAACGGATGGCGTGTCCATTTCGAGATTTCCGATGATAAAGGCAAGACCTGGAAGATGGTCGGACCACTGGATGCCGAGTTATCTGTCCCCACCCAAAATCGTAAAAAGGGAGGTGTGAATGTGGATGACCAGGAAGGCGGAGAAGCGATCGAAGGAGAAGGAGCCAAACCTGTTTATGCAATACAACCCAGTATTTTGAAGCATAAGGATGGAAGATTACAGATACTCTGTCGTACACGTAACGCACAGGTAGCAACTGCGTGGAGCAGTGATAATGGTGACACATGGAGTAAAGTTACGTTGCTGGATGTCCCGAATAATAATTCCGGTACGGATGCTGTGACAATGAAAGACGGTAGACATATACTTATCTACAATAATTTCTCTACATTACCCGGAACTCCGAAAGGTCCGCGTACTCCGCTCTGTGTGGCCGTTTCAGAAGATGGTATCAATTGGCAGCCTGTTCTTACATTAGAAGATAGTCCGATTAGCCAATACTCTTACCCTAGCATTATTCAAGGGAAAGACGGGAAACTGCATGCCATTTACACTTGGCGCCGTCAACGAATTAAATATGCAGAGATAGATCTGACAAAGTTTTAAATTTTGAACGACCATCTGAATGAAATCGACTGCTCCTTTGTCCGCAAAAGAGCGGTCGATTCTTGTATTTATCCATTTTATACTTTACATTTGCCAATAAATAAAAAATAACGATGGCAGATAATTACATAGAGAGACAACAGGAACAATACGAAGCCCGAAAAGCTGCTTGGAAACAAGCACAAAAATATGGTAAGAAGAAAACAACAGTACGTCCGGCTGAATCGAAGTCTCACACTTCAACGGTTTCAAAACCGGAGGACTCAAAAAGAAGAGTATTTATAACAGGCGGAGCGGAAGGAATAGGCAAAGCAATAGTAGAAGCTTTTCGCCTGGCTGGAAATCAAGTTGCCTTTTGTGATATAAACGAAATATCGGGACAGGAAACTGCGAAGGCAACCGGGGCTATATTCCATAAAGTCGACGTAAGTGATAAAAACGCGCTTGAAAGTTGTATGCAAACCATTCTTGCCGAATGGAACGATATTGATATTATTGTCAACAACGTCGGTATCAGCAAATTTTCTTCTATCACAGAAACAAGTGTAGAAGATTTCGACAAAATTCTTTCTATTAACCTGCGTCCTGTATTCATCACTTCCCGACTGCTTGCCATCCATCGTAAAAAGCAGCCCTCTCCCAACCCATACGGCCGAATTATAAATATCTGCTCTACACGTTATCTGATGAGTGAACCGAGAAGTGAAGGTTATGCAGCATCGAAAGGTGGTATCTATTCTTTGACTCATGCATTGGCTTTGTCTTTATCTGAATGGAATATCACCGTAAATTCCATTGCTCCGGGATGGATACAGACTCATGATTATGCTCAACTCCAACCGGAAGACCATTCACAGCATCCTTCCCGGCGGGTAGGTAAACCGGAAGATATTGCCCGCATGTGTCTGTTTCTCTGCGAGGAAAACAATGATTTCATCAATGGAGAAAACATCACTATTGACGGGGGAATGACAAAAAAGATGATTTATATTGAATAAAAATCTATCACTTTAATGAATACTATTTATTGCATTAATATTCTTCGAGCAACTTCCACTCCAGTTTTCACTATCGAAGCAGCATGATGGAACTCCAACATATCATACGTATCGCCGGAAATTTGAATTAAGATATCCGGCTGACAACGTTCTATCTGATAACGGGTGATTTGCTGCATCATCATCCTGGAAGATTCTGTCAACAGATTATAAGGAGATACTTTCTTTTTCTTTCCGGTATCAATGGGGGCATTCACATCGACAGCTATCAGAATGTCTCCTTCAGTGCGTTGCACATGACTCAATGGAAGAGGATTCAGAATACCTCCATCAATCAATACCATACCGTCTTTTCTTAATGGACGGAAAAGCATAGGGATAGAAATAGACGCACGGATAGCTTCATGTAAGCTCCCTCTGTCAAACCTGACTTCCTGATCGCAGACAATATCCGTGGCCATCGCCACATAAGGGACAGGCAGGTCTTCGATGTTCATGTCCGGAATAATTTGTTTCAGTTCTTTAATAAAACGGTCACCTTTCACTAATCCATCCCGGCTTAAGGTAAGATCCGCCAATTCCCACATCTTGCGTTTGTCCCAACTATACAGCCATTCTTTACATTCTTCCATTTTTCCTGAAGCATACATTGCTCCCACCATTGCTCCCATGGAACTTCCTGCAATGGAAGTAATCTCAAAGTTGTGACGAAGTAATTCTTCAATTACTCCTATATGTGCTATTCCACGTGCTCCACCCATGGAAAGGACTAATGCTACTTTTTGCTTATCCATATCATATACATTTCTGTTAGCCATCTACAAAATAACACATTTTCTGCGAAAAAGATGTTTAGTAATCGTGAAGAAATAAATTATAGCAGTGTTTTAGGGGAACTAAAGCATAGCTTTAGATATGATAAAGCTATGCTTTGTCAGTTGCAAAGCATAGCTCTATTATATTCTTCTATTATCCCGGAGATTTTCCGGTTATGTAGGAGGTTAAGGGTTTACCCTCATTTATTTCTTTCCTTGAGCCTTCTTTTCTGCGTTTCGCTTATTCACGTAATCTTTGAACATCTGCCGCCAGTTGCGACCATGCTCATTGAAATACTGTTCGCATTTGGTTTTATAAATTTCGAAGATAGCAGAAATCTGCTTCATATTCTTGTAGTCAATAGCCTGTTCGCGAGCCAGTTTCAACTGTTCCAGAACGAAAGCCGTTTCCTCTTCCGTCATATTGGGCACGATGGCCTGATAACCTTTCAAGGTAAAAGCAACTTTACCTACCGTGTATTTATCCAGGATTTGTTCAATCTGTTCTTCCGTCAATACTCTGTGTAAATCTTTCATTAGCCTTTCATGCACTTCTTTCGGCATAGCAGAATCTGCAATCATTTCACGGTCGAGCTTGGAAAGCGGTTTGCCTGTCAGAGGATTGATACCCTCGGGGATTGTTGTATAAGGGTGCTCATTGTGCCAGTCACGCACTTTACGAAGATGATTATAAATGGCAGTTACTGCAAAACCTGCTTTTTTATCATCGTTCAACTCTAAAGAAGCTACCCAGTCGATGGCTTTCTTTTCGAGAGAAGCATCTGATTTTAAATTAGCAAAAGCCTTCTTGTCAAAATAAGCAGCTACCTTGTCAAAAGAACGGATGGCGCCTTCAGGAAGCAAAGCTCCTTTTTCACCAAAACTATACATAGCGGATTCCGGTTCAATGGTGACCTTGCTTTCATCCAACATCTTTTTATCCAATTTGAATACTTCTGCGAAGAAGTCATAAACAGCATTCCGCTTATTCGGGCCAAAGTCATGTTTCTCTTTGGGAAGATGTACATTCGTTACTTTATCTTTTGCCTGGTAGAATCCGTAAATTCGTTGCAGATAAGGAAATTCAAGAGTAGGAACACTGGCCGTCCAGTCGCCGCCATCCGATACGATCAGTTGTGGACGAGGAGCAAAAGTAGCGGCTAATTCCGCATTACAGGTTCCTCCTGCAGATAGTTGAATAGGCATTCCGCTTTCGCAGGGACAACCACCGTCGAAGTGAGAAGCCAGGCTCACCACCGGAGCTGAAGCGGTGAAACGATCATCTAATACGCTCAACAATACAGTATGGGTACCTCCACCCGAACCGCCATTCGTACCGATACGGCTGGTATCAATGTCCTTACGGGAAGCAAGCATGTAGTCAAGAATCAGTAAGCCGTTCATTGCCTGAATAGTGTGCGCCGCACTACTACGGTGTGCCGCACTGCCCACTTGCAAAGCCGACTCTCCCCATCCGAACAAATCATAGTCTACACAAACAGCTCCCATACGTGCTAAAGTTCCCATACGTTGTTGTTGGTCTTCCCGATAACGTCCGCCACCAAAATGTCCGTTAGGGCAGATTATCAACGCATGTTTTCCTTTCGATTGGGGCGTATAGATAGAACCGCAAACGTATAACCCGGGAAGTGTTTCAAGCGCGAAATTCTGCACGGTATAGCCATCAAACTTACGTATCTTTGAAAGAATAGGTTTGGATTTGACACATTGAGCCAACAAAGGATCGATACCTAAACGCTGACGTACCTCTTTTTTCAGAGAATCGGCACGAAGTTGAAAGGACTGTTGGTCTGTATAGAGTGTATTCAGATAAGCCAGCATCTTCTCTCCGTCTGCATCTGTACGACGTGGATACTCGTATGCTTTCAGCTTATACATATTTCCTTTCTGCTTAACAAATTTATAATCGAAAGGTGCCAATACATTCGTCAAGGATTCTTCCACGGAATAAGGACGAATACGGAAATCGGCATAAGGCAGCACTTTTCCCACCGTATCAATGTCATATTTCAAACGGACTCCGAAACGGTTCTGTATATCCGTCAGTACTTCATTCAAGGGACGGGCAAATTCTGTCTCGTATGTTTGCGTCTGGGCTTCGGCCGAAAGAGATGCGGCAAGAAGCATAGTAAAAAGGATTCGTTTCATTTATTTTTAATTTATGTAAGTTGTTTTTTCACCACAGATTACACAGATTTTCACAGATTTATTATTCTTATAATTTAGTCGAATTAAAAATCTGTGTTAATCTGTAGTATCTGTTGTGTGCTTTTAATTACTTCACCATTGACGATTACGTCATCCATCGTGATACGTTCACAATTTTCGAAGATACATTTCTGTTTCCCTCCCTGAATATGAATATCACGCAAAACGATGTCAGATATCGGCGCTTCTTCCAAGCCCACTATTTTGATCGGAGTCTTTACGTTTGTCACAGTCATTCCGCTGATATGTACGTTACGGAATATCGGAGTGCGTTCACTCTTAGGTTCGGCAGGCATTTTACTGTATTTCAAATTCAATACGACAGCTTCCTGTTTAATGTTGCTCATTACGACGTTGCTGACACGAATATCTTCAACGACTCCTCCCCTTCCACGGGTTGACTTAATACGAATTCCACGATCTGTTCCGTCAAACACGCAATTGGAAATAGTAACTTTACGCACACTCCCACTCATCTCGCTGCCGATAACAACACCTCCATGACCGGAAAGCATGGTACAGTTGGTGATAGTGATATTCTCGCAAGGTACTCCCAAACGACGGGCCTGCGCATCTCTTCCCGACTTGATTGTGATGCAATCGTCTCCTACTGATATATGGCAGTCGCTGATATGTACGTTGCGGCAGGATTCCGGATTCACTCCGTCCGTATTTGGTGAGGGCGCATTATCTATGGTGATCCCCTTTATGGTTACATTGTCGCAAAACTCCGGATTGACCGTCCAGAAGGGAGAATTTATGATTTTCACTCCTTCAATCTTTACTTTCTTACAACGAACGGGCTGAATGAACGGAGGACGGAAAAAGCGACGTTGCAATGTATTTACATAATCCTTGTTCGTTTCAGCATAAATTGCTGTCGTATCATTTGCTGCATCCCACATTGGCTGATATTTATTCACATCACGCATGCCATTGTCTTTCAAATCAATCATGACACGAAAGAACTCCATCCACCATTTCTTCCCTTGTCCGTCCAAAGTTCCTTCTCCTTTGATCGTAATATTCTCGGCATCTACTGCATAAATCAAAGGCTGGAAACTTTTCATCATCACTCCTTCATGACGAACCTCGACAAAAGGAAGATAGTCATCAAAGTTATCGGAAAAGAGCAAGGTAGCTCCGGCTTCCAACTCCAGTGTAATATTACTTTTCAGATGGATACTCCCCGTCAGGTAAATTCCGGCAGGAAAGAAAAGAGTACCTCCGCCACCACGGTTCAAACGGTCAATTGTTGAATTGATTAGCTTTGTATTAAGAGTCTTGCCATTTGCTTTTGCACCGGCCTTCAGCATATCTACACGCTCGGCACGAAGAACTGTGGTTGCACAGAAGCAAAGAAAGACGATAAGAGTTGTTCGTAAATTCATAATCGATATTATTAAAGTATATTTCATCGTTTCCTTCTAAAAAATCATGCTAATAGAATCTTTTTTTCTTCCCAATGTTTGAAAACAATCATTGAGATGTTTTTTTCAAACATGCTACATGATTAAAATAAACATGCTGCATGATTTTTTATATGAATACATTGTTTTTTAATTCTACAAATATATACAAAAAGGTTCTTTTATTTTGCACAAACCAATTGATATGTTCCACTCTGTATCTCTTTCGGTTCTTTTTCGCCCGGGAGGTAAACGACAGCGGTAGTATTCACCGGAACAGACACGTTTAAAGTGAAAGTCCCATTCTCACAAGTCCAGTCCACATTAATGGTACCGTATAAAGTTTCATACGACGCTTTGACATATTTCAAATCTCCCACAGGTTGGGGAGCGATGATGAACTTCTGATAACCTTGTTTTGGAGTGGTAGAAGGACGAATACCGACCAGTGAATTAAAGAACCATTCATCAATCTGTCCCATCATAAAGTGATTCCAGGAAGAACCTTGACGGGGGTCCCACTGCTCGGTCAAAGTTGTAGCGCCGAATTTTAACTGGAAACCATATCCGGGAGCTTCTTCATGATTGAACATTTTATAAATAAGTTCATGTTCTCCATTACGCGCCAATGTCTGAATCAGATAACGGTTTCCCACATCACCGGTAGTCAAACGGTTGCCATGTACTTCCACATCTTTTATCAGATTCGCGAATACTTTCTCATTCAAATCTGCATCCGGTCGGTAGTTACCTTGTTCATCTGCATCCTGCGTCATCTGGAGGAACAGCGGAAGCGCATTACTGCATTGGCTTCCTGTACCATATTGTGCCGTACCTTTATGAAGAAAACATTTATTAAATGCAACCATTATATCCTGTGCCAACGAAGTGTAATAACGAATGTCAAAGTCATTACCCACCATTTTCGCGGCTTGTACCAAATACATGACTGTCATGTAATAATGCGCAGTAGCCACCAAAGGAACGGGTGTATTCCGTGAGAATCCCGCACGAAAATCTCCGTAATCATACCAGTCTCCCAATCCGAAAGAAAGAATACCTTTATCTGCACGAGTCTTGAGATAATCCACGTAACGACGCATATTCGGATAATATTTCTTAATCAATGAATCGTCTCCATAAGTCTCATAGTACATAAAAGGGAAAATAACCAAAGAACCACCCCACTCCGGAGATTCGGCAAAAGCATCCATACCCGGACCTTCAAAAATCACGTATTCCGGAGCAGTTGTCGGCATGGCCCCGTTGGAATGTTGTGCATCTGCCATATTCTGCATAATCTGCGGAGCGTATGCTGTCAAATCATAGTTATACAACAAACCCGGACCATTCAGATGTACCTGTTCCAACCACCCTAGTTTCTCACGATGCGGACAATCCGTAAACACAGATTGCATATTGCTGCGAACCGCTTTCTCGATCAATCGATGGGCAGCATTAAATATCCGGTTGGATGATTCGAAAGTGGAAACTTTTCTAGCTGAATTATAGACGAAACAGGATTGAATATTTTTCAATACAGGCAATTTCTGCGGATTCTTCTGTCCTTTTAAGACAGCCCCCTCTACCTGAATATATCTAAAACCATAATAAGAGAAACGAGGGTGCCAGGTTTCATCGCCTTCCCCTTTCAGAGTGTATTCGTAATAGTGTTGACGCCCTGTCTGACGCTGATTGCAAGCACCTTCCTCTGTCAATGCTTCGGCTACAATCAAAGTTACTTTCTGTCCACGTTTACCACGTACTGTTATTTCCGGAAAGCCAGCCAGATTCTGTCCCATATCCAACACAAAAGCAGAAAGATCGACTGTTCTCTTAGTTGATACAGAAGCTGATGCAACTTGGTCCGCATTTAGTTTGGTTACCTTTTGAATATCATACCGTTCCATGATTTTCACCGGAGCCGCCATCTGTGGACGAAGTATTCCTTTAGGAGCTTCCTGTATGACTACCGGACGCCAATGACTGTCATCAAAGCCAATCTGATTCCATCCTTTCTGTTCACGACGCGCATCATAATCTTCTCCTCCATATATGCAATTGAAGGTTACCGGACTAAAATCATATTTCCAATTATTATCGGAATGAACCGTCGTACATGTTCCATCTTCGTAGTTAATAACCAGCTCAAATAAAAGTGTGGGAGGACCAAAGCTGATCTGTAATTTGCGATAACGCCCCCCCTGCACATTATAGAATCCATTCCCCAATAAGATTCCTACGACATTTTCACCACGCCGCAATTGTTCCGTCACATCGTATGTGTTATAGTAAACAGTTTTATCATAATCACTCCACAATGGGGCAAACTCACTGTTACCCACCTTTTTGCCATTCAAAGAAAACTCATAGAATCCCAGACCACAAACGTATGCCGTTGCCTCCACTATTTTCTTGCCCGGTTTACGGTTTGCACCCCCTTCTTTCGCATCTCCTACCTGGAATGTTCTTCTCAAACAAATACTTTTCTTTGCCAAAGTGTCCACTGCTTCCCAAGCAGCTTTCACTTCCGGTTTCTTCAGCTCTCCACCGTGGAACTTACGCCCTTCCGGTAAATGAGCATTTTGTCGGGTAATAGCTCCAATCCACTGCCCCGAAGATAATCTTTCGGGTACTGCCCGGAATTTCGCTTCACTGCTCCACTCGGAAGGTGTATCTGTTTCATCCCAAACACGAACGCGCCAACTATAATTAAATGAGTTATCAGGACGTATATCTGCCCCCTTTGTAGAAACTAACTGGCTCTGCGAAGAATAAACCTTCCCACTATTCCAAACGGAACGCCCTGTAAAAGCTTCCCGAATATCAATCTCATAGGCAGATTGTCGTGTCCCATTTTCCGGCGATTCCATCACCCAGCCCAAACGGGGTGAACCTTCGACCACTACCAGTCCCTCCTGCATCTCACAGGTAAGACGACTGATGGTTATATTCTTTGCCTGTACAAAACAAGACAAACAAATTAGCAATGAAAGAAGAATCTTTTTGAATTTCATTTTTCAAGTATCTTTTATTTGTTCGATAAATGAGAATTTATCGGTTAGGCTGAAAGCCTTACAATTATATATTTATTGGGGTGCCCTGAAAGGGCTTAATTATATAGCGTAGGGCAACGCCCTACGTAAAAACAGCAATCTGAATTTGCGCCCTGAAAGGGCATAATTGTATACGGTTCCGCCCTTTCAGGGCTTGTGGCCGATGTGTCTTTTTCGTAGGGCGTTGCCCTACGCTATATAATTAAGCCCTTTCAGGGCACTCCGCAAAATTATCATTTAAGTGCATTTTCACAAACGATTTTTGTCAATGTATTCGCCTGCCCTACTTCCTTACCATCTACAAAAATGCGCAATCCTTTTCCGCAATGATAGCGATCACCATTCTTATCCCAAAGAATCGTCAGATTATGACCATGATATAATACATTATCCAGGCAGAACCAATCCCACTTGTCAGTAGGAATTAAGGGGTTCACTTCAATCGTATTATCCAAACGTGGACGAAGTCCGATCAATCCTGTAATTATCAGGTCGTTGAAAGTGGAATGGTTATAATAACGGCTACGTTCCTGATCTCCTTTCAGCCAATAACCGGTCACCTCATCCAAATATTCACCAATATAGGGACGACCACGATGATACTGTGATTCCACATACAATTCCATCTGACGGAAATATACACTGTCAGACAATACAGTCTGCGGATAATTATTCATAAAGTTAGCCATTGCTGTCAATGTCTGTGCGGAAGCAAACGGCCAGATAGCACCGTCCCACTCACACTTGCCTACTCCACGTGTACGGAACTCCGGATGACGACGTTCTGCAGTTGTCAATCCATAAGGAGCAGAAAAGCCTTTTTCATCCATAATTTCTTTCCAGGCAATTTCATACTTTTGGGTGGTATCCGGCAGGTTGAAATACCAGGGAATATATCCGATTGCTTCACGCACATTTGCAGAAGAGTCCGTACGCATCGTTTCAAAAAACTGATGACGTGTATTCCACAATTCATTTTCTACCAGATTTTTCAAAGTATCCGCTCTCATGCCATATTTCATAGCCATCCCCTCATCACCGGAAAGAATTCCTATACATGAAAGTGCTTTGGCATTGCCATACATATAGCTATTGATTGTCGGCCGGGCATATTTCTTCCTCCGTCCGCCACTGATTGATTCTTCCATACCATCCTGTACGTCACCCTGCCAATACAATCCGTTCTTCAAACGGTTTGTACGTTCCCAACGTTGGTATTCGGTCTCCAGGTCTTTCTTCATATCCAACATGAAGTCCTTATCACCATCGACCATATAGCGTGCCAATACCGCATCCGCATTCCATGAACTGAACTTATTCATTTTCTTCATCGGACCGCCGTCATTACCACGATACCAAGTATGGATAATCTGATCCAAATACCGGGGATCACGCAACCAACGGCTTTCGTAAATATGATGTCCGATGGCGCAGGCAATCAGGTTATATTTATCCGAATAGGAACGTTGCACCAGGAATTCTGTCATGCCATATCCCACGGGAGTTTCCTTGATATGTTTGCGCAATGACCACCAACGGTAATAATACATTTCCTCAAAATTGCGTTGCGGACATTCAAACAAAGGAATATTCTCTTCCATCCATTCAGAAGCCTTGGCGTTAGGAATAGCCTGGATGATATTCTCATCTTCCATTCCATTGAAATAATCTACGTAATGGCTGAAATCCGCATAGTTCAGAAAAGCGGAAGACGCATCCTTGTCTGTAGAAGATGTTTTTACGTTGGCTATGCGATATTCAGCCAAAGGTTCCTGTTCACCTGCATTCGGCAAATCATAAGTCTGGTCGGCGGGAGTATCTACCGTCGGGAATGTACGTGGTGCACCTGTACGGAAAGCTATTCTTTCGACACTCGCTACCGGTGCATAGAACATACGCAACCCTACTCTCTTGCCGTCTACATATACCTGGATATTACGGTCTGTTGTTGAAAGGACAGCTTCTACGTGATAGTTTTTCCCGGCTTCATATTTCATCATATTCGCGAAACGGGAGCCGCCTTTCATACGGAAAATACCATCATTGGTCAGCTCCATACGAGAACAGGCGATTCCGTTCTCATCCAAGAATTCTATCTGAAGTGTGCCTTTATCATTTTGTCCGGCTTGTAAATCGAATGAAACTTTCAGTTCTTTAGAAGCTGGAATTTTCCGTTCCACTTTCGCATAATCAAACGGATCTTTGTCTTGCAGTCTTAGCCATTGTCCGTCTAAGGAAACCGGAGCCCAGGCAGGAGAATAAATATTCCAATTGGTAAGTTCTGCAATTGTTTTCGATTTCGAGAAGTCATCATCGGCATGTGCGGAAGCATTGAGTTCCACCGGCACGGGAATACGGGAAATCCACATATCTTCCTTGTTCACACTGTAAGAAACCCATAAGTCACCATCCGCAGGTACTCCGTTTCCCTCTTGTATGCCACGAGGATATTGGGGACCGTATGATTTATAATTTCCACCGTAACGCATCGGTGTGATTTCACCGTGCACCAGGTTCAGCGTTGTATATTCCAGTCCGTCTTTGCTCAATGATATAGCAAGCGGCCAACGGAATTCGGAGGGGTTATACACTGTAGCATATGTACCGTCACTCAAACGTTGTCCCCATATTTTCGCATTACTATTAACAAAGCCTTTTGCACGAAGCACGGGTTCCGCCCAAGTATGTCCGCCATCTTCGCTGATGGAAGTCAGCGCGTGTTTCCAAAGGCTGGCAATTTTTCCATCAGGAAGTGTATAACAATTAAATGCTTTATATCCTTTCTTCAATGGAATGATAGGGTCTTCACGATCGGCTTCTTCTACCCATTGCATCATGTAGAGCGGATTATCGAGAATTTCCTGGCAAGCTTTCACAAATTCACGGTCCTTGCTTTTCTTGAAATATGGATAGTCGGTATTCTTTTCGTTGAATCCGTGATTATAATAAATGAAATAAATGGGACCGAACGAACCGTCTTTCTTTATTTCGCGCACCACACGACCAATGCCGTTTCCGTCATTCGGGTCGTCTTTCTTATCCAGGGCAACACCGTAATTTCCCATCGTTATCAAACGGCCGGATTTAGAGACGTAAAAACCTACGCGTTGGTGCATGATGGCAATCAGGTCTTTAGCCTGCATACCCGGACGGGATTCTTTGGTATATCCATCCGGTACTTTATACGGTGGAAAAACAATTTCGGGATTTGTCCATTGATAACCGTCTTTTGATGTCATCAAGAAGGTTTGGGAAGGCGGGACGTGTTCGTCCGAAGGATCAGCCAAGTATTGATAATAGAATTGACCGTTCCAATACGCCAGCATCGGTTGATGATTGTAAGTCCAACCATTGCCGTTAGAGGCATCAGGGTGTTCCCGGTTTGCCCGCACCAATTGGATATTATGTACTCCTACTACCGGCGACAGTTGCCCGTCATGATAAGTAGGATTTGAGATTTCTGTTCCTGTGTAATGGATTCTGTCTTGTGCTGAGACTGTGGCTGTCAGCCATCCGGCAGCCAGCGCAAGGAGAATCTTTGTAGAGTTGTTCATGATCTATTTCAGGTTTTAATTTATTACTTCTTGCTTTCTTCCAACAGTGTTTTAACCATTGTTTCCGGGGCCTTGAATATTGTTCCGTGTTTATGTCCCGCAGGTACGCTTATATCATTCGTTATATCTGTAAAATTCCTAAAGTCCTTTGTGCGCACAGCACCGTAGATTTTCTTCTTATAGACATCAAAATAAATAAGATAGTCCTCCCCTATCTTTTCTACGGTAGGCCCTTCTACAAAGGATTCGGTGAAAGGTTGTGATGCAGGCGAATAAGGTCCTGTCAGGGAATCTGCAAAAGCTATTTTCAGATTGCGCTCCGGGCGGGTATTATCTTTAAGCACCATCACATAATCATTCTTAGCCCGTTTCACAAGAACAGCGTCAATTGTGCTAAAGCCCGGATCGTATAGAACTTTCGCTTTTGAAATGGTCTTAAAGTCTTTTGTTGTGATATAATACAAACGGTGGTTATTATTTTCTTCTTCTATCCCTTTCTCAAAACGACCGGGGACGCAAGAAGCCCATATCACCATAAACTGCTCACTATCGTCATCATAAAAAATCTCCGGAGCCCATACGTTAACGGTGGTCGGCTCATCTGCCATGACAGGAATCATCTGTTGTTCCGACCAATGAACCAAATCTTTGGAATGTGCGTAACCAAAGCCCAAATCACCTTTCCAACTTGTAGTCCAGACTAAATGGAAAGTCCCGTCGGGAGTACGTACCATGGAAGGGTCGCGCATCAGTTGATGTTGTCCCAGTTCCGGCTTCAGCCAAACTCCGGGAATACTGTCCCAATGCATTCCGTCTTCGCTATATAAATATCTCAGCCCCTCGTCAGCGGGTTCGTGGAATGAAGTGAACATATAATAGTCTTTGCTTCCCCCACAAGAAGCCAAGAACAAAATACCTATTGCAGCTAATGTATTTCTTAACTTTTTCATTTCTATTATAATCAAAATTGTATCCTTATATATGGAAAAGACGATAAAAGCCCTCATTTGTACTCAAACAGATTCGAAGATTCGTCAGATTCTGAATTTATATACGAGAAAAGAGCGACTCTCCGAGCCACCCTTTCCATCATCAAACAAACTAACCATTTAATTATGGGAAAGAATTTTATAAAGTTCCTCCACGTGCTTTCACACGTTTGTACCATTCTTCACGTTCTTTCTTGAGGTCATATCCGCGTTTAGTCAGATAATTATTAATACGACCTTTATATTTTCCGAAAGCTGCATGTTTCTTATTTGAATTTTCTGCATCCAAGGCAAATTCACGCGCTTCTACCAGCCACGCATAGATTTGTGCCTTTTCTTCTTCTTTCAATGTAGGAATCATGTCAAGATGCGAATCGTAGGTCACTTTCACCACTCCATAGGTCATGCCGTCCTTCACAGCTTCTATCTGCTTTTCGTCAAGAAAAAGAGATAAATTCGCGGGAAACGCAAAATGAGAACGATATAACGCTGCATCCTTAGCATTTTCGGCAGCTTTTAATGCTTCAGCCTTAGCATCACCGGTCAATCCCGATTCTTTTACTTTTTTGACTTTTGCATCGCGCACTTCATAAATATCGTTCAATTCGAAATAACGATTGGCAATGATATTACGGACGTCTTCAGCCACTTTCGCATCCGTAATTCCAAGTTTATCGACAATCTTTTGCGAACGATTGATGATAGACTCCACATACTTGGGGTCACGGTTTTCTTTGTTCAAGTCAACTGCCCCGGCAGACATCCAACCGGAAAATAACAGTAGAGAAATTATGATTATCTTTTTCATTAATTTTGTTTTTAAAGTAGGATACCGAAAGGAAACTTGGCTCCGGTACTTTGCCGGCGATTACATTAATTTTCCTTTTTCAGCCAAAGTATCGTAGTTGTTTTTCAAATCACGCCAGTTTACTTTGTGTTTCGTACTGATACCATTGATGTATTTTTCAATATTAGTGTATCCGTCACCCGTACAATCTTTATTGGCGTCACTCGGATCGTTCGGATTCAATCCGTTTGCGATTTCCCATTCATCCGGCATGCCATCCTTGTCTGTATCTACATAAGGAGTACCTTTGTACTCAGGATAGCCACCCATTTGACGAATATCTGTAATAATACCTTGTTTATAAGAATCTTTCGGTAAACGACGGTATCTAAACTGCCCGTCTTCACCCATTGACTTAGGAGATAAACCTGTCAAATCACCATAAGCGTCTTTCGGAAGCTTCTTTTCATAATAAGGAATGCCTGTTCTAACTTCTTCAACCACTCGTTCGTCTACAATATCACGACAAGGAATATTTGCGCCTACATGTTTCAATACATAATCATAAGCATCTTTAGCACCCATAATATTGATATACGGCATCTCGAAAGGCTGATAGCTACGCATATATTCGGTATATCCGTCAGTGTTCGGCTGGGTTTCAATCTGAATACCGCCGTTCCAGTTGTCTTTAGTTATTTCAGGATAGCCTTCCATGATATTTCCGTCGGCATAAACACGTCCATACACTTTGTGATCCAACTTACTGCGTCCGGCTTCCGGTTTCAAGATACGATGTCCTACATTGGAATCCTTGGGAGTAGCAGGTCCCGGTTTATAGTAGTTGTTAATCATATTGAACATTGCAGTATAGTCACCACCATCGGAAGAACGGTGAACCCAATTGAATACTACATTATTAACGAAATTGAATATACCGTTCCAACCGATAGAAGGGTTACGTCCTGAGTTACTAGCCCAGAGATTGCGGGTAAATGCACAGTTCTCACCGCCTAATGTACTGCCAAATGCATGATTATATGTATCCAATGCTTTTGCTGAAATTGTATTCTGAATAGTTACGTTCACAGTAGGAAGTTTCAAATCTTTGCTTTCATATTGTCCTTCACTAGGATCATACATGTGACGATAGAAAGATATGTTTTCATCCAATCCCCATGTACAGGAACAATGGTCAATCATTATATTACCAACAGGGTTACCTCCGAAAGAGTCATCCCGATGCCATACTTTCGTTTCTCCACGACGGAAACGCATATGACGTACTACGACATCATGCGTATCTACCCAAAATGATTCTCCGGCGATACAAACACCGTCTCCCGGAGCTGTTTGTCCTGCAATAGTAACGTAAGGGGCACGGACGATAATCGGAGACTCCAGACGGATGATACCGGCAACATTGAACACGATAATACGTGCACCACCGGTTTCACATGCTTCACGGAAAGAGCCCGGTCCGCGGTCATTCAGATTTGTTACAGTTATCACTTTGCCGCCACGACCGCCGAAACTGTACATACCGCCACCTTCAGCACCTGGGAATGAAGGGATATCAGCCTGTGGCAAATCATACGGACGACCAGCCCAAGGAATATAAGGGCGGCCTTCTCTTGCTTCTTTTTGTACTATCGGCAACGCTTTTGCCCATGCTTCGTCAGAACGTCTCCGCTCTTCGGTCATCATCTTCGTATAGTTTTCTTTGGCTTCACCGGATATTTGCGGGTATTGTGCCCATGCAATGGTCGGAGCCAACATTGTTGCAGCGAAAGCTGCTAAAAGTAGATGCTTCTTCTTCATTTTTATTTGGTTTTGTGAAGTTGTTAATTCAAAAATACAATAATAAGACGAAAGAGAAAAGGATTTGTAATCAGTAAGGAGAAATAATATTTCTTTTTTCCACCTATTTTATTGCTAAAGTTGATAGGCAAATATAAAATATTTTATTAGGAATATTCGGAACAAAAGGGAATTAATAGAAATTGCCACTTCCCGTCTTCTTCTTTTCAAAAAGAACAGGAAATGGCAATTTTCTGTATTTTCAGCCCTTTACAAGGAATGAGTCCGAGGGCATTTATTCAGCCAATGGATCAAAAGTTCCGTTAGCCCCACCATTCAAATAGTCACCCCAACCGATCGTTTGCGGCAATGCATCATTATTACTTTGAATACCTTGATTAAACCCAAGTAAATAGTACCTTGGAAGGAAAGTGACATACAATTCAGAATGACTGTCGTCATAAGAATCACCTTTCTTTGTTTTACGAATTAAGTTATCTTTATAGAAAGCTTTCAATCGTTCCTGTTCGCCGGCAAGATCTTTCCTCAAATCCATTGCTGCCGGACGGGTAACCCCAACTTTTACTAACGGGTCGGAATCAACTGTTGTTCCACCCACTCCAACTCCATTTCCTCCGTCAATATTCACACGGAATTCAAGATTTTCACGACGTTGTCCGTTCATCGGTTTGAAACCAAGATAGGTACAAGTATTTCCACCCCAACCGGTCAACTTCCAAGTGGCAGGCGCTCCGTCAGGCAGAACAGCTCCACCGTCAAACAGCATCCAACGGCGCATATCATCGAAACGCTTGCCTTCATAAGCCAACTCTATCTGACGTTCATACAAAATGGCGGCCATACACTTTGCCTGATCACTGCCTAAACCCACTTCCAGTCCAAAATTATTTTCAGCAGTATAACCAACCCGGGCGCGGATTTTTTGCAATTGTTCAACAGCAACGCCTAATTCGCCTGCATTACAAGCCGTTTCCGCATAATTGAGCAATACTTCAGCATATCTGATTTCCATATACGGGGCAGCCGAACGGGTGAATCCTCCGGAAGTTGCGAAAACATAACGTGAAGTCGAATTGACATCTCTATCATCTGAACGTTTACGGACATAAAAGCCTTTCACATTCTTTAAAAGAGCATCGGCACCATACGTAACATCACTATTCGCTTCAATATCATCTACGTAAGCCGCATCAGTATACCATGTGTAATTCCAAAGTTCATAACTGGGTCCATCATACGGATTTTGATTTTCCGACAGGCGTGGGTCACCGTTGAATGCCCAACGAACCCCCGGGAAAGCGAACGTACGGTAAAAACGTGGATCACGATTGATGAAAGGAAACTGAGGATCGTAAGTTACGGCTGATTTTGTCAGCGTAGTGTATGTGTTGCATGTGGCAGGTATCTTACCGTCGGACATCGGGAACATATCTACCAACATGGCAGAAGGAGTTTTGCCTCCCCCTCCCAAAGCGTTGGACGGACGGATACCCTGCTCCCATGTGTTGTTTTTACGATAATCGGGAGTACCTTCTGTGAGCGTATTGTGAAGTGTCACAAATACCGCTTCCTTACTTGGAACTTCTGTAAAAATCTTAGCCCAGTTGGAAGCATTCGTTCCCGGAGTTTCATTTGCTAATCCGTAGCCGGCAGCCGCCAACACGTCAATCGATCTTTTAATGTCAGTATAAGCCTGTTTCCAACGGTTTTCATCATTAGAACGATTGAACAATGGACTAGCATAAAGCAAGCGTACACGCCCTAACAAAGCAACTGCCGTACCGGAAGTAACACGACCGTAATTGTCACCTGTCATCCACTGACCTGCCCCTGTGAAAGGAGCCAACATCGTCTCAGCTTTCTCCAAATCATTACAGATAAAATCGAAACAGTCTTTTGCAGAGGAACGGGGAGTTACCGAACTCTCGACCGGTTCTTGTACTTCCGTTATAATAGGCACACCACCATACCACTTCACTAGATTATAATAACACCATGCACGAAAGAAATAAACCTGTCCCAACAACTCATTCTTTTCATCCTGCGAAAGTGTACTGCCCTCAATACCTGCAATAGCATCATTAATATTACGAATACGTCCGTAAGCCGAAGTGATGGGATCTCCTTTCGTTCCTTCAAAATAATCAGGTACAGGATTGTTTCCAGTTTGATATGTCAGTGGCTTGAGAGGGTCAACAAAAGCACTAAATCCACTATATTCTTCAGTCGACTTTGATTGATCATCCGCCAAACCGGTACTGTTAAACATAGCACTAGGAACACCCTTAGGATCGGGTAGACATACTTTATAAACATCTGCCACACGTGCCAGCGCCCCACTCCAATAATTATAAGCATCGGTAGTAGTACTGTCATAATTCTGCTTATCTTGCATAAACTGGTCACTGCATGAAATAAACGACATTGCAGCAAGGAAAGCAATACTAATACGGAATATATTTTTTCTTTTCATCATACTGTTCTTTTAGAATGTTAAATTAACACCAATCGTAAATTTACGCAGCGTAGGATAATTACCATAAATAGTCATCGGATCGATGAAGTTGTCCGGATAAGGATTATAGAAACTCAACAGATTCTGTCCTGTTACGTTGAAACGGCAACTTTCTATTCCCAACATCTTTGTATATTTTGACGGTATACGATATGCCAATGTCAAACGATTCAATTTGATACGTGTTCCGCTTATTCTCCAATAAGAAGATTTCTGGGCATTCACACTGCTCCATCGCAAGTTCGGATATTTACCGTTACGATTGGCTTTCACGACTACATTGCCTGCTGCATCCACTACATCATTGTATACAAACATATTATCTGTGTTCCAGAACGAAGGCATATTCGCATATTCCAAGTCATTATAATTATTAGCCGATGTACCCTGATTTCCCAAAGAAATCGCATCGTCAGGCAAGAAACTGTAACCACCCCAGCTTGCGTTGAACTGAGCAGTCAGAGAAATTCCCTTCCATTCTGCATTGAGATTCATCGTCATGCTGTAAGGGTTATTCCGATTCGATAATCGTACTTGGTCATTTTCTGCACTTACCACCCCATCCGGTGCTGCGTATGTGCCATCTGCCTGTCTCTCTCCCCGTACATCTTTATAAATCAACATACCAGGCTTTACATCTTCTTTTGCATAGCCCATGTAAGAAGTGATGTTGTATTTAGTAAAATACTCGTCTATATCCTGATAGCTGCGGAACATACCGATACACTGCATACCCCATGTACCCAAATCAAGACGGTCACCTTTCCTATAACTCTTATATGTCGGATTTGTATCCCAGTCTCTCACAAGAATTTCATTATCACTAAGACCGGTATTCAACTGAATCTTATATTTAAAATCCTTGCCGATTTTATCTCTCCATGTCGCAGACAACTCAATACCGTAAGCATTCATTTCGCCATAGTTCACTTTGGCAGAATTGGCGCCTACCGTAGAAGGAACCGATGCATTATAACTAAGCAGCATTTCACGATTCCATTCATAATAAGCATCCACATTAAAGGATAATCGGCTATCAAGTACATTTAGATCAATTCCGAAATTGCCTTTATAAGACTTGTCCCAATGAGCATCCCGGTTGATAGCTGCATTGTTTTTATTCATTGTGAGGTGACTACCTGCATTAGAAGTCATACCTGTTCCGAATACAGGACCTTTATCTTTATCTGTTCCGTAAGTCTGTAACCATTTCCATGGTTCTGTATTGTCACGCCCTGTCAAACCGAAAGATGCACGTACTTTCAAATAATCAATCCATTTCACATTCCGAGTAAACCATTCTTCTTGCGATACTACCCAACCTGCAGATACTGACGGGAAGAATCCCCAATAATTTTCAGGAGCAAATTTAGTGGATGAGTCCGAACGAAGCAGAAATTCTAACAAATATTTATTATCATATGAATAATTCAAACGTCCGATATAAGATAAATTACCAGATTCAAAACGAGTAAAATCCGTACTTGGTGTACTATTCCAGTCTACCGAATTCGATTGTCCTGTAGTAAATTCATACGGATTAGTAACCATACCATACAAATATTCAGTCTCTGATTCTGACTTTTCAATAGAAAACAAAGCTCCTACTGAATGCAATCCGAAATCACGATTATAAGTTGCCATAAAATTCATCTGATAATTATCCGAACGAGTCATAGCACGAGATAAATATCCGGTTATATCACTTGTACTGGAGTTAATTACCGGTTTGCCACTATTTGCATAGAAGAAATTGGAGTTTTCAAACGCACTATTATCCGCTCCATCAATCGGAGTATACAAATGCTGTCCACTACCTGCACGGGTCTCCATGTAATAAAGTTCGTATGAAGTACCATAATCATTCGTCTTATTAGTATTGATACTCTTCGAATAAGTAAACTTCAATTTCAAGCCTTTCAGCCATTTATTCCACCCGAAGTCATATTCCAATCCTGCATTAATATTCATATTGGACGTCATATTCCGTCTATAGTCTCCATTATTCTGAAGTACATTGAAATTGTAATTTTGTATATTACTAACCTGTGAGTTTGTGGGACCATAAGCAGCTACCGCATGTTCACCCACATATTCAGGTATATAATATGGATGCGTCAGAAGCGTATTATAATCCTTTTCAGCAGATGAACCACCCACTTGATTCAAGGGAGTATTCTTCTTTCCATAATCACCTGAAACTTGCACATTCGCCTTCACCCATTTACTAATCTTTACATCAATACCAGCACGATAATTCCAACGGTTGTAATCCAGCTTACCTAAATTACCATCTTGGTCAAAATAAGAAATACCAGCAAAATAACTAGCCCTTTCAGTAGCACCACTCAAATTCACACTATGCTGTTGTGTCAACGCAGATTCCCAATATTTATCCAAAAGATCATAATTCAACCCCTTCATGGCATTCAACTCATCTTGTTGAAAAATGGCTCTTAAAGGATCAATACCAGTCTCAGTCGGATCAGCCATACGTACTGCATTCCACAATTTACCATATTCGTATGCACTCAACATTTTCGGACGGGATACTTCGTCAGTAATACCAAATGTCCCACTATATGAGATTTTCGGAGTTCCCAATTTCCCCTTTTTAGTAGTTACCAGAATAACACCATTCGCTGCACGGGCACCATACACTGCTGCCGAAGCATCCTTTAAAATAGAAATACTTTCTACTACTGACGGATCTAAATTATTAAACGCTTCCGCACCCAAATTAGTATAAGAATTTCCCACTTTCACTTCTGTAGGATAAATATATCCGTCGATAACGTACAACGGTTGCAGATTTGAGTTTCCCATATTTTCCAATGCATTATTCTGGCGAATGGTAATTGTTGCGTTCTGCCCTGGACGAGTATCACCTCCACTAACAGATACTCCATTTACCAAACCGCTCAATGTATTTGCCAAACTACCGCTTGAAATATCTTGAATCTCATCAACGGGTACAGTAGCAATGGCACCAGTTAAATGCGCTTTTTTCTGTGTACCATAGCCCACCACAACTACCTCGTCCAACTGCTGAGCATCCTCTTTCATTATGATTTTTGTCAGTTTGAAAGGTGCAGAAAAATGCTGTGTCACATATCCTATATAGGATATCTCTACTTCCTTACCATCGGGAACATTCAATGTGAAATTTCCATCAAAATCTGTAATCGTTCCTATAGTTGTTCCCACTACTTTTACAGCAGCCCCAATGATAGGTTGTTCGGTCTCATCCAGAACAACCCCTTTGAATGTTTTAGAATTCTGTGCTATCGCAGGTATAACCATTACAAAAGCAAGAAACAGACCAAAACTAATTCTAAGTATATTCTTAAGTTTCATCTTTATCGTTTTCTAGATTTATACTCTTTTTAATTTAGCCAACGCGGATCACCGCTTGCATGAGCACGTATTTCAGGTGCACTCGGAGTGAAATCTCCTTCAACAGGATTGGCAAATCCGGGATCTACATTATAAGCAGTAGTTGTCTTGTCACCTTCTCCACGACCAGTTGTTTCATTCACTGGAATTCCCCCATTATACCAGTAACAGTTATCTCCAAAAGTCATTGCCACTGTAGTACTCTGTACTCTGATACGCTGATTGAATTGTCCGTTAAAAGAATCACAAAAAATATTGTTCTTTGACACGACTGAGTTGAAGTCTTTTTTCCAACCATTTCCGTTAAAACTCTGTCCGGAGTATGATATATTGTAGAAAGTATTATTCAAGAATTTCATGCTTCCGGTTGACCACCCCGGTACATTCTGCGCATTTGCACCTGAATGCCGTATAAAACGGTTACCCGATTGAAGATGACTATAGAAAGTTGAATTACTTATTTCCATATCTTTTACAAAAGCCATATCTTTATTGAAATTAATAAAATCAACTTTTTGGTAAGCTTCAACAATACAGTCTCTAATGATAAGATTCTGCACTGCATAACTCTTTCCATTAATATCAATAAATTTATTTCTAACATTCTTGATATTACAAGATTGAATCATGATCGGATTTGTTATAATGGGAGAAGTAATTCCCCACGCCTCAAATGTTTCCAATTCTCCCGGGACAATATCACCGAATCCCAAAAATATTCCTGTTGTAGCAAGATCGCAATCAAAATCTATAAACTTCAATGCTAATCCTCCCCCGCTCGTTAATATTTTACCATCTGCACCTGTGAACTTCACTTTTGCATGGTTCAGTTTGTTTCCACGCAATTGCACATTGTTTATACCAAAATCCAAATTGCCTGAAATCGTATATTCGCCACCAGCTTCCAACTCGTATGCCACTTCTACATCTTTGCCTGTAGTAATCGGATTATTTGTAAACCATGCAGTTAAATCTCCAGGAGGAACAATAGTTGCAGGAACAAGTGTCGTCCACGTAGGCTCGGCAGGTGTAGTAGAAGCCGTGTTATTCAACTTCTCATTACCCAACGTGATAATTTCTGCTTTGTAATTAGTATCCTCTATATAAGGACACACCACAGACGAACCATCTATAATACTATCCTTTACTACCACAACCGGATTAGTTGGGTCATCTACAATATATAAGGAAAATCGGTACCCCCCCGCTCCCATAACCACAGGCCAAGTGACCTTTACATTATTAGTACCCGGAAGTTTGGCAAAAGCCACTTCTGATGCCTCCGGAGATTTCAATTGTGCCCCCTGCACGCCTCCCGAAAAGGTTTCTTCATCAAACCCATCTCCCGCACAAGAGCTAACTGAAAGAATCATCGACAAGCAAACTAAACTTTCGACAACCGTCTTTTTAATCTTTACTTTACTCTTCATAGATTAAATTTTAATTAAACAAAAATAATACATACTATCTTCAGTCTTAAAAAATATTTCAAATAAATACTTGTATCTAAAAAAATTTATTCACTTCAGATTCATAAAACTATAATCTTCTTTTTCTATATACACACAAACAGGACGAACAACTGAAGAAAATGTAATCACATAAAAAGTATAAAAATCAAATAAACGTGAACTTTATTTCTTCTGAACACATTTTATATGGTAATAACTTTCTTTATTGCAAGTTATATCTTCCTACAATCCATCCAAAAATTGCAGATTAATACCATAATGGAGATAATGAATTTTATAAAAAAAGCATGATTACAAACTTAATCCGGGAAGTTTATAAAGACAAAAAAACGAACTTAATATAAGTCCGGATTCTTAACATGATAAAAGTTCCAATTTAATAAAAAGTGACACTATTGTTGAAACACCTCTTTCAAAAACTTTATGTTAGTTCCATAATTCTTCCTCACATTCCGTACATCCTCTTTATCCCGCGAACGTTCTACAACCAACCATCCGCTCCATCCCATCTTATCGAGTGTCTTTTTCACCTTATCCATATCTAGTCTCTTATTAAAAGGCAAAGTCACTCCATCTGTATCTGTACAGTGAATCTGGCAGATTCTCTTTTTCCCTAAAATCTTAAGTTCTTTATACAAATCCCTGCCATTCTCTAATGCATTCTGGAATTTAAAATAGATTTTAATACCGGGAGAATTAATTTCTTTCAGCAGTTTTACATCTCCTCTAGCATCCAATTGGGTTTCAATACCAATAACTACTCCTTCAGAAGCAGCCATGTCCCCCACCTTTTTCAAGCGATTGACCACTTCCGCACGCAGTTCCGGTTCCTTTTCCCAACCTGCTTTTATTCCACCTAACGGAAGAAAAGCGACTTTAGCACTCATTACTTTCATTGCATTCAAGCAATCTTGTACCAGTTCCTTATAATTAGCACGCTCTAAAAAAGACTGTCCATAAAATCCGGACATAGCAACAGAAGGAACTTCCAATTGGAACTTCCGGGCAGTTTCACGAAACAATTGCTGGAAATGAGGTTCGCGCAGTTTGTTATCAAACATTTCCCTTTTTCCAAGACCACCCATATCCAGTTCTACTCCATCACCATTCAACTCATGCACCAACTGGAACGAGCCAATCTTCTGACGCTTCAAAATCATCCAGTCACATACGGCAATCTTATAACGCTGTTCTTTTTGCTGTGATGCGGCAACAGCCAATAAAGGAAAACATTCCACCAATATCAGTATCCAAAGGATCTGTCTAAATAAATTCTTTTTCATTTTAATTCTATTATACGCTATTTGTATAGTAGACGAATAAAGAGGTGTTTTGTAACCGCCTATGTAACAGAGAATAAATAAAAGAAAAGAGAATCGAGAAATAACAAAGCAGGATGATGACGGTATCCGACTCGGATAGTGACGCTATATCGGGTATATACCGTCACTCTTTTTATTGATAATAATGATAAGAATAAATGTAAAAAAAATGGGCTGCCGAACCCCGAAAAGTCCGACAGCCCTGTCAACCCAAAAACGATACCTATGAAACACTGTGTGTTACTTTAAATCAAAAAATATGCGTTGACCATGAACCAGTTCATCGTGTGTGATATGATATTTATTGAACTTCTTGCCATTCAATACCACCTTATTGATATATAGAGTTCCCGGTTGAGTACGATTAGTCTCAATCACCAACTCTTTTTCCTTATACCATTTCGGATTCAAACGAATTGTGACTTTGTCAAATACTGGAGTCGTCAATGTGTACTCGGGTAGTCCCGGACAATCCGGATAGAAACCTATCATGTTGAAAATAGCCCATGAGGACATTGTTCCCGTATCATCATTTCCCGGAATACCATCCGGTTTTGTTGTGAAATACTTATCCAACAGACGTTGAGTCTCTTTTTGTGTACGCCATTCTTCACCTTTAAAGTATGAGAATAAATGAGGGTAGGCAATATCCGGTTCATTAGCCGGGTCATAAAGACCTTCGTCAAAAACCATTTGCAACTTATCGATAAAAGATTTCTTTCCCCCCATCAATTTAGCAAGCCCATATACATCGTGGGGTACATAGAATGTATAATTCCACGCACTACCTTCATGGAAACCGGGATTCGGTTCGAAATTCTCTCCTTGTCTCGGATTAAACGGACTGTAAAAGGTTCCATCAGGAAGAATGGGACGGAACGTACCAAATTCTTTACTATAATAATGTTTATAGCCTAAAGAGCGTTTATAGAACATTTCCGCATCTTTCTTTTTACCTAAAGCCTCGGCGAAGCGGGATAACGCAAAGTCTGCAATGTAATATTCCAACGCATGGGATACGGAATTGTCATACTGTTCACGAAGAGGTACATATCCTTTTGACATATAATCATCATTATCCGGGCGCATCAGATTCTCCGCTCCCGGCAAAGTCGCTGATTTGTACATTGCTTCGTAAGCCAAGTCAACATCAAAGTCACGCAATCCTTTCATCCAAGTATCTACAATTACCGGAATGCTAGGGTCACCTTCCATCGTCAATGTCTCTCTTCCATATAATTCCCATTTAGGCAACCAGCCATGTTCCCGATACATATCAAGCATGGTACGGACCATCTCCATTTGACGTTCCGGATAGACAAGAGTCAGCAATTGGTGGACATTACGATAGGTGTCCCAAAGAGAAAATACCGTGTAGCGGTCTCCCTTTGTTGTCATAATCTTATCGCTTTCCATTGCCGGATATTCTCCGTTGACATCTTGCAGGATATTTGGATGAATCAATAAATGATAAAGTGCCGTATAAAATACTGTTTTCTGAGCATCTGTTCCGCCTTCTACAGTTATACGTGACAAATCATCATTCCATTTTGCACGTGCGTCAGCATGAATCTGCTCGAAATTCTTTCCCGATTGTTCACGGTCTAAATTCAGTCGGGCATTCTCTATGCTGACAAATGAAACTCCCATCTGCACTTCCACTTGTTCACCTTCTTCCGTATCGAAAGAAAAATAAGTGCCGATGTCATCACCTGCTATTTCTTTTCCATAGCGGGTATATAATTTATACTTCCCTTGATCAGGATCCCATTCGGCTTCCACACCCGTCATCGGGCGTTGCTTCTTCCAATATCCGGTTGCAGCAGGTGTCTTTTTAACCCGCATTACAAAATAAATAGGAAATACAGCCTGAGGATTATAACAAAAAGTACCAAGTAATTTTACGCCTTCCACTTCGCTATCGCTTACACGACGAAGCATGGCACCGCTTTCATTCGTTAGTCCTTCTCCCAGATTCAACAATATATGACTTTTACCTTTTGGGAAAGTAAAACGGGCAATACTAGTACGTGGAGTGGCAGACACTTCTGTCTTTACATTATACTTAGTCAGATAGTTGGAGTAATAACCCGGTGAAGCCTGTTCATCCTTATATTTACTGCCGTATTCTTTATAATCTACATTCAGTTCTCCGGTAGTAGGCATCAATAATAAGGAACCTAATTCAGGACAACCGACTCCGCTCAAATTCACATGAGCATATCCGGTAAAGAAACAGTTGGTATATTCATAAGGCGTAGACCACCATCGTGCATCTTTATCGTACGTATTCTCAGAAGAGCCCATCACATTGAAAGGAACCACGGACATCATGCCATTCGGGCAGATTGCCCCAGGGTTGGTAGTTCCGAAATTAGTAGTTCCGATAAAAGGATCTACATAATCTATCAAAAGATTCTTTTTAGCAGGAGGGCTTCCGCCTTCTCCCGCATAAACGGGAAGAAGGGCGAAAGCAAGTGTGTAAATTAATAAAATGCGTCTCATAGCTTTATTAAATAATACTTGTTCGTTTAGTAAAGTCGATAATCTCTTTAATGTATCCGAAAGCCATGCCTACAACCGTATCTGCAGCGCCATAATAGACGGCTACACGTTCGCCGTCTTGCAAAGCGGCACAAGGGAATACTACATTAGGCACATCACCTTGAAGTTCATATGGAGCAGCCGGGCCAATCAGATATTCACGAGTACGGTAAAGTGCTTTCTCCGGATGATCCTTATCAAGTATGGCAGAACCCATTGCATATCGGAAACCGTTGCAAGTAGTGATAACACCGTGATAGAAAAGCAACCAGCCTTCATCTGTAAGGAAAGGTACTGAACCGGCACCAATCTTCGTACACTGCCAAGCGCTTTCCGGGAATAGAGTCACTTTCATCACACAACGGTGTTCACCCCAATATTTCATATCCGGGCTATAGCTGATGTATATATCACCAAACGGAGTATGACCATTATCACTGGGGCGGCTCAACATGGCATATTTGCCATCTATTTTTTGTGGGAAAAGTACCCCGTTACGATTGAAAGGCAAGAAAGCGTTCTCGCATTGGAAGAACTCCTTAAAGTCGAAAGTATAAGCAATACCAATAGTAGGACCATGATAACCATTACACCAAGTTACCCAATAACGGTCTTCAATCCATGTCACACGAGGATCATATTTATATTCCGATTCAATCATTTCCGTGTTACCGGCCTTGAACTGAATAGGCTCGTGATTAATATCCCAATGAATACCGTCCTTACTGAACCCGGCAAAGATATTCATCTGCACAGCTTTATTATCACAACGGAATACTCCTGCAAAGCCGTCTCCGAAAGGCACCACGGCACTATTGAATATACTATTAGAAGAAGGAATATGATAGCGTCCGATAACCGGATTTTGTGAGTAACGCCACATTACGTCCGTACATCCGACAGGACGATCTTCCCAAGGAATTTGAATCTTATTCATAATCAATGTTTTTTATATTATTTATTTTTTTGAATCATCATACGTAAAAGGTATGAAGTAAGTAATCAGAAAAGCAGGAATAGTCGCAATCAAGACATAAATAAAGAAGTTCCGATAGCCCAGCAAGTCACTAAAATAGCCACTCACCATTCCTGGAAGCATTACTCCCAAGTTCATAATTCCTGATGCAAATGCATAATGCGACATCTGATGTTTTCCCGGAGCAATCTGTTGCATCATAAATAATGTCAGTCCGACAAAACCAAAACCATATCCGAAATATTCCATCGTTATACATGTTCCTATCAGATACACGTTAGTAGGCTGTACAACTGCCAGGAAAGTATATGCGACAAACGGAAGATTGAATATACAACAAAGAGTAAAAAGTGTCTTCTTCAATCCGAACTTGGAGACATAAATACCTGCCAACAAAGAGCCAAGTACAAAAGCTGCAGAACCAAAAACTCCATTTAACGTACCAATCTCCGTCAAGGACAATCCTAACCCACCGACATCTCTTGAAGCACGCAGAAATAACGGCGCAATCTTCATTATAAATCCTTCCGCCAGGCGATATAAAATAATAAAGCAGATATAATAGAATATATGTTTCTTTGTAAAGAAGTCTGCAATAACCGCCATCAATTCTCTTTCGATCTCTGATGTCGTTTTCTTCGTTGTTGACGGAACTTGTGAAGAGGGTAAAACTTTTATATGGTAAATGCCAATCAACACCATAATCGCTGCAATAACCGCAAAAATGATCATCCATGCAGATGTATATGCTCCTTTATTAGCTTCTATAGAAGCGCCTTCTATGGCTCCAAAATGTTCGGCCAATGCACCTGCCATAGCAACCAATCCACCATTGGCAACTAATTTGGCTACATTATAAAAAGCACCTTGTACTCCAATATATTTCGCTTGATCTTCTTTGTTTAATTCGGCCATATACACACCGTCACAGGCTATATCGTGTGTTGCTCCACTAAAAGCTATTATAGCCATTGTAGAAATACTTATGGCAAAAAAGTAATCGAAGAATAAAGAAAAGGCTACTATACCAAACAAGACTCCACTCAGCAATTCTGTGACCAATACAAAGAATTTCTTTGTTCGATACATTTCAAGAAAAGGACTCCATAAAAATTTAAATGTCCAAGGTGCCATAATAAGGGAAGTCCACAAGGTGATTTGTGTATCGGAAATTCCCAGATCCTTAAACATGAATACGGAAACCAGATTAATAGCAATAAAGGGAAGCCCCATTGCAAAATAAGCGGTAGGAACCCAGCAAGCCGGGCTGATAGAGTTTCGTTGAGAAGCAGTTTTATTCTGTTGCATAAATCATAGTATATAGATAAAAAAATCATTTTTCTAACCCATCTATATATAATACAACTAAAAGGGGGAAACTACTAACGTCTCCCCCTACTTTTTTTTATTTTATTATCACTTCGTCTATGAAAAACCATGAAGGATGCCCGACACCATAATGCCAGGTCGGACATTCTTTCGTTCCTGTAACTTCCACTTTTACATAACGTGTCTTTATCAGCGTTGCAGATTCTGTCTTGACCCCACGGAATCCGACCTTACCGGAGCGTTCTTCTGCCAAATCAGTCGTGCCCCACAAAGTATATTGTTCTCCATCCGTTGAATAAGAATAGGTAACTTGCAAAGGAAAGAGAATCCACGCCCCTATCTGATGTAAGAAATCTGTTTCTACACTATGAATCTCCTTTTCTGCTCCTAAATCTATGATGAACGCACCATCAGTTCCTTCCCAGCCTACCCAACTGTCAACAAAAGTAGCTCCGCCAAACAGTCCGTCCACTAATGCCGTCTTTCCTATTTCTACATATTTTCCGGTAGGCGGAATAATATAAGAAACCTTGGCTCCTAATGCCAAACTCCGTTCGGTCTGCGGCATATAACGTTTACGGTATAGATCGCAGTACTCTATCGGTGAATTAGAACGTTCATTCAATGTAGGAACATTAAACTCTTTCACTCTCTCCTCAAAAAGTGTCAACTTTTTATCTATATCAGCTAAGTCTTTCACGGTTTCCGTACGCGCTATTTCCAACTCAGAATACTGAAGCGGCAAACGGGCACGCTGAACTCTTTTCAAGAATGTATCATTTGCTTCAACTGCTTTTTCCGCCAAATCAAACAAATCATTGTAACGACGCATCAAGGCCGGTTTCAACATTCCATATTTATGGGAGACAGGCGAATCATAAATCCATAGTCTTTGTCCACTGCCAATCAACGCACCTTCCATCACTTTTATATATTGATAAAGATAAGGTGCAGCTTCGCCATAGTAGCCATGCAGAAAATGTTGCATTAATGAGTCTACATTAGCTTCCGGATTCCACATCAACTTCGACACCAGATAAGCACGCAACTCTGCAAAGTCTCCACCCCTGCTTCCTGCTATCTGAGAAAAGTGCATGGTGGCATGATTCTTCTTGAAAAGGCGGATATTATCCTGCAAGATATGGAAATTGGGGAATGGAGCAAGATAATTATCAAAGTTAATACCATAATCCCAAACAAATATATTATCAGTTATAGCAGACCAGCCCTCCATTGCCTTCACAAATTGCTTACCTGAAGCATTCTCAGTCAATGTCACTTCGCGGTCACAATCAATATCACAAAGCATTATATTTACATTAGGCAATGGTTTCACATGCTTCGGCGGGTTCATTGTATATAAATAAGCCAAGGTAGAAAACTCCTTATTAGGAAAACGGGTAGCCAATTTATTCAAAAAGGTGATTATACTCCCTGACAATGCCCCTTCCCTATCATCAATAGCCTTACATGCATCACAAGTACAATTTGTATAGTTACCGTCATTTTGGCTTACAGACATAATGTGTTTATCAGGATTTGCCTTAAAAATAGAATCAACGCGTTGTGCTACAATCTCAAAGACTTCCGGGTTACTCAAGCACCACTGGCTAGCCTTTCCCGGATGACGTTTCCCCTTAAAATAAGAATAATATTCAGGATGTTCTTTTCCATAAACAGAAGAAGGTAATAATTTATCAAAGGTGTGCACCCAATAACCGGCAGCAAAGACCTCACTTGGCTCTTCCAGTCGATTCCACCATTTATAGACAGAGTCCGTACGGATGGCATAGCATTGCGTCTGGCGATAACGGAAAGCCGGATTGTCTATTTTATTAATCAAAGGTAGAGTTATTGTTTTCTGTGGTGTGAGAGAATATTCATTTTCCCCCCAGTAATCAACGCCTAAATATTGCTCTAATAGAGTTATGACTCCATAAACAACTCCATTGTCTTGTCCGGAGATTCTCAAGATTCCATCCCCAGTAAAAATGGAAAATCCATCTTCTGTCACTTCTTTCGAGGATTGTTCTCCAATAAGAATATCTCCCTTTTGTGGAATCTGTTTTATTACAACAGGCAAAGTTTTGCCTGTAATCTTTTGAAAGAAAGATTGAAAGAGATTAGCAGCGACCCTATTCATTTGGCTATCTTCCGCCAATATAATCTTTGCCTTTGTTTTTCCGTCTTTCATTAAGGAAATTTGAGCATATGCAGAAGACGCACACATCCATATACTCAAAAAAAACAATAGTGTTCTCAAAATCAGCTTCAGATTCATGTTTTTCATGTTTATTATTAATGGTGTTATATAAAGAATACAACTAAATGAACTGCGGGACTAAACAAAAGGCTGTTCTTTTAATGCTTATTAAGAATTTAGACGGCTGTATCGTAAAGTCACAATCAAAGTATGAATGTTGACTTTCGGTACAGCCGTCAGATTAGTTTGTTTTATGAATAAAATCTATTCTTGATCCATACTATTCATCAGTTGATGTATATACATTCACAGCCGTCAAGAGTGTTCCATAGCGACCAGTAGCAGAATATGTCACACGAATATATCGCACCTCTGCCGGATATTGAAATACAAGAGTATGTGCACGGGCGGCAGTTAGCTCACATTGACCTACTTTGTAATTTATACCATCCGAACTTACTTCGATTGTAGTAGTAGAACTGGGAGAGTAGCTTGAACTATAATATTGAATTTGAATCGCAGATACTGTTTCCAATTTGCCCATATCTATCTCTAAAGGTTCAAACGCTTCCATATAGTCAACATAGTTTCCCGGACTAGTGACTAATCCCATCCAACTATCCCCCCAATTAGCACCAGTCGCACTTCCATTCACGGTGATATTCCATCCGGTGAAATCATTAATAGCTGTTCCTACCGGAACATTTTCTACTGATAATGATAATTTTTCTACTGTTCTGAACACAAGATAAGCAGTAGTAGTCTTTCCAATCCCTGCACCTACTCCATTCACCTCACTAATAACAATCGGCAAAATGTAGTTCTCACCTAAATTCACGGCTGCCATAGCATCCGAAAATGTTAATGCCACTTTCTCCTGCGGTGTCCGGGCACCTTTTTTAATAGTTACCGTAGAGTGCTCAAAAGCCGTATTAGGCATAAGCACATAATTTGTACCATTTACAGCATTATATGCTCCTATTAAACTAGGATCCATCTCCAGTGATATGTTGATGTCATCGTCGGCAGCCCAGTCAGCAGTTAACATATTCTCTAACTCTAGTCGCTCTGTCAAATTCGTAAATCCGCCATTCTCATATTCTAAGTTCATACTTTTAGAAGCGCCCATAGTAACAGTATTCACTTTATAAATCGAGCTAAAAGTTAGATATATTTTACTATTCTCACTAATTGACGCTCCTGAGCCTTCAATAGAAGTGATAGCAATAGGAAGAAGATAATTTTCCGCCCCACTTTGAAACTCTGTCATATCAGTGTAATGTACTTTTAATGAATCTGCCGATATATACTCCCCTTTCTTTATATGTAAAGTCGCATTCTCTAACTGAACACTTTTCAATAAGGTATAATTAGTGCCATTGGCTTGATTATAACTATCCACCAAAGACGGATCGACATTAATATGAATTGTCAGGTCGGTTGGAGCAGGCTTCGTACATCTCACCGGATTTACAATACATTCCGGTGCAATGTCAACTAAAAATGTCCCGTTTCCTTTATATTCTAACGTATTCTCTGTACTTACCGGAGAATAAATATACACATAATTAATATCATAAGGGTCTACCGATTCATCGTCATTACAAGCTGTCATAAGCAGAAGTGACACTGCCAACGGCATAGACATCAATAAATATTTAAACAATGTTTTCATAAATTTTCAATTTAAATTATTGAGCAAACGTATAAGTTTCCCAAGTCACATCGGCATGGTTCGGAGAACTAGGCTTCAGATTACCTATTTCTACATCATGCCCATTGCCTGTTACATCATGCAAAGTAGTAGCTCCTTCACCATCATTCATTGGTAAATACAATATCAAATCTTGATTGGTATATTCCACTTCAGAATACATACCTTTCTTTATCTGATTAGCCGAACGAGTTACTTTCCACAACCGCACCTGACACATTTCACAAGCATCTCTAAACTCAGCAGAAGAAAGCATTTGAAGCTTATCAATAATCATTGGCTGTCCGGTAGCACTAACTAGAGAAGCTATTTGCGTTCCATTTTTGTAAAGTAATGAAGTACCTGTGGCAGCATCATAAGTAATAGCAAAATGATACCATTCATTTGCTTCTAATCCATTTCCAGCAGTCGGATCACCTGTATCAAACTGTGACCCCATTGTTTTAATCTGCAAGAAATTATACACATATCGACCACCACTGGAATAAACTAAATCACCAAAACGTATGTATAGTTCCGTACTACCACCAGAGTTAAAGATAGCCTGATTATTGGTAGAAAAAGCACTCATTTTGCACCACCATTCCAAGGTATAATTAGGTAAACTCATTCCCCAACTTCCTTCCGGTGCAGCCTGCATAGCATTATAAGGGTGAAATTTGGGAACTAATTGTTTTAATGGCTTCACTAAAACAACCATAAAGTTCGAAGAACCTTCCGCTTTGTCTATTCCATCAGCTTTCTTTATACTGATAGGAATAGCATATTGAGCACCCTCCGTCTCAAAAGATTTAATATCAATATTAACAGGATCAGCACTGACAGAACCTGCCGCTATTGTTACCTTTTCAGGAAAACTAACATATTCCGCCTTAGGTAATTTATAACTTGTTTCGTTCTTCCTATTATAAGATTCCAATGCATCCTTGTCTAAAAATAATTCAGCGGTCACGTCTTGATCCATAGCCCTAGCCAAACGAATAGTTACAGATGTACGAGTCATCTCATCCTGCATGGTTACCTCTTTTGTTTTGGCACTAGCGGCTTCATTGATATATACCAAATTCTCAATAGCAGCATTTTGCGCATTTTCACAAGCAGTTTGTACAATGGGAAGCATCCCCAGTACTATCAGTTTTAATAATGTTTTTCTATTCATATCATACTTCCTTTCTTCTTTTAATTATTGATAGGAGGATTTTGGGCACTAATAGCTGCTCGTACAGTCGGATAGTCCGGGTTTCCCGGATAATCATATTCAATATGATAAGCTCCCATACCCCCGTGTTCTATTCCACATGAAGGATGGTAATCTTGCTGTTCTGAAAAGTAATGTTTATCTATAGCCCTTTCAAAAGTAGCTGTTACAATAGACTTCTTCAGTACCTCTTCAAATATTTCCGGATGGTAACTGCTGACTCCCCCATAACCAGTAAAGAAATCGTCCAGTCCGGAATGTCCCAGCTCATAAGTTTGCCAAGCAATATAGTCCAGGCTTTGTACTACATCTTCAGCTAGAATATCGTAAAAACGGAGCCATGATTTACCACCTGGAATATCAGCAACAAGTATCTTTCCCGTCTTATTAAACTCTTCACGCAAAGTGCGCATAAATGTATTAGCTCTTTCCGGATGTTCTGAGGAGATCAATGTTCCATTATCCTCAATATCATAATCGAACCCATCCACATTATATTTATTGCAGGTATCAACAATGGCAAGAGCGTATTTTTTTGCAGCTTCTATATAAGTATCTTCATCATTTGGATCAATTCCCCAAAAAGCATTCTTGACATCAGTTGCATTACCACCCGGAGTTAAATTATCTCCAATATCACCCGCACGCCAGCAGAGCACAGCTTTTGAACCTTTTTCCTGAAATTTCCTCAGGTCGGTTTGCTGTTCTGCTGTCAAATTACCCCAGCACAGCCAAAGACTCACAAAATCCACACTGTCAGGGAGCCCACACAGAGAAGATGACATGGTAACTCCTGTCCAGTTACCAAACCAGCCAAACATAACTTTATGAGGAGAATTAAAATAATCTTTCAGATTATTCTTATATCCGTCTGATACAGGCACAAAATAATCTTTCGCTTCAATGTCTGTCCAATCGCTACAAGCTGAATTCAAAAATCCCTGCGAGAAGAACAAGCTAATGCCTATTCCATATATTATTTTTTTCAATTTACTCATTTTCATAAATAATCATTTTTACAGTATTTATTAATTCTTCTTTGCCCACCAAATATCTGTAGCAGAGGTATCCGAACCACCCAGCATTGATACAGCCGCCCGTACATTGGCATTGTTTGTATTATACTCCGACTGCGGGAAAGGCAAACGACGCATACCACGTTCAACTGTTACGCCATCCGTATTCAGATTGTTGACAATAGGGAAATGTTTCGGATAACCAGTACGACGAATATCAGCCCATGTTTCCCAACCATTGGGAAAGTTAGCAATCCATTTTTGAACGAGAATACGTTCTAAATTAACCGAAGGGTCTGCTGATTCATCATATTTCGGAGTGACTTCAGACACTGCTGTTTTATTCTTGCCTGAGTCAGTCGGATCTACGTAATCTTTAGGTTTTTTGGTACTTGCCAAATAATCACCAATAGTTACCTTGCGTTCTTCCATAGAAACTTGTACTCCCTGCTCATAGAGGTCTTTTGCCTTTCCATTCATGGTCCAGCCTTTCAATGCACCTTCAGCACGCAAAAAATAGGCTTCAGAAGCCGACATAATCAATAGTTTGTCAGTTTCTCCTATATTGGGACGGGAGAAAGTTGCATATTTAGCCTGAGTAGCATCGCTTTGGTAAATACCATTGCGTACTCCGGCACGACCAGCACCATCAAGTTGTGCGTCATTCACATAAGCAGACAAACGGGGATCGTCATATCCGCCCAGATAAGAGGTTATATTGGCACTTACACGTATTTCATTCCAAGAGAAAGCGACACGATAATAAGGATTCATACCATCATTGAAGCTACTGTATGCAGCATCAGCAGAGGTAGTCATAACTCCTATCACATCAGAAACCGCTTCTTCCGCTTTCTGCCTGGCCAGTTCTGGAGCAACATTAGAGATACGCATAGCCATACGCAACTTTAATGTGTTGGCAAATTTCACCCATTTATTAAAGTCACCGCCAAATACAAGATCGTATTCTGTTAATGAAGACATATCCTCACCACCCAAAACAGCCGTTTTGAAAGCAACAATAGCCTCATCCAAGTCTGTAAACATACTCTTATATAAATCCTCCATCGAATCGTAAGCCACAGTAAAAGCAGAACCTGTGATTTTTGAATAAGGAATCGGTCCGTAACAATCACTGATTCTTACCGAAGCGGCAACACGTAATATTTGTGCCCATTGATACGCCAAACCTTTTCCTTCCGATAAATCCCTGATCTGGAAAAATCCTGTATAAATCTGTGGCATTGTCGTATCAAACATATTACCATACCAGCCTATGCGTGGATTATATGTATAGTAATTACCTCCATTATTCCACGTTGCGATACAGGCTATTTCTCCACCATACTCAGATCCGATCATCTGATCCAGCATTTGCGAATTATTCTGCTGTCCCTGTACCAGGGCGGGGAACATACTCCGAATCAGTGAACCTGTTGCAGCATTATCTCCTAGCATATCTTGCGGAGTCGGTCCAAAAGGATTCGTATTATATTCTTCAAACTTACCGGTACATCCGGTCATCAGCGAAGCCATCAAAACGCATGCTGACAGTTTAACGTACTTTCTCATCATATTTTTCATACTCATAATTACATTTAGAATGAAAGTCTCACATTAAATCCAAAACTCTTCAAACTAGGTTGCTGGAAATAGTCCACACCTTGATAGAAGTTGCTAGTAATAGATGAAGTACTTTCAGGATCGAACGGAGCCTTGCAATAAATCATCCATAAATTCTTTCCTGTCAAACCTACTGTCATATTCAGTTTATTTCGGAACCATTTATTAGGTAGTTGATAACTCAAGCTCAATTCGGAAAGACGCACATTCGTTGCACTATAAGTATAGTATGTGCCAATAGCAGTAGAAACTTTCTTATAATAATCTTCAGCATCAACCTGGCTGTCACCAATCCAAACTCCACCATTCTGCCGGGCAATGGCAGATGTTTCGGAAACACCATAATTATCTAACATAGCCTGTGTATCAGAAACAACCAGTCCACCGACACGGGCAGTGAAAGCAAAGCCTAAACTCAAGCCATTCCATGCGACATTTCCATTCCATCCCAAATGATACTTAGGAAGGACCGAACCTATTTTACGATACTCTGTATTCTCAATAGCAACAGTTCCATCAGCAGGATCCCTCCATATATATCCGTTAGGAGATTGGCGTAAACGCTGGTTTATATAGATATCTCCCATTGTTCCACCTTCATATAGCCGTAAAGTAGGACCACCGCTAATACCCAATGTACCTTTTGAATAATAATCCATGTGAATGACTTCACCCGTATTCTGGTTAATTGCTCCATTAGCCAGACTGACAATCTCATTCTCATTTATTGTATAAGTAAAGTTGGTAGAAACTTTCACCTTATTAAATGTATCCGAGTAACCAACTGCTAATTCAATACCCCGGTTCTGGATATTTCCGGTTTGAACAATATTTTTCTTATATCCTGATGAAGCGGAAGCATCTACATAGAATGTTTGATTGTAAGTATTAGAGCGATACAATGTCATATCAAAATTAATCCGATTCTTCAAGAACTTGGCATTCAAACCAAACTCCCATGATTTTGTATTTTCAGGTTTCAAGTCTGTATTATAATGGTTAGCAGGATACTCGTAAGTATTAGTCTGCTCATTATACGTATACTGCATCTGCGTTAAATAACGGCTAGGTGAAGAGGCTACTTCCGCCCATGAACCACGTACCTTTAAATAAGAAATGGCTTCCGGTAACTTAAACGACTCGCTAATCAGCCATGACAGACCTACTGACGGATAAAAATAAGAGCCTTTGCTTGTGAAAGCCAGTTGCGAAGCCCAATCGTTACGCCCGGTCAACGTAAGATACAATTGGTGATTCCAGCCTACTTCGGCACTGGCAAAAATACTTTGCACCTGATCATGCCATTTACTTTCATTTCGCTTTGAGGTATTCATATTGATATTACCGATATGAAATTTATTAGTAATCTGCGCTAATCCGCCTTTCACATACATGGCATCTTCCTGCATGTCATTAATAGAAGCTCCGATATTGGCATTCAAGGAAATCTTATCATCCCAGAAGTTTTTATTAATACTTGCCAACACATCGGCATATACTGAACGGTCATTTTGCTTTGTATGTCCATAGTATCCTTTCGAACTACCTTCAGTAAAAGTGCCTCTCGTACTTGCATAATATTCCTCGAACGAATCCTGGTCAGAATTGTCCACCCTCACACGTCCTGTTACATTTACCCAGTCTGTGATATCCCACTTTAAGCTGGCATTAAACATATAGCGACGTTTTGAAAGCCGATTCTGCATACGGTTCATAATCCAATACGGGTTTTGCATATCCAAAGCTGTTCCAAAAATAGCTTCCGGCCAATACTGTGTCATTATATTACGCGCTTCACTATAACGCTCATACATCTGTACTTCCTGAAAATTTTCTCCTCTGGGGAAAAGATAAAGTGAAACTAGCGGATTGAAATATTGTCCGCTTCCCACCATATTCTTATTGTTCTGAATAATGTATTGTGCACCCAAATCCAGACTCAATTTATTATCGCAGAACTTACTGGTATTCCGGATAGAGAAATTGTAACGATTATATGCGTTATTAGGTAAAATACCTGTAGAATTGGTAGTCGATATAGAAGCATAGGTCTGGTTTTGTTCCGTACCGGTTGTCATTGTGAAGCCATTCATCTCATTCACACCTGTATTGAAGAAATCCGAAGGATCGAAATTAGTGGGTGTCTCTAATAATCCACCCCAGCTCATTGATTCTCCTTCACGGTTGCCATAAATATTCTGGAATTTGGGCATCATTAATGGAGAAGAGAAACTAGTGCTATTACTATATGTAACCTTGACCTTACCGGCTACTCCTTTTTTCGTTGTAATCAAAACAACACCATTGGAAGCATCCGAACCATATAATGCAGCAGCAGAAGGCCCTGTCAAAATTGTCATGCTCTCAATATCTTCCGGATTGATATCAGCTACACTATTAGTTCCCGGCTGTTTATTCATTGTCCCCCCAGCATTATCACCAGAATTGACATTGAACATCGGAATACCATCAATCACGTAGAGAGCATTGTCATCTTTTTCCAACGATTTTGTACCACGCATTACTACACGTGCTGCTGCTCCTGCACCTGCCGAAGATGCATTAATAGTAACACCTGCAACTTTACCAGACAAGGCATTTATAAAATTCGCATCTCTCACAGTGGTCAACTCATCTCCTTTCACTTGCTGAACATTATAGCTCAAAGCCTTTTGCTCACGCTTAATACCCAAAGCTGTAACAACCACTTCATCCAGTGTTTGAGTATCTTCACCCATTACAATTTTCAGAGGTTGTGTATTAGCCAGCGTGATTGCTTGGGAGACATAACCGATATAGGATACTTCAAGTACATCACCTTTTGTAGCTTGTATTTTGAAATTTCCATCCATATCAGTAATAGTACCATTTGAAGTTCCTTTCACTAAGACACTAACTCCGATTAACGGTTCACCTTTTGCGTCTGTTATAGTACCACTTGCGGCAATCGGTGTTTTTTTCTGTTGGTCTACTTTAGTATTTTTAGCAGAAAGTACAATATGGTTATCGACTATTGAAAAACTGGTATTGACGCCTTTGAATAATTGATTCATTACATTATTCAAAGATTCTTTTGATACTTTGATAGATATGATGCGATTAATATCGACATCATTTGTGTTATATACTACTGACATTGAAGTTTGCTTCTCAATTTCTTTCAATGCAGTGTTTAGGGGTACTTTTGATAGATTAAGAGTGATCGTTCGTTCTTGCCCATAAACTGAAGCAAAACACGAAAACAACAAAAGGAAGAATAACAAGTACGGAAACTTGTGTTTTATAATTTCTTTCATCTTATTCTTATTAATTAGAAATAGTTTTTAGATAAAATTTAATAAAACGATACACGGCGTTATCGCTTCTTATACAAAGGTTTCATGTATCTCTGTCTCTCATAATCACTAAATTTAAAGGTTACACTTAAAACATTTTTTCATAAGCGCTTATTCAATAGTAGTACATTTTATATTGTAACCTTACTAAACGAAGATACGATTTTTTTGAAAATAAATAAGAAAATCAAATTTATAATCAAAAAATAGATACATAAATATTTGATAAATAGAATATTATGTATTCATTATAATCCGGCTGATTTATTACCTTTGCATGCATTTTGCATACAATTCATTTTATGCTTAAATTAATGTATAGATATAAACATTCATTTTATGTTCAAATATTCAAGAGATGGAGTTTCAGTATTAACCATATTAGATACCAGAAGAGCCAAAAAGAGTGGACTATTTCCTGTGAAGGTTCAAGTAGTATTCAGGAGAAAACAAAAATATTACTCAACCGGAAAGGAACTGTCGAAAGAAGACTGGGAAAGGTTGCTTAAAGCAAAAAGCCGATTATTGACAGAAATACGAACTGACATAGAAAGCAGTTTTTCTAATATTAAGCAACAAGTAAATGAACTTATACAGAAAGGGGAATTTAATATTGAGACGTTGAGCTTCAGGTTAGGTAAACAGATAAAGGATGTAAATTTACGCAGTGCCTTTAATCTAAAAATGCAAGAATTAAAGGATAATGAGCAAGCGAGTACATATTTGAGTTATCAAAGTGCATTAAAAAGTTTAGAGAGTTTTGGTGGAACAAATGTTCCTCTAGATAGAATTACAATAGATTGGCTTAAGCGTTGTGAACGTTTCTTTTTATCAGAAGGTAAAAGCTACTCAAGTATCAGTATTTATTTTCGGACTTTGAAATGTGTATTAAATCGGGCTGTACGCGATGGTATTCTAAAAGAATCATCTTTTCCTTTTGGGAAAAATAAATATGAAATACCTGAAGGTTGCGGACGTAAATTAGCTCTCACTCTTCCTGAAATAAAGAAGGTTATGTCATATCAAGATGAAACTAACGATTTGGAAGAATTTCGGGATTTATGGTTTTTCTCTTATTTATGTAATGGCATTAATTTTATGGATTTACTATTTCTTCAATATTCAAATATTGTAAATGATGAAATTTGTTTTATGCGTTCAAAAACAGCAAGGACTGCAAAGCATAATAAAGAGATTCATGCAACCATAACTCCGGAAATGTGGAACATTATTCATAAATGGGGGAATCCACAACATACCCCTCAAACGTATATCTTTAAATATGCCAAAGGGACTGAAAATGCATTTGAAAAAATTAGATTAGTCCGGCGTATTGTTACCAAATGTAACAGAAGACTTAAAAAAATAGCTCAAAATACTGGTATTGCTCAATTAACGACCTATACTGCAAGACATTCGTTTGCTACAGTATTAAAACGCGCTGGTGCTAAAACCTCTTATATTTCCGAAAGTCTGGGACACTCTAATCTTACTGTTACTGAGAACTACCTAGCCTATTTTGAGAAAGAAGAAAGGATCAAGAATGCTCAATTGCTAACTGATTTTAATCTTTGAGCTAAGGCAATGCATGCAAATTGTATGTACAAACATTATTTTTCTAATTAGTCAACAAAGCAGACTGTGAAAAATCTGGAGTGATAAAAGTTTGTTTCTAGTTTTGTTTTTAGTTACAAACTAAATATATTGCGTGGAGTATTTAATAATTTTGCGTCAAATATTATAAATAAAACACTTTATGTAAAAACAATAGCTGTCTGGTTTTTATCATCAGTCACTTAAAAAACGACTCTTCTTAAAGAATGAATATTAAAACTGCTGAGAAAGTAATAATTGCACCAATCATATTAACAAAAGTAGAAAAGCTCCGGCATTTACAAATACGAAATTTCATATCTTTATCATTTGAAATATTTTCTGATTAAATAGTATGAATTTTAAAGCTTTTAATTACTATTTAAAGGGTTTGTGATTGGCATATTGTCATTTTGACATTTTTGATTTTTATATATCTATGATGAACTAGAAGATAAAATCACTTTTCATAACCTCTTTGCAACTTCCTCGGTGTGCATCGATTCCTTCCTCACCGAGGAAGGAATCGATGCACACCGAGGAACACTTCGTTTGTTTTAAAGCAATGAAGGCTTTTGCATAAGCAAAGATGCATATTATGTATGACTTTATGCAATATTAGTCCGTATTTCCGCATATTAATTCTATCATTTATGCAATTTATTCTCTAATTCATTGTTTCTAGAATAGTTGTTTTCCCACGAAATCTTAAAAATAGCACATTGAGACTATAAAGATATGCTATCTTTTTTTAGGAAAACAGTATGTTCTCATACTTCTTGTGGGCAAGACAGTTTGTTGAAAAATGAAGGAATAAAGTATTAAATCAAATATACATAATTAGAAATGATAAAAGTTATCTAAAATCAGAAAGCGATTTCAATAATGCGCAGTTTCTCCCAAGCAATCACGCTGGCTAATACACAACCCCTGAAAATTGTAATGGGTGAAGATACTCAAACTTTGGATGAAGTGGTTGTGACCGCTTTGGGTATCAAGCGCTCGGAGAAAGCACTGAGCTATAACGTTCAGCAAGTGAAAGGTGACGACTTGACGGCAGTCAAAGATGCCAACTTTATGAACTCACTGAATGGAAAAGTCGCCGGTGTCAACATACAGCGTAGTGCATCCGGTGTAGGTGGTGGTACTCGTGTTGTGATGCGTGGTAACAAATCCATCGCAGGTCAGAACAATGTGCTCTACGTAGTGGATGGTATTCCTATCGGAAATAAAGCCGACCGTTCGGGAGACGGAACCGGCTTCGGAGGAGCAACGTCCGGTGAAGGCATCGCCAATTTCAATCCCGACGATATCGAAAGCCTATCCGTATTGACGGGTCCGTCGGCTGCCGCATTGTATGGAGCCAATGCCGCCAATGGCGTTATCCTGATTAATACCAAGAAAGGCGCCGAAGGTACAATGCGTCTGAACGTATCTTCTTCTGTCGAGTTCGCAAATCCCTTTGTAATGCCGGAATTTCAAAATACGTATGGGAATCTTACAGGTGATTACTTCTCTTGGGGCGATAAAATGGAAAAAACGTCTTCATGGGAACCCAGAGACTTTTTTAATACCGGAGCTACATTCAACAATTCGTTTAATCTCTCGATGGGGACGGAAAAGAACCAGACCTATATCTCCGCATCGGCCGTCAACTCTACCGGCATGGTAGAAAATAACAAATATCATCGGTATAACGTAACATTCCGCAATACGGCTAAATTTCTAAAGGATAAACTGACTTTGGATGTATCCGCCAGTTATGTGCGCGAGTTCTACAACAACATGATATCCTTCGGTACATACTTTAATCCCATAGTGGGAGCATACCTCTATCCGAGAGGGATGAATTTTGAAAGTGAAAAATATTTTGAACGCTACAACAATGAGTTGGGGTATAATAAACAAAGCTGGCAACCGGGAGGCATGGGTATGGACGTGCAAAATCCTTATTGGATTGCTTATCGCAACTTGCGTCCTGAAGCAAAAGACCGCTATATGCTCTATGCCAATCTGAAATATGACATTACGGAGTACTTGAATGTCGCAGGTCGTGCCCGCATTGATAATACATATTCCGAATCGGAAGACAAGCGTTACGCTTCCACCATCAGCACCTTTGCGGGAGACAACGGCCGATATAGATACTCCAACGAGTTCTATAAACAGAAATATGCCGATATTATGGTAAATTTCGACAAGCAATTTGCCCAAATTTACCACGCTACGGTCAATGCCGGCGCATCTTTCGAGGAATATGATACAAAAGGTCACGGTTATGGCGGCGATTTATTGCTTGTCCCCAATAAATTTACTTATGGAAATGTAAATTCAGCCGTTGCCAGTGTTTATGAGACAGGAGGCGATTCGCGTACACAAAACTTCGCAGCTTTTGCTTCGGCAGAGCTTTCATGGAATTCGGCTTTGTATCTCACACTGACCGGCCGTGCCGATAAACCGTCGCAACTGGTGAACAGTAAAGAAGAATGGATTTTCTATCCGTCGGTAGGTCTTTCTGCTATCGTTACCGAGCTTTTACCGAACAGTCTTCGTGAAAGCATACAACCGGTATTAGGCTATTTCAAAATCAGAGGCTCTTATACCGAAGTAGGCTCTCCTATTCCATTTACGGGTCTGACACCGGGAACCATTACCCATAAACTGGAAAATGGCACAGTAGCTCCTTTCGAATATTATCCTTTAAGTGATTTGAAGGCAGAACGTACCCGCTCCTACGAATTGGGTATCGACTCCAGATGGTTTAACAACACCGTTACTTTAGGGGTTACGATATATCAGTCTAACACGTACAACCAGTTGTTGAAAGCGGATATGCCGGGAACCAGCGGATATAAATATATGTATGTGCAAGCCGGTAATGTGCAGAATAGAGGTATCGAATTGACGCTAGGTTACGACCAGACATTCGGTGACTTTAACTACAATACGACTTTCACCGCCACTTCCAACAAGAATAAGATAAAGAAGCTGGCTTCCGACGTGAAGAATCCTGTCAGTGGCGAACTGATGGATTTGAGTGATATCAAACTCGGTCGTTTCCGTCTTCGTGAAGGTGGTGAAGTGGGTGCTTTGTATGCCGATCGGCGCGTAGAGAAAAATGACGAAGGTTATATTCCTTACAATCCCGGACAAACCATAGCCACGGAGAATACCACACCGTTTAAAATAGGTACCGTCAATCCGAAGTGGAATCTGGGATGGAGACATGGATTTAACTATAAAGGCATTAATGCCAGCGTGATGTTTACTGCAAGAATCGGCGGCAACGTGATTTCTAAAACTCAAGCTACGCTTGACCGTTTCGGCGTATCAAAAGCATCTGCAGATGCGCGGGAGGCAGGCTACGTGATGCTGGGTAATATAAAGATGGAGCCGCAAGATTATTATGGAACAATCTACGATTTAGACTCCTATTATGTTTATTCAGCTACCAATATCCGTTTGCAGGAAGCCAGCATAGGCTATACGCTGCCTAACAAATGGTTTGGTAATGTGGTGAAAAACGTGAACGTCTCTGTATATGGAACCAATTTATGGATGATTTACAACAAAGCTCCATATGATCCTGAGCTAACTGCTTCAACCGGTACGTTCGGTCAAGGTTACGACTATTTTATGTTGCCTAGCAGTCGTACTTACGGATTTAGTTTGAAATTTGGATTCTAATTATTGATATTATGAAAATGAAGAAATACTTATTATTAATCTTTTCGCTAAGTTTCTTAACTGCTTGTGAAGATTATGTTGACATAAATAAAAGTACTACGGGTGTGACGGATGGAGATCTGGAAGCAGGCGGATTGATATACGGCACACAGTTGATGGATATGCAACAGCGGGTTATTCCTATCGGCTCGCCGAGTAAGACAACCGAACCGGGCAATGACCTGGCGGTTACGGACGTGATGTCATCCGGTCAGTATATAGGTTATTTCGGGATGAATAACAACTGGAGGTTGGGCACGGAAGCAACTTGGGATTTTGCAGACAATCGAATGAACTATGCATACGAACAGCTTTACATGAAAGTATATCAGCCTTGGGTGCAGATATACCAAAAAATCGGGACGAGCGATGAGCCTGAGAAACAAGAAATTATGGCCATATTTAATGTAGTGAAAGTTGCAGGTTGGTTAAGAGCTACCGATTGTTTCGGTCCTATCGTATATACCAATGCAGGAAACGGTGACATCGCTCCGGCACTCGACAAACAGGAAGATGTGTATAAGGCTATGCTGAAAGATTTGGCTACTTGTGCAGATGTTCTCAACAAAGCGACTTCGAAGATTATGCCCAAATATGATTTAATCTATGATGGGGACCCCGTGAAATGGACGAAACTCGCCAATTCGTTAATGCTGAGAATGGCAGTTCGCGTTCACTTTGTCAATGAAGCTTTAGCAAAAGAATATATTGCGAAAGCATTGGACCCTAAGAATGGAGGCGTGATTGAAAGCAAAGCTGACGAAGCTAAAATCGGTAATACAAGCAAGTACCCGTTACTCAATTCTCTCATCGCCACAATTGATTATAAAGAAAACCGGATGGGCGCCACGGCTTGGTCTTATCTTACCGGTTATAGCGATCCGCGTTTGGAAAAGTACTACACGGAAGGTACATATAACGAAACAAAAGGATATTATTGCATTGCTCCCGGCAATACTCAAGGACAGGGAACAGGTAAGAATAGCGCAGAATTTGCATCTTCTCCCAAAGTGGAAAATGCAGATCCTTTGTATTGGTTCAGAGCTTCCGAAACTTATTTCTTAAAAGCTGAAGCGGCATTGTATGACTTGATAGCAGAAGACGTAAAGAACTTGTATGAAGCGGGCGTGAAAATGTCTATGGAAGAATGGGGCATTACGGATGCAGTAGCTACTGCCTACTTAAGCAAAGGCAGTGTGAAACCGGCAGCGTTGACAACGAGTGATTATCATTATTCCAATTATTCTAATCCCTACGGTTTTGACATCACTGCCGGAAACGTTTCTCCCAAATGGGATGCCGCCGCTTCGGAAGAAGGAAAATTGCAACAGATCATTACTCAGAAATATCTGGCTCTCTATCCTAATGGAGTAGAAGCGTGGACGGAATATCGCAGAACAGGTTATCCTTATCTGGCAGCTCTCTTTGACAGCAACTTGCCCAATAAGATAGGTGCAGATGCAAAAGCCCGGACACCGGAACGTTTCAGCTTTTCAACAAAGGAACATCAGGGCAACCCTAATATGTCGTCTCTTTCTACTTTGCTAAATGGTCCGAATAAAGGGGGCACAAAACTTTGGTGGGTACGTTCTGGCAGGCCTGTCCAGTAATAACCATTCAGTTACTTGTTTTAATAATCAATGAACAACAATTAATATTATGAGATTACGTAATTATTTATACATTGGTATTGCAGCTTTGAGCTTTGTAGCCTGTTCTGATTGGACAGAGACAGAGCGTGTGACGTTCCCCGAACAAGAAGATATAACACGCCACATCCCTTTTATTGAAGCACAGGGAGAGGAGGATTTAATGCCTTCGCAACGTGAATATTATCGCCAACTCAGAGAGTACCGTAAAACTCCTCATGTGAAGGGTTTCGGCTGGTATGGAAACTGGACTGGTAAAGGTACGAATCCTCAGAATTATCTGAAGATGTTGCCCGATAGTGTAGACTTTGTTTCGCTGTGGGGGGCCAGAGGTTACTTATCTGACGAACAGAAAGCAGACTTGAAATTCTTCCAAGAGGTAAAAGGTGGGAAAGCCCTGCTTTGTTGGATTGTTCAGGATATTGGTTCCGCCATTACTCCACAAGGTAAGGATATGCACCAATACTGGGTAGAAGAATTAGGTGGCGGTGATCCTGTAAAAGGAAGTATCGCCTATGCAAATGCTATTTGTGACACTATTGAGAAATATAATATAGATGGTTTTGATATTGACTACGAACCGGGATATGGACATTCGGGAACCATAGCTAATGGTCAGGAAATAAGTCCGAAAGGTAATACAAAAATGCAAGCCTTTATAGAAACTTTGAGTGCCCGTTTACGTCCTGCAGGCAGAATGCTGGTAATGGATGGGCAACCGGATCTTTTGTCTACAGAAACATCTAAATTAATAGATCATTATATCTATCAGGCTTATTGGGAAAGTAATACAAATAGTGTTATCAGGAAAATCAATCATCCGCATTTAGAGGATTGGGAGCGTAAAACCATTATCACAGCTGAGTTTGAACAAGGTTGGAGAACCGGTGGCATTACCTATTATTCCAGTTCTGTGCGTCCTGAATTCAGGTATATTTATGGGGCACAACTCTTTGATTATGCAACGATGGACTTGCCTAGTGGCAAACGAATCGGTGGCATAGGTACTTATCACATGGAGTATGATTTTGCCAACGAACCTTCTTACAAGTGGTTGAGAACTGCTCTTTATTATGGTAACCAGGTTTATCCCGGCAAATTTGAATAAACTTTTAATCAGAAAGAAAAATGAAAAAAATAGTTATGACTCTGTTCGGTGCATTGCTTCTAGCAGGTTGCCAGAACGAATTATATACGGAATCTCAAAAAGATAACGGAAGCGGTCAAGGTGCATACATTGCCGCTGAGGGTCCTATTCAGATTTTCGTAGAAGAGGGTAGAGAATATTTCATCAAAGATGTGAAAGTCGGATTGACGGTAAAGGAGGACAAAGCATTCGATGTTCCTTTAATCGTTGGTGACCAGACACAACTTGACGAATACAACAAGAAGAATAACACATCCTATCTGATGCTACCGCCCGAAATGTATGAGATGCCGACTGTTATGAACTTCAAACCCAATCTGGCTATGCAGTCCATACCGGTTTCATTGAAAAATCTAAAATTTTCATTGAAAGGAGATTATGCATTGCCTATCCGTTTGTCTAATGGCTCTGCCTCTCCGATTCCGGGTGAAGAAGAAGCGTTGCTTATTCTAGAGAAACGTACGCGTACCAAAGTACTTCTTATGAATGGCTCAGGAAGTGAGAGTGACAAAATGTTCCCACAGGACTTTAAGGTGAAACAATGGACAATGGAAGCTATGGTTAAGCGTTCTGCATACAATGCCAACAATAGGTCTATTGGGGGAACAAAACTGGTTGCCAATGCCGGACCTCATGATGAAATTTACACTCGGTTTGGAGATGTAACCATTGACCCCAATCAATTGCAAATAAAAACGGGTTCTGCCCAAATAGATGTTCCGAAGAATAAATTTGCCGCTAAACCCAATGAATGGTATATGCTTACGTTTGTGTATGACGGTAAAATAACTTATGTGTATGTAAATGGCGATCTGGTAGCATCCAGTGAGATTAGGGACGGAGAGTATGGCCTGATTGGTTTCTGGATAGGGGGCGCCAACGAATATATCCGCGAAGTTCGTTTCTGGGATATCGCACGCACTCAACAGCAAATCAAAGCATTTACTTGGAAAATGGTAAATCCGGACGAAAAAGGATTGTTGCTTTACTATCCGTGTAACGGGCTAAAACGTAATCACGAGACCGGTGAAATCACAGAGGATGATACTATGATATGGAACTGGGCTACTTATTACAACGGCGATAAGGATAATCTGAATCTTCCGATGAAAGGCAGATTTGATGATAACGGTGGCAAAATGTTTGTATTCCCTGCCGAATAATAAAGACTAAGATAGAGAATTAAAATCTCTTAAACCAAGCACATCGTTCAATCAACTGTAGAAAGAGCGATGTGCTTATCTAGGCTCACATTATTTTCATGGGTATTTAACCTATTATTTCAGTTTATCAATTTGAGTGATTTCATACTCGAGCATTTTCATACACGGTTATTAGTTAAATGGAAATTTCTGCACCGATGAATTTGCTTATTTAATTCAAATCCGCACGGTTATGAATAAGACAGTAGAGCTGTTAAATCCCCAAGTATAAAAAGTGCCCCCTTATCTATTTTTATAACAATAAAGGCATGCCAGCTAACCCGACATGCCTTCTATCTCAAACACTCTTTTCTTCTATAAATATCTCCGTTTTATTTCTTCTTTATCAACCGAATCACCCGTCCGTTTTTCTTATAGTTGAAATGATTAGTATGCATCAAAACATTAAGAATTTCATCCGGTGTGCTATCAGTTGAGAATTCACCAGTAAATCGTTCAGTTTTCAGAGCATCATCCTCATAAACAAATTTAATATCATACAACTTCTCCATGACATTGGTAATTTCCAATAGCGAATGTTGCTTGAACATCAGTTTGCCGTTAATCCACAAAAGAACATCCGTAGGTTGGTTATACTCAATCAGTTCAGCCTGATAAGTATCCGTATTCACGTTCAATGTTTGTCCCGGTTTCAGCAAATAGCCATTATCCTCTGTCCGTGGAGAATCCACCCGAACCAATCCTTGAAGCAAAGTAGTCACTACCCTATTCTCTTCTTCGCGTGCCCGCACATTGAATTTAGTCCCCAACACGCATGTCTTGATTTGCTTACTGTTTACTATAAACGGAGCATGCTTATCATGAGCCACCTCAAAATAAGCTTCACCTGACAGGTCAACCTGGCGGTCCGAACTCCAGAAAGAGTTATGATAAACCAATTTTGAAGATGCATTCAGCCATACCTTACTGCCATCCGGGAGTACAGTCTGTGCTCTTTGTCCTGCAACAGTCAGCACCTCATAGTCCGAAAGTTTATTAGATACCAGCCCCCAAGTAAGCCCGCCTGCAAAAACAAGTCCGGCAAGGAAAGCAGCAGCCACAGTACTATAACGTCCCCAACGGATTGACATATTCTTCCGTTTGGCCTTCTTTTCTTTCTCCCGAACAGCCGATTTAAATTTATCTAATGACGCCTCTGTATCTACGGCATTCATCATCGCTACCCGGTCACCTACAAAAAGAGTATAGTATAGCTGTTCCAGAACTTTCCGGTTCTCCGGCGCTTCCTTGCACCAGGCTTCCACCCGTCCGGCTTCCTCGTCATTACATTCACCCCGTAGATAACTCAACAAGAATATTTCATCCATGTCTATTCAATCTTTTTACAATAAAAAATATAATACTTTTGTAGTAATACAGTTGGCTGCACAAATATACTAAACTCAAAAAGAAAAAAATATTTTTCTCCTGTTTTTATTTCTTTTCTCTACTTCTTTCATTATTTTTGTCTTACAAAAGCAAAAGAGAATGTCACAATCTCCAATATTTCTAGATATTAATAATAATAAATCTGTCATCAATGCTCTGAAAGCAGGCGAAGAAAAAGTTTTTGACGCGGTCTACCGTCATTACTTCCGACGATTGTGCGCCTTCTGCTCGCAGTACGTTGCCGAGCAGGAAGAGATTGAGGAAATTGTGCAGGAAACAATGATGTGGTTGTGGGAAAACCGTTCCAGTCTCATGCCGGAACTGACATTGAAAACCCTTCTTTTTACGATAGTCAAAAACAAAGCACTGAACCGTATCTCCCATTTTGAGATTAAACGGAAAGTACATCAGGAAATAGTAGAAAAATACGAAGGTGAATTCAGCAATCCGGATTTCTATTTAGAAAATGAGCTCCTGCGACTTTACGAAGAAGCATTAAAACAACTTCCTGAAGAATATCGGAAAGCATATGAAATGAACCGTAATCATCGTTTAACTCACAAAGAGATAGCCGAAAAGCTCAAGGTTTCTCCACAAACTGTCAATTACAGAATCGGGCAGGCTTTGAAGTTACTTCGAGTAGCTTTAAAAGACTATCTGCCTCTATTCATACTTTGTTTCGGAGTTGATTTTCTGAAAAAGTTTTATTAATTCATTCTATTATTAGATAATGAGCGAACTCCTTGTTTATAAAGCCTCTGCAGGATCGGGAAAAACATTTACCCTGGCTGTAGAATATATTAAGCTACTTATTCTCAATCCACGCGCCTATCGGCAGATTTTGGCTGTAACCTTTACAAACAAAGCCACGGCAGAGATGAAAGAACGCATTCTCAGCCAGCTTTATGGTATCCAGACGAGTGATAAAGATTCCGAAGCCTATCTCAACCGTATCAAGGAAGAGACTGGTAAAACGGAGCAGGAAATACGTGAAGCAGCAGGTGTTGCCCTCAGCTATATGTTGCACGATTACAGCCGTTTTCGGGTAGAGACAATCGACTCTTTCTTCCAGTCCGTCATGCGTAATCTGGCACGGGAACTGGAACTCAGTCCGAACCTGAATATAGAACTGAACAACACCGAAGTACTTAGTGACGCAGTGGACAGTATGATTGAAAAGTTAGGTCCTACCTCCCCTGTCCTCGCCTGGTTGTTAGACTATATCAACGAACGGATTGCCGACGATAAACGTTGGAACGTATCGGACGAAGTCAAGAGTTTCGGACGCAATATATTTGATGAAGGCTACATTGAGAAAGGAGAAAAACTTCGTGAACGACTGCGCAACCCGGATACTATCAAAGAATACCGTAAACACCTGAAAGCCCTAGAGACTGAGGTTTTGGAACAAATGAAAGGCTTCTACGACCAATTCGAAGGAGAACTGGACGGACACGCATTGACTGCCGATGACCTGAAAGGTGGCTCACGAGGAGTCGGCAGCTACTTCCGTAAACTCAACAATGGGGTTTTAGGTAACGATATACGTAATGCCACAGTGGAAAAATGTCTGGAAGACGCCAAGAACTGGGCAGCCAAGACCTCACTCCGCTATGCGGATATCATAAACTTAGCTAATTCCAGCCTTATGCAAGTTCTGGAAGATGCCGAAAAGTTACGTCCACGAAACAATATGCTGCTGAACAGTTGCCGGCTGTCCCTGCAACATCTCAATAAAGTACAACTTCTCGCCAATATCGACGAAGAAGTACGCCAACTGAACCACGATAACAACCGGTTCCTACTGTCAGACACCAACGCCCTACTCCATCAATTAGTAAAAGACGGCGATTCTTCTTTTGTATTCGAAAAGATAGGGACGAATATCCGCAATGTCATGATAGACGAGTTTCAAGATACCAGCCGAATGCAATGGGGTAACTTCAAACTACTTTTACTCGAAGGATTATCCCAAGGGGCAAACAGCCTGATTGTCGGAGACGTGAAGCAATCTATCTACCGTTGGAGAAATGGGGATTGGGGAATTCTCAACGGACTGAATGACCATATCGAACATTTCCCGATTCGTGTCAAGACATTGGCTACCAACCGGCGTAGTGAGACCACTGTCATCCGGTTCAACAACCATATATTCACAGCTGCTGCCGACTATCTGAACGGAGTTTACCAACAACAACTCGGCAAAGATTGCGAAGACCTACAAAAAGCCTATGCCGACGTCGTGCAGGAATCTCCCCGAAGTACAGAAAAGGGATATGTAAAAGTCTCTTTTCTCGAACCCGACGAAGAGCACGACTATACCGGACAGACACTAATCAGCCTGGGAGCAGAAGTAGAACATCTGCTTGCTAACGGTGTACGGCTAAATGACATAGCCATCCTTGTACGAAAGAACAAAAGCATCCCACGCATCGCCGATTATTTTGACAAAGAGCTGCATTACAAAATAGTATCGGATGAAGCATTCCGTCTGAATGCTTCCTTGGCTATTTGTATGATGATGGATGCTTTGCGCTATCTCTCGGACGGAAACAATAAGATAGCCCGTGCCCAACTGGCAGTAGCCTATCAGAACGAAGTTTTACAAAAAGGGCTGGACTGGAATACCCTCCTGCTTCTTCCTGTCGAAAACTATCTTCCATCCGCATTTCTTGAAAGGATAAAAGAACTGAGGCTAATGCCTCTCTATGAATTGTTAGAGGAACTATTCAGCATCTTCGAGATGAAGAATATCAAGGCCCAGGATGCTTACCTGTTTGCCTTTTTTGATGCAGTAACGGATTACCTGCAAAACAACTCTTCCGAGCTTGACGCATTCATCCGTTATTGGGATGAAACATTATGCAGCAAAACGATTCCAAGCGGAGAGGTAGAAGGTATCCGAATCTTCTCCATACACAAATCCAAAGGATTGGAATTCCACACAGTGCTTCTTCCTTTCTGTGACTGGAAATTAGAGAATGAAACGAATAACCAATTAGTATGGTGTGCCCCTCAGGCAGCCCCCTTCAACGCTTTGGATATTCTTCCTATCAACTACTCCACGCAGATGGCGGAATCCATATATGGAAACGACTATCTGCACGAACGCTTGCAACTATGGGTAGACAACTTAAATTTGCTGTACGTCGCTTTCACCCGGGCAGGAAAGAATCTTATCATCTGGAGCAAAAAAGCCCAGAAAGGTACAATGTCGGAACTACTGGCAAACGCACTCCCTGTCGTAGCGCTCAAAGAAGGGATAGATTGGGAAGAAGACTGTTATGAACAAGGTAAACTCTGCCCTTCGGAAGAAGATAAAGCTAAGACCTCTACCAATAAGCTTACTCAGAAACCGGAAAAGCTACCTGTTCAAATGGAGTCCATGCGCCATGATATTGAATTCCGCCAGTCCAACCGCTCAGCGGACTTCATACAAGGAATTGAAGAAGAGGAATCCGACGACCGTTTTATCAATCGCGGACGTTTGCTGCATACCCTATTCTCCGTTATCGAAACGGCAGAGGATATTGAGCCCGCCATTGACCGGCTTATCTTTGAAGGAGTAATCAGAAACGAAGAAAAAGAGGAAATGGCACGTGAAGTCGCACAAAAGGCTTTCTCATCCCCCGAGATACAAGACTGGTATTCAGGAGAATGGACACTGTTCAACGAATGTGCCATCATTTACAAGGAAAAAGGAGTCTTGCAAACTCGCCGTCCCGACCGTGTAATGATGAAAGACGGGCAGGTAGTTGTCGTCGATTTTAAATTCGGCAAAGAGAATCCCAAATACAATAAACAGGTGAAAGGATATATGCAACTGCTCACCCAAATGGGATATAAAAATATCACTGGATATCTGTGGTATGTAGACGAAGAAAGAATAGAAAAAGTATAGATACAGTATAAAGGATGAAAACAGTACCCCTCATAGGCATTGCCCGTCATCGACTTTCCATTGACGGTGAAGGAGTCACAACATTAGTGGCTTTTCACGGTTGTCCGCTACATTGCAAGTACTGTCTCAATCCAACTTGTCTACAACCTGACGGCATTTGGAAGAACTACGACTGCAACCAGCTCTATGAAGAAGTACGTAAAGACGAACTATACTTTCTGGCCAGTCGCGGCGGAGTCACTTTTGGCGGTGGTGAGCCATTGCTGCAAAGCAAGTTTATCCGGCAATTCCGTCAGCTTTGCGGACCGGAATGGAGAATTACCGTCGAGACCTCTCTCAATGTTCCGACGCAAAATATAGAAGAACTTATCACAGTCATTGATAATTATATCATTGACATTAAAGATACCAACAACGATATCTATCAACAATATACAGGTAAAGACAATAAGAATGTATTCTGCAACCTCCGATATTTAATCGAGCATGGTAAAGCAGAGCAAATCATCGTCCGTACCCCGCTCATTCCCCACTACAATACAGAGAATGATATTGAGCATAGCATACAACTCTTGAAAGAAATGGGAATCACCCAATTCGACCGGTTCACTTATAAAACTCCAAAATCCTATCAGCCATGAAACGAGGAAAACAAACCTGCAAGATTCTAAAAGATATCCGCAGACAGATAGCAGAAGCAAATGATATCGAGTTCATCACCTCCGAATGCCAATATCAGGGTGATTGTCTGGGTACTTGTCCAAAATGTGAAGCAGAAGTCCGTTATTTGGAACAACAACTCGAACGAAAACGAATAGCTGGGAAAGCAGTCACCGTGCTAGGTATATCCGCAGGATTAGTAGCTATGTCTCCGATGACTTCTTGTACAAACTCTGCCAATAAAGGAACGAATCAAGAAATAATAAACGATACTATCGCCAACGAATGCATGTTTGGAGACGTTATTCCCATTACAGAGGAAGACACAATTGTGGCATCAATTAAAGATACCCCCTCTCCCCCTCCCGTACCGGAAGTTCTTGGAATTATCGAACCTGTAACAGAAGAAGAAGTAATAGAAGGAGAAATAAGAGCAGACACCATCGAGTCCGTTTCTCTCCCCGGATGGATTCCACCCAAAATCGACGAGATGCCTTCAGAAAATGATACATTGCATGTATCTGCCGTTATGCCCGAATTTCCGGGAGGAATGCAGGAACTCATGTCATTTATAACCAAGAAGATTCAATATCCCAAAGAGATTGCACAAGGAGAGGCAGGTATCCAAGGGCGCGTCATCGTTCAATTTATCGTAGACAAAGACGGCAATATCGTCAATCCTAAAGTTGTGCGTGGTGTAGACCCTTACTTAGATAAAGAAGCTTTACGAGTTGTCAATTCAATGCCTAAATGGAAACCGGGAGAATTGGCTGACGGTACAAAAGTTGCCGTTTATTATACAATTCCAGTCATGTTCCGGCTGCAATAAATACTTTAACCAGAAAACATTTTAAACAATATGCAAACATTTCTCCAACTAGTCGCTCACGATTTATATTCCAAAATAGGAAACGACCTGTCACGTACAGTGCTCGTTTTCCCGAACAAGCGTGCCAACCTGTTTTTCAATGAATACTTGGCAGGAGAATCCGACCAACCAATTTGGGCTCCCGCTGCAATGAGTATCAGCGACCTGTTTCAGAAACTATCCGTACAGAAAACCGGTGACCCTATCCGATTAGTTTGCGAACTTTATAAAGTGTTCAAGGAAGAAACACAAAGCCAGGAGACGTTGGATGATTTCTACTTTTGGGGAGAACTGCTTATCAGCGACTTCGATGATGTAGATAAGAACATGGTAGATGCAGACAAACTCTTCAGCAATCTGCAAGACTTGAAGAACCTGATGGATGACTATGACTTTCTGGACAAAGAGCAGGAAGAGGCTATCCGGCAATTCTTCCAGAATTTTTCTATCGAACGCCGGACGGAACTTAAGGAGAAATTTATTTCCCTTTGGGACAAACTAAGCTCTATTTATCATCGCTATCAGGAGAACCTCGCAGAGCTAGGCATTGCCTACGAAGGTATGCTCTACCGTAATGTCATCGAGCAGCTCGATACTGACCGGCTCAAGTATGACAAATATATATTCGTCGGTTTTAATGTACTGAATAAAGTAGAACACCAATTCTTCAAACTGCTGCAAGACGCAGATAAAGCCATGTTCTATTGGGATTATGATATATTCTATACCCAACAAATCAAGAAGCATGAAGCCGGAGAATTCCTTAAACGTAACTTACAGGATTTCCCAAACGAGCTTCCGGATAGTTATTTCGACTCTTTCAAAACACCCAAGAATATACGCTACATTTCCGCATCTACCGAAAATGCACAAGCGCGCTTCCTTCCCGAATGGATACGTACAACCTTCTCTAATAGTGAATATGAAGAAAAAGAAAATGCAGTAGTACTCTGTAACGAAGCACTGTTGCTTCCCGTACTCCATTCCATTCCGCAAGAAGTGAAGAACGTCAATATCACTATGGGATTCCCATTGGCGCAAACTCCCGTATACAGCTTTATCAACGCAGCAATGGAATTGCAGACCAATGGTTATCGTACCGATACCGGACGATTTACCTACGAAGCAGTATCAGCTATATTGAAACATCCCTACACTCAACAACTGTCAACTCATGCCGATTCACTGGAAGATGAACTGACAAAGACAAACCGCTTCTATCCACTCCCTTCGGAATTAAAACAAGATGACTTCCTAGCCAATCTCTTCACTCCCCGCAGCGGCATTAAGGACTTATGCGACTACCTTGTCGGACTAATCAAAGATATCTCCATCCTGTACCGCAAAGAAGGAGAATACAATGACATTTTCAATCAACTTTATAGAGAATCCCTATTCCAGAGCCATCTTAAAATCAACCGTCTCTATAGCCTGATTGAAAGTGGAGAACTGAACGTTCGCACCGACACATTAAAAAGGCTGATTAGCAAAGTACTGACTGCCTCGAATATCCCTTTCCACGGCGAGCCTGCCATCGGAATGCAAGTGATGGGCGTATTGGAAACGCGTAATCTTGACTTCCGCAACCTTGTGATGCTATCTCTCAATGAAGGACAACTGCCCAAATCCGGTGGAGAATCCTCATTCATCCCATACAATCTTCGAAAGGCTTTCGGCATGACGACCATCGAACACAAAAATGCGGTTTACGCCTACTACTTCTACCGCCTGATACAACGGGCAGAGAATATCACTTTACTCTACAACACCTCTTCAGACGGCTTGAATCGTGGAGAAGAATCCCGTTTCATGCTACAATTATTAGTGGAAGGGCCTCACGAAATCACCCGTGAATATCTGGAAGCCGGACAATCTCCGCAAAGCAATCAAGAGATACAAATCGAGAAGACACCGGAAGTATTAAGACGAATTTACCGTGCTTACGACAGTACCAACCCGAAATCCGTCATTCTTTCCCCTTCCGCCCTTAACGCATACCTCGACTGTCGGCTGAGATTTTACTACCGGTATGTGGCAGGACTAAAGACTCCTGATGAAGTCAGTGCAGAAATCGACTCCGCTCTGTTCGGAACGATTTTCCACCTCTCCGCCCAACTGGCATATACCGAGCTGACAGCCAACGGAAATATGATACAAAAAGAAGACTTGGAACGCTTACTCCGTGATGAGGTCAAACTGCAAAGCTATGTTGACCGGGCATTCAAGAAAGAACTATTCAAGGTAGCTCCTGAAGAAAAACCCGAATACAATGGCGTGCAACTTATCAACTCCAAAGTCATTCTCTCCTATCTGAAACAGTTGTTACGCAATGACCTTCAATATACCCCTTTTGAAATGATCGCCATGGAAGAGAAAGTTTCAGAAGAAATAACTATCCGCACCGGACAAGGCCCGTTCACTCTCCGTTTGGGTGGAACGATAGACCGCATGGACGCTAAGGAAGGAACTTTGAGAATCGTTGATTACAAAACCGGCGGAAGCCCCAAAACACCAGCCAATATAGAGCAGTTGTTTACCCCTTCGGAAACACGCCCGAATTATATCTTCCAGACATTTCTCTATGCTGCCATTATGAGCCGGAAACAATCGCTGATGGTAGCTCCTGCCCTACTCTATATCCACCGCGCAGCATCGGAAAGTTATTCGCCCGTTATTGAAATGGGAGAACCCCGCAAACCGAAAATGCCGGTAAATAACTTCGCCTTTTTTGAAGACGAATTCCGCAAACGCCTGCAAGCACTATTAGAAGAGATGTTCAGCGAAGAAGAGCCTTTTACGCAGACAGAAGATACTAAAAAATGTTCGTATTGCGATTTTAAGGCTATCTGCAAACGATAAACCGAAAATAGAATATACCAATTAAATAAGGGCACGATTTACATATTCATGCAAACCGTGCCCTTATTATTTCTAGTCGTATTATCTATAGTTATCTTATTTCTCCAACAATGGAATTGAGAAACTAAATGTAGACCCGTCTCCCTTCTTTGAAGTAAACCAAAGTTTACCGCCATTTTTGACAACAAAGTCCTGACACAATAACAATCCGAGTCCCGAACCTTCTTCATTGTTTGTACCAAAGGTACTGAAATGAGTATCGGTATGCAGCAACTTCTTCTGATTTTCGTCATCAATACCGCAACCACTGTCTTTCACACTTACGATTGCCATACCGTCTTCTTCTGCCAGTGACACCACTACTTCCGAACCTTCATTGCTAAACTTAATCGCATTACTGATTAAATTACGAATCACCGTCTTAATCATGTCAATATCAGCACGAACAGCCACATTCTCTACAGGCACATCTTGTACTATCTTAATATTTTTCAGACTGGCCACCATCGTAAAGATTTCACTTACGCCCTCTACGACTTCCACCATATTAATATCCTGATAAACCACTTTCAGTTTACCAATCTGGCTCTTCGTCCATTTCAGCAGATTATCAAGCAATGAGAATACATCTTCTGTTGTCTGATTAGCCATTGTCAGCAATTCATACATCTCATCACCAATTGTTTCGCTTGGCAGATTCAGAATCAGCATATTCAGCACCATCTTGATAGATCCCATTGGTGAACGCAAGTCATGTGCAATCACAGAATAGAGTTTGTCGCGTCCCATGATCGTCTTACGCAACTCTTCCGTTTGTGCAACAATGATTCTTTTCGCTGCAACCAACGAAATCTGGTGCGTCACACGAATAATCAATTCTTCTTTATTGAATGGCTTTGAAATAAAGTCATTACCACCCACCTGAAATCCTTTTACGATATCCGCCGTACTATTTAGAGCAGTCAGGAAGATAATGGGAATTTCAGCCATTTCGGGGTCTGCTTTCATTTGTTGAGCTACCTCAAAGCCACTGATATCCGGCATCATTACATCCAGTAATACAAGATCCGGATTTTCCTTCTTCACTTGTTCCAACGCCTGTGTTCCATTACCGGCAGTCACAATTTTGAATTTCTCGTTGGTCAAAAGTACCTTTAATAAAAGGACGTTTGATATTACATCGTCCACAATAAGGACTTTATATTCAGAAGGATTAATTTCCATATTCATAATTTTCTTTTTTTATGCTTCAGACATTTTTAAAATATTCAATCATACGCTTCAACCCATCTTCCAATTCGATAGTAGGCTCCCAATTAAGTTTTTCTTTTGCCAGCGTAATATCCGGCTGCCGTTGTTTCGGGTCATCGTCCGGCAAAGGCTTGAATACAATTCTCGAAGATGAACCGGTCATACTGATTATCTTTTTTGCCAAGTCAAGAACCGGAAATTCATTCGGGTTTCCAAGGTTCACAGGACCGGTGAAATCATCTTCCGTATCCATCATCCGTATCATTCCCTCAATCAAATCATCAATATATTGGAAACTGCGTGTCTGTTTGCCGTCACCATATATGGTAATATCTTCATTATTCAACGCTTGCAGAATAAAATTAGAGACTACACGCCCGTCATTCGGCAACATTCGCGCTCCGTACGTATTAAAGATACGGATAATTTTCACACGTACATCATTCTGGCGGTGATAATCCATAAACAAAGTTTCCGCACAACGTTTTCCTTCATCATAACAGGAGCGGTAACCCACCGGATTCACGTTTCCCCAATAACTTTCCGGTTGCGGATGTACAATGGGGTCTCCATACACTTCACTGGTAGAAGCCTGCAATATTTTGGCATCCAGCCTCATTGCCAGTCCCAGCATGTTGATAGCACCCATGACAGACGTTTTAGCCGTCTGAATCGGATCATGCTGATAATGTATAGGAGATGCAGGACAAGCTAAATTATATATTTCATCTACCTCGGCAGAATAGGGATAAGTGACATCGTGCCTCACTATCTCAAAATGATGATTATTCATTAAATGAGCAATATTATCTTTCGATCCCGTAAAAAAATTATCAAGGCATATCACTTCGTGACCGTCGTTTATAAGCCGTGTACAAAGATGTGAGCCTATAAATCCGGCTCCCCCACTTACCAATATTCTTTTCATTATTCGTTTTTCTATTGTTTACTAAAGAGACACTGTCTCTCCGTTTTGTTTATGGTTACAAATGTAACCGATTTGCTTTATATATACAATTTTTCGGAAAGGATATTTTCCAAAAAAGAAGAATTAAATACTTTCATATTCTGAAACAACTTGCCACAGACAAATGTTTATAATAGAAAAGTATTATTTATTAGAACTATTATGATGACAAATAATCCAAATGCAAACCTTATAGAAGCGATGAAGGAAAAACTTCCGCTCAAAGGGCAACTGGCAGATATGTTGATGGACACGCTATACATAGGAAAAGAGGCTGTATATAGAAGATTGCGCGGTGAAGTGCCTTTCACTTTGCAAGAGTCGGCTCTTATTTCAAGAAAACTGGGCATATCACTAGACAAGATTATAGGACTGAGTTTCAAATCGAACGCCATGTTCAATATAAACATTGTAGACTACGACGACCCGTTCGAGAGTTACTACAATATCCTTGAAAAATATGTATCGCTGATCAGCATGATGCCGGACGATCCTAATTCTGTAATGGGAACTTCCGCCAACATCATTCCCCAGACTCTCTATCTGAAACATGAGCTTCTGGCAAAATTCCGTTTATTCAAATGGATGTACCAGAACAAATATATTGATTGCAAGAGTTTTGAAGAGTTGGAAATTCCGACGAAACTGGCCAATATCCAGAAAGACTATGTAGGAATGACCCGTCATATCCACTCCACAGACTATATATGGGACAATATGATTTTCCAGCATCTCATCAACGATATCCAATACTTTGCCAGCATCCATCTCATTTCCGACGAAACGAAAGAAGAAATCAAGAAAGAATTATTCTTATTGGCGGACGAACTGGAAGAACTGGCCGTCAATGGCAAGACAGCCGACGGCAACCGTGTCCGCATCTACGTCTCGAATATCAACTTCGAGGCAACATACAGCTATGTAGACATTAATAATCTGCAACTGAGCCTGATACGTATCTATTCCATCAACTCCATCACGACGATGGACAACGAAATTTTCTGTACCCTGAAAGAATGGATCCAGTCACTGAAAAAATTCTCCACTTTGATATCCGAAAGCGGCGAAATGCAGCGTATCCAATTCTTCAAACAACAGCGAGAAATTATTGATGCTCTTTAATTTTAGTTTCATAGATTAAAACTCTAAAAAAAATCCAGTTCCAATAAACGAAAGTAGATAAGAATCTTATCTACTTTTTTTCATTCCCTGCTCCCACTCGCCCCGCTTGATTCCCAATCAGAAAAAGACATACACATTCATCTCTGTTTTCCCACACAAATCTTTCAAACACAAGACGTAATTTTGCATAGAATGTATCACAGAGATTATTAACATTAAAATTAAAGGAACAAACAATGAAAAATGGTATTCTAAACGAATTAATATCCACAATGAGGGAACGGATTCCTCAGGATATAAACTTAGCCAATACTTTGGCTGACATTTTGTGTATGGGAAAAGAAGCTGTTTATCGTAGGTTAAGAGGCGAAGTATCTTTTACAATAGACGAGGTAGCGTTACTTTCTCAAAAACTCGGTATTTCTATCGACCAGATTGTCGGCAGCCATGTATCCAATAAAGTTACTTTCGACCTGAACCTGCTTCATGCTCCCAGTGCGCTGGAGAGTTATTACGAGATAATCAAACGCTATCTGCAAATTTTCGACTACGTGAAAACAGACAGCACAACAGAGGTGTATACTGCCTCCAATTCACTCCCCTTTACGCTTTATTCTTCCTACGAGAATTTGTCTAAATTCCGTCTTTGCCGATGGATGTATCAGAACGGAGATATAAAGACACCACATTCGCTGTCAGATATGCACGTGGACGAACGGATAGTCAACGCGCATAAGAAACTGAGTGATAACATCAAGCAATGCGGAAAGACTTATTTTATTTGGGACACGAATATCTTTTACTCTTTTGTAAAAGAGGTTAAGTATTTTGCCAGTCTGAATCTGATTACCCGGGAAGATGTAGTCCAACTGAAGGAAGAACTCCACCAGTTGCTTGCCGTGATAGAGCATTTATCCATTAAAGGAGAGTTCAGTGAAAATAAGAAAGTATCTTTCTATCTGTCCAACATTAGTTTTGAAGCAACTTACAGCTATATTGAGAAGAAAAACTATCAGGTCAGCCTGCTGCGGGTATATTCTATTAACTCAATGGATTCGCAGAGTTCGCATATTTGTCAGATACAACGCAACTGGATTCAGTCATTGAAGCGCCACTCTATCTTGATTTCGGAAAGTGGAGAAGCACAGCGTATCGCTTTCCTGCAAAAGCAGTTGGAAGTTATCAATACGTTATAAACAAAGGAAAGACACAGAACATTATGAATTTTAAGATATAAAGAAAAGAAGGTATAAAAGACAAGCTGTATCTGAATGAAGGCAAACAACATTCAGATACAGCTCTTTTAACTTTTAATTTATTGTGCGCACACAACGATACCAAGCCCAATCGGTGGATTCTGCCGTAGTCCATGCGCCGAATTCACCATTATTATGTCCGACCAGCCAATAGCCGCCATCACGTGAGGTCAATGTCCAGTGCACAGCGCTAATCTTCTCGAATCCGCCCCCAGTCCAAGTAGTCGAACCACCGAAACCTTGGTTTTCGATGTTGGTAACCGCCCCTCCCATGCTGAGTACCAAGAACATTTCACGCTGGGTAGGCAGCCGCCAGCCACTCCCCTTGCTTTCGCATGCCGCTTTTGCTTCCGTCCAAGTCTTACCATTACTACTGGAATTTTCAATCTGAAACTTAGGGGCAACCTTATTCATTGCGTCACTTGTATCCGGAGTTTCACCTGAAGCAAACAACACCGAAGGCTCCGTTCCTCCACTGGCATCGCGAGAGACAATAGTGACTCCTGAGGATTCTACCGTCAGATAAGGGTACTTCTTTCCGCTATTTGCATTATTCCTTACGCAACGGAAATAATTATTATCGCTAACAGGTGCGGAATCCAGATAACCAGCCGACATTTCCATCCAAAAACGGGTAGCAGAGCCTTTAGCCCCATAGTATGATGAAGACCAGTAGTTACCAGTCCAGTTTTGATACCATCCATATATATTCTGGCTGTCATGATTATTATAATTCTCCGCATTGCCCCCCAAAGCATTCTCATAAACAAATGACATCAACAGTTCACTGGCAGTAGGCAGACGCCAGCCATCGCCTATATTCCTACAAAAGTCCTCCGCATCGGATACATTTTCCAACCGTCCCACACTTTGCTTTGTTTCTCCTATTTCCTTATAATATAGCCTGTTATCAAATCGAAGCGGATAAAGATAGAAAAGAGGTTCCCCGGCAGTTGTATAAGATTTGGTTTCGGACACCATCTGAAGGTCAATCGTACGATAAAAAGGGAATTCTTCATCCGCCACGGTATGCATTACATTTCTGAACGTGATTCTTATCGTCCCGCTTTTTCCCTCTTTCCACTTGCCGGGGTGAAGCTTCAGCCTGAAATCGTATCCGTGACCAACCACATCATTCCCCTTGCCGTCATCATAGCCTATGATAGACTCAAGATACATCTTGTCATCCGCATTCTTTCTGCCTATAATTATATCATTATCCGAATCAGTCCGGTGCCATCATCGTTCGTGGTATTCAATTCCTCAATATCCATAATTTCCCAATTGTTATTGACAAACAATTGCAAGTATTGTTCCGCACCCAGATTGACTTTATAAGTACGGCTATTGACTGTAGTGGGAATATATCGGAACGAGAATTCCAACTCCCCTTGGTTGATGGGGAATTGTACATGAGTAAGGTATCCCTCCTTATCGTACAGGCCGAATAAGATGAAGTCCCAACGCCACCACCAGCCTGCACCATCTTCAACAGTACCATCGCCCGCTCGTCGCGGATTAGGCTGTATGGTAAACGCCTGCACCCTTTCACTGAACGGTATCGTATTCGTCCTGTCTAAGTGCGGAATCAAACCGCCGGCATTGTATTGAATCATACTGATATCGTTAGTGTCAAAAAGTTTGCCTTCTATCTTATCCACGGAAAACATGACATACACCGTCTGCGGTTCAAGAGGGAGTTCGTCACCATCGGGATTTCTAATCGGGAAAAAAAGACCTCTCTCCAACACATTTCCGTATGCATCGACAAATTTGATAATTCCCGGATCTATCGTATATTGCGTCACTTCAATATTATGAGTCAAGCGTCCTGCCGTCAACGTAACAGTAGCCTTACGCTCAACACCTATATTATCATTATTAAAATAAGGAATCTTCAATTTGAGTTGGGTATCATCGTTTGCAACGCCCGATGCCGTATTGACTCCACCTTCAAATTTGAGCCAGTCGCTTCCTGCGGTAACAGTGGCTTTCCAACCACCGGGACTATCAGTAAAAACGTCTATGGCATAGCTATTATTCTGGTATTGAGTTACAGCGACCTCCGATTCACCCACTCCGAGCATATATTGCCCATTGTAGACAACATCTTTGACCTTATCACGGTCATAGTGTATCAACCGGAATTTAAGGTTGGACATGACTGTATAAGACGCCAACGCCTCGCTAAAACTTTTATAACCGGTTCCCAACGCCTTAGTAATGGTTATAATGTATTTATGGTTTCGCTTCAAAGGCAAATATTCCACCTGCTCACCTGTATTTCCGTTTTTGGTGAAATCCACCCGGTAAAATGTCGATTCACCAGTACCGATTCTTCCTTTCACAATCAGGCAAGTAGCATCTTTACGGCTTGCTTCTCCGTCTTGTCCCGCACCACCGGCATCCTCTGCCGCCAAAGATTCAAATGTATAAATCTCCCCATCGTAGGGTGTGTTACCATTTACGGAATAAAGGATTGCATCCCCTTCCTCCGTCATTTTACCACTGCCCGCGGGGAGAACCGGAGTATCCGGAATCGGTTCGGTAACCTGTCCGTTCGTGTCCCATGCCGGAGCAATGTATCCGGTGGTATTGTAATTGGCCAAATAAACCTCTTCGACCGTAAAATTCGAAGTGACACTGTTATTACGGATATCGATACGCGCCAGCATACGTTTCATATTTATGCCGGTTATCGGATTCATCGAAGGAGTGATTTTGCTTAATACCTTCTCCCCATACATCGGAATCCGCGTATACCCTCCAGTTGTCGAGCCGTCTGCCAGCCATTTGCCGGTCTGGGCATGGATCATCTTTTCCATTGCCTCAACCTTGGTGGTCACTCCCTTCCTGAAACCCGACACAATATCATCAAATTCCTTATTCGCGACGACCACAATACAGGTAGATGCGGTAGTGGGAGAAAGCACGGCAGAGAAACTCACAGTGGAATTGTCAGCCAAGTCCTGAGTGACTCCAGTTGCACTGGCACATTCCAAGTATACCGCCGGTGTTTTTGACATATCAAAAACAAGAATATCCACCGTTTCTATTTCGTCCTCTTTCTTTGCTGTTCCCGTTCCGGTCATCGTACGCGAAGATACAGACGGGAGGTTCACATCGGGAACCGTTAATGTAAACCGGATAGCATTTCCTGACGGAGAAGGTGTCGGCCCTAATTCCTCCTGTACACATCCGGTAAGCCATACCGTCGCCAGCAGAACAGACAAAAGATAGCACTTTCTTATGATTGAAATCCCATATTGCATATTTCTATTTCCTTTCCTTAAACTTTGATATTGCATATTCGTCATTATGGTGCGGTCAATGTCACCGTTATTGGCAGATTATCACCATTCGTATTGGTTATTGTGAGTGTAGCCGTATCGCCGGACACAGCATCGGCTCTGAAGTAGAAGTAAACCGCATCACCGCTCACGCCACTTGTTTCGAGCATTGTCTCACTGTTAAGCAGAATTTTATCCGGATCCTGTATTTGGGTTATCTTCCACTCCCACGTTCCCGGATTACCCGAAGTAAAGACAAGCTTGCGACGTCGCATATTTCCGGTTCCATTATCGCTGCTGTCCAATTCTACGTTCGAGGTCAGCCACTCTCCGTCTTCTCTCCACTGACTCAACAGTACATGGTGCCGCAGATTACCGGCATTGATATAAAAGCCTGTTTCCCGCTTAATTCCGGTTCCTGAATTAAATCCGGGCATCACAACCTGGATATTATACGTATACACTCCTTCCGAAAGGGATGTTTGGGTCATATTAACCGTTGGCCACGTATCCATGGTACTTTTGTTTAATGACGCACCCGGCAAATATCCTGTATCCGGATTGGCATCATAATTTGTTTTCGCTTCTATATTGACAGTGACACCATCACCAGCCGTCTGTACCTTGGTCTGCGATAATTTGAGATAATACTGTTTGTCGAAAATCACATTCACCGGGCTTTCCGTCCATTCAAGCGGGGTGGCTGAAAGCTGATAGGTTTCGTTGGATATCGTAAGATTGTAGTTGATGTACTCGCCCGACTCCCACGAATGCGGGTTCTTGGCGATAATATCACCGAACAGGAATTCCCGATCGCCAAAGTTGGTGGTAACAACGATTTTGGCGGTTGCGGAGAAAGCGTCGGTCGGCAACATAAGGAATGTATCACCTATCAAGGTGGCATCTTCGGTCACCGTTTTGTTGCCGGTGGGAACAGAAGTGACCTTTCCGGTGGCAATATCGCTCCAGACAAACTTCGGTTTGCCGTTTTTCGTCGTAGCAGTTGGAATTTCAACCATGGCAAGTTTACCGCTTTTTCCCACATTCCAGAATTCGATTTTCTCAATAGTCACCTCATCCGGTACAGGAGCTACTTTCTTGAATGTAAAGGTAACCTTGGTCAATGTGTGGTAGAAGTGTATATTCACACCTTCAACCCATACAGGACCCGATATGGCCGCCAATACATCGACATGATTGGCGGCGGATGCATTCGCCGCATAATTCAATACCATTTCTCCGGGATCAGCGAAACTCGCAGCAGGCGCATCCGCATCACTGTACGGATACCAGGAGAAGAACTTCATGCTCGCATTCAGCAATCCGGGCCAATATTGCAGCGGCGAGATGGTAGCTGTCAGGTCGGTGTTAACCGTAGCACTTGCATTGAAATAGGCTTGGGGAACGGAAGCATTGGGAGTCAATGAGCCGTAAAGACCGAAAGTCTCTTCTTTCAGATCGGTATTCGAAGAGATCACCGCACCACGAGTGTAGACATAGCCACCTTCTCCGATACGTTGCACAACAATCAATTCCTTATCGCACGCCATCTCTTCTCTGACACACGAAAAGAGTACGGCCGAAAGGACAGCCATTACCATAATCATCCTGATATTATTTATAGTCTTTATCATCTTACTTCTTTTCCGAAATTAAAAACAATCAGAGGAAGATATTACAAGTCCATATCCAGATCAATGTCTTGCCTTTCACCCCAATCTTCCACGCTTATCGTCAGTATTTGAATGCCTATTTTTCCTACGCGTGCCGTTATCTGATACACGTTGTTCCGACGAATCTCCGTAAAAGGTTGCGCCGTCGGACTGCCAGTGCCATCAACCTTCGTTACGGTCTCAATTACTTTCCCGGTTATTCCGGTGACGTCCGAAGGCCCTTTCGGGACATTAGCCATACTGATAACCAGCCGGTCGGAATAATCCGACTTGAATATGCGCTCGGCTGTGTAGAACGAGCATAGCAACTTCCGGTTTTCAGCTCCGGAAGCCGATGAATATGCCCAGGTTTCCGTAGTCGTAGCCGTCCAGCTATGCGTTAACAAATTGCTTTCCGACACGTCTTCTTTCACTTTTCCGTAGTTTTTTGAAGAGTCGGCGTTATCACGCGTGCCGTTGTCCACGTTTCCCATCACGAAATAGCTATCGTGGGAGAAATTATGTAAGGTGACACTGGTACTTCCGGCAGTATATCCGGTCACCGCCCCGCCGTCTATAGCTTCGATAAAGACATCTACCCGTGCTACGGCACGTTCTATAACCATTTGCACTGTTTTGGTTTCATCGGGTGCTATGGATATATCCCGGATCACTCCTGTCATAGGCATTCCGGTCGTCGAGATGATCTGTCCGTCACTATTCAGTATGTCGGAGATATCATAAATCATCTCTTGCAATGTCAAAAGATTGGATATACCATCAAGTTTGCTTGTGAGGCTCTGTGGTTCGTTGGCAATAACTACGACCAGGATATCATTACTGGAAGTCACTTCGAGAAGTTGCGCATCAATATCGGTGGCTGTCTCCGGAGTACTCAACAGGATGTGTTCATTCACATCCATCCTCACGCCACTGGGCGTGCTGCCGAATACAATAAACCGCATGGAGTTTATCTTCTCCTGTTGTTCCACATCCCCATTGTTCACCAAGCCGATGCTAAGTTGCGCCCGGGTAGTATGGGCAGGCAACTCATAAGCCACATCAGCTTCTCTACTGCATGAGAACAAAAAGATGACGGATACCAGACAAATGATATGTAATAGCTTCTTTCTCATTCTTAAACTTCCATCCCGTGGAGCCAATAAATCCAGGTTCCCACGACAATACCAATCTGAAGGAATCCTCCTCCGGTTTTTTCAACGACTGTAAATATCAGGTTCCATTCACTCTGCCTGTCAAGATACTCCTGAAAGGGAAGTTCCGTTCCGTCGTAACGGGAAACCGGCCGGGCAATGCTCAATAGTGTCATCAGATTGTAGCTCCAGACTTCGGCTTCGGTATTCGCATCCCTTATAATAAATTTATAATCCCATCCGCTCCTGTTGAGCAAACGCATCGTGTTCAGGCGTGCGGACATAACCACGTCGGATATTTCGCCCGGACCTGTATAATAAGGTATATAAGTAACGGGACCTTGTTCTGCGGGTTCGTTTTTCCAGGAATAAACCGCATTTTCCGGTGCCTGAATTTCAAACGTATATTGTGTGCCATCCACTTTATTTTCCTCATATCCCATCAACGCGAGATTAAACCGATTGGTGTCGCGTATCAGGTTCACCGGATAAATTTTATGGTCGGTATTGGACGGCAGGTGGTCCACTTTCACAACTTCTCCGAAGTAAAGATGCTGAAATTCGAAATTAACAACATCCGTCTCCCGCTTCAGGGATACAATGACCTGTTGGAGAGTGGTTGTTCCCGGCACAAGTTCATTACCTGCATTGTCCGAAAGCCGGAACCTGTCAGACAGACTTCCGACGGTCAGTACTTTATAACTTCCGAAATCAAGCTCGTCGGTCAGCGACATCCGGTTTCCACCAACCAGCGCAGCACCCCCGGCACTTTTGGTGAAGAGCAATTTATCATCGCTGTCGAACACAAGTACATCCACCGATTTAACCTGCGGATTAAATGCATCCGCATATTCCATATTGTAGTCGAATACAAATTCCAACCAAAGTTCGCACCGTGGTAAGTCTTCGCGTATACTGTCGCACGAAGCCATATATAGCATCGAAGCAACGATAAGGAATAGCGATTTAGTTTTTCCGAACATATCTTTTTCTTTTAGGAGGCAACCCTATCGGTTTGCCGTTTTATATTGTCAGAGTTCTCAATTTAGTGACCTCCGGTTATTTCCTCTTTTGGGGGCGCGTTTTGCATTTCATTGCATCTCGGATGCGCCGACATATTTCAGTGCTGTTTTTGGGAAGCCTGTCACCGGCTTGTTTTTACTTTTTTCGCGGTCTGTTCCGCACGAAATGTCTAATTTAAAAAAAGTACAGGGCAGGCAGTCCGCACTGCCCTGTTTTCTTTGAAAGTAAAGAGTTTATTTAGATTTCGAAATTTGTAGTCCAGTATATCCACGGAGCAACTTTAATCTCAAAGTGGAGATAAGCACCTTTCTTATCGATATCTTCTTCTTCATCCGGATCTTCGGGGCCACCACCAGGATACCACGGTGTACCGTTACCATTCACCTTTGTCAACGTAAGCGTATAATAGTTATTACGTACTACACCGTATTTTCCATACTCCATGTAAGAGTTGGCTGCATTGTCATGACGAATCTCATAGTAGTAATAGTTGAGACTCTTTGGATACCAATAGATACAACCTTCTTCTTTGCTCAATTCACCGCCATTCTTAATGTTGTTGGCGTCAATAATAGCCTGCGTAAGAAGAGCAAAACTACCCGGATCATTGGTGGTAAGTTCAGGTTTTATTTGACTATAGAACAGTTCGCATGCCGAAACCAAGAGCTTTTCCTCCGCGGTCATAGCTTCTGAATTTGCTTGTTTAACTTTAGCAGGTGTATAAGCAGCCAGCAATTCGGTAAAACTCTTGAAGTTTCTAGAGTTAGTTCCGTTAGGAAGACGATACCAGTCATCTCCTAAAGTAAATTCACCGGCCTTCCAAGGTGCATACTGTCCCTTAAGTACCAGACGCGTAGCCGCACCGAACTTCTGATATCCTGCGGCCATCGTATTCTCGATACAGTATTTGTAATTATCACCCGCAGTCGCACTTTCAGTAACCCATTCTACCTTAGGTTCGCGAGTAGTAGCATCGAGTGTATTCTTAACAATGCCTGTAAGATATTCAGTTCCACCTGCAGCCGTAAAGTTCGGGTCGACTGTATAGAAGTTACTTTTGTAGAATCCGGTAGTATGAGACGACTCTGTGGTAGTCTTCTTTGCAAAAGGAAAGAACCTAGAGTTGTAGTAGTCTATAGTCCAATTTCCAAAATCAAACTGTCCAAGACTTTCATTTGTTACATCTGCAAAAGGTCCTACTTCTAATGAACCGCCAATCATAACCTCCAATTTTGCAGCAAGGCGTTCTATCTCAAGAGTAGCCGGATTACTTTTCGCCGCATTCTGAGCTTGCGCTTCCGATTTATAGTCGCTGACTAAAACAATCTTGTCCGATACATCAAGCAGACATTCATCTTCCCACGCATGATTGTCTGGATTTGCATCGGAATCATCGTAAAATCCGACATTAATCATTGCACAACCATTGGAATGCACGACTTCCTCTACCAGATAAGCATTGTTGGGCTTAGTATTGTTTTCAGGCACTGTAATCATTGCATTGATGGCAGTATAGTTTGTACCATCTGCAATAGCATCCAGACGACTCTTTAATATGAAACCCGGATTGGCAACAACAAGCAGATACTTAGTATCCGTACCCACCTTAATCGGAGTATTCGGAGTTGTAACTCCACTATTTGTCCCGAAAGAACTTGCTCCCAACACCGTGGCATACTTAGTTGCATCTTCATCTTTAGTCACCACCTTACTCGCATTGAACGTAATCACATAAAGTTCATTAATCTTACTTTCCGCAGGCAAAGCCGTCTGTTCGCCAGAAGCACGTGAACCTAGCACTTTTGGATTAGTCAGACTTATTGATACGTAAGCTACATCATAACCTGATGATCCCCCCTCAACCCCGGAATTTTCCTCCAGGTTCTCATTTGAACAACTTGCCAATGCCGCAACGGCCAGCAATGAAACTAAAATTGATTTAATCTTTAGCATAATACAAAAAAAAATTAAAATTAATACATATATAATTTCCCACTTAATCAGTAAGCTTTACTTACTATTCTTTCTCATTTTCGGCAGCATTAGCCTTCTTCCTGGCTAATTCTTCCAGATTGCTCCTAGCCGCATCCAGACCTGACTGCTCTGCAATCTTCAAATACTTCTTCGACAATTCATAATCTCCCTTCATTAACATTAATATTCCCATAGCATTATTATATTCCGGCAAATTCTTATTCGAATTCACCATGCCCAGATAACGTTCGGCCGAAACCAGGTCATTGCGTGATAAAGCAGCGGTAGCAGCATTCATATTTGCAATTTCACTCTGCGGATACATCCGTACAGCCGTTTCGAACACATCAATAAATTCTTGCGAGCCTGTCGGATAGGTATTAGCTACCAGAAACATTTCATTCAAGCTCAAATTCTGCGGACGCGTCTTGATAATCTCTTTTGCTTCCTCCACACTAAAATCCCTCACTTCGTAATTCACTTTGCAGATAGCCACACGCAAACTTGGGAAAATATACTTCAACAAGTATCCGTAAGGCGTCCCTCCGTGAAGTTGCATCAGTTTTGTTTCTCTTCCTTTTTCAATAGGTATGTTCCTGATAATATCCAGCACTTCGTCTTTATATTCCAATTCGATTGTTTCAAGCGCCTTCTCCAGTCCGTCCCAGTTTTCACCTCCAAAGACAATGTAGTATTGGTTTCTCGGAAAATCGTATCTGTATGCCAGATAATCCCGGAGCGCCATGGCACGTCCTTCAGACAGACGTTTGTTCGCTGCCAATGTTCCTTCCGGAGACGCATAACCGATAATATCCAGACGGTTCACTTTCACATTCGGATCGGACTTCAGCTCATCGATCATCTTGCGGATTTTAGCCAGTTCCTGAGGGTTATTCATGTATTCGGGACGAATATTGACTTTATTCACCTCGAAATCCAGAAAACATTCTACTTGAATATCCCGTTGTTTGATTTCTTCCGCTTTCGGTTGCAGATAAGCAAACTGAGGAACCACTACATAAGGCGTCCATACACGTTCCAACGTCACTTTGCCAAATTCCTCGATGTTCATTAATGCCGTTTCACCGCAACCACATTCGTCACGCTGCATGTCCAGACGCGCATCCTTCATCCATGATTCGAACGGAACCAGATATTGATACCGAATCGTATCATTTCTTAGTTTTCCGGCTTTTTCCACTATATACGGCTTCTCATAGCTTCTCTTCTCCTTGGCGCTCATCAACGCAAGCCCACGCTCATACGCCAAATACTCGTCACGACCTTTAATAGAAACTTTCGGAAGATTCAGAGTGCGTCCGGAAGTCACCAGCCGCGGAATTAAATCCATTCCCCGGGCAGATTTCACTTTCACATTATTCAAAACAAAATCTATATCGACATGAATAAAATCACCTTTCTGTTCCAACCGCACCGGATTCACGGTAATGCCACCTTCGTAAGAGCGGGATTGAGCCATAGCTGTGTTTATATTCAGGCTGCAAACCACCAACATACACACAAGGAAACCTATATTTCTTATTATCATACTCCTTATTATTTAATTACATAAATAAGTGACACACTTGCTTTGGTAGGTCCGAAATAATTTTTGCTGCTTTCCTTCAATCTCGTACCACAGGTAGCGCAAGGATACTTGTCATATACAATGTGCGCATATCCCACTCCGACAGACGTTTCTATACTCCAGCGTTTTTTCAGAATCCACGAATATCCTACGGAAAAGCCACCGCCATAAAGATATCCCTGATAACGCGTATGCTGCATATTGTCACTGATAAAAGACCAGTCGGGCCACCCTCCTACATTGAAATCGGCATAATGTCCGTGCATTCCGATAAACATACGGCGAAAACTCTCACAAAACCAGTAACGAACTTCGGGTTGTATCCCCCAATGACGGAGGCGTTTGCCGTCGGAAAGTTTCCACGGATTATAATTGACCGGAATGTCCAGCGTCCATTTACGCACCAGTCCGATCTCCAACCCCAAATTCATGGTAGTGGTAGCGTCATACAGCAGATTGCTTTTCAACGCAACCTTCTGGGCATAACCCTCGGAAATAGCACATCCGAGCATGAATAATATGAGTATAGCAACTTTCTTCATTTATATCACATTTACTGTTATTTATTGCCCCAATTGAGTAACATCTATTTTTATGCGTTGCACATTACTGATGCCCGTTTTAACGGAAGACGCCATTGTTGTGAGATGTACGATTCCGTTTCTGGAATCCGCCTCTATATTGGGCAATACCTTAATATATATCTTACCGTCTTCAACGATAATGCGTTCTTCTCCTGTATGTTCCTCCGGCATTACGGAAGAATACAGACGGATCCAATTTTTAGCACTTTCATCCACTTCGCCCGTAAGGCAGAAATAATTGATTTCATATACCTCCGAATTTGAATTTTCAGTAGGCATGAGCTGAAGCGTACTTCCCGCAGCAGGAACAACTTTCCTTTGTCTAATATGAACTTCTTTTTCCAAATTTCCTGTTTTTAATGTTAGATACACATCATCCTGTCACCTGTTTCTCTTTGTCCTTCTTCATACTACATCAACCAGTCAGCCCCCATCTGTTACCGATGTTATTACCAGACCAAGTCCCTTGATGTGCAGACAGGTATTGTTCTGAATGCCGGACTCATACATAATATAATTCATGGAGATTGATTCTTGAGTGTCACTATAAGAGAGAGAGCCAAGCCAAGGATTGCTCAACGGCATAATCAACAACTTGGCATATATATCCGCACAAGTTGTCACTTTCGGTGTTAATTGAAAGAGAGTGCCGGTCACATTCGACCCCTGCACACACACCACAGATAATAAAAAAATCAAATATAAAAAACTGATTGTAAGTTTTGTTATTTCTCTCATTAATTCTCTAATATACTTTCCTCTACTTCTTATATATTTCTCTTTTTGCTTTTCTCTCAGGACAATATTTTTGTCCAAATCTCATATTGCAAATTTCGGAATATTAAAGGAGATACAAAATTGTATTCATTTCTGTTACAGAGAATCAATTTAGAATAAAGGGACTAATTATGTAGGTAGCGAACAACAAGGTTACGAAATTCACAACAAAAATATTCAATATCCTCATTTCTTTCGATATGCGAACATTTTAAAATTCCCAAGTTTCTTTCATAAAAACTTGGACAATAGAGGGAAGTTATAGTTTTCCGTGTCATTTAGACACAACTTAGGCACAAATTAGACAAAAGAACTAACTATTTTATACAACAAAATAAGCTAATAACTTGTATAATTTGTGCCTAAATGACAAAATACTCAATTTCTGTATATATAACTATCAGATTATAAGGTTTTACGCTCAGTTTCCGTAGGTGCCACCTCATCAGGAATACTGAATTCGCGATTAGCAAACAGATCAGCAAGTCCTGAAATTTGTTTCAGACGTAACAATTCATCACGATCCATACCAATATTTTTCATTATCCATTGATCGGACATACCTGCCTTATCAAGCTCCGCAACAATGTTGCACATCAATTCAATGTTATGCATTCCACGCGCACGGTTGTGCCGGATTGTTGAACTCATACGGTTAGACAAGTCTTTGTCTATCACCACAATCGGCAACAAACCGTTTTCACGCTTATAGATTCGTTGGGAAGTCTTCAATACCGTATAGCGATGGTAACCATCCACCAGGATATAACGGTCTTCATCTTTATTGTAGTAACATACACATGGCATCGTAAAGCCATCTTCCCAAATAGAAAGTTCCAGCAACTTCATTTCAGGCGGTGCAACGACATTCGGATTATAATCGTTCGCATATACTTTTTCTACGGGCACCGCTTTTACCTCGTAAACAGGGCTTTTATCTACACTCATGATACTATGATTCTATATTGTTCCATAATTTGACTTCTCTTACTCATCTCCTCCTTTGTAGGTGAGAATCCCATATATTTGCAGGCATGGTCATTCTTAAGAATACAAACGCACATTCGCTTATACGTGGGTATTTCTTTGAATTCCGGAATGTCGATATCATCCTGATATTCCATACGTACCGGTTTTTTCAACGTTTTGTAGTTACTGTTGTCCATAACGATAATTGGTACTTTCGCATCAATCAGCTTTTGGATGGTGGCATCACTCAGGCATCCGCCTTTTGTCCGCCAGAAATTCACGCTCACTGAAAGTTTCCGTAGATAATTCTTCCTCGCCCGCTCCGGCAGAGTAGACAACAAAAAATACATAAACTCGCGCCATGTATATCCTTCGGGAAGTTTCACCGATTGCCATCCCATTGCATGAGTACCACCATACATACCGGTAAAGTTCACACCGTTCACCCTTCCCACCATTTTACCCCAGGTATTAGGATCAAGCACCCGGTAAAGCTGCAAACTCTCTTGTGCCTCATTAATAAAGGGACTTGCTACACGCTGACGCTCCAGATTGACTCCGGCACGATAATAAAGATCGTATAAAACATTATAATCCCACTGGAATTTTCCATTGGCAGTCCATACATCCGTTGTTTTCCAGTCATAAATAGGGTAGGCATTATAAATATCGTTCCCTACTTTTGAAGTCCATTTATATTTATGATACATCTGGAATTTACGGCTCATATAGATACATCTCCACCGATTGAAACTTTCCTGTGTACGAATCCCGATCAGACAACAAGTGCGCACTGCATCATTTTTATTATGTATCCATTGCGCAAAACGCATCTGAAATTCATAATCCCACATGGTTGTATTATAAAAAGGAAAATCTTCTTTGGTCATTGCCTTTTTCGGCATGGAACGAACCCATATATTCTTTTTGCTGTCTTCCCACGGACGCCAAAAAGATTGATACATCGAGGTGCAGGTAGCCACACGGAAAGGGATGCATACCCGGTATACATCCAAAATATCCTTATTGGCCTCCAGCATCCGGTCTACATAGTCAATGGTCATTTTATACTGGATCTCATAATCCATGTGAAAAACTCCCAAACGTACCTTCAGGTTATTCTTCCGGATATAATCGATACACATATTCAGCAGTACCCCGCTGTCTTTACCTCCGGAGAATGACACATATATATTATCAAATTCATTAAATATAACTTTCAGTCGTTCTTGTGCTAATTCATATACATTCTTTGTGCCTGCTATTTTCTTTTTCGTCATAAGTTATCTATACATTTTTACATACCGTGTCCATTTCTTGTCCATCGATACAAATTCAAACTTTTCAAATGTTTCTTTATCTTGTACCAGTGTGACCGAATTGAGCAACCAACTCTCGGGCCTAAATTCCGCAACGATAGCGGGCAACAGATGTGACAGGATTTCCTCCCGTACGGTGCCTTCTGCCTTCACATAATAATTATTGATTACAGCTTTCTTCCGGCTTTTCTGTTCCACGGGGACGAAGCCCACCACTTCTTTATCTTCAATCGCAATGAACCACACATACTCTTCGCCCGTCTTGAAAGGGTAATTATTGTTTGCGCGTATCACTTCGGGATCCATCACCATCGGCGCTAAAAGCCGATATAAGTGTTTGTCTTTTCCTTTTAATCGTATTATCTGTATCATATCATTCAAAAATGGACACACAAAAATAAGGAAAAAATATCAAATTCGTCATTTCTGTTCCTAAAACATTTGTTTTTCACACTATTATCTCTATATTTCGATATTTTTGAAATCACCCATACGCCATTCCTCTTTCACGTTTAAAGTAAGTCAGTATAGTTGCAAAGCTTAAATATTCCCGTCCAGGAGTATGCAACCGACTTTTAAACTGATAGTAGGCAAAGATGACTTCGCATGCCAATTTATATTTGAAATGCAGCTTTAAACGGTGCTGCAAAAACTCAAACACCCGGCAGAGATATGCAAACACCTCCTCCACCCTAGCATTTGGAATCACTCGTGGAGCACGATTTACATCCGCTATATGCTCCATCTCATTAAGCACATATTCCAGTTGCTCAATTTCCTCACCGGTGTTTTGCATTGTACACTTCATTTGTTCTATTTTCTCTCCCTGATGGATGTACTGTTTTCGCTTTCGTTGTAAACGATCTTTTATTATTTCTATTCCTTTCAACATTATAAAATTTAGTTATATATAAATGGTTTGATATTACTGATTATTAATCGACAAAACTGCCATATAAAATCTAATTTCGAATGCAAATATAGAAAAGATTGTTTAAATAATTAGATTTTTATTTAAAAATATTCATACTTATTTTACATTTAAATTACCAGCATCAGAAAAACGTTTTTTTCATCCAATGAAACGAGTCATAATTTTGCGGCGTACTAAAATATTTTAAACAATGGATAATCAATCTTTTGACTGGCTGCTTCACGGTTGCCACGTACTATCCGAGATGGCAGTGGCTTATTTTCCCAACTATCAGGATAACTGATACAGACGATACGCTGGCAAATGCCCATACCCTCCTCGACCGATTGGAAAATGAATGTGGTACTGCCGAACATCTCTGTTCCACGTCACAACTCATAGAGGACACTATAAGTTGATAGAGGCCCGCATGGCCAGCAACAAGAACAGTGCTACAGGACTGACTACTGGATTTGCCGACCTTGACCGGGTGACATGCGGCTGGCAACCCGGTGAGGAGATCGTTATTGCCGCCCGTCCTGCGGTAGGTAAAACAGCATTTACACTGCATCTGGTACGTACTGCAGCTTCTGCCGGTTATCATATCGCTGTGTATATTTTCACATATACAATATTTTTCTTGATGAATAACTGACTATTACCATACATTACCGATGGCAGTATGGATTTAGAAGAACACACATTTGCAAGTCATCAAGAAAATCTTGAACCTGCAAGACAAGAAAGGAAGCGAAAATATGATTTGCATAAAATTTAAATAGTCTCTAACCAATAAGTCATCTTTATACAATGACGAGTTGTTTGACAAACTTCGTAGTTAGCAATACCGGAGCAACATTCACAATTACCTATGAATCAATTATTTACAACAACTCATTCATTTAAACAAAAATTGCCTGCTAAAAATTTAGACAAAATTTGGTCAAATATTCCTTTTTATTAATTAAAAAGGCTACAGTTTCACAAACTACTATTGGAATTCGGTCTCTTTTCCATATATTTGCGCCCGCATTTTTGATTTTCGAATGAACCTCCTTATTCAATTTACCAAAACTAGATAAAACGAATGGAAAAAATAAACGCAGTAATTACAGGAGTCGGAGGATATGTACCCGATTACATCTTGACCAATGATGAGATTTCCAAAATGGTAGATACTACCGACGAATGGATTATGGGGCGTATTGGTATTAAGGAAAGACGTATTTTGAAAGAGGAAGGACTGGGAACTTCTTACATAGCTCGTAAAGCTGTCAAACAGTTAATAAAACGCACCCGAACAAATCCGGATGATATTGATCTGATAATTGTAGCTACAACAACCCCTGACTACCGCTTTCCTTCCACGGCTTCTATTTTATGTGAAAGACTGGGACTGAAAAGAGCTTTTGCTTTTGACATGCAAGCTGTTTGCAGCGGTTTTTTATATGCACTGGAGACTGGAGCCAATTTTATCCGTTCTGGAAATTACAAGAAAGTGGTAGTTGTAGGCGCTGAAAAGATGTCGTCAATAATAAATTATGCCGACCGGGCAACTTGTCCGATTTTCGGTGATGGCGGAGCAGCTGTCATGCTTGAACCTACTACTGAAGATTTTGGCATTATGGATGCTGTGTTAAGAACAGATGGTAAAGGATTGCCTTTTTTGCACATTAAAGCGGGTGGCTCTATATGTACTCCTTCTTATTATACATTGGATAATCAAATGCATTATATCTATCAGGAAGGACGTACTGTATTCAAATATGCAGTATCCAACATGGCTGATGCCTGTGAATCTATCATTGCAAGAAACCATCTAAGCAAAGAAAACATCGACTGGGTAATTCCTCATCAGGCTAATCAACGTATTATCACCGCCGTAACACAACGTTTGGAAGTTCCTGTCGAAAAGGTCATGGTCAACATCGAACGATACGGTAACACTAGTGCCGGCACTCTCCCACTCTGCCTCTGGGATTTTGAAGATAAATTCAAAAAAGGAGATAACCTAATTCTTACTGCATTTGGAGCAGGATTTGCATGGGGAGCCATCTATGTGAAATGGGGATATGATGGAAAAAAGAGATAGCGATTATTCGCTATCTTCAAAATAAAAAATCCTCTGATTTTCAGTAAATCAGAGGATTTTTTATTTCCTAATGCGGTGCGTACGGGACTCGAACCCGTGACCCCATGCGTGACAGGCATGTATTCTAACCAACTGAACTAACGCACCAAAATATTCACTTTAGCATCTCTCTCGATTGCGGATGCAAAGGTAGATATTTTTTTGAAACCTGCAATAGCTTCAGTATCTTTTTTCTGAAAAAGTGGGTTTATTAAGAATTATCGTGTACATTTGCAGCTACTAATAAAATAGAAAATAGAATGAAAAATACACCAATTGAACGACATCTGATTGACGAAACCATCAATGAGTTTCAAATTGTCGATTTTTCCAAAGCTACCATTCGTGAAGTGAAAGCTATTGCTTCAAAAGCAGAAACAGCATCGGGAGTTGAATTTATCAAAATGGAAATGGGTGTTCCGGGACTTCCTCCTTCCGCTGTAGGCGTGAAAGCGGAAATTGAAGCATTACAAAATGGCATTGCCAGTCTATATCCCGACATCAACGGATTGCCGGAACTAAAGAAAGAGGCATCCAACTTTATCAAAGCATTCATCAACGTAGATTTAAGTCCGGAAGGTTGTGTGCCTGTCACTGGTTCCATGCAAGGTACATTCGCTTCATTTCTTACTTGCAGCCAATGTGACGAAAAGAAAGATACGATTTTGTTTATCGATCCAGGGTTTCCGGTACAGAAACAGCAGTTGGTTGTAATGGGGCAAAAGTTTGAAACATTTGATGTGTATGACTACCGCGGAGAAAAACTGAAAGAGAAACTGGAAAGCTATCTGAAAAAAGGAAATATATCAGCCATCATTTATTCAAATCCCAATAATCCCAGCTGGATTTGCCTGAAAGAAGAAGAATTGAGGATTATCGGTGAATTGGCAACACTGTATGATGTGATTGTTCTGGAGGATTTGGCTTATTTTGCCATGGACTTCCGCCAAGATTTAAGTAAACCGTATCAACCTCCTTTCCAGCCATCAGTTGCCCATTATACGGACAATTACGTATTGCTGATTTCCGGCTCAAAAGCATTCAGCTACGCCGGGCAACGTATTGGGGTAAGTTGTATCTCTGATAAACTATACCACCGAAGCTATCCGGGACTGACCAAACGATATGGTGGCGGAACTTTCGGAACGGTTTTCATTCACCGTGTGCTTTATGCGCTTTCTTCAGGAACTAGTCATTCTGCACAGTTCGCCATGGCCGCCATGCTGAAAGCTGCCAACGAAGGACAATATAATTTCCTTAACGAAGTGAAGATATACGGTGAAAGAGCACGGAAATTAAAAGAAATCTTCCTCCGTCACGGTTTTCATCTGGTATATGACAACGATCTGGGCGAGCCGATTGCAGACGGATTTTATTTCACCATCGGTTATCCGGGAATGACCAGTGGCGAACTGGCGAAAGAATTGATGTACTACGGAGTCAGCGCTATCTCATTAGTAACTACAGGAAGCCATCAGGAAGGATTGCGCGCGTGTACCTCTTTCATTAAAGACCACCAATATGCTCAACTGGATGAAAGAATGAAACTATTTGCTGAAAATCATCCGATAGCCTGATTATTTGACATAAGATATTCATAAAAGCCATTCTTAAAATGAAAAAAAACGGAAAGAACGATTGTTATTCCGTTTTTTTTCTTACTTTAGTGGCATGAATATCGACTCTGACATATTTAAGATTCAATCGAATAATGTGTTGCCATCGAGAGGAAGGATTTTAATATCAGAACCTTTTCTACGTGACGCAACGTTTGGCAGATCCGTAATTTTACTGGTCGATCATACGGATGAAGGAAGTATGGGATTGGTTATCAACAAGCAACTGCCATTGTTCCTTAACGATATCATCATGGAATTTAAATACCTGGATGAGATTCCTCTATACAAAGGTGGACCTATTGCCACTGATACCCTATTTTATCTCCACACATTATCTGATATCCCCGGATCCATTTCTATCAGTAAAGGGCTTTATCTGAATGGAGATTTTGATGAAATAAAGAAATATATATTACAAGGGAATAAAATCAGTGAATGCATTCGTTTCTTCTTGGGATATTCCGGTTGGGATAGCGAACAGTTGAGCAACGAAATCAGAGAAAACACTTGGTTGGTGTCCGAGGAAGAGAAATCATATCTGATGAAAAACAATATTAAAGATATGTGGCGGAAAGCTTTAGAGAAGTTAGGCAGCAAGTATGAAACGTGGTCACGTTTCCCACAAGTGCCTACTCTCAATTAATTTCTCATTTCTTAGGATTCAAACATTGGAGAAGCAATGCATCTTTGTAACAACCCTCCACCTGCAACCAGTTTTTTAATAATCCGCATTGAACGAAACCACAAGAGGTGAACAGTTTTACACATACTTCATTATCCGTCATGACATGTGCATAGAGTTGACTTAAAGACAGAAAATCAAAAGCATATTCACAAAGCAATTTCAATGCATCAGTAGCATAACCTCGTTGCCGATAATCCTTATGGACGGCAATCCCTACTTCTCCCCGCGAATGAAGGGGTACAAAATCTGTTATATCAATTGTGCCGAGTATACACTGGTCAGATTTGCGTACAATCATCAGCCGCAATTGCTTATCGGCAAACACATCGCACTGTGAGCCTTCGATGTATTGACGAAGCACATAACGGGAATAAGGAACCGTAAAATTACTAATATCCCACATTGAAGGGTCATTTTCCATCTCGTACATAATGTCCATATCTTCCGGTTCTACCGCACGAAGATAGATACGCTCGTTCATCAAGAAAGACTGTCTCATAGCTTTTCTTCTTTTGCAATGTGAAGTTCGTTACGCAATCTCTTCTCACTGGGCAGGCAGAAAAGTGACGCCGTGAGGCCAATCAGCATACAGAGGTTACCCGTACTGCTCAACGTCAGGTAGTAACACAAAAGGTTCACTACAATAGCTACTTCAAGCACTCCCAAGCGAACAATGTTCCATTGCACATATCGCTTCAAGGCAAGCGTGATAGTCATGTGATCTATCTTTTTCTTAAGCACCAAGCTAAATAATTTGAGAGAAAGAGGCACACACAAAGCAGTGAGCAAAATGCCGACCGTCTCAAAATAATAGGTAGCTGATGCGTTATCTACCAAACCTCCTACGGGAAAAAGTTCAAATTCTCCTGCCCCAAGCAAAAATGCCGGGAGCACCCAAAAGAAAACATAACTGATATTCAAATTTCTGACAGCTCGTTTTATCTGTTCTTCCATGTTCGTTCTTAAATGATTAATAATGATTATACAGTTCCGGTAAAAAGCGTCCGGTTCACAATACTGCGTCCTAAAGTTACTTCATCGGCATATTCAAGTTCATCACCAACCGATATGCCACGGGCTATCACACTTAGTTTAACCCCTAGTTTATCCAGCTTGCGATAGATATAGAAGTTGGTAGTATCCCCCTCCATCGTAGTGCTCAATGCCAAAATAACTTCTTTGATTCCACCTTCAGCCACCCGCTGCACCAGGCTTTCAATTTGAAGGTCACTCGGTCCGACTCCGTCCATTGGAGAAATAACCCCACCCAAAACGTGATAAAGCCCGCGATACTGCTGGGTTGCTTCCACCGCCATTACATCACGGATATTTTCCACCACACAGACAGTGGAAACATCCCGTTGCGGATTAGCGCAAATCTGGCAAGTTTCAGTATCGGATATATTATGACACACTTTGCAGTATTTCACCTCACGTTTCAACGTTATGATAGAATTTCCGAAAGCTTCCACCGTAGCCGTATCCTGACGGAGCAGATGCAGAACAAGCCTCATAGCCGTCTTACGCCCGATACCCGGAAGTTTGGAAAATTCGCCGACTGCCTTTTCAAGCAGTATAGAAGGATATTGTTGGTTCATAGATAATATTTGCTGTTCTATCGATAAAACCTTGCAAAGATACAGATTATTGTTTTTAATACCTACAAAAATTGCTACCTTTGCATCTGTTATGATGATACTAGTCACTATTCTTTGCTACTTCGCGGTATTATTACTAATAGCCCGTATCACCGGACGTAAGGGCGGATCGAATGCAGCGTTCTTCAAGGGAGAGAACCAATCACCTTGGTACATAGTCTCTTTTGGAATGATTGGCGCCTCTATCTCCGGAGTCACTTTCGTCTCTGTACCGGGAATGGTGCGCGGAATGGATATGACGTATATGCAAACGGTACTCGGATTTTTCTTCGGATACATGGCCGTAGCCCATATCTTACTTCCTTTATATTATAAATTGAATCTGACAAGTATCTACGGATACCTCGGCACCCGCATCGGAGTGCGTGCCTATCGCACCGGTTCCTTTTTCTTTCTGCTGTCACGCATGTTGGGAACCGCAGCCAAACTTTATCTGGTATGCCTCATTCTCCATACGTATGTATTTCAGGAAATGCACGTCCCCTTTTGGCTGATTGCTGTCGGTTCGGTTGCATTGGTATGGATATATACCCATAAAAGCGGAATAAAGACCATCGTGTGGACAGATACCTTACAAACATTTTGCCTGATTGCCGCTCTGATTTTTATCATCTATTTTACAATCCAAAGATTAGACCTTAACTTCAGCGGCATTGTGCAAACAATCCAAAACAGCGAACACAGCCGTATTTTTGTATTTGACGACTGGATATCCCGACAGAACTTCTTCAAACAGTTTTTCAGTGGTATCTTCATTGTCATCGTAATGACCGGACTGGATCAGGATATGATGCAAAAGAATCTTTCTTGCCGGAACCTCCAGGAAGCACAAAAAAACATGTACTGCTACGGTTTCTCATTCATTCCGCTAAATTTCCTTTTTCTATGCCTGGGAATTCTATTGATAGCGCTAGCGGGACAGATGCAACTCGAACTGCCAGCCATGAATGATGATATACTACCCATGTTTGCAGCCCAAGGTTATCTGGGACAATCCGTATTGGTACTTTTTACAATCGGCATTATCGCAGCAGCTTTCAGCAACTCGGATTCCGCCCTGACAGCCATGACAACCAGTGTATGCGTAGACCTGCTGAATACGGAAAAAGACACAGAAGAAACGGCACGTCGCAAAAGAGGCAAAGTGCATTTATCGTTATCAGTCTTATTGGCATTCTTCATCTGCCTGGTAGAAATACTCAATAATAAGAGCGTTATTGACGCCATATATATCATCGCCTCCTACACATACGGCCCCCTGCTCGGAATGTTTGCTTTCGGACTTTTTACACGTAGGCAAACGAACGACCGGTGGGTTCCTCTCATAGCCATCCTTTCACCACTGCTCTGCTATCTTGCCAACTGGTGGATTGGAAAAGAAACCGGATATAAATTCGGTTATGAATTGCTAATGTTAAATGGAACGCTTACCTTTGCGGGGTTAATTTGTATGTCTAAAAAAAGGAAAACGCTGAAAGTACCATGAAAACAGGTACTCCGAAGTTTATAATAAATAATGGCAGAGTTTATTATAAACTGCGCAATAGTTTATTATAAATGATGAGCGAGTTTATTATAAATGATGAGCGAGTTTATTATAAACGATTTTACAAAGAAATAAATGACAAGAAAATGGAAATAACAAGTGCTGAATTTGTGATTAGCAATACGGACGTGAAGAAATGCCCGGCCGGTATTTTCCCGGAATATGCCTTTATAGGCCGTTCGAATGTGGGAAAATCGAGTCTTATCAATATGTTGACCAGCCGTAAAGGTCTGGCCATGACCTCTTCTACTCCGGGAAAAACGATGTTAATCAACCACTTCCTTATCAATAAGAATTGGTATCTCGTCGACCTTCCGGGATATGGCTATGCCCGACGCGGACAAAAAGGGAAAGACCAGATACGCACCATAATCGAAGATTATATCTTGGAACGGGAACAAATGACCAACCTCTTTGTCCTGATAGACAGCCGGCTGGAACCTCAAAAAATAGACCTCGAGTTTATGGAATGGCTGGGCGAGAACGGTATCCCCTTCTCTATCATCTTTACCAAAGCCGACAAGCTAAAAGGTGGACGTTTAAAAATGAATATCAATGCCTATTTACGTGAGTTGGGCAAACAATGGGAAGAGCTCCCTCCTCACTTCGTATCTTCCTCGGAAGACCGCACAGGACGTATGGATATACTCAACTACATAGAAAACATAAACAAGGATCTCAATGTTAAATGAAAGAAGAATGAAAATGAAAAAGAGTTTTTTACCTATTGCCTTTTTGGCAGTATTTATGCTGATGGCAACTAACAGCCAGGCGCAATCATGGTCCGACTTATTAAATAAGGACAACATTTCAAAAGTAGTAAATGCCATCACCGGAACCACCGAATCTATCGACATGACCGGAACATGGAGCTACAAAGGTTCGGCGGTAGAGTTCGAATCGGATAACTTACTAATGAAAGCAGGCGGAGCTGCCGCAGCCACTATGGCTGAAAATAAGCTGAACGAACAATTAAGCAAAATAGGTATTAAAGACGGCCAAATGAGCTTCACTTTCAATGCCGACAGTACTTTCACCAGCACGGTGGGCAAGAAAACATTGAAAGGCACTTACTCCTACAATGCTTCAACCAAACAAGTTGATTTGAAGTATTTGAAACTTCTGAATCTGCACGCTAAAGTAAATTGCAGTTCCAGCTCACTGGAGTTACTGTTCAACTCGGACAAACTGTTGAAATTAATGGCTTTCATCGGTAGCAAAAGTAGCAGTACCGCACTGAAAACAGTTAGTTCACTGGCCGAAAATTACGATGGAATGATGCTCGGATTCCAGCTCTCAAAATAGCAAAAGAGAATCGTTTAATACTATTTCGCACTCCATAAAGTATATTTTAGGGGAAAAGCATTATCTTTGTCGTTTGTAATCAAAAAGAGAAGGAAAAATGAAAAAGATACTTTTTTTAATGACCCTGTTAGTAATGGGCGTAAGCTTTGCATTTGCACAAACAAATGCAGATATCAAGTTTGACAAAACAACTCACGATTTCGGTAAGTTTTCTGAAAACAGCCCGGTTGTCAGTTGCACATTTACCTTTACTAATATCGGCGATGCCCCGCTGGTGATCCATCAGGCTGTAGCCTCTTGCGGATGTACAGTACCCGAATATACAAAGGAACCCATCATGCCGGGTAAAAAGGGAACAATCAAGGTGACTTATAACGGAACAGGCAAATATCCGGGACATTTCAAAAAATCAATCACCTTGCGTACCAACGCCAAAACAGAGATGGTAAGATTGTATATCGAAGGCGATATGACGGCAAAAGATGCAAAGTAGGAAAAAATAGACTATTACATAAAGGAGAATCTTTCGGTTCTCCTTTTTTTTTGTTTACTTTGAGGACGGAAATGTAAATTAACACATTAGCAAATTATAAAAACTATGAAACAAGAAGAAGACAAATTCACCGGGTTACCCGAGAATGCGTTCAGAGAGTTGAAACCTGGGGAAGTGTACAACCCGTTGATGGGTCCCTCTAAAAATTATCCGGAAGTTAATATCTGGTCAGTAGCATGGGGTATTGCCATGGCAATCCTTTTTTCAGCCGCCGCTGCCTATCTGGGGTTGAAGGTCGGACAGGTATTTGAAGCAGCTATTCCAATTGCGATCATTGCCGTAGGAGTTTCCGGAGCTGCCAAAAGAAAAAATGCGTTGGGCGAAAATGTGATTATCCAGTCTATCGGAGCTTGTTCCGGAGTAATCGTTGCCGGAGCGATCTTCACCCTCCCCGCTCTTTATATTCTCCAAGCTAAATATCCCGAGATGACGGTTACCTTCATGCAGGTATTCATCAGCTCTTTATTGGGTGGCGTATTGGGTATTCTATTCCTGATCCCTTTCCGTAAATACTTCGTCAGCGACATGCATGGAAAATATCCTTTCCCGGAAGCAACAGCTACTACACAGGTGTTGATCTCCGGAGAAAAAGGCGGCAGCCAGGCCAAACCATTATTGATGGCAGGTATGATCGGCGGATTATATGACTTCATCGTAGCGACATTCGGATGGTGGAACGAGAATTTTACTACCCGTGTTTGCAGTGCCGGAGAAATGCTGGCAGAAAAGGCAAAATTGGTATTCAAGGTAAACACCGGTGCCGCTGTGCTTGGTTTGGGATATATCGTCGGACTGAAATATGCTTCCATCATTTGTGCCGGTTCACTGGCTGTGTGGTGGATTATCATTCCGGGAATGTCTGCTATCTGGGGTGACAGTGTACTGAATGCATGGAATCCGGAAATCACCTCTACCGTAGGTATGATGAGCCCGGAAGAAATATTCAAATATTATGCCAAGAGCATCGGTATCGGCGGTATCGCTATGGCAGGTGTGATCGGTATTATCCGTTCCTGGGGCATCATCAAGAGCGCTGTCGGGCTGGCAGCCAAAGAAATGGGCGGTAAAGGGAATGTAGAGAAGAGCATTATCCGTACCCAACGGGATCTTTCCATGAAGATTATCGCTATCGGTTCCATCATCACACTGATATTAATCGTATTATTCTTCTATCTCGATGTCATGCAAGGGAATCTGTTGCATACATTGGTAGCCATTGTATTGGTTGCCGGCATCTCTTTCCTGTTCACCACAGTAGCAGCTAACGCCATTGCGATTGTTGGTACTAATCCGGTTTCGGGAATGACATTGATGACACTGATATTGGCTTCCGTAGTGATGGTAGCTGTCGGACTGAAAGGTCCTTCGGGCATGGTTGCCGCATTGGTAATGGGTGGTGTAGTATGTACCGCACTGTCGATGGCAGGAGGTTTTATCACCGACTTGAAGATTGGTTACTGGCTCGGAAGCACGCCTGCCAAACAGGAAACATGGAAGTTCTTGGGAACAATCGTATCGGCTGCAACAGTAGGCGGTGTAATGATTATCCTGAATAAGACATACGGATTTACAAGTGGCGCATTGGCTGCTCCGCAAGCAAATGCGATGGCGGCCGTTATCGAACCACTAATGAGCGGTGTAGGTGCACCCTGGTTGTTATATGGCATTGGGGCTGTCTTAGCTATTATTCTGACTCTTTGTAAAATTCCTGCATTAGCTTTCGCATTGGGTATGTTTATTCCATTGGAACTAAATGTACCGTTGGTAGTGGGTGGAGCAGTGAATTGGTTTGTTACAACACGTAGCAAAGATGCATCTCTGAATACGGAAAGAGGTGAAAAAGGAACTTTACTGGCATCCGGTTTCATTGCCGGAGGTGCATTGATGGGAGTAATCAGTGCCGCGATGCGCTTTGGTGGAATCAATCTGGTTAATGAGGCATGGTTGAACAATACTTGGTCAGAAGTGTTGGCATTAGGAGCGTATGCCTTACTGATTCTTTACTTTATAAAGGCTTCAATGAAAGTTAAATAAATCATTATGAGGAGACTATTATCCATTATAGTATCACTTGTAACTGCCATATCATTTGCGCAGCAGCCCGTCGAGCTACCTTTGTGGCCCGACGGTGCTCCCAACTCCAGTGGACTAACCGGAGAAGAGCAGGAAACACGTCCTCATTTTGTCACGAATGTCACGCATCCCACCCTGACGGTCTACCACCCGGAAAAGCCGAATGGAATGGCTATTATCATGTGCCCCGGAGGCGGGTATCGTGGACTGGGTATGGATGGAGAGGGGTATGATATGGCTCCTTGGTTCTGCGGACAAGGTATTACCTATATGGTATTAAAATACCGGATGCCGAACGGCCATTGGGAAGTCCCCGTATCAGACGCCGAACAAGCCATTCGCATGGTACGCCAACATGCCAAAGAATGGAATGTCAATCCTTACAAGGTAGGATTAATGGGAGCCTCTGCGGGAGGGCATTTAACTGCTACACTCGCCACTCATTATAATTCGGAAACACGTCCGGACTTTCAGATATTACTTTATCCGGTGGTTACGATGATGCAAGTCACCCGTGGAAATACAAGAACTGCATTGCTCGGCAAAAATCCAACAATGGAACAAATACAGAAGTTTTCCGCCGAATTGCAAGTAACGCCCGATACTCCACAAGCATTTATCGCTCTTACCTCCGACGACCCTTCCGTAGCACCTTATCACGGAGTGAATTATTACCTTGCTTTACAGAAAAACAAGGTTCCGGCAACTCTCCATGTTTATCCTACCGGAGGACATGGCTGGGGATTTAAGGATCATTTTAAATATAAGCAACAATGGACACAGGAATTGGAGAAATGGTTGCGCGACGGCGTTGTATTCCCGGAAAACCCCGAACCCATGTTACGAATCGGGAAATCTTATCTGGGAACTAAATACGTGGCTAACACATTAGATCAAGACGGAGAAGAATCATTAGTGATCCGGACAGATGCCGTAGATTGCCTCACTTTCGTAGAATACACGTTGACACAGGCACTCGGTTCTTCCTTTGCCGACAATCTACAAAAAATACGTTATCGGGACGGCATCATCAACGGTTATCCTTCCCGGTTGCATTATACTTCCGAATGGATAGAGAACGGAATCCGCCACGGATTCCTCACCGATATTACTGCCAAAAACAGTGCGCATACCCAGAAAATCTCTCTTTCGTATATGTCTACCCATCCCAAGCAATATAAAAAATTGGCTGATTCGCCGGAAAATGTACGACAAATGGCCGAATATGAAAAAGCAATCTCCGGAAAAGTCGTACATTGGTTGCCGAAAAGCGAACTGCCGGAAGCCGGATTGCCCTGGATCATGAATGGAGACATTATTGCTATTACAACGAAGATGCCCGGACTGGACATTGCTCATGTGGGAATAGCAGAATATAAAGAGGGAAAACTGCACCTGCTGCACGCTTCTTCTACATTGGGAAAAGTAGTTGTCAGCGACGAACCTCTCAATCACATGCTAAACAACAATAAATCGTGGACAGGCATACGTGTTGTCCGGATGTCTCACTCTAAAAATAACTGATTATGAAACGAGTAAAACATTTCCTTCTCGCCTCGTGCTTATTCCCCACTTTGCTGGGAGCACAAGAAATGGCAAGCGCCTATTTTCTGGAACTTACTCCGGACGCCCAATCGGCAGGTATGGCAGGTACAGGATTAGCTACCACCGACAACGGTAGTACAGCTATTTTTCATAATGCTTCTACCATCGCTTTCTCACAAGAAGTGATGGGTGCGAGTTATTCATACGCTAAGATCAACCAAGATTATGCGCTACATAGCGCCTCCCTTTTCTACCGGATCGGAAGGGAAGGCATACATGGGTTTGCTGTAGGTTTCCGGCATTTCAAAGATCCTAAGGTGCTCGATTACCGTCCTCATATCTGGGATTTAGAAGCTGCTTATTTCAGAAATGTAGCCAAAAATCTGTCTCTTTCATTAACGTTCAGATACCTGCAAGCCAAAGCCGCGGAAAGCGCAGACAGCAAGAATAGCGTTTGTCTGGACTTCGGCGCGACCTACTATCGCAATATGGCTCTATTGGACGAAATGGCTTCCTGGAGCATTGGTTTCCAAGCTGCCAACTTAGGCAAAAAGCTGAACGGACAAAAGTTACCCGCCAGATTAGGATTGGGAGGTACAATCGACCTGCCATTCAGTATAGAAAACCGTTTGCAGGTGGCGCTCGACTTCAACTATCTGCTCCCTTCTGAAATCCGTCATCTCCAGGCTGGCATAGGAGCTGAATATAATTTCCTGAAATATGGTGTTGTCCGTGCGGGATACCATTTCGGAGACAAAGACAAAGGAGTAGGCAACTACGGCACCCTAGGCTGCGGAATAAACTTCTGGCCGATACGTGCAGACTTCTCATACGCCTTGGCTGATAAAGATTGCTTTATGCGCCGCACTTGGCAACTGGGAGTTGGAATAGTTTTCTAAGTTCCTCTTCGAGGCGTTGCTTCACTTCGTCCATCGGCACATCGTGCTTTAATTCCTGACGAAGAGAAGTGACGCCTTTATCTATAAATCCGCAAGGGTGGATATAACTGAAATAACGTAAATCGGTATTCACATTCAGAGCCAGTCCATGCATCGTGACATAATGACTGCTTCTCACTCCGATAGCACAAATCTTACGCGCACGAGGCGTATCACCTTCCAACCAGACTCCTGTCGCTTTCTCCAAACGTCCGGCCTCAATGCCATAAAAAGCACATACCCGAATCACCGCTTCTTCCAACAGATGAACGTACTCTTTCAATCCTAACTGAAATTCTTCCAGGTTTAATATCGGATAACATACCAGTTGTCCCGGACCATGATAAGTAATGTCCCCTCCCCGATCAATATGATAAAGGGTGGCATCAATTGCTTTCAGTTGTTCATCACTCAACAGCATATTATTTTCTTTCCCGCTACGTCCTAATGTATAAACATGGGGATGTTCGCACATCACAATACGGTTTTCATAACTCTCGCCCTGAACTTTTGCCCGGACAATGTTATCAAACCATTCTGTCTGCCGTTGCCATGCTTCGGCGTATGGTATCAAATTCCAATCAATAAAAAATGTTTTCATAAAAACAAAGGTAAGAAATAAAAAGAAAATGCGTACATTTGTTGGCCCAATATAACAAACACAACTATGAAAATGGACTTTCCACAGGTAGACTTGCCTACCGAAGTATTAGCATGGACGAATGTAACAGAAGACATTCTCAATATTTACAAGCAATCTTGCCGGTTGCAAGCATGTATTGTTGCCATCTGTACCGAAGGTTCGATGAAAGCCTCCATCAATCTGCTTGATTATGAGATTCGTCCTAATGACCTGATAACTCTGTTACCGGGAACAATCATTCAGTTTCGGGAGAGAACAGAAAAGGTATGCCTTTGCTTTGCCGGCTTTTCCGCACATTGCGCCGGACGAATCAACCTGATGAAGAATATTGGTAACGCATATCCCAAACTGATAGAACAGCCGGTGGTTCCTCTTAATGAAGAGGTAGCCAGTTATCTGAAAGACTATTTTGCTCTATTATCACGGGCCAGTTGCAATGAGAACTTCGAAATGGATTCTGAATTGGTTGAATTGTCTCTTCAGACCATCCTGACAAGCATACGATTGATATATCATAAATTTCCGGGTGAAAACGGTAGTTCGAATCGAAAAAAAGAAATCTGCCGGGAACTGATTCATGTTATCACCGAGAATTATAAAAATGAACGTCGTGCACAGTTCTACGCAGATAAATTAGGTATATCTCTTCAACATTTAAGTACGACAGTAAGACAAGTGACAGGTAAAAGTGTATTGGACACTATTGCATATATTGTCATTATGGATGCTAAAGCCAAACTGAAAGGTACCAATATGACTATCCAAGAAATCGCATATTCTCTAAACTTCCCCAGTGCCTCTTTCTTTGGCAAGTATTTCAGACGATATGTAGGAATGACGCCATTGGAATTTAGAAACAGATAATTTATACAAAGGACGATAGAAAACATAAATGGTGAGTTGTAAAACAATGAACGGTGAATAAATTGCGCATTATCCGCAAAGTATTCACCGTCTATTATTTGTTGTTCACTGTTCATAAATATTACAGCTTACCATTCAGCATTTACTGCTTACAGGTTCCTGTCTTTTTATGGTTCGTTTCTTATTTTCTTCCCAAGCTCAACGAATTGAGCACTACACTCACGCTGGAGAACGCCATTGCGGCACTTGCCAGCATCGGATTCAATAACAAACCATTCAGCGGGAACAAGATACCGGCAGCAATAGGAATACCGATCAGGTTATAAATAAACGCCCAGAAAAGATTCTGATGAATCAGTTTGACCGTCTGCTTTGACAACTGGAAGGCTTTAGGAAGTAGCAACAAGTCCGATGTCATCAAAGTCACCATAGCCACGTCCATAGCAATATCCGTTCCTTTTCCCATGGCAATGCTGACGTCAGCCAATGCCAATGCCTGCGAATCATTGATACCATCGCCCACCATCGCAACCTTCTTTCCCTGCATTTGAAGCTCACGCACAAATTCGGCCTTATCATCCGGCAGAGCGTCGGCAACAAAACGTTCGATTCCTAAACGGGAAGAAACGGCTAGTGCAGTCCGTTGCCCGTCACCCGTCAGCATACAGATGTCAATCCCTTGACGTTTCAGTTCCTTCACTGCTTCGGCAGAAGTAGCCTTTATCGGGTCGGAAACAGCAATGATAGCCAACAACTCGTTTTCACGTCCAAAGTAAATGATGCCGTTACCGTCCGATTCATAGTGAACCAGCATTTCAGCCATCACATCGCTTACTGTCGCACTGAAATCTTTCAGGAGTTTATGACTGCCTACCCAATAAGTATGTCCCTCATACGAGGCTTTAATTCCTTTTCCCGTAATGCTTTCAAAGCTATCCAACACGGCAGGTTTTATTTTTTCCTCATCCTGAAGCGCAGAGACAATAGCGCCGGCAAGCGGATGCTCCGATTTCATTTCCGCAGCTAAAAGTACATCTTTGAAATGTGGTTCCTGCGACTGCGCCCATAACCATCCGGTAGCTGTAGGATGCCCTTCAGTCAGTGTTCCCGTTTTATCCAGTACAACGACATCTACTTTGCGCATTTGTTCCAAAGCCACTGCATCTTTAATCAGAATATGCTGGCTGGCAGCTTTGCCTATACCCACCATCAATGCAGTAGGTGTAGCAAGTCCCAAAGCACATGGACAAGCAATGACAAGAACAGAAACAGCCGACAAAATACCATAAGAGATATATTCACTACCACCAATGGTGACCCACAATACAAATGTAAGAATGGCAATGCCCAATACGACAGGTACAAAAATCCCCGTAATACGATCGACAATGCGTTGCACGGGAGCTTTGCTGCCCTGTGCTTCCTGCACCATAGCGATAATACGGGCAAGCACCGTTTCACTGCCTACCTGTGCGGCACGAATGATAAATGAACCACGCTGGTTAATCGTTCCTGCCAATACTTTATCACCTTTCTTCTTTTCTACCGGAACCGGTTCACCGCTAATCATACTCTCATCGACATACGAATCGCCTTCGGAAAGCTGACCGTCCACAGGTATTTGCTCTCCCGGACGTACAACCACCAAATCACCTACCTGGAGTTTTTCAATCAAGATCTCCTCCTCCACTCCATTGCGCAGAACACGAGCCGCTTTAGGCTGCATTCCCATCAACTTACGAATGGCTGTTGAGGTATTTCCTTTGGCACGTTCCTCCATCAACTTTCCGGTAAGAACGAAAGCGATAATCACCGCAGAAGCCTCATAATAGACATGCGGTTCCAATCCGCGGTCATACCAGAATTCGGGGAAGAAAGTGTTGAACAGACTGAACAGAAAAGCAATGGAAGTACTAAGCGCAACCAAAGTATCCATATTACTCCGTCCTAATTTAGCCTGTTTCCAGGCTCCGGTGAAGAAACCACCTCCGAAAAAGACCATAACAGGGATAGCAAGTACCATTTGAATCTCATTAGAGTATGGTACATGCATCAGTATCATGGAATATACCAACAATGGTACTACCAAAATCCACGCTCCAATTACCTTCCATTTCAAACGAGTGTAACGCTTATGCTGTTCCTCTTCCCGGCGTTCTTCTTTGTGGGCTTCTTCCACAATCAGATCATAACCTGCCGCAAGCACAGCCGCACGAATCTCTCCGGGAGTCAGCTGCTCTTTCTCATAAGAAACGGTCAATGTATTGGTAGCAAAATTAACGGAAGCCTCAATGACTCCCGGCAATTTTTTTACTGTTTTTTCTACATTATTGGCACATCCTGCACAATGCATATTAAGCACAGGAAATGCCTTTTTTGTTGTGTTACCCATATAATTATTGTTTACGGCCTTCCCCTCCTCTCAAAAAGAAGTTGGGGAAGAACCCTTGTTTGTTTATAGAAACAAGCTAATACAGGTATTTGTTCAATTACTTCTTATCAGCCTTCTGATCGTCTTTCTTTGTTTCTTTTACAAATTCGGCTTCATAACTGAACTTATTAAACCCTGCCTGCAACTTCTTTACATTCGTTTTTTCAGCGTCATACGTAATGGTTACCATTTTCGTTTTTACTTCGGTCGAAATATCCTTCAGCCCTTTCTCAAAACGCATATTGTCCTTTACTTTCTTTTCGCATTTCTCACAGTGCATCTGCGACACTTTAAATACAACAACACGAATATCTTTTGCCAATACAACTGTTACACTCAAAAGAGCCACCACGCAAGTGGCCATCCATCTTTTTGTTCTCATTTTTCTTATCAGTTTAAAATTAATATTCTTTATTATGCGATCGTTTCTTTCATTCGCTATTTCCCGTTTTTACTCGCTATTTCTAGCTAAGTTAAAACGTATTCCGATATATCCTTTTGCTCCGTGCACCGGTCCCCAAGTCATGGTAGAATCAAAGTTGTTCCCCCAGGGATTTGCCGCATCGATAATCGGATTCTTTTGTTTGAAGTTTGTCAGGTTCTCACCTCCTACGTAGATAAACCAGCGGCGGAAGTAACGGGTCACCTGTAAACTCAACTGTTCAAAACTGCCATAACGACGTTCCCAGGATAACTGTCCGTCTCCCAGTTCATAAGGAGTAGGCATCCTGCCGCCGCCATTCAGTTGCAGTGTAGCGTCAAACTGCCATATTCCCAGCGGAGTTTGGTAAGAAGCCGTGAGTAGTCCTTTATATTTGCTGGTCAGCGGTTTCTCCATTCGTTCACCTTTGTAGGTCGTTTTCGCATCCGTGAGCCGGTAAGCACCTGTCAGAGTGAATCCTTTGAAGAAAGGATAACTTGCTTCCACTTGGAACACATGCGAATAAGAGCGTCCATCCAAATTGTAGAAAGCTACTTCATGGGGGTTGCTATCCATATCCACTATCACTTGTTTCAGGAAATCCGTATAATAGTATTCCGCATTCACATTCAGCGTTTTGCCGAATATAGGGATATAAGTAGAGACGCTGGCACCGTAGTTCCATGCTTCTTCCATATCCAGGTTCTTTGCTATTTCCACCTTACGGCTGCTGGAAAGCAGGTAGTTGTTTTCTGCCAACACATGATTGGTACGATATCCTTTTCCGGCAGAAAGACGGAAATTCACATATTCATTCGGATTGTATTTAAGATGCGCACGCGGAGTCACGAAGAAACCATGTTCGTTACTGTAATCACCACGCAGACCGGCCATTACCATCCATTTATCATTCAGGTTCAACGTATATTGCACGTAAGCACCGGGAACAGCTTCCTTTTCAAAGGCTTTGAGCGGATTGTCCGTTGTATTTTCCAAACGGTAATGTTGGTCATAAGCGTCATAATTGAAGCTCAACCCTGCGGAGAAACTATTTTGCGGATTAAATTCCGTTTCAAACATCAGCGAAGCATAGACGTTGGTTTGATCCACATTATACAGTTTGCGTCCATACGTAGCATCCTGATTGTGTAAAGTGGTGGAAAGAATCAAAGCCAGATTCGTATTCTTCTCCTTATTAAAGATATAGGCGTTCTTGGTGAAGAATTCATAGCGCTCCGTATCGATCCCTACTTTATACAGGTCACCGGAGTGCATTGTCCCTCCATGATTGGCCTGTCCGCTGGTACGTGTTTCAGAAAGGGCTTTGATACCTGCCTGGAAAACATAATGGTCGCCCATGTATGCCCACCGGTTCCACACATTATACTGTTCTACCTGCGGAATATCCACAAATCCGTCATCGTTGCCATCATGCGCCTTGGTCTCATTTTCGTAATGCGCCAGCAGAGAAGTGCTCCATCGTTTGGAAAGTTTCAATGTAGCGTCCGCATTGGCTTCATATCGGTTGGTAGTGCTTGCAAAAAGGTTGGCAGACACCCAATCGGCTTCCGGCAACTGTGGTTTCTTAAATTCTACGTTTATCTGTCCTGTGATGGCTTCATAACCATTCTTCACCGAAGATGTTCCTTTGGAAACCTGTATGCTCTGCATCCACGGACCGGGGACATATCCCAATCCATAAGGAGCGGCGGCTCCCCGATAATTCGGGATGTTTTCCGTCAACATCTGCACATAAGTGCCGGACAGCCCCAACAATTTAATTTGTTTGGCTCCTGTTGCCGCATCGGAATAACTCACATCTACTGAAGGGTTCGTCACAAAACTTTCCCCCAGGTTACAACAAGCGGCTCTACTCAATTCGGCACTGCTTATCATGTCTTCGTTCATCACGCTACTGCGCAATTTCATCGTTCCCAGTTTACGAGTGACAATATTTACTTCATTCAGCTCCACTCCATCACGAAGCACAATATCCAGTTGTTGATTTTTACTGCTCACATGAATCGTGTCGTTCTGAAAACCGATAAAGCTGACAATCAGCATGTGGCTTTTGGAAGGTTTAGTGATAGAAAAACTACCATCCTCTTTGGTTGTCACTCCTTGTCCTGTATTCATCCAGAACACATTGGCACCCGGAATAGCCTCCCCGGTACTATCTTTCACTGTTCCCCGTACTTGCGCATATATATTACCGGCAAATAACAGGAACAGTCCTATTATCATATATTTCATTCTTTCTAAAGTTACTTTCGAGATACAAAATTAATTCATTTCTCATGCAACTTAGTTGCATTCAGTGCTGCTTTACTTTCATGTTCTATTGAAAGCAAAGGATTAAATAAGAAAGAAATAGTGGCTAAATAATATAAGTGGAATATAGCGCCAGCTTCTGCCTCGAACAGAGAGGTGGCGGAGAGGTCAGACTATCATATTCTACCGATTTATCCGCATAGGTCGGAGTCAACAGATAGCAAAAATGCTCACACAAAAGATCGACTACTAAAGCTGATGTTGTCAGTTCAGTAGTATGTTTCATCAAATCAAGCTTATAGATAATAGCTGTACAACCCTTATCTTTACAACCTTTTTTTGAATCACAAGTATGAGTCTTTTTACACTTCGGACAGCCTGTATCACAACAGCTCTGCACCGTTTCACAACGGACACAGCAATAATGCACAATAGAGACTCCACCTCCTGAATAGATAATCAGGAGAGAAAGGATAAGTGCTGTTATGTAGGCTAGTTTTTTCATTTCAGAGGACAAAGATAAGAATAAAAACAGATTTTCCTATAATTTTTCGTAATTAAGATTCAATCAATCCGATACAGACACATTCTCTTTCCTTTATTTGGCTATTTTAGAGTCATATCAGCACTATTAACTCTTTTTACTCAACAATAAAACCTATCTTTGCCCCAATAAATTCTCTGATTTTTAAGTAAACGCTATGCTTACATATTTACTCATCATTATCACTCTTTATCTGGCAGGTAATGCCTACATATTTATCAGAGCAAAGCAAGCTCTGAAAGTTAAATCTCTCGGAGTAAAAATATTCCTGACCGTTTTATTCTGGATATGTGCTTTATCCTTTTTCGGCACGATGCTAACTCGTAACCTTGAGATGCCTGTCTTTATCTCCCATTCAATGTACACCATTGGAACAAGTTGGTTGATATTTACTCTATACATGGCATTATTCTTGCTTTTGTTTGATATCTTGAAATTATTCAAAGTTGTCTACAAATATAGGTTCTATCTGTCTTTAGTGTTCACGTTGGGATTGCTGGGATGTGGGGTATATAACTATCATCACCCGGAAACCAATGTAGTCAGCATTTTAACCAATAAACGATATGAAGATACTCCCCAAGCAATTAAAATCGTCGCAATCAGCGATGTTCACTTGGGAAATGGTACAGGGAAAGCCGCATTAAAAAAATATGTGGAAATGATAAATGCGCAGCATCCCGACCTGATACTGATTAGTGGTGACTTGATTGATAATAGCGTCGTACCTCTTTATACAGAGAATATGGCGGAAGAATTAGCTAACTTGAAAGCTCCTATGGGTATCTATATGGTTCTCGGCAATCACGAATACATTAGCGGTATCGATGAAAGTATCCGATATATTAAAAGCACTCAAATACAATTATTGCGCGATTCAGTAGTTACACTTCCCAACGGCATACAACTGATAGGACGTGATGACCGTCATAACCGCAAGCGTCATTCCCTGCAAGAGTTAATGGTGAATATCGATAAAAGCAAACCTATCATTTTATTGGATCATCAACCTTTTGATTTGGAAAAAACGGAAGCTGCCGGCATCGACCTGCAATTCAGTGGGCATACACACCACGGACAAATATGGCCTATTAATTGGGTGACCGATTATATCTTCGAGCAAAGCCACGGTTATCGCCAATGGGGAAACAGTCACGTGTATGTATCTTCCGGATTGTCTCTTTGGGGACCACCCTTCAGAATAGGAACGCATAGTGAAATGGTTATTTTCAATTTTCAATGAATATTATGCAGTTTTGTCACATATGTTACAGTTTCCAAGCAATCTCTGCCCTATCTTTGCAGAAAAAAGATTATGGAACAATTACATGCTCATGAAGTCCTCCACATGATGGAAGGAAATAGCTACTCGGAATCATCATTGCGGGAAGCAATCATTAAGAAGTTTGGCTCACAGCAACGTTTTTATGCTTGCTCGGCAGAAAACATGGATGTAGATACCCTTATCGAATTTCTGAAAATGAAAGGGAAATTTATGCCTGCTGAAGATGGATTCACAGTAGATATCACTAAAGTTTGCAAGCATTGATTGGCGGATAATATCCGCCAATCCCATTTTTGGGGATAAATAGCTGCATTTTTTTCTGTTTTTATTAGCCCGATTCACGAATTTCATCTATATTTGTCAATAGTGAATGATAAAACAAATGTTGAATTTACAGAAAAAATGGGTATGAAAAAACAATATGTCAGTCTGCTTGCAATTATACTTTCGGTAAGCGGCTTTTTGTTTTCTTGTCATGACAAGATGAACAAAAACACAGGTGCGTTACAGTTTGATAGCATTCAAGTGAATAAGACAGCTCACCTCTTCAATGATACAGCCAAACCGGCCTGCAATATTATTATTAATTTTGCTTATCCGATAAAATCATCGGATGATATGCTGAAAGACAGTCTGAATACTTATTTCATTTCGGCCTGTTTCGGAGATAAATACATCGGCGAAAAACCGGAAGAAGTTGTAAAGCAATATACCGAGAATTATATCAGCGAATACCGTCGCGATCTCGAGCCTATGTATACCGAAGATGAGAAAGACAAGGAAGACGAATCTTCCATCGGTGCCTGGTATTCTTATTATAAAGGTATAGAAAGCCATGTGCAACTGTATGATAAAGATCTACTTGTATATCGCATCGACTATAACGAATATACCGGAGGTGCACATGGAATTTACATGGCAACTTATTTAAATATGGACCTCACCCTGATGCGTCCGCTCCGCCTCGATGATATTTTTGTCGGAGACTACAAAGACGCATTGACCGACCTGATCTGGAATCAGCTCATGGCAGATAACAAAGTGACCACTCACGAAGCATTGGAAGATATGGGATATGCTTCCACCGGGGACATCGCTCCGACAGAAAATTTCTATCTAAGCAAAGAAGGAATCACCTTCTATTATAATGTATACGATATCACTCCTTATTCTATGGGACCTGTAAAGGTAACAATCCCATTTGCTATGATGGAACATCTATTAGGCAGTAACCCGATTCTGGGAGAGCTAAAAAATTAAAAATCATAAAAAGCTGAACACCAATGAATATCCTGTTGTTATCACTTCCATGTGACAGAATAGGATATTCATCCACATCTATCATTCAAAACTTATAATTCAAAATTCAAACAGTGGAAATCATACTGAAATATTTTCCTGATCTGACGGAAGAGCAGCGCAAACAATTCGCAGCTCTATACGACCTCTACACTGACTGGAATTCAAAAATCAACGTTATCTCCCGCAAGGACATTGAGAATTTATATGAGCATCACGTGCTCCATTCATTAGGCATTGCCAAAGTCATCCAATTCCGCCCCGGAACCAGCATCATGGACTTGGGTACAGGAGGAGGTTTTCCCGGCATTCCTTTAGCAATCCTGTTTCCCGAGGTAAAATTCCACCTCGTAGACAGTATCGGCAAAAAAGTACGTGTAGCAACCGAAGTGGCAAATGCCATCGGACTGAAAAATGTGACTTTCCGCCATGCCCGTGCAGAAGAGGAGAAACGAACGTTCGACTTTGTTGTCAGCCGTGCCGTAATGCCTTTGGCGGATTTGATTAAGATTATTAAAAAGAATATCTCTTCGAAACAACAGAATGCATTGCCCAACGGACTTATCTGTCTCAAAGGCGGTGAACTGGAGCATGAAACAATGCCGTTCAAACATAAAACGGTCATTCATAGCTTGAGCGACAACTTCGAGGAAGAGTTCTTTAAAACAAAAAAAGTGGTATATGTTCCGATTTAAACAAGACTATATGTTCTGATAGATGATAAATCATAGAGAAACCATGAAAATAAAAAGATTTGAATTTAATATGTTTCCCGTAAATTGCTACGTATTATGGGATGACACTAAAGAAGCAGTCGTAATTGATCCGGGCTGTTTCTATGAAGAAGAAAAGCAGGCACTGAAAAAGTTCATTCTTACCAATGAACTGAATGTAAAGCATCTGCTGAATACTCATTTACACCTAGATCATATCTTCGGAAATCCGTTCATGCTGAAAGAATTCGGGTTATCGGCAGAAGCAAACAAAGCAGACGAGTACTGGATTGACGAAGCACCGAAACAAAGCAGAATGTTTGGTTTTCAGTTGCAGGAAGAACCTGTACCACTGGGCAAATACCTGCATGACGGAGATATCATCACTTTCGGACATACCAAACTGGAAGCAATACACGTGCCCGGACATTCACCCGGCAGCTTGGTGTACTATTGCAAAGAAGACAACTGCATGTTCTCCGGTGACGTCCTGTTCCAAGGCAGCATCGGCCGTGCTGATCTCACAGGAGGCAACTTCGATGAACTGATAGAACATATTTGCAGCCGTTTATTTGTTCTTCCCAACGAAACAGTCGTTTATCCGGGACACGGCGCTCCCACGACTATCGGAATGGAAAAAGCTGAAAACCCATTTTTTAGATAATAAAAAAGAAGTATTAAGTATCAGGTATTAGGTATTAACAAGGCTAATCGCCCATTAACCGCAGTAATACTTAATACTTGATACTTAATACTTAATTTAATACTTGATTATTATGAAAACCGATTTGTTAGCTAGCCGTCACATCGGCATCAATGAACAAGATACAGCCATAATGCTCCGCAAAATTGGCGTGAACTCACTGGACGAACTGATTAATCAGACAATTCCCGCCAATATACGGCTGAAAGAGCCGCTTGCATTGACTAGTCCACTGACGGAATACGAATTTGGAAAACACATCGCTGAACTGGCAGCTAAAAACAAACTATATACCACATATATCGGTTTGGGATGGTACAACACGATCACTCCGGCCGTTATCCAGCGGAATGTATTCGAAAACCCAGTATGGTATACTTCTTACACTCCGTACCAGACAGAGGTATCGCAAGGACGTCTGGAAGCATTGATGAATTTCCAGACAGCCGTATGTGATCTTACTGCCATGCCACTCGCCAACTGCTCACTTCTGGACGAAGCAACTGCCGCCGCCGAAGCCGTAAGCATGATGTATGCCTTACGCTCCCGCGCGCAACAGAAAGCCAATGCGAACGTAGTCTTCGTAGACGAGAATATTTTTCCGCAGACATTAGCTGTCATGACTACACGTGCCGTACCTCAAGGCATCGAACTACGTGTAGGTAAATATAAAGATTTTGAACCTTCACCGGAAGTGTTTGCCTGTATTCTGCAATATCCGAACTCACATGGAAACGTAGAGGACTATTCTGAATTTACCGAAAAAGCACATGCCGCAGACTGCAAAGTAGCTGTTGCCGCTGATATTTTAAGTCTCGCCCTGCTAACTCCTCCGGGAGAATGGGGAGCAGATATTGTATTCGGAACCACACAACGCTTGGGTACCCCAATGTTCTATGGCGGTCCATCGGCTGCTTTCTTTGCTACCAAAGACGAATACAAACGGAATATGCCGGGACGAATCATCGGATGGTCTAAAGACAAATATGGCAAACTCTGCTACCGAATGGCTTTACAGACACGTGAACAACATATCAAACGGGAAAAAGCAACTTCAAATATCTGTACCGCACAAGCATTATTAGCTACTATGGCAGGCTTTTACGCCGTTTATCACGGTCAGGAGGGTATCACTACAATTGCATCACGTATACACAGCATTACTGTATTTCTTGAAAAGCAATTAAAGAAATGCGGATATACACAAGTCAACGCTCAATACTTTGACACCTTACGTTTCGAATTGCCCGAACACGTTTCGGCACAGCAAATCCGCACGATAGCACTTACCAAAGAAGTTAATCTGCGCTATTATGAAAATGGCAATGTTGGTTTCAGCATTGACGAAACAACAGATGTGGCAGCTGCCAATGTGTTGCTCTCGATTTTTGCCATTGCCGCCGGAAAAGATTACCAGAAAGTAGACGACATTCCGGAAAGAAGCAACATCGACAAGGATTTAAAACGTACAACTCCTTTCCTGACACATGAAGTATTCAGCAAGTATCACACGGAAACAGAGATGATGCGTTACATCAAACGTCTGGACCGCAAAGATATTTCTCTTGCACAATCCATGATTTCCCTCGGTTCATGTACAATGAAGCTGAATGCAGCCGCAGAAATGTTGCCTTTAAGCCGTCCCGAGTTTATGGGTATGCACCCGCTGGTTCCGGAAGACCAAGCAGAAGGTTATCGTGAATTAATCAAGAACCTAAGTGAAGATTTGAAAGTTATCACCGGGTTTGCAGGGGTCAGCCTACAACCCAATTCGGGTGCTGCAGGAGAATATGCAGGCCTTCGTGTGATTCGCACCTATCTCGAAAGTATCGGTCAGGGACACCGTAACAAAGTCTTGATTCCAGCTTCGGCTCACGGAACAAATCCTGCGTCTGCTATACAGGCAGGCTTCGTAACTGTTACCTGTGCATGCGACGAGCAGGGGAATGTAGAAATGGCTGACCTACGTGTAAAAGCTGAAGAAAATAAAGATGAATTGGCTGCACTGATGATTACTTATCCTTCTACACATGGTATCTTCGAGACCGAGATAAAAGAGATTTGCGACATCATTCACGCCTGTGGTGCACAAGTATATATGGACGGAGCCAACATGAATGCACAGGTAGGATTAACCAATCCGGGATTCATCGGTGCAGATGTCTGTCACTTGAATCTTCATAAAACATTCGCTTCCCCTCATGGTGGCGGAGGTCCGGGAGTCGGTCCTATCTGCGTAGCCGAACATTTGGTTCCTTTCCTTCCCGGACACGGAATCTTCGGCAATTCACAAAATCAAGTATCGGCAGCTCCATTCGGCAGTGCAGGTATTCTGCCTATCACATACGGATATATCCGCATGATGGGTGCAGAAGGACTGACACAGGCAACTAAAATTGCGATCCTGAACGCTAATTATCTGGCTACTTGTCTGAAAGATACGTATGGAGTTGTTTATCGGGGAGCCAACGGTTTCGTAGGGCACGAAATGATTCTGGAATGCCGGAAAGTACATGAAGAAGCAGGAATCTCGGAGAATGATATTGCCAAACGCCTGATGGATTACGGTTATCATGCTCCTACCCTCTCCTTCCCCGTCCACGGTACGTTGATGATTGAACCAACAGAAAGTGAAAGTCTGGCAGAACTAGACAATTTCGTAGATGTCATGCTGAATATCTGGAAAGAAATTCAAGAAGTGAAGAATGGCGAAGCGGATAAAGATGATAATGTATTGATTAATGCTCCTCATCCAGAATATGAAATTGTAAGTGATCGTTGGGAGCACTCATATACACGCGAGAAAGCAGCTTATCCTATAGAAAGTGTACGTGATAATAAATTCTGGATAAATGTAGCTCGCGTAGATAACACCTTGGGAGACCGTAAGCTACTACCCACTCGCTATGGTACTTTCGAGTAAAAAGAGGTCTATCCAAAGAGATTTACAGAGCACTGTCTCTTAAAGAATCACCTCACAAAAATAAGGGGATGTATCAAAACTCCCCTTTTATCGAAATCACCCTCGCTACAACTTTCTGTGGCGAGGGTGATTTTTATATGAGAGTTTCGACACAGCCTCTTATTTTATCAGACAAGAAGCTGTATTCTATCTAACGATAGTTATTGTATTAGCCTTTACCTTTTTCTCTTTTATTGGAATCTTCGAATCAGGATAACCCAAAGCTACACAACCGTAGACTTTATGATTGGCAGGAACACCTAAAGCAGTAATAAATTCACGAACCTCCGGATCATCACATGTTGTCCCCAACTGATTGATCCAACAAGAGCCGATACCTAAAGACTGGGCAGCCAGGAACATATTTTCTATGGCACAAGCACAATCCATACCAGCCCACCATTGAGTAGGCTCATTAGATACAATCACTAAAGTCGGAGCATGATAATAGCAACAATAAGTCTTACTATGTCCACGTTCCTGCAAACGAGAATCGTCGCTTTTTGCAAAAGCCCCTTTAATCCGTTCATTCAGTTCTGTCAACTTATCCATATTTTGAATAGCCGTAAAATGCCATGTTTCCAGATGCATTCCACTCGGTGCATAAGTTGCAGCTTCCAAAATAGCCTGCAAATCCTCTTCTAAAACTTGCTGGCCAGTATAAGCCCGTACGCTACGGCGTGCTTTAATGTTCTCTAAAACTTCATTTGTTTTCATGGATAACAAGTATTTTATATAAGTATGCCATCATTATTAGTTTAACTGCATCAATACATTATACTTTTCTACCGTTTGACCAGCCCAATCTTTGCATTCAGTTTGAAATAATAGACTCCATTCTCTCTCTCCAGGAACCCGTATTTGTCTTTCTCTAAAGATCCTTTTTCTAAACGGGTATTTAAAAACAAAAAATCCTCCATTATTTGCTTTTCCGATTTATGATAACAGAGCACTTCTCCATTTCCATCCACCAATAGAATACCTTCCACTGCCGAATCCAATCCATTGTAAATCTTTGCAGGACGCATTCCCAATACTAATGCCATCAAGAACTGCTTCATCTTGAATTCATAGAACTTATGCTTATTGATTAGTTCATCTTTAATCTTCAACGGATTCATTTGTTTAATAACTTCCGTCAACTCACTAATACGGGAGATACCATCCAAATGCATGATACGAACCATTTCTGTCAGTACACGTGGAAAATGCAGATCAATCATCAAAAGATTACTGCGGAATACGCGGTCGGCTACATCAGCGTATTTAAGTACGCCCCCCAAACGTTCGATCATCATCATCCGTTCGGCAACTTCATTCGGAGATTCAGGCAAAGCATTGATTTTATTCACTGTTGGAGTGGCAAATTTGACTCCACTCTGTTCCAGTTTAAGATTCGCTGCACGTCCTCCGTCCAACAACGGATTCATTACGCCCAACCGTGAACGGACATTGAAACCTCTTAACGGAGCTTTCGGATGCCAAAATGTAATGGAAAAATCTGTGCGATCTTCTGTTTTTGCTTCCAAATCGAAAATGGCAGCTTCGTCTAAAAACTCTTCTACTCCTTCTGGAGAAGCAACATCATTTTCCGGCGAAGATTTCACAGCCTGTAATATCAGATCAGCTACAATACCAAAATCTTCACGAGGCATGGACTTACTCCCATTCTCTCCTTCTATACGAATCGTATCTTCTTCAATATAATATTGACGTGTTCCATCATGTTCTTCCCGTTGAATCATTGCAACAGGCCAAAATGTATCTCCCGCCTTTGCTTCTGCTGTGCCTAACACTACTTTTCCATCTGCTAAGAGACGAAAGAAAGAATAGAGTTCGCACCATTCTTTTTTGGTTGCTTCAAATGCCATATATTTTTGTTCTTCTTTATTTTACTACAAATGTTCTATCTTAATTCTACTACTGAATTTTCCTAACTATGAGTTGCTTCTACTGATTGATAACCTGCGGTAAGGTTACAGACGACACAACCGGAGGAACTATATGAGTCACCTCCTCCAATGGAGGGAGCTTGCCTACCTGTGCAAACAGGGAGTTTCGTATCCATTCTCTGGGAGTGACTATGATAAATCGTCCCGTCCAACAACCATCAAAATAGGAAGGGTTACCCGGCTGTTTCTTAATGGGATAACAGATGTTTTCTCCTTTAGTCCGCATCTCCGGCGAACGTCCGGGATCATTCACCCACACATGTTTATCATCAATGCCACGAAGCACCATCCAGTGCCCTCTCGGACCAGGACGCAAACCACGAACTGCACCTGTATATCTCACATTTACAAGCACAGGAATGCCACGATCAATATAATCTTTCAATATCCGATAATCTTTCTGCTGGAAATGTTCGGCACTTATCATGTTTTCATAATAACGTGTCAACGAATCAATCTCAAAAGAATAATATCCTCCCTGCCCTATTGAAGTACGGCGATGGAAAGGAGCACGTTTTTTCAGAAAGTAGTTCCGCTGATATTCAATCAGTTTCTTTTCTGCATCCTGGGCTGTACGTTGTGTATCAGCCGTCATTCCCTTAAAATAATCAAAGACCATTAACGAAGAAGCCAGAGAGCAATGCGAGTAAGGGCATCCCGCGATTTTCTGCGAATACCACGGAACAGGAATATTATTAGGAGCCAGTTTTTGAGTTTCCTGTATTTGTGCTTGCGCCTGAACGCTCATCCATACAAAGGAACTTAAAAACAGACTAAAAATTATGTGACATTTATTTATCATGCAATCCACTCTCTATCTCTATTACTACTTCTAATACTTTACCTACAAAATATTCTCATCATCAAGAATCCGCGCTGTCTCCACCTTCTCCAAACGTGCACGCAACTTAGGCATCATCGAACGACGAATCCGCAATGTCATGCTACAATCCATGTCATACGACTGATTAAGAATCTCCGGTTCCTCTTCTTTCACAATGCGCATGACATCATTCATAAAAGGATATTCAAACATTACCGTCACATCCTCATCTACCGTCTTTTCTATAATAGTAGCGGCAGCAATCGCTTCGGCAGCAGCGGCCTTGTAAGCAACAATCAATCCACTTGTCCCCAACTTGATTCCTCCAAAATAACGAACTACTATAATCAGTATATCCGTCAGTTCATTCGAGTTTATCTGTCCGAGAATAGGTTTACCCGCTGTTCCGGAAGGTTCTCCGTTGTCATTGGCACGGAAATCCTTTCGCGCAGCTCCCAACATATAAGCATAGCATACATGCCGTGCATCATAATACTTTTTCTGATACGTTTCAAGATGCATCTTTATCTCATCGAGAGTACGCACAGGAAGGGCTATAGCAATGAACTTGCTTCGTTTTTCCGTATAAATACCTTCGGAAGGCTCAATGATGGTTTTATAAGTATCTTCAGCAGTCATGTTGCAAAGATACGGCTTTAATGAGAAAAGTCAATCTATCATTTGGAAATATTAATGTTCCACTTATCGATGATAGGCAGTTGGGGGAATTAAAAATAGTGACGCTATCCAATAAAAATAGTGACGGTATACCACAACGATACCGTCACTATCCCGGGCATATCCCGTCACTATTTTTTCTACATCAATCAAGCGTCACATCTACTGATATAGTCCCTATCAACAATGATTTTCGCATCATCTTACAGATATTTTTTAATCTAACTTATGAATCACCAGTCCCGAACGAAGTTTCGGTTCAAACCAAGTAGTCTTCGGCGGCATAATATTGCCTGTATCTGCAATATCCATCAACTGTTTCATAGATACGGGATAGAGAGCCAAAGCCACTTTCATTTCACCGCTATCCACACGCTTCTTGAGCTCTCCCAATCCACGGATACCACCGACAAAATCAATACGTTTATCAGAACGCAGATCCTTTATACCTAAAACTTCATCCAAAATCAAGTTGGAAGAGATTGTAACATCAAGCACACCAATAGGGTCGTTATCATTATACGTACCGGCCTTAGCAGTCAAGCTGTACCATTTACCACCCAAATAGAGTGAAAAATTATGTAAGCCGGATGGTTTATAGATATCCGCACCCTTCTCTTCTACTATAAAGTTTTTATCAAGTGCAGCCAGGAATTGCTCGGGAGTCAAACCATTGAGATCTTTCACTACACGATTATAATCGATGATGGTTAGCTGGTTTGCAGGGAAGCAAACAGCCATGAAGTAATTATATTCTTCATCACCACGATGATTCGGATTTTGCTTTGCTTTCTCTGCTCCCACCAATGCAGCAGCGGCAGAACGGTGATGCCCGTCAGCAATATAAAGAGCAGGCATTTTAGCAAATTCGGCAGTAATGGTAGCAATATCTGCATCCTGGTCGACAATCCAGAAAGTATGTCCAAAGCCATCACCCGGAGCGATAAAGTCATAAACCGGCTTGTTTGCTGTATATTTCTTTATAATAACATCCAGCTTCTCATTATCAGGATAAGCAAAGAAAACAGGCTCAATGTTTGCGTTGTTCACACGTACATGTTTCATACGATCCTCTTCCTTGTCACGACGGGTAAGCTCATGCTTTTTGATAATACCATTCATATAATCGGGAACATAAGCACCGACCACCAATCCGTATTGCGTTTTCCCGTTCATCGTCTGGGCATAGATATAATAGTTTTCCTTATTATCCTGCACCAACCAGCCTTTGTCCTGAAACAGTTGGAAATTCTCGGCAGCTTTAGCATACACCCGTTCGTCGTGTTCATCCATACCAACAGGGAAATCTATTTCCGGTTTAATAATATGATAAAGAGACTTTTCGTTACCTTCCGCTTCTGCGCGGGCTTCTTCAGAGTTCAGTACATCATAAGGACGTGAAGCGACCTGTTCTACGAGGTTTTGCGGAGGACGAATGCCCTTGAAAGGTTTGATTATTGCCATGATATTAGTATTTTATATGTAAAAAATTAAAGCCACAGACTTCTTGAAAATCTGTGGCTCAAATATACTACTTATTTCTAAAAAAGACATTCTGCAACGGATTGTTTTTATTCAGATACTACCATAGTTATCCTGAAAAATCCGGCAGACTTATTCAGAATCTTACTTGTTTACTCTAAATTTCTCGCAACCATCTTTCAAGAAGCCCACAATTTGTTGAGCAGCAGCAATACCGGCATTGATATTTGCTTCGGCAGTTTGAGCACCCATCTTCTTAGGAGTTGAGAAATAACGTCCGGCAAACTTTTCTGCAAACTCTGCGTTAGCAGCAGGCATAATATCTGTGATATATTTGAAGTCTGCACGCTCTTCCATCAGTTTGATTAGTTCTGCTTCGTTAATCACTTCCTTACGGGCAGTGTTTACCAACATAGCACCTTTCGGCATATCTTTCAACAGAGCATAATTGATAGAGTTCTTTGTTTCGGCAGTTGCCGGAATATGAAGAGATACCACCTGGCAAGTCTTGTACAATTCTTCTGCAGAATCAAGTGCTTTCACACCATCTTTTTCGATTACTTCTTTCGGGCAGAATGCATCATAAGCATACACTTCCATTCCGAAACCTTTGGCAACACGAGCTACATTGCGGCCTACGTTTCCATAAGCATGAATACCCAATTTCTTGCCCATCAATTCTGTACCGGAAGTTCCGTTATAGAAGTTACGGACAGCATATACCATCATACCCAAAGCAAGTTCGGCAACAGCATTAGAATTCTGTCCCGGAGTGTTCATCACGCATACATTGTGAGCTGTGGCAGCAGCCAGGTCCACATTATCGTATCCTGCACCGGCGCGAACTACGATTTTCAATTCTTTAGCAGCATCAAGCACCTCTGCATCAACAATATCACTACGGATAATGATGGCATTAGCATCTTTCACTGCATCCAGTAACTGGGCTTTTTCTGTATATTTCTCAAGTAAAGCAAACTCGTATCCGGCTGCTTCTATTTCTTTACGGATACCGTCTACTGCAACTTTAGCAAACGGTTTATCAGTAGCTACAAGTATTTTCATAATCTAATTCTGTTTATAAAGACTCACCACAGATTACCCAGATTCTCACAGAATAAAAAAAATCTGCGTCCGTCTGTATAATCTGTGGTGAAAATATTATTAATGAAGTTTTTCAAATTCCTGCATACAATCAATCAAAGCTTGTACGCTTTCTTTCGGCAGAGCATTGTAGCAAGATGCACGGAAACCACCTACAGAACGGTGTCCCTTGATACCTACCATACCTCTTTCAGTAGCAAACTTCAAGAAGTCAGCTTCGAAGTCTTTGTATTCGGGAGCCATCACGAAACAGATGTTCATACGTGAACGGTCTTCTTTGGCAGCAGTACCCACGAACATTTTGTTACGGTCGATTTCAGCATACAACATATCCGCTTTTTCAATGGCACGACGTTCCATTTCTTTCACACCACCCTGTGCTTTGATCCAGCGAAGCGTCTGCAATGCTGCATAAATAGGTACAACAGGAGGAGTGTTAAACATAGAGCCACTGTCAACATGAGTCTGATAATTCAACATCGTTGGAATGTAACGGGAAACCTTACCCAATGCGTCATTCTTAACGATAACGAATGTAACACCAGCAGGAGCCAGATTCTTTTGTGCACCACCATAAATACAGATATATTTAGAAACGTCGATCGGACGTGAGAAAATATCAGAAGACATATCGGCAACCATCGGAACCGGAGAATCGAGGTCTTTCTTCAATTCTGTACCGTAAATTGTGTTGTTAGTCGTGATGTGGAAATAATCTGCGTCTGTCGGGATTGTATAATCTTTGGGGATATAAGTATATGTAGCTTCAGCAGAGGAAGCAACTTCTACAACTTCACCAAACCCTTTAGCTTCTTTCATAGCTTTCTTTGCCCATACACCGGTGTTTAGGTAAGCAGCTTTTTTTTCGAGGAAGTTATAAGGAACCATGCAGAACTCCATACTAGCACCTCCACCCAGGAACAGTACCGAATAGCCTTCGGGGATATTGAGTAATTCCTTGAATAATGCCTCTGCTTCGTCAACCACAGGTTGGAAGTCTTTGGCACGGTGGCTGATTTCCATCAAAGAGAGACCAGAGCCGTTGAAATCTAAAATAGCCTTCGCTGTATCCTCTATCACCTCACGCGGAAGAATGGAAGGTCCTGCATTGAAATTATGCTTTTTCATTTGAAGTTTGTTTTTGGTTTAACAATTTCGTTACTTTTGTCTTTTGACCTTGCGAATTTACGAATTTATTTCCGCCGCACAAATCTTTCCTTATAAAAATACTGTTTTAAAGCAGATTTTCCTTTCTTTTTATTGGTTTATACAGGATATATACACCATATTGTTATCTATAGATGTCAAGTATGGGATAAAAGTCGAGATTGAAATAGAACCGGAGATATTGATGATAAAACAAAAGATTAATGCAATAAAAATGAATATTTATAAACTACAACAGTGAATTCAGCTTAGATTAACAGGGAAATGAAGTGAAAAGTAAAACATCTTTGGAAATAATGTAATCATCCCTATGCTCAATGACTAGTGAACATAGGGACGATTGTAAATAATAAAAGAGGACTTTAAGAGTTCTATATTACAAAAAAAGAGTTTTACTTCGCTTCCTCAATAATAGTCTTCATTCCTTTTATTTTCTCTCCTTGAATCAGATTCAGGAGTTGCTTCACCTTAGCTCGGCGAACGGCAACGAAAGCATAATGTTCTTTGACATCAATCGCTCCGACATCTTCGCGAGTCAGATTTCCTTTTTTATATAAGAATCCGGCAATATCGATCCGACTAAGTTTCTCCTTCTTTCCTTTACCTATATATATAGTAGCCCAGAGCGATTTCGGAGGCCGGGGAGGGTTTTCAGGCAACGCCACTGTTTCCATTTCTTCCGGGATATAAGAAGGAAGTTTCTCTTCGGCATGAAGAATCAGATAAGACGTTCCGGTCGCATCCCAACGCGCTGTACGTCCGTTGCGGTGCGTAAAGGCTTCTTCATTGACCGGCAAATGATAATGGATGATATGTCCGACTTCCGGAATATCCAGTCCACGGGCTGCCAGATCGGTAGAAATCAAGACATGACAACTGCCATTACGGAACTTGTAAAGCGCACGTTCACGGTCCGGCTGTTCCATACCGCCATGAAAACGTTCTGCGAGTAGTTTTTTATCTGCCAATAACTGATGTACACGGTCCACCGCATCCCGATGATTACAAAACACGATGCTCGAACTGCTCCCCAATGTACAAAGCAGGTTATATAAAGTATCAATCTTATCTTTGGAAGGCGAAAGCACCTTCATCAATTTCAAGCGCGACTCTTGTTCTTCAGAATCGTCCGAAAGGAAGTTCAACTTAACTGTGCGGTTCAATCCTGTAAATTCGGGAATCTCTTCGGCATCGGTAGCTGAAAGCAACATACGTTTTTTTAATCCCGGAAGCTGGGTGATAATCTCTGCCATTTCATCGTGGAAACCAAACTCCAACGATTTGTCGAACTCGTCGATAATTAAAGTTTCAATGGTTTCGGGATTGAAATTTCCTTTAGACAGATGGTCGGTGATACGTCCCGGAGTACCGATGATGATAGCAGGATGATTGCTCAATATACTTTTCTTTTCTTCGGCGATAGGATGTCCACCGTAACAACAGCAGGTTTTCCAGGAAGTCCCCATTGCTTTGAATACAGAATCTATCTGTAAGGCCAGCTCACGCGAAGGAACGAGAATCAAAACCTGCACGCTGTCGTCGTTCGGTTTTAGAGTAAGGAGTAAAGGTAACAGATAGGCCAATGTCTTGCCCGATCCTGTCGGTGACAACAGTATAACGTCTTTTCTTCCGGTAGCTTGTTCAAGTGATGCTTCCTGCATCGGATTCAGCTCCTCAATCTTCAAATTGCGGAGAGCCGACTGTATAATTTCATTTTTCTCTAACATGGGGGCAAAGATACAAAAAGGAAAGAGTACGGAGATAAAAATACAATCAAACTTTAGCCATGCCGGTCAATATATAATAACCTTTCAGATTATTCTCTTTCATGTAAATGGTTACTTCTGCCCTACAAGCTGTCACCAAGGCATATCCCGTTAAACTTGAACTCATAGCTTTGACAAATGAATACTCTGTATCATTGTGAATAAAAGATATACGATGATATTCCATAACCTATTGTACTTTAATGTGTAGCCAAATATACGAATATAATAGATAAGTACGGATAAAAAAGGAGAACTATCTTTAAAACAGACATAAAATAGATACAAACCATAACGGAAAGACATTATGAGATAATGCCAAAAAGAAGCGGGAAATCGAAGAAGCATTACTGCTTTTCAGATTTCCCGCTCTGTGTTTATGTAACCTTTCCGGTCATTGTTCCGACCAGTTGTTCTCTTCCGCGAATTATCCTCCGAAGTTATCGAACATCAAGTTCTGTGCCGGAACGCCAAGATCGTCGAGCATCTTCTCAACAGCTTTCGACATCGGACCAGGACCACACATGTAGTATTCAATATCTTCAGGAGCTTCGTGATTCTTCAGGTAAGTTTCGTAAATTACGTTGTGAACGAATCCCGGAGTGTACTTCACGCCTGCAGCATCAGCAGCAGGGTCCGGACGGTCGAGAGCCAAATGGAAAGTGAAATTCGGGAAGTCCTTTTCGATTTGCAGGAAATCTTCCAGATAGAACACTTCATTCAGCGCACGGGCACCATAGAAGTAAGACATCTTACGATCAGTTGTATGCAATGTCTTAGTCATGTGCATGATTTGCGCACGTAACGGAGCCATACCGGCACCACCACCAATCCACATCATTTCCTTCTTAGAATCGAAGATTGGGTGGAAGTCTCCGTAAGGACCGCTCATTATTACTTTGTCACCCGGTTTCAGGGTAAAGATATATGAAGAAGCGATACCCGGCATCACATCCATAAATCCAGGACCTTGTTCTTTCGGCTTGAACGGTGGAGTAGCGATACGTACTGTCAACATGATACGGTCACCTTCGGCAGGATAGTTGGCCATAGAGTAAGCACGAATTGTTTCCTCGTCGTTCTTACATTTCAAACCTAACAAACCGAATTTCTCCCATGCTGGCAGATATTCATCACCAATCAGGCTCTTATCGATGTCCTTATCATAATCCATTGAAAATTTAGGAATCTTAATCTGTGCATAAGAACCCGGGATAAAGTCCATGTGTTCGCCTTTAGGCAGAGCAACGATGAACTCTTTGATAAATGTAGCCACGTTCTTGTTGGAGATTACTTCGCACTCCCACTCTTTCACACCGAGTACAGATTCATCAATCTTGATAGCCATATCCCCCTTCACTTTTACCTGACAGCCCAGACGCCAATGGTCTTGCTGCTGTTTGCGACTGAAGTGAGGAACCTCAGAAGGCAGGATTTCGCCGCCTCCTTCGAGTACTTGGCATTTGCACTGTCCGCAAGATCCCTTACCACCACAAGCAGATGACAGGAATATCCCATTTACAGACAGCGTATTCAACAAAGTAGAACCGGAAGCCACTTCCAATTCCTTTTCGCCGTTGATTGTCAGTTTTACGTTTCCTGATGGCACCAGGAAATTCTTGGCAACCAACAAGATTACAACAAGCAACAGAATAACCACAAGGAATACCCCAATGCTCGCTAATATTAAATTCATATCCATTGTCTTATTCCTTTCTTTTTAGATGTTCAAACCAGAGAAACACATAAACGCGATTGCCATCAGACCTACTGTGATAAATGTGATACCCAAGCCCTTCAATGGAGCAGGTACGTCAGAGTAAGCCATTTTCTCGCGGATAGCAGCCAGACCTACGATAGCCAGCAACCAACCGATACCAGAGCCTAATGCATAAGAGAGGGCATCCCAAATATCACCAATGTATTTCGGATCACTCGGACCAACGTTAATACGTTGTTGCATAAACAGAGAGGCACCCATGATCGCACAGTTAACGGCAATCAACGGCAGGAAGATACCCAGCGAAGCATACAGTGACGGAGTGAAGCGTTCTACCACCATCTCCACCAATTGCACGATACCGGCAATTACGGCAATGAAAAGAATAAAACTCAAGAAGCTAAGGTCGACACCTTCAATGATAGCATTGGCAGCCAGCACCTTAGTTTGCAACAGGTAGTTGACCGGAAGCGTCACCAGCAACACGAAAGTCACGGCGATACCCAGTCCTACGGCAGTCTTCACATTCTTCGAAACAGCCAGGTATGAACACATACCCAAGAAGAATGCGAATATCATGTTGTCCACAAAGATAGAGCGGACGAATAAACTTAATAAATGTTCCATAATTCTTTTTGATTTATGATTTATGATTTATAATTTATGATTCAGCAGACTTATCATGCGACTATGACTATAAAGCTAGACATAAATCATAATTCAGAAATCAGAAATAATTAATTACTTTGTTCTTGCAATTCTTTATGACGTGCACGTTGATACCAGATAATGCATGCTACGATAATCAATGCCATCGGCGGCATCAACATCAAGCCGTTGTTTACGTATCCGATATTTTGAATCGGTTCATAATTCAGGATATTGAAACCAAGCAATGTTCCCGAACCAAACAATTCGCGGAAGAAAGCAACGATAATCAAAATCTTAGCATAGCCTAAACCATTACCTACACCATCCAAGAAAGACTCCCAAGGACCGTTCTGCATGGCAAATGCTTCCAGACGTCCCATCAAGATACAGTTGGTGATAATCAAACCTACATAAACAGAGAGCTGTACGCTTACGTCGTAAGCAAACGCTTTCAGGATTTCACTTACGATAGTTACCAAAGCAGCTACCACAACCAACTGGACGATGATGCGGATGCGGTTAGGAATCGTCTTACGCAACAGTGAAATAACAACGTTGGCAAATGCAGTAATCACCGTTACTGAAAGTCCCATCACGATGGCAGGCTCCAGCTTTGCAGTAACAGCAAGTGCAGAACAGATACCGAGCACCTGTACGGTTACCGGATTATCAATTCCCAGCGGAGCAGAGAATACTTCTTTATTTTTCTTTGAAAACAGTTGTCCCATATTCTATCTTTCTCCTCCTTATTATTTAGTTAAAAAACTCAAGTAACTATTCAGGCAAGACTTCAACATGGCATCTACACCTACTGAAGTGATTGTACCACCGGAGATACCATCCACTTGGTAATCAGGTTTCTCTACCTTGCCATTTTTTACGACTCCCAAAGTGATAGCTCCATTTTCCAAAGTCTTCTTACCTACAAATTCATTTTGGAAATGGTCGGTTGCAATTTCAGCACCCAGACCCGGAGTTTCACTAGCGTGTGAGAAGTAAGTACCGTAAACGGTATCTTTATCTTCGTTCAGTGCAACGTATCCCCAGATAGCGCCCCAAAGACCGGCACCGTAAACAGGAACTACATATTTAGTCTGACCGTCCACTTCGCATACAAACACGTGCAGACGTTGTTGTTCTTTTGCTTCTTTCTCGTAGTTGGTAGCAAATTCGCCCGTATTTTCGGTCAGCGTACCGTCTACGTTCATCAGCATATCCCCTTTCACATATTTCTGATATTCAGCATCCGCATCTTCCACATTCTTAATGTTCAATGCAGCGAGGATTTGTTTCTTAGTGTCCAACTGCACATTCTTGTCTTGTGTAGATTTCAGTGAAGAACTAACGAATGCCAGCAGGAATGCTACGATAATAACCATTACCGAAGCATAAATGATAGTATAACTATTACTATTCGTATTCATTTTCTTTCGGTATTTATTGGTTAGACTTGATAGTGCGTTTCTCGCGACGGCTGATATTGCTTTGTACTACACAGTAGTCAATCAGCGGAGCGAAGATGTTCATCAGCAGGATGGCAAGCATCATACCTTCCGGATAACCCGGATTCAGTACGCGGATAACGATAGCCATCACACCGATCAGGAATCCGAAGATATATTTACCTCTTTCTGTACGTGCGGAAGTCACAGGGTCAGTAGCCATAAATACGGCACCGAAGCAGAAACCACCAAGAACGAGATGTTCGTACCAAGGCATTTGAGCCATTGTGTTGTTTTCCATGCCGATTGAGTTGAATACCCATGCCATGAATGCGCCACCGACGAATACGGAAATCATTGTCTTCCAGCTTGCAACACCTGTCCAAAGCAGGATAACGGCACCAATCAGGATAGCGATTACGCTGGTTTCACCAATAGAACCCGGAATCAGACCTGTAATCATATCCATGTTGAACGCAGGAACACTACCTGTTGTAGCAGCTTGTCCCAGCGGAGTGGCAACGGTGAGTCCGTCTACGCTTTGTCCTAAACCGAAGATGCTGTCTCCTGACACCCAAACAGCATCACCGGACATCTTGGTCGGGTATGCGAAGAACAGGAATGCACGAGTAATCAACGCAACGTTGAATACGTTCATACCTGTACCACCGAATACTTCTTTTGCGAAGATAACAGAGAATGCAGTAGCTACGGCAAGAATCCACAGCGGACAGTCTACCGGAACGATCATCGGGATCAGGATACCGGAAACAAGGAATCCTTCCTGGATTTCTTCTTTCTTCCATTGAGCTACGACGAACTCAATGCCAAGACCTACTACGTATGATACGATTATTTTAGGCAGTACTGCCAGGAATCCGTAGATAAACATTTCGATGAAGCTGCCAGTAGCACCTGTATGAGTGAAATGCTGGTAACCTACGTTGTACATACCGAACAGCAAAGCCGGTATTAACGAAATAACCACAATCGACATGATGCGCTTGCTATCGATTGCGTCATGTATGTGCGTTCCCGTTTTCGCAGTCTTGCTAGGCACGAACAGGAATGTTTCGAAGCCGTCAAACACCGACTGGAATGCGTGGAATTTGCCGCCCTCCTCAAAGTTCGGCTTTATCTTATCGAGATAATTTCTTAACGCTTTCATTTATTTAATTGAAAATTGAAAGTTGAGAGTTGAAAATTGGCTGTGCTGGGTTTATGCTGTATCCACAGAGAGCCGTTTCGCAAGATTTCAACTATCGCTTATTTTAATTTTTATTATTTAATCTCTTATTCGATTACGCCATTTCTGAACGGAGCATATCGAGTCCGGCACGAACGATGCGTTGCAGTTCCATCTTTGAAGAGCAGACGAATTCGCAAAGGGCGAAGTCTTCAGGAGCTACTTCGTAGATGCCGAGTGCTTCCATACGGTCGATGTCACCAGCGATAATTGCTTTAATCAGATATTCGGGCAGAATGTCCATTGGGAATACCTTATCGTATTCACCCGACATAATCATGTGACGTTCGCCACCTTTGATACGGGCATCCAACGTATATTCCTTCTTACCCATCAACCAGCTGAAATAAGAACGATTGGCACTGAACTGGTTGAAACGCGGCATGATCCATCCAAGCATTTCGTGAATGTCGTCACCTTCGGGGATAACAGTCAGTTGGCTATGGAATGCGCCCAAGAATCCGTTCGGAGATACTTGCTTTCCTGTCAGCACGTTACCGCTGATGTAGCGTAAGTCTTTGTCTTTTGTTACATTGCCGGCAAACACGTTGGTGAGCAATGCACCTACCTGTAGTTTGCAGTATGCAGGTTTCAACACTTCGGAACCTGTCACAGCTACTGTACGGGTGAAATCTACATGGCCTGTATTGAAGAGGCGACCGATGAAGATTACGGCTTGCGGATCAATAGTCCATACCGTTTCGCCCTTGGATACGGGGTCGAGGTGGTTGATCTGAACGCCTACATTACCTGCAGGGTTCGGTCCGTCGAATGCGGTGATTGTAACGTTCTTAGCCTGTGTCAGTGCGGCAGCGTTCTGTTTCACACTGATGTTCAAGTAGGTTTTTGCCAGTTTGGCAAGAGCATCAAGCCCTGTCTGGAAGTTTGCTTCTTCGCCTTTGAGGGCGAACTCGAAATCCGGAGCCAATGGATTGGTATCGAATGCGGAGATGAAGATTCCTTTCGGGGTTACCGTCGGATCTGCAATGATGTCATAAGGACGCTGTTTGATAAACGCGAAAAGTCCGGCTCCCAACAGAGCGGATTTCACAGCTTCAGCATCCATCGAAGCAACATTCTTTTTCCCAAAATCTTCATAGTCCTGCTCTGCAGCAGCTTCTACTACGATGTTCAATACCTTACGACGAGCACCACGTTCTACACTCGTCACCACGCCGCTCACCGGCGAAACAAATTTCACTTCAGGATGATACTTGTCGATAAACAAGGGTCCACCAGCCATTACATATTCCTGCTCTTTCACAACTACCTTAGGCGTCACTCCAGGAAAGTCATCGGGTACAAGTGCGTAGAATCCCGGTTCTTTTACTGTTGCGTACGTTTCAGCAGCTTTTCCTTTCAGGTTTATGTCAAGGCCTTTACGTAACTTTATTACATTTGCCATGCTATATAAAATAATGGTTTCATAAATTTGCCGCAAAAGTAATAAATAAGATTGGGATTCGGTAGGAAAAACGAAAGGAATTACGGAAAAATATCCGTAATTCCTTTCGTGTTCGTGCACGTAATCTTTTATCTTTTGTTCCGAAACAAAAGACAGAAGCAAAGAAAAAGAACTATTCAGCAAACATAGGATCCCAAGCAGGAAGTCGGATAGGCTTCTGTTTCAACACCTCGAGAGCTTTTTTCGATGCATATTTCGTTTCTACTACTAGACGGAACATATATTCGTTAAACCAATCATCTGTCATAATGAGATAACCCTGATAACCGGCAGCAGGCCCCCAACTATTTTCAACCATCCATTTCGTCGGTTTTCCATTTTTGTCAAGATCGACGGCCATAAGAGTCATGGCGTGACTGGAGCCACTGGCAAAACTTTGGATACGTTGCTTCTTGTTCATGCCAAAAGAAGTACCCATAAGAGATTCGTAGTCGTAGTTTTTGACATCCAGTAGACCACGGTCAGAGTTTAGAAACTTACCTACATCGCAAGAAAAATACATCATTGTGCTATCCTTGAGAGAAGAAATAGCCATTTCTTTGATATCCTCGATGGGGAGATTGACATACGTCCAGTTTTTGCCGTCGTAACGGTGGCGGTCGTAGTCTATCTCATAACACTTATAATATTCACGGCTCGGATCGTTCATTAACATGACATAATTATCAATCAGTTTTTCGTCACCATACTTTTTCAGGAAAGAAAGTGGAGTGTAAGTTTCGGTAGACACAGGCTCACCCTTAGCGTTATATTCAGTCCAGGTAAATTCAGTAGGAGGAACACCGAGATTCAACACTAACATGCGGTAGATGGTGCTCAACATCTCTGTTTTTGTTTTCTCAAGGGCAGCAGGCTTGACACCTTGCGCAGCGAGATCACGGAGTTGAAGCCCCTGTTCACGAAGTTTCAGGGCGATCAGACCTGCCATACGGGAGGTATTTTCACTACTGTTGGTTTCCGGCATCACATCTTTGGGAACAAGCCCGTATTTACTGACAATATCGGCTACACCGGTGAATGTTCCACCGTCACTCAAAGGATTACGGAAGAGCCATTCCACCATTTTATCATCCATCGGCTTACTGCTGGTATCGATAATACCTTGTAGAAAGAGGTTGGCTTTCTCCAGTTGGTCGAAGAAGAAAGGATAAGTTTGCGAGAATTCGAAGGAACCGAGGTTATGCTTGGCGATCGCTTTGGCACGCATCACATTCAAACCTGTAAAAAGCCAGCAACGACCAGAAGATTTTTGGTCGGTGATACCTTTAGAAGACACTTTGATAGAAAAATGCGTATCCATGCCTTTCAGGTTATCCTGGTTGAGAGCCAGTTTACGGATGTCGTTGTTGCCGATGGCGTTGCGAATAGCCTTGTCGGTGGGAGTGTTTGCATAACTCTGCTTGATTTGTTGCATCATGGAGTCGCTGATGCCTCCTTTCACTTCTTGCGCTTGTGTAGAATAAGAAAAAGCACAGAAAACAAAAATTGATAAAATCTGTTTATTCATTTGATATAAATAATTAATTAATAGGCTGACGGATCATGATATGCTAACAAATATTGTTTTAGTGTATGGGATTAAATCATGCAATTTTATTTACCAGCATATCGAAAAACATCTTATTCTGCAAAAATACGATTCTTTTTTAGATTTATTATCTAAGAACATCAAAACTAATCGGAATAAAATAGTTTTCTTTGCAGTCGAATTCCTCAAAGAGAAATATGAAGAAATATATAATAGGAATATTGGTGATGCTTCCATCCATCAATATGATGTCAGCTACGGCTGATAGTACGGCAGTAAAAAGCGATGAACTGCAAATGTCTACAACTTCTATCAGTGATACTACTCCTACAGATTTTGAAGGCGCCCCGTCAGACACCATTCCTGCCCTTTCCAAGCGCGAGTTGCGTCGCCAGCGCGTGGCAAACCGGAATTTGCACTATAACATATTAGGTGGTCCCAGTTATACGCCGGACTTCGGTTTATTAGTAGGCGGTAGCGCACTGATGACGTTTCGGATGAATCCGAGTGATACCACTCAACGGCGTTCAGTAGTGCCAATGGCCATCGCCTTGATGTTCAAGGGCGGCTTGAATCTGATGACGAAACCACAGCTCTTCTTTAAAGGCGACCGTTTCCGTATCTTCGGAACCTTCTCTTATAAAAATACAATCGAGAATTTTTATGGCATCGGATATTCCACTAATAAAGATTATGAACGTGGAGAAGATACCAGCGAGTACCGTTATAGCGGCATTCAAGTAAACCCCTGGTTCTTGTTCCGTCTGGGAGAAAGTAATTTCTTTGCAGGTCCTCAAGTCGATTTGAACTATGACAAGATAACTAAACCGGCTGCGGGGATGGTTAATGAGCCCTCGTACATTGCGGCAGGAGGTACGGAGCACGGATACAAAAATTTCAGTTCGGGACTCGGCTTCCTATTGACGTATGACACACGTGATATTCCCGCCAATGCTTATAGCGGAACTTACCTTGACTTCCGGGGAATGATGTACAATAAAACGTTCGGCAGTGATAATAATTTTTATCGATTGGAAATCGATTACCGCCAATACAAAACAGTAGGACGCCGCAAAGTGATAGCCTGGACAGTGCAAAGCAAAAACGCATTCGGAGATGTACCCCTAACAAAATATGTACTTAGCGGGACCCCCTTCGATCTTCGCGGTTACTACATGGGACAGTTTCGCGACAAGTCCTCGCATGTCATGATGGCCGAATACCGCCAGATGATAAATACGGACAAAAGCACTTGGGTAAAAAAGATGTTAAGTCATATAGGATATGTAGCCTGGGGAGGATGCGGATTCATGGGACCCACTCCGGGCAAGATAGAAGGTGTGCTTCCCAACCTCGGATTGGGATTACGTATCGAAGTTCAACCCCGTATGAATGTACGCCTTGATTTCGGCAGAGACATGGTGAACAAGCAGAATTTGTTCTACTTCAACATGACAGAAGCCTTTTGACGCCATTTACGCGACAAATTGTGCACAATTTACAAGAAAGATTGTAAAATAGATAATAAAAGACTGCACATAAATGAAATTAATCCTTATATTTGCGCAAGCTATAACACAGCAAGAGCAAATAATAGGATTTTTTTATGAAGCAATTTATATATTTTTTTTCGGGGTTATTACTTCTGTTCATCTCTACCACCCGTGTAGTTGCACAAGAAGTGTCTGACTATTCTCAACTAAGTGAAGAAGATTATAGTAAAATAGTTCTCCCCCCACTATCAGTTTTATTCGAAAATGCCAAGAACAGCCCCATTTATGAGATGGCGGACGTAAAGGCGAGAATTGAGCGCAAATTACTCCAAAAAGAGAAATGGTCATTTCTAGGTTTCTTCAGTTTACGGGGGAGCTATCAATACGGAATGTTCGGTAATGAGTCCACCTATACGGACGTGGCAGTCGCCCCATATCTTACCTACTCCACTCAAGCGCAAAATGGTTACACAGTAGGTGCAGGTCTAAGTATTCCATTGAACGATTTATTCGACCTCAAAGGACGTGTCAGTCGGCAAAGACTCACACTGCGGAGTGCGGAACTAGAACGAGAAATGAAGTATGACGAAATCAAAAAAAGTATTATTGAAATGTACACAATGGCAATTTCGCAGATGAAAGTTCTTCAAATGAGGAGTGAAAGTTTGGTGCTAGCTAATGTGCAATACGAAATTTCTGAAAAGAACTTTGCCAATGGTACTATTGAGTCTACCGATTTATCTACAGATAAGGAAAGGCAATCTCAAGCCCGTGAGGCATATGAGAATAGCAAGTTCGAATTAACAAAGAGTTTAATGATACTCGAAGTTATTTCACGCACTCCCATCATACGAAAATAAAAGATTAAGATATGAACTATATCATTTCTATCATACGAGCCCTATTTCGTCATCGCTGGCTGATATTGCTAGGAACCACTTTCTTCACATTGCTGGTTATTTACTACACACGACATATGCAAAGAGGATATGATGTAAAAGCCACATTATACACAGGGGTAGCTTCAGGTTATAATCTAGAAAGTGACAAACGCACAGACTGGGCAACAGTACAAAACTCAATGGACAATTTGATCAGCATCATGCAGGCCGAAAGTACGTTGAAGAGAGTATGTCTACGATTATTTGCGCGAATTCTTATTCAGGGTAACCCGGATAAAGAAAATAACGGTATTACCGCTTCCAGCTATAACTATACCTACAATCACTTGAAAAATAGTCCGAATGGAGCTGAAATTCTAAAACTAATCGACAAGTCGAGTGAAGATAAGACAGTAGCTAATCTGGAAAAATATATGCGTCCACATAGAGATAACTATATCTATGGATTATTTTACTACAATCACCCTTTTTATAGCTATAATGCCCTGAAAAACATCAAAGTACAGCGTCGATTGACCAGTGATTTGTTGGATATCAGCTATTCATCCGGTGATCCAGGCATCGTCTACAATACAGTGAGTATCTTAATGGACGAATTTGTAGAAGAATATCGTCGCATTCGTTATGGAGAGACGGACAAAGTAATCAAATACTTTGAAGAAGAGTTGAAGCGCATCGGAAAGAAACTAAACTTAGAAGAAGAAGACCTAACAAAGTATAATGTAGAAAAACGCATTATCAACTACATTGACGAGACCAAAGAAATAGCCGCCATCAGTAAAGAATACGAGCTGAGAGAGCAAGACGCACTTTTTGCTTTTAATAGTAGCAAATCCATGCTTGAAGAACTAGAAAAGCATATGGACAGTAATGCAAAACAGGTGCTCAAGAACATGGAATTTGTAGACAAACTGAGAGAAGCTTCCAGCATTACCGGCAGAATATCGGAGGCTGAAGCGATGACTGTTTCCTCAAAAACAGACGATCAGACCTTGATAAATGAAAAGAAACGGCTCTCTGAAATCAAACAAGAATTAAATGACTTAACATCCTCCTATATCGGCCATAAATATACCAAAGAGGGCGCTTCGAGAACCAATATCATCGACCAATGGCTGGAACAAACGCTACTATACGAGAAAGCCAAAGCTGAATTACAGATTGTACAGAATGCACGCAGTGAATTGAATGACCGATATGTTTTTTTTGCACCGGTAGGTACTACCATCAAGCAAAAAGAGCGCATGATAAATTTCACCGAACGCAACTACCTCACTGTACTTCAAAGTTATAATGAAGCCTTACTGAGAAAGAAAAATCTAGAAATGACTTCTGCCACTTTGAAAGTACTCAACGAGCCGACTTATCCGATTTCGTCCAACTCAACCAATCGGAAACAGATTGTTATAGCTGCCTGTGCAGTCAGTTTTCTCATCATAGTCGCTTTGTTGTTACTAGTCGAAATGCTTGACAGAACTTTACGAGATGCCAGCCGTACCAGGCGAGTCACCGGGTTTAAGGTAATAGGCGCTATTCCCAATACAAGCCCCTCTCGCTATGGAGGTCTGACCAAGACTTATGTTCAGCTTTCCGTAAAAGAATTGAGCAATTCGCTACTTCGCTTCCTGACTAAGCGCAAGTCTCCCGGCGTATTCATCATCAACCTTTTCAGCACCAGTGACAATTCCGGAGAAGAAGAATTGGGAAATTTAATCTGTGGATATATGCAAAGCCGGATGTTAAATGCCAGGTTTATCACCTATGGAGTAGATTTTAATACAGACTCGACCCAATTTCTGCTAGCCAAGAGTATTACAGACTTTTACACTTTGCAAGGAGAAGATGTGCTGATAGTTGCTTATCCGCCATTATCGACCAGCAATATTCCGAGTGCTCTGTTACATGATGCCAACGCCAATATTCTAGTAGCTTCGGCAGACCGTGGCTGGAAAACTATTGATAAACAGCTTTGCGAACAACTTACGCAGCAACTGAGTAAGACGGATGTCCCATTCCGTATATGCCTCACAAATGCGAACCGTGACGCAGTAGAAGACTTTACCGGACAACTTCCACCCCATACATTACTGCGTAGAATCGGCTATCGTCTCAGTCAGTTATCATTAACAGAAAAAATCATATTCAATCTCAGAAGAAAAGCCAAAGAAGCAGCAGACGAGGACGATGACGAATAAAGTAACCGCTTTCCACCTCCTGCTTGCCGCACAGTTCGCGCTAATCGCAGCAAGTATGTTCGTAAACATCAAGATAGGATTATTCTCAATGGTGCTTATCTTATTGTTTACTACGATCTGTCTGATACAACTCGGCAATGACGAGCGCACTAACTGGAAACCCGGACAAAATATAATGACCTATTTCTTCATTGTCTGGTTATTGTTTTATATACTGGAAATACTGAATCCAAACAATGTTATGGCAGCCTGGAATATTAACCTCACTCCATACGCTCTCACCCCCTTGATCTGTGCATTCGTCGTTCCGATCGTAATACGTACCAAAAAAGATATTGAACTATTATTAATTATATGGTCAATATTTGTTTTGATATTCACCCTAAAAGGTTATTGGCAGAAGAATCATGGATTCAGTTCTAAAGATCTTTATTTCTTACACGTAGTGGGAGGTGCACGTACTCACATTATCTGGTCAGGCATTCGCTATTTCTCTTGTTTCTCTGATGCAGCCAATTATGGTGTTCATGCTGCCATGTCTACTGTGACCTTTGCCATTGCCTCATTCTTTGTTGACTCCAGATGGAAACGCATCTACTTCCTTTTTATTGCTTTTTGCGGCATTTATGGAATGGGAATCTCCGGAACACGCTCTGCCATGGGCGTTCTTATGGGTGGCATGCTGATGATAACCGTCATAGCAAAGAATTGGAAAGCATTACTGGGAGGTATATTCATATCTATCAGCATTTTCGCATTTTTCTATTATACCAACATCGGGAGCGGAAACCAATACATTCACAAAATGCGTTCCTCTTTCCATCCTACCGAAGATGCTTCATACCTCGTACGTGTCGAAAACAGGATGCGAATGAAAGAATTGATGGCAAAGAAGCCTATCGGATATGGTGTTGGGCTTTCAACCGGAAATTTCGAACCGAAAGAGCAAATGCCCTATCCTCCGGATTCATGGTTAGTCGGCGTATGGGTAGAAACAGGAATTGTCGGACTCATTCTTTATCTGGGTATACATGGCATTCTATTCGCTTGGTGCTCATGGCTACTGATGTTTAAAGTACGCAATAAGAGCTTGCGCGGATTAGTGGCAGCCTGGCTTTGTATGGATGCCGGTTATTTCATAGCGGCCTATGTCAACGACGTAATGCAGTATCCCAATCCATTGACTGTATATATAGGATTCGCACTCTGTTTTGCCGCTCCTCATATAGACAAGCGCATCAGTGAAGAAGAGAAAGAAAAAGAACTAGTAGCCACTCAAAAAAACTGACGAACAAATATGACAAACAATATTCCAGACATATCATTTATCACAATCTGCTACAACGGATTCAAAGACACATGCGAACTAATAGAATCACTACAGAATAAAATACATTCTGTAAGTTATGAAATCATCGTCGTAGACAATGCTTCACATGAAAACGAAGCAGCTAAAATACATCAACTGTATCCCACCGTTGTCGCTATCCGCAGCAATGAGAACAGTGGTTTTTCCGGTGGAAATAATATCGGCATCCAGGTAGCAAAAGGTAAATACATATTCCTTATTAATAATGATACATATATTGAATCAGACCATATCGCCTATCTCGTAGAACGCCTTGAAAGTCGACCGGAGATTGGAGGTGTATCCCCCAAGATACGCTTTGCATTTCCACCCCAGCATATACAATTTGCCGGATTCACTCCCTTGTCGCAAATCACCCTACGTAACCATATGCTGGGCTTCGATTGTCCAGACGATGGAACATTCGACACTCCCCACACCACCCCCTATCTGCATGGGGCAGCAATGATGTTTAAACGGGAAGTCATTGAAAAAATAGGAATGATGCCCGAGATATTTTTTCTCTACTATGAAGAACTAGACTGGAGCACAAGCATGACCCGTGCCGGATATGAACTGTGGTACGATCCCTGCTGTACCATTTTTCATAAAGAAAGCCAGAGCACTGGGCAACTTAGTAAATTGCGTACTTATTATCTGACACGCAACCGCCTGTTCTATGCCCGGCGCAATCTGAAAGGGTTCAACCGCATCGCCTCCATTATTTATCAGAGCACCGTAGCTGCTACAAAGAATAGTTTGGCTTTCATCCTCAAAGGGCGTTTCGACTTGGCGGCAGCCATATTCTATGGAGTAAACTCCGGACTTCTTCGCCCGTCATCCGACAAAAAGAGCGTTGTCTCACCCGATAAATAAAACGTTGTGTCATAAATTCCAAATACTATGAATATCGTCGACTGGATTCTTTTTGTACTTTTCGCGCTTTGCGTATGTTATCTGTTGCTATACGCCATTGCTTCCAAGTTCTACCGGGTCCCTGAATTTCCGGAAGCCCGCACCCTACGACGTTTCGTCATACTCTTCCCGGCTTATAAAGAAGACCGGGTAATCGTCTCTTCCGTACGCAGTTTCCTGAGACAGGAATATCCGAAAGAAATGTTTGATATCATCGTTATCTCCGACCAGATGCAGTCTGCCACCAACGAGCTCTTGCGTTCCTTGCCTATCCGATTGTTGATAGCCGACTATAAAGACAGCTCCAAAGCCAAAGCACTGACAATGGCAATGGATGCCATTGACGGAATACCCTACGATGTAGTAGTTATCATGGACGCCGATAATCTGACTTCCCCGCACTTCCTGACAGCGGTAAACCGTGCATTCGACAGCGGTGTGCGGTGCATACAAGCCCACCGAACCGGCCAAAATCTGAATACTGACATTTCTGTTCTGGATGGCATCAGCGAAGAAATTAATAATGGCATCTTCCGCAGCGGACACAATGCACTAGGACTTTCAGCCGCATTATCCGGTTCAGGAATGGCTTTTGAAGCCGACTGGTTCCGGAAAAACGTCCGACTTCTTGAAACGGCAGGCGAAGACAAGGAATTAGAAGTACTTCTTCTGCAACAGCGCATTCACACCACCTACCTACCGGAAATACCAATTTATGACGAAAAAACGCAGAAAGAAGAAGCCATCAGCAATCAGCGAAAACGCTGGATAGCTGCACAATTCGGCATTCTCCGCAGTTCATTGTCCGGATTACAGAAAGCAATCCGCCAAGGTAACATTGACTACTGCGACAAGATAATTCAATGGATGCTACCCCCAAGACTGATCCAAATAGCAGGTGTTTTCGGACTGACATTTATTTTCACAGCCATCGGTATCTGGCTAAGTCTGAAAGGCGATTCCGGAAACGAATGGATGATAGCCATAAAATGGTGGATATTATCCATAGCCCAGATAGTAGCAATGATATTGCCCATACCTGGAAATCTGCTAAACAAACGATTGGGTAAAGCAATTATAAAAATCCCAATACTGGCACTCACTACCATCGGCAATTTGTTCAAGTTGAAAGGAGCTTATAAAAAATTTATCCATACAGAACATGGAGAAGGCCATTTTTAAAGAAAATTTTCTTGAAAAGCAAGAGAATATTTATAAAAAAATGAGACTCCCTAGAAACAAAAAACTTATATAAAAGAGAAAACATCACCACCACTAAAAAAGAAAGAATATGAAAATAGCCATTGAAGCACAGCGCATTTTCCGCCCCAACAAGCATGGAATGGATTTTGTTGCTCTTGAAACAATTCGGGAACTACAAAAAATGGATCATGAAAATGAATATTTCATTTTTGTCAGTCCCGGTGAAGACAAGTGTCTGGAAAGTTCCGATAACGTACATATCATCGAGCTGAAATGCCCTACTTATCCATTGTGGGAACAGGTAGCACTCCCGCGTGCAGTAAAAAGCATCAAGCCCGATTTGCTGCATTGCACCAGCAACACGGCTCCTCTACACTGCCCTGTGCCTCTGGTTCTAACATTGCACGATATAATCTATCTGGAAAAGCGCCAGTCGTCCAGCCTGTCGTGGTATCAAGAGATGGGATGGCATTATCGCCGGTTAGTCGTTCCGCGCATACTCCCCAAGTGCGAGAAAATTATTACCGTTTCGCAGTTCGAACGGAAACGGATTCTTGAAGCGTTACATCTGCCGGAAAAGCAATTAGTAGCTGTATATAACGGGTTCAACAGTCATTTCCATTTGCAGCCCAAAGCTCCGGAAATTACCCGGAAATATATCGATGCAGACGAATATCTGTTTTTTCTAGGAAACACGGATCCGAAAAAGAATACTCCGAGAGTACTGAAAGCGTACAGCGGATATTTGAAAAAATCGGCAAAGAAGTTACCATTACTGATTGCCGACCTTAAAGAAGATGCCATTGACCGGATATTGGAAGAAGAAAAGATGATGGATATCAAAAGTTATCTCAGCTTCCCCGGCTACATTGAGAATACCGACCTTGCAGCGCTCTACAGTGGTGCATTCGCATTTCTATATCCCTCACTTCGCGAAAGTTTCGGTATCCCGATGCTGGAAGCGATGGCTTGCGGAACACCAATCATTGCAGGAAATACTTCAGCAATGCCCGAAATTGCAGGTGATGGGGCTTTATTGGTTGATCCATTCAGTCCCGAAGATATCACAGCAAAAATCTTGAAACTAGAAAATGACGGGACATTCTACCAGCAACAAGTGGAATACGGGCTTAAGCGCAGCCAGATGTTTTCGTGGAGAAACACAGCAGAATCGTTATTGAGTATATATAAGGAACTTTCTTTATCAAACATCTGCCCCGTGTCTAAGTAAAACTCACCGGAAAATAACCTAAGAAATGATAAAACGAGAAAAGACTTGTGACAAGTATTTATGTACTCGGTCACAAGTCTTTCTATAGAGTACATTACATTTTTGAGCAGAATTCTTTCACTTCGAAGCACGGACACGCTTTAATCCACTCTTCGGGTTCGATCTCTCCGTTTCCGTTCAGGTCCGGACTTAGATCCCGATGTCCGCACACCCGGCAACCGGGATAGTCGCGCAGGAGTGCAAGGATCAGCACCCGCATCGAATGAATCTGCCATTCGGTACGTGTATCGGCGGGATGACCGTGGCAGTCAAGTCCGCCCTCATAACAAATGCCAATACTGTTCTGGTTGTGTCCTTTTGCGTGCGCACCGATTCGTTCAATCTCACGGGTGGTCTTTATATCTCCATTTTTACGGATATAAAAATGATACCCCGTCCCGTTGAAACCACGCCGACGGTGGCACACTTCCAAATCATCTTCCGTAAAATCCCTGTCCGCCCTTGTGGCGGAACAGTGGATCACAATCAAGTTGATGGTTCGCATAAATTCATCCCTCCGTTTCAGTGACCATCTGTACTCGTTGCACACATTCCTTGCTACTACACTGCAGAGCCGCAGCTTGCGTCAGCTGTCCTCTCAACGAGAAAATCTCCGCGTGCATCTCTTTCACTTTCGAACTAAGGTCGAAATAATCCTTCAACACTTTCTCCAACTGCTGCATCAGAAAAGTATACTGGTCTTTCACTAGTTCACTGAACTCTTTCACTTCTTGCGCCATCATCTGGCGCTTCTTGCGGCTACTGCCCAGAAAAGGCAGAATCGTCATGATGATTTCGATAATTTTATCTAACATTTTAATAGATTGAGATGATAAATTAATAAATTGAGAACAGAGTCAATCAAAGCGGTTTATGCTGCCGGATCCGGAGCTTCTCCTCCACCGCTACCACCACCGGGTTCTCCCCCATCGCCTTTACCATCATCATCGGAGCCGTCACCGCCGTTTCCTCCGGCAGCGGACTTCTTCTCCGTATACAATTCGAACATCATGTTATTATCCCCGCCACGAGTAGTTGCCGTGCTGTCATTGGCAAGACGCAATGAGTTGTCGACTTTGAAACGGAGATTGATGCGAGTGATATTTTTCACCGTACAATCCTTTTCCTGTTCCACACCCGGACAGGTCAGCGTGGTATAAAAAATACCCAGTCCATCCACTTTCACCTTATTCCCTGCCACAAGCACTTTTTTCATCGCACGGACAAAGGATTTCATCACATGCGACACGTCTTCCACCGAAAGCGACCCGATAGACTCGATTTCCTGTGCCAGTGAATCAATTGAATAGATTTTCGACTCTCCAGCCTTAGGCTTGAGAAGATACATCATCGGTGATTTATCATCACCGAGCCGTTTTCTGCGCTTGTAGCGCACAACTGTAACTGTTGCCATATTTAAAAATTGTTTCTACGAAAAGAAGTACATTCTCCCTTTCTGTTGATGAAACAAAGATACGACAACACATTGACGACTTACCGGATTGCACCGGACTACACCGGATTATGCCGGATTAAAACGGATTACACCGAATTATACCGAAATATGTGGAAATATGTAGGAATATGTAAGATTATTCCCTAGTTTTCAATGATCCATTCTCCAATAGTTCGCGTACTACTGTCGAAATTAACTCCCACTTTGATAACTTTCCGATGATCTGCCTGATAAGGAATCGCATACTGCTTACTATTGATCTGTGCCAACGCTTCTTCAGGAGTACCGTCTACTTTGAATTCAAATACATAGATAGCCTCCTGCATCTTTATCACAACATCAGCCCTGCCAACAGCGCTCTTTACTTCTGCATCCACATATTGCCCCATCAACCGGAACAGGAGGTAGAAGATGGTCTGATAGTGTTTCTCCTCCTTATTATTCATATCATTGGGGATAGAGGCGAAAAATGATTTGATCCGCTCCATACATTGATCCAGATTGCCGACCCGTAAGTCTTTGATAAACGATACTACATAAAATGTATTCTCGCGAGCAGGCAAATGCACATAAGCCGGCATTAATGATTCGATAAAGCCTTTCCGAACTTCTTTGTTAGGATAAGCCAACGTATAGATCTGAAAATCCCGATCATATTCTTTAATAGTGAGATAACCGCTTTGGTAAAGTACCGGAAGCGGGTCTGTAATGACATTGGTAGGTGCATCAAACTGCTCGGCAGTAGCCGAAACGCCATCCAGTTGACGAATATCGAAATCGCTTTGCTGCAAGATGTCTATCAGGAAAGTGGGAGTGCCGGTAGAGAACCAGAAATTGGCATATTTCTTTTGAGCAAATGCATTAAACAAACTAAACGGATTGTAAATGTCTTCACTATTTTCACTGAAATGATACCCATCATACTGTTGTTTCAAATGTATACACGCTTCATCATACGTTTCACCGTTCGCCTCGGCCATCCTTCTTATATCTTCTTCCAACTGTGTACGCAATTCATTTTCCGTTATACCGCAAATGGCACTATAAGCATCTTGCATACTTATGTTCTGAAGATTGTTCAATTCACTAAAGATGCTCATCTGACTAAATTTACTGATACCGGTCAGAAAAAGAAAACGAAGATATTCTCCCTGCGCTTTCAACGGACTGAAAAAGTCGCGCATGATGCCACGTATTTCAGCTTGCAACTCCTCATTGTTGTTGCTATCCAACATAGGAGAATCATATTCGTCTACAAGTAACACAACCTGACGCCCGCTCTGCTCGTAAGCACGTTTGATAATACCTTTCAGACGGAGACTGAAAGTGTCTTCGCTCGTGTCACATCCGTAAATTCGTTCCCATTCCACCAAGCGATTGTTGATAGCGGAGCGCAGCATCCCCGCATTCATATACTTACTGATACTGAAATCAATATGCAACACGGGATAAACCGTCCAGTCTTTCTCCAACTGTTCCATCATCAGCCCCTTGAACAGGTCTTTTTTACCAGAGAAATAGGCTTCAAGAGTGGAAACTAACAGACTCTTTCCAAAGCGTCGGGGACGGCTAAGAAAATAAGTCGTATGTGTATTTACCAAACGATAAATCAACTCTGTCTTATCAATATACACACAATTATCATTGCGTAGTCTCTCGAAACTCTGTATCCCTATCGGATAACGCCTGAATATTCCTTCCATCCTTTTTCTATGCTTTTAACGTGAAACGTAAACAAAGATACGATAAATTTCAAGAATCGGTATTCTATTAGTATCAATTCTTTTATGAATACACCCGAACATCCGTTCTCAAAACTTGCCTATTCCACTAAAAATGAGTAACTTTACTTCAAATACAGCAACCTAAAAGCACAACTATAAATGAAAACAAAAAACAAGATTCTCCCCGAACAAGAAGAAGAAAAAACATTCCAATACCGCACCTATGGGAAAGGCGAACTTGCCTTGTTGTACCTCCCCAATATCCTGCAACAAAGCGCAGTAGACCGATTCAACGAATGGATTGAAGCTGCACCCGGACTAAAAGAACGGCTCCTGGCCACCGGCATGAATCCACGCGCCAGATACTACACTCCCGCACAAGTAAGGCTCATCGTCGAAGTACTCCAAGAACCCTAATTGAAGTATTAAGTATTAGGTATCAAGTATGGTAAACGCATCGCAACAATGGATAACATCATAATACTTAATACTTGATACTTAATACCTAATACTTTAAAACAGCTCTTTTTCAGGTAGCCAGCAGGAGTTGTCGAACATTGTATTTCGGACACGCTGGTCAGCGGAGAGAGAAGGGTCGTGAGATTCTTCACAGGGCAGGTATCGTCCGCTTACGGGATCGTAGACAAAGGATGCCATTCCACCGACACCAAGATGCTTGAATTTCACCTTGTCCACGTATACGCGTGTGACACCAACCTCCTTGTCACGTTCCACAATGATACCGTAATCCGCTTTGTTATAGAAATCGGCAGAGCCGTTGATGTCGTACATTTCCACACGAGGGGTAATGCCCGTGACAGGATTACGGTTCATTTTACGAGGATGGACTACGACCACGAGCAGGCAATTATGTTGCACGGCAAATTCTGTAAATTTATTCAACAGGTTCGAAATATATTGCGTTTCCGTCTGTCCAGGCTGCGGGTTATGGTCGAAACGGTTGAGCGGGTCGAAGACAATGATGCGGCAGCCACGGCGGACAACGAGTTCATGAGCCTTAGCCAGTACACGATCCGGAGAAACATTACCTTTCAGAGAGATATGGGAGACGTTTTCAGTCAGAAAATCTTCCGAGTTCGCAAGGAGTCCCTCCGTCATGCCACAGCCGTTTTGAAAACGGTGTCCGGTGAGTTTCTCAATCAGTTTGCGGAGATGATAGACGATGGGGGTATTTTCCGGGCTAAAGAACCCGATTTTCCATTGATGCCGCAGGCAGAGACGCAACACCAATTCGTCCACCCACTCGGATTTTCCTGCACCGGGAACTCCGGTGACGTAGACACTTCGCCCACGTTCATACGTGCAGATCTTATCCATCTCCTCCCATCCCGTTTCCGCTCCGGGACCGAAGCCGTTGTCGAAAAGAGCCCGCAGATCGTCATGCAAGTCGGCAGCGGTGAAGATACCTTCGAGCGGAACTTCTGCTGCCTGTTCGATGGCGATACGGAGACTGGCGATACCATATTTGCAGAGATGCTCGTTGGCATCTTTACACTCCGGACCGTAAGTCACCACCCGGCAGCGTTCAGCTCCCAGCCGGTTGATGAGTTCATTGCGCAACCGGATTCCGGCAGAATCAGCATCAACGGCAATGATGATTTCTTCCAGGTCCTCGAAGTGCGTCTCCATAAAACGGTCGAGCCAGGAGAGGTTCGAATTGGCTCCGGCCGGCACGGAGATGGCGCTTTTGAATCCGGCGGCGATGGAAGAAGCAGCATCCAGTTCCCCCTCGTGGATGATGCAGGAGGTTTGCCCCAGGATGGAGTCGATGTTGTAGGGAATCAGTTCGGCACCCTGCACCATTTTGAAAAGTTTCGGGAGAGCGCGAAATTTGGTGTTTATCAGTTGTTCCCCTTCAAAATAGTTGAAGCAGATGCAACGTTCCTTTTTGCCGGATTGCGGCATAAATTCTTCCTGTTCGGTGATGCGTAGGGCGGCTATGACGGACTGCGGGATGCAACGCGTCTCCACCAGCCAACGCTCCGTGTCTTCGGAAAGCGTGGTTTTCGAGGCATCAAACACTGGACGCTGAAAATGCTGCGGAATGGCTGCTGCACGACGCTTGCGGGCTGCCACACGTTCGGCATTCTTGCGCTCTTCCACATCATCGGGAACATAAAAATCAGCGCCACAATGATAACAGTGACAGTGGCCCGTGTCGACGTTGACACGTAGCGAACGGTCGCGCTTATTCTTGCGGGTAGGAAGACATTTTTTACAAATCGTCTTGAGGACTCCACTCGATTTACCGTGGATGTCGACATCATAGTTGGCAAAATTTCTCATATTTTTTTCCTTTTTTCTAATTAAAAAATAGTTTAAAATAATCATTCACACGCAGAGGACTTACCTGCCGGACGAGTGTCTGCCACCTGCCGGACGAGCTTCCGTTACCTGCCAGACGAACATCAACAACCTACCAGACGAACATCGGCAACCTACCGGACGAAGCCAGTCATCTGCCGGATTAATGCGCCCATCTTTTCTTCACATCATCCCACACAGCTGATGCATCGGGACGTGGCGGCGCATCAACCGGAATAAGATGTCCCAGATACGTTCGCCGCCCGTCGACGACGCTTTCAAAGCGGTTTACATCCTTGTCGACCGTATTCTCAAGCTCTTTCAGCAAGGTTTCCCTCAACGTGCGACAAGTAACGGAACCGGCCGCGATATAATTTGAAAAATACCGTTTCACGTCCTCCGGAAAAAGCAGTCCCGCTCCTTTGTCATAAAGGCGGATATGTTTTTTGAAGATTTCCAAAATAAGTTTTTGATGGTCTACAAAAAGCTTTCCCAAACCGGAATGCTGCCCGGCCAATTCCATATATGACTGGAAAGTAGAAAGTTGGTCCACCAACTTTTCCCAAGGCAACACGGGTTGTAACGGGCCATGATTGCCTTCATCCGCCAAACGGCTCACAAGAGACGGTGTTTCTATATTACTCCTATTATTGTTTACAACAGAAACACTTCCTTTACTCTCCTCTTCTTTACTTTCCTCTTCTCTCCTCTTCTGGTTTTCAGTGGGTTTTCTCCCTTTACTGACGGGCGTTTCAGCACTTTTTGCCACCTTTTTCGGACGCCCTCCTTTTTTACCGTTTTCGATGTCCATTTTCCGCTTCTCTTCCAAGCTTTTCATCACCCTATCCAAGTAAGAAGAACGAAACATCTGTCGTTCCTCATCCAGTTCGAAGAGATCGAATTCGCGAAGTACCCGCTCCACCGCAACTTCATCCACATCATACCGCCGGGCCATGGCCTTCAGTAAAACCGGTTTGCACGACGCCTCATAAGCATCTTTAGTGCGCAGATGCAACAGCAACATCACGTAAATTCCGAGTGCTTCCGCGGCATTCATCTCTGACATCATACAGGCAATATTGTCGTCATTCAACAAATTTACCTCCAAATTGAAATACTGATCTTTCTTCATTTTCATTTATCATTTATTATTCCACATTTAATACTTCCGGGGCGCAAAGGTGCAAAATGTATTTTATTCCAGCTATCGCAAAAATGAGAGAGGGATTATATATTTTTTATCCGACCTTTGCCAAAAATTATTAATAATCCCAAACAATATGGACACAAAACGCAACCAAACGTTGGAAGAAATAGAAGAAAATAAAATAGTGAACGAGCATTACCAGAACAGAGTAATGCTGATAAAAAAGCTCTTGAAAACGTCACGGCTAGCCACAGTAGACCTCTGCGTGCATATCGACATCAGTGAAGCCTCCTACTACCGTTACATAAATTTCACCAGCTATATGAAAGCAGACATTTTCATACATGCTTGTCTCTTCCTCAAGCAATATATTGAAAGTCACCACATTCCTTATACCCAAGAAGAAAAACGGCTTATAAAAACATTAGACCTGTTTCAGATTTCCTCAAATAGCAACTTAAACTGCAATTAAAACACAGAAAAGGAGAAACTTATCATAAGTTTTATTACATTTGCAATGTAATAAAGGTCTTTAAAACTTAAAAAATGAGTGATAGCGAAACAGACAGCCCATCAATAAAAGCACTGATCGTTTTCAGAGAAAACGGAGAAACCGACAATCTATTTGTTCCTATCTTATGCGATGCTATCAGAATGGCTGGAATCAATGTAAGATACTCCCAAAAAGAATTCTGGGAATCGGATACGACTTATGACATCATCCATTTCCAATGGCCGGAAGAACTGGTGGGATGGACATGCAAAGACCCCGACGTCATCCGCCGCCTGAAAGAACGCATTGATTTTTTCCGCTCGCGAGGAACTCATTTCATATACACACGGCACAACATTCACCCCCACTATGCAAATGATATCATCAGCCGGGTCTACGACATAATCGAATCGGAGAGTGACACCGTAGTGCACATGGGACATTACAGCCAGACAGAATTCATACAAAAATATCCCGACAGCAGGAACGTCATCATCCCGTACCACATCTACCAATACACCTACAAAGAAGATATCAGCATAGAGCGCGCGCGCCAATATCTGAACCTGCCACAAGAAGCATTCGTCGTCACCGCCTTCGGGAAATTCCGCAACCGGGAAGAAAGACGTATGCTGCTCGGAGCGTTCCGCGACTGGGACAAAGAACGGAAACTACTGATAGCCCCTCGCTTATGCCCCTTTTCAAGGCGCAATAACTATGGCAGAAATATCCTCAAACGATGGGCTTCCCGAATTGGCTACTATGTCCTCATGCCGTTGTTAAACCGTATGTTCAGACTACAAGCGGGAGCCAACGACGAACCGATAGACGAGTGCGACCTCCCTTATTATATGTCTGCCTCTGACGTGATATTCATCCAAGAAAGAAATGCACTAAACTCCGTAAATATTCCTCTTGCTTTTCTTTTCCACAAGATAGTCGTAGGACCAAATACCGGCAATATAGGCGAACTATTAAAAAACACAGGCAATCCGACTTTCAATCCGAATCATAAAGCCGATATCATACGGGCACTGAAAATGGCCTGGCAGTTATCTACTTGGGGAAAAGGAGAAATGAACTATACCTATGCACTAGAAAACATGAGTATAGATAAAGTGGGCAAACAATATGCCGAAGTATATAGAGATTTGAACAGCAGATTGTAATGCTGCTGCCAGTATCAATAATTTATCAGAATACGAAATGCATGAAATATAATGAAATAAAAGTCAGTGTCGTCATTCCTGTCTATAACACTGAAAAATATGTTCGTCAAGCAGTAGAAAGCGTGATGTATCAAAGCTTGAAAGAACTGGAAATAATAGTTGTAGATGACGGATCAACAGACAAAAGTTTAAGTATAGTAGAAAAACTGGGTGACACTGACAAACGTATACAAATATATACACAAGCGAATCAGGGACAATCAATTGCGCGTAACAGAGGGATCTCACACGCACACGGAGAATATATCTATTTTATGGATAGCGACGATCTGCTGGAAGAAGATGCTTTGGAATTGTGTTATCATAAATGCAAAGAAGAAAAACTTGATTTTGTATTTTTTGATGCTTTAGTTTTCTTTGAAAACAACGTTGAAAATGCTCCAACACTGAATTACAAACATACAGAGAAATTAGAAGACAAAATCTATACCGGCCAGGAAGCACTTGAAATTCAATTACAGAATAAAGAATATACTCCTTCCGTTTGCCTGCACTTTATTCATAGAAACGTGATAGAAAAACATAATCTATCATTTTATCCCGAAATCGTACACGAAGACCAACTGTTTACTACCTTGCTTTATCTACAAAGCACGAAAGCAGCTTGCATTAAACGAACTTTTTTTCATCGTCGTATGAGAAAAGATTCTACAATGACGAGTAAATTCGCAATGCGGAACATAAAAGGATATCTTGTCGTCACAGAAGAGATTCTTAGCTTTAGAAGACAGACTACCGAAGATAAAAATAAAGAAATTATTGATTTATATTTATCTCAAATGCTTGACGCTGCCATGTGGCAAGCACATTCACTAAAATTACCGGAGCGGATCAAACTCGCACGGTTGTGCCTGCAAAAATATAAAAAGTATGTATCGACAAAAACGATAGGGGCATTACTTTTCAAATTCCTATTTATAAACCATAAAAAAACGGTCGACAATGGCTAGCAACATTAAAAATCAACTCTTTTCAGGAGTGTTCTATACCGCACTGGCCAAATACAGCGGCATTGTCATTTCTCTTGTAATAGCAGGAATACTGGCCCGCCTCCTATCTCCGGACGACTTCGGAATCGTAGCCGTTGCCACCGTAATCATCGCTTTTTTCAGCCTCCTCACCGATATGGGAATATCTCCCGCTATCATACAGCACAAATCACTGACAAAAGATGAACTATCAACTATTTTCTCGTTTACCGTATGGACCGGCATCGGAATCAGCATCTTGTTTTTTGCAGCTTCATGGATGATTGCCGACTATTACGAAAGCGAAATCCTGCGGACACTGTGTCAACTGCTGTCCGTTAATCTATTCTTTGCCTCCGCCACCATCGTGCCGGGAGCACTATTCTATCGGAACAAGGAATTCAAATTCATCGCTATCCGTAGTTTCGTTATCCAGATTTCCGCAGGTGCGGCAGCCGTGACTGCCGCCCTCTGCGGAGCAGGATTATATGCACTGATTATCAACCCAATAATATCCAGCATACTCATATTCGTCATCTCCTACCAGCGCTATCCGCAACGACTGCGTTTCACGCTGGGGCTGACGGCGCTCCGGAAGATATTCTCCTATTCCGCCTACCAGTTTCTATTCAACGTCATCAACTACTTCAGCCGCAATCTGGACAAATTACTGATTGGCAAATACATGAGTATGTCCGACCTCGGATATTACGAAAAATCCTATCGCCTGATGATGCTTCCCTTGCAAAACATCACCCAGGTCATCACTCCTGTAATGCACCCCATCTTCAGTGATTTCCAAAATGACAAAGCAAAACTAGCCACCTCTTATGAACGTATTCTCCGATTCCTCGCTTTCATCGGATTGCCTCTTAGCGTGCTGCTCTTCTTTACAGCAGAGGAAGTAACGTTGATTATTTTTGGAGTCCAATGGCTGCCCTCCGTACCCGTTTTTCGGCTACTCTCCCTGTCCGTAGGAATTCAGATCATACTCTCCTCGTCCGGTTCCATCTTTCAGGCGGCAGGCGATACACGGAGCTTATTTGTATGCGGAGTGTTCTCGTCTGTGCTCAACGTGACAGGCATACTGCTCGGAATCTTCTATTTCGGAACGCTGACAGCAGTGGCTAGTTGCATTGTGGTGACGTTCTCCATCAACTTTATACAATGTTACTGGCAAATGTACCGGATAACCTTCCGTCGAAGTGCGTGGCCATTCATTCGTCAGCTTATTTCTCCGTTCATCATTAGCATTTTGATAGCATTAGCCCTCATTCCCATGCAGTATGCACTGGAAGGGATGAATATTTTTGTGACAATTATAGCCAAAAGTATCGTTAGTTTTATTATCTTTGGCATTTATATACAAATGACGCATGAGTATGACATTATCGGCAAAGTGCGAAGCATCCTGTGTAAGAGATAATAAAAAGAACAGAATAAACAATATATAGAGATTTGAGCAACCAATGAAAGCCTTATTCCTTATATTCCACGGCTTCGACAAAGCCAACGGAATTAGCAAAAAAATACACTATCAGGTAAAAGCCCTCAAAGAATGTGGGTTAGATGTTCGTTTATGTTATTATGACATAAGCCCTTCCGGTGAACGCCGCTGGATGGCAGACAATGCAGTGATTGCTGAATTGGGACAAGGAGTGTTTGCGAAAATTCGGAAACGGTTGGGCCTAAACTGCATAGCAAACTACGTACTTCGCGAAAATATACATTTTGTCTACATCCGTTCATATCATAATGCAAACCCTTTCACCATAAATATGGTGAAACGTATGAAGAAAAAAGGAGCAAAAGTGGTCATGGAGATACCGACTTTTCCTTACGATCAAGAGTACATCACATGGCCTATGAAATTCAAAAGGCTCACAGATCGTTGTTTTCGTCATCGCCTGGCCTCTTTCCTTAATGGAATAGTCACCTTTTCAAACGCTAAAAATATCTTTGGCGAACGAACAATCCGCATATCTAACGGAATTGATTTTGATGCCATTCCTATGAAGAAACAAATGAATGACACGACACATGAGCTACATTTAATAGGAGTAGCTGAAGTACACTATTGGCATGGATTCGATCGACTTATCCGTGGATTAGCTGAATATTATTGTACGAATCCTGACTACAAAGTTTATTTTCATATCGTGGGACCATTATCCGGCGAACGTGAAAAGCAAGAAATCCTTCCCGTCATTCGTGATAATAAACTAGAATCTTATGTTATCCTCCATGGACCACAGCATGATCAGCAACTTGACGCCATGTTTGAGCAGGCAGATTTTGCTATCGGTAGTTTAGGCCGACACCGCAGTGGTATCACACATATCAAAACTTTAAAAAATCGCGAATATGCTGCACGAGGATTGGCATTTACTTATTCAGAAATCGACGAAGATTTTGATAAGATGCCTTACATTTGGAAAGCACCACCAGATGAATCACCTATTAATATTCAACAGTTAATCAGCTTTCAAAAGTCTCTGACTATGACTCCGCAGAATATTAGAGAATCTATCCGTCCATTGTCCTGGACAGCGCAAATGAAAAAAGTCATCGATGAATTGGACATCAGACCACAGCATACAATACTTGAAAAGTAATCCGATGAATAAAAAAGTAAAAATAGCCTATTGCATCCCCTCGCTCTATTATCCTAGTGGAATGGAACGTGTACTTACACTAAAAGCAAACTATTTTGCAGAACATTTAGGGTATGACATACACATCATATTGACCGATGGAAAAGGAAAAGAACCTTACTATAAATTGTATCCATCCATCACCACCCATCAGCTCGACATCAACTATGACGAATTGTATGGCCTTTCCTTACCGAAACGAATTCACCGATATTGGAGCAAACAGAAATTGTTTAAAAAAAGGCTGGAGACATGCCTCAATGAGATTGAACCGGACATTACCATCTCTCTCTTACGACGTGATATAAACTTCATCAATAAGATGAAAGACAAAAGCATTAAGCTTGGAGAAATCCACTTCAACAAGTCCAATTACCGGGAATTCAGCGACAACTGTCTTCCTGGTATCATTCAGCGTGCCGTCAAGCAATACTGGATGTGGCAACTCATCAGGCAGGTGCGACAACTCAAAAGTTTTGTCGTCCTTAGCCATGAAGATGCTGCCGAATGGACAGAGCTCAATAATGTAACCGTAATCTACAATCCACTCCCGTTTTTGCCGGAACAACAATCGGATAACACCCCCAAACAGGTCATTGCCGTAGGCAGATATGTCCCTCAAAAAGGATTTGACCGTTTAATATCTGCTTGGAGCATTGTCAATAAAAAACACCCGGACTGGATTCTCCGTATCTATGGTGATGGTATGCGGGAACAACTTCAGAACCAAATCTACGAACTAGGAATTAGCCCCAGTTGTATTCTGGAGCATAGCACACCGGATATTGTCGATAAGTACTGTAAAAGTTCTATCTTCGTCCTTTCTTCGCGTTATGAGGGATTTGGCATGGTTATTATAGAAGCAATGGCATGTGGAGTACCTCCCGTCTCATTTACATGCCCCTGCGGACCGCGTGATATCATCAGCGACGGAATAAACGGACTATTAGTAGAAAACGGTAATATAGAGGGATTAGCAGAGAAAATCTGCTATCTGATAGAAAACGAAAATGTACGACGAGAAATGGGACGGCAAGCTCGAATGGATATAGAACGTTTCAGGATCGAACCAATCGCAGAACAATGGAAAACATTGTTTGAAAGTATCATTGAAAAAAATAAAGATTTATGAAATGGTATACTAAATATCTGCAAGTTTACGAACAACCTTTCGATTCAGCACCAAAGGAAGCAGTAGATTTCGTAAAAACTAAATTGCAGAAATTATCGGAAAACAAACAACCCTTAGCATCTGTCATTCTCATCTGCTATAATGAAGAAAAGCGTTTGCTAAGTTGCTTATGGTCGCTTTGTGACAACATCTGTGACTTTCCGATTGAAATTCTGGCTGTCAACAACAATTCTTCCGATCGAACTGAAAGTGTGCTCCAACAGTTGGGAGTCACTTATTTCAATGAGCTTAAGAAAGGACCGGGACATGCCCGCCAATGCGGATTAAACCAAGCAAAAGGAACATACCATATCTGTATTGACACCGATACCATGTACCCGAACAATTACATCAAGACACATGTAAAAAAACTAATGCAACCAAACGTAGTCTGCACGTTCAGCCTTTGGAGCTTTATTCCTGATGAGCAACACTCTAAATGGGGATTATGGTGGTATGAATCATTAAGAGACTTTTACCTGCGCATTCAAGCCATACAGCGTCCGGAACTTTGTGTACGCGGCATGACATTCGCATTCAAAACAGAATTAGGCAAGCAGTTAGGATTCCGCACAGATATCATTCGTGGTGAAGACGGCTCACTGGCTTTAGCGATGAAACCTTACGGAAAACTCGTCTTTATCCATTCTTCAAAAGCACGGGTTATAACCGGATATGGAACAGTAGGAGCAGATGGAGGACTGTTTAAAAGCTTCAAAGTGCGTTTTATCAAAGGATTAAAAGGTATTGGAGGATTATTCACCAGAAAGAAAAAATATAAAGATAAAGACAATAATTTAATCAAATAAGCAAATGAAAATAATAAGAAAAATTATTCTAGTTGTTATTTGTGTAATATTAGTTGACTATATATACCAGTATAATCAATTTCAAAAGTATAATCAGGCTCCATTAATTATCAAGACTCCGGAAGGTAGTAACCAACCCTATCACCCATCAGTAATATACATTCCGGAAGGATGGAATGGATATAAATACTGGATGGCGGAAACTCCATATCCCTTAGGTGAGGATGGTGATTGGAAAGGATTGCCTCCATATAGAGAACGATGGGAAAATCCATGTGTGCATGTATCTAAAGACGGAATACATTGGAACGATTTTGAGGACTCTCAAAATCCAATAGATGATTTAGACGAAAACAATATTATAAATAAAGATTATTTTTCAGACCCACATTTAGTCTTTTATAAAGATACTTTAGAGTGCTGGTACCGCATCAGCCATCAAAAAAATAATGCTACTTATATATTACGCAAATATACTCTCAATGGAAAAGACTGGTCTCCCCGAGAGGTGATGATAAATCTACAAGATACCTCTATCATAAAAAATGAAACAGGTAATATGGTTATAAGCCCTGCGATACATAAAGGTACTAATGGATATGTAATGTGGTATGTGAACAGTATAGAAAAGCCAAGAGAAATCTGTAGAAGTTTTTCTACAGATGGGAAAAAGTGGAGCAAAAAAGAAACATGTCATCTACCTGACAATTCTGTTACCCCTTGGCATATTGATTTAGCATATATAGACAAAATATATTATCTAGTTATATATGATTATGATACTAATAACCTAGTATTATACTCCAGTTCCGACGGCTTATCATTTAACAACAAAAAATATATATTATCCAAAGCTCCAATGCTGGGTTCTTTTTATTCCTATGGCTTATATCGAAGTTCACTTATTAAGGACAATGAAAAATATAAGCTATATTTTAGTGCTTTTGAGAAAAAAACTGCTATAGGACTAATGGAAGGAAATTCAATAAGTACATTACATGCTACTTCTGCAGAGGGAAATTTTATATCTTTCTGCAAATTTCCAATTGTATATTTGAGGAATAAAAAACAGTCGCTAAAGGAATTATTTCAATAGCATAGTTGAAAACAAACAATATAATTATGATTGGCGGCACCTTAAGCGTATTTAAAAGTATTTGCAGACAAAATAGTGAGATAGAAATATGAATATAAAATTATTAATCAAACAATTTACATTCCCCTTGTCGTTAATATTACTATGCTATATTAATTTACAATACATGCACTACTCAATTCTTATTGATAAATATTCTCTTACTCCATTCTCATATCTGGAGAATATCATTCATGCTTTTATCGATATATGCCTATTATTCTTTATTCCACTTTATCTAATTGGAAAAAAGACTTATTTATTTTTCATTCCATATACTATCATTACAATACTGGTAATTGTAAATGTATCTTATAGTAGATTCTTCTACACATATATGCCTCCAATATTATATGGAGAATTCAACAATCTTGACGGACTATCAGCTAACGTATTTGCAACTATTAGGTTCTCTGACATTACAATACTAATAACAACTCTTGCAAGTATCTTATCTTATAAACAATTTCATAGAGCTTATTCTGAAATAAGAAGAAAGACACGAAGAATCTTTTCCCTTTACATATTAGGAATTGCATTTATTTTATTAGGAGGATTAATAGCTACAGCAACAATACATTGGTCATCATTAAACTACAAGTATGTTCACCCTTTTAAAAATAGTCCAACAGAAAGTATATTCAAATTCGGAATAATTTATGGGACCATTATACAATGTGCATCAAACAACAAACAAGACTGTAACCCAGAGGAAGTGGCAAAACTGGAACCATTCTTTTACGAATCAAAATATAGTATTGAATATCCACCAAAAGAAAATATTATTCTCATTATAGTAGAATCCCTTCTTTCGTTCCCTACAGATCTAAAAATAAATGGAATAGAAATTACTCCTACCCTCAACAAATTAGTAGAAAAAGGAGCATACTACAATAATAACATGACTTCTCTGATACAATTAGGCGAATCGAGCGACGGACAATTCACATACCTCAACGGACTTATACCCAAAACAAAAGGTGTTACCATTTACGATTATTTTAATAATACTTTCGTGTCCTTGCCCAAACTTTTAAAGAAACAAAAACCTGGAATCGAATGTAGAATGGTTATTCCTACTTCATCTAAAACATGGAGACAAGATGGAGTATGTATCCAATATGGGTTTGATAAACTCTATTCACGAAAGGAATATACATTGAGTAATTATAAAGAAAATTGGTTAAATGATAAGCTTCTTTTTGAATATGCAGCAAGCATAGACAAAAATAGCAAACAACCTTTTTTCTCACTTATCCTCACATCATCAACGCATTCTCCATATACCAAAGCAGTTGAAGACTACCTCATTCCATTCCCTGACACATATTCAGAAGAATTAAAAAATTATCTATCTAATGTGCATTATATGGATAAATACTTAGGTAAGTATTTGAATTTCTTAAAAGAAAATCATCTTTACCACAATTCTCTAATTATAATAGCCAGTGACCATTCCATTTCAAATGACTGGCTTAAATCCAAAGAAGAAGATAATGTTTCTTTTCAAATCCCATTGTATATTGTAAACTCTCCACAAAAGATCGACAAAACAAGCGATTATGTTATCACGCAAGCTGATTTATTTCCAACCCTTCTTGATTTGGGGGGTATTCATTCTGAATGGAGAGGAGTAGGAAATAGCTTACTTTGCCCTGATTCCATTTTGAACACCGAAAGAGAAAAAAAACGAATAATATATAGAGAAAAAATTTCTGATATTATATTAGATAGTGATTATTTTAAAGGAAAGAAAATATCTAAATAAATACAGCTATGAACGAAATCATCACTCTTTGTCTTGAAATAATTTTCTGGTTTGCCTTGTTCATTGTGTTCTACACATATCTGGGCTACGGAATTGTGCTTTACGTTCTCGTCAAGTTGAAAGAACTTTTCGTGAAGCCTGTGAAGCGTTCGTTGCCGGCATCGGACGCTGGTTTGCCGGAAGTGACTCTCTTCATTACAGCATTCAATGAAGAAGATGTTATAGACGAAAAGATGGAGAACAGTCTTGAACTGGACTACCCTGCGGACAAACTGCATATCGTATGGGTGACAGACGGAAGCAACGACGGTACGAACGAACGACTGAAAACCCGTTGGCAGGGAAAAGCGACCATACACTTCCAACCCCTACGACAGGGTAAGACAGCCGCAATGACACGTGGAATGACGCTGGTGGACACTCCGCTCGTCGTCTTTACGGATGCTAACACTATGGTAAACCGGGAAGCAATACAGGAAATCGTACTTGCTTTCCAAGACCCGAAAGTGGGCTGCGTGGCCGGCGAAAAACGGATCGCCGTACAGACCAAAGACGGAGCCGCTGCCGGTGGGGAAGGTATTTACTGGAAATACGAATCAACACTGAAAGCACTTGACGCCCGCCTCTACTCTGCTGTAGGAGCAGCAGGCGAACTATTTGCCGTGCGTCGTGAACTATTCGAAGCAATGGAACCGGATACGTTGCTCGATGATTTTATTCTTTCGCTCCGGATCACCATGAAAGGTTATACCATTGCTTATTGCACCAATGCTTACGCCATCGAAAGCGGTTCGGCAGATATGCGCGAAGAAGAAAAGCGGAAAGTGCGCATCGCTGCGGGAGGATTGCAGTCCATCTGGCGACTTCGTCCGTTGCTGAATCCTTTCCGCTACGGGACACTTAGCTTTCAATATACGTCTCACCGGGTATTGCGATGGTCTATTACTCCGTTCCTGTTGTTTGCTCTCTTCCCGCTGAATATTGCGATTCTGCTGTTAGGCGGTTCCGCGATATTCTACGGAGTGCTGCTTGCCATGCAGGTTCTTTTTTACGGATTGGGATATTGGGGATATTATCTATCCACCAAACAGATAAAAAACAAGTTGCTTTTTATCCCCTACTATTTCTTATTTATGAATGTCAATGTGCTGAAAGGCATCCGTTATCTGAAAAAGAAAAAAGGAAGCGGAGCCTGGGAAAAGGCGAAACGCGCTGAAAAGTAAAACAAATGCTATTATCTTTTGTTATCCTTACTATAAGACATTAGTCTCTATCATCTAATAAAAAACAGACATGAACAGAATATTACATGATGCGAATAACGCACAAAGAATATTGAAACTGACGGCAGATACAATGCTATTGGTTGACAGGCACGGAGTCTGCGTAGACATTGAGCCTCATTGTGATCTATGGTTTCTGCAAGAGGATATACTTTTAGGAAAAAATATATTTGAGCTTTTACCAGAATATACGAGAGAGAGGGTGATGCCCATCTTCCAGATTGTACTCGAAGAACAAAGAAGCATCAGCAAGAACTTCAAGTTGGTGCTGAAAGACGAAACTTTTTACTTCAAATGCCTCATGTTCCCTTATGACGGTATGGTGCTTTGCCAATATCGCGACATCACGCAAAGAAGCAACGTAAAAAGACAGTTGGAACAGGCAAATCTCACCCTGCGGGCTATCCAAAAGGTAGCCCAGATAGGACAATGGACGTACAATACGAAACAGAATATTTTTCATTATCTTGGATATACCGGTGTTTTGTGCGAGGAAAATGTGCAAAACCTTGCCATTGAGAAATATGTGGAACTGATTGTAGAAGAAGACCGTCAGAGTTTTATGGAATGGTGTCGGGTGAACGAAAAAGAACTCAACATGGAAAGCATCAGCTACCGTGTCCGCCTGAACGGAGAAATCTTCTATATGCGTATCCAGACTTATCTGCGTGAACAACGCTCCGACGGTAGTTTCAATATCGAAGGCTATATCCAGAACATCACGGACATACAGCATCGTAGAAATGACATCAATACACTGACTCATGCCATCAACAACGCCAAAGAAAGTATCTTTGCCGCCAAGCCCGATGGCACGATTATCTTTGCCAACCGTCGTTTCCTGTACAATCATGGTATTTCAGAAAACGAAGACATCAGTCAATTAAAGATTTACAATGTCGCCGCAGATATGCCTACACAAGAGGCTTGGAACGAACGTTGCAAAGATGTCATACACGGTGGCAGCAGTAACTTTGTGGCTCATCACCCATCTAAAATCAATAAAGGTATATTGGCTTATGAAGGCACGATGTACAACGTGACCAATGATTCCGGAGAAGAAAGTTACTGGTCGTTTGCCCATGATATTTCCGAGAGGATTCGGTACGAAGCCCAAATCAAACGGCTCAACCAAATCATGGATACAACCATCAACAATCTCCCTGCCGGGATTGTAGTGAAGGAAATCAACAACGACTTCCGATACATTTACCGGAATCGGGAGGCCTACAACCGCGATCTTTATAAGAACGACCCTGTCGGCAAGAATGACTTCGATTTCTACCCGCCTATCGTAGCCGAAAAGAAGAGACAAGAAGATATCCAGGTGGCCACCACCGGAAAAGGTCTGCACTGGACTGCTGAAGGAAAGGACAGAAACGGAAACATGATTATCCTCGACAAACGGAAAATCCGGGTGGACGGTGACGAATTGTCTTCGCCTATCATCGTCAGCATCGAATGGGACATCACGGAGCTGGAAATGATAAAACGGGAACTTCAATCGTCGAAAGAGAAAGCGGAAATGTCTGATAGCCTGAAGTCGGCCTTCCTCGCCAATATGAGTCATGAAATACGTACGCCGCTGAATGCTATCGTAGGTTTCTCGCATCTCATTGCCGAAAGCGACGATGCGGAAGAACGGAAGACGTATTATAACATCGTAAACGCGAACAACGAACGTCTCCTGCAACTTATCAACGAGATTCTCGACCTCTCGAAGATTGAATCGGGAACCATCGAGTTTTCCTTCGGACCGGCTAGTCTCCATAATCTCTGCCGGGAAGTGCACGATGCTCATATATTCCGTACTCCGCAGGGAGTAAGCCTTGTCTATGAATCCTCGGACGAAAGTCTGATGATTGAAACGGACAAGAACCGGGTATTCCAGGTGATTTCAAATCTGATTGGAAATGCTGTCAAGTTTACGAAGGAAGGAAGCATCAGTTATGGTTACAAACTGGCGGACAATCAGATTGTATTCCACGTAACGGATACCGGAACAGGAATTGAACCGGAGAAAGTGGGGCGTGTGTTCGAGCGTTTCGCAAAGCTGAACAATCATGCGCAGGGTACAGGATTGGGGTTATCTATCTGTAAGTCTATTGTTGAACGGCTCGGTGGAAAGATTTCCGTCAACTCCGAATTTGGCAAGGGGACGACGTTTACATTTACTTTACCATACACGATTGCAAATCCTGCAAATGTGGATTCTTCAAAGAAAGAGAATGGTGAAGGGAACATTGCTGGAATAGCATCTGCCGGAAAAACTGCAGATTCGAGTGTTGACAGTTCTGCAAATACACGGCATGCCTGTATTTTGGTTGCCGAAGATACGGACAGTAACTTCGACTTATTGGAGGCTATTTTAGGTAAAGATCACCGGCTTATACGTGCGCATGACGGAATGGAAGCTGTCACGATGTTCGATGAAGTGAAACCGGATCTTATCTTGATGGATATCAAGATGCCGAATCTGGACGGACTGGAAGCTACAAAAATCATCCGTGAACTGTCTGCCACTGTTCCTATTATTGCTCAAAGTGCCTTTGCATACGAACAGGACCGGAAAGCGGCTGAAGAAGCGGGATGCAATGATTTTATAGCTAAACCAATAGCGGATGATAAGTTGAAAGCAATGATTCATAAATGGTTGCTTCCTTCGTAGAGAGCTTAATCCCTCATGATATAACCAGCAAATAATTTAGATTAAATGAAAGCCTTTTACAGACTGTTTTATTACATATCCATCGTGCTGACCAGTATTTTGGCAGGAGTTACCATTGCGGGTGCTTTCGTAGGCAATGCCGCACCGGATAGTTTCAAATTTATGCCTTTCATCGGTTTGATACTGCCGATACTTTTATTGGCTAATCTTGCTTCTGCTATCTACTGGACGATTCGTTGGCGGTGCTGGGTTTTCATCCCTCTGATTGCTATATTCAGCAATTGGGGGTATATGAGCTGTGTATTACAATCGCCTTTTTTCAGTCCGGCTTCGTCACCGATGGTTAAAATGAATGTATATACTCCGGGGGTGTTGACGGTTGCTACTTACAACGTCGATGCCTTTAACCACGAGCATACCGGCTACTCATGCAAGGAGATTGCTTCTTACATGAGAAACCTGCAAGCAGATATTCTCTGTTTTCAAGAATTTGGCATAAACGATGAGTTTGGCATCGATAGTATATCCGCAGCTCTTTCTAATTGGCCGTATCATTATATTCCTTCTTCGCCCGAAGGGAAAAATCTGTTGCAACTGGCTGTTTTCAGCCGTTATCCTATCAAGGAGGAGCATCTTATCATCTATCCTGATTCGAAAAATTGCAGTCTTGCATGTGATATTGAAATCAATGGTCGCACCATCCGCCTGTTCAACAATCATCTCCAAACAACGGAAGTAAGCCAGAACAAGCGCAAACTGGAAAAGGGACTTCGTACGGATGATTCCCAAAGAGTGGAACATGCTACCCTGGGACTTATCGACGGCTTACATGAGAATTTCCGGAAACGGGCCGTACAAGCTGATCTTCTCAAGCAACTGATAGCCGCCTCCCCCTATCCAACTCTAGTCTGCGGTGACTTTAACTCTCTGCCGTCTTCGTATGTTTATCACACTATAAAAGGTGATAAGTTGCAGGATGGCTTTCAAACGAGCGGACATGGGTATATGTATACTTTCAAGTACTTCAAGCATCTGTTGAGAATCGACTATATTCTCCATTCACCGGAACTGAATAGCACGGATTACTTCTCGCCGGATCTTAATTATAGCGACCATAATCCGGTGGTGATGAGGATGAAATAAAAAAGATGCTCCGTTTATTGAACGAAGCATCTTTTTATATAAATATTCTAGAATGTAAACTTAACGCCTAACTGCATCTGCCATGCACTACCTGTAGAAGCAGTATAATCCCATTTAGAATTTTTCTGGAACACCTCGCGAGAAGATGCATTCATCTGATAAGTAAGAGGTTCTCCTACCTTACTTGCTGTTTTTAACAACCTTACATTATCATAACTCTGCAAACCGCAAGAGCGATAAGCCCCCCACTTCGAATTTAATAAGTTACCAATATTCAACATATCAAGACTTACTTGAATACCGTACTTACGGCTACCAATCTTAGCATAAAAATCCTGTGCTATCTTCATGTCAAAACGGTGAATCCACGGTTCTAAAGAAGAAGCACGTTCTACATACTGCCCCTTGTGATCATTCAAATAAGAGTCATTATTTACATAGTTCCAAAAATCTTCTTGTTGGTCTACCGCCGAATAAGTCACATTATTTTGTTTATCTTTAATATCCACAAATGTCATTTCTTCTTTAGAAGCAGGCACATACATCAAATCGGAATAGTTTCCGTCACCGTTCATATCATTAGAATAGGTATAAGAAAAACGTCCTTGTTGGTAACCTGTATAGAACAAAGAAACAGTCGTTTTCATATTCGCATAAGCAACTTCATAAGAAGCATTAGCTATCAAACGATGCGGGGTAGAAAATAAAGAATAAGAGACACCCGGATCATTCAATGAATTAACTGCAACATTATTCTGCCATACTGAAGCCGCCGATGAACCTGGATTTGCCGTCATATCTTTAGCCATTGTATAAGTGTACCCAAATGAACCTGTAAAGCCAAAATCAAATTTCTTCGTTAATACTGCATTAAAAGAATATTGATAACCTTTTTCATCCCCATTAGTCAACTGTATAACGGTTTTCGTCTTAGGATTGTCATAGTAATTATTCTTAGTCCAATATACACGTCCCGGTTGTTCATTATAGGTTCCAGAAGGGGCCTTTTCGTTCATATTCTTCTGAACAACATTATATATATCACGTGTATACATAGCACCAACAGAAAGCATAAATCCATAAGGTAACTGAAACTCTGCATTTACATTACTACGCCAAACTTGAGGCATTTTAAAATTCGGATCCACATAAGCTATAGCACCGGGGACCTCATTTCCCGGAGTTGATGGAAACATATCCGGATTTTGGGTAAGAGTTTCTTTATAATTTGGATTAAAAGCAAAGTTTGCCGGTAATTCCGAAGTCTCAAATTCAACCATATTTTGCATCTGACCTGCATTTGTCGGTTGGTTAGTGAACCATACAAATGGTAATAACCCTGTAAACAAGCCTGTACCTCCAGTCAAAACAATAGAACGGTCACCTTTTATATCCCAATTAAATCCTAAACGAGGAGATATTAACAATTTACTTTTCGGCCATTCGGATACGTCAACATTCGTTCCATTAAATGACTGTTCTTTGATAGCCGCATTCCCTAACAAATCATCAAAATATAACGGTAAATCAAAGCGTAATCCATATGTCAATTTTAAATTAGGTGTAATAGAATATTCATCTTGTGCATAAGCTCCCAACATACCAAATGTCAGTTCAGCTCCCGGAGCGTCTTTTCCATTATATCCATAAGTAATGCCATACAGCATCGGTTTTTCTCCCGTCATAAAATCGTCCATTGAAGCATAACGATAATATCCATAAGGAGCACGTAAATATGAATTCATGAAATACTGTCTTTCAAATGTTGCACCGGCAGTTATCAAATGGTTTCCTTTATTAATAGTTACATTGTCAGTAACACTAAATACATTATTCTCGACATCATTAAAAGGAGTAAACAATTCTGTACCCAATGTCATATACTGCTTACCGTCCTTGTAAATATCAACCATTGGAAACGCATCTCCCTTAGTTGTACGAGAATCTCGGATATGGGTATAAGTCACTAATAATTTGTTTTGTACTGAGGAAGAAAAATTGCTATTCAACTCACCGGAAAGAGACGTTACAATATTTCTAAAACCATAGTTGGAATTTCCAAATGCAAATGCATCAACCCCATAACGGTTTGAATTAGCTTTAGTGATTACCGAAGAGGTTGAACTAATACTAGCATCATTTTCTGATTTCACTGTGTTAAAACGTAATGACAGTTTATGACTTTTATTAATATTCCAATCCAAACGAGCCATAAGCTTCCAATTTTTACTCTCGAAATCATCAAATTTATCATAACTTCCCGGATCATATCCATATTTATCCTTTACAAAATCACTTATTGTCTTCAAATCCTTTATCCAAGTTCTAGAAATATGATTTTGATTATCCCCACTTCCACCTTCTTCTTGACTAGGAGTCCACAAAATACCAGGGCTAGTACTATTTTCTAATTCTCCATTTACAAAAAAGAATAGTTTATTTTTTATTATCGGAGCTCCTAATGTAAAGCCATACAAACTGGATTTATAACTTTCCACATTAGGAACGTCAACATCGTTAATAGATTTTCCTATAAAATTCTTTGGTTTCTGATATGTATAAACTGTTCCCTTTAATTCGTTTGTACCACTCTTGGTTACAGCATTAATAGAAGCTCCCGTAAAATTGGAATACGTAACACTATAAGGAGAAACATTAACGCTAATTTCATCAATTGCATCAAGTGAAATAGGCTGCGCATCTCCACCCGGCAAATTATTAGTACTCAAACCAAAATTATTGTTCAAAGCTGCACCATCCACAGTTATTGTATTATAACGTCCATCACGTCCGGCAAAAGAATTACTGCCACCCGCATAAGGAGAAAGTTTAGTAAAGTCAGTAATACTACGATTAATAGTAGGCAATGTCGTTAACTGACGCTCACTCACATTCGTTACAGTCCCCATCTTCTCTACTGTTTTCTGTGCTGTTACTATAACTTCATCCAATAATTCAGAACTTTCCTTTAAAACTACATTTAAAGTGTATACTTCTCCTAACGATAAATTTACACCTTTATAAATAGCAGTCTGATAACCAACATAAGAAACTTCAACTTTGTAAGGACCACCGGTACGCATACCTTGCAAATTAAATTGACCACTGATATTAGTCACTGTACCATAACGTGTACCTGACGGCTCGTGGATTGCAACCACAGTCGCTCCAATGATAGGTTCATCTTGTGCTGTAACCTTACCACTCATACTAGAAGTGGTAACCTGCGCACTAACGGTAGCAATGACCATGAGCATCGCCGCTACTAAAAAAGATCGCATTCTCTTTAACATAAATGTAGTTGATTAGTTAATATAAATTGTTTGCTTTTAAAAACTGTGCACAAATATAATTAATAATATTTAGAACTACATTACGATTATACTACAATTTTTTAAGAGAGATAAACGTTTTCCCTTGTTATAAAACGATAAAGGCTCTACAATATTTGCAGAGCCTTTTATTTTGAAACAGAAAGCATTATAAATGCTTCAATCTATTACTTTATACTAGTCAGTCATTAACTTTCTATAACGAACGCGTTTTGGTTCTTCATTTCCCAAACGTTTCATTTTGTTTTCTTCATATTCTGAATATGAACCTTCGAAGTAGAATACATTGGAGTCTCCTTCAAAAGCAAGGATATGTGTACAGATACGGTCGAGGAACCAACGGTCGTGCGAGATAACTACTGCACAGCCGGCGAAATCTTCCAAACCTTCTTCCAAAGCACGCAGAGTGTTTACGTCGATATCATTGGTAGGCTCATCGAGCAACAGTACATTACCTTCTTCTTTCAAAGCCATCGCCAAGTGTAAACGGTTTCTTTCACCACCGGACAATACACCGCAGAGTTTTTCCTGATCGCCTCCGGAGAAATTGAAACGGGAAAGGTATGCACGCGCATTCACGTCACGTCCACCCATGCGGATCAACTCATTACCACCGGAAATTACCTGATATACGCTCTTATTCGGATCAATATCTCTGTGTTGCTGGTCTACATACGCCACCTTTACAGTCTCTCCTACTTCAAATTCTCCTTTATCCACTGTTTCCAATCCCATAATCAGGCGGAACAATGTCGTCTTTCCCGCACCATTAGGACCAATCACACCGACAATACCATTAGGAGGAAGCATAAAGTTCAAATCGTCAAACAACAATTTATCACCGTATGCTTTAGCCACATGTTTGGCTTCAATGACCTTATTACCCAGACGGGGACCATTCGGAATAAAGATTTCAAGTTTCTCTTCTTTCTCCTTCACGTCCTCATTCAGCAATTTGTCATAAGAGTTAAGACGTGCCTTACCTTTCGCCTGACGGGCTTTCGGAGCCATGCGTACCCATTCCAACTCACGTTCCAGTGTTTTACGACGTTTGCTGGCGGTCTTTTCTTCCATTTCCATACGTTTGGTCTTCTGTTCCAGCCAGGAAGAGTAGTTACCTTTCCAGGGGATACCTTCACCACGATCCAGTTCAAGAATCCATCCGGCAACGTGATCGAGGAAGTAACGGTCGTGCGTCACAGCAATAACCGTACCTTCATATTGTTGTAGATGTTGTTCCAACCAATCGATAGACTCTGCATCCAAGTGGTTGGTAGGTTCGTCCAGCAAAAGCACATCCGGTTTCTGCAGCAACAAACGGCAAAGAGCTACCCGGCGACGTTCACCTCCGGAGAGATTTTCTACCGGCTGATCTTCAGGCGGACAACGGAGAGCATCCATCGCACGCTCCAACTTGCTATCCAGATTCCATGCATCAGTTGCATCAATGATATCTTGCAATTCACCCTGGCGAGCAAAAAGAGCATCCATCTTATCCTGATCCTCATAATACTCCGGTAAACCAAATTTCTGATTGATCTCTTCGTATTCTGTCAGTGCGTCAACAATGGGTTGCACACCTTCCATCACTACTTCTTTTACTGTCTTTGTGTTGTCTAAATAAGGTTCCTGTGCCAAATACCCCACGGAATATCCCGGAGAAAACACCACTTCTCCCTGAAAGGATTTCTCCAAACCGGCGATGATCTTCAATAACGTTGATTTACCAGAACCGTTCAAACCGATAATACCGATTTTCGCTCCATAGAAAAACGACAGGTAAATGTCTTTCAGCACATTCTTATTAGGAGTGAATGCTTTGCTCACTCCTACCATTGAGAAGATAATTTTTTTATCGTCAGCAGCCATAATGTATGATTATATATTGTTGATAATGGCACAAAGATAAGAAAAATGTTTGAATTCTTTTGGAGTTATAAAAAAATGTTCTACCTTTGCACCCGCATTCGAAAGAAAGCACTGAAGGATTGATTCGCTAGCTCAGCAGGTAGAGCACAACACTTTTAATGTTGGGGTCCTGGGTTCGAGCCCCAGGCGGATCACGAAACATAAAATTAATCCCTTGATAATCAGTCGTTATCAAGGGATTTTTATTTTAATATTCTTCACATATACTTATTCTACAAGCATAGAGCGACACGGTAATTCGATTATAAAAGTAGTACCTATCCCCAGTTGGGAATCGACTAATATCCGCCCGTTCATCTTCTCGACGATCAATTTGCAGATAGGTAAGCCCAAACCGGCCCCTTGAGCAAAGGAATCCAATTTCTCAAACCTTTCGAATATCTTTTCAAGCATATTCTGCGGGATGCCCCGACCGGTATCTTTAACACCGATTCTGACAGATTGGTGATCTACCTCATAGAAGATTTCCACGTGTCCGGTGGTAGTGTTCTTTAAGGCATTCGAAAGGAAATTACTCAAGATCTGTTTGATACGCAGTCTATCCAGTTCTACCAGAGAATCATGTGCCGGATAGTTAGTCAGAAGTTCAACGCCGGATGGTACTTGATGAGCATACTCCGCTACACTCTCGTCAAGAAGCTCGGTAAGATTAACCCAGTCCGGACGCAATTCCAGATAACCGGATTCTATTTTAGAAAGATCAATTACATCATTAATCAGATTTAATAATAGTTTGTTGTTATGTCCAATCAGAGAATTATATAGTTCCTTTTCCGCTGCATTTTCCGTACTAGTCAACAGGCTTGAAAAGCCGACAATAGCATTTAAAGGAGTACGGATTTCGTGACTCATATTAGCCAGGAAAGCAGACTTTAACCGATCGGACGCTTCAGCTTTATCACGTGCCTTGACAAGCATTTCTTCTGTCCTTTTCAGTTCTGTGATATCATAATTGATGCTGATAATTTCGATAATCCGGTCTTGCGGGGCATATTTCTTCACTAACAGATTGACATGCGTCCATGTGTATGTGCCATCCTCCCTAAGGACACGCATCTCTTTGCTAAGTTGGGTGGTAAGTCCATTTCGTGCGTCGTCCAGAAAACGAATCAACAAGGCACGGTCATCGGGGTGGAAATGCCGGTATGTGCCAAAGATGTCGGACAACGGAGTTTCATACGCTTCACCCACATTTCTGTACCAACTTTTTTGGGCATAGCCGTGTCCACTCAAAATATTGAAGTGGGCATAACCGACCTTGGCATAATCACCGACCAGTTCAAAGAACTCCTCAAACTCCTGAATCTTATTATAGGCTACCGTTGTTTCTGTCTTATCCGCATTAATCAATAGATAGTTTATTGGTTGGTGTTCGCTATCATATAATGTAGTCACTTTAGTCACTAAATCAATTGTGCCCTGTTTCTGGGTATTCTGATAATACGAACCAACCTTCGAGAAGTCATAACGGAAAGTAAAGTCGGCATCTTCATTTTTCTTCAGCCGTTCTTTCATTTCTTTCGGAAAAATAGGATTATCAAAAATATTGATACCCAATACATCTTCTTTCTTCTCTATATGAAACATTTCTAATTCCTTATCGTTCAGATCCACCAATACCCCATCCATATCGTATAATTCGATACCAATAGGCAAATACTTGAAAATGTTAGATAAGAGACGCTCACTGTATTGCAAAGCTTGGTAAGCAGATGCCATATCAGGACCATCTTGCACTTCGGATATACCATAAATGATTTCGTTTCCGCCTTCATCCGTTTCTTGAAAGCATACCTTGCTACGTACCCAAACAGATCCTTTCACCGTATCAAGCAAATACACCACCTCCGGCCATTGATACACACCAAAGGAATGAAAAGTTGCAGAATGTTGCTCCTCTTTCAGAATACGTTTATTGAAATCTTCAAAACTGATAACTCCGGTCTGATCCAGACCTAATAACTCTACTATAAAGTCAGAACATTCATAATTCGCAGTTGATAAATTGGCTTTCCACCATCCCATATTAGCGTTAGCCATCAACTGCGAGAAAAAGGTAAAATCTTGTAGTCTATTCATAACGCTATTTATCATTTTATTATTTTTCGGGCGCAAAAATATAGATTAGCGACAAATCTAACTTTCAGAAAGACACTTTTTTAGCATATTATAAGAAGATTATTTGTGATTAAACTAAAAAAATTCCGGTTGAAACTTTCTCTAAAAGAGATTATTTCAACCGGAAATTTTACAATCGTCAAGTTCCTTATTTTACTTTTTCAAGGACTGATAAACAGCTTTTGCCATCACTTTAGCCCCTTCTTCATTCGGATGGATCTTATCCGGAAACAATTGGGGCATTCCGTCCATTGCTGCGTGAAGATCGATGACAGACAAGTTATTTTTCTTGGCAACCTTCTTTATCATCGGAATGATTTGTTTAGAGATGATATCATCGTTGATATTATCACCGGTCTGATAGGCTTTAGAAGGATAACAAAGATAAATCTTCGGTTGAGCTGGCAACGCTTTGAAAGCATCGACCATTGTTTGCAGATCTTTCGTGAAGTCGGCCTTATATTTCCAGTTGAATGATTTACTGTCATTCGTACCCAACTTGATAACAACGATATTAGGATTGAAAGCCAGCGCATCCTGATAAGCTTTTTCATTCATATAAGGATGATCGCCCTTGTTCAGCAGAGTGCGGGCACTGACTCCGAAATTCTTTACCCAATAAGCCTCTCCCAACATACGGCTCAACACGGCCGGATAACTGTCACGATCACGATTCTTGATACGTGCTCCATACGTAATACTATTTCCAATGCAAGCTACACGGATAGCATCTTTATGAGGTACTTTGAAACTACGGAGCCAAGACGTCAGTTCGTCCAGCATTTCATTCTTATAGAGGAAACCCTCGCGAATTCCCCATCCATGTCCGCCGGAAGGGTAAATATGAAGCACTGAAGGAACATTGTTCTTGTTCAGCGCCAAATAATAATTAACTCCGTTAGCAGGCGGAACGACTTTATCATCATCACTATATACGATAAAAGCACGCGGTGTATCTTTCGTCACTTGCTTTTCATTAGAATATTCAAGTTCCAATTCAGCAGAAGCATCTTTTCCCAAAAGGTTGTCGTGAGAGCCCCTATGGGTATAAGATTTATCCATCGTAATCACAGGATAAAAAAGAATCTGAAAATTCGGACGAAGTTCGGGCTTAGCATGAGTGGCAATGGTAGAAGCCAGATGTCCACCGGCAGAAGAGCCCATGATACCAATGTCATTCGGGTTCAAATTCCAGACATCAGCACTGTCACGCACCAATTTCATTGCTGCTTCAGCATCCGAAATGGGTAATGTACGATCACCGTTCGGCATCCGGTATTTTAGCACAATCAATGCAATACCTTGTTTATTGAAATAGGGCGCCCAATCACAGCCTTCGTGTTCGAATGCCAAATGTGAATATCCACCTCCCGGACACGCAACCACAGCACGCCCCGTTGCCAGTTCCGGCGCAGGAAGGAATACGCGAAGTGAAGGTTGTTCAATATCAAAAGGTTTCGGAGCATTTTGCGCTACCACTCGTGAACCTGCTAAAAAGAGAAGCAGCAAGATAAAAATAGTAGAAAATTTCTGTTTCATAGTATCTATGTACTTTGATTAATGAATAATTAGATGCGCGAAGATAGTAATTTTGCATATCTTTGCACCCCATTTTGATTAGAAAAATTATATGCAAGGAATAAAGAATCTGACACAAGGCCCTATCAACCGTCAACTGTTTAATCTGGCAATGCCGATCATGGCAACGTCGTTTATCCAAATGGCATATAGCCTCACAGATATGGCGTGGGTAGGACGACTGGGAAGTGAAGCCGTAGCCGCCATCGGTTCTGTCGGAATCCTGACCTGGATGTCCGGTTCTATCTCCTTATTAAATAAGGTGGGATCTGAAGTGAGTGTCGGACAATCCATCGGTGCGCAAAGCCAGGAAGATGCCCGCAGTTTCGCGTCTCATAACATCACGATTGCTTTGATTATTTCCATCTGTTGGGGCACACTCCTTTTTATATTTGCAGAACCTATCATACGCATCTATGAACTCGAGGATCATATTACGGCCAATGCCATCCAATATCTGCGGATTATTTCTACCGGATTGCCTTTTATTTTCCTTTCCGCTGCTTTCACCGGAATTTATAATGCGGCAGGGCGCAGTAAAGTCCCGTTCTTTATCAGCGGCACAGGATTGATACTGAACATCATTCTGGACCCGCTCTTCATTTTCGGTTTCGGGCTGGGAACCAATGGTGCGGCATACGCTACCTGGATTGCGGAAGCAAGTGTTTTCCTGATTTTCGTTTATCAATTGCGTTGCCGGGATGCTCTGCTTGGCGGTTTCCCTTTCTTCACGCGGCTAAAGAAAAAATATACACGGAGAATCTTTAAACTGGGATTGCCCGTGGCTACTTTGAATACGTTATTTGCTTTCGTCAATATGTTCCTTTGCCGCACCGCCTCGGAACAGGGAGGACACATCGGCCTGATGACTTTCACCACCGGAGGGCAAATTGAAGCAATCACCTGGAATACCTCACAGGGATTCTCCACCGCACTAAGTGCCTTCATCGCCCAAAACTACGCCGCCGGACGAGTGGAACGGGTACTTAGAGCTTGGTATACGACTCTATGGATGACGGGAATCTTCGGAACATTCTGTACATTGCTATTCGTGTTCTTCGGGAATGAAGTTTTTGCCATATTCGTCCCCGAACAGGCGGCCTACGAAGCCGGAGGTGTGTTCCTCCGTATCGACGGATATTCGCAACTTTTTATGATGCTCGAAATCACCATGCAGGGAGTATTCTACGGCATCGGACGCACCATCCCTCCTGCCATTATCAGCATCAGTTGCAACTATATGCGTATTCCGCTTGCCATCCTGTTTGTACGGATGGGCATGGGAGTGGAAGGAATCTGGTGGGCAGTCTGCGTCACCACGGTTGCCAAAGGGTTAATTCTTTTGAGTTGGTTCATTATTATTAAAAAGAAGTGTTTGAGTGTTCCTTCAACGATAAAAGGATAATTATCATTTCCCTTTATTAACAAACAAAGGGGCTCTTCCGAGTTATTTTAACTTAAAAAGTACACGCTTGCCAAATAATATGTATCTTTGCATTGTTATTAATAATGCGAAGTGATTCGTATAAAAACATTTTTTATAAACCAATTAAAAAACATCAACATTATGAACAAGATGAAATTTATGGTTCTCTTCATGAGTATTGCCATGATATTTGGTAGCTGTGGAAGTATGAACAACACTGGTAAAGGTGCTGCTATCGGTGGTGGTTCGGGTGCTGCACTAGGTGCGATCCTGGGAGGTGTTATCGGTAAAGGTAAAGGTGCTGCTATCGGTGCTGCTATTGGTACGGCAGTAGGTGCAGGTACAGGTGCTCTTATCGGTAAAAAGATGGACAAAGCAGCAGCAGAAGCAAAACAAATTGAAGGCGCACAAGTAGAACAGATAACAGACAACAACGGATTGCAAGCCGTGAAAGTAACATTCGACTCGGGTATTCTTTTCACTACCGGTAATGCAAATCTAAGTGCTGCTGCTAAATCTGCTTTAAGCAAGTTTGCCAACAATGTGCTCAACCAGAACCGGGATATGGACGTGTCTATCTACGGATATACCGACAACCAGGGCTGGAAGAACAGTACTGCTGCACAAAGCCAGCAAAAGAACCTGAACTTATCACAAGAACGTGCGCAAAGCGTGTCCAGTTACTTGTTGAGTTGCGGTGTTTCCACCAATCAAATCAAGAGTGTACAAGGAATGGGTGAAAGCGATCCCGTTGCAAGCAATGACACTGCTGCCGGTCGCGAACAAAACCGTCGTGTAGAAGTATACATGTACGCAAGTGAACAAATGATTAGAGATGCACAAGCAGCTACTCATTAAAAAATTACTGCGCTATACGCGCAACCTGCTGATTTTCTTCTTTGCATCAACACTACTGGCAGTGATTATTTATCGTTTCATGCCGGTTTATGTAACTCCGTTGATGGTTATCCGAAGCGTTCAGCAAGTTTTTTCAGGAGATAAACCCACGTGGAAGCACACGTGGGTTTCTTTTGATAAGATATCTCCCAACCTGCCGATGGCGGTCATAGCCTCCGAAGACAACCGTTTTGCCGAACACAACGGGTTCGACCTCGTAGAAATCAAGAAAGCGATGAAAGAAAACGAAACACGCAAACGGAAACGGGGAGCAAGCACCATCAGTCAGCAGACAGCCAAGAATGTGTTCTTATGGCCGCAATCTTCGTGGGTACGCAAAGGGCTCGAAGTCTACTTTACGTTTCTCATCGAACTCTTCTGGTCGAAAGAGCGAATCATGGAAGTCTATCTCAACTCTATAGAAATGGGAAATGGCATCTACGGCGCACAAGCAACCGCAAAAAATAAGTTCGGAACAACAGCCGACAAGCTGACCCGGGGACAATGCGCGCTCATCGCCGCCACCCTACCCAACCCGATACGATTTAACTCGGCGAAACCTTCGTCATACATACTAAAACGACAAAGTCAGATATTACGGCTGATGAATCTAGTTCCTAAATTCCCACCGGAAGAGAAGGCCGTTGAAAAGAAAAAAAGCAAAAACAAGAAAGGCAAGTGATAATTGAATCATAAATAAAAAGAAAGGAGCAAAGAGAATCTATCTCTTTGCTCCTTCTGCTAATAAGCTTGTTTGTATGCGTTATCCTCATTTATACAAAATCTTTCAATTCCTGTTGTAAACGTTGACGTGTGAAGAATATGCGGCTCTTCACTGTGCCTAATGGTAATCCTAGTTTCTCTGCGATTTCGCGGTATTTAAAACCAGATACGTGCATAGAGAAAGGAATCTTATACTCCCGGGGGAGTCCGTTGACGATGCGGTGCATTTCTTTCAGGTCGTAAGCACCTTCCGTACTTTCAAATCCTGAATCTTGTGGCAGATTTAAGTGATAATAATTATCGGTTGTGTCAACAAAAGTTTGATCGCGTACTACTTTACGGTAGTTATTTATAAAGATGTTACGCATAATAGTGTACATCCATCCTTTGAAATTTGTGTCCGGAACATATTTTTCTTCATTATCTAATGCTTTTAAAGATGTTTCCTGCAATAAGTCATTTGCTTCTTCACGGTTGGCCGTCAATTTATAAGCAAAACGAAGCAACTCTTCCTGTACTCCAATTAAATCTTTTCTGAAACTTAAACTTTTCATACTTTAATGGTTTTATGGTTAATATTTCGTTTTTCTCGATGTTTGCAAGTTTAAAGGTATTTTGCTTATCAAGCAGGGTAGGATCCGTTATTTTTTAGGGTGAAATTCTATCAATTGACAGATTTTGGGTGCTTTCTGACAGTTTTTAGGTGGTATTAGCGAAATTTACCCCCTACTACTTGGTTAAAAGAACCAAATAGATTACTTTTGATTTTATATTATTAAATAAAACAAAAAGCTATGACCATACTTATTATTGTAGGGATTATTGTATTGCTGGGCATCTTCTTTGCTTCCATGTACAACTCATTAGTGAAATTGAGAAACAATCGTGAAAATGCGTTTGCCGACATCGATGTACAGTTGAAACAACGCCATGATCTCATTCCCCAACTGGTAGACACCGTGAAAGGATATGCCGCACACGAAAAGGAAACGCTCGACCGGGTGATTCAGGCACGTAACGGTGCAGTCGGCGCAAAAACGATTGATGATAAGATAGCTGCCGAAAACCAGTTAAGCTCTGCTCTTGCAGGATTGAAAATCACTCTCGAGGCTTATCCCGATTTGAAAGCTAATCAGAATTTCCTGCAATTACAGGAAGAAATTGCTGATGTAGAGAATAAACTGGCTGCTGTCCGCCGTTACTTCAACTCGGCAACTAAAGAATATAATAACGCCGTACAGACATTCCCATCGAATATAGTAGCAGGAATGACCGGATTCCAAAGAGAAATCATGTTCGACCTAGGGAAGAATGAACGTGCGAATCTGGATCAAGCACCTAAAATAAGTTTCTAAACTCATTATTCACACCGTCCACTCAATTACAAAAGTTGAACACGCATGCAATACGTCGGAATCCAAACACAGCAGAGCCGGAATAATCTGCGCTCTGCGTTTCTACTGTTCCTGTTTCCCTGTCTCGTGGCAGCACTCCTCTATTTATCCTGCTACCTGTTGGTTCTTTTTGGATACGGAAAGAGTATGGAAATAGAAATAATGCCAATGGTCAATCATTTCTTCCTCTCTTCGTTGCCATACACCATGGGAATCGTAATCATCTGGTTTCTGATTGCCTACTGGGCCAACACAAGTATTATCAATTCTGCCACCGGTTCCAAACCGCTGGATCGTATAGAGAATAAACGCGTTTACAACCTGGTAGAAAACCTATGTATGTCGCAAGGCATGAAGATGCCGAAAATCAATATCATCTATGACAGTTCTCTGAATGCATTTGCAAGCGGCATCAATGAACGTACATACACTGTTACCCTCTCGGAAGGTATCATCAAAAAACTGAATGATGAAGAACTGGAAGCAGTGATTGCGCATGAGCTAAGTCATATCCGCAACCGTGACGTGCGCTTGCTGATAATATCCATCGTCTTTGTCGGTATCTTCTCCATGCTGACAGAAATCACATTATATACCATCACGCACATACGTGTACGCAGCAACAGCAAAGGTAGTGGCGGTATTTTTCTTTTCATTCTACTCGCTTTAGTGATAGCCGCCATCGGTTATCTTTTCTCAAGTCTGATGCGTTTTGCCATTTCACGCAAACGCGAATACATGGCAGACGCGGGATCGGCAGAAATGACGAAGAATCCGTTGGCACTGGCCAGCGCTCTCCGCAAAATATCGGCAGATCCTGCCATCGAGGCAGTAGAAAGGAAAGACGTGGCGCAATTATTTATACAGAATCCTAAAAAGAAATCGAAAAGTATATTCAGCGGAATCAACGGATTGTTTGCCACTCATCCTCCCATTGAAAAACGAATTGAAATACTGGAACAGTTCTAAAAGCCTGTTCTAATTTTCTTCCCAAGCGTTTTTATTCAAAAGTTGATTATGCCCTTAATTGGTCTAAACTTATAAATAACAGGGATTTCTGTTTAATTTTCATTAAAGGAAACAGAACTATCCCTGTCTTTTTCTTATATTTGGTTGTTATACATATATACATCAACCTAAATACAACTGATATGAGAACGAAGAAACAAATCTTTATGCTGTTACTAGCCTTGCTAGTGGGCATCCCTACCCTTTCGGCTCAAAGTAAAAAGGAAAAGAAAGAACAGAAGAAAGAAGCCGTAAAGAAGCTGATTGAATCTGAAAACTACAAGATAGATGTCAACACCGCCATGCCGATGCGCGGACGCTCCATCCCTTTGACATCTTCCTACTCACTGGAAATCAGAAACGATTCAGTCATTTCTTATCTGCCTTATTATGGACGGGCTTACAGCATCCCCTATGGCGGAGGCGACGGGCTAAATTTTAAAGCTGTGCTCAAAGAATACAGTATGGAAATGGATAAGAAAGGAAATGCCGTCATCGAGTTTATCGCACGCAATCCCGAAGACAGGTATGAATACAGAGTCAAAGTATTCCCCAATGGTTCGGCAAGCATTGATGTCAATATGCAAAACCGTCAGTCCATTAGTTTTCAGGGGGAGCTGTATATAAAGGAAGAAAAGTAAGAAACAAAAAACAAGTAAGAAGAACGGACTGAATAATTTTGTATTATTAGGCGTGGATTGCACGGATTACACGGTTGTTAGAATGATGATTACCATACAGCAACCGTGTAATCCGTGCCTAATTTTATAATATAAACTATTAATTCTTAGCTATCCGATAGAAACAATATGAACACATTCACTCGGGCAATATCTTTTTTATTCTTCCGGCTCTTCCCCACCTTTTAATATAGGCAGGCAAATGTGATATTTCACAGCTAAGATGCGAGTCAGAAATACGGCTGATCCGCCAATCAACTGACAAGCGTAGGACTCCATACCTGCGAGATCGCAAATCCAATATGCAATACCGCCTACGACGCAAGCCATTGCGTAAATCTCCTTTCGGAAGATAAGAGGTATTTCATTGATAAATACGTCACGAATCACCCCACCGGCTGCTCCCGTAATGCTACCCATGATAATCGCCACCCAAAAAGGATACCCCAGAGCAATGCTCTTGCCTACACCTACCACGGTAAACAGTGCCAGACCGATGGTATCGAAAATGAAGAAAGTATTATTGAGCCGGATGAGCCAGCGTCCGAAACAGATGACCCATAACAAAGCCAGTCCTGTACAAATCAGATAGATAGGGTCAGTCATCCATCCCGGTGTCACGTCGAGCAGTACATCACGGATGGTACCGCCGCCGATAGCCGTAGCAAGTCCTACCACATAAGCGCCGAACCAGTCGAAACGTTTCGCCGAAGCTAGCCGGATACCACTAATAGCAAAGGCAAATGTGCCTATAAAATCAAGAATTTGAACGAATGTGGGCATATATTTGTTATTTTGTATGCAAAGTAACGAATAAATTCCGTAAGAAAATGTACTTTTGCTTCACGAATTAAACCGAACTAGGTAGAAACAATATGAAAATAACAATTGTTGCGGGGGCACGCCCCAATTTTATGAAGATAGCTCCCATTACACGCGCTATTGAAGCCGCACGGGCGCTGGGTAAAAGTATCTCTTACCGACTGGTTTATACCGGGAGGAAAGACGATACGAGTCTGGATGCTTCTCTCTTTTCGGATCTCGACATGAAAGCTCCTGATGTATATCTGGGAGTGGAAAGCAGTAATCCAACGAGTTTGACAGCCGGAATCATGGTAGCCTTTGAACAAGAACTGACGGAGAATCCGGCACACGTAGTCCTTGTGGTAGACGACTTGACCGCAACCATGAGTTGTGCCATCGTTGCCAAGAAACAAGGTATCAAGGTAGCGCATCTCGTAGCCGGAACCCGTTCTTTCGATATGAAAATGCCGAAAGAAGTCAACCGCATGATTACAGACGGACTATCCGACTATCTGTTCACAGCCGGTATGGTTGCCAACCGCAACTTGAACCAGACGGGAACGGAAAGCGAAAACGTATACTATGTAGGCAACATTCTGATTGATGCCATCCGCTATAACCGGAACCGCTTGCTCAAACCGATATGGTTCTCCGTCTTGGGACTGCAAGAAGGAAATTATCTCCTATTTACTCTCAACCGTCGTGTATTACTCGGCAATAAGGAGAATCTGCGTCAGTTGATGAAAACAATCATCGACAAGTCCGCCGGTATGCCTATCGTTGCACCGCTACATACCTACGTACGTAATGCCATTAAAGAGTTGGACATCGAAGCTCCGAATCTCCATATCATGCCGCCGCAAAACTACCTGTTCTTCGGTTATCTGATAAACAAAGCGAAAGGAATCATAACAGATTCAGGAAACGTAGCCGAAGAAGCGACCTTCCTGGGTATTCCTTGTATCACACTCAACACGTATGCCGAACATCCGGAAACGTGGCGCATGGGAACCAACGAACTTGTCGGAGAAGATCCTGCCCTGCTTGCCAAAACCATGGATACACTGATGCACGGTGAATGGAAACGTGGCGAACTTCCCGAACGTTGGGACGGACGTACCGCAGAGCGTATTGTACAGATACTTACGAGCAAATAACATTTACCCGGCATGTTCCATTCCGTTTCCCGGCATGGGACTGTTAGTTTCACGCCTTGAAACTAATAGTTTCACACCAAGAAACAAAGTGTTTCACACCGAGAAACCAACAGTTTCATGCCGGGAAACAAAAAGTTTCAAGGGTCGAAACAAAAAGTGCCCTACAACGGGAGCAAAGGTTTCAAATACCGAAACCGGGAGAACGAAATGCGGAAATGCCCTTATCAAAAGGATTAACAGCGGGATGTTCCTTGAATTATCGGACGATATATGCTTGTAAACAACAAAAAACGATGGGTAAAAAAAGTTATATATTCTGTTATCCTTAGAGTTATTTGTTAACTTTGCAGCCCTACTACGAACGTTATGATACAACGATATAACAAAATACTTATACTGTTCTTACTCGTATTGGTAGCTTCCAATGCTTTTGCGCAGCAAATTAAAGGGGTAGTCACTGATTCGATTACCCACGAGCCATTGATGTATATCTCTGTTTACTATCAGGAGAAGAGAGATATGGGAACCATCACCAATATTGACGGAGAATACAGTCTTGACACCCGCAGAAACGGAGGAACACTGGTGTTCTCCGCTGTAGGTTATATCAGTAAAACGGTTCGGGTTGGTTCCAACAATCAGACAGTGAACGTTAAGTTAGCTCCGGATAATGTGCTCCTGAACGAGGTTGTCGTGAAACCCCAAAAGGAGAAATACTCCCGCAAGAACAATCCGGCAGTGGAATTCATGAAGAAGGTAATCGAACACAAAAAGGCACAAGTCCTCGAAGTGAACGAGTACTATCAGTACGACAAGTACGAGAAGATGAAAATGTCTATCAACGACCTCACACCGGAAAAGCTTGAAAAAGGTATCTACAAAAAATATTCATTCTTAAGAGACCAAGTGGAAGTGTCGGAAACAACCAATAAGTTGATTCTCCCTATTTCCGTACAGGAAACGTCCTCGCAAACCATCTACCGCAAAAATCCCGAAAACAAGAAAACGATTATCAAAGGAAAGAACTCCAATGGTATAGAAGAATTTTTCTCTACGGGAGATATGCTCGGCACCGTATTGAAAGACGTATTTGCCGACATCAATATCTACGATGATGATATCCGGTTGCTTCAGCAGCGTTTCGTCAGTCCGATCGGTAACAATGCCATCTCATTTTATAAATATTATCTGATGGATACATTGATGGTAAACAAACGCGAATGTGTCCACCTTACTTTTGTTCCGCAAAACTCGCAGGACTTCGGATTCACCGGCCATCTGTATGTATTGAATGATTCTACATACGCCGTTCAGAAATGCACGATGAACCTGCCTAAAAAGACCGGAGTCAACTTTGTCAACCGCATGGACATCACGCAACAGTATGAGCAACTGCCCAACGGCAACTGGGTATTGGCGGATGATGACATGACCGTAGACCTTTCCTGGAATTCCAACAAAACAGCAGGTGGGTTGCAGGTGGAACGAACCACGAAATATAGTAACTATAAATTCGATCCTATCGAACAACGACTGTTCCGGTTGAAAGGCAGCGTGATAAAAGAAGCGGATATGCTCTCGAAAAGCGATGAGTACTGGGCGAGTGTCCGTCAAGTACCATTGACAAAGAAAGAAAGTTCGATGGATGTATTCGTCAACCGTCTTGAACAGATTCCGGGATTCAAATACATCATCTTCGGAGCGAAAGCACTGATTGAGAACTTTGTAGAGACAGGAAGCAAAGAGCATCCGAGCAAAGTGGACATCGGCCCTATCAACACCATGATTTCGAGCAATTACATTGATGGTACGCGTTTCCGGTTGAGCGGTATGACTACGGCTCATTTCGACAAGCACTGGTTCTTGAGCGGATACGGAGCGTACGGTCTGAAAGACGAACGCTGGAAATATAGCGGAACGGTGACTTATTCGTTCAACAAACGCGATTATGTGGTCTGGGAGTTCCCGAAACATTATCTTTCGGCAACATACAGTTATGATGTAATGTCTCCGATGGACAAATTCCTGTTTACGGATAAAGATAATATCTTCCTGTCGGTCAAGACAACGACAGTAGACCAAATGTCGTATATGCGCGACGCCACCATTAATTATGAACTCGAAACGCTGACCGGATTCGGAGTGAAAGCCATGCTGCGCCACCGTAACGACGAGCCTACCGGCAAACTGGAATATCTGCGTAATGATGCCGCACAAACCCGTGTGCACGATGTCACGACTTCCGAAGCAAGTCTGACGCTGCGCTATGCGCCGGGCGAATCATTTGTCAACTCCAAGCAACGCCGCGTGCCTGTGTCGCTGGACGCTCCTATCTTTACGCTCACTCATGCCATGGGTTTCAAAGGAGTATTGGGCGGGGATTATAACTTTAACCGCACGGAAGCAAGTGTGTGGAAACGTTTCTGGCTCCCGGCTTCCTGGGGAAAGATTGATTGCAGCGTGAAAGCAGGTGCAGAATGGAACACAGTTCCTTTCCCGTTGTTAATCCTGCCGGAAGCCAACTTGTCCTACATCACCCAGCGCGAAACGTTCAACTTGATTAATAACATGGAATTCCTGAACGACCGTTACGCTTCCATGTCATTATCCTACGACATGAATGGAAAACTCTTCAACCGTATTCCTCTTATCAAGAACCTGAAATGGAGGGAAATGTTCCGTGTACGTGCTTTGTGGGGAACATTGACGGACAAGAATAATCCGTTCAAGAGCAACAATCCTGATTTGTTCCGTTTCCCGACACGCGACGGTAAGTTCACCAGTTTCGTGATGGACCCGAAAGTGCCGTATGTCGAAGCAAGTGTAGGTATCTACAACATTTTCAAGTTGCTGCACGTTGAGTATGTACATCGTTTCACTTATCGTGATAATCCGGGTATCAACAAAAACGGTATCCGCTTCATGGTATTAATGGTATTCTAAAAAATTATGCAACCACTAGCAGAACGGTTACGGCCAAAGACTTTGGATGAATATATCGGTCAGAAACACTTAGTTGGACCGGGAGCCATCTTGCGGAAGATGATTGACGCAGGACGCATCTCTTCTTTTATTCTCTGGGGACCTCCCGGAGTAGGTAAAACGACTCTTGCACAGATCATTGCCAACAAACTGGAAACGCCTTTCTATACTTTGAGTGCTGTGACTTCCGGTGTGAAGGATGTGCGCGAAGTGATAGACCGTGCCAAGAGCAATCGTTTCTTTTCGCAGTCCAGTCCGATTCTGTTTATCGATGAAATCCATCGGTTCAGCAAGTCACAGCAGGATTCATTGTTGGGAGCTGTGGAGAACGGAACAGTCACATTGATTGGTGCAACAACGGAAAACCCGTCGTTCGAAGTCATCCGCCCTCTCCTATCCCGTTGCCAGCTTTATGTACTCAAATCTTTGGAAAAAGAAGATTTGCTGGAACTTCTGCAACGTGCCATCACTACGGATGCCATACTGAAGGAACGAAAAATTGAATTGAAAGAAACAACAGCTATGCTGCGCTTCTCCGGTGGAGATGCCCGCAAACTGCTTAATATATTGGAACTTGTTGTGCAATCGGAGACGGAGGAAACAGTTGTCATCACCGATGAAATGGTGACCGAACGCTTGCAACAGAATCCACTGGCTTATGATAAGGATGGAGAGATGCATTATGACATTATCTCGGCTTTCATCAAGTCTATCCGCGGTAGCGATCCTGACGGAGCGATCTACTGGCTTGCCCGTATGGTGGAAGGAGGCGAAGATCCGGCTTTCATTGCCCGCCGACTGGTGATCTCGGCTGCCGAGGATATTGGTCTGGCAAACCCGAATGCATTGCTTCTCGCTAATGCGTGCTTTGATACATTGATGAAAATCGGTTGGCCCGAAGGACGGATTCCTTTGGCTGAAACAACGATTTATCTGGCTACCAGTCCAAAAAGTAATTCGGCATACAGTGCGATTAACGATGCACTGGAGCTAGCCCGTTCAACCGGTAATCTGCCTGTGCCCTTGCATCTGCGCAATGCTCCGACCAAACTGATGAAACAGTTGGGATACGGACAGGAATATAAATATGCGCACAGCTATGAAGGTAACTTTGTCAAACAGCAATTTCTTCCGGACGAGCTGAAAGACAAACGAATATGGCAACCGCAAAACAATCCGGCAGAACAGAAACATGCCGAGCGAATGATACAGTTGTGGGGAGACAAATTTAAGAAATAAGTGTTCGTAAAATAAGTCACTCCCTTCTGTAAGAGAAGCTAAAAGCACAATAAAGCAGTAGGAAACATTATAACATATTAATAATATTGAAATTGAAATGAAGATTGTAGTTTTAGACGGCTATGCCGCCAATCCCGGAGATTTATCCTGGGAAGGTATGAAGGTGCTTGGAGAATGTACAATTTATGATCGTACAGCTCCGGAAGAGGTATTAGAACGTGCAGCCGGTGCAGAAGCAATTCTGACTAACAAGGTAATCATCAATGCAGACCACATGGCTGCACTGCCCGAACTGAAATATATCGGTGTGTTGGCTACCGGATACAATGTGGTAGACACAGCTGCTGCAAAAGAACGGGGAATCGTCGTTACTAATATTCCTTCATACAGCACCGCTTCCGTTGCTCAAATGGTATTTGCGCATATCCTGAACATCACTCAACAAGTGCAACACCACTCTGAAGAAGTGCATAAAGGTCGTTGGGCTAACAACAAGGATTTCTGTTTTTGGGATACTCCGTTGATGGAACTGCGGGAAAAGAAAATCGGTCTGGTAGGACTGGGAAATACCGGATATACCACAGCGCGCGTTGCTATCGGTTTCGGTATGCAAGTGTATGCATTGACTTCTAAATCTCACTTCCAGTTGCCACCGGAAATCAAGAAGATGGATTTAGATCAGTTGTTCAGCGAATGTGATATTATCAGTTTGCACTGCCCGCTTACTCCGGAGACACGCGAAATGGTAAATGCACGCCGTTTGGGTATGATGAAGCCGACAGCTATTTTAATCAACACCGGTCGCGGCCCGCTTATCAACGAACAAGACCTTGCAGACGCTTTGAACAGTGGCAAGATTTATGCAGCCGGAGTAGACGTGCTTTCTACTGAACCACCTTGTGCCGACAATCCATTACTTACTGCAAAGAACTGCTACATCACTCCGCACATTGCTTGGGCAACCATCGAGGCTCGTGAACGTCTGATGAATATTGCAATCAGTAACCTTCAGGCTTACATTGCCGGAAAACCGGAGAATATAGTCAATAAATAAAAAGCGATATATCCGAAAAGATAGAAAAGGCTTATATATAAAAACTCCCCTCATTTAACTTCTCTACCATGACATAGAGAATTAAATAAGGGGAGTTTATTTGTTCCTACAAGAATCTCAATTCGAAATTCTATGTGGACAAAGTATTAATATGAGTGTCCTCCTTCATCCATTTCTTTCTCGGTAATTTTGTGACGATCGATACTACGCCAAGCATAGAAAATATATGCAATTACGAATGGAACAAGAATAGAGACATAGGCCATTGTCTTTAGTGTAAATTCGCTGGAACAGCTATTGGCTAAAGTTAATGAGCTTTGCAGGTCTGTATATGACGGATAATAAGCGGTATTGTTGTACCCTGCTACCAGCAATAAAGATAAAACAGTCAGTACTGTACCGATTCCCGTAAACCAGATTCCTTTATCAAACGTCTTTTTAAGCAATGTCTTTCCAATGCCGAAAAGAACCAGTACCACACCAATCAGGAATAAAGCCAGCACTACCGGCATTTCGATAAAGTTAGTGAGATACTTATATGGCTGCATATAAATTTCCTGTGTATCCGGATTAACGGCAAAGCCATCAGATACCAATGTACGAATGACAAATGCCAAAAAGAATACAAGGAACAAAACTGTATTATTTCGTACTGCACGACGACATTTATCGGTCAGCTCTTTATCATCAATATTATTAATGAAATAGAGAGATCCCAACACACGGGCAAGGAAGAAGACAGCCAATCCAAGAATAACATTCCAAATGTTGGTCAGTGCATCCAATCCGTGCCAGCCATTTCCCCAATGACTGATTACCGGCATAATGGTATCTGTCATATTGGCCTTATTAATATAGAAATCAGAACCGGTAAAGAAAGTAGCCACTGCCCCACCAAGTAACACAGGACCTACCACTCCATTAATCACCAAAAAAGTCCGGTATGTCTTTTTACCTAACAGATTTCCGGCTTTACTCTGAAACTCATAACTGACAGCCTGCAATACAAAACTGAAAAGTATAATCATCCAAAGCCAATATGCACCGCCGAAACTGGTACTGTAAAACAAGGGGAAAGAAGCGAAGAAAGCTCCTCCAAATGTAACCAATGTAGTAAACGTAAACTCCCACTTACGTCCGGTAGAATTCACCATCATCTTACGATGTTCCTCGGTTTTACCCAAGCAGAACAACAAAGAATTACCTCCTTGTACAAACAATAAGAACACGAGTATGGCCCCTAACAAGGAAACGACAAGCCACCAATATTGTTGCAAAAATATATACATATAGCTAAAATATTAAGTAATGAGTAATAGGTAATTATCAATTCTCCGGTCCTTTTTTGATAGCCTTTACCATAATTCCGACACCTGCAATCAGCATCACTGTAAACAGGAGCAGGAAGATAAAGAAAGTCGTTTGTACAGAGCTTACATCCAGTTTGGAGATGGCAGCCATCGTCGGCAGCATATCACGGATAGCCCACGGTTGACGGCCACATTCGGCAACCACCCATCCGGCTTGTCCGGCAATGTATCCCAAAGGAATTGTCAGCAGAGCAATCCAGTGCATCCAGCGCATCTGGCTTAAATCTTTCTTATAGATAAAGAAGAGAACGACAATAAAGAACAGGATGAAGTATCCGCCCAAGATTACCATTACACGGAATGCATAAAAGTTCAGAGGAACATTCGGAACCAGTTGGTTCACATCTTTGATATATCCGTAACCGAAATATGGAATATTTTCCTGTAATACTTTATATGCAATTTGAGCATCTTCCTCATGTCCTGCACTCTTTGCTGCACGATAGGCAGCCAATGCACCGATAGCCGTTTTTCCACGTTCTATCTTCTCGGCAGCAGAAAGAGCTGTCGATCCGTCTTTCTGTTGATAACCACCCTCGATGATATTTGTAATACCAGGAACGTAGCCGTCTACATTACGTTCTGCAAGGAAAGAAAGCATGCTGGGGATTTCAAAACGGAAGAGAAAAGGATCTTTCCCATCGTTGTAAGTCTTCTTTTCCGGGTTCAACACTCCTATTCCAACCAGACCTACATTAGTGCCGCCTTCATACAGACCTTCCACAGCAGCCAGTTTCATCGGTTGCGTCTGGGCAATCTGATAACCGGAACCATCACCTGTCCAAACAGAAAGCAACGATGCTACTAATCCGAAAATCGCCCCAATTTTGATGCTGGCAAGCGCAAACTCACGATTACGTTTCTTCAGCAGATACCAACAACTGATGCCGACTACAAAAATAGCACCCAGCACCCAGCCGGACAATACCGTATGGAAGAATTTATTGACCGCTACAGGTGACGTAGCCACTGCCCAGAAATCTACCATCTCATTACGAACTGTATCAGGATTGAATTCCATGCCTACCGGATGCTGCATCCATGCGTTGGCAACGAGAATCCACCAGGCGGAAATCGTAGCTCCCAAGCCTGTGAGCCAGGTAGAAGCCAAGTGGAAACGTTTACTTACTTTGCCCCACCCAAAGAACATGACGGCGATAAATGTGGCTTCCATAAAGAATGCCAAAATACCTTCAATAGCCAACGGAGCACCGAAGATGTCTCCTACAAACCACGAATAATTGCTCCAGTTTGTACCGAACTCAAACTCCAGAATCAAACCGGTTGCCACACCAATGGCAAAGTTTATACCGAAGAGTTTCATCCAAAACTGGGCAGTCTTTTTCCAAAATTCATTGCCTGTTTTATAATACAGCGTCTCCATGATTCCCATCACCACTGCCAGTCCGAGTGTGAGAGGAACAAAAATCCAGTGGTACATGGCTGTCATCGCAAATTGGGCTCTCGACCAATCGATCAGCGAGGTGTCAATACTTTCAATCATAATCCTATGTAGTTTAAGAGTTAAAAATCAGTAGATTTACCGGGGATGGCACGTTCTATCAGTTCGTTTCCCACGTATGTTCCCTTGTCGTCATCCGTAGGATGGTCACGGAGGAAATCAGGGAAAAAGAACATTTTAAGGATGAAGAACATAACGAATAATTTCAGCAGAATGATAACCCACAGGGTACGCCCCAAGGTCATACTACGGAAGCCCTCCAAATAGAAGTTCCAGATCGTAAGCAGTGTATTCTTCATATGTTGACGTTATAATTTGTAATGAGTACAAATATACATTTTTTATAATTAAAACAAACAACTAGTCAAAAAAGTTGTGTGATTTGTTGTGTTTTTCTTCAAAAACCTGCCTATCGACAGAAAAAAAACATTTAACGGCGAAATTACGTCATCCGTCTATCGTTTTTGCGGCATATATAATATGTACGTACCTTCGCTAACAGTAAATCAATAGAAGTATGAATATGATAAATGTAAGAAGATTGACAGTGATGACATTTCTTGGAGCAGGTATGCTGTCCGGCATATCTGCCCAAGTTTCTCCGCTGAAAGTCGATACGCTGAAAGAAACGAAAATTCCGGCTCAATGGGATTTGCAGTCATGCATCGACTACGCAAAAGAGCAGAACATCACGATTCGCAAGAACCGGATCACTGCGGCCAGCACGCAGATTGATGTAAAGACAGCTAAGGCTGCCTTGTTTCCCAGTCTTTCGTTCTCTACCAGCCAGCAGGTGGTGAATCGTCCGTATCAGGAGACGAGTAGTCGGGTAAGCGGCAGCGAAATTATCAGTAGCAATAGTAAAACGAGCTACAATGGTAATTATGGACTGAATGCGTCGTGGACTCTATATAATGGTAATAAAAGACTGAAAACCATCCAGCAGGAAAAGTTGAACAATCAGGTAGCCGAACTGGACGTAGCGACTTCCGAAAATAACATTCAGGAATCTATCGCCCAAGTGTATATCCAGATTCTTTATGCGGCCGAGTCTGTCAAAGTAAACGAAAGTACCCTGCAAGTTTCTATTGCGCAGCGTGACCGCGGACAGGAACTTCTGAACGCCGGAAGTATTGCTAAAAGCGACTTTGCCCAACTGGAAGCACAGGTGAGCACAGACCGATACCAACTTGTCACAGCGCAAGCCACTCTTGAAGATTACAAATTACAACTGAAACAATTGCTCGAACTGGATGGGGAGAATGAAATGAACATCTACCTCCCTGCCCTGTCCGACGAAAATGTACTGGCTCCGTTGCCTACCAAAAAAGATGTGTACATTCGTGCATTGAGTCTTCGCCCAGAGATTGAAGCTAGCAAACTTAATGTAGAGGCTTCCGAACTGGGTATCGGTATTGCCAAATCAAGTTATTTGCCCACAATCAGCCTTAGCGCAGGAATCGGAACCAACCACACCAGCGGCAGTGACTTCACTTTCGGAGAGCAAGTGAAAAACGGATGGAACAATTCGATCGGATTGTCTGTCAGTGTGCCGATCTTCAATAACCGTCAAACTAAAAGTGCCGTACAGAAAGCAAAATTGCAATACGAGACGAGCATGTTATCCTTGCTTGACGAACAAAAAACTCTGTACAAGACCATCGAAGGACTCTGGCTGGATGCTAACAGTGCACAGCAACGTTATGCAGCAGCAAACGAGAAGTTGAAGAGTACACAAATCAGCTATGAGTTAATTAGCGAACAGTTTAATCTGGGAATGAAGAATACCATAGAACTTCTTACTGAAAAGAACAACTTGCTACAAGCACAGCAGGAACAGCTTCAAGCCAAATATATGGCTATACTGAATATGCAGTTGCTGAAGTTCTATCAGGGAGATCAATTAGCAATCTAAATAAAAGCATAATAAACGAATGAAAACGAAAAAGATTATCTTAATCGCTGTGGCAGTCGTTGTGGTAGCAGGTGCAGGAATCTGGTTCTTTGCAGGTTCACCGGCCAAGCACAAAGTCACCTACGCCACTGCCAACGTGAGCAAAGGCGATATTTCAAATTCGGTAACTGCTACCGGAACCATCGAACCGGTGACGGAAGTAGAAGTCGGTACGCAGGTTTCCGGTATCATCGACAAGATTTACGTAGATTACAACTCGGTAGTAACCAAAGGACAGTTGATTGCCGAAATGGACCGTGCCACATTGCAAAGCGAACTGGCATCACAACAGGCAACGTACGATGGTGCAAAAGCCGAATATGAATATCAGAAGAAGAATTATGAACGTAGCAAAGGCTTACACGAAAAGTCACTGATTAGTGATACGGATTTCGAACAGGCCCTCTACAACTATCAGAAAGCGAAAAGTAGCTATGATAGCAGTAAGGCATCGCTCGCAAAAGCAGAACGTAACCTGGCTTATGCTACTATCACCTCACCGATTGACGGAGTAGTCATCAGCCGTGATGTGGAAGCAGGACAAACCGTTGCTTCCGGATTCGAAACTCCGACACTGTTCACCATTGCTGCCGACCTGACACAGATGCAGGTAGTAGCCGATGTGGATGAAGCTGATATAGGCGGTGTAGTAGAAGGCCAGCGTGCCAGCTTCACGGTAGATGCTTATCCGAATGATGTATTCGAAGGCGTAGTTACACAAATTCGTCTGGGAGATGCAAGCAGTACGAGCAGTACAAGCACCACCACTACAGTAGTTACTTATGAAGTTGTAATCTCTGCTCCCAACCCTGATTTGAAACTGAAACCTCGTTTGACAGCTAATGTCACGATCTATATTCTTGATAAAAAGGATGTGTTGTCTGTCCCGAACAAAGCACTGCGATTCACACCTGAAAAACCGTTAATCGGTAATAATGACATCGTAAAAGATTGCGAAGGCGAACATAAACTCTGGACTCGTGAAGGAACCACATTCACCGCTCATCCGGTAGAAGTAGGAATCAGCAACGGTATATCTACAGAAATTATCAGTGGCATTTCCGAAGGAACAAAAGTAGTGACCGAAGCTACCATAGGAGCAATGCCCGGTGAAAATGTGGCTGCTGAAGGAAATCAGGAAAGTGGCGGAGAAAGAAGTCCGTTCATGCCTGGCCCTCCGGGAAGTAAGAAGAAAAAATAATTATTCAATGTGCCAATCCGTTATTGGCACATTAACACATTATTTACGATGAAAAAAGTAATTGAAATACAAAATATCAAACGTAACTTTCAGGTAGGCGACGAAACCGTCCACGCATTGCGGGGCGTTTCGTTCAATATCAATGAAGGAGAGTTTGTTACCATCATGGGGACTTCCGGTTCGGGAAAATCCACGCTGCTTAATATATTAGGCTGCCTGGACACCCCGACCAGTGGAGAATATCTGCTCGACGATATTCCCGTACGTACGATGAGCAAGCCTCAACGTGCAGTACTAAGAAACCGGAAGATTGGCTTCGTGTTCCAAAGCTACAACTTGTTACCTAAAACGACGGCTGTAGAAAATGTGGAACTACCGCTTATGTACAACTCTGCCGTGAGCGCTTCCGAACGCCGTCGCCGCGCCATCGAATCCCTACAGGCTGTAGGATTGGGAGACCGTCTGGAACATAAATCCAACCAGATGTCCGGTGGACAGATGCAACGCGTTGCCATCGCACGCGCATTGGTCAACAATCCGGCAGTGATTCTTGCCGACGAAGCGACCGGAAACCTCGATAGCCGTACCTCTTTCGAGATACTTGTACTGTTTCAAAAGCTTCATGCAGAGGGACGTACGATTATCTTTGTAACACATAATCCCGAACTTTCGCAATATAGCAGCCGGAATATCCGTCTGCGTGACGGTCAGGTTATAGAAGATACAACCAATCCGAAAATTCTGTCTGCTGCCGAAGCGCTGGCCGCATTGCCGAAAAACGACGAGGATTAATAATTATTCAATGTGCCGATATACTAATGTGCCGATTGCTGTACAATAAACAGGTTGGGTGACTATACCTTCAGGAAATTGCCCCATTAGTATATAGACAAATTAGCAAATTATTCATTATGAATGGAACTAATTTATTTAAGATAGCTCTCCGGGCATTGGCGAACAATAAGCTGCGTGCTTTTCTCACCATGCTCGGTATCATTATCGGTGTTGCTTCTGTCATCACGATGCTGGCTATCGGACAAGGTTCGAAGAAAAGCATCCAGCAGCAGATTTCCGAAATGGGATCGAACATGATTATGATTCATCCGGGAGCCGATATGCGTGGAGGTGTCCGCCAAGACCCGTCTGCTATGCAAACCTTGAAGCTTGCCGACTACGAAGCCTTGCGTGATGAGACAAGTTTCCTGTCCGCCATCAGTCCCAATGTTTCATCATCGGGGCAACTCATTGCCGGAAACAACAACTACCCAGCTTCCGTGAACGGTGTCGGAACAGAATACCTCGACATCCGCCAGCTGACTGTTGAAAACGGAGAGATGTTCACTGAAGCCGACATACAGAGTTCGGCCAAAGTATGTGTGATTGGAAAGACTATAGTAGACAATCTTTTTCCGGACGGAAGTGATCCGGTAGGTAAGATTATTCGTTTCAGTAAAATACCGCTTCGTGTGGTAGGTGTGCTTAAAGCCAAAGGCTACAACTCCATGGGACAAGACCAGGATGCAGTAGTGCTTGCACCATACACCACAGTGATGAAACGTCTGCTTGCCGTTACGTATTTGCAGGGAGTGTTTGCCTCTGCCCTTACCGAAGATATGACGGATTATGCTACTGACGAAATCAGTACGATCCTCCGTCGCAACCATAAGCTGAAAGCTTCGGATGACGATGATTTCACCATCCGTACCCAACAGGAATTGAGTACAATGCTCAACTCAACCACCGATTTGATGACAACCCTGCTGGCTTGTATCGCAGGTATTTCATTGGTAGTAGGTGGTATCGGAATTATGAATATCATGTATGTATCCGTTACGGAACGTACCCGTGAAATCGGTCTGCGTATGTCTGTCGGTGCACGTGGAGTCGATATTCTAAGCCAATTCCTTATCGAGGCCATCATGATTAGTATTACGGGAGGTATCATCGGAGTGATTATCGGTTGCGGGGCTAGCTGGATTGTCAAGAGCGTAGCGCATTGGCCTATCTATATCCAGCCGTGGAGTGTATTCCTTTCCTTCGCAGTATGTACCGTTACGGGCGTCTTCTTCGGATGGTATCCGGCTAAGAAAGCAGCTGATTTAGACCCGATAGAAGCCATCAGATACGAATAATTGATTGACAATCGTCGGTTGTCAATTAAAAAAATTATCTTTGTCTTTATGAAACAAACCTTTACATCCGCACGTCGTCCCCTGGAGATACTGATACACATTATCAGCTGGGGGATTATGTTCGGTTTCCCGTTCTTCTTCGTTGAACGTGGAAACGGGAACATTAACTGGATGGCCTATATACGCCATCTTGCTGTACCACTCTCTTTTATGATTGCGTTCTACGTGAATTATTTCATTCTTGTCCCCCGTTATCTGTTTCAGAGTCAGGCCAAAAGATATATCGTCTACAACATTATCTTTTTATGTGTCATCGGCATTTTGTTACATCTCTGGCAAAGCCTGACATTCGATCCGTCATTTGCACCCAAAGCCAAAAGACCGGGTATGCCTCCGGGATGGCTATTCTTCCTTAGAGATATGTTGAGCCTCGTATTTACTATCGGCCTAAGTGCCGCTATCCGTATGAGCGCGCGATGGACGCAAAATGAAGCTGCCCGCAAAGAAGCGGAACGAAACCGTACGGAAGCGGAACTGAAAAATCTGCGAAACCAACTGAACCCTCACTTTCTGCTGAATACCCTGAATAATATCTATGCACTGATTGCATTTGATTCGGACAAAGCGCAACAAGCAGTTCAGGAGTTGAGCAAACTGCTTCGTTATGTGTTATATGATAACCAACAAACGTACGTTCCTCTCTGTAAAGAGGTTGATTTTATCCGAAATTACATTGAACTGATGCGCATCCGCCTGTCGGCCAATGTACAGATGATTACTAAATTTGATATTCAGCCCGACAGTCAGATGCTTATTGCTCCGCTTATCTTTATCTCATTGATAGAGAATGCTTTCAAGCATGGCATCTCCCCTACTGAATCGAGCTTCATCAGTATTCATCTTTCGGAGAATGATAAGGAGGTGATTTGCGAAATTCGCAACAGTAATCATCCAAAGACAGTGGAGGATAAAAGTGGCTCGGGTGTGGGACTGGAGCAAGTCAGCCGCCGGTTGGAGATTCTTTATCCCGGGGCTTATACCTGGTCGAAAGGTATCTCAAAAGATGAAAAAGTATATGAATCGAAATTAAGTATCAAGATCAGAGAGTAGATTTCAAAACATTGAATATAAAAACTTTAGATATAAAATAGTATGATGTTACGTTGTGCAATTGTTGACGATGAGCCGTTAGCTCTTAGCTTGTTAGAGAGTTACGTGAATAAAACCCCGTTCCTGCAACTCGTAGGAAAGTATTCCAGTGCGGTTCAGGCAATGAAAGAATTGCCTGGCGAAGAGGTCGATCTCCTGTTTCTGGACATCCAGATGCCGGAGCTTAATGGTTTGGAGTTTTCGAAGATGGTAGATCCGCACACCCGCATTGTGTTTACTACCGCTTTCGGACAGTATGCCATCGACGGTTATCGTGTCAATGCACTCGATTACCTGCTGAAACCAATCTCCTACGTCGATTTCCTGCAAGCTGCCAACAAAGCCCTTCAATGGTTCGAACTTGTGCAGAAACCGGAAGAGATAGACAGTATTTTTGTGAAAAGTGACTACAAACTGGTGCAAGTGGACTTGAAGAAAATCATGTATATCGAAGGACTGAAAGATTATATTAAAATATATACGGAAGATGCTTCCAAACCTATTCTATCACTGATGAGTATGAAAGCAATGGAGGAACTTTTACCTTCCAGCCGTTTCATACGCGTGCACCGCTCATTCATCGTACAAAAAGATAAGATACGTGTGATCGATCGCGGGCGTATTGTTTTTGACAAGACATATATTCCTATCAGCGATAGTTACAAGCAAGTTTTTCAGACTTTTCTTGACGAAAGGAGCTAATTATTCATGAATTTATCGGTAAAAAAGTGAATTTTGTCGATTATAGTTTGTCAAAACCCGTTTTATATCTACCTTTGCAACGAACAGAAAGGGATTGTGAAATTCCAAGAATAGAATAGTTTAGTTAAGTCTAGTTTAGTTTTTGTGTTGATCGGAAGCCTGCGAGCGAGCATGAACTTCCGATTTTTATTTTATTGATATACAGAATATTAAAAGCACAATCGAACTATTTTTCCTATCAATTAGTAGTCTATAATAGAGAGCAAAAACGTCACTTTTGACGCTATAAAATGGTCGGATTATGGTCGGAAAATTCCCGGATTAGAATCTGATTATAAGTAAATTACAATAGGATGTTAAAAAAATAATGGTCGAAAACGCCATTTTTACCCTAAAAACACAAATTATGGCTACATTAACATTGGTAATAGTTCCCGCAAAGAAGTTATCAGACGGGACACACAAAATAAGAATTCGAATCGCACACAACTCCGAAACGAGATTCATCACAACGGATATAGTGGTAAGAGAAAACGAGTTTAAGAACGGGAAAATAGTACACCGTCTAGACAAGGATTTTCTCAATACAAAATTACAACAGCTATACAATCTTTATTTCAAGCGATACATGGAACTGGAATACCCTGATTCGCTCACTTGTACGCAATTAGTCAGAATGATAACTAACCCGTTAAACGGAGAGAAGCACCGTAAGTTCGAAGATGTCGTGGATGAATATCTGTCCCAAATAGATGAAGAAGAACGTACCAAGACATACAAACTCTATCGGCTGGCCACAAACAAGTTTATGCAATTCATCGGGAACGGTTCTCTCATGGAACATATTACCCCTATCAGAATGAACCAGTACATATCATGGCTCAAAAAGACAAAGCTGTCAAGCACCACAATCAACATCTACATAACCCTGCTAAAGGTTATTATCAACTATGCCATAAAGATGAAATACGTTACCTACGATATCGACCCTTTCATTACAGCCAAGATTCCATCAGCCCAAAAGAGAGAAACCCAAATCACCGTCGAAGAACTCAAAACAATCAGAGATGCAAAGTTAGAACATTACAATCTCAACGTGACACGGGACATCTTCATGCTTACTTATTATCTTGCCGGCATGAACCTAGTAGACATACTAGCATACGATTTCCGGACGGATGAAATAAACTACATCCGAAAAAAGACCCAAAACACCAAAGAGGGGGATTCCCTGATTTCCTTTTCCATTCCCGAAGAAGCAAAGCCCATTATAAAAAAGTATATGAAAAAGAATACAGGGAAAATCATATTCGGGAAATACAAAAACTATACCTCCTGCTATAACCTGCTGGCCAGGAAAATCAGTCAATTAGGCAAGGTGGCAGGAATCAGGCATAAATTCACCCTATATTCAGCCCGCAAATCTTTCGTCCAACATGGATATGACCTGGGAATTCCTCTTAGTACACTGGAATACTGTATCGGTCAGTCAATGAAAGAAGATCGTCCAATCTTCAACTATGTTACAATAATGAGGAAACACGCTGATAAAGCAATCAGGGAAATACTTGACAACTTGAAAAATGAATAATCACATATAAAATAAATCACTAAGAATTTGCACAATAACCAAATGCTTATTATCTTTGTAGTGTCAAATAAGAGTTCTTAATTTTAATGTTTAACTGATGAAAGATGAAGAAAAAAAAGAATTAGAACAAGAGTATGAGAATTTAAAACTTCTCGCTTCATTTCACGAGGCCTATGGGGTTCCTGAAAATGCCAAAGAACGGGAAGCGCTTATAAATGACATACTCGATCGGATGAACGAAATCCAAGAGAAATTAAAAAAGTTGTAATTAACATCCCTCCCTTCGGGGAGGGACAAACATTAAAAGCTATGATAGATTGGAATGATTGCCTGCCAACAAAAGAAATGCAGGCTGACTTTGAAAGATTCAAAGAACTAAAAACCACAGAAGAAAAAGAAGCTTTCAAAAAGGAAATGCAGGATAAATATAATAAACTACCGGAAGCCCAAAAGGAAGCCTACAAAAAAGCATCTGAAGCTGGGCTAAAAGCAACGGTAAATGCCTGCAATGATTATATAGAAAGAGTGGAAGAAGCCATATTACGTGATAAACTTGGAGAATTGCCCGAAGCAATCTCATTCAGTTATATTGCAAAGAAATATTTTGGTAAAAGTAGAAACTGGCTATATCAGCGTATTAACGGGAATATAGTCAACGGGAAAAAGGCTCGCTTTACTGACAATGAACTCAAAACGTTTCTGAACGCTTTGAACGATGTTAGCGAAATGATTCATCAGACATCATTAAAAATCAGTTAGCTCTTATTTGACACCATCCCTGCATTGAGCCGATGCAGGGATTTCTATTGTCTAATCGAAAAATAATTGTATCTTTGCAACATCAAGATAATACGGACATAATTCGGATTATTTTGGTTTGACTTTGGTGAGGGGGTGGTTCCCCTCACTTTTTTATTTCTACCGAACATTCTATAGTATATTATTTTCTGAAAGAATCACATTGTACAATTTTTCCAACAAACCACTAGAGATATATTCGTTTTTGTTTGCCTTTTGAAACAAGACTGGTGGAAAATGTATATATTCCATTCGGCGGGATACAGATTCATCATTTATCCCCTCTTTCAATCGCACATCTTTCAACTCAAGGTTATTGAACAAATCGGCATTCAAGTATAACCTTCGTGTCTCAATTGTTGATAATGAACTAAATGAGTTAAAAAACAACAACACAAGTTCATACTTTGACAGTTGCGCTCGAAATATATTCGAATATTTTAGAGGCGAAGTGAATTCCGAAGTCATTTCCAAAATATAATAAGCATTCCTAAAATATGTGCCAAGTTGATTTTTATATGGGGCAAAACAATGATCAGCGGCTTTAGCACAAGCTTCAGCTATGGGCTTGAAATTATTCTGTTCAAAATAGATCTTAATCGCATTTAAACAGAGGTAATCATAGGTGTTTATATGTACAGGATAAATATTAATCTTTCCTTTATGTATTCCAAATTCATGCTCTGAATAAATGTTGTTAATAGCAGTATTCAATTGACCATACATAAGCATCCATTGCTCTTTAGACATACTCTGGGGAATAATCCTCCTTACAAATTCCTCTTTGGAAAAATTCTCAGGAATACCTCTTCTGATTTCCAAATAGAAAGTATGATATAACTCTACATAAATCTGTCGATAAGTTTTTTCTGGTGTACAAAACTCATTATAAGGAGTTATTTTCCATTCACATTGTTTTTCATCATATACCCAATCTATTCTTTTCACTTGCAAAGCATCCCGATATGAAATGAAAATCCTAAGCAATTCAAAAAAGACTGCTCTATCCTCACTATTCAAGAATTGCTGTTTATTCTGTCTTAATGTAAATAAAACTCCGACGAATGCTATTAATCCGGCAATCGCTCCTAATAGACTTCCAAACTCACCCCAGTCGGTCTGTTTATCCGCAAACTTACCTTTGGTCTGAATAAAATAGAAAGCTAAAATGACTATTATAATTAATATGAGGATGACAGTTCCCCAAACGAGCCAACCTTTTACATTTCTTTTCATTCTTATCATAAATCAAAATCTAATAAGTTTTAAAACAATATTATCAATTCAAATATAATCATGATTTTGATAAATAAAAAATATTTCCAGAAATAATAGATTCCAAAGGTACTAAAGTTTGTTCCTATTTATCACAGCAAACAATATAATACAAGTGCTCACCAATTATAGCGATACTTGACTTAAAAGAAAAGTTCTCACTTTTTTATTTTCCCGACCGAACTTTTCAATTATATATTAGTACTATCTTATGTAACCCTTCTGGAGAGTTTGTTGATTCGTGTGTTGTTGATCGGAAGGATTACAAAACAAAGAGGTAGCTTATTCGGCTACCTCTATTTTATTATTTTCTAATTTCAAACGGAATTCTTGAAGTTTAGATTAAAAGAAACTTATTTTCTTTCAAATCGGCTCAAAAGTTTTATTTTAGAAAAATAATCATTCCAATACTCATTTGATGATTGAGGATTAGTTCTGTCATTGTATAAATAAATACGATTAATTTTCCCATCAGTATCTCTCTCTACAAACTTTTCATCTCCTGCAATTTCAAAAAGCTTCTTTTCTGTTACTTTCTCATACTCTGTATGGATGGGAATATTCCCAAAAGCATTATCAGAATTTATATCTACCGGAGAATCCTCTCTTTCATTCCATCCAAGAGGTAAATACTCCCGGTTGAAAGCAGACCATCTACCTTTAGAATCTCGGACAATGCCATAAGGAAGATTAATTCTAAAAAAATCAGTTAGTGCCATGATGCATTTTTTTTTATTAATAATTATGTAAACTGTAATACAAAGATAACATATTGTTAGTCATTAGCACTTCGTTAGTACACCAAATTCATGATATTAATAAAAAAAGCCCTGACTACACTTAGTCAAGGCTCATCCTTTTTGGAGTAAATAACGTATTATCTCTCAAACCCAAAATCTAGCAAATCTTCCACGTAGAGAGATGATACAACAGACATCCACGTCTGTACACAAATATAGGAATTATAAATGAGATGAGCAAAAGAAAAGCCCCGAATCAGGGAGACGGGGCAATAATTTGTTTGTGAATAAGTAAACTGCTAAGTTTATTAAAACATAAATAGTTCGTAGGTTTACTCAAGTTCTACTTTATGCGTTTTTCTGATACTGGTTGCGGATTTCTATAAACAACAGTATCAATCTTTGATGTATTCACTGTACTTGATTTTATCGTGGTAAACGTTACTCTATTACCCACCTTCCATGATTTATTTTCTTTATTATACTTCAACTTATCTCTATAAACTTCTAATAAGATAAATGCAGAATCTATTTTGGGGGCATAATAGGGACTAGGAAATACTATACTTTCATTCTCATTTTTCGCATTTAACTGTATTCCATACCATTTTAGAACTTGCTGATATTCACTTATTTGATTTTTTAATTTTATGTTTTCCCTTTCACTTTTATTATATTTCGCTTGACACTCTTCCAATACATTCTTCTTAACAGCATTTGGATCAAGAGAATAATTTCTCCCTCCGCTTGCATTTGAAGTAACAACATACTTATGATTAAAATACCGTTGACTTAAATCATGGTATATCTTGTAATATCTAACAGAATCATTTAGTGAGTTTATTTTTTTGTGCAATTGTAAAATTTCGTCACTTAGACTATTGGCATATTTTACCAATTCACTAATATTAACCTCTGATTTACCACTTCTTATAGTATCCACGACCTTTATTGATTCTTGCAATATTGAATCTTTTTTATTCAAATTCTCAATTAAAGAATCTCTATTTGCAAGCTCAATTTTAAGTGAATCTGAATAATCGAAAAGTACAATCAAGGAGGCAAAAAGGCTGATGATTAAGACAATGGACACTCCTCCAAATATTTTGCTATATTCAATTTTTAACTTCATATTGTTTATTGTATTTATTCATATTACTTTTCAATTCTTCAAACTCTTCTCTTGTCACAGATGTATTACTATTTCGGCATAAATCCAATTCCGATTTTAAATTCTCACGCTCTCTTTGTAAATGTCCAATCTCTTGAATATATTTTTCTGTACACTTTATTTCCATATAAAAACATCCAGCTTTATATCCAATACCAAAAACTGTGACTATAGCACCGATATATATCATTATTTCCTTAACAATATCTACATTGCTTTTGTTATTATTTGCTACATTTTTTTTTGCCATATCCATATAAATATTAGGCAAATATACTACTTTTTTCCTACCTTATATATCTTAAATCCAATAATAATTAGTCCAAATGCAGCTGCATATACATCCAGTTTGTGTAAATTCCACCACGATAGTTCAACTAACTTCTCTTTCTGATCTAGCATAGCATCGACCTTATTACTAATCGTATCAAGTCGGTTAGAAAAAAGCTGCATAGTTAGCAGCATGGTTTCATCTATTTTCATATTCTCCTGTTCTTTCTTTGAAGCCGTAGTCGTACTTTCTCTTATAGGATACTGCTTACCCAACGAATCAGGAGGGGATAAATCTACTGTCTTATTCTCAATTTTCAGATCGCTTAATTTCTTTGATGTAATCTTCGTTTGCTTATTCACATCTAGGCGTAGTGATTCAATAACATTTCGGAGATATTGAAACTCTCTGGAGTAATCAACCTGTTTATGCATCTCAATATTGCGAGAAGTCTTGCATGAAGAAAACCATATTCCCGACATCAGGAACATGGTTATATAAATCAAGGCTTTCATAATCCCAGGTATTTAACGATTCCTTCAATATGTATCTGAGCAACTGCATCTTTACCCTCCCGAGACAAAAGGTACTCAACGTCCTCTTTATTGTCCTGGAAGAAGTTCTCTGTTAATACAGCCGGACAATTAGTATCCCGACAGATAGCAAGATTCTGTTCCCAGTATTCCCGTCCGGGCATCTGCTTTCGGACGGGAACCGGAATACATTCTGCTACTTGTCCCAGGCAGTCTGCTAATTTTTTGCTGTTACTAGAAGCATTATTCGATACAAACACGCTCCAACCTTTTGCGCTCATCCAAGAACTACCATTGCCGGCTGCATTACAATGAATAGATACAAGGATAGCTTTTTTACCTGCTTCCTTGTAAATAGCATTAGCCCGTCGGCATCGCTCAGACAATGGAACATCTGTATCCTCTTTAACGATGCGCTCGGCATCAATTCCCAACTTGCGCAATCCTGCTACTACCATATCGGCAATCTCTCTTGAATACGCCCACTCTCTCAATCTTCCGTCCGGTGAACGTTTACCAGGTGTATTTTCACCGTGACCATTATCAATCAATACTTTCATATCTTTTCCTCTTTATCTAATTCGTTCTCGATTCTATCAATAATTCCCTGTACATGTGTAGGCGTGGCCCGTTTAAATTCAAAGCGTATTACATGATAGATAATACGAAACCCTTTGTTTTTAGGATAAGCAATAATTAGATTCTTAAATGCGTTCTGAAGATACACATAAGAGAACACATACGTAATAGTCTTAATAACTAACAATGAGTTCTCACCGTCTCCTATCAAGGTCATAAAGGAGAAGACTACCTCAATGATTATAAGATAGAGGAGAAGTTCGACCAAGGCATTTTTAAACTTATCCCACTTAAAGTTTTTACAACGTATAATTGAAACACCATCAGCCCTCATTCCGCACCAAATATTAAATCCAAACATTACAACTAATGCTATAAGAAAACCTTTAGTCGGCGTTAAATAAGCAAGAAGAGAACTGAACATCGAAACGAAAATAATTCGTATCTGGTCTACATTAAATAACTCATATAACCATCTCATAATATTAATCATAAAGTTACTACCAATATTGAAAACACAGTAATCAGCCCAGGAAGCAAAACAGTAGCTAATGCGTCAAGCCAATCAAAGATGAACCCGCACTTTTTCTGAATGTACTCAACCACTATTGCGGCAATGGCGGTTGTCGTTAAAGAAACAATAGCAGATTTACAGAAATCAATGCCTAATAGAAGGAAACAGAAAACAAGCATTACAACAAAGACGAACATCCCGGCTTTGGCGTGTGCCGGTCGGTTAGATTGCAAAAGCCAATCATACAATACTTTTATACCCATACTCATAGCGTTTAATTATTAATAAAATATTCTGTATGGAACAAATGTATTGAGTATAATAACGAGTTTTACAAAAATGGAAAATCTTGGAAATCGATTCTATGATAAATATCTATAAAACAAGACATTATAATTTTCACTTTTTCCATAAATAAAAAAGGGATGCTTGATAAGCACCCCTAAACAACCAACAGATTGAACTATTAATCCGTAAACATATACACGGAAAGATCAACCTTTTCTATTTCGTCTGAAATTGTATCTCCATACATTGTTAGACACACACGATAACGGTCAATACTTCTTTGAATCTGTTGCAAGGTAGGTTTCTCGGGATATTCCGAACTGGCAAAAGTTACCAGTTCTTCACCATTCTCACTGGTACCAACCACCCGGAAGTGATGACGTACAATCCAAGTTCCGTCCGGCTGTTGCTCGATAGGCTTAGCAATCCCACGCGGTAAGATATTTTTTTGATCCATGTTTTTTGATATGTTTAATTAGTTGTTTTCTATGGTTATATTTATTCTTCAATACAAACTTTTCAAAATGTCCTTCGATATAAACATATTCCCACCATTCAGGAAGCAACATCGCTGCAATTTTACGGCGGATATTGTACGTTGCAAAGTGTTTCATCAGGCCATAATAAGAGTTCATCGTACTCACAAACTTCTCAACATACGCTTCTGCAAATCCATTTTCAGCTATTCTATTAAATTTCCTGACAGCGTTATATGTGTTACCAACCACCCTGTTAGATACATAAATTCTACCAGGCAAAATGAACGCCCCTACAAACAAGACTCCTTTTTTATAATGCTGAAGATACAGTTTGCGTGGATGCAACCGTAAAAGGAGTTGTTCTTTCAGGAAACCATCAAGAAGATGGACTTTGGACAATATTTCTTCCGGTGATTTCACTACGATACAAAAGTCATCAACAAAGCGTACATAATATATGAATCCCAGTATTTCCATCACGAAATAATCATATACAGATGCCAGAAAGTTGGCTATGAGTTGCGACGGCAGGTTCCCGATAGCCACTCCCCTGTCAGGGTCATTATGAAACAGACTTTTATTACTGGGAAGTTTGTCCCACATGGAGACGGGAGAGCGTCTGATACACTTATTTTGTGGACAATGAAAGATAGTAACGGCTAGAAGGTAAAGCAGACATTCAATATCATCGCCTTTATAATTGTCCCTTACGAATATGTTCAGCATTTCCCATACCAACGATTTCGAGATAGACATGAAGAAACTGAACAGGTCATCTTTGAAAATGTACGCATCGGCAGTATAATTCTCACTGACCTCGACTATCATGTTATTCAGATAGTGCACGGCAGCCAGACATCCCTCACCTTTCCGGCAGTTCTTCGAGACGTTCCCTTGTTCCCGAAAACGTTCCTCTAAAATCGGCTCGATACGAAGAGCGATCCAGTGATGGACAACACGATCAATGAAAGCGGCGGCAAAAACCTCCCGATATACCGGGTAAGTCCGTATGAATACTTTTGAAAAGTCCGGTACATATTCACCGTAAATAATAGAATACCATAGCCGCACCAATGCAGACTGATAATCATTATAAAACTCAACACAATCCGTACTCGTTCTTTTCTGTCTGGCACAATCTTCGGATGCTTCGAAAATACTGCTAAGAAGTATGTCATAGATTATATTACCTGTTGCGGCGAGGGGACGAACCCGGTTCGCGTTCTGGCGGTTGTTCGTGTTGACGTTGCCGTTGTTGAAGTTCACGTTCCAACTGCTGGAAGCCGTTGCATCCGCTATCTTAGTCTTTCCCGGCTCATCACCGGGGGGATGCCCAATAAATAATTCTAATTGCTCACTCATAATCCCCTTGGCGATTATGACTCCGGCTTTGCGACTTGTTGCGATCCGTTAGCTTTTTGCCGTTGGAGATCTGCAACCGTTTTTTTGTACCAACCGGTACTTTGCTTACCGATGCTCTCTGCAAGCAGACAGATTTCGGCAGTTTGAGTCAGGCTGGTCAAATGTCGTTCTTCACACACTCTTAGCAGTAATTTCAATGCATCAAACTCACACAAAAACTTCATCAGATAATCTGCACGATGCTCAAGGTTCATATCTGTATTTGCATAACGGATATATTCGCAACAATGAACGGCAAGCATCATCAACTCCGTACCAAATTCATACCGGAACGCCTTGGGGAATTGTTGCCGGGCATCAATGATAAGGTTCAGAAGCTTATACATCGAATTTGATATAGGAAGGTCTTGTGTAAGTGCCATGTTAATTTTTTAATATTTTAATGTATGTATTAGAGGGCACAAAGTTAATAACTGTAAAGCAATTAACACAATTTTAGCTCAAAAAAGTGAAACTAAAAAGCCCCTACCGGGGCTTTTATTTAGCTAACTTTCTAAGGAATAAAGAATTAAAGGGATAAAGTGTTTATTGCGGCGAGGGGACGAACCCGGCTCGCGCCCTGGCGGTAGCCCGTGCTGACGTAGCCGCTGCTGAAGTTCACGTACCAACTGCTGGAAGCGTCATATTCGGTACTAGACCAATACCAGTCATTTGTAAATATATTTTGATTGCCAAACATAGAAGTTATGAGCTCATTGATTTCGGTTTTATACTTGGCCATAAGCATAAGTTCACCCAATGCGGGCAGGTTCCACACGGTTGTATCTTCAATTCCGTCAGATTCAAGCGTACAGGCTTTATAGGCTCTGGCAACTTCGGCGGCAGGGGCACCGACAGTTCCCTGGGTGTCCTTGACGCCTGCAAGGGTTTCTATTATAACATCGGTATTTTCTTTGCCGTCGAACGTATCATAGAGTCCTTGGTTACCACTGCCGTAGTTTTTCAGGCCGCGCAGGTCTGTGCCGTAGCCGCCCCATTTGAAGGTTTTCGTACCATCGGCGGCGACACAGTCGCTTTTGGCGATAATGAACTGGTGACACTCGGCACGTAGCCGGATGCCGATACGGATATACTTGGAGCGGTTATTCGCGCTCATGGAGTTCCATTCGGAAGCCGTGAAAAAGACTTGTTCACCGTCTTCGATTCGAAGCGTAGCCAAAGAAAGGTCAAGAAGTGTACCTGCCCATTGCATATACTTGGCGATGTCACTCGCCGGGGTATTTTCATTGACGGTTGTAAAACCGATTGATTGCAAAGCCGCAACTTGGTCTTGTTTATTCAGGCGCATAAGCATTGCGTTAGCGATATTTTTATCCATTTTATTATATAATTTTAGGTTAATACTATTCAGAAGCAACAGCTCTCACATGGAGAAGATTTGAATTTTTGTTTTGGTTCGTAATACGTCCGGTATTCAGTTCGAAAGTCCAGGCGGAATTATTATCCCAAATCGTACTTGACCAATAATACTTATCGGTCATCAGCATGGAATCACTGCTCCAAAAGGTACGCATCATCTCATTGATTTTATCACGGTAGCGGTACATCAGAAGCATTTGACCGGATGACGGAAGGAACCAGTTGGATTCATCCTCGATACCATCACTTTCCAAAGTGTAGGCACGGTAGGCGCGGGCGGCTTCGGCAGCTGGCGCACCGATCACACCACTATTATTTTGGTCTTTCAGAGTTGCGATAATAAGGTCGGTATCTTCCGCACCCGTGAAGCAGCCATACATGGCGCCCAGTCCTTTTTGATTCAGGCCGTCTATGGCTTTGCCCTGACCGCCCCAGTAGAAGGTGGTAGTCATGTCGGCATTATAGCACTCCTGAGCGGAAATTACGAAGGAGTGTCCGTGGGCACGGATACGAAGACCGCGTTTGATAAACAACTGTTTGTTGGTAACCGTGAGGGAATCCCATTCCTCACGGGTGAAATACCATTTGGAGTTATCCGAGATGCGGTTACAGGCAAGATTCAAATCAAGCAAGCCAGCGGCCCACTTGATACGTTGTCCAAATTCAGATGCGCGGGAATTCTCGGTGACATCCGAGAAGCCCACGGCGTTCAGTGCTGCCACTTGTGCCTGTTTATTCAAGCGAAGCAGCGTTGCGCTTTGTTCATTCGTCATAGTTACTTGTTAATTAAATCATTAATATCCATATTGTCTTCAGCAAACCGTTCGAGATATTCCTCGTAGGTTTCGCCGTTATAATATTCAAGGACTTCATTGATGTTGTCCAACGTTACGTTATCGTAGTACGGTTCTCCGCCATAAGACTCATTATTGAACCAGTTGATCAGGTCGATGTAGGCATCTATGACGGTAAGGATGACAAGGCCGTCAATACCGGATTCAAGGGATTCGATTTCATCCGTTTCACGGATAACTGTCAGTTCATACGTGCCGTTGACTACCGGTTTATCCTGTCTGTTGCCGTCCTCATCCATTCCGGCAACTCCATATTCGAGAATGGCAAGAAGCTCGGAGCCGTCAGCCTTCAGGGTCATGTTCGAGATACGGAGCATGGAAAGTTTACGGGATGCCGCTTGTGAAGCGAGGACGTCACGGAGCATCTGAATGGCGTCAAGTTGAGGCGACGTTTCAAGACGCAGGCGTTGGACGTTCGGCATGGATTCTATTTGCAGGCCGGACGGGGCGGAAAGACCGGTATAGGTCAGTTCAGGAAGACCGACAAAACGGAGGCTTGTCATTGTTGGTGGAAGAGAGATGTCATTAATCGGAGAAGTCTCTGCAAGAGTGATGTTCTCCAGTTTGCTACCGGACGCATTGATATGGGCGATACGTGGGCATTTGTCGGTAACGAGCGTAACGATTTGTGTGTTCCGGATATCGAGTGATACGAGGAAGGGCATTTCGCCGCAGTTCAGCGAGGTAAGCGGTGCGTAAGAACCGATGGATTGTTCTGTATGGGTGTCAGAGCCCAAGATAAGGGTTTCCACAAGTTGCATGGCGGAGAAGCTCACCGTACTTGACAGGGAGATTTCAGACAGGTCGAGCAGCTTCATGCGGTCAGCCTGATAGATATATAGCAAGGCGCCTTCCTCATGTGAGAAGTTGGTGAATACATATTCTTCGCCCGCTTCAAGGAAGCAGCTTTCGGAAAGGTTGCCGCTAGCGTCATTGCCGACACCGAAGTAACCGTTTTTAGCAGCGACAATCCGGATGGTGGCGTTTGATTTGGAAGATACGCGCCCGGAAATTACACCGCTGAAGAAATCACCGGTTTGGAAATAACCGTCCCGGATACGCCAGCGTCTTTCGATGAAGGACGGAAGGGCGGTAAGTCCAAGACCTTGGAGGGCGTAGAAATAGATAGCGTCAGAGGTGGCGGTATAGGAGATGTATTTCCGTTCACCATCGTAAGAACTAACCAGTTTCTGCCATTTCTTGAGCCGTTTGTCAATGAAGAAATGCGTAGCTCCTTCGGGTGAGAACGGGTGCAGGGTGACGCCATCAATGGTCGCCTGAACGTTACGCATGGCGGCGGCAACGGTACGCAGGGAGAGTTCCGTACCGGATGAGTCAGTCCACACTACTTGCTGGAGATAGATGTTATTAAACAGAACGGAGCCGTAGCCAGCATAAGGGTTAGTGAATGTTTCATCGCTCGTCCGGTTGGGGTCCACCTCGGCATCAACCGTGCAACCACCGTCGTTGTCCTTGCTATTGAGCGTATCGCAGTCATAGATTTTATTCAGGTACATGCGCATGGCATCCTCGGAGCTGTACACACCGTCCGTTACGGAAGCATACTCTTCCAAGAACCACATCGGCTGCATATTCTTGGCGCGTTGGTCAGTGGCGGCAAGGTAGTCGGTGAAGATGTCATAACTCAAGACACTTTCCGGGCAGGCGTATTTATACAGGTTTTCCTTCCATGTTCTTTGCCAGTTCCCGCCTTTGGAGTAATCGCAGGAATCACAGAAGCGCAACCATCGGTAGAGGTTATAGGGCACTTTCTTACCCAAAGCGTAATCAATGGCGAGCTGGTCATCATCGACAAGCGATTCAAAGTAGTAAGTCCATGCCGGGAAGGTATCAGCAGAGATAGTTCCGTTATCCACGAGTTTCTGAACCCATGAGGACTTGTCCGTTTTCATGGCCATCATGTCCTGAACGGAGCCGACGCCCTGGAACCAGTCCATTCCCTGGTAGTTCAGAAGTTCAAAGCCTTCGACCGGATTCAGGACGTCACCGGTGACATTCCATTTGCCGTTTTCATACTTCATGGAACCGGACTGCTTTTTCCATGAGCCGTCCTGATACCTCATTATCCGGTATGAGCTGCCACAATACAGGGAAAGCAGGTACACGCTGTCCGTATCGAGTCCGTCAGTCTGTTTGAAGCGTATCTCAATTGCATCTAAAGTTTCGTCAGGAGTACCGAAGAACTCTATGAAGTCACCATAATTCAGGCAACCTTTGTTATAGCCGGGGGTATCTTTGAAGCCGAGGGCGAACTGTTCCCCTTTGTCTTCTTTCCAGTTGCCTTTGGCATGGAAATAGACGTTTTGCAGGCTGTCATCCTTACACCGATAGGTGGCTACCGGGTGATTGGCGGTAGAGTGGTTCATCTGCAAGTCTTCGATATGCAAGTCACCGCTGTCAAATGTTCCGTCAAATGCACGTTGGACAGGTGTCATATAGTTACCACCTAAGGCACGGTATGTAACGTTCATCATTTCACAGGCGCCGCAGTCGTTCGCATTACCGGAATCGGAGTAATCGACTTTTACGGTAATGACATCGACCGGGATTGTATTATCACCGACCTGTACTTTGTTGATGGCAGCCAAGGCTATTGCACGGCGTCCTTCCTCCGTCGTATCGTCCGGATTAAGTAATATGATTCGAGTGTCCTTGTTTTTGCCTTTGCTCTTGGCGAGGTAGTAGCGTTTATTCTTTACCGGGCGTTTGGCAGAGGTGGTTCCCTGGTTGCGGGTTTGGACACTCACGGCCTTGAAGTTACGCCACGGGCGTTCGGGGTCAAAGTAATAGAGCGTGATGTATATCTTCGTACTGGTGGAAGTGGTGCCGTCCAGTGCTTCTATATCGGAGCCTTCATAGGGGCATTCGACAATGTAAGGCATACCGCGTGAATAGATTTCGGCAGCCGACGGGCGGCTTTGGGTACTACCCTCGGCTGTCTGGCTTTTAAGGATGTCCTCAAAGGCGTATTCCTTCACCATTACCTCTGTATCGGTCAGACGGACAAGGTAGTTCTTGAACGCCTGTGCCCATTCCATATAGGAGTTCCAGGCCATCATGTAATAAAGATACAAATCACCCAGTTTGCCGTCCATCGTTATATACTTGGTCTGAATCAGGGAGCCGCCGCCCGGAACATAACCAAGGCAGGCGACTTCCTCACCGCTGAGGAAGAGTTTCATCATGGAATACCGTGTGCCGTCACGTTCAACGTAGTTGCTTGCAGGTTCAACAACCACGGCTACGGTTATCTTTTCACCCTGTCGATAGGCGCGTTCTTCACGACGGGAAACGCCATTGTTACAGAAGATGCCGACCACCCGGCCGGTGACATAGAAGCCGGCACCGGACGTTTCGTCATAGCAGCTAAGGAGCAGGGCATCATCATCGGTCACGTTCTTGGAAGCGAAAGCGAACTGGATGGCGGCACCGTTGGATTCGATGGACGAGCCGGCAAACGGGGCATGGTTTAATGACACGCCCACATTCTCGGCTACGCGAAGGCAGTTCTCACCCAAGAATGTGCCAAAACCGTTGGTAGTCCAGTTGGCACCGTCCACTTTCATTTCATAATTACCGCTGACAATGCTATGGTCAGTTTCCTGATTGGTACGGGATGAGAAGTCAAAGTTATAGATGGCGCCTTCTTTTATGGCGGCGTCAATGGCGGAACCGCTAACTGTCACCCGGACAGGTTCGCTAGTCACGTCCTTGCATACGGCAGTATAGTTGACCGTATCGGTGCCGTCAGCCTTGTAGCCCTGCAGTTGTTGTTTGACCTGATAGGTTTTGTTACGACTGGCAGCAATTTGTGTTACCTGCACGTTATTGGCTTTCACGCTGACGGGTGAAGTCATTTCCAACGGGTCATAACAGGCAACATCAAGTTCTACGGTTTCGTACAGTCGGACTACTCCACCGTTTTTATCATCGTATCTCAAGGCGACAAGAGGTGTGGAACTATTCGGGTCAATTACCATGACAGCCGTGTAGATGACATTTCCTTTCACTCCGGATGCGACATCCGTTCCTTGGATGCGCAAGGGATAGGTACCGTGTTCTAGGCCGAGGGAAGCAGGGCGGATTACAACGGAGTGCGAGTAGTTGTCATTTACAACGGTGGTAGACAGGGATTGCCATTCACCATTAATCTTGATGTCAACCTGGGCACTGATACCTTTATCAGAGGTGTTGTTTCCGAACTTATAGAGTGGAAGGCTGAAACTTTCAGTTGTCGGAGTAAGCAGAGTTTCAGGGGTATAGTTGAGCACCTGCACACAGGTACAGGTAATATCAACAGCTGTTACATTGACATTCTTGGAACCGGTGTTGCCGCTTTCGTCAGTGGCTATCAGCTTGAATTTCCGAGTACCGGCAGCCGTAAAGTATGTGGTGAAGTCCAGTTCAAAGGAGAAGTCCTTCATGTCACCGGAAGATGCTTTGTTGACGGTTTCAGTCCAGACGGTAAGCCCGCTTTCACGGTCTACGAGTTCCAGTTTCTCAATCAGGTTGTCAGAGGATTCGACACCGTTCGAGGTCACGGAACGAATGGCGGCAAAGGTTCGTAGCGTGGAGCCGTAAGAGCCATAGACAGGTGTCGACTGGAAAGCAATGGCAACAATGGTACCACCAGTCTGACCGCCGCCACCCGTGCCGATAGCGAACTGCACTTCATCGCCAAGGGTTTCACCGGCAGCGTTCTTCATCTGAAGTTTTACAATGCCTTCTGTTTCCACGTTTACGTCGAGGTTAGCCGGAACATAGGCATAGGCGCCACCAGTTGAAAAGGCGTCCTTTCCCCCTTCCGCCGGTTCATCGGAAGTTTCAAAAACGGAACCGCCACCACCATTCCCGAAGGGTTTCCAAAGAGAAGGGGTCGCAAAATCGGACACAGCACCCTGGAACTGCCGGGTTTCCATTTCATACTCGCCTGTTTTGTAAGTAATGATGAGACCCGTTCGCTCATATTTGACGCCAGATTCCTGTTGATAGGAGACAATGGCGGCAATAGCGGTTTCAAGGGTATAGTAGCCGTCTTTCAATGGGCGGATCTCATCAACAATGACGATGGGGTGTGTTACATCGTCAGCGGGCGTGCCGCTCTTCATATCCTCAAGGGCTTGCTTATCCTCGGCGGACAAAAGGCCGGCTTGTTCAAGGGTAGCAGAAGGCAGACGGAAGCTGTCATCCGTTTCTTTACCGGTTGTTTTGGACACTTTCTTAAAATACACATCGAGATAGGAAGCGTCAGACAGGACGGAGAAAGAACCCGGTTTGATTATATCGGAAGGGATATTTTTCATTGTATCTTCCAAAGACTTTCCACGGTTGCCGGGGAAAGCTTCTTCTTCACCTTCCCCAAGAGACAACGGTTCAGGCAGACATTCAGAAGGAACTTTACTTTCTTCGTTCAAAGGAGCGATACCGTTCGCTTTTCCTATCCTTTCCTCAAAGTCATTTATTACAGAAGTCCATTTGCCCCATGCAACACTCTCATTGGAAACAATACCTATTCGTGAGATTGTACAAACTGTACCTAAATATACACCTTCGGCATTGTCTGACATGGTAGCCAGTTGTATACACGAAGTGAATGATTGACAAACCTTATTAAGCTCCAACCGTTCAATTTGTATATTTACAGGAATCTTAGACGAATCAACAGACAAAATACACCGATAATTCCCAATAGAAGAATCCCCGGAATACATTGTTTTTAATTTATCTTTAAAGCTACCAATAGTAGTAAAAGAGCCAATACTTTTAAATGGGTCAGTCAAAGGATTGGATTTATCAGACACTCCTGTTATACGTTTCAATAACTCGGCGTCTCCATCCGATAAATCTTTTGCAATCTTATTGACATTCTCCACTAATGCATCAAAATCACCATTCACCATTTTAGCAATGGTACTTGAAAGTAAATCAATAGATATTTTCCGACCGCCACTAACTTCAACGTACATATCTTTGGATAGCTCTGTTGTATCAGTCAGTTGCTCTATTGTAAGACTGTTTGTCTTCAACGCTTGTAACACAAGGCTAATAATCTGTTGTTTTTCTGTTTCTGTCATAATTCTCTTTTTTAATCATTTTCATATACCCATACAAGCTCAATGGTCATACCAAGATTATCTATGTCGCAATCATAGACATTATCAAGATAAAGTTGGAACTCCTTCAGAGCACCAATATCTCCACCGTTAATACCTTTCAAGACACATACACCATCCCTACTGATTACACTCCCTTCAATGAGGTTAGTATACGAATCTCCTTTATATAGTACAGCACGCAAATTTATCGAACCGTTGTCCAAATCGTTCTTTAGTCTATCCAGTCCATTAACTGTAAGTTTACCGTAACCTCTTCTACCAATATACTTGTTATCTATGTCAGTCGTCTTGATTGCAATCAAATCCCAATATGAATTTTCATCAACACCTGGGTGATGAATACTGTTGACAGTAACCATAGTATCACTATTAATAGAAACTCCAGTATTAGGAATAGCCTTAGTCATATTGATATATGCTCCGACCTCTGCAACCTCACTTTCTGAACCATACTTGATACTACGTATTCCTTCATCATCTGCTATCCTATAAGCCCCGCTTTGTACACACCTCATAGCAAGCTGGTTATTCCATTCCAAAACTGGATTCATCGTTCTTACCTTCTGTAACATTTGATTGAACACAAAACTCTTCAATCCCTCTATTTGCTGGTTAAGTTCTGGAACATTACTTTCCTTTCTGGTATATCGAACACCATCAAAGTAGACGTAATTACAGCATAAGACACGATTCAATAATTCAGCAAACCACACAGGGCATCCCATCCCATTTCCAAGCGTGAATAATACTGTTGTATATTCGTGGCTGAATAGCTCAACAATATCCTCATCAGAGGTCACGAACTGCTCATTATCCACACCGAACGTCCATCCGTTATCTTTGAAACCACCAGGAACGCGAAAATCAAAAAAGTATTGCATCCCATCTATCCACCAGACAGCATCAAGACGCTGCTTATTATCTTTCATTGAATACTGAATAAGGCTGGTTTCTGATAACTCACATTCATCGTCCGTAACTTTAAAAATCTCACTCGTATTCCCATTAACTGTTACAGTATAGTATCCACATGGAAGCAATGAAATGTTATAGAAATAAAGAATCTTATCATCATTCATCTTCCATGAGCTTAATGATACAGGTGTAGATATATTACTTAAAAGATTATTAATGTATACTATAGGTTCCTGCTCTTTGGCTGTCAAAATCAATTCAACAAAAATCCTGTCTGTACGTGCGAATAATTGCACATATTTACTCTTCGCTCCAAATTTATCGGTAGACGGAGAAAAAAACAGTGGGGTAAACGGGCTTATAATCATATTTCTAGGCTTTTGTTATTGAACGGACAAATAAATCATACTTCACTCCCTCGTTTCTCTCAACTGTACTACTCACCTCTTTGATGTAGCCCTCGTAAACTAGATCATCTTTTAAGATTTTAATCGTTTCATCATCTGTTGGTGGAATATCTTCATTATAAGTTGTGAATGAAACATCTCCACAAGTTATAATACCACTTTCAACGTTAAAATCATCTTTCATTCCTATACCATTGACAACAACATCACTATTACCGTCAGAAGAAGAATAAGATAGTTTTTTAGTGAACATACCAATATAGCCGGCATTTGCTTGCAATATGCCTCCTTGCCAATACATGGTATTAAACATCGTTTCAGGATCAAGTACGCCACTTATTTCCCAACCGCTCCTTATAAGCCTATACTCTTTATATGTTTGTACTCCGCCATTATCATGTAATGTAGTACTGGCACAAACAAAAAACACATCATTGTCACTTTCACTATCCGTTGTATCTTGGCCTCTCTTTTGCGATAAGAATTCAATTCCATAAACATCAGCACGGTAAGGGCTAATCAACTCTAATACATTATCAGTTATATCAATGCCAGTAGTATATTCAGTAGTAAATCGGAATTCGTCACGACCATTCATACTTTCATAGTCCTGTTTATCATATCCTACCCTAACCAAAGAATATATTCTTGATGAATCAACCTTATACTCAAAACTAGAAAAGCTGCTATTTAAATCCTTTACATTGTTATCACTAAACAATTTGTCCCGGTGTTTAAAAAAAACAGTGACACCATTGATCACAGGCACAAAGCCAAAAACTGTTTCCATCCAGTTTTTAAACTTTGTATAAGAAGTATATAGCTTAGCTTGGGGGATTCCACGAATACTTTCAGCAGCTAATATCACGCAATTATCTAACCTTTCATCAGCACCTGAAGCTATTTCACCATAGATACCTTCATTTCCACCATTCATGCTTTTAAGCAATCGGTTTAACACATCAATAGGTCTTATTGCATCCACATAGATAGGGTTAGCTCGAGAAGTAAAGCGTGTCTCAAATTTGAAATTACGAAAATAAATATTGCCAGTAGAAGCATTAACTCTGTTAAATGTTACCTTCAAATCAAAAAATAAAGCCTGTCCTTTAGTCAGATGAATCTTGATGGATTCATTCAGATTACTTGGGGTAACATCCCCCTTATTATACCCCCATCTTTTCAACTCGACTAAACGACCATCTTCGTAACGCCCACCTAGAACAATTTCAGCTTTAGTTGTATACGCATCACTATAACTGATATAGTATTCAAAACTAAAATTCAATACTATATCAATGTCGGACAAGGCTTTAACAAATACATTTGGATCATCTTTCGATTCCTGTGGTGCATCATAAAACTCAAGAGGTGAATCCCGTGACGGAAGTTCACCACCAGAAATATATAAGGGAAGCGAATATGTTATAGCTTCTACATATATTCCTTTGTCAATTACAATATATTGCAAAGAAGCATCATTTTCTACAGTATTACCACCTAATGTATGCGGTTGACTATAATTCATACTTACAGAATCATAATAAAGCTGATATACATCTTTTATCTCATCTACCGAATATTCGTACTGCGTTCCTTTGTTAGCCTTTATGATATTAGCGACACTATCATCTATCGAATTAATAGAAACAGTATTTCCATCATAGGTCAATGAACCGAAATCCAGTCGGCAACTGAAGAATTCATCATAAGTATGAGAATCGGTTATAGTATAAACAGAGATACTGGCATTAGAAGCCAGGTACTTGCTCAAATACTCCTCCAAAATGAGGTCATAGGCTTCTCCAACAAACTGGAATTTTGAGGTAAAAGTTCTAGTTATCCCTTCAAGTCCGGAGCGTTTACGGGAAAACTTAATTTCATCCCAATTCTGAATACAAGATTTGGGAATATCATAGGAAATACTATCAACTGTAAGTACATATTTACAAAGCATTTTAACTCGTTTTGAACGTTCACGAGCAAATATATAGAAAAAGCCAACCGGTTTCCCGATTGGCTAAATTCTTGAAATTACCGCTTCATCACAATCTGACATATCAGCCTATAATACAACGATTTACAGATATTTTTATTCTATCTTAATTTTCAAAGAATACAATATAGATTCTTTATACCTATTTCATTACTTTGCTTTTCAACACATCTAATGATACTTTTTTATTTATACTATCTAATTTGTCACATACATTAGCTGTATTTTCATTAATAGATTCAATTATTTTATTATTTCCATCTTTTATAATACTAAATTGATCACTTGTAATTGTTGATGTCGACCAATTATAGGAAAATGCTCCAATTAGTAAGGCAACAACAGACACATAAAAAGCAAATTTTGTCCACCTCAAAGATTGTCGAGTGACATCTAATGATTGTCGAGTCAAATTCAACGACTCTTGTGTTTTCTCTAATGAATCACGAGCTATTTGTAATGCTTCTTCATTTTCAGTCACAAATTCACGTTCGATAAGTTTCCTCAAATCCTCTGTTGAATAAATTACATTTTGCAGATACTGTAGAGCCCAGTCATAATATTCAGATGGCAAAACTAAAGGAGTATATAAAATATTGCCAAATCTATCTCTTATATTCCAATCTGTTATATCTAAAAACACACCATCTTTATTCAACACACTAATATTTCCATGAAAACTTGAAATTTTCCATTCATCATGAAGAATACTAAGAAAATCATCATTAGTAGTAACGTTATCTAACAATAAATTTGTAAGTCCTTCGTTTTTTAAATGCTTTAGTAAACTCACAACTTGGAGAAATTGAGAAATACGGACTTTCATCATTTCTTCATCACATTTCTTCACCAAAAGTATAGCCTGTTCTTTACCAGACAATTTACCATATACAAAAGCTAATTTATATATATTATTAAAAAATTTACGACAAATAATCACATCAAAATTTGTCATAGAGGCAATAGATTGATTTACAATCCATTTTATCACTTCTTGTTCTAATGGGTTAAATTTCTCCATTTCCATACATTTTAAAACTACAAATATAATACATTTTTTCAATAATTAAGTTCTTGACTTATTTTCTTTCTACCAAATGAAATGCGACTTCGAACCGTTCCAACCGGAATATGCAGAATTTCACTTATCTCATCATAAGAATACCCACTAGCATAATACATCACACTATCAATACAACGGGATTGTTTAGCACACCGTTGTATTGTGGAAACCAAATCATCAAACAGTATTGAATGAGCTGTACAGTTAGAAATGGCACTTCCGTCTACCATATCAAGCCCTGTAAAATGTATAAGGGAATTTCTATTGTATCTTATTATATAAGTATTCCTCATTATAATAAGGCACCACGGTTGAAGTGGTTTAGAACAATCAAATTTATCACGATTCACAAGTAGCTTATAAACTGTATCACCAGCTAAGTCTTCAGCATCTTGCATGGAACAGCAGAATTTTCTTGCCACCTTTAATATCCAAGGATATATTTCTGATAATTCCTTTTCAAAGTCCATTGTCAGCCCTCCTTATTAGGTGTATCTTCGGTTCGCCATTAATGCACCTTTCCACATATTTCCGGTGCATGATACTTTGTTCGTGCATTTCCTTAGCAGAACGCTCGATTGAACTAATAAGAGTGCCTATATCGGGGGGCAATAAGGCAATCATTTTTTTTACCTCGGACACTTCTGCCGTTATCCGATTACACTTCGTCTCTAATGTACGTAATTCTGACAATAAAACATTGTATAAATGCCTATTTATACAATGGATGCTGTTTTTTCTATTCATAAAAAAGTCGTTTGTGATTCTAAAGGAGATGTACAAACGACTGTATGAAATAATTCGCTTTAATTAAAAATTAATCGAATTACAGCATATATGTAATACCAATATTATCATGTGCTTCTTTTTCTGATCGATATTTCAACATCAGCTTGATGAACGATATTCGCATAGACAGCAGCATTAATTACGCGGGAATCAATACTCATTTTAAAGAATGTCATTAGAAAAGCAATCTCAGCATCAAAAGAAGAACGAATTTGTTCAGGAGTAGCCTTACTTCCTTTATGTTCCTCACTGCGTCTTTCCTCATTCCGTTTTTGCTCAAAAATTGCAGAATGAAGTAAATAATCAATCTTCGATATTACTTGTTCATCACTCATATTTCGGGTATCTACATTTAGCTGGTCCAATACCTGACGAACATCATCATAAAAGCCAAGAGAAACAAGAGTCTGACATATACGAAGGCTCAATAGTTTGGCACGTTCCTTCACCATATCCTCTTTGTCCATAATCATAGCCTGCATACCTGAAGGATTAACAATACTTCTGTATTCGATAATTAATTTAGATGCCATCTCTTTAAGTGTGCTTTCAGACACAGATCCGCGGTCCGAAAGCAAACAAGCATAGTTTCCACATGAAAGCTCAATGAAATCATTCAATGTTATCTGATTTAATCTTTCAATCATAGCTATTTCAGTTTAGACAACTTATACAGTTCAAAATCACGGTTAGACGCATCCTGACGCTGCATTTTAAGACTCTTCATCAAAAGGAGATTTGTTCTATCAACTCTTTTTTCTAATCGGGAATAATCATTGAAAACAATGGTGTCACCGGAAGAAGATGCAAAATATGTCGGTGAAAATGTAGGAAAATCCCAATCCGGCATGTCAAAATTAGAGATATCTACCTTATCAACATCAGGAAAGACTTGTGCACCTTTAGGAATATCAACTAAAGTTGGAGTAGCAGGAGTAATCCATGCTTTTCCGGAATACATAATAACTTCATGCTTACCAGCATCACCAACTAAAGCGGTACCGCCGGGATGTCTATCATTTCCTTTGGTACCTTCTGCATAAGAAGGAATAGGAGTTGCAAGAATAGTTGCAACCTGAATTGCTCCCATGGCACCAATAACAATAGATAAAGGAATATTCGGTAAAGCTTCAGTTATTGCCAGTGCAGTGGCTATTCCAGCTTGAGCGACACTAGTCGCCTTTTCCCAAATGGCTTGTTTACGTGCCATTTCTTGTTTTTGTTTTTCTAGTTCAGCATTTTTTGCTTCTGTCAAAGATTTTGCAGCACGTTTACGCGCTTCTGCTTCTTCTTCGGAAATAGCACCTGACTCTGCCAGATTCTCAATTCGTTCAATATCCTCATCATACTTTTCCTCATTAGCTTCCCGCTCTTCTTCTATTTTCTGAATCTGACCATCATAAATAGAAGAGACTAAGTTTCCAATAGCTCCCACAGCTTGAGATGCAGTTTGAAGCCATTTTTTCAAGTTCTTCTGACGTTCTTTCTGTGCTTTCTCATCCGCTTTAGTAACTTTATTGATAGCATCTATTTCTGTTTCTGCTTCTTTTTGGGCAAGGTCCGCTTTCAATTTTGCAAGTTTCTCCTCAAGTTTCTCCCTTTTGTCCGTACTCAAGTTGACAGTAGCAAGTTCGGATTCCAAAGCGTCAATGGCAGCTTCCGAGGTTTTACGTACATAATCTAATTTTAACTGATACTCAAGTTCTGCATACTCCTGCTGGGTTATTTCCTTAGAAGCTAACTGTTTTTTAAGAGCAAGCGTATCCATAACATATGCAGCATCCCGGATTTCCTGCTCATGCGCTGCATTCTCTGCTATTAATTGCACCTGATCGGATGCATGTCTTTCGTAAAGTTCTTGTTTCTTTTTTGCATATTTGTCGTCAATGAGAAAAACATCTTCACCTGTTTTCTCTGCTGCATCAATTTCTGCTTCACGTTGCAACTCCAACTGGTGCAATTTCAAATCAAGTTCTTCCTGGGACCCCTTTTTTACAACAGCAAGAGCGTTCTCAACATCCTTCTTCTCACGATCAGAATTATACTTAATAGTAAACTCATCTAGCCTTTCCTGCATTTCCTTAGCTAAATTCTGACGTGTAGCAATTTCCTCTTTGCTATTACCCTTGACGGCAGCAATCTTCTTCGAGTAAGCAACACCAATTTTAGCAAGTTCTTTCTCCAGTCCCTCATCCATAAGAGCTAGTTCTGACTCCTGATAAATTTCATGAATTTTCAGCTTCTCTTTGAGAGCTTTTTCCTGTTCACGTTTTTCTTTATCAGTAAGGACTGTTATACCTGAACCATTTTTGTCGTTACCCTTTGGACGGAACTTTTCTGCAATCACATCAAGTCCACGATTAAACTCATCGCTAGATGCTATTTTAAATAAGTTTTTAGAAAATTCCAACTGAGCCTTATCCGCTTTTTCTGCTTCCGACGTGTAATAGCCAAACATTTTAGCAGCACCATTCTTTATCCAAGACATATCTTCAAACTCTGATGTTGCATATTGAGCACGAGTTTTCATCCGTTTTAAAGCTTCTCTCTCTTGGGCCGTTACTTCAATACGTTTATTTTTCATTTGAATAACAGCTTTTGTGTATGCTTGTTCCTCTGTATCACCAGCATCAATAAGCCTCTTATATTCTGCCTGAAAATCTTTTTCTACTTCCAATAACTTTTTGTTCGCATCTTTTTTTGCAAGTGTTCTAAAATTATAATCTATCTTTTCTATTTTTTCTTCAGGAGATTTCAAATCATTGGCGATACCTCTTATTTTATCAGCCATCCAATTAAGAAACTCCTTAGCAGGTCCCGTTGACTCGGAGAAAGAAAGCATAAACGCTTCCCATGCTGAAGATAAGTTAGCAAGAGCTCCATGAACATTATCTCCCATCGTGTGAGCCATATCGCCCAATTCACGTTCTACACCAGTAATCTGTTCTCTAAGTGGTAATATTTTATCAACAGCGGTGAGAAAGGCATTAAAAGCGGCAACACTACGCTTATCAGTTAATTCAAGAGTAGTATTCAAGTCTACCCCTTTTTCTTTTAGCGATTTCAATCCTTCAACTAACTCAGGCAATGTTTTAACGGGCTTACCTAACGCCTTTGCCAGCTTTCCATTACTATCAGCTAAATTTAGAAAAACATTACGGGTAGCAGTAGCAGCCATTGAAGCATCAAAGCCGGCATCCGATAATTTACCCAACAAAGCCAAAGTATCTTCAATACTGAAATTAAAGGCTTTTGCAACCGGTCCAACAATTGGTAATGCAGTAGCGAGATATGAAAACGACAATGCGCTTTTGGTTGTTGCGACAGCCATCGCAGACACATATCTTTCAGTTTCTCTTGTATCAGCATTAAACATACGAAGAGAAGCACCTGCCAATGAAGCCGCATCTGCTAATTCTGCCCCGGTAGCTTGTGCAAATTTTAGAATGTGCTCTGTTGCATCTAATATTTCTTTTCGAGTAAAACCTAGTTTAGCAAGTTCTATTTGCAAATCCGTAGCTTCGGATGCAGTGTATTTCGTTGTAGCACCCAAACGTTGAGCATCCGCAGTTAACTCCTTCACTTTATCAGAAGTGGTTCCTAATATTGCAGCAAGCCTACTATTAGCTAATTCAAATTTAACAATATCACCTACTCCTTCACGCAGTTTTGTAAATAAAGCAACAACTCCACTAACAACAGCTTGTGCACCAATATATCCAGCAGCCCACCCTTTCAATCCTGCACCAACTTTGTTTAGCCCAGGAGCCATCTCCGTTTTAAGCATCATTCCAGCATTCCGGGCAATAATTCCCATGTTCTGCATGGACTTATTACCGTTCTGTATTTCAATCCATGCCGCCTTTACTTCTTCCCGATATGCACCAATGGTCATTTTCTGTTGACTATATCGATCGGAATTTCGCTTTATGTAATCAGTGTTGATTCCAATAGTAGAATTAAGACGGGCAAGTGTACGAATATAGTTTTCATCCGTATCTTTCAAAACATCAACAGCCTTTTGTAGCTGCTTATTCATTTCCTTTGCTTGTGAACGGCTATGTACTTCCTGATTAGTCAAGGTAATAGCAGTTCTGATAAGTTTTAAACGTTCTTCTTCAGATAAAACAGCTTTCTTACGAGTAGTATTACCGGCATTCTGCGCTTTTGTCAAGTTAGCTTCCGCTTTAACAGCCTTTTCCAAGGACGCAGCATTATCCGAGTTTGCCTTGGTTAGTTTCTTCAATTCAGCAGCAGATAATTTCTCTACATTTAGCTTTTCCTCTATCTTCTTACTGACAGTTTGAGTTATTTCAGACTGTTTTCTAAGAGCCTCGGTTAATTCAGCAGATGCAGAGCCAGCCGTTTTTGCTTGGGTATTATAAAGATTACTCAACTTTTCAAGATCAGCAACGCCTTCTACATTTAGTTTCAAACCTTTTGCTAATTCTTTGGCCGCATTAACATAATCAGCCCTCACACGCTCAATAGTATTATCAAGCTCCACCAATTTCTGCAAATCGTTCTCATCAACGAAATCTTTTAATTTTAAATCTGCCATAATTACAGGTAATGTCTATATTCAACAATCTTTCCTTTTATCTCAACTCCTAGTTTATCAAAAGCATAGGTACCATCTTCTTTCTGATAAACGACATACATGCAACCATCCAAGACAGCTGCTTTCTTTGCAAGATCACTGATACGTTCCAGTTCACTCTGCATCTTTTTTATTTCGCAACTACAAGCCATTTTCTACCGATATCCACATTCTGAAAAGAAACGTTCCATCCAGGGACGGAGATACATAATATTAAAGTACTCTTTAGCTGTATCACCAATGCCTAAAATCTGCTCACCGTATTTCTTCTCAATAGAACTACCGTCCGTAAATCCTTTCGTTGAGAATCGAAGCCCGGAATCAATTCTATCGGCAGTTATGCTATCATAGAAAGTACCAGTAATAAAGAGGTTAGGTACCTCAACCGGACGCGGTGGCAAATAAAGCATCTCACTTCTAAGAGGTGGAGTTATCCTCTCCTTCCATCGTTTATATTGTTCCGCACGGTTCTGCCAGGGACCGGGCTCGTTAAAATAGGTGTCAGTATCATAATCAGGATTCAATAGATGTTCAGTACCGTCCAGACCGGAATATAATTGCTCCTGAATGCAATCAACGAGCACATTCTTATGTTCTTCCATACACCTAATACATTCCTCTTCAAACCCGGATGCAATGGAATGAATAACTCTATGTAATTCATCAAAATCTGCCATACAGTAAAAATATAACGGGCCGGGCTGTAATCACACCCCAGCCCGTCGGTTACTTAGTTATCGCATCGTACACTTCCGAGAGCTTCTTCTTGCGGTCAGCTTCCTTCAGTTCCTGCCACACGACTTTAATGTGCGCATTAATAAACTCTTCCTTCGTCATGCCCTTCACAGCAACCTCGACGAACGTAACATTATCTACCTTCATGACACCTGCTCAATACCTCTGATTCCTTTTTCATACAATACAGAAGGAGCTTTCAACGAAGGAACCGCCCCAGCTTTAGGAACAATGGTAATGATACCATCCGAATACGTAGCAGAAGTTACGTTATTCATAACTTCAGCAGCACCATCAGCAATAAGACTGCCAAATTCTTCTGTACGGTCATAACCACCAACAACTTCAACTATTTTGTAAGTATTTTCGGCCTCCAACTTTTGAAACACAACATCAACCAAGCCTTTAACGAAATTCTTGGGATTGAAGTCTAACTGCACGTAGTCAAAGTGCAATTGGCTGTCTTCCACATCTTCATGTGAAAAACTAACAGTCATCGCAGACTTAGCACTACTGGTCGGGTACTGTGTCACGGTCGGATAAACAGTAGACATCGGAATACCGGCAAGGATATCAGTGTCATCATTATAACCGATCAACATATTATCCTGATTCCAAAAGTAAACGTCCCATCCTTTATTGGCACATTTCAGAAGCTGGGCATTCAAAACCTCATCAAATTTCTTCAAAGTGAAGGTGTCTGTTTGAGCGCTTAGCCCGTTGTATTCACTTGCACCGTACCCTACAGCATTAACTTGGGGCTCTCCACCATTCTTGGCATACTCCAGGAATGGAAAAATAGGGTAAATACGCCCGGGACGGTCTGCATGGCACAATTCGAGCAATTTCTCACCTGTTATATCAGCAGGGAGTTTGACACCATGTTCCGCCAAGATAGCACCTTTGACTTTTTTCCAGTCAATACTACAAGCAGAACTACCAGTGTTCATCCGGGAACCCTTACACGTTCTAATCTTTCTCATTTTCTTCTACAATTAAGATTATTAATTTTTATTTCCATCGAGCGTATATTTATGGCATCAATCGGCTCGCTCACAGCCTCACCGGAATCTGTATAGGCTCCGTATCTGCCATATGAATAGTTTTCTGAATAACTATGTTTCACTTTTTCGTCATAGTCGCAGTCGAACCGGGAATCTTCATATAATACTTCCAATAAACGTTTATAGATTGGCCGAAGGATATTTTTAAAAGATGTGGTTCTGCGCATCTCATTGCTCCACTCTTTACAAGAAGAGCAAGCTATAATTAACGAAACCTTTGCTTTTGAAAAATAATCCGCGTCACCTCTATCCTCACTAATTGGAGTAAATAGTGCAACCAATGGAAACTTCCTTTCAGACTGGGCAGAAGACTTACTGTATTCATCTAAAATATCTTTGATATATTGACTGCTACCGAAGATGTAATTCAACCTTGGGGACTTCACAACTTTAGTTCCCCCTTTCCCATTTGGATAGAGGATTTCAAGCCCTTCTGGAAGTTCCTTTACAATCTCCTCAAACAGTTCTGTTATATCTAAATCTATCATAAATTGAAAGCATTAATTGGGGTCAAAAGATTCTTGGTTATTTTCACATCGAAAGGACAATCATTTGACATAGCCCATTCAACAAACTGTTTATTCTTCTCTACCATGCTATTCCATGTGCTTACTTGTCTCTTCAAAGGAGCTACATATTCATTAGCGCATTTCAAACGGACAAGCCCGGTTATTGTAGCTTGGGTGTTTGCATCACGAAGAATATGATATAATACATAGTCAGCGAACGGTTCACACAGCTTCTCGCACAATACTGCATATCCGGACTGGGATTCTTCCTTCTCTTCTGAAATATCAACTTCATCTGAAGAATCTTCCTTTTCCCGTTCAATAAGCTCCAAGTAATCTGTGATAGCTTGGGAAAGAGTCAAACCAACAACATTCCGGAGAAATTCGGGCTGAAATGCCTTAATATACCCATTTATCACCTCATTCACAGCAAGAGATTGGGGCGAAGGCATTTCAGCGACCGAAACATTCTCAATATGCCTGGGACCTGACATAAAATATGAAACATCAATCAACATAGCGATAGTTATTTAGAAGTCTTGCCTTTCCCGGTTTTCTTTTCATCTTCCACGGAAACGGCTTTATCATCTGTAACAGTTACCTCCTTGGCATCTTCCTCTTGCAAATCTTTTGAATCGGCAACCGGAAGATTCTTTTCATCAGAAGGCACCTGTACTTCAAGTTCTGCAATGCGAGCTTTCATTGTTTCACGCTCTTCTGTCAGTTCAACAATTGTCTTATCTTTCTCTGCAATGGATGCAGTAAGCCTGCCAATCTCTTCATTTTTCTCTGCAAGCATACATTCCAATGTCTTTCGGGCATCTTCTTCTGTAACAAGACCACATTCGGAAATAGGGATGAGTTGAATCATCCCTCTATTAATCCGAATGCGTTGCTCTTTAAGCACATTGGTTACATCCTTATCGTTACCTCTAAGTATGTAATCCATAATCCTACGCTTTAGTTATTGCAGTCTTCAATGCGGCCAAATCCCCATAAGCGAAAGCCCACGGCATATAAATCGGGAAGATAACTTCTTCTTGTGCCATCAGCACAACCTCATTGCAAAGCTTGGTCTCCACATCTTCAGCCCATTCAAGTGTCAAAGTGGTATAATCAACCAAATTTGCGGCTTGGTTGAAGTCACCCAAAAGATACTTACTAGGAAGAATACCACCATACTCGATAATCGGGCGACCGGCAATATATTTCACCCCATCAACCATTTTAACGATGCCAAGATTACGTCCTGTCGTATCTTTCTCTGATTCCATACCGTTAACAGTCATTGGATTAAGAATAATAGCATTCGGAAAATACTGGGCATATGTCATTGCGGCGAAAGCAGTTTTCACTACATCTTCAGAGTTGGGTTCCTCAATATTCTTAAAGCCGGCTTCATGAACACTGAATGTCATCTTATCCGTAGCAGTTTCAGCACCAGAGAACGCGACACCAGGAATAAGGATACGCCCATCTTCCATTTTCACAAGAGCGTGTGTTTTGTTCAGTTCTGTAAGAACAGCGGCACCAGCGAACGTGATACTCATTCCATCAAGAATCAAATCCTGTGGTTCTGCAAACTCTACAATCACATCCTTATCACCGTTATATCCGGTAATAGCTTTTACAGCACCGGCGGCACCTGTAACAATGGCTGTACTGATAATCTTCTCTACAGAAGTCACCCCAGTATTATTAATAATACCAAGCAAATTCTCACCATTACCGTCACCAAACAAGATGTTCCAGTCTTCTGCCATCCAAACAGCTTCAGGAAGCATGTTCAAGATGTAGGAACGAATGTACACTCTTGATTTCAACATACGTTTTGAGATACGGATATGAGTACCAAGGCGCTTAGTTCCTGTCTGTATCTCTTTTACCTTGATGCTTGATTCAGGCAAACGCCCATTCTCTGTTACAAAACGGGCATTGCGGTTGAAAGCATATACTTGTGCATAGGCAAGTTGAGGGTATGCAGGATCAGCTGTCAACGTCGTTAATACATCACGCATATGCAACTTTTTGTTGGCAACCTGAGTCACAACACGTTTCTGTTGTTGAGTAATCAACAAATCACCGGTGTAATTGTCAGTCATGGAAACGACATCTTTCAAGGAGAAGCCGTCAAATTCTCCTGATTTGCGTGTTTTTCCTTCTGCGAAATCTCTGAATTTTTCAGAATCAAGCATCTCGTTCAACTTCTCATCGAACTTGTTGATAGTATCCATAGAAAGACCTTTCTGCTTCATTTTCTCGATACTTTCACCTAGAGTTTTAACTTGTTCTACAAGTTGCTCGTTGTCCTTTACCAATTGCTGGAACTTTTCTCCATCATAGGCTTTCAATAGATTATTGATGTCACCAAACTGTTTCGTTACCTCCTCCGGTGAGGCAAATCCTTCAAGTGACTTGTTAACTACTTCACACATCATGCCGACAATGTTTTCCATGAAAGTTTTCTGTTCTGCCGGCAGACCGTCTGTTTTCAGATTAAAATCTGATACTGTAAATTTTTTAGGCATAAAATTTAAATTTTAAGTTATTTATTCTCGAAACAGCTATTCAAACTCTTGAAATCGAGTAAAGTGCCATTATCAGCGGCTTTAATCGTTACTTCATCGTTCCCATTTTCCCCGTCATTCTTTTCTTGAGTGTCAACAGACGGCTCATTTTTTCCGGTGGTATCTTCAGAAGTGTTTTGCAGAATAGCATTCGAACGATATACTTTTCCCCAACAGTGGGGACATCTTACATAATTCATAAGGTCTTGTAGACCCTTTTGAGTAAATTCTTTCTTTTCTGATTTGACAGAATCAATAAGAGAAATTACTTGGGTTCTAATCTCCGGAGTGAGCTTCTCCATTTCTTCCCTTACAATGTCCTGTGTTATCCATCTCTGATAATCAGCAGCATAATCTAATACCTGTTGGGCAAAGGTATGCTCTGTTTCTGCATCATAATCAAATTGATAACCACAATGAGGACATGAGACAACGGCACCACCGTTGAGGCTCTTCAGTAATAAACTTAATTCCATATCGTATCCTTTTAAACGTTCATCACTATATCCATGCTGCAAGAACGCTTTCCGGACGAAATCAACAGCTTCCTTTACCTGGTCAGCAGTAGCAGACTTGATATTCACAAGGAACGTCTGTGGATTACTCCCCCAACTTGTCAATGTTGAATATTCCATCATACGCCATTCAAGCACCTTACAAGGATCGATAGAATCCCTTTTGATGGCTTTTACTCCGATAGAGTGTTCTAGGGTTCTTCCATTCTCTGCAAACAGCTTATAATCAGCTAACGTATCACGGCCAATCTGTTTTTCAAGATTTAACTGACCGACCATAACCAAATTACCTTCTGTTTCCTTACCATTCAACGGAACACCTAACAACTGGTCTGTACGATGATTCAGGAACCAACGCATCCGACCAATATTTTCTTTCAATGTCTTATTGAATGAGCCGGGCATAGATATGTCATTTTGTGAGTCCTTCACACCGATACCGTTCACCGCAACGGTAACGATACCCTTCTCATCAACATCATTTGCCTTTGTCTTGTACTGAAGGCTTTTGATTTTCTCTTCCATCTTTTTCATCTCCACTTTTAGTGTTAAAAACTCGATTTACTTTATCCAGTTCCTCATCTGACATATCAAATTTCAATTTGTCAAACAAGGGATTTTCTATCATACTTTCGCCTATTTGGGCACGCCAGTCATTGAGTGTTATAAGCCCACATGAGAATTGTTCACGACAACGTTTATTTATATTTGTCTTTACGTCCTCGGATTCTTTCAATCCTTCCTGCAAACAATCAACATCAGAGAAATCACAATCCAAATAATATCCACCTCCTTCAAGACCAAGGAAAGCTGTAAAATCCTTGCAGAATTGTTTGGCCATAGGAATAACAGTTGAACAATATACGCTCTTTTCAGCAGTAGCCTGATTGCTAAATGTGGACTGGTCTTTTCGCGGAACAAGAACGGCAGGGATGCCGTATGCCCCTGCAATATTTATTGCATCAGCCAAAGTCTCTTCAAACGGCTGTAACTCTGCAATAGAAAGATTAGTACGAACAAAGTCAATGTCTGCATCTGAAATACCATAAGGTACCTGGCCCTTCCTTACACCATACTTCTCAAAATTTTGCTTCAAAAGCTGTTCCTTTTCATCGTCAGTCAACGCTATTGAACCGGTAGCATCAGTTTTCTTACTTACAATAAAGCCCAATCCACCCCGCTTTACATAAATCACATTTCTAGCTTCATATACAGCTATTAGATTTGACATTGGCTTATTTTGGGAAGCAAGACGACTTTTGGACTTCAAGAACATAGCCCCTGAATAGAACTCTGCACTTCCGTCTCTATCATGCCATATTTGGTATGGAGGAATTTCCAAACTACCATTCCAACCATACTCCAAACGATAGCTACGAATAATATCTTCTGTTTGGGCAATGCCAAACAATGGCATATTCCCGTAAACAGGTTCTACAATAGTCTTATCAGAAGGTAGCACCCAATAATTATCGCAATATCTCCATTTTTCAGCTGTAGAAAAGACATCAGGCATAGCGGCACGAATAAAGCTATTCCCTGTACACAATTTATAAATATGGTGCTGATAAATCAATTCTTTCCAACGCATCAAACAATTAGGACGACTAAGTATGCCATTCATTCGTTTATTCGCCCATACTATACTGTCATCCTTAGTTTTCTTCAATTGAAAATTAGCACCTGCAATTCGCGATGCAATATAATCGATCGGGAAAAAGACTTCAGGTATCGTACTGAATAGCGTTAGATAGTTACTGCCCGCTACAATAGGACTAGTAAGGTCCTCAATGTATGCAACTGACCATTTTTCAGCCTTGCCACTTTGAGTATCTATATCCTTATTTTCAGATGAAGTAACTATTTCAACTTCACCTTTAGTCTTAGATTTCTTTCCAAATAGATTATCAAAAAAAATATTCATTGGGTTCCTTTTTGAGCAAAACTAAGTAAAAAGGAAAACCGTTTTCCAAAACACTAAAATCTTGAAATTACGAAAACATAACCCCAACGATATAACACACTTATTTTCAATCACATATAACACAATTCAATTCAAACCTAATTTTACAACGAACTGTACTAGCCCACTCAAAACAGCACTAGCCTCTTTTGTTTCACTATCTTTATTATAGTCCATCAGGTTATTCATGAAGGCAACATATTCCGTATCAGATTCTACTTTTGATGCAGAAAAAAGAATACTATTTTTCACATAATCAGATGTTGCAGCAATACGCTTGTCTACATCCGGAAACTCTTTCATTACACGAATCTCCTTGTTTGTACTAGAACGGAGTTCCCGGATAAAAGGGAAATAAGCATCCGTACATTCAATTACACATGAATCAGATTCATGGGACAAAATAGAAGAACGTATATCTTCTGTTGAAGTAGTTTCCATAAATACGACATCAACAACATGCCATTTATTTCCACATCTAAACACTTGTATAAGGACAAATTTCCCATTAACATTCGGCATCACATATAGAATCTTCTTAGTGTATTTACATTCGGTATCTGGATTGAAGAAATTAATAGTGCCATTACAAGCATACAAGTTTCTTTTTCGCCGGTTACTAAACTCTATATACTGCTCACTACACAAATCCACAACGACATATCGGAACGTATCAGACAGGTGCCCGTGCTCCTCATAAGTCTGCAAGGTAGTTTTATTCTTGACCTTAGTTTTAAGAATGGCACCGTTAGCATCTTTCTGTACGCTCATGTAGTCCTCAATAGATACCGAACATGATTCGTCAATGTATATCTCTATACCGGGAACAGTACAATCAAAAATGGCATTAACAAACTCACCGGTCATGGCAACACTCGGATTCTTGTTGCCTACCTTATCTTCAATCTCGAATCCTTCTTTCTGCAATGTATCTATGAATAAGTCCATCCAGGAACGCTTCTCATCGTCAATGCTGTTTGCCGCTTTCGTTGATGCATCACCATGTACATATAACCTATCAGAATATTGGATAGATTTCAGATACTTTGCAACAAGTTTGGAGGCTTTCTTTACTGTATTGTTTGGGCTTTCAGCGCACGTTTCATGGAATTGCCAAACCTTGGTACCAGTTGTGAAATCGACCTGCCAATATGATACACTGATATACGGAAGCACGTTGTTATCGACAGAGATATGAATAGGTAAGTCCGGAACATACTTATGTTCACCGGAATGTTTGCCACGATTGAAGGAACCGAAGAACTCACTACCGGTACGAATGACACCCCATTCTCCCAATGCGTACACATTGTAATAGTCCGGATCGTGAACTCTATCATACTCAAAGTCGGCAACACATTGCTCATCATAGAAACCATACGCACCGTCAGGACTACCGACCACCCAAAAATTATTCAAATAGGTAGATTGGATAATAACTGTATTAGGTGCCTGTTCCTCGATTTGCTTAGTACGAAGATTAAGTATTTGCCTGGGTGCATTCTTCTTTACGGATTTGACCTTGGTAAGTTCTTTCGGCAACTCTTTGCCGGCAATGGTAACCGTCATCGGTACATCATGCCATTTATCTTTATCAATAAACTCTTTCTTTATCCAATGGCTTTCACTAATCGGGTTGAAGGTACAAATAATCTGCTGCCCTTTCTTACCACGCAAACGCTTACGTAGCTGCTTGAAATCCGGATGCTCGAACTCTGACCATTCCTCTAACTGAACTCGCTTATAGTTAGAGATACCTTTTATCTTCTCCGGATCGTCAAGACCGGAGAAATCTATCTTCGCACCATTTACCAGACATTTAATAGTATTCTGTTGAAATTTGAACAAATGGGAGATGCCAAGACCGATCGCAGCGACCTTATAATCTTCATAAATGGTTTTGAGAATAGAAGCTCCTACCTTACGCATGACAAGAGTGTTCTCACCATCCTGTAATGTCTGTATCAGTATTGTTTGTGCCACACTATACGACTTACCGGAAGATGAACCTCCATAGAGAATGATAAAACGGATAGTCTCATCATTCAAGTACTTCAATAGATAGAATCCGTTAGGATTTAGCTTCTTATAATTTATAACCATATTGTTCTAAAAGTAAGGTTTCTCCGTAGGATGAATCCCGGATTTTGCAGTTCAAATTGTTCTATTCTTCCGAATTCTCATTATCTTCAAATCCGATACGAAGTTCACCGACTTTATTTCCGTCTCCACCTTTGATGTTGACATTCTTATCGGCTTCCCATCCATTCCAGGCACCAAGAATCCGGGCGGCTTCTGTCTTGCCGTTGAACTCATAATTAACCACTCCTCTATTATTCTGAATCTTCTTCAACGCATTACGGGCACGCTTTGGAAGTTGGGACGGACTTCTCATCTTTGTTTTCCCGGTAACAGGGTCTACATAATGTAAATCATCGGGATCAGCGAGTACAATATCCATTAATACCTTTTCGACCGTTTTCCTCTCTACTTCAGTCTCTTTCGCCCTCTGTTGCTTAATCTCACTTATCCTTGCACTAACCTTGCTATTGGCTAACAATCTGCTAGCAGCACTCCAAATCGTTTCAGGTTTCATCTTTGACGCATCATAAGACATCCTATATGCTTCACTAGCATTACCTTCTGTATCAACGTAGTATTTACAGAATTTCTCTTGCTTGAATGTTAATGGTTTCTCTTGCTTTCCCATATCAATTGTTATTTATTCCTACGAGAAAAAGAAGCTGCTCTCTATCCTTTAAAAGCTCATAGGTGGCAAGCAGTGTGCTGCCAGTTGTTAATATGTCATCATACACTATTATTTTCTTTTCCTTTATCGGACGAAGAAGAAAGAATTCCGGATTCAATCTATCTTTAGTTAGGCACTGGATTGCATTCTCATAGAATGGTATTTTCACCGCCCCCGCAATTTTCGTACAGATAGAGGTTGAAAAATGAAAGCCCTCGTTGTGTCTCCGTCGCGGTGTGGTGACTATACACCATCCTTCATATCCCCCTACTATGAAGCGGTGGAGAAACTCACACGCTCTCTCTGCAAAGAATGATGCAAGTTCCTCCGACTGTTTAATTTCTGAAAAGCTGGTACCAGTCTTGGAACGGGTGAATTGGGAGATGTAATAGATATCACCCTTTTTGTGAAGTGATACCTTTTCTTTCAGATCACATAACCGTTCCTGATGAGACCAGCTCTTACATTTCACCGCTTCCGGCTTATCCCAGTCGTCAATACGACATATCTTTCCCTTTCCTTTCATCAAAGATCTTCTTTACTCCGTCCTCGACAGATGTGTAAGACAAAGGTACTAAATAGATATCCCGGTTCACCGACTGCTCTAAATTGTCAAAATCCCGTTTTTCATTAATTAGCTCAATTTCAAGCGGTTTGTAGTATTTTACTAAAGAAGCAAAATACATAGTAGTCACAGGTTGGACGTTACAAATATTGATAAGTTGCCGGTTACAACCCACCGAATAGATAAGCCCTTCAATGACATCATCTATGTAAGTGAAGCACCGGATATTCTGACCACAGTTGTATAATGACACGTTTTCCTTTTCCATCAGGAACCAGAGAAGAGTTCTTTTTCGCGGATTAGGTCCATATACATTATGCAGCCGACACCCGGTCGCAGCCTTACAATAGATTGATGCGTACTGCTCGTCGAAGTACTTACTTATACCATAAAGACTTGTAGTATTCTCCGGATTAGCCGTTGACGAACTGGCATACACTAACTTTACATGATATTGATTACATGCATTAGCAACTCGCATGAAGGTATCAATGTTATCCCTCCTGATTTGTTCCAGGTTTCCATTAAACACACTGGTTTGCGCCGCCAAATGGAACACACAATCAATCCCCCCATTCTTCAGGAGCTCGCATACTTCCGTAGCTTCAGTACCACACTTTCGGTCAAGTCCTATGACTTCAACACCTCTTTTTGCTAATTCTCGGCAAAGGGCTTTACCAATAAATCCCTCACTGCCGGTTACAATCATTTTTCTCATCATCACAAAAAAATAAAGGTGTATCGAATAAACAATACACCAAAGGTTCAACAATTATATAAATTTCAGTTCTTATTATTACAATCTTTCCTTACCTTTGCAATATGAATAAAGACAGAAAAAGAGTTCTGATAATAGGTAACGGATTTGACCTTTGTTTAGGCAGAAAGACTTCATACAAGGACTTTTGCCAATCTGAATTTTGTCCCAAAGACTACCCATCTCCTTTAATCAAACATCTAAATGACAAATGGAACGATAATTTAGATGCTGTAAAATGGTATGATTTGGAGAATGAGTTATACAATTATTATATAAGAATCAAAAACAATAATGGGCAAATAATAGACCTATACAACGATAAAGAAAGGAACGTTTTAGAACAAATTCAGGCAAATGGACCAGTCACAGAATTTTATGAATGTATAAAATCTAATGTGGATATTGTCAATAATTTGTTAAAAAACGGAATATTAATCTTACCACGCTTTTCTTGTTATATCAGTTTCTCGCATGAAGATATATTAAATCCTCCTATTGAACGAGACCAAAAAGCCTTACAACTCATAAAAAATGGATTAATACAATATCTCATAAAAGTACAGCAAGAAGCTATTAACGAAAATTCTATAGCTGCAATTGTCGCAAGAGCCTTTATGCGGAATAAATCAAATGATCAAATTGTCATATATTCTTTTAACTACACGAGTTTTAGTGAAGTAGCTCCTAATTCCAGTTTTGCAATGGAGTTTAATGATACAATAAACTATGTACATGGATGTATCTTAGATGGAAATATTATATTAGGAACAAAAGACGAGAAAATTGTTCATAACTATGACTTCATACAGAAATCATTTGATTCTCAATATAATCCTCCTGCTATGGTATATGATTTAATGGATGCTGATGATATTACAATATTTGGGCATTCATTAGGCATAAATGACAGCCAATATTTTAAAGCCTTTTTTGAAAGACAATCTTCATCCACTAATCCTCAAAAGAAGAATATTACAATATTCACTAAAGACGCAAAATCAGAAATTGAGATAAAACGTTCACTACAAGAAATGACAAATTGGAATTTGACATCTTTATATGGATTGAATAATCTCCAAATAATTAAAACAGATGAATGTGTCAATAATCCAACCTTATTAAGAAAATACATCAAAATGTATGTTGACAATGAAGAAGATATTGACAGTATAATTCATATCTAACTATTATGTTACTATTATTCTGTACTATTGTTATTTACTCCATTTACTACCACAGTATACACATCGGTCATACTCTCCATAGCTAACGACTTGATTCCTTTCATTTACGACCAAATTACACAAGCAGATATCGTCCTCTGAATTGATATTGGGATACTCCCAAAATGACAATTTCCCTTTAGCCGGTATCGGCTCTGGAAATAATATAGGATTAGCTAGTACCCAGTTATAAATAGGATTTTCATAATAGCCTTTACTATCATCTGTTTTCTCTGCCCATTTAGAAGGATGATTGATAGAGCATCCAATTATTTCTACACTTCCAATGATAGCAGAATTGACAATGCCCTCTGCACATATTATTTTTCGTTGAAACTCAATAGGCAGACTATTCCATTGAGCTTTTGTAAATACACTATTGGGATTTCTCATTTCTACAGGTTTTTCACTTGCATGGATTAACACTCTATGCCCTATGTATTTCCATGGACACGCCCAAGTACGGTTCTCGATATCTTTGATACCATGAACTATCAAAAAAGCCCACGGTTGTTTTATTGTTATTGCTTTCATATATTATTTTTTATTTATAGATTTGCACCATGTAACTAAATGGAATACATTAGTATTAAAGGTTCGAATCCTTGTTACACTTTAATTATTGTTTAATTTTTTAACAAATACAATTATGAAAATAACACCGACAAATGCTTGTCGGCTTATATCAGAACGTATTTCAGAAAATTTCAGAAAATCTCAGAATAAAAAGCCGACAATAGTTAAAGACAAAATAGGCTTTAAACTCAATTTGGTAATTCTCCAATTTGAGTGGAGTAGAGAATGGAAGTATAGTTTAAATGGAAAAAACAACACTTTATGTGGAGATGCAGGTTCGAAGCCTGCTCTCCATTCTTTTTATCCACATCTATCTTTTTACTCATTTCTTTATTGATTTGAATTATTTAAAAATTCTCCTTAATCCTAAATTAACAGCATCAGTCTTGGCCTCATTGGACGGGTGCACATATATGTTTAACGTGGTGCTCACGTCTGAATGCCCAAGGATGGTCGACACAGTTTTGACATCAATTTTATTCTCAATAAGAGTTGTAGCGAAAGTGTGCCTAAGCCCATGATACTTGATACAATGGTCCAGTTTTACCTTTTCAAGTATAAACTCCTTATAATAATTGCGTAACGTCCGTGGCTCCGTATAGTGTTCATCGCAAGTGCATACATAGTAATTGGGATTACATACGGCAGCAAACTTCTTGACCATAGGAAGAATATTCTTTAAAATGGGAATGTATCTATCGGAGTTTGAAGTTTTGGGAGTACCAATCTCGATATGGGTTCTTGCCTTGCCAAATACCCCTTCATTATCCGGCACATATACACGTTGCAAAGTCTTGCATACATGTATGGTTTTGTTTGTAAGGTCTATATCTTCCCATTGCAAGGCACATACCTCACCTACACGCATACCGGAACATATCGTCAGCAAAATCCCAAGATTCCGAGGAGACGGGTTCTCCAAAGCGTAATCCACTATCTTCTTATATTCAGCCGGAGAATAACGTTCCAGTTTTTGAGCGGCTATCTTGTTCTTGCTCGGCCATATCATCTTCCATGTAATGTTATGTACCTCAAGGTCCAGATCTTCATCAGCAAATCGAATCAGCATCTTCAAAACTATAAGTATGTCGTTGCAAGATTTCACGGACAATCCTGCCGTATCCATCAGGTCATTTAAAAATGGAACAATGATTTTCTTATTCAACTGTTCTATCTCCATATCTCCGAACGCAGGAGCCAACTTTCTTAGATATATCAATTGATAAGTAGACAATGAACTGAGCTTCACCTGTCTTGCCTTTACATGAATCCATTCCTTATACACATCATCCAGTTTCATGATTTTTGTTTTATTACATCGTTAATATTGGCTTTGATAATCTCTGAAAAAGCAAGCGGATCGTCTTTCCGGTTGAGTAGGATATACTTTTGCTTTACTTCCATAGTGAGCGCATCTCCATGATAAACATATCCCATAATTCCACGAATAGACAAGTTGAGAAGCAGGATGGGAATCGACCTTGCAGACAGGTCCCAACATGTCACCATATTCTGAGATGGAAAATAATCCCACGGAGCAACTTTGTTACGACGCTGCTGCCAGTCGGCAATTATCATAGAACCATTTCCTGCTGTCGGCTCATGTACATGCCCACTCTGACCGGTTAATGCCGAACAAAGAATACCAAGAGATTTAGGAGTGAAAAACTGACCTTTCTGCTTACTCTCTGCCAATTCAAACTCGTATAACTTCTGAAACCAGTCGTAAGACATGTCATTTTCGTTCAACCGGATAAGTTCACAATAAACCTCATCTCTTCGCTCTAAATTTCCTTCCAATAAGCCCATTATGGCACTGGGAAGGTCATTAATATCTTCGAGGTCGAAGATTCTAATAACATCCTGACTTGTCATTGTTTATAGTCTATTTCTGCCAACCAATCATTGTCACTTTCAAAATACATCTTATAACCTCTCACTGTTTTATGCCCTTTCTTTTTTAGACAGACATCACTGATGTGAGAAGCAGTGATATTCAGCTTTTCACCGGCAGATATTACCGAATCATACCTACCGACTAACTTTCCATCTTTAATTGCTACAACCGCCTTCTTGTTAGTACCACCACCAGTTTTGTGAGGCATGCTACGTCCTTTTTCCAAATTCTTTAAGCATCTACGTTTACTCCATCTTGAATGGAATTTCAACTTCTTCCCCTTGTTATGAGGGGTGTGACCTTTCAGGAACCTGCCATTTACCAAATTCCTTGTAGGGCGTTCTATGGGTATATATAATTCACTCATTTCTATCTTGTTTTGAAGGTTATTTCCACCTTGTAACTGTTGAAAAGTCACAAGGTGAATTGAATTTATTAGTTAATATATACGCTGCCTTATAATCGTTTCTTAATGTATCACCATGAAATACTATTCCGGATATTCCCCTTATAGCCAAATTGAATAGAAGAAAAGGTACTGTTTTATCAGACAGCTCACCACACACTATCAGATGGTCATTTGGTTTATAATCAATAAAACTGATAGCATTCCGGTGATTGTACCAATTTGAGATAAGCATCCCGCCAGTTCCGGCAGTTGGCTCATAGGTAACGCCGGTGTCAGAACCTAATAGCTTAGAAACCAAAGTTGAAAGACATTTAGGAGTAAAATCCTGCTTGTTATTCTTCCTATCAGCATGTTCATCTTCAAAGTATTCATGAAACCAGTCGTAGCTAATGTCACATTTGAAATAGTTTAGAAACTCCTTAAATACTCTTATGCACTCTTTTTCATCTCCTGTTAGAATATTCATAATCTTTTCAGGAGCCTGATAACTATCAGTTATTCCAAGCATTCTGTTTATATCAGATAATATATTTTTCATGGGCTAATTTAACTTCGTCATTGGTTGATTGTGCATAAATAGTAGTTGTCTCAATGCTTTCATGACCTAGCATCTTCTGTACCTGTTCTATTGGCATTCCTCGTTTTAGGGCTGTAGTTGCCGCTGTTCTCCTAAGTCTATGTGGATGTACATTGGATATACCCGCCTTTTTCCCTAGATTCCTTAGCATGATTTCAACTGCTCCCTTGGATATCCGGGATAGTTTATTCATATCTTTTATCTGCTGGCACATTCCCTCATAATCAGATAAAAATAGGGCTTCTAAATCATCTGTTCTTGAATCAACATATTCCTGAAGAGCTATTTTACAGCGAGCAGACAAGTAAACAGTTCGGTACTTACGCCCTTTTCCAAGTACATCAATCTGCCCATTTTGCCAATCTACATCACCTAGATTCACATTTACCATTTCGGATACGCGACAGCCGGTGGAAAACAAGAATTCGATTATAGCCTTATTCCTTTTTGTCCTTGCCAAAGACCTTAATCTCTCCATATCATCCTCACTTAATGGCTTCTTCAATTTCTTTACTTGTCGCACTCCCTTGATTCTAAGCATTGGATTCCTATCAAGTACACCTTCTTCTGTGCACCAAGTAAAGAAGCTGCTCAAAGTTCTTCGAATGTTGTTAAGAGTATTATCACTACATTTATTAATCTTCTTATAGGCTAAATAGACACGGACATCATCGGTAACGATTTCCTTGATATGTTTTCCTACATGTAAGATAAACGCTCTTAAAATGACACGATAATAGTCTAATGAACTTTGGCATAATCCTTCCACGGCTTTGGCTATGAAGAATTTACTGATAATTTGAGAATCGGAATTATCATATACTACAACGGACGTTTCCTTTGCCATTATATCATAATTCCTTAGGCAGAAAGATACCGAATCAATTACTGTCGAAATTTCTTCATTGGGTATCTTACCGTACAAAGTATCACGTATTTTAGTTAAAACATATTCTTTCATAATGATTCCTTTTTGTATTGCTTAAATATATTTATCCAATTCCTTTTCTAACAATTCTCCATCTATTTCAGGAAACAGTCTCAGAACTAAGTCCAGAGATTTGCAATAATTGTTACTGTATTCTTCAGTATCCATTAATCGAAGTACCATAGAACAAAAGATACTTTTTGTGTCTTTTAATTCGCCTTTCATCAGCAATTTTGACAGTTCGATAATTTGACTAGTAGGATTATGAAAACTTCCGTTTATATATTGAAAAATTAGTCTTCCTTCAAATTGGCATATTTCACAATCTAGTTCACAATCAATGTACTCTATTTTACCATTTATGAATTCACAATAAACACATTCACTATTAGAAGCAAATAAAATTGCAAAATCATAGATATCATCACTATTACCTACAATTATTGAAGTAGATTCAAGAGTTTCCGAAACACCATTATTCCACTTTGCATCTTCAATAAGTTCCCTCACATATTCTTGAACTCTTGTGATGTTCTGCTCTATTAAATCTTTTTTACTCATAATTTCAATTCAATTAAGTTCGATTATTTTTTTGCAATATTCTCCCAAAAAACAGCACCTTCAGGAGTATTATAAAAAGGGAATGAAATAGCTAGAAACCGATGAAAGCAGCAATCAACATCTAACAAATTGTTCATCCGTTCTTCATTTGTCATTGAGAAGTCAGGACACTCAATATTAAATGTCTCATTTGCTCTTTCTGTATTATATTTCCATTGATTGAAAATACCTAGTCTTTCTAATTTTTCTATTTTTTCATTCCTCTTCATATTGATTGACTTTTAATGCTTTACATCTATAAAGGTAATCGTTATTGACAAGTTTAGCAAACAGAAACTTCGCCATTTTAACGCCATTTTACTCGGTCTTTTTCTTCAACAAATCAAATATTATCCTCTCACCCTCTTTTAAACCATCAAGATAGCCTTTTGCATGTTCACCGGCATTATACACTATAAAAGAGAGGATCAACAAAAACAGTCCGAGCGAACGATGCCAGTATGGAAGTTGGACTGTGAACGGCTTGATTGTTATAGAAAAGTGTCCTACATATAGCAGGAACACAAACAAAATCACACATGAAATAATTGTTGTTTTCATATTAATCTGTAAATAAATTAAGTTGAGTTGTAAACTCGGGTTTATAAATTCTAAATTTACGGTTAAAGAAAGTCTCAAAGGCTGTTACAATTTCAGAGATGGTATTATCAGCAATTCCTAATAATTTATCATAGGCAACTATAAGAGATAAAGCCTTGTCAAGAGTCATTTTCTTCTCAATAAACAGGGAATACACCAAATATCTACGGGTATATTCCCCAGCCTTGAGTGACTCAACTTCTTCAGGAGTGGCCTTTCTCTTGTACAATACTTTATACCAATGTGTTTCAGCAGTACGAGCACGCTTTTGTCTCGGTAACAAGTCATAAAACACAGCTATTTCATTCTTCTTAATAGACTTGTGTTTTTTACGAACTCCATACATTACGTAGGGAATATCCCAATCTGGATGGGTTCTTCGATATTCAAGCTCTTTCTCCCGGTCAATAAGGTCTTGCTCAAAGTCTTGTTTCATTAACCATTCCTCGAACCAGGCAGCAAGTGCTTCTTCTCGATTATAATAATCTTTTCCATTTACACATATGGGAATCATAATAACTCTTTCTATTGCATTTCACGTTTAAATCTTTCCTCTAAATCAAAAATGGTTTCTCCACTATTACGCCGATAAGGTCTATCAGTATTTAACTGAAGTTCTTTCAACTTTTTCCAATACCATGGAAGATACAAATACATATTCTTCAACTCCTTCAAGTTCTTATTTCCACAACACCAGCAACTCACACGATCAAGTAGCTCATATAGCCTTACTCCATCCTCATGCCAAACAAAACCTTTTGTGTAACAATACTGGAGTGCATCTGCTTCAGTAATACCCCAATCACGAAGTGGTAAAACCCGATTAGGTCGATTTTCCTTTTCAAAGCGATGGGTCTCATCGGCAGCAATACCGACATAATCAATTCCGTCTTTTGTGTGAGCTTTCAATGCACGAAGTTTTTCACTCGTTCCCCACCGGCATGTTCCCCCACACCAACTATATCCCTTTTTATGAATAATATTGGTCCCTCTTTTCTTAACCGGCCTTTCAAACATTGTCCAAAGAAAAGGTTGCTCCGGATGCAGTTCGGTATATTTAATGCCAAGTTTTTTAAGAATTGGAAGAACAGCATCACGAGTGTTATAGATTGCCTGAAATTCCATACCTGTATCATAGAAAACGACTTCATCCAACTGATATCCTTTTTCTATTAGCATGAAAAGCATTGCCAAGGAATCCTTTCCAAAGCTGACTGAAGCATAATATTTCATACAAAAAATTTAATAGACAAATCACTTTTTCTTCTTTGCCCTCTGATTATTAATCTGTGACATACACATACGGCACCAGGAAGTCAACAAATGATATTCCTTACCTTTTCTCACCACTATACGATTGTAGAACCGGTTCAAGTAGAAGTAATTTCCGCAATGGGTACATCTTTTCATTTCACGTCCTGAATCATCTATAATCCGATTACGCGGCTTACGATGAATTAGAGTACAACTTTTACACTTCTCATCAGTTTCGCGGTGCCGCCGGCAATGTGATAAGGATTTTGCTCCACATTTAGCAAACACCTTACAATCTCTACGAGGTATTGATTGACACACATTCATGGCTTCCTTGCATTCAAGAATTTATTTACTACACGAGAAAGTACATCCTCATTCTCCGGCATCAGCCATTCTTTTGCAACGTTCCAAGCAATACTCATAGTAGGATTGAAGTTATCCTTCCTGACAGTGTGATGAGACAAACGTCCTTCAGTGGGCTTCAAACCCTTATCATGTAAGATACACAGTCCATTCTCGAAAAAAGCACAATACTCCTTACCAGCAACGGGCTGAATCATCGGAATAGCAATATTAATAACCCCTAAGAATATACCAGCAGCCCAGTTCGTCAGCGCTAACCTGTCGGCATAACCTGCATCAATAATTCGTTCAATATCATCAGGAGTACCTAAACATGGCGTATGACATTGTTGTTTACAAACACTGCATGAGCATTGTACAGGTACACGACCTGAAGCCCTCATTACCCTTTGTAATGAGATTTCTTTAGATAATTCTCTCATAGTAAATTATTTGAGATACTACAGATTAGTAAACATCGCCCCACAGTTTTATTGCAAGTTCGTATTTCTTTTGCAACTCATTCACTTCTTTTTTTGCATAAGTGAGAGTGTAAGAGTGGCTACGTGGATATTTGCCGGACTTCAATCCTTCATGATATTCTTTTGCTTGTTCCAACTTATGTTCGTAGAAATCTATACTTTCCGGCATGGACAAGTTTATCGTATTAGCCCTTTTTTCCCAATACTTCGCAACTCTTTCATGTTCGGCAGCCTTATCACTAAGCTCAACGCTTTTCCCCATGTTATTCCAGGCATCATCTATCATTTTGCGATGTCCTCGTTCGCTATGGTGTCCAACTTTGATAGGCTCACCCAAAGAAAGGAAATCACGATGCTTATTTGATTTCTGAAAATACTCATTACTTTTTTGTACAGCCGATGACGCCCATTCATGCCTGCGTTCCGCTCTTTGCTTAGCCCATTCTTGAACATTAAAGCCGTCAGCTCTAACGATGGAATAATAGTAAAACCCATCTTTTTCGAAGATTAGGTTAAATACTATACTTTCGTTCTCCTTACCATACTTGGTGGTAACTTCAATAGTTTCACCTTTTTCGTGCTTCTCATCACACTTTGCCAAAAATACATTTGGCGCAAATTTGTAATACGTGTTCATTTTTTTAATTAAATTGGTTTGACTTATATGAAATATGAGAAACCACAGCTACTTAGCCGTGGTTTCATCATTAAATAACTTTGGTTGACTGGGTTGAACCAAATCATCGAATAAACCAGGAACACGAGGTTGTAACGCCTTGTATTCTTCCTGAAAGAATTCTTCTTTGGTTCTCCCATGTTTTTTACCCTTTCGTGTATGTACATCGAAAGTGTAATCTGGGATAGGAATAGGGTAACGCCTGACATCATTTATCCACTTTTCTATATCAATATCCTTTCTATCATAGATGAAGTTTTGCAAATGATCCGCATCACGATTCTTTCTACATTCACAAAGGAGAATAACAGCTTTACTCACAAATATCCTCCCTTTGGGTTCAGTAGCAGTCTTGTTTACCAGCTCATGCCCCTGCCACAATGCTTCTATCTCTTTAGTAATGATTCCATAGCAATCTTCAGCACTAATGGTAAACAGACGCTTCCACACATAGTCGCGGTACCCACTCGCCCAAAGTTCCAATGCAAAAAAGCCGGCTACCCCGGTGTCGGCTCGCCTAATGGCTTTCTGCATTGCAGAACTCACCTCAAAGAAATCATATCCGCAAACTGTTCTTATAATCATAATTCTAATTTAATGGTTTGACTTTTAGTTTATTACATCAGTAAAATTAGCTAAAAAAGGCGAATATGACAAACAGAATGGACGCCATTTAAACGCCTTTTTTACAGACTATTAGAATTTGAATTTGCATGATATATTATATTGAACGAGCTGCTTTGTTTTGTCTTTCCCATTAGTGGTTGCACTCTTTAGCAAAATACTATCACCAAAATTCTTTTTGATAAAGAGGATAGATTTACGTTCCTCTTCCTGATTCCTTATAGAAGCAAGCCCACCAGCGTTTACAAAAGTGTTCTTTTGCTCAAAATTATACCGCAAATCGGTTAAAACTTTACGTTCTTTGTACTTCATGTAACAAGAAATCCAAAAATCTTCCTTCAAACGTATTTCCTCATTCCACCAAGTGTTTTTGTTATAGATTACTCCATAACTGCAACCGGTTATCATTTTCGAAAGAGAAAGAAAAGCGGATTCATCATACATTACCGGCGATATCCGAGCGGTGAAGCCAAACAGATGTACATCCATCATACTGGCCATCTCAAATAATGACTGAATGATATTGGTTATCTTATCTTTATCCTTTATCCGGCTAGGTTCTCCTTTTTCCACATAAATAGGTTTGCAGGCATGGACATCATCATCAAGCATGAAAAGTTCTCCAAAATGCTTTGCCATCCAATTACGTTTCGGGATGAGGCCCATAACGTCGTCAGGATGAGTAACAATTTCACATTCCGGGTTAAATTGCTGATATAAGTCAGCTTGACTTTCAGCAACGCAAATGATAGGATCGTTCACCAACTTTTTAGCGAACACCCGGTCATGGCGTTTATGACTTGGTATTACTATCTTGCAGGGCATGGCGAACGTCTTTTATATCAATTACATTGGATTTACTTATTTTCCCGGTCTTGTACGACTTCATGTGCTGCATGTCCAGCCTTTCACGAAGCCAGTTGCTATCTACCTCATTACTTGAGGTGATGATAAACAACTCATGTTTTTCGTCATACTTTGGAATGAGAGGATAAATGGCTGTATCATCCGTGATGGCATCGAAGCGCTCTTTAAATTCATCCTCTTTCCTCTCCGGGGCAAATTCGATGCCCCAGTCTTGGAGTTCCGCCTTATTCCACTCGTTTTCCATAACGTCCAAATCATTCTCACCAAAATTGACATTATCTTTAGTGGCATATTCCCTCAACTTCTTAACGGGGGTATCAGGTGCCAGAATTTTACAAGGCAACTCTTTATAACCTAACTCCTTGCAAGCCCGCAAACGTAAATTACCACAAACAACAATATATCTGCCATCATTGTAGGGAAAAACTATAAGTTCTCGAAGCTCAAGCATCTCTGGCGAATCCTGAATGCTTTTCTTCATCGCTTCAAAGCGGTAATCACGAAAAAAACGTGGATTTTTCGGCAATCCCGTGAGCTGCCCCTTATTAAAATCAAGTAGGCAGACTTGAATAATCTCTGTCATAACTAACTATATTAAAATCAACAACACAAAATCAACAACACAAACAGTCAGTAACAACACCTAATCATTTTTTCTATCATCGAACTCTATCTTATCTTTGATAAGCTGTTCAATGTCCTCACAACCAAATCTTTTTAAATAGGCAACAAGGTAAATTATCATCTCGGCTGCCAATTCTTCATCTTCCGAATATTTAGGAAGATTATCACTCCTATATTTAGAAGCAATATCGAATTTTCTCCAAACGGCTTCAATTCTTATGCTAAACGCTTTTCTTGAGCTATGCTCATTCATCTTAAAGCGCTTCCTCATGATATTCAAGCATCTCTGGGCAAACCTATTCAATGTTATCATATCGATCGGGTTAAATTGTTAGACTATGAATAATCTCACACGATTCTATTAGGTTGGTCTCTGATGCGAAACCAATGAACATATTCTTTATCTATCAGCATACTAATTATTTATTTTGAGGGGTCTGTTGTATCTAAATATTTCCTGTACTCTAATTCTGTCTTAGCAAGATTGATTACGGTATTAACCCCTTGGAAAACTTGTTTTGCTTGGCTCACTTTACTAGGATCTTCTTTCACATCCTTTATTTGTTGAAGAACCAAATTTCTCAAATCTTGTAAAATGGTAGGGTTCACTGTAGACACCTTATTCAACCGTTCATTTGCCAACACGACAACTGTATTTGTTATTGGTCGGAAACGGTTCAACTTGGAAGCCAAATCAAACATACTAAACACTAACACTTTGCCATTATTCAAGTATATCTCAACTTCGGTACCATCATCACCGGTACCGTCACAGTAATTGAGAATTACTACTTCTTCATTCTGATAAAGGAACGGTTTATTAACCATTTCTTTCAATCTATCTATTGCTCCATCAATCATGATTCATTTTTTGTTGCTTTATTAATCTGTCTACTCAAAGCTCCTTTTAGCTTGATGAGATACTGAACATCTTCCGGGTACCGGGCATACATTGAATTTTGGGTTTTCATTTGTTCAGAACGACTAATCATGTATAAGTTATCTATACAAATATTCTGCTTATTTCCATCTTTGAACTGAATATTGTACCCAGGAGGTATTTCACCATTATGCTCAATCCATACAAGCCGGTGTTTAAGCTCAAAGACATTCGGTTCAGCAGTTTTCACTTCAATGTAACCATCACGGGTTATACGTTCATATCCAACTTCTTTATGGTTCTTTGGGATACATCCCTTTTTGAAACGTGTAGCTTTCGTTTTTTCAATTTGAGCATCAGACATGTATTCCGTTTGCTTGCGTCCTTTATTCATTGGTTGGTGCCCTTTGGGGAAGAAACCCTTTGAGGAATGTTCAAATAAGAACTTTGCAGATTTTCTCAATTTTAGTTTGAAAGCCATACCAGCAACCGCACTTTCAGTTGAACCAAGCATCGAAGCTATTTCAAGATTGGTATGATCGGGATAAAGAGCTATTAGCTTTTGTCTTTTAACCGGACTCCAAACCCTCACGTCTGGCGAACGTTTTAATTTACGTATTAAGGCTTTTGCCTTCACAGCCTCAGGTGTTTTGTCCAGGCGACCAGCAAGCTCTTTTAAATTAGCAGTTGGATACTCGCTATCAAGTATAGCGAGTTGCTCATTAGTCCAAGTTCTCATAAGCATATCAAGAAAGAGAGGAAACCGTTAGGCTTCCTCTATATTATCGTTATTTAGCTCTTTCAGTCTTTCTTTGAGCTTCTTTTCTTTCTTATCATATGAATCCGCAAGTTTCTTAGAGAGCGCTTTGAAATCATCCGGATATTGTTCTGCAAAAAGGATTTTCTGACACTTTTGCAAATAGGAGTAGAAATTCACATTATTCGATGATAAGCATTCAGCAATAAAGGCTCTATACCATTGGTGTCGGTCAGCTTGGTTGTTCTTGACATAATTTACAAAATCACTCTCACCATTCCATTTTTTTAAATTCAGTTTTTCAAGATAAGTACTGCTACAACCGCTAAGAACCAGCACATCAAAAACAAGTTGTTCATTTTCAGAGAATTCTTTTGTTCTCTGATAATATGTTTTCTCTTGCGCCCACTTGCGCATTTCTTCAGCAGACTTCTCCTTGACTATATCCTTCGCTCTTTTTAATTGGGCGTTTATTTTTTCCCTTTCTATCTCTTTTAGATCGGCAACGGCGGAAGTAGAGGAAGCCGTTTCTTTTCTAACATAATAGAAACTAACGTTAAATTCGGGAGAATAATGTCCAAAAAATGAAAGACAACGATAAACTTCTCCATCTTCAAGCATTTTCAAAGTGCGTTCATCATCTTCTGAATACCAGCACTTACATCTAAAGATTTCATCAGGATCAACTATTTCAAATCCAAGTTGTTTAACAGCTTCCAAAGTTTTTTCATAGAAAACCTTTCTATCTTCTCCCCAATATGTATCGGGACGTCTAGCGATAATTACTGTTTTTCCAAATGAAAGAGGTTCGCCAACTTTAACAAGATGTTCATATTCTAGTTGAATTTTCCGCGTCACATAAGCAATCTGTTTTTTCTCATAGCAAGCAGCATTGATACATCTAGCATCCTTACTATTCATTTCATAGAACAAACAACCATGATTACACGTATTATTCTCACATTGAGAACATGATTTAATATCGGTATTTTCCCAATTATCGGAATCATCTTTAATCCAAGGTGCGTTACCAAGCTCCATGAAAGAATTACTCACAAATTCTCGAATCATAGCAGTAGTACATTGTTCTTCCTCCTCCTCATGAAACTCTTTTTGAGTATCTTCATCCAATTTAGAAAGAATCATAGCACCGGACAATGGTATATCTCCATTTCTTACCCGCTCTTTTAGTTCAGGAATAAGAGAATTCAATTTAATACGGTCAAAAACAAACCGGGTAGACTTTCCTATTTTAAGAGCGATATCTTCCAAAGTTCGTCCTTTTTCAGCCAACTGCGCAAAGGCAAAAGCTTCTTCGATGGGATCAACATCTTTTCTTTGAAGATTCTCGGTAATCATCGCTTCAAAAGCCTCATCATCTGTCATTTCTCTGACAATGCAGGATATTGTCTGAAATTTTTCCGACTTTTTTCGATGGGCTTTGATTTTTGCAACATTCGCTTCATCTTCCTTTGCTTTCAAAAGTGACACAGCCCGGAAACGACGCTCACCGCAAACAATTTCGTATGTGTAAGGTAGTGGGGTAACATCTCCGGTTTCTAGGTTAGTCATCTCCTCGGATTTAGCAACTCTGACAGTGATAGGTTGCAATAAACCTTGCTTTTCAATGTTGCTTGCAAGCTCTTGAAGAGCTGCTTCATCAAACGTCTTTCTCGGATTCAAAGGAGAAGGACTGATAAGGTCAATTCTAATGTTTTGTACTTCCATAATTTAATTATATTGGTTTGACTTTTAGTTTATTACATCAGTAAAGTTATCATAAAATGACAAGTTTAGCAAACAGAAACTTCGCCATTTTAACGCCATTTTTATTGAGGTTTATTACGTATTTGAATAAATCCTCTTCTTTCAGTTTCCCGAAGAAGTTCCATATCTTCTTCTCGTATTTCAGCAGGAGTTTCACCGTTCACACTTCGATAAGTTCCAATGCCGAAACGCTCTCTGATACGAACAATTTTATCCGGATCTTTAGTAACCCAGTAAATTACAACTTTCATAGTAGCTATATTCTACGGCTCTCACCACATAGAGGGAGAACATTAAACGTTTTAAAGCGATCCACTAATCTTGGCCCGAAACGTTTCTTAAATTCGGCTATGCCAAGATTCGATGTTATATGATACTTCTTGCCGTATTGTTGAAAAATCTCATACCGGGCATAAAGAAATTCATCAATAACCGAATCGAGGCTGGTACCATACGATTTTTGATTTTCCGTTTCCAGACCGATATCATTCAAGCAGATATTAAAGGGATTTGGTTTAAACCCTTTAGATTGATTCTCATTGTAAGTGTACAAGTCAATATGCCCGTGAATTTTATAATAATTCATCATTTGAGTAACAGACAAGTTTTCAAAAGCATTGGGGTTACAAGTGAGTTTCAAATAATCTGCAAAAATCTGCATCAACATTGTTTTCCCGGTACCTGGTTCACCAACGAGCAAAAGATTCTTATGAACTTTGTAATTCTCTTCCGGAAACACATTTTGAGCATACCGGCATCCGTTGAAGTAGTACAGAAGAAACTGAATTAGTTTAGAGTTGTTTTCATCAATATCAAATTTTCTAAACTCCCGTTCTGTATAATCTGTACCAAGGTTAGATATTAAATTCCAATGGCTGTAATACTCTTGCGTGTCAGTTAAGTCATATTCAGAAACGTCCTGAATACTTTCCTTGTGCCTTTGTATCAGATTCTCTATCTGTTGGAGCGTCAGCTTGCGCTTTCCGGCTTCCTTCTCCATCAAATTTTGAAGTTTGCTTGATAAATTCTTTTCCTCTTCCGTCATGGTCTAATTCATTTTTTCGATTTTCACGAATACGATCCAGTATCCAAAGGTTTGCTTTGGAATCCCACCGCTCTATTTTCACTCCATTGGCATTCTTCCACCCTATCGAGTCAAAGTGATTGAAGAATATTTCTGCTTGCTCTTGCCAATCATCTAACCGTTCCGGAGCATTTTGCTTGATGAAGTGTTGAATAACCTCATCAAGCGTAGGAGCAATAAATTCTTTTGCGACTCTTTTAGGTTTCTCCGGTTTAGAGGATGGGAAAAGCTCGCCAGAGCTACTTTCTTTCTTACCCCCTTTAGGGGGTTCTTTCTTTGTCTTTGTCTCTGTCTTATATTCTTCTTTAGGGGGTATGGGGGAACTTTCTTGAAAAGGTGTACCTAAAGGGTACCCTAAAGGTATCCCTAAAGGATGCCGTAAAGGTGGTATATTTTGCATACCTTTTTGTACACCTTTGATAGAATACGTTGATTTATTGCCTCTTCCATTGCCTTGTTTACATTCAATAAGACCTGCTTGAACTAATCTATTTCGGGCGGACTTGAATACTTTTACAGACACTCCCACGTCAGATGACACCTTTGTATCACTACGTGTCCAGTTATCCTCCCAGCCTAAACGATTCGCAATTTTTAGCAAGTAAAAATAAAGCCTCGTTTCACAGCAGGAAAATTGCCAGCTTTCGTCAAGTTCCCAAAACCTATTGATAAGTTCAATATAAGTCATATCAATTTATAATAATTCCGTAAGACATTGTTTATATAAGGCTGAGGATCAGCTTTCAGATAATAGCAAATGCTATTAATGAACTCAATCAACCCATGACAAACGACATATACACTACCATATTTCTCTACCAATGCCTGCCACTCTTTTTGCTCATCAGACTGCGTTCCAGCACGTTTACCTTTTACATGTGGAGTTTTCATCTCTATGCAAAGACTGCTCTTACCACCGCGAGGAAAAAGCAGAATCAAGTCAGCAACACCAGCGATGGCACCTTCATATTTGCGCATAGCACCGCTTTTCTTTGTTCTGACGCCGCCGTTTGGTATAGCAAAGAGTAAAGGGCCTACATTGGGAAACGTTTCTCTGAACCAAGTTACACAAATGTGTTGTATCTTAGTTTCAGAATATTTCACCTCCAATTTACGAATATCTTCTTCAGTCATTTTTCTGCTTGTTTTTTGAAATCGTAGCACATTCATTTAGAAGGTCAACGATTTGTTTACACCTGTTCCTGCAACCGACAAAGGATATTAAGGTTTCCCATTCAGGACCGAACAACATTTCTTTCTTGTATTCCTGAATATGAGTTTTCTGCCCATTTATAACTAATCTAAACAGCTTCATAATTTATCCCTAAACAAGTCCATTGCAAGATTCACCATATTCTCTTCTACTTGATCGTCCGTACCGGTAACACCGTTGGCAATGTTCTTCTTTGTTTGAATCACATCATACATATACTTGTCGATAGTATCCTTACCTAAGAAGTAATAGCAGTTAACGTTGTTCTTCTGACCGTTACGGTGCGCCCGATCTTCTGCCTGTTCGCAATCACTGAACGTCCATGGGAATTCAATAAATGCTACTCGACTGGCAGCCGTCAAAGTAAGCCCGGTACCGCCCGATTTGAAGTTCAGAATAATCAGTTTACAATCCGGATTATTTTGGAAAGAGTCAACGGCATATTGCTTTTGGTTGACATTATCGGAACCTGTTACAGTTACAGCTTTAGGAAATTCCTTTTTCAGTTCTGCTACAACTTCTTTCAAGTAACCGAAAAGTATCAGCTTCTCACCACCGTCGATAACATCATGGACAAATTCACAAACAGCCTTGATTTTACCTCTGGCGGATATCTGTTTTAAAAGCTGCATCTGCACCATGACGGCACCATTCATTGATTTCTGCACTTGTTCGTCCGAAGCATTCTTGTACTTCTTCAAGTATTTTACCATATCAGCTTCGGCAGCCTTATACTCTTTGGTGGTAGTGATATCAACTGTCAAGTATTGACGGGTCTTGTCCGGAAGTTGTGTAAGCACCTTTGACTTCTCACGACGAAAAAAGCAAGTATTCCATAGTCGCCAATTTAGCTCTTTAACGTTGGATGCCTGTTTGGGACCATCACAATACCTTTCAACATACCGGCTATAACCTCCAAAGTCCTCTAATCGACCTAATATTTTCAACTGTTGTATCAAGTCTGTATTATTGTTGACTACAGGAGTACCGGTCAATGCGAATACATAACGTTTTCCTTTGCAGATGCCTTCTACAAACTTTCCTTGCTGTGTCTTACTTGATTTGCATTTATGAGATTCGTCAATGATAACAGACCTGAACAAAGAAACACGCTGATCGAAAGCAATACTCTTCATTGTGAACTTGGATTCCTTATTTACAGACCTCACAAAGAACTTGTTCAATGACTCGTAATTAGTAATGAATACTTCACAAAGAGGACTACCATCCGACCTCTTACATTCATAAAAGGACTGCCAGGACTGCCGGTTTCTGTCATCAAGTATAATGGCGTTAATCCCTGCGAATTTCTTGAATTCACGTTGCCAGTTGACTTTCAATGCAGCAGGGCAAATTACAAGTACTGGAAAAGATTCACCGTAAATGGGTGCTTCTTTATGTGCCTTAACAACTGCACATATAGCTTGCAATGTTTTACCTAACCCGGGCTGGTCACCGAAAAAACAGCGTTTGTGCTCTATTGCATACTGTACTCCCTCAAGTTGATACTCGTAAGGTTGAAGTAACATATAGTGTTCACCGACAAAAGGTTTCATCGGAGGAATATCATAATTAATATCTTCAGTAACCTCACGTTCCTTGACAGTAGAACAATAACGCATCTGAACAGCCCATTGCGAAAAAGCTCTCACATACCAATTGGCGTCACGTCCAGCAGGATAACGCGCATCATTGATACTAACAAGCCACGCCCGGTCTGTCCCGTCATAGCGTGGCTTACTTGGTATCATCTTTATGACCTCGACCAGCTTTGGGTGATACTCGAACTGAATCCGATACAGATTGGGCGTCTTAGTCACATAGATTGGTTTCATGAAGCAGGTTCTAATACTAATTCTTGATGTTCAACAGTTGAGAGTATATCATTATCATCACCATCCTCATTTAATGCATCAGCAGCTTCATCTGTTTTCCCAAATGGGTCATCACCATCTTTAAACTCGAACTCCTTTTGAATCTCTGAACATTTATTCTCTGTAACATAGAGTTCTGCTTCATACAAGAAATTGTAAACAGCATCACAAAACTCCTCACAATGCACATACGATTCATTGTCCGGATCGAATCCAATACCAGGAGAACAAAGATTAAGGACTTTGCTCGTCATAAGGGTTCGCTTACCTGTCAACACACAAACCTCAAAAGAAGAGTCACCACCAATGCTAACGCCGGTTACATTGAACTTTTTGAAGAACTCATCTTCAAGACATGACTCTGGACGTTCCCAATTAATGTACTGGGATTCTTTCTGTTCTGTAATATCGACAATGTAGGGTATGAGCTTGTTTAGCGAATCCTTCAAATCCGGATGAACAGGATTAATCCCCTTGAAAACAATATCGTTTCCCTCCTTGTCTGCATAGACCACTTCAAGACATCCCTTTTTGGTCAATTTTGCTTTTGAAATATTCAAATCCATTTTAATTAAACTTTTAGTTAATACTTACCTATGCAGGTATTCATTAATAAAATCTTTATAGTACTGGTCAACAGGCAATGGCAAATTGATTCCTAATTCGGTGGCAGCATCAGCCTGAACCTTATCCATGAAAGTTTTCATTTGGATCGTATTCAATTTAGAAGTACTTCCAACAACCGAAACAATATTTCCATTCATACATATTTGCCGTGGAAGAAACTTCCGGCAATAGTAATCATGAACATCTAACTTATCCGTGCCTGTCTCCCTCTCAATGCAGGCAAACCACAGCCACATGAGCGCGTTCTGCGACAGGGTACGCGGTTCTACCTTTCTCTTGATACTTACTGTGTAAGTTCCATTTTTGAGCGTGGAACAGAGGTAGTCAAACGACTTATCCATTGTGACTACCCCATTTTGTTTTGTTAGAATAGCTTCTGCCATATTTTAGAATGGTAAATCATTAGGCGGTGGTGCCTGTTGGAATTGCTGTTGCTGATATGCAGGCTGTTGTACCTGTTGTTGTCTCTGTGTAGGCTGCTGCGTTGGTAATGGTGGAGGTACAGGAGCAGCCTGTTGCTGAACCTTCGGTGTAAGCATCTCGATACTATCAACAAAGACTTCAGTTATGTAGCGCTTAACTCCTTTGCTATCGTCATAATTACGAGTGCGTAACTTACCTTCTATATACAACTTATCTCCTTTATGGACATACTTCTCAACTATTTCAGCAGTCTTATTCCAAAAAATAAGATTATGCCATTCTGTACGCTCCGGCACCTGGGTTCCATTTTGTAAGGTGTACGCCTTATCTGTTGTGGCAAAAGATAAAGAAGCTACTTTTGCTCCACCGTCCAATGTTCTCACGTCTGGATCTTTACCGGCACGCCCAATAAGAATTACTTTATTGACACTCATTTTCCTTCCTCCCTTATAGTTACACGAATACTATCCGCTTTAGTTGACGTTTTTAAATATTGAGAATATAATTCCGGGTGATCTTCCTGAAATTTCTTTGTATCAAAACTCTTACCCGTTGAAGAGGGAGTATAGCTAACACGCAATCGGCCAGCGTCCCATGATTTGACTCCATTCTCACGCATGGCTGATTTAAGTTGTTCCTTGTAACCTTTCTGCACTTCAGCGATATAACTCGCCTGTTCCTCTATATCAATAATAGTATCTACTAATTGCATAGGAATAAGCTGTTTCCCATCAGTGGGAACAGGAGCATTAGGTAAGAAGTGTTCACCATTAATCTCACATTCCAGTAATCTCTTAACCTCTGCATCGGGTTTACGCTCAATCTCAACCAATTCAGATTTATCACCTCGTAACCAAATTCCAAACAGCTTATCAACTTTGATAAGTGGGTTTTGAAGTTCAAACAAATAGGCATAGATTGATAGCTGCCAACTCAAATACTCACGGTCAAGGCTTGCAGTGGTCTTGATGTCACCAAGACTGATTTTTTCGTCCTTTTCCCAAACACAATCAATATTCGATGCAAAATATTCATTGTCTGAAACAGTGTACTCATTGGCAAAAGCCTTATATCCGGCATTTACTCTTTCCCTGATATAATTAATAGCTTCAATACTCTCGGGTGGCAATCCTGTTACATCAGCAAACTGGCATTGTCCATGAATACGACTACCTTTTTCAGCGGCTCTTTTCAATATGTATTCTGGAATATCCTTATACTTATTGGGAAATAACTGCCGGCTAATCATTCCGGTAATACCTTTTAGCTGCTTTTCACCAAGAAAATATGTGTGGTTCTCTTCCGAGAAAACCACACTCGATTTAACTAACTCTATCATTGTGCCGGGTAAATTTTGCCCATATTCATACAGGCGTTTACAAACTCTTTATCATTTTGCATAGCCGGATTGCCATACCATACTTTTTCAAGTTCAGCTCTGCTTTTGACGGCAAGCATGTCAGCAATAGCATTTTTTAATTGAGCACCTGTATATACAGGAGCAGTGTTAGCAGGTGTTTTTGCAGGCTGTTGTGTATCTTCCTTCTCATGAGTATTGGTTGAATCGCTGTCTTTCGCATCATCAATACAAAACAGACCGTTAAGAGCGTACTTTCTTGCATAAGAAGATGAAGCTCCAGTAATTTGGCTCCCATCCATTCCTTTCTTTGTTTCCTCTTCTCTTGCAAAAGCAGTAGTTATTTCTTTTTCTCCTTTGTCATTAGTCAAAGTAACAGTTGCTTTTACGTAGATCCTGTTACCTACTGCGATCATCTCATCACTTAGAGTTAATGTACATTTTGTTTCAGCAAGAACAGGTTTCACTGATTCAAGAATGTCCTCACAACTACGGTACTTGTATTTACCGAAAGTATTATACTGCCGTTTGGGGGCTTTCAGCTTTTGCTGAATGGTTACTAATTCTTTCATAATTCTGAAATTAATGGTTTGACTTTTAGCTCATTACATCAGTAAAGGTAATCGTTATTGACAAGTTTAGCAAACAGAAACTTCGCCATTTTAACGCCATTTTCAGGTAGTAAAAACTGCCTGTACGATATTGTACAGGCAGAAAAATAAGAATAATATGAATAATCCAATGTACCTTATGGAACGGCTACGCTTGAAGGGTGTACGGCTCCCTGATTTATACATAATGTAAATGCTAGTGGACGGAACCGGAGTCGAACCGGTCTCACGGAATATTGGTGCACCTCACCGCAGTTTCAACCAACGATATACATATCCGCCCGATTAATTAAAAAGGTGCACTATCCTCACAGACCATACACCCCAATCACAAACACAAAACAAAACTCATGAACTACTATAATTTAATTAGGATCAGAAGGGTGAATGGCGTGGGGATCGAACCCACATCACGCAAATCTGCGTATGCTGCCAATTACACCAGCCATCCGTTTTAAGTGAACTATTCTCACGAACCATTCACCTAGAACACAAACACAAAATAAAACACGACATTAACTATTAAATAGCACTCTCACGAGCTTCTTGCTTCCGGATAGCCGTTCAAAGCACACCGGAATAGTATAGAACAATTAAAACTCAAATAACAGGGGCTTTAACCCTACAGCGTCCTTTTCGCTGGCAACATTAGTTAAACATAAAAAGAAAAATTCTCTGTGAAGGAACCCGGACTCGAACCGGGATGACAGATTACCTATGTATGACTTTCTTCAATCTACCTGCATACTTGCGTCTACCAATTCCGCCATTCCTTCAGGTCGTAGCCAGACGCTTCCGGCTACATTGATTGTATATATAATGCAAATATATTTTCCCCCTCACGGGTTACTTAACTCTGATTGAGTTGAGCCGGGAAACGGATTCGAACCGCTGACCTCATGTAGAAACATGCGCTCTAACCAACTGGGCTATCCCGGCAGATGCCCGGCGAACCGGGCTAAATAAACATGACAAATACTAAAATTAAGCAATGCAGACCTTCACAGGCTATCTTTATTTTGTTTCCTATCTTCGTAGTATCGAAAACAGATATAATTCACTGATACGACAGTCACCAATACAAAAGCAGCAATAAATTCTTTCTTGCTAACTTCAATGCTATCTATAAGATACAGTGTTGTCCATAAGGCAATGAACATCATGGCATACTGTATCACTTTAATCTTTTTCATTTCTTCCGTTTTTTAGATTTAACTTTCCTTCCCGCACATCGGCAATGAAGTAATACTTGAGCAGCATTACAATGCCACTTGCCGTTTTGGACATTAGTAGGCTTATCACTTTCGATCTTACCCGCTTCTATAAGATTCATCAATTTCTTTTCCCCACCCACATAATACGCAGACTTATCTTTTCCAAACGTTTCTGTAGAAAACAGACGGAGAATATTATCTAGCAATATTTCAGCCATTTCACCTCTGATCATCTCAACAAGCAAGGTAGTTACGCAATTCTAGTTACTATAAACTGCATATTTTTTACGTCTGACTTTGTTTTCCAAACCATTCCTTCAGCTTTTTCTTTATAAAGCCGAGCATTTAAAGTGTAAGTAACAGACGTTTTTTGAATGATAGGAAATACTTCTATTGCACCAACGTCCATGTTTCGCAAAACATTGATTATACTGCGTCTTTCTATTTCTTTTTCCATACTGATTAATTTTAAAATAAAAGTTCCCCCGAACCAATTCGATCGGCAGCATCACGCTTTATTCGGAGGATTTACTTAACTTTGGGACGTATAATCAAAAATTAAGTGAAGAAATTCATTCATTATCTCTCTTTTTATCTCGATTAAACCCGACTTTACAATCTGCATAATCCCAAAAAGCTTTCTGTATCATAGCAGGAAGCTTTTCGGCTACGATTTTAGCTGATTTTATCGGCATATTCTCTACACGTAATGAGAATGTGGCATCTTCCAAATTCTCATTCCTATCGTTTTTAATTGTTACTTGAATCATGTGATTATTAATTGATTAATAAATTTCCCCCGTTCCAAGATTATTCACTAATAAAAAAGGAACGGGGGATTTTCTTATTTTTGAAGTGTCAAATCAAAAAACAAGAAAATATGAATAATGAAGAAAAAGTAGTTTCATACTACAAAGAAACTTTAGAGAAAAAAATCGAATGGACTTTCAGACTCCAAAGCACTCTGTTGACTGTTGCATCCGCTACTTTTGCTGTACTTGTTTCTTTAAGCAATCTTTCAACCAACAACGCTTGCAGTCGAATTTTACTATTGGTGGTAATATGTTCAAACGCACTATCCATCCTTTTTTCGTGTATAACCATATACGAGAATCGAGCAATGAGCAACGTGATGATACGCAACGCTCAAAAACGGGTAGAAGAATATATCCTCTATAGCTTATACAATTCCAAAATGACCGTAACGCCAGCCGTACCACGCAATAAAATCTTCGCAATTTGTGAGTCAATTTCCTACATTTCATTTCTATTCTTTATTATTAGTTTAACAGCCTATGCAATTTATAAGATATACACGCAGTTGTAACGTCAATTAAACATTGAAGTGATGAACGGATTCGAACCGCCGACCTCATGTAGAAACATGCGCTCTAACCAACTAAGCTACATCACCTTTATATACATAAAGCAAATGCCACGATTTGCCGACAAACGTCTAACTGATTTAGTTTTACAACGATACGGCTTGACCATTAACCACAGCATTATATCGTTGGGAAGCCCGCCTACATCAGTAATCCCTTTCGGCACGTGTCGGCTTCCAAAACACCATTTTACCAAGATGTCAAAGAACTCTCCTCTGTTGTTCCCAGTCTCCCTTCAAGGGCAGGCTCAAAGACCGGACTGGGTGCCGGATAACCGGCGGTTTGGTTTGACTTTAGTGAGGGTTAGAGAATACTTTGGTTGTTCTTCAAAACTATATCCATTAAGTTTCTTTGCGATTCAATAAATTTCTTCAAATCATCACATTGGGAAACTTTCTCTCTATAAAATCCACGTTCTGATTCTAAATCTCGTTTGAGTTTTTCATTTTCACCTCTCAAAGAGTGGATCAACGCGTCTCGTTCTTCAATCACAGCTTCATATTTGTCTCGCTGTATTTCTAGTTCGGTTCTTTTATCCATTGTTGTATAATTTGATTAATCTCCGACGTAATGTGCACCGTAATGAGTACTATTTGGGTTGTAGTAAGCGGAAGCGGGAATATTAAGGTTATTATATTCCTTGCTAGGTGTAGCTTTGGCAGTCTTGCTCATAGCTTCATGTCTTTCAGCTAAAAATTTATCAGTTCTTGATTTCACTGCTTCCGGTGAGAAACTTTCTTGGAGTTTTGCGAAGCTCCATGCAGATTTTAAACACTCTGAAAATGTTTTTCCACCCTTCTTGTAATTGCGGTGTGCAGACTTCATTATTTGTGATAAATTGTAGCTCATAATCGTTATTTTTTAATTGGTTTTATCAATCAATTTTTGTATGTTTGTATGATTGATTGATTTATGACGCAAATATATCCTCAAATGTGGATATATAAAAATTTAAAACCTACTTTATATCCCCATTTGTGGATATTTAACTTTTGATTGATTATGATAAACAGAATTAAAGAAGTAATAACCTATTCAGGGCTATCAGAGAGGGGATTTGCTATTAAGTGTGGATTAAAGCCCACAACTATTAATAATCAACTGATAGGAAAAAGAGAAATTAGCCTTGCAACAATAATAGCAATTTCATCCTCATTTGAGGAAATTTCCGCAGAATGGTTGTTAAGAGGAACTGGTTCCATGCTCATTCAAAAAGAAGAAACAGAACCAGGAATGGACAAATTGAAAAGTATTGTATATACCATAGCCAATTTGCAGGATGAAATCAATGAGAAGACAATGCTTACCCAACGGCTTTTGGAAGAAAACCAAAAATTAAAGGGTGAACTGGCTATGTTGAAGAATGAACGAAATATAGGATAAATATATATGTATGAAAAAGACTTTTTTTATACTACCCCTTTTATTAGTACTGATATTTAGCTCATGTTCTGATGACAGTATTAACTTAGCAGGAACAACATGGACTTCTACAAAAGATTGGTATGGCAAAACTCGATTGTCGTTTGAAGAAGGAACTCCTTATTTAAGACCTTTCTTTGCTATATCTTTTGGTTTAAAATCTTTCACAATATATAATGTTGCAGATGATAATGAGGATTTAGAATATGAATGGAAAGAAACGGTATCAGGTAAATACTCTATAAATAACAATATAGTGAATCTAATAGTAGAAAAAGACAACTTAACAATTCCCTGCGAAATAGAAAAAGATATAATGTATTACAGTGATACTAGAATGAAACTATATAAACAATAGAATAAATATTTTTTTCAATTATGCGCTCAATTAGAACTGTACCCCCAAAAGATGAAAGAGAATATCCTTTAGTTATAACAGCTGAAGAAAAGGATAAAGTATTAAATTATATTTTGGTTGTAGCAAACGGGAAAAGAACAGCTAAACTAAATTATAAAGATATACCAGACCTTAGGATCAGTAAAGAACAATATGAAATAGTTTTAGAGGAGTTCAAAAATAGGAGATTTATTGACTATAAAGGATATGGTATTGAATATCTTACGTTGAATTTTGAAATATTCAATTTTGCAGAAAAAGGGGGATTCACTGTTGAAAGAGACTTATATATATTAAGTTTTGATACATTTCAAATGCAGCTAGAACGATTAGAAAAGGAGTTAAGCCCTGATACAGCAGCAAAAGTTGATGATGTTGTCGGAAAAGCCAAAAATATAACTGAACTACTGATAGGGCTCTCTGCTCTAGCTGAAAAAATGAATCTCTAAGATTTATTATCAGGATCAGTTAATAGGAACTCCAATATAGAAGCTGCACGAAGCAGTCTTGAAGCATATAGAGTTGCATCTGCATCCGGGTTGTATTGATAACGCCTAGTCTGAAACTTTTTAAAAGTAACAAAGCCACTAGACATATCATTAGCAAGTGTTTTCAAGCTTGATATAGTTTCTTTTACATTTTGGTCATAAGACATTTTTATACGCATACGAGCGGAATCATCCACTTTTGCACAACACTGGGGATAAAAGGCTGTTGCATTATCTTCTTTAGAAGATTGTTTTTTACTTATCCTTCTTAGGACATTTTTTAATAACGATTTCATAAACGCACTATTTTAGTTTGACAATGCGCAAATATAATATTTAAAGTAATATAAAATATGAAATATAGAAATCTTGATAGTACATAAAACATCAAATGGTCGAATTATAGTCGAACCATAAAAAAAAGCAGGACTATATAATTGATATACAGAATATACAACTAGATTTCCAAAAATGTGTCTAGTTTAGTTTTTGTGTTAATAGCTCCCTCGTCGGCGGACGAACTAGGGAGCTATTTTTTTTATTTATTACAGGAATATAATTGCACAAAATATACATATTTTCCATAACTTTGCAGCGACAAAGGATCACACAAATGGAATATAGCGTAGAAGAACTAAAAAGTGCATTAATAGAGAAATGCGAGAGTGAAGGTATCCTGTATGCAACGGTTGCAATGGACCGTCGTACTAAAGAAATGATTCTTCCTGATACTTTACAAGGAGCTCTGAAACATCCGGAATTCTTCGTATGTACCTGCAAGAAAGTAAAAGACCAATATGTAGTGGAGGAGATTACTAAAGTGTAATACTCCCCCAGTCTTTTATTTTTTATTCGCCCAGTTCACCTAGCAAATCGTAGGAAGGAGCAAAGAAAAGTGTTCCCGTAACTGCTGTACTAAAGTCCAGTAAACGGTCGGTATTGCCTACCGGATTGCCAATAAACATACTTTCCAACATCTGCCGGGTAGTAGTGAACGTACTTGCATAGCCGATGAAGTAAGTACCATATTCTCCCTTAGACGTATTGGCGAACGGCATATTGGCACGCACTATTTTCAGGTCATCACCAATATTAGTGACGGCATTATGCGCATTTTGAGGTTTCTCCTCGTCAGACAGTTCGACATCGTTAAACTTACGACGCCCGATCACTTTCTCCTGTTCTTCCACAGGTAAGGAGTTCCACGCAACCATATCGTGAATATACTTCTGCACAAAGACATAGCTGCCTCCTGCAAAATCAGCATCTTCCTCTCCTACAACTGCAAAATGATAGGGATTTTCATCAACCGCCGGATTCTCCGTTCCATCCACAAAGCCGATAATGGCCTTGCCATCCATATATCTGAAACCGTGAGTTTCGTCGACAGGTTCAACCACGCCTTGAAGTTTCTCATCGATGATAGATGCAAACTCAAAACATAATCCCATCTGTTTTGCACGGATGTGAAACAATAAGTCGCCCGGAGTAGAAACTGCCGTATGCTTCTCGCCTTTTATCTCTTCGAAAGTTTTCAGTTCTTTGGGTTTTCCCTGTTCCGGGAAAAGACGGCTCCAGGCATCGGCTCCAAATCCCATGGTACAACTGAACATCATATCAGGAAAACGGTTACGCATACTGCGAATCAGGGCCGAGAAATTGGCACACACATCTTTTACTTTGTCAAGAGTTTCAGGCGAATCTTTTAAAGTATAAACAATAAAAATAACATTTTCGCCTTGTTTCCCCGCTACGTCTTGTGGGATATTACCACCAAATGAATGTTGATAAGGATTCATATTTTTCTTTTTTTTCTATTAGTTTCGTCAATGAAATAGTTCTGTTCTAACTCATCTTTTTATTAGGATCTTCAATATATGCGGCAGCCCCTTTATCCATAAACAGTTCTACATTTTGCGCATGATGAGCCACATAGGCTGCGGGACCAGTGTCTCCCGAATTACAGATTTCTTCTACTACATCGGCTTTGTTTTTTCCGGTAATCAGGAAAATGACATAGCGGGCATTCTGAATGGGGTATCCCGTCATTGCGATACGCTTCTGCCCGTTACGGGGATGTGCACTGACCACATAAATAGAGTTTGAAGTCAGCAAATCTTCTTGCCCGGGAAAGATCGAAGAAGTGTGTCCGTCATCTCCGGCTCCCAACAGTATAATATCGAATTCCGGCCAACCACGCTTAAACGGCACTTGCTGCCGGACTAACTCCGAATAACGAACCGCCTCTTTCGCAGGCTTTGCCTCTCCACGGATACGGAATACATTCTCATAGAGAATAGGAGTGATACCCAAAAGAAGGTTGCGCATCATTCCGTAATTACTGTCCGAATCATCGGGAGGCACACAACGTTCATCCACCCAATAAATCCGCATACGGTCCCAAGGAGTAATTTCCATATATTCATTCGCCCATAAATCGAACATCAGAGCAGGGGTATTACCACCACTAACTGCGATATTGAACACTCTGTCCGGCTCTTCATTCATGATTTCCACCAGGCGGAGTATCAATGCTCGTGAAGTTTCAATTGATGAGGGAAAAACTGATAGTTTCATAATTCACAATATTGATCTGTATTTGTCAAATTCTTACAAGGATTCGTCCAGTCAGCCCCATGTTCGTGCATCATTGCTTCGCTTTCCAAAGGTCCCCACGTACCTGCGGGATAACCGTAAAGAGGCGCATCAGGGTTATCTTTCCAATAGCGGAGCACCGGATCGAAGAATTTCCATGAGGCTTCTACTGCATCACTTCGAGTAAATAAAGTCGGATCGCCCTGGATACAATCATCTATCAGACGGGCATAAGCGTCACCACTAGGCACACCGCCCAACTGTGCATAACTGAAATCCATCGTCACCTGGCGGACTTCGAAACCTGCACCGGGGACTTTCATTCCGATTTTGAGCACAATTCCTTCATTCGGTTGCAAACGAAGGATCAATTTATTAGCCCGTGGACAGTTGCCACTAGCACAATGAAACATCTGGTGAGGTGTTTCCCGGAAATGAACAACGATTTCCGTTACTTTCGTCGGCATTTGTTTACCTGTACGAATGTAGAACGGAACGCCACTCCAGCGCCAGTTACTAATGCCCAGTTTCATGGCAATATAAGTTTCCGTACGCGAATCGGGAGCCACTCCTTTTTCTTCACGGTATCCTTTTTTACTACCGGAGGCTGTATATTGTCCGCGAACAATATGTTCGTTCAAATCTACATCATTCAATGGAGTAAGAGATTCGTAGACCTTCACCACTTCATTACGGAAATTGTCTGCATTGAAAACAGCAGGCGGTTCCATAGCCGTAAGGGCCACGAGCTGTATCAGATGATTCTGCACCATATCCCGCAGCGCACCTGCCGTTTCATAGAACCCGCCTCGTTGCTCGATACCCAGATTTTCTACGGCTGTAATTTCTACGTAGTCAATATAGTTACGATTCCAAAGAGGTTCGAAGATACCGTTGGCAAAACGGAAAGCCAGTACATTCTGGGCCGTTTCCTTACCGAGAAAATGGTCGATACGGTAAATCTGATGCTCATTGAAAACAGAGGCATACGTTTTATTCAGTTCAAGTGCCGACTCGAGATCATAGCCGAAAGGTTTCTCAACGATGATGCGCGAGTGGGGAGTGTTAAGTCCGGCAGCTTTCAAATAGATGGGCACTACTCCGTAAAGTGATGGCGGAGTGGCAAGATAGAACAGCAGATTGTCTGGATCTACCTCGTTAGTCAATTCAACCAGACGTTGGCGGAGTTGCGGGTAACCTTCTTCTTTTGCCGGGTCCATCGGTAAATAGTAGAGATGGAAGACAAATGAAGCCATAAGAGCTGTGTCCTGTTCTTCAGACTTGACGAACTGTTGTAGTTCTTCTAATATATAGGAACGGTAGTTATCGTCAGAATAGATCGTACGCCCGATACCCAATATGGAAAACTCTCCGGTCAACCGTTTTTCACGGTAGAGGGAGTAAAGGGCAGGCATCAGCTTACGCTTGGTCAAATCACCTGACGCACCGAAAATTATCATTGCAAATTTATCCACTTTATTAATTTCTAAATATGAATTATAGGTTTACTCAAACATTATAGGTGCCCGATTTCGTATCTCCTCCGTGGCCTGTCCAGTTCTCGTGAAAGAACTGTCCGCGCAACTCATCCTTACGCTCAAAAGTGTGCGCACCAAAATAATCGCGTTGTGCCTGTACAAGGTTGGCGGGCAGATCGGCAGAAGTGAGCGAATAGAAATAGTTGAGGGCAGAGGAGAAAGCAGGAACGGGAAGTTCTTCTTTCATGGATTCCGCCACCAGGCTCTTCCATCCGGGAAGCAATGTCTTCATTTCTTCTTTAAAATAAGGAGCCAACAACAAGTGTTTAGGCTTGTCGGTGGCTTCGAAGGCAGCTGCAATATCGTTCAGGAATATACTGCGGATGATGCATCCCCCACGCCACATACGCGCAATGGAAGCCAGGTCGAGATGCCAGCCGAAAGCGTCGGAAGCACGTTGCAACACGGCGAATCCCTGGGCATAAGAGACGAGTTTGGAAGCATAAAGAGCAGAAAAGATATTCTTTACGAGTTCCGCCTTATTATATATAGGTTGTGTATGTTGACACTGGAATTGCTTGGAAGCCAAGTGACGCAAGTCTTTCTGTGAAGAAAGGCTTCGTTCGAATACCGCTGTGGCAATTAGCCCTAACGGCATACCGAGTTCCATCGCATTGATAACCGACCATTTTCCGGTTCCTTTCTGTCCGGCTGCATCCAGGATTTTATCAATGAGATAACCTCCGGATTTGTCTTTATGCCGCAGAATGTTGGCGGTGATTTCGATCAGATAACTGCGAAGTTTGCCTTCGTTCCAACGGGCAAAGACATCAGCCATTTCCTCATTGGTCAGATCAAGCAGCTTTTTCATCACCCAATAGGCTTCGGCGATCAGTTGCATATCACCATATTCGATACCGTTGTGAATCATCTTCACAAAATGACCGGAGCCGGCAGGACCCACCCATTGACAACAAGGAGTGCCGTCCGGCGCTTTTGCCGCAATACTTTGAAGAATCGGTTTCACTTCCGGCCATGCTTTTTCCGAACCACTGGGCATGATAGAAGCTCCATTCAAGGCTCCCTCTTCACCACCGGACACACCGCTACCGACGAAAAGAAATCCCTTTGATTCCGCCAGTTGGACACGGCGGTTCGTATCTTCGTAATTAGAATTACCGCCATCAATAAGAATGTCTCCCGGTGAAAGCAACGGGAAAAGCTGATCCATCAGTTCGTCAACCGGACTTCCGGCACGAACCATCATCATAATCTTACGGGGAATAGCTATCGAATCTACAAATGTCTTTATATCTGTGAATCCTTCGATGTTTTTACCTTTTGCACGACCATTCAGGAAGCGTTCTACCACCCCCTCCTCTACTCCGGGAACAGTACGGTTATAAACCGACACGTGCCATCCCTTACTCTCCATGTTTAAAGCAAGATTCTCGCCCATCACAGCCAAGCCGATAAGTCCGATATCTGTTTTATTCTGATTTGCCATAACTTGTATATTTTGAATATTCTTTATCTTAGTAACAGTTGAAATGCACATTTGTTCGCAATATTTTAGATTAAAATATTATTTTTGTGGTCTACAAATAAAATCAAGGATGAAGAAGATCAAAATCGGTTTGTTGGCACGCATCGTTATCGCCATCATTTTGGGTATTGCCATCGGCACAGTTTTCCCGGCTCCGCTAGTGCGAATATTTGTTACGTTCAATGGCATTTTCAGTGAATTTCTTAATTTCTCTATCCCATTGATTATCGTCGGACTGGTTACTGTGGCTATTGCCGACATCGGAAAAGGTGCAGGAAAAATGCTACTCGTGACGGCTTTGATTGCTTACTTCGCTACTCTTTTTTCAGGCTTTCTCTCCTATTTCACAGGGGTCACAGTATTTCCTTCGCTCATCGAACCGGGTGCACCACTTGAAGAAGTAAGCGAAGCGCAGGGAATCCTCCCCTACTTCTCCGTCTCCATTCCGCCACTGATGAACGTAATGACAGCTCTGGTTTTAGCTTTTACACTGGGGGTAGGACTGGCGTCACTCAACAGCGACGCATTGAAAAATGTGGCACGTGATTTTCAGGAAATTATCGTACGAATGATAAGTGCCGTCATTCTGCCGTTGCTACCGCTTTATATCTTCGGCATATTCCTCAACATGACACATTCGGGACAAGTATATTCTATCCTGATGGTGTTTATTAAAATTATCGGAGTCATCTTCGTTCTTCATATTTTCCTGTTGGTTTTTCAGTATTCCATTGCGGCATTGTTTGTGCATAGAAATCCATTCAAATTGCTTAGCAAAATGCTGCCCGCTTACTTCACGGCATTGGGTACACAATCATCTGCAGCCACCATTCCCGTGACACTGGAACAGACCAAAAAGAACGGAGTATCTGCTGAAGTAGCCGGATTTGTGATTCCGCTATGTGCCACCATCCATCTATCTGGCAGTACACTGAAAATTGTAGCCTGCGCACTGGCATTGATGATGATACAGGGAATGCCGTTCGACTTCCCCCTGTTTGCCGGGTTTATCTTTATGCTGGGTATCACTATGGTAGCTGCTCCGGGAGTTCCGGGTGGAGCAATCATGGCTTCCCTGGGGATTCTACAATCCATGCTCGGTTTCGACGAATCGGCACAAGCTTTGATGATTGCGCTTTACATCGCCATGGATAGTTTCGGTACTGCCTGCAATGTAACGGGAGACGGAGCTATCGCTTTGATTATCGACAAAATAATGGGAAAAACCGTGCTGAATGACTGTGCTGAAAAATAATTGGAAAGTCACTTGGCTGGGTCACAAAAAATGCCGACATTTGCACCCACATTTTCAATTATATAAATAATTAGCGTATGAAAAAAGCCCTAATTTCAGGCATCACCGGGCAAGATGGTTCTTATCTTGCCGAATTTCTATTGCAAAAAGGTTACGAAGTACACGGTATACTCCGTCGTTCTTCTTCGTTCAATACAGGACGTATTGAACATTTGTATTTTGACGAGTGGGTGCGCGACATGAAACAGAAACGTACGATTAATCTGCATTATGGGGATATGACAGATTCTAGTTCGTTAATTCGTATTATTCAACAGGTGCAACCGGATGAAATCTACAATCTCGCAGCTCAAAGCCACGTGAAGGTTTCGTTCGACGTTCCGGAATACACTGCCGAAGCAGATGCTATCGGCACGTTGCGTATGCTCGAAGCTGTACGCATCCTGGGACTGGAAAAGAAAACCCGCATCTATCAGGCTTCTACTTCCGAATTGTTCGGTAAAGTGCAGGAAGTTCCACAAAAAGAGACAACTCCATTCTATCCCCGTTCTCCGTATGGGGTAGCCAAACAATATGGTTTCTGGATTACTAAAAACTACCGCGAAAGCTATGGTATGTTTGCAGTAAACGGTATTTTGTTCAATCACGAGAGCGAACGCCGTGGTGAGACGTTCGTTACCCGTAAAATTTCGCTTGCTGCCGCACGTATCGCACAGGGCGAACAGGACAAACTGTACCTGGGTAATCTGGATTCTCTTCGCGACTGGGGATATGCCAAGGATTACATCGAATGTATGTGGCTGATCCTGCAACATGATGTTCCCGAAGATTTCGTTATTGCTACTGGAGAAATGCACACGGTGCGCGAATTCGCAACGTTAGCATTCAAAGAAGCAGGGATCGAGCTTCGTTGGGAAGGTGAAGGCGTAAATGAAAAAGGTATCGACGTAGCTACCGGAAAATCTCTGGTAGAAGTTGATCCGAAGTATTTCCGTCCATCGGAAGTAGAACAATTGCTGGGCGACCCGACTAAAGCTAAAACACTGTTGGGCTGGGATCCACGTAAAACATCATTCGAAGAACTGGTAAGTATCATGGTTCGCCACGATATGGAGAAAGTGAGACGAATGATTGCTACCAAACATTAAAACTTGCTTTACTAATAGAATGGAAAAGAATGCAAAGATATATGTAGCAGGACACCGCGGACTTGTGGGATCTGCTATCTGGAAGAATTTGCAGGATAAAGGATACACCAATCTGGTAGGCCGCACTCACAAAGAGCTTGATCTGCTGGATGGCACGGCTGTCCGTAATTTTTTCGATGAAGAACAACCGGAATATGTATTCCTTGCTGCTGCCTTTGTGGGTGGTATCATGGCGAACAGCATCTACCGTGCCGACTTTATCTATAAGAATCTGCAAATTCAACAGAATATCATCGGAGAGAGCTTCCGTCACCATGTAAAGAAGTTGCTCTTCCTTGGTAGCACGTGTATTTATCCACGCGATGCCGAACAGCCGATGAAAGAAGATGTATTGCTTACTTCACCGTTAGAATATACCAACGAGCCGTATGCAATCGCCAAAATTGCCGGACTGAAAATGTGCGAGAGCTTCAACCTGCAATATGGAACGAACTACATCGCTGTGATGCCGACAAACCTTTACGGACCGAATGATAATTTCGACTTGGAACGCAGTCATGTACTGCCTGCCATGATCCGAAAGATTCATCTGGCACACTGTCTGAAAGAAGGAAACTGGGAAGCTGTACGCAAGGATATGAATCTGCGTCCGGTGGAAGGTGTAAATGGCGACAGTCCGAAAGAAGAAATCCTGGCTATTCTGCAAAAATACGGAATCAGCGAAACAGAAGTCACTCTTTGGGGGACAGGTACTCCACTCCGCGAGTTCCTTTGGAGCGAAGAAATGGCAGATGCCAGCGTCTTCGTAATGGAGCACGTAGACTTCAAAGATACCTATAAAGAAGGCAGCAAAGATATCCGCAACTGCCATATCAACATCGGCACCGGTAAGGAAATCACCATCCGTCAGCTGGCCGAACGTATTGTAGAAACTGTAGGGTATCAAGGAAAACTGACCTTCGACAGCAGCAAACCGGACGGCACTATGCGCAAGCTGACCGATCCTTCGAAACTGCACTCTTTGGGGTGGCACCATAAAATTGAAATCGAGGAAGGCGTACAAAGAATGTACGAATGGTACTTGAAATAAGAATTTAAAGAATCAATCAATATGCTATGAGCAGAATTATTTTTGCTTATAGCATATTTTTTTTTGATTATAGCATAATGAAATTAGCTATAAGCATAATCTTTCCTCCTACCAGCCTGTCGCAATCTCACTACATCGCCCTTCCCCCATTTCCAAAAATTCTTCCCTCTTAATTCTTCATTCTTAATATAATTGCTATATTTGCACAAATTAATACCAAATGTGCAAAACAATGGAACAAAGTTTTATAGCCTACATTGAGAATAGTATCAAAAATAATTGGGACCTGGATGCCCTGACCGATTATAAAGGTGCAACTTTACAGTATAAAGACGTAGCTCGCAAGATCGAAAAACTCCATATCATTTTTGAAGAAAGTGGAATCCGCAAAGGAGATAAAATCGCTGTTTGCGGAAGAAACAGCTCTCATTGGGGAGTCACTTTCCTTGCTACACTGACGTATGGGGCAGTTGTTGTACCCATCCTCCATGAATTTAAAGCGGACAATATACATAACATCGTCAACCATTCCGAAGCAAAATTACTGCTTGTAGGAGATATGGTATGGGAAAACCTGAATGAGTCGGCAATGCCGCTACTGGAGGGTATCCTGATGATGAACGACTTCACCCTGCTAGTGTCACGCAGCGAACGACTGACTTATGCACGCGAACACCTGAACGAAATGTTCGGCAAAAAATATCCGAAGAATTTCCGCACAGAGCATATCGCTTATCATAAGGATGAACCGGAAGAACTGGCTGTTATCAATTATACTTCAGGAACAACAAGTTACTCGAAAGGAGTAATGCTCCCCTATCGCAGTCTGTGGTCGAATACCAAATTTGCTTTTGAAGTATTAGACCTGCAAGCCGGAGATAAGATCGTATCCATGCTCCCTATGGCACACATGTACGGACTGGCTTTCGAATTCCTTTATGAGTTCTCCGTGGGTTGCCACATCTACTTCCTTACTCGCATGCCGAGTCCGAAAATCATTTTCCAGGCTTTCGAAGAGGTGAAACCTAATCTGATTGTTGCCGTACCGCTTATCATCGAAAAAATCATCAAGAAGAGCGTGCTTCCGAAATTGGAAACTCCTGCAATGAAGATCTTACTAAAAGTGCCTATCATCAACGACAAGATAAAAGCAACGGTACGCGAAGAAATGATTAAAGCATTTGGCGGAAACTTCAAAGCTGTTATTGTAGGAGGTGCTGCTTTCAATCAGGAAGTAGAACAGTTCTTGAAAATGATTGATTTCCCTTATACAGTAGGATATGGAATGACGGAATGTGGTCCGATTATCTGTTACGAGGATTGGAGAAGATTCAAGCCGGGTTCATGCGGAAAAGCTGTACCACGTATGGATGTGAAAGTGTTGTCATCTGATCCCGAGAACATTGTTGGCGAAATCGTATGTAAGGGTCCGAATGTGATGTTGGGATATTACAAAAACGAAGAAGCTACCCAGGAAGTTATCGACAAAGACGGATGGCTGCATACAGGTGACCTGGCTTTGATGGATGCTGAAGGAAATGTTACGATCAAAGGACGCAGCAAGAACCTGTTATTGAGTGCTAGCGGACAGAATATCTACCCGGAAGAAATTGAAGATAAATTGAACAACCTGCCATACGTGGCTGAAAGTATTATCGTTCAGCAAAACGAAAAACTTGTCGGACTTGTTTATCCTGATTTTGATGACGCTTTCGCTCATGGCCTGAAGAATGAAGACATCGAGCAAATAATGGAAGAAAACCGTGTGGCACTGAATGATACGCTACCGGCTTACAGCCAAATATCGAAGATGAAAATCTATCCGGAAGAATTCGAAAAGACACCGAAGAAGAGTATCAAACGTTATTTATATCAGGAAGCAAAAGGCTAATATAAAGTTAGCTGCATATAGATATAACTTAAACCGAAAAAGAGAAAGGAATGAAGATAAAAAAAACAATATTCACGGCAGCTATACTAATGGCTGCCGTTTGTTTACCGGCACAGAACAAGAGTGCAGGTATTAATATATCTATCTGGAAAGATATTTGTACGCAACCGCATGACAGTACACAGACGACTTATGTGAACATCGGCCTCCTGTCTACAATGAATCGCTTGAACGGTGTGGGTATCAATGCATTGGGGAGTGTGGTACATGGTGACATGAACGGAGTACAGATCACCGGATTAGCCAATCTGGCAGGTGGAACAATGAGGGGTGTCCAGCTGGCCGGTATCAGTAATATCAGTGGTAACAACACCGTAGGACTTTCTGCTGCCGGACTGGTAAATATCACCGGCGACAGAACGCAGGGAGTAATCATATCCGGTTTAACCAGTATCGGAGGAGATAATACCTCGGGATTAATGATTAGCGGTTTCATGAATGTGACGGGCAATATGGCTTCGGGACTACACTTTTCCGGAGCGGCAAATATTACAGGGCAGAGCTTCGGTGGCTTGATGGCTTCCGGGCTTTTGAATGTAGTAGGCGAACACATGAACGGCTTGCAGATTGCAGGAATTGCCAACATAACTGCATCGAAACTGAATGGGGTGCAAATAGCATTATGTAATTATGCAACGCAGGCCCGCGGACTTCAAATTGGCCTTGTCAATTATTACAAAGAAGATATGAAGGGATTCCAACTCGGATTGGTTAATGCGAATCCTGATACAAGAGTGCAAATGATGGTGTATGGTGGAAATGCTACGCCTGCCAATATAGGTGTACGCTTCAAGAACCAATTGTTTTATACCATTCTGGGAGTCGGCTCCATGTATCAGGGGTTGAATGATAAGTTTTCGGCAAGTGCATCCTATCGTGCCGGTTTGTCCTTCCCTCTTTACAAAGGCTTATCCATCAGCGGAGACCTTGGCTACCAGCATATCGAGGCGTTCGATAACAAAGACGAGGTGATTCCGAAACGCTTATATGCATTGCAGGCACGTGCCAATCTGGAATATCAATTTACCAGGAAGTTCGGCATCTATGCAACAGGTGGTTATGGGCTAACCAGATTCTATAATAAATCAAGCAATTACGATAAAGGAGCGATTATAGAAGCAGGCATTGTTCTTTTCTAAATAAAATTACAATGAACGTTGAGATGAACATAACTACAATTAGAGAATACCAGCCAACAGATAAGAATGCTGTAATAGATTTAATCAGACAGAACACGCCTGCATATTTTGCACCGAAAGAAGAAGCTGATTTTAGTAACTATCTGGATAGCGAACGTGAACTTTATTTTGTTCTATTACTCAACAAGAAGGTTGTAGGCTGTGGCGGAATAAATTTTACAAAGGATAAAGCCAGCGGAAAAATAAGTTGGGATATCATACATCCCCAGTACCAAGGCAAATCGTTAGGAGCACAATTATTAAAATATAGAATTGAAATATTAAAGTCCATTGATGGTATTCAAAAAATAACCGTTAGAACTTCACAATTAGCCTATAAATTCTACGAAAAGCAAGGATTCACACTGAAAGAAATCCAAAGAGACTATTGGGCCAAAGGCTTTGATATGTATAGTATGGAATATAACGGGCATTAATAATAAAAGTGCAATTCAATATTAATAATGAATTACACTTTTCCTTATGTATCAAGTAAATAAAGACACTATATTTTAAGCATTACTAAAACTATCAAATGATAAATGATGGTTTTAAGCCCTTATCATTTCAATCTATCACACTTTTTCTTTTATCAGACCAGTACGATAAGCAACAAGCAGTTTCTTCAAATCCTGTATTTGAGTCACTAGTTCTTTTCCCTTATCGGTATCTTTCACCATCATTCGTTGCGAATTAAATTCGAGAACGAAGTTGGTCGATTTGATATCAAGCCCCTCTTCAATGGCTTTCTGACGAGACTGGAATGGTTCGTGCTGTACGAGTTGCATACCATGAGAATGATAAACAAGCGTATACCCCGCAATTCCCGTTTCCGGCTGATAAGCTTTTGAAAAACCGCCATCAATAACGAAAAGCTTGCCATTGGCTTTCATAGGTTGTTCCCCCTGAATCGTTTTCACAGGCACATGACCGTTGATAATATGCGAATGAGGCCCTGAAGCTCCAAACTCTGTCAAAATCTGGTCACAAATATCTTCCCGGTTACGCAATGTGTAATAATAACCTTTCTTTTCTTTATGCAACTCTTTATCTTCTACAAAATAACGCTCAAAAGTCGCCATCTTATCTTTATCAAACAAAGGAGCTTCCGGGCCACACCACATATACCAGATATAATCCATAGCAAATTCCTTATCCTCCTCTCCTTCTTCATCGAAATAAGCGGTACGGATCAATTGATCGGCTTTATCCAGCAATTTATGTCCCCAGTATTCCTTACCACGTATTTTGACATGTTTAAAGCTGCCATCCTCATTCAGAGGAACAGAAGCATGATAAAGAAGATTCGAGTTTGAAACCAGATACATGCCGCCATAGGTAAACAGACAACGCATGTGCTTCTTCAATTTCTCACTATTCATAAATGAATAATGAATCTTTTCTACCAATTCGCGTTCTTCTTCAGTCAGTCGGTAAGGATCTGCCGGATCTACAGTCGGGAAATTGGTATCACGCAAAGCATATTCTTTTCCTTCATATACAAAGACGCCGCGTTCAAAATCAATCTTCTCCAGAAGTTTACGATTAGCCATTCCGAATTCCGGACGGCGGTCGATGATTTCAGCTTCCAGCTTAAACTGGATAATGGTAATGGCTTTATGCATTTGAGTAATCAGACGCAAAGTCTTCTCATTATAATGAGCATCGGCAAAGTTCATTTTCGGCATGAAAATCGTGCAAGGATCATCGGCATACGTATCCATTGCAAAAGTAGCCAATGGAAGCAAATTGATTCCGTATCCGTCTTCAAGTGTCCCCAGATTACCATAGCGCATAGACATACGTATCACGTTAGCGATACAACTATCATTACCGGAAGCTGCTCCCATCCAGAGAATATCATGATTTCCCCATTGAATATCGAAATTGTGGTAATTACACAATGTATCCATAATGATATGCGCACCGGGACCACGGTCGTAAATATCACCTACGATATGAAGAGAATCAATAGTCAAGCGCTGAATCAGATTACACATAGCGATAATGAAATCGTCGGCACGCTTCGTAGTGATAATTGTGCTGATAATTACATTAATATAAGCATGCTTATTCGGTTCGATAGACGATTCGTGCAATAACTCCTGAATGATATAAGAGAATTCGGCAGGCAGTGATTTACGAACCTTCGAACGAGTATATTTGGAAGACACGTTCTGACAGACTTTCACCAGTTGGTTCAGCGTAATCAGATACCAATCATCCAGATCCTTTTCACGGGCCTTCACCAATTGCAGTTTCTCTTCGGGATAATAAATCAAAGTACAGATTTCTTTCTTTTCAGCTTCACGAAGAGTGTTGCCGAATATTTCATTTACTTTACGTTTTACCGCACCGGAAGCATTTTTCAGTACATGCTGAAAAGCTTCATATTCTCCATGAATATCAGTCAGGAAATGTTCCGTCCCTTTAGGTAGATTTAAGATAGCCTCTAAGTTGATTATTTCCGTACTGGCATCAGCAATGGTAGGAAAACTTCGGGAAAGCAGTTGCAGGTAACGGAGATCACTCACAATGCTTTCAGGAGTTATGTTACTTTGAGCAGTCATTCTATTTACAATTTTACTATTTACAATTATTTCTCAATTCAACAAGAACATTAACAACACTTGAGCGATAATTACCCGCAGAAACATACACAGCGGATAAACGGTCGCGTAGGCTACGGATGGGTTGTCGCCGGGAATTGTATCGTTTACATAGTTCAGTGCCATCGGATTTGCCATACTTCCGCACAACATGCCAGATACAGTACCGAAATCAATCTTCATCATCTTGAAAGCCACAAACCCGACTAGTACGGTTGGAACAATAGTCAATCCGGCTCCTAAAGCGATCCATAACAAACCTTCCGGACGGAATACGGTGTCAAAAAAATGAGCTCCGGCATCCAGTCCCAGACAAGCAAGGTACATGGAAAGTCCCAAGGCACGCAGCATCAGATTCGCACTACGGGTGGTATAAGTAATCATGTGTATCCGTGGTCCAAAAGTTCCCAGAAGGATACCAACGATAATCGGTCCACCCGCTAATCCCAGCTTCACAGGAGTACTGACACCCGGAAAAGAGAAAGGAATCGCCCCCAATGCCAAACCGAGTACGATGCCGATAAACACAACAACCAGATTGGGTTCTTTCAAACTTTTTACAGCATTTCCAAGTACTTTCTCCACATTCTGAATAGCAGCAGCCTCTCCCACTACCGTCAGGCGGTCTCCTAATTGAAGTACCAATCCCGGAGTAGCAAGCAACTGCACACCCGACCGATAAACGCGGCTGATATTAATTCCATAATGATTTCTCAACCGGAGTGAACCGAGTTTCTTACCATTCAGTTCAGGGCGGGTAACGACAATACGTTGCGAAATCAATTCACTATCAATCGCATTCCAGTCAATGTCCTCTTTATTCCAATCCGTATTTTCCTGTTCACCAAAAAGCACGGTCAAGGCCAAAGCATCTTTCTCCGCAGTTACCACCAGCAAACGGTCACCTTCCTTCAATATCTTGTCAGAAGTCGGAATACTTACATGTCCGTCACGCCATAAGCGGGAGATGACAAACTTCGGGTAACTCATGCGAGCTATATCCTTGATGCTTTTATTGAAAATAGCAGGATTGTGTACTTGAAACGCTGCAATGTAGGTTTTGTTCGCATCGTCTTTCTCTTTTATCTCCAAGTCTTCTTTGCGAACCAGCACTTTGCGAATTAATAAAACGGCAAGGATTACACCAACTACCCCCATCGGATAGGCTACCGCACATCCTAAAGCAGGAGTACTGCTGTCCATTCCCATCTGTTTCAATGTTTGTTGTGCAGCTCCCAACGCCGGAGTATTCGTCGTTGCTCCACAAAGGATACCAACCATATCAGGAAGAGAGACACCTGTCGCATAACTGGCCACCACCGTCAACAATGTTCCCAACAGAACAACTCCCAATGCCAGCATATTCAATGTCACCCCTCCTTTGCGGAAAGAGCTAAAGAAACCGGGACCGACTTGCAAACCGAGAGAATAAACGAAAATGACCAGTCCGAAACTTTCTGCGTAGTTCAACATCTGCGGATCGACCGAAAGCCCGAGATGGCCGGCGAGGATGCCTGCAAAAAAAACAAAAGTGACTCCCAGGGAAACTCCCCAGAAATGCACTCTTCCCAAGCCCAGACCAATGGCAGAAATCAATGAAAGTACCACAACAGCCTGTAAGGCAGAATGTTCGAGAAATAGACTATATAACCACTCCATGTATATAAAAACTAATAGGGTGCAAAGATAAAAACTATTTAGTCCGGTTCAAAACTTTTAAGCTTTCATTTCGCGCCCTATTTATACCCTGAATCATATATCCTGAAATCTTATTGATTACCCTTTTACTCCGTTACCTATTATTTTGTTCCTAATAACTATCCTATTTCTATCTTAACTATCTTATCCTTCTCTTTTCACCTGCATCTTGTTATCCCTCAAACGATCTTTTTCCCTCTGTTTCTTTCCGTTTTATCTTTCATCATTTCCCCTGAAACTCCACAAAGTTATTTCGTCCGTCCAGATAACCGCTTAACCTGTTTCCACCGATGTACACATCATCCAGGTATGAAACATCATTCGGTCCGTATGACATACGAATGGAAGTCTGCGCATAATTCTCCCAGCTCCAACGGAAATTATATTCATACTGCTCTACTGTCCCGTTAGGATATTCCACCCGTATATAGTCAATTCCCGTACGATCTAAAAAGAAATCCAGTTCCTGACGGCAATAGTTACCGTCCATGTCCCGGTAGAAACTAACCCAGGTACGGCTACACAAATCAGCCGAACGATTATAGTATCCTGCACCATTATTATCATCATCATAGAAACTGTCTATTTCCACTTCGCAAGAGGTAAAACTTACCATCAATATAGCCATCAAAGCCAAACCGAAGTATTTAAATGTGTTCGTTTTCATATTCCTTTATTTTTAACGGTTCTCTAATTATTATCTATCATTTATCTTTCGATAGAACAAAAGTAGAGAATGAATTTTCCTTATGAAACTGAAAACTCCTACTTATCGGGAGGAAATTGCCTAAATCTAGGGGTAAATCCCCCCAATGAAGTCTATTTCAAAGAATTCTTGTATCTTTGCCTCCTGCTAACAACACATGAAATCATCTGTCGCATGAAGTCAATCAAATCCCATATCACCCAACTGCTGAAATCCCTCAATGAGGGAGTATTCGAAAAAGAACATACCATCGCACTCTCCCTATTATCTGCCATGGCAGGTGAAAGTATCTTTCTATTGGGCCCTCCGGGAGTAGCCAAGAGCTTAGTGGCGCGCAGGCTCAAACTGGCTTTTAAAGATGCGGATGCTTTTGAATATCTGATGTCTCGTTTCAGTACACCGGATGAAATATTCGGCCCCGTCTCCATCTCAAAATTGAAAGATGAAGATACATACGAACGTATTACAAAAGGATACTTGCCGACAGCATCGATTGTCTTCCTGGATGAAATATGGAAAGCCGGTCCTGCTATCCAAAATTCTCTTTTGACAGTAATCAATGAAAAGATATATCGCAACGGACAATTTACGGTGCGTGTTCCTCTGAAAGCGCTGATTGCCGCGTCCAACGAACTACCCGCAAAAGGTGAAGGACTGGAAGCCCTATACGACCGTTTCCTGATCCGCCAGTTTGTCGGATGCATTGAACAGGAATATGCTTTCGACCAGATGATTTCTTCTACACGGGAAGTAGAACCTGAAATCCCGGCAAAACTCCAGGTAGACGATGAATTATACAATCAAATACAAGCTGAAAGTGAGAAAGTAGGTATCCACTATACCATCTTCGAGCTGATTCACAATATCAAACGAGAAATCGAACAATATAATACAGGGCGGGATGAAAACACCCCTCCGATCTATATATCCGACCGCCGTTGGAAAAAAATAGTAGGTCTGCTCCGCACCTCGGCCTATCTGAACGAATCTCCGGGAATTCACTTCTCCGACTGCTTGCTGATGAGTGCCTGTCTGTGGGATGAAGTTTCGCAGCTCCCCATCATCGAAAACATAGTGGAACAGTCGATTGCACGGGGAATCAATACATATTTATTGGGAGAAAAACGACTGGAACAGAAACTGGATACATTGAAAGAAAACATGAAGTCCGAACACAGCCTACGGGAACTTAGCGATCCGGGAATCCAGGTCGTAGATACCTTCTATCATCGCATAGAAGGTTACCACATTGCCGGAAATTTACTCATCTTTGCTTCGGATTACCAGTCTTTGAGGAAAGACAGCAACCGGTTGTTTTATATCCAACAGGATAAATTCCGTCCGGTCAACAAAATCCTGAAAGCCTACGATTTCGTAAAGAACAGGAATATCGCACAAAAGAATATTTATTCCCTCCGAAAAGGGAAACGATCTGTTTTCGTCAACAATCAGGAGTATCCACTACTATGTTATGATAATTGCGAACCTTTGCCAACACAGCAGGACGGCAGTACTCCGTTCGAATTTACATTGCAGGAAGTGATAGATTTACTTCATCAAATGGAGGTAGAATATAAAACAATCTCCGAGCGGGAAACAGCATATACAAAGGAACATCTTTTCTTAAGTTCATCGCAAAAAAGCAAAATTAAGCGAATCTTAGGGGAAACTGCACATATCATAGAGAACTACCGGAACGAACTTCGCATCATCGCTCATGCCCATGAACAAGAGAACAGAGAGTATTAGGCTCAAGCACCTGCAAGACATTTATTACGAAAAATTGCAGGGAATAGCCTATGATGTGTACGACGAACAACTACACAATCTGATTATCCGTCCCGAAGAACTGGATGCGGACATTCACCTGTATTTTCGTCACACACAACCCTCCCTGCAAGATTTCTACTCCCGTTATGCATCGCAATGGGAATACTTTCATGAAATGAATGAAGCATCGGACGCAAAGTTTCTTCAATTCCTGAAAAACAGCGCATACCCCTTCTCCATGAAATATCACCTGGTAGACCTCAACGTAAAATACTACCTCCAACGTTTTAATGCAATCAGCCCGCGTTCCAAAGAATGGAAAGCGTTGTGGACTCTTTTTTTCGACAAGTGGCATACGCTACTCTCGAACAATGAGTTCAACTATCAGATGGAACATATCGAGCAACTCTGTGAGGATTTCTACCGTATTCAACTGGCATTAGCCAAAAATCTTCCGGTACGCGGTGGCTCACGCCTCGTCTGGCTACTTCGCAATCATAAACAGATAGCGGAACAGATTTTAGAATACGAAGAAACGATCAAACGAAATCCCGTTATCCGCGAACTGGTAGAAATCTTAGGCAAAAAACACCAAAGTAGCCGGAAACGTTTCAAAATGACCGCAGGTATTCACCGGGAACAAATTATATCTCATGCCACCCGAAGTGATATTGCAGGCATTTGTGAAGGAAACGATTTGAATAGTCTTCTCCCTCTGGAATATTGTTATCTGGCGGAAAAGAACCTGCAACCCATATTTTTCGAGCGTTTCATAGAGAAGAGACTACAAGTCATCGATTATCAATCGCACGAGAAACAAACCATCAATGATAAGAAAACAGTAGGAAATGAAGTTTCCGAAGAAGCTGAAGGCCCTTTCATCGTTTGCCTGGACACTTCCGGTTCTATGGCAGGCGAACGGGAAAGAATCGCAAAATCTACTCTACTTGCCATTGCCGAATTGACAGAAGTACAACATCGGAAATGTTACGTCATCCTCTTCTCCGATGATATCGAGTGTATTGAAATAACCGATTTAGGGAGTAGTTTCGATCGCCTTGTCGATTTTCTAAGCCAATCTTTTCATGGTGGCACAGATATGGAACCAGTCATCACACATGCTTTGCGAAAGATCAGCGAAGAAGGATATATGGAAGCAGACATCATCACCGTATCGGATTTTGAGATGCGTCCAGTCGATAAACTGCTATCCCAGTCCATAGAACATGCAAAAGCAAAACAGACAAAAATGTATGCCATTTCTTTAGGAGGCAAAAGTGCCGAGACCAGTTATCTGAAATTATGTGATAAATATTGGGAATATAGTGTTCAAAACGCTGAAAGTCTTAATAAAAATAGAATTGAAGAATCAAATATTTAATCAATGTTATAAAACATCTCTTTTTTCTTGTTTTATTTGCAAATTCGACAGAAGTCCGTATATTTGTACTGTGTTTTTCATAGTATTAGATTTAAGGTTAACAAAAGATTGGCTGTCTGGGATAGATAGCCTTTTTTTATGTTCTTTTCTCACGTCAAATATACCGTCACTATCCCATCCGGATGTTTACCCTATCCCATGAAGATACCGTCACTATAATAAGCGGATAGCGTCAATATGTTTCAAGTTCCCATTCCATCGATAAAAATTAAAAGCTTTCGAAAAAAATTTCTTCCGTTTAACATTTGAAACATAGCAGGTTATCTCATTTCACAAAAAACAGGTAAAAAAAATCTTGCTAAAAGATTTGCGTAGTCCAAAAGTTCCCCCTATATTTGCACCGCATTTGAGAGAGAATGCGGGTTCAAGGAAGTTTGGGTGAGTGGCTGAAACCACCAGTTTGCTAAACTGACGTACTCGTAAGGGTACCGGGGGTTCGAATCCCCCAGCTTCCGCAAAATCTCAAAATAAAAAGAGCTAAGTTTTATAGACTTGGCTCTTTTTAAATCTATCAAACTCCGGTGGGTTCGTCTAACGGTTAGGACACATGCCTCTCACGCATGTAATACGAGTTCGATTCTCGTACCCACTACCAAAGAAAAAAGAGGAAATGCAGTTTAACTACATTTCCTCTTTTTCTTTATAGATCTCGAAATAAGATTCCTTATCAATCCTCAACCGGACTCTATCCTCCCTTTTCTGTCCTGCCAGATTCACAAACAGATTGAAATACAGTTGGCTGAAAGAAAGGTTGGAACGATCATAAGTAATATCAAATGTCCAGGTTCTACGAAAAGAATCGAACGTTGCATACGATTGCTCACCCCCTTTACACATAAACACTTCCGGGAAAGACGTAGGAGGATAAGGCTGGAATAAACCCGCTAATTGAGCATAAATATAGTCAATCATCCATTCGTCTCCTGTTAAAGTCAATTCTCCCTTTAAACGAAGTTTAATGGCATAACTGGCAGTCACGTCGGACGAAGTATAAACAGGAACCTGGCTTTCTGCCGGATAGTTGCCGTCTTTATATCCAAGACTCATCGTTAGTCTGGATAGACCGACACCATTAAAGCCACTCACCTCCTGATCTGCCAACCGGTTTTTCAGACTGACCATGAATGTCAGTTTACCAAGCGTCGGATCACCCGGATATTGCGCAAGCGTGTCCAGCACATAATCTTCGGTATTGTAACTACGGGTTATTAAATCACCCTTTCCAGCCTCCAAAGCCGGACCGCCTCTTTCCACATCTACGTTGCCAACCGGATAATAAATAGCATCATTATCCCTTACGCAACCACTCAAACAGAACAGCAACACTGCCAAGCCTATTATCTTATTCATTATCATCTTACCTCTTGATTTTGCGGACAAAGATACATCTTTTTTATACCACACTTGATTTATGTCAACCGTTTTTAGTATTTTTGCACACATCAAGACAGAAAAGACATGGATACATTATTAAGAGAGACTGTAAATGCTGTTGTAAATTCCCGCTTTCCGGAAATGAGTATAGAAGGAAGACGACAGATAGAAAGTATACTGATTCGTGAAGAATTTCCCAAAGGAGCAATAGCGCTGAATGAAGGAGAAGTAGCTCATGAAATCGTATTTGTCGGCAAAGGGATGCTTAGGCAGTACTATTACAAGAATGGGAAAGACGTGACCGAACATTTCTCATACGAAGGATGTATCGTGATGTGCATTGAGAGTTTTCTGAAACAAGTACCCACCCGGCTAATCGTGGAAACCCTCGAACCTTCCATTATCTACCTGTTCCCTCGCGACATGATACAAAAATTGGCAAAAGAGAACTGGGAAATCAATATGTTCTACCAAAAGATACTGGAATACTCCTTGATTGTGTCACAGATTAAAGCAGACTCCTGGCGCTTTGAATCCGCCCGCGAACGCTATAACCTCCTGCTCGAAACACATCCGGAAATTATCAAACGTGCACCTCTGGCACACATTGCCTCTTATCTTTTGATGACACCGGAAACACTAAGCCGTGTGCGCTCCGGTGTTCTATGATTTTAGCGGCTTTTCCGGTATTCTTTAGGAGACATACCAGTGTAATGCTTGAAATACTTTCCAAAGAACGACTGGTTGGCAAAATTCAGCCGATCGGCAATCTCTTGTATATTCATACTTGAAGAATTCAGAAGTGCTTTCGCTTCCAGAATCACCAGTTCGTCTATCCACTCCCCCACCGTTTTTCCGCTGACCTCTTTTACTACTCCCGAAAGATGCTTCGGCGTCAGACACAACTGGTCAGCATAGAATTTCACGCTCCGTTCAGACTGGTAAGACTCCACTAAAGACTCATAAAAACGTTCGAAAATATATTCTTTCCGGCTTTTATTTTTCATGGTAGTAGCATTGGCTGGCGCATGATTGGTAAAGATATTACAAAGTTCAAAAAAGAACCCTTGCATCAAGCCCATTACCACTTCTTTACGATATAAAGCCTCCTTATTCTTCAACCGTTTTCTGATAAATGCATGATATTCCTTCACAGTCTCCTGCTCCTGCGGTGTAAGATTGAAACACGGGTAATCTTTCAGATAAAAGAATAAGGAAAGCACATTACTGATCTTAGGCAATGTCTCCAACAAGTTCTTCGACACAGCAAAGAATATCGCTTTAAAGTCGGAACTGAAACACCGCTGTTCGACAATCTGATTAGGCAGCGCGATCACCATTAATCCGGGGAACAGTTGGAACTCACGTAAACTAATATTAAAAGTACCAGTACCTTCCAGGCAAAGACCTACCGTCAACACCTCCAGTTTAGTCGGTCCATTATACAACGATATAACGCTCTCCGTATCGAAGAGCGCTATATCATTATCAACAACATCAATGTTGCCAGAATCTATATGTTTAGAATGAACTACCGAAGAAATACCTACTTTGGGAACATTTTGAATATACATACTCTCTCTTTTTTGCGACAAATATACCAGCATTTAATCAGATATACAAGCCGTTCAAGAGTATTATCAGACATAATGAACACTTTTAGTTACTTATTGAACAGACCGGAATAAATATACAGAATCACGTTGGGCAGCCGGCACTGTCCATTTCTCCGGAACAAACTTCCACTGATTCAGGGCTTTGGGGTTCATCGTACCTTTCTTTTCGATATAATTCATCAAATAGAAACGAAGATCTTTATCTGTAGAGAAAATTATGCGGTCCTTCAAATCCTCCTGCGGAATACCCGATCCTTTCGTCAACAGTTCTCCACCACCATTACCACGATAAGAATTTAAGGCCACTTTATATATCTTATCCATACGGAAAGGAGAACCGTCCGCCATGCTCGTAATCGTAATCTTTTCTCCCTTCGGTTTTGTCACGTCCACCGTATAAATAATGCCGGAAGCCGAGTCGAAATTAAAACTGAAGTTCTGGAAAGAAGCCCTGTCTTCCGCACCTTCCCGAGGTTTCTTCTTGAACCAGAGCAGATGATCTTCCGGTGACTTCATCTGGTTCGTCCACATATAATAAGACATCTCCAGAAAATCCTTAATCTCCTTTCCGGACAACGTCATCACATACAGCATATTCTCATACTTATACAAGTTGAACATATCACTGACAAACACATCCCCTTTCTTTATCTCCGCATCAAACGAAAGCGGAGCGGCAAAAGAGATGTCAGCTCCGGTTATATCGAGCTGTAAAGTATGTATCAAATCAATAAAAGCAGAAGGACCGAAGAAAGCAGGATGAGTAGAGATACTCTCGGTAAAAGTGCCGATCTTCTTGGATACAAACTTCTGCACCGTCTCATATTGCGGAGCAAAACGCTTCATGAAATCCTCGCTGATTCCGTAAGCTTCCGTTTCTGTCAACTCCCCTTTGACGTCCTTGCTCTGCACCTTTCCATCTTTCAGTTTCAAGGTCACATCGACATTAGACAATACAATTCCATTGCTGGCCGGATCGATAATCAACACCGAATCTCCGGCTACATTCATCACCTTCTTACATTCGCGGGCATGATCGTGTCCCATCAATACAATATCGAATCCAGGTACATTCTTCGCTACGTTAAGAGAAGCATTCTCATTGTATTTGCCCGACATTTTGAAAGCCTCCTGTCCGGCATGAAACAATCCGATCACCAAATCCGGATTCTCTTTTTCACGGATAATCTTCATCCATTTGCGTGCCGTCTCTTCCATATCATCGAAACGCAAGCCTTTCCACAGATTTTCAGAAAGCCATGCAGGGATGGCAGGAGTAATCATACCCAATACCACAATCTTCACGCCATCACGTTCCAACACCTTATAAGGAGCCAGATGGGGTTTTCCCGTAGACGTATCAATGATGTTGGCACCCAACACAGGGAAGTCACAAGTGGCTATCCAACGGTCGAACACAGCACGTCCCGTTTCCACATCATGGTTCCCCATATTACCGGCATCATATTTCATGAAATTCATCATTTCCGAACAAAGATGAGGAGACACCGTATCTATATAATTATAGTAATAGGCAGTAGGCTGTCCCTGTAAAATATCACCATTATCCAGCAATATCAGATTCTCTTTATACTGTTCACGCTCTTTCTGCACGAAAGAATAAATACGTGCCAGACTACCCTTCCACTCGTGGCGGGTTATAAAATTGTAAGGATAATAATTACCATGTACGTCACTCGTTTCCACAATCTTCAGCTTCACCACCTTTTCCTGCGCCGCAACAGACAGTACGAGACAGAAAAGCAAGCCATAAATAAATCCTATTCGTTTCATTCTTTTTCTATATTTAGCGGATGCGAAAATACGAACCGTGCCCCACCGGTATAGTCAGGATCGATCCATATACTTCCTTTCCATTTATGCACAATCAATTTACAGATAGACAATCCCAATCCGGTTCCCTGGGCGTACTCATTCAGCTTTTCAAAACGCTCGAACACAAGTCCCTGTTTTTCTTTCGGGATACCGCATCCGGTATCCGTTACCGAGAAAATAGCCATTTGCTTTTCCTCATTCACAGAAAAGTCCAAGGTAATCTTCCCGCGTTTCGTAAATTTGTCGGCGTTGGACAGCAGATTAATGATTACCTGTTGCATACGCTGCACATCCGTCACCATCCGGAAAGTTTCAAAAGAAGTGGAAAACAAGAACTGATTGTCCGACGACTGCCGTGAAAAACTAACAGAGGCAACCACCTGACTACACAACTGCACCACATCACATTCCTCCCACGTCAAAGTCACCCGGTTCGCCTCCAGACGTGAAAGATCGAGAATATCATTAATCAGACGAAGCAACAAATCCGAATTGGTTTTGATAATCTTATAATAAGACTGCTGTTCATCCTCCGTGCTACCGCCCATTGCCAGTACATCCGAAAAGCCGACAATCGAGTTCAACGGCGTCCGTATCTCATGACTCATATTGGCAAGGAAAGCACTCTTCAGACGATTAGACTCTTCCGCCCTGTCTTTCGCTACACGCAAATCCTTCTCCGATTTCAGAAGCTCGTCTTTCAAACGTTTCGTACGGAAATAATAGAAAAGAGAGATACATAAGCCAAGTACCAGAATCACGAACAAAGCACAAGCAGACCATATCTGATAAGTATATTGCTGATAGAACGAAACCGGTTGGTTGACAAGCTGCACTTTAAAAGGCAACACGCTTGGGTGCAGCCCCCACTCTTTCACCTTCCGGCTATCCAATACCGCTTTAGAGCCAATGATCGAAAGATGCTTCCCCGTATCCTCCGGGTGCTGATCCATCCGTATGGACTCCATAGCCATTTCTCCTCCCACTTTCCGATAATCGGGCAGCACTCCTCCTATCGCCCAATATCCAAGGCTCACCGATGAAGGAGTAAAAGCCGGGATGGTAGGAGTAGCCTCCATCATGGCATACGTCGCATTCCGCATGAAATACCCCTCGTTCATATCCACACGCCACGTTCCCACCAGAATAACCGTATTTTCGGGCAGCTGTCTCAATTCCTCAACGATGGTATAAATAGAATGTCTCCGGCCGTCCATCAAAATCAAATCCAGATCGGGGAACTTCTTCATTTCTTTTCGTACCAACGCTTGCATAGTCACTCCGCCATAAGTATTGTCCGAGATAAAGGCAATGTGTTTCGTTTTCGGATAGAAAGCTTGAATCATGGAGATATTACCTTCTATATTATATTGATTGATAAATCCCGATTCCAGTTCGGGAATATCCAGATGATCTTCAAAGATATCGACAGATTCGGGCATCCAGCAATCAAGGTTTTCCACCGTATCTTTTGGCAATATCACCACATTACTACTGGCCAGACTGCACATCACCGGCACTTTCACCTGCATTTCATCCCTCTGCGACAAATAGGCAGCCCACGCTTCCTGTCCTAATAAAATAATTTGTGCCGGATGCTTTTCTCCCTGATATTTAGCCAGAATCTGCGTCATCATCGCGCTCCATAACGGAGCCTCCGAGAAACTTTTACAGTTCATGTTTTCGATGACAATGTCGCGCTGTCCTCCCAACTTACTATATTCATCCATATAATCGGAAATAGTGACCGAGGTTTGGTGTGCTGCCGGATTATAAGAGCAAATAATCAGAATAGGTTTCTTATCTTTAGAGACAGCCAATACTTCCGTTGACTGCAGAAGCCAAAGGAAACAGATAAAAAGATATCCAAGACGTCCCAGCATAATTATGCAGTTTTGATGTGTTAATTCATTAATTGAGTTGCAAATATAGTAAAACTTGTCGGGTTTAGCAGATTTATATGTATTTTTGTCGCTCATTTACTCTCAAAAAATACAAATTATGGAATTATTTCACAAGATGATTTCCGGTTTTCTGGGTATACCGGAAAGACAAATAAGTAGTACGCTCCATCTTTTGGGTGAAGGTGCTACGATTCCCTTCATCAGTCGTTACCGTAAAGAAGCTACCGGCGGACTGGATGAAGTGCAGATAGAGCAAATAAAAGAGCAACACGATAAGTTGTGCGACATAGCCAAACGGAAAGAAACGATTCTCGGCACCATCAACGAGCAGGGAAAACTGACTGCCGAACTGGAGAAACGTATCAACGACACCTGGAATCCGACGGAACTGGAAGACATTTATCTTCCTTATAAACCCAAGCGGAAGACACGTGCTGAAGTAGCCCGCCAGAAAGGGTTGGAACCGCTTGCCACCATCCTGATGTTGCAAAGGGAAAACAATCTTAGTACCAAGGCTGCCTCCTTCGTGAAAGGAGACGTGAAAGATGTGGAAGATGCCCTGAAAGGCGCCCGTGACATCATTGCAGAGCAAGTGAACGAGGACGAACGTGCCCGCAACACGGTACGTAATCAGTTCAGCCGCCAGGCAGAGATTAGTGCCAAAGTAGTGAAAGGAAAAGAGGAAGAAGCAGCGAAATACCGCGATTATTTCGATTTCTCCGAGCCACTGAAACGTTGCACGTCCCACCGTCTACTCGCCATCCGCCGGGCAGAGTCGGAAGGGGTGCTGAAAGTGTCTATCAATCCCGACGACGAGGCCTGCATCGAACGCCTGGAACGTCAGTTCGTACGTGGCAACAACGAGTGTAGCCAGCAGGTGGACGAAGCCACAGTCGATGCCTACAAGCGTCTGCTCAAGCCCTCCATCGAAACAGAATTTGCCGCTCAATCCAAAGAAAAAGCCGACGAGGAAGCCATCCGGGTATTCACCGAGAACCTCCGTCAACTTCTTCTCGCCCCTCCATTGGGACAAAAACGGGTGCTCGCCATCGACCCCGGATTCCGTACGGGATGTAAAGTTGTCTGCCTCGATGCACAAGGCAATCTGTTGCATAATGAGAATATCTATCCGCATCCTCCCGTGAACAAAACAGGAGAAGCTGCTTCCAAACTCCGCAAGATGATTGAGGCCTATCAGATAGAAGCCATTTCCATCGGCAACGGAACGGCAAGCCGTGAGACAGAAGATTTCATCAACAGCCAAAGCTTCGACCGTCAGATACCCGTGTTTGTAGTCAGTGAGCAGGGAGCTTCCATTTATTCGGCTTCGAAGATTGCCCGCGACGAGTTTCCCGATTATGACGTAACGGTGCGGGGAGCAGTCTCCATCGGCCGCCGCCTGATGGACCCGTTGGCAGAATTGGTGAAGATAGATCCTAAATCCATCGGTGTAGGTCAATACCAGCACGATGTAGACCAGACAAAACTGAAAAAAGCGCTCGATCAGACAGTAGAGAATTGCGTGAACCTGGTCGGTGTAAACCTGAATACGGCAAGCAGCCATCTATTGACTTATATCTCCGGACTGGGACCGCAACTGGCTCAAAACATCGTCAACTACCGGGCGGAAAACGGAGCTTTCGGTTCACGGAAAGAGTTGATGAAAGTTCCTCGCATGGGTGCCAAGGCTTTCGAACAGTGTGCCGGATTCCTCCGCATCCCCGGAGCCAAGAATCCGCTGGACAACACCGCCGTGCATCCGGAAAGCTACCACATCGTAGAGCAAATGGCCAAAGACCTGAAATGTACCATCGACGAACTGATAGCCGACAAGGAACTCCGCCGGAAGATTAACATCTCCGCCTACATCACCCCTACCGTCGGTCTGCCCACCTTACAGGACATTCTGCAGGAACTCGACAAGCCGGGACGTGACCCGCGTAAGGCTATCAAAGTCTTCGAATTCGACAAGAACGTGCGCACCATAGCCGATTTGCGCGAAGGAATGATTCTTCCGGGCATCGTAGGCAACATCACCAATTTCGGGGCGTTTGTCGATATAGGTATTAAGGAGAACGGACTGGTGCACCTCTCGCAATTAGCGGAACGGTTCATTTCCGATCCGACGGAAGTGGTATCCATCCATCAACACGTCATGGTCAGAGTGATGAATGTAGATTATGACCGGAAACGGATTCAGCTTAGTATGATCGGGGTACAGCAAGACTGATTGCTTCCCTTTTTTCTCCCCACCACACGATCAGAATCGTAAAAACAATCATAAGTACTGTGCAAATGAGCGAGCCTTCAAAACCGAAGGCTCCGCCATTCAGTACGTTTTCTTCGGGCATACGCAAAGTCAGCATGCTCGTCGTGAAATTATTTCCGCTCACCTGATAACCTAGAATCGGACCTTGAATCCAATTCCAGAAAAGATGAAGAGAGATAGGGAAACACAGATTCCGGGTATAAAGATAGGAAGCACCCAGCAACATACCGGCAAGTAAGAGATTAAGCATCGGTAGGAAAGCTATTTCTGGATTAAAGATATGCATAAACGCGAATAATGCCGACGAGATGAAGAGCGCCAGGAATTTATTCATATTAGTATGAAGCAGACGTCCGAGGATATAGCCGCGCATCAGAATCTCTTCAAACAACGCCACTAACAGGAAAAACACCCACGACCCCAATAAATCCAACGGCTTAAACTGAAAACCGGTGACTTCTATTTCTCCCAAAACAACAGAGATTCCGAAACCCAGCAAATAGAGCAAGATTGCCATCAGAAGTCCATACCACAGTCCACTGGCATGTCCTTTTAAAGAAAGTCCCAAATCAGAAAACGGACGACGTTCGAGACGAAGCAAGATTACGGCAGCAGTAAGAACAGCCAAAAGCATACTGGCCTCCACGAAAATATACCCTACTACTCCCGGATGACGAGCCTCCACTCCAAGAACCAACGACAAGCCTCCGCTAACCAGTGTCCCATACAATCCAATAAATATGAAAAGTACCACAATAAACAGCGAGATACATGCCCACACAGGAAGTCTTTTGGGTTCTTTCTTCCCATCTATGTTGTCTGCCTCCATTTTTACAATTTGTTAATCCGGCTACAAAATTAGATATAAAACATAAAAAAACATCATGTATTCTCTATTTTTCCTATATTTGTCAGAACAAATCTACAAAATTATGAAAATTAAACTACTATTGATAAGTTTCTTACTGGCCGCTAATGCATTAGGAGCCGCCGCCCAAGTGAGTAAGACGTATTATGTGAGTAAGCCCGGTACGCTGATTTCCATGATGACTGAAGAGGAAGCCAACAGTGTCACCCACCTCACACTGACCGGAAAACTGAATGCAGAGGACTTCCGGCATCTCCGTGACGAATTTGCCAATCTGAAAGTATTGGATATTTCGAACGCAGAAATCAAGATGTACAGCGGAAAAGCCGGTACTTATCCCAATGGAAAATTCTACATTTATATGCCGAACTTCATCCCTGCCTATGCTTTCTCGAATGTAGTAGGCGGAGTGACCAAAGGTAAAGCCACTCTGGAGAAAGTGATTCTTTCGGAGAAAACGAAGAATATAGAGGATGCCGCCTTCAAAGGTTGCGAGAACCTGAAAATTTGCCAGATCCGCAAGAAGACAGCTCCCAACCTGTTGCCGGAAGCGTTGGCAGACAGCGTTACCGCTATCTTCGTCCCCCTGGGCAGCAGCGACTCTTACCGCTACAAAGACAGATGGCAAAACTTTGCGTTTATCGAGGGGGAACCGGTAGAGACTACCCTGCAAGTGGGCGCCATGGGTAAACTGGAAGAAGAGATTCTGAAAGCGGGACTGCAACCCAGAGACATCAACTTCCTGACCGTTGAAGGTAAGCTGGACAACGCCGACTTCAAACTGATCCGCGATTATATGCCGAATCTCGTCTCTGTCGATATTTCCAGAACGAACGCAACAGCTATCCCCGACTTCACTTTCGCACAGAAGAAGTATCTGTTGAATATGAAATTACCTCATAATCTGAAATCTATCGGACAACGGGTATTTAGCAACTGCGGTCGCCTTTGCGGCACGCTGGAGCTGCCGGCCAGTGTGACGGCTATTGAATTCGGTGCTTTTATGGGATGCGATAATCTTCGCTATGTGTTGGCTACCGGAAATAAGATTACGACGCTGGGTGATAATTTGTTCGGGGAGGGAGTTCCGAGTAAGTTGGTTTATAAGAAATAAAAAAAAAAGAAATTACCCTGATATAAATTGGTGATTAGTCAACTTATATCAGGGTAAATTATTTGAATATTAGGACACTAAGAATCTTTAGAATTCTGCTTTTTCCCCAATTCCTCATGATTTATCTTTTTCATATAACTAGTTGCAGATAATGCAATAGCACTTCCTCCCCATAATCCAAATAACAGAAAGAATAAGTAACCCAAATACGCATTCATTTCCATGCCAAGAAGATGCAAAATAATTAATATAAAAAAATATCCCCAAAAACTATAGAAAAAGCACAGGTGAGAATAATAACATAAATAATATCTGAATTTAGAATCTTTCATTTTATATTCTTTTTTATAATAGGTATTACAATCAGTGCTAATAATAATGGTAAAGTAAAAGCCATGTCCTTCATAAAAGAAGGCTCATACTCATAGAAAAACAACGAGAATAGTATTTTTATAAAACATAGAATATACAGCAAGTTTTGTATATATAAGATATTTACCAATTTTTCCAAAAGACGTCATCTAATTTATTTTTAATAGGTTCAAATATATCATAAGCATTATGTTCTTCGCTAATTTTTGATTGAGTGTCTGTTGCAGCATAACTCTAAACACACTATTTGTTTTTAATTTCTTGTCCTCTTAGCGAATATGAGATTCTTTCTTGCTGGCTTGCTTCATTTTACGTTCTTGTTTCTTCTTATTAATCTCTTCTAAAGTATATTTCTCCGCTTTCATGGTTATTTTATATCCAAGAAATAATCCTATTAAAAGCAATAACAGATAATTGTATAATGTAGACTTATATTCAATAGAAAAAGCTATATATACCACAAGAAAACAACAATATAATCGCGTTATTATTTTATCAGATTTCAAATATAATGCCCGAATAAGACCTTTTCCCTTTAATGGCTGTTTGAGTATCTCTATATAAGGGAATAGATAACTCATCATTCCCCCTATCGCTATAATAGATAACGCAATTGCAAGTATTACCCTAATAATAAATATTAAAGCAGGATACTCAAATAAAAAAGAGGAAAAAATACAATAGGGAATCATCATAAAGCTAAACCATAGTAGTGACTTTTTATATATTGCTATAAATAGATATCTCATATAATAATAAGTTCGTCGTTAAAGTTTATTTATTTACCATATTTCATCTTGTAGTTTATATACCCTGATGTGAGTTCACTAAACTTTAGCTATTCACATCAGAGTAATAATGTTGAGGTTTTAAGGAGTAATATTTTTATTTGCTTGATCTACTATATATTGATTAGCTCTTATTGCTATTTTGTTTCCAAGATATAGTCCAAACAGAAGTAATATTAAATAAACTATTGCTTTTTCGTGACTATAGAAGACCAAATATATTGCAAAAAAAATTGCATATATCACATCTATATCCCGGCTAAATTTCAAACAAAAAGATTTAACAATATTATTTGTTTCAGTTTTCTTTTCTTTCAGACCTTTATTCCTTGACAAAAAGTTTAACATCTTGCCTGTCAGCCATGCAATCCATGAAATTAGTAATAATATTATAACAATAAACATATATTCAAATTCTCCTAAATCAGGATGGAATAAGCAATGAATTATCATTAAAATACTATTAAAAATAGTAATTCTCTTAAATATTAATATAAAAATATCTCCCATATATTGCTTTTATTTAAATAGTTTTTTTATCCAATTATAAATATCCCCTACATAATCTGTTGAATATTCTTCTCTACCTTCAACTTGATTTGTATGAGTTTCATAAGCATCTTGAGTGGGATCAGGATTTGTTAATTCCATATATGTTCTATCTATAGCTAACCCTATTATTACTTTTTTCCCAACTTTTATTATTCTCTTTTTATCTTTAGGATCTCTTTTCGGAGCCGGATCACCATTAGGCATCATCCCTAACACGTTAGTATCAATACTTTCCGCCACATTCGCCTGATTCCTGTCCAATCCTTCTTTATTCCTCCTGTCTCTTTTTCTTTGGTGCTCATATTCAGGACTAATCGCATTCTTTGCCTGATAAAATAAAAGAGTTCCAAAGGCATAAGACATTTTAGGAGTATGATTTATAATCTGCCCTAATTCCGCAAATTTCCCCGATGTATGTCTCATTATCTGTTGATCTGAAGGCAATCTATAAGATTGCGTGTTCGTCAAAGGATAATAGAATGGTAGAGGAAGAGGGGATGGAACGGGGATGACTTGCTTGCCATCAGGATCAATATGCTTCACCGGATTATTTAAACAATACCCGTAAGGAGTAATTGAATAATTCTTTTCACTCATCGGATCTGCCACATGCCATCTTCCCAATACCGGATCATACATCCGCGCCCCGTAATCATACCAATCCAGACCACCTTTTCTGTCCAGTTCTTTTCCGTTGTACTTGTAAAGCTGAACCGAAGGGGTGGATGAAGCCAAGATTCCTCCGAACGGATAGTAATGATTCACCTCTTCCGCTTCACGATCTTCATTGTATACGACACGAACATTACCCAAGTAATCTTTCAAGAAGAAATGATAACTATAGGAAACATCGTCCGCGAAAGAAACAAAACCTTCACCATCGAGAAGAATCTTGTCGAGACTTCCGTTTTCATAGATCGCTTTACCACAATAATCAGTGGTGGTGATAGAATCTCCCATCGCATGGATGACCTCCAGTTTCGTTCCGTCGGCACTATAAAGATAGCTGATTGTACGTCCGTCGGTAAACTCTATCGCACTCGGCAAATTTAAGCAATTATACCGGATTCTCGAAATACCTTTGTTTAAATCTTGAATCAAATTGCCATTTAAATCATAAGCATATTCTGCTGATGATCGGATGCCGTCTTTAAAATCAGTGGTACTTCCATACATATTATTCTTTGCGTGGTCTGTCACATTAAGCAAATGATTGCCCTGATATGACAGATTCAAGCTATCAATGGCTCCGAAACTTGCCGGGCCGACAGCTCCATTACGACACAAACCGAGAATATTGCCATTCTTATCAAATGAAGTGACCTGTTCGTCATAACAGTTCAGGTTGCCGGTCAGATTTTCTCCTTCACCATAGCAGGCATCAGTCATCCTGTTCATGCTGTCATAGGCAAAACGATAACCTTTACTGATGCCGTCCGTATCATCTTCCTCACTCCGCCATGCTAGGCTACTTATATTGCCATTATAACAGGGGATGCCAGGACTTGCATTATAAGAAATTTCTTCAGAAAGAAAAAAGCGGCACATCGTTTTTATTACCTGGTCACGGACGTCATACGTATACATTGTATAGGCACCCAATCCTCCCACATCTTTCAAAAACACCCGGCGGGCATTGTCATACGTGTAGTAAAGCAAATGATTGGCTCTATACGCATTATCAACGCGGTGATATACATCCCTAAGTTCTCCATCTGCCAGATATTCATAGGTATATTCTTCCATGTGCCGCTTTCCGTTCCCAATCTGATAGGTATGTAATCTGGCAAATAACTTTCCAGTATATGTATATGAATAAAAGTCTGTGTCATACCCGCCCAAATGATTTTGGGAACGTCCCTGTATTATTCTGCCTTTATAGTCATAATATAAGGCACTTGTCAAATATCGCTCATCATCCAGCACTTTTATTTTAGTCCCGGTCAGTCTCCCTTGTGCGGAGATAAGGGAGGCTTCGTGATTGATATATAAAGAATCATACTGCACTTTACCTTTCTTCTCCAGCCCGAAAGCGAGTTGGGTGTCCGTTGTGAAGTTGTAATCATCATAGTAATTCACTTGTAAAAGAGAAGATAGCGTATAAGGAAAATGCTCTACTTCATACCCGGAATGAAGCACTCCGTCTTTCTCCGAAGTCGTTCGATAAGCCCTTACTATGGAATTATCCAATGAAGGAGGATCATTGAATGAACAAAGTCCTGTTAATGCAAGCCTTCCCTGATTATCATAGAATGTGAACGTCCATTCTTTTTTCTGTGACTGATTTCCATTCTGTGACAATATAACCCTGTCGGCTTTGTCATAAACATAACCTATTGCAGCACAGCCAGGTAGTTTCTTCGAAATACAGCGTCCGAAACTATCATACAAGTATTGATATGCGTACAAATCGAGATTTCCTGCCGATATTTCATCATTAATCATGGGTGGGAGAACATAGCGTATTCTTCCGAAGCGGTCGAATACAAAATAGGTGTCCGCTTGTTGATTCCCTCTACCTAGCCGGGTCAGTAGCGTACGCCCCTGTTTGTCAACAAAGGTGTAAGTCGGTTTCCCGTCTTCATCCGTGGCCTTTGTCACCTGCAATTCTCCCGACCGATAATCTCCTCTGCGAATCAGTGAATCGTTATCATCTATAAAATAGAACGAACAACGCAATGAATCAGCCGGAATATTCGTCAGATATTCCATACGGGCAGGATGATCTCCCCAAGCATCCCCCACTCCATATTGTTCTGTAATACGATTTAGAGGGGACGATTCATAGTTAGTTTGCAAATAACTTCTTTTACCTGCATCATGATAATCCCACAAGACACCACCCTTCAAATCTTCAGGAGACATGTAAGAAAAGCTAGTATTCGTAGAGAGCCATTGTTTCTCTTTCCGTCCTAAACTATCATATTCTATCAGGTGATGGTGAGCCATAATAGCACCGGCACGGTCTGCTCCATAACTTTGTGCAAAATCGAGCTCACGTCCAAGTCCGTCATAGAATGTTATTTCATCATAGTTTTTTTCTTCATCCTCTCCAAGTGGTGTTCGTACATAAATGTAATTATGTTCTCCCGGTATGGAAGCCAGGGTGTCTTTTACGGCTGTCATGGAAAGATCATTTGCAGAAACAGGTCCTGAAAGCAGGGCTATGGCAAATATAAATAATGATATATGATTTTTCATATTTCTTGTTCTTTTAATAGGAATTTACAGAATACCGATAATCATAAGCCTTTATGGTTCGCCCATAATTATCTTTTTGTCTATTGAGCCGCTGTAAGAGGTCATATTCATAATAACTGACCACTCCGCACGGATCCGTTACAGAGGTAACTCCGGTCATCGGCTGATACGTATAGGATGTTATTTGCGCCTGTGGCAAAGAAGCTCTTAGACGCACCAGTTTCGCACGATCCGGTGTGCCGGCTTGCATGAACGGCACGAGGTCTCCTCCCATAGCTGTTCGGACTTCACTAATGGTAGCTCCCTTTATTTCCGCTGCCAGATGCAAATAGTTGTAGCTCCAAAGGTAAACCGTCTTACCCTCGTTTCTGACAACATATAAAGGATGTCCCAAAGCATCATAATCAATACAATTGTACACTTCTCTCAAAGCGCCCTCACCTACCCTTTCCCAGGCAGAATAGCAAGGAAAAAAATGATCGGATACTCCTTTTATAGGAACATATTCATATTTCACCTGTTTCAGTTGCCGGCTGGTTCCATCATCGGAAATAGAATATTCCTTTTCTTCGACAATCGGAGAAAGTATATGCTTTTGTACCATTTGAGTATATATATCCGAGCTGGACTCACGGATCCTTTTATAGGTTTGTTTTCTTATTCCTCCATTGGCACTTTCTGAAATTACTTTTATCAAGCCGTCCGGATCATATTCATAATCAGTCTGCGTACTTATCGGAAAAGAGGGATTGTCGTATAAAGTATCACTCTCGCTTTTCAGCCTGTAATCATACAAATAGACCTTGTATGAGCAACCGTCGGCATAAGTTATAAATGAGGTCGGGCAAATATAATCAAGAGATGTCCTCATTGATTTTACGTAAAGGTCGGAAGAGCGTTCATAGGTCAGATACTTGCTCGATTTTAAAATACCGCCTGCCGAATACAGTTCTTCACAAAGAAGTTTTCCCCGTTCTACCGATCTGGAAGCACAAGGTTCATAAGGCGTTCGGTTCGGAAGTATGATTGCTTCCGGGGCTTCGTCCATGTGTCCATTATCGAAGTTGGTATATTTAGAACGGATAAAAGATCCGTCCGGTCTTTTTTCAATCACCTCACTGTAGCCGATATGATTTCCGGAAGAATTGATACATGCCGGTAGCACAGACTGGCTGCTGAATCTTCTTATTATACGTTTTACATCTTTATCCGCCCCGGTACCTTCTACCTGATAATCATCAAAATAGTACTTCACCTGTCCTCCCAGACAACCGCTTGAGATTCTTGCTTTTTCTTTATTAACTAAATAATCATCCACATAAAAGTACTCTTTTTCTACTTTTTCACCACTTTCCAATCCTGTATCACTATTTATTATCTTCTTTATTCTTAGTCCTCCCGCTATTTTCGGCTGGAATGTATCCTCGTACCCTTCCCATCGATTCATTTTCACTTGCTTACAATACTCGTGAGGTTCGAAAACGAAACGTGTATATCCTCCCGTGGGATAGTGCAGCCTTTTCAAAACGCCAAATGTCAAAACATCCGCATTAGGTTCGCGAGAATCGTAATGAGTGGCATAATTATCGGTCATCAAACGATTGTTGTAAAATCCCCAGTGATCTACTTTTCCGGACAGATAAGGGGGCAACTGCTCCGGAAAGTCATACTCCATATTAAAATTTCGTCCGTTTGCTCCCCATACAAATTCAGAAACAGATTGTAATATCAGGCGCTGTGAGGCGTTGTCATTGTACGAGAAACGGTAATCCCGAATCCACTTTCCTTTCTTATCTTTTATTTCCAGGTTACTCAACTTATACCATTTCAACTTGTCCAAACAATTCGGATAATTATCATCCAAAGGATTATCTGCAAGAAAATTCAGAAAACGATATTTTGGATTTTTGCGCCATAACATATATTGAGAAGCATAAATATCCTGTGAATATCTCAATTCCGTAGTCACTTCACGCGCAAAAGTTATTTCACATTCGGGAAAAGAAATACGGTTGAGATAAACCGGAGATATAAGACTTCCCTGATAACTGTCTTCAATGGCCGTATGGCTCGAAGATGAGCACTCCGGAGTCAAGATTCCGCCACCAAATGTAAAAGACCCCAAATCATCATACAGTGAAATAAACATTTGATTGATAAAATCACCACGCTCGTATGTGTAAGTTATTTCCTGACCGTTAGTCAGGATGATTTTTGTCAGATACCAGGCTGTAGCTGTCCAAAAATCCGTAGCTTGCTGAAAAAATCCGATAGAATATTCAATGGCATTCCGTTCTTTACCAAAGATATATTGAGTGCCATCTTCAGTAGTCAAAGTAAAACCATCAAAAGAAGGCGAATATCCGGAATATTGAAATGCCGTATTCGCTTTTTCAAACGGAACATCCATCCAATTACCACTAAAATCCACTTTTACAGGCCTGTCACATTGCACGATCCATGTTTTGTCACTATTCAACATAAATTTTCCATGGTAATCCAAAAAATTGAAATCGAACTCGTCCGGCTCAAAATCTGCTCCACCATGACTTTGAGCTGTTTCTTTGAGATAGTCTTGCGTATTCCATTGAGGCGTATTTAATGTTTCGGAATGAAAATAATATCCCATATTCATCAAATAGGTATGATTTTTCACATTACAATCATCAGGCTTGCCCTTCACCGTTCTGGATACAACTCCTCCGGTATTTAAATTCCACCCCATTCCTACCCATCCCGGATGTTGGTCAGGACGTATCCCGGCGGCATGATAATGGAGAGAAAACGGCAATTTAAAATCTCCGACAGGAACTTCATATATAGGAACGGATATATCCGGCATACCTGTAAATTTTGAAACCGGAATCTCACCATAAAGTCCCAAGGCCGCTACATTAGGACTAGGTAACGATTGTGAGGAAGCAGGAATCTGCGCATACATAATATTGTTGCCTAGTAACCCCACTAAAAAAATAAAGATATATAATCTTTTCATATACAACTCATTATTAATTATTTCATTCTAAATAAAAAAACACAGGCCACACATCAACTATTATCAAATTAACAACCTGCAAAAGGAGCTAACCAAACAACTATTTCGTGCGACCTGTGATCACTTTTACAGATTCATCGCATTACCGCCCACAACGCCCAGCACTGCCGAAGCCACCGCAATGACGACTTTCAGAATCATATCCCAAAGGGATCTCTTGACTGCCATAACTTTACACACCTCCTTTCCATACGCTCTTTGAAGAATTAATTACTTTTAATCACTAATTACATTTAATGATTAGTTACTTTCAATGATCTATCACTTCCTGAAAACTCTCTTACCTTATTTTCCTGTTATCCTACTGAAAATTAGTCCTCTACGTGACTGGAAGCTCCAAACTCCGCTTTCACCTCAAAGCACGGACACGCTTTGATCCATTCTTCCGGCTCAATCTCCCCGTTTCCGTTGCGGTCGGGACTTAAATCGCGATGACCGCACACCCGGCTACCAGGATAAGTCTCAAGTAATTGATGAACCAGCAGCTTGAGTGCCGCCCGTTGTTCCGGTGTCCGCGTGTCTGCCGGAGAGCCGTGACCATCCAAACCGCCTTCGTAGCAGATACCTACACTGTTCAAGTTGAATCCTTTCACGTGCGCACCGATACGTTCAATCGGTCGGGTGAGGTGCACTGTTCCGTCTTTGCGAATGTAGTAGTGATAACCTGTTCCGTTAAACCCACGCCGCCGATGTTGAGTTTCCAGATCATCCGGGGTGAGCGAACGGTCGGCACGAGTGGCGGAACAGTGGATCACGATCAAATCAATCTTTCTCATCATAGTGCCACTGTTTTTCTTATCAGTTGTAAGCATTATCTACACTCTATGAATTAAGCTGCCGGGTCCGGAGCTTCACCGCTACCGCCTCCACTGCCTCCACCGACATCTTCTCCACCACCTTCATCACCGGGATCTTCACCATCGGTTTTCTTCTTCTTGGGTGCGTCGAGATCCAGAAACTCGATTTTCTCACCGGCACGGGTAGACGTCAGATTAGGACGAACACTGCTCGAAGGACGGAAATTGATATTGACCGTTTTGATGTTCTTCATCGTACACTCATCTTTCGTGTCCACTCCCCGCGTGGTAGCGGAAAGGCTGAATACACCAAAATCATGGATATTGACGGATTTACCGTCGAACAGCGCCGTACGCATCGCTTCTACGAGATTAGTCAGCACACTCTGAATGTCACCCAGCGACAGGGAACTTTTCTCTTTCATCGTGTAAGCAAGTTTATCCAGGTCTACACTCTGTCCCTGCGTCACAAGTTGCGGATGATACTTCACCACCCCATCAACCTTTCTCGGGTCTTTACGACCCATTCTTTTAAATGGTATTGCCATGATAAATTAAAAATTGAGAATTAATAATTGAAAAATAAATATTACAAACCGCGGTTACCGCAATCAATATCGGAAGAGAGGAACGAGCTCTGTTTCTTTTTCTTTCGATACCTCAAAGATAGCGTATTATAAGGGGATGAAATGACGTACTTTGTCTTACTTTGACCTAGTTTGTCTTACTTTCATTCAGAATGTATTTACTTTTATTCAGAGTGATTTTATTTGACTTATATACTTGGACAAGCGGGAGATTTTCCGTATATTTGGAATACGATAAAATTAATTTTCCGAAGATATGAAAGCAGAAAAAGAAGAGATAGCGGAGGAGCCGTTTGTCATACGTCCGTATTTGAAATCGGAGCTGGCACATTTATACAATCCTTATGTACCGTTGGTGTATGCCATGCGGAAAATGAGGGAGTGGATCAGAAATAACAAGGAATTATATGACGCAATGTATAGCGGCGGCGAAGGAAAGAACGACCACGCTTACAGCGCAAGACAGGTACGACTCATCGTGAGGTATCTCGATGAGCCATGAATCTCTTTAGGGCAAGTGCTGATTAGCTATAACGAAAATAAAATTAGCTATAATGAAATCGAGATTAGCTATAATGAAATCAGAATTAGCTATAATGAAGCTTATATAATAATGTACACGTGCGCGGGAGCGAGAGAATATTCTTTTTATATAGAAAAAAGCGTGTAATTGAGGTGGAGGGGTTCCACCTCAATTACACGCTTTTTCCATCAAATAAAATCTATAAAGAGAATAAACAGCATAAGTAAATGACAGGAACAAAATAAAACGTACCTTTGCGTCTTTTTAAACCAACATTTTTTAACAGTAATCAAATAACACTTAAAATCATGAGAAAAAAGACATTTTTTCCGAAGGCTTCGTTTATCAGAACAAGCAGGCTGTAACACTCGAAAAGGAAGAGTTTCCCCAAGTATCCCAGTTTATCACGCAAATGCTTGGCACTGTCAACAATTTGTATGTCAACAGAATAGAGGTAAGTCCGCGCGACCGCAAGAAGTTTCTCCTTCCCTTTGTCCATCTCTGTTATGACCATGACTCCCCTTTTAAGATTAAAGGTCCCAAATACTTTGCAGAATTGTTGTATCTGGCTGTTGATTTCAAGAAATCAAACGATTCGGACGAATCATTAAGCGTGGAAGAGATTGATTGTGAGATACAAAGACTGAAAAGAACGCTTTTTGACGATTAGCATTAAAGAACCGACTGTTAAAAAACTGCTTTTTGAGTACAAAAAGCAGTTTTTTTTATCTACAAGAAAAGCCGTCCTTTGCAGCGTGTTAATATTGACACAACTTAAAATCATATCAACAATTAAAATGGAAAATATCTCAATAACGACATACAGGGGATTATCACTCGTATCAGGAAGTATCAGTATCCGGCAAATGTTCGAATTTATCCGGGGAGATGTCTATCGCGACAGAATCCGGAGACTCCGGGAAGCAATGGATGCAGGAGACACGGTGAAAGCAGACCACATGAAGAAGCAACTGCCCTACTGCACCATCACGGCTACTTACGCCAAGGAAAGGCTGGCTTACAGTCTGGACAAGTATCAGGACATCATCACGCTCGACTGTGACGATATGCCGGCAGAAAAGATCCCGGAATTCCGCCAACTGGTGAACGATTGCCCCGACACGTTAGGCAGTTTCGTCAGCCCACGGATGCACGGGCTGAAGATCTTTGTCTACCTCACCGGCAATGAGGCGGAAGCCTTACGCACCGAACTGAACGCATTGGGAACCGTAGACTTCACCCCCCTCGAACGCTATCACCACCGCATGTACGCCCTGGCAAGCAGCCAATATGAAAAGCTGCTCAATACCAAAGTAGACACCAGCGGGAGCGATCCGGGACGCGGATTCTTCGTGTCGCACGATCCGGATGCTTTCCTCTCTCCCGAACGACTGGAAAACGTGAAGCCGCTGACCGTAAAAGTGACATTGCCCACTGAAGAAGAATGTAAAAACAAGAAGCGCAAAAATCCGGGAAAACGATCCCCGCTCCTCCCCGTGCAGGAGAATGCGTCGCCCATCGACCTGCAAGTGCAACTCGACTTCCGCAAGGCGCTGGAGTACACCAAACGCAAAGAACGTCTCGAGATAGGCAACCGGGACAATTTCTTCTATTGTCTCGGCAATCAGTGCTACCACCGCCATATCACGGAAGAGGAGTCCGTCAGTCTGGCACACAGCCATTTCGGCGACCTACCCGATTTCGACCTCGAACTGCCCTTGCACAATGCTTACCAATATACCTCAAAGACCGATCAGGCGGAAGAAAAAGAGAAAGAACCGAAAATCTGCCAGATTATCAAGTTTATGGACGAACACTACGAAACCAGAAGAAACGTAGTGAAAGAACAAATCGAATTCCGGAAGATAATGCCCGCCCTGCCCGAAACAGAGTTGCCGCCTTTCAACGCAGTTCGTACAAAGGATATTAATACATTCTATATCAACGCACATATAAATAAGATTTGCTGTACGCAAGCTGATTTGAAAGCTGTTGTAGACTCGGACTACGCAAAGCCGTTCAACCCGTTTGTCCATTATTTCACCTCCCGCAAGGCATGGAACGGGAAAACGGACTTCATCGGACAAATGACGAAAACTGTACAAGCGGCAGACCAAGCTTTTTTCGAAGACAGTTTCCGACGCTGGCTGGTGGGAATGGTAGCGTGCGCCATCGACGACAACGTGCAAAACCACCAATTGATGCTATTACACGGCGCACAGGGAAAAGGAAAGAGTACCTTTATCCGACATCTCCTCCCGCCGGAACTGAAGGATTATTATCGTAATGGCATGATTATTCCCGAGAACAATAACCATTTGCTGCAACTGTCGTCTTGCCTGCTCATCAACTTGGATGAATTTGACACGCTCTCCCCCGAGCGTATGCAGAACCTGAAAAGTCTTATCACCCAAGACGTGGTAAACGAGCGTAAGGTCTATGACATCCAGAACTATACGTATATCCGCCGCGCATCGTTCATTGCCAGTACCAACAATCCGCACTGTATGCCGGATGTCAAGGAAAACAGGCGTATCCTGTTCAGCACTCTTCTGAACATAGACTATCACACGCCTGTCAATCATGAGGGGATATACGCACAGGCATACGCACTCTACCGGCAGGGATTTCAGTACTGGTATGAGAACGAGGAGATTACGTTTCTCAACAACCGCAATGAGGCGTTCCGCCAAAAAGATCCGATAGAGGAGAATCTTTTCTTCTATTTCCGGGCAGCCAGACAGAATGATATTCAGGCGCAATGGTATCCTGCCTCCTACCTGCTGTCGGTATTGAGCATGAACGGGCGCACACAGGCCAATACACAGACGAAAAAAATGCTGGTCACGGTACTGGAAAGCAATCATTTCCAATCACGAAAGACCTCCAACAACATAACGGAATATTGGGTGGTGGAGTATTCGGCCGAAGAGCGCAAAGAAAATTCAATACGCCCGCAGCTTCCGGTGCAGACGGGGTTGGAGTTGTAGTTTTTCCGCGGATAGCAGTTTTCCCACGAAATGGCAGTTTTCCTCCGGATAGTCGTTTTTGCACAAAATAGCGGATAAACGGATAAATTAGTGGCATTAAACGTGTCACATTCATCCGTTTTTCCGTATATTTGCTTCGATATGAATGATGAATAAAGAAAGGAATCACAATATGATAAAGCAAATACCATACGGATTGACGGATTTCGGTCGCATCCAAAAAGAAAACTATTATTATGTGGATAAGACGATGTTTATCGAAAAGATAGAAATGCAACCGTCTTATCTGTTCCTGATCCGTCCCCGGCGCTTCGGGAAAAGTCTGACGCTGGCGATGCTGGAGGCTTATTATGACGTTCGGTATGCCGACCAGTTCGACGAATTGTTCGGCCATCTGTATATCGGGCAGCATCCTACGCCGATACATAACCAGTTTCTCATCATGAGATTCAATTTCTCGGAGGTGAGCTCGAATGTCAATGAGGTGGAGGAATCTTTCCGTTTGCATTGTTGCGGGAAGCTTTCTGATTTTGTTTATAGATACGAGCATCTGTTGGGAAAAGACATTTGGAATGTTCTGGATGAAAAAACGCAAGCGGATCCCGGCGCCTTTTTGTCCTCAATCAATACCTATGCTACCCGTAAGGGAGACCTCAAAATCTATCTCCTGATTGATGAATACGATAATTTCACGAATACCATTCTTTCTACTTACGGCACGGACTTATATCGGAAAGCGACACATGGAGAAGGATATATCTGCAGGTTTTTCAATGTAATCAAAGCCGCCACGACAGGAATGGGCTCTGCCGTCAACCGCCTATTCATCACGGGAGTAAGCCCGGTGACAATGGATGACGTGACAAGCGGATTCAACATCGGAACGAATATCACCACCGACCCATGGTTTAACGACCTTGTAGGTTTCAGCGAGAAGGAATTGCGCGAGATGCTGACGTATTACAAGGAACAAGGCGCTCTCCCGATGTCGGTAGACGATGCGGTGACAATGATGAAGCCTAACTATGACAATTATTGCTTCAGTGAAAATAAATTAGCAGATTGTATGTTCAACTCGGACATGGTGCTCTACTGTATGAAGTCATTGATATTGCACGGAGTGAAACCTAAAGAGATTGTAGATCCCAATATCCGCACGGACTTTAACAAGCTTGCCTACCTTGTCCGTCTCGACCATGGACTGGGAGAAAATTTCTCCGTCATCAAGGAGATTGCGGAGCAAGGCGAGATAGTGACTGAGATAGTCACCCATTTCTCCGCACTGGAAATGACAGACGTGGGCAACTTCAAATCTCTGCTGTTCTATTTCGGACTGCTTTCTATCAAAGGGGTGGATATGATGGGGCGTCCCATCCTGCACATTCCCAATCTGGTGGTTCGCGAACAGCTATTCAATTTCCTGATTCAGGGATATGCCCGTCATGACATCTTCAAGCTCGACGTGAACCGCTTGCGCACTCTGTTTGAGAATATGTCCTTCAAAGGAGACTGGAAACCGATGTTCGAATTTCTGGCAGAGGCCATTCGGGAGCAGAGCCGGATAAGGGAGTACATAGAAGGGGAAGCTCATATCAAAGGATTCCTCCTCGCCTATCTAAGTATGTTCCGCTATTATCAACTATATCCGGAATATGAGATGAATAAGGGTTTTGCCGATTTCTTCTTTAAGCCCAGTCCGGCGGCACCCGTATCTCCACCGTACACGTATCTATTGGAGGTGAAGTATGCGAAAGCAGGAGCGTCGGAGAAAGAGATACGCGCGCTTGCCGATGATGCGCGGGAACAGTTGATTCGCTATAGCAAGGATGAATGTGTAGCGGAAGCTCGTGAGAAAGGAGGACTGAAATTGACTACGATCGTGTGGCGCAGTTGGGAACTGGCGCTGATGGAGGAGGTAGAATAGACTACCAGCCACATGAAATGTGCGGATGAATCTTATAAATGAATAAAGAGGACATTCTTAATAGTATTTTTCAATTCCCCCAAATCCTTTTATCATTTTATTTTCCTTCGTTTTATTGATGAAGTTGTTCAATCGCTTTTCAAATTCTTCCGGTCGTTTTCTGGCAGCTTCAATGTATGCAATTCGGATACGTCTATACGCATCGGAAAATTGTTGGTAATTCTCCCATACTGTTTTATCCTCTTTCAGTTTTCCGATGATATCATTCGGGAAGACAAAAGGGGCTGACAATACTTTTCGTATATTATCTTCCCTATCAGGGTGAATCATATTATGTTCCAGCAACCATTTCAGTCTCTCTTTGTTGGCTTGCGAGTAGGAACTTTTAGGGTTTCTGGGTGTGAAATGCTGGATTTTATGTTCTTTGTCGAGCGCCTTTATGGTGCTGTCGATCCATCCGAAGCAAAGGGCTTCCTCGACAGCGTCGTTGTATGTAACACTTTTTTCGCCCGAAGATTTGGAGGGGAATACAAACCAAACGTCATTGGCGTTTTCAAAGTTGTCTGCCAGCCATTTTCGCCAATCTTCTCTGTTTTCAAAATATTTTATTTCCATAGTGCTAAAAAGAACAGCAACCCATTGTTGAGAATAGGTTGCTGTTAAATTGGTTATTCATCAGACTTCATGTATGGGAGTCAGGGGCTTTTATTCGTCCGGTCACTTATTTGTCTCCGTACATCTTCGCCCGCAATTCCTTAATATGGTCGGAAGTGATATATTCGTCATATTCCATCATCTTGTCGATGATACCGTTCGGTGTCAGTTCGATGATGCGGTTGGCAACGGTCTGAATAAATTCGTGGTCATGAGACGAGAAGAGGATATTTCCTTTGTACGTCTTCAGGTTGTTGTTGAATGCCTGGATAGATTCCAAGTCCAGATGGTTGGTCGGAGTGTCCAGAATGAGGCAGTTGGCATTGCGCAGCTGCATACGGGCAATCATACAACGCATCTTCTCACCTCCGGAGAGTACGCTTACTTTCTTCAATACCTCTTCGCCGGAGAAAAGCATACGGCCGAGGAAGCCTTTCATATATACCTCGTTGCCTTCTCCAAACTGGCTCAACCAGTCTACCAGGTTCAGGTCGGAATTGAAGAAATCAGTGTTATCCAGCGGCAGGTAAGCAGTGGTGATGGTTACCCCCCAGTTGAAAGTACCTGCATCGGGTTTCATGTTTCCGTTGATAATTTCGAAGAAAGCAGTCATCGCGCGCGGATTGCGTGACAGGAATACCACCTTGTCACCTTTCTCTACGTTGAAGTTCACGTCGTTGAAGAGCACCACGCCTTCTTCCGTCTTCTTGCTCAATCCGGAAACTTCCAGAATCTGGTTGCCCGGCTCGCGTTCGGGAGTGAAGATGATGCCCGGATACTTACGTGAAGAAGGTTTGATTTCTTCTACGTTCAGTTTCTCCAACATCTTCTTACGGCTCGTTGTCTGCTTGCTCTTCGCTACGTTCGCGCTGAAACGGCGGATAAACTCTTCGAGTTCTTTCTTCTTCTCTTCAGCCTTCGCCTTCTGGTTCTGTTGCTGACGGAGAGCCAATTGGCTGGATTCGTACCAGAAACTATAGTTACCGGCAAACATATTGATTTTTCCGTAGTCGATGTCTACGGTGTGTGTACATACAGAGTCGAGGAAGTGACGGTCGTGGCTTACCACCAATACGGTATGCTCGAAGTTGGCAAGATATTCTTCCAACCAGGTCACTGTTTCCATATCCAAGTCATTGGTAGGCTCATCGAGCAAGAGGTTGTCCGGATTTCCGTACAATGCCTGCGCCAGCATGACACGCACTTTTTCCTTACCACTCAATTCACCCATCAATACGTAATGCTTATCTTCTTTCACGCCCAGTCCGCTCAACAGCATGGCTGCGTCGCTTTCCGCATTCCATCCGTCCAACTCGGCAAATTTTTCTTCCAATTCGGATACTTTCAGTCCGTCTTCGTCTGTGAAATCTTCTTTTGCATACAATTCTTCGCGCTGCTTCATGATGTCCCACAACACGGTATGTCCCATCATGACGGTATCCATGACAGTATATGAGTCCCACTTGAAGTGGTCCTGACTCAACACCGAGAGACGTTCGCCCGGTCCGAGCGCAATCGTACCTGTTGTCGGGTCCAAATCTCCGTAAATCGTACGAAGAAACGTAGATTTTCCCGCACCGTTCGCACCGATAATACCATAACAATTACCACTCGTAAACTTCAGGTTTACGTCATTAAATAACACTCTTTTACCAAACTGAACCGATACGTTCGAAACTGTAATCATCTTATTATTTACTATTTTACTAGTTACTATTTACTATTTGAGCGTGCAAAGGTAGACATTTAAAATGAATTATGAGCTATCTGATATGTGCCAATCTGACATAAAAGTGTTACCTTTGCTGCGTTTTTTGGCAAAACGGCCAACTTGGCAAAGTTTTTGCAGACGAAATCTGTGACATCCGGTCAGTCCGGTATGTTTATAAGCGGTATCTTGCATAGATAACGTGTGTTTCTAAATAGTAAATAATAAAATAGTAAATACCAAGATGGATCCGAAAGAAAAAAAAGTGAAGGAAGAGGAACTGAATGTGGAGGAAACTCACAATCCTGCGGAAGACCAACCGCAAAACGAACAAGCAGAGGGAACCGCTCCGCTGACTCATGAAGAGGAGTTGGAAAAGGAACTGGAAAAGGCTCAAGAAGCGCTTGAAGAGCAAAAGGATAAATATCTGCGCCTGTCTGCCGAGTTCGACAATTATCGTAAACGCACTTTAAAGGAGAAGGCCGAACTGATCCTGAATGGTGGCGAAAAGAGTCTTGGCAGTATTCTTCCGGTAGTGGACGATTTCGAACGTGCCATCAAGACGATGGAAACGGCAACGGATGTCAATGCCGTAAAAGAAGGGGTGGAACTGATTTACAATAAATTTATGGCTGTTCTGGCTCAAAATGGTGTGAAAGTCATCGAGACGAAAGACCAACCGCTGGATACTGATTTCCATGAAGCCATCGCGGTAATCCCCGCACCGTCGGAAGCACAGAAAGGTAAGATTCTGGATTGTGTGCAGACGGGGTATACACTGAACGACAAAGTGTTGCGCCACGCCAAAGTGGTAGTAGGGGAATAAGGATTCGCAACCCATAAAACTCATAATTTTTAAAGAAGCATGGCAGAAAAAAGAGACTATTACGAAATATTGGAGGTGACGAAGACAGCCACAGTAGAGGAGATTAAGAAAGCGTACCGTAAGAAAGCAATCCAGTATCACCCTGACAAGAATCCGGGGGATAAGGAGGCGGAAGAGAAATTTAAGGAGGCGGCCGAGGCTTATGACGTGTTGAGTAACCCGGAAAAGCGTTCGCGTTACGATCAGTTCGGTCATGCGGGAGTGAGCGGTGCGGCAGGCAATGGCGGTCCGTTCGGTGGTTTCGGTGGCGAGGGGATGTCGATGGATGACATTTTCTCTATGTTTGGCGACATCTTCGGTGGCCGCGGCGGCGGTTTCGGGGGAGGCTTCGGAGGGTTTAGCGGATTTGGCGGTGGCGGTTCACAGCAACGCCGGTATCGCGGCAGTGACCTTCGTGTGAAAGTGAAGCTGACGTTGAAGGAGATCTCTACCGGAGTAGAAAAGAAATTTAAACTCAAAAAATATGTGCCGTGTGACCAGTGTCATGGCACGGGTGCCGAAGGTGACGGCGGTTCGGAGACTTGTCCTACTTGTAAGGGTAGCGGCTCCGTGATCCGTAACCAGCAGACTATTCTGGGCACTATGCAGACTCGCGTCACTTGTTCTACTTGTGGCGGTGAGGGTAAGATTATCAAGAACAAATGTAAGAAGTGTGGTGGCGACGGAATCATTTACGGTGAAGAAGTGGTGTCGGTGAAAATCCCTGCCGGAGTGGCAGAGGGTATGCAGCTTTCTATGGGTGGCAAAGGAAATGCCGGCAAACACAATGGTGTGGCAGGCGACTTGCTGATTCTCGTAGAGGAAGAATCGCATCAGGACTTGATTCGCGACGAGAATGATTTGATTTATAATCTGTTGCTTAGTTTCCCGACTGCTGCTCTGGGCGGAGCTGTGGAAATTCCGACTATCGACGGCAAAGTGAAAGTAAAGATTGATTCGGGTACTCAACCGGGTAAGGTGCTTCGTTTGCGCGGCAAGGGATTGCCGAATGTGAACGGGTACGGAACGGGGGATTTACTCGTCAACATCAGTATCTATGTGCCGGAAGCGCTCAATAAAGAGGAAAAGAGCACACTCGAAAAGATGGAGGCTTCGGACAACTTCAAACCTAACACGTCGGTGAAGGAGAAGATTTTCAAGAAGTTCAAGAGTTTCTTCGATTAATTTTTTGCTATAATATATAAGGTATAAGTGAGCTGCAATCTTTTTTGTGGCTCACTTCTGTTTTTAGGGCTTGTCCTTTTAAAAAAAAGACATATATTTGTGTAGCAAATAAATAGATACTAAATATAGACTTCAAGTATGGCAGAACCTTTTAAGAATATGTACAACAAGCAATTTTTCGATCTGTTTACGAAAGATTTGAGACTTGTTATCGATGATTTTGATGCTCACGGTTTTGTTTCTCAAATAATGGATGATGAATGGGAAGGCAGGGAACTAAAACAGCGCTGGATACATATCACTAGCATTCTGAAAAAGTTTTTGCCGGCAGATTACAAAGAGGCGATCGCTAAGATTCTTGAGTTGTTGGATCATGTAAAAAGTACGCGGCCTGATTTTTCGGTGATAGACGATACGAAGTTTGGATTGATGCTGGAGTATGGGGTGATTCTGAATAATTATGTCGAGCAATATGGGTTGGATGATTATGAAACGTCTGTCAAGGCGATAGAGAAAATCACACAGTTCACAAGTTGCGAATTTGTGACTCATCCTTTTATAATAAAATATCCGGATGAAATGATGAAGCAGATGTTGGTTTGGTCGAAACATGAGCATTGGGGAGTCAGGCGGCTTTCGTCAGAAGGTTGCCGTCCGCGTTTGCCTTGGGCGATGGCTTTGCCGAATCTGAAGAAAGATCCGACACCTATTATTCCTATTTTAGAGAATCTTAAAAATGATCCGGCAAGATTTGTACGGTTGAGCGTTGCCAATAATTTGAATGATATTGCGAAAGATAATCCGGAAATTGTCATTGATTTGGCAAAGAAATGGAAGGGGGAATCGAAAGAGGTAGACTGGATTATTAAACACGGTTGCCGGACGCTCTTAAAACAAGGGATTCCAGAGGTGATGGAGTTGTTTGGCTTTGATTCTATCAGAAATAATATTAGTGTGGAGGATTTTCAGATTTCAAGTCTTAAGGTTAAAGTCGGTGATTCGTTGGAGTTTGGTTTTAACTTGTTGAATCATAGCAATAAGACGATCAAAATACGGCTCGAATATGGTATTTATTACCAAAAAGCAAATGGAACGCTGGCGAAGAAAGTTCATAAAATCAGCGAAAAAGAATATACCGGAAATTCTACCACACGAATAACGCGAAAACACTCTTTCCGTGTGGTTACGACGAGAAAATTCCATCTCGGGCTTCATCAAATTGCTATAATAATCAATGGGAGTGAATTTGAAAAATATGATTTCGATTTGATTGAGTAATTTGATTGGATTGAGTTATTCGACTGGATCGGGTAATAACCACACTACATATAATATGGATTTCTGCATTAGCTATTATCTATACAAGTGCTGCAACAGAAAATATAAATCCTCGATTCTCCGGATGAAAATCGAGGATTTTTTTATTTTGATTACTACTATCTTCTTCCTAATACCCCGGATTCTGTTTCAACCTCTCATTCATCACCCGTATTTTCTCCGGTATAGGGAATACAGTTGTATATCCACTTGCCTCATCCGGTAGTTGCGGACGGCTGCTGTAAGCTCTTGTAAACTTCCCGAAGCGGACTAAGTCCTGTCGTCTCCATCCTTCCCAAGCCAGTTCCAGCTGACGTTCGGCAAGGATATTCTCTAAAGTGGCAGTGCGGGGAGAAGCGTTGACACGGCTACGAACTTCATTGAGTTCTTCATCTCCGTTTGCTCCGTTCCGGACTTTCGCTTCACTCTTCATCAACAAAGCATCTGCATAGCGGAACAATACAATGTCATTCTCCATCAACTTACCGTCTTTTGTGGCAGTCGGATCAACTTCATACTTTTTCATGCGGGCTCCTGCGGTTTGTTCGTATGGGGTATCTGTTATATCCAGAGATACTTTCCAGGGCAGATATTCCAGTACCGTTCCATTATCCAGTTTGATTATGTTTCCTTTCAGGTCGTGGACAATTCCTGCAAAATAGCAAATATCAAAACGGGGATCTTGTTCCGCGGTTTCATAACCGAAAGTTTCGAGGGCTTCAATGGTGGCGCTGGGACCGTTCTCACCGCTTAGTCCGTAAGCCTTGGCGTGATTATAGTGCCGGGAACGGAAGAGATATTGCATCTGGTTGGTGTACAGAGTTTTGTTCATCGGGATAGTGAAGACATTCTCTACGGACGGTTCGTTGAATATAGAGAAATTCGTTTCGTATTCCGGTTCCAGTTTGTAGCCCATAGTCTTGAGTTGGTCACAATAGTAGATGACTGTTTCCCAGGCATTTAGTTCGCTGCCGTTCACTGTGAACTTTATATTTTTTCCATCCGGGCGTTGTCCGTCCGTCCAATCATTGTCTGTATAAACTTCGGAGTTCAAAGCCAGTTTGGCCAGTAGGAAAGTTACCACGGGGCGAGTGATACGGCCATAGTAAGGGCCGGACTGGTTGCTATGTGCATCGCTCAACAAAGGAGCCGCCTCTTGCAATTCCTTGACAACAAAGTCAAAGACCGTTTTTCGTTCACTTTGCACTACATCTTTCATTGCTACGGAAGAGGATTGAACTAGCGGGATGCGTCCGAACAAATCCATCAGGTAATAATAATACATAGCCCGCATGGCACGTACTTCGGCACGGTATGCCGGCAGTTCCGTAGCGGAATGAGTTTCGGCGAATTTGTCTATCCGTTCCAGTGATTTGTTACTTAACATGACGACTTTATAGAGATATTCCCATGTAGCCTGAATGGCATCATTCTCTATTCCCCAATCGTGCAGGTAAAGTCCTTGCCAAAAACCACCGTCATACCAGTCACCTCCACGGGTGGGGATAATGGCTTCGTCGGAGGTAAAGGTGTTCAGGTCGTAGACTCCCCTACCCGTTCCCTGCAATCCCTGACTATCACTATAACCGCCTACGTATGTATAAAGCGAAGCTACTGCATTGAGATATACTTCCGAGATTGTATTGTAAACGTCATCTTCGGGTAACTTATCTTTCGGATTTTCCTCCAAAAACTTACTACATGAGAATAAACCCAGGCACGTTATAAGAAGGAATACCAGCACTCCCGAAGAACGTAAGATCTTCTTTGAAAACAGTTCCGCTATCCTTGAAAGCAGTTCTTCTTTCTGCAAAAAAAGACTTTTATTTTTCATATATTGTTTCATCATCTCCTCCTCCATTAAAAGTTAATACTCAATCCCAGTGTGTACGTCCGCGCCAACGGATATCCCCGTTTATCATCCACGCCTAAAGTGGAGTTCACCGTTGAACTGTTAATCATGGGTGAAAGTCCCGAATAACCGGAAATGGTTGCCAGGTTGTTGACTGTAAATGCCAGACGCAGGGAGCGGACATATTTCTTCAGTTTCTGTACTTTCTCAATCGGCACGTTCCAACCCAGCGTCACATAGTCGAAGTTGACATAATCTCCCTTTTCCAACCAATAGTCGGTGGCGGTTTGATCCTTGATGTTCTGTTTCGGGGCTTTCTTCATTACGTTATAGTCGGGAAATATATTCATGTTCATATAGGTCAGGGAGGTTCCGTTGTAAATTTTATGTCCGAAAGCTCCGTTAATCTGCAAAGACAGATCGAAACGCTTGTAGCGGAAACTGATGTTGGAGCCAAGAATCGTTTTAGGTACGGCTTGTCCTGCCACGTAGCGGTCTTCACCATCTTCAAGGCTGACACCTCCGCCATTCAGATCGGCGATGCCATAGGTGTATCCGCCGTTTCCGTCGGATTCCAGTCCCGTACTGTGGGGAAGATAGAACACGCCCAACGGTTGACCCACCATCTGATATACGATGTGGTTGTATCCTCCATGAAAGCCGGCTCCGTCGAGGCCAGAAAGACTTTTATATTCGGGAGCAGAAAGCATTTCGCCGTTGTACATACCGCTTAATGAGAGCAGTTTGTTGCGCTGGAAAGTGATATTGGCATTGATATTCAGTTCCATATCCTTGGTCTTCAAGGGGGTGATGCCGATGGCGATTTCCGTACCCCAGTTGCGCATGGAACCGATGTTGGCAAGCAAGGTGTTATAGGTGAAAGGCGGTACGCTTACGTTGTAAAGGTAAAGCATGTCTGTGGTTCGGGAGTTGTAATAGTTGGCGGAAAGCAGCAGGCGGTTGCCGAAAAGAGCTACGTCGATACCGGTATTAAAGGTATGTTTCACTTCCCATTTCAGGTCGGGATTCGTGTTCCGCAAGTCTCCTAAAGATACGACGGCGGAGTTTCCGACGGGGACTACACCGTTCGGCTTTACAAGATTCAATGTAGTGTATGAGTCAATCCCGCTCTGATTACCTGCCAGACCGTAGCCAATACGGAATTTCAGATTATCCACTATCGGCAACTGCTTCATAAATTCTTCTTCACTAATCACCCATGCGGCAGATGCGGAGGGGAAGAATCCCCATTTGTGGTTCGCCCCGAATTTGGAGGAAGCATCTGTACGGGCGTTCAGCGTCAGTACGTAGCGGTCGGCGTAGGTATAGTTGAAACGTCCCATGAAGGATGCCAGACGGGGTTGGTCGTAGTAAGAATTAGTGCCTTCCCACAAACGGAGTGCGCCTGCCTGAAGATTATTATACCTGAATTTGTCGGTGCTGAAATTGCTTACTGTTGTATAATATCCCGTGTAGGTTTCTTTTTGAAGTTCGGCAAGTGCCAGCACGTCAAAGAAATGTTTTTTCCAGTTTTTCTTATAGGTCAGCATCATGTTGCCCAGCAAGGATTCTCGCTTTTTGGTTCCTTTGTAAGCCTGGCCGTTCGCCCAGACGGAAGTGGGAAGGTATTGCGAATTTTCCACGATATTATAGGTATAGGCACCGAAGAGGTTAAGTTTCAGCCCTTCCAGTAGATTGAAAGTCAGACGGGCATGCGTGCTGATGTGCGAAGTGGCATCATCGTCCTGCACTTCCATCCATGCCAATGGATTGGTGATTTGACTGGCGGTCGTTATTCCGTCCCAAGAATTGGTGACGGGGTCTTTATGGTTGGGATAGGTGGGGTTGAATGTGGCTGCCGAATAGAACGTTTTCTGATAATCCACCAGATTATGATTCTTCTGAATGGAGCCGAACATTCCCAGCTCGCAGTTCAGGAAGCCGTCGAACATTTTCTGATTCATGTTCATATTCGAAGTGAAGTTTTTCATGTCTTCATTCAGAATCACTCCCTGACGATCCATGAAACCAAGAGAAACGCGATAGCTGGACTCACTGGAACCGCCATAAAAGGCGATGTGATGGTTTTGTTGTAGTCCTGTCTGTTCAATCTCTTTCTGAAAATCGGTATTATTTCCTTTGTCCAGAATGGAAATCCCGCGTTCCGAAGCGACACGGCGGTACTCATCGCCGGACAGCATTTTCAGATTCTTGTAGACGGTGGAAATTCCGAAGCTACCGTTGTAGGCTACTTGTGTTCTGCCGCTCATTCCTTTTTTAGTGGTGACCTCGATCACACCGGAAGCTCCTCGTGAACCGTATTGTGCGGTTTCGGAAGCGTCTTTCAGAATGGTGAAGCTCTCAATATCCGTAGGGTAAATGGAGGTGAGCATACTCAAGTCACCAAATACTCCGTCGACGATTATCAAAGGGTCATTGCCACTGGTCAGTGAGGTAGTTCCCCGCAGGCGTACTGCATCCAAGGCTGCCGGACCGTTTGATCCGCGTTGGATGGTCAAACCCGGCACACGTCCGCGGATTGCTTCCAAAGGGTTCGTTATCTGGTCTTTATTCATCTGTGTCTCCGTAATCTTCTCTACGGAACCGGAGAGGTTTTTCAAACTTCCGGTGGCATATCCAACAGTTATCAATGAGTCTATGGGCGTGACGGGAATCTTCTGCGCCAAGGTGCTCTCGCACGGGATTACCAGAAGAAGAAGGCTGTAGAAAATGAGTCTAGCGTGTTGTACCATATTCTTAGTTTTTAAGGTAATAATACAAATATAACAATAAAAGAGGGAATCTGGTTGAGTAGATTCCCTCTTTTATTCATAAATGATATTGACAATGTCTATTTCACGATTATCTCATCCGTAAATACCCAGCCTCCGAGTTCGCTTCCGGCCTGTGCCTGATAACGTACGTATCTTCCTTTTGCTTCTCCCTGCCATGAAATATCCGTAAAACGGATGGGTGTTTCTTTACTTACTTCAAAGTGTTGTTTTTGCAGCTCCGTGAAGTTTATTCCATCATCGGAAATGGAAATAATCACTGTCTCCGGCAGGAATACTTCCGCGCCGACCACTTGCATAAAAGCGGCGGTGATGGAATGGATAGGGGTTTCTTTTTCCATATCAATCGTCACATCGAGACGGTTGTCCGAGATAAATCCTTGCCATGAACCATCACCGTAAGTCCAGTCACCACGTATGCCGTCTGTCAGGGCTGTGTTGCCTTGTGCGGGATAATGGGGGCTATAGGAGGAGTTATAGGTCACTTTTTTACCGAGCGCCAAATGGCTGACTGGTTGAAGAGATTCGGGACGGCTGCCGATTTCTTTGCTCAAATCGAAAGGATGGTATCCTTTTTTCTGTAAATCGGCCACTGCTGACAGTGCGCGGGTATGGAAATCGGGCCACGACTTACGTTCCGGAGCCGACCAGGCTACTTCCGCCAATGCCAGCATACGGGGATAAATCATATATTCCACGTGTTCGGGAGTGGGGATATATTCCACCCATAGGTTACCCTGCACACCATAGACTAACTTTGCCTGCTCCGCAGTTAAGGAAGCGGGGACAGGATCGTAGGCATATACTTTCTTCAATGGCAGGTAGCCACCGATAGCTTCCGGCTGGGAGTACGGGGCGTCCTGATAGCTGTCCAGATAACAGTATGCACCCGGTGTCATGATGGCATGATGGCCGGAGGTGACGGCAGCAATACCACCCTCTTCTCCACGCCACGACATAACGGTTGCATTGGGCGCGATACCTCCTTGCAGAATCTCGTCCCATCCCAAGAGACGGCGTCCGTGATTGTTGAGGAACTTTTCGATACGGTGTATCAGATAGCTTTGCAGCTCGTCTACATTGGCCAGATGCTCGTCTTTCATTCTCTTCTGACATTTCGGACAGGTCTTCCAAGCCGATTTGCCGGCCTCATCACCTCCTACATGAATGTATTCGGAAGGGAAAAGTTCCATGACTTCCGTCAGTACATTCTCCAGAAAGGTGAAAGTTTCTTCATTACCGACACAGAAATCGGAGTTCTTGTAAGGTTCTCCCGAACAGGATAGCTGCGGGTAGGCAGCCAGCACTTCTTCCGAATGGGAAGGCATTTCAATCTCCGGAATCACCGTGATGTAATGCTGACGGGCATATTCCAGTATTTCACGAATATCGTCCTGGGTGTAATAGCCGCCGGAAGCTCCGGGTTCATCGTAACGGAGGTATTTACGTCCGCCGTTCCACCATTTCTTCCAGGTGGGGTCTGTACGCCAGGCTGCAAAATCGGTCAGTAAAGGGTATTTCTTGATTTCAAGCCGCCAGCCTGCCGCATCGGTCAGGTGCAGGTGCAAACGGTTGATTTTGTAATATGCCAATGCGTCTATCTGCTTCTTTATAAACTCTTTGGTAGAGAAATGACGGGATACGTCCAGCATCAGTCCGCGATAAGCAAAACGAGGGGTGTCTTCTATCTCGACAGAGGGTACGGAATAGCTGCCTGTGCTTGCCGGTTGCATCAGCTGTAACAGGGTTTGCATTCCATAGAATAATCCGGCTCCCGAAGTTGCCCGGATCTCGATTCGTTGAGAGGTGACGGAGAGTGTATAGCTTTCCGGTGACGGCAACTGGGTAGTCTTGGGGGTTATCAATAAGAAAAGCATCTGTTTCCTGTCTTTCATTCTCGCTTCTTTCAGCTGAACAGGTAATGCTTTCAGGTAATTCTCCCAGAGTTCCGCTTCTCCACCTTGCAGGTTTGTATAAAGTTTAGTCTTTTCTGACAGTAAAAAAGAGCCCGTCCCCTGCTCCATTTTTAATGGGACAGGTATGACGGACTGTGCCAGAATGGGATGTGCATGGAAGCACATCCCCAATATCCATAAGAAAAGACAAACTTTAGGGTATTCTTTTCTTATATTCATTAATCAATTTTGATTTCGTCTACAAATAAAAATGCCTTTTTACCTTTTCCTCCATGCCATGCCGGAAGTGATTTCTCCGGTGAAGCAATGACTCTCACGTATTGGGTGGTCACAGGAGCAAAGGTTAGTTTGTGCTCAACGATTCCGTCTTTGTCTGTCTCTTTCATCTCCGGATATTCTTCGGAAGCAATCTTTTTGAAGGTCTTGCCATCATCTGAAGTTTCTACGGACAGGTTTCTGGCATCAAATACCCAGTCCCCTTTTGCTACATTGGTAGAGATTGCCACGCTTGAGATTTCAGTAGGTTGCTGGAGGTCGATAGTCATATCCATGTCGTTTCCGTTGAAAGCGATCCAACGGCCTGACTTATAGCTGCTATTTCCTTTCAGACCATCTATCAAAGTGGAAGCTCCTTTGAACAGGTATTGTTCATTGATAGGCTGATTAGCTACAATCGGCTTCATGCTGGATTTGCTGAAATCAATCTTCTCTGTCACTATCTTGCTTTCGCCGTTGGGACGAATGGCTTTGGCGGACAGGGTTACATTTTCCTTGATTTTCAATACTCCTTCATAAACGGAGGAAGCGGCAGTAGGTTCTGTGCCGTCTAATGTATAGTAAACAGGGGCACCGTCGATGGTAGACAGGGTAACGTCCATTGTTCCTTCTGCCGGATTCGGGTCAAACTCGGCTTGTACGTCAAATACGTGTTTAGCGTAATTGTATCCTTCTGCATCGTACCACTTAATCAGTTGTGGAAGACGGGACAGGAAGTCGGCATAGTTTTTCTTTTCGGGGCTGGACCACTGAATTTCACACAAAGCAGCCCAACGAGGCAATACCATGTACTGTGCATGCGGGAAGGTAGCGATGTATTCTGTCCAGAGGTTGGCTTGCACTCCCTTGATGTATTTCTGTTCTTCCGGAGTAAGAGAAGCCGGCATCGGCTCGTAGCTATACACTCTTTCCATCGGCAGATAACCACCGATACCGAACGGTTCGTTTTCGATGTCTTTAGCTTGGTAGTAGTCGAAATACAGATAGGTGTTCGGTGTCATGATGACATCGTGTTTCTGCTTCGCAGCTTCGATACCACCTTTCTCACCACGCCATGACATCACGGTAGCATTCGGAGCAAGTCCGCCTTCGAGGATTTCATCCCAACCGATGATTTGACGTCCGTGGTCGTTCAGGAATTTCTCAATATGGTTGATGACAAAGCTCTGCAAACGTTCTTCTTTGCTGTGGCTCTGATCTGACTTCAATCCCAATGCTTTGATACGTGCCTGGCACTTCGGACATTTTTCCCATCTTACTTTCGGGCATTCGTCGCCCCCTACATGAATATATTGTGATGGGAAGATTTCAATCAATTCACCATAAACATCTTCCAAGAATTTCAATACTTGGTCGTTTCCGGCGCAAAGCACATCCTCGGATACACCCCATTGTCTCCATACTTCGTATGGACCACCGGTACAACCCAGTTCAGGGTAAGCGGCAAGGGCAGCTTGCATGTGTCCCGGAAGGTCGATTTCGGGAACAACGGTGATGTAGCGTTCGGCTGCATAATCTACAATTTCTTTGGCTTGTTCCTGGGTGTAGAATCCACCGTAAGGTTTGCCGTCGTATTCGCCGGAGTTACGTCCGATGACTGTTTCTGTTCTGTTAGCACCGATTTCAGTCAGTTTCGGGTATTTTTTGATTTCCAGACGCCAACCTTGATCGTCGGTGATATGCCAGTGGAGGCGGTTCATGTTATGTAAAGCCTGCATGTCGATGTAGGTCTTTATTTCATCCACGGTAAAGAAATGACGGCTGGTATCGAAATGCGCGCCACGATAGCCAAAGCGGGGAGCGTCATTGATTTCTACGGCTGGCATGGCAATATCCGCACCGACAGCCACAGGCAATGATTTGCGCAGGGACTGGATGCCATAGAATACGCCGGCTTCCGTAGGACCAGTAATCGTGATTCCGTCACCGGTAACTTTCATCTGGTAGGATTCCGGATTTTCGTTCTCCGTGCCTAATGCCAGTACGATTGCGTTTTTACCTTCTGTTCCGGCTTCAATGGCGAAATCTTTTCCGGTAGCCGTTTTCAGATAGTCTGCCAGGAATTTTGCGTTGCGTTGCATCTTCTCGTTTCCTTCCGGATAGAGAATTTTCACACTGCTCTTGAGGATGAAGGGACTTCCTTGAGCGGTTACAATTTCTTGTGGCATGGGGATGATCTGGTAGTTGGCTTCCTGTTGCACCGATTGGCAAGAGGCAAAAAGTCCTGCTAGTGCCAGACATCCGGTTAATTTAAAGAGTTGCTTCATAAACTAAAAAATTAAGTGTTAAGTTATTAATAGATTAATTATAAGTTTCACGAATATGTTTGATTGTCAAAGGCAGCTCCTCTCCTTTCTTTATTTGGGGAGAAGTGATGACGACCGTTTTACGTTCTCCGGGAAGAAGGTCGAAAAAGTTGTCGCTGAAACGGGCTCCCTGCAAAGGAATTTCAATAAAGACATCTTTTGCAAGAGCGGGAGAAAACAATGTCAGTTCACACATGCCGTCTTTCTGTTTCATCTTGCAGGAAACGGTTGTTTCAGGCAGAAGCAGGTCTTTTGTTTTTCTAAAGAAGTATACGGTTTCGGCAAGGGTGTTTCCTGCCTTGTCTTTTAGCGTCAGTTGCATGAAACAGCGTTGCTGTTCTTCCGGTGATAGCCAGGTGTCGGGTTTTATACGGTACACGCATTGGGAAGTGTTAGCCGGAACTGTCAATGTGTTGAGTTGTATAGGCTTGCCTTGTTTCTTTCCGTCAAAGTCTGTTACTTTCATTTCCAACATCAGGTGGTCTTTGGTGTCCGGACAGTCGGAAATCAGGTAGATATTGAGGCTGTCGTTCTGCCGGATAGGATTGATGAGGATTGGAGCAAAGACTCGTTTGGCTTGGTAATGCAGGGCTTTCCAGTTACCGTAATAGTCGATGCTCGACCAGGATACTACCGGCCAGCTGTCATTCAGTTGCCAATACAGGGTACCCATACAGTAAGGACGGTTCCGGCGGTGTGCTTCCAGTCCGTGACGCATTCCTTGTCCTTGCAGTACTAGTCCGACATAGACAAAGTCTTCAAATTTTTCGGGGATGATATAGTCGCGCTCCATGTAGGTACGAATCAGGGCGTTGCCGATGCTGCTTTTCTGATGAGCATTCATCACTTCCGATTCTATCTGATAATCTTCCGGAGCGGCGAAAGTGGAGATGGTCTTCATTTCCGGGAAGGACTGAAAACCGAATTCGCTCATGAAACGGGGCAGGTCTGTATCGAGTGACTCGAATGTTTTTTGACCATACCAGACTCCCCAGTTATGGCTGTCTCCTATCCCCCAGGATTCAGGACGCCCCCAGTTGGCAAAATACGGGGAGCTGTGTATGTAGAAACGGTCGGCATCCAGTTCCTTAACCTTGGCTGGAAGGAGCTGATGGAACAGTTTGTCGTAGCCTCGAAACATTTCCTGATAGATTTCGGGCGGGAAGTTCTTGTCGAATCCCCAATATTTTAAGGCTTCCAGTATTTCGTTATTGCCGCACCACATCGCCAGGGAAGCATGATTGCGAAGGCGACGGATGTTATAGCAGGCTTCCGCCTCTACCCTTTTCAGAAAGGTGGGGTCGGACGGATAGGGAGTGCAGGCAAACATGAAGTCTTGCCACACCAGTATTCCGTTTTCATCTGCCAGGTCATAGAAACGGTCATCTTCGTACGTTCCACCTCCCCATACACGAATGACATTCATGTTCGCTTCGCGGATGTCGCGGAATAAGGTTTGGTAGCGTTCGGTAGTGACGTTAGTCAAGAGTGCATCCTGGGGGATGTAATTGGCTCCTTTGGCAAACATAGGTACACCATTTACTTCAAAATAGAAGGATTCTCCGTCTTTATCTTTTTCATTAACGAGGCGAACAGTACGCAGTCCTATCCGGTGCGATTGCTCGGCTACGACTTTATCTTCTACTATGATTTGAGCGGAGAAATCATACAGGGCGGGCTTTCCCCATCCATTCGGCATCCAACGTACGGGGGATGCCACTTCGGAAGGTATGGAAACATGATTGATTCCGGGCTGTAAGGTGATTGCCTGGCTGATGCTTTTTTCTGCACTTCTTTCGAATGAGGTATTGATTCTCACCTCTGCCTGAAGTGGCCGGGAGAGTATGTTGTTTATTTCTAATTCATTAGACAGATTTGCGAGCTGGTCGGTCAGTGCGAGTTGCTTTACGTGATAGTCACTGATAGAAGCTGCGTCATAAAAACGGATGGTCACCGGACGCCAGATGCCGCTGGTCACCATGCGGATTCCCCAGTCCCAGCCATAACTGTAAGGGGCTTTACGGGAGAATATGCTTAAATGTTTGTCGTGATGGTCGTTGTCTGCCGGATAGTTGAATCCGTTCGAGTTATATTGAGGCAGTGTCTGCCGGATGGGGGAATGAAAATAGATGTGAAGAAGGTTTTCTCCGATACGGAGTTGGGACTTGACAGGTATGGTATAACCGACAAACATGTTATCGGCTTTCAGCAACAATGCTCCATTGAGGTATACATCGGCATACGTGTCAAGGCCTTCAAAAACCAATTGGGCGTCATCCCGTTTCAGTTGTTCGGGGGTAACTGTAAAAGCAGTCCGGTATTCCCAGTCTTCATTTTCCACCCACTGAATCTTTTGTTCATTGATGCCATAAAAAGGATCGGGTATTTGTTTATGGTAGATAAGGTCCTGATGAACGGTGCCCGGAACCTGTGCCGATTGCCACAGCTCTGTTCCTGCCTGGGAAAATTCCCAACCTGTATTTAGAACGACAACTTCGGAATTGTCATTGCTCTGTGCATATGCCATACTGCAACAGCATAGTAATCCACATGCTATTTGAGCCTTTTTTCCGATCAAATTAATCATCATAGTGGGGGCATTAGATATTAACGGATTCAAAGATATTGTTTTTTCAGCAAATTTCACTGATAATTTAACAAAATATGTTGTTTACATCTGTTATTCTTTTTATTATTCAACCGTTATCCTAATTATTTCAGAAGTACGGACGCCCGGCTTCAATTCTCCGTTTATGTTGTAATATGTTTTGTTCCATCCTACCAATGACGCTCCCGCACGTGCCGTTTGCGGTGTACGGGCAACTTCCTGCCATGTATTCTGATGGATGTCATATACTAATATCCGGTCATTGAATTTGTACCACTCGGCGGGATGGAGAAGATAGTCCTTTTCAGGGTGTCGAAGAGCAGCGAGGAATATATCCTTATTCACTCCACCGGTACAAAGAATCAGGTTTTCATTGATGGCAATGGCTGTCCCGCCACCCAAAGATATGGTTTCACCATTGTTTCCCGTCGGAGTGGCTATGCGAGTCCATTGCCGGGACGTGGATGAATAGCAATAGCCGTCAGTGGAAAGTGTGGCAGGATTGCCATCGGTGGAAGCGGCAAATCCGCCCCACAGGTAAATACGGGCTTCGCCATCCTTGTACTCCCCGGCACAGACGGGTTGCAGACGCGGTGCTCCGGGAAATTCGGGAAGTTGTTGCCAACCTGCCGCGGGATTGTTTAAGTCAAGGCAAAGAAAAGAGTTTGAAGGCTTTCCGTTTCTATTTGTTTTTTTTTCACTTCTATTTCCACCGGTGATAAAAAGTTGGCTACCGGCTAGTGTTCCGTACATATTGTCTAAGGCGTAGGGCAAATCGGGTAGAGTTTCCAGGAAGACTTTGCCTTTCTTTTCGTCCCACCGGATTTTGTAAACGCCGGTCAATGCGCCGTGGTCGTTCATTCCGCCTGCACAGATAATGCCGTCGGGACAAGATACGGAAACTCCGTATGCGGCAGGTGCAGGAAGCCCGCCTACTTTTTTCCAAAGAAGCAGCGTGTCGGGATTCATTTCCGCTACATAAATGCCTTGGTAGTATTTCTTTTTTCCACCTTCACTGGCAGGTGTTCCGGGAAAGTTACAGCCGCCGGCTATCAATAGCTTTCCGCTCAGGATTCCTGAATAGCAGGCAGAAACACCCGATTCAATACCTTTCTCTGATTTCGGGAATCCTTTCATTTTCTGCAAGTCAATGCTTTTGACGAACGACTCCGGTGCTTCGGCTTTGAAGGTAGAAGCAGGTAGCCCATCTTTATTTACCAGATTCGCCCGCGTGAAAGGCTGCCAGCCATACCGGACATATCGCGGATGCTTTACCTGTTCGCTATATACTTTTATCCGTCCCGTTTCTGCCCCGCAAGTTCTCCCCTCTTCCACTTCGGCAACTGCGGGGTAATAAACGCCATCCGTTTCGGCTACTTCAAACGTACACAAAGATTGACCGTCGGAACTTCTCAAGCCTTCGCCATAATCAAAGATTATATATACAGCGCCTTCCCGAAAATCGGCTTGGCGGAATAACGGGCCGGAAGGCAGTACATGGCACATTCCATACGTCTTGTTCAATGCCCAACGAGCCAAGCGTTCTCCCACCGGCTTCTTATTTCTGGGATGTACATCCAGTGAATCGCCCCAATCACTCGATACCGCCATACCCGTATTCAGTATTTCGTTCATCATCCTGCGCTGGCTGTCGCGGAACCACGGCCATGAAGGACGGGCAATACCGGAAAGTTGTACATAGTAGAAGGGCAGCGTCTCACTCCCCCAGTTTTTACGCCAACTGCCGATTAACAACTTAAAAAGTTTCTCGTGAGCTTCGTAATTATGAGCATTCGATTCTCCCTGATACCAGATAACACCCCTGACGGGATACTGCGCCAACGGACGGATGCCCGATTCGTACAGATAGCAAGGTTCGTAAGGGTGGCGCTGGAGTTTCTCTTCCGACTGTTTGATATTTAATGCAGCCCGTCCGCGCACCCAGTCTTGTATAAAATCATTATGCGTCCAATCTTTTAATATAGCCGGGAACTGGTATTCCAGTGTATTCCGATCAACCCACGATTCGGTAGGCGAACCACCGATAGCGTTACATATCAACCCCACCGGAACTTTCAAGCTATCCCGCAACATCTGGCCGAAATAATAAGCGATGGCCGAGAAACGGGCAGCATTGGCGGGAGTACAGATTGCCCATTCAGTATCTTTATAATATTGGAGATGATTCAGGGAATCAAGGACGGAAGCGTCCCATTGCACCGCGTCCGTGCGCCAGCGTGCTTTCATATCATACAGACGCAACTGTTCATCGGCGGCTTGGGGGATGTCTTTTTTGCCCGTAGTGGCCTGCCGCAACATAAATTCCATATTCGACTGACCGGAACACAGCCACACTTCCCCTGCCAGCACATTTGTATATTTCAAGATTCTTTGAGAAGTGGAGATGGTCAGCGTGTAAGGGCCACCGGCTTTCAACGGTGATAATTTCACCGACCATTTTCCGTCTAGTGCAGCTTTAGTTATCCACTGCTGATGGTCTATGCGGACTGTCACTTGTTCACCCGCATTAGCTGTCCCGTGAATCAGCAAGGGGGTATCGCGCTGAAGAACCATATTATCCATGTAAAGCGGAGATAACTTCAAGCCGCCATAATCTCCGGTGATAGCCGAATAAACTGTTTTCGCCATTATCGCAGCCCCTTCAGCGGTAGGATGAACGGCGTCTGGCAGCAAGAAAGGATAGGGATAAAGCGGTTCTCGAAAATCTATTAACTGCACACCGGCATAATGTGCTACCGTTTCGATAGCTGTCTGCATCTCGCCGTGCCAGTCGCGGGTCCCCGAAAGGAAACGGTTATGACGGTCGGCAATCGGAGTCATCCGCGCGATGATAATCCGAACATCGGGATTTGCCTTGCGGAATGTATCCATCAGATTCAAATAGTCTGTCACAAAGGAATCACGATAGTTGGGCCAGTCACGAGGGTCGGTGTCATTGATTCCCAGATGGATGACCACAATATCTCCTGCAAAATCCAATGCTTTGCGGTATTCTTCCTGTCGTGTATATGGACGGTGTCCCTGATTGAGCAGGGTGGCGCCGGGCTTCCCGAAGTTTTCAACTTCATAATGCTCTCCCAACAATTTCTGTAACTGTACGGGATAAGATTGCGTTGCACGGTCAGCCAGTCCGGTTCCGTAGGTGATACTGTTTCCTACACATGCAACCTTTATCCGTTGTTGGGCAAACAATGCCCAACAAACGAACAGACAGACGGATAATAGTAAAATCTTTTTCATTTATTTTTTCCGGTATGTATTTCTTTTCGACTTTTATTTTCCTGACTTTTATTTCTTTCCGATGTAAGGTTTTACAATCTCCACCCATTTCCGATACCCTTTTCCAAGAAGATGCAGTCCGTCATTCGTGTAAGCAGTATTCATCTTTCCGGTTTCCTCGTCTACAAAATGAGAGTACAAATCTATATAAGTCGCTCCTTCTTTTTCTGCGAGACGGACTAATCCTTTATTGATTTCGGGAATGACCTGCCAACGCAAAGTATGCCCTTTGAACATACCGTAATGGTCGGTCAACGGAAGAACACTTTGCAGATATAGCTTCGTCTTCGGCGAATCCGCCTTTATCTTCTGGGCAATCATGCCGATACGGGCTATAATGGTATCGGCAGAAGTTCCCCGGCTAACGTCATTTATGCCTATCAGAAGAAATATCTTAGCCGGTTTACCTTTCAGGATAGCATCCAAGCGGTCATATACTCCCATGCAGATATCACCACTGATTCCGCGGTTCTTGATATGTTTGTTATGAAACAGCTCCGACCATTCGGCGCCGTTCGTGATGCTGTTTCCCAAGAAAATAATGTCATTGGAAGTGACAGGCAGTTCTTCAAACAACGTGGCACGCTGGTAATAAAACGTAGAATATTTGCGTTCCTGCGCATGGCATGCCAAAGACAGGGTCAATATGACCGCTAAAAAAAAGTTCTTCCTCATGGTTATTCCTTTTATTTACTCATTAGTATATCTTTTTTTTCATTACAGCATATTCAGTTTTCATTATAGCATATCCGTTTTTCATTATAGCATATTCAAATCAGCTCATGGCATATCCATAAATATCTCCCTTCTGATTGACAGGTCACTTTAGTGTTTTATCCGGTGAGTAAATGAGTCCGTCCACCGCCTTCTGCCCGTCGGGAGTGACAAAGACAGTGGTGAACATCCATTTCACCAACCGTACTTCGGGGGTAACGAACTTTCCTACCGGCAATTTCAGAAGTACTTTGTTCCATCCTTTTTGCAGATGCACTTCCAAAGGGGGACGCGCTACACAATTCTCGTTGCCTAAAGCTATTTCATTACTCTTAGTCCGGTGGGTGGCTGTCCAGACAGGAGGGATAATTTCCTTTCCATTTATCCAGATACGGCTTCCCTTATAGTCCCATTTTCCCTGCAAAGGGGGAAGGTCGGCTTCCGAACGTCCGTAATTCTGAAATTCAGCCCACAAGCCTACTGTCTGTTCTATCGGCGAATAAACATAGGTATAGGCATAAGCTGTATGGTTCTCTTCCGGTTCTTTATAGAATCCGGGGATAAGGGTGCCCCACACATGACGGAGATAGATTCCGGCACCAATAGCGGGACGTACCCGATAGGTCTTTCCTTCATAGCTGTAACTATCCTGCAAGGCTTCTTCCGGCGGGAAGACCTTTGCCAAATCCCCTTCATTCGGAAAAGCGTCCGTAATGTTCCATTTCACATTTGTCTGACGGACATAGGCAAAGGGATAACCGGCAAAGGTGTGTTCCTTATGCCATAACAGACGGCGTTCAAAATCGGCGAAGTTCCTGAACAACTCTGATTGCTCGTCTGTGGGAAGTATTGTTCCGCTCTTATCAAAATATTCCGTTCCGCCGCCTTTCCAGGCACGCTCTGCCATAGCCAGCATGTTGGGATAGAAATTATTTTCAATAATCATCTCCCATTCGGTGTTGACCAACCGATCATTCCAGATAGCCAGAATGGTTCCTGCAAGGTCATCGCTTCCTTGTTCCTTATTATATATACGGCTGTTGTACAATGCGATGATATCACCAAAGGTATCAAAATGGTTCAGATAATGGAAACGTGAATCAATGGCGGGAATACCTTCCTGCGCCTTTCCACGGTAACTCCATAGCTGGGTCATGTCTATTTCTCGGGGTTTGTAGTGCCAGCCCGGATTCCAGGAAACCACTTTCTTGCCTTTGGAATGCACGTAGGCTACCATTTCGGGTACAAAACGGGAATTGGTAAACTGCACTTCATCCGTGCCGATATGCAAATAAGGTACATCAAACGTTTCACAGACTTCATCCAACAGGAGTTTCAATATCTTCATCCCTTCGGGGCTTTGCATATCGTGGCGGAAGGTACGTATAAAGGCAGCGCTGTGTCCCGGCATATCTATTTCAGGAATCAACATCACGTGATGTGCCTTACAGAATGCGACCAGTTCTTTGGCTTCTTCCAGCGTGTAATATTTGCCGGGCATCCGGGTGGTGTTTGCGCTATCGTTCAACATCGGGAATATCTTGCTTTCCAGACGCCATGATTGATTCTCAGTCAGATGCCAGTGGAAGACATTGATTTTGAACTTGGCAAGTACGGCGATTTCACGTTTGAGTTCTTCGAGTGAAATGTAACTCCGTCCTACATCCTGCATAAAGCCACGAATACGGAAAGCAGGCCAGTCGATGATTTCAGCTCCCCGAATCTGTGTTTTCGAGTTTCTTGTGTCTGCCAGTTGCCTTAAAGTCTGCATGGCCCAATAAACGCCACGTTCAGTCACGGCCTCAACGGTTATCCGCTTCTTTGTGATGTTCAGTCGGTAGGCTTCCTCCTGATTCATCGGTATTCCGGGAAGAGAAGGCAACAGTTTCACATCAATGCTACCAGTTGCTTTCGGCGAGAGAGTCCCTCTCATTTCAAAGACAAAAGCTTCCCACTCCTGCTGAAGCACAGGAGTGGAAAGCCGCACATTATTCACTTGAAAACAGGTATGAGAGGGGGTAAACTTTTGTGGTTGGGGGAGCAGGTGGCAAGCACCTGCTTTTACCACTGAAACTGTGTATAAGTTAATTATAAAATATATGAATAATATTAATTTGTTTTTCATGATTACAGGTCGTGTGTATATCTCTATTTTATTATATCCTTCAGCCGGACAGCCTGGAAAGTCATGTGGGCTACACTACTTTCATACAGTATGCCAACCGTCTCTTTATCAATCATCGTCAGACAAGAATATCCCCATCCTTCACCTTCGTCCAACATCACCTGATGTTCGGGCAGCCAGGTGATGCCACCGTCCAGACTGGCCTTGATTGTGATGTGGTGACGGCCTTTTACCGTATTCGGATTGGAGAATAAGAGAATATCCTTATTTAATGCATTGTCTTTCGCTTTTACGCTAATCAGGCTTGCCATACAAACCGGTTCCTGCAAAGCTTTGCGGGAAGAGGGATGTTCCGTCCAAGTCTTACCAAAATCCTTAGTAGTGGAAACAGCACGGCTACCACCCCGGTTATCTCTCATATTCAGCATCAGTACGCCCGGTTCTACTTCCGCCACTTGGGCTTCTGTAGTATTGGTACGTGCATAGTTATGGATTTTCCATGTCTCGCCACGGTCTTTGCTATACATGATTCCCGCATTCGGAACACGGGTAGAGTCAATAAACTGAATCGGGAATACCAGTGTGCCATCCTGCATGGTGATACCGCGTCCAGGCCCTTGCAGTAGGAAATACCAGGAAGGGTCTTTCACCTGTTCTGTTATATTGATGGGCTTAGACCACGTTTTACCGTCATCCGTACTCTTTGACAACACTAACTGGGCTGTATGATTCATATCCATTCCCGGATAGGAGCTCCACCAGGCACGCTGATTACCCATTCCGTGTGTCCAGGCTGCCACTACCCATACTGTGTTGGTCTTGGTATCTACCAGAATCGAAGGGTCGCCGACACCATTCTGTGCAGCAGGCAGGTCGCCCGTTTCACCGAAAGCCAGAGGCAAACGCATTTTCTCCCAACTTTTGCCACCGTCTACGCTACGGCTCAAGCCTACGTCTACATGTTCCTGCAAATCAACGCTGCTATTGTAACGTACATCATATACACCCAGCAATGTCCCCTTATTGGTAGTTACCAATCCCGGAATGCGGAAGGCTGCCGAACCGTCGTCACCGGCATGACGTACTCCTACTCCTACCCTATGAGCTATATTTTCCGATGAAACGGAATGTACAAGGGCAGCTTTACCATCCACCTTGACTGTTACAATATCAACCGAAACCTTATCGAGCAAGGAAGCACCCAGCTTCATCTGCAAACTAATCCAGAAATAGTTGATTCCGGAGAAAAGTTTCTGGTCGGCTTTCAATGTAACTTTCCGCTTTGGGTTATCCACTTGCGATTTATGAACCGAATAGGAAGGATTTGCCGCCAATGTCTTCCCCGGCGTATGACTGGAAATATAGGACACGGGAGCAAAGAAATTCTTTCCATTATTCTGTCTGGCTTCCGTACCGCTATAATATAACTTGACAGACTGTATATCCGCCACATTCACATCTTTGCCAAAATTTAAAACCACTTCATCCAAAACACGACTCTCTTTTGCATTCAAACGCAACATAAACAATACATTGTCTTGTCGTTCAATCAAAACTGGAATCTGAGTTTCACGTACAAATACAGTATCCGATGCAACTGACTGCAAAATCACACAGAAAGAAAAGATAATGGATAGAAATAGATTCTTTTTCATGGTATTATTTAAATGTTTCATGCTGCAAATATATAAAATTATAACGAATTTCCTCCATATTTAATAAAATAATTTATTATAAAACACACGATTAATAAACCATCTATTACAAAAGCGAGAACGCATATGCTAAACCACACATACGTCCTCTTGTTTTTATTCGATTATCAACCTGAAGTATTATTATTCTTCACCTTCTCCACTGGTGAGATAACCTTCAGTCTGCCCCAGCTCTCTATTATTGGTCAGTGTATTGGCATCAATCGGCCATAGCAGCCGCTTTTCATTTGCTGTAGAATATTTTGCCGTATAACCCAAAGTACGTATATCATACCAGCGTTTTCCTTCATACATCAATTCGCGCAAACGTTCTTTCAAGACTGCTTCAATAGGGTCATCATCACCTGCCACAAACGGATTGCCGGAATAAAATTCACCGCCTTTTTCATTCGGATAGGCCACCGTTGCTTTATTTGCCTCGAAATAGGTCTCACCGTATGCACGTCTACGAACAGTGTTAATTTCCGTAGCAATATCTTCACCTAACAAAGCTTTAGCCTCTGCAAGAAGTAACAAACAGTCTGCATAGCGATAAATAGGGTAATCATCTAACCATGCACGCTCTGAACCACCGGGCAACATTGTTCCTTGAAATTTATAAGGGATACAAGCCTTATATACCAAGTTTTCCCCCTCTTTCATATAAACAGCTTTCACAGAACCTGCTTTACGGGTATCGCCTTCACGGAATACCTTATTATAAAAATCTTTTTTAATCTGAAATCTTATCAAACCATTCAGTTCAGCATCTTTCGTTTCGGCAAAAGAAACTCCGTTCTCATCAAAATAACTGCCGGAAGTCATGTAAGCTTGCTGAGGGACAAGATTACCTCTAAAACTACCATTCCACATGTTATATTCATCACGTCCATTATGAATGGTGAAGATTATTTCTTTATTTTTCTTGTTCGCATAGGCGAAAACATTGGTAAAGTTATCTTCCAAATCGATACCCGGACAATTATCCACTTCCTGCAAAGCCGTTTTAGCAGTACGGTAGTCGGCTTCACCACCACCCATCTGCTTGCCACTCCACAAGTATACTTCACCTTTCAACATTTTTGTAGCTCCCAACGACCAGTAATGTTTTCCATATTTGTAGGAATAATCACCATTAAATGCCGTCTCAGACGCAGTAATGTCTTCTTTGATATGGGCCATCACTTCCGTTGCCGGCGAAGCAGCCTTTTGGATATTTGCCAAATCAATGGTCGAACCACTGGTGTAAGTCAAATGCAGAATGACATCTCCCCATGAGCGGAGCAAGTGAAAGTAAAGAAAAGCACGCATCCCATAGGCCTCTCCCAAATAATATTTTTTGGTGGCTTCGGGCAGCAATCCAGTATCTTCCGTTTTGGCAATCATCAGATTTATCTGATTGATAACTCCGTACAAATTAGCAAAATTACTGAGCCCTACGTTCTCCCTGTTCAGCGAATTGGCGGGGAAGATTTCCATGCCCTGAGTTGCCTCACCACCGAACGGTGCATCACCATAGATATCAGCACGAGGTTCACCTAATATAAAGAAATTGTACGAACGCTCTCTGAGTTGTGCATGCAGACCAACGTTGAAAGCACTGAAATGCGTGTCACTCTTCCAATAGTTGGCATCGGTTATCGTACTTTCCGACTCCAGATCCAAAGAGTTACATCCTGTCAGGAAAGGCAGCAAAGCTGCACTTACCCATAAATATTTGAATATATTTTTCATAATTCTATTCCTTTTTAAGTCCTGTTAAATTAGAATGTTAGAGATAAACCGAACAAAAATGTTCTCGGAGTAGGATAACGTCCATTGTCAATACCACGACCATATGTAGTCGATACAGCTGGTTCAGGAGATACACCATCATATCCGGTGATATAGAATAAGTTCTGTCCGGTGACGTACACAGATGCTTCTGTCAAGTGCGCCTTGCTAATAAGCGATTTCGGCAACTGATAGCTCAATGTGATTTCGCGCAAAGCCAGATAATCACCCTTTTCATAATAACGGGAGCTGTTGTTGTCGGCTGCAGTAGAAGCATTATTCGAACGGGTAATATTCTTCTTTGCCAACTGGTCGGCATAGTAGAACTTCGTAAGGTCTGAGTTCGGATTTGCTTCGCTCCACATATCTTTCACATCCGTAATGATATTGAATTGCCCCTGATATTGTCCCAACGAACGCGCTTTCAAGTCATTGTATAAGGTGTGCCCCAAAGCATAGTCGAAACGGGCATAGAGTGACAGACCTTTATATCCGAATGTAGTAGAGAAACCACCCGTGACATTCGGGAAGATGTTACCCATTACGGAACGGTCGTAACCGTTAATAATATTATCACCGTTGATATCCTCCCAACAAGCGTCACCCGGCTCAATAGGTTGCCATCCCGAAGATTCCTTATAAGTCTTTCCGGTAGCGGGGTTGATCTGATCAGCCAGTCCGGGACCATACAAGTTGGCAACTTCATCCACACGTAAATTTGCGTGTTGCTTTACGTCATCCCAGTCTTTGAAAACATGCTGCTGTCTGTATCCAACCAGTTCTCCCAGTTTACCGCCTTCCTGACGACCGGCAATCCATTTGGTCGGAAACTTGCCATCAGCATCTACTTTACCAGCCGCTACTTCATAACCGCCTACGCGGTTGTTCTCAACATTGTTATAAGGTAATGAAATTATCTTGTTGGCAACAGAAGTGATATTCGCAGTCATATCCCATGTGAAACCACCCTTGTTGATGATATTTGCTTTCACTTCCGCTTCGAAACCGGAGTTGCGCAACGTACCCATATTCGTTACAATATCCGAGAATCCGGCATATCCAGGCAATGCTTGTTTGGTCAGCAAATCCTTTGTCCGACGGCTGTAGAAGTCGAGAATAAAAGAAAGTCTGTTCTGCAGGAATCCGATATCCAATCCCACCTCAAAGGTCTGACTCTGTTCCCACCGCAGGTTGGTATTGAGCAATTTTTTATTATAAAGAGCTGTCGCCCCACCATAAGTTTTAGCATCCACCTGTGCGTATTCTCCATAGACTTCATAATTTCCGATACCATTTACATTACCATTCACACCATAACTGAGACGCGGTTTCAAATTAGAAACGATGTCGGACACTTTGGATTCTTTCCAAAAATCTTCTTCCATAATATTCCACCCTACAGATACTCCCGGGAAGAATCCCCAACGATTGTCTTTCAAACGAGAAATTCCGTCATAACGAGCTGTAAAAGACAACAGATATTTCATATTGTAGTTATAATTGACACGACCGAAACCAGAAAGAATGCGATAAGCCGTTTTTTCGGTACGAGTGAAAGTCCTTTCAGAACCAACATTCAAGGTCGGGACATCGTCCGTAGGAGAACCTTGTGTCTTAGCTTCAAAATCAAATTGATTGTAAGTATAATACTCTCCGCCAATCATTGCATCCAAATTATGCTTTTCGGCAAACGTCTTGGTATATGTCAATGAAGCATTAAGCTGAATCTGATTGTATTTTTGAATCCAAGCTTCCGCATTGCGAGTTGTATTGGGCGTAGAAGCTGTCTGTGTTTGATAGGCCTTGTCAAATTTTTCTCTCTGATACTGATAGTTCAATAAAGAAGCGTTTCCGTTCAAAACCAGTTCCTTTGGAAGAATATCCAACGTAAAGCCGATATTGTATGTGGCACGTGCTGTACTGTTCTTTTGGGTCAGCAAATCACGATAGTAAGCCGGATTACCATCCCCAGTGCCACCCCCTGAGGCAGGAGTTCCGTCTTCCATCCAAGGATTCCATGTAGGACGCTGCGAACGGGTACGATAAAAGAATTCATAAGTACCGATCCATAATTCCGGTCGGGTAGACCATACATAAGAAACACCGGCTTTGATATTTAATATCGGAAAAATCTTATACGATCCGTTAAACGATCCACTGAAACGTTTGAACCCCGTTCCTTTAATCATACCATCTTCATTATAGTACCCCAAGCTGCTCGCAAAGGTGCTTTTATCATTACCACCTGTAATATTAAGGTAATGGTCTTGCGTAATGGCACTGCTGCTAAATACCTCATCATCCAACTGCCCGTTGTAATCTCTAAATAAAATCTGCTTTCCGTCATAGTACGGGTCGTTCATTACAGACCATCCTTCATTCTGAAGATGAGCTGTTTCATCCGTCAAATAACGAATATCGTACAATGCATTCCCTACGCCATATCCAGCTTGTGCATCTACATTGTATGTGCCCATACGTCCATCCCTTGCCTGGTTGGTACGAAGCATACCCAAACGATTATAATAGATATAATCTTCCGCATTTACAAATTCATATCCCTTACGAGTGAAATTTTTGCCTATCTTGAACTTATAATTAACTGAAGTTTTTCCTTCCTTTCCACTTTTCGTTTCAATCAAGATAACACCACCGTTCGCGCGAGCCCCGTAAATAGCCGTAGAAGCCGCATCTTTCAAAATTTGGATAGATTCAATATCAGAAGGATTAACATCCGACATACTATTACGTACTATACCGTCCACAACAACCAAAGCATTACTGTTGTCACCAGTGATAGTCGCCCCACCACGTAATGTAATATCCGGATTCGTACCCGGTTGACCGGTAGTGTTTACCACCCGAAGCCCTGTTACAGATCCTTGCAAAGACTGCCCTGCATTGCTGAACGCTGCATTTTTCAAAACAGAGTTGTCCAGTTTTGAGATTGCAGTCGTCAACGTCGCACGTTTCTGAGAACCACCATAACCTGTAACCACCACTTCATCCAAAACTTCTGTGTCATCGTGTAAGATGACATTCAACGTTTGTCCGGCAAACTTAATTTCCTGCGTTTTATAACCGACAAATGATATTTGGATAATATCTCCGTTTTTCACATTGCCTAAGGTAAATTTACCATCAAGATCCGTAATGGTACCGTTCGTGGTACCTTTCACAATCACGGACGCACCAATAACGGCCTCACCCGCCTGATCAGTAACCACACCTGTAGCAGTTTTAGTCTGCGCCATAGCCCCTATCAAGCCAAATAAGCACAACATCAACAAAAAGATGTTTCTTTTCATAAGTATTACTTTTAGTTAATAAAAAAAGGTTTATTCACACTTCTCACCTAAGTTCGATTAGAACTTATCTTCCGGAAATACTTATGGTTTCTTCATACAAATTCGACTATTATAATTGCAATATGAAAAAATAACTTCAAAAGAAATACCTATTATCTACTTGATGTATGAATATTTGTTTAGCGTATTAGCAAGGTGATTTATTAAACAAAATGATGTTTAATAGCATATGTAAATAAAATAATTTATTAATTCATTTGCTGTTATTAATAATATTTGTATATTTGCAGCGTCTTAAGAAATAGATGCTGAAAGTTAACAATAAAATTGTCAATGAAGCAGAAGTAATTCTAATATATAAATCACTTAAGTTCTAATCGAACTTAGGCATTTATCAGAAACCGCCATCCATTAAAACTTATCAAGAAAACCATTTATACATTAGAAAAACTATGCCTATTAGATTCTTAGAAAGACAAAGCTAATGAGTTCGATTACTCGTATAATGACAAACAGCATAAACAGAACCGCATCATTAATATGAGCCAGTAGAAATAAACACCACAAATCTCATATATTACCAACGTTTAGCTACTTAATAATCTATTAGAAACGGTCGTCTTTTTATAGCCCACATATGCAAACTGAACAGCACACATATGTAAACCATACAGCCCACATATGCAGGCTCTACAGCACACAACCGTGGGCTATAAACTTAGTGCCACTCAAATCGGGTTATTAAGCCATTATAATCCGCTTTATATGGATTCATTTCAACAAAAACAAGCCATTTTATGATTTTTCTCCTTCCATTAGACTGTTTTATTAATGATAGATACCCTGTTTTTACTGGAGAAATAATGCTAGATACCTTTTGATAAATGTATCTATCGTATGTATTGTTTTAATAATGAGAACAATATAAAAATGAATGATAGTATGATAGATATTTTATTACCTTAGTGATAGATATCACAATCTATTCAAGATGTTTTTTCAACCAAGGAAGTATCAACTCCGACTTAAAATAATGATTGGCCCCGTCCACATTCACCAGTTTATAAAACTCATTCCTATCGAGCCCTTCCGGCAGTGCCTTTATGTCTGTTCGATTATGCGGATCAGCGTATTTTGGATAATGATGTATCTCGACATTCTCCAAACGTCCGGTCATCTTATAAGCGGCACGTACTAAATCCAAATCGCGATCCAGTCCGCCTTCCGTTAATATAACAGGACGGGGAGCCAAAGAGGCTACAATATCCGGGAAATTAAATTTACGCCAGAAGTCCGGTATCAAATGGCGGATAGAATTTGGAAAAGGTCGTATACCCGTCTTGTCTGGAGCAGTCATAACCAATGCCCGTTCTTGTGTATGACACAGAAAATCATTATAAACAAAGGCGTAGATGGATGTATCCAGTGTCCCTAATACAATCAAAGGTTCTGTCCCCAAAGAAAAACCGCTTACAATAATCCGGTCTTTACGGATATAGGACTGCGTTTTCATCCATTGAAGAACTTGCATATCAAGATAAGAAGTATATCCGAGATAACTCCACCCCAATTCCAATAAGATGCGTGACACTAAATCATAGTTATAATTCCTTCCGCGTGCATAGCGTTCCAAATCCGAGGATTCACCGGCTGCCGGATTGTCTACGGCTACTGCTACATAGCCCGCCTTCGCAAAGTTGCGTGCCATTGTTACCTTGGGATTCTGATAATCATCATTCAGTTTCGGAGCAACTCCCGGTTCTCCCGCCAGCCCTTCTTTACTACCACCTGAACCGGGGATACATAGAATGGCGGGAACAGGCCGCTGTAAAGAATCGGGTATCAGGACTAAAAAGGTGGATACACATTGGGACAAAGGATAAAATTCCCATTTCTCCAGTTTGTAACCGTCACGTTGTTTGCTGTACAGCCGTTTAGGCGACGGCATATCTTTCACTTCGGGAAATTTCATGATTTCCTGCATTGACTTCCGTACTTTATGCTGCCATTCACGGAATTCTTCGGCAGTCATATCCGGCTGAAATGCACATTCCGGTTTTATGTTCGCGAGCATTGCATGGACAACTCCATAGGTACTCAGGAATCGTCCGTCTTGTCTTTCTGATTGAATGATAGTATGTTCGCTTCCTGTCACATCAGGAATTTGAGCAAGACTGTTGGCATGCACCAATAGTAATAACAAAACAGCTATTATGTTCTTTTTCATTGTAATGCCTGTATTATAAAAGTTATCTTATCATCCTTTATACTGAAATCGAGTAGGAGGAAAACGAAGTAGTTTTCTTCCTACTCGATTTCCGACCTCTCAGTCGAGTAGATAAAAGGAGTTCCACCTTAAATCTCTCACAGAACCGTGCGTGATAGTCTCCTATCACACGGCTCTTCTTATTCAACCTTATAACTTTATCGTACCTTTGGCTGGTTTGAGACCTATTTGCCAATGATAGAAAATAGCATCCCTTTCTGCAATGTTCCCAAGCCATTTCAATATTACGTACATGGGCTTGCGTCTAAAGGTTTTATATTTAGCTTTTGCCCATTTTGCAAGTAATAAATCGAAGTACCGAAGTAATTTTTGAAAAGATTTTCCACCATATTTACCATAATAATTTGCCCATCCTCGAAGTATGGGGTTAACCATTTGAGCTATGCAGTCCAGCGGAGTATGAGATTTTGACTTAAGATTCCATGAGCGCATGGTAGCTCTGATTTTTGTTGTTGCCTTCATACTTATTCTTGGTTGGAAACCTGTAAAAGCTTTACGGGAGCTTTTATGAATGGTTTTACATGGTCGAAATGTATGACCGAGAAAATCAAAAGTAACATTAGAGTGATTTTCATTTCTTCTACTTGATTTGCAATATACTATCTTTGTTTTTCTTCATTCAGGCTTAATTTGCATGACTTAAACCTAATTATTAGTTCTTCATACAGGGATTCAGCTTCCTGTTTACTGTGACAATGACATACAGTATCATCCGCATATCTCTCAAAAGGGATTTCAGGATGATGTATCTGCATCCATCTGTCAAAACTGTAATGCAGAAAGAGATTTGCAAGAATCGGTCCTATAACACTACCTTGGGGTACACCGCAGGTCCTTTCAATCAGACTTTTGTCTGCATTCTGATATGGGACTTTGAGCCATCTTTCTATATATAATATTATCCATCTTTCTTTTACATGAAGCTTTACGGCTTTCATCAATAACTGATGGTCTATCGTATCAAAGAATTTGCTGATGTCCATATCCAAAACCCACGCATATTTCCAGCATCTCTCTCTTGCACGTCCAAGTGCATCATGAGCAGAACGGTCGGGACGATAACCATAGGAATCTTCATGAAATATCTTCTCGATTTCAGGTTCTATCATTTCAACAACAAGCATCTGTGCAATCCTGTCTTCCACTGTAGGGATACCCAATGGTCTCGTTCCTCCTGCAGGCTTCGGTATCTGAACCAGTCTGACAGGTTTAGGAACATAACTCCCTGAACTCATACGATTCCATAGTTTGTATAAGTTTCTTTTCAAATTACTGTTATACTTTTCAAGTGTGACGTTGTCAACACCTGAACCACCTCGATTTTGATTCACACGCTTGTATGCGTAATATAGTTTCCATCGGTCAATATCGAATGGTTTTGCTCCTTGCTTTTGTGTCATCCTTAATGGAATTTAAGTTGTACAATACAATTTCGCTTGAATAAGTTACCCCCTTCGCTCCATCTCCATTACAGAGAGTTCTTCACTACTACGAGGTAATCCGCCCCTGCATCAGACATCAGTATTTCTACCTTGTGTTTCTTCCACTTGTGTATTTTCCTTTGACATTCTAAAGCAGGTTCCTATGTTCCGACAGTTAGCCTACAGACAAATCATGCCGCCTTAACACCGTACATCGAATAAGCAGCAGTATAGGTATCTCTTATTCTTATCCAAGGTTTGTGGTGAAAACCAAGTTCTGATGTAGTCTAACGCACATTTCGATGCTTCATCAGCGGTTCACTTCCGTTCATCTTTTGTCTGCCTACCTGACTATATTTTTTTTATATAGCCTTTTAACAAGTCGTTCACTACAATATCTTTTCAGATACAGCAGCACTTGCCGGTTTACTACCGATACCTATTTACCGATAGTGGAAGGTCTGCTTCCATCTAAATGTCAGTTATGAGTTTAAGAAAACTCTACATAGCACACCACCACCGTACATGCGGTTCCGCATACGGCGGTTCCTATTTTGGGTACCATTCGAGATAATAATCCATTAGGCTAGCATAACCTGCTCTGCGCAACTTATCGTTAGACATTGCGAATGTAAGCAGACGGCTGAGTGCTACACGCCAATACCCGAGTCGAGTGTTACCCCATTGATACGCCTGCCAGTCAAGGACACCGCATTTCTTTAGATTTGTCACTCTGGTCTTGGCTCACAACCCTTCCATCCTTTATAGTGTGGCTGAGTATTTCTCTCAGCTTGCTATGGCTGACTGTATCAAAGAAACGCTCTAGATCAAGGTCAACTACATATCTGTAGCCCGCATCCACTATCTTCTGCGCTCTTCGTAGTGCGTCATGGCAGCCCCTTTTCGGACGGAACCCATAACTTGTCATGGAGAACTGACGCTCGTAAATTGGTGTCAGAACTTGGTGTATGGCTTGTTGTACCAGTCGGTCTACCACGGTAGGAATACCCAAAAGGCGTTTCTTGCCATTATCCTTAGGGATTTCAACCCTGCGGACAGGATTGGGACGATATGTCCCGTTTTACAAGGAAATTATAAGCTCATCCTTATTAGCCAAAAGCCATGGAAACAGTTATTCGCATGACATCTTGTCGATACCGCCACACCCTTTATTGCTGACTACTGCTTTATAGGCTTTATTCAGATTAGAGGGACTAAGAATAAGTTCAAACAGATGTTCCTTGTCGAATGGTACTTCCACGATGTTGTCTTCGGTCATCCACATGAAAGTCTGCACCCCCTCATACCATTCGGATTCCGTCCTATCTCTTTGATAACTCCACTACTATAACTTCTGCTGACTTCTCACGGCAAGCTTTACTCCGTACATTTCGTAAAAAAAACTAGTCCGTGAGACCTCCTCGGATAAGGGCATTATCTTTCCATCTTATACCTGCTTCATTTACACCAACCGTTCCGAATAGCTATAGGGCTTTGGTTCGCTTTGCAACCTTACCCCCAGTCAAATGCCTTATATAAAGTTTCTGTTCGTCAGGTCAGATGTTTGCTGCCGACTTCCTTCTGATTCCAACTCGCAATGGACACCATTGCCATAGGCTATGTAATTCCCGCTATTAGGGCTTACTAGGGACTTACACCCGTTAGATAATGCTCATGCCGAGCGTACAAAGAATCCTTGGCATGATTCTTCAAAAACATGCCAAGGATTTATGGAAATGAAAAGTAAGTGTCTAGTTGGCAGTATTGTCTCTCATGCAACGAACACCAAAACCAAATGTACGCTTATTTCCTTTAGGTGTATTACAATTCGTAGCATCGTAATAGAACTGTGCCCCGAAGTCTTTTTTAGTTGCGGCATTGCTCCATAGACTGATGCATCCATTACCTGCAGGAGCTACCCGCTGCAATGCTCCGTTATTGATAAAACCGGTACTAGGATAAATAGCCGTTCCGCCATTTGCAAAAGTAACGCCACCCTGTTTCGTTATATCACCTGAAGCACTGGTAGTCACAGCACCAGTTTTATGATTGCCACCGCTGACTGTCGATGTAAATCCACTCCACACATAAGGATGAGGAACACGATAGCCCGGCGGACATGGATCATAGATTGACTTTGAACCGGTAGAGCCGTCTCCACCGCTAGTAGCATACACTGTTGAATTTCCCCATAAATCATAAGCGTCTTCATTCAACCAATTATCTCCCTTAATATATTTCATCGGATATTTGGCTATATCTTCTCTTGAAATCAATGTTGTAACTGTAAAGTCCCAACTTACAACCTCATTATCCTTATCATAAACTGTGGCGTGTGCATTTGCCGCATCATCACTCGGGCCGATAATCGGGTCTTTACGCCCCCATTGATAGAACAAACCATGCGAACCTTTAGGATCAGTAGCTGCCGACCACAGCTTGTCATCCGTTGCACCCAAGTTACGATCCATCATCACAGGTGACTGAAAAGTGGGGTATGTGTTATAATCTGCATGCACAGTATACGTTTGCACTTTAGTATCCAAATCCACATCTGTAACCCAAATATGCCAACTCCATACAATCGTTCCTGCGCCATCATAAGCGGCAATAACCGCATTACCTGCCTTTAACGCCGTTTCTTCCGAACCGTTCAAGGTAAAATAGATATAATCATTTTTCAGTTTCACACCGGATATCAGGCTTCTTTCGCTTTGCCAAAGAATTGAAGCCGATGCAGGAGCTAACGGCGAAGGAGTGATACCTTTCTTTGTATCATCACCTTCTACTGCCGGAGTAATCGTTCCATTACCCATAACGGTAGCCTTAAAGCGATATTCCTGCCCTGCCTTTCCTGCCACATAGCAGTTTGCCGTTTCCGTTGCACTCAAATCAATGGATAAGTCTTCCAAAAGTGCGGCAGTCAGATTGTCCAGTTCCAAATTCAATGTGTTAATGTCACCTGCAAGTATATTGACAGAAGCAATCCTGCCTGTCAGGCTAAGATCGTCCTCCCCTGCTTTTTCAATCGCTACCTTTACGTTACATTGTTTCGCTGACAAGTCCACAGGATTCATAGACATATATCCGTGAAATACTCCGTTCGCAACGAGTGCCGGAGCATTGTCTACTCTCAACTCTATTTTTGAAGAGCCATCGGCTATAGCAAACTGACCGGTAGTAAGGTCAAATTTATAATCACCCGCCAAAGCAATGCCATCCTCCGTAGAAAACTCGATGGACTTCACTTTCCAACCGACATACTTGACCGATGTCTTACAACTGATGTCTAAATATCCCAATGCATGTCTAAAGGTCATCGGAACAGCAGTTTCCACCTCAGCAGACTTAGCCGTCGCATACATCAAGGCAGTGTTCGTCAAATGAGCGTTTGATGTGCCCGACTGTAATTGCGAGTTACTCAAAACTCCGGCCACTGCTTTCGCTGACGTATTATCCTTATTATAAGGGATGTAAGCATAGAAAGTGTGTTCTCCCGTTTCTTTGCCCCACACTACCTGTGTGTAGAACATTCCCTCGGTCTGTCCCACATAAGGAGCTGCAACTCCCACAACAAGATTGACTGTTTTTGTCTGTTCGCAGAAGAAACCAATTTTACTATCTGCCGCCCAAACTGTCTTGTTATCACCCAACTGTGACTGGCAACTGAGGAAGATCTGATTTCCTCCCGCCGGACGCGTAAAATCCGTCTGGGCATAGTCATCGTCACTGCATGCAGTGACAAGAAACGCTGCACAAAATCCTAAGACTGGAAATATATATTGTTTTTTCATCTTTGTATAATCTAAATTTTAATGAATGATATGAATCCGACAGGCGGATTAGTAACCCGGTGTCTGCTTAACCAACGGGTCTTTCGACATTACCGTAGCATCTACTGGCCACAACAAGTGCTTCTCGACAAGATCGCCCGAAACGCTAATCTGAAGAGCCTTAGCCAACTCTCCATTCTTCATACGGCGAATGTCATACCAACGCTTACCTTCACCTACAAACTCTTTGGAGCGTTCTTCCAGAATTGCATCTTCCGCTGTTTCACCACTACGGGGGTATTTATTGGCAGCATAAGCGGAACCGTATGCACGCTCACGGACACTATTGATGTAAGCGGCAGGATCACCTCCCTGCAATGCCACAATTTCGGCCAGTAGTAACTGCAAATCCGCATAGCGATAGACAGGCCAGTCGTTTGTAAACTTGCGTATGTCATTGTCCAACTCCCCTTTATATTTATTCAAGAGTATGGCTGCCGCTCCTCCGTCTACCTTATATACATCAAAGAAAGTGGCGCTACGACGGATATCGTTTTCACTGAATGTATCAAAAAAATCTTTCGCATACTGGTAGTTGGATGCAGTACCATTCAGTTTCAATGGGTTCACATTGTCACCTTTGTACTCTACACCGTCCGCATTTTCAAAACCGACCAGATTGGTATTGGTAGGATACATGAACTTGCTGAAGAAGTTTTCTTTCTCATTCAGCATATAGCGGATAACGAATATCATTTCTTTGTTATCTTTCTTCGTTACATCAAAAACGTCCTCAAAGCTGGTCTTGGAAGCAAAGCCATACTTGCCGCAATCAATGATATCCTGCAACGCTTGCTTGGCTGCTGCCAAATCGGCCGATATATTTTTTGAGTAGACGCTTGTACCGCCAATAGGTTTTACTTTACATCCCCACAACAGGATTTCGGCTCTCAACATTTTTGTTGCCGCCTTGCTCCAATAAGAACTTTTGTCTGTAGAATTGATGGTAAATGCGTCATCTGCGAAATAATCTTCCGATGCCTTGATGTCCTTTACAAGGAAATCATAGACTTCTTCTTCCTTGGCCCGCGGCTGATTCAAGTCGGAAGGAGTAAAGCTACCATCCATCACGCGTGCTGTTTCAATCAGAGGAACTCCGCCATAGGTACGGAATAGATGAAAGTAATAAAAACTTCTCAATCCGTGTAACACGCCCATATAATAGTTCTTTTCTGTTTCATTCAAGGCAGAACTGCCGGGGACGGACTGGATGGCATGGTTAATCTGCATAATGTCCATATAGAAATTGCCCCAGTTGTTTATCACATAATTAGCTTCAGTAAGATTGTTTGTCACAGCCGGCACATCGCTAATAGTCTGATTAAACAAAGAAGAGTTTGAGCCGTAAAAAGTCCCGCCTCTAAGTTCACCCATCTTGAACAATACTTCCTGACGCTCACGGACACGATAATGCAAGCCACGCACAAAGCGTTCCGCCTGATCTTTGGTACTCCAGTAATTACTGATACCGTAGGAGTCTACCGGACTCAAGTCCAAATAACCGCAAGACTGCATAGCTCCTATCAACAACACTAATAATGTATATTTTATTTTTTTCATAATACATCTTTCTTTATGATTTTAGAACATAACCTTTAATCCCATCAGAACTGTCTTAGGTAAAGCATATCCGCCCTTGTCGCCACTGGTGGTTCCATACTCGGGAGTGTAGAGACGATTGTCCGTTATGTAGAATAAATTCTGTCCGGTAAGCGTCACCGTCACTTTATCCATGAGGGCTTTTTTAGTCCACTGCGAAGGTAAATCGTAGCTCAAGGAAATCTCACGGGCACACAGGTAAGAAGCATCTTCCCAAAACAATGAAGTGTTGCGGGTATAGTTCTTTTTAAAGTTAGTGTCGTTAGTCATCAATACCGGAAGTTCCGCACCCGGATTATCTTCCGTCCATGTCTTTTTAGCCAAATCCGGAACATTGAAGTGACCGGAAGTGATACCCATGAAATATTGATAACCGCTATTCCACTTCTTGTATCCCAACGCATAGTCGAATCGGGCAAACAAGGTCAGCCCTTTCCACGTAACGGATGTATTGAAACCACCCATCCATTTTGGAATTTCATTACCAAGCTTCACCTGATCATACGTGTCGATAGTTCCGTCACCATTCACATCGTACCAGACAGCATCACCCGGAGCTAACTGCTGCGCATTTTTCTGCTGCTCAACCGTCAATTGTGCATAAGCTGCCGGACCATATACCGGTTTAGAGGGAATCTTATCTACGTAATAAGCATAGTTTGCCAAATCGGCTTCGTCACGCACAACACCCATCATTTTGAATCCGTAAATATCACCGTAAGACTGTCCTTCCTGTATTCCACCTTTCCAAACGGTTTCATTACTACCTTTGCCTTTGTAAACTTCCGTTCCGCCTTGACGGTTGTTCTCATTACCATTATCAGGTAATTGCAGGATTTTGGATTTCACAAAAGTAATGTTGGCACCTATATTCCACTTAAAGTCCTTACGGTCAAAAATACGGTAATTGACTTCAAGCTCCATACCCTGACTACGCACAGCGCCGTTGTTTGTCGTCATTGAGCCTACGCCGGATGAAGAAGCCAAAGGTACATTGGCAATCAAATCGGTAGTTTTCTTGTTGAAATAACCTACTGTCAAATCTACTTTATTAAACAGTCCTAATTCTATGGCAGTATCAAAAGAGGTGGTTTTCTCCCAACGCAGTCCGGGATATGCAATATCGTCAATCAACAGGCCGTAGATGCCGTTGTAGTTACCGGCTGTTCCATAACTACCTTGTAGTTCGTACAGTCCGATACCATTCACGTTACCATTCTGCCCATATCCCATACGTACTTTCATGTTGGAAAATATATCCAGATATTTCTCCATGAATTCCTCACGATATACGTTCCATGCGGCACTGACACCGGGGAAAAATCCCCAGCGGTTGTCCACCAGTTTGGAGTAACCGTCGTAACGTCCGGAGAAAGAAAAAAGATACTTGCTCTTATAGTCGTAGGTAGCATTCAGGAAACCGGACATGATGCGCTCCTGTGTGTGAGTGGTAGACATGTTACGGGTGGATTTTCCGTTTGCGTCCAACGGGGCAGTGAACTGCAATCCGATAAAATCATCGGAAGTAGCTCCCTGACCTGATGCCGAGAGTCCGTAGTTGTATTTGTCTATCATTTCAAAACCACCGACTGCACTGACGTTATGGTCACCGAATGAGACATTGTAATTCAGAATGGCGTTATAAGTCTGATCCAGTTTGCGCGCATAAGTAGCAGAAGCTTTGCGGTTAGAATTCAACTTACCGGGAGCGGTAGGTAACTCTTTATCAAAAGATTCAGTTTCCTTCATCCAAAGATACCACATACCGCTCAGTTTCAAGCTCAGTCCTTTCATCAAATCCACTTGGAAAGAAGTTCCCAGCGTAGTCTTGTAAGCCGTATTTCTGCGATAGTAGTAGTTCTTCATCTCATTCCAATTGGCATTTTGAGTATTATTGAGTAGTGTGATAACCGTTCCGTCCAAATTAGCTCCTTTAAAGGTCGGGGGAGCAGCAGCTACCACGCTCCAGAAATTAGCGTCGCTCATGTAGTTAGGATTGGTTTCCGAACGTGAGAAATTCACGAAACCGGAAGCTTTCAGCCAGCTCTTGATCTTATATTCACCGTTCAGGTTGAAAGACAGACGTTGGTATCCCGACTCCAATGGAAAACCTGTTTCATCATAATACCCGATACTTGAGTAGTATTTGCCTTTGTCGTTTCCACCGGAGAAAGAGACATTATAATCCTGCGTCCAGGCATCCTGCGTGTTCAACTTCATAAAATCAGTTTCCTTGAACAATAGATAATTGTCTGATGCCGGATCTTTCATCGATTGCCAACCATAATCCAAAAGATATTTATTCTTATCTGTCAGAATAGAGGTACTATAGATACCGTTGCTGCTTTTATTTCCGTCGGCAGTGATGTCATTTCCTGTACCCCATCCGTTCACAAGATTCATGTCGTCTCCGCTACGCTTTGCCGCCATACGTTCCCAATACAGATAATCGCGGGCATTCATAAAATCGTAGTTGTCGCGGGCAAAACCTTTACCGATATTTACGTTCAATGTTACGGTTGTTTTCCCCACATGACCGCTTTTTGTGGTCACTAGAACTACACCATTATTGGCACGTGCACCATAAAGTGCTGTCGCAGCAGCATCCTTCAAAACCTCAATAGATTCAATATCGTTACTGTTGATGTCGTTCATATCGTCTTTCTGCACACCGTCAATAATATACAACGGACTACCGGAACCGTTCAAAGAAGCACCTGCACGTACCTGAATGGAGGGCCCTGCTCCCGGCTGACCGGAAGTCTGCGTAACACGTACACCAGTAACCGTACCCGCCAAAGCAGTCAACGGATTGGAGCGTACACCTTTCTCCAAAACTTCGGAAGAAACTTTGGATATAGCCGCAGTCAGCTTATCTTTAGTTACGGTTTTACCATAACCTGTGACAATGACTTCCTGCAAACCTATGGCATCATCTTTCATCACTACCGTAATATTCTTACGTCCATCCACGTGAATATTCTGTTGAACATAACCTATGTATGAAAAAGCAAGAACTGATTTACTCTTTGTCAATGTTAACGTATATTTTCCATCCAAATCTGTAATAGCACCATTTGATGTGCCCACTTCCAATACGGAGACACCAATCAAAGGCTCTCCAGCAACATCTTTCACAACGCCACTTACCGTTTGCTCGACTTGTGCATATATGCTGCCAATGGAGCAAAGCATGGCCACTACCACGAATATTACTTCCCGGCAATACTTTAAATGTATTTTTCTCATATTAAAAGAGGTTATTTAGTAGATAATATAAATAATTCCAATCTCATCCATCCGGCCGGACGAGTTGATAGTTTTTGGAATCCCGGTTCATTACCGAGTTCGGCAACAATAGCCATATCACCATCAGGCAGAAGTGCCATACATGTGTATCCTGCCGCTTTATCATAAAGCACCATATGATCTGCCGGCTCAAATGTATGCGAATGACCACCAAAGAATTTAGCTCTGGCCAAATATAGTATACCACGATCATCATGAGCTGTTGTCTCGGTAATCCCTTTCGCCCCACAGTAATACATCCAGCCATCCTTTACGATAACACTTCCCGCACAGCCTTGGGCTGGAGTTGGTAGTGCTGTCGGAGCATAATCAGAAAAAGAAGGCCATTTGGCTCCACCATCTGTACTTACATAGTTTTGACGGTGTCCATTATAACGGATATTTCCAATTAATGCACCATCAGGAGCTTCCGTTACCGTCCATTCACCAGACTTATTAGGTTGCCCGGTTTCCCATGTCACCCCGTTATCATCCGACCACATAGCTGTATTCCCGCCATTTGAAACGGTCCCAGCAGCTTCATTCACTTTGAAAGTGCGTATAGGGACAATCAAACGATTCTTATATTGCTCACTTGATGTCATTTGCACACCGGAACCGGGACCGAAGCTACCAATCATTCTTGTCGCACCGCTAAAAATTCCAATTTCCACCTCGTCTGTGAGATCTTTTCTTGTCCAATTTAATCCATCATCTTCCGAAGTGTACATGATAGCTCTATTATTATAGCCTTGTTTGGCAGACTCCTTGCCTACAGCATCCCACAAAGAGGTAAACAAAAAGATTTTCCCCGTAACTTGGTCGACGACAACAGTCGGGTCCATATATGACAACTTTGATGAAGTAGCTTGACTGGTTAAATTCTTTTCAGTCCATGTTACCCCTTTATCGGTACTACGCTTCATCAGAATATCCGTCCGCCCAGCTTTATCTTGCCAAGTTCCATAGCGAGCTTCACAAAAAACGAGTATGCTGCCTTTCTTTGTAACCGCGATGGCAGGAACACGATATGAAATGTCATTACTTGCTTTTGAATTGAATACGGTAATTGTTGGAGAAGTTATCTCCCATATCGGTTTCGAGTCAGGATCAGGGTCGGGATCTGGATTTGGATCCACAACTTCATCTGGATAAGGCACCGGACTAAAGTCATTAACATTATCATCCGAGCAGGCAATAATAGCAAACAAACTCAGAATATAACAAAACACATTAAATATATTCTTCATAAATAAAAAAATTAAAGATTAATAACAGGCACTAAAATTAAATCCAACTTCATCCAGTCATCCGGACGCTTAAGAGGTTTCGTATTAGGTAATGATTTACGAGTAAATGATTGAGTATCTGCTGTTTCAAAGATTATAGCCATTCGTCCGTCCGGTAAGAAAGACATACAGCTATATCCGGCAGCCTTATCATATAACAGTAACCCATTATCCCATTTTCTTCCACCATCCTCACTTTTATATAAAGTAAGTTTTGCACGTTCATCATATTCGGATGTCTCCGGTATTCCTTGTATCCCAGAGAAATAAAGCGTTTTACCTTTTCCCAATACACTTGCCTGACATCCTTTAGATACACCAGGCAAAGCAAGTTCCTTTACAGCCTTGCTCCATGTCTCTCCCCCATCTACACTGAATGACACCATTCGCGCTTTGGGAACACGAGCATTATAAACCAAAACTCCGGCAGGTGACTCTGCAATCTGAAATTCATCATCATTATCACCATTGCCACCCATCTTCCATGTTTTACCATGATTATCGGAATAAATAGCTACATCATGGGCTTTCTCACCAGTGACTTCAGATACACGAGCCGGTAAAATCAGTCTTCCTCTATATTTTTCACCCACCATTTGCAAACCTGCTCCCGGTCCAAAACCATAAATACGACTTCCTTTCGGCATTAATGTACCAGTCACATCAACGGGAGCAGCCCATGTACAACCATTGTCATCTGAAGTCAGCAAAATTGCCCGATTTTTGGTACCTGTGTGATCATCTGCCGGCCAAAAAGTGGTAAAAAGAAAAATTCTACCGGTAGCTGAATCTAAAAGAGGAGTCGGATCCATATAAGCGCCAGTGGTTCCCTGAGTCAAATCTTGCATAGCTGACCATGTCCGCCCATTATCTGTACTACGTTTCACTACTATATCTGTACGGCTTTTATCCTTCCAACTTTCTCTACGTGCTTCACAAAACACAAGTAAAGAGCCGTCTTTCGCTGTCAACAATGATGGAATACGATAACTATTCACATTATCATCTCCTGCTGAAAACACAGTATATTTAGGAAACTCCGGGAATTTTTTTTTTGCACCGGACTGCGCTTCTCCTTTCATACAAGAAAAGAAAAGCATAAGTCCCGCAAATAATATGTTTTTCATAATACACATAGTAATAGTTTTAGATTTTATCAGAAGAGTTACATATTACTTCACAAAAGCTCCTTGCAAAGCATGTAACTACGAATCATCATGCGAGGTATATGGAAAGGACCTTTAAAGAGATTTCCCTTAGCTGGTTGTGCCACAGTACCATCACGGTGAAGATAACCATACCATTCTCCATATTCCTTATCGGGAAAATGAGTATACGTCCAGTCACTGATTTGCTTATGCATCTGAATATATTTCTCATCCCCCGTAGCCTGATAGGCATATAAAGTGGCAATAATAGTCTCTGTTTGCGGCCACCAGAATTTCATATCCTGAGAATAGTCCTGAGCCGGAAGATTACGGCAATCACGGAAATTGATTATGCCACCAAACTCTTTATCCCATCCCCATTCCCAAGACCAGTCGAGAATCTGAAGAGCCAATTGCAGTAAATCCTTATCCCAATTGCGATATTTAGCTTCTTCCATAATGAACCAAGCGGTTTCAATACAGTGGCCCGGATTTATGACACGTCCGTTACACGTGTCAATAAATTCACCATTAGGTCCTACCATTTCAAGTAAAGCCTTAAACTCCGGATGGATAAAATATTTACGCAATGCGGCAATCGAAGCATCTATCTGCTCCGTCAATACAGGATCGTCAATAACCATCCGGATGCGAGAAGCTGTATTAATCAAGATCATCGTTATAGAATGCCCTCTTGAAGACATAGCCGGCAAATATTTAGGTTCAAGCATTCCCGGAGTATCCAGGAAATGCTGTGTACGCTTGAAGATTTCCAATGCTTTCTCAGCATATTCCTTTTCACCGGTTGCCAATGAATATTCAGCCATTGCTATTGCCGCAAAACCTTCTGAAAACACATAACGGCGCTTACGTAACGGGACTCCATCTTCTGTGACTTCAAAGAACATATGTCCATCCGTATCAAAGCAATGCGCTTCGATGAAATCAATACAACTCTTGGATGCTGCCAACCATTGGGGATTTTTCTCTATATTATTATATGCATATGCAGCTATAAACCCGAAACGTCCCTGAAACCAGACAGATTTCGTTGTATCCATCAAACTACCATCCCGATTAACGCATGTATACACCCCTCCATGTTCTTTATCCAGCCCGTACTTCATCCAGAACGGCATAATATTATTTATTATATCGTCTTTATAGGATATGGCCCACTTATTCAAATATTCTGCTGTATTCATGCTATGCGTTTTTAAAGTTTATTGCATCGGTCAAAAAAATGAATTGCCTCAAGCTCCGTTTTCATCTGAACTTCTTCTTCATCTGTCATATTCTGGAAGGGAGTACGGTTCTTACCTAAATCAAGTCCTATCAATTTCATTATGCGTTTTCCGCCAACAATATTCCCACGAAAATGGCAGATCACATTTATTACTTCCTGTGAGAAGTTCTGACGTTCACGGGCTGTTTCGATATCACCTGCCTCCCATGCTTTGATGATACCGACCAGTTCTTTACCATTATAATTGGTTGTTCCGCCGATGCCGCCCTGAGCACCACCCATAGCCAGACAAGGAAGAATTGTTTCATCCTGTCCATGCAACATATCATATTTTCCGTTTTTATATAAACGGCATTGGTTGTATTCATACATGCTCTCAAAAGTATATTTAATACCTGCAAAGTTAGGAACACGTCCGTCTACCGCTTCCAGTAATTTAACCATTGGCAGAAAAGCACCGTTGAATGCCGGAATATGATAATAATAGAAGGGAAGTTCGGGCGCACCGGATGCTATCTCTTCAATATATTTCACCAATTCTTCAATACGGCCAATCTTCGGAAAAGGAGGAGCCATAGCACCAATTCCCCATGCGCCTATTTTTTGTGCATGTTCAGCCAACATACGGCTGGCCTTTACACAGCAACTACCGACGTGCACGATTACTTTAAAGCCTTCGGGAGCGACAGCAACCCAACGCTCTGCCAATAACATACGTTCTTCTTCAGTCAGCATATAACCTTCACCGGAAGAACCATTGATAAACACTCCTTGAAGTCCGTTCTTTACCAACATCTTGGCATATGCTTCAATAGGTTCCAAATTCACTTCACCATTCTCGTAAAAAGGAGTAAACGGTGCATCGATAAGTCCTTTAATTCGTTCCATCATTTTATTTTTTATAAAGTTATTATATTCTTAATCTACCATATTATCTGTCTTCGGTCTTAAGAAATAGATTTGAAGTACCAATGCTACAGCTACCACGATACTCAGCATTGCAAATCCCTGTCCTAAACTTCCTCCGTCTGTCCACTTTCCAAGAACTTCTGTCACGGCAGCTCCCGCAAACACACCGGTCATATTCATAATTCCATAAGCCGTCGCACGATGTTTTGCTGATACAAACTGGCATAGAATAGGCATATTATTTGCGTCAAAGATTCCAAAACCAATACCAAAGAGCAATCCCGCTCCAATCACACTAACAAAACTATGTCCAAACCCAAGCAGGAGCAGAGCCGGTATAGTCATCCCCAAACCGATGGCTCCGGTATAAACACGCCCGCGAATATTTTTTTGTACCCAACGGTCAGATAAGATTCCACCTAAAATAACACCGATAAAAGAAGACACGGCAATTGTTATAGTAGATATCGGTCCCGCTTCGGACATAGGAATATTCAAGCTATCCGCAAACAAAGTCGGAAGCCAATTCTTTGTTGCCCACCCCGGAAGACTGGGAGCCGCAAAATAGAAAAGAATAATCCAAAATGCCCAATTAGTAAACAGCAGGGAAAGCCCACTTATAATGGAAGGTTTCTTCTCTTTAGGAGCATCATCTATTTTTTTGATAGATATATTATGAATAGGATTTTCTTTCAAAAACAATATAAGTACCAAAGAATAAGCAATACCTACAATGCCAAACCAATGAAAAGTAGCCTGCCAAGAAAAAGCGGCAGCAGCCGTAGCCCCAAAACCACCGATAGCCTGCCCGACATACAACCCTGTCATATGAACTCCTACAGCTAAAGAGCGGGATTTTCCCTCATGCCAGTCAGCAATCAACGATAAAGCCGAAGGAATATACAACGCTTCACTGACTCCCATGACAGCACGCAACCAGTAAAGCTCGTGAAAGTTATGAGCATACCCCATTAAAAAAGTAACCGCCGACCAGACAAAAAGACTACCGACCACCAACCATTTACGATTTACCCTATCGGCGATAATTCCCGCAACAGGACTCATAAAACCATATATCCATAAAAATATAGCCATTAAAGCTCCAAAAGCTTCAGCTTTGTTCAACTCTACGATATCTACTTTCATAGCTTCCTGCATCGTAGAAAGCATCTGACGGTCCATATAATTAAGTAGCGCTACTATCCACAGCAGACCGACAACCACCCATGGGTAAATACTTTTGTTTTTCATATAAAGTAATTTTTTATGTTTCACTCGTATTAAATCATTGCAAACATAATACTATTTTTATTTTCCTCCAAATATTTAATTAAATATTTTATTATATATTCGCTTATTTATAAATCACATAAGAAGATATAATACTTTATATATATCAAAAGGCAGCACCTCATTAATAAGAGACACCACCTTTTCCATGTTATTTTCGATACTACAAAATAAAAACAATAACAATTTATAGCCGTACTTTAGCTATCAATTTACGTATCTTGCCATGACCAATAATCGGGGCATGGGGATCTTCCGGATACACTATTACAAATTGCCCCGGAAGCAGATTAACATAAGTAGTCGGAGTATCTGAATATAAGGCGCACTCGTCCTCTTTAGAATATGCCTTAACCTCTTTTTGTAAGTCCTCCAAGGCTTTCCAACCAATTGTTTCCGCACCTTCCAACAAGATATGCACATCAATATAGTCATGATGTAATTCTAAAACTTGCTTATCAGGAGATACACATTCCAGATTTACATTATTGATAAACAAATTCTCACCATCAATCTCAATACGCCCCAAATCCGTATGAAGCAAATCATGGGTTTTCACATAGTCAAACAAGGGCTTGAACAAAGGGTGGAGCCCTTCGATACGCTGACTGTTTTGCAGATTAGATACGATCATATTTTTCCTTTCATTTATAATTAAATAACAGAAGGGCAAATATAAAAGAAATATTTAATATAACAGACGTTATTAATAAAATTATTAAATATATAGATTCTTGATTTATATATTATTCATTTTAATACAATATTCAGAAAAAGGGATAAATAAAGCATCTACTAAATTCAAATCAAACAAATCTCCATTAATAAATAAATTTATTATCTTTGCCTCAAACAATAAAGAAGGACTAAGATGAAACAACATTTACTGAAAGAAATAGAAGCAGGAACCAAGAACGCTCTTCTCAAAAAGAAGATTATTACACATTATATATATAATGGTAGTTCTACTATTACAGATTTAGCAAAAGAACTGGATCTCAGTGTCCCGACTGTCACAAAATTCATTAGTGAAATGTGCGAAGAAGGATATATAAACGATTATGGCAAATTGGAGACGAGCGGAGGACGCTACCCCAGCTTATATGGACTAAATCCCGAATCCGGTTATTTTATAGGAGTAGATATTAAAAAGTTTGCCATTAATATAGGACTGATTAATTTCAAAGGCGATATGGTAGAATTAAAAATGAATATCCCTTTTAAATCAGAAAACACTTCACAAGCACTGGAAGAGTTATGCAAACTTATTCTGCAATTTATAAAGAAAGCAGATATAGATAATGATAAAATATTAAATATCAATATAAATGTGTCCGGCAGAGTCAACCCAGAATCTGGATATAGCTTCAGCCAATTTAATTTTGAAGAGAGACCCTTGGCGGAAGTATTAACTGAAAAAATCGGATTCCGGGTAACAATAGACAACGATACACGCGCTATGACTTACGGGGAATATATGAAAGGATGCGTAAAAGGGGAAAAAGACATTATTTTTGTAAACGTCAGTTGGGGATTAGGCATAGGTATTATCATTGATGGGAAAATATATACCGGAAAGTCCGGTTTTTCCGGAGAATTCGGGCATACAAATGTATTTGACAATGAAATCATCTGCCACTGTGGTAAAAAAGGATGCTTGGAAACGGAAGCATCAGGTTCAGCTCTTCATCGAATATTAATAGAACGCATCCAGAAAGGAGAAAGTTCTGTCCTATCCAACCGGATTTTAGCCAAAGAAAATCCTCTTACTTTGGATGAAATTATAGCTACCGTAAACAAGGAAGACCCACTCTGCATTGAAATTGTAGAAGAGATCGGACAAAAACTGGGAAAACAAATTGCAGGGCTAATTAATATATTCAATCCTGAACTGGTAATCATAGGCGGAACCCTATCTTTGACTGACGACTATATCACCCAGCCGATAAAAACAGCAGTACGCAAGTACTCGCTAAATCTAGTCAATAAAGATTCAGCCATTGCGACATCCAAGCTGAAAGACAAAGCCGGTATCATTGGCGCTTGTATGTTGGCACGCAGCCGGATGTTTGAAAGTTGAATTTATCTTCTGCGCTGAGAGAAAAAGTTATCTATAAAACGAACAATATAGACCACGACAACTCCTGCGACGACTAAAACAATAATGCGACTCAACATAAATTTCGTTTTTTATATTTCACATAAATTCCATGTAAAAAAGATACCACACTCATACGAAAGAGATTCTATAGAAAAACAAAACGCTGATTATTAGTCAAATAATCAGCGTTCTAATTAGAGAGCCGCTAGCCAGACTTGAACTGGCGACCTACGCGTTACGAATGCGTTGCTCTACCAACTGAGCTATAGCGGCGTTTGTCTCTCGTTTACGGCGTGCAAAATTACAGCTTTATTTGAGAAAACAAAAAGAATCCGATTATTTTTTGAGCTTATTTTTTAAATCAACTTTTGTTGACGTAATCTAAAACTTTTCTTTGCGCTCAAATTTCCCGTCCTCGGTATAATATTTCCATGTACCTTTCGGTTTATTATTTGCATACTTTCCACGAAGTTTCAAGGTACCATCTTCATAATATTCACGGTAACGGCCGTGACGTTTCCCTTCTTTTACTTCCGCTTCACTCTTCAATGCGCCTTCCGGATAGAACTCCCGCAACACATTCCCTTCAAACTTTTCGACATAGAAACGTTTCAGTTCGCTCATCTGCTCTTTCTCGGTTTCAGCATCTTCGTTCATTTCCTTATCATCTTCATCAGTAGCAATAGCAACGGCAACCTCTTCCGGTTGATATGGGCTATAATCCATCACATACTGCAAAGAAGCCGAGTGATCCTCTCCTATAATCTGCATAGTCCAGTAAGGGAATGAATACAAAACGTCTTTGTTTGATTGTATTTCATTCCATGTGGCAGGATTCATCATCGGTTTCAACTGGGAATAAAACTTGCGCACATCTGTATATAAGAAAATAGTAGAACTTGATTTTAAATATGACAGTGCATTTTCAAAACCCGGATTATTTTTCAATAAATTCTTCTGCTCGTAATCTTCTACAAAGGAAAGTAAAGAAGCAGCTTTATTACTAAAAACGACATAATCGTCAACATAAGTATAGTATGGCTTCTCAAATTTATCAAATAGCTTCCCAAAGAACAAGCGGAAAAAGCCTTTCATCTCGATATAATTAATCTCGAAATCCTTATAATTAGCAGTCTTAATCTTAACCGGAGTACGTCGCTTAATCTTCTTTTCAATGAATTCCATGTTCCTACGGGCATCTTTAATACTTTTAGCCCTGATAGCCAGAATCAGTTCGGGATCATGCCCTAACAAACCTGGTTCGGATTGGGTAATAGCAAACTCTCCTGACATCCAACTCAAGAAGTTTTCTTCCAAAGATATACCGAATAGCCCTTCTATCTTTTTCCGGGAACTTTGATAAGAATCATACAGCTGTTTATTGTGAACCGACAGTGCATTCTCCAATTCCTTTACAAAAGTTACCGGACTATTGAAACCTATATTCGTATAAAGAGCTGTCCGCCCGGACAGAATCTCATGCGCTTTCATTTTATGTTTTCCCGAATTCAACAAAGCAGTGACATAAGGATCGGCAGAATCTTTTTTCAACGTATATCCTTTCACCTCCATCCTTTCCTTATTCATATTTAAATAAAGTCCCGCAAAATTCATGGAATTGCTAAACAGATCGATATACTCATTTCTTGTACCTAAATAAATAGACATAAATTGAGGTACACGCGCATAATTGATAAAGACCCTGACAAGCCCCTTACCGGAAACCAACTTCTCTGTTTCAATAAAAGACTGATCAAGCCCGATTTTAGGTTTATTACGAGAATCAATAGCCGACTCGACAAGTCCGGATGTATAAGAACCGACCAAATGATTATCGACAAAAGCAATATAGAAAATATCCCTCGTCTCGGGATCGCGCATTTCAAGGATATTAATACCATTATGCATCCGGTTAGTCACAGTAAAACCACTCATAACCAATACGGTTTCAACCTGGTCTTTCAATAAGTCCATCTTTGATGTCTTCTGCATATCCAGGATAAGTAGAAAATCCCAATTAGTGGGACGAGTCTTATGGAGCGAAATAAGCATATCCCGCTCACCAACAAGCGACAATAATACCTTATTGCTTTTGACAACGGAATCCAGCTTCTCCACACTTTGCGTCACCTCCTCAAAAGATTTCGCTTTCTTCAGGCATTGCCACGTCTCGCTTCCACTAAACTTCTCCCAATCTTCAATCGGAGCCGATGACTGAATAATAAATGCCGCATCTTCCGGAACCAGATAGATCTGCTGAATATTCCGATCAGGCGAGACAAATAAATAAACCACGGAATATACAACATATACCGCCAAAGCCAATACAGCCACAACTAAAGTCCTCTTCACAATTTTCGAGGTACTTTTTTTCTTCTCCGGACCTACATTTTGTTCTTCTTGCTCGCAATTTAATTCATCCATTATTGAGTTATTATAAACTTGAATGGACAAATATACAAAAAAAACTATTCTGAATAAAACATAAACCATTGACTCGTATCGTAAATATGTACTAACTTTACCGCATGAAAAAGAAATTCCAACTCGAAGTTCCGGGAGGAGCCGATAAAGTCTTACTTCATACCTGTTGCGCTCCTTGTTCATCAGCCATTATTGAATGTATGATGCAACATCACATTACCCCTGTTATCTATTATTGCAATCCTAATATCTATCCGCTGGAAGAGTATATGATAAGAAAAGATGAATGTACGCGCTATGCCCAATCATTGGGATTGGAAATAATAGATGCTGATTACGATCATGAAAACTGGCGATGTCATATAGCAGGAATGGAGCAGGAACCTGAAAGAGGAGGACGCTGCCTACGTTGCTTTAAACTACGTTTATTGGAGACCGCCCGTTATGCACACGAACATGGCCTTTCCGTAATAACCACAACGCTTGCTTCCAGTCGTTGGAAAAGTCTGGAGCAGATTAATGAAGCCGGACAATATGCCACTGCTTCATACCCGGATGTCACATACTGGGAGCAGAATTGGCGGAAAGGCGGACTTAGTGAACGACGCATTGCCATCATTAAAGAGTATAACTTCTACAACCAACAATATTGCGGTTGCGAATTCAGCATGAGAAAAGAAGAATAAAACGAACCCGACATCAGCAGCTAACCAATGAATCGAAGTAAAAAAGGTAAAAACAGAAAGCTATTCAAAAAGAAATCACATTCCAATAACAAGTTAGGATGTATCATCGCCATCATTGTGCTCATTCCTATTCTTTTTGGCGTCTATTTGTATTGCCAACAGATTAATATCCAGAAAAATAATGAACTGCAAACCGATGCTTCCCTTCAAATTCCACTTGGCAAAGATCTGGAGACACCCATATCATTAGCTCCCCGGCAAGAACAAATCATCCGGCATAGCGGATATACCGTATCATATAACAAAGATTTAAAGATCCCCAACTGGGTCTCTTACGAATTAACCCGGGAAGAAACCAGAGGAAAAGAAAAAAGAGGCAATCGTTTCATTGCCGATCCATTAGTGACAGGTCCGATTGCCACAAATGCCGACTATACCCGTTCAGGATACGACAAAGGACATATGGCTCCCGCAGCAGATATGAAATGGAGTCCTGAAGCCATGAAAGAATCATTTTATTTCAGCAATATGTGTCCGCAACATCCACAACTAAACAGAAGAGGATGGAAAAATCTGGAAGAAAAAATCCGGAATTGGGCTATAGCAGACAGCGCCATCATTATTATATGTGGCCCTATTATTGAAAAACATCCCAAAACAATCGGAAAGAATAAAGTCGTAGTACCTCAAAAGTTTTTTAAAGTAGTCCTTTCTCCTTTTGTCAAGCCGATGCGAGCTATCGGTTTCTTATTCAATAATGAGCAGGCAGTAGAACCTCTATCATCCTATACGGTAACAATAGATAGCATCGAGAACCTGACTAACATAGATTTCTTCGCACCTCTGCCCGATGAGATAGAAAACAAAATAGAAGCAGATATTAATTACTCCCTGTGGCCTAATTAAGTAGCAAAACTCGTTTCTCTGAAATGAATTCATTTCCCTGTGCCAATGGCATTCTAGTTACAAACAGACTTGCACTTCAATAAAAGGGAGTTGTTGTATTACTCTCAAGGTTTCACATTGTAACGTCAAGAGATTGTCTTATTCCCACATATTGTGGGAAAGTATTCTCTTATTTTATGAGAAAACATTCCCATATATTGCGAGAAAATAGTCCCACAATATATTGGAATAATGGAACTACGCTGGAAACAAAAAGATAATTGCAATGAATGCCAAGCAGCACAATAAGCAACTGAATAAATCAAGCAAGGCAAACGCAACGTGAAAGAATGGATTCATTACCGCATCGAAAGAAAACATACTTTTGATGCGGCCGCCCTGTGATTCATCATGTAAAGAGAACAATCCTATCCAAATTCTTTTTATCTTTGGCGAACTTTTTAAATATACCTCAAAAGATGAAGAGAAAAAAGAGAAATATTCTACTATCAATTCTAATCGGAGCATTCCTCCTTTGTGCAATTGCCGGAGGCACCTTTTATTACTATCTGTTTGCTCCTCAATTTCATCCATCTAAAACTGTATATATTTATGTAGACCGGGATGACACAGCCGACTCTATCTATCATAAAATACAAAAATTCGGGCATGTCAATAAGTTCACCGGATTCCAGTGGATGGCAAAATATAAAGATTTCGATCAGAATATCCATACCGGACGTTATGCCATTCGCCCAAATGACAATATCTATCACGTATATAGTCGCTTTTCCAGAGGCTATCAGGAAGCGATCAACCTTACCATAGGAAGTGTCCGGACATTAGACCGGTTAGCACGAAGCATTGGAAAACAACTCATGATAGACTCTGCCGAAATCGCCAGCCAGTTATTCGACTCTACTTTCCAGGCTCAAATGGGATACACAACCATAACACTCCCCAGCCTTTTCATACCTGAAACCTATCAGGTATATTGGGATATGAGCGTAGACGACTTCTTTAAACGAATGAAGAATGAGCACGAACGCTTCTGGAACAAAGAACGTCTGGCACAAGCCACCGCTATCGGCATGACACCGGAAGAAGTCAGCACTCTTGCTTCCATCGTTGAAGAAGAAACCAACAACAATGAAGAAAAGCCAATGGTAGCCGGATTGTATATCAACCGTTTACATCAAGATATGCCTTTGCAGGCAGATCCTACCATCAAATTTGCACTACAGGATTTCGGTCTGCGCCGAATCACCAACGAAAATTTAAAAGTCAATTCCCCCTATAACACCTATATAAATACCGGTCTGCCTCCAGGCCCCATCCGTATCCCTTCTAAAAAGGGAATAGACAGCGTATTGAACTATACCAAACATAACTATATCTACATGTGTGCTAAAGAAGATTTTTCCGGAACTCACAACTTTGCATCCAATTATGCCGACCACATGGCAAATGCAAGAAAATACTGGAAAGCCCTGAATGAAAGAAAGATTTTCAAGTAAATTTGTGATAAAACGAACGGAAAAGCCTATCTTTGCCCGATAGATTAACAAACTGTGATCAACACTAAATAAAAGAAATATATATGAGCAAGCAACTCTTACTTGGCGATGAAGCCATTGCACAAGCTGCACTGGATGCCGGACTTTCAGGTGTTTATGCCTATCCTGGTACTCCTTCAACTGAAATTACGGAATATATTCAAATGGCCCCAATAACGACCGAACAGAATATACACAACCGTTGGTGTGCCAATGAAAAAACAGCGATGGAAGCTGCGTTGGGTATGTCATTCGTTGGTAAACGGGCATTAGTTTGTATGAAGCACGTAGGTATGAATGTAGCTGCCGACTGTTTTGTCAACTCTGCCATCACAGGCGTGAAAGGTGGATTGATCGTGATAGCAGCAGACGACCCCAGTATGCACTCTTCGCAGAACGAACAAGACAGCCGTTTCTACGGAGATTTCTCACTGATTCCCATGTACGAACCCAGCAATCAGCAGGAAGCGTATGATATGGTATACAGTGGTTTTGAATTCTCTGAAAAATTGGGCGAACCTATCTTGATGCGTATGGTAACCCGCCTTGCACACTCCCGCTCTGGAGTAGAATGCAAAGCGCAAAAGCCACAGAATGGCATCTCTTTCAGCGAAGATCCTCGTCAGTTCATCTTGTTACCTGGAAATGCCCGTAAACGCTACAAAGTATTACTTGCGCGCCAAGACGAGTTTATCAAAGTTTCGGAAGAATCACCTTATAATAAATATACAGATGGTCCTAACAAAAAGTTAGGAATTATCGCTTGTGGCATCGGCTACAACTATCTGATGGAAAACTATCCTGAAGGTTGCGAATATCCGGTACTTAAAATCGGCCAGTATCCATTGCCTAAAAAGCAATTACATCAATTGATTGAATCCTGTGACGAAATCCTCGTTCTGGAAGACGGACAACCATTTGTAGAAAAACAATTGAAAGGTTATCTGGGCATCGGCGTTAAAGTAAAAGGACGCTTGGACGGCACTCTGTCACAGGATGGAGAATTAAATCCGGACTCTGTAGCCCGCGCCGTAGGCAAAGAGAATAAATCGGAATTCGGCATTCCTTCTGTCGTAGAAATGCGTCCGCCTGCACTTTGCGAAGGTTGCGGACATCGCGATATGTATATCACACTAACCGAAGTTCTGAAAGAAGAATACCCATCTCATAAAGTATTCAGCGACATCGGCTGTTACACGCTAGGCGCGAATGCTCCTTTCAATGCAATCAACTCATGCGTAGACATGGGCGCCTCCATCACGATGGCGAAAGGTGCGGCTGACGGAGGTCTTTTCCCGGCTGTAGCTGTAATCGGAGACTCCACATTCACCCATTCCGGAATGACCGGCCTATTAGATTGTGTGAACGAGAATGCCAGTGTAACCATCGTCATCTCCGACAATGAAACTACCGCCATGACAGGTGGACAGGACTCTGCCGGAACCGGACGCATCGAAGCGATCTGTACAGGTATCGGAGTAGACCCGGCTCATATCCGTGTCGTTACTCCGTTGAAGAAAAACTATGAGGAGATGAAACAAATCATTCGCGAAGAAATCGAATATCGTGGTGTATCTGTCATTATCCCACGCAGAGAGTGTATCCAGACATTAGCACGCAAAAAAAGAAGTAAGTAAGCCATGAAGAAAGACATTATATTATCAGGAGTCGGTGGACAGGGAATTCTGTCTATTGCTACAGTGATCGGCAAAGCTGCCTTGAAAGAAGGATTATATATGAAACAAGCAGAAGTGCACGGAATGAGCCAACGCGGAGGAGATGTTCAATCCAACCTCCGTATCAGCGACCAGCCGATTGCTTCAGACTTGATCCCATCAGGTAAATGCGACCTTATCATTTCATTGGAACCCATGGAAGGATTGCGCTACCTCCCCTATCTTAGCCCTAACGGTTGGTTAGTGACTAACGAAACTCCGTTTGTCAATATCCCCAATTATCCGGAAGCAGACAAAGTAATGGCAGAAATCAATAAGCTGCCTCACAAAATAGTGTTGAACGTAGACAAAGTAGCCAAAGAAGTAGGCTCCGCCCGCGTTGCCAACATAGTCTTACTGGGAGCAACCATTCCATTCCTTGACATCGACTACGAAAAAGTACAAGACAGCATCCGTGAAATCTTCCTGCGCAAGGGAGAAGCAATTGTAGAAATGAATCTTAAAGCATTGGCCGCCGGCAAGGAAATTGCAGAAAAGCTAATGTAATAACAGACATTATCATGAATACACAATATTGGGAAGAAGAACTAGAAACCATGAGCCGAGAGAAGTTGCAGGAATTACAACTTCGACGGCTTAAGAAAACAATCAATATAGCTGCAAACTCCCCATATTACAAAGAAGTTTTCAGCAAACATGGCATCACTGCAGATAGCATACAATCATTAGACGATATCCGCAAATTGCCCTTTACTACCAAAGCCGATATGCGTGCCCACTATCCTTTCGGACTGGTAGCAGGTGATATGAGCAATGATGGTGTACGTATTCACTCTTCTAGTGGTACTACCGGAAACCCGACAGTTATTGTTCATTCACAGCACGATCTCGACTCCTGGGCCAACCTGGTAGCCCGCTGCCTGTACGCAGTAGGAATACGCAAGACCGACGTCTTCCAAAACAGCTCCGGATACGGTATGTTTACAGGAGGGTTAGGCTTCCAATACGGTGCAGAACGCCTGGGCTGTCTGACAGTCCCTGCCGCAGCCGGAAACAGTAAACGACAGATTAAATTCATCAACGACTTCAAGACTACCGCTTTACATGCTATCCCCAGCTATGCCATCCGCCTTGCCGAAGTCTTTCAGGAAGAAGGCCTTGATCCCAAAGGAACCACACTGAAAACGCTGGTTATCGGTGCTGAACCTCACACCGACGAACAACGCCGGAAAATAGAAAAGATGCTGGGCGTAAAAGCATACAACAGCTTCGGTATGACAGAAATGAACGGTCCCGGTGTTGCTTTCGAATGTCAGGAACAAAACGGAATGCACTTCTGGGAAGACTGTTATCTGGTAGAAATTATCGATCCGGAAACAGGAGAACCCGTTCAGGAAGGAGAAATCGGAGAATTAGTACTTACGACTCTCGACCGGGAGATGATGCCGTTAATCCGCTATCGCACCCGTGACTTAACCCGTATTCTTCCGGGAAAATGCCCTTGCGGCCGCACGCACATCCGTATTGACCGTATCAAGGGACGCAGTGATGATATGTTCATTATCAAGGGAGTAAATATCTTCCCGATGCAAGTAGAAAAGATACTCGTACAATTTCCCGAATTAGGCAGCAATTACCTGATTACACTGGAAACAGTCAACAACCAAGACGAGATGATCGTCGAAGTAGAATTAAGCGACCTTTCCACTGACAATTATATTGAACTGGAGAAGATCCGCAAGGATATAACCCGCCAATTAAAGGATGAAATATTGGTGACTCCCAAAGTTAAACTGGTAAAAAAAGGCTCTCTCCCGCAAAGCGAAGGAAAAGCCGTCCGAGTAAAAGACTTAAGAGACAACAAGTAACGATTCAAATTTCCATGTGCTAATATACCAACCGCTGTTCACCATGCGGAATGGGATATTAGCACATTATTTAATTAATATCATACAGCATGCAATTACTTAAAAAAAGAATTCTGCAAGACGGAAAGTGCTACGAAGGAGGTATCCTGAAAGTAGACGGTTTTATTAATCATCAAATGGACCCTGTCCTGATGAAATCAATCGGAGTCGAGTTTGTCCGTCGTTTTGCAGCCACAAACGTAAATAAGATTATGACGATCGAAGCCAGCGGCATCGCTCCTGCTATCATGACAGGCTACCTGATGGATTTACCAGTTGTATTTGCAAAGAAAAAGTCTCCTAAAACCATCCAGAATGCACTAAGCACCACCGTGCACTCATTCACCAAAGACCGTGATTATGAAGTCGTTATCAGTGCAGATTTCCTCACCCCGAACGACAATGTTCTTTTCGTGGATGACTTTCTCGCATACGGAAATGCCGCATTGGGCATTATCGACCTCATCAAACAATCCGGAGCAAATTTGGTAGGAATGGGCTTCATTATTGAAAAAGCCTTCCAGAATGGCCGCAAAATGCTCGAGGAACAAGGTGTCAGAGTAGAAAGTCTGGCCATCATTGAAGACTTATCCAACTGCTGTATTAAAATCAAAGACGAGTAGATTGATTGGGGTTGAAATACTGCCCCTTATCTTTCGTCCTTTTTCCATATTGCACCGCATGCTGCGGACAAACATGATAACATGCCAGGCATGAGGTGCAATCCATTCCCCAAACAGGCCTTCCGTCCACAACTGTAACATTCTCCATCGGACAACTCTTCTCACAACGCTTACACCCAATACAAGCATCGGTAGCATAAAAATGCTTGGGAGACATCTGAAAACGATTAAACAACGGATTTATAATCCTCGTCTTGATAAAAGGCATACTCCCTTCATGACAGAGAAACAGCTCTTCCCTTCTACTTATAGAAGCATTTATTTTACTGACAGTCGAAACAGCATCCGCTAGTTTTTTCTCTTCCAACTCTTTATTATCCACATCAAAACCAGGAAGCAAGACATAATTATTAGGCATAGTCACCGAAAAACCAGCGTGACATTCCCAACCTTTATTCTTTAACGCCTTCGCCAGCACTTGCTGGGTAAGCCCGGTATCATCACCACAGGAACAAACAAAAAACAAATATTGTCCTTTATATCCCCTTAAAGAGAGCTGTCGAACAAAGTTCAACACAATTTCAGGAGGTCCCCACGAATAGATAGGAAATACAAAGCCGATCTTTTCATCTGCCTGCAAACTAAACTCCAATGCTCCATTCTTTAGCGCATCGGGAATAAAAACCAACTCTTCTTTTTGCTCTTTGGAAAGATGATTTGCAATCCACTTAGAATTACCTGTACCGGAGAAATAAAATATCATAGAAAAGTATAAAAAAAGCCGCATCGACGATGTGATGAAACTCTGATAGAACAAGATTTGAGCGCTCGCCCTCTTTGTAATCCACCGGCTTAAAGCTGTCCCGAAGGATGTGGCCCGCCATTGAAGAACGAAGCTTTCTCGGTGCATCAGATTAATTTGAAGAGTTTCCCGATCCAGTCGATACGGCTAATATTTTTGTATCACAAATGTAATAAGAATCTATGAGACTAACAAGAAAAAAAAGGAATTTGTTTACCTACTAACATTTTTTTCACTCCCTTTTATCCGCCTAACAAAAGAAAAGGAGGTGTGTCGTAATGCACGATGCACCTCTTTTTTTGTTCATCACTATACAAATCTGTTCACTTTCTTTAAGCTGCGATCTTTTGAAGATTTCTTTGATTTATGTGTTCCCAGCATCTAAAAACAGCAGTTGTAAGCTCATAAAACAGTCTAATCAGCCAGTTCATACCCTTTTTTGTCAGTTTTGCACACATCTTTTTTATATTGAAGGCAATGGCTAGGAAGGCAAAGTCCATGAAGACCTTGTCCTTTCCAAAATGTCGGAAACGTTTGTAGTTCATATTGTTTTTAATTTGTCCGAACACGGCTTCCGGTTCTATGCATCTCTGCCCTCTGTGTTTCAGTCCTTTCTCAGAGCAGAGCAGTTCTTTGGCTCTCCGCTTGTATTGTCTAAGCCTATGATTCAGTTCTATCGTCCTGTTTCCTTTTGCTTTAAAACAGCGGCATCGCAGGGGACAGCCTTCACACCTGACAGCTCTGTACCGTGCATTTTCGTTGACATATCCGGATGCGGTTTTCACATTCCTGGTGCCTATCCTCCGCATCCTTTGCCCCATAGGGCAGATGCAGAAGTCATGTTCTTCATTGTAGTAGAAGTTTTCGGCCTTGAACGGGTCCGGTTTGAATCTCGGCCGCTGCTCCATGTGGAAATAGTTGTACTTTACGTAGGCTTCCATGCCGTTTTCGGACATGAAGCGGTAATTCTCTTCGGAGCCATAGCCGGAATCAGCAACCACCGTATGGGCCATCCGGTCATACCTGTTTGAAAAAGATTGCAGGAAAGGAATCAGGGTCAGTGTATCCGTAGGGTTCGGGAAGAGTGCAAAATCGGTGATGAACTGATTTTCGGTGCCGATTTGAAGGTTGTAACCGGGCTTCGTCTGTCCGTTGCGCATGGCATCCTCCTTCATTCTCATAAAAGTAGCGTCCTTGTCCGTCTTGGAATAGGAATTCCTCTCTTGCAGCGTTTCCAGATGGCAGTCGTATTCCTGCAGTTTGTCCCTGTGTTCTTCCAGTTCCTTCAACTGTTTGCGTTTCTTTTTCAGTTCAGTCTTTTCCTCTTTCGCGGATGGCTCGGAAACCTGTTCCAGTGCATGACGCAATTCTCCTGCCATTTCAGTCAGCATGGCCGGAGTGAACCCAACCTCCTCATTGTTCTCTGATGACTTCTCCCTGGCAATGACATCGTCTATCTGCCCTAACAGGACATGTATCTTCTTCATCAGGCGTTCACGGTTCCGCTCAACCGTTTTTCGCCAGACGAAAGTGTACTTGTTGGCTTTGGATTCGATCTTTGTCCCGTCAATGTATTCCACATTCAGGCTGATGAAGCCTTTGGAAGAGAGAAGAACTACGGTTTGCGTAAACACCTCGTTGATTTCCTTCTTCACCCGGTTGCGGAAACGGTTGATGGTAATGAAATCCGGTTTCTCATATCCGGCCAGCCAGATATAATGGATGTCACGGTGAAGGAGCTTTTCAATTTTCCGGCAGGAGTAGATGTTGTTCATATAGGCATACAGAATGACCTTGAGCATCATCCTGGGGTGGTAAGGGCTGCGCCCGCATTCCTTATACAGCTTTCTGAAACTTTCAAGATTCAAGCCCTCAACCAGGGCGTCAACCATGCGCACCGGATCGTTTTCTGCAATATCCTCATCAATTCTTTGAGGAAAAAGAACGGTTTGGTTGGGATTGTAAGGACGAAAATGTATCTTTGTCATAGTGAAATTCTTATGCCTAAAGATACAAAATCTTTAGGTAATAACAAAGCCCCAGCTTGTGAAAGTCGGGGCTTTGTGCGTAAAAAACAGAAGGTGTGCATTTTGACACACCTTCTTTGTAACTCGTAAACTATTGATGCTTAAGCAGCTTTAGCTTTAGCAACTACAGCTTTGAAAGCTTCCGGGTGATTCATAGCTAAATCAGCCAAAACCTTACGGTTTATTTCAATACCGGCTTTGTGCAGACCGCCCATCAATTTAGAATAAGACATTCCTTCAAGACGTGCAGCAGCGTTGATACGTTGTATCCAAAGAGCGCGGAAGTTTCTTTTCTTATTTCTACGGTCACGGAACGCGTAAGTCAAACCCTTTTCCCAAGTGTTTTTAGCTACGGTCCATACATTCTTTCTTGCACCAAAGTAACCTCTGGTCAATTTCAAAATTTTCTTTCTTCTTGCTTTTGAAGCAACATGATTTACTGATCTTGGCATAGTTTTACTTTTTTTGAATGTTAGCGCCGCTACTTCACGCAGCGAACTTCAGGCTAATGCATTCGGTTAATACTTTAATAATACTTTTACGCTTTTGATTACTTCATTGCTAAGAGTTCCTTAACCTGGCTTACATTTGTTGTATCAACAGTTGTAGAGTAGCACAGATTTCTTTTTCTCTTCTTGGATTTCTTAGTCAAAATGTGACTGTGAAAAGCGTGCTTTCTTTTGATTTTACCTGTTCCGGTAAGGGTAAACCTTTTTTTAGAACCGGAGTTAGTCTTCATCTTTGGCATCTTACTTGTTTTTAAATTATTAAATATATAATGGCAACGCACTATACCTGCGCGTTACGCATCCTTTTCTTATTCTTCGCTCGTTTCCGGCTTCTCTGCTTTTTGTGCAGGAGCAGCAGGTTTCGGTGCTCCGGCCGTTGCAGGCTTTTTAGGAGCTTCTTTCTTCTTCGGAGAAAGCTGGATAGTCATACGCTTACCTTCCAATATCGGCATCTGATCCACTTTTGCATAGTCTTCCAAATCATTCGCAAAACGAAGCAACAATACTTCACCTTGTTCCTTAAAAAGGATAGAACGACCTTTAAAGAATACATAAGCCTTCACCTTATCACCGTCTTCCAAGAATCCTTTAGCATGTTTCAACTTAAAGTTGTAATCATGGTCATCTGTCTGGGGACCAAAACGAATCTCCTTCACATTAACCTTCACCTGCTTCGCTTTCTGTTCCTTCTGACGTTTCTTTAATTGATAAAGAAATTTAGAATAATCAATAATACGACAAACAGGGGGTTGAGCATTAGGAGAAATTTCCACTAAATCCAATTCTTTTTCTTCAGCCATTTTCAGAGCCTGAAAGATTGGATATACTTTCGGTTCAATATCATCGCTTACTATGCGAACTTCCTTGGCACGAATCTGTTCATTGATTCTGTATTGCCCTTTTAGAGTGTCATTCTTCATTAAAAACGTTTACTTCCTAGTTTGATCTTTTTATTGTTATACTAAATATTTTATTCTGAAACGGCTGCAAAGTTACCATTTATTTATCATATTCTGAACTTCTTCGTTCAAAATTTTAGCAAATTCTTCAAATTTCATGGTTCCTTTGTCACCTTCGCCTTGTCTACGAACAGAAACTTCACCATTTTCAGCCTCTTTTTCACCGACAATCAGCATATAAGGAATGCGCTTCATTTCATTATCACGAATCTTGCGGCCGATCTTCTCGTTACGATCATCTACAATCGCACGGATTTCGTGTATTTTCAGATACATCTTCACCTGTTCTGCATATTCATTGAACTTCTCACTGATCGGCAGAATAACTACCTGTTCCGGTGTCAGCCACAATGGGAACTTACCGGCAGTGTGCTCAATCAATACAGCAACAAAACGTTCCATTGATCCGAACGGAGCACGGTGAATCATCACCGGACGATGCTTCTGATTATCAGAGCCCATATATTCAAGTTCAAAGCGTTCCGGCAAGTTGTAGTCAACCTGGATAGTACCCAGCTGCCAACGACGACCGATAGCGTCTTTCACCATAAAGTCAAGCTTAGGACCATAAAAAGCAGCTTCTCCATACTCAATCTTAGCAGGCAAGCCCTTCTCCGCACAAGCCTCGATAATAGCCTGTTCCGCTTTTTCCCAGTTATCATCGCTACCAATATACTTTTCACGGTTCACTTTATCACGCAAAGATATCTGTGCTTCAAAATTCTGGAAATCCATAGAACGGAACACAATAGATATAATATCCATCACACGAAGGAACTCATCTTTCACCTGCTCCGGACGACAGAAGATATGCGCATCATCCTGCGTAAAGCTACGAACACGAGTTAAACCATGTAACTCTCCACTTTGTTCATAACGACAAACCGTACCAAATTCAGCTATACGCAACGGAAGGTCTTTATAAGAACGTGGGAAGTTTTTGTAAATCTCACAGTGGTGAGGACAGTTCATTGGTTTCAAGAAATACTCTTCCCCCTCTTCCGGAGTATGGATAGGTTGGAAAGCATCCTTGCCATATTTTGCATAGTGACCCGAAGTCACATACAGCAACTTATTACCGATTGGCGGAGTAATCACCTCCTGATAATCGTAACGTGTCTGGATACGACGTAAGAACTCCTGCAGACGCAGACGCAATGCAGTACCTTTCGGCAACCACATAGGAAGTCCCTTACCTACAGTTTCGGAGAACATAAACAACTGCATCTCCTTACCAATCTTACGATGGTCACGCTTCTTCGCTTCTTCCAATAACACCAGATATTCATCCAGCATTTTCTTCTTCGGGAACGTGATACCATAAATACGAGTCAGCATCTTACGATCTTCATGACCACGCCAATAAGCACCAGCCACTGAAGTCAACTTAATAGCCTTGATCGGAGCAGTCGTCATCAAGTGAGGACCACGACAAAGGTCAGTAAATGCACCCTGGGTATAAGTCGTAATGTGTCCGTCTTCCAGTTCAGAAATCAATTCACATTTATATGTTTCGCCACGATCACCAAACATTTTCAGAGCATCCGTTTTTGCGATGCTTTTTCTGACTACGTCTTCTTTCTTTGCAGCCAGTTCCAACATTTTAGCTTCAATGGCAGGAAGGTCGCTTTCTTTAATTACCGCTTCACCCGGATCCACATCATAGTAGAATCCGTTTTCAATAGCCGGTCCGATACCAAACTGGATACCCGGATAAAGTTCCTGCAAAGCTTCCGCCAACAAGTGTGCACTTGTATGCCAGAATGCATGCTTACCTTCTTCATCATCCCATTTATAAAGAACGAAATTAGCATCTTCATTAATAGGACGTCCTAAATCATAAGTCTCGCCGTTCACGCCACATGCCAGCACTTCCTGTGCCAGACGCGAGCTGATACTTTCAGCAATCTGTAAACCGTTCACTCCTTCGTTATACTCACGAACGGAGCCATCGGGAAATGTTATCTTTATCATAATATGATGATGTTATATTTTCATAATTTGAACGCAAAAGTAACTAAATCTTTTGAGTTTTCTATTTTTTATCAAAAAAATGTTATTCCGATTGATCTGTAAAACGTTTGATAACATTATAAGCAGAAACAATCCCCAACTCACCGGCTTTACTCAAATCTGAAATGCCCAGCTTATTATTTCCTAAGAAAATGTGAGTCAGTCCACGATTGAAATAAGCATCCGCAAAATCAGGATTTAGCTCGATCGCCTTATCGTAGTCAATAATTGCGGCACGGTAATCTTTCAACATGGCAGAAACATTAGCACGATTATAATATGCGTACACAAAGTCCGGAGCCAGATTAATCACCTTATCCAAATCTTTTCTCACCACCTCATAATCTACCGCGGTAATCTCTTTACGCTTATTATCGCCAGGAACAACATCTGTTTCGACAGCTTGTTCAGCCTTCTGATATTCCAACTGTTTACAACGAATCAATGCACGCATAAAATATGCCGGGAAGAAATCACCATCCAGCAAGATCGTCTGGGTCAAATCAGAAACCGCACTCGAGAAGTCCTGCACCAGATAAAAATCAATCGCACGGGCAAAACGTTTCGAAGCATTCTTGTCATCTTCCACAATCGCCGATGTGTGTGTATCAATCAAGGCAAAATGCACCTTCACCTGTTCTTCCGTCAATGGAGCTTCCATATTTGTGATACGAAGACGTTTCGGAAGTATACCCGTACGGTTCAAGTCTTCAATATATTTGTGGAAGTTCACCGAACGTTTCACGTCACTCATCTTCTCATAATAAGTCAAAGCGAACATCGGTTCCAGCGTTATATTTACATTCTTATCCTGCACACGACCACGATAATCACTTGTATAGCGTTGTTCGGCTTCAGAATCATCCGCAATCACTATCTTACGATAGTTATTCATATTCTTATCGGATTTCTTACGGGTCTTCTCTCCGCCTTCCTCATCATTCTCCTTATCCTTGTTCTGTGCTACATCTTTGTTCGTCACACCGTTCTGCTTGTCGATCTGAGCCTTCATGACTTTAAATTCATCCTGCTCCGCACCCTTCTTATCTCCAATCTTTCTGCGAGCTTCCGAACGCTGATAGTATCCGGCCAGGAAGTTCGGATACTGATTGATAACAGTTGTGTAATCTTGTATAGCTCCGCGATAATCACCCGTTTGCGCACGAAGTAAACCACGGTTAAAGACAGCCATCATATTATCCGGCTCCATCTTGATAACAAAGTCGAAGTCTTCAATAGCCCGGTTATCATCTCCTACCTGTGCACGTAACAATCCGCGATTATAATGACCGATAAAGTTATTCGGGTCAATATCCAATGCCAGATCATAATCGCTCATGGCACCTCTTAAATTATTCTGATGAAAACGTGCCAATGCACGGTTTATATAATTTCCAGCATTCTTAGCACTCAACGGAATAGCACGGTTGAAATCCGCTTCCGCTTCCGCATACTTAGCCTGTTGTAATTTAACAATCGCTCTTGCAGCCCAAGCATCCGGATCATATTTATCCAGTTCAAGCGCCTTATTGAAGTCATTCAAGGCAGCAATCGTATCTTTCTGTTGTAAAGACACTTCCCCCCTCATCAAATAAGCACGGGTATAGCGTGGAGACACCTTCAACAAGCTTTCCAAATCCTCTTTCGCAGCATTATAATCCTTCTTCTGGATATGAGATAATGTCAGGTTATGCCATAAGGTAATATTCTCCGGATCATAATGCAACGCTTTCTTATAATCCTCAATCGCTCCATCAAATTTACTCTGACGAATCCTTGCCAAACCACGAATCTGATAAGCACCCACCACAAATGGATTACGCTGGATAGCTGCATCACAGTCTGCTTCAGCACCCTGAAAATCCTCCAGATTCAGTTTAGCCAATGCCCTGAAGAAATAAGGTTCATACAGATAAGGCTTAGCGTTAATAACCTGGTTAAAATACTGAATAGAAAGTACATAGTCCTCAAAATAAAGAGCGTTTCGGGCAATAGTCATCACCCGATCCGTATTTATTTGAGCACACACCAGCGTTGGGAACAGTAATAAAACTGTTAAGATTCTTTTTATCATTGATATTTTATGCTTGTAAACGAAGCAAAAATAATGCTTTTCGCTTACTTAACAGGGATATAAACGTTTTTTATCTTTATTTCACCTGTTTCATCTTATATGAACTGCGCGCTTTCCCCTTCAACATCGTATTCAGCTTTCCTTTAATCATCTGCTTACGAAGCGGTGAGATATGGTCGATGAACATCTTACCATCCAAATGATCGAACTCATGTTGCATCACCCGAGCCAGATAACCTTCCACCTCTTCCTCATGCTCCACAAAATTCTCGTCCATATATTTCACGCGAATTTTATCACCTCTCTTCACTGTTTCGTGAATACCGGGAAGGCTTAAGCATCCCTCTTCCATATTCACTTCTTCCCCTCCTACTTCCAAAATATGAGGATTGATATACGCCTTATTAAAGTCTTTAAATTCAGGATATTCCTCCGAAAGCGGATCCAATGTAATCGTAACCACGCGAATAGGCAAACCAATCTGTGGAGCAGCCAATCCTACACCGTCCGCATGTACCATTGTTTCGAACATGTTCTCAATCAACTCTTTCAGATTCGGATAATCCGGTGTTATGTCCTCTGCAACCTTTCTCAATACAGGTTGACCATATACATAAATAGGTAAAATCATACTTTTATACTCTACTAAAAAATTAAGTTATTCTTATGTCCTATACTAAAAACGTTTACTCTCCAAATATGTTTGCAAAATAATAGTAGCACTTATTTCGTCCACCAATGCCTTGTTTTGGCGGTCTTTTTTCTTCAAACCTGCCTCCAGCATGGTACGGTGTGCAAGAACAGAAGTGAAACGTTCGTCCACATATTCGACCGGAAGGTCCGGATAACGCTTTTTCAGCGAACGAACAAAAGGCTCTATATTCTTCATATTCTCCGAAACCTCATTATTCATTTGCTTGGGCAATCCAATAATAATCCGCTCCACCGGTTCTTTAGCTATATATTCACCGATAAAGTTCAGAAGTTCATGCGTGGGCACCGTCGTCAATCCGTTTGCGATCAGCTGCATTGTATCGCTCACAGCTATTCCGGTACGCTTTCTTCCATAATCTATTGCTACTATTCTGCTCATGGGGTACAAAAATACAAAAAAGACGCTTCCCGTGAAAGGAAACGTCTCTTTTATTCTATTATTTCAAATGTATATTATTCTTCAACAATAGCTACACGGCTTAACTTAGCATCATCATAGAACATGTTGCCTACACCACCCTTGTAATCAACCTTCAATTGAGAAGCAGGAACACCAAATTCATTAACCATCAGGTCACGAACAGCTTCAGCTCTCTTCTTACTCAACTTCATGTTGTATTCAGCAGAACCAGTACCCTTATCAGCATATCCTGTTATAGTAAACACTTTATCAGTTGCTTTGATACCCTTAGCCATAGCTTCAATATTCATGTATTCTCTCTTGCTGATGTTACTCTTTCCGATATTGAATACAACAACCAGACGTGGAACGAATCCAGCTTCTTTCTTAACGATCACTTCAGGTTTCTTGTTACGAGCTTCAACCAAGTCACGTTTCAAAGATTCGTTTTCACCCTTCAAAGCGTTCACTCTGTCTCTCATGTCGTTCAACTGGCTTTCCGGAACCATTGGTACAGTAGGAACAGCATCCCAACCACGTTTCTTAAACTTGTAAGTAACACCTACAGTCAGACCAGCCAATCCTTCAGGACCTGAATTGCCGAATGCGCCTTTCATCAAAAGTCCACGCAATTCAACGTTAAGATCCAAAGCAGAAGACAAACGGAAACGGTTGATCAAACCGGCATTGATACCCAGTTCGTCATAACCTGCGCCTTTTCCTGAATGTACAAATCCAGCTCCTGCATAAGGAATGAATGAATACAGACGATCTTCTCTATAACCACAAATCATATTGGAAAGATTCAGCATTACATCTCCATGGAAGTTCATCACATTCCACTTTTCTTTGTAGTAGCCATTAGAATACTGTCCTCCGTCTACAAGCGGACCATTAGCATTAGGAGTAGCACCTTTAGCCTGAAGCCCGTTGTAAGCTACACGTAATCCGATACCCGGAGTAAACCACTTACCTACAGCAATGTCAAGTGCCGGAGCAAGACGTTTTCCGAAGTCAGCTTTACCATCATTGTCACCAAAATACATTTGTGCGCCAACGCCACCACTAATAAACCAGTTAGCACCAAAGCGATTTGTTTCCACTCTATAACTCTTTGCTGCATTTTCTTTTTCTTGTGCAGGCAGACATACTGAGACTGCTGCCAATAAAATAAACAATAAACCCTTTTTCATCTCAATTTATTTTAGTAAATAATATATTTCAATTGTCTTACAGGCTAGATACACAACCCAAATGTTCCACACCTGACTAAGAGACAATAAACGTCATCCTTTCTTCTAAAATTAGTGCAAATATAGATATTTAATATAACACAAACAAAAAAACACGTAAATTTTCATTCATTCATAGAATTTTATAGAGCGATAAAAGTGTAATATAACTTCAGAAGGCATCTGAAGGGGTTTGTTGTGGAAGAATTAAAACAAAAAAAAATAGTCAGTGATGAAATTAGATCACTGACTATTTCTATTCTTTGTCTATATACTTTAGTTAATATACCAGTTTTACATTGTCAATCCACAGTGTATTTCCCGGAGAACCGATATAGGCTCCTCCATGACTGGACGTGAACTGAAGACACATATGAGTCGGAACATCATTTTCATCTCCCCAGACCACTTCATGAATAGGCACGCTTTCACCCTTACTGTTCACCGTATAACTTTCAGTCGCCTGCAAACGCATCATGTGCGACTTATATTCCGGACGATTCGTGATGTCACCGTACATAATTTCATAGGTCGCATTATTTTTCCAGTCTGTAGAATGATAGTAATAAGTCACCATAGTCCCTATCCGTTTTGCATACACATTTCCATTGGCATCTTCCCAACGTTTTTGCAGAAGCAGAATAGCTGCCGGATAATCTTTTCCGGGAACATCCGTAATCTTACTGAAACCGGTAGCGCGAATACGATTCTCCCGGTCGGACATCTTCACTTTATAGTCAAACTGAAGAGCCACCGGCTTTTTGGTAAACGGAATACCGGTCTGCAACATTTTCTGTGGATTTTTAGTACCCTTAATCGGTTCATGCACCGAACCGGTAAAGACAGAGCCAGCCGCCAACACCGTAATATTAACCAGTCCCAACACTTTCACACTCTCCATGCGCGTATCCAAACGGGCGCAATATCCATCTCCCCGCTTCTCCGGGAATACCGAAGTATTAGTTTTCGTAATACCAGCAACTTTCGCCATCACATTTGAAGTAGCCCAAGGCGATCCGCCCATATTCTTATAAACCTGATCTCCCTTAATTACCGTCGTCGGCCCTATCGCATATACATTCTTTGTATTCCCACCGATAATGCTCGATTCCTTTATCTGACGGTCCACCCATTGATCCATGTCCCCAAAAGGAAGCATTTCAACTTTATGTTGCGCCATCAAAGACAAGGAAGAAATAAATGCAACGAAACCTGTCATCAACAGGCGATGAACGCTTTTCTGAATCATCAATACTTTTCCTTTCTTTTTCTTCTTATAAATTATAATCCCATTGTTTCAAAGCAAAATCCCAGTTCTCTTCTACCAAACGAATCGTACGGTCGTCATATTTATACTTATTCTTCTTATATCCCTTCTTTCCGCCCACATATTTTTCTATATCAGTACGTGCTTCGGTAAATCCAGGGATAGAAAGAGACTGATAAATATTCTCCGTCATTCCCATCGCATCCGCTTCGAAATCTTCAAATTTCACTTCCATCAAGTTACCTTCCGGAATAAATTTCTTATCCGATTCATACTTATGATAAAGTTTTGCATAGATAGAAAGGACATTTTCCTCTAATTGTTCATTGCTGACATCCTGCAACTTCAACGGTTGAATCGTATTTGTAAAGAAACTGCGTGTAGATTCGAATACGGTATACGGATTACGCATCAGGTAGATAAACTTAGCATTCGGGAACATCTTCACCAGTTCCTTCACCCTTCCGGTATGCGGAGGATTCTTGCTAAGGAATTGAGTTCCCTGGGTATTCCACAAAGAAATCTTAATCAACTTCGTGAACACCTCTTCAAACACCTTCAATTCGGCATCCGTTATATCATCAAACAAAAGATACTTATCGGCATACTCCTGCTGATATTTCGGCAGGAACCAGAAATTATAATATGTATAAGGCATCATGTTCGACAAAGCAAACTCCTCTTCCTGGGGAAGATCCACTGCCAGTTCCATATTATCCGTCGGACGTTTATCCGGCATCAGCCAACTCATATTCTTTTTGAAGAAAGGCTGTCCCCACATCATCAGATGAGGAAATACAGTCTGATAAGTAGTGTTATACCCAAAATGCTTGTCACAAGAGAACACATTATGTACAAATGTAGTTCCACTCCGCCAGTGTCCCAAAATGAACACCGGATCATGCTCCAATGGCTGATTAGCCAGCAACTTCTCGTAACGCCTGTCTTGTAATGACGCCAGTGGAGAAAGCAATCGGCACACAGCCTTCGTCAATCGGTATTTACCTTTGTAGGCTGCGTCAATTTCACGCCCGGCGGTGATAGCCTTGAATGTCTTCCAGTCGGCACCTACCAATGTATTAATCGGAAGTTTATTAAATTCGAGTAATCCCACTTTATTAATTAGAAATTAAGAATTAAAAATTAAAGACGACAGAATGCTGTCATTTTCAGTTTTCAATTTATTGTTGAACAATCTATTTTATTAGTCGCACTGCAAGGCCCTGACGTTCCAGTTCCTTCACAGCTTTCTCTACCGCTTCATAATGTTCCGGAGCAATTCCCAGTTTTGCCATATCCAATACCGGAATATCCTCCGTGTCACTCATATCTTTCATTTCCACGCGGTCGATAATCATACCTACTGCCGAAGTATTATTAGTGATCGGGTCAATCAGGATAAATGAGCCACAAGATTTATTCTTCTTATAAGGATCAAAGAACAATTCCTTAGCCGTAGTCAGCACCACACGGGCAATCTGATTCAACTGCAAAGGCAACGTCTCTTTAGTCAGCTGACCATTCTCCAGAGACAGATGCTCCATCGTATTCACGTCCACCTTATACTTTATCGTATCAATACGCGTACGACTCAAATTGGTAGTCTGCTTAATAAAGAACGACTTATTTACATCCATCGGTTCTTCATCCATCCAGACCATCATAGCATCAAAGTTACGATCCACCGTTGGCAGATTGTCAGGATGCACCAACATTTCGCCGCGCGACACATCGATCTCATCCTCCAATGTCAAGGTCACAGACTGCGGTGGGAAAGCATAATCCAATTCCCCGTCATAAGTCACGATACTCTTCACCTTAGATGTTTTTCCGGAAGGAAGCGCCATCACCGTATCCCCTTTGCGAACGATACCGGATGCAACTTTACCACAGAATCCTCTGAAATCCAGATTCGGACGAAGCACATACTGAACCGGGAAACGGAAATCCGTAAAATTATGGTCATTATCAATATGAACCGTTTCAAGGAAATCGAGCAAAGAAATCCCCTTGTACCACGGAGTACGTTCAGACTTATCCACCACATTATCCCCATCCAATGCAGAAAGTGGAATACAGTTGACGTCAGGAATACCTAATGGAGCAACAAACTTCTTATAGTCAGCCACAATCTCGTTAAAACGCTCTTCCGAGAAACCCACCAGGTCCATCTTGTTGACAGCCAACACCACATGCTTGATTCCTAGCAAAGACACCAGGAAAGTATGGCGACGAGTCTGGGTAATCACTCCGGTACGAGCATCCACCAAGATAATAGCCAAGTTAGCCGTAGATCCCCCGGTAATCATATTACGGGTATACTGTTCGTGTCCCGGAGTATCCGCGATGATAAACTTACGACCATTCGTTGAGAAATAGCGATAAGCCACGTCAATCGTAATACCCTGTTCACGTTCAGCCTTCAATCCATCGAGCAATAACGCATAGTCAATATGCTCGCCCGCATTCCCCACACGTTTACTATCACGCTCCAGTGCATCCAACTGATCCTCATACAGTTTCTTACTGTCAAACAACAAGCGTCCGATCAACGTTGATTTTCCATCATCTACCGAACCCGCAGTCAACAGTCTCAACAAGTCTTTCTGTTCATCCTTGTCCAGAAAAGCTTTTATATCTAATTTATTATCTGCCATAACTAGTTACAATTAAAAGTATCCCTCACGCTTCTTTTGTTCCATACTACCCTCCTGGTCAAAGTCAATCACACGGGTAGTACGTTCACTCTTCGTCGTAGTCATCATTTCCTCCACAATCTCTTCAATCGTAGCAGCTCTACTTTCCACTGCCCCTGTCAGAGGCCAGCAGCCCAACGTACGAAAACGAACCATCTTCATTTCAATCTGGTCACGGTACTTTTCAGGCAAACGGTCATCATCCGCCATAATAATATTGCCATCCAAATTAATTACCGGACGCTCCTTAGCATAATATAACGGAACGATCGGAATATTCTCCAAGCGAATATACTGCCAAATATCCAATTCAGTCCAGTTGCTAATCGGGAATACACGAATACTTTCCCCCTTATGCACGCGGGCATTATAAATATCCCACAATTCAGGACGCTGATTCTTCGGGTCCCATTGGTGAAACTTATCCCGGAAAGAGAAAATACGTTCCTTCGCACGTGACTTCTCCTCGTCACGACGGGCACCACCAAATGCAGCATCAAACTTATACTTATCCAACGCATGAAGCAAAGCCTGCGTCTTCATCAAGTCCGTATGCACCTTGCTTCCATGCGTAAAAGGTCCTACCCCTGCATGAAAAGCCTCCATATTACTTTCAACAATCAGATTCCATCCGTACTTCTTCGCATATTCATCACGAAACTGAATCATCTCCTTGAACTTCCATTTCGAATCGATATGCATCAACGGGAATGGCACTTTACCCGGATAAAACGCTTTTTCAGCCAAGCGTACCATCACCGAGGAATCCTTTCCGATACTGTAAAGCATCACCGGATTCTCAAATTCCGCCGCCACCTCGCGGATGATATGAATAGACTCGGCTTCGAGCTCCTTCAAGTGGCTTAATTTATATTCTTCCATATTTATTTCATTTTATACACTTCACTTTTGGCAAAACAAGCTCCAACAAACGGTTCACCGACTCCTCCAAAGTCAATTTGGAAGTATCCAGTGACAAAGCCGGATGTTCGGGAACCTCGAAAGGTGCGGAAATTCCTGTAAAATTCTGAATTTCCCCTTTCCGTGCCTTCGCATACAATCCTTTCACATCACGTTTCTCACATTCCTCCAGCGGAGTACTAACGAAAACCTCCAGAAAATCATCCTTACCAATAATGTTTGCAGCCATTTCGCGAATATCATTATTAGGGCTGATAAATGCAGCAATCGTAATGATACCACTATCCAGAAACAACTTCGACACTTCCGCTATGCGACGGATATTTTCCACCCGGTCCGTTTCGGAGAATCCCAGGTTATTATTAATTCCACTACGGATATTATCCCCATCCAGGATACGGCAAAGCAATCCACGCTTATGAAGTTCACGTTCCAATGCGATGGCAATCGTGCTCTTTCCGGAACCACTCAATCCGGTAAACCAGATCATCACACTGTGTTGCCCCAAAAGCTCTTCTTTGTCCTGCCGCGTCATCATGCGGTCAAATATCGGATATATATGGTTCTTTTCTTCCATTTACAATTTTATTTAAAAGTTCCAGATCAACGGGATCAGAATAACAGAGATTAAGAAAGTGATAATATTAAGCGGCAACCCGATACGTACAAAATCCGTAAACTTATAGTTACCGATACCTTGCACAATCAAATTTGTCTGATAACCAATCGGTGTCGAGAAGCTGGCAGATGCAGCCATACAGATTACCACAAAGAAAGGCGTAGGGCTCACTCCTAATTGGGCAGAGATTGACAGTGCCAAAGGAAACGCCAAAGCCGCTGCCGCATTATTAGTAATCAATTCCGTAAACAAGTTCGTGATAATAAATACCATTGCAAGCAACACATGCGGGCCGTAATCATCACTCAATCCGATAATAAACTTCGCAACGCTATCCGCCACGCCGGAGTTCACCATCGCCTTACTGATAGCAAAGGCACAGGCAATCGTAATCAGAATATCCCACGAAATATATTTAGTATATTTACGGGCAGGGAACAGATTCGTCCATGCCATAATAATAGTAGTAATAGACACAAAGAAAAACATATCCAACTTGATATCCGGAAACATCTCCTTCGTTACCGGAAGCTCCCCTACCGTTGCACCCACAATCATCAGCACCAGCAACAACAAAGCAAACCAACGCTTCTTCTTCCCGGTAGTATCCGGCTCATTCCCATTCGTCAACAAGACAAACACAGAAGATTCCCCCCATGTCGGAATAAACGTATCATCCGCCATCACCACCAATGTATCCCCTTCGTGAAGTACCACTTCCTCCAGATTCGACACAAAACGTTGTCCGTTACGTGTTTTAATCTCTTTTACCTCCGCACCGTAATGACGCTGGAAATTAAAATCCTTCAGTTTTTTATTGATACCGGGAAAACGGGCACCCAAAACAGCCTCTACCCGATGCAACTTCTCCCCTTCTTCTACTTCTTCATCCGGCACAGCCGTATCCGGACGTGCATCCGGCAAAAGACGTTTGGAGAAAAGAAATATATAAATGATTCCGGCAATAGCTATAAAAATACCCACCTTTCCGAGCTCGAACATAGAAAAGCCTTCAAATCCGGCCTCCAATATCATACCGTGCACCACCAGATTGGTAGAAGTACCGATCAAGGTACAGATACCTCCTAAAATAGTCACATAAGAAAGAGGAATCAGAAACTTCGTAGCCGGAAGATTCACCGACTTAGCCCAATGCTTGATAATCGGGGCAAAAATAACCACAACAGGCGTATTATTCAGAAAGGCAGAAATAAATGCCACCGAAGGTAATATACGCAACTGTGCCTTAAATACTGTCGTCTTTCCTTGCGGAAGCAACTTCTTAATCACTTGTCCCAATGTGCCCGACTGACGAATACCCTCACTCACCAGAAACAGCAGAGCAACGGTAATCATCCCTTTATTACTAAACCCTTCCAACATCTCCTTAGGAGTCAGAATGCCGGCACACAGAAACAAAACCACTACCGAAAAAAGTATCATGCCCGGACGCATCTTATCTGCTATCAAAGCCGCTACCATTCCTAATAGGGATAATAGTACAAATACAATTTCAAATGTCATATAAACATTATTTAGTGTTCTCTTTTTGGCTCAACGATAAACCACGGATTCAATAAATCCTCCTTATTATATCGTAAAGGTTCTTCCTTTCCAGCCTGATATACTTCCATCCCTGCAGCACGGGCTATCGCATGCCCGGCAGCCGTATCCCACTCCATCGTCGGAGCGAAACGCGGATATACATCAGCCTTACCTTCAGCAACCAGACAGATTTTAATTGAACTTCCGCTCGAAATCAACTCCACACTGCCGTGTTTCTTCTTCAAATCTGCAATATATGATTCCGTTTCAGGCGACAGGTGCGAACGGGAAGCAACCACGATCAGATGATCGTGCACCTCTTTCAAAGGTATCTGTTCCGACTTCCCAATCAGTTGTTCCAATGCCACGCCGTCATCTTCCAAACTGACAATACCGGAACATTTATAAGCCCCTACACCTTCGATCCCGAAATAAAGTTCTTTTTTAACAGGCACATAAATAACACCGAATACAGGTACAGAGTTCTGCACCAAAGCGATATTTACCGTAAATTCTCCATTGCGCTTAATAAACTCCTTCGTTCCATCCAGCGGATCTACAATCCATAAAGTATCCCATCCTCGACGGATCTCATACCCTAAATGCTTCCCTTCTTCACTAAGAACAGGAAAAGGAGTATCGTTCAGAATAGCCACAATCGCTTCATGCGCTTTTCTGTCTGCTATAGTTAGCGGAGAGTTGTCAGCTTTCCTCTCTATTTCAAAGTCCGATGCCGGATCATTATAAATAGAAAGAATCTTTCCACCTGCTTTTAGAGCCACGTCGATAGCAGCCATTACATATTTTTGTTCCATTCAATCTCTAAATTAATGCCCTATTCACATTCAGGCAAAACATCCTCCAAATTAAGAGTTGACAAAAGTAAAAACTTTCTTTGCTATAAAAGTTTCCCCACTATGATTTATAACTTCTTTTAGTAGAAAGATAAAAATATCTAAACGAAAAAGCCACTCATTTTCAATAAAAAAGCAGTAACTTCCCAGTTACCGCCTTCTTATTCGGAAAAAAACGTTCGTTCTTTCCAATATATATTACCAAAAAGAAATCAATATACACGATACAGCAACCAAGCACCCTGGAAATCCGAACGGTTCGGGTATTTAGCCTTGAATGCATCGCGAGCTTCAGCAGCAGCAGTCTTGTCAGCAAAAGAGTTCACAATCACACGATACATTGCCTTATCAGCATTAAATGCAATCGTAGAGTGATATCCCTGTCCGTCCAACCAATCTTTCAGGCCTTCAGCATTCGCTTTCACACCAAAGCTACCTGCTACAACGCTATAATCTTTCAATCCTTCGTTACCGGAAACCACTGTAACCTTTTCCTGACGAACGCCGGATGTATCTGCCACTTTAGTAGTTGTCACAGGAGCTGCAACCACCGGAGTAACCTCTACCGGAGCTTCCACCTGCGGTTCTGCCAATTCTTGCTGTTTTGCTTTTTCGTAAGCTTTCTTATAGGCACTTTCGCTGGATTTACAAGATGCAAATGCTAGCACCAAGCATACTCCCATTCCTAATACGACTAATTTTTTCATAATCCTATACTCTGTTTTAATTAATAATTCAATATTCTCGTCTATTATATTTAGTTTCGGGCAACAAAATAATAGAAATTTTATCATCCGGCAAAGAAATCCGTCAAAAAAACGTCTATTCCGGCTTCTTCTTATACGAAATAGTGCCTGTTGCCTGATAAGTAGGCATCAAAAGTACCTCCGCAATCTGAATATGTGCAGGAGCCGACGCGGCAAAATAAACCGTTTCTGCAATGTCATCTCCCGTCAACGGACGAATCCCTTTATAAAAATTATCGGCAGCTTCCTTATCTCCCCGATAACGCACCACTGTAAAGTTTGTCTCCACCATTCCCGGTTTGACATTCGTCACTCTCAATGGAGTATCCACCAGATCAATCCGGAGTCCGTCCGAAAGAGCCTTCACGGCAGCTTTCGTTGCGCAATACACACTTCCGCCCGGATAAGCGGCATCCCCCGCAATAGATCCTATATTAATAATATGTCCGCGTCCGCGTTCCACCATACCGGGCACCACCAAACGCGTCATAGCCAACAGTCCCCTTATATTCGTATCGATCATGATATCCCATTCATCCAGGCTACCCTCGAATTCCTTATCCACACCGATCACCAGTCCGGCGTTGTTCACCAACACATCAATCGCCTTCCATTCTTCGGGTAATGATTCCAAAGAGGCGGCAGCCAATTTCCGGTCGCGCACATCAAAAGGCAATATATAAACCTGGACACCATACGCCCCTTCCAGTTCAGCTTTCAGTTCTTCCAGTTTCGATACGGTACGGGCATTCAGAATCAGATTCCATCCCTCCCTCGCAAATTTACGGGCACAACCCTCACCAATTCCGCTACTGGCGCCAGTTATAAAAACAATCTTAGCTTCCATTATGTTTTGATTTACAATATTCGAAAACAAAAGTACGCCTTAACCTTCAAAGGTTAGCTACGAAAGTCAGTTAAATAAGATTAAACCATAAAAGAAAAAAAGAATTATAAAACGTAGCAAAAAATTTCAGTTTTCACGAACAACCTTTCCATAAAAATGTTATATTTGTTGTATCATAATCATTTTAAACATTATACATTATGAAAGGATTGAATGTTTTAGCAGCTTTTCTGGGTGGTGCAGCCGTAGGTGCAGCCCTTGGTATTTTATTTGCTCCTGAAAAGGGAGAAGATACCCGTCATAAAATCGCAGAGATTCTTCGTAAAAAAGGAATCAAGCTTAATCGCAGTGAAATGGAAACTCTCGTTGACGAGATCGCTGCCGAGATGAAGGGAGAAATAGCAGAATAAGTGAGTAACCAAAGACTAAAAACAGAGCGACCATGTTTGCAGACGATAAAAGTATTGAGAATTTTCAGCAGTTGTTTTTCGAGTTCAAGAAATATCTGGAGCTTCAAAAAGAATATACCAAATTAGAATTGACGGAGAAGTTAACCATACTTTTTTCCACGTTAATTATGATATTAGTACTTATTATCCTTGGCATGGTTGCCCTGTTTTATCTGCTTTTTGCTCTTGCTTATATATTGGAGCCTTTAGTGGGCGGTCTGATGTCGAGTTTCGCCATCATAGCAGGCATCAATGTTGTTCTCATCGCCCTGGTTATTATTTTCCGCAAGCAGCTCATCATTTCTCCGATGGTGAACTTCCTCGCTAATTTATTTTTAACTGATTCAAATAAATAAATTATGAATGCGCAGACCCCGCAGAAATTTACATTAGAAGAGATTGCCGAACGTAAAAAGAAGCTTTTAAATGAGATCCATGCCCAAAAAAAAGCCATGACAGCTACTACACGCGAAATATTTGCTCCACTTGCTCCGGCAACCAACAAGGCGGATGCACTCATGCGTTCGTTCAATACCGGTATGGCTGTATTTGATGGCGTAGTGATGGGAATCAAGATTATGCGGAAGATACGGGCGTATTTTAGAAATTTGAGATAAAAACCATTTAGTCAATCGCTTGATTGGATATTTTCAAATCGTCTATGATTTGTTGCAACACATCTTTTAACTTCGGCAAATCATGTTTTATCACGTCATAAACAATTTCAGCATCTAAATCAAAATAATGATGTGCGATTATATCCCTCATTCCCATTACACCTTTCCAATCCATCTCTGGATAGAAAGATAATAACTTTTTATCTGTTAATTTATCAACACCTTTCACTCCTTCACCGATGGCTATTAATAACATACAAGTACTCTCTAGTCTTTCCATTCCGGATGGAGTCAATAAATAAAAAGAAGGGGAAGTAATAGTTTCCGAGTTCGCTAATATCCTTTCCACCGTTTGGAAAATTTTCTTTAGCAATGATTCTATTATCTGACTTTTACACATAAATTCCATCTTTATTGATACACCCTCTCAATAATTCATCCATATTATTTCGCAACCGAACCAGATCAACAGGGCATTTCAATAGTTTTTCCAATTCTTCTTTAATATGAACTAAAGTAAAGATAGAAGGTCTATCAATTTCAACACAAATATCGACATCACTACCCTCATGTTGTTCACCACGAGCAACGGAGCCAAATATCCCCATGCGAGAAATACCATATTTAGCAGCATTCTTGCGCATATACTCACGAAGCAAAGATAAGTATTCTACAGTAGTCAACATAATAAATTGCTTTTATCTATATTACAAAGAAATGCATTTTCTTTCAAAAACACAATAGATAATCAATAAAAAATATTCTAATTCTTTCTATTATACAAAACTAGAAATCTGAATATTATCTTTAATCAATAAGCATGGTATTAAAAAAACAATATATCAACGATCTTCACAGACAGTTGATATATTTAGAATACATATCAGCATTTTGCCAATATGAGGGGACAGATCAGGAATATACCGCTGTATTTTTCCCAACCTGCAGAATGTAGGGGATTCATGTGTGTAGCATGAAGTTAGGGACCTACATATTTCGTTATATTATAGGCTAATAATCTTCAGAAGTTTATTTTTAGAAAGTGGCTAGTTGATCAACACAAATCAACGATCAATTTCATTTAATTGCCATTATCCTTTCAATAATGCCAATACAAACTGTGGTACTTTCCATGCCATCTTCTCTAATTTAGTCAGAGTAGGCCATAGACCGTGAGAGGAATACACTCTAATGTCCTCTCCCCACATTTTCTTACGCTTAGCACTATCAGTAGAAAGCCCTCCCATACGCATACGTACAACATACTCTTTCAAATAAGTAACAGAAAGTCCGCCCGTCATCAGATAACGCACCAGCAGTTCACTATCCGCAGCAATCTTATAACTTTCGTTATAAAGACCTAGTCTCATCATTACCTCGCGGCGAATATAACAAGTAGGATGTAATGGAAGCCAGCCATGACGTACCTTCCACAAACGATAATCACCGCCAATCCAGTTACGTACTACCTTGTCAGTATTATCGGGATTCACAAAAAGTCCGTCACCATACAGAAAATCCGCTCGAGTAGTCTTCATGTGTTCCACAATGCGGCTTATGACCCCATTATCATAAAAGAAATCATCCGAATGTAGCAATCCGATTACATCACCTGTAGCCACACGAATTCCCTTATTGATGGCTTCATACATACCATGATCAGGCTCACTGATAATAGTTGATATACGATCTTCATATTCTCTAATAATCTCTAACGAACCATCTGTACTCGCCCCATCTACAACAATAAACTCTATGTTATTATAGTCCTGCGCCAAGACACTCTCTATAGCACCACGAATCGTCGCCACACGATTAAAGCATGACGTTATTATAGATACTTTCATAAGATTCTATTTTGAACTCGCTAATTATTGTCATCTCGGAAACCACTCCTGCAGTTTCTTCTCAATCAGTTTCTGTGCGTTTCCTTTCTCTATTTGCTTAAACTCAAAAGTTTTTGCCTGTTCCATTTTTGCAGCAAGCTCCCTTTCGTCAAATACCCCTAGCACACATCCCAAAGTATCCAATTTCCTAATTAATTGAAATTGGTCATGGATATGCTCTACCTTGTCATATCTTGGTATCACAACTATTCTTTTCCTCAATTCCATCGCTTCCGATATTGCTCCCCAGCCACCTTGAAGTATTAATATATCAGCTCTAGAAATATAACCCTTCATCTGCTCCTTTGTACAAAATTTAAAAGCTTTCGCATGTTTGTAGGGATAATCTGTATACCCAGTTTGTACTATCACCTCTTCCTTAGTTATAGCTGCCCATTCATCCACGGCTTTTGCCATACGATTGAAGGCTATGTTCATTGTACCTAAACTAGCAAAAATCATAAAACACCACAACAAATTGAATTAGGAAATAATTGCCGCATCTCTTCCCATTGGACCAAAAATAGATCACTATACCGTTCTATCCATACGGGAGTTTTAGAAGCATGTGTCACATCAGCAGCCGAATTAACAAATATTACTTTTGTCCCCAATAGTTTTTTTGCGAAAAAAACCGTAGGTACAGTCACACCAGCTCCTGTAGTAATGATTACATCTGGGCGTTTCACCAGCACCCAGAATATTGCTTGCAAACAGTTCACTATCAGTGTCCATTTCTTTGCTGGTTGAAAATTCACTAAAAATACATGTTCCTTGTCTGCCATAAAAGCTTTAGTTGATGTCGTTTTTAAGGTAAGCCAATAGCAATCCCATTGCTCGGGAATAGCACCGATAGCCAATTGTAGCTCACGTAAATGCCCGCCTGCCGAACAAGCTAAACAGATTTTAGGAGATTTATGCAACATAAGAGCCACCATAATAATGATTATTCACCATAAATATTTCTTTCTTTTATAAATCTTGCAGGATTACCTGCATAAATGCCAAAATCAGTAGTATTTTTGGTAAGTACTGCGCCAGCACCAACAACCGAATATCGACAAAGATGTAATCCTGGCAGAATTATGGCTCTTGCTCCAATAAACACATCATTGTCAATAACCACATCACCTACAACCAAAGGTAATTTATTATCAGATAAGTCATGGGATCCATTACAGATATAAGCATACTGTGCTATGGTTACTCTTTCTTTTATAATAACAGGTCCCAAATTATATATTTCGCTTCGAGTCGCTATACAAGACCTATCTCCTACAGTTAAAAGCCATGGGGCATATATACGGGCAGTAGGTGCAATAAAAGGATGACCACTAATATGTGCACCAAACAGTTTCAATAGAAATATATGCCACCGATAAAAAGGTTTTGGCAACCACCTTACAAAAAGTGTCCAAACCACTTCCCATATACGAATCATGATTGCTTCTTTCTTTGGCCATGGGCTAGAATACGCATCACGTTGGTTCTTATTTTTACGATAAAGCTCACTCACCACCTAATACTTTTTTAAAAATACTCATATACATATCAGACACTCTACTCACACTAAAACCTGCAGACTTTTTAATTGCTTTCGCTGACATTTCTGAATACATTTTTTCATCTGATAATAAGCGCATTAAACAATTAGCTAACAATTCATCACATCGTACATCAGTATGATCAAAGACCAATCCGTTCTCATTATCCACTATAAAGTCCTTAAAACAATCTAAATTCGAAACAATAGGAACCAATCCTAAGCCCATTGCCTCAAGAGGGGCTACACCGAATGTCTCACCTAATCCAGCTATAGAAGGATAGCAAAAAATATCACCTTTACGTATTTCTTTTGCCAACAAACTAGGTGAGAAAATAGGTTCCACCCATGTTATCCTGTATCCTCTTACTAAAGATTCTAAATAATCTACATAGTCTTCACCACTACCTCCGTCTTCTATTTTCGTTGCACCAATTATCCGTAATCCAACAGATATCCCCACCTCATGGAGTCTTGTCACTGCTTTTACTAATATATCCAATCCCTTTTCTTTATGTACTCTGCCAGAATAAACCACTTCCGGACTATCTGAAAGAGTTTTTACCATGTGTTCATTACAGAATATATGAGTATCAATCGGATTGGGTATGACACAAGCCCTAGATTTCATACTCGGACTCTGTTCTATTAATGCATTGTAAACTGCAGTTGACACACATGCCAAACTACTCATAGCAAAATACGCCCCCATCTGTTTCTTCGGAAATCGTGCCACATTATATAAAGCCCTACGATACTTCCATTTAAATAATAGACAAAGAATAGGGCTCCATATTGAATTAAGCACAAGCATATCACATTTAGGCATTTTACTTAATGCCTTTATTGAAAAAACAAAATCCAGAACAAAGTCCTTTACCCAAGATCCAGTTCTTTCATAGCCATGCAGAAGAAGATTATCATCCATAGAACTCTCTTTTAGTGGTTTCTTAGATATAAAGATGACTTGATGTCCCTTATTTCTCATATCTGTACCGATAGAGTACCATAATTTTTCCACTGCTCCAATAGCATATGGGGGTAGACAGCCAAAAGGCCCTGTTATTATATTTACTTTCATGTCAGCTCAATGATATTATGCAGCATCAAGCCGACTGATTATATAAAATAAGAGATAAGGGTTCACCCCCCCCCCCCGCTAACATTTATTAACACTCTTTTCTTTATAAACTTTGCTGGATTTCCTCCAACCACAGTCCATGGTTCAACATCTTTAATCACCACTGCACGAGCAGCACATACAGCTCCCTGACCTACCGTGACCCCTTGAATAACAAAGGCTTCAGCACATACCCATGCCTGTTCTTCAATTACAATCGGAGCATCAATTTGATGATGATGTGGGTCCATAATATTATGCCCTGCAGTACAAAGAAAAGCCCGTTGACTTACCGTAGCATTACGCCCTATATGAATGGGCGCTGCATTATAACAGTCTACCCCATCGGCCAAACAAGCATAATCATCCATTATTAGCAGCCACGGTTGAAATACCCGAGCAGTAGCATACACAACAGCAGTAGACGCGATCTTAGCCCCAAAAGCACGAAGTAGCATACGTTTCCATCCCATCGCCATAGAGCGAGGAAATGGACGGGCAAAACAAGTCCAAACTACGCCCCATACTAAACGACGTAATTTATTACTCTTTGAATATGGAGTTTTAAACTCCATCAAATCTTTTGTCATATTATTGAGTTATACAATTCTACTATTTGCTTTGCAACAATATCACTTGCAAAGCGCTCCTTTACCAATTGACGACCTCGCAGGCCCATCAGTCTACGCTTCTCAATAGGAGTATGGACAAAATCAATTATGGCATAAGTTAATTCATCCACAGTTCTATCTATCCACCATCCACAGTTATACTTCTCAATCATCGACCAAGGGGCTCCCTTCGTAGTAATTACAGGTGTTCCACAGAGATACGATTCTGCTATCACAATGCCAAAATTCTCATTAAGAGTAGGAAGTACAAACACATCCGAAGAACAATAAGCATCCCACTTATCATCTCCGAACAATCCGCCTACAACATCTACCATATCTGATATATTTAATCGGATAGCCATTTCATTCAACTCTACTACAGTATAATCAGATTCAATACCTGCTATCACTATCTTCCACCCATTAAGTTGTTGCTTTATTTTAGCTACAGCTTCCATCAAAATGTCAATACCTTTATTCTTACGATAAAGTGCCAGGAAAAGTATTTGTTTCCGCTCTTCCCACGATTCTTTGCAACCAATACCATCAACGATTACCCCATTGGGGACAACAGCTACATTTGAATTATATCCCAATGCTAAAAGATTCTCTTTCTCTTTCTCTGCTGTTGCTACAAGTACATCACTTATCTTGATGCTGTGTTTCTGATATAGTAATAATGCAGGCAGTTTCTTTATCCAATAATTCTTCTTGATATCCCAAGGTTCAAGCATGCCATGCGGTGAAAGAGCAACCGGATACCCTTTCGCTTTAGCCCAAAACACAGTCCATGAACATTGTAACATCCAGCAACCATTAACATGTACTACATCAGGCTTTAAATTATCAAGCAAAGCGCAGAACTCATGCTTCATCTTTAGTGGATGCTTAATGCTGCTCTCTATATAATGCACTTTGCAATTAGTTAGTTGCAATTCATTATCACAGAGATGACATACAATATGCAACTCCACTAACTGTCCCAAATTATGTGATAATAACTGTAAATATGCACTTACCCCCCCACCTGATTTTCCAATAGAAGGAATATAGTGTACTACTTTCATAAACTTTCGATTATAAATTCTGCATAAAATAATGTGCCACAGCCTTACATGAAATATGATCTTTGCTCCACGCGATTCGCTCATTTACAGTTTTCCTTATCCAATCACGATTAGCAATACAAGTATCTATCACATTATTCAAACTTGAGGAGCTTTCCAAATTAAATACAATTCCTTGCTGTCTATCTTTTAGTAAATATGAAGCCCCGCAATGATTACTAGTAACCACATATAATCCCATTGTCAGCGCCTCGTTTACCACAGCCCCCCAGCCATCATGCTTAGAAGGTAAAACTAAGACATCATACTGTTGCATAATCTCTGAAATCCTATTCATAGGCTGCATACCATAAAGAATAACTTTCGCCTTAGCTTCTTTATTCATCGTTTCTATCAATGTACGTTTCTCACCATCACCCACTAAGCCTAGCTCCAGTTCGCTCTTCTGGCTTAATATACTAAACATTGCCACAACATTCTTTCTGTCCGAAAAACTACCAACATAAAGGACCTTAAGCTTTTCAGTTATAGGTACAGGCAAAGTCCGCTCTTTCCATTCCGTACAATATATAAAAGGCAATACTTTCCATCGTTTACTCCAAAATCTATAATAATTCACAAACTCATCTCCCATCACCAATAGATAGTTGAAATGTTTTACATATTTCCAATCCTTCAACGCAAACCTTAGGCTGTGTTGCCATAAAGGATAATGATAAAGTAAAGGAGGTTCTGTGATCACTCCACGTTTAAAAGGATAATTTAGTGAAAGTTTCATCCAAGACACAACCTCTGCAAAAGCATTAATACCTGAAAAGAAGCAATAGGTATCCTCACCTTTACATGACTCATATAACTTTTTCACCTGATCAACAGAAGAAGCAATAATAAACTCAACATTACTTACTTTAAGCAGGTTAGAAGCTTTCCATCCCATCAGCTTTCGATCATCGTAATCCACACGAGGAGCTATCACCACTACCCTATCAACATCTGTAAAAACTGACAGTTCTTCGATAAAAGGTATCTGATGCGGACTAATACAATTTTGGAAAAAAAATAAGTTCATTTCAATACAAGATTTTGCAAATAAAAAAGATCATAACAAATAAGCTATTAACACATGAACATCAACTGAATGAAGATAGAATGATATTAAATATTTTAAATAGATTCAACCCATCACAATCAATACAAAAGAACAATACACTGTAAACAAAAGTATCCAAAGAAAACATTTTCATGATTCAAAATTTAATTTGTACTTCTTCACCATATCCGGATAACATATTATATGAGAAATTAGAAGCCAAAATACAAAACCTATATAATAACCGACAGTTAATAAATACCCCTCAAAACAAGAATGCAAACACAGAAAAAGTAAAGAAATAACAAACAATTGTAACCTTCGATCATGTCTAATATATTTAAAAACTCGAGTTACTTTCTTTAGAATGAATAACATTATTATTGCACCTAGGGCACCTAATTGAAATAATATAGACAACCATCCGCTACCACTCTCCAATCGACCTTTATGAAGTACGCCTCTATACCAAGCCGTTGCAAATCCACTTCCAATAAGAGGAGATTCATTTAATTTTTCAAACCCCTCTCCAAAATGGGCAGAGCGAGAACCATATTTTTCACCTTTTCCCCCTTCAAACTTATTTTGTATTTGAGTTGAATGCTCAAGATATACAGGAATCGATATTGTTGCAAGAAATCCTATAACCAACAAATACAATATTATTTTTTTAACATTTCTTGCATTGTATACAATGTATAACACCATAGTTATCACGGATGCAAAAAGAGCAGTACGAGATGCAGCAACAACAGTGACATAAATAGACAGTAACAAAATAGACAACACAATACATCTGAAACATTTATTTTGTAACTGAAATAGACACCACAACAAAATAACATTAGCTAATCCTGCAATAGGAGCTAACCACATAGGATGATAATAAATAGCCGAAAAAGAGAGGTCAATATGTACCCCCTCCTGTGCAAAGGCATTTATGCCTTTTAGATAGCAATACATAGCTATCATTGATACAACAGGAAAAAATAATAAAATTACAGATAAAATTTTGCGTTCAAATAAGAAGACTTTTTTAGATACATAAAATGGTGCACAAATAAGCATCATCCCAGTAAACATAAGAATGCGATAATCGATATATAAATTTGAAAATACAGAAATATAGCAGGCTAAAAGAAATAAGATATTTAGTTTTGAATATTTAATGGTAAAGGTTCCATATCTAATTTTGTAAAATGCCACATACCCAAATGCAATGAGTAATGTATATATACCAGGAAAAATAATTGAATTTGAACAAATAAGAAAAAAAGCCATTAAGGAAGGAAAACAATATTCCTTAATATCACGATTAATTATTACCAAGCTAAGACCCAACATATAATAATAAAATTTACTAGAAATTATGCATTCCTATATGGCTATAATACCCAATGTTCTACAAACACACATTTTCACCCTTCAATAGAACTGGCTGGAATTTTAGAATATTAGCACAATATTCTTTATAATCATTATCTGAAACAGCAGAAATTCTAGCAGAAATCTCTGAAAGCGATGTCACGGTAATACCAATATTCTTCATCTCTACCAATTTCGCCATCGCCGAATCCTTCCATACTATTAATGGTAATCCAGCTAACACATATAACGAAAATTTATGAGGTGCAATAATTTTAAGATAACTCCCCCATGTACCAGAGCAGGTTTCTGTGGAATCTCCGTCCCAAACAAGTCCCCAACTCCCTTCTAAGTGACCAATTATATCAGGCTTAAAAACTCCTTTATACTCATATTTATTCTTCATAGCATTATTTGAGGAACAAGAACCATATACTATAAGATCTAAATCTTTATTCTCAAAAACAAAATCACTAAAAAACACGCTCTTATCTATATTACCTGCGAAACAAACCTGCTTACTTAACTGACGTGCTTCTTTATCTGGGACTGCAATATAAGGGAAACAACCTAAATAATGATATTTAATACCCGGTCTCAATCGCTGCTCAAAATAAGTTTGCATTTCAGGTGTATGCACAATTATTTCATCAAAATTTGACAAAACCTTATTCTCAAAGCCCGATAGCTCCCCTTTTTCTCTTACAGAATTAATATCATGCAACAATGTTATCAGATATTTTTTTTTCAAGAAAGGAAGAATAAAATAAAGCATTTTAGGATTTAAACTTGGATACTGAATCAACAATGTTGCACCATTAGGTAAATTGATAGCAAGACGAATCATTTTTAGGAATAAAACAACAATAAAAAGTAGCTTATTCTTATACCCTCTCAAAATGATAGGATATTCTTCATAACCATTTTGTAAAGCAATTTTATGTATATCTTGAGGAGCCTTAACACTTGCTCCACCACCTATTAAAGATTTACTAAGTTTATCATTTGTTATAGTTTTAATAATAAGTATGTATTTCTTCATTTTATAAACCTTGTGATTTAACTATTTCAAAAACCCTTTTCACAATAGGAGCCATATCATAATATTTGTATTCAGCCAATCGACCTCCAAAGATGATATCTTTTTCGTGAGCTGCTAATGCACGATATTTATCGGCTAAATCATTATTTAGAGTATCATTTACTGGATAATAGGGCTCCATACCAGGTTTCCATTCTGTAGAATACTCTTTGCTAACTACAGTTTTCGGACAATCCAAAAGTTGCTGACCAAACATCTCAAAATGTTTATGCTCAATGATACGAGTATAGGGTACTCCTCGGTCAGTATAATTCACTACAGCATTACCTTGATAGTTGGCAGTATCATAGATCTCTGTTTCAAAAGATACGGTGCGATATTGCAAACGCCCCAAACGATAACCATAGAACTCATCTATCGCACCTGTATAAACAATCTTATCGGCAAGAGCTGTCAGTTCTTCACGATTCTCCCCAAAATCACAATTCAGACGACACTCTACACCATTCAATAGACCAGCAATCAGTTTATTATAGCCACCGATTGGAATTCCTTGATATTTGTCATTAAAATAGTTATTATCGAATACCATACGTACCGGCAATCTACGAATGATAAAAGCAGGCAATTCTGTACAAGATCGTCCCCATTGTTTTTCAGTATATCCCTTGATGAGTATTTCATAAATATCTTTTCCAATAAGAAGCTGCGCCTGTTCTTCCAAATTTTCAGGTTCACGACCATTAAGAGCAACTTTTGCTTCCGTCCGCTGTTCCTCCAATTTAGCTTCAGCTTCAAGAGGAGTTGTCACGCCCCACATCTGATAGAAGGTATTCATATTAAAGGGAAGATTATAAAGTTTGCCTTTATAATTAGCCACCGGTGAATTGGTATATCGGTTAAACTCCACTATAGAGTTGACAAAATCCCACACTTCTTTGTTTGAAGTATGAAAGATATGCGCTCCATATTGGTGAACATTTATTCCTTCTATATTTTCACAATAAAGATTGCCACCCAGCTGTGGACGCTTATCAATGACCAAACATTTCTTACCTTGTCGTTTAGCCATACAGGCAAAAGTGGATCCAAAAAGTCCGGAACCCACTATCAAATAATCATACTGTTTCATATATGTAAATATCTTGTTTTTATACCAGCTTCAACAAGTGCGGATGATATTCTTGAAATATCCTCTGCTGTCGGAGTCGTAAATGTTGAGAAGCAACGTTTCAATCGTTGATATTTTGCGTGTCCCAACGTATGATAGCTCAATAATTCTATAGAGTTTACAGAATAGTTCTTTAATTGTTCGACAAGCCAAGATAGCCAATCGATATTATCTAGCAGTTCTGCAAATACAACCAATCGGTAAGTTGCATTAGATAATTTTATAGTAGGGAAAAAAGTATAATAAGGAGATTGAAATTTCAAATCAACAATCCATTCATCCACCCACTGGAACATTTCTGCAAGAGGGGGGACAGAAAGTGCGGTTTCCACTGCTATATTATATTCTTCCTCTTTCAAGCTTCTTATCAATGCACAGAGACTTTCACCTTGTAACAAAGGCTCACCTCCGGAGAAGGTGACCCTCCGATACCCACTCGCTTCAATTTTGGCTTTAAGTTGATCCAAAGCAAACCATTCGCCCACAGATTCCCTCGCACCAAAAGGACAAGTGTTTTCCAAATTAAAAACATCATTACAACTACCACAATATTTACTCCCCTTAAAAACTGCACATCTTTCTTCATTGTAAAAAGTTTCAGGTTTGCTGGATTGAGTCTCCGGATTGCAGCACCAAGGACACTTAAGAGGACACCCTTTAAAAAACACAGTTGTACGTAAACCGCTTCCATCATCTAAAGTCATTCTTTGAACAGCTGTTACCAATAATTGCCGTTCAGCACTCATACGCCTCTGCCCGATTTATTAGGTTTACTTTATATTCATCCGGAAGTTCATTAAAATATGCGCTAAATCCCCATACACGAACAACTAAGTTAGGATACTTTTCCGGATGATTTCGTGCATCAATTAATGTATTTTTGTCCAACACATTCAACTGAAGTTCGTATAATCCACGCTGCACACTGTCATTCAACAGTTCGCTCAATTTATCCACATGCCTATTAAAAGCCGCAGGTATAATAAAGTCCACCACATTTCCATTGATACGACAACCCTCATAATTCATCAAAGACGCAAAGTTGATAACCTCCACAATATCAATATTTTTCCCAACCGGCGATATATGCGTAGAGAGAGGTTCACCCGAACGACGCCCATCCATAGACGCTTCTATATCAAATGCTTGAGAAATATAGTTGGGTGAGCTAAACCCCACTTTTGCCCGCCTTCCATTGATGCGAATATTCGAAACAACTGATTCAATTTTATCACTCACCCGATTAGTTAATCGCAAAACACTGTCATCAACTTTCCCAAACTTGAGAGGTTGCGACTGAAGCAAGCCCCTAAGATCCGCCGCGTTTTCAAAATTATGCTCTATCACGTCCTTGCACTCTTTAAGTGTAAGTAACTTTTGCTTAAACACCAGTTCCTTTATATTAAGCAAAGCATTGATGGTATTAGGCAAACCGACCACTAACATTCCATGATAAGCATACTTCGCTCCTCCCTTACTGATATCCTTTCCCGACTTCGTGGCATCCGAAAACAACAATGTAAACAAAGGAGAACAATCCATTACCAAGTCGTGAGCGCAACTTCTGATATTCTCTTCCAGACATTGTTCAAACAACCGCATAAAGGCTTCAAAGTCCGCTGTATAAGAAGACGCCATCATTATAGCATTATTGACAGCTTTCAAAGGAGAAATACTGTTAAGATTATTATTCTGGTCAAAACTCTTCCCTAGGATTAGCGGCTCCCAACAGGCGCTAGTCCCTAAGTTGTAACAATCTTCCGGAGCATAGCCAAACCTCTCCATCAGAGGTATCACCTTATCCTCATTCAAAATCAGAGGTGACCCATTCCCTTTGAGTAAACACCGGGCAGTAGCGTCATAGACAGACTTTGATGTATGATTATTTACTCTTAAAATCAGTTTTGGATCAGGAATGGAAAGTGTGGCGAATATTCCCAGAAAAAGGTGAGTCAACTCATTCTCCACATTCCGACCTTCTTTATCGAAACCTCCCAAAAGGATATATTGTCCGGTATCTCCATAAAGTGTAGCGCTTTTTTGATGCGTCTGCGATCCGATAAGAGCAATCATCTCCCGAAGAATGACTTCAGCTTTTTCTCTCGTAAGCCGCCCCTCTTCAATATCTTTCTTATAGTAAGGGAACAGAGCCATATCCAATCGCCCCAGGCCATTATGCCCATGCTCCATTTGCCAAAGCATCGCATGAAAAAACAGAATTTTCTGTAGTGCTCCCTCGAAAGAATCAGAAGGATACAAGACACGCCTACAAAGGCGTGTCACCTCCATAAAACGCACTACGCAAGATTGCTTTTCAGTCACTCTGTCAACTAAGATTTTCAACGCTCGCACCACTCTATTTTCTCCCATTGCAGCAAAGTCTGTCGCAAGCACCTCTTCATAAGCCGGAGTAATGCTTAAAATGTTCATAGCGTGCGTGGGGAAAAAGCGGTGAAGCGTCTTGGAATATGGATAAAAGAAATAATTGTTTTCATCGATTTCAATCTTACGGCATATCTTTTCCAACTGTTCAAGATAGGCTGTCTCTTCATCCTTAGCGTGCGAATACACCCACTTTTGACACTGAAAATCCTTTAAACCTCCAAGTATCATGTCCATTTTACCTTCAGCACGATGGCTCTTCACACATCTGACCAAAGTAACAAGCCGCATGGGCATTACTTTTTTTATCGTATTTTTCATCTCTCTATGAATTTATATTGCCGTTTACGTTGCAACTCTCTGATGGCGCACCTCACCTTTTCCGGCAGTTTCTTTCCCCAACGCATTGCAAAAGTTTCTCTTTCTTTAGGCACATGCCTGTATGGAGATGGAAGAGCGCTCAATTCATCCTCACGCGTTTCCACTTCCTCCATCATTTGTTGTACAGAAACATCGATCTTACGCATTGTTTCATCTTGCTTCCATAATTCATGCAATATATTACCATATCGATTCAGAATATCCATCTTATCGAGTCCTTCCCGTTGAGTTCCAAAAGCGAAATGAGCAATCAGCGCATCACCATTAAAGCAGTTAGCTTTGCCTAGTTGAGTTGGCTTGATACAACTCAAAAACTCTTCATCATCTCCAGGCACTTCGCCCTTGAATTCAGCCATTTCACCACCAAACCATAAAATACAGTTGATTGAAAAACGCCCCATTGCCATAGGATGTTTACCAACATATAACTCTTGATACTTACCAGTAGTAAGATACTTCTCCATGAACCAATTGTGCAAATCCGCTGCAAACCAACCGTCCAAACTAATAGTCCTCTCCATACAGATACTCATATAATACTTATCCAACTTGATTTTATTATGCACCTGTAAAAGATAAGTAGACAAAGCGTTATTGATTACGAGCGGTGATACTAAAAAATACTCTGGATTATCCACACGAAACTTTACCATCTTCTCGAATAATTCCGGTTCAAACCATACCACATCATCATCAAGTTTCATATAAATAGTATCTTTGTCACAACAATCACGATAAAATGCATTAATGCTCGCAATACCATTAACGACTCCGTCCGGTTGCCACACCAAATTAACTTTCGGATATTTCTTCGCAAGCTTTTTAAAGAACTCAATATCCACCATATTGTGAGTATTAACCCATATATCATACCGATCTACAATATCAGCATTCAAAATGGGAGGAACCAAATATTGCATATAACGGCGGCGACCTGCAGCCGTATTCACTACAACTTTATAATTTTGATACATATCATCTGAATTTTAGGATTAAATTACGTAAGAGACACATCAAAAGTACACTCACAGGAGTGGAGAACCGTATCAGCATCTTTCTCCTGCCTAGATACTTCTTGAATTCAGTCTTGAAACCAAGTGTTTCGATTTCTCTCAAAAGTATGCGTATATATTGTAATCTTTGCTTTATGCCACGGCTGCTATCAACCGCATGAAGCATGTTATTATAATATTCAAGAATTGTATATTGAGTCAGTTCATCACTTTGAGGAAGTAAGTCACTTCGCCTCTTCAATTCACGTGCCACTTCGACAATCACTCTAGGCTCGGTATATTTTCCACCTAAATGTTCTCCCGGATGATGCACATAATTATAAGCAATCTGGTCAATCACTCCTACAGATTTTGCTCTGCCCAGACAATCAAGAGCAAAGAGGCAATCCTCAAAATAGTGGAGATTTGTTGACAACCGGAAACATCAGATAGTTCCGTTTCATATCCAAATATAACTGCGCCAACGATTCGGCATTGTCACACCGACATTGTTTCAACACATGTCCACCGCTGCCGTCGATAGGATAATCTTTATAACCAAATACATATACATCTGAAGGATTTTGACGATGCAATCTCAACACTTCTTTATAAAGACCGGGATCAAGAAAATCATCCGAGTCTATAAAAGTAAAGTATTCACCTTGAACATGTTCAATACCATAATTACGCGCATTGCCTACTCCTCCGTTGGGAATATGAAAGGCATGAATCCAACTATACTTCGATGCATATTCATCACATATTGCCCCCGATGCATCTTTGCTACCGTCATCCACCAACAGCAATTCTATTTCATCACCCATATCTTGGGCTATGACACTATCAATACAACGATGCAAATAAGGTTCTACGTTGTATACAGGAATAATAACTGAAAGAAACATATTTAATTAAAGTGAACGATGTTTTATCCCTTTACCGGCTAGTACAGGAATGTATTTATTGATTAGTGGTATCATTATCAAACAGCAGGAAAATACAAAAATAAACTGAACTAACTTACCGATAGCAAACGACGGTATCAATGGACGCAAAAAATAATCAGCTAATGATATAAATATACCCTGAACAGACATAATTATCAATGTATTTCTACCTATATATATCAATACATTTCCTAATTTAGGCATTCTTTTCATAGAAAAAACCGAGAACGAAGCTACGCCGACAATAGCACTGAAACAAGCAAGAACCATCCCTATCTCAAAATAGTTTAAAATTTCCTGATTATGTTTTAACGCATCAGTTCTCACATATACATAAGTCAAAACACACACCGACAAACCCAACAAACAATATTTCCACAAAGGCATCCAATTGCTATTCATCAAAAACCTCTCAACAATAGCATATTTTCTCAATGAATTTCCTATTAGATAGAACAAAAGACACATTGGAATTTGAATAAGCCTATATGTTAAAGGGAATTCCCAAAAACGAAAGCAAGCAGCTAAGACCACGCACAGTAATATGATAAATATTTTTACCTTCCCCTTAAAGCGAGCCACGTTATACCCTAGAACTTCTACCATAAATAATATTGGAAGAAACCAAAGTGCGCCGGGAAGCAATATCTTCAGTTCATAATATCTCCCTTCACAAATATATTCCGGAGAAACTACAAGACTAACCACCGTATATAGAACACAAGGAACGAGAAGTGTCCAAACCCTACTTACAGCAAACGGTAGCAATTGAGGATGCTTCGCTATATTGAAGCAGTATCCCGATAGCATGAAAAAAAGAGGCATGTGAAATGCATATATCCATGGACGGATATATAGTTGATTCCCAATCATGTGACCAACTACCACAAGGATAATACCTATCCCTTTTAAAATATCAAGTGATTCTATACGCATAATTAAATAGTAAAGATTGTTTGAATCAATATACATTAATTTTAGAAACAATATATTTTGCGACTCCCATTGGAGAAAGAGTATTCTGATAATATATTCTTCCTTTCAAAGAGAGTTTCTCCATCCTACTATCATCAGTAAGAAGTGCTTGAATTAATTTATCTATACCATCCCAAGATTCCACTTCTATATAATTCTCCGGATGATAATATGCAGTAGCAGGCAACTTTTCTGTTATCACAATACAGCCTTGCCTAAGTGCCTCATAAAACCTAAAACATTCAGTATTAAAAAATCCTTTAGGCGATAAGATGATTTTAGAATTTGCCAAAAGCGTTCCATATTTATCCGGAGTCAATCCCGCCTCAAAAGACCGTGTAAATTCAATATACGATGCATCAAAAATATCATCAAAATGAGTGGCACCAATCTTAAAAACTAAACTTTTCAGTCTTAATGAAAAATTTCTCCATTTTTTATCATATTCATATCTAGCTGCCAATTTTAAGATAGGAATAGCCAACCTTCTTTTTATCGACCATCTACCCCTTGCTAAAGCTTCATAAAAAGGAACTCGATTTTTATTCAAATTGCCAGAATAAAAAACATTATACTTTCTATCCAATATAGGAACAAAAGGCTGTTCCTTTATTTTATAAGGAATACCCAAAGGATAAGAAAACAAATTGGAATATTTTTCGCTTTTTTTCCGAAGATGTGTTTTAAACACACAAACAAAAGAAGACATGACCTTTACAGATGGTTCCGTTCCTAATTGATCTTCCCACTGAATAAGAATTTTACGAGGAAAGGCATCATTCATGGAATCCGGTTCTATGTTTGCTGTAGCACAGAAAAAATAGAAACGATATTCTTTAAAAGATGGCATGATAGCAGACAATGATTCCAATACATCTTTTACATAAACCCGCTGATTCGTATCCTTTAACTTATATACAGATGCCGAATCATAAAAGGCATTTTCAAAACCATACAACATATCACGAATGTGTTATTTGACAAAATACAGCATGAAGAAATATCTTAATCTTTCTTGAACGAGAAAGATACTTGTTTTGAAAACAATATTTTCTCCATACTGATAATTTTGAAAAAGGGATTCCAGACAATAAAATATCAAATTGAATTTGCAATTTATGATAAGAGACATCCTCAAAAAACTTAGTCTTATAATTTTTCACAGATAGTTGTGAAACGAATGTATGAACCCATCCCCAATATAGATAGTCAGCAGTCAATTTCACTATCCTGTTTTTTTATACTGCCATCACCAGTGATATGAATGGACGATTTACGAAACGTGAATACTATAGAAGGGGTACTTAATACTCCTCCGTCAGACATCATATAAGCGGTTGCCGCATCAGAATTCCATGCGAAAGGAAAATTTATAAATCCACCTCTTTTCATAAATTTTTCACGATTATAGACATATTGGGCTTGTACAGAAATCATTCCACGTGATGCATAATATAAAAAATCATCTTGTGGCATATAAATGGGAAACAGATGATCTTTCTCTACTTCTGCACCTTCTTCATTAATAGAACGTACTCTACCAGGCACCAAACTAACTTTAGGAAATCGCTCTAGTAAACAGGAAACTTCATCTAAAAAATCAGGACTATAAACATCATCATCAGACGCTAATATCAGATAGTCTCCTACAGCCTTTTGACAACACTTATTCCAATTCAATATTAAATCCGTACCACCTATATTTTTTTCATTTATATCATATTGAATACGACTATCGTTAAAAGAAAACACTATAGAATCAATATCATCTGGAGATTGATCATTTACGATAATCAATTCAAAATCACTCATAGTCTGATTCAATATGCTATCTATAGATTCAGACAAATATTTTGCTTTAAACACAGGGAGCACAAACGAAAATCTGGGTGGGCGTGCGTTGGGTGTGCATGTGTGTGGTGGGGTGGGGGGGGTAAATTACTCATAATCAATAAATTAAATTAAACACATATATCTATTAAGTCTATATTTTACACAAATCGGTATTCTACCTTATTCACCACCGTAGTTCCGAAAGGGATACTTGTACCTAACAATATGGTACAAAAACCTACAATCACTTCATCCTCCAACTCTGTTCCTTTTAATATTGCAGCATTTTGGGCAATCCAGCAATCAGAACCTATCTTGACAGGTTTCGTTGAAGGCTTTTCATATTCATATCCAAAAAACGGATAATATTTTTCTGTTAACTCTCTTCTTTTTGATGGTGTATATATATTATGTGTATTAGTATCCCAAATCATTACATTATAAGAGATTTGATTATAATCACCTATAGTAATTTGTTCATCAGCTCTCAACCAAGATCTTTCATTGATGTTATTATAATTACCAATTCTTACGTTTGCATTATAACGAATCCAAAAACGATTCATAAAACGATTATGATGTCCGATATCTAAGCTCCCATTAAAAACGGTAAGCATCGGAGTATTACTTTTCTGCTCAAAAATATTCCAATCACCACACTTGAAACTACCATAAGCTTGTAGGTATACACCATTGAAATTTCCATTACTGCCTATTGATGATTCTCTCCAACCGTTATCACTATAAAAGGAAAGAGTGCATTTTTTTATAATACAAGAATTGCCAATTTGCAAATTATGTCGATTTTTGACTACAATCTTTGATTTAATAATCTTAGTATTCTCTCCAACTTCCAATTTAGATCCACGTTCCACTATTACAATGGAGAATTGAAACAAATATTTATACCTCAACTCTATCAACAATCTTAAAATTCGAACTACTTTCTTACTCATGATACATAATAACTCTAATTTTTTTCTTCAAGAAATCTTTAGTTCTTTTATCTAACCCTATTACATAGGTGATTATTGTGATACAAACAACACAATAGAAAGAAGATAAAAAGAAATATGACCAGCCATCTGAATGCATAAATTGCAAAATAAATGTTGAGAATATAGCAAATAGAGAAACTAACAATACTCTAAGCAAAACTTGCTTTACAAAATTTAGTACAGGGAACACTTCGATACTACAATAACAAAATATTCGCAACAATAGAGTAATTAATGATATGGCTATCGCAACCCACATCGTACATAAAACATTAAATCCCATCTTCAATAGAAAATACGAAACAGGTAAATTCAAGAGATTGACAACACCTACTATGATCTGTAGATTTTTTATTTTTCCTGTAGCCAAATGGGCAGTAAGCAATGGTCTATATAGCGTATCACACAAAGAAAGAATAATTGCCAATTGTACAAATTCTACTGAATATTGTGGAACTTCTACCAACCATATTGATAGTATAAAATGAGTATTCACCAATATAGGCATCGATAAAAACAACATTAAATAGAAAGAATACAAAGTGCCTCTAAATATCAATTCATTAAGATAATCCATGTCACCCTGTGCATGAGACTTTGTAATCTGGGGATTCAAAGCCATTTGGAAGTTGGTTACAAATGAAGTTACAGCTTGATTCACTTGAAATCCAATACCTCTTGCCGCATTGATAGCCGGGCCGCAAAAAATATTAATAAGAATGTTGATTCCTTGTGATTTTACGACATATGCTAAATTTCCTATCAAATTCCACCCCGCAAAATTCATTATGGACTTAAAATACTCTTTATCCAAAGAAAAGTTCATTGTACACTCTGTAAAATGAGTACGAGCATATATAATATAAAGCAGATTACTAATGATACCTACCAATAACAACAAAATTGAATATACTATTAAATGGTCATAACCAATAACTAATAATAGATAAGCAATCGCTAACTTTGCTACAGCATCAAATATTCCAATATATGCAAAGGCACCCATTCTTTCATGAGCAATGACAGAAGCATTATATGGTACAATGAATAACGAAAAAGCAAAAGATATCACCGTTGCTTGATAGGCCCAATTGGCTGCTTCCATTCTTGTGACGGGGATATTCATTTGCACATTCAAGAACCACAGCCCAATAGTTTCCGCTAAGAATAATACTATAAATGCTATAATGAAATGAATTAATAAAGCTGAATGAAAGGTTGTTCTAAGTCCTTCCACATCATTAATCCCTAATTTAACTAACAAAAAGCGTTGAGTTGCTGAACTCATTGCACCAGTAAGAAAACCAAGCATAGTTACTACTCCGCCAACTACATTATAAATACCATAATCTGTTACACCTAATGTAGCTAATATTATTCTACTTGTATATAAACTTATGCCCATCATCAGGAACATACGAATATATAAGAAAAGTGTATTTTTAACTATTCTTTTATTATTACTCTGCGTCATCATCATTCAGCTATACTATAATATCTATGCTATTCAATATGAAGAATAAAAAATCACTTTTCCCCTATTCTCGTATAACTAAATCCCAACTCTTCCAATTCCGCACGATTCCAAATATTACGTCCATCTACAATGTATTTATCAGTCATTACTTTCTGAATCACGTTCCAAGTGGGTAAGCGAAATTGTCTCCATTCAGTCATTAGCAACAACGCATCAGCGCCATCGGCACAGTCATATAGATTTTCAGTGTAGGTTACCACCTCACCAATACGACGTTTGCATTCAAGCATAGCGATGGGGTCAAAGACTCTAACGATAGCACCATCCTTCAGCAACTTATCAATAACCACCAAAGCGGGAGCTTCGCGCATATCGTCTGTATCAGGTTTAAAGGCTAAACCTAGCATAGCAATGGTTTTACCTTTTACATCACCCATCAAACGAGTCAGTTTATCATACACAATGCTCTTCTGACGATCGTTAACACGCTCTACTGCTTCAATCACCTCCATGTGATAGCCGTTTTCGATGCCTGTATGCACTAAAGCTTTCACATCTTTCGGAAAACAGCTACCGCCATATCCACAACCGGCATAAAGAAATTTCTGGCCAATACGCACATCGGCTCCAATACCTTTACGTACATGGTCTACGTTAGCTCCTACTCGTTCACATAAATTAGCTATATCATTCATAAAACTAATACGGGTAGCCAACATCGCATTCGCTGCGTATTTAGTCATCTCTGCACTAGGAATATCCATAAAGATCACACGGAAGTTCTGGAGTAAGAAGGGTTGATAAAGCTTAGTCATCACCTCTTCGGCCTTCTTGCTCTCAATACCTACTACCACTCGGTCAGGACTCATAAAGTCTTTGATAGCCGCTCCCTCTTTCAGGAATTCAGGGTTACTGGCTACATCGAAGGATATATCCGCCCCACGCTTATCTAGTTCCTCCTGAATGACAGCTTTCACTTTTCGAGCAGTACCTACGGGGACAGTTGATTTGGTCACTAAAATTGTGTACTTGTTAATACTTTGTCCAAATTGATGAGCTACAGCAAGTACATACTTTAAGTCAGCACTTCCATCTTCGTCAGGAGGAGTTCCTACAGCAGAAAAGACTACTTCTACATCATCCAAGACTTCGGTCAAGTTTGTCGTGAAATTCAGCCGCCCATAACTTACATTACGCTTCACCAATTCTTCCAACCCCGGTTCATAAATAGGCATCTCACCAACTTTCAGTTTGTTTATTTTATTTGCGTCTACATCCACGCAAGTCACAGTGGCACCCATTTCTGCAAAACAAGTACCGGACACCAAGCCAACATAACCCGTGCCTACAATTGCTATATTCATATATTATTATTGTTAAGTACTTACTATTTTAGATATTTATTCTTCCTTTATTGTATGCTCTCCATAGCCATACCCATACCCATACCCATAACGCTTACCATAGCCATAATATTTGCCATACTTACCATAACCGTAATAATAACCGTACTTTTTCTTCTGAAGATCAAGACCATTGATTACAGTACAAAGATTGGGTAACTTATTACTATCAGCCAATTCATTAATCAAGGTAAATTCAGCTTTCCGAGTATAGTCTGCACGACATACATAAACAGACAAATCAGCGACACGACCTACGAGCAAAGTATCAGTCACCATACCAACCGGGGCAGTATCCAAAATTATATAATCAAAGTTCTTTTTCAATACCTCAATCGCTTTATCCAAACTATCACGAGCTAATAACTCTGTTGGATTAGGTGGTACAGTTCCTCCTGGAAGAATAAACAAATTCTTACTAACATCCGAAGGCTGAACGAAATCTATCAGATTCTTTTCTGGATTCGACAGATATTGAGTAATCCCTTGCTCTTTCCGCGGAAGATTAAAAATTTTATTCAAACCAGGCTTACGAATATCAAGCCCCACAATCACCACTTTCTTTCCTAATAAAGAAAGACTAATCGCTAGATTTGAAGAAATAAAAGATTTACCTTCACCGCTAACCGTCGAAGTCACTAAAATCACTTTCTGATCATTCTCAAGCATAAACTGAAGATTAGTACGGATATTACGGAAAGTTTCACTCATTAAAGTATTCTGATTCTCAAACACAGCAATAGAACCGTTTGCTTCTTCTGTCAACGGTACATCACCTACAATAGGCAGACTTGTTAACTTCTCTACATCACCACGCCCTTCTATTTTAAATTTAGTCAAACCAATTAAAAAAATAATACTAACAGGCAATCCCACTCCTACCACTAAAGCAATTAAGTAGATTATCCTAGGCTTAGGAGAAACTGGAGCACCTTCAGCTGCTGGCTCATCAATAATCTTCGCATTATTCGCAGTAGCGGCTAAAGTAATAGCATTCTCTTCACGTTTCTGCAAAAGCATCAGATAAAGCCCAGCCTTGATTTCCTGCTGACGTGCAATACTTACATACTGGCGCTCCTGTCCCGGAGCATCACTGATACGACGGGAAAAACGACTGGACTCACGATCCAGATCAGCCTTCACGATAAGCAAGCCTTGTAAAGTCCCATCAATAGCAGCTTTTACATTTGCTTTCATGGCACGAATACTTGTATCCAGATTTACAATCATCGGGTTGCTTTCCGTAGAAGTACGAAGTAAACGCTTACGTTCAATAATCAATTCATTATAACGATCTATTTGAGTAGTTAAACCATTATCGGATAAACCAATATTACTAGGTAATACTTCATACTCATTCGACGGATTATTGATATATTTATTAAGATCACGAACTAAATTAATTTGAGTTCCATTTTCTACACGTTTTCTTTCATATTCAGCATTTCCCGATACTGCTAATTGGGCATCACTACTGATATCCGTCAATCCTGCATTTCTTTTAAAAGCTTCCAGCTTATCCTCTGTAGTGCCAAGTTCCTCATCAATAATCTTAATACGTTCATTGATAAACTCTCTCGTCTTTTCGGCAACCTCATTTTTATCATTATTCGTATTCCGATTATACATTTCCATTAACTTATTAATAAAGTCCTGTCCCCGCTGTATATTCGTATTCATCAATGAAACAACTGCTACAGAAGTCGTTTTTGAGGTAGGTGCTATTTCCAATGCCCACTGATATCCTTTTGCCACCCCAAAAGGCTGACTAACTACAGCGCTGATATTTCGTACTACACTTTGCCCTACTATCTTCCCATTTGATAAAGAATCTTTCAATGTAAACCCAAATGTACCTGCATCCGTAGGTAACACTGCTGGAAGTTTATCAAAATGCTTATTATATTCATTCAAGCCTATCTTTAGATTCACATCCAGACCACCCTCTGGAGATAACTTCATATCAACCAAAGCTACATTTGGCAATTTATCCGCCTCTTGTGCCGTCAAATTCACAATTACGGGAGAGGTTTTATACAGTTCCTTTTTAGGAAACTCATCCTCATCATAGTAAGTAATATAAAGTTCCAGATTATTAACGACCTCTTTCAGTATTGTTTTTGAGCGTAGCACTTCTATCTCATTATCAATACTCTGCGTAGAAGTAATCACCCCACCTAATCCCAAGCTTTCCAAATCTGCAGTATTTCCACCACCATTCTTTTTATCATTCTTTATCATGATAGATGCAGAGACCTGATACACAGGAGTTTGAAAATGCAAATACACCCAAGCGCCAATCAAACAAGCTAAAACCGAAGCAATAAACCAAGGCCAGTGAATGATATACTTAAAGAGAATTTCCTGATAATTTACTTTCTCTTCGTCTAATTCACTCATATTATTGTTATACGAATTCTCATTCTCTTTCATTACTAATTACTTATTTAATAAAATTACCAATATATTTGCAAGTGAAACCAAGATAGAAGTAGCAGAAAACCATAATCCCGTATTGGTTCCTATATCCGAATTCTTAGCCTTAGTCTTATTAGGTGTCACATAAATTATATCATTCTGCTGTAACTGATAATAAGGAGACAGTACCGTTTCAGCCTTATTCAAGTCCATAGTAATAATTTCCTGCTTGTTATCTTGCCCTGTCCTGATCAATTTCACATTATCACGCATACCATAAATAGTCAAATCACCTGCCATAGCGAGTGCTTCCAGCAAATTAATCTTCTCATTAGAGATCACAAAACTACCAGGCTTGGCAACCTCCCCCAATACCGAAATTCGGTAATTAACAATACGCACAGTTACAATCGGCGCTTCTTTCAAATAAACCTTCAGCTTATCTATAATCAGGTTTTCTATTTCCAGTTTGGTCAATCCACTCACATGAATCTCGCCCAACACTGGAAAATTGATATTCCCTTGATTATCTACTAAATATTGTTGCAGAGCAGAGGGCGTGGTTCCTTGTCCCGCCGTCTTTTCCTCCAATCCACCTGCAGTCTTCGAACGAACCAGATTGAAAGGTGCAGCCAATTCCGGAGTAGAACAAGACACGGCAATCGTCAACAAATCCTTGGGCATAACCTTCACACCTGTCTGACGAACACTCTGTTCTGTATCATTCACAAAAGCCGTATCCTGCAAATAAGGCACTTTCTTATATGATTGGCAGGATACCAGCAAAAAAGCAAGTAACACACCCAAAGTCAATCGTTTCAGTTTTCTCATAACCACCTACTCATGTAATTTTACAACTATTGATTTAATTTTTACTCAATTTCCAATTCCTCACCTAATAAGCCTCTTTATCCCCACGGATTACATTATATACAGTCTTATACATGATATATAAGTCCAGAATGAACGTCCAATGCTCGATATACCAGATGTCACGTTGCACACGTCCTTCCATCTGCCAAAGTTCCTTCGTTTCTCCACGAAAACCTGTCACCTGTGCCCAACCTGTAATACCCGGTTTAACAAAATGACGAACCATATATTTATTTATCAAATGGGAATATTCTTCTGTGTGCTTCAACATGTGCGGACGGGGACCCACTAAAGACATATCCCCTTTCAGTACATTAATAAATTGGGGAAGTTCATCCACATTCGTCTTGCGAATCAGATTACCGATACGGGTTTTACGAGGATCACATTCCGTAGCCTGAAGCGTATCACATTGAGCATTCACCCGCATCGAACGGAACTTATAGCACCAAAATTCACGACCATCTTCACCACTTCGTTTCTGTTTGAAAAAGACAGGTCCAGGAGAACTTATCTTTATAGCCAGTCCCACAATGATGTATATAATCGGGAAAAGAGTACAAAGGAATAGTAGCGAGCAAACAATATCAAAGCTACGTTTCACAATACGATTTTCCAATAACTCAAGTGGCTCACGACGGATAGAAAGTACCGGGACATTACCTAACATTTCAAAATACATTCTCCGTTTCAGATAGTTCCGGACATTGGGAACGCTGAAAAAACGAATTAGATGATTCTCGCAATAGTTGATAATCGGCACAATTTCAGCACTACGGGCGGAAGGAAGACTGCAATAAAGTTGGTCTACCTTTCCCGCATTACGGGTCAAATAATCAACAGCTTCGCACGGCTGCCCCAAATATGCAATATTCATAGGATAGCGGTCTGATGGGAAATCTTCAAAATACCCCTGTACACGATATCCTGATGTCGGATCATCCGTCATGGAATGATAAAGTTCCTGCATATTTTCATGGCTACCCACCAGTACTACCTTTCGGACATTTTCCCCACTTTTGCGATAAAGCTCCAGAATATAGCGAAACGTCAGGCGATAAGAAATAATAACGATAATGAGAACTACATAAAATGCCCCCAGCTGACGCAGGTTAACACATTCAAAATGGAATATGTACGAAAGTCCCAGTACTATCAATACAAAAGGAATCATGTTCCGTGCCACCCGAAGCATTATTTGCTCCGGACGAACCACCGGACGATGAAGAATCACTCCAGAACGAATGTTGCAAACCAGATAACATAAAGTCATCAAAGCCATGTTCTGGAAAAGAGGCATGGAAAACTCAAAAGGAGAACGGTTTCCCCAAAGAGAACCAAACACCCACAACAGTAAGTTCAGTAAGATGATGTCCCCTGAAAGGACAAAAGATTTTAAGACTTTATTAAAACGTTGGACTTCCTGCATTACTTTATTCTTGATTTAGATTTTCATCCATATCCTCATTTTTCTCCCTATACTCAATATAAAGTTCTCCCCATTCTACCATTTTGGCTCGAAACTCTTCTTTTGTGAGATTGTCATAGTAATAGGAAAAAAGACGGGTAAAATCACTTAGACGTAAATCTCCCCAGATATCATCTTGTAATAAGTGGGTTTTCCCATGTGGATTTCTTTACGCATAGCCTCTATTGACAAGTGAGCACGTTCAAACTGCTCTGCGATGAAATGGCCCAGTACGGGATGATTAAATTTTTTCATGTTTATAATTTTATTAGTTGTTAAATACATTGTATTATATGTTAATTTTATGCATATCCGTTCAGACATGTCTGAACGATATATTTAAAAGCTATTTCTACCTTCGCCTCGCGTTTTGAAAATTCAAGACGATAATCAAAAAATATAAATGTTATGACAAACGATTTCAGAATGTCTTATTTCATGCCTCCCATTGCTCCCATCAAAAATGAACTGGGGCGGATTGTTACTCCTGCAACACTTATTCCCTCCTGCGAAGTCTCCGTAGAACAAGTTTTTCAAATGATAACCTGCAACGAGAATCTCAAAATTCTGACCGAGCAAGTACGCAATTCCGGAGATATACGGACAGCAAAAGCATCACTATTGCCTTATGTGACTCCCTGTGGTACGTTCTCGCGTCGCAACAGCAAATGTTTCGTAGCTTCTTCACATCTGGTGGTGGTAGATATCGACCATCTCGATTCCTATCAGGAGGCAGTGGAAATGCGCAGTACATTGTTTAATGACCACCTTCTGCATCCTGTACTCACGTTTATCAGTCCCAGCGGACGGGGTGTGAAAGCATTCGTACCCTACGATCATTTACCCATTGCTAACGACACAAACAGTATCATCGAAAATATGAAACTGGCAATGATGTTCACTGTGTTGCTCTATGGTACTGAAACACCTCCTCCATTCGGAGAAAAACGCAAAGGGGTAGACTTTTCCGGTAAGGACATTGTTAGGTCTTGTTTTCTTAGTCATGATCCGGGAGCGTTGTTTAGAAACAACAAATAATTAGATATTAAAAACTATAAATTAAAATTATGGACGAAATTGAATCGTTATGCCGCCTCTGTGAGGCGGTTGAAACTGCAGGAGCGGATATTGCCCCTACGTATGCTGAATATGTACAACTGGCGTTCGCCATCGCAACGGATTGCGGAGAAGCGGGACGCGAGTTTTTCCATCGGTTGTGCCGGGTGTCTGCCAAGTACGAACGGGAACATGCCGAACGGATATTCTCTAACGCACTTACTACCCGGCATGGAGATGTCCATCTGGGCACTGCATTCCATCTTGCTGAAAGGGCGGGTGTGACTCTCTGCAAAGAGGAAATGATGAACCACCGGAAAAATGCAAAAAATGCAGGAAATGCACCGTCCAAAAATCTCACACACACGCACGTGTATAATAAGGTGGACAATGAAGAACCGGACGAATCCGAAGAGCTGCAGGACGGGAGTGACCCGAACCAACCATTGCCCTCTTTCACCGAAGCGGACTGGCCGAAAATCCTGTTGCTCATCATGAGTTATGCCACCAGCCCCACACAACGCGATGTCATGCTGCTCGGAGCATTGACCGCCATAGGTGCCAGCATGGAGCGATATGTGAGATGTCCATACGCCGGCAAACTCCAGTCTCCTTGCCTGCAAAGTTTTATTGTGGCTCCTTCCGCCTCGGGTAAGGGAATTCTTTCGTTCATCCGGCTGCTTGTAGAGCCTATTCATGACGAGATCCGCCAAAAAGTAGCGGAAGAGGTCAAGGCCTACAAAAAAGAGAAAGCCGCCTATGATACCATGGGAAAGGAGCGCTGCAAAGTGGAAGCTCCTCAAATGCCCAAGAATAAAATGTTTCTCATCTCGGGCAATAACACCGGAACAGGTATTCTGCAAAATATCATGGATGCCAACGGCACAGGACTTATCTGCGAAACCGAAGCGGATACCATCTCCGCTGCTATCGGTTCTGAATACGGACACTGGAGCGATACACTCCGCAAAGCATTCGACCACGATCGTCTGTCGTACAACCGGCGCACCGACCAGGAATACCGGGAGGTAAAGAAAAGCTATCTCTCCCTCCTGCTTTCCGGCACACCCGCACAAGTAAAACCACTCATTCCCTCGACAGAGAACGGTCTTTTCTCGCGCCAGCTGTTTTATTATATGCACGGCATATGGACATGGATCAACCAGTTTGAAAGTGGCGAAACCGATCTGGAAGCCATCTTCACAGGCATAGGCCTGGAATGGAAAAAGCAACTGGACCTGATGAAAGCACACGGGCTTCATACGCTCCGGCTCACTGATGAGCAAAAGCAAGAGTTCAATGCCCTCTTTGCCGATCTGTTTTTCCGCTCGGGACTTGCCAACGATAACGAAATGAGCAGTTCCATAGCCCGACTGGCTGTCAATACATGCCGTATCATGGCAGAAATAGCTATGATTCGTGCATTGGAATGCGACCAGCCTTATCAGTTCAAGGATTCTTCCTCCCCTCTGCTGACCCCTGACAAGGAGATTGCCGCCGATAATATCAAAGACGGCATTATCACCCGTTGGGATGTGACAATCACCGCTGAAGATTTCCATGCGGTGCTGGAGCTTGTAACTCCGCTCTATCGTCATGCCACACATATCTTGTCTTTTCTTCCTTCCACAGAGGTCAAACATAGAGCCAATGCCGACCGGGATGCACTTTTTGAAATGATGGGCAACCAGTTCACCCGCGCACAGTTGTTGGAGCAGGCTGAAAAGATGAAAATCAAACCTAACACTGCTCTTAGCTGGCTGAACCGTCTGATAAAAAAAGGATTGCTTATCAATACAGACGATAAAGGCGTTTATACGCGCACGCATGTGTGCGTGTGTTAGGGAACCCTCGGAAAAAGTGCATTTTTTGCATTTATATAACAACAGGACGTTTCATGAATCCTAAAGCGGCGCTTTAGAGGTGGTAAAGCATAGCTTTACGATTGCTAAAGCGGTGCTTTACTTTTCCGCTCTTCTAAGGTTCTCCCAAGGCATCTACAATCACTCTCACCTCCAACGGGGTGAATGAGCGGCGCTTTGATTCGTAACCTAAGTCGTACAGGCGTTGCAGAAGTCCGGGACATAAAGAGATCCATTTCTTCATCTTTCGATATGCAGCAATGTCAGTTAGTTCCGGAGAATAAAGTTGAGCCAGTTCCATGCGACCGTAGGCGCGTATTTTGAATTCGTTCATGATGAATAAGTTTCTGATTTACAATTACAAAAATAACAAAACATATTCACATATCCTACGTTTTTCCATTGAATAACCGACCGTTACTGCGCATAATTGACAACAATCGCGTGCAACTGTAGACTATTGATTTCTGCGGGTTTCAGGGTTGTATCTTTGTATCGTCGAAAGGGAAAAGAATCCCCCGGACACAATGTTTAACCCTTTAATTTATTGTTTTATGATTCGTTACAAAATTTATCAAAACCAACAGCAAAAAGGCCTGAATGCAGGCAAGTGGTTCGCCCGTGCGGTAAGCGACGAGACGTTTGATTTGGCTAAGCTTGCCGAACACATGTCAAAACACAATTCACCGTATTCCGGTGGTGTCATCAAAGGTGTGCTTTCCGACATGGTAGACTGCATCAAGGAACTGCTGCTCGACGGCAAATGTGTGAAAATCGACGACCTTGCCATCTTTGGTGTGGGCATCCGCAGTAAGGCAGCTGATACGCTGGAAGATTTCTCATTGGAGAAAAACATCACTGGTATGCGTCTGAAAGCCCGTGCTACCGGTAATTTGTCAACCACCAACCTGAAACTCGACAGCCAGTTGAAACAGCAGGCCGAATATCAGAAACCAACAACTGCCGGAGGAGGTTCTGATTCGGGTGATACCCCTGATCCGAAACCGGATGGTGGCGGTGAAGCGCCTGATCCGGCTGCTTAATCCTAAATCCTTTATTTTTAATCTTTAAAAAAGTAACATCATGAGTAATTCATCTTCTCCCCGCTCCGTATGGAGCTTCATCATCAAAGTGATTATCACCGTTGCCACCGCTATCGGAGGTCTGATCGGAGTACAGAGCTGTATGTAGCCTTATGCGTACCATCACTCTGATTATCATTCATTGCAGTGCCACGCCGGAAGGAAAGTCCCTTTCGGCGGAGGCTTGCCGTCAAGATCATATCCTTCACCGGAGATTCCGTGACATCGGCTATCATTTCTACATCACCCGGGATGGAGAAATCTACCAAGGCCGTCCTCTGGAAAAGGTCGGGGCACACTGCCGTGACCATAACACCCATTCGATAGGTATTTGTTACGAAGGAGGGCTGGATATGGCGGGACGTCCCAAAGACACGCGTACATTGGCACAACGGGCTTCTTTGCTCGGTCTGCTCCGCGAATTGAGGAAAATATTTCCTAAGACGTTGATTGTAGGCCATCATGATTTGAATCCGATAAAGGAGTGTCCGTGTTTTAATTGTACGGAGGAGTACCGGGAATTAGATGGTATTATCTAAGTATATTGACCAGCAAACTGGCAATAGATACCAGAATGGAAAATCCCGAAACCCACATCGTCGTACTTGTTCCGATGCCTGCGCTCTGCGCTTTGGTTTTATTAGGAGTGACATACAGGATGTCATTCTGTTGCAACTGATAGTAAGGAGATAATAACAAATCCGCGTCGTTCAGATTGAGTGTAACAAACTGTTTATGCCCATTCCTGTCTTCGCGGATTAGTTTTACATTATCACGAACACCATAAATAGTCAAATCTCCTGCCATGGCAAGGGCCTCGAGCACATTGATCTGCTCATTCACTACCGGATAAACACCGGGAGAGGCCACTTCGCCCAAAACGGAAATTTTAAAACCGGACATACGGACTACTACCGTAGGTCTTTCTTTCACGTAAGATTTCAGTCTATCCGTTATCAGGTTTTCAGCTTCACGACTTGTTAAACCGTTCAAAGGAAGTTTACCTAAAACCGGATAATTGATATTTCCCTGATCGTCCAATAGAAACGTACTGCCTTGCGCATTGAAAGGCTGCGAAACAACCGGATCGGAAGTGGAAACAAGAATGGAAACTTCATCACCCGGTATCAGTCTTGCGTCCTGAACAGGCGCAACTTGCGTATTCGCCTGTTTCAAAATCTCCGCATCCTGCAAGTAAGGTACTTTCTTATAGGACTGGCAAGCCGAGAGAAAGAAGAAAAAGAATATCAGTGCAAAAGCACCGGATAATTTCGTATTCATGTAAATGGTGGATAAATGATGACGGGATTAGTTTTTCTCGCAGACAGCCTCGACATAGCCAATAGGCATATTAACGCAAGCGCATCCCAGCATATTCAGCCGGACGGCAATCTTGCTTTTGCCATCGACATTGACCAGTTCACCAACCAGCCCGGTCAGAGGTCCTTTCACAACACGGACCTTCTCACCACGTGCCAAAGGAGAGCTGTTCATACAAATAGCTTCCTCGGAATAGTCGAGCATGAAACGGAAACGAGCCATCTGCTCATCTGGAATCACCGCCGGAGAGCTCTCACCACGCATCACCATATAACGGCTCACTGTAGAAAAACCCAGAACTTCTTTGCGTTCTTTCGGATTTACGTGCACAAACACCATCATTGGAAGAAGGACAGACTCAACTACCTTGCGCCGGTCACTCCACTGATGAATTTCTTGTTGGACAGGGACGAAATTCTCGATCCCCATTTTGTCTAAACGTTCGGCTACCTTCTTCTCGTGGTGCATACGAACCAGAGCAACATACCAGCGTTTAGAGTGTGCTACGCCTTCCCCTGTCCCATCGCTAGGCCCAGCACTAAGTGATTTTGGTTTTGTTAAAATCATGTTTTTTTACCCCATGTTATTCCGTCACTTCTTAGGTAACGGACAATACACACACAAGGCGCGCGTCTCTATAAAAATGGAAATCACATATAGGAATAGGGCACAAGAAAGGAACTGCCTAATACTCAACAGGAAAAATCCAGAGATTAGGCAATAAAAAGTTTAGAACATGAAAATAAAGTTATTTCATGTTCGGATAGTTTTTTTCCTATATTTCAGATAAAACGAAAAAAAGTGGAAGAATATTTGCTTACTATTTATGTTTTTGTCTATCTTTGCGTCAAATTTAAGTTCCGTTACCTAAGAAGTAACACACATACTTTAGTTCTGAATACTAATACTTTGCACTTTTTGCCCTGCCTACACAACAGTTTTTAATGTAAGATAAATTCCCTTTATTTACCTCTGTACGTTCTTTAAGTCCAAAGCCTTTCAAATAGATTTGTGTGGTTTTTATAGATTTATGGCCCAATGATTCACTAATCATTTCAATAGGTACTCCCCGATACTTCGCTGTCGTTGCCCAAGAATGGCGAAGTGTATAGGAAGTGACTGGAGATTGCAAATGCAAGGCTCTTGCCAAGTCCTTCAAACAATTATTGAATTGGCGAAGAGCGGACTGATATTCCCGGTACCCTCTTTCATCCAGACGTTTTTGATCGCCGCTAAGGATGTCAAACAGATAATCCGGACAATCGGGTTGTGCATCTTCCCTATTGCGAAGCTGGTTAATCATTTCTCTGGCTGTATCAAGCACTTCCACACTCATCGGGGTTTTAGTTTTGATACGGTTGTATCGCAACACATTCTGTTCCAAAGCTGATTTCTCCAGGTGAGCCAGATCAGCGAACGACATTCCACAAAACTGGAACATCAGGGCAGCAATAGCCTGTGTACGACGCAAACGCTCCGACTTGGGGTCCTCATACAGAAGCTTATGCAATTCGACAGCAGGCAGGGCCTTCTTCTGGCGAACATCGACACCGGTATAAACATCATGAAACAGTCGCGGCACATAAGGCGCAATGCCCGCTTCTACTCCCCGGTTATAAATACTACGAAGCATACGCATATACGTAGAGATCGTGTTGGGTTTCAAGCCACACTCGTAAAGATACTGCCCGTAGCGTCGTAAACTTTCCCGGGTGACTTGTCTGAACGACACATTGAGCGTGCCGCAAAACTTGCTGAAAGAGAAGAGGGTATTCTTGTAGACATGCGCCGTAGAATAGCGTCCCTCCTTTCGCAAACGGCCGATGTAGAACTCTGCACATCGGCTAAATCCATTTTTGTTCCTCATTACATCACTAGTTATTTTATATATTATGCCATTTGGCAAGCGGCAAAAGAACGAATCTTTTTGTGTGTTCCAGATAAACTTTTTAATAAATATAGTTAAAGAGTTTTTTGCCGTTTTTATTCTATTAGTAATAAAAAAAGTCATCCGGCTTTGCCCATCATGAGGATGAAACAAAGTCGGATGACCTTCATTTTGTACGCTATTATCTTATACGTATGTTTCCAGCAATTTCACACTTCCTCCTTCGGGAGTGATAGTGACATCTTGCGTGGTAGCAGGCAACAGGATAGATTCTCCTGCACTAACAGTCAGTTCATTACCTTCATTGTCTCTCATTGTACATGATCCTTCCATACAGATAAAGATCACGAATGAATCGAGTTCGGAATAGTCACAACTGATTTCTTCAGTCATGTCATACAGAGAAGTCGTGAAGTAAGTGCAGGCAACCAGTTCTACCGGTTCGTCCTTCAACGGTTCGTATTTAGTACGATAGTCATCCAATACTTCGTAGTTGATGGCTTCACGGGCTAAATCGGTGTGAAGTTCGCGGGTTTTACCATTCGCATCTTTACGGTTGAAATCGTAGATACGATAAGTTATATCAGAAGTTTGCTGAATCTCGGCGATGAAAGAACCTGCCCCGATGCTGTGCACACGTCCGGCAGGAAGGAAGAATACATCACCCGGATGAATTTCATATTCCTGCAATACGTCGGTAATCGTATTGTTCAACACGCGTTCTTTATATTCTTTCGGGGTAATCTGTTCAGAGAATCCTGAACGCAATTTAGCTCCTTTGTCGGCATCTACCACATACCACATCTCGGTTTTTCCCATCGAATTGTGGCGTTTCTTCGCCAACTCATCTGTTGGGTGTACCTGGATTGACAAATCCAGTTTGGCGTCGATGAACTTAATGAGCAGTGGGAATTTATTGCCGAAACGGGCATAATTCGCTTCACCAACCAGTTCCTCACGATACTTTCTTACCATATCGGCCAAGGTTAAACCTTTATCCGGGCCATTAGCCACTACGGATTCATTGTTCTCAACACCGGAAATCTCCCAGCTTTCTCCTACTCCTTTCAAGTCTGAATTCAAATGCTTGAACGGAATAATTTTGTCGCCCCCCCAAAGCGTCTGCTTCAGAATAGGTTCGAATTTTAATGGATACATTTTTGTTTTTCTTGTTATAAACTTAGATTAAATTCGCTCGGATTGTTACAATCCGGGAACAAACATACAAAAAATAGTTCAGTTTTTAAGAAAAGGAGGATGAAAATTCATTTAAGAAATCATCTTTTGTCCTTGCATCCAAAGAAGATGAAGTAATAAAGCTAAACTTTCCTAAAGCACCTGTCATATTTAGTCGGAATAATTTGTGAGTAAGAAAGAATTTCCCTTTATTTGCAGGAAATTTTTAATAATACCAGACATGAATAACACATTCCCAACAGAAGGGAATCTATCAGGGCTCAGCCGGAAAGATTTCCAAAAGGATATAAATGATAAGAAAACTGATTTATTTATCCTCAAAAACACAAAGGGAATGGAAGTAGCTGTAACCAATTACGGATGCGCCATTCTTTCTATCATGGTACCGGACAAAAACGGTAAGTATGCTAATGTAATCCTCGGACACGACAGCATCGACCACGTCATCAACAGCCCGGAACCTTTCCTAAGCACTACTATCGGACGCTACGGCAACCGTATCGCGAAAGGAAAATTCACCTTGTTCGGCGAAGAACATGAACTCACGATTAACAACGGACCTAACTCTCTACATGGTGGACCTACCGGTTTCCACGCCCGTGTTTGGGATGCTGTCCAGATTGATGAGAGCACAGTGCAATTCAACTATGTTTCTGCTGACGGCGAAGAGGGATTCCCCGGCAATCTGGAAGTGGAAATGACTTACCGCCTGGAAAATGAAGTAAATGCACTGACTATCGAATACCGCGCTACCACCGACAAAGCTACAGTCGTTAACTTGACTAACCACGGTTTCTTCAACCTCGCCGGTATTTCCAACCCTACTCCTACCGTTAACAACCACATCGTTACGATCAACGCTGATTTCTATACGCCTATCGACGAAGTTTCTATCCCTACCGGTGAAATTGCCAAAGTAGAAGGTACTCCGATGGATTTCCGTGCTCCGCACACTGTAGGCGAACGTATCGACGACAAATTCCAGCAACTGATTTTCGGTGCAGGATATGACCACTGTTATGTACTGAACAAGATGGAAAGCGGTTCGCTCGACCTGGCTGCCACTTGCAAGGACCCGGAAAGCGGACGTATCATGGAAGTATATACCACCGAAGCGGGGGTACAACTCTATACGGGCAACTGGCTCAACGGATTTGAAGGTGCACACGGAGCTACATTCCCTGCCAGAAGCGCTATCTGCTTTGAAGCACAGTGTTTCCCGGATACTCCGAACAAACCTCATTTCCCATCGGCTACCTTGCTGCCGGGTGATGAATACCAACAGATCACTGTCTACAAATTTACGGTAGAAGAATAAGATTTGAAAAATAACTAACCTAATTTTATAAACTAACATTTTTTTTGAACCATGACACAAGAAAAAAAGAACGGTAATCTCGTCGCAATTATCACGATGTTCTTCATCTTTGCGATGATCTCTTTCGTAACAAACCTCGCTGCTCCATTCGGAACAATCTGGAGAAATGAATATGCGGGTTCGAACACTTTAGGTATGATGGGAAATATGATGAACTTCCTGGCTTACCTGTTTATGGGAATTCCTGCCGGTAACATGCTCGTTAAGATCGGTTACAAGAAGACTGCTTTGATTGCAATGGCAGTAGGTTTCCTCGGTTTGTTCACACAGTATCTTTCCAGCTTATTCGGAGCAGGTGCTGAAGTATTCGCATTCGGTGAGTATGTTATCAAATTAAACTTTGTAATCTATCTGCTTGGTGCATTCATCTGCGGTTTCTGCGTTTGTATGCTTAACACAGTGGTAAACCCGATGTTGAACCTTCTCGGTGGCGGTGGTAACAAAGGTAACCAGTTGATTCAGACTGGTGGAGCTCTTAATTCTTTGTCTGGTACATTGACTCCGCTTTTCGTAGGTGCTTTGATCGGTACTGTTACTTCAAGTACTGCTATGTCTGACGTTGCTCCTCTGCTCTTCGTTGCTATGGGTGTATTCGTTGCTGCATTTATCGTTATCTCATTTGTTGCTATTCCTGAACCACACCTTCAGAAAGGTGGAGTGAAGAAAGAAAAATTCTCTCACAGTCCATGGAGCTTCCGTCACACTTTACTGGGTGTAATCGGTATCTTTATTTATGTAGGTATTGAAATTGGTATCCCGGGTACACTGAACTTCTATCTTGCCGATTCAAGCGATAAAGGTGCCGGTATCATGATGAACGGTGCTGCTATCGGTGGTGCTATCGCTGCTATCTATTGGTTGCTGATGCTTGTGGGACGTACTGCAAGTAGTGCTATCAGTGGTAAGGTTTCCAGCCGTGCACAGTTGATCGCTGTTTCTGCTACTGCTATCATTTTCGTATTGATCGCTATCTTCACTCCGAAAGATGTAACGGTTTCAATGCCGGGTTATACTGTAGGTGAAGGCTTTATGATGGCACAGGTTCCTGTAAGTGCCTTGTTCCTTGTACTTTGCGGTCTTTGTACTTCTGTAATGTGGGGTGGTATCTTCAACCTTGCAGTAGAAGGCTTAGGAAAATATACAGCACAGGCTTCCGGTATCTTTATGATGATGGTTGTTGGTGGTGGTGTATTGCCGTTGATCCAACAAAGTATCTCTGACTCTGTAGGTTATATGGCTAGCTACTGGTTGATTATCGCTGCTCTGGCTTACCTGTTGTTCTACGGCTTGGTAGGTTGCAAGAATGTAAATAAGGATATTCCTGTGGAATAATCACATAGAATAGAATTCAATTTATTCACCTTTAAAATATAAATATCATGGATACAGAATACGTAAGAAGTCGATTCATTAAACACTTTGACGGAACTACTGGATTTTTATATGCTTCTCCGGGCCGTATCAACCTGATCGGTGAACACACTGACTACAACGGTGGATTCGTTTTTCCGGGAGCGGTAGACAAAGGGATGATTGCTGAAATCAAACCTAACGGTACTGACAAAGTAAAGGCTTACTCTATCGACTTGAAGGATTATGTAGAATTTGGTTTGAATGAAGAAGATGCTCCACGCGCCAGCTGGGCAAGATATATTTTCGGTGTATGCCGTGAAATGATTAAACGTGGCGTTGATGTGAAGGGATTCAATACTGCTTTCGCAGGTGATGTGCCTCTGGGTGCAGGTATGTCTTCTTCTGCCGCTTTGGAAAGTACGTATGCTTTCGCACTGAACGAACTGTTCGGTGAAAACAAAATAGATAAATTTGAATTGGCTAAAGTTGGCCAGGCTACAGAACATAATTACTGTGGTGTGAACTGCGGTATTATGGACCAGTTTGCTTCCGTATTCGGTAAAGCTGGTAGCTTGATCCGTCTGGATTGCCGTTCACTGGAGTATCAGTATTTCCCATTCCATCCGGAAGGTTATCGTCTGGTTCTGATGGATTCAGTTGTGAAACACGAATTGGCTTCTTCTGCTTATAACAAGCGTCGCCAAAGCTGTGAAGCTGCTGTTGCCGCTATCCAGAAAAAACATCCGCACGTAGAATTCCTGCGCGACTGTACAATGGCTATGCTAGAAGAAGCGAAAGCTGATATCAGCGCTGAAGACTATATGCGTGCAGAATATGTAATCGAAGAAATCCAACGTGTACTCGATGTTTGCGAGGCATTGGAAAAGGATGATTACGAAACTGTAGGTAAGAAGATGTACGAAACTCATCACGGCATGAGCAAGTTGTACGAAGTAAGCTGCGAAGAACTCGACTTCCTGAATGACTGCGCTAAAGAGTACGGTGTAACCGGTTCACGCGTTATGGGTGGCGGCTTCGGTGGTTGTACTATCAACCTTGTTAAGGATGAGTTGTACGATAACTTCGTTGAAAAAACAAAAGCTGCTTTCAAAGCTAAATTCGGCAGAAGCCCGAAAGTGTATGACGTAGTAATCGGTGACGGTTCTCGTAGACTGGAATAAGAATTTATTCGTTATTAAATAATTAAGAAGGGCGGCTTCCGTGATGGGAGCCGCCCTTACTTTTTACAATTAACAAAAATCTAAAATCTATTAATCTAATAACATCTAATTAGTTCTACTTATTTCTTCGTAAATTTATATACTGCAAACGTAGTGGGTTCCAATTCGGTAGTAAACACATTGCCTTCAATAGATACCGGAGTTTCCTGCGGAACGATGGCAAAAGGTTGTTCAAGTGTATTATCCTTATCCAAATCAAGCGAACGAAGTTTGATACAACGACCATTAGACAGTACATCTTGTTTCTTCAATCCTTCAAAATTCAAGGAAATCGGTTGAGCTGTGGCGGAGGTATTGGCAACCTTTACAATCAGTTCATTCTTATCCTTATCGTAAACAGCACTGGCAAAGAGTCCGTTCTGCCCTTCGGCTCCCGTTACATTTTTCTTATTCATGGTAAGGGGAAGCACATTTGTTCCTTTATTCTGCGCATACAGTTGTTGTACATAATAGCTAGTGGTACGCACAGAGTTCAGGTTATCGAACCAAATCATATCAGGACGCCATTGCCATCCTTCCACATGAGCGAAAAGCGGAGCATAGGTAGCCATGTGAACGATGTCAGCATTACGTTCCAATCCGGTCATAAAAGCAGCCTCTAGCAAAGCAGCATGGTAATGATTCCATTTCTTTCCTTTTCCATGGCAGGCATATTCACCGGCAAATACTTTCGGACCTTTACGGTCGTAGTTGTCATAGCGGGCGCCTTGAGCCAGAAACCAGCTTTCAGGACGATAGAAATGTTCGTCCACCAAATCAACTTTCAGACGTTTCATTTCAGGCCACAGATAATCAAAATCTTTTCCTTCGGAATTCGGACCGGAGCTACCTACTATTTTGATTTCCGGGTGAGCTTTACGAATGGCTTTGATAAACGGTTCGAGACGTTCGGGATATTCTTTCCCCCATTGTTCGTTACCGATACCGATAAACTTCAGGTTAAACGGAGCAGGATGTCCCATATCGGCACGTACTTTTCCCCACGTAGTATTCACGTCTCCATTAGCAAACTCAATCAGGTCGAGTGCATCCTGAATATAGTTATCCAAATCACAAACTGCTACGTGAGCTTTCGGATCATTATTCTGATATTGGCAGGAAAGTCCGCAATTCAGAATCGGCAGAGGTGCCGCACCCATTTCTTCAGACAGCAGGAAATATTCGTAGAATCCCAATCCATAGCTTTGATAATAATCAGGGAAGAATCGGTGAGTAAAAGTATACTGCCAACGATTTTCATTTAAGGGACGGTTCTCTACCGGGCCAACTGATTTTTTCCAGTCGTAACGAGTCTCCAGGTCGGTACCTTCTACGATACAACCACCGGGAAAGCGGAAGACTCCGGGATGAATATCCGCCAATGCTTGTGCCAAATCTTTACGAAGCCCATTTTCATGTCCTTTCCAGGTATCAACCGGAAAAAGGGAGACGTGCTCCAAATCTACTGTTCCTTTGGAGGTAAGGAAAATACGGAGTACGGATTTCGGATGAGTACTGCCGGGCTTCAAGATCATCTGGTATTTTTTCCAGTCCTTAGAATCAATCGTAAGATTCCCTGCAACAAGTGCCTGACGTTCGCCCATTGATTGGGTATCTACAAGTTCGATTCTCAATGTTTCTTTCGTACTTCCTTGCGGCAAACGCGCCCAAACAGAGAAACGATACTCCTCTCCCTTCTTGACACCGATGCCGAAGAAACCTTCGTTATCCAATCCGGTATGCTTATGTGCGTGTCCGGGGTCGGAAAGGCGCACATAATGCGGATTACGCTCAAAAGGACCATCGTTCATTAATGACACTTTTCCATACGTTTTCCATCCCATCAGGTGTTGTGGAAACTCAAAGGAACGATTCTTCACCAGTTCGGCATAAAGTCCGCCGTCGGCAGCGTAGTTGATGTCCTCAAAAAAGAGTCCATACATAGTAGGTTGGATTTCTGCACCCAGCTTCTTCGTCTGTATCACCAACTCATTGGTTTGCGCATGAAGGGCAAGGTTAGTAGACAAGGCTAATACTGCCAATAAATTTGCGTATCTTCTCATGGTTCTCAATAAAAAATTATATATAGTTAAAATGCAAAGATAATCAGATTCTCTATTTTCTCCGTACCCAAATTTATCATTAATAGGTGTTTATCGGTCAAAAAGGATCAAATTCCATTCATTTGCACAATTTTCCATCCGCATCTGATATTTATAATACGAAACCAGATTAAAAAGCACCTATTTGCACGCTCTATTATATGAAAAACAAACGGATGGAAAGCGTACATTTATATATAATAAGGTGTATGGAAAATCATAAAATACACCATTTATGCTGCACAACATATAAGAGTGTATTTGATACACCAAACGAAAGTGTTACTTTTACACCCAAAATAAGATAAGCATCTCATTTACATTAAAAATAAAACCATGAAAAAACATTTTCTACTTGCAGGATTTGCCGCGCTGATGCTGGCTGCGTGCAATAACAAGCCGGCTTCCGAGCTGACCTTGTCCGGTCTCGACCCGGTAAAATTTCAAACAGAAGTGAACAATGCCCAAACAGCTCTTTATACCTTAAAGAACAAGGCAGGTATGGAAGTATGCATCACTAACTTCGGAGGACGTATCGTGTCTGTCATGGTACCCGATAAGAACGGTAAGATGCAGGATGTAGTTTTAGGTTTTGACAGCATTGCTGACTATATTAATGTACCCAGCGACTTTGGTGCTTCTATCGGACGCTATGCAAACCGTATCAACCAGGGACGTTTCGCATTGGACGGTGATACCATCCAACTGCCGCAAAACAATTTCGGCCACTGCCTGCATGGAGGTCCGAAAGGTTGGCAATACAAAGTTTATGAAGCTAATCTGATTGATCCGACAACGTTGGAACTGACACTTGTCTCACCGGACGGAGACGAAAACTTCCCGGGGAATGTAACAGCTAAAGTGACCTATAAACTAACTGAAGACAACGCTATCGACATCAAATATAGCGCAACTACCGATAAAAAGACGATCATCAATATGACCAACCATTCTTACTTCAATCTGGCTGGTGATCCGTCAAAAGCTTCAACTGACAACATACTGTATGTGAACGCAGACTATTATACTCCGGTAGACAGTACTTTTATGACTACAGGCGAAATCGCTCCGGTAAAAGACACTCCGATGGACTTCACCACTCCGAAAGCGGTAGGCAAAGAGATCAACAATTATGATTTCGTTCAACTGAAGAACGGAAAAGGGTATGACCACAACTGGGTGCTCAACACTAAGGGAGATCTTTCTCAAGTAGCAGCCAAACTAACTTCACCTGAAAGCGGCATCACTCTGGAAGTATATACCAACGAACCGGGTGTACAGGTTTACACAGGAAACTTCCTTGATGGAACCGTAACCGGAAAGAAAGGTATCGTTTACAACCAACGTGCTTCTGTCTGCCTGGAAACACAACACTATCCAGATAGCCCCAACAAGGCAGACTGGCCTTCTGTTGTACTGGAACCGGGACAAACTTATAATAGCGAATGTATTTTCAAATTCTCTGTAGAGAAATAATATTAACTTATAAATCATATTTATTGTGGAAGCATTAGATTGGCTAGTAATCGGAGTCTTTTTTCTGGCTCTGATCGGTATTATTGTTTGGGTAGTCAGACAAAAACAAAATGACTCGGCGGATTATTTTTTGGGTGGACGCGACGCAACATGGCTTGCAATCGGTGCCTCTATCTTTGCATCAAACATTGGTTCGGAACATTTGATCGGACTGGCAGGAGCCGGAGCATCCAGTGGTATGGCTATGGCACACTGGGAAATCCAGGGATGGATGATCTTGATTTTGGGATGGGTATTCGTTCCTTTCTATACACGAAGCATGGTATATACAATGCCGGAATTCCTGGAGCGTCGTTATAATCCTCAATCACGTACTATTTTATCTGTTATTTCTCTTGTAAGTTATGTATTGACCAAAGTAGCCGTAACTGTTTATGCCGGTGGCCTCGTATTCCAACAAGTATTCGGTATCAAAGAGCTTTGGGGAATTGATTTCTTCTGGATTGCAGCTATCGGTCTGGTAGTGTTAACTGCGCTTTATACTATCTTCGGTGGTATGAAATCAGTTCTTTACACTTCTGTTCTTCAAACCCCTATCCTACTGCTAGGATCATTAATAATTCTAGTGCTCGGTTTCAAAGAATTAGGTGGATGGGACGAAATGATGAGAGTCTGCGGCGCTGTTACTGTAAATGATTACGATGATACAATGACTAACCTGATTCGTAGCAACGATGATGCAAACTTCCCTTGGTTGGGTGCTTTGATCGGTTCGGCTATTATCGGTTTCTGGTACTGGTGTACCGACCAGTTCATCGTACAACGTGTACTTTCAGGTAAAAATGAAATGGAAGCTCGTCGTGGTACTATTTTCGGTGCTTATCTGAAACTGCTACCCGTATTCCTTTTCTTGATTCCTGGTATGATTGCATTTGCATTACATCAAAAATATATCGGTGCCGGTGGTGAAGGTTTCTTACCGATGCTGGCTAACGGAACAGCAAATGCTGATGCCGCCTTCCCGACATTAGTAGCCAAATTACTTCCTGCGGGCGTGAAAGGTTTGGTAGTATGTGGTATTCTTGCCGCTTTGATGAGTTCCCTTGCATCTCTGTTTAACTCATCAGCCATGTTGTTTACTATCGACTTTTACAAACGTTTCAAACCGGAAACTCCGGAAAAGAAGCTGGTGGGTATCGGTCAGATTGCAACAATTGTAATCGTTGTTTTAGGTATTCTTTGGATTCCTATCATGCGTAGTGTAGGTGATGTACTTTATACTTACTTGCAAGATGTTCAGTCTGTATTGGCACCAGGTATCGCTGCCGCTTTCTTACTGGGGATCTGCTGGAAACGTACTTCCGCCCAGGGTGGTATGTGGGGATTGATCTCCGGCATGGTAATCGGGTTGACCCGCCTCGGCGCAAAAGTATATTATAGCAACGCAGGTGAAGTAGCTGATTCTACATTCAAATATTTGTTCTATGACATGAACTGGTTATTCTTCTGTGGATGGATGTTCCTGTTCTGTATTATTGTAGTAATCGTAGTCAGTCTGGCAACAGAAGCTCCAACTGCAGAAAAGATTCAGGGACTAGTATTCGGTACGGCTACTAAGAAACAAAAAGCCGCTACACGTGCAAGCTGGAATCACTGGGATATTATTCATACGGTAATTATTCTGGCCATTACTGCTGCTTTCTACTGGTATTTCTGGTAAAAATAAGCTTCTCTTTCAACCCTCCTCTTGAGGAAGGGTTGAAAGAGAAGCCTGAAAATAGTCTTATCTACGGAAAGACTGTTTTATTATAACTAAAATCACAATCTAAATGGATAAAGATAATTCACAAGAGCCAATGATAACCTCTAATTCCCCCTCTTTGGAAAAGGGGCGGGAAAAGGTTTATTATAGCTCGAATCCGGCCTTCTATGTCGGCATAGACTGTATCATTTTCGGTTTCTACGAAGGGGAAATCAGCCTGTTATTGTTAAAGAGAAACTTCGAGCCGGCAATGGGTGAATGGTCACTGATGGGAGGATTTGTACAAAACAATGAAAGTGTGGATGATGCCGCTAAACGTGTATTGCATGAGCTTACCGGACTGGAAAACGTTTACATGGAACAGGTGGGAGCTTTTGGAGCTATCGATCGCGATCCGGGTGAACGGGTTATCTCCGTGGCTTATTATGCATTGATTAACATCAATGAGTATGACCGGAAACAGGTTCAGAAACACAATGCTTACTGGGTGAATATAAATGAACTTCCCCCGCTTATCTTCGACCATCCTGAAATGGTAGAAAAAGCACGGGAACTGATGAAACAGAAAGCATCTGTAGAGCCCATCGGTTTCAATCTATTGCCGAAGCTATTTACATTATCCCAATTACAAAGTTTATATGAAGCCATTTACGGTGAAACAATGGATAAACGGAATTTCCGTAAAAGAGTGGCTGAAATGGATTATATAGAAAAGACTGATAAAATTGACAAACTGGGTTCGAAACGTGGTGCTGCCTTATATAAGTTCAATAGCAAGGCTTACCGCAAGGACCCGAAATTTAAATTATAATCATTATGCTGGAAGAACTAAAAGAAAAAGTATTTCATGCCAATCTCGAATTGGTAAAGCATGGATTAGTCATCTTTACTTGGGGAAATGTTTCTGCCATCGACCGTGAAAGCGGATTGGTAGTAATCAAACCCAGTGGTGTAAGTTATGATGATATGAAAGCCGAAGATATGGTAGTAGTGGATCTGGATGGCAAGGTCGTTGAAGGACGGCTGAAGCCATCCTCGGATACTCCTACTCACGTAATACTTTACAAAGCATTTCCGGAGATCGGAGGAGTGGTACATACGCACTCTACCTATGCAACAGCCTGGGCACAAGCCGGATGTGACATTCCGAATATCGGAACCACTCATGCAGATTATTTCCATGATGCCATTCCCTGCACAGCGGATATGACAGAAGCGGAAGTGAAAGGTGCTTACGAGCTGGAAACCGGTAATGTGATAGTGAAACGTTTTGAAGGCTTGAACCCTGTACATACACCGGGAGTATTGGTGAAAAATCATGGTCCTTTCTCTTGGGGAAAAGACGCGTATGATGCCGTACACAATGCTGTGGTTATGGAACAGGTAGCTAAAATGGCAAGTATCGCTTATGCGGTGAATCCCAATTTAACAATGAATCCGCTGCTGATAGAAAAACATTTCAGCCGCAAGCATGGTCCGAATGCTTATTACGGACAGAAATAATTAAAGATTAAAAATTAGAACAATAACAATTAAAGCAATAACATTATGAACGCATTTAATCAATATGAAGTATGGTTCGTAACAGGAGCACAGCTTTTGTACGGAGGTGACGCAGTAATCGCAGTAGATGCACACTCTAATGAAATGGTTAACGGATTGAACGAATCCGGTAAACTTCCTGTAAAGGTGGTATACAAAGGAACAGCTAATTCTTCTAAAGAAGTGGAAGCTGTTTTCAAAGCAGCCAATAATGACGAAAAGTGTGTCGGTGTTATCACTTGGATGCATACGTTCTCTCCTGCTAAAATGTGGATTCACGGCTTGCAACAGTTGAAGAAGCCTTTGTTGCACCTGCATACTCAATTCAACAAGGAAATTCCTTGGGATACAATGGACATGGATTTCATGAACCTGAACCAGTCTGCTCACGGTGACCGCGAATTCGGACATATCTGCACCCGTATGCGTATCCGTCGTAAAGTAGTGGTAGGTTACTGGAAAGAGGAAGAGACTTTGCATAAGATTGCCGTTTGGATGCGTGTTTGTGCCGGTTGGGCAGATTCACAGGATATGCTGATTATCCGTTTCGGCGATCAGATGAACAACGTAGCTGTAACCGATGGTGATAAAGTGGAAGCTGAACAACGTATGGGTTACCACGTAGATTACTGTCCGGTAAGCGAATTGATGGAATATCACAAGGATATCAAAAATGAAGAGGTAGATGCATTGGTAGCTACTTACTTCAAGGAATACGATCACGATGCTTCTCTGGAAGATAAATCAACTGAAGCTTACCAGAAAGTATGGAATGCTGCCAAGGCTGAACTGGCTATACGTGCTATCCTGAAAGCAAAAGGTGCCAAAGGATTTACTACCAACTTCGACGATTTGGGCGACATTGAATACAATGGTTTCGATCAAATCCCGGGTCTTGCTTCACAACGTCTGATGGCGGAAGGTTATGGATTCGGTGCTGAAGGTGACTGGAAATCGGCTGCTCTGTACCGCACTGTATGGGTAATGAATCAGGGTCTTCCTAAAGGCTGTTCATTCCTGGAAGATTACACACTGAACTTCGATGGTGCAAACAGCTCTATCCTTCAGTCACACATGTTGGAAATCTGTCCGCTTATCGCAGCCAACAAACCTCGCCTGGAAGTACACTTCCTCGGTATAGGTATCCGCAAGAGTCAGACTGCACGTCTGGTCTTCACTTCAAAAGTAGGTACAGGCTGTACTGCTACTGTTGTAGATATGGGTAACCGTTTCCGTCTGATCGTGAACGACGTAGAATGTATCGAGCCGAAACCGCTGCCTAAGTTGCCGGTTGCTTCTGCTCTCTGGATTCCGATGCCAAACCTTGAAGTAGGTGCAGGTGCATGGATTCTGGCTGGTGGAACTCACCACTCTTGCTTCTCTTACGACCTGACAGCAGAATATTGGGAAGATTATGCTGAAATCGCAGGTATCGAAATGGTACATATCAACAAGGATACTACAATCAGCTGCTTCAAGAAAGAACTGCGCATGAACGAAGTTTATTACATGTTGAATAAAGCACTTTGCTAAAAACAATTATTCAAGTTTCGCATGGCTTAATTATTTCGTTAAGTTTTTGCGAAACTTGATTTTTTTTATAATGATCGTTATACCTTAAAATATTGATTTCAACATGAAATTAGATGCAAAATCAACCATCGAGGCAGGTAAAGCAATTCTTGGTATAGAACTCGGTTCTACACGAATAAAAGCTGTCTTGATCGACCAGGAAAACAAGCCTATTGCTCAAGGTAGCCACACTTGGGAAAACCAGTTAGTTGACGGACTTTGGACGTATAGCATTGAAGCCATCTGGTCAGGGCTGCAAGATTGCTATGCCGATCTTCGTACTAACGTAAAGAATGCATACGGCATAGAGATCGAGACTCTGGCTGCCATCGGTGTCAGCGCTATGATGCATGGTTATATGCCATTCAACAAAAAAGAAGAAATCCTCGTGCCTTTCCGCACTTGGAGAAACACTAATACAGGTCGCGCAGCGGCTGCTTTATCCGAACTATTTGTCTATAATATCCCTCTGCGTTGGAGCATTTCCCACTTGTATCAGGCTATTTTAGACAACGAAGCACACGTTAATGAAATCGACTTCCTGACCACTCTGGCAGGTTACGTGCATTGGCAGATCACAGGCGAAAAGGTGTTGGGAATAGGCGATGCATCAGGTATGCTTCCTATAGATCCAACTACTAACAACTATTCTGCTGAAATGGTGGCTAAGTTCGACAAGCTGATTGCTTCGAAAGAATATAGCTGGAAGCTACAGGATATTCTGCCTAAAGTATTATCGGCAGGTGAAAATGCAGGTGTCCTCACTCCGGAAGGAAGTAAAAAGCTCGATGCATCGGGTCATTTGAAGGCAGGAATACCGGTTTGTCCGCCGGAAGGAGACGCTGGTACCGGAATGGTTGCGACTAACGCAGTCAAACAACGTACCGGAAATGTATCCGCAGGTACCTCTTCATTCTCAATGATTGTATTGGAGAAAGAACTGTCGAAGCCATACGAAATGATTGACATGGTGACAACTCCTGACGGAAGTCTGGTAGCCATGGTGCATTGCAACAACTGCACTTCTGATCTCAACGCATGGGTTAACTTGTTCAAGGAATACCAGGAGCTTCTGGGCATACCTGTAGATATGGATGAAATCTATAGTAAACTCTACAATATTGCGCTCACTGGTGATACTGATTGTGGAGGTTTGCTTTCATACAATTATATTTCAGGCGAGCCTGTAACAGGACTTGCTGACGGAAGACCTTTGTTTGTACGTTCGGCAAATGACAAGTTCAACCTGGCAAACTTTATGCGGACTCACTTGTATGCTTCGGTAGGAGTACTCAAGATTGGTAACGACATCCTGTTCAACGAAGAAAAAATCAAAGTGGACAGAATTACTGGTCACGGAGGATTATTCAGAACAAAGGGAGTAGGCCAAAGAATACTTGCTGCAGCCATCAACTCGCCTATTTCCGTGATGGAAACAGCCGGTGAAGGTGGTGCCTGGGGTATTGCCCTGTTAGGTTCTTACCTCGTGAACAATGAAAAGAAACAATCTCTTGCCGATTTTCTGGATGAAAGCGTATTTGTCGGTGACGCGGGTATCGAGGTATCACCTACGCCCGAAGATGTAGCCGGCTTCAATGCATACATCGAAAATTACAAGGCAGGATTGCCTATCGAAGAGGCAGCAGTCAAATTTAAATAATTGACAGTCGGCAATCCATTGTTGTTCATCAGAGATTGCCGATAAATCGCTGTTTATCAAGAGCCAATTCTAACTAAGTATTAACATTAATTATCTCCACCCCTCTCCTCTTTTGGAGAGGGAGATGGGGAGACTATTATCATGAAAACCACCTCGTTCATACTTGCACTTGTCCTGTCCACCTCACTGGCCAAAGCTCAAAACGCTCCACAGGTGTCTTACTTCCCTTTACAAAATGTGAAACTATTGGATAGTCCGTTTCTGCAAGCTCAACAGACTGATCTACATTACATACTTGCATTAGACCCCGACCATCTGCTCGCTCCTTTTCTCCGCGAAGCAGGGTTACAGCCTAAAGCCCCCAGCTACACCAATTGGGAAAATACCGGATTGGACGGACATATCGGCGGACATTATTTATCCGCACTTTCCATGATGTATGCCGCCACCGGAGATACCGCAGTCTATAATCGCCTCAACTACATGCTGAATGAGTTGAATCGGGCACAGCAAACTGTCGGCACAGGATTCATCGGAGGAACTCCGGGAAGCCTTCAACTTTGGAAAGATATAAAAGCAGGAAAGATCCGTGCCGGAGGTTTCGACCTTAACGGCAAATGGGTACCTTTATACAATATACATAAGACTTACGCCGGATTGCGGGATGCATATATCTATGCAGGAAGCGACCTTGCACGCCAAATGCTTATCGCTTTTACAGACTGGATGATCGATATCACTTCCGGCTTGAGTGACGAACAAATGCAGGATATGCTTCGTAGCGAACATGGCGGATTAAACGAAACGTTCGCTGACGTGGCCGAAATCACAGGCGACAAGAAGTATCTGGAACTGGCACGCCGTTTCTCTCACAAGCTTATCTTAGACCCGCTTATCAAAGAGGAAGACAAATTGACGGGGATGCACGCCAACACACAGATTCCGAAAGTGATCGGCTACAAGCGAATAGCCGAACTTTCACAAGACGACAAAAATTGGAATCATGCTGCAGAATGGGATCATGCCGCCCGTTTTTTCTGGAACACGGTAGTCAATCACCGTTCCGTCTGCATCGGAGGAAATAGCGTCCGCGAACATTTCCATCCGTCGGATAACTTCACGTCCATGCTGAACGACGTTCAAGGACCGGAGACCTGTAATACTTACAACATGCTCCGTCTTACCAAAATGCTTTATCAGAATTCTCACAATCCGAATCAAACAAACGAACCTGATCCAAACTACGTAAACTATTACGAACGTGCGCTTTACAATCATATTTTAGCGTCACAAGAGCCGGATAAAGGTGGATTTGTCTACTTCACTCCTATGCGTCCAGGACACTATCGTGTATACTCACAACCGGAAACATCCATGTGGTGCTGTGTAGGTTCAGGCTTGGAGAATCATACCAAATACGGTGAATTTATCTATGCGTATCGGAAAGACACACTTTATGTCAATCTCTTCATTCCTTCACAACTGACCTGGAAAGAGCAAGGCATTATTTTGACACAGGAAACCCGTTTCCCTGATGACGACAAGGTAACTTTGCGAATAGATGAAGCGCCTAAGAAAAAACGTACTTTAATGATACGTATTCCGGAATGGGCGAACCAATCCAAAGGATATAGCGTCAGCATCAATGGAAAAAGAAAAATGTTCGTTATGGCAAAAGGTAACCAGTATCTTCCTCTCTCCCGCAAATGGAAAAAAGGGGATGTCATTACTTTCCACTTGCCTATGAAAGTCAGCGTGGAACAGATTCCCGACAAGAAAGATTATTATGCTTTCTTATATGGTCCAATCGTTCTTGCAGCTTCCACAGGCACTGAATATCTTGATGGTTTATATGCCGATGACAGTCGTGGCGGCCATATCGCTCATGGCAAACAAATTCCTTTACAAGAAGTTCCGATGCTGATAGGAAATCCTGATTCAATCTGCAAATCTCTTCAGAAAGAACAGAATAGCCGGATTACTTTCAGCTATAACGGAGAGGTTTATCCTGCACAAGACAAGGCATTGGAACTCGTTCCGTTCTTCCGCCTGCACAATTCCCGTTATGCCGTTTATTTCCGGCAGGCAAGCGAAGAGCAGTTTAAAGCGATTCAGGAAGAGATGGCAACGGCTGAACGAAAAGCAACAGAATTGGCTAATCAAACCATTGACCTGATCTTCCCCGGCGAACAGCAGCCGGAGTCTGACCATGGCATCCAGTATGAACAGGCAGAAACGGGGACGAATAAAGACCGACATTTCCGACGTGCTAAAGGTTGGTTCGGCTATCAATTGAAGGTAAAAGAGGAAGCAAGCCGCCTCCTGATTACGGTACGGAAAGATGACCGCAATAAAGTGGCTATTCTTTTGAATAACGAAAAGTTGGCTGTTCATCCGACTATCAGTGAAGCAGATAAAGACGGTTTCATTACTCTTTCTTATGTTCTGCCTCAAAAACTGAATACGGGTAGTTGTCCGATACGTTTTATCCCTGACGGGACGGAATGGACCTCTGCCGTTTATGAAGTTCGTTTACTAAAATAGAAGTCACCACAGATTACACGGATTAACACAGATTATTTATGGGTTATAACATGATAGTAATCAGAATAAAATCAATCTGTGATAATCTACGTAATCTGTGGTAAAAAATAATCATTAAACAAATACCATTTATGAAAGCAAAACTATTAGTCAGCACGGCTTTTCTGGCAGCATCCGTATCTCTTTCTGCACAAAAGAGTGCTACCATAACCGTACATGCCGATCAAGGCAAAGAAATCATACCGAAGGAAATTTACGGCCAGTTTGCCGAACACCTGGGTTCATGTATCTACGGTGGTCTTTGGGTAGGCGAAAACTCGGATATTCCTAATATCAAGGGATACCGCACAGATGTATTCAATGCACTGAAAGACTTGTCCGTTCCCGTTCTTCGCTGGCCGGGCGGATGCTTTGCCGATGAATACCACTGGATGGACGGCATTGGTCCGAAAGAGAACCGTCCGAAGATGGTGAACAACAACTGGGGCGGTACCATTGAAGATAACAGTTTCGGAACACACGAGTTTTTGAATCTTTGTGAAATGCTGGGTTGCGAACCATACGTGAGTGGAAATGTAGGTAGCGGCACAGTGGAAGAGCTTGCTAAATGGGTGGAATATATGACTTCTGACGGAGACTCGCCTATGGCTAACCTTCGCCGTAAGAATGGTCGCGACAAAGCATGGAAATTGAAATATCTCGGCGTAGGAAATGAAAGCTGGGGGTGCGGTGGCAGCATGCGTCCGGAATATTACGCAGACTTATATCGTCGTTATTCTACTTATTGCCGTAATTATGACGGCAACCGTCTGTTCAAGATTGCCAGTGGCGCAAGTGACTATGATTACAAATGGACAGATGTATTGATGAATCGTGTAGGACACCGGATGGACGGTCTTTCTCTGCACTATTATACCGTAACCGGATGGAGTGGCAGCAAAGGATCAGCCACTCAATTCAACAAGGATGATTATTACTGGACGATGGGCAAATGTCTGGAAGTGGAAGATGTACTCAAGAAACATTGTACCATCATGGACAAATATGACAAGGACAAGAAAATCGCCCTCTTACTGGACGAATGGGGAACCTGGTGGGATGAAGAACCGGGAACCATCAAAGGACATCTGTATCAGCAAAACACGTTGCGTGATGCTTTCGTGGCTTCTTTAAGTCTTGATGTATTCCACAAATATACAGACCGCTTGAAGATGGCAAATATCGCACAGATTGTCAACGTACTTCAATCGATGATTCTGACAAAAGACAAAGAAATGGTGCTCACTCCTACTTATTATGTCTTCAAGATGTATAAAGTACATCAGGATGCCACTTATCTTCCTATCGACCTGACTTGCGAAAAGATAAGTGTACGTGATAACCGCACTGTACCGATGGTGAGCGCCACAGCTTCCAAAAATAAAGATGGGGTGATCCATATTTCTCTTTCCAATGTAGATGCTGATGAAGCGCAGGAAATCACCATCAATCTGGGTGATACGAAAGCCAAGAAAGCTGTCGGAGAGATTCTGACCGCTTCCAAACTGACCGATTACAATTCTTTTGAAAAACCTAATATTGTAAAACCGGCACCTTTCAAAGAGGTAAAAATCAATAAAGGTACAATGAAGGTAAAACTTCCTGCTAAGTCCATTGTTACTTTAGAGTTACAGTAATTTTAGAGCAATTACTTATTGTATCACAAACAAGAAGACCGTAAAATTGTCGATAAAAAAGATAGCTCTTTTGGATTGTTAAATCCACATAAAGAGTTATCTTTGCGAACAATCTGACAGAAATCAATTAAATTTTAATGATATGAACGATAACAAACTTATGAATCGTGCAGCGGATAACATCCGTATTCTTGCTGCTTCAATGGTTGAGAAAGCCAATTCCGGTCACCCGGGTGGCGCCATGGGTGGTGCTGATTTTGTAAATGTACTCTTCTCTGAGTTTCTAGTATACGATCCTGAAAATCCCCGTTGGGAAGGACGTGACCGCTTCTTCCTCGACCCGGGCCACATGTCTCCGATGCTTTATTCTACGTTGGCATTGACAGGAAAATTCACACTGGACGAGCTGAAAGAATTCCGCCAATGGGGAAGCCCTACTCCGGGACACCCTGAAGTGGACATCATGCGTGGCATCGAAAATACTTCCGGTCCGCTGGGACAAGGACACACTTTTGCAGTAGGTGCTGCTATCGCTGCCAAATTCTTGAAAGCCCGTTTCGACGAGGTGATGAATCAGACCATTTACGCTTACATCTCTGACGGTGGTATTCAGGAAGAAATCTCTCAAGGTTCCGGACGTATTGCCGGTGCACTGGGACTGGACAACCTGATTATGTTCTATGACTCCAACGATATTCAGCTTTCTACAGAAACGAAAGACGTAACCGTTGAAGACACTGCCATGAAATATGAAGCATGGGGATGGAACGTACTTAGTATCAACGGTAATGATCCTGACGAAATCCGTGCGGCAATCAAAGAAGCACAAGCTGAAAAAGAACGTCCGACACTGATTATCGGTAAAACCGTAATGGGTAAAGGTGCACGCAAGGCAGACGGCAGCAGCTATGAAGCTAACTGCGCTACACACGGTGCTCCTCTCGGTGGCGACGCTTATGTAAATACAATCAAGAATCTGGGTGGTGATCCTACTAACCCGTTTGTTATATTCCCGGAAGTAGCCGAACTGTATGCAAAACGTGCAGAAGAACTGAAGAAGATCGTTGCTGAAAAGTATGCAAAGAAAGCTGCATGGGCGAAAGCAAACCCGGAACTGGCTGCAAAACTGGAACTCTTCTTCTCGGGCAAAGCTCCGAAAGTGGACTGGGCTGCTATCGAACAGAAAGCAGGTAGCGCTACTCGTGCTGCATCTGCAACCGTATTGGGCGCACTTGCTACACAGGTAGAAAACATGATCGTTGCTTCGGCCGACCTTTCTAACTCTGACAAGACTGACGGTTTCCTGAAAAAGACTCATTCTTTCAAGAAAGGTGATTTCAGCGGAGCATTCTTCCAAGCAGGTGTATCTGAATTGTCAATGGCTTGTATCTGTATCGGTATGTCTCTCCACGGTGGTGTGATCGCTGCTTGCGGTACATTCTTCGTATTCTCCGATTACATGAAACCTGCCGTACGTATGGCTGCTTTGATGGAACAACCGGTGAAATTCATCTGGACACACGACGCATTCCGCGTAGGTGAAGACGGTCCTACTCACGAACCGGTAGAACAGGAAGCTCAAATCCGCCTGATGGAAAAACTGAAAAACCATAAGGGACACAACTCTATGTTGGTACTTCGTCCGGCTGATGCAGAAGAGACAACCATTGCTTGGAAACTTGCTATGGAAAATATGTCTACTCCGACAGGATTGATCTTCTCTCGCCAAAATATTGCCAACTTACCGGCAGGAACAGATTACGAACAAGCAGCTAAGGGTGCTTATATCGTAGCAGGTTCCGACGAAAATCCGGATGTTATCCTGGTAGCTTCAGGTTCTGAAGTGTCTACATTGGTAGCCGGCACAGAGTTGCTTCGCAAAGATGGCGTGAAGGTACGCATTGTATCTGCTCCGTCTGAAGGTCTGTTCCGCAACCAACCGAAAGAATATCAGGAAGCTATCCTTCCGGCAGATGCGAAGATTTTCGGTATGACTGCCGGCCTGCCTGTCACTCTTCAAGGTCTGGTAGGTTGCCACGGTAAAGTTTGGGGATTGGAATCTTTCGGTTTCTCTGCTCCTTATAAAGTATTGGATGAGAAACTTGGATTTACTGCCGAGAACGTATATAACCAAGTAAAAGCAATGCTCTAATGAAAACAATCGGATTAGCATGCGACCATGCCGGTTTTGAACTGAAAGAATATGTTCGCGGCTGGCTGGAAGCAAAAGGCTGGGCTTACAAGGATTTCGGAACTAACTCTACCGCAAGCGTAGACTATCCGGATTATGCTCATCCGCTGGCTCTTGCAGTGGAATCGGGAGAATGTTATCCCGGTATCGCTATCTGCGGCAGTGGAAACGGAATCAATATGACGCTGAACAAGCACCAAGGGGTTCGTGCTGCTCTCTGCTGGAATGCAGAAATCGCACACCTAGCTCGTCAGCACAATGACGCTAATGTACTGGTTATGCCGGGACGCTTCATCAGCACTGAAGAAGCGGACATGATTTTGACAGAGTTCTTCTCTACCAAATTTGACGGTGGCCGTCATCAGAATCGTATTGATAAGATTCCGGTAAAATAAAGCTCGAAGATAAATCAAATAGGTGTAAAGCTGCCCTTCAGAAAGAAGAGCAGCTTTATTTTTATACCGGTATCAGATTTTATCATATACGAGATTACAAAAGAGGGGTAACTTCGTCTTTATTACAAGACGATATTAAAAACTAAAATTATGGGTAGACTGAATATGAAAGAATGGATCAGCCAAACGATCCAACGTAAGGAAACGATTGCAATTCCGATCATGACACATCCGGGTATCGAGTTTATCGGGAAAACGGTGCATGATGCAGTGACAAACGGGCAGGTTCATTATGAGGCAATCAAGGCTCTTTGTGGCAAGTACCCGGCGGCGGCCGCAACCGTCATCATGGATCTGACGGTAGAAGCGGAAGCTTTCGGGGCAGAGATTATCTTTCCGGAAAATGAGGTGCCCAGTGTATCCGGTCGTTTACTGGCAGACGAGGCAGCTATTGAGAAACTGGAGATTCCGGCATTAAACAAAGGAAGAATCCCGGAATATCTTAAAGCGAATATGCTGACAGCCAGAAATATTACAGACCGCCCGGTTTTTGCCGGTTGCATCGGTCCTTATTCGCTGGCCGGACGTTTGTATGATATGTCGGAAATCATGATGCTGATTTATATCAATCCCGAAGCAGCCAATACGTTGTTAAGAAAATGCAGTGATTTCATCACCCGCTATTGTATGGCATTGAAAGCAACCGGTGTGAACGGTGTAATCATGGCTGAACCTGCTGCGGGATTGTTATCCAACGAAGATTGCCTGCAATATTCTTCTTTATTTGTGAAAGAAATAGTAGAGAAGGTACAGGATGATCACTTTGCCGTAGTACTTCATAATTGCGGAAACACAGGGAATTGCACGCAAGCGATGGTTTATACCGGTGCAGCCGTTTACCACTTCGGGAATAAAATTAAGATGGAGGAAGCGTTGAAAGAGGTTCCGACCGATGCACTGGCAATGGGAAATCTGGATCCGGTGAGCCTTTTCAAGATGGCAGGTCCGGAGACTATGAAGGAAGCGACTTTGCAACTATTGGAGGCTACCCGTGCATATCCGAATTTCGTATTGTCAAGTGGTTGTGATATTCCGCCACATACGTCTTCTATTAATATAGACGCATTTTATACTGCATTGGAAGAATTCAATAAAACACAAGTTTAATTCTGTGTCCGCAGGATTACAACAACCTATATATTTCAATGCATCCACCAATGGTTGAACAGGAGCTTACTTATCAAAAACTGCAAATCCCATCATCTGATATTTACGAAGCGATGGGATATAAAGATTCTATGCCGGATGGAATGGTCATAGAAGAAATAAATACGTTACTTGACCGTATCACTCCCCTCCTCCGTCCCTGTTTTTTCTTTTTCCTCACTGACGGACTGCTTGACACTGAAAAAGCAACACTGACTGTAAAAGATACGGTTCTCTCAATCGGTAAAACCATTGCCCGCCAACTACGGGGTTCGGAAGCCTTTGCCTTTTTTACTGCAACTGCCGGAGTTGAATTTGAGGAGTTTCAACATCTGCTTCAGCAAGAGGACGACATGGTGAAAGTATATATAGCAGACTCATTGGGGAGCATCATTGCAGAAAAGGCTGCTGATTGCATGGAAGAGGAGTTGGCTGCATTTATCGAAAAGAGAGGTTGGAAGCACACTAACAGATACAGCCCCGGTTATTGCGGATGGCACGTATCGGAACAACAAAAACTATTCTCCTTATTTCCGGTCGCTTCGCCCTGTGGTATTCAGTTGACAGATTCCAGCCTGATGATTCCCATCAAATCTGTAAGTGGTATTATTGGAGTGGGTTCTCATGTCCGTAAGCTGGAATATACTTGCGGGCTGTGTACGTACGAAAATTGCTTTCGTAGAAAATAGTTTCACCACAGAGGACGCAGAGACACGGAGTCTTTTTATTATTAGATAATAATCTCTGCGTCCTCTGTAGTGAATAAAAACTAGTGGCCATTGAAGAAGATGTAAAGCCCGATCATAGTCACAATAAGTAATCCCCATAGGATAAGAACAATTCGTGCAGGTTTGTCCTCTATCTTTTCCATATTCAAGGTCCCCAGTTGCGGAGATTTATCCCACAGGCTGACTACTATCATGCCTATTCCGATGATAACGAATAAATAGAAAGAAAGCAGCATAAAATGAGGCCATGCATTATATTGTTCGGCCGGAAATACCCATAAATACAAAATTCCCACTCCGATACTGAACACAGTTCCCAATGTCAGAGCCATATTAGCAGCCAGCGTAGTGGTGCGTTTCCAGAACACGCCAAAGAGGAATACGGCTGCCATCGGAGGAGCTATAAATCCCACAATACAGACTGGAAAACATTAAATAGATTCAGCCCCTTAATGCTATCGATTGCTATGGTTATTATGACAGAGATCAGTGCACCGACTACTGTAACCACTTGTCCCATCCTGATAATCTCTCTTTGCTTGGCCTGTGGTCTGATTTTCTTCACATAGATATCCATTGTGAATACCGTACTTAATGCATTCAATGCAGAGCCTACAGTACTTACCAACGCTGCTGTCAGCACAGCTAGTACTAAACCGACCATCCCTACCGGAAATAAATGAGTCACCATTGTCATGTAAGCCTCATCGGGATTTTCCAATTGTGGAAATAAAGCGAGGCAGATAATGCCGGGAAGAATGTAAAGAGGTACATCTAATATTTTCAACCATCCGGTAAAGTTGGTTCCCATCTGTCCTTCTTTGAGATTCTTGGCAGCAAGAACCGGTTGCACCATCGACTGATCCGTACACCAAAACCAAACTCCCATAATAGGATAACCCAGGATAATAGGTAGCCAAGGAAAAGCCGGGTCATCATTTGGATGGAAAAGATTCCAGTAATCAGCCGGAACGGCATCCACCAGTGCTCCTACACCACCTACTTTATAGATTCCCATGATAGCCAGTGTGGCTGATACTACAATCAACAGTATCATTTGATATACATTCGTGTAGGCCACAGCTTTCAGTCCGCCGAGCATCGTGAAGAAAGCGGAGATGACAAGTAACAGCAATGCCGATTGCCACATAGGAATATCGAAGACCTGACGGATCAGGACTCCACCGGCAAATAAAGTCAATGCAAGCCATGAAATAAGAATGGTAATAATGGTATACCAGGCAAGGATGTTACGGGTAGATTGTCCGAAACGTTTTCCCATAAATTCGGGCAATGTCGTGATGCGACTACCCAAATATCGGGGAGCAAAGACAAAAGCAAGCAGACATATAAAGACAAATGCATACCAGGCATAATTCCCCGAAACAATACCGGTAGTAAATCCGGCACTTGCGGAAGCTATCAACATGGAAGGTCCCACATTCGTCCCCCACATGGAGAAGCCGATATGATACCACTTCAGCGAATTCTCCGCAAGGAAAAGACTACTCCCCTTTTTTCGTTTAGAACTTGCCCATATACCAATAGCTATCAAAATAAGGAAGTAGGCAATCAGAATACTCCAATCTAATGTCTCTAAGAATTTCACATGCATAATTCAAGTATTAAATAAGTAACGTAAGTTTAAATCTAATTTTCTTTAGGCAAGGATTACATGGATTTCACAGTTTTAATAGGCTATGTAATTAAGAGCCGTGTTGATCCGTGTAATCCGTGCCTTTTTATTCTATTTTTTTATTTCCAATCAGTTCTTTGGCAACTGCTACGGCTGTATTCGCATTATCACTATATCCGTCCGCACCGATTTCGTCAGCAAACCCCTGACTGACGGGTGCTCCGCCAATCATCACTTTCACCTGATTACGAATACCGGCCTCTTCCAATGCCTGAATAACCTCTTTCATATACGTCATGGTAGTAGTCAACAATGCGCTCATGCACAAGATGTCAGCATGGTTTTCCTTCACAGCTTCCACAAACTTGTCACAAGTCACATCAATACCAATATTTATGACTTCAAAGCCGCACCCCTCCAGCATGGAAGCCACCAGGTTTTTACCAATATCATGGAGATCTCCTTTCACTGTACCGATGACAATCTTACCGATTGTAGTGGAAGCACTTCCTGCCAATAAAGGTTTCAGTAGCTCCAAAGCCCCTTTCATGGCACGTCCTGCCATCAACAGTTGGGGAACAAAAGCCTTTCCATCCTGGAAACGTTGTCCCACTTCGCCCATTGCTTTAATCATATAATTATTGATAATCATTGGGGGTGCTATTCCTTCCGCAATGGCTTGCCGGGTGATTTCAACCGCAGGTTCCAGTTTCCCGGCAACAATGGCTTCATACAGAGGTTTCAGTTTATCCTCTTGCTGGTGTTGTTCTTCCCGTATACAAATACGTTCCTGTCCGGTAGTTGCCAAGTCGGCATCCTGTTGATGTTCATTGGTATTTACAGCGGTAGAAGAACCGGTATATTCTTCAACAATCCGCATGGCCTGTTCCACTTCCTTTTCGTTATGGAAATCCATTTCCAAATGTACACCGTCCGCGCCGATATGATCCAATAGGGGTTTTAGTTCGTCTAATGTCACCCAGCAAGCCATCACGCTCTTTCCGCCTGCCAGAATCTTCTTATACAGATCGTACCATTTGGGAGATCCTCCTTGTGGTTCGCCCACTCCGGGAGTCCATTGAATCGCATTCAATTCTTCAATTTCAAGCAAGGCAGGCAGGTGATGCATAGCTCCCACTCCATCCAGATGATAAAGGGTATAATCAATCTTCTGACATTGTTCACGAATAAAAGGTTGCACAAACCGGCGATAATCATCCTGACTAATCATGGTCGAAATATCACTTTGCAGTTTACTCATCTTTCCGGGAGCCCAGGACGAGAAATAACAGAATGCCATCTCGTCGCCTTCACGGATGATGTCGTATAGTTCATCAAATACTTTGAAGTAGATGTCGTTGATTTGCTGCATCTGTTGTTCCAAGATTTCGGGCTGCATCACTGTGTCCAGTAATACCCTATCCGTTCCTTTCAGTGCGGCCAGAACATCCAGTCCTTCCATCAGGTCGGGCATACCGACAAAGTAGTGTCCGTTGGCTTTCGCTTTGCAGGCTTTCAGGAGTTCTTTATGAAGAATCCAGTTCGGGTGTTCGGGGTTAAAGACTATTTCATCGGTGAAATCCGGGTTGGGATGAATCCAAATGGTGTCTTCCCCGCCTTCAAACACTCCGCCTAAAATGGCAGCTAGAGAACCGGGACCCAGTTGGGTATTCGCAACCGGAAGAATATCCGCTTTCAGACTGCTGTGCGCTACGTACCAGTCCAGATATTCAGCTCTCCATTGAGGGTCGAACCATTTTTGCGACAAATCTTTTGCCGGTGCGGGAGGCATTATCTCTGCATGTGGTTGCACTCCTTCCTGGAAGTGCTCCCACATATTGAGAATGATTCCTTTATGGTTCCACCAATTTATATAACGTTGTTTTGTTTCTTCTAAATTACTCTTCCATGTTTTCATACTCTGCCATTTTTTATTTATTCTACTCAAGTTTCGGAAGTAATTTATTAGGTTGAAAGCCTCTTGGTATATAGCGTAAGGTATCACCCTGCGCTATATTATGTAAGCCTTTCAGGCTACTTACAAAACTTGAGTTATTTCTATTTATCTATTCCAAAATCCTTTATAATCATTATCTATACGTAGAGCTATGCTCTTGCTTAAATCCATTTCATCCGTACAGTCCACGTCTTCCGGATAGATGGGGATCACGGCATTTGCACGCACATATACGGGCATTTCTTCCAATGGAACGTATACGTCTTTCAGCCAGCATGCTCCTTCCAGACGTTCGCCCGTAAAGAAGTTCACCCATTTTCCTTCGGGAAGATAGATATCCCGACGGTTCTCGCTGTTCATCACCGGAGCTACCAGGAAATCATTGCCGAAATAGTATTCATCATCTATATGCCAACAAAGTTTATCTTCCGGATGATGCAGAATGAGTGCCTGCAAGAGCGGATAGCCGCTTTCTATGGCTAGTTTACTTTGTTCTACGATGTATGGAATGAGCGAATAACGCAATTTCCACCACTTTTTCACCAACGGAGCTATGACCGGATAGTGCCAGGGTTCACGCTTGTTGGTTCCGTGATAACGGATATGCGATGTGAATACGCCGAATTGGGTCCAACGCATGTACACATCATCTGCTACTACCGAGTTCATAAAATTGGGCAATGTATGGAAGCCGGGAACATCATGGCTCCAAAAAGCAAATCCCGACAGGCCGAAATGTAGACCACCTTTCAGAGAACCTGCCATTCCATCCCAAGAACTGCATGAATCGCCTCCCCAATGCAAAGGATAACGCTGGCATCCCGCCCATGCGGAACGTGCCCAGACTATGCCGTCACCTGTCACTTCTTTCGTAATTTCGTAAGCGGCCTTTTGATAAAGCAGGGCATACAGGTTGTTTAACAATTCCGGCTTCATACCTTTATAGAGGGCGTCCATGTGAATGTTTTCACCGAAATCGGTTTTGATACAGGTTACTCCCATATCCAGGAGTTGTTTCAATAGTCCTTTGTACCATTCGGTTGCTTTCGGATAAGTAAAGTCGATTGTTCCGGCATAATCCAGGGCGGAGAAGTTGGAACCATCGGTCGCTTGTTGTTTGGTCAATGGGGCTATATAATCATTGGCTCTGGCTTCATCAATCTGCTCTGCATTTTCTGCAACGTATGGAAGTTGCCATAAAGAGACACGATAGCCGTTCTTTTTCAACCCCCCGATGAATCCTTTCGGATCGGGGAACCGTTCTTCATTGAATTTCCATTCGCAGAGCCAATCGGTACGGAACCAGCCCGTATCCAGATGAATTACGTCACAGGGATAGTGTTCGGCACGCATGCGGTCGCATATTTCGTCTACTTCATCGGCACTGAAATAAGTCATACGGCTCATCCAAACGCCAAAACTCCAAAGAGGAGGCATAGACGGATAGCCGGTCAGGTCACGATAACCGCGAAGAATATCTTCCATCGTATCACCGCCTATCACAAATACATCCAGCAATGCCTGGTCGCTTAGAAACTGGACGGAACGGGTGGAATGTCCGGCCAGTGAGAGCTTGCTATGGGCACATGTGTGGTAGAATGTTCCGTACATTCGGCTGGATAGATAGAAGGGGATATTCTTATAAGTACGCCGGTTATTGACTCCTTGCCCATCTTGGTTTTTCAGGAAGAAAGTATGTCCGCTTAAGTCCATTTTAAAGAAACGTTCTCCGGTTCCGGCAAAACATTCATCGGGCTTACATTCAAAAGAAAGCGTTGCACGTTCTTTCCGACCGTCGCGTTTGCAAAAAGCAACAGGTAACGCATCGTAGCGGGGAGGCGAAAAATGGTCGTAGGCTGACAAGCGGATTTCACGCTTTCCATCAGGGTATAAAGTGATATCAAGCGTTTCTTGAGGGTCGGAAAGCAATTCGCTCCATCGGTCTAATAGAGGCTCTTCCACATTGATAACGGCACGCTTCGTTCCGTCCTCCGTCGAAAGAATCCATTTTCCTTTTTGTTCTTTTATAAACAGGGGCACTTTCTGAATCCGGTCACTGAATTGTAGCATTTCCGACTCATCTGTCAGCACATAATCGCCGAAGCCAAGAAACAGGCGGGTGATACCGATGTTATACTGACGGATGATTAACATATATTCCTCCTGGGGAACATCGGTATCCGCCATCATATCGTTAGCCAGCTTTTGCTTCTGAAAGGGAACTGTTACGTAAATATCTCCTTCCTTTTCATAAACAGCCGTTGGCTTGTATGCTTTCCAAAGCGACTCATTCCTTGATAACTCGGTATCGAAATCAAGGAAATCAAATAAGTGATAGTTCGTTGGTTTCATCTATTTTATTGATTAAATATCGTTTATTGATTACTATAATTATCAGATTAGTTTGAATGATTACCATACTAGTCTAGTTCTAATGATTATTACACTAGTTTATTGATTGCTATACTAGTACATTGATGACTATGTTAATCCATTGATTTGTTTCAATCTTGCTTTATTCTTCCAGCTTTGTATTTAATACTGTCCGCCACTTGAGGCCCGTTATTCTTCCACACGTTCTTTTTCCCGGGGCGGTTCGAATCAAAACGTTCAGTGGGACACCAGTTGTTTTCCATTGTATATCCGTCCGTAGCTTCATCCAGATAGATATAAAAAGCCCGGTCATTCGTAGCGTAGGGTGCCTCGATTAAATGTTCGATCCGGTTATTACGCATGACGGAACCCGGCTGGTTGGAAAGAGTATACAGACCGCCTGCATCGTATAGCCGACGGGCAAAGTGATGTACATAGTTTGCTTCTATCCGGTTGTTACACATTCCGCTCTCCAGCGATGTCCATCCCCAGCCTACACAAATCCCTGAATAGTTCAGATGGCAGACTTCATTATGAGAAACATCCATGTTTCTGACATATCCGGCGCCGATACCTACACATCCCCAGTCCTCATTAGTCACATTACTTATGAAATTGTTTCTGATAGTAATATGGGAACATAATTCCCGTACGTCAGCAGGAATAAAAGGGATGTGCGTCTCAAATCCTCCGTCCGGAAATGCACCGACTAGTAAAGCCGTTCCTCCAATATCCGTAAATTGACAATCTTCGACGCTCGATGCTGTGACTGCCCATTCATAATCCAGTCCGGTGGATGATAAATGACGAAACGTGCAATGCTTGAAATCAATATGTTCGGCACCTCTTACACGTATCGCTGTTTCGGGACGGATGATCCAGGCTTGGTTCTCCAGTTCCGCTTTTTCCGGAAGCCCCGGTTCTTGTAGTTTATAGGCATCCAATAAAGGAAATCCCCCTTGCAAGGTGACGTGCCCCTGAAAAGAAGGACGCATCCAAGAGGTATGCGCAAAAGTAATTCCGTTAAATTGTATATGTTTTACCGGACGGGACAATGTACCGTCTATGGTCACTAAAGTTTCCAAGGCAGGGATAATCACTTCAGCTGTTTCCATATTTTCGCTCGCCTGCGGATAATAGTAAATCGTGCCGGAAGGATATTCCTGGAACCATTCACCGGGTTGGTCCAGCAATTCCAGTGCATTGGTCAGGCAAAAGGAAGAATTTCCTTTCTCTCCTCCGATGACGGGTTGCGGCCAGGGATGCGCAAACTCCAAGTAACTTTCGGGTTCATGGAAGCGAACTACAGCTTGTCCGTCTTTCACGTCTATACTTTTCACGCGCAAAATAGCAATCGCCCAGCGTTGATGGACAATCATTTCCAGTTGACCGGCATTTTGTAGTCTATTCGGATTTACACTTTGAGAAACGGGGATCGTTATTGTCTGCTCTTCCGGATTGAAGTCAATCATTCGTTCCAATTCTCCGTCAGGAAATTGCGCAGCTCTTTGAACTTTATGACCGTTCACCCACATTTGCCGAGTTTCTACTCTTCTATTTCCTATTAGGGGAGCCTCTGCCGACCATATCTTCTGCTTTAGCTTTTCAGGAATTGCCGGATGATTACATCCACGCTTCCACCCCGTAACAGCAACTCCACCACTAATTACAGGGTGAGCACCATCTACTGCACAAATCACCGTTGGAGAATCGGGTGTCCCACTATCTTCCGGACGAAGAAACAGAGAATTGCGCTGGGCATAAACACCCTCTTCCAAACGAATATAAATTCCTCCGGCTACTTCCGGCCGATTCAGTCTACGCCATTCACGAGCCTGCTTGATTGCCCGGTTTAATGTATAAAACGGAGCTTCCTTTGTCCCGGGATTCTTATCATTCCCCTGCAGGGATACATAAATTTCTCCCGCAAAAAGCGAGGGAAACCACCCCAAGAAAATGATAAAAGAAAGATAAATAAAAGTCTTTTTCATGGTACTACCTCAATGTGCTACTTCAATAAAGACGAACACACATCGATTTAGTACTCTATGTAAAGGCAATAGATAAGTTATTCTTACGAATGTTTTACAACATCAAATAGGTTACCGAATAAGACCTATGATAAATTGATAGCAAAAATAACCGCAGACAACGAACTTCAGTAAAGTTCCGAATATAAATCCGAGTAAAGAGCCCACACCTGATTTGAGTGCCTGCGAGAACTCTTTATTTCCTAATAGTTCACCAATCACCGCCCCTAGAAACGGACCGAGAATAATGCCCCAAGGCAAGAAAAGAAGACCGACAAGAGTTCCTATGATACATCCCCAATTACCCCATTTACTACCGCCACTATATTTACTTCCCAGCATCGGAGTGAAATAATCTAATACCTGCAAAACAGCTACAATCAATAACCATACGATTAATTGTGTCGTAGAATATTGTACCTTATCCGTGAAGTGCAGAATGACCAACCCCACATAAGCAATAGGCGGACCGGGAAGAAACGGCAGAATACAACCTGCTAACCCGGCTATCATACAAAGGGCACTAATTACGATCAAAATAATGTCCAACATAGTCTCTTCTTTTTTTAGTTCTGCACAAAAATACAGTATCTTTCAATATATACAAGCTAACCTCGAGAATTATTTCCGCCACTTCACTGCTGTTTCAGAATAGCTTTGTCAGGTCTGCAGTTCTTAGTGTGAATGAGTTTTTCCAATACTTTTTTGAGGATGCCTCGTACCCAACAAGAACTTTTACTATCTTTGTGTCGTTAACGCTATTAATAAGCAAGTTATAAAATAAGAAATCAGCAGGAGGACAGAAGATGGATCCAATGGAATATATAGTACCCAACAGAAAGCGTTTGCCTTACGGCATGATGAACTTCGCAGTCATCCGCCGCGAAGACTATTATTATGTAGACAAAACCCGCTTCATTCCTATGATAGAGCAGGCAGACCGGTTCTTTTTCTTCATCCGTCCCCGCCGCTTCGGCAAAAGCCTCACGCTGAACGTACTGCAACACTACTACGATGTGCGTACCCGCGATAAGTTCAACGACTTATTCGGCAATCTCTACATCGGGAAGCATCCCACAGCAAACCGCAACAGCTATCTGGTGCTTTACCTCAACTTTTCAGGTATCACCGGCGAACTGAACGATTATCGAAAAGGACTGGATGCACATTGCAGCATTACTTTCATGAATTTTTGCAAGATATATGCCGACCTTCTGCCACCGGAGACACTAGAAGAACTACGCCAAGTGAATGGGGCCGTAGAGCAGTTGGACTACCTCTATCAAGCCTGCGAACGTGCCGGACAGAAAATGTATCTCTTCATCGACGAATACGACCACTTCACCAACGCCATCCTTTCTGATGCCAAAAGCTTGCACCGCTACACTGATGAAACGCATGGCGAAGGTTATCTGCGTGCTTTCTTCAATAAGGTGAAGGCAGGAACTTATTCCAGCATAGAGCGTTGTTTCATCACCGGTGTAAGCCCCGTAACGATGGATGACCTGACGAGTGGCTTCAACATCGGCACGAACTACTCACTTACCCCCCAATTTAACCAAATGATGGGGTTCACCGAAGAAGAAGTGCGCGAAATGCTGACTTATTATTCAACGAACAGTCCTTTCCGCCATACTGTTGACGAACTGATAGAAATAATGAAACCATGGTACGACAATTATTGCTTTGCGCAGGATTGTTACGGTGAAACTACCATGTACAACTCCAACATGGTGCTCTACTTCGTGAAGAATTACATAGATAACGGCAAAGCGCCACGAGAAATGATAGAAGATAATATACGTATCGACTATGAAAAGCTGCGTATGCTCATTCGAAAGGATAAGGAGTTTGCACACGATGCTTCCGTCATTCAGACATTAGTGAGTCAAGGCTATATCACCGGTGAACTGAAGAAAGGTTTCCCTGCCGTCAACATCACCAATCCGGACAATTTTATAAGCCTGCTCTACTATTTCGGAATGTTGACCATTAGCGGAATGCATGAAGGAAAAACCAAGCTGACCATTCCCAACCTGGTGGTTCAGGAGCAACTATACACTTATTTACTGAATACCTACAACGACGCAGACTTGAGTTTCAGCAGCTATGAGAAGAGCGAACTTTCAAGCCAACTGGCTTATCGAGGCAATTGGCAAGCCTATTTCAGCTACATTGCCGACTGCCTGAAACGTTATGCATCCCAGCGTGACAAGCAAAAGGGCGAATTCTTCGTTCACGGCTTCACCTTGGCCATGACTGCGCAAAACCGCTTCTACCGTCCTATCTCCGAGCAAGATACACAAGCGGGTTACGTCGATATTTTCCTCTGTCCCATGTTGGACATATATTCTGACATGAAGCACAGCTACATCGTTGAGTTGAAGTACGCCAAATATCGCGATTCTGAAAACCGTGTGGAGGAATTGCGTCAAGAAGCCATCGCCCAGGCCAACCGCTATGCCGACACGGACACGGTGAAACAAGCTATTGGCTCCACGCAACTACACAAGATTGTAGTGGTATATAAAGGTATGGAAATGCGGGTATGCGAAGAGTTATAATGAACAATCTCTTCACCCTTCACTTTTCCTTGTATTATCCTATCTATAAGCAGTTTATAGGTGAAGGGTATTCCCTTCACCCATCCTTTCACGTTTTTTCTTTTTCAAATTGTACCTTTCCACAATAAAAGCACTACCTTTGTCAATCATGTATGTAATATACAATATAAAATGAACGACAATAAATTAAAAAACAAAACAGTCCCTTTCAACTACGCCCGCTGCTACAACGAGCAATGTCCGAAAGCTTGTAACTGCCTGCGTCGGGTGGCTGCACTTCTCACTACCGCTGACACGTCCTACATCAGCATCGTAAACCCAATGTGTATTCCGGCCACCGGAATTGACTGTCCCCACTTCCAAAACGCAGAAAAGATACATGTGGCATGGGGTATCAGCCACCTGCTGGACAACGTACCTTATAAGGACGGAACAAACATCAAGCAACAACTGATCGGGCATTTCGGAAAAACGCTTTACTATCGCTTTTATCGCGAAGAACGCTTCCTAAGCCCCGCAGACCAAAACTATATCCGCCAGCTTTTTCGCCGGAAAGGTATCACCGAAGAACCGGTCTTTGACAGTTACACGGATGAGTATAATTGGTAAAGCTGCGTTCTAACTAGTTTCCAGCCTGCTGAAACTTTTTGTTTCAAGCGCTTGAAACAAAAAGTTTCAAAGGGTGAAACGATTCGTTTCACACCGAGAAACAAACTGTTTCACTACGGGAAACCATTCGTTTCAAGGTATGAAACAAAAAATGGAACTAGTTGAAACATCTTTTGTTTTCTTCGCCCATAAAATTCTTTATCTTGCATCCATAAACATTTCCCCAGTAGGTCTGTTTCAAAAAAGACCGCGGGATGCGGAAATTAAAATTTAAATTTATGGATAAAGAAGAAAAGAATGTTGAGATGGTGCATCTGTCACCATACATGAAGTCGGTCATTGAAAGGTTGACGGCAGACAAAAAACGCCCGGCAGTACATACTTATAATGCCACGCTAAACTCTTTTACGAAGTTTTTCGGCGGACAGGGCACAGAAGAAATGCTGGTAACGGACGTTTTTACGGCAGGCAAGCTGAAAGAGTACGAAGCATGGCTGCGAAGCAGAAATGCAAGTTGGAACACGGTTTCCACCTATATGCGAGTGCTTAAAGCGGTTTACAACAGGCTCGTGGAAGCAAAGCGCCTGACTTATGATGCCAGACTGTTTGATAGTGTATATACAAAGGTGGAGGCACAGTCCAAACGGTCGCTTACAGAAGAGCAAATGAATACATTACTGCACACGGATTTTGAAAAATTGCCCGAAGACGTACAAAATGTACTCGCTTATTTTCTGTTGATGTTTCTTTTCCGTGGAATGCCATTCATCGATATGGCCTACCTGCGCAAACAAGACCTAAAGGAACACTGTATCACCTACTGCCGTCACAAAACCGGAAAGAAAATGGTAGTACGCATTCCGCATGAAGCAACTGCTCTGTTTGAGAAATGCCGGAACAAGAAAACTGATTCCGGTTATCTCTTTCCTATTCTTGACGAAACAACAGAAAACGACAAGAAACTATACGAGAATTATCGTCAGGCTTTACGCACATTCAACCGCAAGCTAGCCAAAATGGCCGCATTGCTGCTCCCCGGCACTAATATCAGTTCGTACACCGCACGACACACCTGGGCAACACTAGCCTTTTACTCAGGCATTCCCATCGGTATCATAAGCAAAGCCCTGGGACACTCGTCCATCAAGGTAACAGAAACTTATCTGAAACCTTTCGAAAATGAAAAGGTAGATGCCGCAAATGATGAACTGATAATGTCGGTTGTAAAACGTTCTAAAGAAAAGATAGTAGCGTAAACGACCAAATAACAACAGATTAGAAGAGAAACTATTACTTACCAAGTAACGGACGTTTTACGATGCAAAGTAGTGAATATTTCTTCATATATCCAAATATATATTGTAAAATCTTCTTTTATTTTCAATATTAAAGAACTATATACTGACACAAAACCTGACAAAACAACATATTATCACGACTATGCTTCTTAAGGGCATACGCCCCCAGTTCATTTCTGTACTCCAAAAATGAAACATTCTTTCATGCACTTTTCCCGCCAGAAAAGTCTTTCTATTATAAATCAAGCCTACGAAAAAACGCTTTTCACCGCTGCTTAATTATGAACAACAGCCGTTACTTGGTAAGTAATTCAGACTGGTATTTCCGTTACTTGGTAAGTAACAGATAAATTAAAACGCAAAGTATGTTAACACAAGCCACACAAGCAGCAATAGCGATCCTGCATGATATTTCTACAGGTATCTACTTCCGTTCAGCCAACTTCCGGTTTACAGAGGAAGAATGGGAAAATCTGTTCCATAAATTAGAGGAAGGACATATTATACGATTGTTACCGAACTGTGAAGCAAACATAATATCATCCTACGTATTGTGCCGCTCCTTGAACGACCTTTCCTTATTAGATATACTTGAAGCATTGGGCGAACCTATTTATTGTATCCGCCCTACTCCCGAATCCCTCTATTTGCAGAATATGCAAGTCGCTCAAAAGACAGGCGTGCTCAACCAGGTTACGCGGATGCTTCTGACAGGAATCAAAATATCCGACTGGTAACCGTATAGTACACATAAAAATGACACACATCAACTTATGAAAAATAAACCTACATATTTAAAACGCCTCGCTTTTCTTTTCGGTTTACTATTATCCCTTTCTGCTGATATCTTTGCACAGAAGGGGCATACCGAAGAAATTTCTGTCAAGCCTGCCTTGCTTTATTTCCGCTTTGACAAAGCTTTGGTAGACAGTGGCTATATGGACAATGGACGCACATTACGCCGTTTAGATGAACTTTTCTCGGACAGTATTCCGACCGCACGGATAGATTCAATATACATACTGTCTTTCGCTTCGCCCGAAGGTGTTCCGTCCTACAACAACCGCCTGGCAATGCGGCGTTCTTATGCGGTGAGGAATTACCTGATATGGAAATATCCCCACCTCGACAAGTGCCGTATCCTTCCGTGTCCGCAAGGTGAAAACTGGCAGGAATTACGCCGTATGATAGCAGAAGACGCGAACCTGCCCAAACAAAAAGAAGTGTTGCAAATCATTGATTGCACACCGGAAACGGAAAAGCGCAAGGCGCAGTTGAAAAAACTGGATAATGGTATTCCCTACCATTACATCCGCCAAAAGATATTACGCTATTTGCGCAATGCTTCCATCTGTACGGTCAAATTATATGCCGATACCCTGCCGGCTCTACCCGAGCCTGTCTGTGTAAAGCCGGAATACCAACGGCAAGAACCGTATGCGCATAATCTGCCAAATCCCTTGACAGAAGAAACAAGGCGAACTATGGAGCAAGTCCGACAGCAGGAACAGCTTGCAAAAAATAAACGCCCGCTATTTGCCTTGAAAACGAATCTTCTGTTCGACGTCGCCATGATGCCGAATATAGAAATAGAAGTCCCCATCGGCAAACGTTGGTCCATAAATGGTGAATATATGTTCCCGTGGTGGCTGTTCGACGGCGACAAGTACTCCATGCAAATCCTTATGGGCGGTCTGGAAGGCCGCTACTGGTTGGGAAGCCATCAGAAGCGCGAGAATAGCGAAGTGCTGACCGGGCATTTCTTCGGGTTATATGCCGGAGGAGGTAAATACGACCTTCAGTGGAAAGAGAACGGTTATCAAGGAGAATTCTTTATTGCTGCAGGCATCAGTTACGGCTGGGCAACACGGATTGCACGCAATCTGCACTTGGAATTCAATATAGGTATTGGTATGCTACGTACCGATTACCGGCATTACCATGCACGGGACAACTACCAGACCTTGCTCTGGCAGGAGAATGGCAAATACACCTGGTTCGGCCCTACAAAAGCCAAGCTCTCTCTCGTCTGGCTGTTGAACCGTAAAGTGAGGAAAGGAGGTATAAAATGAGTGATAAGTGGTTAATAACAAGCAGCGGACAGCTACTGTTCTTCTGTCTCTTATGTGTTTCCATCCTGCTTGTCTCCTGCGAGCGTCGTGACCTGACCTACTATGAAGTATCGGAGATTACCCTAACTGCCGACTGGAATGATTCGGGATTGGACGACAAAGAGCAAAAATACGGTGCCACAGCCGTGTTCTATCCGCGGAATGGCGGCGAACCGAAAATCTTCATGATGGGTGACCGTTCGGGCGACGCAGTACGCCTGCCGATGGGAGTGTATGACATCATTGTCTTCAACCGTTCGTTCAACGATTTCAGCAACATTGCTTTCCGTGGCAACAGTTATGAGACACTGGAAGCATACGCCCGCAAAGTGGAGACGCGTGTGGACAAAAAGACACGTGTGGAAACACGCACAATCATTTCCTCACCCGATGAATTGGCGGCAGCCACGCTGGAAGGTTTCACTGTTACGGAAGATATGCTGGGAAATTATAGCCAGACCACCTACGGGCGGACGGCTCCTTCACGCTCGTCGGAAGAGACGCCGGACGGACTTTACCACCTTCATTTCGTTCCGAAAAAGCTGACCCGCGAAGTGTCCGCCGTGCTTCATATAGAAGGACTGAACAACATACGTTCAGCAACCTGCCGCTTGGGCGGGGTGGCAGAATCTATTTTCCTTGCAACAGGAAAAACATCCGCCAACACGGTGACGCAGGAGTTCACACCGTCAAATCCGGAATTCTCGCCCGGTTCTCCTTTCAACGGTACGTTGAGTTGTGAGTTTGAAATATTCGGTCTCAACGTTATTGATAACAACAACCTGCATCTGGATGCATTACTGGTGGATGGAAAAACTGAATTTGAAGGGGATTGTACCAACGTAAAAATAACGGAAAACGACGACGGAACAGGGAGCGTCACGCTTATTCTGGAAGCCAGTACTGAAAAAGTGCCGGACGTAAAACCAGAAGGAGGAGCCGGTTCCGGCTTTGATGTGGACGTAGACGGATGGGGGAACGAAATCAATACGGATATTCCCATCAATTGACTCTATAAAAATGAATGTGCAATAAATTTATTAATATATAAACAATGAAAAACTAAAGCTAAGAAACAATGAAAACGATTAACGCTATGATGTTATCGCTTGCGGCACTGACGATAGCAGGCTGCTCGCAGAATGAAGTGACAGAAATCAGTCCGGACGCTCACCCGCAGGTGGGATTCGGTGTGTACACAGGAGTACCAACCAGAGGTGTGGACATGACTACGGAAAGTATGAAGGATGATCCGACAGATGCCAATAAATATGGTGGATTCGGCATCATGGCCTACTTTACGGGACAAGATAACTTTGAAACTGTAAAGACCACGGTAACCCCCAGCTTCATGCACAACCAGATGGTAAAGTTTGACGGAACCAACAATGTCTGGACGTACTCTCCGGTGAAATACTGGCCGAACAGACAGAATGACAAAATTTCTTTCTTCGCTTATGCACCTTATGAGAGCGACTGGCAGAACGGCAGCAAATCAGGAGTAATCACCTCGGCAGCCACTGCTCCGGGTATCCCCTACATCAAGTTTAAGCTCAAAACAACGGACAAACTCGACAAGATGGTGGATCTTGTGGTTGCCGACCAGCGTGACAAAACGTATACGGCCGAAAATGGAGGCAAGATCAGCTTTACCTTCGAGCATACGCTCTCGCGTATCTCCTTCCGCGCACAGTTGGGAGCCGGTGACTTCGATGGTATGGACGGTACGAACAGTTTCGTTTATATCACCCACATGTGGATTGTAGGTACGGACCACAGTGCTGACGGCAGTAATCTTTCGCTGATAGACCCGGCATCGCCCGTTAATGCGAATTCCAAATTCTACACCAGTGCCAAATGGTCTGAACTTCACTGGAACTATGAGGCGGATGCCACTATTGCCCAGGCAGACTTCAGTCTCGACAAGATGCTGAACCTGGAAAGTCCGGGTATCGATATATCCACCCCCGCCGCAGGACATGACGCACGTACACAAGGTATCCGAATCACAAAAGCGTCACAAGGGACAGCAGAGAAGGCCGTTCCGCTTTTCAAGGATAAAGAGTACCTTTATCTGATTCCGGTAGGAGAAAAGAGCGGCACAGATCTAACCCAAAATAAGGGTTGTGCCAAAGGAGACATCAAGATAGGTTTCCATTACGATATCGTGTCCAAAGATGCGACTAATGCCGGCAAATTCATTGCCAGCCATGGGGAAGCTTTCATCGAGCTACCGGCAGGACACATGAAACGTAAGGAGTCTTATTTGTATACTCTGAAAATCAATCTGCATAAGATTGAGATTAGTGATGCTACGGTCACTCCATGGGAAGATATCAAAACGGAAGCAACAGTAGAATAATCAACCGCTGATTCCGGCAACCAAAGCCGGCACATCAGACCGGGCAGGGTTGAATGTCCCTTCCCGGTCACCAAAGAAAATGAAAAAAGAAGAAATATGAAGAATCGAACGATAAAAGCCGGACGGCTATTCATTCACAAAAACGGGATACGCGCCGGAGTCACCGTCTTTCTCCTGACGCTGCTCGCCGCATGCGGTGCGGACGACAACACGCCGGACATGCCGCAGGGAGACATTCCTCTGGACTTCGGTGTGTCCGTAGACCAGGCCGTCAGCCGTGCGGCAGAGACTACTGCTTCCAGCCTTTCCTCCATGGGGGTGTATGCCTATTATACAGGCAGCAGCAATCTGAGCACTTCGGACAAGCCCAACTTCATGTGCAACCAAAAGGTGGAGCGAACCAACAGTGCATCTCCCTGGACGTACTCACCCGTGAAGTACTGGCCCAATAATCCGGCAGATAAAGTGAGCTTTTATGCTTACGGACCTTACGCCCCAAAAGGGCTGAATGTGTCCGGCACCACACAAAGCGGTCCTCCCACCATGGAGTACACAATACAAGGTGCGGAAGCCGACCAGGCAGATTTGGTCATTGCCGGCGCGCTGCCGAACCAGACGTATGCGAGCAACAACGGAAAGGTGAGCTTTAAGATGTTCCATGCCCTGACGCGGGTGGATATTAATGTGACAAACGTGGATAAGGCGACGGGGATGACAATTACAGTTTTTACAATGGGCAGTTTATTGGATGGAAAAAGACCCCTTCCTTATGATAACGAGGAGTGGAACCTTTTGACAGGTGGTAGTGGGATTCTCACTAAGGTAACCTGTATTCCCACACGCCTCCCATACAGTCCTGCCACAGACGGAACGAAAACAAACCTCGCCACTTTCTTTGTCATGCCCATCCGTAAAGGATTAGCTTACAAGCCTTCCTTTAAGATTGCTTACACGACCCCCGGCAATGTACCCTCCGGCGAGGCTCCGGTGCAAACAATAGAATGGAACGATAAAATTCCTTCGCCCGAAACATGGACTATGGGGGCGCATATCAGCTATAATTTCAAGCTTGAGAAGAAAAAACTCACCATCACCACTTCTACCCATCCCACATGGGATGATGCCGGGACGGGCACCGTCACCGGAAGTGTAGTCATCACCTACGCTGTCAATCCTTCCGACCCCAATTGGGGGACGGGCGGCTCGGGCTCGGTGAACGGCAAGCCCGTGGTAACCCACAGCACCGTGCGGAACGACGTGCAATGGGAGGACGGGGGAACGGAAATCGTGGAAAAGAGTTGATTCCAAGTCGTAAATCCTACTAAAACAAGATAACAATGAGATACATCAAGCACTTATTCGTCCGTTCTTTCTACCAGTGCGCAGCCCCCGCCCGCCTTGCCTTGCTCTGCGCCGGTTTCGCAGCACTGGGCGGTTGTACCAACGAAACCGACAGTGCCGGCGGATCATCCACGGCAGACAGTCACATTCCCCTTGCCTTGGAGATAACGGCAAGCGGCTTCACCGGACAGCCGGACGCCTCGCCTGACACCCGCGCTTCGGAACAGGATAATTATGACACTTGGTTTGAGGAAACCGACGCCATCGGCCTCTTTGCCGTAAGGGGCATCGGTACGCCGGCCGCCGCCATCGTGGATGGCATCAACAATTCCAAGCTGACATACGCCCCCGCCGCCGACGCTTCGCATAAGCCAACGTGGCAACCGGCAGATGCCGCCACCACCTTATATTATTATGCGGACGTGACCTATATCGCCTACTACCCCTACAAAGATGGCATCGCAATAGACCCCACACAAAGCGCGGCCACTATCCTTGCCTCCTTTTCCGGGAAGACGGAACTGCAACCCGCTGCCGACCAGTCCACCCCCGAAGCATACGCCGCCAGCGACCTGATGACCGCCGACGGCACGGCCACCGATACCGCCGACCCCAGCCGGAAGTTGCTGTCGCTTACCTTTACCCACAGCTACTCGCTGCTGGTGTTGAAAGCTATTGACCTGTCGCCGAAAGACTTCGTGGCTCCCGACGGGGCTTTTGTTTATCCTCCGAAAGTAACTGCACCTTCCTCTGATGTAGATGCAACCGATGCGGTGCTCAACGGTATAAAAATGCGCAAAATGGGTGATGGAAAATTCTATGCTATCGTCAAACCGGCTTCGGGTGACATTCCGATAAAAGGAAGTTATACAACGAATAGTGCGCTTATCGTTTATGACGGTTCGTTAGTTGCTCCGGGATTGGAGGCAGGCAAGAAGCACGAATGGACGGTGACAGCGACGTTGCCTTATGATAGCAACCCTGTGGAACGAGCCCTAAAACCCGGTGATTTTGTTTTCCACAACGGAAGCGATATAGAAATCTATCCCGGTGACGGGGCTGTTGACACAAACGGAAGAATACCGAATTATACCAATGCCATAGGGATTGTAGCAACATGCAACCCGCAGAGAATGTCGGCAACTGATAGGAGTAAGGGATGGACACATGCTTACGTAATGGGATTGGAAAATATCAGTGGAAGTTTGCAGTGGAGTAATGTTTCCGTTGATGAAAGTGTTATTGCCAATACTTCTCCATTGATTGAAGGCGCGGAGAATAATATGGATGGCTATACAGAAACGGAAGCTATGCTAACGGAACGTGCAAGTAAAGGTGATTTGGGCAACTATCCGGCTTTCAATACGGTAAACACTTACCGGAACAATAATGCTGTTCCTGCTGCTTTGACGGGAAAGCGCAGCCCATGGTTTATGCCCAGTGTAGGACAATGGTTTGATGTGATGGTGAACTTGTGTGGCAGGTCGCCAAAAACGTTTCGTAATAATACCAATTATAATTGGAGAGATGAGACTTACGGAACTGAAATGTGGGAAACGATCAACAAACAGTTAAGTAAGATCAACAAACCATTGACTTACATTGCATGGAACTCTGCTCATTACTTGTGCAGTTCGGAACAAGATGCCGGCAAATCTTGGATAGCCGGATTTGAAGAATATAATATCCATGTTGTTGTGAACGGTGCAAACAAGAATTTGGCGGAATGGCAGAGAACGGTCCGTTGTTTTTTCGCTTTCTGATTATCAATTTACAAAAATAAAGTTAGATAATAATGAGAAATATAATCAAACATCCTTTTATCAACCTCATCTTCTTCGTGGCACTGTTTGCCTTTTCAGGCTGTACGAATGAAATGGAACCAGATATCGCCGGAAACAGCAATCTTCCCGCCGACGGCACGCCCCTCACCGTCCGCGCCACGGCAAGCGGCTTCCAAGCCCCGGCACAGCCCGGAGGCAGCCCCGCCACCCGCACCCCGGTGATGGAGGCCACGAGCACCAAGTTCCAGACGGGCGACGCCATCGGGCTCTTCTGCGTGCGCAAAAACGCATCTGGCACTGAATACATATCAACGGACATCTACAACCTCAAGATGACCTACACCGCAGCAGCGGACGGAACCGGCACCTGGGAAGCTCCTACAGCGGTCTCCGCCCCACTGCTCTATACCGATGCGGTGGCCTACTTTGCCTACTATCCTTATACGGACGCACTGACCACTGCCTCCGTGAACAACGAGCAGGACATCCGCAACTGGCTCAAGACCAATAAACCCTTGGCAACCGATATGCTTACGAAGGAGGTATTCACAGCCAACGACCTGATGACCGCCACCGCCCTGCCTTCGCTGGCCGATGCCGACCGCGGAGCACTGGTGCTGAACTTCAAGCACGAATATGCATTATTAGTGATAAAGCCCATGTTAATGAGCCCATGTATTCCTCCCACAGGGGTAACGGCTTACGGCTATCATGCCGAAGCCCGGAAATGGGGAATAGACAGGAATGTAGTACAAGGTGGCGGAGATGACTTCAAGATGAAGATAAACAACAGGAAAGCCAGCGAAATGAGCGACGGAACCTACCGCATACTGACGCAAGCCACAAACACCGGTTCTTCCATTGGATGCGAGTACACTACGTATGATGATGACTTAGGGCTGTGTCCGGTCACCGCCACCGGTTCCGCCATTTCCGGCGGCTTTCAGGCCAATACGTGCTACACATTGGAAGTGCACTGCACAAGTCGTACAGGAAGTACTGCTGTAGAACGCGCGCTACAACCGGGTGACTTTGTATATCAGCATAACGGCAAAATCGAGATTTATCCTGTCGACGGAGCGGTGGATGCCGGTGGAAAAATACCGGACTATGCCAACGCCGTAGGGATAGTGATGACGTGCGATCCCACAAGGATGACGGATGCGGGATGCAACGCAAAGGGTTGGAATCATGCGTACGTAATGGGATTGGCTAACATTTCCTCCGGGCAGAAGACCTTGTGGATGAAAAACGGTCACTCATTATCGACTCCTTACCCTTACCCACCGGTTGCGGATATGAATACAGCGGAAACTTACATGAACGGATATGCTGAAACAGAAACGATGTTGGGAAAAACGCCTCTCAGTGACTACCCTATATTTGCGGCATTACAACAATACCGGAATGATAACGCCGTGCCTGCCGGCATAAATCGCAGCCCGTGGTTCATCCCGAGTATAGGTCAATGGTTTGATGTAATGATAACCCTTTGCGGGAAATCACCGTATGATTTTGTTTCAGTTGGAGAATGGGGTATCTGGCAGTCGGACAACAGCCAAAGAATTGAAATGCTGGGTAAAGCAAATAATTACTTGGCTAAAATTGGCACCACATTTCTTATGCCATCTTCTCCTGAAGAACATGAGATCGGTTTTTGGCTAACTTCCCATTTCGCTAATCAAGGTATATGGGCGTTCTATGGTACCGATAGAAGCGGTGTGTTTGCGATAGAATCTACGTATGGAAATTTAGAAAACTATGACGTGCCTGTTGCCGTCGCCCGTCCCTTCTTCGCCTTTTAACCGGAGACCGGGAGCGTAGTACATCAAAATATCCTTTGCAACTTTCGTTCGCTTATGCAGACCTGTTGCTTGAAATATCGCTCTTTGACATGCTGGAAACGGAAATTATGATTATCTTTGCAAGCATAGCAAAGTAAAAATTATAGAGTTATGAAATCAACTGCTGAAATATTAGAACTTCTCCGCATATATAAAACACAGTTTGCGAGTAAATACGGTTTCAAGCGTCTCGGTGTATTCGGTTCCGTAGCGCGAGGAGAGCAAACGGAGCAAAGCGACGTTGATGTTTGTTATGAAGGCGAGCCGCCATCACTTCTCACCTAGGAACATATACAGAGCGAGCTTGAAGAGCTACTGGGTTCCCCGGTAGATTTAATAAGAATACGTGAGCGAATGAACGCGCGCTTGAAACAAAGAATCTTAAAAGAAAGTATTTATGTATGATAAAGAATTGGCGCTCAACAGTTGATGATTACCCAACGGGCAGCTGTAGCTGCTACCCCGGATGATTTTTTATTATCGCCGGATGGTATGTTGCGTTTGGATGCTATTTGTATAAACCTAATCGCATTGGACGAAGCTGTGAAAGGTTTGGATAAAATAACAAGAGGTGAATTGCTCCCCGGATATCCTGAGATATATTGGAGTGGAGTAATGAAAATGCGTAATAAGATAGCTCATCATTATTTTGAAATGGATGCTGAAGTTGTATTCAAGACCTTAAAAGAAGACATTCCGATGATGCCCCCATTGTGCACCGCATGATAAAAGAAGTTAGTAGCAGTTTATAAACTTTGTAGTAGAATAATTTCCGTCCCGCCCGCCTCTCCCTCGTGAGAAGCGAGCGGGACGTTCCGTTTCCAACAGGTTGAAGGTCCGTCGTACCAGATAGGTGCTATCCTCGTGTGACGGGAAAAATAAACATGATTAGGAATATGATAAAAAAGACAAGATAGTTATGACGTTTAAAAACAAACATTCCTTCATCAGTGGCTTCCTTGGCGCCGCCCTCCTCATCGCGAGCAGTTGCGCTTTGGGAGGCTGCACGGAAATAGCAGATGAGCCGCAGGGCATCGACGATGCAGGCAACGGCACGCCCCTCACCATCCGCGCCACTGCAAGCGGCTTCGTTTCCTGCGTGCAGGGAGACACCCCCGCCACACGCACACCCACTGAGAACGGCTACACCACGGAGTTCAACGACGGCGACGCCATCGGCATCTTCGCCCTTAAAGAGTATGCAACGCCCGATGTAACTCCCGTTGACGGGGTGTACAACCTCAAGCTGGTCTACACCAAAGCCGCGGACGGCTCGGGAAGCTGGGCGCCCGCCTCTGGCGACACGCACGTGCTGTACAGTTACGACGACCTGGTTTACGTAGCCTACTATCCTTACCGGGAAGGAATCACTATCAAACAAGACATCGAGACGGAAATTTTCAAAGACCTGGCAGCCAACGCCAAGCTGCAACCCGCCGCCGATCAGTCCACCCCCGCCGCCTATACCGGCAGCGACCTAATGGCAGCCTTTGCCCGGCCTGCGACCGACCCTACGGATGCCAACAAGAAGGTGCTGACGCTAGCGTTCGAACATCTGCATGCGTTGCTGGTGCTGAAAACAAATAAGTTGTTCAATTGCACGCCCCCTGCCGGGGCAGGCTTTGAATATAGCGATCCAATGCTGGGGGCAGACGCTACAGCCAAAGACGCTGTCATAAATGGCATCAAAGCATTACCTATGGGTGACGGTACGTTCCGTGCCATTGTGAAAACTGCTTCGGCAGATATTGTACCTACCGGAAATTACAAGACTACAGGAGATAAAACAGTTCTCTATACAGGTGCTTCACTGGCAGCAGCTACGTTCACTGCCGGTAAATACTACACCCAACAGGTGAATATGCTGGAATCTCCCGATGAAAGTGTTATTCGCCCGCTTCAAGAGGGTGACTTCTTCTGTAGCAATGGCAAGATTTCACCTTATGAGGCAAACTCTTTCAGCAGTCCCGTTATCGGAGTTGTTTTTTATGTAGGACGGCATCCGGAAGATAACGGTGTATATGTCGATAAAAATGGAAACCCGATGGAAGTACACGGATATGTGATTAATCGGTCAGAAGGGACAGACCAATGGCACAATGGCGGTGGTACTGACTTTGGCACTTATAAAAGCACCACCGACTTTAATGGTTATTTCAATACAGATAAATTACAAGCAATCTCTGCCGGTTATAATGATATGATGACTTATGTAAGAAAGCAGACCAATTCACCCCAAACTACGAGCGGATGGTTTCTGCCTTCAATAGGACAACTGATTTATATAAAGAAGAAGTATGCAGAGGTAATATCTAAAAGTTTTGATAAGTGTGGCGGCGCCATGGGACGCGGATGGCAGCACCACTACTGGAGCAGTACGGAAGCGACTGCGGCAAATTCATATAACATTAATTGGGACTCAGGAACATACAGTCAAAAAAACAAAAGCTCAGGATCTATGGTACGTACCGCCTTAGCATTTTAATCCATCTATAAAAATTATTTTATAATAAAATAAGAGAACACTATGCCGTTAAAAAACAAAACATTCTTGTCTAATATTTGTCTCTATACCTTCCTTATCCTTGGAGGTGGTTGTACGGACGAGGCAGGTATGGAGAACATCGGAAATACAGATCGCCGCATCCCTCTTACCATCAGTGCAACGGTGAGTCGTTACACCGCCATTGATAAAAAAAATACCTCCGTCACCCGCACGCCAATCGAGAACGATTATACCACAGAATTTTCCGATGGTGATGCCATCGGCATCTTCGCCCTCAGGAATTTTGAAACGCCCAATGTAGCCACTATCGATGGTGTGTACAACCTCAAACTGGTTTATACAAAAGCAGCGGACGGAACGGGCAGTTGGGCACCTGCCACCGGTGATACACACGCATTGTACAGCTACGACGATAATCTCGCCTATGTGGCATACTATCCTTATCGGAACGGTATTACAATCAAACAAGACAATAAAGCGGAAATCCTCAAAGACCTGGCAAACAACGCTAAGCTGCAACCGGCCGCTGACCAGTCCACCTCCGCCGCCTATACCGGCAGCGACCTGATGGCAGCCGTTGCCAGCCCCACGGTAGACCCGGCAAATGCGAATAAGAAGATGCTTACGCTGAAGTTTGAACATCTGCATGCGTTGTTGGTACTCAAACCGATGGGATTAGTTAATTGCGTTCCCCCGGCAGGAGCAAGCTTTGAGTATGCCGGTGGGGTACTGAGGCTGGACGTTACTGCCAAAGACGCTACTATAAACGGCATCAAAGCCCTGCGTATGGACGACGGAACGTTTCGTGCCATCGTACCTTCCCCGGCAGGCGACTTTGTGCCTGCCGGGAGTTATCTAACGAAAGGTGACAAAACGATTCTATATACGGGGACCTCACTAACAGCCGGAAAGCTCGCTGCCGGGAAATACTACACTCAGCAGGTGGAAACAGCGGTCTATACCGACGGAAGCATAACCCGGGCGCTACAGGTGGGCGACTATTTTTGTAGCGATGGTAAGATTATTCCGGGCGAAACATCCATTATCAAAAGAACTTACATCGGGCTTGTCTTCAAGGTGGGGCGATTTACAGCGGATGATAGTGAATATGTCAATGGTAACGGAGAGCCGATGACTAACATTAATGGATATACAGTGGCACTGAAAGATGCAAATAATGGAGCAGCCATCAAGTGGGGGAACAAGAAGTTCGCTTTGGATTCCAATCGTAACGGAAGTAGTCCGTACGGATATTTTAATGGCTTTAAGATAACACAATTACTCAAAGCCGATGGTATAGGTAATTATCCGGCTGCTAATGCATGTATCAGCTACTCGCCTGCCGCAGATGCTAAAACCAGCGGATGGTTTTTCCCAGCCGGAGGACAGATGCTGGAGTTGAGAAATACAAGAGGAGAGTTAATCAAAAAAACTGTTTTCACTAATTATAATTCGGGCAGATATTGGCAATCCGTCCAAAATGGAAGTGGAGATTCGTGGAGTGTAGGTTTGACAAATGGTAACACTACTCAGTCCTATATATCGACGGCTTACTACGTACGTCCTATTGCTGCTTTTTAATATAGAATAAGATAACACTATGCCATTGAAAAATAAAACACTCTTATCTAATATGAATATAATGTAGAAACGGCTTATAACGTATCAATAAGGAAAACAGGCGTAACTGATTATATGGGTTCTAAACAATCTGCAGAAGGTAAGATATTTATTTCAACTACCTTACCTTCATTAGAGTTAGAACGCACCTTTATTAATTACAGTTTCTTCAGGTATAATTCCTATTTCATAAGGGAGCAGCCATTATATTATTCGCTTGTTTCTATCTTTTTGATGATTCGTGCCGGATTGCCGGCTACGATTGTCATCGCCGGAACATCTTTAGTTACCACGCTACCGGCTCCCACTATCGCTCCATAGCCAATCCTTAGACCTGGAAGTATAGTCGAATTTATGCCAATCCAAACCTTATCTTCAATCACAATCGGACGTCCGTATGTGGCACTGCGGTTATCCGGATCCGGATCATGATTGATAGTTATCAAGTTGACTTTCGGCCCGATAAACACATCATTACCAATCGTAATACCACCTCGTCCGAAAAACGTACAGCATTGCTGGATGAAACATCGCTTACCAATATTGACAGGTTTACCATAATCAATGTAGAGTGGCGGCAGGACGGTGGTGGTTGCATCCAGTTCTTTGTCAAGAATACGTTCCATATATTCATGCACCTCTTCAGGCGTACGATACCCCGTGTTCATCTCGGTTGCAGTCTTTATGGTAGCGAAAATATCCGCAATCAGTTCATCATAACCCGGTTCATCAGGTGAGACCATCTCACCGCTCAAGTCTTTTGCAAAAATATCGTTCATCATTTAATTGTTTTAATTGTATATAGCTATTACTACTGTTTACTCATAATTTATTATTTCAGGTTCTTTCTGAAGAAGTCCTCCAATTTGTCGAAAGGAATCGTACGGTCGTAGAGATCAGTATGGTTCGCTCCAGGGATAATCATCAGTTCTTTATTATCACCTGTCAACTTTTGAAATAACGCGAATGGGCATTTTCACCATGAATAAGAAGTACGGGGCGGGAAATCTCATGAATATAAGCTAATAGCGGCATATTGATAAAAGACAGCGTCATCGTAGGACTCCATGCACCATTGGAATTGATAGAGCGAACATGGAAACCACGGTTAGTCTTGTAATAATCGAAATAATCCTTGACGAATTGTGGCTCTTCACCGGTGATGCTGTCAGGCAACCCAGGGACACCGGGAGTGATTGTACCACTCTGCGCGTCACGGGTACGGATAACATTCATCATCTCCCTTTTTTTGTTGCGGTCGTCGGCACTATCCTCTGCGTCAAAATAACCATTGGCATTCACACGGCTCATATCGTACATCGTCGAAGCCACTGTAGCCTTGATACGTGTATCCATAGCAGCAGCATTTAGTCCCATCCCACCGAAACCACAGATACCAATAATCCCGATGCGCTCTGCATCCACATCAGACAATGCTGTGAGAAAATCGACTGCTGCGCTGAAATCTTCGGTATTGATGTCCGGTGAAGCTACATTACGAGGTTCACCGCCACTCTCACCGGTATATGAGGGGTCAAATGCAAGAGTAAGGAACCCACGTTCCGCCATTGTCTGTGCATAAAGACCGGATGTCTGTTCCTTTACAGCTCCGAAAGGACCGCTCACAGCTATGGCAGCGAGTTTGCCTTCAACATTCTTTGGTTCGTAGAGGTCGGCAGCAAGTGTGATGCCGTAACGGTTCTTAAACGTCACCTTACGGTGGTTTACCTTGTCGCTTTGCGGGAACTTCTTGTCCCATTCTTGAGTAAGATTCAATGTTTCCATATTATCACTTGTTTCTTGATTTGTTTTACTATTTGTGCAGCCTGCGCCCGCAAGCATGACGGTTCCTAACAAGACTGCGATTGCCACGGATGTAAGATTCGTTGTTTTCATTCTGCTATTACTTAAATGGTTGTTGAATTATTCTTTCTTATTTTACAGCGCAAAGGTAAAGCAAAAGCCCCACAGCGGCATTGCTGTGAGGCTCAAATAGTATTGCTCAAAAGCTCAATATAAAACTGTCCCGATTTACACAAATAAGAATTCTATGCAAATATGGCTGTCGGTGATATACCATATTGTTTCTTGAATGCGGTTGAAAAATGGGAAGGATTCTTAAACCCTACTTCTGCGTAGACGTCCACAACCTTTTTACCGCCTTCCTTCATCTTGTTGTAAGCCACCTCAAGACGCTTGCGAATAAGCCACTTTTCAGGTGTCAGGTCACTTATCTTCTTGAAGTCCCGCTTGAACGTGGCAAGGCTGCGCCCGGTATAATGAGCCATTTCCTCCATTGTGAACTCATACATGTAGTTCTCGCTCATAAATTCCAGAATATCTATTTTCCACGGCTCGTTGAAATCGAAAAGCGTCGGGGCAAACCGTTCATCTATATCCAACAAAGCGAGCAGACCTTCCTGTATCTTCAGATTCATAAAATCATCTTTCGGTTTTACTTCAGGATTGAAATAAGGTGTCATTGAAGCGAAAAGGCTTGCGAGTTCCACCGTTTGGGGCAGTTTTATCACACCCGAATCAAGTTTTGGAGTATTGACGGGTACTCTCCGCTGTCCCAATTTGCTATACATCTCACGTAAAAAACGACGTGTAAACATCAGGAAAATACCACAATACCGCTCACCGTTGTACGTTCTCTTATACATTGTTATATGATGATCGCGGGGGATAAAGACACATTCGCCTTTTCTGACATGAATTTGTTCTTTTCCATTATCGAGAATCATCTCACCTGAATACACATAGTTGATAGCATATTCACGAGAACGGTGTATACAACCGCCAAGGTCATCATAATAGAAGCTGTAAAATACATTGTTATAATTGAATATAAGCTTCATTGGTTCTACTTGTTCCGCATCGCCCTTAGTCATAACATTGAGTGTTTTTTTAATTTCCAATCGCAAATGTAACAAAAGAATTCTGTTTCTTAACGGCTCATTATCCTTTTATTTGTGTGAGGGTATTTGAACTATCTAACCGAATTGAATCTTTTGTGGGATGTACAGGAGTTTTCGCTGAAAAATATTCCTTAAGTAACGATCAGGGAAAGCTATAAATAAAAGCATAGGATAACCAAGCATCAGTGTACATAATGTGACAAAAAACGCAAAATTCAAATGAGTTCTCTTTCACCCTGACTATATATTCATAGAATATGCAATAAACTCAAAACGTTGCAAATTTCCGTCCTCATTTGCCCTGTTTACATAAATAAAAACTATCTTTGCGTTTCAGAATCCCGAAAGACGAAAAGAAATGGAGCAAATAGACAACCTAAAAGAGCTTATCAATCAGGGGGATGTGGACACAGCGATTAAGCAATTGGACCAGCTTCTCCAGGACAGTTCTGTCGAAAAAGAGAAAGATACTCTTTACTATTTACGGGGAAATGCCTACCGAAAGAAAGGAGATTGGAAGCAGGCACTGGACAACTACCAGTATGCCATCGAGATCAATCCGGACAGTCCTGCCGTTCAGGCCAGGAAGATGGCAATAGATATCCTCAACTTCTACCACAAGGATATGTTCAATCAATAAAAGAGATGTATAATCAATAACCGTACTCAAAGATAACGTAATAAAATAAAGATTATGGCAAAAATCAAAGGAGCAATCGTAGTCGACACGGAGCGTTGCAAAGGATGCAACCTGTGTGTAGTGGCGTGTCCGCTCGATGTAATCGCCCTCAATAAAGAGGTAAACATGAAAGGCTATAACTATGCCTGGCAAGTGAAGGAAGATACCTGTAACGGATGCAGCTCGTGTGCAACGGTTTGTCCGGACGGATGTATTTCAGTGTATAAAGTAAAAGTAGAATAAAAGAAAAGAATATGGCAGAAGAAGTTGTATTAATGAAAGGAAACGAAGCCATCGCCCACGCAGCTATCCGTTGCGGTGCCGACGGTTACTTCGGTTATCCTATTACTCCCCAATCGGAAGTGTTGGAAACGCTTGCCGAACTGAAACCGTGGGAAACAACCGGCATGGTAGTACTCCAAGCGGAAAGTGAAGTGGCAGCTATCAATATGGTATATGGAGGTGCAGGTAGCGGAAAGAAGGTAATGACCTCCTCTTCAAGTCCGGGTGTGAGCTTGAAACAAGAGGGAATCTCTTATTTGGCCGGTGCCGAACTTCCTTGTCTGATTGTGAATGTAATGCGTGGCGGTCCCGGATTGGGAACTATCCAACCTAGCCAGGCTGACTACTTCCAGACAGTAAAAGGTGGTGGCCATGGAGACTACAAACTGATTGCCCTCGCTCCGGCATCCGTGCAAGAAATGGCGGATTTCGTAGCATTAGGATTCGAACTGGCCTTCAAATACCGTAATCCGGCTATTATCCTTGCCGACGGTGTGATCGGTCAGATGATGGAAAAGGTTGTTCTTCCTGCACAAAAGCCACGCCGCACAGAAGCAGAAGTAATTGAACAATGTCCATGGGCTGCTACCGGAAAAGCAAAAGACCGCAAACCGAATATTATCACTTCCCTTGAATTGAAACCGGAAGCAATGGAAATCAACAACCTCCGTTTTCAAGCTAAATATCGTGAAATTGAAGAAAATGAAGTACGCTTCGAAGAGATCAACTGCGAAGATGCAGAGTATTTGATTATCGCTTTCGGTTCAATGGCACGTATTGGTCAGAAAGCAATGGAACTAGCCCGTGAAAAAGGAATTAAAGTAGGTATCCTTCGCCCGATTACACTGTGGCCGTTCCCAACCAAAGCGATTGCTGCATACGCTGATAAAGTAAAAGGTATGCTCGTTACGGAACTAAATGCCGGACAGATGATTGAAGATGTCCGTCTCGCTGTTAACGGTAAAGTAAAGGTAGAACATTTCGGACGTCTAGGTGGCATCGTTCCCGATCCGGATGAAATTGTAACTGCCTTGAAAGAAAAAATAATCAAATAACGAAACAATGAATCCCGATAAAATAAGAAACGTACTGAACATCCTATTTATGATATTGGCTGTTGCAGCCATCATCACCTACTTTGTAGCAAAAGATGATTTCAAAATGTTTATCTACGTATGCGGCGCGGCAATCTTTGTCAAGCTGATGGAGTTTTTTATACGGTTCACCAACAGATAAGGAGATGAAGTTATGACTAAAGAAGAAATAATCAAACCCGAGAATCTGGTTTACAAAAAACCGACTCTGATGAACGATAACGCCATGCACTACTGCCCGGGTTGCAGTCACGGTGTGGTACACAAACTCATTGCCGAAGTCATTGAGGAAATGGGTATGGAAGATAAAACCGTGGGAATCTCTCCGGTGGGATGTGCAGTGTTTGCCTACAACTATCTCGATATTGACTGGCAGGAAGCAGCACACGGACGTGCTCCTGCTGTGGCGACTGCTGTGAAACGCCTGTGGCCGGACCGCCTTGTTTTCACTTATCAGGGCGACGGTGACTTGGCTTGCATCGGTACAGCCGAAACAATCCACGCTTTGAACCGTGGTGAAAATATCACGATTATCTTTATCAATAATGCGATCTATGGTATGACAGGTGGCCAGATGGCTCCGACTACACTAGTAGGCATGAAGAGCTCGACTTGTCCTTACGGACGTGACGTTGAACTTCACGGCTATCCATTGAAGATTACTGAAATCGCAGCCCAACTGGAAGGAACTGCTTACGTAACCCGTCAGTCCGTACAATCCGTACCGGCTATCCGTAAGGCTAAGAAGGCAATCCGCAAGGCTTTTGAGAACTCCATGAACGGTAAAGGTTCCAACCTGGTAGAAATCGTTTCCACTTGTAGTTCAGGCTGGAAGATGACTCCGGAGAAGGCGAACAAATGGATGGAAGAACACATGTTCCCATTCTATCCGCTGGGTGATTTAAAAGATAAAGAATAACGCTAAAAGTCAACAGAACAATGAAAGAAGAAATAATTATAGCAGGATTCGGTGGACAAGGCGTATTGTCTATGGGTAAGATTCTGGCATATTCCGGTTTGATGGAAGGCAAAGAAGTGACCTGGATGCCCGCTTATGGTCCCGAACAACGAGGTGGAACAGCCAACGTTACAGTTATTGTAAGCGATGACAAAATATCCTCACCGATTCTTAGTAAATACGACGCTGCCATCATTCTGAATCAGCCTTCACTCGAAAAGTTTGAAAGCAAAGTGAAACCCGGTGGTATCCTGATTTATGACGGTTACGGAATTATCAACCCTCCTACCCGCAAGGATATTAAGGTATATCGTATCGACGCAATGGATGCAGCCAACGAGATGAATAATGCCAAAGCATTCAACATGATCGTACTTGGCGGATTATTGAAGCTCCGCCCCATCGTAACGTTGGAGAATGTTATCAAAGGACTTAAGAAAACCCTGCCGGAACGCCACCATCACTTGATTCCTATGAACGAGGAAGCTATCAAGAAAGGTATGGAGTTAATCCGTGAGGTTTAATTAACAGATAATGTACAATGGATAATTGATAATTATTAGCTACGTATAGTACGTATGCAACATAATTTTCAATTATCCATTATCATTAAATCAATTAAAGTAAGTATCTTTGCCTCCAATTATGAGACGAATCTTACTATTATATATAATCTTTTCCGTTATAGGTTTGACAACTGTCCATGCACAGTTCGATAATGGTCGCCAGAGAGTGGACGAAAACGGATACGACCAATACGGTAACCAGGTGGACCCTGCCATGATTCCGGACAGACTGGATAGTGCAAATGTAGAAGTACAGGGGTTACCTCCAAAATTATATATGTGGCGTATTAATAATCAGTTGGGCGACCGGATTATCATCCCGGCGGATACTGCTTATCACCACTTCCAGAATTCAAATCTTACCGAAGGACTTACCGGACATTATAATTATCTGGCCAATATGGGTTCTCCCCGTATGTCACGCATCTTCTTTGAACGTCGTGATCCGGAACCTACTATCTTTATGGAGCCTTTCTCCAGTTTCTTTATTCGTCCTACGGAATTCAATTTCACCAATAGTAACGTACCTTATACCAATCTGACGTATCATAAAGCCGGTAATAAAATAAACGGAGAAGAACGCTTTAAGTCTTATTTCTCTGTCAATGTAAACAAGAAGCTGGCTTTCGGTTTTAACATAGATTACCTGTACGGACGAGGATATTATAATAACCAAAATACGGCTTATTTCAATGCGGCAATTTTCGGTAGTTATATCGGCGACCGATACCAGATGCAAGCTATCTACAGCAACAATTATCTCAAAACAAATGAAAACGGAGGTATTGAGGACGACCGATACATCACTGCTCCTGAAGAGATGGCACAAGGCCAAAGGGAATATGAATCAACCAATATCCCGACTGTACTAAGCGCCACAACCAACCGTAATCATGACTTTTATATATTCCTGACCCAACGTTACAATCTGGGATTCAGCCGCGACATACCGCAGGCCGAAAATGACACTACTCCAGCCAAACAAGAGTTTGTGCCGGTCACTAGTTTTATACATACCATTCAGGTAGAGCGTGCACGTCATAGCTTCAACTCTGATGATGACATGCGTGAAAAGAACTATTATCAAAACACCTATTTGGAACCGGATAATCCGATTGCCAGAGACAGTACTACTTATATGGGTATCAAGAATACCATAGGTATTGCTCTACTCGAAGGATTCAATAAATATGCCAAAGCCGGACTCACGGCATTTGCTTCCTATAAAATCAGCAAATATACTCTTATGAATATGGAGGGGAATCCATTGCCCGACAAATACAATGAAAATGAAATATTTGTTGGAGGCGAATTATCCAAACGTGAAGGAAATGTACTTCATTACCATGCCATTGGTGAAGTGGGACTCGCCGGAAAAGCAATCGGACAATTCAATGTAAAAGGAGATATCGACCTTAACTTTCCGTTATGGAAAGACACTGTGAGCCTTATAGCCCGTGGTGAAGTCAGCAATAAGCTTGCGCCTTTCTATATGCGTCATTATCATTCCAAACATTTCATGTGGGACAATGATATGGACAAAGAATTTCGTACCCGTATTGAAGGAGAATTAAGTATTGCACGTTGGAGAACACGTTTGAAGGCGGGAGTTGAAAACATAAAGAACTACACTTATTTCAACCAACAAGCAGTGCCGGAACAGAAAAGCGGAAGTATACAGGTGTTGTCAGCAAGTCTTAATCAGGACTTCAAGCTGGGAATCTTCCATTTAGATAATGAAGTAACCTGGCAAAAGTCCAGCGACCAGACCGTATTACCTTTGCCTGATCTTTCGCTGTATCACAATTTCTATATGCAGTTCAAGCTGGCAAAGAAAGTGCTTAGTGTACAATTGGGTGCCGATGTGCGTTATTTCAGTAAATACAATGCACCCGCTTATATGCCGGCTATCCAAAACTTCTATTTGCAACCGGAAAATGACCAGGTAGAGATAGGAGGTTATCCGATCGTGAATGTATACGCAAACTTACATCTAAAGCGTACACGTTTCTATGTAATGATGTATCACGTGAATCAAGGTATGAGCAGCCCGAATTACTTCTTGGCTCCTCACTATCCTATCAACCCGCGTGTACTGAAATTCGGTCTTTCATGGAATTTCTATGATTAACAAAATCTATATGGCTTATGGTAACACGCCCCAAATTGAGACTGGCCAGATATTTAGTGCCCGTAATCATTGTATTGGCAATCATCTTTTCTATCCGCCAATGCGGTAATCAGGAAAAGCCGTCAGGACACCCGCGTGATTATGCAGCCATTGCCAAAGAAGGTATATTGCGTGTAGCGACTGAATATAACTCGATCAGTTTCTACGTGGACGACGATACCGTTTCCGGTTTTCATTACGAACTGATACAGGCTTTTGCCCATGACAAGGGATTAAAGACCGAAATAACACCCCTGATGAGTTTCGAAGAACGGCTGGAAGGATTAAGCGAGGGACGTTACGACGTAATTGCCTGCGGTATATTAGCCACCAGCGAACTGAAAGACTCTCTGCTCCTCACCTCTCCCATCACGCTCAACAAGCAAGTGCTCGTGCAACGGAAAGAAAACGGAGAAAACGACTCACTCCATATCCGTAGCCAGCTGGACTTGGCCGGGCGGACACTTCACGTAGTAAAAGGGTCTCCTTCTATTCTGCGTATTCAGAATCTAGGTAATGAAATCGGCGATACCATTTATATCAAAGAAATAGAGAAATACGGTTCCGAACAATTAATCTCAATGGTAGCTCATGGGGATATCGACTATGCCGTTTGTGACGAAAGCATCGCACGCGCGGCCGCCGATTCCATCCCGCAGATAGATATAAATACAGCTATCAGCTTTACACAATTCTACTCATGGGCAGTCAGCAAACAATCACCCGCTTTACTCGATAGTTTGAATACATGGCTGGATAAATTCCAAAAGGAGAAAGAATACCAGAAGATTTATAAAAAGTACTATGATAAAGAATAACCTTATCATTTTACAGTTCAGAAGAAAACAATCAAAAACAGAATGTAAGATAGATATATTCATGTCTATTTCCAGAAATAAACTCCCAAAGACTTGACTTTCGCTTTTGAATGTCGTATCTTTACAGAGTTAATGATAAAGTAGTTTCAATTAAACTACACGCAAAGGAGGGAATCGCGATTCTCTCCTTTCTTTTTATCCAGCCGGGAAAAACCTCTCCCCGCCCCAGCTTTTCCTTGCGCTTTGCCCGGTGGTTATGGTTCTTCAGCCGGAGGATCAGCAGTGTTCACCTTGCTTCTTACCGAAATGAAGTATATATCCGCCTCAAACAGACGTTCTGTTTGCCTGAAACAGAGCCTTTGTTCCGATAAAATAGAGCTTCTGTTGAAACAAAACACAATGTCTGTTTTCTAACTGTCCCTGCTAAGTTAATAATCAATAAAGTTGCTCTTGACAAAAAATAGCTTTATCTTTGGGGTTTGTTAGAACAGACACAATAGGTATATTATATTATGAGTGAAAAGATTATCAAATGGGGCTTCATTGGTTGCGGAGAAGTAACCAAGACGAAAAGCGGTCCCGCTTTCCAGAAAGTAGAACATTCGGAAGTCGTAGCCGTGATGAGTCGTGACGGCGCGAAAGCGAAAGCGTATGCCAAAGAGAGAGGAATCAAGAAATGGTATGACGATGCACAGGAGCTGATAGATGATCCGGAAGTAAACGCTATCTATATCGCCACTCCTCCTTCTTCACACGCTACGTATGCCATTATGTCCATGAAAGCGGGTAAACCGGCCTATATTGAGAAGCCAATGGCGGTGACGTATGAAGAATGTACCCGAATCAACCGCATATCCAATGAAACGGGGGTTCCCTGTTTCGTAGCATACTACCGACGTTATCTTCCCTATTTCCAGAAAGTAAAGGAATTAGTAGAGAACGGAACGATCGGCAACGTTATCAATGTACAGATTCGTTTTGCCCAGCCGCCACGCGATCTGGATTACAATCGTGATAATCTTCCCTGGCGTGTGCAGGCTGATATTGCCGGAGGCGGCTACTTCTACGACCTTGCTCCGCATCAGATTGATTTGTTGCAGGATATGTTCGGTTGCATCCTCGAAGCAAGCGGTTACAAGAGTAATCGCGGCGGGCTTTATCCTGCCGAAGATACATTAAGCGCCTGTTTCCAATTTGACAACGGACTGGTGGGTAGTGGTTCCTGGTGCTTCGTAGCCCATGATTCTGCCCGCGAAGACCGCATAGAGATTATCGGCGACAAAGGAATGATTTGCTTCTCTGTCTTTACTTACGAACCTATCGGACTGCATACCGAGAAAGGACGGGAAGAAATCTGTATCGGCAACCCGGAACACGTGCAACAGCCTCTTATCCAAGCAGTAGTAGACCACTTATTGGGTAAGTCGGTTTGCTCTTGCGACGGCGAAAGCGCAACGTTGACTAACTGGGTAATGGACAAGATCTTAGGTAAGCTATAACCCTAAAAAAAGCAAAAAAAAGTTCCTTCTTTTTCCGGATTCTGCCGGTATTGTTAAAAAATTAATAGGGACATTCCATTGTATATTGTTAGTTTTTTCTATCTTTGTAGAAAGAAGCAAAGAAAAAATGAAACTAACAATATATTTTTTGTGCCATGACTAAAGAAGCTTTAATGAGAAAAGCGATCGAGCTTTCAAAAGAAAATGTTGAAAATGGTGGAGGTCCTTTCGGTGCTGTGATTGCCACGAAAGACGGAGAAATAGTTGCAACAGGAGTTAATCGTGTCACTGCATCTTGTGATCCTACGGCTCACGCCGAGGTAAGCGCCATACGTGCCGCAGCTGCCAAACTCGGAACATTTGATCTTAGCGGATACGAAATCTATACTTCCTGCGAACCTTGCCCCATGTGCCTGGGTGCTATTTATTGGGCACGCCTGGATAAGATGTACTATGGAAACAACAAGACCGATGCCAAAAACATCGGCTTCGACGACTCTTTTATCTATGACGAACTGCAACTGAAACCTGAAGACAGAAAGCTGCCTTCCGAAATCCTACTACATAATGAAGCCCTTACTGCCTTCAAAGCCTGGGTGGCCAAAGAAGACAGAGTAGAATATTAGAAAACCTCTCACTATTATTAACCTATTAATTACCCTCAAATGAAAAGAAAAAGCCTTTTATTTGTTATGGCATCAGTATGCCTGTTCAGTTGTCAACAGCAAGAAGAACTGCAAGACCCCAGTAATGGAGTGATCGACTTTTCTACTTCTATTGACCAAAGTATCAACAATGCTCTTACTCGTAACAGCAGTAGTCTGACACTTCCGTTAAAGAGCAACTTCGCTGCCGGAGATGTTATCTCCATGTCCGTTGCCGAGCAAGATTATCATCCGTTTGCCATAGGCATGGATAGCCAGACTTGGAACGAAGCAGGCACCGATTCGGAAACGGTTACTTTCTATGCTCATTATCCTGAATTGACCGACGAAGCTGCTACTACCAGATCATTGAGCAGCCGCTATCGTGAAATCAAGGGTGGCTTAGAATATTTGTTCGGTACAGCCCAAGCCAACAAAGGTTCTAAGAGCGTTGCTCTTGCATTTAAGAGAATGACAACGCCCGTCGTTCTGCTTGACGAGAACAACCAGCCGTACGAAGGTAGAGCAATCGTTAAACTGTTCTTGAAGAACAAAGGTGTGCAAGACCTGTTCAGCGGTAAAATCGAAGCTGACCCCAATGCAAAACCGGAATACATTGATATCCGGAAAGTATCTGAAGGTATCTTGACTAACTTGATTCCGCAGATCATCAAAGCCGGCGAGAAAATAGGAACGGTTATTCTGGAGGACGGTAAAGAAGAACCTATCATCGCAGAGGAGGACATTACCATAGAAGCCGGAACTCCTGTAGCGGTAAAAATGTACGCAAGACGCGGAATCATTGACGAACGAACTCCACTATTCAGATAAGACTGAAGAATAAAAAGTGATACTAATAAAAATCCCCGGAACCGCTGTAGACACTCAGCATTCCAGGGATTTTTTACACACAAAAGTTATTATTGAAATTGAAAACTGTCTTTTTTAGGTTAGAAACGCATACCTAAAGTAAGAACCACTTTATGGTTGTTGTTCGTCACTTTCGTTCCAGGTAAATCTAAACTATCAAAAGCATAGAATGTTTCTTTATAAGTATTATACATATATGCCATGTCTACATAGAAACTTTCACCACGATAGCCACAACCCAATGTATAATTATTAGTAGCACCCGGATTAGAAAATTCCGTATCAGTACGCATTGAATTTACAGGAAGATACTTAAAAGCATCTGATTTCAAAGGAGCAGTAATATGATTATATCCTAAACGGAATGCAAATTCCGGTGCTAACTTAAATTCAGCTCCAACACGAAGTGTATGAACTGCTTTCATCATTGCTTTAATGTCTTCTGTCTGACCTAATTCATATCCGTCCGGATCTTTCATTTTAGCTGAAGTACGGTCTGAATATTCATACTCAACTCCCAATGCTACAGAAGAACCGATGGTATATCCCATACTTGCATTAAACTTCCACGGAGTAATTAACTTATATTCATATTCTCCTTCAGTATCATTTCCACGGGCATCATAAGGTTTGGTAATGCCACGTGTAGTCTCATTCAAATCAAAATTAATATAAGCAGTATTCCGTTCCTTCAAACTAAAGAAAGTCGGAGTATGTACAGCAGCACCAATACGGAATGAGGATGACTCAAAAGGACGAAGAATAAAACCTAGTTTAAAATCAACTCCACTACCATCTACCCAAAAGTCATTTCCCAACGTATATCCTCCATGACCATTTCCGTCCTTATCAGTAAAGTCTTCATTATATTCACTAGTCCTGTCATAGTTTACACTATAAAGTCCTAATGTTGCTCCAACATAAAAACGATCATAAAAATTCAGCGCACCATTCAAATCAAAAGAATGGATACCTCCACTTTCTTTCGAACGATAAGACTGGCTCACAGCATCTCCTGCCTGAAAATAGGGTTCATATCCCTCAAAAGGAGGAACTGCATCTGGATTCTCTGGATCTACTTTCCCATAAACAGGATTCACTAAATGTGCATTATATCCCATAATACCCAACCAAGGCAATTCAGGATTCTGAAAAGCATCATCGCTCCTCAAAGCAGCTTCTGTGAACGGATCAAAGTCTCTGTATGAATCAAAGTTCACCATATTAGCCATCTGAACTGTTTGAGAAGTATTGAATACTCCACTCACCAGCATACTTCTATTGAAGGACTTCATTTTGCGATAATTGAAACCAAAGTTGGCAAATCTCAAAGCAGTTGTATTTCCTATTTTTGTAGAGAATACAAATCCGGCATTATCAAATGAGCCATGAAACTTATCAAGACTTGCCCCATTCGCTTTCACTCCTGTATTATCAAAGCCAAATGAAACCATAACATCATTGCTACGATAAATTCCGATACCGGCAGGATTAGTTCCTATAGTGGTTATATCTCCGCCTAAAGCTCCCATGGCACCGCCCATACCTACAAAGCGGGCAGTTCCATTTAAATCACTTCCCATCCATCGATTTGCATCATAGATAGTTGTTTGAGCATTTAGAAATCCTACACTTATCAAAAGAATACAAATCGCTAATATTCTATTACTTTTCATAATCAATCTCTTTTGAAATTATAAACTATCTTCTATAGCTACCACCAGAACTACGTGAAGAACCACCACCGCCGCTACTACGTGAAGAACTGCCACTGCTGCCAGAACTACGAGAATAACTACCGCTACTACCTGATGAATAGCTACTTCCACTACTTCTTGAATAACTACCTGAATTAGAAGAGCGGGATGATGATCTGTCAGGCGTATAACTTCTTGATGGAGAAGTGGAACTTCCACGTGAATAGCTACTACTGCTACGGCTACTATTTGTTCCGGAACTTCGTGTCGAACTATTACTTCTATTATAAGAGGAACCAGAATTGCGTGTACTAGTACCAGAAGTACGTGTACTGCTTGGACGTGTATACGTTTCTGTATTTCTACGAGAGTATGAACTTCCTGAACGAACAGAGCTATTGCTACCGCTACGAGTATAATCGCGAGTACCTACAACTCTACTATTTGTACCTGTACTACCTGAACGGCGAACACTTTGTCCAACAGAAGAATTAGCTGGTCTGGTAGTTGATGAACCGACACCTCTTCTGTAAGAAGTAGAATTATAATTTCTCGAACCAGAATAATAGGAACGATTATTACCATTAATCACACTACGTCCGGCATAATAAGGTCTTCCACCTCCGCCCCAGCCCCAGCTAGGACCACCGTGCCAGTGGTGATGATGTCCCCAATATCCGCCGCCATACCAGCCACCCCAGTAGCCGCCTCCCCAATAACCGGGGTAATATCCCCAAGAGTAATAAGGACGATTCCATCCCCAGCCATAGTTCCATCCCCAGCCGTAAGAGCCATAACGCCAATCCCACCAAAGCGGGTTACTGAACGTCGGGAATGCATAAGCATACATACCATCGGTATATACGTTCCAATCCCATGAGTTCGGACCGTAAACTACATCCCAGTACAACGGGCTGCTGATACTGATAGCAAAACGCGGATTGCGGAAACGGATGATACGTTCAGCGTATTCATAGTCGTCTGTTGTACCATTGAATTCGCCCGTCACCCATTCTCCGTCCAAATCCGGATTAGATTTTTCTTTTATATATAAGGTATCATTATCCATTACGAATTCATTTTCACGTGCATCGTAACGGCGGTTATATTCATCCACATCCCGTGTTCTTCCCTTACGGTCCTGAACAACCACTGTAGTACCCGGTGAAGTATAGATGTTAGTCGTCACCTGTTTCTTCGGTTCCTTCTTAACTGGAGTTTCTTTCTTCTCCTGTTTGTCTTTGGAAGGTACGAAGTAAAGGTCGTCATCAACGCTTTGTGCAAAGATACCTATCGGAAGGCACAAGGCAAATAGCAAGAAATAAACAATCTTTTTCATATCATCTCGGTTTATGTAATTACTTAAACTTATTCACGTTACAAAGATAAGGAAGAGATTTTTCGTCCGGGGGAGATTTTCCCCAAAGGATAATAGGGAAATCCCTATTTCTAACTATCTTTGTAGAAGATACAACGCTCACCGGCATAAAGTTCAGGCAAACTTGACTTTCTATACCCGGATTGCTGTATCTTTGCACATTATTCACCAGCATTAAAAACAACTATGAAGTATTTTGAGTTCACATTCCGCACCCAGCCTTGTACCGAAACCGTCAATGACGTACTGGCTGCCATATTGGGTGAAGTCGGATTTGAAAGTTTTGTTGAGTGTGAAGGCGGACTGACCGCATATATCCAACAGACATTGTGTGATGAAAACGCCATCAAGATTGCCATCAACGAGTTCCCCCTACCCGATACGGATATTACTTATACATATACCGAAGCGGAAGACAAGGACTGGAACGAGGAATGGGAAAAGAATTTCTTCCAACCCATCATTATCGGAAACCGATGTGTGATCCACAGCACTTTCCACCAAGATGTCCCCAAAGCGGAATATGACATCGTCATCAATCCTCAAATGGCCTTCGGAACAGGACACCACGAAACTACCAGCCTCATCATTGAAGAATTATTGGACAGCGAACTGAAAGATAAATCCCTGCTCGATATGGGCTGCGGAACTTCGATTCTTGCCATCCTCGCACGTATGCGGGGCGCACGTCCCTGTACGGCCATCGACATTGATGAATGGTGCGTACGAAACTCCATCGAAAACATCGAGTTGAACCACGTAGACGATATTGCCGTATCACAAGGAGATGCCTCGTCGCTTGTAGGAAAAGGACCTTTCGACGTTATCATCGCCAACATCAACCGGAATATATTACTGAATGATATGAAGCAATATGTTGCCTGTATGCATACGAATTCCGAACTCTATATGAGTGGATTTTATATAGACGACATTGCCGCCATCCGCGAAGAAGCGGAGAAGAACGGACTGACTTTCGTTCATTATAAAGAGAAGAATCGTTGGGCAGAAGTGAAATTTATTTATAAAGGATAAGAGCCAACAAATATCTTTAAAAGAGAAAGCTCCCTTATCATTAAAAGATATAAGAAAGCAAGCAAAAATCGCAGTCGATATACGCTATAAACAAGCGTAAGACTCCAGATTAATGCAGAAAAAAAATAGTGACGGTATACGCGTGGGATAGTGACGCTATCCATAGCATATACCGTCACTATTTGCATCGGATAGCGTCACTATCTTATAAAGAGAAATAAAGTCGTTACGCGAACTCTTTTTTGACCTGTTGGCACCATGCTTTGATTTTCTTTTCCGCCTGTTCGGACTGATTATCCAAATCGACAACCAACCCGCACCACTGCTCGCCACGTAAAGCCTTGGAACGTTCGAAAGTGTAACCTTCGGAAGAAGTAAAACCGACCAAGGTAGCCTCATCCCCTTCAAAGACTTCTGCCAGCAGACCAATTCCATCTGCAAAATTTTCCGGATAACGTATCTGATCTCCCAAACCGAAGATAGCAACCTTCTTACCTTTCAATTTCATTGTCCGGAGTTCCGGCAACAGTTCGTCCCAATAAGTAGGAAGTTCTCCGTCAAACCAGGTGGAAGCACCCACAATGAAGCAGTCATAAGCTGCAAAATCATTCTGCCAGGCCTGCTCGATAGGCACTACTTCTATCTTGTCTTCACCAAACTCTTTCTGTATTTTCTCTGCCACCCAACTCGTTCTTTCGGCTTTGGTAGCATAAAACAAACCTATCTTTTTCATAATTCTTCTCTTTTAATATTCCAATAATTTCCGTGCAGCTTCGTATATCTTAGCTTCGTCCGGCAAAATTTCTTTTTCCAGTATCGGATTGAAACCGACGGGAGTAAACGTAGAACCGACACGCTGCACCGGTCCGTCGAGATAACGGAACATTTCCTCACCAATCATTGCTGCAAGCTCCGCACCAAAACCGGAGAATACTTTATCTTCATGTACAACCAATGCTTTGCTGGTCTTCTTGACCGATTCAAATATTGCCTCTTTATCCAGCGGAATCAGAGAACGAATATCGATCACTTCTACTTTCCAACCACCCTCTTTCTCCAATCGTTCGGCGACATGCAGACAGAAATGGGTCGTATTTCCGTATGTGATAATACTCAAATCCGTACCCTCACGGCGGATACGTGCTTTTCCGAAAGGTACTTCAAAGTCTTCCGGCACCACAGTGGCGGCTTCTACCGAATTATACAATGCTTTCGGTTCGAGAAACAAAGTAAATCCCTTAGAGCGCATACTAGTACGTAACAATCCGGCTGCATCATCTGCAAAAGAAGGGCAGACAATTCGTGCTCCCGGCAATGTAGTCAAAGCTCCTTCTATATTTTGAGAGTGATACAGCCCTCCACCGATATAACCTCCGGAAGCCAACCGCAGCGTTATATTCGGGGCAAACTTACCATTGCTGCGCCAATACTCATGCGTACATTCTACATATTGTTCTACGGCAGGCCAGAAGTAATCAGCAAACTCCGCTCCCTCTATCACGACATGGATTTTAGGATCAAAGCGGCTCATTCCATTGGCAGTGCCTACAATATAATCTTCGGCAATCGGCGCACTGAACACACGGGCTTCGCCGAATTCCTGCTGCATCCCTTTGGTGACATTAAACACACCGCCTTTCTCTCTGTTTGCTACGTCCTGTCCCCAGATAAACGTATCGGGATTGTAGCGGAATTCGGCTTTCAATGTCTCGTTAATGGCATTTACCAGGAAGGTCTTTTCGCCCTCTGCTTCATGAGTACCTTCTTTGTACTTCTGGGGTTGATAAGGTTCGGGCATCACAAAATCGTAGATGCTCTTAGGATCAGGATCGGGAGCAGCCAACGCTTTTCGGTTGGCAGCCGACAGTTCTTTCTTTGCGTCAGCTTCGATCTGTTGCAACTCTTCTTCTGTCAGGCGTTTGTAACGCAACAACATCCGGCGGAATTTCATCAGCGGATCGGCATCTTTTACGTATTCCAGTTCGTTCTCATCCCGGTACAGGGTATGTTTATCCGAGTTGGAATGGGAACCGATACGAACACAGTTGGCCTGCACAATCACCGGATTACGGGTTTCCCTTGCATATTCGTGGGCTTCGGTCATGGCATTCATCGAGTCGAACACATCTTTTCCATTGCAATAGATGATTTTCAGATTCTTGAAGCCGGAGAAGTTCTCGGCAACTTTGCGGTTGGCTGTCTGTTCCGATTTAGGGACAGAGATACCATATCCGTTGTCCTGTATCACAAAAATAACAGGAAGACGTTCAAGGCTGGCGCCATTGATAGCCTCATATACAAATCCTTCAGAAGTGGCAGATTCTCCATGGGAAGTGATGGCGACTCCTTTATGTCCATAATATACCATTGCCCGCGCCACACCTGCCGCATGAAGGTCGTGTGTACCCGTTGCAGAAGAAATGTTTTCGATGTGCCATTCCGGTTTGGCGAAATGGTTCGACATGTGACGTCCGCCGCTGCCCGGGTCTGTCGCTTTCGAGATACCATTCAGGATGATTTCTTCTGGAGTCATTCCGGCAGAAAGTACAGTCAGCATATCGCGGTAGTAAGGAAACAGGAAGTCTTCGCCCAAAGTGAATACCTGACCGATGGCAAGCTGAATACCATCATGCCCCGCGTAAGGAGCATGATAAGACCAACCCAAAGATTGCAGCAGGTATGACGGTGCTTTTTCATCCAAAGCACGCCCCAATGTCATCAGATGATACCACTTTTTCAGGGTTTCTACATCTGTCGTTTTTATATCATATTTCTTTTTCATAGTGAATGAAGTTCTTAATGAGTGAAACAATCAGTTATCAGCCTTGCCAGTTTTCGAGGTAGTCGGCTATAAAGTGGAGGAAGTTACCTCCCAACATTCCGTCTACTACCCGATGGTCGTAAGACAAAGACAGATACATTTTATGGCGGATGGCAATCGTATCGCCTTCCGGTGTTTCTATCACAGCAGGTTTCTTTTCAATATATCCTACTCCCAAAATAGCAACCTGCGGCTGATTAATAATCGGTGTACCGAACAGGCTCTTGAACGTTCCGAAATTGGTAATGGTAAATGTACCGCCATCAATATCTTCCGGCATTAATTTATTATCCCTTGCTTTCAGGGCTAAAGAGTCAATGGCAACTGCCAGGCCATTCAGATTCAAATGGTCGGCGTCATGCACCACAGGCACAATCAGATTTCCATCATTCAGAGAGACAGCAATACCTACATTGATATGTTTCTTAAAGAGGATATTATATCCGTCTACTGACACATTCACTTGAGGATAGGCTACCAATGCTTTCGCTACGGCCTCGGTTATCACAGGCATATAAGTCAACTTCACTCCTTCGCGACGGAAGAAAGCATCTTTATTCTTTTCGCGCCAACGCACCAGTTTGGTGACGTCTACTTCTACCACATTGGTTACATGAGGAGATACTTTCTTAGACATAACCATGTGGTCGGCAATAATCCGGCGAACACGATCCATCTCTTTCACTTCAACTCCAGGCATGGCAACAGGAGCAGACGATTTGGATGAAGTAGCAGCCGACTGTACAGCAGGGGCAGATGCAGCCGGAGACGTTTTCGGAGTTATCGGTTCGGGAGCAACAGCCACCGATGGTTTGCTTGCAGCCGGAGCAGCAACAGCAGAGGCCGGTTTCGGTTCAGCCATATCGCCTCTTTTCTTCTTTTCAATATAGTCTTTTATATCTTTCTTACTCAACCGCCCTTCATAACCCGTACCTTGTATAGCATCCAACTCTTCTTTCGGAATCTTAGCCTCCCGCGCCAACTGAATCACAACAGGAGAATACCAACGTTCTTCCTCAACAGCAACGGGTTTGGATGTATCAACGGGGGGTGATGCAGTATTCACTGATTGACTCTTAGCAATGTCTGCTGCTGATTGTGATGTTCCGGAAACATCAGCGGCAACCTGACTGGCATCAGCTCCTTCGTTTGTGGCACCTTCGCTTGCCGGCTCCGTACCGGATGATTCTTCGCCATCCAAATCAATAATGGCAACTACTATTCCTACAGCTACCGTGTCACCTTCCTTATATAAAATCTCCTCCACTTTTCCCGCTACGGGAGAAGGGATTTCTGCACTTACTTTAGCAGTATTCACTTCAAAAAGCACATCGTCTTCCTGAATCATGTCACCCACCTTTACAGACCAAGAGACAATGGTCCCTTCGGTTATACTCTCGCCCAACTTAGGCATTTTTATTTCGAATTTTGACATAGACAGTAATTTTATTATTCAACCTTAGATATATTACAACAATGGGCTGAAATAGAAAGTTTTAAGTTAAGTAAAATTTAACCGGAGTCCAATCGGCACAACCAAGCATCAACGGCTATATATCCACTCTTTCTGAATATATTTCTCTTCCCGGAGCTGATTGACAGCTTCTATCTCCTCCTTAGTGAAAGCACTGACAGATTGCGACTTACTGAAATACTGAAAAGCCTTTTCTTTGAAATCAGTGACAGTCCCCGCCGGCAAATGCCTGCGAATATTAGTTACCTCACTCCGAACGGAAGGAACAGCATATACAGACGACAACGTTTCATCATCGACCATCGGTTCCGGATTCAATGCCTGATGCAACGCTGTAAGGTCTGTATCATACAATAGCGTGCAATGATACAATACCCGATCCTTGTACAGGCATTGCGCACTTCCTGATATTTTCAATCCATTCAGATAAATCCCCAATCGTTCGCCTCCTGTTGCCATCAGTCCCATAGAGTTCAGGAAATCCAACGTCCTCTGCAAATACGTGACAAACTCCGGCAAGCGGGGAGTCGTTTCTATAAAAGTCAGATTGACATTGCCCAAATCATGGTACACTGCTCCCCCACCGGAAAAACGACGGGCAATATGTACCTGCTCCCGTTCCGCCCATTCCTGATCGACTTCCGACCGTAACCGTTGATGTTTCCCTATTACCACAGAAGGAGTGTCCTGCCAAAGCATGAAAATGTCTTCATTTCCCTGCTTCAACAGATATTCTTCTGCAGCCAAGTGAAAGTAAATATCAGAAAACGGACTATAGATACATCGAATCATAGGTCAGACAGAATAAGAGTTAAAACATAATCTCGTGATAAATCTCTCCGACCGTAGGATGCGGAAATACAGTCTTCTGAAATTCTTCCACCGTATAGCCTCTCTGAATAGCAATACCTGCGATCACAATAAGTTCTGACGCCGGATTTCCCAACATGTGGCAACCGATGATCTTCCCTTCTTCATCCTGAATCAGTTTACAAAGGCCGTTTCCCTGTTCATTCTCGGCTACGAACCGACCGGAATAAGCCATCGGTAATTTGGATACACGGTAAGAAAGTCCTGATTTTATCAGTTCTTCTTCTGTCTTTCCTACGCCCGCCACTTCGGGATTGGTATAAACAACTCCCGGAACACAATCGTAATTCATCCGGTCTTCCACTCCCAAGATATGATTGATAGCGACTTCCGCTTCACGAATAGCGGTATGTGCCAATAAAGAATAACCTGTAATATCCCCACAAGCATATACACGGGGATGCGAAGTCAACAGATGTTCATCTACTTTGACCCCGTTCCGATGCAATTCTATATTCAGCTTGTCCAGCCCCACTTTGGATAAATTTGCCTTACGGCCTACACTAAGCAAGATTTTCTCCGCTTCAATAGTGGAAACTTTGCCTTCTTTTTCTATCACGACTCCATGAGCGTTCACTTCCACTACTTTCGTATTCAAATAGAAAGTGACTCCCCGTTTGGCATATTCGGCACGAAGCATGCCGCTCGTTTCCTTATCCATCGCTCCCAAAATCTCCGGCATCATTTCTACCACATGCACCTTTACTCCCATACTGTTGAAGAAAGAAGCAAATTCCATCCCGATCACTCCACCGCCAATAATAACAAGCGTCTTGGGAAGTTCTTTTATCTCCAACGCCTCCTTGGAAGTCCAATAACTGACTCCCGACAATCCCGGTATGGAAGGAATCACTGTATCGGAGCCGGTACATACCAGCAAGTATTTCACGGAATAGGTTTCTCCATCACAGGTGATGCGGATCATCCCCTCTTTCTCTCCCTCTATAAAAGCTTCTTTCTCCACGATCGTCACTCCGTAAGAATTCACAGTCATCTTCACGCCACCCGTCAACATTTTCACTGTTTTGTCTTTGCGGCTCATAATCTTGGATAAATCGAACGAAGGAGATTCGGCAGAAACGCCATATTTGGAAACACTCTTGATGCTATCCAGTATTTTAGCAGAATATAACAAAGTTTTAGTAGGAATACACCCCTCATTGAGACACACTCCACCCATTGCCTTTTTCTCAAAAAGAACGGCTTTTAATCCGTTGGCCCCTGCCCGTTCGGCAGCTGTGTACCCGGCAGGACCACCACCAATAATAGCTATATCAAAGTTCATAATCGTATCTTTTTTAGTAATAATACGATTATAACAAATGAGAGAAGAGATAAGTTGTTGGGAAAAGAAATACCTGTTACTTAATTGTCAGCTTTTTAAGTTCTTCTAACGAGCCATTGAACACGTTCAGGTCTACGTCTTCTTTGATACCGGGAACACTTCCTACATCAGTATGTTGCCAAAAGTCCCATTTCCCCTGATACTTTACAGAGTCAACATAATAATGGGCAATCCAGTAAGGGTATGTATTGAAGATGGAATCGTCCAGATAACGGGTTTTAAATTTATAAGAAGTATAAAGAATAGGTTTCACTCCATAATGAGATTCCACCCGGTCCAGCCAGCGTTTAATGCCTTGCTGCAATTCCTTTTTTTCCTTCCGCCCGGTCACTTCCACATCAAGTACGGGAGGTAAATCACCCGTATCCAGTTTCACCGTACGAATAAAGAAGTCCGCCTGTTTCAAAGCATCCGTACCAGGAATATAAAAATGATAAGCACCACGGATAAATCCATGATTACGGGCATTGGCGAAGTTCGCCTCAAAGGTTGTGTCGTTATGATCTCCTCCTTCTGTAGCTTTCATAAAAACGAAATGCAAAGGAGTAGCCGTCTCTTTATTCTGCAACAGTCTTTTCCAATCAATCTTTCCCTGATAATGAGAAATGTCAATACCATGAATATCATATCCGTCAGGGATACAAACTCCGTATTCCTTTAAACCATGACAAGGTTTCCATCGATAAGCATAAGGACGGATAAAGAAATAGTAGAATACAACGGAAAAACAACCGATAATCACCACAGCCAAAATGTTACGAATCCAGACAGGCATCACAGTTCGATGCTTCATCTGTTCCTTTTTTGAGGTACGGGAAGTTTTGGAAGAAGAGGTCGTTCCCTTTTTCTTGGTAGTGGAAACGGTTCTTTTCTTCTGTACGGCAGACATCGGGTTGTTGCGTTGCGGCATTTACTTTAAACGATCAATGTTTTTAGAGATAGGCACGGATTACGCGAATTAACACGGTTTTTTAGTTATTTCTTATAAACCGTGTATTCCGTGTAGTCCGTGCCTGAAAGAATCTTTCATTGCAGCTGTTATTGCAACTGTTACATCAACAACTGCTCTGAAGTGTATTTATTTAGCTTGTTCCAGCTGCAAAGTCTTAGTTGCCTGGTCGCAAACCTCTGTAGGACCGAAGTACTGGATCGGACCCGGATATACATAATCCGTTTCGATAGCCCAACGATCACGTTGCGCAGCAAATGCCTTGAAAGGAGCGCCATCCAGTTTCACCAATGCTTTCTGGATAACCGGTTTCATTTCACCGTGGCGACGTTCCATGTTCATCATCATAGTGATAGGCACACCACCTGCGATCCATTCGGCAGCAGGAGCAGTTGTGTTGCGTACAGAAGACATATAACCAGTCTTACCGTTAGCAATCAACATAGAAGCTGTGTAACCCAAAGAGTAGCAATAGTCAGCGTCAAAGTTTGATGGAGCAGCACAACGTCCTTCATAACCGAAGAAGTGGTGTTGAGCAGCAAATTTACCAACATACTTGCCTGCTTCTTTCCATGAAGCCAATTTGGTAGCTACCATTTCAGACAACAGCTTTTCTGTTTCGATCAGTGATACCTGAACGTTTCCGTGCGGGTCACGATCCAAAGTCAGCTGGCGGGCAACGCCTTCCGGCAGACTTGCATAGATAGCAGAGTTTTCCGGAGAAAGTTTGCGGATGATATAATCACGTTGGTGAGATTTCTTAATCTGACCGAATTCTTCAGCATTAGCAGCCAGGAAGTCGTTCAATTCAGCAATCAGGCGTTTCATGGCAGGAATGAATTCTACCAATCCTTCCGGAATCAATACAGTACCGAAGTTGTTTCCCTGTGCAGCACGGTCAGCTACCACTTTAGCGATGTAAGTCACTACATCGTCCAAAGACATATCTTTAGCTTCTACTTCTTCAGAAACGATACATACGTTAGGCTGTACCTGTAAAGCACATTCCAGTGCGATGTGAGAAGCCGAACGACCCATCAACTTGATGAAGTGCCAGTATTTACGTGCAGAGTTACAGTCACGTTGGATGTTACCGATTACTTCCGCATAAGTCTTACATGCTGTATCGAAACCGAAAGAAGTTTCAATCATATCGTTCTTCAAGTCACCGTCGATTGTTTTCGGGCAACCGATTACCTGTACACCGTAGTTCTTAGCTGCATAGTATTCAGCCAATACACAAGCGTTTGTGTTAGAGTCGTCACCACCAATGATAACCAATGCTTTGATGCCAAGTTCTTTGATGATTTCATATCCCTTTTCGAATTGGCTTTCTGCTTCCAGCTTCGTACGTCCGGAACCGATGATATCGAAACCACCAGTGTTACGGTATTCGTCGATAATATCAGCAGTCAGTTCCATATAATTGTGATCTACCAGACCACCAGGACCTAGAATAAAACCATATAATTTGTTTTCCGGGTTCAATTTCTTGATACCGTCGAACAAACCGGAGATTACATTGTGTCCGCCCGGAGCCTGACCACCGGAAAGAATTACACCTACGTTCATAGCGGGAAGAGCAACAGCTTCACCAGCTTCGAATGTAATCAACGGCATTCCATACGTGTTCGGGAATAATGCTTTGATAGCTTCCTGATCGGCTACAGATTGAGTAGCAGCACCTGCTACAGCCTTAACAGCTCCTGATGCCAATGCTTTCGGAAGTTTGGGCTGGTAAGCAGCCCTTGCGATTTGCAATGCACTTTTAGTCATTTTCTTTAATTTTTTATTTAAAGGTGTTAGTAAGTTTCTTGTCAAACTTGAAAAGCGTTGCAAATTTCGCACTTTTTTCCGAATTATGAAAATTCTTCTGTTGTTGTTTTTAAGACAAAAGGAAGAAGAAAGAAAAATTAAGGCTACCTCCCGGTGCGGGAGATAGCCTTTACGTTTTCTTCAATGAGTGAATCGATATGATAATTCTAGGGATTTTGTTCCCAGCCTCCACCAAGAGCCTTATAGAGTTGAACTACCGCAATCAACTCGTCACGGATAGCATTACTCAACCCAATCTGTGCATCAAAATATCCACGTTGGGCATCCAATACATCCAGATAATTAATGACTCCATTGATGTATTGCAGTTGTGCCAGGTCCATATAGCTCTTGGCCGAACGTTCCAAATTGGCACGAAGTTCATACACTTCCTTGATCTTGTTGAAATTGACAATTGCATTACGTGTTTCCTTGAAAGCTTCCAGTACGGCTTTTTCATAACTATGTACTTCAGCTTCATAAGCAGCCTTTTTTGCTTTCAATGCCGCACGGTTCTTTCCCCAGCCAAAGATCGGAGTTAATAAAGCTCCTTCCATCACTGCATAAGGAGATTTCAAAAGTTCCGACAAAGAAGTACTTTCACTACCGAAACCACCTGTCAGGGCAAGACGCGGGAACATATTTGTATAAGCCACTCCCACTTTCGCATTGGCAGCAATCAATTTCTGCTCTGCCTGACGGATGTCGGGACGGCGTTCCAACAATGTAGATGGCAATCCAACAGGAAGTGTTTCCGGAGAGTTAAATTCCTGAAGCAAACGGGAACGGGCTATCTTATTAGGATATTCACCGGCAAGATAAGCAATATCGTTTTCTTTCAGGGAAATTTTACGTTCCAGATCAGGAACCAAAGTTGCCGTACGCGCCAATTCCACTTGTGCCTGCCGATAGGAAGTCTCGGAGGTCAATCCACCGGCAAACCGGATACGTGCCAAACGTACTCCTTCTTCACGGGCTTTCAATGTTTGCTTTACAATGTCAAGCTCTGTATCTAGGGCTACCAGTTCATAGTAAGCCTGTGCCACTTCAGCAACAATCGTCATCCGCAATGCGCGTTGTGCCTCGATAGATTGCAGATACTCGGCAATACTGGCCGAACGTGCCCAACGCAGATTTCCCCAAAGATCAAGTTCCCATGAAACGAGAAATTGTGCTTCAAAGGTATCTGATCTCTTGAAAGCGTCTCCTCCATGATTTTCAAGTTCACGTTCTGCCGTTACTTTTCCTTTGATATCCGGAAGTAACGCAGCGGTGGAAATACGTTTCTGCGCTGCCATTTCTTTCACACGGGCAGCGGCAATCAACATATCCTTGTTGTGATCCAGTGCACGTTCAATCAGGCTTCTCAAGGTAGCATCCGTATAAATATCCCTCCAGTCCTGATCGCCGAAGCTGATCGAGTCTTGCGCTCTTTCCAAGCTGTCGGGCAAATGAAGATCAGGACGGACATAGCTTTTCCCTACCTTGCAGGAAGTCAAGACCCCGGCAAGTAACAGGATAGCAATATATAGTTTCTTTCGTTTCATTATTTCTTATGTTTTAAAATTTTCGACTTTGTTTTATACACCATCACAAAGAAGAACGGCACAAGAATGATACCGAATACAATGGCAAATATCATTCCGAAAAATACACCTGTACCGATTGCCTGCCGGCTTGCCGACCCCGGACCGCTTGCCAATACCATCGGAAGCATACCGAGTACGAATGCGAGAGAAGTCATCAAAATCGGACGGAAACGCAATTTGGCTGCGTAGATAGCCGACTGCACCAGGTCTTCACCTTTATCTACCTGTACTTTTGCAAACTCTACAATCAAAATCGCGTTCTTAGCGGCAAGTCCCACCAGCATTACCAGACCAATCTGGAAATAGACATCGTTCTCCAATCCGCAAACCCAGACTCCTAAATAGGCTCCCAAAGCGGCAACAGGTAAAGAAAGCAATACGGCAATAGGCACTGTCCAACTTTCGTATTGCGCAGCAAGGAAAAGGAAAACGAACAGGAATACCAATGCCATCACCATGCCTGTCTGACCTCCCGCCTGCTTCTCCTGATAAGAAAGACCACTCCATTCAAGACCGATATTATCGGGAAGATGGTCACGGGCAATCTGCTCCATGATCTCCATTGCCTGTCCGGAACTATATCCCTGTGCAGCTGCTCCACGAATAACGGCCGTAGTAAACATATTGAAACGTTTAATACTTCCCGGTCCTGTGGTATAGGAGGCATTTCCTAAAGAAGTCAATGGTACCATCGCTCCATTGGAGGCTTTCACGAAGAACAGATTGATGTTGTCTTTGTGTTCCCGGTAAGGAGCTTCCGCCTGAATGTAAACCTTATATATACGGTTGAACATATTAAAGTCATTCACATACACCGAACCGGTATAAGCCTTCATGGTAGAGAACACATCAGCCAGTGGCACACCCAGCATCTTTACTTTGTCACGGTCTACATCGAAATAGAGTTGCGGTATTTCCGATTGCAAGGAAGATGACAGTCCTGCTAATTCTTTGCGTTTGGATGCGTAGTACATTAATGTATCTGCCGCGTCTACCAAATTATCGAAAGTGGCTTCTCCACGGGCTTCCAATTGCATTTCAAAACCTCCCGAGCTACCCAGTCCCGGAATAACCGGAGGAGTGGACAGATAGACTTTACATTCTGGATATTCCCTCAAATGTTTTTCCACCGTATCCATAATCTTCTCAATAGTGGTGTTCTTCCGCTCTTCCCAAGGTTTCAGGATCACCGTCAGTTCAGCACGTCCCTGGTTACTTCCAACACGCGGACTACTTCCTGTTACGTTCTGTATATATTCAATATATGGATTCTTTTCCAAATAAGCAATGGCGCGTTCTGTTACGATACGGGTACGTTCCAAAGTAGCTCCTTCCGGCAGTTCCAATTCAATCTTGAAATATCCCTGATCTTCCACAGGCAAGAAACTGGTCGGAATAATGCGGTGAATCAGCATAATAGCGATCAACACCATACCAAAAGCACTCAAAACCCGGCGAGGATGCTTGATCGTACGAGTCACAGCAGCCACATATTTATTGCTACCAATACCCAGCCATTCATTAATCTTCCGGAAAACGATATTCTTTTTCTTTCCGTTATCCGGCTTCAGAATCAATGAACACATCACCGGGCTCAATGTCAGAGCCACTACCGTAGAAATAAGTACGGACACCACAATCGTCACCGTAAACTGGCGATACAACTGCCCTGTAATCCCACTTAAAAAACTAACCGGAACGAACACTGCCGCCAATACCAGTGATGTGGCAATCAAAGCACTAGCAAGTCCGTTCATCGCTTTCTTCGTTGCTTCGTATGGGCTTAGATGTTCCGTTTCCATGATATGTTCTACGCCTTCCACCACCACAATCGCATCATCCACAACAATACCGATGGCAAGAATCAATCCGAGTAATGTCAGTATATTCAGCGAGAAACCGAAAATCAACATGAATCCGAAAGTACCGATCAATGAAATAGGCACCGCTACTACCGGAATCAACGTTGCACGCCAGCTCTGCAAGGATAGATAAACCACCAATACAACTAATACCAACGCTTCAAACAACGTCTTATATACTTCATGAATAGATTCGGAAATATAGGTCGTCATATCGAACGGAATCTCATAGCTCAATCCTTCCGGAAAGTTCTTGCTAATCTCATCCATAGCCTCTTTGACCCTCTCGGCTACTTCCATCGCATTTGCTCCCGGCAACATATAAATGCCAAGAACAGCAGCATTCTCGCCGTTGATACCACTTTCTGTGTTATAAGAAGAGGCCTCCAACGATACACGCGCCACATCTTTCAATCGAATAATGGACCCGTTGGCATTGGCACGCACTACAATATCTTCAAACTGTCCCACGGAAGACAAACGTCCTTGAGTCGTAATAGGAATGGTAATATCCAGTCCCTGTACCGGCTGTTGCCCCAATACACCGGCTGCCGATTCACGGTTCTGATCCTTCAATGCATTCTGTAAATCCTGTACGGTCAGCCCAAAGTTTGCCAACTTATCGGGTTGCGCCCATATCTGCATCGCATAATAGCGGCTACCGATATTAGATACACGTCCAACCCCAGGAATACGGCGAATTACATCGAGCACGTTGATAGTAGCAAAGTTACTCAAATAAATTTCGTCGAACTTCGGATCAGTAGAAGTCAAACAAAGCGTCATCAACTGACTAGGAGCCTGTTTTTCTACCGAAATACCATTCTGAATGACTTCCGCTGGCAGACGGGATTCCGCCAGTTTCACACGGTTCTGAATCTCAACGGCTGCCAAATCCGGATCGGCAGATACGTCAAAAGTGACCGTTGCCGAAAAACCTCCGGAGTTAGAACTGTTTGATTCCATATAAAGCATACCCGGCGTACCATTGATTTCCTGCTCAATCGGAGTGGCTACCGCCTGCGACACGGTAAGTGCACTGGCACCCGGATAGGATGCGCTGATCTTCACCACCGGAGGGGTAATCTGCGGATATTGATCCACCGGAAGCATCGTCAGGCCAATAATACCGACAATCACAATCACGATGGAGATTACAGCCGAGAAGACCGGCCTATCTATAAAAAAAGTAACTTTCATCGTTTATTCTCCTTTCGCGTTATCCTTCGTTCCGGTAGTGTTTTCTTTTACTCCGGTCACTTCATTTTTTGTCGTAGTTATACTGTCCCCAGCTTCGGCTTCCGGATCACTGACCCGTACTTTCATGCCCGGAGTCAACTTATGGAACCCTTCTACAACCACCATTTCTCCTTCTGCCAGTCCTCTTTCTACCACCACATTATTCCCGACTTCCGGTCCTAATTCGATAAAACGTTTCTCTACCGCATTATCTTTGCGCATGGTATAAATATATGCCCCACCCTTTTCGATGGTAACGGCTTTCATCGGAACAACCAGTGCACCTTCACGAACATCCAGCAACAACTTTACCTTTGTAAATTGTCCTGGCAACAATACTTGTTTCGGATTCGGCATTTCTGCACGTACAGAGAAAGTTCCGGTTTGAGGATCGACTTGCGGTTCGGCAAAATCCACATATCCTTTAAATGGATAGACGGTATTATCTGCCAATGTAATGGTAATATTCGGCTGCCAGGAACGGGTGGAATCCTGCTGTCCCAAATTAATGTTTCTTTCTTTACTCTTCAAATAATCGAGTGCTGTCATACTGAAATCCACCAACACTGTATCACTCTTCACAATGGTAGCAAGCAATGATTTTCCTCCGGGGCCTACTAACGTACCCAAGTCCACATTTCTTTCACTAATGTGTCCCGATAAGGGCGAACGAACAATGGTATAACCCAATTCCAGTTCAGCCTGTGCCAAATCCGCCTCGCTCATGGCTACCGTTGCCTCGGCACTTTCATAAGCAGCTTCCGCATTATCCAAGTCCAACTGGCTTGCAGCGTTCTGTTCAAACAACGGACGGATACGTTTTAAATCACGTTCCGCTTTCAAAGCCTGCGCTTCGTCTTTTTTCAATTGCGCTCTGGCTTTATCTGCTTTGGCACGATACTGGTCTTGGTTAATTACAAACAAAACCTGATTCTTATTGACATATGTACCTTCGGCAAAAAGCATATTTTCCAGATAACCTTCCACACGGGCACGTACTTCGACGAACTGTTGGGCACGAATACGCCCCACATATTCTCCGTATATCTCTACGTCGTCTTTCACTACCGGTTCAACAATGACTGTCGGCATTTCCGGCGCAGCCTTCTGAGGTCGGGTCAGTATCCAGTACACACCCAACACAACTACCATACATATAATAGCAGCAATGGTTCTCTTTCTCCTCAGTTTCAACTCATGTTTCGAAAAGAATAATCTCATATCGAATCTTATTATTTAATTTAACTTATGTTTGTTCTATACTCTATTATGCAATTTATATACCAAAAATGCGCTACACACATTATTCGCTTACAATCAAAGCATTACATTTTTCCTCTTTTTGTGGAAGTGTGGAAATCCACCGTATTGTGTAGAAATTATCCACATTTCCGACTTTTGGAACATTTTTTTTAGTTCCCATTTCAACAACTAAACAAATTATGCTCTACATTTGTATTATATTAAACATCAACACTAGACCACATCCTAATGAAAAAACAAATCTTTTCAACATTAGTTTTATCAATTGGCATCTTATTGCCTTTTTCTTTGCATTCTCAAGAGCAAAGGAAAAAGGTAGGTGTCGTTCTAAGCGGCGGCGGTGCCAAAGGAATGGCACACATCAAAGCACTGAAAGTAATTGAGGAAGCCGGAATTCCTATTGACTATATAGCCGGCACCAGTATGGGAGCTATCGTAGGTGGTCTGTATGCCATCGGTTATACTACGGAACAATTGGACAGCATGGTACGAAAACAAGATTGGACATTCCTGTTGAGCGACCGTATCAAACGAAGTGCCATGTCATTGACTGATCGTGAGCGGTCTGAAAAATATACAGTCTCTATCCCTTTCACCAAAACTCCCAAGGATGCTGCTGCCGGAGGACTCATGAAAGGGCAAAATCTGGCTAACCTATTTTCAGACCTCACTGTGGGGTATCATGACTCTATCGACTTCAATAAACTTCCCATTCCTTTTGCTTGTGTGGCAGCCAATGTTGTCAATGGAGAGCAAATTGTATTCCATGACGGAATACTCTCAACCGCTATGCGTGCCAGCATGGCTATTCCGGGTGTATTTACTCCGGTACGCCAAGACAGCATGGTATTAGTGGACGGCGGCATTGTAAACAACTATCCGGCAGATGTTGTGAAAGCCATGGGAGCCGATATTATTATCGGAGTAGACGTGCAGAATGCTTTGAAGAAGGCTGACAAGCTCAACAGCGTCCCCGATATTCTGGGGCAGATTGTAGACATCACCTGCCAGTCTAACCACGAAAAGAATGTAGACCTCACAGATACTTATATCCGTGTCAATGTGGAGGGATATTCATCTGCCAGTTTTACTCCGGCTGCCATCGACACTCTGATGCGAAGAGGCGAAGAAGCGGCTAAAGAACAATGGAATTCGTTGCTTGCCTTGAAAAAGAAGATAGGAATAACCGAAGATTATACTCCGAAGCAACATGGCCCTTATTCTTCTCTTTCCAATGCACGCACAGTTTATGTGACGCACATCTCATTTTCCGGTGTAGAGGTGGATGATAAAAAATGGCTGATGAAGAAATGTAATCTGAAAGAAAACAGTGACATTACCACTCTACAAATAGAACAGGCCTTATATCAATTACGTGGCAGCCAATCCTATTCCAGCGCCAGCTATACGTTGAAAGAGACTCCTGAAGGTTATCACCTCAACTTCCTGTTGCAGGAAAAATATGAAAGAAGAATCAATCTGGGCATCCGTTTCGACTCGGAAGAAATCGCGTCTTTGTTGGTGAATGCAACGGCAGACCTCAAAACTCATATTCCTTCCCGCCTAGCTCTTACCGGTCGATTGGGTAAACGATATGCTGCCCGCATAGACTATACGCTGGAACCCATGCAGCAACGTAATTTCAACTTCTCGTATATGTTCCAATACAACGATATCAACATTTACGAGGAAGGTGACCGTGCCTATAATACAACGTATAAATATCATCTGGCAGAATTCGGTTTCTCCGATGTATGGTACAAGAATTTCCGCTTCGGACTCGGTCTGCGTTTTGAATACTACAAGTACAAAGATTTCCTGTTCAAGAAACCTGAAATCTCCGATCTGAAAGTAGAATCCGAACACTTTCTAAGTTATTTTGCCCAAGTGCAATATAATACTTATGATAAAGGACGCTTCCCTTCTAAAGGAAGTGACTTCAGAGCTGCCTATTCGCTTTATACGGATAACATGGCACAATACAACGACCACGCTCCATTTTCAGCATTGAATGCTTCATGGGCAAGTGTCATCCCTGTGACCCGCCGTTTCTCCGTCATTCCTTCCATTTATGGACGTATCCTGATCGGAAGAGATTTTCCTTATCCACTACAAAATGCCATTGGCGGTGACGTACCCGGTTTCTATATTCCACAGCAATTGCCGTTTGCCGGGGTTACCAACCTGGAATTGATGGATAACACCATAATGATTGCGTCTATTAAATTCAGACAACGCATGGGAGCCATTCATTATCTCACGCTGACGGGTAATTACGGGCTAACGGATAGTAATTTCTTCGATATATTGAAAGGCAAGCAATTATTCGGTGTTAGTGCAGGTTATGGAATGGACAGCATCTTCGGACCATTGGAAATATCGTTGGGGTATTCCAATCAGACGGACAAAGGAAGTTGTTTTGTGAATTTAGGGTATTACTTCTAGTCAAATCTAGTCAACAAAGAATATAATAACACTCCAAGAAAGACAGATTTTAGCAATACTACTTGCAGTAATACAGTATTTTCGAAGAGCAAAAGAGGAGACCGCTTCACAGTGACCTCCTCCTTCTATACTCTATATGAACATGCTCCAAAAGGGTTTATTGAAAAAAAAGGAGTACATTCAAAAGGGTTTTATCTTAAATTGAATAATCAAAACTTAATTATACTGCTATCAACTAGACAAACAATATCAAAATCATATCAACGATCTTCACAGACAGTTGATATTCAGGGAAATATGCATCAAAATAAGATCTGATGCGTGGCCCCGATTAGGTAAAGATGTACCTCTGTACTTTTTCCTAATCGGCTAAGGCAGGGATTCAATGCTACAAACGAATCCAAGCCCCTTACTATAAAACATCTTAAATACTACCACCCTTACCGCCGCTATGTGTCGGATTATAAGTAACCGTCTTATATTGATGATCCGTTCCGGTATAACGAGTTGCTGTAATCGAAACCGTCTTGTTTTGACCATTAAACTTTACATTAGCCGTCAATGTGGTAGTACGAGCCTTTGCATAGCAAGTATAACTCATAGTGGTGTATCCGTTTACATTTACAGTGTTATAAACACGTTCAGTTTCCGTAATGCCAGATACCGATCCCATTAATGAGAACATACGAGTTTTCATGAAAGCAACCATTGCATTCACCGTTTTTGTATCTTCAGCACTAGCACCAGCTCCTAATTGCGATTTAACTTCAGCAACAAGACCAGCATCATTCTTATCATAGTCCCAACCAGACTTTTCCTTATATTTCAATTCAATGCCAGTCACCGCTTTAGCATTCTCGCTATTATCACGACTAGCTTGTCCTAGAATATTAGTTGTCACAGTTTCATTACTAATCTTGCTGTATACTTTATTCTCTATAGCATAAGCAGAGAAGTGATCGACATCGGCTGTATATGCAGTGACAGCTCCATTTTCTGTAGTAGAAGATACATTTTTAATTACATTTCCATCATTATCTTTTGCATCTCCCCATTCTCCTGTATCTGGATTCTGATAAGTAAGTATCATATCAGCATCAGCAAATGTTATTCCAGGGATAGGATTAGGAATAGAAATCGTAACATCATTTTTAAATTTCAAACCAGACGGTTCAAATTTAGCAGCAGCTAAAGGTATGCTTTTTTCTACATTTTGATTCACTTCTTCAGCCTTCACTTCAGTAGTCACTTCTGCAGGAGCAGGAACAAAGGTTGTTACACTAATGCCAACATTCCCATCACTAATAAGGCTTGCACTAGCTTCTGTATCAATTGCACCTGCCGGTATTGCCAATTCGACTTTCACGAGTGGTTTATCCTCTACCACTACTTCCGGAGCAACTTCTCCCGGATCTTCAATGGTAGTATTAGATTCACTATTATCCTCTACTTTAATTTCTTCTTCTGCAGTTACTGACACCGTTTCTTTCCGACTTTCCTTTGTCAGAGCCAGAGCTACCGTTACCACACTACGATTCTCTGCATTCTCTGCAATGACAACTGACGTTTTCTGTGAAAGATATCCATTAGAAGACGCTTCAATACTATAAGTACCTGTAGCACTTTCTGTAACAGAGAACTTACCATTCGAGTCGGTTGTGTAATTTTTACTACCCACTTTTACCTTTACCCCATTCATTGCTTCTCCCCCAGAAGTCACCGTACCCATAATGTAATACTCCACTACCGGTTTTGGAGTTTCAATTACTTCCCCTTCTGCCGGTTTCGGATCGTCATCATCATCGTGACAGGCTACTGTCGCAAAAGTTAACATACCCAAGGCTATCGCCATGGCACCCACATAAAACCATTTTACACTTTTCATAATGTTTCAATTTTGTTAAAAATACTAGTTAAAATATCAATCATGTTTCACTTCTCACTCGTTTTAATCAAATAATATCGAATATAATCCGGCTGCCAAAAATGTGAATTCTCTGCCGACTTAGGTTCAACAGTATAACTTTCGCCCAACGAACGATGGGCATATTCATTCCCGCTACGCATATCATACTGAAAAGCAAAATATTCGGGAAGCATTACCCGTAGCAGATGTCGCTTGCGTTTCTTTCCCGGTAATGGAATAGAAAAGTTGAATCCTGCATTCGTTGCTCCATTTGTATACATACCATATATACCTACAATATATTCGCCGAAGTAGCGTGAAAGAGTTCCGCGTACCCCATAATCGCCATAAATAAAACGATCTCCTTCTACTTTCACCAAGGTGTTCACTTCCGGAATATAATATCCTACACTAATTTGTCCATTGACTCTTTTCCATTGACTCATTTTCCATTCGCTACCATAGAAATGAGCAGAGCCGGTTATTCCTCCTCCACCTTCTACCGTCCACTGACCATTTGCTGAAAAATAGCCGATGCCTGCTGCAAGTCCTTGACGGTCATTCGAGAAACTACCGCCTGTGAGGTATCCTTTCCAATGATTAGCCAAGCGAAAATCCTGACGAAAAGTCATGTATCCCAGGCGAACGCAGTTCCACTTGCCATCTTCATTACTTACAATAGGCAAAGAAACCTGCATCCGTAGCGAGGCGCCTTTCCATAATTGCATTTCCACGGCAGGTTGCAACTCGAGAGCCGCTTTATACAACTTATAAGTTACATTATTGACTAACATCACGTTGGGATATACTACCAAATCGACCTTACCGAAAGAACTTTCTTTTCGTTTTACGCCTTTCAGCTGCCGTACAGCAGTTTCGGTAGAAGTAGTCATCCCCATCTTGCGATACACTTCATCCAACGCACATTCACCGGCTTGATATTTTTGAATCAATTCTGCAGGGATGGTTATGCATAATTGTGGTAAGGCATTATCTAATATAAGTAGCTGCAAAGTCGGTATTTCCGGTATAATAACCAAATGGCGTATGGCAATACCGATTCCATTATAAATACCTCTATAAGCAGAGGTCTCAAAAGCCGCAGTTATCGTGTCCCTTTTCTCCACAACTGAAATATTCTCCATATCCAACTCTTTCAGTGTCTCGCTCACACGAACTGGCTGTGCCTGTAACAAAGAAATACCACAGAGAAAAACAGCGGTCGCACTAACAATCCTTTTCATCTTCTTTTAATGCATTAATGTACATTCATACCGCAGACCGGCGGAAACACATGTAAATTCACGAGTAAACACATTGACGGACAAATGCTTCCAAAAGCGCATGGCAGCACCCATATTCCATCCACGCGTATCATATTCCACCATCAACTTCAATTCTTTGCAAAAAGAAGGCGTATAGCGGACACCTCCGAAAGGTCCTTTATTAAATACACGACAATCACCTTGATGAATATACCATCCGGCCGTTACAGCCAATTGGTCTCCCGAACGAAATCCGATAGTCTTTGTCAACACACCATAATAAGCTCCCCAATATGGAGTCTTCTTCTCTGTCAAAAGATCATCTCCACCAATCACAACAGCTGGGAAATAGCGACTTTCTTTTAGCGGACGAATACGAATCGTATTAGAACGGTCCTGATTATGATAACCCGTCCTGCCTGTACCGGTTGTCATTTTGAGTAATGTCATCCGGTAAGTGAATTCGATAAAAGAGAAAAGAGTCATATCTACAAAATAGTTCATGGTAGGAAAACTGAAAACCGATGGAGTAACTTGCTCGGGTAAGAAATTGACTCCTCCCATAAATGTACCGGTCTCCTGCATTTCAGCGGTAGGTATCATCAACTGCCCCGTTGTTCCCATGGAATATTGCGCGTGAACCAGACCGCTCATCGGAATGAGTATCAGAAATAGAATACTACCTTTTAACGAAATAAATGGCTTATTCCTAAAAGCCGCTTTAGTTTGTTTCATCTTTATTTGTATGTTATACTTTTAAATAGAGATATTCTCAAAACTTTTTTGATTAATCCACTATTTTTACCTTATATAATTCCGTTACTTCTTAGGTAACGGAAAACACACAATCAAGACCAATCGGAATGAGAACAGAGAAAAACATCGACAATTACAGTGGTAGAAGAGTTTTTGCCTTTAGCGAAGGGGGAAATTCTTTTTAAGACAGGACATATAAATCAGAGGGTATGAAGATATGATTATTTCATGTTCAGATTTTTTTTTGCCGTATGCATCAGATAAAACGAAAAAAAATGGGAGAATATTTGTTTGCTATTTATATTTTTGTCTATCTTTGCGTCACATTTGATTCCGTTACCTAAGAAGTAACGGATACATTTAAATACTGATTATTAAAGCTTTGCCTATCTATCACCTACTTACATTGTAATTTTTAACGTAAGATAAATTCTTTCTATTCACTTCTGTGCGTTCTCTTAATCCAAAGCCTTTCAGATATATTTGTGTGGTTTTAATAGATTTGTGTCCCAGCGATTCACTAATCATTTCAATCGGAACTCCGCGATACTTGGCAGTAGTGGCCCAAGAATGTCGGAAGGTATATGAAGTGACGGGTGAGTCCAGGCGCAACACTCTCGCCAAATCCTTCAAAGAATTATTAAAACGACGAAGAGCAGACTGATATTCTTTATATGCTTTTTCATCTTTCCGCTTCTTATCACCATGCAGAATATCGAATAAATAGTCGGGACAATCAGGAAGAGCGGGTTTATTGCTTCGAAGCTGATTCACCATCTCTTTTGCACTTTCCAGAATTTCCAGGCTTATAGGTGTTTTAGTCTTGATACGGTTATATTGAAGCACATTCCGGTCTAAAGCAGATTTCTCCAAATGCGCCAAATCCGCGAATGACATTCCACAGAACTGAAACATCAGAGCTGCAATCGTCTGCGTACGACGCAAACGTTCGGATTTCGGGTCCTCATACAGTAGTTTGTGCAATTCGGTCACAGGCAATGCTTTCTTTTGCCGAATATCCACGCCTGTATAGACATCATGAAACAACCGGGGAACATAAGGGGCACTTCCCGCTTCTACTCCCCGATTATAGATACTACGCAACATACGCATATAAGTAGAAACCGTATTGAGCTTTAATCCGGACCCGTAAAGATGCTGTCCATAGCATCGTAAACACTCCCGGGTGACTTGCCTGAACGATATGTTACCTGTTCCACAAAACTTACTAAAAGAAAAAAGAGCATTCTTATAAACATGAGCGGTAGAATATCGCCCTTCTTTTCGCAAACGCTCAATGTACGCTCCGGCACATTGGCTAAATCCATTTTTATTCATTTTTTGCATCACTAGTTATTTTAGATTATACAATAAATTAAGAGAAAGAACAAAAATAACCTACTTTATGATTGCAGCTATTATAAAAAAGAAAAATAAGAGAAACACCGTCATTCACGTGAAAGTTATTCTTGTACTTCGGTGAGAAAACAAGTGAAACCGATACAAAAACGAGGGTATCCAAAGAGGGCTGTACAAAGCGCTGAAACGCCTGCCAGTAAAGGGGGAAAAGCCAACGAAAACCAGTAGAGTAAAGTAGAGAAGAGAAAAGTATTATTTCTGTTATAAATAATAGCAATAATATAGGGCAGAGAAAATGGCTTTGGTTGCTACCGCTGTCGGTCCGGATCACTTTGTCGGTGCCGTTTCTATTCCCGTGTCCCTCATGAGTTGTTCGTCCGGCAGATGACCGACTCTCGTCCGGCAGGTTGTTGATGCTCGTCCGGTGGGTAACGGATATTCACACGGTAGATAACGTACGTTTGTCCGTTAGGTAAATTCTATATTATTTCTCGGGCTACCGCTTCACTAAAAATAACATTTGGCTCATACATAACCAACATTGGTTAAGTAAGTGACTTACCCTATCAACTGTTGAACTAAATAAATTACTCATTAGTGATCCGAAATGAACTAAATAGGAATTTATTGAAACGCAGATTAACAAGTAAATCATATAAATACTATTCAGGATCACAATCAAACCGTTATTCCATCAATAATAGCCTGTGAAATTATTTAAATGAAGAGATAGAGTTAAGAAGATGAAGGCCTGAATAATGTTTTTCCCTATATTATTCGCTAGAATCAAAGAAAGTGCCTATCTTTACCGCAAGTATTTTTATTATTCACCATTAAATGTAAAGATTATGGCAAGTAGAAGAGAACTCAAAAAGAACGTAAACTATATCGCAGGAGAATTATTCACCGAGTGTTTAATCAACAGTATGTTTATCCCTGGCACAGACAAGGTAAAAGCAGATGAACTGATGGCAGAGGTACTGAAGATGCAGGATGAGTTTGTCACTCGCATCAGCCACACAGAACCGGGCAACGTGAAAGGTTTTTATAAGAAATTCCGTGCTGATTTTAATGCAAAGGTAAACGAGATTATTGAAGCTATAGGGAAATTGAACTAACAACAGAATGAAAAAAGCAATTTATAGCTTTATCTATTACCGCCTGTTAGGGTGGAAGACAAACGTTACGGTGCCTAATTATGACAAATGCGTGATATGTGCCGCTCCACACACAACAAACCTTGATTTATTTATTGGAAAACTATTTTATGGTGCTATAGGCCGTAAGACAAGTTTCATGATGAAAAAAGAATGGTTTTTCTTTCCGCTTGGAATTTTTTTCAAAGCAGTTGGCGGAATTCCCGTCGACCGCAGTCGAAAAACTTCGCTAGTAGATCAAATGGTTCATAAATTTGCCGAATATAAAAAGTTTAATTTGGCTATCACTCCCGAAGGAACCCGTAAAGCGAATCCAAACTGGAAAAAAGGCTTTTATTTTATAGCCTTGAAAGCACAGGTTCCTATCGTTCTGATTGGTATTGATTACAGCAAAAAAACGATTTCGGCAACGAAAGCTATCATGCCGTCAGGAGATATTAATAAGGACATGAGAGAAATCAAACTTTACTTCAAGGATTTCAAAGGAAAACATCCGGAGAATTTCGCTCTTGGAGAAATATGATTTAAGTATTAGGTATTAAGTATAATACTTAGTTATCATGGAGTCTATCCGTATTTCTATCATACAAACCGATATTGTTTGGGAAAATAAACAAGAAAATCTCCGTTTGCTCCACGAAAAGCTGCAAAGTCTTCGTGGAATAACGGAGATTGTTGTTTTACCGGAGATGTTTTCTACCGGATTCAGTATGCAGAGTAAAATACTGGCAGAGCCAAATTCCGGGGAAACCATTACAACACTCAAACAATGGGCCGCCAAATTCCAGCTAGCCATTTGCGGAAGCTATATAGCAACAGAGAACGAACTGTTTTATAACCGTGCGTTCTTTCTGACACCGGAAGGAGAAGAGTTTTATTATGACAAACGACATCTGTTTCGTATGGGACGGGAAGCCGAACACTTTTCGGCCGGTGATAAACGACTCATCATCCCCTATCATGGATGGAATATCTGCCTGCAGGTTTGCTATGACCTTCGTTTCCCTGTATGGAGCCGAAACGTAGGCAACGAGTACGACCTTTTAATATATGTAGCCAACTGGCCTATCCCCCGCCGTCTGGTTTGGGATACTCTACTCCGGGCACGCGCTTTAGAAAATCAATGCTATGTATGCGGTGTCAACAGAGTAGGTACAGACGGATACCAACTTTCATATAATGGAGGAAGTAAAGTCTATTCCGCTTTCGGAGAAGAAATCGGCTCAATTCCAGATGAAAAGGAGGGCATAACGACGGTCAGTGTAAATCTCACTGCTCTCAACCAATTCAGAGAGAAGTTCCCGGTATGGAAAGATGCAGACGAATTTCATCTGTAACATTTACCAAATAACAAATGTTAAAAACAGATTCATGTAGCAACAATACCTAGAACTCGGTAGTTAATTATATAGACTTCTTTTGTATCTTTGTCGTGAAAATACAGTCGTAAGGACGCTAATCTTACATAACTTAATTAACAACTTTATGAAAACAAATCTTAGTTCTCAAATCAGTCTCCACCGGGTCTCCCCCAGATACTACAGACCGGAGAATGCATTTGAAAAATCAGTCTTGACAAGACTCGAAAAAATCCCTACGGACATCTACGAATCCGTAGAAGAAGGTGCTAACTATATTGCTCGCGAAATAGCACAAACCATCCGCGAAAAACAAAAAGCAGGACGCTTCTGCGTATTGGCACTCCCCGGAGGTGATTCGCCCAGCCACGTATATACCGAACTCATCCGCATGCATAAGGAAGAAGGTCTTAGCTTCCGCAATGTGATCGTATTTAATATGTATGAATATTATCCGTTGGCTCCCGATGCAATCAACAGCAACTTCAATGCTTTGAAGAGTATGTTATTGGATCACATCGATATTGACAAACAGAATATATTCACTCCCGACGGAAGCATTCCCAAAGATACCATCTTCGAATATTGCCGTCTGTACGAACAACGCATCGAAAGCTTCGGAGGTATTGATATTGCCTTGTTGGGCATTGGCCGTGTAGGTAACATCGCGTTCAACGAACCGGGTTCCCGACTGAATTCTACCACTCGTCTGATTTTGTTGGATAATGCATCACGCAACGAAGCATCCAAGATTTTCGGAACGCTGGATAATACTCCGATCAGTTCTATTACAATGGGTGTATCCACTATCCTTGGCGCAAAGAAGGTTTATCTGCTTGCATGGGGGGAAAACAAAGCAGCTATGATTAAAGAATGTGTGGAAGGTGCGATCACTGACACTATTCCGGCTTCTTATCTGCAAACTCACAATAACGCGCATGTAGCTCTTGATCTTTCAGCAGCTATGAACTTAACACGTATCCAACGTCCGTGGCTGGTAACTTCTTGCGAATGGAATGATAAATTAATACGTAGTGCCATCGTTTGGTTGTGTCAGTTGACCGGTAAACCGATTCTGAAGTTGACAAATAAAGACTATAACGAAAACGGTTTGAGTGAACTTCTGGCACTTTACGGTTCTGCGTACAATGTAAATATCAAAATCTTCAATGATTTACAGCACACCATTACCGGATGGCCGGGTGGTAAACCTAATGCTGATGACACCTACCGTCCGGAACGTGCAAAACCGTATCCGAAACGTGTAATCATCTTCTCTCCGCATCCGGATGATGACGTTATTTCGATGGGTGGTACGCTTCGTCGTTTGGTAGAGCAGAAACATGAAGTACACGTAGCTTACGAAACTTCCGGCAATATCGCCGTTGGCGACGAAGAAGTAGTTCGTTTCATGCATTTCATCAACGGATTCAACCAACTCTTCAATAACAGTGCAGATCAGGTTATCAATGAGAAATATGCAGAAATACGTAATTTCTTGAAAGAGAAGAAAGATGGTGATATGGACAGTCGTGACATTCTGACTATCAAAGGTCTGATTCGTCGTGGTGAAGCCCGTACGGCCTGTACTTATAACAATATACCATTGGAACGATGCCACTTCCTAGACTTGCCGTTCTATGAAACAGGTAAGATTCAGAAAAACCCGATCAGTGAAGCAGACGTGGAAATCGTACGTAACTTGCTTCGTGAAGTGAAACCTCATCAGATTTTCGTTGCAGGTGACTTGGCCGACCCGCACGGCACACACCGTGTATGTACGGACGCCGTATTCGCAGCCGTTGATCTTGAAAAAGAAGAAGGTGCCAAATGGCTGAAAGACTGCCGTATCTGGATGTACCGTGGTGCGTGGGCTGAATGGGAAATCGAAAATATTGAAATGGCAGTGCCGATCAGTCCGGAAGAACTTCGTGCAAAACGTAACTCTATCCTGAAACATCAGTCGCAGATGGAAAGCGCTCCGTTCCTGGGTAATGACGAACGTTTGTTCTGGCAACGTAGCGAAGACCGCAACCGTGGTACAGCTACTTTGTATGATAAGTTAGGACTGGCTTCTTACGAAGCAATGGAAGCATTTGTAGAATACGTTCCTTTATAAGAATAATATTCTTAATTAAGAGAATATAAAACAATGAAAGAAGAGTGGGAAGTTTCGATACTTCTCGCTCTTTTTTTGTTATTTTTGCGGGGATAATTCACCACAGAGGAAAGGAGGACACAGAGTTATTATGAACAACCATTTTTATATCGCTTCATAGATTTGCCCTCCGTGTCCTCCTTTCCTCTGTGATGAAAATGAGAACAAAAGCATTGAATAATGAAAAAGATAATAGTGTTTCTTCTATGCCTTACTGTAAGTGCTAATTTTCTTTTCGCTCAAGATATTGAAAGAAATGTAAAAGAACGGCTGACGGATTACTTCAACAAATATACCGCAACAGCCAAAATCAGCACTCCTAAACTGAACAGTTTCGATATAAATTATGATCGCAAGACGATTGCAATCTATGCATCGGAGAGTTTCGCCTATCAGCCTTTCCGTCCGGAAACTGTAGAAAACATTTATAATCAAGTTAAAGAACTGCTTCCGGGGCCTGTTCATTATTACCAGCTCACAATTTATGCGGATGGAAAACCTATTGAGGATTTGGTTCCTAATTTCTACCGGAATAAGAAAAAGGATAAGGAGCGGTTATCTTTGAATATAGATTATAAAGGAGCTCCCTGGGTGAAAAACATTTCACGTCCCAATGAAATTTCACGCGGACTGCAAGACCGTCATATCGCAATCTGGCAAAGCCACGGCAACTACTTCAAAAATGATAAAAACGAATGGGGATGGCAACGCCCTCGATTATTCTGTACCACGGAAGATATGTTCACTCAATCTTTCGTTCTTCCATACGTGATTCCCATGTTGGAGAATGCTGGAGCGATTGTTTATACTCCCCGTGAACGAGATACGCAGAAGAATGAAATCATTGTAGATAATGACACTCCCAATGCTTCCCTTTATCTGGAAGTGGGTAGCAAAAAAGCTAATTGGACAAATGCCCCGGTAAGAGGATTTGCTCAAAAGAAAACGATCTACAAAGAGGGAGAGAATCCTTTCACCGACGGAACCTGCCGTTTCATACCAACCGAAAGAAAGAAAAAGAAGAATAAAGACCAGGTATTTGCCGAATGGGTACCTACTCTACCGGCAACAGGCAAGTATGCCGTTTATGTTTCTTATCAGACACTCCCCAATAGTGTAAGCGACGCCAAATATCTGGTATTCCATAACGGAGGAGTAACCGAATTTAAAGTTAATCAGAAAATAGGTGGAGGCACATGGGTTTACCTCGGAACGTTTGAATTTGATAAAGGGAACAACGACTACGGCATGGTGGTACTTAGCAACGAGAGCAGCGAACATGGAGTTGTATGCGCCGATGCAGTACGTTTTGGAGGTGGAATGGGAAACATTGCCCGTGGAGGAAGAACCAGCGGGCTGCCCCGTTATTTGGAAGGAGCACGCTACTCTGCGCAATGGGCGGGAATGCCATACGAAGTATATGCAGGACGTAAAGGTGAAAACGACTATACAGACGACATCAACACACGTTCCAACGCTATCAACTATTTGTCGGGCAGTTCTGTCTACAACCCGCAACAATCGGGTTTAGGCGTACCTTTGGAAATGACTATGGCGTTGCACAGTGATGCCGGATGCAGCAAGACTGATGAGCTTATCGGATCGCTCGGTATCTATACCACCGATTTCAATAATGGAAAACTGAATGCAGGAACGGACCGGTATGCATCACGTGATTTAGCCGATATTCTGCTCACACAGATTCAAAAAGATATTTATTCCAGTTACAGCATCCCCTGGACACGCCGCAGTATGTGGAACCGGAATTACAGTGAAACACGTCTCCCGGCTACGCCTTCTACGATTATCGAACTGCTCTCCCATCAGAACTTCGCAGATATGCAGTTAGGGCATGATCCGAACTTCAAGTTTACAGTGGGACGAGCCATTTATAAAGGTATTTTGCAGTTCATTACCAGCCAACATGATAAAGAATATATAGTTCAGCCTCTGCCAGTCAGCAATTTCGCCATTCAATTCGGAAAGAAAAAGAATACATTGGAACTTTCATGGAAAGGTGAAGATGATCCGCAAGAACCGACTGCACGCCCACGGGAATACATCGTATATACACGCATCGGTTATGGAGGCTTTGACAATGGAACCTTAGTCAGCAAAACGTCCCACACCGTTAAGATAGAACCAGGGCTCGTTTATTCATTCAAAGTGACTGCCGTAAACCGCGGCGGGGAAAGCTTTCCCTCCGAAATCCTTTCCGCTTATAAAGCCAAACGCGAACAGGAAAAGGTAATTATCATCAATGGCTTTGACAGAATCAGCGGTCCGGCGGTCGTTAATACTTCTGATAGAGCAGGATTCGATTTATCACAAGATCCCGGAGTTCCGTATATATCAAACATTTCGTTTTGCGGAGCACAAACAGGCTTCGACCGTACACAAGCCGGAAAAGAAGGAAAAGGCAGTCTGGGCCATAGCGGAAACGAGTTAGAAGGAATGAAAATAGCAGGGAACACATTCGATTATCCTTTTATTCATGGAAAAGCGATTCAGGCAGCCGGCAAATATAGTTTTGTGTCATGCAGTGACGAAGCGGTAGAAAACGGATTGGTTACGTTAGAAGATTATCCGGTGGTAGATTATATCCTGGGACTGGAAAAAGAAGACCCCGCAAATAAAGCGTACTACAAGACATTCTCCTCGGCTATGCAACGAATTATGACCAGTTATTGTCAGTCGGGAGGTAATCTATTTGTCAGTGGTGCTTATGTAGGAAGCGATATGAGCGGCACACAAGGAAACCGGGAGTTTACAGAGAAAATACTGAAATATGGTTATCAAAGTAGCCTGACGGATAAGAGCTCGAATCAGATTAAAGGATTGGGGCGCACAATCACGATCCCGCGTCTGCCCAATGAGAACAGTTATGCGGTTCCTGCAGCAGATTGCATCGTTCCCGTAGATACTGCTTTCCCTGTATTTACGTATGCACCCGGCAATCAGAGCGCAGGTATCGCTTACAAAGGGAACTACCGCACTTTTGTATTGGGCTTTCCTTTCGAAAGCATCCAGTCGGAAGCGGATCGGGCAACCATTATGGCAGGCATCCTGGGATTCTTTACTCAAAAATAAAAAATATCCTTTTTTTTAATCCGTTTCTCATTTTAAATTCTATCTTTGCTACTATAATAACCTTTAAAACTAAAAAACAATGTATACTATACAAGCAAATCCTAGCGGTACACGCAGCATAGAAGTATCTAATGAAAACTTGAGAACGATTGAGAAATATGCTCTGTTCCGTCATCTTATCGACAGTACCGGTATTGTAGATGAAGCAGTTCTGGATAAGTTGAAACTAAATATCCGCTCCCTTATCGCCAGTCAGGAAGAAGACAGTAAAGACTTGCTGGACCTTTGTATCGACGTGATTTATCACAATAATATGAAGGCATTCGGTCTGCAACAGCTCATCAAGCTCTATCTTACCTGGCTTTCCAACACAGAAGCGGAAGAAGAAGAGGAATAATGATTACGGTAGATACCTGCGGAATAACAGCATACAGTCCGCTGATTCCTGCAATAAGAGCAATGTGCACTGCCTCTCCGGGAGAAACGATAGAGATTATCATGAACCATGCTGACGCGTTTCAGGATCTAAAGGAATATCTGTCCGAGCAAGGTATCGGTTTTCGTGAAATCTATGACGGAGAACAAATGACATTACAGTTCACAATCAATGGGAAGTTATAAAAAACATCTCAATGATTGAAGCAAAACATCCCGATAATCGAAGTTAAACATCTCAATGAATAAAAAAATCATTGGGATGTTTTTTATTATCCGTATCTTTGCAGCATGAAAGAATATCGATTGACTGACTGGTTACCTACTACCAAGAAAGAAGTAGAACTTCGCGGATGGAATGAATTGGATGTCATTCTATTCAGTGCTGACGCCTATGTAGATCACCCTTCTTTTGGTGCTGCCGTTATTGGACGGATTCTTGAAGCGGAAGGTTTGAAAATAGCCATTGTGCCCCAGCCCAACTGGCGTGACGACCTGCGTGACTTCAAGAAGTTGGGACGCCCACGGCTATTCTTCGGTATCTCCGGTGGATGTATGGACTCAATGGTAAATAAATACACAGCCAACAAACGATTGCGCAGTGAAGATGCGTATACCCCGGACGGTCGTCCGGATATGCGTCCGGAATATCCTTCCACGGTTTATAGCCAGATACTAAAGAAACTTTATCCGGATGTTCCCGTAGTTATCGGAGGAATCGAAGCCAGTTTAAGACGGTTAAGTCATTACGATTATTGGCAGGACAAAGTGCAAAAGAGCATTTTATGCGACAGCGGTGCCGACCTGCTCATTTACGGAATGGGAGAAAAACCACTTCCAGACCTGGTGAAGAATATGAAAAGTCTGCTTACTGCTGAAGAGCCAGTACTGACAAGCAGTAAATTCAGAACAATCATCGGATCAGTTCCTCAAACAGCCTATCTTTGCCGTGCAACAGAATGGACCTCTGCCGAAGATGACCTTCCACTTTATTCGCACGAAGAATGTCTGGCAGATAAAAAGAAACAGGCAAACAATTTCCGGCATATCGAAGAAGAATCTAACAAATATTCGGCTTCCCGAATCACGCAAGCCGTCGGAAACAAGATAGTAGTAGTCAATCCTCCATATCCTCCGATGAGCCAGGAAGATCTCGATCGTTCGTTTGATTTGCCATATACCCGGCTACCTCATCCTAAATATAAAGGGAAACGGATTCCGGCTTATGACATGATTAAGTTTTCCATTAACATTCACCGGGGATGTTTCGGCGGTTGTGCCTTCTGCACCATTTCCGCTCATCAGGGAAAGTTTATCGTCAGCCGTAGCAAAGAGTCCATACTGAAAGAGGTGAAAGAGGTCATCCAGTTACCCGATTTCAAAGGATATTTAAGCGATTTGGGTGGTCCTTCCGCTAATATGTATCAGATGAAAGGAAAAGACGAAGCTATTTGCAAGAAGTGCAAACGACCGTCATGTATCCATCCGAAAGTTTGCCCGAATCTAAATACCGACCATCGCCCTTTGCTGGATATTTACCGTGCAGTGGATGCCTTGCCCGGAATAAAAAAATCGTTTATCGGTAGCGGAGTACGCTATGACCTGTTACTTCATCAAAGTAAAGATGAAGCGATCAACCGCAGCACTGCCGAGTATACCCGTGAATTGATTGTCAATCACGTAAGTGGTCGGCTGAAAGTAGCTCCGGAACATACCAGTGACCGGGTATTATCTGTGATGCGCAAACCTTCTTTCGAGCAATTTGAAACATTCAAGAGGATATTCGACCGTATCAACCGGGAAGAGAATCTACGTCAACAACTGATTCCGTATTTCATTTCCTCGCATCCCGGATGCAAAGAAGAAGATATGGCGGAACTTGCCGTTATCACTAAACGTCTGGACTTCCACCTGGAACAAGTGCAGGACTTCACTCCTACTCCGATGACGGTTGCTACCGAAGCTTGGTATACCGGATTCCATCCATACACGTTAGAACCGATATTCAGTGCTAAAACCCAACGGGAGAAACTAGCACAACGACAGTTCTTCTTCTGGTATAAGCCGGAAGAAAGGAGAAATATCATCAATGAGTTGAGACGTATCGGACGTTCTGACCTAATAGACAAATTATACGGAAAAGGAAAGGACACGGAGAGAGGGAAAGGAAAAAGATAGAGTGAAATTTCAAATTAGGGATTAGACACAGATTACGCGGATTATACGTTTTTTTAAGTTGCACAGCTATATTTATCCGCATAATCCGTGTCTAAAAAATATATTCCTTTTCGTAGGTTTTTACTCTAATTCAATTACTGATTCACATCATTACCATGCATAAACCACTCATTTATTCTTCTTTCACTGGCAACGCCACAATCTCCTGCAACACACTGACTGCCGTCTCCACATTAGTAACATTTTTAATCAACATACTCCGTCTGCCATTTTGCTCACGCAGATCACAGCGCCGGGTATACTTCATCATATAGTCTATCACTTTACCGAAAGCCTTACTTTGATAGAACGGACTATCCGGATTGGAAACAAAGAACAAGGTCATTCGTCCGCCTTTCAGGAAAATCTTCTCTGCTCCCAAACGAGCCGACAAACGACGTAAAGGAACAATGCGGAGTAATTCTTCCGTTTCCCGGGGAACCGGACCGAAGCGGTCTTCCAAGCGGGAGCGGAAAGCCTCCACATCCTTATCCAATGTCAGTCCATCCAGTTCACGATAGAGCAACATACGTTCGCTGCTGCCGGTTACGTAGTTGGCCGGCAATAAAAGTTCGAGGTCACTTTCTACCTGACACTCCTCTACAAATTCTTCTCCACTAATTTGTCCTTCACCTTTTATTTCATCAGCATACAGTTCTGCAAATTCATCTGTTTTCAACTCATGAACAGCTTCAGTCAGAATCTTCTGATATGTTTCATATCCTAAATCAGCGACAAAGCCACTTTGCTCGGCTCCGAGCAAATTTCCGGCTCCACGAATGTCCAAATCCTGCATGGCAATATGAATACCACTTCCCAAATCACTAAAGTTCTCAATCGCTTGAAGACGTCGTCTCCCTTCGGTGGTCAGACTGCTCAACGGAGGAGCCAGCAGATAACAGAATGCTTTCTTGTTACTACGCCCTACCCGTCCACGCATCTGATGGAGGTCACTCAAGCCGAAGTTTTGCGCCTGATTAATAATGATGGTATTTGCATTCGGAATATCGATACCACTTTCGATGATTGTGGTTGCCAAGAGCACGTCATAGTCATAGTTGACAAAATCCAGAATAATCTTTTCCAGTTCAGTCGGTTCCATCTGCCCGTGTCCGATTGCTACACGACAATCCGGAATATGGCGCTCTATCATTGCTTTCAGTTCCGGCAAATTCGCAATCCGGTTATTGACGAAAAAGACCTGCCCGTTACGGCTCATCTCAAAGTTGATGGCATCCGTAATCACTTCTTCATTAAAAGTATGCACTTCGGTCTGAATCGGATAGCGGTTAGGCGGCGGAGTGGAAATCACGCTCAAATCACGCGCGCCCATCAACGAGAATTGAAGGGTACGGGGAATCGGAGTAGCAGTCATTGTCAGTGTATCTACATTCACTTTCAATTGACGCAGCTTTTCTTTTACGGAAACTCCGAATTTCTGTTCTTCGTCAACAATCAGCAGTCCCAAGTCTTTAAACTGAACATCCTTGCCTAAGATACGGTGGGTACCTATCAGAATACCGACATCTCCATCCTTCAGTCCTTTTAATACAGCTTTGGTTTGTGCGGCAGTACGTGCGCGGCTTAAATATTCCACCCGGCATGGCAGTCCTTTCAGACGTTCGCGGAATGTTTGAAAATGCTGGTAAGCAAGCACCGTTGTCGGAACCAGAACGGCCACTTGTTTATTATCGGCAACAGCTTTGAAAGCGGCACGGATTGCAACTTCTGTTTTTCCAAATCCTACATCGCCACAGACCAGACGGTCCATCGGGCGGTCACTTTCCATATCCGCTTTGACATCAATCGTCGCCTTACTCTGATCCGGTGTATCTTCATAAATAAAGGATGCTTCCAACTCACGCTGCAAGAAACTATCGGGACTATAAGAAAACCCTTTTTCCTGACGACGCTGCGAATACAATTTTATCAAATCGCGGGCTATATCCTTGATTTTGCTCTTCGTACGTTCTTTCAGTTTCTCCCATGCCCCTGTACCTAATTTGTTAAGCCGGGGAGCCTCTCCCTCCTTACCTTTGTATTTGGAAACTTTATGCAGGGAATGAATGGAAACGAACACTACATCTTCATTCTGAAACACCAGTTTCAAAACTTCCTGCGTAGTATCACCATTCGGTATACGCACCAAACCGGAAAAACGTCCGATACCATGATCGGTATGCACCACATAATCTCCTGGAGTAAACTGATTCAGTTCTTTTAAGGACAGTGCTACTTTTCCCGAACGGGCTTTATCACTTTTCAGGTTATATTTATGGAAACGGTCAAACAACTGATGGTCGGTGAAGATACAGAGCCGTAGTGTGTTATCTACAAATCCTTCATGTATGGTACGCTCTATGGGAGTAAAATTAATCTGATCGCCCCGATCTTCAAAAATAGCCTTGATACGATCTGTCTGCTTCATACTGTCACTACAGATATATAGCGAATAACCTTTTTCCAAATAATCTTTGAAAGAAGAAGCTACCAAATCGAAATTCTTATGAAAGATGGGTTGGGCAGATGTATTGAAAGTAACACTGGCATTCGGCGTTCCGGTTGGTTTGTTACCAAATTCCAATCGGCGGAAATCGAGTGCCCGTACAGTAAATTCACTGCCGTCTATCAATTTTCCCTCCAATGTAATGCCTCCATTCTCTGCGGCTTCCTGGACAGCTATTGCCTGGGGAGTCAACGCTTCATCATGCACCACCTGGATTCGTTCACGCAACCAAAGAAAATCGCGCATTGCCAGAGTAGTATCTTTCGGGATAAAATCCAGAAAGGAAGTTGTCACGTCTCCTGTCACTGCTAAATCGGGAACAATGGACACTCCACTTTTCTTCTCGCGGGATAATTGGGACTCTACTTCAAAGGTACGGATACTTTCTACTTCATCACCAAAGAAATCAATACGATAAGGATATTCCGAAGCAAAAGAGAAAACGTCGATAATGCTACCGCGAACAGCGTATTGCCCCGGTTCATATACATAATCTACGTATTCGAAGCCATAACTATGCAACACATCAGTGATAAACGTGGTATCCACTTTCTCCCCTACATTCAATTTCAGGGTTTTATCGCTCAATTCCTTTCGCGACACTACTTTCTCTGCCAATGCATCCGGGTACGTAACGATACATAGTCCCTCCTCCCTTTTTTGCAAGCGGCTAAGTACTTCCGTGCGCAGAATCTCATTGGCTGCGTCTTTTTGCCCATATTTAATAGAGCGACGGAATGAAGATGGAAAGAATAACACCTTTTCCGTACCCAATATCTGCGTCAAGTCATGATAAAAATAGCCGGCTTCTTCAAGATCACCTAAAATAAAGACAAACGGACAACCACTCTCTTGTACCAATACAGAAGAAAAAAGAGAAGCAGCAGATGCACACAGTCCTCCACAAAAAACAGTCTGAACAGAAGTGTCCTTCAACAAGCGCTTCATTACTGCCATATTGGGGTGGGCAGCATATTGTTGTTGCAATTCAGTTATTGTCATACCTATAAAATTTCCCCGCAAAATTACAAAAAAGAATCGCAGGACAGACATAAGTGTGGGAAAGTTTTCATCCCCCCAAAGTTTCTCACCGAGAAACAAAGTGTTCCACACCGAGAAACAACTTGTTTCACACCGAGGAACAAACCGTTTCACACCAAGAAACAAAAGATTGCCTTCTGCTCTTCACGTTAAATTTTCCTTAGTTCGGCTATAACTAAAGGAAAAGAACTACTTTTGTTTTAAATTTTATAGTATCTATATGCAGACATCGGATAGCATTGTAATTATCCCTACCTATAATGAACGGGAGAACATAGAAAATATCATCCGTGCCGTATTCGGCCTTCCCAAAGTATTCCATATTCTGGTAATAGAAGACGGCTCTCCGGACGGAACGGCAACCATCGTAAAAACCTTGCAACAAGAATTTCCCGAACGGCTTTTTATGATTGAGCGTAAAGGGAAACTGGGATTGGGCACTGCCTATATTACCGGATTTAAATGGGCACTGGAACACGCATACGAGTATATCTTTGAAATGGATGCCGACTTCAGTCATAATCCGAACGATTTGCCCCGTTTGTATCAGGCTTGTTCGGAACAGGGTGGAGATGTATCCATCGGCTCCCGCTACATCAGCGGAGTAAATGTAGTGAACTGGCCGATGGGACGGGTATTAATGTCGTACTTTGCCTCCAAATATGTGCGGTTCATCACAGGAATACCCGTACACGACACGACTGCCGGATTTGTCTGCTACCGCCGTCAGGTACTGGAAATGATTGATTTGGATCATATCCGTTTTAAGGGATATGCTTTTCAGATTGAAATGAAATTCACCGCTTACAAATGTGGTTTTAAAATCATCGAAGTTCCCGTGATTTTCATTAATCGTGAACTAGGGACTTCCAAGATGAATAGCAGCATCTTTGGAGAGGCCATATTTGGTGTGATTAAATTAAAAGTAAATAGTTGGTTCCATAAATTCCCGCAAAAGTCATGAAACGTACACTGATTCAAAACGCCGTTATTGTTAACGAAGGAAGAAAAGTACTGGGTTCAGTAGTCATTGAAAATGAAAAGATAGCCGAAATATTGGTGGGTGAAGAAAAAGCAACTGCCCCTTGTGACGAAGTCATTGACGCAAGCGGGTGTTATCTCCTGCCGGGTGCCATCGACGAGCATGTTCATTTCCGCGATCCCGGACTGACTCATAAAGCTGATATTACCACAGAAAGCCATGCCGCTGCAGCAGGGGGTGTCACTTCCATCATGGACATGCCCAATACAAACCCGCAGACTACGACGCTGGAGGCTTTGGAAGAGAAATTCACCCTACTAGGTGAGAAATCAGCTGTCAACTATTCCTGCTATTTCGGAGCAACGAATAATAACTATACCCAGTTTGCGCAACTGGATAAACACCGGGTTTGTGGCGTGAAATTATTTATGGGGTCAAGCACCGGCAATATGCTGGTAGACCGGATGGCAAGCTTGCGTAATATATTCGGTGGAACCGATCTGCTCATCGCCGCCCATTGCGAAGACCAGGGAATTATCAAAGAAAATACGGATAAATACAAGAAAGAATACGGAGACAATGTACCTCTGGCTCTTCATCCGCTTCTCCGTTCGGAAGAGGCTTGCTATCGTTCGTCCGAGCTGGCTGTGCAACTGGCACGGGAAACAAATGCCCGCCTGCACATCATGCATATTTCCACCGCTAAAGAGTTGAGTCTGTTTTCCAACGTTCCTCTGGCACAAAAAAGAATTACAGCAGAAGCCTGCGTTTCCCATCTACTCTTTACGGAAGAAGATTATCAGACATTGGGTGCCCGCATTAAATGCAACCCTGCCATCAAGACTGCACAAGACCGGAAAGCCTTGCAAGAAGCTGTCAACAGCGGTCTGATTGATGCCATCGCAACCGATCATGCCCCACACTTGCTTAGTGAAAAAGAAGGAGGTGCATTAAAGGCAATGTCCGGGATGCCGATGATTCAGTTCTCGCTAGTCAGCATGTTGGAGTTGGCAGATAAAGGAGTGTTTACTATCGAAAAAGTGGTAGAAAAAATGGCTCATGCTCCTGCGCAGATGTATGAGATACCAAACAGGGGATTCATCCGCAAAGGCTATCAGGCTGACCTGGTATTAGTCCGCCCCGGAAGCGAATGGACTGTAACAACCGATTGTATTCTAAGCAAATGTAAATGGAGCCCATTAGAGGGACACACATTCGACTGGAAAGTAGAGAAAACATTTGTAAACGGACATCTGTTATATAACAACGGAGAAATAGACGAGACTTATCGCGGACAGGAATTAAGATTCAGATAAACAGCAGCTCGCCTTCAACAAGCCTATGAGTACCATTTTATCTTATAAAATACATACAGTCACTCCCTACATCAACTGGATTTACTTTTTCCATGCATGGGGGTTCCAGCCACGTTTTGCAGCCATCGCCAACATTCACGGATGTGATGCCTGTCGTGCTTCGTGGCTGACGACTTTTCCGGAAGAAGAACGTAGCAAGGCCTCCGAAGCCATGCAGCTATTTAAAGAAGCCAACCGGATGCTTGATCTACTCGACCGGGATTATGAGGTAAAGACCCTATTCAAGCTCTGTAAAGCGAACGCTGACGGAGATAATTTGATTATTGAGAAAGAAAAAGACCAATTCGTCACCTTTCCTTTACTGCGTCAGCAGACGCCCAAAAGAGATGGAAGTCCTTTCCTTTGTCTAAGCGACTTTATTCGTCCTCTTTCTTCCGGTATCCCCGACACCATCGGTGCTTTTGCTTCTTCTATTGATGCGGACATGGAAGGACTGTATGAACAGGACCCATATAAACACTTGCTTGTCCAAACCCTCTCCGACCGACTGGCAGAAGCTGCAACAGAAAAGATGCATGAGTATGTACGAAAAGAAGCATGGGGATATGCCAAAGAAGAAAATCTGGGCATAGCGGATTTATTGGTCGAGAAATATCAAGGTATTCGCCCTGCCGTCGGCTACCCGTCTTTACCGGATCAGTCTGTCAACTTCCTGTTGGATGAACTGCTGGACATGAAACAGATAGGTATTTCATTGACTGAAAACGGGGCCATGTATCCGCACGCTTCTGTTTGCGGACTTATGTTTTCGCATCCGGCTTCCGAATATTTTTCTGTAGGAAAGATTGGAGAGGACCAACTCGAAGATTATACCCGCCGCCGGGGAAAAAGCATCGAAGAAATGCGCAAATTTCTGGCAACGAATCTTCAATAATCATCATTCTCCTGTGATTTTTCTCCTTTTCTCACGACTAACTAACCAGAAAAGCAATCATAGACTTCATGAGAGAACAAACAACAGAAGCCAATCCTCCTATTGAGCAAGAGTTCTTGTCGGTAATCCGCGAATATGAACGGGTGATCTACAAAGTGTGCTATCTGTACGCCAACCCCAATGCTCCGCTCAATGACCTTTATCAGGATGTGGTACTGAATCTTTGGAAAGCTTATCCTAAATTCAGAAAAGAATGTAAAGTATCTACATGGATTTATCGTATTGCCCTCAACACTTGTATCAGTTTTTATCGTAAAGAAAAGAATGTGCCGGAAATAGTCAGTCTCACCAAAGATACTGACTGGACCATAGAAGCACACGACCCGATCAACGAAATGCTGAAACAGCTTTATCAAATGATTAACCAGCTGGGACAACTCGACAAATCAATTATCCTGCTCTATCTCGAAGACAAAAGTTATGAAGAAATAGCAGAAATTACCGGACTGACGGTTACCAATGTAGCGACTAAACTAAGCCGCATCAAAGACAAACTTAAAAGAATGAAAAAGGAGGAATAAGATATATGGAACTGGAAGAACTGAAAAAATCTTGGAATGCTCTGGATGAACACTTGAAAGATAAAGAGTTCATCAAAGAAGAAGAGCTTGAAAAGCTGATAAGGCATGCAGACAAAGGTATCCATGCCATTGCCAGCCTGAACATCAAGCTTATTCTGATTTCTTTGCCGATATTGATCTTGTTTTTAGCGGAGGTGTTGTTGCACAACAGATTGAACCCGATCTACATCATTATCATTTTCGCATGGATTCCCGCACTTTGCTGGGACATCGTCACCACCCGCTTTCTCCAACGGACTCAAATAGACGAGATGCCTCTGGTAGAGGTAATCAGCCGCGTGAACCGTATACACCGATGGACCATCAGAGAACGGCTGATTGCCATTGCTTTCCTCTTGGTACTGGCTGTACTCTCATTTATCTACTGGCAAGTGTGGCAATATGGAATAGGCATGATAGCCTTCTTTATCCTGTTATGGGGCGGAGGACTAGGATTGATTTTATGGATTTACCGCAAGAAGTTCTTAAATCGCATCCACGAAATAAAGAAGAATTTAAGCGAATTGAATGAATTAATGTAAAAGGAGATAATGGATGTGCTTACCCTACAACGGTAAGCACACTCTTTCCATTCACTTTCTTATGCACTTGCACCTGAACAGAAATTCGTTCACTCATCTCCTGTACGTGAGAAATAACTCCGATTTTCCGTCCCTGCATCTGTAATTGTTCTAATGCTTCCATTGCCGTACGCAGGCTTTCCGCATCCAAAGAGCCGAATCCTTCATCAATAAATAGAGATTCCACTTTCAGGTTATTGCTTGATAAGGAGGACAAACCCAAAGCCAACGCCAAAGATATCAGGAATGATTCACCACCGGAAAGAGAGTACACAGTCCGTATTTCATCACACATATCACAATCTATCACTTGAAGCGCCAACGTGTCGGGAACCTGTTGCAACTTATAGCGTTTAGAAAGGTAGGATAAATGTTTATTGGCATGAAGCAACAGCAAATTCAAAGTGTAACTTTGAGCTATCACTTTAAATTTCGCTCCGTCCGCACTGCCTATCAGTTTATTAAGTTTCGCCCAACGTTCGGCAATCGTCTGTTTCTCTGCCAGTTCCTTCGCTATCTGTTCCACAGTTAGCTTATTCTTTGCTTGTTGTAGCAGACGGGCTTCCATAGTAGAAAGAGCACGTTCGGTATTCAGGTTTTCCTCCTGTTGTTTCTTTATTATTTCGGGAAGTTGTTCGGGAGACTCAATCTTTTTATACTGCTCCTGCAATTCTCCGATAGCCAGCGTAATTTGCTTCATCTCTCCTTGCAGACCAGAAAGGCGATTGTGCACAGCCTCTACTTCTTTGCGTGCTTTCTCCAAAGCCAAATTCAGCTCTTTTTCTCTTTTTGCAACGACCGCCTCTGCTTCATCCGCACTTTTTCCTTTCAATAGTTGCGAACGTTCCTGACGGAGCACATTCAACGCTTTCTCTATAACTTCAAATCTCTTTTGTTCGGCTGAAGCAGTATTCTGCAGTAATAACAACTGTTCTTTAGCAGACGATACTTTCTGCATCGCCAGGCGACAAAGAGATACATTCTCACGAAGAGCTTCACAATGCGCACGCATCTTTTTAATTTCTTCATCGCTGCGTTGCCATTCTGCATAAAGATTACGATATTCTAAAATACGTTCAGCCAGTTCCGTCAAACGATGTTGTATCTGCTCTTCGTTACCAGCATCGATCCCAGCTTTATACAATGCCGCCAACTGTTCTCCAATCTGTCCGTCCACCATCTTCTGATGCGTCCAATCACGTTGCAAAACAATGCTCCGGTTATTGATCTGTTGACAGTTTGCTACTGCTGCATTATATTCCTGTTCTATACTCCGGAAAAGAGTATCTACTACCTCCTGTTCCTGATGGTAAGGATGTGCCGTACTACCGCAAACCGGGCAAGCTTCCCCCTCCTGCAATTGCTGACGCAATGCTTTCACGTCTTTTCCCACTGCCATACGTGCATTTTCGTAAAGGCGTTGAGTTACTTTCAATGCGGTTTCTTGTTCCGTCAATTGTTTCAGGCAATCAGTTGTTTCTTTCTCCAACCGTTCTATTTCTGCCTTTGTTTTCGTCTGCGTTTCCGTCAATTGCCGGATATTCTGTTGGCGTGTCAGCTCTTTTTGCAACTTCATCTGTTCTTCGGTCAATAACGGATATCCGAAAGAGTTTAATCGCAACAACCGCTCTTCATTCGTATTTATCCCGGCTGTCAGTTTGTCTGCTTCCTGCCGTAGAATTTCTTCCACCTGTTCTAGCTGCAACGCTTCTTCTATTCCTACATGATTCAGCAAACGGTTCAGAGAAGAATAAGAAACCTGCAACTGCTCCGTAGCCATCCGCATTTTTTGTTCCTGCTCCGACACCTGTTTATTAGCGGACTGTAACATCTGTTTCGATTGTGTGTAACTGTCCTGCTGTGACTGTATCTGTACATCCAACTGACGGGCTTTCTTCAAGTCCGGCTGTATGGCTTCCCATTGTGCCTTGAAATGCACCAATCCTTCTTCTTGTGAAGCCAATGCGCCCTGTAACATTTTCAATCTTGCTTGCTCCTCCTGTTCTTCCTGTTGCTTCTTCTTCCAAAGATCTTCTTGCATTTTTAATGAACGAACCACATTCAGTTGTTCATTCTGCTCTGCCAGCAGTTTGATTCCTGTCACACGCTTTTCGGCCAACAACTCTTTCTCTTTTTGTAAAGCAAGCAATTCTTCTTCCGGCATCAATTCGATCACATTCATTCGATTCTGAATCAAAGTGACTTCTTCCTGTGCCGCCTTATTCCGGGCATAGACTTCTTGAGAAATCCGGGAATAAACACCGGTTCCCGTCAACTTCTCAAGCAACTCCGCTTTGGCCGCTCCTTTCGATTTCAGGAATGTTGCAAAATCATTCTGCGCCAATAATACGGTACGGGTAAACTGCTCATACGTCAACCCCACCAACTCCACCAACTGAATCAACAACTCTTTTTTGGTACCCTGGAATTCTTTCTCCGTATCCAGTTCTTTCACCTCCAGCGTTTGTGGCTGCAAAGAACCGCTTATCTTATTTCTTGTCCGCCGTACCGACCAGCGAGAACGGTAACGCCGTCCGTCAATGCCTAAGAAATCGACTTCCGCATAGCCGTCGCTGGTCCCCCGGCGCAATAAATTTCTTACATCGGATTGATTTATCTGATTGTCTCCTACATCTGCCAGATTCACACTTTCCACCGAAGTTGCGAAACGGGGAGCTTTATCATACAGTGCCAGACATAAAGCATCTAGTAAAGTAGACTTACCGGCACCCGTAGGTCCTGATATGGCAAATATACCTGCAGAGTGTAATGGTTCTGCTGTAAAATCGACTTCTACTGTCCCTTCTATCGAAGTCAGATTCTTCAATCGTATAGCCAGTATTTTCATTCTTCTTCCTCCTCTTCTTTATGAGTAGCAGCCCAATAGGCTTCCTGAAACAAACCTGTCAGTTCGGCAGGCATTTCCACCTGATAAATCTTTTCAAAGGCAGACTGCGCAATCTGTAAGGGAGACATCTCCTGCAATCCTCTCTTCCAGTTCTCGTTTTCTTTCTCCTTATTTTCTACATCGGTGCGATAGGTAGACACAATGCGTGCCAATCGATAATTTTTATCTGCCAATGCCTCCTCAATCTCCTGCCGAAGCATAGGTTCCGGCTCCTCCAGCAGTACCTTCACTTCTAAATAAGGAGCTACATCCTTTGTCTCCGGCAATTCTTTCAAGGCTTCCAACACCACTTCCGGCAAGGCGGGCTCTCCATTCGGCACACTCACTAAAGGGATTAATTTCGGGCATTCCAACCGTTCAATGTCCACTGCACAACCTCCGTCAAAAGTCACCATCACGACTCCATGATGATAATGTTTCTCTGCAAAAGACATCGGAATAGGACTTCCTGCATATCTCACATTCTCCCTTCCCGACACTCGCTGCGCTTTATGTATATGCCCCAATGCCGTATACGCTATCTGTTCGGAAAAAGCTTCCGGCGATACACATTCCAGACCACCAATCACAGTACGTTCACTATAATCTTTTTCTGCAATCTCCGATCCTGTAGCCTGCAAATGACCGATGGCAAGAATCGACTGATTCGCTGTCCTTTGCTTCCATAGCCTTTGCAGAAGCTGCGAATATAGTTCGCGAACTCCCTCCGCGTACAGGTTGCCTTCCGTCTGCACGACCGGATAATCCCCCTGGCGCAAAAAAGGGACAGCCATGCAAAGCAGTTCCACTTCCCCTTTCCGGTTCTTCAGTTCCACGATCAAATGGTCATAATCAATTTCTCCACCTTCAAGTTTACGCACTACCCCTCTGACTTCTGTCCGCATAGCCTGCAACAGAGGCAAAGGAGCTTCCAGACGTGCTGCCGAATCATGATTGCCGGCTACAATGACAATTTGCAGATTCGGATTCTCCACTGTCACCCGATAAATAAACTGATAATACATGCTTTGGGATGCAGCGGAAGGGTTGGAAACATCAAAAACATCTCCGGCTATAATCAATGCATCAATCTCTTTCTGACGAATTTCTTCTGCCAGCCAATTCAGGAATACCTCATGTTCTCCCGTGCGATCATATCCAAAAAAGGTTTGTCCCAAATGCCAGTCGGCAGTATGTAATATACGTATCATAATTTTATAACTATCTCTACTAACAAGAGGCAAAAATAACACAATCGGAAAGATTATCTCGCATCTGCCTCTCTTTTTTACCAATAATCATGTATATTTGCAGGATAAAAATCCAACCCTATGAAGATACTGTATTATATTTATCAGATTTGCATCGCTTTGCCTATTTTATTAGTGCTGACCATCCTTACGGCAATCGTCACTATTGTAGGTTCCCTCTTGGGAGGAGCCCACTTCTGGGGATATTATCCGGGAAAGATATGGTCACAATTAATTTGTCTGTTCCTGTTGATTCCCGTGAAGATTGAGGGGCGCGAAAAGCTGCATGACAAAACTTCCTATATTTTTGTACCTAACCATCAGGGGTCATTTGATATTTTCCTCATCTACGGCTTCATTGGAAGAAACTTTAAATGGATGATGAAAAAAAGTCTGCGTAAATTGCCATTCGTCGGAAAAGCCTGTGAAAGCGCAGGACATATCTTTGTAGACCGTTCCGGCCCGAAGAAGGTTTTGGAAACCATCCGGCAGGCAAAAGACTCGTTGAAAGACGGAGTTTCTCTGGTGGTCTTTCCCGAAGGTGCACGCACTTTTACCGGACACATGGGATATTTTAAAAAAGGGGCTTTCCAATTGGCAGATGATTTACAGTTGGCAGTGGTACCTGTCACTATCGATGGCTCATTTGAAATCCTTCCACGCACAGGCAAATGGATACATCGCCATCGCATGATTCTGACTATTCACGACCCTATTCCTCCCAAAGGAAAAGGCATGGAAAATATCAAGGCAACCATGGCAGAGGCATACGCTGCTGTTGAAAGTGCCCTCCCGGAGCAACATAAGGGAATGGTGAAAAACGAAGATCAAGACCGGTAATTTGTGTATTATACCTAAAAATGAATATGGGGATGCTCACGCACCCCCACACTCCTAACCAGTTTTATGCATCAAACTATTAAATTAAGAAATTAAGGAATTCAGATATTTAGATGTTTTGCAAAGTTATGGTTTGGTTTGACATCATTTGCAATTCTTGAAAAGTCAAATTAAAACCTTTATGAATTTCTTTTTCTAAATTCTCCAATGAGAAAGATTCACCTCTTGCACCATTAATCTTTCCTCTAAACCGATTATTATAATGCTTGCGGAATGTATCCGGAGTGACCAAGCCTCCAAAGCCATAATCCCCCACTACAATCACCGGTTTCCGGCGTAACACCCCTTCATAGGCAGTAATCCCCGCTCCAATTATTAGATCGGCTTCTTCAATCAGTTTACCAGTTTCACTCTCGGAGGATATATAATCCACCTGATACTCTGAATATTTACTTAATAGAACTCCTATCCTTAACCGCGTACGAGAATTAGCTACTCCGACAACAATGTTGGCTTTCTGTTCTATCAACTGCAATTCGTTACCTCTCCATGAAGAGGTAGCAGATAATTCATTAGGATTTTTCATATAGCTATTTGGTTTTTGTTAGGTCAAAAGTACGGCATGCATCTGAAAACACAAAAAAAGTCACCCGGACAAAATCAGTGTGTCTGATTCATCGTAAACATCTAAAATCCAACAAAATACATATTTTGATTCTGTTATTGACCCGGACAATTCATTTTTTATTTATCAAAAGTCCCTTAAAAATGCATTTAAATCTTCTTGTGAAGAAATGCCTAACCGGCCTTTTAGTCTCCCCTTCGCCTTGGTTACCGAGTCTGAAGAGGTCTGGAAAATACGAGCCAACTCTTCATTAGTCAGCCCAAATTTAAGGAAGCAACAGATTTCAAGATCACGTTTTGTCAATAAAGGAGCTTTGTCAAGCAATCGGGTAACGTAATCAGCATAGAATAAATCAAACAGACTAAACAATTTATAGCGTTCTCCATCAGACAACTTACCTCTTAATGTTCCCTCTTTGATAGCAAGCAATAATCGAAAAGCAGATATATACTGTTCAGAAGACGGTCCGACTGTTAACTCTCCTCCTAGTTCTTTCAACAACCCCGATAAGGTTTTATTCTGCATACTCAAAAGCACAATCTTTCCATTCAACTCGCCTACCTTCATTCGATTTTCTTCGAGTATGCGGTTCTCCTCCAGCACTTGGTCTTTCAACTCCTGGATTTCTTCCATCTCCTGCTGATATCGCTTTATCTCCTCTTCATTATCTCTAATCTGGGATTCAATCTCGGCAATCTTCTTTTTATGGTTCTTACTTTTGTAATAGTAATAACACATATAGAAGGCTACAATCAGAAAAACAATCGTACCGCAAAACAGAAAAACTGTACGGTGCATTTTCATTTGTAAATTATCGCTCCGGAGTTTTTCGTTCTCATACTGTTTTTGCAGTTCTGTTATCAACTCTAGGGAATCGACCTCATCCAATACGCTGACAATGGAATCCGCTTTTTCATGATAAATAATTGCTTCTTCAAAATTATCAATATCCTTTTCCAAAAAGTATAAATTGTTGTATGCGTCAATACGGGTATACTCTTTAGAGGAATTTATACTCATCTTAAAGTATTTTCTGGCATTCTCCACATCCCCCATTTGTATATACAAATATCCCAGAGACATACACTCTACATATTTCCTTTCTTCATCCGTTTCTTTTTCATAAGCAGCAAGGAAATAGCGTTCTGACTTTTTCAGCTCTCCCATAGAACGATATAGGATACCCAACTCATGTAAAATGGAAACTTCAGACGGATACTGTTTTTTCCTGGCTAATTCTAAAGCATTATTATAATAGAAATAGCAACTATCCCAGTTATTCTGAAACAAATAAGCCCGGCCTATATTCTGCCCGGCTCTGACAATGCCCACAGAATCTTTCAACTCTTCATAGATAGCGTATGACTCCTGAAAATTCTTCAACGACTCCTGATACAATTTCTTTTTCCGGTTCACCATCCCGATCTCATCAGTAGCCATGGCAAACATCTTGCAACATTGAATCTTCCCGAACATTTCCTTTGCTGAAGACAGGAACGACAAAGCCTCTTCATCTTTACCCAATTCACGCAGCACTCTACCATAATAATACTGTGCCTTAGCACGCATGGCAGTGTCACCACGCTCTACAGTATAGTAATTCAGTGCCAATGCAATCAACGAATCAGAAGTAAACTTCACATAGTTCTGATCCATTGCCTGCGTTAATAAAAGCGCATAATCCGCCTGCGACTTTCCACGCAATTTTTCAGGATGAGGAACTGATTTTAAAAGATACAGAGCCGTATCCGGAAGAGATTCCATACACATTTCGATCTTCTGGAACGCCACATCGGAGGCCTCCGAATCTCTACGACAAGAAACCGATAAGACTAAAATAAAAAAGAAAGCGGCGTATACCGAAACAGTAGTCGTTTTCATTTTACTTGAGTTTTATGCAAAAATACACAAAAAACTCAAGTATTACTTATTTGTTGAAGCATTTTGTTCCAATCGTTGATGTTCTTCTATCAACTTCATGTTTTCTCTTGCTTTAGACAGGAATTCTCTTACCAGCTTATTATCTTTAAAAGAGTAAGGAGCATCCTTTATAATATCATCTATCTGCGGAGTCATAATGGGATAGGGCAAAGAGCTGCAAAGCATCATAAATACACTGGGTCCCAATACATTTTCGTAATTGTCGGAAATAAACGTTTTCACATACTGATTCATCGCTTGCATCAGTGAATCACCTTCCACCACCAACTGACTGTGAATTTCATCCAGATCCCCTCCATCCAATACCATACGGGTTTCTTTCTGCTCCAGTTCGCTGATACTTTCTTCTAATTGGTTTCTTTTGCTGATAAACTCGTACAACGCATTATTTAAAGAGGTTCCCACTGCCTTCAAGTCCGTATTGCTAATAGTAACTGTTATTTTTCCACTTTCTAGAACGATCGGCATAATGCTTTCTTCATCCATATATAGTGTCACCATCTGTACGGAATCTATTTTCCCTTTCATTGAAAACAGACCATGCACCACTTCAGCAGAATCCAGCTTCACCCACTCGCCATCACGCAGGGATTTAAGATATAGCATCTTTCCATCCAGACTATTCACTGAAGATGTTCCTTCAATCTTGTACTTACTGGTACAGGAAGCCAGAAACGGAAGCAAAAGCAAAAAAGGCAAAATTTTATTCACGTTCATTTATTCATTAAATTCTGTGCACAAAGGTACAACTGATTCAGAATTCAAAGAAACATTTTATCAATATTTAAATCTTGTAAGACTCTTTTCTTTAATAATCCTTATAAACATAGGTGTAAGGCTATTTTTTTCATTTAGTTTATCTAATTTTGCAGTCATGAAAACATTAACATTTGCCCCTTTTGCCAAACCGCTTTATGTAATGGTAAAGCCTGTAGGTGCCGTATGCAACCTAGCATGCGAGTATTGCTATTATTTGGAAAAGGCCAACCTATACAAAGACAATCCGAAACACATAATGAGCGATGAACTTCTGGAAAAGTTTATCGACGAGTACATTAACTCACAAACCATGCCGCAGGTACTTTTCACCTGGCACGGAGGAGAAACGCTGATGCGACCGCTCTCCTTCTATAAAAAGGCAATGGAACTGCAAAAGAAATACGCCCATGGACGTACGATCGACAATTGCATCCAGACCAACGGAACTATGCTCACTGACGAATGGTGCGAATTCTTCCGTGAAAACAATTGGTTGGTAGGTGTCTCCATCGACGGTCCGCAGGAGTTTCATGACGAGTATCGCAAAAACAAATTAGGAAAACCTTCTTTTGTGAAAGTGATGCAAGGCATCAATCTTCTGAAGAAACACGGGGTAGAATGGAATGCAATGGCAGTTATTAACGACTTCAATGCCGAATATCCGTTGGAGTTTTATCGTTTCTTCAAAGAAATCGGTTGTCAATATATCCAGTTCGCTCCTATCGTTGAACGCATTCTTTCACATGAAGACGGACGTCATCTCGCTTCTCTTGCCGAAAATAAAGCCGGAACACTGGCTGACTTTTCAATCACTCCGGAACAATGGGGGAACTTCCTCTGTACTCTCTTTGACGAATGGGTGAAAGAAGATGTAGGCAAATACTATGTGCAGATATTCGATTCTACCCTGGCCAACTGGATGGGTGAGCAACCCGGTATATGCACGATGGCAAAGACTTGCGGACATGCCGGTGTAATGGAATTCAACGGAGACGTTTATTCTTGCGACCACTTTGTATTCCCCGAATATAAATTAGGTAACATTTACAGTAAGACACTGGTAGAAATGATGCATAGCGAGCGTCAGCACAACTTCGGGAACATGAAATACCAGTCTCTCCCTACTCAATGCAAAGAGTGTGAGTTCCTGTTTGCCTGCAACGGGGAATGCCCTAAAAATCGTTTTAGCCAAACAGCAGAAGGTGAACCGGGATTGAACTACTTATGCAAAGGTTATTATCAGTTCTTTAAACACGTAGCTCCTTACATGGACTTTATGAAAAACGAACTGATGAATCAACGTCCGCCTGCTAATATCATGGAAGCTTTAAGAAATGGAGAATTGAGAGTGGAGAGTTGAGAATGAGAAACAGAACATATTAACAATCATATATTCAAATTTTATCATTAAATAATGAACAAACTAAGATTTTATCTGGTAGCGCTGGCTGCGCTTTTTGTATTTTCCGTTAGAGCGGATGAGGGTATGTGGCTATTGCAATTGATGCAACAGCAACACTCCATAGATATGATGAAAAAACAGGGATTAAAACTAGAAGCCCAGGACTTATATAATCCAAACGGTGTTTCTCTCAAAGATGCCGTAGGTATATTCGGAGGTGGATGTACGGGAGAAATTATCTCACCCGAAGGTTTGATTCTAACCAATCACCACTGTGGCTACGCTTCCATCCAGCAACATAGTAGTGTTGAACACGATTATCTGACAGATGGTTTCTGGGCTACTTCCAGAGACAAGGAGCTTCCTACTCCGGGACTGAAATTTACATTTATCGAACGTATCGAAGATGTTACAGATATTGTCAATGCCAAGATTGCGGCAAAGGAAATCACCGAATCCGAATCATTCAGCAATACATTCCTTCAAAAGCTGGCTCATGACCTTTATTTCAAAAGTGACCTGGCAGACAAAAAAGGAATTGTTCCGCAGGCTCTTCCGTTCTATGCCGGAAATAAATTCTATCTTTTCTATAAGAAAATATATCCGGATGTACGTATGGTAGCTGCTCCCCCCTCTTCTATCGGTAAGTTCGGTGGCGAGACAGACAACTGGATGTGGCCGCGCCATACCGGCGACTTCTCCATGTTCCGTATCTATGCTGACGCGAACGGTGAACCGGCAGAATACAGTGAAAACAATGTTCCCCTGAAAACAAAGAAACATTTGTCTATCTCTATCAAAGGGTTGAAAGAGGGAGATTACGCAATGATTATGGGATTCCCCGGAAGCACGAGCCGTTACCTGACTGTATCAGAGGTGAAAGAACGTATGGAATCGGAGAACGACCCGCGTATCCGTATTCGTGGCGCACGTTTGGCTGTCCTGAAGGAAGTGATGAATGCCAGTGACAAAATCCGTATTCAGTATGCTAACAAGTATGCGGGTTCCAGCAATTATTGGAAAAACTCCATTGGTATGAATAAAGCCATCATCGATAATGATGTGTTGGGAACGAAAGCTGCACAGGAAGCTAAATTCGCAGAATTTGCAAAGGCACAAAACAATGCCGAATATGCGGCAGTTGTGAAGAACATCGACGACCTGGTAGCTAAAACAACTCCTCTCAATTATCAATATACTTGTTTGAGAGAGACTTTCTTCGGAGCTATCGAATTTGGTAATGTCATGTTATCTAAAACACGTGAAGCATTGCTTGAAAAGAACGACTCTGTGATCGAAGCACGTATGAAAGCGCTGGAAAGCACTTACGAAAGTATCCATAACAAAGATTATGACCATGAAGTAGACCGCAAAGTTGCTAAAGCATTGTTCCCGTTATATGCGGAAATGGTTCCGGCTAACCAGCGTCCGTCTATCTACAAAGTAATTGAGCAGAAATATAAGGGCGATTACAACAAGTTTGTTGATGATATGTACGACAACTCTATTTTTGCCAACCGCGCAAACTTCGAGAAGTTTACGAAGAAGCCGTCAGTGAAAGCAATCGACAACGATCTTGCATTACAATACTGCCAGTCTAAATATGACTTGATGGATAAACTGGTTTCCCAGCTCAAGGACATGGATCAGGAACTGGCTTTGCTGCACAAAACTTATATTCGTGGTCTGGGCGAAATGAAATTGCCTGTCCCCTCTTACCCGGACGCAAACTTTACCATTCGTCTGACTTATGGTAACGTGAAACCATACGATCCGAAAGACGGCGTACACTACAACTATTACACCACCACTAAAGGAATTCTTGAGAAAGAAAATCCGGAAGACCGCGAGTTCGTTGTACCTGCCAAACTGAAAGAGCTGATTGAGAAGAAAGATTATGGCCGTTATGCTTTACCGAACGGTGATATGCCTGTCTGCTTCCTGTCTACCAATGACATCACCGGCGGTAATTCCGGCAGCCCGGTATTGAATGAAAACGGAGAACTGATCGGTTGTGCTTTTGATGGTAACTGGGAATCATTGAGCGGTGACATCAACTTCGACAACAACCTGCAACGTTGTATCAACCTGGATATCCGTTATGTCCTGTTCATTCTGGAGAAGTTAGGCAACTGCGGACACCTGATTAATGAAATGACAATCATAGAATAAATGAGAAAACAAATCCTATTTGTCCTATTTTCACTGGCAACTCTTAGCATCCACGCCGACGAAGGCATGTGGATGCTAACCGATCTGAAAACCCAGAACGCAGTTGCCATGCGCGAACTCGGTCTTGAAATTCCGATCGAAGAAGTATACGACGCGAACGGTCTTTCTCTGAAAGATGCTGTGGTACACTTTGGAGGAGGATGTACGGGAGAAATTATCTCTTCCGAAGGACTGGTACTGACGAATCACCACTGTGGTTATGGAGCTATCCAGCAACACAGTAATGTAGAACATGACTACCTGACAGATGGTTTCTGGGCTATGAATCGTGACACGGAACTTCCTACTCCGGGATTGACCGTTACATTTATCGACCGGATTCTGGATGTGACCGATTACGTCAATGAGCAACTGAAAAAAGATCCGGACCCGGAAGGTGTCAACTACCTGTCACCAAGTTATCTGGGCACCGTGGCAGAACGTTTCGCCAAAGCAGAGAACATAGAAATAACTCCTGCAACAAAACTGGAGCTCAAGGCTTTTTACGGAGGAAACAAATATTATATGTTCATCAAAACGGTGTACAGTGATATTCGTATGGTAGGCGCTCCTCCTTCTTCCATCGGCAAATTCGGCGCAGATACCGACAACTGGATGTGGCCTCGTCACACAGGCGACTTTTCCCTTTTCCGTATTTATGCGGACAAGAACGGAAAACCGGCAAAATATTCAAAAGACAACGTCCCTTTGCAGGTAAAGAAACACCTGAAAATCAGCATTGCCGGAGTTCAGGAAGGAGATTTCACCTTTGTGATGGGATTTCCGGGACGTAACTGGCGATATATGATTTCCGACGAAGTGGAAGAACGGATGCAAACGACCAACTTTATGCGCCAGCATGTACGTGGAGCCCGTCAGAAAGTACTCATGGAGCAAATGCTGAAAGATCCTGCCGTACGTATTCATTATGCAAGCAAATATGCTTCATCAGCCAACTACTGGAAGAATGCCATCGGTATGAATGAAGGACTGGTACGTCTCAACGTACTGGATACCAAACGTGCGCAACAAGAGGAATTATTAGCCCGTGGCCGTGAAAAAGGAGATGATTCATATCAGAAAGCTTTTGATGAGATTCGTTCTATTGTGGCTCATCGCCGTGACGCGATCTATCATCAGCAGGCTATCAATGAAGCATTGGTCACCGCCCTTGATTTTATGCGCATCCCTTCCACGATGGAATTGGTTGCCGCTCTAAAATCAAAAGATAAAGAGCAAATAAAAGAGGCGAAGCTAAAATTAAAGCAAGAAGCTGATAAGTATTTTGCTTCTGTCCCCTTCCCCGAAGTAGAACGGATGGTTGCCAAAGAGATGCTGAAAACTTATGCCAACTATATTCCGGAGGAACAACGAATCAACATCTTCGAAATCATCAATTCCCGCTTCAAGGGAAGTATCGATGCCTTCGTCGATGCATGCTTTGAACATTCTATTTTTGGCAATCCTAAAAACTTTGAAAAGTTTATCAAGAAACCAAGTTTGTATAAAATAGGATATGACTGGATGGTATTATTCAAATATTCTATTACCGACGGGATCTTGAAAACAGCCATTGCCATGAAAGAAGCAAATCAGAACTATGACGCTGCTCATAAAGTATGGGTGAAAGGCATGATGGATATGAGACAGGAAAAAGGTACACCTATTTATCCGGACGCCAATTCAACTTTACGTTTGACCTACGGCCAGGTACTTTCTTATGAACCCGCTGACGGTGTTGTGTATGATGCTCATACCACCCTCAAAGGTGTAATGGAGAAAGAAGATCAGGGTAACTGGGAATTTGTAGTGCCTCAAAAATTGAAAGAGCTGTATAAATCCCAGGATTATGGACGCTATGGTAAAAACGGTGAAATGCCCGTCTGCTTTATTGTAAACACCGACAATACAGGAGGAAATTCCGGTAGTCCGGTATTTAACAGCAAAGGTCAGTTGGTTGGAACTGCTTTCGACCGCAACTTTGAAGGCTTAACAGGAGACATTGCTTTCCGTCCTTCATCGCAGCGAGCCGCTTGTGTTGACATCCGCTATACCTTGTTTATCATCGATAAATACGCAGGAGCCTCTCATATCATCGACGAACTTAGCATTGAGTAAGTTGAGAGTTGAGAATTAAAAATTGAGAAATAAAAGTTATGCCATCTGGCATTATATTTCTCAATTTTTAATTCTCTATTTTCAATTTATATAAACTCTTCCACCATATACATCTCATCAATCATTTCATTCATTATATTCTGTAAATTCTGAATTGCTTCTTCCGGAGATTCTCCATAAGCGTTACAGTGCATATTTACAGTCAACCAGGCATAATAGCCACCATCCGATGCGCTTTCAAGCACATAATCTGTTCTGTTCAGTTTCATATTGGTAAATAATTATTGAATGTTGGTATTGAAGTTATTTCTGATTGTGAGGCTGCCAGTTTCTCCAGTTCCAGGATGATCCGACGTTCACAACTGCGAACCCAATAAATAAAGTGACGGTTCGGGGCATATTTCCCGACAAAACGGAGCAACGGTTGCAAGTCAAAGGAATCACTGATTATTCCTGCTCCCGCTTTCATTGCATCATACGCATTACAGTCCTGTTCAATATGTGCCGGGACCATCAACACTGGTTTTCCAAGATACATTGCTTCGCAAATAGACTCGAAGCCTGCCGTACTGGCATAAGCCTTACAACCCGCCATAGCATTAAGAAACTTCACATCATCTATTTGATGGAAACTCAATGTTTCGTCAATCCGTGTCACCTCTTCAGCATCCGATCTATCCCAGAAAAAAGTTAAAGGAACTTCCGGATGTTTCGCATGAAAACTCTCCACGCTATCAGCAAACCCGGAATTAACCATATATCCATGAATATAATCACCCTTTTCCGGACGGATAGCGGTCACTTCCTGACGAATCAATGGAGGAACGGTCACTATTTGATTCATATCATCCTGTTCCATTTCCAGGAAAGACAAAGCCAGTTTCTTCGAAGATCTTAGAGCGGTCATCCGGGTAAAGAAACGCAGCATCCATAACTGGCACGAATTTTTATCCGGAGACTCGAAATCACGATGTAAAAACAGATACTGATGCCCAACACAAATATACGGAACGGAGGGACGGAAGAGTGCATAGGTAAGTCCGGTTAAAAGCTCGTAGAAGTTGATGACAACTTCCGCCCCTGTCTCCCTGATCCGCTGATTTATATAATACATGCTACGAAGATACTCCGGTAATCTTAATAAATTGTATGCAAAGCTTTTCGTCAGGTTCGCCCGTTTATTATCTGCCGTAGGCAGAAAGTTCGGACTAATGAATCGCTTCACCGGTGCATGAATACTCCGATTGAAAAATCCCGGCAAAGTACGTGTCGAGCTTTTCCCGACTAAGACTTCCACTACTTCATGCCCATTGCGCAATAACATTTCTTCGAGAGTGATTGCCTGTGTAAAATGCCCTCTCCCCTCACCTTGAACAATAAATAAAAATTTCATAGTTCCATTATTTTTAGATACGCAAAGTTCCCTCTTTCACATTACAAGATGATGACTCTATGATTACTATTTCATGAACAAAATCAGCTTTTTCTCGTTATATAATAAAATAGAAATTATATTTGCGGTCTTCAAAGACTGCTTTTTAACTCTAAGAAAGAAAAGATTATGGAAAAATTTGAAGATTTAATACAGTCACCAGTGCCCGTTTTAGTTGATTTCTTTGCAGAATGGTGTGGACCTTGCAAAGCAATGAAACCGGTTTTAGAAGAACTAAAACTTATTGTGGGAGATAAAGCACGTATTGCAAAGATAGACGTTGACCAGCATGAAGACCTGGCTACTAAATATCGCATACAAGCTGTACCAACCTTTATACTGTTCAAGAATGGAGAGGCTGTCTGGAGACATTCCGGCGTAATCCATAGTAGCGAACTACAAGGGGTTATCGAGAAGCATTATACATAAAAAGATAATAATAACGAATGAAGAAAGTATTAGTAATGGTAGCCCTCGTCATGGCAAGTGTAATTGTATACGCATTCAATGACAGTAGGGAAACTAATCAAGGTAAAAAAGAGGTAACAGGTAACGGTGAAGTCGTCGTAATGGACAAAGATATGTTTCTGAAAGACGTCTTCGATTATGAGAAATCAAAGGAGTGGAATTATAAAGGTAATAAGCCCGCCATCATCGACTTATATGCAGATTGGTGCGGACCATGTCGCCAAACAGCTCCTATCATGAAAGAATTGGCAAAGGAATATGCCGGAAAAATTGTCATCTACAAAGTCAATGTAGATAAACAAAAAGAACTGGCAGCTTTATTTAATGCAACAAGTATTCCATTGTTTGTATTCATTCCCATGAAAGGAGATCCACAGCTTTTCCGTGGAGCTGCTGACAAGGCAACTTACAAAAAAGCGATTGATGAATTTCTCTTGAAGTAAAGAAGAAAATATAGTGACGCTATCCGGTCGGGATAGTAACGCTATAATAGGAAAAGAGTGACGGTATCCTTGCGGGATACCGTCACTCTTTTGTATATCTTGCCAATCCTTATTTGAAGTATCCCACAGGATGATTCATCATTGGCATTTGGCTATCTTTCAATTTCAAAACTTTCTTCAATTGTTCATTGTCCATCGAAGCGCGTGGCACTGTTGCTATGTTAGCAGCGGAACAGAATATTGAAATATTTTGAGAAACGATGCCGGAATCCATAGCCCCCATCAACTGGCTGCGTGCACTCTTCGCATCTCCAAATCTGGAAAGATCACTGATTAACACCAAAGACACCGGAGCTGTTTTCACAAATGCCTGTCCACCGGCTACTGCTCCACGATGATCTCCTTCAGCAACCAGAGTCAACTGATGATTTTTAGCATCATACAGATAACTTCCTTCAGGTAATACTACATATACATCCACATCCTGCTTATTCAACGCCGACGGAGCTGTTCTCATTCCGGATTCCTTACGGTTTATCCCATTAGCAGCCCATAACAAATCAGACAGATCCGACAGACTCAATGATTTAGAAGCATACTCGCGAGTTGAATGTCGTTCAGACAATGCCTTCATCACCGCACCGGTACGGTTTAAATTAGGCTTCGGCAATTTAATCACTTTGTCAGCAGCAAAAGCAGCCGCTGAAAGCATTAAACAAACTAATAATAGTTGTACTTTTCTCATAACTGTGGTATTTAAAAATTGATAGACAAATATAAATAAAAAAGGTCTGTATTCGTTGTGGAATACAGACCTTTTAAGAGTTTATTAGGCTTAATTATTTCTTATCACCGAAATAACGGTTGTATAATCCTTCAAAACCTTTACCGTGACGAGCTTCGTCTTTGCACATTTCGTGTACAGTGTCATGGATAGCATCCAGGTTCAGAGCTTTAGCACGAGTTGCAATGCGTTTTTTGTCTTCACATGCACCTTGTTCAGCGTCTTTACGTTTCTGCAGGTTAGTTTTAGTATCCCATACGCAGTCACCCAACAGTTCTGCAAACTTAGCAGCATGTTCAGCTTCTTCCCAAGCGTAACGTTTGAAAGCTTCAGCTACTTCAGGATAACCTTCGCGGTCTGCCTGACGGCTCATGGCCAAATACATACCAACTTCAGTACATTCTCCCATGAAGTGATTGTTCAGATCCTTAATCATTTCTTCGTCACAACCTTTTGCAACACCGATAACGTGTTCGTCAGCAAAAGACAATGCGCCACCTTCTACTTCAACAACTTCTACGAACTTGCTGGCAGGAGCTTTACACAATGGACATTTCTCAGGAGCTGCGTCACCTTCATGAACGTAACCGCATACAGTACATCTAAATTTCTTCATTTTCTTCTCAATTTTAAATTAATTAGTCAATACGTGTTTCTTTATCTTTACTTAAGCAATTCTTGCAAATACCTTTATAATAATAATGAACTTCCGATACCTGATGACCATCCATTTCCAAATTTTCCACTTGTTTAATCGCTTCCGGACATTCCAAGTCATAAATATGTCCGCAACGTTTGCAAAGGAAATGGGAATGTACAGAAGTATCCGCATCAAAGTTTGTATTCTTTTCGTCAATCGTAAGCATTAATGCCGCTCCCTGTTCGGAAAACAATTTCAAAGTATTATAAACCGTTGTCTTTGAAAGTGTCGGCATTGAAGGAGACAATGCTGTGTAAATATCATCAGCCGACGGATGAATCGGATGCTCCATCAAATATTCCATGATAGCGATGCGTTGCATGGAAGGCTTGATATTATGCTCTAATAATCGATCGTATGGTTTCATTATCTTCCTTTCTTTTCAAAGTTGTATTCATTACAATTATAAATCCAATGCAAAGATAAGAAGGCTTTATTTTATTTCCAAATAATTCATGACTTTTTTTATGACATGGCTAATTATAATTAGGTGAAGAGATAAATTATTTATTCATAATGCTCAACTAGTAAACTTCTATCATCTTCGCTACATACACAGAAACATAATAGCATACGAAAACTACTATAAAGATTTTTTCAATATTTTAGATGAATCAACAAAAAGGATATTATGAGCGAAAAAGAATTAAAAATGTTTGATATGAATGCACAATTAAATGCTGCATTCAGCAAAGAAGGTTCTTCAAAGCGTAAAAAAAGAGGATTCACAACATTTTCAATAAATGAAGTGAATCCTCTTTTTCTTTCAATAAGTTAAATTTTAATTATCTATATCATCTCTAGCTTCTTCTACAATTTTAGAAGGAACTCCGTCACAACGAACATATTTAGACACATCTCCTGCATCATCTTTCACCGTCCAAATCATAGTTCCTGCTGGCAAAAGTTCTGTTACGATATACGAATTGTTCCAACGACCGCCCAAGCTGTTATTATATTTACCGCTAATAATATATCCCAAATAAGTATCTTTCTCTATCTCGAATATCCCGCTAAGAAAACGAGCATACATACTATCGAATTTCTGGTACATCTCAAAAGTTTTATCTCTACGGACAAAAGTTATATAACAATAAGTACCATCAGCCATAGGCTCTCCATTCCACTCTACTAACCGCCAAGTACCATTCAGATTGGCGGGAGTTACTTCCAGCGTTTCCACTTTTACTTCTTCATCGTCATCACAAGCCATAAAGCTAAACAAAAGCATGCATAATGGTATTATTCTGAAAAGAATTCTCATATTATAGTTTTTTTTAAATGTTAATCAAAAATATTATTGTAAACGTTTGATAGTTACTCTGACCAAGCGATCTGTCAATGGTGCGTCGACCCCTTCAACAATAAAATTGAACTGCAGCCCATTACCTAAGTTGTCAGGCAATTTACTACCATCTACGGTTATCACGATGTCTGCCTCCTGCCCTGGCGGTATAACTTCCGGTTCTGTTTGAAAAACAGCGTATGGAGGAAGCATCTGCGCAGAAAGCTTCAAAGGTTTCTTCCCGATGTTAGCACATAAAATGCGTTCAGAAGGGCAAACATTAGAGGTCATTTCCGAAAAGACAATTTGTTTGCGTTTCATACGCAAGGTTCCCATTGTAGAAGGAAGATATCTCCATTCATCGGAACAGACAACCTCACCTATCAACATCAGACGCGCTACCGGATGTTTTTCTGAAATATCCGTATACACAAACGCATATGTTTCTACAGTTCCGATGCGATTTTTAGGATTATACACCAATGTAACCATACTTTCCATTCCCGGAGCAAGTGTTCCCAAACTGAACGCTGCTGCTGTACATCCACACGAAGTGGTTATCTTCGTGATCCGTACATTCTTGCCACTGACATTGCGAAACGGAAATGTGTAGGTTCGGGGCGCATCGGTATCGTATATACTGCCAATATGTATACGGAGAGAATCGAAACTGAACATCTCTCCTCCCTCTTTCAGTAAAGGAGGATTAATCAACGAATCAACTTCTACAGACTGATAGGCTATTCCCTGCGCCCCAAGGTAGTGGGCAGGGAAAAAGACCATCAGCCAATAAAGCAAATAATATCTCCATTGCCTATTCTTCATCTATCAAACTATTACATCCAACCACTATCATTCGCATTTTTGCGGACAGTAATGGTGAAGGATTGTTCCTTTCCGTCGCTTGTTCTCATCGTAGCGCTTGTCATACCCGCAACAACTCCTTTCACTTTCAGTATAGTACCTTCAAGGGTAACAGTTGCCTTCGACGTATCGCTAATCTCGCATTCGTATATTAGATTTTCTCCATTCAGGAAATAACGTGCCAAGTCTATTTTTACGATTTTATCGATTCCGACATACAGATTGGGCATTTTCATATCCGACCCGCTTCCGGCAATAGCATGCAATAATGCACCAGCATCAACCAGTTTACCCATTTTGCCCCTATAAGAAGAAAGGTCCATTCTTGTTGCCGACCAGCCCGGAGAATTATGCAAATAATAATAGGTCTTATAACCTTTATAATAGGAATCCACCTCTCTCGCCGTTTGTTTCATCAAGTTTATAAACTCCTGCACCTTGAAGTGGCGACGTTGTTGCAAAGCATACGACAAACCGAGTGCAGCCACTCCCGACACATGCGGGCAAGCCATAGACGTACCCTCATTGTAACCGTAGGCTGCTTTGCCTTCCACCACTAAAGTAGAGAGGATCATTCCCTGATCAATGTTCACATTATTACCATCAGTATCTTCACCCGGAACACAATGATATTCGCTATCACCACCAGGAGCACAGAAATCCACTTCCATCCCATAATTGCTGAATGATGACGGCGTATAGTCAGCTGCAATAGAAGCTACCGAAAGGCATCCCTCATAAGCTGCCGGATAGGAAGACATATATGAGTATTCATTGCCTGAAGCAAAGATGGCCAATCCGCCCTCAATCACCCCGTTAGGAGAACCTGCATTATGGATAAAGTAATCCAGTGCCTCTTTTTCCAATGGATAAGTCTTTGACCACTCTTCGTCAGTGGCGGGCCCGGGTACATATCCTTGCAACGGATTGGAATAAGCGGAGTTATATCCCCAACTGCATTGAAGGATTACGGCACCGTTATCGGCTGCATACTTAATAGCTCTCGCCTCATTCACCATCTTTACCTGGGAATTACCATCGAAAACCTGACAGGACATAATCCTCACTCCCGGTTTGGTTCCATTTCCTCCGGCAATGCCGCTGACTCCTATACCATTATGATTCACGGCAGCTATCGTTCCCGCCACATGAGTGCCGTGACCAGTATCTTCGGCTGCTTGCCAACTGATGATCCCGCTATTTTTTACGAAGTTGTAACCATAACGGTCACCCTTATAACCATTCTTGTCCGCATCATCGTCCGAACCCAATACCTCGCTTTCGTTCACCCACATATTAGCCTCCAAATCAGGATGCTTCCACATAACACCTTCGTCAAGCACGGCAACAATGATTTCCGGATCACCCGTACACAGTTCCCACGCTTCTTCACAATTAACGTCGGACCCCACAATAGCAGGAGCTTTCTCAGTTACAAAGCTATAATCTCCTCGGTTTATATATCCCCACTGATGCGGTAATAGCTCATCATTGAACTTAAAACCGTTATCTGCCGCACGCGTTTTCATCTTATTCAGAGCAGCTTCCGATACCGGAACTGGTTTCTTTTTAGGATTATATGCCCGCTGAATGGTAGGATTTATTTGAAGTTTCGAAATTTCGCCCAATTTAGACAGTTTTCCCATAGCTTCTTTCAAATCTGTGCCCTTATCAAAACGCACCAAATACCAAAGATGCAATCCGGCTTCACGGCTCTTTTCTTCGGTGCGCGAATTGACAGGAAAAACGCGTTCGAAGTCATACGCTCCTAAAATAGAAAGCACCTCGTCCGTTGACGGAATACCCGACCGGGTAGAGGCTCCCACCGCACGTATTTTCATCGTATGGTCGAGAATCTCAGTCATTTCGGGGACAAACTTAACCAATAATTCCCCTTCGGCAGCCCCTTCCGGTATCACTATATCCGGAGTGACGGGAACTACCGGAGCATCATCGTTTAAGTCGTTGTCACTGCAAGCTCCTGCCAACAGTGCAAACGTTGTCATTATATATATATATATTTTCTTCATATTCTAGTCTTTGAGTTCATATTTTTCCTTGAATTTAGGGAAGGCTTCAAAATACTTGTCGAAATTAGTCGGCTCGTTATCAAACCTTACCATTTTTCCTTCTGAATTTAACCCTTTTTCCATCTGGTTATAAATCAATACCTCCGGATCCCATTCTATCAAATGAGGATGATACAACACCCACTCAGGCAGATTACCGGTAAAGAAATTCAAGTTGACACTAAGTTTTCTCATTTTCGGAAGTATCTTAGGAATATGGGCGCCCTCATTTACCAAATACTGTATAGTATCACCGCCAAATGCTTCTACATCGGCCTGTGAGTAACCGGTCACTCCGTCCACTCCTATTTCAAAATCAGGCAATGTTCCTTCTATAAAGTTGTAGGACAACCTTAACTCTTCCAAATTATCCCACATAAACAATCTACGAAGTGTATTATCATCTTTGGTATTAAAGAACAAACCGATACCATCCGGGTATTTGACGGGATCTTTCGCATTTCTAAGATCAGAAATAACCGATCTTCTATTACCTATTAAGTTGAGTGACTTCAGTTTCGGGAAATTCTCCTTCGTAATAATAGAAGGCACCGAATTGAAGTTGTTACTACTTAAATCCAACGTCTCAAGCCGATCACCTAATAGGACAAGATTATCCGAAATTGCAGACAATCCGTAAGCACTTACAGTCAAAGATTTCAAATACTCTAAACCGCACACATCATCTTCCAACGTAATGCTCTTAGTTGCCGTATTAGAGTTGCCAAAGAAAGTCAAGCTTTCCACATACGTCAGGTAGTGCACTTCTTGCGGAACTGATTCTTTGGTATTAATCATATTAAAAGACACAGAACGTACACGTCCCACTACATTTTCGCCCTTCGGAAGTCCTTCATCACCTTCTTCCCACAATACTACATTGTCCCAATATCTCATGTTCTCACCCGGATTCCAGTTGTTACCTATTTCCAAGCGTTCTCTGATAGTGAGCAACGTCAATGAGTCGCCCGAGCGATTGTCCTCAATCCTCGGTGAAGCTTTCTGAGAGATCGTCAACACAGCAGGCTGTTCCAGTTTATCTTCGGTGCTTTTAGGTGTGAAATGAATTTTAGCTGTACGAATGTCAAAATCCGGATTCATCGTCCATTCAACACGGATTTTAGTTGTACGCGGACGAGAGCCACGATCTAAATCAACAGTGGGATCTTCAGGCAAAGTGAGCCACTCTTTTTCTGGAATAACATCATATTCCGTATTCATTTTGAACGCAACATTTGTGGTTACGATCACATCAAAATGGCGATTGTCATAAGTATCTGATGCTTTGATTTCCACATCAGGCTTTTCTATATAAATCATCTTGCCATAACCAGTTTGATGCACCGTCATCACACATGGCGCCTGCCCCTGAGGTATAAAACGTATTTCTGCTTTACGCATTCCGTTAATTAAGGTCGAATCGATAGAAACCGTACACTCAGTAGCACCGAAACCATTAGCAGGAGAAATGTTCACCCAAGGTTCCGACGCACTGACAGCCCATTCGCCTCCCGATGAGACGGTTACTATATCCTTGCCACCGTCAGCACCCATCGTGATATCTTCCTTATCTATCGAGAATCCGGTAATACCACTATCGTCATCATCTTTACACGATGCCACAGCAGCCATGTAAACGAATAATCCTAATGCTATCTTTACTAAATATTTCATTGATTTTTATTCTATTTTGTTTATTTATCCAAATCAAGCGCATCACAACCGCGGATGTCCTGCGACTTATCATAAATCAACGTATATTGTCCAGCTCTAATATACGGACATATCCCGCTCATGTCAATCGAAATATTCGGATTATCCTTGATTTCAAACAACACGATAGTCGACGAAATGGTATCATCAATTTTACGTAAATCATTTGAACCGATATAAAAGACCTTAAGACTCGGATTTTTATAAAGTCCCGTAGGCCATTCACGCAGTGTTCTATTACCGTTATCATCCCGTTGGTGGCTAATGCCGAGCACTACCAGATAATTGATAGACAGCGGTTGAGAAGGGAATTTGGAGAATCTATTATAGCTTAAATCCAATCCGTACAATATCGGCATATTAATCACATAAAAATCATCTGTCAGCGAACTTAACTTATTATAAGTCAGGTCAAGGCTAGTGAGATACTCCAAAGACGTCTTTCCCTTCAGTGCCCCTTTAGGAATGGTTGTCATACCGTTGGCGGAAAGGTTCAGTGTTTGCATCGGTGATTCTTTCTCAAACAAAAGTTTAGGGAATATCGTAAATTTGTTCTGCTGCCAATATAAAGTAGACACATTGATACCCCGATGCTTCTCACCATCCTCACATTTATCTATCAGATTGTTAGAGAAGTCTACTGTCCCCATCACGTAATCGGACTTAGCATTGAAAATATTCGGCACTTCCGTCAACTGATTGTTTGTGCAACTTAAAGTTTCCACATCATTCCAGCCGAAGAAATATTTCAATCCATTGCCATCCTCAACACCCGGGATTTCTTTTATTTTATTATTATCCAGATACACTTTCATGAGTTTGACTTCCTTGCCAAAAGGATGTAATATTTCAATTTCATTGTTAGTACAATCCAAAAGTGTTAATTTTTTCATTTTCTTCAGAAGACCATATTCAGGAAATTCTTTAAGCTTATTATATCCCATATAAAGAAGCTGAATCTTATCTGCACACTGTGAATCTTCTCCAAGCAGCGCTTCCCAATCACTTTTCAATTGGTCTCACTCAATATTGCTCATAATCCGAGTATAGATGGAGACCAATTCAGGCAACTGCTTCAACATATCTACAGGCAGTTTTTCCAAGTGAGGACAATTGTAGATTTCTATATCCGTCAAAGTTGCCATATTCTTCCAATTCCATTCCTCCTGTTCCTCATAGTAAGGCGAATCAGGTTTCACATTCACAAAGAGTCCATCACTTCTGACAGGTGAATTAGATATAAAGAATTGTTCCAATTTCGTCAGCCTCATGATAGCTTTAGATACGCCAGTAATTTTATTCGTCAAAGCACCAAACTGCACATCTTTCGTAGAAATACGACTGCTCTTGATGGGACTCATTTTCGGATTATCGTTAATTCCTTTGCGTAGAATAGTAGACAAATCTTCCCGAGCATCCCTAGAAAGAAATTTCGTATCATAATCCATTCGCATAGCCTTACGTTGTTCGTCGCTCATGTTGACGGAATAGTTGTCGAACAAGTGTCCACCGAGCTTTTCATCATGTGTTCCTAATGATAAAATTCTCAATTCAGTGAATTGTCCAATTTCATCGGGCACAACGCCCTCAGCGCCAAATCCGGCAAGCGATATTAGAGCTACGCGACCATTCTCCAACAACTGCACACCGGGCTGGTTACCCCACATGTCAATATCCTTATTGAAATTCCAATTAACTCCCATCGGTGCGGATTCCCCATAATACTTCCATGACGGACCGCCCATCTTTTCCCAAATAGCTTTCAGTGCTATATAATCTTTAATATATTCGGCTGTTTCGTCAAGACGGATAGGTACTTCCGCGTCCTTTGTCACTTCATTATCTTTCACGACAAACGACTTGGAAGTCTGTACAGTTGCCACCTCCAATGAATTATTAGCCTTTTCATCCGAATAGGTTTTGTAACTGCTTATTTGGTACGTACCTGCTTTCAGCCATGCCACTGTGTCGCACTCTGCATAAGACGTTTCCTGGTTTCTGTCGCCATATCCGTCGGCAGGCTCATCGGTAAAGTCTTCTACATATTTTACCCGAATCTTTTCTATCGTAGTCAGCTCTTGAGTGAAAAGGTTCTTCACTGTGATATCAATTGATAAAATATTGCTCAATGGATATGCTTCATCCTCAGCCGCGCGAGTTTTCACAAAGTCCTTCACCAATTTAAATGTGACCATACCTCGTGACACTGCATCTACACTCAACTTTTGAGTATGCAAACCGTCAGCAATAATCGTAAATACATTATCCTTTCCGGCAGGTCCGGCATATAATACATTATCCAACTTATCATACAAATAATAACCAATGATAGTATAGGTTCCTGTGAGCAACTTCAACTTATCACTACGCAATCCGAATTCTGCATTTTCTGCATTGTATGAATCCAGTAACAAAGTCTGAGTAATAGTTGAACCATTGTATTGCATGACAACTTTCACTTTCTGTGCATCGCTTAGCTTATCTAGCTTATCGGTCACTGCACGAGTTGTCGTACCTTTGTCCATGGATGCACTCTTTAATAACTTAAACTGCACATATCCATAAGTGGATTGTAGCGGCTCGTCATCATCAGAGCATCCTGTCACCACCGTCATTGCCAATAAAGAAACAATGAGGGGAACAAAGAATAATATGGAATATAGTTTCTTATTCATTTATTCAATGATTAATTATAATTTGGAGTAACAATAAGTACTTTTTTTATTTCACCATCTTTCTCAATCAGAATATGGAATTCTTCTGTCAAAGTACCCTCAATAAAAGCATTCAATGATGTATCACTACCTTCACAAATTTTTTCCGAAGTTATATCTTCACCATTACGCATTACTTTAAAATTCCATTCTAATTCGAAATCACCCTCTAATGGATCAATGGTAACCCCGCCTTGAGCAGAAGGCCACTCCATAGTATAAATATCACTTACATCTGGATATAAATTTATTATATCGGTATCAGTAACCTTCGTACAAATAGCTTCTTGTGTATTCCAACTTGAATCAAAGTAAGTCACTTTAAACGCCTGTGCCACCTCTTGCTTTTTCTCTTTCTGCACAAAATTAATCAAAAGATTATTTTGTTGATAAGTATATTTGATATCCTGTTCGTATGTTTCCATATCCATTTCTATCAAATTTTCCCATAATTCATCTTTAATTTCATCATATAACGCTTGAGGTAATAGTAACACGTATCCTTCTCTTTCTTCAGAAGAATCATTGACTTTCAATCGCAAATTACCTTTTTTATCATCTTCAAGTTTTATCCAGTCCACTCCATCTTCTTCTCCAATTTTCATCTGCACCATTCCATATTCAACCACTTTCTGAATGTACACCGGAACTACTTCATCATTCAAAGCCTGCACGGTATAGGGTATAAATTTATTATAAGTAGAAGTTGTAGTAGAAGCACTGGCTCCTGCACTGCTTGTTTGTATGAATGTCTTGCCATCCAATGACACTTCCCAATTCCAAGGATTAGAGTTAAGTATCTTAATTTTTTTCGGATCCATACCTTTATATACCAAAGGGAATGAATAAGACATAACCCCATCTTCGTCGGCAAAAGTCAATGTACCATTTTGTACATACTTTGCATACAGAGGATTATCAATCACTTTGACCTCACCTTTTGTCATTTCATTTACAGTACCTACAATAGCATTGCCGGCTACCTCCAACCATTCCGGTCTGTTAGTTGCAGCAAAACGGAAGTTAGCCTTTACTTGAAAAGGTTTATAATCATCATATCCGACTTCTATTTCTTGGATTTCATTGCCTTCCATATCGTAAATCTTCAATTCACGCGTTTTATTATCACGCACCACATCAGCAATAATCGCCTTATCCGCTCCTATCATCATAGTCAAATGAGCAACGGTAGGTGCATCGAACGCCACAACTTCATCGGTAATCTTTAATGTCACAGTCTGCTTTCCAGCAGTTCCCGACAAAGAATAATCTTCATGACCATCATTCATAAACCGGCACCATGTAGCCGAAGAAGTCAACTGCCAGTTGGCATTCGCTTCAAAATTCAATTCTTTTGTATCACCATATACACAATTGACAGTTTGTTTTTCGGGAAAAACCACTTTTGCTGCATCGTCGTCGTCCGAACAAGCACTAATGCATAACGCCATGAACAGAGCCGTGAAACAGCTTTCCAAACTGAACTTCCGTATATGCGCAACCAAGTTTCTTTGTTTAAACTTTCTCATATTTCTATTTTTTATTATTATTTTAATGAATTATTGACGCCTTCTTCGATAAGAATTTGCGCTTCGTCATCACTGACCCATTTCACTACATTTATGTAAGTACCGACTTCATCTTTTCCAGCAGGCATACCTGGTACATGTAATGTCATATACTGGAAAATAAATCTTTCACAACTACTATAATAAGAGAGGTAATACCCTGATTGATATGCCCACACTTCCCAATCACCATAAATTGTATCAAAAGCTTCCATAGTAGAAGCAAACGGTTGATCTTCCATTTCAATCAACGGATTAAGCAGGTCGTTGGTAGTAAACTTCACTTTGAGGTCATATCCTTTATAGAAGTAGTCTTTCATAATGATAGTGTTTTCTGCATTGGGATCAACTTTTGTACGAATTAACCGCTGGCTTACATCCTTCATATACGAACCAAAATAAGTAGAAGTTACTATTAAAGCATAACCTTCAAACAAATGAATATCAAACGGACATACTTTCTCCAAAATCACCTTCGTTTCGGTTCCATAGAGTTCCCACTTAGATTCTTCCTTACTGACCAGTTGGAGAACCATTCCCAACGAATCGGTAACCTCTATATTATCATAAATACCACGTATGCGAACATTCGCAGTGCGCTCACCCGCCTTGATGGTCACCGTGTTTGATTCGAGAGAAAAATGCCGCCCTTCCACCGCATTCGTCTTTTTATCCAAAATCTCCACTCCTAACGTTCGATCGTAGCTACAAGCTTCGGTAGCCGCCACTGGTATATCGAAATACTCCTCATTGTTTTGAACCGGAAGTACGGTCAATGTATCGGAGAACATGATATAATCGGGACCGCTATATGTAACATAATCGGTGTCGCAACCGGTGAATCCGAACGCGAAGGCGAATATGGCTGATAATCCAATAAAAATCTTTTTCATGTTTATTGATTTTAAAAACTATTATTTATTGCTTTCATTCGGTTGAATGTCTGATCCCGGTGCATCCAACTCATTTTGAGGAATAGGCCATACAAAGCGCGGATCGTCTTTCTCCACTTTCAAACTGCTACCATTGTCCAGTGACTCGCTCTGCGGCTTTCTTTCAAATCCTTTGTGCCAACGTTTTAGGTCCTGAAGACGGAAACCTTCCATATAAAGTTCCTTCACACGTTCTTGTTCGATTACCTCCAAAGCATTCTTCTCAGATACACTCACGCCACCGCTATACGAAGAATAACGCGCAGCACATAAAGTTCCGAGATCTTTGCCTGCACTTCCGTAGTCGGGTGAATTTTTAAAGCAGTATGCTTCCGCACGGATAAGGTATTGCTCTGACAATCGAAATGGTTTCGGCATAGAGACGTGACGAATGTTATAGCTTTCCATGAGAGTGGTATTTCCCCAATATTTCTGAAGTAATGACCATTGCAATGCATGTGGATATCCTGTTAGATATGTTTGGAAAAAAATTGAGAAACGAAGATCGTACGGATCGTATAATTCTAAGGCCCATTTTGCAGGTACATAGTCAGGACGTACTGTTGAATAATCATAATTAAAAAATATTGTACCTAAAGCCCCGCCATAAGAAGTAGGTGTAAAACCCACCTTCCAAATTATTTCAGTCGAAGCATCATTCGTCCACATATACTGATAGAAACTCTGGCCGGTACTTCCATATTGTATAGATGCACTTGAAAGCACATAATAACCACTGTCAATGACTTTGGTGGAATACTTGATTGCCTCAGTATAATGCTTCATATATAAAGCAATCCGAGCACGGAGAGCATAAACCGTATATTCATTAATATACGTAGTGCTGTAAAGGTCGTCCTTTGACACACTGTTTTCATCTATTTTCAAGTATTCAGCAGCCAATTCAAGATCATCCAGTACAAATTGATAAGAATCTTTCAACGAAGCACGACGGGTATTGTCTACCGAATCATAATGAGAAGTAAGCACTACTCCCAGTTCATTTTCTGCTTCCCCATCACTTTCATATGAATTACAGAATAGCTTAATTAGTTCGGAATAACACAACGCCCGAGCAAAAAGGGCTTCACCGTGAATCATTTCCAGTTTATCGAGTGCGTCATCGTCCGTCGTGCTTTGCTGTACTCCCGGAATATAATCTAACAAGAAGTTACAACGATTAATAATAGCATACAAAGCTCCATATACAGCCTCGATATCTTCATTGGTAGCTAATATATTCCAACGCCACAAATCACCGTATTGATTCGAATATCCGGTAACGGCATACACAAGATCGGTCTGCAAATCGGGCAACAACGTCAGACGTCCGCTATAGAGCGAAGCATCCTTAAATGCCGCATAGATGCCAATAATTGCCTGATTAGCATCGTCCACTGTTTTGATAGCCTGGCCGGCTTGGATAGCATCGTCGGGATACTTGTCCAAACATGATACGGAGCCAATGCCCACAGCTATCAACAACAAATAAATCTTTATCTTATTCTTCATTGTTTTATAGTTATATGTTTAGAATGAAACTTCCAGACCAAAAGTAAACTGGCGAGTTGAAGGATACTGTGCCTGATACATATTGCTCACACCTTCAGGATCAAGCCCTGAGAATTTGGTGAATGTGAGCAGATTTTGTCCTTGCACAAACACTCTCAAATGCGTCAAAAAATTAGTCTTTTTAAGCAATGCTTGAGGGAAGTTGTAACTAAGCATCAAATTTTTTAATCTCAAAAAAGAGGCATCTTCCAAAAAGCGAGAATCCATTTGCGGAGTAACTCCATAACGAGGTATATCCGTCACGTCACCCGGCTTCTTCCAACGGTCATAAAGCAATCGACGGGACTGATTATATGTTTCAAACAGCCCGTTTCCTTCATCCAGATAACGGTCATTGTTAAACACCCAACGATCAGCCACCCAACTAAATTGTGCAGCCAGTGAAATACCTTTCCACGTTAATGTCGTACCAAATCCACCTTGCCATGGAGCCACAAAGCTCTTGCCAGTCATCACTTTATCAGAATCTCTGAATTCTGTTGTTATCTCACCATCTTTTGTATACCACAACGCATCGCCATTAGCAGGATTGACTCCAGCATAGCGATTAATATAAAATTCAGTAGATGACCGACCTACCACATACTTAAGATTGGTACTTGCAATTTCGTATTCATCTACTCCATTATAGAGCTCGGTAATTTTATTCTTATTATATGAGAAATTTGCGCTCAGATTCCATGAGAAATCTTTTGTACGGATAACATCACCGTTCACCATGACTTCCACACCCCGGTTGACCATTGCTCCGATATTGTCCCAACGGCTTCCCGAACCATTCACTGCATAAGACTGCGGAACATCCATCAACATATCCGTAGTCTTCTTATTATATAACTCAACGTCCAAGTTTATCCGGTTCCAAAAGCCCAAATGCAAAGCCAAGTTAGTGGTCCATGTTTTCTCCCAACTCAAATCGGGATTACCGCTTTGAGCAGGGTAAATACCAGTTTCACCCATATAGTCCATTCCGCCTTTCACCAAAGACTGCCATGCATAATAGCCGATATCCGAGTTACCGGAAGTACCCGTACTGAGAGCTAGACGAGTGGTTGTCAACCATTTACACTCATTTAGAAACTTTTCTTTCTTAAGGTTCCACATCAATCCGACAGACCAGAAAGCACCCCATCGATTGTCCTTACCAAAACGGGAAGAAGCATCAGTACGCAATGAAAAGTCTACATAATAGCGACCATCATAATTATACTCGCCTCTTCCGAAGAAAGAGAGGTATGAATAGGAATAAAGGGTTCCTGCCGCCGTATCCGACCAAGAGGCAGCTAGCGTACCATTCGAAATATTAGTAAGAAGATCATTGTTCTGTCCTCTCATAGAAATGGAGAATCCTTCTGACTGGGCATCTACTCCTTCCTGTCCTAATAAAAAATTAAAAGAATGTTTTTCCCTCAATGTAAACATGTAATTAGCAGTATTAGTAATTGTCAGACTCAATCTGTCATTAGAACTACGCCCGGCATTCCCCGAACCATTATTTGTGGAAAAACTCGGAAAGGATTGTCTAAACGCTGTCATATGCGCATAATCTGCAGCAAACTGTGACTTTATGGTCAAGCCTTTAATGGGATTTACTTCGGCATATAAAGTGGACAATACTTTATATTTTTTATAACTAACAGGATTATTCCGCATCCAATCGAGCGGATTTTGATTGGTTCCCGTCCAACTGTCATCTTTAGTTGAAGCTATCGATCCATCTTCATTATAAGGATTCCAGTAAGGCATCATAAAGTGTGAAGCAGAAATTGGAGTTACTGAAGTATATTCTCCAGTCTGCGCCTGTTCAATATCTTCATAAGACACAGTGGAAGTAGTACCAACTTTAAGCCAATTACTAGCTTTTACGTCTGCATTTGCACGCATATTATAACGTCTGAATCCTGACCCTTGTGCAATTCCATCCTGGTCAAAAAAGTTACCCGACACATAATAATTTAAACGGTCAGTAGCACGGTTCACCGATACTTCATAATTTTGCAGCATAGCTTTGTCATTAAATACCACATCAAGCCAATTAATATCGGTTTTACGAAGAAGATCATAGTCTTTTCCTTTATCCAATCCCACTTCTTTCTCAAACAGAATACGTTCTTCAGTATTCATCTGGTTCCATTTATCCTGAGCCAACTGAGAGATGCCCAATTGAGTACGAAATGTTACTTTAGCTTTGTCTAGGGCCAAACCGCGCTTTGTAGTTATCACCACCACACCGTTTGCCGCACGCGCTCCGTAGATAGAGGTAGAAGAGGCATCTTTTAATACGGATATCGATTCGATATCACTTGGGTTCAAAGTGTTGAAATCACCACTAGATACAGGCACCCCGTCAAGGATAAACAAGGGAGAAGTCCCCGAACTCAAAGAATTGATACCTCGAATCTGAAATGAAGCAGCTACACTCGGTTCACCAGAACCGGACATAACCATTAATCCCGGTGCCTGTCCCTGCAATGCCTGGTCAAAACTGGCAGCAGGTACATTTTCCATTTTTTCCGCCCTCACAGTGGATACAGAACCGGCTATTGTACCTTTTTTACGTACACCGTACGCTACTACCACTACTTCGTCCACCATCTGCGCGTCATTTTCCATTGTCAAGTTTATACGAGTAGAAGCAGTCACCTGCTTATCTACCGTTTTCATACCGACATAAGAAAACTGCAAAGTGGCGGGAGATTTCGTCACTGTGATACTGTAATTACCATTCATGTCGGTAATTACTCCGTTCGTCGTACCCTTCTCCAAAACAGACACACCAATCATCGGCTGATTGTCTTCCGCCGAAATAATGTGTCCCGTTACCTGATATCCACCCTGTGCAAAAAGCAACAGGGGGATACTTGTCAGAGTAAAGAGTACAAACAAGAGAATTGATTTTCTCATCTTTGATACTTTGATTTTAAATTAATGAAATTGATTTATTTTTATAGATTTATCTACAATAAGGAATACGCAGTCTTTGCGTAGAATAATACACTCCTTTCCCAAAATCGGTTTATGCATTTTCTGCACCGACTTGGGACAGGCTATTATTATCTATAAATATAGAATAGGAATAGACTAACTTGGCAAATTCTTAATATTGCGCCAAATATCCAAATAGATTTTTCGTGTTACTGCTGTGTGAATTAAATGTATGACCATCTGCTCTCTTAAGTTATAAATTAAACACTAATATCACTTGTTCTGTTTAGGTGTTATACACTTCTAATATTGTTTTATTTTGGCTACAAATATATATATTATATTTAAATAAAAGAAACAATATGTCGCATATTTTATACCAAATTTCCACTTATATCTTTTTGATACATATTTAAGTACACAAACCCATAAATGAAAATAAATCCACAACATATTTCAATGATAGTTGAATATAAACGTTCATTTTGATAGTTACTTTAATTGCTCAAATAACAACATCACAACTCATACAAAATAGCTTATTGAGAGGATTCAATACAGAAAAGATAATTATTCAAAACTATTTTCTATTTTTGCATCCATTATATATAAATAAGGTATAAGATGAACTACGGATTTGTAAAAGTAGCTGCAGCCGTGCCACACGTAAAAGTGGCTGACTGTAAATTCAATGTAGAGAAGATAGAAAGTCTGATTGCAGTGGCTGAAGGAAAAGGAGTGCAGATCATTATTTTCCCGGAAATGAGTATCACCGGATATACTTGTGGTGACCTATTTGGACAACAACTTTTGCTGGAAGAAGCAGAAATGGGGCTGATGCAAATTCTGAATAACACCCGTCAATTAGATATCATTTCTATTGTTGGCATGCCTGTCGTTGTCAATTCGACAGTAATCAATGCAGCCGTAGTGATTCAGAAAGGGAAAGTGTTGGGAGTTGCAGCCAAGACCTATCTGCCGAATTATAAAGAATTCTACGAACAACGTTGGTTCACATCAGCGCTTCAGTTGACTACAAACAACGTACGCTTGTGTGGACAAATCGTTCCCATAGGTGCAAATCTGCTTTTTGAGACTTCAGATACGACTTTTGGCATTGAGATATGCGAGGACCTTTGGTCTACTATACCTCCAAGTTCCTCATTGGCACTGCAAGGAGCAGAAATTCTGTTCAATATGTCTGCTGATAATGAAGGCATTGGAAAGAACAATTATCTTTGTTCTCTCATCAGCCAACAATCTGCACGTTGTATTGCCGGATATGTATTCTCGTCTTGTGGCTTTGGAGAATCTACTACCGATGTGGTTTTTGCCGGTAATGGGCTGATTTATGAAAACGGTTCACTGCTTGCACGCAGCGAACGTTTCAGTATGAAAGAGCAACTGATTATCAGCGAAATTGATGTGGAACGCATCCGGGCAGAACGCAGAATAAATACTACCTTCGCCGCTAATCAGGCAAATTTAGGAGACAAGAAGGCGGTTTCTATCGCAACAGAATTTGTCAACAGCAAAGAACTGACCTTAACCCGGAAGTTCAATGCCCATCCTTTCGTACCACAAGGAATTGAGCTAAATGAACATTGCGAAGAAATATTCTCTATCCAAGTGGCCGGACTAGCACAAAGATTAGTTCACACCGGAGCCAAAACAGCTGTAGTGGGTATTTCAGGCGGACTAGACTCAACACTGGCACTGCTCGTCTGCGTGAAGACCTTCGATAAACTGGGATTATCCCGGAAAGGTATTCTCGGAATCACGATGCCGGGTTTCGGAACGACTGACCGCACCTACCATAATGCGATCGATCTAATGAAATCATTAGGTATATCCATCCGTGAAATTAGTATTAAAGATGCCTGCATCCAACATTTTAAGGACATCGAACATGACATGAATGTACATGACGTTACATACGAGAATTCGCAAGCGCGCGAACGTACACAAATACTAATGGATGTGGCCAATCAGACTTGGGGAATGGTTATCGGCACAGGGGATTTATCCGAACTTGCATTGGGATGGGCTACTTACAACGGCGATCACATGTCCATGTACGGGGTAAATGCGAGTGTTCCCAAAACACTTGTGAAATATTTAGTACAATGGGTGGCAGAAAACGGTATGGACGAAAACTCGAAAGCTACTTTGCTTGATATTGTAGACACTCCTATTAGCCCGGAATTGATTCCGGCGGATGAGAACGGAGAAATTAAACAGAAAACAGAAGATTTGGTAGGTCCTTATGAACTGCACGACTTCTTCCTATATTATTTCTTACGTTTCGGCTTCCGGCCTTCCAAGATATTCTATTTGGCAAAAACGACATTCAAAGATATGTATGATGAAGAAACCATCAAGAAATGGCTTTCCACTTTCTTCCGTCGTTTCTTCAATCAGCAGTTCAAACGTTCTTGCTTACCGGACGGACCTAAAGTAGGAAGTATTTCTATTAGTCCACGGGGGGATTGGAGGATGCCTAGTGATGCCAATTCAGCTATGTGGCTTAAAGAAATAGAGAATTTATAGGGAAGTACAAACATCAAACTATTCTCACTGCTATGAGAAAAAATTCTCACTATAATGAGAAAATCTTCTCATAGTAATGAGAATTTTTTCTCATAGCAGTGAGAATAGTTGAGAAAATATAACGCCTCATCATAGCTTCGATACAACATTTTAGCAAGACATGTATCTGCACAAAATTACATACTAAAATCCCTCTGTACACATAACTTTTCTTCTTATTTGCTCTATATCCGCTTCTTTAATCCTCCGAATGATATTTTTATAAATACGATGAAAGCCAAAACCGCCTTCAGTCATTTCATGAATCGCGTCTTCTTTTGAAACATTCTGAAATACCACTCGATAAAGTGCGCAAACAGCTCCTGTGCGATCTGATCCGTGATGGCAATGGATAACAATCGGCGCTTTACGATTCTTTATAATACGCAATGCTTCAATCAACTGTTCTTCATTGATGGAATGAGCTTTGGTCTTTACCCGATGAAGCTTTACGTTCGTTCCTGCGGCTTCATCATCATCGCTATGTCTATTACGGAGATTGAGAGCTTCGCCAATACCATACTTTTCTAAAGCTTTAAAGTCTTCATGCGAAGGTTGCTCTGAACGATATACACCCGAATCGATCTTGTACAGATTGGTTAATTCACTATCAGGAAGAGTAATCTTCTCTACTTTCAAATTCTGACTAAAAATAGATATAGAGAAGATTACTCCCAAAAGTAGGCTTAACAGGATTCTTTTCTGCATAAGTCTATATTGTTATTATAAAAAGATCAAAGTACTCCCTTGCTGGATGGAAGTTCAAAATGATAGATATCTCTTTTGATTGCCATTTTCAAGGCACGGGCAAGGGCTTTAAAAATACCTTCTATCTTATGATGTTCATTTTGTCCTTCCGCCTTAATGTTCAGATTCATTTTTGCCGCATCACTTAGTGACTTAAAGAAATGAAGGAACATTTCCGTCGGCATCTCCCCTATCTTCTCACGCTTGAATTCGGCATCCCAAACCAGCCAGGGACGACCACCAAAGTCCAGACAAACCTGACAAAGACAATCATCCATCGGTAAAGCATAGCCATAACGTTCAATTCCACGCTTACTACCTAAAGCCTGGTAAATACATTCTCCTAATGCAATAGCGGTATCTTCGATCGTATGATGTTCGTCTACCTCCAGATCTCCTTTTACACGGATCGTCAAGTCCATACCGGAGTGTTTTCCAATCTGCTCGAGCATGTGGTCGAAAAAGCCAAGACCGGTAGAGATGTCACAAGTGCCGTTTCCATCCAAGTTCAAAGCCACATCAATATCTGTTTCTTTGGTTGTACGACGTACTTCCGCTTTCCGTTCTCCGGCAAAAAGGAACTCGGCTATCTGATCCCAGTCAGTTGTTGCAAGGGCGCAGACTTCTTCCAATCCTTTTTCTTTCAGGGTTTCAGGTGAATTTTGCAGATAGATTGCCCGACAACCCAAATTCTTGGCAAGTTCCACATCCGTAGGACGGTCGCCTATCACAAAACTTCCGGCAAGATCGTATTCCGGATTATTTAGATACTTCGTCAGCATTCCGGTACGTGGTTTACGGGTGGGCGCATTATCTTCCGGGAAACTACGGTCTATTAGAATCTCATCAAAAGTAATCCCCTCTCCTTCTAATGTTTTAAGCATCAGATTATGGGCAGCCCAAAACGTTTCTTCCGGGAAGGAAGATGTACCCAATCCATCCTGATTGGTGACCATCACAAATTCAAAATAGAGTTTGCTGCGGATAAAACCTAAATTACGGAATACTTTCGGATAGAATTCCAGCTTCTCCAATGAGTCGAGTTGGTAATCTACGGGAGGTTCGATCACCAACGTACCATCTCTATCTATAAATAATACTTTCTTCTTCATAAATTATCCCGGGTATTTTTTAAGGGTGGCTAATAGTGTATTATTCTCTACACGGGTACCGACAGTCACACGCAAACAGTTGCAGCAAAGCGAAATGTTATGGCGATTACGCACAATAATTCCTTCACCTACCAAATAATTGTAGATTTTCACGGCATCCGTCACTTTTGCCAAAAAGAAATTCGCATCAGACGGGAACAGTTTAATGGTACATGGAAGCTTTTCAAATTCCGCTTCCAAATAGTCACGTTCTTCCTTCAGAGTTTTCACCCAACGTTCTATCTCATAATGTTTATGCAACATGGCGATGGCTTGCTGTTGAGTCAACTGGTTGACATTATAGGGATATTTGATTTTACTAAGAATATCAATAATCTCTTTGGAAGCAAAAGCCATTCCCAAACGGATAGCAGCACATCCCCAGGCTTTGGAGAATGTCTGGAATACGACGAGATTGGGATATTTATCCAACTCTTCGAGGAAAGACGGAGCTTTAGAAAAATCATTGTAAGCCTCATCCAACATTACCAATCCTTCAAACTGACAAAGAATCTTTTCTATTTCGGAACGAAGCAGATCATTTCCCGTCGGATTATTAGGCGAACAAAGGAAAATCAGTTTGGTATGCTCGTCGGTAACTGCCAGCAATTTGTCAGCAGAGAATTGGAAGTCATCATCCAACAATACTTTCCGATATTCCACATCGTTTACATCGGCACAGACCTGATACATTCCATAGGTAGGATCAATAGCTACTACATTATCTTTACCCGGTTCACAGAAAGCACGAAAGACCAAGTCGATGGCTTCATCACTGCCGTTTCCGAGAAAAATATGTTCGGGAGATACTTTCTTAATTTTCGACAACAATGTTTTCAGTTCACACTGCATAGGGTCCGGATAACGGTTGTGAGGCGTATTGTACGGATTTTCGTTTGCATCCAGGAAAACAGAAGCGGTGACTCCTTTATATTCATCACGTGCCGAAGAGTAAGGCTTTAATTTCCAGATATTCGGCCGGGTTAATTCTTGTAATGTTTTCACTTCTTTAAATTTTAAATTATGAATTTTGAATTGCTTTGAGACGAACTGTGACCGCATTTTTATGCGCATCCAAATGTTCGTTAGCCGCCATCTCCTCAATAGCAGGACCAATAGCCTTTATTCCTTCCGGGAGAATTTCCTGAAACGTAATCTTGCGGATAAAACTATCCAGACTGACGCCGCTATATGCTTTGGCATAACCGTTGGTAGGCAAGGTATGATTTGTTCCGGAAGCATAGTCACCGGCACTTTCGGGAGTTAACGATCCAAGAAAAACAGAACCGGCATTTGTTACACGCTCTGCTACTTCCATGTAGTTTTCCGTTTCTATTATTAAGTGTTCCGGCGCGTATGCGTTAGTCAGTTCCAATGCTTCATCCAAATCCTTTACTAAAATCAGTTTACTATTCTCTAATGATTTTGCAGCAATTTCACGACGGGGCAATTCGGCTAATTGACGTTCTACTTCCGCCATTACTTCTGTTTGAAGCTTCTTGGAAGTGGTAATCAATATAGCCTGACTATCTATTCCGTGTTCTGCCTGTGACAAAAGATCTGCTGCTACAAAAACCGGGTTGGCAGATGCATCAGCCAGAACTTCGACTTCAGAAGGACCGGCAGGCATATCAATAGCTACATCACGCAGGCTTACCAACTGTTTGGCAGCTGTCACATATTGATTACCTGGACCAAATATCTTATATACTTTAGGTACACTCTCCGTTCCATAGGCCATAGCGGCAATAGCCTGCACACCACCAGCCTTGAATATTTTACTGACACCTGCCAGTTGCGCAGCAAAAAGAATAGCCGGATGAATATTTCCATTCTTATCGGGAGGCGTGCAAAGTACGATTTCCTTGCATCCTGCAATTTTAGCCGGAACAGCCAACATCAATACAGTTGAGAAAAGTGGTGCTGTTCCACCCGGAATATACAATCCCACTTTTTCGATTCCTACCGATTTTTGCCAGCAAGTCACACCGTTCATTGTTTCTACCTTCTTTCCGATAAAACGTTGGGAAGCATGAAAGGTTTCAATATTTTGTTTTGCCAGGGAGATGGCTGCTTTCAGTTCATCGCTTACCAATGTTCCGGCAACCTGTATCTCTTCAGGAGTCACAGCAAGCGCAGACAAGGTGACTTTATCAAAAGTAGCTTCATATTCCAAGACGGCTTTGTCACCTTCTGCTCTTACCTTATTTATAATAGAGCGAACAGTGTCAAACAAATTTTCCGTATTCAGTGCCGGACGTTTCAAAAGTTCCGTCCACTGTTCTTTTGAGGGATATTTAATCAATTTCATAGTTTATATCTTATTAGGCACGGATTTCACGGGTTACACGGTATCTGGGATTAGCGACTACATTATCTGTGTAATCCGTGAAATCTGTGCCTATATATATATTTATACAATCATCTTCTCAATTGGCAGTACTAAAATGCCTTCTGCTCCCAGTCCTTTCAGTTTTCCAATGATTTCCCAAAAACGTTTTTCATCAAGTACTGTATGGACAGAGCACCAGCCTTCCTGTGCTAACGGCATCACCGTAGGACTCTTCATACCCGGCAATACAGCAATGATTTCTTCCAGTTTATCTTTCGGAGCATTCATCAATACATATTTTTTATCTTCGGCTGTTTTTACTGCATTCATGCGGAACAGCAGTTCTTCGAGCACTTCTTTTTTCTCGTCGCTCATATTCTTGTTGCCAATCAGCAATGCTTCCGACTTCATTACGACTTCCACTTCTTTCAAACGGTTACTTACCAACGTAGAACCGGAGCTTACAATATCAAAAATAGCATCAGCCAATCCAATTCCCGGAGACACTTCTACAGAACCGGTAATCACGTGAATTTCAGCATTTACACCATTTTTCTTCAGGAAGTTGCGAAGAATAACCGGATAAGAAGTAGCGATCTTCTTACCGTTAAACCATGACAAACCGGGATATTCAATATCTTTCGGCATAGCCAATGAAAGGCGACACTTACTGAATCCCAAACGTTTGATGATTTCCGCATCTTCTTCCTTTTCCATAAATTCATTTTCGCCAACAATTCCCAAGTCTGCCACACCGGTAGCCACTGTCTGCGGGATATCATCATCACGAAGGAATAGAACTTCAATAGGGAAATTGGAAGACTGCACCAATAAGGTACGTTTTGTAGTGCTCAACTTAATATCCGACTCTCCTAAAAGTGCCATTGTCTCTTCGAAGAGACGTCCTTTGGCTTGTACTGCGATTCTTAACATGACTTTATTTAATTTTTAATTATAATATGCGTTGAGAAATAAAAAAGGCTTACCGTATTCGGCAAGCCTTAGTTATCGTTTATATAGTTATACACAATATCATCCACGCCCACCGATTATTCGTTAGGAAAATGATGATGATGATGTGTAGTTGTATATTTCATATTTCTTTTATTAACTGCGACAAAAGTAAAGCATTTGTTTGAAACCACCAAACATTTATCACAAAAACTTGAGTTTTTATTTCAAATTAAAGGCAATATCTCTTCCGGCTCTACATCACATTTCGTAAAATGCATTTCGTCTTTCGACTTTTCTTTCGAAAAAGTAAAGTAGGTACAAACCGATTCCGTGCATACTTCTCCATCCTCATTATATAGCTTTGCTTCAACAATGACAATGTTCCGCTTCACTTCTTTAATAGAGGCGCGCAATACTATATGAGAATCTTTGGTATCAACAGATTTTCGGTAACGGGTTTCCATCTTCGAAGTCACTCCAGTCGTTTGTAGTTTACGAAGCACCACCCACGCACAGATTTCATCCATCAAAACTGCTTGAATACCGCCATGCAAAGTGTCAATCCAGCCTTGATACTCGGGACGTGGCTTCCAAATGCTCACTACTTCGTCACCATCCTCATAAAATTCCATTTTTACTCCGGCTTCATTATTAGGAGCACAACCGAAACAATTGTACCCTTCCAAACCCTTCCAGGGATTTATTATCTTCTTCATAGTTCTCTCTTTTAGTTAGTTTTACTTCCCAAATATAAGCAATTTATGAAAAGGAGATGCAATTTTCACTGATTTACTTTCTAATACAACGAATAGCGAAAGCTTTCGTATCAATACCCGCATTAGATTCTTCTATGATATTCGTATCACTTTTCATGTAGAAAACCTTAGTATCGATGGTGGCATTTGTATTGTCCAATGTCCAATATGCCAAATGTTTGTTCTCATAATCTGCTTGAAAAGCCCCTACATACATTCCTACAGGAATACCATTAAAACCGGATAAATTAGTTGCAGGTTGCACTTGTTCTTCCGTCTTCAGGGACAACCAGATCCCTGACTTCAACAAAGAAGCTTCCCCCTTCAAGTAGTCTTTTAAAATATTCCAGTCTTCCCAATTCGGTATACTCCAGTGAGTTGGCAAGATCCTACCGGAAAGCGCAACATTAGCGGTATAAAAATAATGCTCTGTAGTAGATTGCAAATATCCGGCTAGATTTGCTGTTACCTGATTCAATTTAGGGAGCGCATCACCGTTTACATATAAAGATGCCTCCAAATTACTCCTCATCCAATATTGGGTTCCGATCTTCACTAGCGGATAATTATGGATGACTCCTCCACGTACGTCGCGAGCCACATCTTCCAATGCTAGAACAGATAATACATCATCGGCCATCGCAACCGACAAGGAGATCGTTCCGTCTGCCAGCACATAAACATTATTACGAGCCAATAAGGTGCCATCCACATAGGTTAATGAATGATCTTCCATATTCCATGATACACTTCCACCATTCACTTTTCCTGATTTTCCTAATAACTGTGCTACAATCCCTTGAGATAAATTAACGCTACCGTCTTCTTTCATCGGATAGGCAACAATCGCTTGAGAAGAAAAATCCGGAGTAACAAGATACTCTTTACATATTTCGGCTACTTGTTTTCCCGAATGTATCACTTTGTACACATTCGATTTTTCAAAAGTCAATTTCGAAACATCTATGTATTTATGAAGAATAACTGATTCGGTATGATCCACTTCAGTCCCATCCCAATCTCCGATTTCTCCGTCCACTTTGCTCATCAATATATCTTCGGCCGATACAAATGTTATTTCCAATTCTCTCTGTTTTCCACTTTCCAATTGTAAAGTAGATGGTAATAAACTGGTATATAGTTTACCGGCAGCTTCCAATGTTATGTATTGGTATCCGGCTGTCGCCTCTTGAGGGATCAAAATAAGCTCTTTTCCTACCAGTCGACCGTCTTTTATTTCCCATTCTCCTGCAGGAGTAATATCTTTCTCTTCAGAATAGGCAGAGAATGTTTTCTTCTGAAAATCATAAATGGTCTTAGTATAAAAGCCACTCACCGAAAGTGTAGGTTTCACAGACAGTATTTCTTCTATATTCTCTCCCTCTCCGGGGACAAGGACTATTTTCATGCGAAAGAACTGGTGGTTGTAAGTCAAAGCAACTGCATCTTTACTGGCTAATACTTCCTTTTTGGAAGCAACTAGAAAATCAGAATGAGAATAATCATCCAGTTTATCTTGAGTTGTTGCAACGGTCACTTGCATGGAACTTTCCCCCATTGCTACTCCACTATTCTGATATGGATAATAACTGATTAAATTCAATGTAACTCCATCATCCGGATAGTAAACCGACTCATCAGATACAAACTCACCAGTAGATGAACGCACAAAATGAAGATTATCTGCATAACGTTCTTCTTGCATTGTAGTAGTTCCTGCAAGTGCAAATAACCCCACTTCATCTTTTTCTCCAAAACTATTGTTTACTACACGAGTATTCATGATCTCATGAATATCAGCTACAAACTTCAACGGAATATCTCCATTATTAATGATTTCCCCTTCTTCCTCCGAAATATGGTTTACACAAGCAGTAAACATAGTACAACAAAGGATAAAAAAACCTACTCCCACAAATAGGTTATGGCATGTTTTCATTTTGTTTTTCTATTAGTTCAAAAAAAGAAATTCTTGATTGAGCAGAAAGAATGCCATAAGAGGAAGTATTCACTTTCGGTTATGAAAAACCATACAACACGTCTGTTGCAACTGTAGAATCTTAAATTCCCACATTACAGTTTGAAATGTGGAAGCGAAAGTACAGATTATAGTTAAGAAAAGAAATATTTTCCTTTAAAAAGATTAATCTTTTATATAAAAAGCACGTAATCAGCCATTTACACAACACATGCAAAAACAAGACATTCTGAACTCCACATTATTATATTAGCATTGGTTATTATTTACTATCCGTCATTTATTTCAAAAAGAATACCCTACTTCTATTCCGGCAATGTGTCTGCCTTGCGAAGATGCATATTGATAACAATAAAATGCATCCAATGACCAACGTTTGGCTAAAGCAATCTCCACTCCGGGACGATAGCGCATACGGTCTGCTCTCCAAAAAGAGGTATCATCCAGACTTTGATAAATTTCAACAGAAAAATAAGGAGAAACGATTCCTTTTGTAGGAGCATAGGATAACTTCAAACGAGAACGTAGACGAGTTTCAGAATCACCACGGTCAAAAGTCTGCTGAAACCTCTCCCGCAAAGACACTTTCAACCATTGATAACGAAAGTTGGCAGTGGCAGATATATGATAGCGATGTCTCAACTTCCAGTCTGAATCACCCAAATTCCGAAGATGGGTCTCATATCCCACTCCCAGATTCAAAAAAGAACAAGGGCGATAACTTCCACCAACTGTCAGTCCCCAACGATCTAATCGACTTACATCATCCTTCATACGTAATTCCAAATCGCCTGAAACCGAGAAACGAGAATCTATCTTATAATTTACCTTAAATTTAGTCCATGTATTGAAATCATCACTTTGTGCCCATGCGGGAAACGACATTCCAAACAACAACACAAACAGCCAAATCTTAGTATTTAATATTATTCTACTCATTGATTATCGGGTTAAAGTTGCAAAGATAATAAATAATCTCCGACAAAGAAAAATCATGATACTGAAATAAATCTGAAAAAGATTAGCGACTTCTTTCCTTTTTTATTTCCCGGATTTTACGTACGTTTGTGACATTCTAACAATCCCTTTGTGAATTGAAACCTAAAATGCTATATGTGCGCAACAAATATTCCCGGTAATGAACGTTCGCTTGTCATCCGCCTGATAGCCGGAGATGAAGATGCATTCTGTGAACTTTATGCGGCTTATAAAAATCGCCTGATATATTTTGCGATGCGTTTTCTCAAATCACGCGAATACGCAGAGGATATCTTTCAGGACGCCTTCACTACGATTTGGGAAAGTCGTCGTTTTATTAATCCCAACACATCTTTTTCTTCTTATTTATATACAATCATGCGCAATCGGATTCTAAACCATTTGCGCGAACTGGCAAGCGAAGACCGACTGAAAGAGCAAATCCTTTCACAAGCTATAGACTACAGTAATGAGACGAACAATGAAATCATTGCCAATGATTTACAGAGACTTATATCTCATGCACTGGAACAACTGACTTCCCGCCAGCGAGAAATATTCGAAATGAGCCGTGAGAAACAAATGTCTCATAAAGAAATAGCAGAAGCATTGGAGATTTCTGTCAATACGGTACAAGAACATATCTCATCTTCTTTGCGTTCGCTTCGTACGTATTTAGAAAAACACTCTGTTACCGGCACTGACCTAATTTTACTTCTTATCTGCCTCAATCTTTAGCGGGAGATGGTTTCTAACGGCATATACAGTTAAAGGAAGTTAACTATACCCTAGACATTCTTTTTCTTTGTGTACTAATTATACAAAGGGGAAATTAAGATATACCCGAATTCTAAATAACAGAATATGAAGAATACAGAAAATAATAAAAAACTATATCGCCGTTATCTGGACGATCTCTATACAACAGAGGATGCCCGGCAACTACTGAACAGCCTGCACGACCCGGATAATCATGAAACACTCAATGAGTTGTCTTCCGATGTCTGGGAAGAAACCGCCACACAGCAACCTTATACAGATCTTGAACGTGAACACTATAAACGAGAGGCACGTCAATTATTGAAACACATAGAACATAAAAAACGTACTTGGTTCCATCGTATCGCAGTTGTTACCGCCAGCACTGCAGCAATCGTTTGCCTGGTACTGAGCGGAATTCATTATCTGGAACATCTGAATGAACAACAGATTATCTATCTGGAAGCCTCAACATCTTATGGCGAACGAAAACAACTTCTTCTGCCCGACGGCACCCAACTAACACTAAATTCCTGCTCACATGTCCGGTATCCGAATAATTTCACAGGAGAAGAGCGTAAAATAGTACTGGAAGGTGAAGGATATTTTCAGGTACACAGAAATGAAGAACAACCTTTCATTGTCAGTACCCGCCGTTTCGATGTACGTGTACTAGGAACCTGCTTTGATATAAAATCCTATTCTTCTGATGAAATCGTTTCTGTAGAAGTGGAAAGCGGAAAGGTGCAGGTAGATTTGCCGGAAGCGATGATGCGGTTAAAAGGCAAAGAGCAGGTACTTATCAATACCATTTCGGGCGAATACAGCAAACGACGGGAAGAGCGTCCGGTAGCCATATGGAAAAAAGGCGGTCTGCGTTTCAACAGTACTCCGATACGTGACGTGGCAAAAGAACTGGAACGAATGTACAATTGCCATATTACATTTGCCAACGGTAAATTCAACAATCTGATTTCCGGAGAACACGATAACAAGAGCCTGGAAGCAGTTCTTCAATCTATCGAATATACAAGTGGTATCCGGTATAAGAAGGAAGGCAACCACATATTGTTATATAAATAGCAAAAAGATGTTAATCACACCCTAGTATATAGTTTACGGTGTGTATTACCTTGTAGAACCTTGAATATTTAACTTATAATTTTAAAAAGACATATTATGAAAGCACCCGGTTAATTCCATCTCTGAAAAATAGGAGCTGTCTCTCAGAGAAGCCCCTATTCCGTAATCCGGACGGATATTCATTCGTTTCGACCCGTGTGAATAACGTATCTCGTATTACAAGTCTTTGTTTTAAATAATCTATTCAATTACTAAAACGTACAAATTTATGAATAATCTTCCTAATATAAAAAGGAAAGGCAGAAATGTACATTCATTTTTAGCTTTTTTACTATTCGTATGCTTGTCATCATTGCCTTGTTACATACAGGCACAAGAAAAGAAAAACATTACGCTGGATGTCAAGAATGAAACTGTAGAAAATGTATTCAATCAATTAAGCAAACAGACCGGCTACAAATTCTTTTATGATCAGGAAATTGTAAATGCCGCCCCACGTATTTCAATCAAAGCACGCAATAGCTCGTTAGAAAATATTTTGAGCATGATAACAGTACAGACCAATTTATATTTCAATAAGAAAAATAATACCATCTCTGTCGGCAAACAAAAAAGCCAGGAAACAATAAAATCAACAAGAACCAAAACCGTCAACGGAACAGTTACAGACCAGAACGGTGAACCCATTATCGGTGCCAATGTATTAGTAAAAGGTACGACAAACGGTATCATTACCGATATTAACGGAAACTATTCTTTGGCAAACGTAACCGAAGATGCTACTATTCAGTTCTCATACATCGGGTATCAAACAACCGAGGTCAAAGCGAACAGTAAAGAGTTGGCGCGTATCATACTAAAAGAAGACAGCGAGCTGCTGGACGAAGTAATAGTAGTAGGGTACGGTGTACAGAAACGCAGTGATGTCACAGGCGCTATATCTTCCGTAACTTCCGAGAAACTGAATTCTACCCCCTCTTCTAGCCTGGGTGAAATGCTGAGAGGACAAGCTGCCGGTGTGCAGGTTACCATGTCCAATGCCGCTCCCGGTGGCAGTTCGAATATTCTGATCCGGGGACGTCGTTCGCTTTCCGGCGGAAATGATCCTCTTTACATCGTGGACGGTGTCCCGATGACTAGTATAGATGATATAAACTCCAACGATATAGCATCACTCGAAGTTCTGAAAGACGCTTCTTCCCAATCAATCTATGGCGCACGCGCAGCCAATGGTGTCATACTAATCACTACCAAACGGGGACAGACCGGAAAGATGAAAATCAGTTATAACACCTACGCCGCTTCACAAAGTATCCATAAGAACTTTGAGTTTTACAATGGAGAGGAATGGGCTGCTTTACGCAAGGAAGCATACTATAATGCCAATCTTAGCTATGATGAAACCGACTGTTTCAGAGGGTTGATGCTCGACGTTTTTAAATCAGGAGAGTATGTTGACTGGGAAAAGCTAATGATAAGCTCCGCCTGGCAACAAAAGCACGACATCTTGATACAATCCGGCGGGGACAAAACAAAGTACGCTCTGGGACTGGGATATTTTGACCAAAACGGTATGGTTCCAAATTCGGGATTCCAACGTTTGAGCGGACGATTGAACATCGACCACAAACTACTGAAAAACCTGACAATAGGCACGAACTTCTTATACACCAAATCATGGAAGAAAACAGCAGACGGCTCCTTCAATTCATTTATCACCATGCCGCCTCTGGCAAAAGTATATAATGACGACGGTTCCTTGCGTGAAGATGTAACCGAAGCTGGAGAATCCCACTACAACCCATTATGGAATATCGACTACTCAAACAATAAAAGCCAGACCGACCGGCTATTGATCAACTTTTTCGTGGACTGGAAAATCACAAAGGACTTATCATACCGTGCAAACGGAAGTTTGAATACCAGGACTGTCCATAGCAACACTTATCAGGGGACAAAGCATACGACAGGACGCAATAACAATGGAAAAGCGACTGCCGGCACAAGTTTCTCTAACGACTACCTGTTCGAGAATATAGTCAACTACGTGAAGGATTTCAATAAGAACCATCATTTCGACGCAACCTTTATGCAAAGTGTCAATGTCATCGAATGGAAAAATCTAGGAATAAACGGTACCGGATTCGCAAACGATGATTTGACTTATAATGCGATAGGCTCTGCCAATGAATATGGTACGCCTACCTGGGAATTATCTGATAGAAAACTATTATCTTTCTTGGGACGTGTCAGATATAACCTGTTCGAGAAATACCTGTTCACCTTCGCTTTGCGTGTGGACGGTTCTTCCGTTTTCGGAAAGAATAACAAATACGGTTATTTCCCTTCGGGAGCTTTTGCCTGGAGGATAAATGAAGAATCCTTTTTAAAAGAAGCCAAATGGCTGTCCAACCTGAAACTCCGTTTAAGTTACGGTGCGGTCGGTAACCAAGGCGTTACCCCTTATAAATCACTTGGTTTGACAGATAGATACCTGACCGAATTCGGTGACAAGACCATCATCGGTTATCTACCCGGAACGGAATTGACCAACCCTAACTTGAAATGGGAAACGTCCACTTCCGGAAATATCGGACTTGATTTCGGATTCTTCAACGGAAGAATCAATGGTACGATAGAATACTATAATACCAAGACTACCGACCTGCTTGTCACCAAGTCTATCCCAAGCTCGCTCGGATATTCCACCCAGACTGTAAACCTGGCGGAAATGAAGAATAATGGTATCGAAATAACGCTGAATACCACTCCCGTCAAAATCAAAGATTTCAGATGGGATGTCAACTTCACTTTCACCAAGAACAAGAATGAAATTAAAAAGATAGACGGACAAGTCGATGAGAATGGCAAACCGCTTGATGACGTGAACAACAAATGGTTTGTCGGATATCCGATGAATGTATATTACGACTATGTATTTGACGGCATCTGGCAAAAAGATGACGATATCGCCAATTCTCATATGCCGACAGCTACTCCGGGCAGCATCAAACTGCGCGATGTCAACAACGACAATCAGATAACAGCCGATGACAGAGTAGTGATGCAACGTGACCCCAAATGGATAGGTACGGTCGGCACATCTTTCAACTACAAAGGATTCGACTTATCCGCCGACCTGTATATCTCTCATGGAGGAACGATATACAACCCTTATCTGACGACATTCGAGAATGGTGGTGACTTGACAGCCAAGCGAAATGGTATCCGACGCAATTACTGGACACAGAATAACCCGTCTAATGAAGCCCCTGCGCCCAACATGACGCAAGCTCCCGCATATATCAGTTCATTGGGTTATCAGGATGCCTCGTATGTCCGTCTGCGAAACGTTACTTTCGGATACAACTTCCCCCGTGCTCTTATCAGCAAAGCATACATGCAAAGTCTGAGACTCTATATGACACTGTCTAACTTCTGGACGAAAACCGATGTACAGGCTTACGGTCCGGAACAAACTCCGGGAGATTATCCCGAACCCAGGACTGTATTATTTGGATTGAATGTGACATTTTAATAAGATAAAATCATGAAAAAGAGTATATTATTTATATTTACAGCCTGCTTCCTCTTTACTACTTCCTGCTCCGACTTCCTAGATGAAGAACACAAGACGAAGTATAGCTCCGAATACGTATTCGGAACACCGGAAGGGCTAAAACTCGCGGTCAATGCACTATATGCATTGCAACGCTACTACGCAAATGATACTGAAAATGCCACCATCTTCGCTTTGGAAAGAGGTACGGATTTAGCTGTAACCAATGGCGGAACCGGTAACTTTTACGGCATCTATGACCCTAATTATTTAAAGCCGTCCGCCAGCCAGGTAGGATTCATGTGGCGTACAATGTATCAAATCATAGGCAAAGCCAATGAAATAATTGCCGCAGCCGAGGACTTGGAAGACACTCCTTCCTTACGGGCCACCGTCTCAGAAGCAAAATGTTTCAGAGCGCAGTCTTATTTCCTATTATACCGCACATTCGACAGGATATGGCTGAACATACAGCCGACTACTGCCGAAAACGTCAACGATCCGAGAGATTTTCATGCCGCTTCCGAGAAAGAAGTGTTCGACTTGATTTACGAGGATTTGGAGTATGCCATTACAAACCTCGACTGGGTATCCGACGAAGCGGGAAGATTCACCCAGGCTGCCGCCCGTCATATGAAAGCCAAAGCCGCATTATGGCTCAAAGACTGGGATACGACTCTGGAACAAGTGGAAGAAATAGAGAAATCGGGACATTTTGACTTGATTGCATTGAATGAAGTATTTAATGCCGGAGACTTGAATCATAAAGAAGCGCTGATGGTGCAACAGTGGAGTAAAAATCCGGGCGGTAATTTATCCAATGCCACTCCAAAAGGCAATTACTATGCAGCCTATTTCATCGCCCAATACCGTACCGAAATCGGTGGAACCGCAGAATATGCCTGTTCTTATGACAACTGGGGATATACTTACGGAAGATGTCTCCCCAGCCCCTATTTATTCTCACTGTATGACAAGGCTAAGGACAAACGTTATCAAGAGTACTACATACACCAGTACAAAAATACGACTGATAAAAACATCACATACGGTTCGGCTACAGTAAAACCCGGAGATTATTTCCCATTATATAAGAATGGAAGCATCAATAAGAATGTATATCCGGGATGTATCAAGTACGGAGATAAATGGACGCGCACCGCTTCGGAGACACGCAGTTATAAAGATGTGATAGTGTACCGTCTTGCCGAATCCTATATAATGGCAGCCGAGGCAGCCTTGATGAAAAACGACCAGACGTTGGCTAAATACTACTTTAACAAAACATGGGAAAGAGCCGGAAACGACAAATTCACCGGTGTGCTAACCATGAAAGACATTATGGACGAACAAGCCCGCGAGCTGTCTTTCGAAGGCGACAGATGGTATTTTCTGAAACGTCTTGGAATACTTATCGAACAAATCAAGGCATACGCCGGAGATCCGGAAATCCCTGCATCCATTCTCGGACGTAACAATCTGCCCGCCAACCCTCACTTTGTGAGATGGCCGATCCCCGAAGCGGAAGTTATCAATATGGGAGCCGAAAACTTCCCTCAAAATATAGGATACAAATAATCACATCATTGAAACAACATACATATAATTAAGATGAGAAAAAAAATTACCATATTAACACTGCTTTTCTGTTCTTTCGTTACAGGCTTGTTTGCCAATACTCCACAATATGACATTTGTATATATGGAGAGTCAGCTTCCGGAGTAATTGCTGCAATACAAGGCGCACGTATGGGTAAGAAAGTAGTGCTTATATCGAAAAACGACCATGTAGGCGGTCTTGTCACGTCAGGACTGACCGCTACCGACATGAACCGTAATGACCTGATAGGTGGTATAACAAAAGAATTCTACAACAAAATATACAACTACTATCTGCAACCTGAAGTATGGCACAACCAAGACAGGGAATCATTCATGGTTTCGACATTAAAGCGTACATATAGAGGGAAAAATGATGAAAGGCAGATACAATGGGTCTATGAATCCTCAGTAGCCGAACGAATTATGCGGGATATGCTGAAGACGGCAGGAGTAGAAATTCTTTTCAACCACCGGCTCGACCTAAATAAGAACGTCCGGAAAGAAGAGAATATAATCCGGAGCATCCAACTGGAGAATGGAAAGGTTATTGAAGCCAAAATGTTTATAGACGCATCCTACGAAGGCGATCTTCTGGCACGTGCAGGAGTATCCTACACAGTAGGACGCGAATCAAACCTGCAATACGGGGAAACCTATAATGGCATCCGTCTCAATTACAAACAAGGAAAAGGCCTGACAAAAATAAGCCCTTACATTAAGGAAGGGAATGTAAAATCAGGTGCCTTGCCCTACGTTACAGATCGGGAATGGGGCAAACAAGGGGATGCGGACAAACGCGTGCAAGCCTATTGCTACAGAATGACTCTGACAAACGACCCCGATAACCGTATATCTATTCAAAAGCCGAAGAACTATAATCCGTTATGGTATGAGATATATGCACGTATGCTAAAACTGGAACCGGAAACAAAACTCCAGCAAATTATAACATTGACTCCTATGCCTAACAAGAAAACGGATACCAACCATCTGGACTTCTTCGGAGCAAGTTATAACTATGCAGAAGCCGACTATAAAACCAGGCAGGAAATAGAGCAGTTACATAAAGATTATGCGCTGGGCATGTTGTGGTTTCTGGGACATGACAAACGTGTACCAGAACATATCCGCAAAGAAATGCTGGACTGGGGATTGCCTAAAGACGAATTCACTGACACCCAAAATTTCCCTTATCAAATATACGTACGGGAAGCCCGCAGGATGATCGGAGCATTTGTAATGACAGAAAAGAATGTACGCAAAACAGATCGTACGCCGGTCGAACATTCGGTGGGACTGGGTTCTTATGCCCTGGACTGCCATTATGTATCCCGCGTCATCGACCAAGAGGGCAAATTAAGAAATGAGGGTACTATATTCGCCCCTACCATTCCCTACTCCATCAGTTATTATTCACTGACTCCTAAAGAGGAAGAATGTGCCAACCTATTGGCAACCGTATGTTTATCATCTTCTCATGTTGCCTATAGTACAATCAGGATGGAACCAGTATATATGATATTAGGACAATCGGCAGCCACAGCCGCTGCTCTGGCAATAGATTCGAATTTACCTGTCCAGAAAATATCTTATGATGTATTGAAGTATAAATTACTGCAGGACGGACAATTATTATCAGTACCCACTAAAAAATAAAGTTATGAAACTAAAATACATAATAACCTCAGTTTTTGTGCTTGCCACCGTACTGAATGTTGCATGTTCAGACAGAGACAACTATACAATACCTAAAGGCTCTTTTGAAGAAAAGCCAATTGTTCCCCCCGTTAAAGTTGAGACATCAAAAGTCGACGGGAAATGGAGATTACTGGTAGACGGTCAAGAACTATATGTCAAAGGGGCCGCATGCAACAACTTCTATGCTGAAGCAGCCGATTTCGGTGCTAATGTCGTCAGGACATACGGAGTATCCGACAAAAGTAAAGCCATTCTGGATGCCGCTCAGGAAAAAGGACTCTATGTCAATTTCGGACTTTACATAAAAAGAGAAACCGACGGTTTCGATTACAACAACGCAGCGGCGGTAAAAGCTCAATTTGATGAAATGAAAGCGACAGTCGAACGTTTCAAGGATCATCCGGCACTTTTGGTATGGTCGATAGGAAATGAAGCGGAAGCAAGCTACACCAATCTCAAACTATGGGATGCCATCAATGACATAGCCAAGATGATTCATGAAACCGATCCTAATCATCCCACTACAACGACATTGGCTTCCTCTAATGTGAACCATATAAAAAATATTATAGAAAAAGCTCCGCATATAGATATTCTTTCAGTCAATACGTATGCGCCTAACCTGCCGGGAGTATTAGGCAATCTTCAGTCCGCAGGCTGGACCAAGCCGTATATGATTACGGAGTTCGGGCCTCGCGGCACTTGGCAAATGAATCCCGAACCCGAAAGAGTGCTGCCGTGGGGAGGTTTAGTAGAACAGACCAGTAGTGAAAAAGAAGCTGACTATCTGAAAGCCTACCAAGAGAATATAGCCGTCAATAAGGACAACGGTTGCTTAGGTTCGTTCGTATTCTTATGGGGATACCAGACTCACGGAGAAGTACTGACCTGGTACGGGCTGTTCGACAAAAAAGGATATACCTTCCCGGCAGTCGATGCCATGCAATATGCATGGACAGGAAGTTATCCGAAGAACCGGGCTCCAGTAATAGCAACCCGTAATGATATACTGATGAATGGCAAAAAAGCGGAAGACGCTATTATTGTCAGCCCGAACTCATCCAACGAAGCTAAAGTCACAGCCACCGACCCGGATGGGGATGCACTGACCTACGACTGGATGATTATGAAGGAAAAGACGGCTTCTTCAGACGGCAGCCTGCCGGATGGCATCACCGGATTAATAGATGATAACACTAAAAAGGAAATTACATTCAAGGCTCCCTCAACGGTCGGTAACTATCGTCTGATAGTCTTTGTGCGCGATGTGAAAAACAAGAAAGTAGCAAGTGCGGTTATTCCATTTTCAGTTCAATAAAAAAATTATCGACTATGAAACTATTAAAATATAATTTAGGCATCTTGTTGTGCCTCACAGCTATCTTCTTCATTGCATGTGACAGTGACGATGAAACTATACAACAGAACCCGAAACCGACTATTAAGTTCACGAAAGTCGGAGACGAACCAGTCATTGCTTATCCGGGCACAGAACTCAGTTTTTCTGTTGAGATGACAGGCACAGCCGGTATTAAGAAAGTCGTTACCATGCTCGACTCACAAGAAATACCCGGAAGTGCCAAAGAATATCCGGGAAATACGGATAAAGACTCATACAGCGTATCATACACCATAAAATCGGAGGAAGTAGGTAAAACACTGAACTTTGTAATACTGGCAACTGACAATGAGGAAAAGAAATCCACTGCCGAATATGTAGTTTACATCCAGGCTGCCAAACCGGAAATTGAAATAAAGATTCCTGATACCGCACCGGAAACGGTTACTGCGGGAGAAGTGGTAACGTTCGACATTGAGATTACTTCCGCAACAACATTAAGAAGCATAAAAACATATCTCGAAGGTCTGGAAATTACAGATTTAACCAAAGAGACATTTGAGAATCCCAACAGTGATACCTATGTATTCTCATACACAACTACTGATTTGAATGCCGGACAAACCCTGTCATTCACATTTGAAGTGATGGATGCTAACGGTGGTATCGTAAGAAGTGAATATAGCATAGAGGTAACGAGAGCAGTAGAATTAGACATAAATGAATTCTACACACTTAAAATCGGAGCACAAGCCAGTACAGACGCAGGACCTTTCTTAAATACTACTAACGGAGAAATTTATGTACGAGACGGAGCTGCTGCCAAATCAGCCAATATCGACATTACCCTATTCTATAGTAACGGTTCATACGGCTATTATTTCGTATCCCCGTCTGATGCAAGCATCGAAGCTATTTTCAAAGCACCGGATGCAATAACAACTTGGGAACATCGTAACAGTACGAAACTGAAAGTTATCCAAATGACGCCGGACGAATTCTTAGCAATCAATTCTGCTGAAATGATTCAGAATCTCTACACGAACTCATCCGAAGCAGAAGTAGAGAAACTGACAAACAAGCTGGGAGTAGGCTCTATCATCGGATTCAAAACTGTTGCCGACAAATATGGCATTATAATTGTCAGGTCATTTGCCAGCGGCAGCTCAAAAGGAAATGTCACCATCGACATGAAAGTGGAAAAATAACCCGGTTCTCAAAATAAATTAATTCTTAAACCGCCCTTATTTATGACAAAAATAGGGGCGGATTAGAAATTATTATCTATAAAACAATGAAAATAAAATTATTATTCATCCTGCTAATTACTTTTCAGCCCTTAGTATTCGGAGCTAATGACATACCTGAACGACCGCTTTATCTTGACCCTTCCCAGTCAGTCCAAACAAGAGTGGAAAATCTGATGTCCTTAATGACGCTGAAAGAAAAGGTTGCCCAAATGTGCCAGTATGTAGGTCTGGAACATATGCGCGACGCGGAAAAGAATATCACGGAAGAAGAGTTACTGAACGGTCATGCCAGAGGATTTTACAAAGGATTGCACTCCACAGGAGTGGAACGGATGGTCACACAGGGAGAAATCGGTTCATTTCTTCATGTCTTGACTCCTGCGGAAGCCAATCATCTGCAAAAGTTGGCGGAAAAAAGCCGTTTGAAAATTCCCTTGCTGATAGGGATTGATGCCATACATGGAAACGGGCTCGTCAGCGGCTCTACCATTTACCCGTCTCCAATAGGAATGGCTTCCACATTTGCGCCCGATTTAATAGAACAGGCAAGCAGGCAGACAGCCCTCGAAATGCGTGTGACAGGTTCTCACTGGGCATTCACTCCAAATATAGAAATAGCCTGTGACGCCCGTTGGGGAAGAGTAGGAGAAACATTCGGAGAAGACCCGTATCTGGTATCCCGCATGGGAGTAGCATCCATAAAAGGTCTGCAAACAGACAATCTTACAGGACTAAATACCGTATTAGCCTGCGCCAAACATTTGGTTGCAGGGGGAATAGCCAATAACGGAACCAATGCCGGCCCGGTAGAATTGAGTGAAGGCAAACTAAGAAACTTCTTTTTACCCCCATTCAAAGCAGCCATACAAGAAGCTAAACCTTTTACCCTTATGCCAGCACATAACGAATTGAATGGGATCCCGTGTCATGCAAACAAATGGTTGATGACCGACATTATGCGGAATGAATACGGATTCGACGGGTTCATTGTAAGCGACTGGATGGATATGGAAGCAATCAGCACACGCCACCGGATATCCGAGAATACAACCGATGCATTCTTCCTGTCCGTAGATGGCGGAGTAGACATGCATATGCATGGCCCTGTTTTTTTCGATGCCATCCTGAAACTTATAAAAGAAGGAAAACTGACGGAAGAAAGAGTTAATAAAGCATGCGCCAAGATACTGGAAGCCAAGTTCCGGCTAGGATTATTCGAGAACCGGTATGTTACGGAAGCCGGAATAAAGAAAACGGTTTTCACCAAAAAACATCAGCAAACAGCACTGGAAATCGCCCGGCGCTCCATCGTCCTATTGAAAAACGAGAGTCTGCTTCCCGTTGACACCCGAAAGTTCAAAAAGATACTCGTGACAGGGCCTAATGCCAATAACCAATCAATCATGGGCGACTGGGTATTTGAGCAACCGGAGAAGAATGTATCAACCATACTGGAAGGCATAAAAGAGGAAGCATCCGGTACACAGATAAATTATGTAGATGTCGGCTGGAATATGAGAGCATTGGATAGTGCCAAAATAGAAGAGGCCATACAAACAGCAAAGTCTTCGGATTTGGCAATCGTCATAGTTGGCGAAGACTCTTTCCGGCAACATTGGAAAGAGAAAACATGCGGAGAAAACAGAGACCGTATGGACATCACTCTTTGGGGTAAACAGGATTATCTTGTGGAATCTATTTACAAGACAGGAGTTCCTACTATCGTCATCCTGATAAACGGACGTCCCCTTGCCACCAGATGGATTGCTGAAAATATCCCGGCTGTTATTGAAGCCTGGGAACCGGGGTCAATGGGTGGAAAAGCAATTGCAGAAATCCTCTTCGGCAAAGTAAATCCCAGCGGAAAGTTACCCATCACTATTCCACGGCACGTAGGTCAGATTTCAACGGTATATAATCACAAACCGTCCCAATTTCTCCATCCTTATATTGACGGGGACAAAACACCACTTTATCCTTTCGGATATGGTCTAAGCTATACTTCTTTCAAGTACGACCAGCTTAAAGTAAATAAGGCTGATTATCACGCCAACGAAGAAATAGAGATTACTGTGAATGTCAGTAACACAGGAGAAAGGCAAGGAGAAGAGGTCGTCCAACTTTATATTCGGGATGATTACAGTAACACCACCCGACCGGTGAAAGAACTGAAGCGTTTTCAACGTATTCTTTTGGAAAAAGGAGAAAACAAAGTGGTATCATTCCGCTTGAACAAAGAAGACCTGTCCTACTATAACCATAAAGCCGAATATGTGCTCGAACCGGGCACGTTTACCGTCATGGTGGGCGGCAGTTCTTTGGACAAAGACCTACAAAAAGTTAAGTTTAACGTAAAATGAAACCGGATATGAAGAACCTGATTCTATTATTAACTGTTCTTACTTTTCTGTTCAGTTGTAAAAGCAACCCGAAAGAAGAGTACGACATATGTATCTACGGCGGCACTTCCGCCGGAGTAATAGCAGCATACTCTGCCAAGATGTTGGATAAGAAGGTGTTGCTTATCGAACCGCAAAGCCGCCTCGGCGGACTGACTTCTGGTGGGCTTGGTTTCACCGATATAGGAAACAAACAAGTGGTGACCGGATTATCAAAAGATTTTTACCGCCGTTTGGGAGCTTATTACGGCAAACTGGAACAATGGATATTCGAACCCAAAGTAGCGGACAGCCTCTTTAATGACTACATTAAGCGAGCGGATGTCAAGGTTTTATACAAATACAGAATCACAGACGTCCAACTTGCCAACGGATATATAAAAAATATCACCCTTGAAAGTTCCGACGGAACAAAACTCGGCAAATCCATAGCCGCCAAAGTATTCATCGACTGTACTTATGAGGGTGACCTGATGGCTAAAGCAGGAGTTTCCTACATGATAGGCCGGGAAGACAACAAACAGTATGGTGAAACTTATAATGGCGTCCAACTGATGAAAGGACACCAGTTTCCGGATGGAGTAGACCCATACAAGATAAAAGGTGATTCCACAAGCGGATTATTATGGGGAATCAGTCCTGCCGCACTCTCATCGGACGGTACGGGCGATGAGTTAATACAAGCCTATAATTACCGCATTTGCCTCACCGACAATCCAGCCAACAAAATAGAAATCACCCGCCCGGAAAATTATGATTCCACCAAATACGAGTTACTGCTACGCTTGTTTGACGCCCAACCCAATAAAAGGAAACTAAACCATTATTTTATCTGGAGCCGGATGCCAAACAATAAGACGGATATAAATAACCGGGGAGGATTTTCTACTGATATGATTGGAATGAATCATAACTATCCGGAAGCATCTTACGAAGAAAGGGCAGAAATCATAAAAGCACATAAAGACTATACCCAAGGATTACTTTATTTCTACAAGACCGACCCCAGAGTTCCGCAAGAATTAAGAGACGAAATACAGGCATGGGGTTATCCCAAAGACGAATATACCGAGGACAACCATTGGTCGCCTCAACTATATATCAGAGAAAGCCGCAGAATGACAGGGGATTATGTAATGACGCAAGCACATTGCGAAGGACGAGAAACAGTTACCGATGGTATCGGTATGGCTGCATATACCATGGACTCACACAACTGCCAACGGTTACTCGTAAAAAAAGATGGTAAGTACATGGTAAAAAATGAAGGGAATGTAGAAATCGGCGGTGGGCTCCCCTACCCCATATCCTATCGTTCCATCATCCCAAAGGAAGAAGAATGTAAGAACTTGCTCGTTCCCGTTTGTCTCTCTGCCAGTCATATTGCCTATGGTTCCATCCGTATGGAACCGGTATTTATGGTATTGGCACAGTCTGCCGCTATCGCCGCAGCAGAAGCCATAAACACAGGAAGCGTACAGACCGTCGATATAAAAAAAGTACAGGCATTGCTACACGAAAATCCTCTATTGGACGGTAGTTTTTCCGAGATACTGATTGACGACAGCGAACTAGACTTATCCATCAATAATGATTGGGAAGTTATAAAAAAACAAGGAGGATATGGTCCCACTTTCCTGAAATCCAAAGTTCGCAACGGTTCGCCTGTCCGTTTCAGCCCACATATGGAACATGAAGGAAAATACAAAGTCTATACTTATTATCACATGAGAAAAGATATATCACCGGCTATCACATATTCCATTTCGGACGGAATCGATAGTTGGACAAGAGTCATACATAAAGACAGCGTGAGAATAGAAGGACAAACTACGGGAGAATGGATAGAACTGGGAACATACAACTTTCAAAAAAGCCCCATGCCATATATAGAAATATCCACCGGAGATACAAGCGGGGCGGTCATTGCTGACGCTGTACTATTCATACCCGTAAAATAAGATTTATATGTATATGAAAAAGATTTTGTGTTTGCTATATCTGTTATCAATATTTTGTTTTTCCCATGCCCAGAATGAGAATACATATTTAGAGCAAAAGATTGATTCAACCCTATCAGGTATGACTATCCGTGAAAAAGCAGGGCAGTTGAACCAACTTGACGGACGCGGTACAATTGAAAATCTGAAGATATTGATACGAAAAGGAGAAATCGGTTCGGTTATGAATATTACCGAACCCGAAATCGTCAATGAGTTACAAGAAATCGCCTACAAACAATCAAGAAGCGGTATCCCCCTGGTTTTCACACGCGACGTCGTGCATGGTTTCAAAACAATGTTACCCATTCCATTAGGACAAGCTGCCACCTTCCATCCGGAACTGATACAGAAAGGGGCACGAATCGCAGCTATAGAAGCCACGGAGCATGGTGTCAGATGGTCATTTGCACCCATGATAGACATATCCAGAGATGCCCGGTGGGGACGCATAGCCGAAAGTTTTGGCGAAGATACCTATCTCACGGAACAAATGGCTGTTGCCGTAGTAAACGGATTTCAAGGTGATAATTTATCAAATCCACAATCAATGGCTGCCTGCGCCAAGCATTTTATCGGATACGGGGCTGTAGAAGGAGGACGTGATTATAATTCAACTCATATTCCCGAAAGACAGTTGAGAGATGTCTATCTTCCGCCTTTCGAAAAAGCTATAAAAGCCAATTGTTCCAGTATTATGACTTCGTTCAATGATAATGATGGGATTCCGGCTACAGGAAACAAAAAACTATTAAAGGGTATTCTTCGCAAAGAATGGAAGTTTGACGGGGTTGTAGTTTCCGACTGGGGCTCTGTAACGGAAATGATAAAACATGGCTTCGCTGAAGACCGGAAAGATGCAGCCCGAAAAGCGATAGAAGCCGGACTGGACATGGATATGTCTTCCAAAGCCTTTATTCAGAATATAGAGGAATTAATCGCCAAGGGGATAATTACCGAAGAGACATTGGACAATGCGGTGCGAAATGTACTAAGATTAAAGTTCAGGCTCGGACTATTTGACAATCCTTACACTGATATTAATAAGAAAAAAGAAACCTATTCGGACAAGCATCTGGCTATTGCAAAAAAGATTGCGGAAGAATCTGTCGTCCTATTGAAAAATGAGAACCGCACATTACCGCTATCTCCGAAAATAAAAAGTATCCTGATAGTAGGGCCATTATCCGATGCTCCTCACGATCAACTCGGAACCTGGACAATGGACGGAGAAACAGAGAGAACACAAACTCCTGTAAAAGCACTGCGTAAAATGTATGGCGACAAAGTGGAAATTCATTTTGTGAAAGGTCTGGAGTACAGCAGAGATAAAAATAAGATGAATTTCAATAAGGTATTGGCAAAAGCAAGCCAAGTAGATGTCATTATAGCTTTTATCGGTGAAGAAGCCATCCTGTCAGGCGAAGCGCATTGTTTGGCTGATATAAAGCTACAAGGAGCACAATCCGAACTTATCAAAATATTAAGCGGAACAAATAAGCCGCTCATTACAGTTATCATGGCCGGACGCCCATTGATTATCAATGAGGAGCTAAACCTATCCGATGCTGTATTATATGCTTGGCATCCGGGAACGATGGGCGGTAACGCACTGGCAGATATTTTATTTGGTAAGACCACACCTAGCGGCAAACTACCCGTTACTTTTCCAAAAGCAACAGGACAAATTCCCATTTACTATAATCACACCAATACCGGGCGTCCGGCTACAGGAAAAGAAAAGTCTTTAGACGAAATACCTTTAAATGCCCAACAGTCAGTATTAGGCCACTCTTCTTATTATCTCGATTTAGGAGCACAACCTTTATTCCCATTCGGATATGGTCTGTCATACACATCTTTCGAATATTCCGATTTAAAAACAGACCACACCGTACTCACTCCGAACGATACGCTTTCAATTAGCGTCAAAGTGAAAAATACAGGGCAATATAAAGGAACAGAAGTAGTTCAACTCTATGTATCGGATCTTTTCGGTTCCGTCACTCGTCCAGTAAAGGAACTAAAAGGGTTTAAAAGGATAGAGTTAAATCCAAATGAAGAAAAAATAGTAGTATTCGAACTCTCCTCATACGAACTGAGCTTTTGGAATATTAATATGAAAAAAGAGGTGGAACCAGGTAAGTTCAAAATAAGGATCGGCACTGATAGTCAAAGCGGACTGGAAACCTCTTTCGAAATAAAGTAATAACAGCAATGGAGTAAAGAACTTCTATGATTAATCATCGTCGAGAACTTTATTCTCCTTTCCTTTGTTATTACTGATAGTAAAGTGCAAATAAGACGCACACCAAAGTTCTATTAAAAAAGAAAGGAAGATTATGAAAAAAGTAATCGACAGAGCTTCATCAAGAGGCTATTTCAATCACGGCTGGCTCAAGACCCATCACACATTCAGTTTTGCCAACTATTATAATCCGGAAAGAATTCATTTCGGAGCATTACGAGTGCTGAACGATGACAGTGTAGACCCGTCTATGGGATTCGATACACATCCGCATAAAAATATGGAAGTGATTTCCATCCCTCTAAAAGGATACCTGAAACATGGTGACAGTGTACAAAACACTAAAACCATCACTCCAGGTGATATTCAGGTTATGAGTACAGGCAGCGGCATTTATCACAGTGAATACAATGGCAGTGATAAAGAACAACTGGAATTCCTGCAGATATGGGTATTTCCACGAGTTGAAAACACCAAACCGGAGTATAACAACTTCGATATTCGTCCGCTCCTGAAACCAAATGAACTGGCGTTAATCCTGTCTCCGAACGGGAAGACTCCCGCTTCTATCAAACAAGATGCATGGTTCTCTATGGGAAGCTTCGATACGGAAAAAACAATCGAATATAAGATGCATCAGGAAGGTAACGGAGTATATATCTTCGTACTTGAAGGAGAAATCACAGTGGCGGAAGAACGGCTGTCCAAACGTGATGGTATCGGTGTTTGGGATACAAAAGAATTCCCGATACATATATTAAAAGGAACCCAACTTCTATTAATAGAAGTACCCATGTAATTTTCGCTAAAATTTCAATTTATTCTATTCAAAAAGCGGCCTCATCGAAAAGATGAAACCGCTTTTTTATTCATTGTCCAAGATTGGTCATTATCGGAGAAATCGTTATTTTCCTTTCTTATAATTCTCCAATCCGGTCTGTAAGAATTCAATATACTTAGGAATATCTTCGTTATAAGCATACGACTTATTCAACGGTTTACCCTGATTGTCCAGCAATACATAGAAAGGCTGGGCATTAGCTCCGAATTTCACACGTTGCAGATAGCTCCATTTATCGCCGACAGTACGCAAAGTACGTTCTGTACCGTTTTCGATAATCTTCACAGGTTCAGTCAACGGAGTTTTATTATCTACATAAAGTGTAATCAATACGTAGTCGTTATTAATCAAATCACTCACTTTCGGGTCAGTCCATACCGCTGCTTCCATCTTACGGCAGTTTACGCAACCATATCCGGTAAAGTCGAGCATAACCGGTTTTCCGTTCAGACGGGCATATTCCATTCCTAAATCATAGTCATCGAATTTCGCGTGTACATCATTCTTATGCAGATTGAAATCTTGCGTCTGCATAGGCGGAGCAAATGCAGATACGGCTTTCAATGGTGCTCCCCACAAACCGGGAACCATATATACGGCAAATGCTAAAGAGATTAACGCCATAAAGAAGCGGGTTACTCCCACCTTATTATCATCGTCATCGTGCGGGAATTTGATCTTGCCCAACAGGTAGAATCCAAGCAAAGCAAAGATGACAATCCATAAAGCCAGGAATGTTTCGCGGTCAAGCAATCTCCAACCATAAGCCAAATCAGCAACTGACAAGAATTTAAGTGCAAATGCTAATTCGAGGAAACCCAGCGTAACCTTGATAACATTCATCCATCCGCCGGACTTTGGCATCGATTTCAGCCAAGACGGGAACAGGGCGAAGAGTGTAAACGGCAATGCCAAAGCGATGGCAAATCCTAACATACCGATTGCCGGAGCAACTACGCTTCCTGTTGTAGATACCTGTACCAGCAAGAAGCCGATAATCGGACCTGTACAAGAGAAAGATACCAATGAAAGCGTGAAAGCCATCAGGAAAATACTTAGCAATCCGGTCGTAGATTCAGCTTTGCTATCTACTGCATTTCCCCACTTCGACGGCAGCCTGATTTCAAACGCTCCAAAGAATGAAGCAGCAAAAATCACCAGCATCAGGAAGAAGAGAATGTTGAAAATAGCATTGGTAGATAAAGCGTTTAATGCACTGGCTCCGAAAATCAAAGTAATAGCCAAGCCCAATGCCACATAAATCACTACAATAGATGCACCGTATGTCCACGCATCACGAATTCCTTTCTTTTTGTCTTTACTACGTTTTAAGAAGAAACTGACTGTCATCGGAATAATCGGCCATACACAAGGGGTAAACAATGCCAATAATCCACCCAGAAAACCTGTTATGAATATATATATCCAGGACATGTCTTCCTGACCATGTTCTTCTCCTAAGGCTTGTAAATCACTGATTACCGGTTTCCAAAGATCACCCGATGCAACAGCAGGCTGAATATCCGTAGCAACTTCGGTTGTAGTTGCAGGCACCAGTTCCATCATCGCAGAAGAATCTTTCGTAACAGCAGGAACGGGTTCTTCTTTTTGCTTATCCGCTACCTTTTGCTCCGGTTGCTCTGTTTTTGTTGCAGCGGCATTTCCGGCTTTTGCTACTCCGGAATACTTAAACGGCACCTGAGTAGGAGGCAGACAACTCTCGTCATCACAAGCTCCATATTCCAGATAACCTTCGATTGCGTAAGCTCCACCCGTGAATTTTACTTTCTGCACAAACTTTGCTGTATTCTCGAAATAGCGTACCTTCATTTCGAACAATTTATCGAAAGTAGATACTTCTGTGCCTACAGGCTTCAGTTTGCCTACAAGCTCGACACCCGATTTATTATCAACATTGAATGTTGCGGAAATAGGGCCGCCATCTCCCAGATCGGTAGAATAAACATGCCAACCTTTATCCATGGTAGCTGTAAACACCACCTCTGCCTCCGTATCGGAGAGAGCTGTCAGCTCTGTTTTAAACTTTACCGGATCTTTGATCTGCGCTTGCAATGCATATACAACAAAGCTTAAAAGCAGGAAAGAAATTATTTTTCTCATCTTTATTTTTGGGGTTTATAATTCATAGTCTACGCACGCACGGCTCTCCTTCGTTTCAGCCAGAATCTTTCCGGCAGCTACGTGGTCGGGATGTGTTGCGTAGAATTTAACATCTTCTAGTGTATCAAACTCACTGTAAAGCGCAATATTCCATGTTTCACCAGGATTCATATTCAATCCGACCTCCACTTTGCGAATTACAGAAATTTTAGCAGGAAGAGCTTCTATCGCTTCCTTGAATTTAGTCATGACTTCCAGTTTCTCTTCAGCAGGAACTTCGTCTTTTAACTTAAATAATACAATGTGTTTTACCATTACGTTGTTATTTTAATGAATTGTTTCTATATTTGTCTTGTTAATGCGTTTACCACATTAATAGTAATGCAAAAATACTCTATTTGGTTCAAATATACATTTAAAGAGATGTTAATTATAGGAATAGCAGGCGGAACGGGCTCCGGAAAGACCACCGTCGTACGGAAAATTATAGAAAGCCTCCCCGCAGGAGAAGTAGTACTCTTACCACAGGATTCATACTACAAAGACAGTAGTCATGTCCCGGTTGAAGAACGCCAGAATATCAATTTTGACCATCCGGATGCTTTTGAATGGAGTCTGCTATCCAAGCATGTCATGACGCTGAAAGAAGGGAAGAGTATCGAACAGCCCACCTATTCTTATCTCACATGCACGCGCCAGCCCGAAACCATTCATATCGAACCTCGTGAGGTGATTATCATTGAAGGAATCCTTGCCTTATGTGATAAAAAGCTGCGCAATATGATGGACCTCAAAATATTTGTTGATGCCGATCCCGACGAACGCCTGATTCGTGTCATTCAGAGAGATGTCATTGAGCGCGGACGTACTGCCGAAGCTGTAATGGAACGCTATACACGGGTTTTAAAACCTATGCACCTGCAATTTATCGAACCTTGCAAACGATATGCCGACCTTATTGTACCGGAAGGAGGCAGTAATAGGGTAGCTATTGATATACTGACTATGTACATCAAGAAGCACCTTAAGAATTAAAAATTGAAAATTAAAAATTAAGAAATGAATGTCAAGACACTGAGTATTCCTTTATTTCTTATTCTATTTTGTTGTATGCTCGGATGCCGGAATAAGCATCATAACAAGATGGATGAGACAGCGCGTGATCTTCCACAAATAAAAGATAGTGGCGAACTCGTTGTATTGACATTATATAGCTCTACTTCCTATTTCATTTACCGGGGACAAGAAATGGGGTTCCAATATGAACTTAGTGAACAGTTTGCCAAAAGCCTGGGACTAAAACTTAGGATTGAAGTAGCCAACAGCGTCGACGAAATGATCCAAAAATTATTGGCAGGTGAAGGAGACATGATTGCCTATAATCTGCCAATCACCAAAGAGTGGAAAGACAGTCTTCTTTATTGTGGCGAAGATGTAATTACTCACCAGGTAATTGTTCAGCAAGGAAGAGGAAAACAGAAGCCGTTGAAAGATGTAACCGAACTGGTAGGAAAAGATATATACGTAAAACCAGGGAAATATTATGACCGCCTCGTCAATCTGAATAGTGAATTAGGAGGAGGTATCCGGATTCATGAAGTCACCAATGACAGTATCACTATTGAGGACTTGATTACGCAAGTAGCGCAAGGAAAAATTCTGTATACGGTGGCCGACAATGATTTAGCCAGACTTAATAAGACCTATTATCCCAATTTAAATATCGGCCTGTCCATCAGTTTCGATCAACGTTCTTCGTGGGCGGTACGAAAAGACAGCCCCGAGCTCGCAGCCGCCGCTACCCAATGGCATCAGGAAAACATGACTTCTCCTGCTTACACAGCCAGTATGAAACGTTATTTTGAGAATAGTAAAATGATGCCGCACTCTCCTATCCTCTCCTTAAAAGAAGGAAAGATATCTCATTATGACCATTTATTCAAAAAGTATTCCAAAGACATCGGTTGGGACTGGCGTATGCTTGCATCATTAGCGTATACAGAATCCAATTTTGACACTACCGCTGTATCTTGGGCAGGTGCCAAAGGACTCATGCAGTTAATGCCTGCCACAGCACGTGCAATGGGAGTACCTCCCGGCAAAGAGCAGAATCCGGAGGAAAGTGTGAAAGCGGCTATTAAATATATTACTGCCACCGACCGGAGTTTCAGCATGATTCCCGATAAGCAGGAACGGCTCAATTTTATCCTGGCATCTTACAATGCCGGTTTGGGACATATATATGACGCAATGGCACTAGCCGAAAAATACGGGAAAAACAAATTAGTATGGAAAGATAATGTAGAAAACTTCATCTTGCTTAAAAGCAATCAAGAATACTTCAACGATCCTGTCTGCAAAAACGGATATTTCCGTGGCATCGAGACTTACAATTTCGTTCGAGATATTATGTCGCGCTACGAATCCTACAAAAAGAAAATAAAAGCATGAGATAAAGTATTAAGTATTAGGTGTAATACCTAATACTTATTTCCTATAGGTCATCAGACTGATTACGACAATAGCCAATACAGATAATGGTAAGGCAAATAATATCGGGTCAATCACAGGGAAAGGATAAGTGGTAATCAACACATCCCGTCCGAATAACGCTTTACAGATACCTAATGCTTCAGATTCTTTCTGATGAAGAAACACAAGAGCAAACAGACTGCCGATTGTTCCCACCCAAAGACTTGCCATGACACCTTGTTTAGTAGCTTTCTTCCAATATAAAGCACAGAAATAGGCCGGAAGAAAAGCGGCTGCACAAATTCCCATAAAGATAGAAGTTCCGCGGGCTATAATATCATGAGGCAACATATAACAAATAATATAGCTGACCAGGATAGAGAATAATACGCCCAGACGGATCACATTGGTAAGTTTATTCCGTGAACGGGGTTTATAAGTTCCGTAAATATCAGAGCCTACCGAAGCACCCATCGTATGGAACTGCGAACTTAACGTAGACATACTGGCTGAAAGGATGCACAACATAAAGAGTGCGGCAAACCAGTCGGGCATCGCTTTATTAATAAAATATGGAATTATCTTATCAATATCCTGCACAACTTCGGTAGCAACCGCTCCTTCTGTTTTCAGGAAGAAAAGATTACTCAAGGCTCCAGCATGATAGATAGCCCCTACTGTTATAATCAGAAAGAAACAACCGATAAATACACCGCGGTTCAACTGCTTGCTACTCTCCACGGTCATAAAGCGAACCACTAACTGCGGCTGTGCAAGACAGCCGATTCCTACTCCTAAAATGAGAGAAGTTACCAGCGAATACCATTGTGGAGAACCTGTGATGGGCATTGCAGTCCATCCTTGATGTCCTAGCGCTTTAAACTTTTCCGGAACTAGCGGAGCAATGGCAGTCAATTCTTTATTAGCTTCGATAAAGTTCATATCAAGCACCTGATACAAAGAAAACAACAGAAATAACATACAGCCAAACATGATAACTCCTTGCAAAGCATCTGTATACATTACTCCTTTCATTCCCCCTGCTATGACATAAGCAGCAATAACCAAGGTAAATATCAATAAGGAAACATTGAAATCAATCTGAAAGATTTGTTCGATGAATACGGCTCCACCTTTCATTACAACCGCTGCATAAAGCGGCATTCCGATGAAAATAACAGCAGCAATAAATACCTGTATATTACGGGAACGGAAATGACGGCCTAATAATTGAGGGAAAGTACTCACATTCAACTTCGCCCCCATACGCCGGGTACGCAAACCGAAAAAGATAAAAGCTATAACCACCCCAACAAACATATTGAGGAAACAGAGCCACTGAATACCCATTCCAAAAGCAGCCGCCACTCCTCCAAAACCTACAATAGCAGATGCAGAAATAAACGTAGCACCATAAGAAAGTGCCATTACGATAGGATTCATCTGACGTCCGCCTACCAAATAGTCACTGGTATTCGTTGTTTTCTTATATCCCAAAAAGCCGAGGTAGGCCAGTGACAGCAGATAAGCTACCACAATTAGTCCAAGAGTAAATGTATTCATCGGGTTTCGTCTTTTTCGTCGTCCTTATTCCAATATTTCAGCCCAAACCAGGCAGCGAAAATCACACATACCACCGAAAGTAGGTAAGGCAGAATAATAAAAGGGTCGTCTATTCCAAACATTTGCGTATCAGATTTTAATCAATTTGGACGCAAATGTAAGGAAATTATTGAAAAGACAAAATTTTTGTTTACTAATACTGATTATAATGTATCTTTTTCTCGTCAAATTTCTGTTTCGGGTTCTCTTTTGTAGCCGGATAGCCAAAAGGAATGACACAAAGCGGAAGAATATTATCGGGCAGGTTAGTATATTTACGCACTACTTGCATACGGTCTTCATAAGGATAGGCCGCTGTCCATACAGCACCCAATCCCAGACTTTCAGCAGCCAACAAAATATTCTGTGCTGCTGCAGAACAATCTAAATACCAATATGACGAGCGTACTGAATCTCCACAGACAATGATGGCGTTACGGGCCTGCGTCAGCATTTTGGCATAAGGAAGTGCTGCTGCCATTGAATCTAGTTTGGCACGATCAGATACTACCACAAATTCCCATGGACGGATATCCCTACCCGTAGGAGCAGCCATTCCGGCACGAAGCATCAAGTCGATTTTCTCTTTCTCTACTCCTTTATTCAGATAAGCACGCACACTTTTGCGCTCGAAAATATTATCCAACACAGCATTTCCGGTTCCGGATGTTCCTTTTTCTTCTTTTGCAGAAGAACAGGAGGTCATAGCAGTGACTGCTACAATCAGACATAAGAAAGAGAAAATCTTTTTCATTGTGACAATGTTTAAAACAGGTTCAACTTATTTTTCTGTGCTTCTTCCAACGAAACAGTTTCACGCTTCATCAGCCCACTCTTTTCACGGAGTGCTTCATATTCTGTTTCCAATTCATTCACCAGCTCGGCTTTTGCCTGCGGGTTGAGCAATTTGGAAGCGACACTTGCATTTTGGGAAGCATCTTTCAGGTGTACTACCGGAGCATGATAAACAGGAGCAATCTTTAATGCCGTATGCATCTTCGATGTAGTGGCTCCACCAATCAAAAGAGGAATATCCAAACCTGCTTTTTCAAGTTCAACAGCCACGTGAGCCATTTCTTCCAAAGATGGAGTAATCAGTCCACTCAACCCGATCATATCTACCTTTTCTTCAATAGCACGCTGAACGATGGTTTCTGCAGGAACCATTACTCCTAAATCTACAATATCATAACCATTGCAGGCCATCACTACAGCTACAATGTTTTTTCCGATGTCGTGCACATCCCCCTTTACAGTTGCCAGTAGCACTTTACCTGCCGAAGCACTTCCTTCCACTTTTTCCGATTCAATGATCGGTTGCAAGATAGCTACGGCTTTCTTCATGGTGCGGGCAGTCTTCACAACCTGGGGAAGAAACATCTTACCGGCACCAAACAGTTCACCAACATGGTTCATTCCATCCATCAGCGGTCCTTCAATTACATCGACAGCTTTATCATAAAGAGGTAATGCCTCTGCCAAGTCCTGTTCCAGAAAATCTCCAATTCCTTTCATCAAGGCATACTTCAAACGTTCCTGAACAGTTCCTTCTCTCCAGGCATCTTGCTTGACAGCCGGTTGTCCGGCAGTTTCGCTCATGTTTGCTTTCAGAGATTCCGCTAATTCGATAAGCCGTTCCGCCGCATCCAGACGACGGTTTAAGACAACATCTTCTATCTTTTCCAAGACATCAGCCGGAATATCAGTGTACAATACGGAAGTTCCCGGATTCACAATCCCCATGTCCATTCCTTGTTGGATGGCGTGATAAAGGAACACTGCATGCATGGCCTCACGGATATAATTGTTGCCACGGAAAGAGAAAGAGAGGTTGCTGACTCCTCCGCTGATGTGTGCACCAGGGAGATTTTTCTTTATCCAAGCGGTAGCTTCAATAAAATCTACAGCATAGTTATTATGTTCTTCAATCCCCGTAGCTACAGCAAGCACATTGGGGTCAAAAATAATATCGTGAGGATTAAAACCAATTTTGTCAACCAAAAGAAGGTAAGCCCGTTGGCAAACTTCGATTTTACGGGCGGCTGTATCTGCCTGTCCTTTCTCGTCGAACGCCATGACCACAGCAGCGGCTCCATATTGCCGGATGATTCGGGCATGTTCAAGGAAAACTTCCTCTCCCTCTTTCAAAGAAATAGAATTGACGATTGATTTGCCCTGAAGACACTTCAGTCCGGCTTCAATAACTTCCCATTTGGAAGAATCGATCATAATCGGAACACGGGCTATTTCCGGTTCGGACATGATAAGATTCAGGAAAATAGTCATCTCTGTCTTTGCCTCCAACAATCCATCGTCCATATTGACGTCAATCACTAAAGCACCGTCCTCCACTTGTTGGCGGGCGATAGAAAGGGCTTCATCATATTTCTTTTCATTGATGAGACGAAGGAACTTGCGCGAACCGGCTACGTTGCAACGTTCGCCGACATTCACAAAGTTTATTTCCGGCTTCACCTCCAACAGTTCAAGTCCGGAGAGCCACATACAATCCGGCGCAGAGGCAGGAACGTGTGGTTTAGCTCCTTCTACAAGGGCGGGATATTCAGCAATATAAGCATCTGTCGTACCACAACAGCCACCAATAATATTGATTAATCCTTCTTCAATATATTCTCTCACTTCATGAGCCATATCCGCAGGTGTCTGGTCATACTTACCCAGACTATTCGGTAACCCGGCATTCGGATAGGCACTAATATAATAAGGTGCACGGGATGCCAGCTGTTCCAGGAACGGCTTCAACTGACGGGCACCGAATGAGCAATTCAAACCGACTGAAAATATATTGGCATGTTGCACAGAAGCCAGAAATGCATCCAATGTTTGTCCGGACAATGTTCGTCCGCCAATATCAGACACTGTTACAGATAACATGATCGGCACTTCTATGCCTGTCATTTTCATGGCTTGTTCGGCAGCAAAAATTGCAGCTTTGGCATTTAGGGTATCAAAGATTGTCTCAATCAGAATGGCGTCTACCCCACCTTCGAGCATTGCTTCCATTTGTTGCTGATAGGATGCAGCCAGTTCGTCGTAACTCAAAGCACGATAAGCCGGGTTGTTCACGTCCGGGCTCATAGAACAGGTTTTATTGGTAGGTCCTACGGAGCCGGCCACAAAACGTGGTTTATCTGGATTCTTGGCTGTATACTCGTCAGCAAGGTCACGAGCCAATTTTACGGCTGCAAGATTCATCTCACGTACGTATTCTTCTACGTGATAATCAGCCATAGAAACTGTGGTTGAGCTAAATGTATTGGTCTCGATGATATCCGCACCCGCTTCCAGGTATTTACGATGAATATCTTGAATCACGTCGGGACGTGTGAGACACAATAAGTCGTTATTCCCTTTCAACTGTCCGGGGATATGCGCAAATCGTTCACCACGAAAATCTTCTTCCTTGAGGTTATATTGTTGAATCATTGTACCCATTGCCCCATCCAGAATAAGGATGCGCTCGGATACGACTTGAGAAATTGTCTTTTTCATTACCCTATCACATTAATTCCTAATTACCTACTCTGCCATCATCTGCCAGACTCTTCGCAGTCCGGCGTTTATCTTATAGCGGTTTTTAGTTACCGCTTGAACATTCTTGCCATATCTCTACGGTCGTCTTTCTCCTTTATAGATTCCCGTTTATCATATTCTTTCTTACCTTTCGCCAAAGCGACTACCAGTTTCGCCAAACCTTTTTCATTGATAAACAAGCGTACAGGAACAATCGTAAAGCCGGGATTTTTCATCTCCCGCTGAAGTTTTTCCAATTCTTTTTTATTAAGCAACAACTTCCTCTCTCTACGTGCCGTATGGTTATTGTACGATCCATAGAAATATTCGGCGATGTGCATATTCTTCACCCACAATTCGCCTTTCGTAAAATAGCAAAACGTATCTACCAGACTGGCTTTTCCCAAACGAATGGATTTTATTTCCGTACCGGTCAATACAATACCTGCTGTGTAGGTATCTATCAGCTCGTAATCAAACGTAGCCCGTTTATTCTTTATATTTACAGGAGGTTGTTTCATCTTTACTCATTAATTAAGTATAGCCGTCAGTCTATTAAACACGATCTGTATCACCGCCGGACATAGTATTAACAATACAGACGACAAAAGGGTGTATTTTAATCGTTGTTTTTCTTCTACTCCCATCAGTATAGGAACTCCCTCCCATACCACATAGACGATGTAGAACTGCAGCAACCAAGCAATAATTCTAAAATCAGGTAATAGTCCGGTTACTATCTGAAGCAGGAAAGACACAACCAATGCATATCCTGCAAACTGTTGTGTCAACGGCATATTGCTATGCAGACCAAACATCCTTGTTCCCATTTCATTGATGGCATAAGCTGCCAGAAAATAGCCACCGAACAGGGCTACAGCTACGGCGCAACAATTGGTCATAGCTATCTGGAAACTTTGCGGACCTCCCCACCCATTCGTCAATAACGAACCGATGAATACGGACAGACCGCATAAACCAATCATAGGATAGACAAAAGCCATAAATACTTTTCGCCTATCCTCTTCCATAGAAATTTCCTCCCAGGCCTTGGCCGGAGAGGAAATCAATTTCATTGCTATGTTAAATAGTTCTTTGTAGTTCAATTGTTAGTTACGTATTTATCATAATCATTAATAGTATAAGTTGCATCCTTATACCCATTATTTGAACCTTCTTCAATTTTAGGTGAATCACCCGTTTGTTCTGGTACTATAATTTTAATAGTTTTGAGTTTAGTACCTTCAAAACGACTTACAACATTAGCTATATTAAAAGCCCTATAACGAGTCACTACAGTCTTTTCTTTATCGGCATCTTCAGTAGAAGTATGGCGTAAACGTAATACCATAGTATTATCATCATTTGCAGTATTCTCCTTATCATACACTAAATAAAAAGTATGACTAGACACATTCTCTTCTTTTTCGACACAGAAAGGCATAGGAAATATTATCCATTTTGCACTGTAAAGATAAGGTGAAACACTAGAGCCATATCTACTCAGAGAAATTATAGAACGATTATACGTTACATCATCTGAAGAAACGTATGAGTTAACATTCAACTTTTCAGCTCCAGCAGCTTCCACAATGATCTTTTTTGTGTTCTGATCAACAGGTTGCGTTTCCGTATCATATTGTGCATTCAGCAGAACAATATCCCCACTATATGCATCACTAGATAAACCAGGGATTGACATTGAACTAGCCTCAAATATTACGTTACTACCTTCTACTTGAAACTGGTATGGGAATGTATTTACTAAAGTAATCACACCATATACAGGTACTACTGTATTATTTTCTCCTTTCATACAAGAAGTAACTGACATACCCATAACCACAGCCATCAAAGCCACCAAGAAAAATTTCACTTGTTTCATAAACATATTTTTTAGATTTTGCAAAGATATAAATTCTAATTCATAATTAATAAATGCAAGTACTTAAAAAATACTGCATCCGTTACTTTATTATTTTTGCAAAAAGTTCCAAATGATCATCTACGTAGCTTGCAATCAATGCTGTGACTTGTTCTTCCATCTCTAAATAAGCTTCTTCCAACTCATCAAAAGCTTCATATTGCTCGTACATAGCCATAAATTCATCATCCGTCCGTTCCTTTTCCAAATCTTTCCGGTTGGAATCAAAGATTTTCTTAGCCTTATAAACTAATTTAGAGAATTCTTCCGCTCCCCACAAACGCATCACTTTCGCAAACGGATTATCAAAGATATAGCCACCATAGCCATTCTGAATCAATTGGCAGAATCCCCCTACCATCACCTCATCACGAAAAATCTGATATGCCAGCAAAGAATGTTGTTCTCCTGTCAGCAGAGGCATTGTTTCGGCAGTTAGTTCGCCACCGATAATCTCTTTATATTTATCTGTAAACGCTTGGATAAATTCATCCATTCCTTCACCCGCAGCCTTCTGTAAAGCAGACTCTAAAACTTCGATCATATCTTCATTTAATATTTGAAGCAACAAAGTTACAACTTTAATCCCATATCTAATAATGATACGCCTACAATCTTACTAAAAACAATTATCAATCCGTTTCATTCCTTCCGGTACGGTTTTGAAGCAAATGATACTTTAGCAAACAAGTATTGAAACGGTAGCCCGTGAAATAATATAGAATTTACCTAACGTACAAACGTACGTTACCTACCGTGTGAATGTCCGTTACCCACCGGGCGAGCATCAACAACCTACCAGACAAAAGTCGGTTATCTGCCGGACGAACAGTTCATGAGGGACACGGGAACAGAAACGGCACCGACGAAGTGGTCCGAACCGACAACGGCAGCATCCAAAGCCATCTTCTCTGCCCAGTATTATTGCTGTTGTTTATAACAGAAATAATACTTTTACTTACTCTTCTTTACTCTTCTCTTCTCTACTCTACTGGTTTTCATTGGCTTTTCCCCCTTTACTGGTGGGCGTTTCAGCGCTTTGTACACCCCTCTCCGAACACCCTCATTTTTGTATCCTTTTGAACTAAATAACGTAAGCTTTTAGCGGAATAATCCCTCTCCCCCTATTTATCTGCTGCCTAATCCTATACGTGTAATCGCATCCCCAAATAAACCCCTATTAAATAAGGTATAAGCCAAATGCACCAAACTACAATGCTGAAACGATTAAAATGTCTCTTTTCTATAGGCGTTCCCTTCACATAGGTCCATATCGCCCATAACGCATGTACAAACATCAGAAGAATAGCAATTGCCCCTGTCACCGTATGCATTTCGTCATGCAGATGAGTCAGTTCGGCAATATGCTCCATCAGGCTTGTACCCACCGTATCAGCCAACAACCCGAGAAGAAAGAAAATGATATGCCAAAACTTTAATTTCCTTTGAATACGTTCTCCCCAAACACCTATCGTATAAAACACAAGCGCAGATGAAATAACACAAATTGCCGCTATTAAATAATGTATATCTATCTGATTCAGTTCCATAAATTTTCTTTTTCTAATAACAACAAAGCACAGGATAGATAGTTCTCACGGTTTCAATCTTTCACAAATGCAATCCCGACTTTACAAACGACGAAAAAACGTAAACAGATTTGTCTCTTTTCACAAAAAAGTAATAAAAGGCGATTTGCAGAAACAAATAAATCGACTACCTTTGTGGGCGATTTAGAGAATCGTGACTACGTATTTTTAATTATATCACTTAAAAAAAGAGCTAATTATGACTTATTCACACGAAGTGGAACACATGTGTGTTGTAAAGAAGGGTCCTAACCACGGACCGGCTCCCATACCCGAAGAAGGCAAATGGGTAAAATCTAAAGAAATCGTTGATATTTCTGGTTTGACACACGGTATCGGTTGGTGCGCTCCTCAACAAGGTGCTTGTAAACTGACACTGAACGTTAAAGAAGGTATCATCCAGGAAGCCTTGATCGAAACAATCGGTTGCTCTGGTATGACTCACTCAGCTGCTATGGCTTCTGAAATTCTTCCGGGTAAAACAGTTCTTGAAGCATTAAACACTGACCTTGTTTGCGACGCTATCAACACTGCAATGCGCGAACTTTTCTTGCAAATCGTATACGGACGTACTCAATCAGCTTTCTCTGAAGGTGGTTTGATTATCGGTGCAGGTTTGGAAGACTTGGGTAAAGGTCTGCGTAGCCAAGTAGGTACTCTTTATGGTACTTTGGCTAAAGGTCCTCGTTACCTTGAAATGGCAGAAGGTTATATCAAACAAATCTTCTTGGACAAGAACGACGAAATCTGCGGATACGAATTCGTACACATGGGTAAGTTCATGGACGAAATCAAGAAAGGTACTGATGCTAACGAAGCTTTGAAGAAAGTTACAGGCACTTACGGACGCGTAACAGCAGAACAGGGAGCAGTTAAATCTATTGATCCACGTCACGAATAATATAAGGAGGAAAGAAACTATGATTAGAGAAGTAAAATTCGAAAGCCAAGACCGTCGTATCAAACAGATTATCGCTGCCTTGAACGCTAACGGCATCAAAGATATCGAAGAAGCTAACGCTATCTGTGAAGCTCATGGACTTGATCCTTATAAAACGTGTGAAGAAACTCAACCTATCTGTTTTGAAAATGCAAAATGGGCGTATGTGGTAGGTAGTGCAATCGCTATCAAGAAAGGTTGCACAAACGCTGCTGAAGCTGCTGAAGCTATCGGTATCGGTCTGCAAGCTTTCTGCATCCCGGGTTCTGTAGCTGACGACCGTAAGGTTGGTATCGGCCATGGTAACCTCGCTGCTATGTTGCTGCGCGAAGAAACTAAATGTTTCGCTTTCCTGGCAGGTCACGAATCTTTCGCTGCTGCTGAAGGTGCTATCAAAATCGCTGCAAAAGCAGACAAAGTACGTAAAGAACCGTTGCGTTGTATCTTGAACGGTCTTGGAAAAGACGCCGCTCAAATCATCTCTCGTATCAACGGATTTACATATGTTCAGACTCAATTCGATTACTTTACCGGTGAACTGAAAGTTGTTCGCGAAATCGCTTACTCTGACGGTCCTCGTGCAAAAGTAAAATGTTATGGCGCTGACGACGTTCGCGAAGGTGTAGCTATCATGTGGAAAGAAGGTGTAGACGTATCTATCACAGGTAACTCTACTAACCCGACTCGTTTCCAACACCCAGTTGCTGGTACTTACAAGAAAGAACGTGTTCTTGCTGGCAAACCTTATTTCTCTGTTGCTTCTGGTGGTGGTACAGGTCGTACTCTTCACCCGGATAACATGGCTGCCGGTCCTGCTTCTTATGGTATGACGGATACGATGGGTCGTATGCACTCTGATGCACAGTTCGCTGGTTCTTCATCAGTTCCTGCTCACGTAGAAATGATGGGATTCCTGGGAATTGGTAACAACCCGATGGTAGGTTGTACAGTAGCTTGTGCGGTTGATGTTGCTCAGGCTTTAGGTAAGTAATTCAGGTTACTTTATATAGATAAAGAATTCCTGTAATCTTAACGATTACAGGAGTTCTTTTTATTTGTAATAATTTGATATGGATAAATTTATTCAGAAATGTATTACTTCATATAAACCATATCATCTTTTCTTTCTCCTTTGTACCAATCAGTGTTTGATTTACATCCACTTTCAACCCACTTTGAATACCCTCCAGACACTATTTAAACTGGACAAATAGGTAGCTTTTAACTTGAATATACAAATATAAACCTGTAAGAGCAAATAATGTAGCTAATTCGAGAACTTTTGTATGACTTCGCCTGTTTACATAACAGATACTAAAACATTATACAGCAATGCTACTCACATTCTTAAATACACTTGCCACTATTATCAGTGTTATTAGTCTGCTAATTGTCACTTACGGAGTATTAGTCTGCTTCATCGCCTTTTTACGCAATGAAATAAAACGATTCAACGGAACATATACGGTTAACAATATACGGCAGTTGAGGGCAGATTTTGGCACTTACCTTTTGCTTGGATTGGAATTTCTAATTGCTTCCGACATACTAAAAACTGTGGTTGATCCAACGTTGGACGAATTGGCAATCCTGGGTGGAGTGGTTGTAGTAAGAACTGTGCTTTCTGTATTTTTGAATAAAGAGATCAAAGAATTGGCCGAAAATGATTCAGCGAAAGAAATATAGCATATCGCCGCACAACTAAGTTTCTCCAAAGCCATATCTTTTTTATTGCCTGATATTTCTATTTTGCCTACCTTTGTACGGGAAACATTTACACACTGACTGGCAAGGAATAGAAACACGTCAAAAAAATGGGAATTACACATCTATCTATTGAGCTTACACTTGATCTGATTGCGTTAATTATAGGAATCATCCTTATTATACGTGCTAAAGACAATTATCCGAAATTATATTGGGGAATTATAGCAACTGGCATCGGTATTATGTTTTCATGGGAAAATATCGGATGGCTGACAATTGTCACAGACACTCCGGAATACAACTTCACAGAATTGCTCAACATAGAGAAAATGCTCAAATGGTATGCTTTAGCAAATATTGTAGCCCTGTTCCCTATCGCTTCTTTATCGCCGGGCTATCTGAACCATTTCAGGATATTTACTTTTCTGTTATTACCTATCATTACGATAACGGTAGGAATCAGTTATTTAGGTTTCAATGGGAATATCACCCCCATCCACTCCATAGATGAAATTATTCCGAATATCCATCAAATAGATGTCAAGCTTAGGGCTTGCATATTCCTGTTATCCGTTTTTACCCCACTCGTTCTTCTTATTTATCCGATGATGAATAACAAGACCTACCGCAGGATAAATAATAACATGTATCTATTCATCGGTTTTCTATTCGTATTTTTAGGGATATACATTTTGTTCACTCTAAATATCAATGAATTTGTTTTCAATCTGTTCGGCATTATGGCAATCGTTTTTACGGTCTTATTCTCCATACAATATTTACGTTATGAGAATCCGTTTTCGAACCATATAAACATGATTCATAATGCAAAGAATACGGAAAGCACTATAATGCTACAAGCTGGAAAGCCATCTCCTACTCTCCCGCTCTTCTCAACGATTGAAGCCTATCTTCAGGAACAGCATCCCTATACCGATCAACGGTATAATATAGAACTTTTAGCCAAGTCCCTGAATAAACAGGAACATGATATTTCAGCAGCAATCAAAAGTCAGGGCTTTACAGGTTTCCGGGAATACATTAATTATCTTCGATTGGAATATTTCAGACAGTTAGCCGCCGAAAATCCAAAGAGTAATGTAAAAGAACTTATGTTTGCATGCGGTTTCACCTCCCGGGCAACTTTCTATCGTAACTTTTCAGAAAAGTATGGTGTATCACCCAGTAAATTCATTGAGAATCAAAGAGTAGAACAATAATTTCTTTTTTTAAAAGCACAATTCTTAATAGTAAAAAGTGTCTCATTTCAGGAATGAGACACTTTTTATTTTTATAGCTAAAAGCAATCCGTTACTTTTGATGCAAAATAAAACTACGACGTTGGCATCATCAACAGATTAATCGAATACTAAGATAAATAGAATATGAATATTAACAATTGTAATCACACCGACACAGAAAAACATCAAGAAGAAAAGATCTTTTTATATACTACCATTACTGGAAACTTGCAACTAATCCATTTAGAACAGATTGGCTATTTCCGGTATAACTCCAAGAGTAAACTATGGGAAGCTGTATTAAATAATAATCATACCCTGGCACTCAAAAGAAATACAAACTCACAAAAGATATTGAGTCTGCATCCCTATCTTATCCAGATTAGCCAGTCACACATTATCAATATAAGCTATCTGGTTTCGATTGAAGACAACAATTGCATATTGCTTCCTCCATTTAATGAGATGGAACTTTTACAAGTAAGCAAGTCTTTTATGAAAAAGCTAAAAGAAAAATATCCATGTATCTGATTGTATATAGCTCATCTTTATGCTCTATGCAACACCAAGCAATTCCACTTCGAAGATCAATGTCGAGTAGGCAGGAATAGAATCAAAAGATTTGATACCGTATCCCATTGCATAAGGAATATAAATAATCCATTTATCACCAACATGCATTTTCTGAAGTGCCACCTGCCACCCTTCTATTACATCACTAAGACGTAGGGCATCGGGACAAGTACGCTCATAAGAATTATCAAACACCTGGCCATCAATCAGACTTCCTTTGTAATGCACGGTAACAATGCTCCGTGCACCCGGAGAAATCGTACTTTCGCCAGTTTCCAAAACTTTGTAATAGATTCCACACGGCAACGCGAAAACACCTTCCTGAAAAGATAGTTTTTTCAAAAATCGCCGATTGGCCTCTTTGTATTCTTTCTTTTTCCCCATAAATAAATTGATTAAGAACTTGCAAAAATAATCAGAATAACAAAGGATTTAGCATAAAAACTGTATATTTGTTTGTTGAACTATAAAAAACTTCTCACTATGGGACAAACAAAGACTACACGTAGCATCAGTGCTACCGGACTATTCTTACTTATCATGATGACTGTGGGTCTATATTCATGCACACGCACTCAAAAAGACATCATTCCTTCTGCCGATTATGCACCGTATGTAAATGCGTATACGGGAGGAGTCATCTCGCAAAATTCGACCATACGTATAGAACTGACCCACGACCAACCCATGGTGGATCTGAACAATGAGTTAAAAAGCAACCCGTTCAGTTTCTCACCTTCATTAAAGGGAAAAGCATATTGGGTTAGCAACAATACCATTGAATTTGTGCCCGAAGAAGGAGCGCTGAAACCGGGAACACTTTACGAAGGAACTTTCCGGCTCGGAGACTTCATCGAAGTGGACAAAAAGCTGAAAGAGTTCAACTTCTCATTCCGCGTACAAGAACGTAACTTCACCCTGCAACTGGAATCATTACCGATTACAGCTACCCAACCGAATGAAATAAATATGAAAGGAGAGATACGTTTCAGCGACGTAGTGAAAAAGGAAGAGGTAGAAAAGATGCTGACTGCCAGTGACGGGAAAAAGAGTTATCCGGTGGAAGTCACCGCAACCGACAATCATACCCGGTATTTGTTTAGTATCAGACAAATCCCCAGAGAAGCTGATGATTACCCCTTGACTATCACAGCCAACGGCAACCCGGCCGGCATCGACCGTAAACAAACCGAAGAAGTACTGATACCGGCGAAAGATTGTTTCCGTTTCATGTCTGCCGAACGCATCGACCAACCGGAAAATGGAATCGAGATTGTTTTCTCCGCTCCCTTATCCACTACTCAAGATTTAAAAGGACTGATTGAGATCCCGGAAATCTCCTCATCGATCTTCCAAATCAGTGAGAACAGAGTTTTTATCTATTTCGAAGCAAACACACAGAACAAACTGACGCTGAATATCCATGAAGGAGTCAAAGACAGTCAAGGTAAAGCATTGGGAACTTCTCATACGATCTCATTCAGTGAAGTAAGTCTGAAGCCACAAGTGGAAATGTCTACTACCGCCGCTATCCTGCCCGATTCGAAAAGTCTGATTATTCCTTTCAGGGCTGTCAACCTATACGCTGTGGATTTGAGCGTGATCCGCATTTTCGAGAACAATGTATTGATGTTTATGCAAACCAATTCACTGGCCTCGGCCAATGAGCTACGCCGTTCTGGAAGACTGGTTTACAAGAAAACATTATGGCTTGCCAAAGATGCTTCCAAAGACATTCATCATTGGGGAGATTACTCGATAGACCTTGCCGGATTAATCCACCAGGAACCGGGTGCCATCTATCGTGTCATACTTTCATTTCGTCAGGAATACTCCGCTTATCCTTGTGGAGGAGGCGAGAATCAGGATATGAAATTCGCCGACAGCAGCACCTCCGACGGGCTGACCAAAGTAAGTGGAAGTGTTTTGTCCGAAGAAGATGAAGCAATCTGGAATACCCCCGAAGCCTACTATTATTACAATGGCGGAACAATGGACTGGAGTGTGTACCGATGGACGGAACGCGACAACCCCTGCCATCCGTCTTATTATATGGATTCAGACCGGGCAGCTGCCTGCAACGTTTTTGCTTCCAACCTGGGAATGATTGTAAAACGGAACTCACTGAATAAACTGTGGATTGCCGTTAGTAATATTTTGGATACAAAACCGATAGGGAAAGCACAGGTAACAGCGTATAACTTCCAGTTACAACCCATAGGGAAAGGAGAAACCAATGGAGAAGGATTCGTTGAAATCACTCCGAACGGTGTGCCTTTCATTATCGTGGCAGAATCGGACAAGCAAAAAGCGTACGTCCGCGTTGTGGACGGTGAAGAACAGTCCGTCAGCAGATTCGACGTGGGAGGAAAAGATATTCAAAAGGGACTGAAAGGATTTATATATGGCGAAAGAGGAGTATGGCGCCCGGGAGACACGCTGCACATTTCCTTTATATTGGAAGACCGCGAAAAGAGAATCCCCGACAAGCATCCCGTAGCACTGGAGATTTACAATCCGAGAGGACAGTTCTACACAAAAATGATTTCAACACAAGGAATGAACGGATTCTATACATTCGACGTTCCGACACAGGCAACAGACCCGACCGGACTTTGGAATGCGTATATTAAGGTGGGAGGAACCACCTTCCACAAAGGTCTGCGTATCGAAACCATAAAGCCCAACCGCTTGAAAATAAATCTGGCATTGCCGAAGGTGCTTCAAGCCACGGACAAGAATTTCTATGCCCCACTCACTTCAACCTGGCTGACAGGAGCAACTGCCTCCAAACTGAAAGCCAAAGTAGAAATGTCTTTATCGAAAGTGAATACACAGTTTAAGAATTACGGACAATATATCTTTAACAATCCGGCTACGGATTTCACGACTATCAAAACAGATATATTTGACGGCACACTGGATGCAGAAGGAAAAGCAAATGTCACGCTGAAAGTTCCGACCGCAACGGAAGCACCGGGTATGCTGAACGCCACTTTCACCACCCGCGTGTTCGAACCGGGAGGAGATGCCAGCATCTACACTCAAACAATTCCATTCTCACCATTCACCTCTTATGTCGGTATCAATCTGAACCAGCCAAAAGGGAAATATATTGAAACTGACAAAGATCATGTATTCGATATTGTAACTGTAAACACGCAGGGACAGTTAGTGAACAGTTCTAATCTGGAATACAAAATATACCGCATCGGCTGGAGTTGGTGGTGGGAAAACAGCGGTGAATCTTTCGGAACGTATATCAACAATAGTTCCATCACTCCTGTTGCCAGCGGCAATTTACAGACAAGAGGCGGAAAAGCATCTTTCAAATTCCGTATTGATTATCCGTCATGGGGACGCTACCTGGTTTACGTGAAAGATAAAGAGAGTGGACATGCCACCGGAGGTACAGTTTATGTTGACTGGCCGGAATGGCGGGGACGTTCGAGCAAGACTGATCCCAGCGGTATCAAGATGCTTGCTTTCTCGCTGAACAAAGATTCTTATGAAATAGGAGAAACAGCCACAGCAATCATTCCTGCAGCAGCGGGAGGACGTGCACTGGTATCCATAGAAAACGGTTCTACCGTATTACGACAAGAATGGATAGAGGTTTCCAACGGAGGAGATACGAAATATACATTCAAGATTACACCGGAGATGACTCCGAATGTATATCTGCATATCAGTCTGTTACAGCCTCACGCGCAAACAGTCAATGACCTGCCTATCCGTATGTATGGCGTCGTTCCGGTATTCGTGACTAACAGTCAGACGGTGTTGCAACCGCAGATACAGATGCCGGAAGTGTTACGCCCGGAAACCAACTTCAATGTAACCGTCAGCGAAAAGACCGGAAAACCGATGACTTATACATTAGCTATTGTAGACGACGGTTTGCTGGATCTTACCAATTTCAAAACCCCGGACCCATGGAATGATTTCTATTCACGCGAAGCACTCGGCATCCGGACATGGGATATGTATGATAATGTATTGGGAGCTTCCGCCGGAAGTTACAGTTCACTTTTCAGTACGGGTGGAGACGCCACATTAAAACCTGCCGATGCAAAAGCAAACCGCTTCAAACCGGTAGTCAAGTTTATAGGTCCTTTCTATCTGGGAAAAGGTAAGAGCCAGACGCATACGCTGAAACTTCCGATGTATGTAGGTTCGGTACGTGCCATGGTGGTTGCCGGACAAGAGGGAGCGTACGGCAATGCGGAAAAAACGGCTTTCGTACGGACTCCGTTAATGATGTTGTCCACCTTGCCCCGTGTGCTTAGTATTCAGGAAGAAATCACCGTTCCGGTAAATATCTTTGCGATGGAAAATCAAGTGAAGAATGTAACCATATCACTTCAAACGTCCGGTGGAGGAGTACAGATTGTAGGAGCTAACCAACAGTCGCTCAAATTTAGCCAACCGGGTGACCAACTTGTGTTCTTTACTTTAAAAACAGGTAGTAAAACAGGAAAGGCTACCATCCATCTGACAGCCAATGGTGGCGGACAACAAACTAAAGAAACCATTGAAATAGAAGTACGCAACCCGAATCCGGTAGTAACCCTGCGCAACAGCCAATGGGTAGAAGCCGGACAAAGCAAAGAACTTTCATACAATCTAAGCAGTTCTTCTGCAAATAACCAGATAAAGCTGGAAGTATCACGCATACCTTCGGTTGATATCAGCCGCCGGTTCGACTTCTTATACAACTATCAGCATCATTGTACAGAACAGTTGACTTCCAAGGCTTTGCCTCTTCTGTTTGTCGGCCAATTCAAAACAATAGATAAGATAGAAGCCGAAAAGATAAAGACAAATGTACAGGAAGCTATCCGGCAGATTTATGGTCGTCAACTCCCCAATGGCGGATTTGTATATTGGCCGGGAAATGCTGTTGCCGACGAATGGATCAGTTCTTATGCAGGAATGTTCCTGACACTGGCACAAGAAAAAGGATACGCCGTTCATTCGAATGTACTGAACAAGTGGAAGCGTTTCCAACGTGCCGCCGCACAGAACTGGCGGATGCCGCAGGATGCAAGCGGCTGGCAACAATGGCAGTCGGAATTGCAACAGGCTTTCCGTTTATATACGCTTGCATTGGCAGGAGCACCGGAATATGGGGCCATGAACCGGATGAAAGAACAGGCAGGATTATCCATTCAGGCTAAATGGAGACTGGCAGCAACCTATGTACTGACCGGAAAGATGAAACCGGCTGAAGAACTGGTGTATAATGCGGAAACAACAGTAAGCCCCTACTCTTCCATGAATCAGATTTACGGTTCCTCCGACCGTGATGAAGCTATGATTCTGGAAACACTGATCCTGATGAACCGGGAACGGGATGCTTTGCAGCAGGCAAAAGTCGTTTCAAAGAATCTGTCACAAGAGGAGTGGTTCAGTACACAATCCACCGCTTTTGCTCTTATGGCAATGGGACGTCTGGCTGAAAAGCTGTCAGGCACATTGGATTTCGTATGGACATGGAACGACAAACAACAGCCTGCCGTGAAATCGGCTAAAGCTGTGTTTGAAAAGGAAATCGCCACCACTCCCAAATCCGGTATGATTGCTGTGAAAAATCAAGGAAAAGGAGCGCTTAGCGTTGACCTTATCACACGCACACAGTTGTTGAACGATACATTACCGGCCATCAGCGACAATCTTCGCATGGATATAAGATATGCCAACCTGAACGGTACACCGATCTCTGTCAATGATATTATACAGGGAACTGACTTTATGGCTATCACCTCCATATCCAATATTAGCGGAACTTCCGATTACACCAATCTGGCACTGACGCATATCATACCGTCCGGCTGGGAAATATATAACGAAAGAATGGTTGCCCCCGAAACGGAAAGCGGAGCAGCCGACGGTTCCGGTAAATCCGTCAGCAAATATAATTATCTGGATATACGCGATGACAGGGTATTAACTTATTTCAATTTGCGTCGTGGTGAAACAAAAGTATTCACTGTCAGACTGCAAGCGACTTATGCAGGTAACTTTATTCTTCCTGCCGTTCAATGTGAAGCAATGTATGATGTAAATGTACAGGCACGCAGCAAAGCGGGAAGAACAACTGTCAGTCGATAAATTTCAGGCACGGATTACACGGTTCTACTCGTTAACCAAAAATGCGTAATCCGTGTAATCCGTGCCTAATTATTTGTCACAAAGATATGTCTCTTAGCTCTTAACATTTAAATGAATCCTATATATAAATTCTTCAAACGATTATCTGTTACTAAGAAAGTAATGACAATAAGCATTGCTCTTTTGATGATAGGATACATCTTTTGCCTTCCCCGGCAACTGTTTCATGTACCCTACTCCACCGTTGTGACTGATCGAAACGAAGAATTACTGGGAGCACGTATCGCTTCGGATGGTCAATGGCGGTTTCCTCCCCGAAAGACAACACCTGAAAAAATCAAGCAATGTCTTATTACCTTTGAAGATAAACACTTTTACCACCATTGGGGAGTTAATCCGCTATCTACCGGAAGAGCACTCTATCAGAATTTAAAGAATAAACGTGTTGTAAGCGGAGGCAGTACCCTTACTATGCAGACCATTCGTCTCGCCCGAAACAAACCCAGAACTATCGGAGAGAAAGTCATCGAAATGATCTGGGCTACCCGTTTGGAGTTTCGGACTTCCAAAGAGGAAATCTTATCCATGTATGTCTCTCATGCACCATTTGGAGGAAATGTAGTAGGACTGGATGCTGCTGCCTGGCGCTACTTCGGTCATTCTGCCGAAGATTTATCATGGGCGGAATCAGCCATGCTGGCCGTCCTGCCCAATGCCCCCGCCATGATTCATCTATCCAAAGGACGAAAAACACTACTTTCCAAACGCAACCGTTTATTAAAACAACTTTTTGAAGAAGAGATTATTGATGCGTCCACCTATGAATTGGCTATCAGCGAACCGTTACCCGACGAACCACAGCCTCTTCCTCAAATAGCCCCCCACCTGGTTACCCGCTTTTATCAAGAAAGAAACGGATTATATACCCGCTCAACCATCGATAAAGGAATACAAACCCATATAGAGAGTTTGGCGGAACGGTGGAGCAATGAATTTAATCGAAGTGATATCCGTAACCTGGCTATCCTAATTATAGACATTCCCACCAATCAAGTGGTAGCATACTGCGGAAATGTACATTTCGACCGTAAGCAAGGGGGGAATCAAGTAGACGTGATTCAAGCTCCCAGAAGTACAGGCAGTATTTTAAAACCCTTTCTCTATGGTGCCATGCTACAGGAGGGAAGTCTATTACCGCAAATGCTGTTACCGGACGTACCCGTTAATATCAATGGCTTTACTCCACAAAACTTCAGCCTGCAGTTTGAAGGAGCCGTCCCCGCTTCCGAAGCTCTTGCCCGCTCATTGAATATCCCGGCTGTCACCATGTTACAAAGATATGGAGTACCCAAATTTCATCACATGCTGCAACAAATGGGGTTCAAGACTATCAACCGATCAGCCGCCCATTATGGATTATCACTCATTTTAGGAGGTGCCGAAGCTACTTTATGGGATGTGACGAATGCTTATGCACAAATGGGACGAATCCTCTCCAACAGTCATTCCAACGACCTTCCCCAAGAAAAGGAAGTGCAGATACTACTGGGAACAGAAGAAAAGACAGTTTCGGAAAGAGATGGTTCAAGAAAAGTTACTTCAGGAAAGACCATTTCAAGAAAAACAACTTCGAGAAAGGATATATTAGAAGGAGTTATTTCAGAAGGAGTCATTTCGGCAGGAGCGGCCTGGCTCACCCTTTCCGCCTTAACAGAAGTCAACCGCCCTGAAGAAATTGACTGGAAATCAATCCCCTCGATGCAGGCTATCGCATGGAAGACCGGAACCAGCTACGGATTCCGTGACGCCTGGGCCGTTGGCGTAACTCCCCGCTATGCAGTAGGCGTATGGGTAGGAAATGCAACCGGAGAGGGAAAACCCGGATTGGTCGGTGCACAAACGGCCGGTCCCGTATTATTCGATATATTCAATTATCTCCCATCTTCACCCTGGTTCGAACGTCCCACAGGAATTTTTGTTGATGCAGAGATATGCCGTCAATCCGGTCATCTGAAAGGACGTTTCTGTGAAGAAACCGACACCGTACTGATCCTTCCCGTCGGATTACGGACAGAGGCTTGTCCTTACCATCATCTCGTCACACTATCCGCCGACGAAAGCCACCGCATCTATGAAAACTGTGCAAACACGGAACCTACCATTCAGAAATCATGGTTTGCCCTGCCGCCCGTATGGGAATGGTACTATAAACAGCATCATCCGGAATATAAACCGCTGCCACCTTTCAAAGCCGGCTGCGGAGAAGATTCTTTCCAACCCATGCAGTTCATCTACCCTCCGATGAACGCCCACATCAAGCTGCCCAAGCAATTGGACGGCAGCAAAGGCTTTATCACGGTGGAACTGGCACACAGCAATCCCAATGCCACTATCTTCTGGCATCTCGACGACACCTATCAGACACAGACACAGGATTTCCACAAAATTTCCCTGCAACCTGCTCCCGGCAAACATTCCCTGACGGCAGTAGACGGAGAAGGTAACACAGTTTCCACCACTTTCTTCATCGAATAAACATCTTATTTTATTATCTTTGCCGCATGAAACAGCCATTAAAAGAAAACGGTGGACTACCGGCATCTATCCTCTGGACACTTGCTATTGTGGCCGGTGTCTCGGTAGCTAACATCTATTATATTCAACCTCTATTAAATATGATACGCCATGAACTTGGCATATCAGAGTTCAGAACTAACCTGATTGCCATGGTCACGCAAATAGGCTATGCGGCAGGATTGTTGTTTATCACCCCTCTGGGAGATTTATATCAGCGTAAGAAAATCATCCTGGTCAACTTCACCGTTCTGATATTCTCTCTATTGACTATCGCCCTGACGCACAATTTTCATTTGATACTTATCGCTTCATTCCTCACGGGAGTTTGTTCGATGATTCCACAAATATTCATTCCGATAGCCGCCCAGTTCTCCCGTCCGGAAAATAAAGGCAGAAATGTAGGGATTGTCTTATCAGGACTATTGACCGGCATTCTGGCTTCACGTGTCGTCAGCGGATTTATCGGTGAACTGATTGGCTGGCGGGAAATGTATCACATCGCTGCAGGCATGATGTTTATCTGCGCAATCGTTGTATTAAAAGTCCTTCCTGACATTCAGACCAACTTTCAGGGAAAGTATAGCGGCCTGATGAAATCTCTGTTAGCCTTAGTGAAAGAATACCCGCAACTGCGCATTTATTCGATCCGGGCGGCACTGAATTTCGGTTCCCTCCTCGCCATGTGGTCCTGTCTGGCTTTTAAAATGGGACAAGCCCCGTTCTTCGCCAACAGCGACGTAATCGGTATGCTAGGACTTTGCGGAGTGGCCGGAGCATTGACTGCTTCTTTCGTAGGAAGATACGTAAAGCAAGTAGGTGTACGCCGCTTTAACTTTATCGGTTGCGGATTGATTCTCTTTGCCTGGTTACTGTTCTTCATCGGTGAAAACACTTTTATTGGTATCATTGCCGGAATCATCATCATTGACATAGGGATGCAATGCATCCAACTTAGCAACCAAACAAGTATCTTCGAACTAGACCCGCGCGCTTCGAACCGTATCAATACAGTTTTCATGACTACTTACTTTATTGGCGGTTCAATGGGAACATTTCTGGCGGGCAGCTTTTGGCAACTGTATGGTTGGCACGGAGTTATCGGTACCGGAGTCGTTTTAACCGGAATTTCTTTATTAATTACGACTTTCTACAAGAAGTGAGTCAACAAAACGGACGGTCAAACCGTTTATTACAATAAAAAAGCCAATGAAATACGGAGTTAACAGACAAATCTTACTTATCACAGCCGGCACCGTCTGGATTATAGCCGGTGCGAATATTCTGCGAATAGGAATTGTAACCTGGTTAAACACCTCCCAAGATTGGATGTTCAAAATAGGAGAAGCTACCGTCGTTTTCTTGTTATTCTTCGTTCTGGTGTTCAGAAGGCTTTATTATAAACATACCCAGCGAATCGAACAAAAGAAAGAACACAGAAATTGCCCGTTCTCCTTTTTCGATGTGAAAAGTTGGATTACAATGATCTTCATGATTTCTCTGGGAATTACCATACGTAGCTTCCATCTTCTGCCCGAAACGTTCATTTCTGTTTTCTATACCGGATTATCCATTGCCCTCATCCTGACAGGGGTACTTTTCATCCGTTACTGGTGGATAAGGCGTAAGACTTTCGCTAATTGAGCCGGTCTTATACATATTCCAATCAAATACAAACTTATAATAATTTTTATTGCCTGACGTTTTGAAGCAAAAGATTTCATTCTTTTTTGTTGTATCTTTGCGCGGCTATAAACAAAACAGTAGCCGGAAAACAAATAAAAGGTTATAAGAATCAACATGAAGAAAGCCCCCTCTCCCATTGTATCATTGATACCGATCATTGTACTGGTGTTATTATTGTTTGCCACTATCCGCACATTTGGCAGTGATGCCCTAAGCGGCGGAAGCCAAGTGTCACTACTCACCACTACAGCTATTTGTATCCTTATCGGTATGGTGTTCTATAAAATTCCCTGGAAAGATTATGAGCTCGCCATCACCAACAATATTGCCGGAGTGGCAACAGCCATTATTATTCTATTGATAATCGGTGCGTTGAGCGGGATCTGGATGATTAGTGGAGTAGTGCCTACGCTAATCTACTACGGGATGCAAATTATCCATCCCAGTTTCTTCCTGGCATCTACCTGCATCATCTGCGCATTGATTTCCGTTATGACCGGAAGTTCGTGGACTACCATTGCTACCATCGGTATCGCCCTGATGGGTATCGGAAAGGCGCAAGGTTTTGAAGACGGCTGGATTGCCGGAGCCATTATTTCAGGAGCATACTTCGGAGATAAAATATCTCCTTTATCCGAAACCACCATCCTGGCCTCTTCTATCACAGACACTCCCTTGTTCCGTCACATCCGTTATATGATGATTACTACGGTTCCATCTCTTGTCATTACGCTAATTATTTTCACCGTAGCAGGATTCTCTCATGATGCCAACAATACACAACACATCGCAGAAGTGGCAACAGCTCTGAATGAAAAGTTTCATATCACTCCGTGGCTACTGATAGTTCCCGTAGCAACCGGGATATTGATAGCGAAGAAAGTGCCGTCTATCGTTACGCTGTTCCTGTCTACCCTGCTGGCTGCTGTTTTTGCTTTAATCTTTCAGCCGGATTTGTTGGAAGAAATTTCAGGAATTGCCGCTTCCGGATTCGATTCACTGTTTAAAGGACTAATGATGACTATCTACGGAGAGACAAATTTACACACGGATAATGCCGTTCTGACAGATTTAATTGCCACACGTGGCATGTCAGGAATGATGAATACGATTTGGTTGATACTATGTGCCATGTGTTTCGGCGGAGCAATGACAGCAAGCGGCATGGTGGGAAGTATCACTTCCATCTTTGTGCGCTTTATGAAGAAAACAGTCAGCGTGGTCAGTGCGACGGTTTGTTCCGGTCTGTTTCTTAATCTGACCACTGCCGATCAATATATCAGTATTATTCTGACGGGAAATATGTTTCGCGATATTTATGCCAAGAAAGGGTATGAAAGTTGCTTACTAAGCCGTACCACGGAAGATGCAGTAACCGTTACATCCGTATTGATCCCGTGGAACAGCTGTGGAATGACTCAAGCCACTATCTTGAGTGTACCCACACTTGTGTATCTCCCTTATTGTTTTTTCAACATTATCAGTCCTTTAATGAGTATCACCGTGGCAGCCATCGGATATAAAATTGCACGACGTTCGTGAACAATCTGGCATACACTTTGTTTTTGCAATAAACGAACAACATATTAAACCTAAACAAAAAAAAGTTATGAAAAAGTTTATTGCATTAGTAGCATTAGTATTAGTGAGTGCAAGCACAATGATGTATGCACAAGAAAGTAACGCAGCAGCACGCCGCGCAGAAAGAAAAGCTCAAAGAGATGCAGAGAGAGCGAAACTCCGTGCCGAAGAAGAGGTGCAGGACATGGCAGCCTATCAACAAGCTGTACAGGCTTTGAAAAACAAGCAATTTGTATTGGAAGCTAATCAGGTTGTCTTCCGCAACGGTATGAGTGCTTTTGTTACTTCAAACACCAACTTCGTCCTGATGAACGGCAACAGAGCTACCGTACAGACTGCTTTCAACACTCCTTACCCAGGTCCTAACGGAATCGGTGGTGTGACAGTAGATGGTAATTCTTCGGATATGAAGATGAATATCGACAAAAAAGGAAATGTGAACTGTTCATTCAGTGTTCAGGGTATCGGCATCTCCGCTCAAGTATTTATTAATATGAGCAGTGGAAACAATACAGCTTCGGTTAGTATCAGCCCGAACTTCAGCAACAACAACCTGACATTGAACGGAAATATCGTTCCGCTTGACCAGTCAAATATCTTCAAGGGACGTTCCTGGTAATCCGGATACAAGAATCTTATCATAACTCCGCTACAAATCACGCAAAATGCGTACATTTGTAGCGGAGTTTTTTTTTATTCAGTATGGCTTATGAGAGAATTTATCATTGCAGACAATCAGGATATCAGTAAGGCAGGAATGATGTTCCTGTTGAGTAAACAAAAGGAGGTATCCCTTCTTTTAGAAGCTGACAACAAAGCTGAACTGATTCAGCAGCTACGATTGTATCCGCAAGCAGTGATTATCCTGGATTACACCTTGTTCAATTTTGCGGGGGCAGATGAATTGATTGTCCTGCAGGAAAGATTCAAGGAAGCCGACTGGATTCTATTCTCTGACGAACTAAGCCTGAACTTTCTCCGTCAGGTATTATTCAGCAGCATGGCTTTCGGGATAGTGATGAAAGATAACTCAAAAGAAGAAATCATGACTGCCATTCAATGCGCCACCCGCAAACAACGGTATATTTGCAATCATGTCAGCAATCTGCTGCTTTCGGGAACTTCTTCTCCGCTGGCAGCGTCAAGCATGGACGACCATTTGCTGACGCAGACAGAAAAGAATATCCTAAAAGAAATTGCATTAGGGAAAACAACGAAAGAGATTGCAGCAGAGAAAAATCTTAGTTTCCATACGATCAACAGCCATCGTAAGAATATCTTTCGCAAATTGGGGGTGAATAATGTGCACGAGGCTACTAAATATGCGATGAGGGCAGGGATTGTGGATTTAGCCGAATACTATATCTGACACCGCTATTCACTAACCTCTACCCCTCTAAGGGAACTATTTAACAGATGATTTCTCCGCTTCCCACACAAACTTTCGCCTCTTCATCATAAATCACCCCAAACTGCCCCGGAGCAATGCCTTGCAGCTTTTCAGAGGACAAAATGTGGAATTGCTTCTCTCCTTCCTGTATCAGTTTTCCTTTGGTAAAGTCGGGAGTGTGACGAATCTTGAAAGTGATGTCTATCTCCTTCTCCTGCCCTTTCCAGGGATTATCAGTAATGAAATGGAAATCATGCATCCGGAATTCATTGCCGTACTGTGTTTCCACACCGTAACCGCGGGACACATAAATTGTATTTTCTTCAATATCCTTCTTGACTACGAACCAGGGACCACCACTCAATCCAAGCCCTTTGCGCTGGCCGATTGTGTGAAACCAATAGCCGCGATGTGTACCCAATTTCTTTCCGGTTTCCAATTCAATAATCGCCCCTTCCTTTTCTCCTAAAAAGCGACGGACAAAATCATTGTAGTTTATCTTCCCGAGAAAACAGATACCCTGACTATCTTTCCTTCTGGCACTCGGCAATCCGGCTTTATTGGCAATCTCACGTACTTCTTGTTTCATCAAACCTCCAATGGGAAACATGAGTTTGGAAACTTGCAGGTAATCAATCTGTGCGAGAAAGTCTGTCTGGTCTTTCACAGGGTCTTTCGCTGTGCCCAACCAAGTTTTACCGTTGCGTTGCAAGGTGGTGGCATAATGACCGGTTGCCGTAAAGTCGAAGTCTTTCCCAACACGCTGTTCAAAGCAACCGAATTTGATAAGCTTATTACACATCACATCCGGATTAGGCGTCAGTCCCTGCCGGATTTTATCAATGGCATAGGCCGCTACATTCTCCCAATACTCCTGATGCAAATCCACTACCTCCAAAGACAGACCGTACTTACGTGCCGTAGCAGTAGATAATTCAATATCTTCCTCTGCCGAACAGTCCATATATTCCGCTCCGTCCATGCCTATCTTAATATAAAAAAGAGTGGGCTTATATCCTTGCTCACAAAGGAGATGTACAACAACCGAACTGTCGACACCTCCTGATAATAATGCAGCTATATCCATGAATAATGATTCGTCTATTAATAACGTTCTATATGTAAGCTAATACCTATTAAAAAATTCTATGCTACAAAGATAAGGCAAGAATCTCTAACAGCCAATCACATATTGAAGGCATTTTTATACCATAAATGTGGTAGATAAGCAAAGTATTTCCTACATTTGCACAGTAAAAAGCTTTTTATGATGACGAAATTAAGAAAGATAATCCTCATACCTGCCCTGAGCATCGTATTTATCAGTGGCTTTTTCTCCTGTGGTGTCGACCGCTGGCCGGAGTATGCCCATCAGACCGCACTGGATACATGGATGTACGACATCATGCAGCAGAACTATCTGTGGTATCAAGATCTACCTTCCTACGATGATGTGAATCTGTTTTTGGAACCTGCCTCGTTCTTGTCTAAAGTGAAATCGAAAAGCGACAGTTACTCGTTTGTAGATTCTGTGATGGAAACTCCCCTACCTACCTATGGATTTGATTATTCACTAGTTCGAAGTGCGGATATTGATACAGCTTATAATGCGTTAATTACTTACGTCATTCCCGGTTCACCGGCAGAAGCGGCCGGATTGGTGCGCGGTGACTGGATTATGAAAGTCGATACTTCTTACATCAGCAAGAAATACGAGACTCAATTGCTACAGGGAACCAAAGCCCGGGATTTGGTGATGGGTGAATGGAAAAAAGTTCCTGTGACAGAAGAGGAAGATCAAACAAACGTTGATACGGAAGAAGGAGGAGAAGGAGAAACAGAATATGTGTACAAAGTAGTACCTAACGGCAAAACCCTAAAACTACCTGCGGCACGATCCGTTGAAGATAATCCGGTACATAAGTATACAGTACTGCCAGCAGAAGAGAATGGCCAAAAAATCAAAGTAGGGTATCTCATGTACAGTAGTTTCACAGCCGGCACCAACAGTGATCCGGACAAGTACAATAACGAACTGCGACAAATTTCACAAGAATTCAAGACAGCAGGCGTAAAATATGTTATACTTGACTTACGTTATAACGCCGGTGGTTCATTGGACTGCGTTCAGTTATTAGGTACAATTTTGACTTCAGAAGTACGATTAAATAAGCCGATGGCCTATCTGGAGTATAATAATAAAAACAGGGACAAGGATGCCACCATCAACTTTGATAGTGAAATATTAAAGAGCGGTGTTAATTTAGACCTGCCCGGTCTGTTTGCTATCACAAGCAGTACAACAGCTGGAGCACCGGAAATGTTAATCAGAAGTCTCTTCCTGAAAGACAGCTATCCTGTCGTAACCATCGGTGGTGTCACAAAAGGACAAAACGTAGCAACAGAACAATTCATTAATGAAGAATTTCTGTGGTCAGTCAACCCGGTAGTATGTACTGTTTATGATTCCAATCACGATGCCGGAGGAGCTATCTCACCTGCAACAGATCTTAAAATCAGTGAAACGACCATTGATGGAGTTACTAATTACAGTGAGTTTCTGCCATTCGGTGACCCAAATGAAAGATTATTAAAAGTAGCCATCGGTGTTATAGAAGGCACTTATCCCCCGGAAAAAGAAGAAGACACAACTACAAAAGCACAATTCAAGATTGAGAAAAGTGTTATTAGTCCCGCAAGTAGGCGGTTTGTCGGTGGTGGCGGTCTAAAGATTAAATAGAAGCAAAGCAAGAACCAAATAGAATGAAAAGAAGTGCTCCCCAAAAGTTTCTTATATAACTTTTGGGGAGCACTTCTTTTCGTTTTTCACCACACTTCTTGTCAATAGCAGATTTACGCATCATTAACAAAAGAATCCCATTATTCCACCTTTTCAAAACAGACCGTCTGATTCTACTAAACAAAGCGTTGGTTTACATCTAACAAAGCATCGGTTTACACTTAACCAAGCGTATGATTTACTCAGATAAAACACCTGATTTCCCATCCCCCGGCAGCTAAAGTGTCTTTACACCCGGGCTTACAACCGCTACAAGCCGGGGTGAGATTCTCCGTCACCGCAGCATATAACAAAAAAGGAGAAAGCTTTCGCCTCCTCCTTCTATCGCAGTTTAACCTCAATCTATTTTATGATTCTGTATCCAAAGATACGACATTGAAAAGCCAAAGTCAAGTATTTCCGGATTTATTTCTTGAAAAACTTATCAAAGAACAGAATCTGATAATCAATGGAGTTATTCCAATACTGTCCATTATGTGCTCCCGGACGAGTAATAAAATCATGATCGATCTTTCTTTCCAGTAGACGGTTATGCAAATCCTTGTTCACATTCAGGAAGAAATCTCCTTCTCCACAATCGACAATGATAGCCAAATCACCATTCTCTATCTTATCAATCTGATTGATAACGGTGTGATTATCCCATACCTCTTTATTTGATTCATATTCTCCCAACTGCTTGGACATATCCCAGTTCTTCGGGAACGGGCGAATATCCATTCCTCCACTCGTACTTCCACCGGCACCAAACGTATCTTTATGACGGATCGCATTCCACATTGCTCCGTGTCCACCCATACTCAATCCGGTGATGGCACGTCCCTTGCGGTCGGCAATCGTCTTGTAATGTTCGTCGATATATTTCACCAATTCCGATGAAATAAAGGTCTCATAGCGGAAAGACGGATTGATTGGGCTATCCCAATACCAACTATTCTTTCCGTCCGGACAAACGAATATGATTCCTTTCTCGTCTGCAATTTGAGGAAGATTCGGTTTTATGTCAATCCATGTTTTAGCATTTCCACCGTAACCGTGCAATAAATAAATGGTGGGACAAGCAACAGCTTTCTTTCCCAACGCAGCATCCGGCGTTACCACCACCACTTGCACATCCTTATTCATGGAAGGACTTTTAATTAATAAGGTATCTACTTTGGCAGCAAAAGACGGAGCCACCCATACTAAAAGAAGAGCAATTAATAAGAGTTTTTTCTTTTTCATTGTGTGTTATAATAGTTAGATATAATTATTCCTCTGTCTCTGCAGAAGGATTAAATTTAGAAACCGGCATTTCAAAGGTTTTATGACACTGTTTACAGGTATAGTTCCAGTGGTTATCTCCCGGAGGAGTGACCATCAATGCAGAAATGATAGCGGCACCCAAAGCGCGCCACCGCTTTCCTTTTCTTAGAACCAACTGAATGTCCGATGAACCGCAATACGGACAAAGCGTCAACTCTTCCGGCCAACTATCGTTATCCCTCAACACTTGGACAGCATTTTCATAGTCCTCATCCGCCACCAATATATCCACTCCTGCTATATTGCTCACACAACTCTTATACAAAGTAGAGAAATTCTCATTGTGCAGAATAGACTCAATGCCTTCATTCTCCAACGCTCCCTGAAGGATATGTGCCTTCATCGCATCATTACAAGTTATCAATTTTACAGTCTTCATAAGGAATCTGTTTTAATATGTCCCACAAAAATAAGATATAAAAATGAAATGTGAAACAAAATCCGGCTAACTTTATCAGTAGGTAAAACGAACCAAACAGGAAGTGATTCTGTTTTTATTTACGGAAGGTATCATTCTTTAATACTTTTTTCGTACTTTCGCAGCAATAATTCGCAATCACATGAAAAGACTGTTGACACTGCTACTATTTTCAAACCTTCTGCTTTCCCTGCTACAGGCACAACCTGTACATCAAATCAGGGGAACGGTTATTGAGAAAAACAGCCGTCAGCCATTAGAGTTCATTAACGTAATGGTTCTCGGGCTGAACAAAGGTGGCGTCACCAATGCGGAAGGCCATTTCACCATCGAACAAGTGCCTCCCGGCATCTACCGCCTGCAAGCAACTGCCATCGGCTACAAAAGTGTCACCACCCCCGAATATATCTTATCTACCAAAGATCTGAACATTTCGATAGAAATGGAAGAGAACCTGACCGAACTCGCAGGAGTAACCGTCACCGCTTCTCCTTTCCGGCGCGATCTGGAAAGTCCAGTCAGCCTGCGCATCATCGGATTGCAGGAAATAGAAAAAAGTCCGGGAGCTAATCGGGACATTTCACGTATTGTTCAGTCTTATCCGGGAGTTGCCTTCTCGCCTATCGGCTACCGCAACGACTTGATTGTGCGCGGTGGTTCTCCTTCTGAAAACCGTTTTTATCTGGACGGAGTGGAAATACCCAATATCAATCACTTCAGTACGCAAGGAGCATCCGGCGGTCCGGTGGGAATCCTTAATGCCGACCTGATACGTGAAGTCAATTTCTACACTGGTGCTTTCCCCACTGATAGAGGAAACGCACTTAGTTCCGTTCTTGATTTCAAGTTGCGCGACGGAAATATGGAGCATAACTCTGTAAAGGCTACCCTCGGAGCATCCGAAGTGTCGCTCGCCTCCAACAGGCATATCGGGAAAAAGACCTCTTATCTGGTATCTGTACGTCAATCTTATCTGCAATTCCTGTTTGATATGCTCGACCTCCCTTTCCTGCCGACTTTCACCGATGCGCAGTTCAAATTGAAAACCCGGTTTAACGAACAGAACGAGCTGACGGTATTGGGACTTGGAGGGATCAATAATATGCGACTGAATACGAAAGCAGATAGCGAGGACAATGAATATATCCTTAGTTACCTGCCGAAAATCAAGCAGGAAACGTTTACCCTAGGTGCTGTATATCGTCATTATGCAGGTCCGCATGTGCAATCGGTGGTAGTCAGCCACAGTTATCTGAACAACCGCAATACCAAATACCGGCAGAATGATGAAAGCATTCCGGAGAATCTGATGCTCCGCCTCCGTTCTACCGAACAAGAGACAAAGTTCCGTTTCGAAAACAATTCTTCTTTCCGCAACTGGAAAATCAATCTCGGAGTGAACCTTGATTATAGTCAATATACCAATACCACCTTTCAAAAGGCGTATACCAATCAGGCACAAACGTTTGATTACCATACCTATTTGGGGATGATGCGTTGGGGACTTTTCGGCACTATCAGCTACTCTTCGATGGACGAACGCTTCACAGCTTCTCTAGGATTGAGAGCGGATGCCAACAATTATTCATCAGCGATGAAATCACTCTCCGACCAGCTTTCACCGCGCATATCGCTTTCCTATCAACTTGCCGAACACTGGTTCATAAGCGGAAATGCAGGACTTTATTACCAGTTGCCTCCTTACACGGCTCTCGGTTTTAAGGATAATAACGGAACGTATGTAAACAAATACAATCTCCGCTATATGAAAGTCAGCCAGGAAAGTCTGGGTATCAGTTGGCGCAAAGGAGATACTTTCGAAGTCTCTGTCGAAGGATTCTATAAAGACTATGATAAAATTCCGCTCTCCGTTGTAGACGGGATTCCTCTTACCTGCAAAGGAAATGACTATGGAGTGATTGGCAATGAATTGCTGACTTCTACTGCTCAAGGACGTTCGTATGGTGCGGAAATTCTAGTAAAGTGGCTGATTGCCAAGAAACTGAATCTGGCTTCTTCCTTTACCATCTTTAAAAGTGAATACCGCAACGACAAAGAGAGTGAATACATTGCATCCGCATGGGACAACCGGTATATTTTCAACTTACGGGGAACCTACAATCTACCGCGCCAATGGAGTGTCGGGATGAAAGTCAGTTGCATCGGCGGTGCTCCTTATACACCTTATGATGAAGAAAAGTCATCTCTGGTATCTGCCTGGGATGCACAAGGTAAAGCATATTACGACTATTCTAAATATAATAAAGAACGTCTTCCGGCCTTTGCACAGGTAGACCTCCGTATCGACAAGACATTTTATCTGAAACATTGTATGCTGGGATTCTATCTTGATTTGCAAAATATCACGGTAAGCAAACTGAAACAGCAGGATGTATTGATGAGCACTGGTATCATTGAAAATCCGGAAGCTCCTGCCGACAGCCAACACTATAAAATGAAACACCTCAAACAATCAAGCGGGACATTGCTCCCCACATTAGGAATAACATTTGAGTATTAATTTATACATAAAACATTAAACTAGAAAAAGAGTATGAAAAGAGAAATTGCTATGATTGCCTTCATATTGTTAGGCATGGGTATGACAGCTTCCGCACAATTTGGCAAGAAGGTTAATTTAGGGAAAGCATTACAAGCTGGTAAAGACGTAGTATCAGCCGTTACTTTATCTGATGCGGACATCGCCAACATGAGCAAGGAGTATATGGTATGGATGGATGCTCATAATCCATTGACCAAACCTGATACTGAATATGGCAAACGTCTGGAGAAGTTGACGGGACATATCAAAGAAGTGGATGGACTGAAACTTAACTTTGGCGTATATGAAGTGGTAGACGTAAATGCTTTCGCTTGTGGCGACGGTAGTGTACGTATTTGCGCCGGTCTGATGGATGTGATGACGGATGAAGAAGTGATGGCAGTGGTAGGACATGAAATTGGTCACGTAGTTCACACAGACTCTAAAGATGCCATGAAGAATGCTTATCTCCGTTCAGCCGTGAAGAATGCAGCAGGTGCCAGCAGCGATAAAGTAGCCAAACTGACCGACTCCGAGCTGGGAGCTATGGCTGAAGCCCTGGCAGGCGCACAATATTCACAGAAGCAGGAAAGTGAAGCGGATGATTACGGAGTAGAGTTCTGTGTAAAGAACGGTATCGATCCGTATGCAATGGCTAACTCACTGACTAAGCTGTCCGAACTGTCGAAAGATGCTCCACAAGCTTCTTACCTGCAAAAGATGTTCTCGTCACACCCGGATACCATGAAACGTATCGAACGTGCGAAAGCAAAAGCAGCAACTTACGCTAAATAATAACGGACATCGTTCCTAAATCAAATAAAGGAGGAGATACATTGGTTTGTCAACCGCAGTATCTCCTCCTCTGTTTTTGATAAAAAAGGACACACTATTATTAAAAAATCATTAATCTATAACATAGATTTGCATAGTGCCCTGATTTCTTGTAATTTCGACCCTATAACCATTTTAATCCATTTATGGAATTTCTTATCATACTTCTCTTACTTGTACTGAATGGCATTTTTGCCATGTATGAAATTGCGCTGGTATCATCCAGCAAAGCACGTCTTGAAACACTTGTCGCAAAAGGTAACAAATCAGCCCGTGGAGTTTTAAAACAATTGGAAGAACCGGAAAAGTTCTTATCTACCATTCAGATCGGTATTACGCTGATCGGTATCGTATCCGGTGCGTATGGTGGTGTGGCTATTGCCGACGACCTCGTTCCTTTCTTTTCCCTCATTCCGGGCGCAGAAGCTTATGCACGCAACCTGGCAATGATTACTACCGTAGCAATCATTACCTATCTTTCTCTGATTATCGGAGAGCTAGTACCCAAATCTATCGCTCTTAGTAATCCGGAGCGATACGCCACTTTGTTCAGCCCGGTCATGATTCTCCTGACAAAGGTTTCTTATCCTTTTGTATGGTTGCTGAGTGTCTCTACCCGGCTACTGAATAAACTCATCGGTTTGAAAAGCGAAGAACGCCCCATGACGCAGGAGGAAATCAAAATGATTCTCCATCAAAGTTCGGAACAGGGTGTGATTGACAAAGAGGAAACGGAAATGATACGTGATGTGTTCCGCTTCTCCGACAAACGGGCTAACGAACTGATGACGCATCGCAGAGATCTCATTATCCTTCACCCTGATGATACGCAGGAAAAGGTGATGAAGACAATCGAAGAAGAACATTATAGCAAATATCTGTTGGTGGACGAACGGAAAGATGAGATTATCGGTGTAGTTTCCGTAAAGGATATTATCCTGATGATAGGCAGTAAAAAGCTGTTTAACTTACGCGAAATAGCCCGTCCTCCCCTCTTTATTCCGGAAAGTTTATATGCAAATAAAGTTTTAGAGCTATTTAAGAAGAACAAAAACAAGTTCGGAGTTGTTGTTAACGAGTATGGCAGCACAGAAGGCATTATCACACTGCACGACCTGACCGAAAGTATCTTCGGAGACATCCTTGAAGAGGATGAAACGGAAGAAGAAGAAATCGTCACAAGGCAGGATGGTTCGATGCTGGTGGAAGCTTCAATGAACATCGACGACTTCATGGAGGAAATGGGTATTTTATCCTATGAAGATCTGGAATCGGAAGACTTCACCACTCTGGGGGGATTAGCCATGTTCCTGATTGGCCGTATCCCGAAAGCGGGAGACATCTTCACCTACAAGAATCTGCAATTCGAAGTGGTGGACATGGACCGCGGACGAGTAGACAAACTGCTTGTCATCAAACGGGACGAAGAGCAGGAATAGGATAGCAAAAAACGAGCAATAGCTCACTATATTTATATTAACTTAAAGCACTTAACGATGAAAAAAGTAATTATGTTAGCAGCAGTCGTAGCTGCTTTGGCATCATGCCAATCAAAAGCAAACAAAGCCGCAGAGGCTCAAGCAGACAGTCTAGCTCTTGCTATGACTCCGATTACCGAACTAACTGAAGTTTATGAAGGTACTCTTCCTGCTGCCGACGGTCCGGGTATTGACTATGTACTAACCTTGAACGCTGCAACTGACGGTGTAGATACTGCGTATACACTGGATATGACTTACCTCGATGCTGAAGGTCAAGGACAAAACAAGACTTTCACTTCAAAAGGAAAACAGCAGACTGTACACAAGGTAGTGAACAAAAAACCTGTGACTGCTGTTAAGTTAACTCCGAAAGATGGTGAAGCTCCGATGTATTTCGTGGTTGTTAACGACACCACTCTTCGTCTGGTGAACGATAGCTTGCAAGAAGCTGTCAGCGATCTGAATTATGACATCATCAAGGTAAAACAATAAAATAAACCTAACCCTAACCAGTAAAAAAGCTCTGCACGGAACCTTCGTTCTTGCAGAGCTTTTCGTTTTTTACTCTATCATCTATACTAATCTAATTATTCACTTTATTAGTTCTACCGATACTTTGATATTACCGTATTCATAAGCCCGGTAATACTGTCATCCCAATACTCCGTGTCCTTCTTGCAGACGTTTCAGCCTCAACAAGGCTTCGATATAATAATAATCTGCATAAATAATAGAGGCATCTATCTCTGAATGAGCCGGCCAATGCCCTACGCTATGAAGCAGGAAAGACGGTTTGCTCTTGCCACTCTGATAACTGTCAGAGTTCAGGCTTGCCAGCATTTCGATAGCTGCATCTTTATAACGTTTTCCGGTTCCATTCGGGAGGTAAGTGGATAGTTCAAGCAAAGCAGAGGCCACCACTGCCGCAGCAGAAGCGTCACGGGGAGCATCCGGTATTCCCGGTGCACTGAAATCCCAATAAGGAACTTTATCTTCCGGCAGGCGTTCGAGGTAAACATCTGTCACTTTCTGTGCGAAATCAAGATACTTAGGATCTTTCGTCTCCCGATAGACTACAGTATATCCGTAGATTGCCCATGCTTGACCACGCGCCCACATGGTACTGTCTGCATAGCCCTGATGGGTTACTCCTTTTATCAGATTACCTGTGATGGTATCATAGACTGCTACATGGTAGGATGTATAATCGGGACGGAACTGACATTTCATTGTTTTATCAGCATGAGAAACAGCAATATCATATAAATAAGGATTTCCACCATTCTTCGCTGCCCAGAAAAGCATTTCGAGGTTAATCATGTTATCCATGATGGTATTGTGCGGCCAGTTGCGGGGTTCCACTTCACGAGGCCATGAAAGGATGGTTCCTACGATGGGATTGAACAGAGTAGCCAACGTATCAGCTGTATCAAGAATCACTTGTTTGTAAGCCGGATTCTTGGTCAGGCGGTAACCATTTCCGTAGCTACAGAACACGAGGAAGCCCAAATCATGGTCGAAAGCCGGAGTCTTGGAAAGGAACTCCAGAGAGTTCGTGAACTTCTCCGCTTCTTCCTGAATCTGTTTATCTTTCGTATATTCGTAATCATACCACAATACTCCGGGCCAGAAACCGGCACACCATTCTTCCTTCGTCGCTTTCCGACAATTCCAATGATGTTCGTCAGTCATGATATTACGTGGCATCATTGTATAGTCGATGCCGGAGTCAGTTTTCAGTTCCGCAAGCGTACGTTGTGTCTGCTCTGCACAATAGTCCAATGCCTTATTCACATCCAATGTACCGGACGGCTGATGAGCACACGTACAGAAACCTAACATCACAGCCAAACCTACTACAATCTTTTTCATCTTAATCTGATATCTTCGAGTTAATTCTTAATCTTTATTTCTCTTTGTCAATTATTGATTGGTCAATTACTTATTCATCCGAAACCAATCGACATCTGCCCATCCCCGATTGCCTTCATTCGGAGTCACACAGAATAATCCGACTTTGGCTCCAATCCATTTGCCTTGACGGGCTGTGAAAGTCTCTCCCACTGTCGTATATTTCTTCCCGTCCAGACTATAAGCAAATGTACAAACGGCTCCTTTCCGAACCTTTACCTGTAAATACACTGTTTGCCATTCATTATCTGCTACTCCCGGCATCTTTAGATATTTTACCGGAATGTTTGCCAATTCTTTTATCCGTTCGGGATTTTGCTGTTCCGCATCCTTACAAACTGCCTGTTGCAGAATAAACTGATCCCCCGCCTTGCGAATAGAAAGATAACTATAATCCCATCCCATCACAATAATTCCGGTTTGTTCTCCATCCTGCTTGGCAGTAAATGTCAGCTTGGTCGTAGCTGTAAATTCTTCAGCCGGGAACTTTTGCATCAACAGATTAGGAACTTCCCAGAAGTTCACAAACTCTTTCGAAAGGCTGCCTGCATAAAGACGGATAAATCCCAAATCGGTAGTAAAACCGTAAGTGTCTTTTTTATTGGCATGCCATTGCCATTGTAATCCCAAATGCCGGGTATTGAATTCGTCACTCTCCGGCGGAGTAGCGATCGGATAGGTCTTTCCCACATTCGGTTTCTTATAAGTCGTTACAGGTTCACCGCAACCGTCTTTATCCTTGTCCACTCCGATTACAGGCCAGTCATTTACCCACATCATCGGATTCAGATGAATCACACGTCCGTAAGCGCCTTTATCTTGAAAATGGACGAACCAAGATTCTCCTGTATTGGTGTCTACCCAGCCCCCCTGATGAGGTCCGTTTATCGTTGTCTTTCCTTGTGCCATCACGATTTTCGATTCGTAAGGGCCATAGATGTTTTTTGAGCGAAGTACCAATTGCCAACCGGTTGCTACCCCTCCTGCCGGAGCAAAAATATAATAGTATCCGTTGCGTTTATAGAGCTTCGGTCCTTCTACGGTATGATTCTTTCCATCATTTCCGTCGAACACCATCACCGGATCGGAAATAACTTCTGTTCCTTCCGCATTCAGTTCGCAAATGACGAGGATACTGTTCACCCCACTACGACTTCCGGCATAAGCATGTATCAAATATACTTTTCCGTCTTCGTCCCACAAAGGAGTTGCATCAATCATTCCTTTCCCTGCTTTCACTAATACAGGTTTGCTCCATTTTCCTTTCGGGTCTTTGGTTTTAATCATATAGATTCCATAATCCGGATCCCCCCAGTAAATATAAAATTCTCCGTTATGAAAACGAATGGCCGGTGCCCATACGCCTTTACCATGCTGTGCCTTATCGAAGAAAGGTTCCGGCTCCTGAACCGGTAACGCATAGTTTACTAACGACCAATTAACCAAATCATTGGAATGAAGAATAGGAATTCCGGGAATACAATTAAAGCTGGATGCTGTCATATAGAAATCATCTCCGGCCGCACAGATATCCGGGTCTGAATAGTCAGCATGAAGAACCGGGTTCTGATAAGTTCCATTCCCCTTATCAGCCACCCAGGTCTTAGAAATTTCTTGTGCGCCTGCCAATGAACTGCAAGCCATCATTCCTGCTAAAAACAGAATCTTTTTACGCATATACCTTACTAATCAATTTCATTCAAAACTAGATTCGTTATTCCTAAAAACAGGTTCTTTCTACCTTATATAAAAACCAAACACTTTTAAAACTGAATCCTATCTCTGATTTCAAAACAATCTATTTACTGACCTATTTACTTATATATACGAAAGGGATTAGGTAAATACCTAATCCCTTTCCAACTTTTTTCTATTTATCCAAGATTATTGTAAAACAATCATGCTATATTACCAACAGCTTTTTCTTTACTCTTTTGCAAACATCAGGGTTCCGAAACCTAATTGGTCATAACCGCCGCTATTAGGCCCATAATCACCTGCCCCACCATCGGAATTACCGCGTGATGCATTTTCACGCATTTTATCAACCCACATCTTAGCATAGATGCTTGATTTACCATAATCCTGCGCCAAACGGTTCACCAGCTCCCATGCAGGACGCACTTCACCACGTGAATCCTTTCCTTCTCTTCTTTCCTGTGCAGAAATGGTATCCCAGCTTCCACTACAATTTGTATAAGTAGTATAAGGCAGATCATTATCTGTATATCTGAAACCGGTCATCTTCCAACTGGCACTTGAACTACCGGTTTCAGCACCACCGATATTGTATTTAGCTACATATTCACACATAGCCAATGCACGTCCGTCATCAAAGATGAAAAGGTCTTCACCTACATTCTTTGCCATCTGACAGAAAGCACCCAGCAGACTGACACACAAGGTAGCATGTCCTTGATCACGACCTGATTCCTGACATTGTCCCAGCATTTCATTACTATCCGGATCTAAATGTATGAAAGGAACGCCATTTCCTATATTTCCCGAACCAATACCAAATTTGAAATATTGGATAGCTTCATTGATTTTAAAGTTATCATCCGCCAAAATACCGATAGAAAGTAAAGCTGTCATCGCAGATAAATCCCAGTTGAGCCAATAATGAAGCGCACATTCATTTCCATTGTGCGTAGACAGGAATTTTGTGATATGAGGATAAAAGACATCTGCAATCCATGCTTTAAACTTAACGAAATCAGCTTCCTGCCATCCTGGATAAGAACGCATAATCTCCGCTGCATTTGCTATTTGATGTACCTGAATAAAAATCAAGAACTCGTTCGGATCTATAAATTCACCTTTATCATTCACGATAAATCCTGTACATGTTTTAGCCCAGTCATTCAAAATAGCAACAGCAGCATCTGCATACTGTGCACCGTCAGTTTCCGACAATTTCCATCGAAGGGCCAATTGATAGGCTGCGGCAGCGTCCTTCATCAACTTCGTGTAGTTATTCCAGTCATTGGGATATTTGCCTGCCCAATTATTTTGATCGAGACGCGCCAATAATTTCACCGGAGAAGCCTTATAATTTGATTGTGACAAGCTATTCCCACTACGACTTAAATGATCGAACGCATTTTTCCAAGGTTGCGCACCGGCTTGCACTTTTCCTTTTACAAACTCAAAATCCGTTTCTGTATGAAGCATACAAGGATGCTCCAAAGTCGTAACATAATCCTTCACTTCCGGCCAACTACTCATATCATTAGAGCCGTCTTCTATTTCGCTACATGCTAAAAGCGTGGTAGAAGTCAGGGCAAAAAGCCCTGCTCCTATTATTGTATATAATTTCATCTTATTCATGGTAGTTATTCGTTAGTATTGTTTTCACTATCTACAAAAGCTTGAAGTTCCTCTATGGATTTGAAAGAACGAATCCAGTAAAGATCATAAGTCTGAGCAGTTTCCGGGAAATCGGCAATTACAAACTTACATTGCACTAAATCAAAGACCTGATTCCAATCTGTAGGAGTCACAGTTTTATATTTTGACTGTAAGTCGTAATACAAGACATTTGGCTCCGTAGTCGAAATCTCACTTGCACCCAGAATCTCGTATCTATTATTAGCATCTCCGCCTGTTCCAAAATATTCAGGACCGATTTTCTTAATACCATCATCAAAGATCTCTAATTTAATACAACCATTGGGTTTGTTCTTTCCTGGAACCAATTGAGATTTAAATCCTACCTTAATGGCAAAATATCTATAATCAGCAGGAGTTACATTTACAATTTTTCCTTTACCACTTCTTGCAAGCCATAAGTCACCACGGTATCCGGAGCCCATCTGAACAGTAGTCTTATTTCCGTCAGATGAAACAACAGACGCATTGTTGCCATCCAAATACCAATTATTATCCAGTCCGTTACCCAAACCATTACCTAATGAATACCAGAAACGTCCATCGGCAACTGTGACAGTTACATTTTGTACAACAGGGCCATAAGAAGCTGTTATCACAGCAGAAGCGGTCTTAGTAGTATGTACTTTCAATTTACCAGTCTTATCCACACTAATCACCTCCGGATTATCACTCGCCCAAGTCAGCAGCGAAGCAGTAGCATCTACCGGTTCCAATGTGTACTTAATCTGATATTCCTGTCCATATCCCAATTGATTAAGTTCCGTATCTTCAGTAAACGTCATTCCGGTAATTGGAGTTACTATCTTAACCCCTATCTCGCAACTTGCAGACACCGGATTCGAACTGAAATCATCAGCCGTTACTATAATAGTCGCATCCCCTTTGCTGATTCCGGTCACCAAACCTGTCTTTTCATCCACCGTAGCCACTTCCGGGTTACTACTTGTCCATTTATAACGCTTGAACGTAGTAGTTGCCGGTTCCGAAGAAACAGTTAATTGATATTCATCGCCTGCCGCAATCTCCTCTGCTGGAACATTAGTTATATTGATGGCTGACATATAGGTATACTCGTCCATAACTTCAACTGTTCTAGTGATGATCGTAGCTTCCGGACCGAAACCGATTTCCGGCGTTAATGTAATAATAGCTTTTCCTGCTTTATCCTTAGTCACGACCTTACCTTCCCGTGTAACAGCAACAATAGATTCATCCGACGAAGTCCATTGCACATTAGCATTGGTTGCATTTTCAGGTGCAATACTCCAAGAGAGTTGCAGTTCTTTGTTCTTCAGCAGACAAATTGTTTTATTCCCTGCATCATATTGAGTTTCGTTAAGAGTAATGGTGGATACTGTAATCATTTCGTCCATCTTTCCTCCTAAATCCTTATCATCATCACATGAAGTCAGACCTAAAAACGAACAAGCCGCCAGTCCAACAAAATATTTTATATAATCTCTTTTCATGATTCTTATTCTTTAAGTTATTCAGACTTGATTATTGCCATCCCGGATTCTGTCCCAAGTTCGGATTCAACTGACACTGATCTACCGGAAGCGGATACAGGTCATTTTTACTACCCCAGCGCCGACTATTTTCCAAGATCAAACAGCCATCGGAATCTTTTGCCATATTAGAAGCGCCAGCCCATGAAGTCGCAAAATCAGTTCCTGTCCATTTCACTCCTAGAATAGGTTTAGGCATCTCTACAATAGCAGTATTCCAACGCTTCAAATCATCAACTCGGAAACCTTCATTGTACAATTCGATGGTACGTTCACGACGGATTTCCTCTCGCATATTCAAACTGTTTTCTGAAGCAAAAGACGTAGTCAGTTTAGGCATATCCGGGTTTACACGGAGACGAACCAAATTCAACGAGATATTCAAAGCATCATCCAAAGCTTTGCCGGTGGTTCCCAACTCATACATAGCTTCGGCATAATTCAATAAAACTTCTGCATAACGAATAATCGGGAAATCGTAACCTTCAAATGTATCGGCCACCTTACGTTCCGTACCCCATTTTTGGTTTTGATAACCGGAACCTTGGAATACATTACATGTAATGGCATTGGTCGCATCTTCCCCATCCATACCTTTCCAATCAATACGCGGTTTGTCGTTATCCCAATATTTAGTGCCATGAGCCAGAAGACAGTTCTTCATGCGATTATCACGATTTTCAAATTCCGTAGTCAGACCTCCATAACCTTTAAAGACGTCAGCACTCTTGGTATGGTCAATAGGTAGCCCATTGCTACAAAGATACATATTCACAAATTTACGGTTAATATATTGCACGTTCGCTACACAACCATGTGTAATATTAGTCCCGATCGGAGCAATCGTTTCATCATGACGGCGATAGAATATATATTCTTTATTGGCACTCTTAGTCAGATTCGCAGGATTAGACTGTACATTCTCTAAAATGAACAGGTATTTATAAGCCATCTCTCCCAATGCTGCTGGTTTGAATAGCTCGAATTGCTTACTGTCGATAACTTTTTTCGCCGCATCCGCTGCAATACTCAACAATGCTTTGCCACGTTCTTCATTATTGCGGTTTTGTTGCCATGTGCCTTCATATAAAGCGACACGTGAAAGGAATGCATAAGCTCCCCATTTTGAAATACGTCCTTCTTCATCCGTCGCAATAATTTCCGGCAATACTTCAGCCGCATCCTTCAAATCCTGAATCACGAAGTCAATCACTTCGCTACGGTCATTGCGGCTCATGCGTAACTCGGGTGAAGTAATATCCAGCGGTTCTTTAGTGATAATCACATCTCCGAACAACTGCACCAAATCAAAGTAAGAATAAGCACGGAAAAACTTGGCTTCCGCTACATAGCGGCTGATATCACCGTTACCGGAAAAAGACGCTGCTTTTTGCAGCAACAAATTGCAACGGCGAATATGGGCATAATTACTCGTATAGTTACCGTCTGAAGTAGGAATCGGATTGCTACCGTTACTGTACATATTTACAGAACTGGAAGTCATCAAGTCCGAACGCCAGTCAGAATGTGCACCATCAGAAATAACAGACTTGAAATCACGGGTCCAACCATAGAAATTAGTTGCAAAATATTTAAAATCATCTGCCGCCCCCCATAAGTTGCCATCTGCCAGTTGGTCCTGCGGATCAAGATCCAGACACGAATTCAGTGTCAGACCAAGCGATAAAATTAAAAGAGCTTTCTTATATAGTTTCATATTCTTCATACATTAAAAAGTTAGATTTAATCCGAAAGTCACTGTACGGACAAAGGGGAAACGTCCTGCTGCTGATACCTTACGGCTAGCCTCCGGATCCCATCCGTCGTTAATCTTAGAATATTCCCAAAGATCAGCACCTGCTACATATATACGACAAGAACTAATTGCTTTCGTTTTAGCCAAAAAGGCAGAAGGAACATTGTATCCCAATGTCACATTTTTCAGACGAATGTAAGAACCATCTTCCACTGACCAGGAAGAAGCCTGATAGTTGTAGTCATTGATTTCATTCTTATTACTATATGTCGGATAATAAGCGCCCCGGTTCTCCGGACTCCACGTGTTACCTACCGATTGATTCGAAGTGTTCAGATATAATGCTTTCATCGGTATACGCCAAATCTCATTACCGTTATTATCTCCCGTACGGAAGATTGTACGTTGAGCAGCACCCTGGAAAACTAGTGATAAATCAAATCCCTTCCATTCTGCTCCTACATTAAAAGAGAAAGAGATTTTCGGATCATCTGTACCTAAATAAACAATATCATTCTGATCCAGTTTGCCGTCATTATTTACGTCAGCATACATATTATCTCCCAAACGGAAGTTTTGTTCTGTCAGTCCGATAGTATTACCAGTCAGGAAGCGATATAGATATTTTTGACGTTCTTCTTCTGTCTGTGCTTTGCCGGCATAACGCAAACCAAAAATACTATTCAACGGATAACCTTGCTGTTTATCAACAAAACCGGATTTCAGAACTGAAACTGCACCAATATCCGTCAGTTTATTCGTATTGAAAGAATAAGTACCTCCTATATGATAAGTGAAGTCTTTTCCAATCTTATCAGACCAGTTTACCATGACTTCCCATCCATGTGATCTGAATTTTCCATTGTTTGACATACCTGCGTTATCACCCAGAACTCCCGGATAAGAAACATTAATCAACATATTATCATTACGTTTCATGTACACTTCGGCAGTACCTGTCAGACGAGAATTAAACAAAGAGAAATCCAATCCTAAGTTATAATTCTTAATGCGTTCCCATTCACGTCCCAGAGAAGCGATTTTACCATTCGTATCTATGATAGTGCCTTTGTTAGGACCGATATAAGCTCCGCTTTGAGATTCAAATTTATAGAACTGCGTACCATCGTAACGATCAATACCACTTTGGTTACCAACTTCACCATAAGAAAGACGGATTTTCAAATCATTCAACCATTTGATGTTCTTCATAAACGCCTCTTCCGTAATACGCCATCCACCGGATATTCCATAAAAGAAGTCCCAGCGATTTTCCGGTTTAAACTTGGAAGAACCATCATAACGCATATTTACTTCCAATAAGTATTTTGACTTATAGTTATAGTTTAAACGAGAATAGTAGGACATCACAGCCTCATGCCACTTCGTACCATGTTTGTCTGTCAGATTTACCAGACCTGCCCCATTTACAGTTTCCAACGAGTTCTGTATATCTTTCACCGATACACCAAAATAATCATATTCTTTCAATTCATATTGAGCACCAACCATTGCACTTACATTATGATGCTGCGCAAATGTATTGTGATAATCAACATAACCTGCCATAGAATAGAAGTCTGTACGTGAACTTGTTTTCTCGTAAGACGACTCTTCCTGTTTGTAACCGTCGGCCTTGGTGTTTATCTTGGTTCCCGCATAATTATAAGAAGTAATAGCCATCTTCTTTATATCACGTGAAGCTACTCCGGAGTTATAACCGAGATTTGCTACTACATCCAGATGTTTATTAATATTGTAAGTGAATTTCTCACTGATATTAATTTCAGATACTTTCAGTTTATTATCTCCACCCAATTCGGCAAACCAAATCGGTGACAACCAAGTTCCCCACGAATAAGGTTTTCCATCAATCGTAGAAGCCGGAAGTCCCGGTTGCGGATAACTGGAAGTCAATGTTCTATTCAGTTGTGAAGGAGCCACCTGATCCTGGCGGTTATAGGCTATCACAGATTCAATAGAAAAGTTATCAAAGACTTTCAGTTTATTAGTCAAACGAAGATTGAAACGCTGATTGTTATTATTTCCCCACTTCAAGTTACTGTCATCATACATATACCCTACGGACAAGCGATATAAATTCTTTTCTGTACCTCCAGAAACAGCTAAGTCATGTTGCGTAGAATAAGAATTGCCGAACAACACATCTTGCCAGTTGGTATCCATGAACACGAAATCCATTACATCTGAATAGCTGGGAGCAAAAGGATTTGCACTGTGGTCCAAATCAATGTATTTACCTTCATTAGCCAATGCCATTTTCGCATATTTCACCCATGAGTAAGAATCCGGCTGACCATCGTTCTGACAAGTCTGTAACACTGCATTTGCCCACTCGTTCATAGTCATCAGCTCCGGCTGCAATCCCACCATCTTGTAAGTGTATGAACCGCTATATTCTATTCTCGCTTTTCCTTCCTTTGCCTGCTTAGTGGTTACCAATACCACACCACCTGCAGCCCGGGAACCATAAATAGCAGCCGATGCATCTTTCAGAAAATTGATAGACTGAATATCAGAAGGGTTGATATTACGCAGTGCATTTACACCATCATAAGCAACTCCGTCAATAACGATCAATGGCTCCGCATTATTTGCAGAAACAGAACCACGCAATTTCAAGCCCCAGCTCTCATCTCCCGGAGCTGCCGAATTGCGAGTGATCGTAACACCCGGAACCTGACCTTGCATTGCCTGTAACGGACTTGACATCGTTCCTTTATTCTTCAACATTTTATCAGATACCACTGTTACAGCACCAGTCAATGTCTCCTTCCTTTGTGAACCGTATCCCACTACCACAACTTCGTCCAACACTTCGCTATCTTCCTGCAATTTTACATTTATCACAGTTTGTGCAGCCACATCTATAATTTGATCCTTATAACCAATATAGCTGAATTTCAACTTAGCTCCAGCAGGTACACCAATCGTATAATTTCCGTCGATATCCGTAATAGTTCCTTCTGTTCCTCCTATTACAGTAATATTCACACCAATCAATGGTTCGCCTATTGCATCAACGACTTGACCTTTCACTTTCTTTTGAGCCTGTGCCACTACTTGACTATCTTTCATGTTTGTATCGGCCCACGCCTTTGAAACAGGACAAAGTCCCAGCATTAATCCTAACGCAAACACTGCTGTTTTGTTAGGTCGCGAATTAAATATTAATCCTCTTCGTTTCATAAAATTAAATTTGAGGTTTAAAAATAGTATTAAATTTTTGTTCTCTAAAATAAGGTGAGGCATACAAGTACCTCTTTGTAAATTCTGACTCCTTTTCCATAAGCACAAAGGGTTATTTATTAATGAATAAGATTATATACAATTCCGGAAAAACTCGCGCATTTCACGACGTCCCAGAAACAGATGGTTTTCCACCGTCCTGCAACTTAAATTCAGTTCATTTGCGATTTCCGGAGACGTTTTATTTTCGAAGCGGTTCAATGTATAAATTAACCGACGTTGTTCGGGCATAGCAGCCAAGCGGGTTCGTTCCATTGTCATTAAATCATCACCGATAATTTTTTCTTCGGTTTCATTGGTAGAAGTAGACATAGTATCATAGATGTAGCTGTCTATCTCCTGCTTCTTATAATAACGACGGATATAGTCGATTACAATATTGCGGGCAATAGTGAACAGAAAATATTTCACTGTGTCGGGACGGAGCATTTGTTTGTAGTCCAGCAGACGTACAAATACATCTTGGGTTAGATCCTCCGCTTCGTAGCGATGAGTGATACGATAAGTAATATAGGTAAGAATCACCTGATAATATTCTTCATAAGAACGGGTGATAATGTCGTCATAAGTGTTAGCTGTTGTCTCCATAATACTATCTTTTTCGGTTTTGATCACGATGCAAATATAGAGGTGATTTTGGATATAACAGCTCGAAAACAGGACAGAGTAATCTCCAAGAATCCAGATAGACTTATTTGCATATATATCATTATATATCAAGAAGTTACATTCACAACAAACAGAGTCTCATTTTATAATTTGATACTCTATTTACTAAAAAACAATGTATTTTCGCTCTCCTTATACCCATTTGCTTTCACCCCCTTCACCTCTTTACTCCCTTTCTTCACCATTTTGGCCTTTCCTTCATCTTACATTCAGGCTAATGATGATGCAGGACATTAAGAGATAAGTTCCTTTTCATTAATGATAAACTTGTTTTGCCCTTGTTGCAAAGTTGCTTTTGGTTAATGATAAACTATAAATGAAAGTTCTGATTATATAAATGCAAGTTTTGTTTTTATAAATGCAAGCTTTGATTATAAAAACAAAACTTGCATTTAAAGTTTGCTTCCTATAAAAAACAACTTTGCAATTAAGGAAAAGGAAGTTTAGATAGGGAGAAGAAGAACTTATCTAATAACAGATTGGAAATAGGAAAAGAATAAAAGAGAAGGGGTTCACCAAGTGAAAGGGCAGGGTTCACCCTCTAACCCCGATGAACAGGGAGAAGTGAAGGGTGAAGGTAATATGGATGCAAAATAGATTTCAGGGATAATAAGTCGGAAAGTTACTCTTCTTTGGCTGTTCCGCCGATACTACGGATGTATTCATTCGGAGTAACTCCCGTACTCTTTTTGAATGAGCGGAAGAAGGAGGCACGCGAACTGAATCCACAAAGTTCTGCCAGTGCAGTCAAAGTATAGCGGGAATATTGGCTATCCGCTACCATCTTTTTGAATTGGGTAACGCGATATTCGTTGATAAAATCATAGTAGGACTGATTAAGATACTGGTTCAAAAGATACGATAATGAATGTGAAGAAGTATCCAATGCAGAAGCCAGGTCACCCATCTTCAAATCGGGATTGATATATGGCTTTTCTTTCTCCACATAAGCCACCAGTTTTTTATGAAGTTCTTTACATTCCTCTTCGGTCAGTCTATTGGTCTTATATTTCTCTTCAACAACGGAAGGTTGTTGTTCTGAATTTACTTCCGGATGTTGTTCTACAGACTGTTCTCTTTGTTGTATCTCCTCCTCTGCTGATGATACCACAACCGGCGAAGCAGAAGAAACAAGCAAACGACGCATACGTTTCCAGACATAATACCGTATAAAGGCTATAATTCCTACGATTAATAAAACGGAAAGTCCCCATCCCCACCAAGGTATCATAGGGCATACCGTCACTTGACAGCTAGCTTCGGATTGCTCATTTCCCGGAAGACGTACACGAAAAGTATAAGTCCCGGAAGAAAGTCCGTAATAAGAAACTTCGTTCTGTGCAGCCAATAATTTCCAGTCCTTGTCCACTCCTTCCAGTCGATATTCATATAGTAAGGCAGATGGGAGACCATAAGCAAAGTCTGTGAAACAGAAAGTCAAATTATTCTGATTGTATTTCAAAGAGGAGCTGGTAAAAGGGACACCATTAGCTAATATGTCAGTAAATACGATCGAACGGACCTTGCCACGCACCTCGTCCACACGTTTCGGATCGACATAAATCAGTCCTTTAGTGTTACCAAACCACAATAGTCCTTTTTCATCTTTATAAGCAGCTCCATTCGTAAAAGTTGGTCCCGGCACTCCATCATTGAAAGTGAAAGCATCATATTCCTCTCCCTCTTCTTTGATACGCAATAACCCGTCATTGCAAGCCACCCACAACCAGCCTTGGTTATCTTCTATAACAGACATTAGCGAGTTGTCCGGAAGAGTAGAAAAGATAGAGCGGTTCTGGAAACGGTCCATCGTTAAAGTGGATGTAAACAGGCTTCCTTTCTCACGGATAAAATAGAGGTTGTGTTCAGCATCTTCGTAGATAGTACGAACCTTATCTTTATTCACGAATCCTTCGGGAAAGACATTGGAACGCAAACTTTGGGAAGCCGGGTCGTAAATACACATACCGGTTTCGGTAGCAATCCATCCTTTGCCGGTAGAGTCAAAACTGACTTCATACACATTGCCTTCCGGCAGTTGGGAGTTGGCACTGGTGAAGCTCTTTATCTGCTTTGTCTGTCCGTTATAGCTGAACAGCCCTTGCGAAGTACCTATCCAAAGATTTCCTTTGGCATCCGGTTTCACACAGAAGATATGTCCTTTCTGGAAAAGCTCCGTATCACCTTGGGCAAAATATTTCAGAGACAGCGTTTCCGGATTCAATACCATCATACCGCCACCATACGTACCGATGTAATATTCTCCTTGATAGAAGCAGATTGTCAGTATCAAATCCGAGGTCAAGACGGGTTTTACAAAACTCTTCACTACTCCGGTAGCTTCGTTTATATAAAACAAGCCGTCACGCGAACCGATGACCTTCTCTTGCCCTTTGTTTACAAAAGAACGGATGGAAAGATTGGCCGAATTAAACAAAGGTGGATAATCATACGTACGGAAAAGGCCGTTCTGATAGAGTGAATAATCCAGTCCTGCCTGAAAATGCCCCACCCAGACGGCACCTCTATCATCTATAAGTAAGGAATAAATAGAATTACTGCGAATTCCTTCCTTATCATTGACATCATGGTAAAAACGACGTGTCACTTGTTGGTCTTTGTGTGAAAGGAAGTGTACGCCATTGCCGTCAGTAGCTATATACACAGTCCCTTTACCATCGCTGGAAATATCGGAAATGACATCGCACCCCAAAGATACCGCATGAGAGAATGATTCCTTCTTTATATCGAAACGTACTACACCTTGGCTCATTGTACCGAGATAGAGCGTTTCGCCGATACGAGTAAGGCAACGGAAATAATCGGCTTCGGGCACATTCTCCTGAAAATGCCAGGAATCAATCTTGCCGTCTTTCAGTGAATAAGAGAACAATCCCTGTACCGTGGCCAACCATAATACGGTTTTATCTTCATTCAGACAAATATCCATGATTCTGTTACAGGCGGCAAGCATATTCCGGTCTGTCAAGACTTGAAGCAACTGACCGTCTTTATGAATGAATAAGCCTTTCTCTGTGCCGATATAAAGAATATCTCCATCGGCCAGTAACGTATTGACGGCAAAGTCTATCTTTTCGGGGACAATCCTTTCCAATTGGCTGTTTGGGCGATTCAACCGCCAAAGCCCGATTCCGTTTCCCACCCAAAGTTGTTTATTGGATGTTTCCGTAACACTGTTTACCCGTTTCTTTCTTCCCGACTCAATGCCACGGAATTCAAAATGGCGCACTTTCACACCATCAAAACGGTCGAGGCAATTATCCGTCCCCAACCATACAAAACCTTCGGAATCTTTATAAATGGCATTCACCAACAGTCCGGATAACCCGTCGGACATGACGACATTACGGAATGTATAGTTTTGGGCTTGTAGATTACCCCCACAAGCCAAATATATTAATATAAGAATCAGATATTTAATCGTGTTCTTCACTTACAACTGCTTCCTTTCATATTAAACATGTGACAAACATACATAAAAATCTCCAAAAGAGCACATTCCTTTTTTAAAAAAGTAGCCCCTTCGTATTCTCTATATGTACATAACTAAATACGAAGGGGGTAAATAATTTACTCAATACAATCCAAATAAAAACAAAAGTCCCGAACCAAATAAATGGAATGGGACTTTTTATTATTGCAAAATAACCTAAATCATAAAGCAGGTTTAAGCTCAATCGTTAATCCTAAAGCATTTATGATACGATAGAAAGTAGCAACACTCGGAACTGTAATGCCTTTCTCAATGCGTGAGATGTATGATTTGTTGGCACCGATACGTTTTGCAAGCTCTTCCTGCGTCAATCTGGCATTCTTTCGCGCATCCAAAAGTATTTGACTCGTATAAAAAGCATAAGCTTCTTCGTCAAACTTCGCACGTTCAGGAGTGCCCAGTGCTCCATACTGTGCTTCTAACACAGCACTGTAATCAACGATTTGATGATTGTTTGTCTCCATAATAAGCCTCCTTTATTTTTAACGCCTTTTCTATCTCTCCTGATGGTGTCTTCTGACTCTTTTTCTGAAAGCCATTGAATAAGACATAATCTTACGTTTCATATTACAAATATACGCCAAGTTGTACAATTATGCAACCTGGCGTTAGATTTTAACAGTAAAAAAGACTATAATCATTTCTTTTGCCGTACTCCATCCTTCCCGTTTCAGTAGTTCTGTCTCTTCCCGATTAGGAGAATGTGGAGAACCCATAGCGCAATACTTATCAATCACATTTCCATTATCTCTATGCTATTCTAATTATTTATCAGTCTATCAATTCAATCATATAGCTATAAACATATTTTTTATCAAGCAAACGATATTTATTGTGTGGATACATCCCCCAACTATTATCACCGCCTAATCCGCGTTGCTTCAAATCAACATGCAGGAAAATATTCTTTTGCGGAACAATATCAATGGTATGCTGCAATTTGCGGGTCAAACCGGGGTCAAGGTCTTCCGGTGAGAAATGCAGAGCGGAAAATGCGATAGGTTGCAGACCTGTAATCTTCACTCCCTCTCCTTCACTATTCAATAAAGCCAGCCAACGAACATCCGTTTTATTTCCGGTTTCCTGTGGACGTATATACCAATAGAACTGATTGTCGACTTTATCCTCATATCGCCCGATGAACGAGCTTGAATAACGGTCGATGTAGTTTTCAAAAGGTCCCCTACCATAATAAGTCAGATTTTCATAGGGTTGTTGCAATTCCATCCGCATACCGAAGCGAGGAAGTTCAGGAAGTCTCGTTCCTGTCAAGTCAATACTTCCTGTCACAATAATAGATGCATTATTACGTATCAAATATTCTATCGTGTAAGGAACTTGAATGTCACTTAATATCCAATCAATTTTTATGGACAATCCTTTTTCGTTCTTTTCCTCTATAACCACGTTCTTCACATAACGGTTCACATGCGCTGTCCGCCAGACACCTGCCAACCAGGGCATTTTATTCCCGAAATCATTATCAACCGGAGCACGCCAAAAAGCCGGTTCCGGATATTGCTTAATGGGTTGTTTGCCGTTTATGCTATAATTAAACAGCACTCCTTTTTTCAAATCAATCTTACCGGAGACGGCATCCGACTGAAAAGATAAAACATTGTCTTTCGTTTCATAAGACAACTTACCCGAACAAGCCGAAAGAGAAGCAAAGAAACTGCCTCTATTTAGCTTTATCTGTTCCTTAGCCACTTCATAATGTACAGGAATTAAATCGGTAGCAACCTTTGTATAGGCATAGAGGTTGAGAAAATATTCATTTCCATCTTCCGGAATGACTGGAAGATTCAATCGTACCTCTTTTTCCGCATGAGGTTTTAATTCAACATTGAAATTTCCTGTAGAGAATTTCTCTCCGTTCTTATATACTTCCCAAGTAAAAGCATATTCATTCAGATTGGTAAAATCATAACGATTCCTGATTGAAACAATCCCTTTACTCAAATCTTTCGCGTTAAACTGAATGTACTGATAGACTTTCTTTACTTCATACGCTTGTGGTTTGGGAATGCCATTAGCAGAAATTAAGCCGTCGGTTCCTGTATTTAATTCCCCTTTCCTATCTTCCAGCCATTTATAACTTCCCATTTTTCCATTGTACGTCCAGTAGATGCGTCCGTCTCCCGGTTCTGTCTTCATTTTAAACCCTTGATCCATAAAGTCCCAAATAAAACCACCTTGCAAATTTGGACTGTCATAAATAACATCCCAAAGGTCTTTGAAGTTACCATTACTATTCCCCTGGGCATGGGCATACTCACACATGATAAAGGGGCGCTGTTTACCGGACTTGGCATATTCCGTTATTTTCCACATATTGGGATACATCGGACATACAATATCTGTATTCCAGTCCTCCCAAGCCTGTTCGAATTGCACAAAACGACTTGGGTCATATTCTTTCAGACGTTTATATTCATCATGGAATACGATTCCATTACCACATTCATTCCCTAACGACCAGCCTATGACGCACGGATGATTTTTATCTCTTTCCACCATACGGGTGATACGGTCTACATGAGCCGCATACCATTCGGAACGATAAGCAGGATGCGGAATGGTATCTTTGAAATAAGGAACTGAGCCCATTCCGTGGGTTTCAATATTGGCTTCATCTATAATGTAAATGCCATATTGGTCACATAATTTATAAAACAACGGATGATTGGGATAATGACTGGTACGAACAGCATTCATATTCAGTTGTTTTATCAATTTCAGGTCATTCATCATAAATTCGCGAGTTTGGACGTGCCCCAAGCTGTCATTATGCTCATGACGGTTCACGCCTTTTATATAAGTCGGAACACCATTCACCAATAATCGAGCATTCTTTATTTCTATCTTTCTGAAACCGGTCTTACAGGCAGTAACTGCAAGCTGCTTGTTTTTATCATCCCAAAGTGTGATGACACAATCATAAAGAGATGGCTTTTCAGCATTCCATTTGGATACATTCTTAATGACGCCCGAAAAAGCTAATTGGGTAAACTCATCTTCTATGTCAAATTTCTTTTGTTGTGACAAAACTATTTTGCCGGTTTTATCCAATAATTCCAGTTTGAGTGTTCCTTTTTTTACATTATTACCTGTAAATTCACGCAAATCTACGGTAGCATTGAATATACCATTCTTATATGTACTATCCAAACTTGATTTTAAGAAAAAATCCCAAATAGTCAGTTTAGGGTAAGCTTGCAAGAATACATCACGTTCAATCCCGGTCAGTCGCCAAAAATCCTGGTCTTCCATATAGCTGCCATCATGCCAGCGATAAATCTGTACTGCCAGTAAATTTTCTCCTTCTTTCAGATAGTTCGTCACATTAAATTCAGCCGGTGTTTTGGAAGCTTTGGTCATTCCGACTTGCTGCCCGTTCACATAAATGCGGGCATAGCCGCTAATGGAGCCGAAGTGCAGAAATACTTCGCGCTCCTGCCAGTTTCGAGGAACCGTAAATGTGCGCCGATAGGTACCCACAGGATTGTCTACGTCAATATAAGGTGGATTGGATGAAAATACATACTGAATGTTGCGGATTATCGGTTCACCGAATCCTTGGATTTCCCAGTTAGAAGGAACTGTTATTGTATCCCAATTACTGTCGGGTAAATCTATCCGATAAAAATCTTTTATGCTCGCTGCTATAGTAGGGGCATAGATAAACTTCCACACACCATTCAACGAATGTTGCCAAGACGATTTTCGGGGTTTGTCGTTCACTGCATCCTCTGCCTGTTCGTAGAGACGAAAGTCAGCATGTGGCCTCTCTTTGTTCCACTCATATTTGGCGGGATTTTCCCACTCGTTGTTTTGCGCCTTTGCCGTTTGAGGCAAACTATAAAAGAAGCAGATAAAGAATAATAAGGTAGGAAATAATCTATTTATCATAAGGAAAGAGTTGTGAAGGTTTCACAGAGTAGTATCAAGGAGTTAAGAAGTCTAACCTCTTAACTCCTTGAAATCAGCCGGAAAACTCAAAAGTTATTCTTCAGTATATAATAATGTCCCAAATCCCAAATCGCCGGCTTCAGCAGTTCCACGCTCACCATATCCTTCGGGGCGTTCCTTTTCGGCAAAGGCTTGAGAATAGGGTGCATTCATACCTTTCACCTTGGCATAATGGTTGTAGAGGAGTTCCCATCCCGGACGGGCACGCCCCTTAGCCTCGGCCGACACCTTCTCGTGCCAACCATATTTGGGGTGATAGTAAGGTTCGAAAGGCATTTCTACATCTTCAGCCGAAGTCAAGTTATACTTAGCCGTATATTCGCAGAGGTCGAGAACAATGTTGTCGTTGTAGGCAAAAAGGTCGATACCCATGTTATAAGCCGTACGGCAGAAGTAAGCGTGCAAACCGACATTGAGAGTGGCGTGCCCCTGGTCGCGTCCCATCTCCTGGCTCTGTGCCAAATGTCTGCCTTTCACTTTTCCTTCCGGGTCTTCGTGCATACCTCTCACCGACCACTCGATACAGCCCATACCTTTTCCGTGGTAGAAAAACTCCAGGGCTTGTTTAATCTTAGCATCGTCATCATTCAGCACGCCGATAGAAAGAATGGTGAGCATGGCGGGCAGATCCCAACTCATCCAACCTGCAATGGCTGAAGAGTTAAAGTGGTTATCTAAGAAATCGTCGCAGATAGGATAGAAAGTTTTATCTATCCATTTCTTGAAGATTTCGAAATCCTCGGTTTTCCAGCCTTCGTAGTCGCGCATCAGTTCAGCGGGAGCAGCAAACTGGTAACCGATAAATCCGGCAGCAAGCAGGCGATGGCTGTCGTCAGGCCACGTTTTATAGTTCACCCCTTTACAAGTTTTAGCCCATCCGTTCAGAATTTTAATAGCCGCTTTCGCATAATCTTCATCTCCCGAAATTTTCCAGCGTAAAGCCAACTGATAAGCGGCACCGGCATCAAAAGCAGCCGTATTGAAGTTTCCGCCTTTTGAGTGGCGCACAATTTCTTCTTGCGGATTTGAGTTATAATTCAGTTGGGCAAATCGGCTGTCGCACAATTTTTGCCAACCACTAATCCAAGGTTCGGCGCCTTCATTCACTTTACGGCGTGCACGTTCAAAATCGGCTTCGGTGTTCACCAGACAAGGGTGCTTGATGGTGTACTCATAATTTTCATTGGGGTTGATTTCGCGTTGCCATGGTTCGGGAGTTCCGTTCTCGAACTCAGCACTACAGCCGGTCAGCAACACAAGTGCCATGCTGCCCACGAAGGTATAAATCAAATCTTTCATATATTCAATATTCATTTTGTTATTCAATCAGTTTCTGAGAAGTCGGCTACCATTATTCGGCTTTTTCAGCTTTAATCAAATCTTTCAGTTCCTGTTCCGATTCGAAGGTCTTCACCCAATCCACATAGATACTGCCAGTTTCGCTGGCTTCATACCATATTTTCCAAAATTGAAGTTCCACCGTGTCGTACTTCGTCAATGCAGTAGGCATATACTGTTGATTCTTGCCGAGGAATTTCTTCGTAAAGTCGGCGTAGAATACTTTGTATTCGCCACAATCTGCCACAGTCATGGCGTTTTTTCCTTTATCGGTATCTTCGCCATATTTACCGGCTACGGTAATGCCGCTTCCACCCCAAATGTCGAGATACCACTCTATGCTTGTTGATGCTTCGAACACATTTTCGGGGAATTTCACTTTAAAGGCCAAGATGGGATAGTTGGTTACGTTGAACCCAAATCCTCCGGTACGACAAATGCGCACAGCCTTGTAAGCCTTATCGTCACCGGGTAATATGCGAAGTACTCCATCGTTCTCCATCCATTCAAATTCTCGATGATTGAAATTGCCGAATGGTTGCCAGATGTTCTCAATGGTAAATTGGTCGTTCATCAATCCCTCACTCACATTGATACTCATCGTAGCTTTGATAGGTTTACCGTCGCCATAGTCTGCCAAAGCAGTAATCACGGCATTGCCGTAAGCCTTCGCCACAAACCGGCCTTTTTCGTCAATCTCTACAACATCGGGCTTGCTGCTTTCCCATGCGATGTACGACAGCGTAGCGTCTGCCGGCGTTACATTCATCTGCGGAGTATAGGTTTCGCCTAAAGCCAGCTTATCGGTATCCTTCACGAATTCCATACTTTCGATATAAATAATAGGCTTCACCTTAATCTCAAACACTTTTGTGAAATGTTTGTCGTCAGTAGCGGTGACTTGTATGCGTGCCGTTCCTTCGGCCACACCTTTCACCTCGCCTTTTTCATTGACGGTGGCTTTATCGGGAGTAAGGCTTTTCCAAATCACTCCGGGGTAAGTGGGATCGACCGGAGTAGTCTGCCAAATGAGCGGCAGAGTCGAGGTAACAAACACTTCAAGCTCTTCATTAGTAAGACTGATATCAGTGATGTGAATGATTTCGTTTACCACCTTCACATTGATGGTCGAAGTGGCAGAATAGCCTACAACCGGTTTGGCCGAAATGACCGTATTACCGGCCTTCACTGCAGTGATGCGTCCTTCGGCATCTACGGTAGCCACATCGGGCACAGCCGATTTCCATACCACCTCTTTGTTGAAAGCCTCATCCGGGCCTACGGTATATTTTATCAAAGTATCAGTGCCTATCAGCAGAGGCAGTTCGGGAGTCACCTCAAGGTTGATTTCCTTAACGAGCACTCTCTCTTCTAAAACGGGGGATACATCGTCATCGTTGCACGAAACGGTCACCACCAAGGCACCCGCCAACAGTGTTGCAAATGCACCCTTTTGAAGTATGTTTTTGTATGTCATAATTCGATTACTTTATAAATGAATAATGAATGGATTATTGGTTCCAACCCGGATTTTGTTTCAAGTTGGAGTTCAGCTTGAGTTGGTCAGTGGGCAGCGGCAACAAGTAATGCTTTTCGTGCCAGTTGCGTCCTTTTTCGTGAATAATGCAGCCTTCACCATCTTTGTCTTTAAAAGAAGCATCGGGCCATCTGCTTTCAAAATCAGTATCTTTCCACTTCACACCGGTGAGATTCATCGGCATTTCGTCTTCGGCCGTCTTCCAACGCTTCAGATCATCAATGCGGAAATTCTCATCGAAAAACTCGATGGTACGCTCACGACGAATCTCTGTGCGCATATCCAAATTATTTGCCGTGACAAAGTCGTTAGTCAAGTCAGGCATTTCGGGGTTAATGCGTTTACGTGTCAAGTTCAAGCTGATAGCCAAGTCTTCATCTGATATTTGTCCATCGCGTTCAAACACAGCTTCGGCATAGTTCAGCAGCACCTCGGCATAGCGGATGACGGGGAAGTCGTAAGCTTCCATACCGGTGGGCACTCCGTCACGTTCGCTGCACCACTTGTGGGGAAAGTAGCCCGTACCGGTTTGAGGCATGAAGTTCCTATGCGAGGCATTGGCTATTTCGGCAGCATCGCCGCTCCAATCAATGCGTCCGCCATTTGTACCCCAATAAGTCTGTCCGGGCACCATAAGCTGATTGTTCATGCGGTTGTCGCGATTTTTATATTCATCATCCACTTTCGTGTAATTCCACGTTTGGGGATTGATGGGTAACCCATTGCTTTGCAGATACATATTAGCCATTTTGCGAGTAACGTACAAGGCATTGCCCAAACGCCCTTGTGTAATGTTGAAACCAATAGAATTGATAACAGGGTCGTGGCGGCGGGTAAAGATATACTCTTTATTACCTGTTTTATTGATATTGGCAGGGTTTGACTTTTCATTCTCCAAGATAAAGAGATACTTGTAGGCTTCCGTTCCCAATTCTTGAGGAGCAAAAAGCTCGAATGCTCCGCCCGCCATTACATCATGAGCCGCCTGTGCTGCGGTATTGAGCAAATCTTTTGTACGTTCGGTATTTTGACCGCCATTATGAAATTTCTCCCATGTACCTTCGTAAAGGGCTACACGCGAAAGAAACGCCAAAGCGGCTTCGCTGGAAAGGCGACCTTCATCGCTGCTGCTGATAGCCTTATCAACGGGCAATAGTTTAGCGGCTTCTTTCAAGTCGTCAATGATGAAGTCAGCCACCTCGGTACGCGGATTGCGAGCCTTCTGCATCTCAGGCGAGTCGATGTCGAGCGGCGTGCGGGCTATGATAAGGTCACCGTAAGCCTGCAATAACTCGAAGTAACAATAAGCACGGAAGAAACGGGCTTCCCCCACTGAAATGGCAATGTCGGCTTGTTGTTCATACGCATCAGCCTGTTGCAACAAGGTGTTGACTTGGCGAATACGATTGTAATTGTCGGCATAATGCTTGTCGGATGACGGAATGCTGTTCGTTCCGTTACTATAGATGTTCACCGTGCTGCCGGCAAACAAATCCGAGCGAATATCGGCGTGCTGACTGTCGTCGAGCCATCGAAAGTCGGCCGACCAGCCATAGAACTGGGTGGCAAAAAGTTTGAAGTGTTCGGGCGACTTCCAATAGTTGGTATCCGCCAATTGCGTCTTGGGCTCAAGGTCTAAACACGACTGCATGATCATGGCGCAAATAATTCCTAAAATATATACTATTTTTTTCATTGTTATCTTCAATATTAAGAATAAAAATTAGAATGTGGCATTCACACCGAAAGTCACGGTGCGGTTAAACGGATAGCGTTGCTTGTTTTCCACCTTACGGGTGGCTTCGGGATCCCAACCATCGGTGATATACGATTTTTCCCATAAATCGGCGCCCGATACATAAATACGCAAGTTGCTGATGAAACCGCTCTTATTCATCCATGCCTTTGGCAATGTGTAACCAAGTACAATCTCTTTGAGACGCAGGTAAGCTCCGTTATCGGCTGACCAGGTAGAGGGAATGTAGTTGTAATTATTGATGTCATTACTGTTTGAATAAGTAGGAAAATGGTTATTGGGAGTTTCAGGACTCCATACATTACCCACCGACTGGTTGGTAGTGTTCAGCCAAATAGCCTTGAAAGGCACTTTCCAAGAGTCGATTTCACGATAGATGGTACGCTTGCCCACACCTTGGAATACGGTATTGAAATCGAATCCTTTCCACTCGCATCCGAAATTAAACGAGAACGAATATTTGGGGTCGTCGGAACCGAGAAATACAAGGTCATCTTGTGTCAGTTTATCGTCTTTGTTCACATCTTCATACATGTGGTCGCCCAAACGCAAGTTGGCAGGCAGGGCGATAGAGTTGCTGCCCACATATTTGTCCACGTAATAGTCCAGTTGGTCTTGGTTTTGTACCTTGCCCACATAGCGGTAGCCAAATACCGAATTGAGCGGATAGCCATTCACAGCTTCGTTATAACCTGCGCTCACCACGATGTTACCTCCATCAACGAGTTTATTGGTCATATAGGTTAACGTACCGCCAACATGGTAGTTGAAACTGCCTATCTTATCATGCCAAGTCAAACTAACATCGTAACCATTGGCTTCAAACTTACCACTATTCGTACTGGGAGCAGTTCCGCCCAGAACACCGGGATGCAGACGCGAAACCAACATATTATCGTTTTTCTTTTTAAAGATCTCGAACGTACCCGTAAGGCGATTGTTGAAGAATCCGAAGTCAATACCCAAGTTATAGTTGTAAATACGTTCCCAAGTACGCACAGTGCTCACCAGTCCGGCAGATTCCACATAGGTTCCTTTCGAGTTGCCCAACAAAGCACCGCTGTTCGATTTGTAGTTGTAAAGTTGGATGCCGTCATAGCGTCCGATACCATTTTGGTTACCTACCTCACCATATGAGGCACGTAGTTTCAGTTCATTCACATAGTCACGCAAGTTCTCCATGAATTTCTCTTCAGTGATACGCCATCCGGCTGATGCGCCCCAGAAGAAGTTCCAGCGATTCTTGGGCAAGAATTTCGAAGAGCCGTCGTAGCGAGCATTCACTTCTACCATATATCTTGACTTATAGTTGTAATTCAAGCGACCGAAATAAGAGAGAATAGCTTCCTCCCAACGGTCTACCTTGTCTATGTAGATTTGTCCTTTACCGTTAAGCGATTCGATTGCCGCTTCCACGTCCATTGCTTTGGTACCGCTATAATCGTAAGCGGCATAGTCATATTGCACACCTCCCATAAGCGATATGTCGTGAGCCTCATCAAATAATTTCTTATAAGTGAGAAAAGCTGATGCCGTGTAATTATCGGTACGTGCAGAGCTTTTAGTATACGATGATTTTTCTTTTGCAGGATAGGGAGAGTTCTCGTTTTGAATCGGTGTGCCATCGTATTGATACCAATCAATTGAAAGATACTGTTCGTCACGGGCCGCATTGTTCGTTGAGTACCCCAAAGTACCTTGAAAATCAAGGCCATCCAATATGTTCACTTTCAAAATCTCGTTCACATTCATAGTGGTCACTACAAGTTTGTTGTCACCTCCCAACTCGGCCGACCAGTTGGGAGTATGAATGCCTCCCCACGCATACGGTTTGCCATCGATGGTCGAAACCGGTAACCCTGGCTGCGGTATGCTACTGCCTAATATACTACCAATCTGTGTAGGAGCCACCTGATGCTGACGACTGGCTGACATATTGCTTTCCAAGCTGATACGGTCGTTTATCTTGAAGCTGTTGAATAAACGTACGTTATAGCGTTCGTTCGAGTTGTTCCCCCATTGCAGCGTCCCTTGGTCATTCAAATAACCAAGCGAGAGCCGGTAGGTCGATTTCTCCGAACCTCCGCTTATGCTGAGGTTATGTTGGGTAGAAGTAGCGTTCCCCCACAGCACATCAGTCCAGTTCATATCATGAAACACAAAGTCGGCCACACCGCGGAATCCTCCCGGAATGGGATCTTCATCGGGATTATTTCCACCATGCAGATTAATCCAACTCCCCTTCATCGCTTTAGCCAAACGGGCATAGCGCACCCAGTTGTCGTCTTCGCCATAGCCGTCATTCAAGCGGGCTTGGAGCACACCATCCGTCCATTCGTCCATACTCATCATGCGGGGCTGCAAACCCACAATTTTACGTGTAACCGAACCACTATATTCCACCTTGGTTCTGCCGGCATCGGGACGTTTGGTAGTTACCAAAATCACACCACCTGCCGCTTTTGCACCATAAATGGCAGCCGAAGCATCTTTCAGGAAGTTAATGGTTTCGATGTCATCGGCATTGAGTTGAGCTATCTCACTCACACCACTGGCAGGTACACCGTCAATAATCAAGAGAGGTTCTACCTTGTTCTTCGATACAGAACCACGGATTGAGACACCCCATCCCTCTTCACCGGGAGCAGCCGACGAGCGGGTGATGCGTAAACCCGGCACCTGACCTTGCATGGCCGAAAGCGGATTGGATACCGTACCTTTGTCTTTAAAAAGTTTTTGGTCGACCACTGTTACCGAGCCTGTCAACGACTCTTTCTTCATACTGCCGTATCCCACCACTACAACTTCCAGGAGTAGTTCAGAGTCTTCTTTCAATACAATCTTCAAACTGGTTTCATGGCCTTTCACTTGAACTTCTTCCGTTTTGTAACCGATATATGAGATAACCAAAGTTCCTTTGGCATCTTTCAATGAGAAGTTTCCGTCAATGTCAGTCATACAGCCATTGGTGGTGCCTTTTACCATAACATTAGCACCGATAACGGGCTCGCCATTGGAATCCACGATTTTACCTTTAATTGTACCAGTCTGCAATACGACTTGCACTTCCCCGGCATCTGCAAAGACAGCCTGCGAGCCACCTGCTATAAGAGCAGAGGCTATCACCGTGGAGAATAGAATCCTTCTCGATGAAAATCTGAAGAGACTTTTTTTCATATACATAAAATTTAAAACTAACATTTATACTATTTATTCTAATATTAGATACACTGTTGGATATATTCACGGATTTCTTTCCGACTGATAAACAAATGATTTTCTACAGTACGGACAGATAATCCGAGACAAGCGGAAATATCCGCTGACGATATATGCTTGAAGCGACTCATTACATAAATCTTTCTTCGTTGCGCAGGCAGCCGGAGAACTCTCTTCTGCTCACACACAGATAAATCATTAGCGATTATCTGGCTCTCTACCTCATTAATAAAGGTAGGAAGCTGATCTAAAAAATAGGATGTAATTTCCTGCATTTTATAATGACGACGCAAATAATCAATAACCAAATTCCGGCAAATAGAGAAAATAAAGTACTTTATTGTTTCCGGTCGCAACATTTGCTTATAATCCATCAAACGTAAAAATACATCTTGAGCCAGATCTTTCGCGTCTTCATCTTTTCCTATCTTATATAAGATATACAAGTAAACGGAACGATGATAATTCTGATAAGAATCAGTAATCAACTGTACGGATGACATATCTATATTTTCCATTGCTTAGATTTTTGTTTATCATTACGTTGGCAAATATAGAAGGTAAATATGAAAACGGATATTCAAAAAGAAAGAGATAAATTCCGTCCTATTGGCGGAGAGCAAGCGATCAACACACATTCTAATTATCAGACAGTTAACTCTCAATTTCATAGAGTCTCAATTTATTATTTGAGACTCTAAAGAGGTATTTATCAATCTAAAGTTTAAAATGAAAGGTACATAAGTATATTATTCTTCATTGGTCTTTCCGATACTTCGAATATATTCATTCGGAGTAATTCCAATAACCTTTTTAAAATAACGAAAGAAGGAAGTACGCGAACTAAAACCACATAGTTCGGCTAAAGCTGTCAACGTATATTTAGAATATTCATCTTTATCAACCAAACGCTTAAACTCCTCTATGTGATAGTCATTCAAATAGTCATAATAGTTTTTATCCAAATATTGATTGAATAAATAGGATAATGTATAAGTGGAAACATTCAATATTGCAGCCAAGTCTGCTATTTTCAGATTGGGATTAACATATAGTCGATCCCTTTGCATCAGAAGTTCCAGTTCGCCAGCCAAGCGCCTACATTCTTCTTCAGTCACATTACTCTTTCTATATTTTTCTTCTATTACCGGTTGCTGTTTTTCCTTCGACTGAATTAGGTTGTTTCGTTTCATTCTCCGGCGATAATATATATAAGCCAAGGTTATTATCAATATCACTAAAACAGTCACACTCCACATAACAGCATTGAAACGAGGAGCAATAGTCACCATCAGGCAAATTTCCGACTCCGGATCATCCACCCGATGAATTCTAAACTGATAATTGCCGGATAATAAGTCATAATACGTTATTCCAGATTGTCCACTCAATAATTGCCAGTCGCTATCTATTCCTTCCATCTTACATTTATAAGACATATATGCAGGCTCCGAATAAGTGAACCCAGAGAAACGGATTGTCAAATTACGCTGATCTGCTTCCAATTTTATTTTATACACGTTATTTTCTCTACTCATCTTAGCATAAACCGATTGCTTTCCATTCACTAATACATCGGTAATAGCAACCGGATAATGCCATTTTGCTTTTCTGCCATTTTGTTCCGAGGTCAGATAAATCATACCTTTCGAATTGCCGAACCACATCGTACCCTCTTCATCTATCACAGGGAAACAAGTAATAAATATAGAACTGGGCAAGCCATCTACGAAATTATAGGGAATAAAATTACCTTTCTTATCATAACGATATAAGCCCAAATTAGTACCAATCCACAACCAACCTTCATGATCTTCTATAATAAACATTGCATCCTTTCCATCCAAAGGAGTGCCCGACTGCATTCTCCGAAAATGATTCATCGACAAATCAGATATAAAAATTGCACCTTTATCCGGAAGGAAATAAAGCTCATGATTAGAATCTTCGTATACTGTCCGGATTTTATCTTTATGAATAAACCCTTCAGGAAACATATCCGACTTCAAACTATTGGTTGATGGATCCCAAATGCATAAACCGTTCTCTGTACAAATCCATCCTTTACGAGTGGAATCAAAACATATATCATAGACATTCTCTCCCGGTAATTTCGAATTTTCAGTAGTATAATGCCGGATTTGCTTTCCATCTCTATAACAGTAAAGTCCCATAGACGTCGCCATCCACAAACTTCCTTCATCATCCGATTTTATGCAAAACACATGTCCTTTCAGGAATGGAGTTGATTTTAAGTCTGCTGTTTCAAAATCAGATAAAGTCAACGTGGAAGGATTGAGGATATATATACCGCCACCATAAGTACCTATGTAATACTTTCCTTCAAAAGCATAAATACACAAAATCATATTGGAACGTAATTCGGGAACCTTAAAACTTTTAAACCGCTGTTTCTTTTCATCTATATAGAAAAGTCCATTGCGCGAACCTATCAGTTTCTCGTCTTTCGAAACAGCTATTGCACGAACAGGCATCTCTTTTGAGTCGAAATAAGGAAGATAGGCATAGGTAGAAAATAACCCGCTCTGATATAGTGTATAATCCAAGCCTAACTGATAAAAACCAATCCAAATCACTCCTTCCCTATCAACCAATAATGCATAGACAGAATTGGAACGGATCGCCTGTTTATTTCCCGATTCGTAACAAAAGGAACGAACAATCTTCATATTATTCGCAGAAACAAAATGTACCCCGTTTCCATCAGTGCCTATATACAACAAATTCTTTTCATCACTGGAGAGAGACATGATAACATTACAACCCAAGTCAATAATATTTTCTTTAAATTCACCCGTCGAGATATCAAAACATAGCAACCCATGATCCATTGTTCCTAAATAAAGCTTTTTGCCGATACGTGTCATATTTCTATAGGAGAATCCCTGCTTGTATGGATAAGAGGTTATTTTCCGGTTTGAAATATTCATGGAATGTAATCCACCTTTGGTAAGAATCCATAAAGCTCCATTTTCATCCAAATTCAATGCAACGATGAAATTTTCTGCCGATAAGATGTCGGAACTTACTGCCAGTCGCTCCAATTGATTATTTCGATAGATAAATAATCCTTTTTCACTACCTATATACAATCCTCCATCCCGAGTTGGTAAAAGGGCACGAACACCACAATTAATAGTCTCCGGACTAAAGGGTTCCAGTTTTTCTGTTTCCTTATGAACCGTCCACAATCCCATATCATTCCCTATCCATATCCTATTACCAGTCGTCTCTGTTATTACATTCACCCATTTTAGTTTTTCATTATTCCCTAATATGGGATAATGTTTCAAATGGACTCCGTCAAAACGTTCAACAGAACTTGCCGTGCCAATCCAAATATAGCCTAATGAATCTTTATAAAAAGAACTGACCATCAGGTCGGAAAGTCCGTCTGTTTCGGAAATGCTGCGGAAAGAGTAAGAAATCGGATAAATAGGTATATTTATGAGTAGCAGACAAAGAGTAGTCAAAGCCTTTACTATATGTCGTATTAGATTATGCATAGAGGATTCATATTTAATGAAACAATGCAAACCTACATAAAATATCTCGGATTTTATATAGGTTTGCACAAAAAACAAGGAACTTACTCTCTTTAAAAAGATAGAATCTATCCTGGATATACATAATTTACAGTTTCACCTTTATCTGTGATTTCTGATAAACTACCGGGATTTTCTTATCATTCACTTCTACAGACATAGGCTTCTTTGTGCTTCTAAAGGTGGTATTTATCTTCGGCTGTCCGTCTATCCAAAGATCAAGTTTCTTACCTTCTGCTTTCTGAATAACGAACAGCTTAGCCAATGATGAAAAGTAAGTTTCATTACCCCGTCTCAATGCACTTCCATAAGCAATAAAGAAGTCCTTAGCGTTCTTTGCTTCAGTACCTTCTGGGTAAGAAACTGCAAACATATAAGCATCTGTCATCCAGCCGTCGGGCATAATCCATGAATTACTGTGCATTAATCTTCCGTCCGCCAGTTGGTTGATATATAAATCGGTAATTTTACCTTTATGACGGATACGAAGCCCTATCCAGTCCTGCCCTTCACGTCTTTCCATTTGAGGCAGGTCTTTTTCATCGGGAGCGTCTTTCAGAATAATAGCTGTCAGTCCTTTCACACGGTTCACCTCGGCTGGTAAATGGAATGAATAATATTTTTCGGTTCCTTTCAAATCTTCCGTAGGAGCTTCTATTTCTTCCCAATATAAATCTTCGGGATAGTCGTGCACAAAATCGGACTTAGCCAGCATGCGGGGATATAAAGGACGGATGACTACTGAAGAATTTCCGTTTGTCACATTCACGTCAATGCCCGATTTCTTATAAGTTCCATTGGTATGCCATAACCATTCGAACTGTCCTACCTTATGTGTCTTCAAATCATCGATCATATAAATCACATTATCCATCCACAGGAAATGACGGAAGTTACGGCTGAAATTATTAGAGACAGGACCTGTTCCATTGGCCAAAACATATTTCACATTGCCCGCATCCAAGAGATGATAAAGATTTCCTCGCAAAGTAGAGCCGCTATACTGTTGTTCACGAGGTTGTCCCTCCCCGTTGAACAGGACTACATTATGTGCCTGGCTTTGAAAAAAATAGTTGCGATAGGCAGGATTGGGATACCAGCAGTTTCCTCCATCCTTGATAATATCAACGCCTTTATGAAAAACAATAAAGGAGTTGGCATCCGCATGGGAATGATTCCACGTATGACCGCTTTTCACAGCAAGCATCGTAGCATCCTTCTCCCAAGAAGTACGCATGGTGGCCCAACCGAAATCCGAGAATAGCTGTGAGGTTTTCAAATCGGGAGTTATGGGAGCTTTACTCAAATCAGGGGTATAGAGAAAGCCCATCGGACGATTCAGGAAAAATCCATCGCGATGCTGTCCTTGCTCTACTTGGGTTATATACCACAGAATAGTCGGGTCTTTCAGTCCCAATGCATACAATAACATCATACTGGATTCTGCTGATACATTCTTATGACTATCACCAAAATTCAAACTATACAGCATACCTGTACGAGGATAGCATACTTGAGAAAAGTAGTTCGGAAGTTTTGCCAATTGGGGTATATTGCCGGGATTTTGTCCCGGATGAGTGTTTATCCAAGCGATTCGAAACAATAGGGCTTCCTGAATACCAAAGTTTGCATAATTCAAACTTTCATACATTCCTCCGGCCTCATCAAAACTCTTTGCTTTCTGTTGCAAGGCATCGCCGGCAAAGTCAAACCATTCGGGAAGTGATTCATGAAGTTGCTCCACCCAATCTTTTACTTCGGGAAGTTCATTCTGTAGGCTTAATGCTAATATTCCACCCTGGCATACGCAGGAAGTCCACCAGTTGTGTCCCATAGAGTTCAAAGAATGGATTCGGGCAGGTTCCAACAGCCAGTCTCCCAATGCAGGTTCTACAGCCAATCGTTTCAAGCCTTCGGCAATCTTTTTTCTTTCCGAAGAAGACATTATATTATAAGCTGCATCATATCCTATGGCAGAAAGGAAACTCTTATGTGCCATGCCCAGTTGCGAACGCCAGGCAGGAATACGTGCCATCATTTCCATATCTCCCCAGGATTCGGCTTCCACAGCTTTCAAAAGAATCTCTTTGATTATATTTGCATACTCTTTATTATCCGTCATCAGATAGGCCAACGACAAATAATCCAACCGATTGAAATCTTTCTTTTGTAAGGCTTCATCGGCGGTTTTCTGAATATCCTCCCAGGCTTCCCGCAATTTCGGTTCATTCTGCATACGTTGTTTTACCTGCTGAATGCGTTGAGGGGTATACAAAAGTGAAGGATGATTTATCTTTTGTGCAGATACAAACGATGCTAATAATATTCCGATCAGGCATAGAACTATTTGTTTCATGATATTTATTGCTTTTTCATTTTACTGTTCAATATTGATTAAAAATTCTTCTAAAGCTGCATTGAATTCCTCCGGTCGCTCCATATTCATCATGTGCCCGCAATCCTCTATGATTTTCAGCTTTCCATTAGGTAGATATTCCAATATGGGAGGATTTTTTGAAAATTTGTTATCAGAAGAATGACCTTCTACAATTAAGGCAGGTACAGCAGGGTGACTCTTCTTCAATTCTTCAATAGCATCCAGCCCTGCTACTACCCGTACTTCTTTGTGTAGCGGTTGCCACGCATCCCATTCGTCAATCATCTGCCACAAAGGCACACGCATCCGTTCACGCTGGCTACCACCGGATTTCATTAATCCTTCAAACCACTCTTTCTTCATCACTTCCACTCCTTTCTTTTTCAGGGCAGCTATTTCGTCATCACGTACCTTTGCTTCCTCTTTAGTCATCGGTTCACTGGGACCTTTGGACTTTCGAATGTTTCCACTGGCTAAAAAAGCCGATAACATCCGGTCTGGGAAATACGCCAACATATCAGCAGTGATAAATCCCCCCAAAGAAAGTCCGACGATATGCGCTTTCTTGATGTGCAAAGAGTCCATCAAAGTAACCAGATCTTCAACATGCATAAATTGATAATCTTCTGTTTGGGAAGAAGAAATGCCGTATCCTCTTAAATCATAGCGAATGACATGATACTTTTTCGCAAACACTAAAAATTGCTCATCCCACATACGATGGTCAAGCGAATGACCGTGTACAAAGATGATCGGTTCACCCTGACCGGCTTCCTCATAGTATAGAGAGCCGTTTCCTACATTGATACGTCCTTGTTTGACAACCAATGGCTTACCTTTCAGTATTTCTGAAACGGTCCGTGAAATGACAGGGCTGCCAAAGAAAGAAGAAAAACCGTCTTCTTTAGCAGAAGAACCTGCTACATGGGAGATGAAGAATCCGTAAACTTTATCGTGTTTATTTATCCACGGATAAGCACCGGCCCATCCCGGTGAACTAATCTGATAAGCTTCACCTGTCTTTTTATCTATTAATTCACGCCATTCTCCTAATCCGTAGATTCCATTGTGGGATTGTCCCAGTCCTTTCGCTACATAATTATCCGAGTTATTCGAAGGGATTATGGCGCCTTTCACTTGGTCGACCTGCATTTCTTTCACAGTTTCTGCTGATATAATTTGCTTGCCATTATACATTCCATCGTGATAAATCATGGACAGGAAGTGAAGATAATCATTCATTGTAGTACACAGTCCGCCCCCTAACATGGGTGCATGTCCGCCGTCCGTGTTGATTGGGGTAAAATGAGAGTTTTTCATTTCCAAAGGTTGCACCAGCAGTTCTTGAAAAAGAGTCTCAAACTCCTCTCCCATCGCCACTTCTGCCATTCTTCCGGCAATTTGCATGGCAAGTCCACCATATTCAAAACGAGTGCCGGGAGTAAAGACTGTATCCAAAGGGAGAATTTCAGTGACTGCCGAATCCAAATGATTATAGTTATCTACACGGGGCTCGGGAAGATATGGACGTACTCCTGATGTATGGGATAATAATTGCCGGAGAAGAATCTTACCTTTAGCATCGTCTTTAAATTCCGGCAACCATTTTTCTACCGGATCATCCCATCCCAAATCAGTACGGTCTACCACCGCGCCTATGACAGCAGCCGCTACCCATTTTCCGGCAGAAGCGACATATACTTTTGTATCGGGTGTATAATCCCGATAGTTCTTCTGAAAAATGACGGTATCATTCTTCACTACACAAATGGATGCTCCGGGGTAATATCCCTTGTCTACCCATCCTTGGATAACAGAATCCAAAGAAGAGAAGTCATACCGACTTCCCTGACCGGATGATATTTTGCAAGAACCGGACAAAAAGCAGATACTTACAAAAGCGGCAATTAATAAACGATTATTCATTTCGTTGTTTACTATCTATTCTTCTGATTGTAAATCCCAATATACGACATAGCGCTGGCGATGCAAATCGTATAGCGGACGAATCACATCTCCTTGTTCTGTCGTAAACTTCAAATCACTTCCTACACGTTGCAAAGCACGTTCAGGGTGTTTCTTATCTAGTTTCAAAGAGGTACGCAAATGTGCTGGGACATGAAAATTATAGGTATAATAATCATTATAAAGAGCAGGATTTGAGAAAGGAGCAGGGGCTTGCATACCTTCAGTTCCCCGTTCTCCCGCCAATACCAACGGGCCATATAACAGGGCTGCCTTATCCGGGTTATCCGGAGTAGTTTCCAGTTTGATTTGCATCGGATAAGTAGCCGAGATTTGATCGCCATCTTTCCATTCACGGGTAATGGCAATATAAGAACCAGATTTCTGTTTTACAGATATTTTCTTACCATTCACCGAAACTTTTACATCCTTGCTCCACGAAGGATAGCGCAGATAAATAGTCGTGCGGACAGGATTTTCTGCCTGAAGAGTAAAACGTGTTGTTTCTTCCTGTGGGAATTCCGTTTCCTGACGGATTGTCAGTCCTTTTTCTTTCCAGGTTACCTGTGAAGGGATAAATAGATTTACATATATTCCCTGATTGTTATGGTAGTAGATGGCTTCTCCAAACTTTGCATGATTCTCAAATCCGCTACCGACACAACACCAAAAAGAGTTCTCTTTTGTGCTATACAGTTTATGAGACCCGGAAAGCAAAGGCAGAAAATAAGCTACCATACCTGTTTCAGGGTCTTGTTGTCCCAAGATGTGATTATACAATGCCCTTTCGTAATAATCCGCAATAGATGAATCGCCCGTCCAGCAGAAAAGATGGCGGCTAAGTTTGAGCATATTATAGGTACAACAAGTTTCTCCGGTATAGCCGGTCAGATGTTGGGATAACTTCTTCGGATCAAAGTAGTGTTCTTTGTCACTGCTACATCCCGGAGCAAAAGTATGATGGTCAATCATGGTGTGCCAGAAGAATTCCGATAGTTTCCTGCTTGTCTCGTTGCGGGTTAACTCGTAGTTGCGGGCTTCGGCTATCACTTTCGGGATGAAAGTATTGGTATGCTTCGTTCCCAAGTCATCACGAAGTTCTTTCAATGGGTCGATTACGTCATTGTGGTAGAAATATTCCGCCAGCCAGCGATAACGTTCATCTCCCGTTATTGAGTATAAATTATAGAATGACTCATTGATACCGCCAAATTCATTGCGGATCATAAGTTTACGTGTTTCTTCACTAAGGGGTTTCAATTTATTGTATGCCCAATCACCCATTCGGGTGACGATAGTCAATGCTTTCTTATTATCCGCATACAGATATTGATCTATCAGCCCGGAGAAAAGTTTGTGCAGAGTATACCAGGGAGCCCATACACCTTTTCCCTGAATATTCCGGTTTATCAGTTCTTCGGGCCAGGCACTCAAATACCCGTTTTTCAGTGCATTCTGCACTTCTTCCAATCCGTTAACCAAGCTATCGCCTTTCAGTTTGAATATCTCACTGCCGGTAGCTGCGTACATCAAACCAAGTGCCGAGAGCATGTGTCCGGTAGTATGTCCGCGAAGTTCGCAATCCAAAGATTCCCAACCACCCAGTTTCTTCACTGTCATATATCCGCCCTCACGTCCGGCAAACACACCGGCATTGGTACGGAAGCTATGTAGCAGACGATTCACATCTATTGACGTCATCCAGGCAGAATCCCGAAGCATATTATCACGGAAACGACTTGGCAACAGGCGAACATCTTTCAAATCAAAACTTTCCGCCTGAAGGGGAGCGACTGTTTCCTTTTTCAACTTTCCCTGATGTTGTCCGGGATATACAGATTGAGCTGACACTATACCCGATACTGTCAATGAACCAAACAAGATTACCGTAACTAAAACTTTCTTATTCATATTATTTCTATCTTTTATCTATAAGATACGAACAAGGTGCCTTAAACACTCAAAGCCACAAAATTATTTAATTAAGCTACAATTCTTTAATTTAAAGCCCACTTTCTTATAAAATTCATCTAAAACGTCCTATCTTTATTCCCCAAATTAAAGAAAGGAGCTACATGGATTTACGTACGGCAAATGTTACAAGATATATTCTTCCTCTGCGTGAGGGAGGCTCATTGCCTGCTCTAGCCGAAGCTGACGATGAATTTAAGTATGTAGTCAAATTCAGGGGGGCAGGACACGGAACAAAAGCGCTGATTGCCGAACTGATTGGTGGGGAGATAGCCCGTGCACTGGGTTTCAGAGTCCCCGAAATAGTTTTTCTGAATCTGGACGAGGCCTTCGGACGAACGGAAGCAGACGAAGAGATACAGGATTTACTTCAATGGAGTCGAGGACTGAATATGGGATTGCATTTCCTTTCCGGTTCGTTGACCTTTGATCCGATAGTACATCAAGTAGATGGAAAAACGGCTTCGCAAGTAGTATGGCTGGATGCCTTGCTGACTAACGTAGACCGTACCATTAAAAACACCAATATGTTGATATGGCACAAAGAACTATGGCTGATAGATCATGGGGCGTCCCTTTATTTCCACCATTCCTGGACTAACTGGCAAAAACAGGCACTGGTTCCTTTTGTACAGATAAAAGATCATGTATTATTACCGTTTGCCGATAGACTGGAAGAAGTAGATATCGAATTCAGACAGATATTGACTTCTGATAAAATCCGTGAGATAGTCAATGCTATTCCCGACGACTGGTTGAACTGGACAGAAGGCACAGAAACTCCACAGGATTTGAGAGACATTTATATTCGATTCTTAGAAGAAAGGATGAAACATTCCGAAACATTTGTAAATGAAGCGCAAAATGCAAGAAAGGCACTTATATGAATACGCAGTCATCCGTTTCGTTCCTAAAGTAGAACGGGAGGAGTTTATCAATATGGGGATTGTGTTGTTTTCCAAACAAGCCAAATACCTGAAATCCCTCTATACGATAGATGAGAACAAACTAAAACTGTTTTCTTCCGAACTGGATATGAATTGCCTGAAAGAAGGGTTACAGGTCTTTGACAAGATATGCATGGGAAATAAAGAGGGAGGAGCCATAGCCAATATGGATATTCCTGACAGATTTCGTTGGCTGACTGCAGTAAGAAGTTCCTGCATACAAGTATCTCGCCCACATCCGGGATTTTCTACTGATTTAGATAAGACTTTGGAAAGATTGTTCAAGGAATTAGTACTCTGATTCCTTGGACAATCTCTTTGTCAAACTAACGGGCAGTAATATAAAAGCTCTGTTCTACTGCTTCAGCAGTCTGCACTTTAGGTTCTCCGCTACGCCCATATTGCCAGGCTACCACTGTCACCTTTACCGGAAATTTTGCACGTGGGGGAATTTTAGTCAATGCCAGTTTATCTCCCTTTATCTCTGCCGGACCTTCTTTTACATAATAGTAAACCGGAAGGCCGGAGTCAGCAGTTCCATTTAAACTTATTTCTTTCACTGAAGCTTTTACATCGGATAGTTTCGGGAAAATTATACTTTGGGGTATCCCTTCCTTATTCCGGTAAGGAATACGAATCTCTACCTGCTGAACGGCACTCCGGTATTTATGATCCTGTTTTACGGAAGCCATCAGGCAGATGCCTCCTGTACGTTTAGGATTATCCAATCCCATCCGATAGAAACGAACAGTAAAAGTTGTATCATTCACCACTTCCACCGGACCGCAAATTCTCGACATTCGAATGGGATGCGTACTGTGTTCTTTTGAATATTCGTTCCTTAACGTATCTGTGTACACTGCTTTCAGGTGGAAAGTGACTCCGTCCGCTTCGGGTTGAAAAGAAGGAGACATACGTACATGGGATTTCGGATTGAAAGTTATCAGTTTTCCTTTTTGCTCAAAGCCGATATACTGCTCTGTCTTTCCACGCTCATTGGCGTAATATTTTTCTGTGGCATCTGCCATTTCCTTATCAAAATACCAAAACGCATGGTTCTTGTCTCCTTTATACTTATCATAGGAAGCGGCTTCGGCTGTAGGCTTTTCATTCTTTCGCCAACGGTCTGCCAGCCAGCCATTCTTTGCTTCTACCGGAATTAACTGAATCGGAGCATCCAATGACGAATGCTCCGGCAACCGATATTCCACTGTCTTTTTCAGAAAGAGAGAAAGATAATCAATCAATTCATCGGATATGTCGAAATGTCCGTGTCCTGCATCAGCAAGAAATGAAAGGGGAGCATTCGGATATTCACGACGATAATCGAAAGAGGTTATCAACCGGTCTTCCCACCATTCGTCCTCTCCCATTACCATTAATGAGGGGATACCTTCAATCGTACGGGTTCCCCAATCCAAATTCGCACGCCCGTAACCCGTCAAATGAGTTCTGGGAGAATCACCGTGAATAGAGAGTACGGCCAATGTACGTTCAGGATTCCAGGCGGCAAAGTTCCACGGATAAGTAGCCATTGCCGAGTGTCCGATGGGTATAACCGGGGCAAACTCCAGTTCTGTATATCCGCTTATTTCAGACAAGTTCTTCATCATTGTTTCAAAGATTTGTTGGGTACCTTTTGTCACGTCCCAGCGTTGGTCTATTCCGGGAGTGATCCATATCTCTGCAATTCCCAGTTTGCCCATATTCTTCCGAAATTCAGGATGCTCGAAAATTGTTTCTTCGGTCATATTGTGTTGCCCGATGATGACGGCACGGACTTGTTTACAGTTTTCCGGTATCCATAGATAGGCAGAAGGGTTGGCGTTTGTCTCTTCTGAAATCAGCTCTTTTATTTCCACTGACCATTGCCAGGGGGCTGCTGCCACCTTAGCAACCTGCATGAATAATGACAACAATACAACAAGAAAATATTTATTCATAATGCTTCTTTTAATTGATTTAACTTCCTATACTACGAATATGAAGAACAAAATACTCAAAAAACGACTATATAATAGTAGATATTAAATGCAAAGATAGAGTTATCCGTAAAAAAGGTAGCAAAACCCGTAATCTATATAAAAACAGATTACCTTTTACAGACTAACTTTGTATAGAGGAAATAAAGATAATAAAAACATTAGAATACGCTTTTATTTTAATAATATACTCGATTATGGAAAAAGTAAAATTGAACAATGGCATTGAAATGCCTATTTTAGGTTATGGTGTTTATCAGGTTACGCCTGAAGAGTGTGAACGTTGCGTGTCGGATGCAATCAGTGTGGGCTATCGTTCTATTGATACGGCACAAGCCTATCATAACGAAGAAGGTGTTGGAAATGCAATCAGTAAATGCGGCGTACCACGTGGGGAACTGTTCATCACTACAAAAGTATGGATTTCAAATGCCGGTTACGAAAAAGCTAAAGCTTCTATTGATGAATCACTTCACAAATTAAAAAGTGATTATATAGACTTACTGCTCATTCATCAGCCATTCGGTGATTATTATGGAACTTACCGGGCTATGGAGGAAGCATATAAGGCTGGTAAACTCCGTGCAATCGGTGTCAGCAACTTCTATCCTGACCGCTTTATAGACTTGGCAGAATTCTGTGAAATTACTCCTGCCGTCAATCAGGTAGAGACACACGTTTTCAACCAACAGATAAAGTTGCAGGAAGTAATGAAAGAATATGGTACTAAAATTATGTCATGGGGACCGTTTGCTGAAGGACGAAACGACTTCTTTACCAACCCGACTCTCCAGGAAATCGGTAAAGAATATGGCAAATCAGTGGCACAGGTCGCACTGCGTTATCTGATTCAACGCAATATCATCGTGATTCCTAAATCGACTCATAAAGAACGTATGATTGAGAATTTCAATGTTTTCGATTTTTCGTTAACACCGGACGATATGGCGGCTATCGCTGCGCTTGATACAGCTAAAACACTCTTTTTCTCCCACTATGATCCGGAGATGGTGAAGTGGTTGATTAATTATGGTAAATAGTGGTAAGTAGTAAATCCCAATAAAGACTACAAATGGGAATTTAGCGGTTAAATGAGAATTTATCGGTTAGGCTGAAAGCCTTACAATTATATATTTATTGGGGTGCCCTGAAAGGGCTTAATTATATAGCGTAGGGCAACGCCCTACGTAAAAACAGCAATCTGAATTTGCGCCCTGAAAGGGCATAATTGTATACGGTTCCGCCCTTTCAGGGCTTGTGGCCGATGTGTCTTTTTCGTAGGGCGTTGCCCTACGCTATATAATTAAGCCCTTTCAGGGCACTCCAATAAATTATCATTTACTTGTCATTTTCACATACTCAATGACCATCAAAATAATTTGAGTCATTTCTTTAGCGGAGTGAAATGCAATGCGGCTCCGCCACTTGCTTTTAGCTTCAAAACAAGCTTATCTCCGGCTTTTATCTTCTTATGAGTACTGCGTACTTTCGTGCGTGTATTCAGCTTGTCATCATCTTCGTACAGGTGAAGCATGTACTTCTTACCCGGTTCCAGAAAATCCGTAGTCAATGTAATTGTGCGGGCTTCCGTATTCGTCATTGCTCCTACAAACCAGTCATTCCCCGAACGACGTGCCTGAACGATATATTCACCAATCTCTCCATCTAACGCGCGGCTGTCATCCCATACACTCGGAATTGCTTTCCAAAATTCCAGTTCTTCTTCTCCCTGGTAGAATTCCGGTCTGTCATACCAAAACATAAATTGCAAAGGACTGTAATACACAGCTGCCATCGCCAACTGATGTGCTTTCGTATTCTTCACCCGATTATTGAAATAGCAAAGCGTATAGTCTCCTGCACCTGCCAGATAGCGGGTGAAAGGAAGAGTCGTATTGTGTGTGGCATCCGGCATTTCTTCATTTCCACGAATACCTTCCTGCGTCATCAGGTTAGGATAAGTACGGCTGAAACCTGTCGGACGATATTCGTCATGAATATCTACCATCAGATTATATTCTCCACATTTACGAACTGCATCATGCAACCAGGTACTCCAACGCTGATTACCTATCTGTACAAAACCGAACTTGATACCTTTCAATCCCCATTTTTTATACAAAGGCAACAGAATATCCAACTGCTGCACTAATGCGCGCTGATTGACATACACCATAAGTCCGATTCCTTTCGATTCGGCATATTTACACAAAGCAGGTATATCAAGGTCTTTATCAGAAGAAACTGTAGTAGCGTCCGAACTCATTTTCATTTCCGGTCCGTACCAGCCTGCATCCATGTGTACATACTGAATACCGCGTTCTGCCGCAAAATCAATGGCCGCTTTTACTCTATCTTGTTTCAAGTCGCCCGAACGGAATACTTTCCCGGGTTTGATCCAAGAAGTATCAGCCAGTTTGCAAGCCGGATTCAGATTCAAGACAAGATCATTATTATTAATTAAATCGACCGGACGTTCGCCAACCATGATTACACGCCACGGAGTACTGTAAGGAGAAATAATATCGACGCTACTATACAGGCTTGTCTCCAAAGTGGAAGGTTTCTCTGCCGATAAACGGAATTTACCACGAACATAATCCACCATTTCCGCTTCCAACAAGGCTACAGATAATCCATCAGGCAGTTTCAATGTCAAAGGACGCTCACTCTCCTCTTTGCCCCATCCTTCCAACGGACGGAGTTCATAAGGCCCTTGTGCCCAACGTTCATAATACGCCATCGTTCCTTCAGGCATTGTGAAGCTAGTCTGCTCACCGACGATATGCAAGAAAAGCCCGTTTGTCATTTCCGGAAAATGATAGCGGAAAGTAACTCCTTCATTATAGGCGCGGACTATGATATTCATAAAGTAGTTTTTACGCTTATCATAACCACCATCCCGATTACCTTTTCCTTCTCCTTTCTTGAACTTCAAGGTCATCTCATTATAGCAATCACGAACCTCCGCACGCTCGCCATATACAGGCTTCCATCTCTCGTCCGTCTTTTGATGTTCAGTCCCCGTCAACTTCAGATTCTCACACCAAAAATGACAAGTATCATTCGGTATACCCAACGCCGATTCAAACAACTGATTTTCAATCAGAACACCCAGTTTACTTTCTTCAATCACCGGACGATTTTTATAAGTCAAGGTATAATACATTTGTGCATTATCCTCTCCTACCGCACGTTGATAAAAGGTAAAACGATAAGCTCCATCAGGAGACGTCAGTTCCTGACGGGTTTCTGTCATCACATCTTGCGCTTTTATCAATGCCGGTATCACCAACAACAAAAGCAAAATTCTTTTCTTCATTCTATTTACGTTCATGTTTATTCATCTTTCCTATTATATACGAACGAGAAAGAAATTATACTCAAATGTTTATTGCCTGAAAAGCTTATTCCATCTGTTCCCTATAAAAAGTAGGTGTCATTCCTGTCACCCTTTTAAAAATGCGGTTAAAATGTACAGGTGATTCAAATCCGCAAGTAGCACTGATTTGAGATATATTCATCATACTACTATTCAATAGTTTACAAGCATATCCGATACGCATATCAAGTACATACTCTTTGAATGTTTTTCCTGTGTTTTCTTTAAAGTATCGGCAGAAAGCAGTAGGGTTCATCGCTGTATAAGAAGCAATTTCATCCAGACCGATAGACTCGGTATAATGTTTATTCAAATAGGCAATCACTTTTTCCATTCTTTCATTACGCATAATCGAAGGAGACGGAGTATAATGAGAAGTAGTCAGATACTTCCTGTGATTACTGGTAGCCATCATTTGTAGGAGTGAAAGCAACAGGATAATTTGATCTACTCCTTTGGCAGAAGGTATTTGTTTTAATAGCTTAATGATTTTCCCCGAACGGGTAATTGTGAATTTAATTCCTCTGCAAGCATCCTCCAATAAATTCCTGATAGGAATAAACTGGGAGTATTGAGATATAGAATAATGCATGAAGTCTTTTTCAAACTGAATATTGACTCCTCTTACTTTCAGTTCGGATTTTTCTTCGTTATCAGATTCTTCCCCGCCGTCCGGTGGACTTTGCATACTATGAGGCAGTTCGGAACCGAAAAGAATCAAATCACCTTTTGAATAGGAGATAATGCTGTCACCCACCAGACAATCCCCCTCTCCCTTCTCCACATAAATAATTTCATACTCACTATGAAAATGCCACGGATACGTGAAACGTGGATATTCATAAAAGCGGGCACGGACGGGATTAGAAGTCGTAATAGTCAACTTCTCATTCATTATCTTCTTCATAAATCTCCTTTCTAAACTGCTTTTGCAAAGATAGGTAAATATCTTGCAAAAATACGCATCATAGCATGTATAAAAACCCGCTATTTTTGCATCCATTCATAAAAACATTTGATAGAAAACATGAACGAATTATTTAGTATTGCCGGTAAAGTTGCTGTTATTACCGGAGCAGGTGGTGTACTGGGCGGAAATATTGCCCAACACTTTGTACAGCAGGGAGCAAAAGTTGTAGCTATTGACATTCGTCAGGAGCAACTGGACAACCGTGTGGCTGAACTTAAGCAATACGGTAACGATGTAATCGGCATCATCGGTAATGTACTTGACATCGCCAGCCTGGAGAAAGTAGCCGAAGAAGTCGTAGCCAAATGGGGACAGATCGATATTCTATTGAACATTGCCGGTGGCAATATGCCGGGAGCTACTCTTGAACCGGAACAACATTTTTATGACATGGATATTTCCTGTTGGGAGAAAGTGACTAATCTGAATATGAACGGAACGGTTTATCCGTCTATGATATTCGGTAAAGTAATGGCAAAACAAGGCAAAGGATGTATCATTAATGTATCCTCAATGGCAGCATACAGCGCTATCACCCGCGTACCGGGATATTCGGCTGCAAAAACTGCCGTAGCCAATTTCACTCAATGGCTGGCAAGCGAAATGGCACTTAAATACGGTGATGGTATCCGTGTAAACGCTATTGCACCGGGCTTCTTCATCGGCGACCAAAACCGTCGTGTACTCATCAACCCAGATGGTTCATTGACAGATAGAAGCAAGAAAGTATTGGCTAAAACTCCAATGAAACGTTTCGGTGACATCAAAGAGTTGAATGGTGCAGTGCATTTCCTGTGTAGTGAAGCCGCTAGCTTCGTAACCGGAGCAATGTTACCTATTGATGGTGGTTTCAGTGCATTCAGCGGAGTTTAAGCAATAAATAATAGCCTGTTATAAAGAGAAAGACTATGATGGAAAAGACTTGGAGATGGTTCGGCAAAAAGGATAAGATAACCTTGCCGATGCTCCGACAAATAGGGGTAAAAGGGATTGTCACTGCCCTGCATGATGTACCGAACGGTGAAATATGGACAATGGAAGCTATTAACGATTTGAAATCATATATCGAATCTTATGGTTTACGTTGGTCGGTAGTGGAAAGTCTTCCTGTATGTGAAGCAATCAAATACGCAGGAGCGGAACGTGAACAGTTGATTGAGAACTACAAAGTAAGCCTTGCCAATTTGGGTAAATGCGGCATAAAGACAGTGTGTTATAATTTCATGCCCGTTATCGACTGGATACGTACAGACTTGCAACATCCCTGGCCGGACGGAACCAGTTCACTTTATTACGACCGTATTCGCTTTGCTTATTTCGATATCCGAATCTTGGAACGTGAAGGAGCTGAAAAAGATTACACTGAAGAAGAACTTCAGAAAGTTGCCGAGTTGGATAAGGTTATCACAGAAGCAGAAAAAGACGCTTTGATTGATACGATCATTGTCAAAACTCAAGGTTTTGTTAATGGCAATATCAAAGAAGGAGATAAAAATCCGGTTTCCATCTTCAAGCGGTTACTTGCTTTGTACAAAGATATAAACCGGGATGCTTTGCGTGAAAATATGCGTTATTTCTTATCTGCAATCATGCCTGTATGCGAAGAATATGGAGTTAATATGTGCGTACATCCGGATGACCCTCCATTCCAGGTATTAGGTTTACCACGTATCGTTACCAATGAAAATGATATTGAATGGTTCCTGAATGCCGTAGATAATCCTCATAATGGATTGACTTTCTGTGCAGGCTCTTTGAGTGCAGGCGAACATAACGATACACGTGAGTTGGCTAAGAAATTTGCAAAAAGAACTCATTTCGTACATCTGCGCAGCACAGCTGCCATGCAAGGTGGAAACTTCATTGAAAGCTCCCATCTTACGGGAAGAGGACATCTGGTTGACCTTATCCGTATCTTCGAAAATGAGAATCCGGGATTACCGATGCGTGTAGACCACGGACGAATGATGCTGGGAGATGAAGATAAAGGCTACAACCCAGGATATTCTTTCCACGGACGTATGCTGGCTCTTGCACAAGTAGAAGGAATGATGGCTGTGGTGGATGATGAGAAAAAACGACAGATAATATTATAATCATCACAATGCTGATATAGTCAGAGCTTCGTCAGAGCAATAACCTCATTATTTGTTTCAAGGCGGGAAACATTTTGTTTCAAGCGTTGAAACTGATGGTTTCCCGTCTTGAAACTTTAGTTCCAAAGGCTCGAAACTCCAGTTCCAAAGGCGGGAATGTACTGTACTGGATTTAGTTGACAACTTCGCTTGTTATACCTAAGTTCGTTTACTCAATATTTTTTAAAACCTAAATAAGTTTACTTGTCCCTTTGTAATTCCTGTATAAGTTGTCATTTTAGATATTTTGCAAAATTATGTATCTTCTCTTATAAGTGCAAGACTTCGGGCTGTAAACTTTCATTAAATAACAAAAACTCTTCGCTCGGGGATCGCCCTAGCGGCAAGGGGCGGGAGCACCCGTCCCGACGAGCGGGACTTCAGCTACCTTTCCACTGCATTTACGAATATATTCCATCGGAGTTCTCATTTGTATGCCTTGATGCGGTCTAACATAATTGTATGCATATATGGCATCGGCTATACGTTTATCCAATTGTTCAAAGCTGTCATCTGTACAGTCAAAAAGCCACCCATTCTTGATCGTGTTATTCATCCGTTCAGCCAGAGCATTATGTAGCGGATCCCCACACTGAGTCATACTGATATTAATATGATGTTTCTTGAGCATACCTACATACAGGTTTGAGCAGTATTGCACTCCCCGGTCAGAATGGTGTATCAGATTATTCAAATCAACATTGTATCTGTTGTAAAAGTCCATAGCCATCCTCAGTGCCTTTAAAGGACCTTCCGCTTCGAGTGTTTTGCACAGGGCATATCCGACTATGGCCCGACTGCCCGCATCGGTAAGAAGGGACAGGTAAGCCCATCCCTGGCACGTGGCAACATAGGTTATGTCCGCTACAACCATTGAACCGAATGTGTCAGCTACAAATTTAGGCGTGACATTCAGCAGGTCTGGATAAATGTAATAATTATGATTGGAATTTGTTGTCTTTGGCCTCACACGTCTGACACGTTGACAAAGGCCATTGGCACGAAAAATATTATAGCATTGATCACGTCCAATGACCATCCTGACACCAAACTTGCGAAGGCAGCATGCATAGAGTTCACGCATACCAGCCTTGGGCATAAGTTTACGTAACTCATTACAATACAACACAATGCTTGATGTGAGGATGTCTATTTCCATTTTTCTGTTGACATGCTTATAATAACCTTGTCTGGTTATGCCGAAGTAATCACAGAGGAACTGCAGACTGCCGCGCATATGACGGGCACAGTTCCCCTGTGACAAGGTGTCGATTACTTGGCATCGGAGTTTTTTCGAACCTTGATGTGATAGGTTGACTCCGCAAGATTAATCAATTCCTCACAAGCTTCATGACGAAGACTTTCCTCCTGAAGGGCACGCTGAAGTTTGCGGTTTTCGGCACGCAATGCAGCGAGTTCTTTCTCCAGTTCATTGAGAGACTCATCAGAGGCTTTTCTTAAAGAGAGTTGTTCTGTACTCATAACTTTATCATTTATATGATACTTATCAAGCCAAAGAATCAGCAAACGACGGCAAATACCCGTACGCTTGGCAAACTGATACTTCGTTTCGGAAGTCGATAAATACTCACGAATATACGACATTCGTTCAGATTCTGTGTAAGGAGTGTACTTCTTTTTTAATTCTTCCATGTGAATTTCGAATTTAAGAAGTGTCAACTTATTCAGTACACTACAGAAACTATAGTTTCTAAAGCAGGTAAATTCTATCTCAAAGACAAGAAACAACCATTCTGTCTCTAGGCTTTTAGTTATAATCATATAATTCCGATACAATAAATACAACGGACTGTTCTCTCAATAGCTAAACCTTTCAATGCCAATGCATACTTATATCATTTGGTAAGCGTCGACAGTGTGAGAGTAAGTTTTACCCTCACACTACCCTCACCTTTACCCTCACCCACGAAAGTACGATGGATAAAGGGATTGAGAGCCGGGTGAGAGTGTGAGGGTAAAATCAACACAATCTTTTATTTGTTAGCTACTTTATCTGTATCTTCCCTACAAAATCTTTTTTATCTATATTCAGTTCTTCCAAAGAGGCGATCCGTTTGCCGTTCAACATTATGTTCTCAAACAAAATATTCTCAACCTTCCTATTCTTATCATAACCTTCCATCAAAGAAGGATTGATATATTTTCCGGTACATGAAATATTACGGAACGTTATGTTTCTGACACCTCTGCCGGGACCTGTGTTATACTTTTGGTTATACATCACCCGAAGATGAAACAACTGTCCTTCCTGGATATGTTCCACACGAATATCCTCAAAAGTGATGTTTTGTGCCAGATTGTGATCTCCTACATTAATAGTCATGCAGCCTTGGTAATCACGATCGTCCTCATCATGTTCCAAGATATCGATATTCTTGAACAATATATCTTCTAAAACCTCATCTCCTGTTTTCGTATTTCCATGCGTACCGATATTGATAGGGTGAGCAATATCCGCCCATAGTGTAGAATTAAGTACACGGATATTACGAGAATCTCCATAATAATTCCAACGATGCGTATAGATGGCTATACAGTCGTCTGAATTACGAAGAAAAACATCATCAATCACTACATCCGAGCAAGACATAAAATCCAATCCATCACTCCAACCCTGATAACTGAATGATTTCAAATTCTTGATAGTAATTCCCTGTGATTGTCCACCGGAAACTGTATAGTGACGGGAGTTGACAACTGTAATTCCATCAATCAGTACATTCTTGGAGTATGCCACCGATATTCCCTGCTGCGGTTCAAGCAACATACCGTGTCCGAGAATCTTTACATTCTCTACACTGTCGCAAGTCAGGCAACCTTTCAGCACCGCTCCACCTTCCAGATAGACAGTCGTGTTGGAAGGAATACGGAAGCATTTGCCTGCCACATCTGTGGGTTCGTGTATACCGGACTCAAAATACATCACATTCGGATCATTCTTATCAGGCACATTCTCAATGATCGGATTGGCAAACACATGCAGATTATTCAAACGGTCACCGTTGAACTCTACAGAGAGTTTTTGTGGTTTATCCAATGTGAACAGCAGAAAATTTCCGTCTATCTCCGGCTGAATTCCTTTAGATAGTGGACGCACTACTGCTGAACGGAGTTCCCCGTTATTCTTTTGCACCAGCACTTCCACTTTACCGGAAAAATCAAACTGTACCATGGTTGCATCCGACTTGGTATCCATATCCACCTTTACATTATATTCATAAAGGTCTACCCAATCTTTTTCACCCACTTGCCGTACTTTTACTGTATAATCGTCATTATGGCGGGCATAGTAGATGCCTTGTGGCACCGGATAGATGACAATTTCTGCCTGTATAACTCCTGAAGTCATTACAAGTAAAAATGTAAGCGCTATTCGTATCAATCTATTCATTTTGAATTATTCATTTATTGTGCATACATCAATGTACCGAGTCCAAGTACATCATACCCACCAGAGTTAGCATCATAATAACCGCCGCCGCCTTCTATTCCTACATATTCGGTAGCAATCTTAGTATATTTGAGATTATCATCCGAGATGTTTTTTATCCCTTTGTAATGATAGTAAGGCAACGCCCATATCGCACGTTTGATCCATTTACCGCCACCAAGTGTTGTTTGTTCTTCCGGAATCGGATATCCCCATTGACTCTGTTTTTGCCATATATAAGTAGTATATGGTACAGTCTCATTGGTATAATTACAGCAAGCGGCATATTCGCAGGCCCGTAGGAAGAGATTATCATCATAAGCAAAGAAATCGTCTCCCTGGCTCCATGCCAACTGACAAATAATTCCCATCAATCCGACACACATCAACGTGTGTCCTTGGTCACGTCCACTTTCCTGCCATTGAGCAAAGTTATAGTCCGGTGCATAATCGTGATAGATAGCACGACGTAAACGTCCGTTTGTATCACCTGTCTGCAAATGGGCGATACCTTCATTATAAATATCACGACGATCGGTTACAATGCCGATAGCCATTTTAGCCGCTATATTACAAAGACACCAGTTAGCCCAATAATGTAACGCATTCGTATCGTGATGACGTTTCAGAAAATCATCATTAGCAGGATAGAACACTTTAAGCAACCAATTCTGGAACGCTGCGAAGTCCGCACGATCCCATCCTCCATAATCCCTCAATAATTCACCGGCAATAGCAAATTCATAACCATAAAGTCCTGCAGCAAGCGATAAATTCGTATTACCTGTTACACCTACACAAGTCTGTACCCACTTATTCAGATTCTCCACCGCTTTTGCCGCATATTCATCATCTTGTTCAATTTTCCAACGAAGCGCTTGCTGATATACAATAGTGGCTCCTCTGGCTGCATTCATGTAATTTTCATCTCCTGAAATACCTCGTTTAATCCATTCTGTAGGATAAGTATCTGCCGTCTTCTGCGAAAACTGGCTTTCTACTAATAATTGATAAGCACTTACCCAAGGCTCTTCTCCGGCAGCTTTTTTATCCCGGATACGCTGGAAGTCTTCCTCTGTATGCAACCCTTCATGCAGCATAGGTTCCGTTGACGGTTTAAGTTCAACCTGTTCCAAATTTACGTTATTATCAGGAAGAGGAATTTTATTCAAATCAGTTTCCACATTGACACCCGGAAGGTCAATGCCGTCCCCACATCCTACCAAAAACAGGGTAGCAAATACTGCGGTTATATAATATATCTTTTTCATCATATTTTTGGTTTAATGGTACACCATATCTACCATTGATTACGGTGCACCCAATTATAGTTTATTGCTCTACTAACTCTAATTTGAAATTATCTATCTTAGCCCGTCCTTGTTTTACTGTAATCGTACATACAAAACCAATGACAACATCGGTAGGCTCTTCAACAAGAATATCAACTACTACATCACCCGTACCCGAAATAGAAGCGTTTGCCAGACTCTTACTTGGTATATCACTCGTATTTGCCATCTCATTACCTTTACAAACCGCAACATAACCGGTAAAACCTCTGCCGTCATATTCATAAACATGTGCCGTCAACTTATATTTTCCTTTTTGAAGATGAGAAGTCTGATATACCTTACCATCATTTTTAGGATTGTCAAATCCCCAATCTGTTTGTAAAGCCAAACCTGCATCACTTCCATCACCATATTTCGTTTTAAATGCCAAATCAACAGCAGCACCTCCTTCACCAGCAGTCAAGTTAGAGTTCTGAACTATCCAATAAGCAGCTTTTGCCCACTCTCCTTTTTTATGGAATCCTTTATCTCCACCTTCTTTTACATATTCAAAAGGCTGTTTATAGTTCATGAGTACATATTGAGAAATATCTCCATCCGTCGGCAGAGGTCGCAATATATCACTCTCTACGGGTTGTGCAATACCTTCAAACACCATTGTTACTTTTCCACCATTGAAACCTTGCGGAACCGTTACAGTAATAGAAGTCGTAGTAATCTCTTTAACCGTAACGGGTACGGATATTCCCTCAAAAGTAACTGTAACAGAATTCTTATCCGTTCCAAAACCTTTTCCTGTAAATGTTATTTCCTGTCCGGCTTTTACTAATGTGCCATTAGGATAAATATACGGTGTTTCAACAGAAGTGATTTCCGGAGTTTCCCAAACCTCAAATGTGCCCGATTCGCCCATCTCTATTTCCTTACCCTGAATTATCAGTTTAATCTTCACCGGAGCTTCAGATGAAACTCCTTTGGGAACATTCACTACGATATTACCTTTATCATTCAGTGTCACTTTATCACAAACTGTTTCTCCGAAAAAGACCTGAATATTTTCAGCTTTCGTACCAAAGTTCTGACCAATGATCGTTACTTCCGCATTAATATATCCGGCTTTCGTTGAAATGCCTGTTACTGTCGGCATCGGTAATACCGTATATTTCAACTGTGTCCCGATAGTTTCAAACGGAGTAATGACAGTAATTGTATAATCTCCGGCTTCCAACGAAGCAGGTACAGTGAGTGGAATACTCTTATCCGTCAAATTATCTGTATCTATTGCAGCTTCTACAGGTTCTCCGCCAGCTTTAGAGAAAGTTACTTTCAAAGGCTCCAACCCTTCAACAGACTTATCCAGCAATTCTTGCACAAGATTGGTTCCTGTTATTGCAAATTTACTGCCAGCAAAACCTGATGGAACCGGTTCGTCTTCCTTAGGAGTATCAAGCGTTGCATGCTTCAACACAGTGAAAGGATAAGAAGCCAAATCAATCGTTTGTTCTGCCATAATAAGTGTCATAACTCCACTGACAGCTGTCTCGGGAACTTTGGCCGTAAATTCGGTATCAGTAGGTGTACCCACAATCTCTGCCTTGTCTGTGGAAGTCCCGAAAGTCAAAGTATACAGTGTTTTAGAAGAAACAAATTCTTGTCCTTCAAAAACGATACTGGCACCCGGAAAACCATAAGAAGGTTTCACTACGCTGACACCCGGCTTACCAAGTACACGATAAACTAGATCAGTCTCCACACGTTGCCCGAAAACCTCAACGGTTATCTTTCCGTTTGTTGCCGATTCCGGCACTTTCGCAAGGATAGCATCATCGGCGCAAGAGACTACTACTGCCTCCTGGGAACCGATAAATACTTTCACATCTTCTGTTATGATACCAAAATCACTGCCACTAACGGTAAACTCATTCCCAACATATCCTTCTACGGGATCTATCTTTGTTACAGTCGCCACAGGATCAGTGTAACTCATTGGAACAATTTCTTCATTATCCTCGTCACAAGCAGCTAATGCGAAAAGCGAGAGAAAAACGGGAAACAGATAGTTATATATTTTCTTCATAATCTTAATTATATTATCACGATGAATTACTCTTTTTTCTTTTTCCACATCATTCAAGAATCAATTTCAATTCTGTCACCTTAAAGTATGAATTACCTTTAGCCAGAGAAGTCAGGAATCCAATGACAACATCCGTTGTCTCCGTCACTTCAAATGAAGGTGTAACCAACGTACCCGAATCATTCGCTGTTCCCATTTTATCATAGGCCACATAAACTCCATTTAGTTGCTCAAGATCAGCGACATTCGGTATATCACTTTCACTATCTCCTTTAGCTATCAATACGGAAATAAAGTTCCCCGCATCAGTAACTACCAATGTATATGCATAAGTGACTTCCAGTCTGTATTTACCAGGACGGAGCGTAGCAACCTGCCACATTTTCCCATTCGTATAAGCTTCTTTATCCCATCCATTCTGGAATGCTAACGTTAAGCCTTCTTCTGATTTATATTGCATTCCGGAAACAGTCGTATTGCCTTTTGCATTGAACGATGCTGCATTTTGATTCCACACTGCCGGAGTCCACCATTCACCGTTCTTCCAACTTTCATCATTTGCCTTGGCAAACGGCTGCTTATAGTTTTGAAGATAAAGCACTGTCACATCACCCTTCGAGTTAGGATTGAACATTGCACCACCTGTCATTGTATATCCGTGAATAGTCACAGTCACACTACCTGTCTGATAATCAGCAGGAGTTGTCGCAACAATAGTAGACTCATCCACCAGCTCAAATTCGGCCGGCGTTCCATTGAAACTAACAGAAATATCGGATGGATCCGTACCAAAGTTTTCACCTGTTATAGTGACCTTGTCTCCCGTATCGGCTACCCCTTCACCGTCTTCACTATCAGAAGTCACTGTAATGACACGTGGCGTAGGCAGTACTGTATAATGACCGATATTCTCCACCTTTTTATTATAAATCTGTAAAGACAGATTGCCTGTTACTGCAGTTTCCGGCACTTCCACTACCAAACGGTTATTTTTGCAATCGAGTACTTTATTGGATTGGGCTTCACCGAAGAAAACTTTCACTGCTTCAGCACGGTCACCAAAATTGGTTCCCGTAATAACTACCTGTGTAGTGACATATCCGTCCGTAGGATAAATGCTCTCCACTACTGGCACAGGATAATCATAAACTCTATACTTGGGGTCTTGCTCACAACCGGAGAAAAGTGCGGAAACACAAGCAAGTATTGCCAAGTGAAATGTATATTTGAATAAAAACTTCATATAATCTATGGTATTATACGTTAAACGATTGAATGATTAATATCCCGGATTTTGTACCAGATTTGAATTCAGGTTGATTTGATTTCTTGGAATCGCCCACAAATAATCTCCCTTAGTAAATGCGCAGTCGGATGATTTGAGGAGCACTACACAAGGTAATTTGCCTTTACCTGTTTCCACTTCTTCCGTCCCCTTCGTAAAGATAGCCGGATTGAAAGCACTGGTAGCATTCCCGTTTTCGTCTATAAATGCCGTCGGATAGCTGGCATTACCTACTACCGCACCGCAACGAGACTCATTCAGATTCTTCTCCGCAATACCCCAACGTTTCAGATCGTCACAACGGAAACCTTCCATATAGAGTTCCAAAGCACGTTCACGGCGGATCTCATCCAACATTACCTGATTGACTGTCTTACTCGCATTTGCCGGCACTCCTTCCTGAATTCGCTTTGCCAATGCATTTGTTAGGTTAGCAATTCCCGCACGGGCACGGATTTTATTTATCGACTTATTCAACTGGTCATCTGATATTTCACCATAGCGTTCCATCACAGCTTCGGCATAGTTCAAGTATACTTCTGCCAACCGAAGTACCGGATAATTGGCCGATTCATCTTTACTTTGGCGTTGAATATCGGTAATAGCAAACTTGGAAACACCATACCCACAGTTCTCAACTGTCAGGCTCGTAGCATATGAACCTATATAAGAAGTCAAACGGAAATCCCGATTCTGAAACTCGTCCCCCGGATTCTTATATCCCTGGAACTTATCAGACATGCTGACCGGAAGCCCGTCAGTGCATAAAAACATATCAATCAATTTCCGGCTGGGACGCATATCCGTATAAATCACCTGATTCAAATCTACCTGTCCTTTACGCGTTTCCTGACTATATACAGAAGCGATGATAAATTCCTTGTTCGTCGCTCTTCCGGCACCGGCAGGATTACTGGCTTCTTCTTCAATATTAAACAGGTAACGATTGCTCATATTTCTCATAGCTGCAACATTGTTATAATTCCAAAGGGAATAAGCAGCATCTCCCATCACTGTTTCGGATAATTGAACGGATTCTTCCAGAAAAGCATTTACCTGATCGGAAGCCGGACCGGCAGAACCTTCAAAATCAGTAGAAGTACCATTGTACTTACGCCAGGTAGCTTCATAAAGTAACACGCGAGCCTTAAATGCCTGTGCAGCCTGTTTGCTGATTTTACCTTTGTCGGCAGAGGTTATATTCTGTTCCAACGGCAACCCAGCAATAGCCTCATCCAAATCGGAGAGAATCAAGTTGACAACCTCATAACGGCTGTTACGTTTTCCATATAACTCCGGTGAAGTCACGTCGAGAACTTTCGTAACGACAGGCACTCCACCAAAAAACTTCAATAAGTAAAAATAGTTATAGGCACGGAAAAAATGACCTTCGGCTAATTCTTTTTTAATATCCGCTAAATTACCTGTATAGGAAGAAACTGCTCTTTCAAACATGTGATTAGTGGCACGAATATTACCATAGCAATTACCCCAACGGCTATCGTCATTAGGAACTCCCATCACACCGGTCCCCACACCATACGAATATCTGAAACAAGTAGAAAGATCGGATGCCGCATCCATGTGATCGAATATACTTCCATAGGAAGACTGCCATCCCAATAATTGCCCGTAAAGCCCGTTAGCATATTCACGGAAATGCTCCGGAGTTTTGAAATAAATCACATCTGTCTTGGCATCCAGTGGTTCCAAGTCAAGGAACGTATTCACGCATGAAGAAAATCCCAATGCGCAGGTGCAAATTAATATATAGTTCGTTATCTTTTTCATATCTTCTATTCTGTATTTAATTTTCCATAGCTACTATAAAGTGATGTTCAGACCGAACGACCAAGTACGTGCAAACGGGTATCCACTGTTGTTGGAGGCTGCTCCCATTTCCGGGTCGAAACCGTCTCGAATACTGGTAGCTTCCCATAAATCATTACCAGAGAAGTAAACACGTACTTTTTCCAGTTTCACCTTGCGAGTCCATATCTGCGGCAATGTGTAGCCGACTATTAATGTTTTCAAACGGATATAGCGGTTATTCTGCATCATAAAGTCGTTATTCTGATAATTCCAGCGTGCGAGATTCGCATTGGTAGTCAAGCGAGGGAATTCAGCATTCGGATTGCTCTCTGTCCATGTCTTTCCCAAATATGTCGGGTTCTGATTGGCAGTACGTGTTTGAAAAGGATAAGCCATCCAGTCATTACGGATAACATACTGCTTGCCGACACCTTGGAACATTGCGTTCACATCAATACCTTTCCATGATCCTCCCAGTGTGAAACCGAAAACAAAATGTGGATTGGAGTCACCGAGATATTGCAAATCGCTATTCTCATTCCCTGCACCGGAAATCTTATAATCACCATTCAAATCCAAACGTTTGGTATCACCCGGACGCAACCGGCTTGCACTTCCTGCTCCTACACCAGTCAAATCTTCTTTACCCTCTCCATAGAGTGCATAATAGCGGTCTACTTCTGCCTGATCTTTAAAGTAACCATCTGTGCGATAAAGGAAGTACGAATTCAATGGATACCCATTCACGGCTGCATTCCAACCAGCCCCATAAGAATCTGCTCCTTCCATCTCTTTCAACAGACTCTTTGTATCACCAATATTAAAGTTGGCATAGTAAGAAAAGTCTTTAATCTGATCGCGCCATCCAATAGTGAATTCCCAACCTTTTACATTCAAATGACCACTATTCGTTTTAGGAGCTTTACCTCCTAAAACACCCGGATATGTGACATTTACCAACATACCGGTATTATCTTTTATAAAATAATCGAATGTAGCTTTCAAACGATTATCGAAAAAGTTAAGATCGATACCAAAGTTTTTCTGTGAAACTTTCTCCCAAGTACGGTCATAAGAAATTAAACCGCCAAAACCTGAAGATACCTGATTGGCAGGTATAGTTCCAAAACCGGCTGTTCCAAGAGAGACAGTAGACACATAATCGTAATCACCCAGCCCGACATCATTACCCGAACTACCGTAACTTAAACGCAACTTACCAAAAGAAAGAACAGGTTTTAAAAATTCTACAAATTGTTCTTCCGAGAATGCCCATCCCAAAGAGACAGAACCAAAGCTTTTGAAACGATAACCGGGAGCAAACTTGGAATTTCCGTCACGACGCCCCATCAATTCAACCATATATTTTTCCGCATAGTTATAATTCAAACGGGCAATATATGAATAGGTACCATTATGAGTCTTTCCTCCACCGTTACCCTGTGTACCCGTAGCCAAATTCAAATCGTAAATTCCGGCATCCTCAAACTTCTCACGGGCGGTAACAACTTTCTTAGTCACCCATTTCTCGGCATTGATGCCGAACATAGCATCTATATTATGTACTTCGGCAAATGTACGCTTATATTTCAATAACCCTGAATAGTACTGATACCGGGCATTATTTGCCTGTACCAAATATCCCGGCTGATGGGAATCTTTAAAATTCAGCACATCTTGCGGAGTACTAAGGGTTTGTGTTGTTTCATATACTAACTTCGCCGTCTGCTCGCCGAACCAATTGTAACACTGTACCGGAAGCGAATAGCGTTCTCTGCGATATTCCTCATTTTGAAATGAAGCAGTACCCTCGAAAGTGATTCCTTTCCAAATATCCACCAATGCTTTAAAATCGACACGAGTAGTCAACTTCTCTCTCTCGTCACGTCCACCATCCGTTGTAGCTGCTGCCGCATTGCGATCACCTACATTACCGAAGTTAGCGTACCATTGTCCATAGGGATTTTTTGCCGGGAAAAACGGAGCATCGTTTCCGTAAAGTGTACGGTCGATACCATGTGTGGGTGTTTCGGTATTTGTTTTAATCATACTGGCTAAAGTCTCCAGTTTGAACCAATCAGTCAATTTGATGCCGTAGTTTAAGCGCAAGTTCAACTGTTTCTGTCCGTCATAGGCTGTAGCCAGATTAGCCTGGTTATCAGCATAAGCTAATGAAATGCGGTAATCGGATTTATCCGTAGAACCTGCTACACTCAAGTTATGCTGGTAAGAATAACGGCGGGCAAACAATTCATCCAGGCGATTGGCATTACCAACGAACATCGTACCCCAATCGGCTACAGTCGACTCATAAATACCTTCAATGCCTTGAGCCATCTTCTTCAGGTTTTCTTCTCCCCAGCCCCACCAGTCATGTTCCGGCATTTCTTTATTGGCTTCCAGCCACATGGAAGCATATTCCTGCATACTGGGAGAGAAAGCCATAATACCATTGGTAGTGAAACGCATATTGAAGCCATAATCAACCGTTGTCTTGCCTTTACCTTTTTTGGTAGTAACCAAGATAACGCCATTAGCTGCTTTCGCCCCATAAATGGAAGCTGAACCGTCTTTCAATACACTAATATTCTCAATATCATCCGAGTTTAGATTTTGGAATGACTCTGAATTCAATACGGGTACTCCATCCACAATAATCAACGGACTACCGCCATTGACAGATGTCAGACCACGAATCTGGAAATTTAAACCTTCATTACCCGGACGTGAGGAAGAACGAGTGACTACCAAACCCGGAGTGGCTCCTTGCAGAGCAGCACCGACATTGGTAATGGCACGACTTTCCAATACCTGGCTACCAATTTGTTCTACCGCCCCTGTCAACGTCGCTTTTTTCTGCGTGCCATAACCCACTACAACAACCTCGTCCAGTGCATTATTATCTTCCTTTAATACCACTTTAAAATCAGAGCGGCCATGAAGGTTAATAATCTGATCTACATATCCGATATAGCTAACTTTTATCTGTTTGGCATCAGCAGGAATATTCAGCGTAAACCGACCGTCAATATCGGTAATTACTCCTGCATTGCTTCCTATGACCACTACATTACAACCAATCAGTGGTTCACCATTCGCATCTGTCACAAGTCCTTTGATGATGCGGCCCGTCTGGACTACCATCAAACTCTCTTCTACAGAATCATTTGCATAGAGCAATACACCGGGCGAACCACCCAGCAGCATGGCGAAAGCCAATGCGACTCCTTTTGAACATAAGAATTTGGATTTAATTTCCATAATACTATTAAATTGTTAAAGTTAATATGTGTTTTTCCGAATCTGGTATTTAACCGACTTTGGAGAATTCATTTTTCAAATAAGTACGAACCGTTTTACGAGCCAGTAATAATTGACATTCTACTGTACGGGGAGATAAGGACAGCTTTCCTGCAATGGCAGGACAAGAGAGTTCATGATTGAAACTAAGTTCATAAATCTGACGGCGTTTAACAGGAAGAGCTTCCATAACCAGGTCATGCATCTTCTTTAGTTCACGAAAATGAATGGTATCTTCTGTGGTATTCCGACTGGTGTCTTCCATCCTATTATATATGTAGGCGACGAAATCTTCCTGTTTATAATAACGACGGATTTTATCGGTTACTATATTGCGAGCGATGGTAAAAAGCAAAGACCAGACTGTATCTTTGTTCACGAATGCCCTGTGTTCCCATAAGCGGACAAAGACATCCTGTGCCAAATCTTCCGCTTCATGCGGATGGCAAATGCGGATAGCGATATAGTTCTTGATATACTCCTTATATTTAAGATAGCATTCAGAGAAGAAGTCGTCAAATGTAGCTTGCTGTTTATTCATGGCATTAAATTTATCCGTTTAACGATGATACAAAAGTAGGAACAAGTTTCAAATTCAAATACCACAAAAGTAACAGATAACAAAACTATCGTAACAAGCGTGTATTTTTGCAAAAACTTCCCATTTCATCGGGATAAATCTAACCGTTACACCAATAAAAAAGGGGATGTCGTTACATTTGACGACTCCCCTGTTCTTATATTTGCATGGATGAAAGCTTTCATCCGGAAGGATTCATTATTTATTTTCCTGTGATGCCTGGAAATCCGGTATACGTTTTACGTTCGCACCTTTCATCACACCTCTTTTGATCGCTTCATTCGTATCGCTGATTTCTTTCTTCACACGTTTATAGTATTCTTTTGTCAGTCCTTTCTCTACTGCTTCCGATTCTGTTACTGCCCAAAGATACTGATAATCCATCAACATCAAATCCGGTGCCACTATTTTAAAGAAAACACTATCATTTGCAAATTTTTCACGTAAGTCTCCCAAATAGATGGTATCTGCAGGATTTACCTCCTTAACATTTGCATTATTTTTTGAACTGCTACCTCCGCAAGAAGATAACATCAAACCTCCTACCAATGAAATTAAAACTAATACTTTCATATCAACATATATTATAAAATAAAACTTTTTCTGCTCCAATGTGAACAAGATCTTACAATTATCTCACTTATTGAGCGCAAATGTAATAATTAAACTACAAACACAAACACAATGTCATTCTTTTCTTCCCGATTCCTCGGCATATTGCTTGGGAAGCATCCCGAACATTTCTCTAAAACACTTCGAGAAATAGCTGGGTGAACTGAATCCTACCCGGTTCGCTATTTCAACAATCGGCAACTGACTTCCTTGTAATAATTGTGCCGCCCGTTTCAAACGGATGCTGCGAATAAAGTCTGTCGGTGTGTGTCCGGTGATGGATTGCAGCTTGCGGTAAAGGCTCATACGCACCATACCCAAATCGCCACTCAATTCTTCTACGCCATATTCCGGATTGTCCATGTTCTTTTCTATGTATTCCAGACACTTCTGTATGAGCTGTTCGTCTACTGAAGTAATGGTGATAGCACTCGGATTTACTTCTATGTTTTTACGGAATTCCTGTTTTCTCTTTTCCTGCTGCTCTATCAGCTTTTCAATGCGTACCATCAGCATATCAAAGTTGAAAGGTTTCGACATATAAGAGTCTGCTCCTACTTCATAGCTGTTAATCTTGATATCATCGGCAGTACGGGCTGTCAATAATATCACAGGTATATGGGAAGTCTGCACGTTCGTCTTGATCCGACGGCAAAGTTCGATACCGTCTACTTTCGGCATCATAATATCGCTGATAATCAGGTTCGGATTTTCCTCTATCGCTTTTCGCTCTCCTTCCTCGCCGTCTGCCGCTTCAATGATTTGATAAAAATCTTCTAACTGTTCTTTCAGGAAAGTACGGAATTCCTGATTGTCCTCCACTAACAACAGTTTCTTCAGGTTATCATCGACTGTAGATGTAGTGGTTTCTTTCTCTTTAATGTCTGGTGTTTCCGTTCCGATGATTTCTTCCGGCAGTTCGTTCGGTTCCGGTTTCAGGTCCATCGGCAACCAAACGGTGAATACTGATCCACGATCTATCTGACTGTCCACTTTAATACGGCCACCATGTATATTTACATATTCCCTTACCAAATGAAGTCCGATGCCACTGCCTATTTTTTCGTCCCCTTCATTTCCTACCTGATAGAAACGGTCAAAGATATAAGGAAGGTCTGATTCGGATATTCCGATTCCAGTATCAGATACGGATATTCTCACGTAGTTTCTTTCTTCTATCTCTTCTGTCGCGAGCTGTAAGTTCACTGTGCCTCCCTGCGGTGTATATTTGAAGGCGTTGGACAAGAGATTATTCATAATCTTATGTACCTTATCCCGGTCGAAGAACATATAAAGCGCTCTATGTTCAGATTGGTTCACAAAGTTAAGGTGCTTCTCTACTGCCATTGGCATGAAGTTGTTATAGGCAGAAACAATAAATTCCTCCATATCGCCGTTCATCAGATGCAACCTCTCTCCTTTCATTTCCAGTTTGCGGAAATCGAGTAGCTGATTCACCAATGACAATAGGTTTTGAGCATTCTTATAGATGGTATTCAGTTGCTTTTTCATCGCATCGTCTGTCAATCGACGTATCACCATGTCTAATGGCGTGATAATCAATGTCAGCGGAGTGCGGAGTTCATGGCTTATATTTGTGAAGAAGCGGAATTTCATCTGATCCAGTTCTTCTTTCTGCTTCAACGCTTCCTCTTCTTGCATACGAATCATCTTCTGCCGGTTGCGGCGGTTTATTACGTAGATCAGCCCGAAGATTAAGAGAATAACTAAAATTGCATAGAAAATACGAGCGGCCAGTGTATCCCAGAATGGGGGATGAATTACAATTTTGAATGCAGACTCCGGTCCCCATATCCGGTCGTTTCCGGCAGCGGACACACGGAAGATGTATTCGCCCGAAGGGAGATTATTATAGACCACACGTCCTTGTCCATTCTCAAAAAGGGTTTCCGTCCATTCTTTGTCAAATCCTTCCAGTTGGTAACGGAAAGAGGTTTGAGAAGGATTAGGGAAGTTCAGACCAGAAAACTCAAGTGTGATATAGTTCTCATCATATTTTAATTGTACTTCGTCCGAATAACTTAATGCTTTATCAAATAAGACACGTCCGTTATATATTTCGCCCGAAACAACCGGAACATTAAACAAGCGGAATGAGGTAAACAGAGGACGATTGAGGCACTGATTATCTATCATGTTTTCTGGTGAGAAAGCAATAAAGCCGTTCATCAGCCCCAGGAAAAGCTGATTGTCCCTGGTCATTAACGAAGGGAAACTATATAAATCATCCTGACGGATTTCATCTTCCGACAGACAGCTGATTACATGAAAGCTGTATTTATCTGCTCTTCTGTCTACTTTTATCTTATAAATAGAAGTGACTGTCGAAATCCATATATCATGGTTCTTATCTTCCACTACGTTCAGGATAGCTTTAGACAGACCTTCTTCTTTCCCTAATGTGTAGCTTTGCCCATTGTAAGTCAAAACGCTCAAGCCATATTGTGTAGCAAACCATAAAGTTCCCTCATGGTCTTTGAGTATCTGATTATACTTGATACTTCCCTGATTGAAAATAGAATTAGCCTGGCCGTCTTCCTCCGGTATCCATATTTTATTCGTTGCAGGATCGTAAATGTAGAGTCCGTTATCACTGCCTACGACCAACCGGGATTGATTATCTATGGCCAATGCATTCGCTACTTTATATTTTTTGAGTTCGGGAAACTGTTCGGACAATAAGTTTATTTGCCCGTTTTCAGGATTGAATAATCCTACACCACCATATATACTTACCCACAATCGACCGGAAGAATCTTCGACCATGACACGGATATTACTGAAATCCAATTCATTCTGATAATCCGTATCGGGATAATCGTAAGATTGTACCTTTCCATGATCTATGCAGTAGAGCCCATCGTGGTATGTTCCGACCCAAACACGCTTCTTGCTGTCCTCATAAAGTACACGGCAATTCTTCTGACTGAATTCATGATAGAATCTGTTCATGCTTTTAGTCTCCGGTTCATAGCGATAGACACCCTGCGTAGTACCCATCAGAATTTCTCCTTTAGATGTTTCGAGCATACAGCGGATTTCCTCTCCTTTCCAGTCGCCATTTATCATCTTCTTATTGTACAGCACTATTTTATTCATGCTGGGATGATAATAACACATTCCCTGATTATAAAGTCCTATCCAAACGGAATTATTTTCCCGGTCGCAATAGATGCTTTGAATACCGTTTCGTACTGTATTACCTGATAATAAAGGAATATCCAGTGTCCGGGTTACAGAGAAATTGTGCATATCAATGACATAGAATCCATCGATAACGGTTCCTACCCATGCATTTCCACCTTTATCCACATCCATAGAAGTAAACCATGAATAGTGTCCGAGTTGGATACCTGAAATTTGGTTCCATTTTTTATTATAGACATCATAATAGCCTACTCCACGATCCCACATCAACCAAAAGTCACCATTATCGAGTATCTTCAAAACCACACGGTCATCCGGTTTCAGTTGGTCTTTCAGGAAATCAAGTTGATACACGAAACGTTTCTTTTCTAAATCGTAGCAACGGATAGCCCCTTTCTGATGAACCATCCAACTGTATTTTCCATGACTTTCTACTCCGAGTAATCCTCCATAGTATTCCATAAACTCATCATTCCTACAAACCTGTTCGATTGATTTTGTCTCTGCATCGTACATATAGACAGAGGAACCCGGCGTCAGAAACCAACAATGTTTCTCTGAATCAATAATCAGGTCCGCCACTTTATCCTTTAAGCCGAATTGTTGAAATAAAGAATCTACGTTATAGATGTACTGTTCGGTAGTCAAATCGAAGACGCGTAGGCTCTTGCGTTCTTTCATCCACAAACGTTTGTCGGCATCAATATATTGTTCGGGAATAATATGGTTATATGCTATCGAATATTCGCCATGAATATTGAAAGGGAAATTTGAATAGTTCGCACCATCATACAGGCTTAATAACACAGTACTTCGCACACCGATACGTCCGTCGGGAATGGGGAAAACGCTTTTTACATAGTTATCCGGTAATCCTTCGACAACTCCAATCTGGCGGAATACATAAGGGGATTCTTGCGAGCTAATATAACCCGGATACAATAATCCCATTAGTATGATTAACAAACATATTCGAATTTTCATGGCCATCTTTTTTTGTAGTACTATTATTAAGTACGAACGAAGAATCAAATCCCCTTATCCTACTTTACTATTATTTTCTGAATTTCGAGTTTATCTCCGGCTTGCTCTATCTGTAAACGAAGTACACAAGCTCCTGCGGGAAGAGTGAGTTTTCCTATTTCTCTTTCCGTCCATTGTATAGAACTGGGTAATTGCATGGGTTCTGTCTTTACTTCTGAATCAGAAGCTACGGACAATAAAGAATTTCCTTTTGATTGATAAACAAGATAAACGGTATAATCTCCATCGGTAGGAATACTTACAGTATAATTCATCCATTCTCCATCTTCTATTTGGGTAACGACGTAATTATCTTCTTCTTTTCGTAGCTCTACTGCTCCGTCAGGTCTGTATTCGTTGCCACGTTTCTTTCCTACATTGTGATAGGTATGCCCTTCGGGATCTTCCGCAAGACAATAATAATCGTAATCGGCAGCCGATATTTCACTAGGTAGCAAATGAATTCCTGATACACGCTTTCCCGTAGAGAAAGAAACGGGATCGCCTGCCATCCAGGGAGTCAATCGCTTGGTCAATGTTCCCCAGTCAGTCCATTCATAAAACCAGTTGGGTGCTATCCCCCAGTTTTCGCAACCGTGATGTTCTATCATATAATCACGGTAACGTTTCAACCAGGTATAGTTGTTCTCCGGCAATCCAGCACGTACTGCATAATGCGCCAATGCCATTTCACGAGTTCCGCCACTACCTGCTACGTCTCCACGTCCGTGAGGAGATACGGCTACGGATTCCCAACGTCCACTACGGCTTTTTATCTGGAGAAATTTTCCGTTCTCAAAGGTAACTTCATTTGAATTCTTACTATAACTTGTCGGTTCCCAAGGCTCTTTTTGCTCTTCATAGGTCTGGACTTTAGAGAGGTTATAACGATAGTTCCATTCCAAACCAAGAAGCAAACGGTTATTGAGACAATTATACAAAGAATCTCCCTGATTCCATGCCATTTCTGCGATAGCTACATAATTGTGGATACCTGCCAATACATGTCCCTGGTCGCGACTCGACTCCTGACATTGACCGTTTGGATAGATATAATACTGTAGCTGTTCATCGTATCCATAATCTGAAATCTTGTTTTCTCTTCCTTCCAATTTATAATCAAGCATGGTTGGTGATTTCTTAATCGGTTCTTTGCTAATGACCGGTGGTCCTGAAGGATAAGGTAAATCATCCGGTCGATGCTTCATTCCCAATAAATAACGGTAAGCACGGTCATACATTACTTCGTTATCTAAGTAAATCCCCATTGCCATCATTCCACGAGCAGCGAAAAGTCCTTGATTACCAAACCTTGCGGCATCGAAATTAAAAATATTCCAATAGAATGTAACTCCGTTCTTTGAATCATCCCAGTAATTTGCATATTTGGAAGAGAAATCTTCCGTATTGCTATATCCAGGATAGACCAACATATTTTTAAAACGTTGCTGGCCTTCTACTTTCCAACCGGAATAATCACGCATTAATTCGGCGGCATCAATTAAAAGGTAAATCTTTCCGTTATCTAATGGTCCTGTTCCACGACTACTTGTATTGGTATAATAAGAATTAGCATTCAGATATTCGACCGCTTTACGGGCATAAGCCTCATCGCCCGTCAGATGCCAAAGCAATGCTAAGTCATGTGCCCGCCTGCCATCTACTCCGATAGTAGCATTAAAACGTCCTTCTCTGATTTGTTTTCCCCGATTGATAACTTGCGTATTGAGTGAAGAATAGGGAGATTCCTTTAATTTCAGAAAAGTAGAATAATAAGGCTCATGTTTCGCCTTGACCATAGCTTTCATCCGGTCTAAATCACCTTGGGTATAGGTGATTCCGGGATGGATAAAGTTACGTCGTTGCGCTTGCACTCCATTTTGAATATTCCCAATCCATACAATCCCAATAATCCATATAATTTTGTTAATCATAGTGCGATTCGTTTTTTATACAAGTGATAAGCAAAGATAGTATTTAGTAATAAAAAGGAGTTCAAAGTGAATGAAACATTTACTTTGATTAGCATAAACCCGGGAATAAAACTCTTGTATTTATACTCATGGTTCTCTTCCAGACTCCTTAATTCTGATTCCAGTGCAGCTTTGCTCTCATCTATTAATAGATAAGTTATTATCTTCCTATTGCAAAGTTCTTTCCTTCTAATACTAAAGTTACTCTTATCTAATAGAAATCTATAATTGCAAGCTTTGATTATAAAAACGAAAGTTTCATTTATATAATTGCAAGTTCTAATTATATAAATGAAACTTGCATTTATAGTTTATGTTTAACCTAAAGAAAGTTTGATATTAGAAGAAAAGAAGTTTGCACCTAATACAAAGAGATTTTTCCATTCATACTTCATATACCAGATTATGCTATTTGACTGTGATATTCTTTATGTATTCATTCGTGATAAAATCATCTATATTTTTCATCTTCATGCCGTTGATAATCACATTATCGAAGATGATATTCTTGACGGAACGTTCTTTATCAAACCCTTTCAATAGAGATGGATTCTCCCCTACTCCATTATAAATGATATTCCGAAAAATAATATCTTCAATTCCCCGGCCGGGTTGCTTATCATACTTTGAATTGAAACGAACATTAATATGAAACAATCTTCCCTCCTGGATATTCTCTACACGGATATCCTCAAATAATGCCTTGCGTACCAAGTTTTTATCACCGCAATCCACTGCCATACAGCCCTGATAAAGAAGATCATCTTCATCATGTTCCAGAATATCGACATTACGGACAGTTATATTCTCAAGAATCTCTCCAGCCTTATCGTCCGGGTTACCGTGTCCTCCAATGTTGATCGGATGAGCAATATCCGCCCAAAGGATTGAATTCTGTAAAGTCACGTTACGACTTCCTCCGTAATAGTTCCAGCGATGGGCATAGATGGCAATACAATCATCACTGTTCCGCATAAAAACATTGTCTATTAATACGTCACTGCAACACATCAGATCTATGCCATCACTCCATCCTTTACAACTAAAAGACTTTAAATTATTGATGGTCAACCCTGTAGACTCACCACCAAATACTGTATAGTGATCTGGATTTATAACTGTAATACCGTCAATCCATATATTTTTAGAATGAGTAACTTCTATTCCACGGATCGGATGGTCGAGAATACCACGCCCGACAATGCGTACATTTTCAGCTTTGTCAATCAATAATTTAGCTTTTACAACAGCTCCGGGAGCTAAATAAACAGTAGTATTGGAAGGAATCTGTATCTGTGTGTTCGGCAAATCTTTCGGACGATGGACACCCGGTCCGAAATACATTACTTTGTCACTGCTTTCAGTATAAGTTTCTGTTTCCAAAGGATTAGCAAACAAATGAAGATTATGCAAACGATCACCGTTAAACTCAATCGACAGGCATTGAGGTCTAGTGAGTGTAAAAAAGATAGCATTGTGGTTTACCGTATGTTGTATACCTATTGCTAACGGACGGATTTTCACATCCTGAATGGTGCCATTGTTCTTTTTCACCATCACTTCTACGGGACTGCCTATATCAAACTGTACCATTGAAGCAGATTGTACCCGATCCATATCTACTTGGACTTCATATTCGAATACATCTTTCCATTCACCGCCTGCTTCACGTACTTTGACTGTATAATCATCATTATGTGGCATACCAGTGTTCAATCCTTCCGGATAGGTTACTAATTGGGCATTCCCGAATGTCGAAAATGCAATAGCTATTGCTAACAAACATTTTCTTTTACCTGATAAAACTCCTACTATATTCATATCACTAAACTATGTTATATTTTAATTATTCTGTTTATTGAAGTTCTTTCTAAAACTATACTTTCTATTCCACCCAGGTTGGCAAACTGGTAACAGAAACTATAGAAAAAATAACCAATGCAAAAAATCTCCTTTATTGTCTATTACGAACAATAAAGGAGATTTACCTAGAACATTCCAGTTTTTTCTGTCTTCTTATTTTTTACTTTTTACATACGGTTCTGCATATTGAGTCGGCAGTGCTCTCGATATGTCTTTGAAACATTTAGTAAAACTAGTATACAATACACCTTCCTATTCTTTATTATAGCTTTATTCGAACGGAACTGCCAAGTACTAGAATATGAATTGAAAACGTCCCTGTACTACACTAAAGTTTGTGCTTTCGATCTCTTTGATATGCGAGCCGGGGATGAAGTAGCTATAATTCAATTTGACAGCAATGTGTTTATTGATATAGTAATTCAATCCGAAGGAGAGGTCTTTCTGTGTTCCGCCTTTTATTCCGGCATCATTCAGAGAGAGATAATTGAAACGGGCACATAGTTCAAGTGCTTTTCCTTCCGGTCTTCCGGGACAGGCTACTTCTTCGTCATACAGATAATTCTGTCCCAACAATAGCCAGGAACATTGCAGATAAGCTCCTTGTGCCGTATAGTTCTCAAAACCCTTTTCCCGTTTTACATGGGCGCGGATGTATTCACCCTGAAGAAAGAATTTATGATAGTAAATTAGCAGTTCGGTTCCTATTTTAAATTGGGATGCTGCATGATCTACATCTGCTTGTATTAATGTACGATTATCAATCGTGCTCACGCCCGGAGATTTATAAGTAAACGTATTCCTGTTCTCATCTTCGGGAAGCGTGCCGTCCGGTGTACGATGGATAGCTGCTAATCCTATATGTATCAGTTTCGCTTGCTCATAAAGTGGACGGTAAACCAAACGTCCGTCAATGGCATATCCTTGCGATGCGTTTTTCAGGTTGCTCAAATCATTATCGGTAAAGAATCCGCCACACAGATAGTAATATTGGGTACGATAGGAATAGGCTACTCCCATACGTCGGCTATTTGTCAATGCCAGCACAGCTCCCGGAGATTGGTTGAAGCGAAGATCAAATGTACTACAAATCATATCGAGACTGAATGGCTCATAGAATTGTCCTATCTGAATGGAACTATTCTTATAGGAATAGGTGGCAAAAGCATCTTTGATGGCTACTTTGTTTCCGGCATATCCCATTTCCAGTTTCATTCCCCAGTTCTGATAGGTAGCTTTTACACCGATGCGAAGGTCATTAAATTCCGTGCCGTTGCCAAAGTTATTCGGATTCTTCAGATACACTCCTCCATCCATTAATAGACGCCCGGTGATTTTATATTGTATGCCATCGGGCAGATTCTGTGCCGTTATCCGGGAAGTCGTTAGTATTAGAGATAGAAGGAAGGAGAATTTCAAATATAGTCCTATTATTTTCATCGTCCACCTTTTATCAAATTTGTGAAAAAGTAGTTGGCTCCATACCTTCTCCCGTAAATTTTATCCCGTTGCTCATTTCGGCTTCTTTCGCTTTCTTCAGCTGTTTCTCTTTTTTATAGCGCTGTATCAGGTAAATCATGGAGCAGGTGAAAGCAACCGTACAGATCAGTCCTACGTAACCGGATAATATATTATAAAATTCCAACCAGTTTATGTCTACATGGGCAAATTCTTTGAACATCAAGACAAGTACAGTTCCCGTATATCCGATAAAATCAATGGTCACAATGAAGAAACCGACATTTCCTTTTATCTTGAAACAAGCGATGAAGCGGTCGAAAAAAATGCTTTGAAAACAGAGGTAGGCAATATACAGACAGAGACTTTGGACAAACAGCCAGGTGATTGCATCCAATTGCAGAGAATCATAATTGAAAGATATAAAACTCATGGTGGCTGTCCCAAGTACGACCAATCCCAGCAGGGCAACCAAAACTTTTATGTTACTTTTCACAAAGACCATCGCTCCGAATAACGCCAGAATTATTAATGTAACGACTGTATCTACCTGCGCAAACATCCATGAGGACTGTCCGTTCATATCAATAATCTTCACCAGGAAATCTTCCTTAATATCTCTAAGCACTACCAACATTAGGTTAGCTACAAACAATAATACAAGAAATGGCATAAAGTCGATGAACAGTTCTTTCCGTTGCTTGCCATTCAGAGTTACACGACTACTCTTTTGTTCTATATCTTGTGCCGTAGGTTGTGGCAAACGGGTTAAGCTATATCCCAAAAGAGCCAATAAAGGAAGTGCAAAAGCACCGATAAGTGCCGGCATCCAAAATTCGCTGACGTTCAATGTATTCATAACGAACAATCCGATGGATTTTGCCGTTCCCGAACTGATAACAATACTGATTCCTAAAAGACTGGCCAAAATATCCGTAGTGCGGCGACCTTCGATAAAACTGAAAATAACTCCCCACATACAGCCCAATGACAATCCATTGAAGAACATGGCAAACATATTATAAGGAGTGGGAAGTGCTCCGAACGCAACCAATGACAATTCCGCTACGGCAATGGAAACGAGTATAAACTTCAGGCGATTCTCTCTCTTCAATTCGGAAATCAACTTGATACCTATAAACTTGGCTATCAGATAACCTGCTATCTGAATGATAGTAACCAGTACTTTATAATCAAAGCCGAATGCTTCTATCCCGTCAAAAGTAGCAGCTGTGAAAGGTTTGCGCAATGTATAAACCAGTGAGTAAGAAAGAAGGGCTGCTCCACCTGCCCATAGAATAAAGAGGAAATCGGCTAATCTTCTGTTTGAACTTTGTTTCGATATTGCTTCAGTAATCGTTTTCATACGTTTTCGTTTTAATTTCTGGAGCAAAAGTAGAGGAGAATAGCAAGGGAGAAAATGAATTCTAAAGATTCATTTTATTCATTATCAGGTAGAAATGGAAGTAATATTAATGTAACGTTTATGTAACCGTAATTTCTTGGAAATGGAATACAAAAAGGGTTGCACAATCACTAATCCGGTATTGCGCAACCCTTTTTATTCGATTTCTTATTTTTCTTCTTATTGGAAAGTAGGCATCTTGAATCTGTACAATAATCCACCTACCATGGAAGCTACGCGGTCAGGTCTTCCCTGTTCGGAGCCATCGTATGTATCGGTACGGATACCGACTTTAGGTTCGGCATACAGATACAAAGAAGAAGCCACTTTCAGCTTTACCTGCACACCGGCATCCAGTCCCGGCACTGCTCGGAACTTACCGTAACGGCGTACCAGTCCGGCCGTAACTCCCACAAAAGGAACAACATCTATCACATGGTCGGGGCTGTATCCTTTTGCCAATGTGGCCAGACTCATCATATAATCCATACCCAAACCGGCATAATGAAGATTCATCTTCGACGACGTTTTGGCCTTGTACATAATTGTTCCATTTACCCGCCATGCAGATAACGGAGTGTACCATTTACCTATGCTTCCTTTTGCTTCTACACCTGCATTCTTCACCAAATCTTTGTTGGCTACGAGCAAGCTACCCAATCCAAGTGCACCGGAGATGAAGTAACGCTTGTCATCCTGACCAAACACGCTGCGATTGGCTGCTTTTGAATAAGGAACAAAGCGATAGTGGAAACCTGCATTGACTCCTACCATTACGTCTTTCTGCATAAAGCCCAGATTACCTTCAATGAATTTATCTCCATACAAGCGAATCTGCGGTTCAATGTACAAACCGAGAAAATCATTCACATGCCATAATCCCTGTATGCCTGCATTAATACCCGGTTGGAACTTATGGTCTGATTTGGAAGTATAAGCAAGGTTGACACCTACCGAACCTATTAAATCAAAGATACGATCGGGATTATATCCACTCATGGTAGACGTTATGTTCCACAAGTAATCAAGACCACCACTGACGCTGGCATGTCTAAGTTTGCCCGCTTTAACACTTCCCGGAACTACATAGTTCGTAAAGAATCCACCCGTACCCACCAGGCGCAAACCGGAATAAGGGCTCAACCACTTACCGATAGAGACAGAAGCCTGCGGACCTAAAGAACCAAGGTTTTCAAGATTCGTCTTATTCAGGAACATTTGCACACCGATTCCCGAAGTCATAAACAGATTGTCTGCGATGTGATTGCTTGAGAATCCGTTCTTCGGACGTGCCGCACGGTCAATCGTATGATAAGTCAAACCAAAATTCAACTCTCCGAGCTGATCCGTATTGCCACCTACTCCGCGACCTCCTGCATATCTCTTATTATACACATTGAGGCGAGGTTCTATAAATAAATCCACAGAACGGTTGATACGGAAACTTCCTTGCACACCGACTCCTATTCCCGGAGCATACTTGGCGGTTTTATCCACTCCTTTCGTACCTGCCAGGTTAACTCCGGCAATACCGATCAGACTAAATATTCTGTCTTCATCATATCCCCAAAGAACATTATTGATATTCAACAGATAGTCCGCATGCAGATCGACATGTTTAAAGTAGCCGCTTGCACTGCCCGAAGGGGTGTCTGAAAGTCCAACCGTCCCGGACAAACGCAGACCGGAAGAAGGACTGAACCATTTACCGATTCCGGCAGAGAACTGGGGACCTAATCCTTTAATCGTATTCTTGATTCCCGGAACTTTCAGTGTACTGATACCACCGGATAAAGAGATAAACATATGATTCAGGAAGGAACTTTTATCGAAATCATCGAAATGAATCTTAGTTCCCATCGGAGCAGCAGGCATATAGGTCAGACCTACCAGAACCGAACCAGCCATTTTATAGTTTCTCCAACTTTCCGTATACGCAAAACCGTCATTATACCATCCGATCCGCGGTTCTACAAACAAATCCAATGTAGAAGAAAGACGTACATTTCCCTGTAAACCGAGATGAGCGCCGTAATAAAGCTGACCACCGCCTTTCAAATCCGGATACTTTTCGGAACGATCGCTATTGTCGCCCACCTTAGAATAACCGGCTTCTATACCTGCAATCCCTACTAACTCAAAACAACGGTTTGCATTGTATCCGTATGCCAGGGAGGACATATTCAACAGATAGTCCAGGCTGCCGCCACCCATTTTTATTTTAGAATCGTAGATACTCGACGGCAGATAACCTAAATTCACCCCTATCCGAAGTCCATGAACCGGAGTAATCCACTTTCCCATAAAGAGATGGGCGGTCATTCCCATTCCATCCTGACTATCTCCACTTGTTAACAAGCTGTATGGCCCTATTCCGGCAGAGAAAAAGAGATGTTCATTGAATTTATTGCTCTCGAACTTTTCATTTGCAGGCCGTTTCTGTAACATATATTGCAATGCACCATAATCCTGTGCCTGTAAGGTAACAGCAAGCATCAGGAAGATTGCCACTGCTACATATTTATTGTTGATTCTGAAGATATTCATCGTTTACTCTTGTTGTATATATCATTATTTAATTTTCTGCTCTTCCGGCAGCAAGTCAATAATATCACCGTCCACCTTCGCTACTTCCAATAAGGAAGGATCAAGTTCAAGGGCCTTCTCAATGCTCATAATCGCATCACCTATTTTCTCCAGGCGGTTGGCGGCAATCGCTTTTATATAATATTCGCGGGCGGTCTCTACATCCATGGTAGAAATCTTATCCCATGCTTCCTGATTCTTCTTCATTGCCAGCAGCATCACCATCTCATTGAAAGGGCTGGTAGCCGCCACCTTTTCGAAAGCATCATTATAATAACCGGCCAATGCCTGAACAATGGCCTGCAAATCTTCAGAAACCGCTTCTTCGGGAACCAAGGTCAAGACTGAATCTGCTTTTGTATATTTCCCTTCATGCAGCAAGGCAATAGCCTGATTGGACAATAACTCCGCCGGTGCCGATTTACTGACAAACGGTTCGAGAATACGTGAATCCGGAGTATCTTTCTGTATCGTTGCCACTGCCAGTTCATTGGCTGCATACGTAAAGTTATCATAAAGTTCAAGAGCTTCCCTGCAATACTTTTCCCTTTCGTCGGGAGTTTTTGCTGTCGTAATCATACGGTAATATTCGAAACGGGTCAGTTGCTTCGGATTCTTTCTGTAAAGTTCTCTAATCTCGTCGTCCGTCAAAGAACGGAAGATTGAATAACCATAGGTATATTGCACCTTTCTCAATTTAGGCAGATAAGTAGCCGCAAGTTCCTTGTAGAAAGGTTTCGATTTCAAGACCCCATTCAACCGGTAAGGAGTAGCTGCATATTGTTTGATTAAGTCCTCTACTTCTTTAGCCAGTTCCGGCTTGGAGTTTTTTTTCAGCAATTCAGCTACCTCCTTCCAGGAGGCAACCGATGCATCCGATTTCACCTCCAACAGTTTACGTGTTTCCGGGTCCAGTTGTGCCAGTATACGTTCCAGGGCCTTATCCGTACGCAATTTTGCCAGACGAAGATTCGTCGCGTAAGAACCGTCCGGCGAAGCCACCCCCGTAATATGAAAACTCTTCAAAGAGGCATCCGGGTTCGTCTCAATAGCACGTAATTCCTGATTCAACCGGTTCAGTTCCACCTGATTCTGTGGATTCTTATCATCCAGGTCGGCTTTACCTACCAGGAAGGTTAAGTTTACCTCACCTTTCGTATCCCGCAACTGCATCACGGGTTTCGGAAGGTATTTCTCGTCCGTCAGGCTGAAAGCGGAGAATTTATACTCCAAGAAGCGAAGCGGGTTGACCGTTCCGCGTGCAATGGAGAAAGAGTCACGATAAATGATATTCCGGTAATTTTCCATCGCCAGATGCACATCTGCACGGTAGTCATGTTGCAGATATTCTATATAGATAGAATCATGGTAAGCAATAATATCCCCCTTGCGTGAAGAAGTAGTTTTCACACGGATGTAATCGTGCAAAGGATCTTTATCCATATCATAATCGTACATTCGATTTTGCGTTGTATTATAAGTATCCCCGTCGAATACAACAGGACGCATCAACAGACGCTTTTTCAGTGTCACATCATAAATGGAAGGCTGCAATACCAAGCGACGATGTGAGTTAAACATCTCCTTAGGCACCGGGACACGGGTTTTCAGATGGAAATAATTGCCTTTGATTTCGATGTCCGTAGGTTCCGGAATCACTTTGTCCTTCACTTTGGAAGTAATCGTTACTTCGTCCAGTTCGATGACGGCATCTTTCAATACTACATTCAGAATCTGCTTTCCTGCCACCTTCACTGTTTTGTCTTCATAACCGACACATGTAAACTTCAACGAGCCGTTTTTCTCAACCAAGACACTGTAACGACCATCCTCGTCGGACATTTCTATACGTTCGTCATTGACCGGATTCAACACATTTACATTCGGAACACTTTTTCCCTGCGGGTTTGTGATATGCCCCTGCACGCGGATCCGTTGGGCGGATACATTCATACCGACGAACATCATCGCCACGAGAAGTATACCTGTTAATCTATCACGTTTCAAATTGATTTTCATTCTCTTTTCTGACTAGCTAATGTTCGTTATCGAATAATATAAACAAAGGATACCCCCAGTTTGACAGGTGCAATGGTGGTCTTACTATCGTTGACCGCACCCGGTTTCGGAGTACCCTTATCATACTTAAACTGACGGTAGCGCAACACACCTACTCCGGCAGTTGCCTCGATGTTCCAATGATCGCCCAGCACCCATGCGTATCCATAGGTCAAACCGGCGGCGTATGCATCGCCTTTGTGATGCACATCTTTTACCATCATATCAAAATTATTCACGAAAGCGGTGATTCCAAGAAAATGACTCACCATCGGACGATTTAGCCAGTAACGAACTTCAGGCTGAAAATGCGTGAAAGTCGTTTTAAAGTTGTCTGTACTGATTGGGTTCGCAGCAATCCCCATGTTTAAGGAGACATGACTACCCAATACAAATTCTGCTTCTACATTCGGACTGGCGGTCAGCCAACCCAATGCATTTGTCTTTACAGCCACCCGTTGTGCGTGCACATGTACACCACAACATAATAACAGAAATGATAACGCAGCTATTACCCTGCGACCATTTCTCATCACATATACCATCATTTATTTCCCACTAAATATTTCCCACTAAATATTTACCCACAAAAAAAGGGCTTACTGTCCATTTTATATACTACTTGGACAGAAAGCCACAAAATTAGAAAAAATATAGTATTAAAAACGTTTAAACACGCTTTTTTTGTTTTTTATTGCAACAATTTCCATCTTAGGCCATAATATACCATACTACGGATAAGATATACAATTTTTCTTTATTACCAATGAAACATCAGATACGCAACAACATAGGCTCCGACGAAGCATCGGATTTTATCTTCTTATCGCCGATAACAACCGTACAGGGAGCAGAAGAAATAATATACCATTTCCCTTCTTTCTTTTCGAGCAATACATTAGCGGCATTGTCGGTCTGAATCATTACCCCGGGTGCAACCAATTGGGTTCCATTCCCTAAAAACAACGTCCGGTTTCCTGCATATTCATTGCTGATAACAGCATAATCCGCTTTCACTTTCATTCCTTGATAAGTAGCGGTTTGTGCAGCATCAGATAGAGAGAAGATATGATCTATACGTCCGTTTTTGCTTTTCACACAGATTCCGGCAAAATCTTCCAAACCTGCTCCTTCTGCATCAAAATAAGAAACAGACTGAATAGCAGACGGTTCCTTTTTCGTACTCGGTTCATATATCGAGACAAAAGGACGATTCCAAGCTTCTCCATGCTGACGGGCAACAAATGTCAGCGTCGGCTGCTCCTTTATATTATAGGGCATATTCGGTGTACGGCTTAGCCCTTCGGTCATTGGCGCCAAAGCCGTAAAGACTTCACGATCCGGTTCGCCTTTCATCCAAAGATTCATGTATATATCATCGCCGTCCTTATCTTTCATATCTATGGTGAAAGTTGCCTTGACATCCTTATTGGTCGCAGCCACTTTCTTATCATATAAATAGGAATAAGCGTAAAGATGTGCGCCTGCAAAGGCGAGTTCTTCCGTAGGCTGGAGATTCAGGTCGCTGCCATCTGCTGTCGTCAATGTCAAAGTCTGCCCAAGGTTGTGATAAAAATAATCGTGCATCTTATCGCCTCCTTTCTCTTTCCGGCTGCGGAATACATCGACATAATACCCCGTCTCCGCCCCAGTAGTGACAATACTCATCATACGGGTCTGATCCGCCCTGCTTTCCGGTTCACGAAAATAAAGGTTACTGTAAGTAACGGACGTAAATGCTTTGCCCGGTTCCGCTGATGCCGGGAAACAGGAAAGCAAATCAAAAGAATGGTTACTTTTCATCACCGGATAGCTCGATATTCCATCCACACAAACTGTATTATGACTGGGGAATTGAGAATAATATTCCGCATAATCCAGTCCGCTATACAGGAAAAGCCCGATACCTGCATCCGGACCCAATACGTATCCTTTTCCGTAAAGTTCCATCGAAATGCCGTTAGCGTGCATGTGATTCCCTTCACTGCCATTCAACGAAATCATCAAACTGTTGCGCGGATGCATACCGTTACGCTGTACCAGCCATGACACATTGGGAGCATAAAACAAAGGAGAAACATAATCTTCTATCTTTCCCGGCTGCACTTTGGGATTTAGCGTCAGCGGTTTATCTTCAAAGAAAGAATTGACAGATACACGCACATTCTTCTTTTCTGTTTTATCATTTCCCAAATCCGGGTTCAGGCATTTCAATAAAGCCGTGAAATAGTTTTCCTGTTCTTTCTTCCCGTTCGCCTGTGCATTCTGTATCATACGGATAAAGAAGTTCGTACTCAAATATCCCGGATGCGTATCTCCAAAGCCACAAATCATACGGTTGGGAAACAGATATTGGGGAGTGGTTGCTACCGCTTTCGACAATACAGGCACTGCTTTCACCAAATCATATTGCAGATTCGTATCAAACTGATTCACGAAATTGGCATAATCATTGATTACCACACTGCTATATCCCGGACATTCTGCCCAAATTCCCGTATTTATATCGAAACCATAATCCGCCAATCGCGTCAGACTCCACTGGCGGATGCTGGAACGGTTCATCACATAGTCGATATAATATTCACGTCCTTTTCCGTCGGCATATTCTTTATTGTCTTCCAATACCAATCCGACATTCATAACAAACCGTGCCTGTAGCAAATTCCAGTTGTTATGAGGTACACCGTTCGCAATGATATTATCCGCCCATTTCTTAAAAGCCCCGGCGTAGATTTCCATTTTATCCGGGTAATTGGCCTTTAGATAATTATATAGAAAATCGTATAAAGGTACAGCGATATGGAGTGCGTCTTCATGGATGACTTCGAAAGAAGTCAATCCTACCAATGTTTGCTGATGGCCGTGATTCAGGTCGATGGGCACGTTTCTATAATAAATACCTGTCATATATGTATCAAAGACCCCTGCGGCAAGTTTAGCGAATTTCTCTTCATCCGTCATCCAATAAAGGAAAGCGGCATCACGGGCAATTCCCAGGATTTCGCAGTTCAGGCTTTCAATATTCCGGCCTGTTTTGGATGGGTGTACACTCTCCATAGGACGGTCGGGAAGTGCATTATTGCAGAAAGTGACATTCCCATCCTCATCATCATAAGGAACGACATCCGCCAATTTGGGACGGCCGTGGGTAGCAGCTGTGCCACGGGTTCCTGTGTAACGCACAGTGGGATAAGGAGCTTTTTCACCACCTGCATGGTCGAACGTTTCACCTTTCACATATACTTCCGTGGCATGAGACTTCCAGTACATTGCCAAACGAGACAGCAACCACGCCGGTTGAGCATCCGTCAGGTTCGTATATACTTCCGTCCGTTCCTTCAATTTATTGAAAACATCTTTCGCCCATTCTTCTTTTTTAATCAGCTTCCATGTTTCCTGCTTTCCCGCCGGAGTAGTCAGTACCCGCGGATGTGTCTGCGGCATCTTTTCCGGCAAAGGAATCTCTTGTCCGGATGCGCTGTTCAGAAAGGATAGAAAACATAGTCCAAGTAAAATTCGTCTCATACTTCAATTTTCTTTTTTTAGGTTTGATACCTATTAAATACGAAGATAGAGATTTATTTACCTAAATCCTCCGTCAAAGAACAATTTTATTTGTACGAGACTACGCTGTTATTTCAAACAAAGAATTATATTTGCAAAAAACCGACTAACAATTCTGATACTTATGAAAATTTTATCTATCCATGATTTGGCAACAATCAGGAAGAGAGCAGAGCACAATCTTTCATTGCGCGAAGAAAGTAATGAAAAGGTGACTGAAAAGTGTTACGGACTGGCATCCGGTGCGCGACATCTTCAGATTCTGATCTGCGGTGGTACAGGCTGTAAGGCATCTTCCAGCCAGGGTATTACAGACAATCTTCTAAAAGCCATCCAAAAGAACGAAATCACCGACAAAGTAGAAGTCATCACCGTAGGCTGTTTCGGCTTCTGTGAAAAAGGTCCTATCGTGAAAATTATCCCCGATAATACCTTTTACACCCAAGTCACTCCCGAAGATGCGGAAGAAATCATCAACGAGCATATCATCGGAGGACGAAGAATCGAACGGTTGCTGTATGTAGATCCCAAAACGGAACATACCGTCAGCGACTCCAAGCACATGGATTTCTACCGGAAACAACTCCGCATCGCATTGCGTAACTGTGGTTTTATCGATCCCGAAAATATTGAAGAGTATATCGCCCGTGAAGGATACTTTGCATTGGCCGATTGCCTGCTTAACAAACAGCCGACGGACGTTATTGATATTATCAAACGTTCGGGACTTCGCGGACGTGGCGGTGGCGGTTTCCCAACGGGACTGAAATGGGAATTTGCCAACAAACAACAGTCAGATGTCAAATACGTGGTTTGTAACGCCGACGAAGGAGATCCCGGTGCATTCATGGACCGTTCCATTATGGAGGGCGATCCACATTCGATTGTAGAAGCGATGTGTGTCTGCGGTTATTCCATCGGGTCCACCAAAGGATTAGTATATATCCGTGCCGAATATCCGTTAGCTATCAACCGACTGAAAACAGCTATCAATCAGGCACGCGAATACGGATTACTGGGGGATCATATCTTAGGAACAGATTTCAGTTTCGACATAGAAATACGTTACGGAGCCGGAGCTTTTGTATGCGGAGAAGAAACTGCCCTTATTCATTCGATGGAAGGAAAACGGGGAGAGCCGACTCTGAAACCTCCCTTCCCTGCCGAATCCGGTTATCTGGGAAAACCAACCAATGTAAATAATGTGGAAACACTTGCCAATATTCCCATTATTCTAACCAAAGGAGCCGACTGGTTTGCAACGATTGGCACAGAACGTTCCAAAGGAACCAAAGTGTTTGCTCTTGCCGGAAAGATTAATAATGTCGGACTGATCGAAGTGCCGATGGGAACTACTCTTCGGGAAGTAATCTACGAAATCGGAGGAGGCATCAAAGGCGGAAAGAAGTTCAAAGCTGTACAAACAGGAGGACCGTCAGGCGGCTGTCTGACAGAAAAACATCTGGACACTCCCATTGACTTTGACAACCTTCTCTCGGCCGGTTCCATGATGGGTTCAGGAGGGATGATTGTCATGGATGAGGACGACTGCATGGTATCCGTAGCCCGCTTTTATCTGGATTTTACAGTGGAAGAGTCCTGCGGGAAATGCACACCTTGCCGCATTGGAAACAAACGTCTGTTGGAACTACTGAACAAGATTACAGAAGGAAAAGGCACAGAAAAAGACCTGGACACACTTGCCACTTTGGGACAAGTCATCAAAGATACGGCCCTCTGCGGACTGGGACAAACCTCTCCGAATCCCGTTTTATCCACATTGGATAACTTCTACGATGAATATATGGAACACGTACGGGATAAGACTTGTCGCTCTAAGCAATGTAAATCACTATTAACATATACCATCAGTCCGGAACGTTGCATTGGTTGTCATCTATGCGCCAAAAACTGTCCGGCGGATGCTATCAGCGGGCTGGTGCGTAAGCCACATGTCATTGCTCCCGATAAATGTATCAAATGCGGCATGTGTATGGCACGCTGCAAATTCAATGCTATTCTTGTCTGCTAAAATCTTATTTACTATGGAAGAAAAACAAATTACTCTCCAGATAGACGGTCATTTCATCACTGTGCCCGAGGGAAGCACTATTCTTGAAGCCGCTATCAAAATCGGTATCAATATACCTACGCTGTGTCATATCGACCTGAAAGGAACCTGTATAAAAAATAATCCGGCTTCCTGCCGTATTTGTGTGGTTGAAGTGATGGGACGGCGCAATCTGGCTCCTGCCTGCGCTACCCGTTGCACAGAAGGAATGGTAGTAAAAACCAGTACCCTGCGCGTAATGAACGCTCGCAAAGTGGTGGCTGAACTGATCCTTTCGGATCACCCCAATGACTGCCTCACTTGCCCTAAATGCGGCAACTGCGAGCTCCAAACGTTAGCACTGCGTTTCAACATTCGCGAAATGCCTTTCAATGGCGGTGAGCTGTCCCCCCGCAAACGGGAAATTACCGCTTCTATCGTCCGTAATATGGATAAATGCATTTTCTGTCGCCGTTGTGAAAGTGTTTGCAATGATGTACAGACGGTCGGAGCATTGGGTGCCATCCGTCGCGGATTCAATACAACCATCGCTCCTGCCTTTGACCGAATGATGACGGAAAGTGAATGTACTTACTGCGGTCAGTGCGTGGCTGTCTGTCCCGTAGGCGCATTAACAGAACGTGACTACACCAACCGTCTGCTCGACGATCTGGCTAATCCGGACAAAGTAGTGATTGTGCAGACCGCACCTGCCGTACGGGCGGCCCTAGGTGAAGAATTCGGATTTCCTCCCGGCACTCTGGTAACCGGGAAAATGGTGTATGCACTTCGCGAACTGGGATTCGACTATGTATTCGATACTGATTTTGCAGCCGACCTTACCATTATGGAAGAGGGTTCTGAAATTCTGAACCGCCTGACACGTTATCTCAACGGAGATAAATCCGTACGATTACCTATCCTGACTTCCTGCTGTCCGGCATGGGTCAACTTCTTCGAACATCATTTCCCGGACATGCTGGACATTCCGTCCACCGCCCGCTCCCCACAACAGATGTTCGGTTCCATTGCCAAATCCTATTGGGCGGAGAAAATGGGCATACCCAGAGAAAAACTGGTTGTCGTATCTATCATGCCTTGTCTGGCTAAAAAGTACGAATGTGCACGTGATGAATTCAAAGTGAACGGTATCCCCGATGTGGATTATTCTATCTCTACCCGTGAACTGGCACGACTAATTAAACGTGCCAATATCGGGTTCCCTCTCGTACTGGACAGCCCATTCGACAACCCGATGGGTGAATCGACAGGTGCCGGTGTCATTTTCGGAACAACAGGTGGTGTAATGGAAGCCGCCCTCCGTTCTGTCTATGAAATCTATACCGGAGAACCTTTGAAAAATGTAAATTTCGAACAGGTACGCGGACTAAATGGCGTCCGTCGTGCTACCATTAACCTAAACGGATTTGAATTAAAAGTAGGCATCGCACACGGACTAGGCAACGCTCGTCATCTACTGGAAGATATACGGAACGGACATAACGAATATCATGTAATCGAAATTATGGCTTGCCCCGGAGGCTGTATCGGTGGCGGCGGGCAGCCTTTGCATCACGGCAACTCGGAAATACTCTATGCACGCGCCAACGCACTTTACCGTGAAGACGCCAACAAACCTTTGCGCAAATCGCACGAGAATCCGTATATCAAGACATTATACGAGGATTATCTCGGCAAACCGCTAGGTGAGAAATCGGAAACTCTCCTGCATACGCATTATTTCAACAAAGCGATTGATTAACTTTTAAATGAAGAGTATTATGTCAGATATCAAACTAGCCTGTGACATGGCAGAGCAAATCAAAACGATCTGCGACAAGCATGGAAACAAACCGGGCGAACTTATCAATATTTTGCATGAGGCACAGCATTTGCAAGGGTATCTACCCGAGGAAACGCAACGGATTATCGCTTCCAAACTTGGAATTCCCGTATCGAAAGTGTATGGTGTCGTCACTTTCTATACTTTCTTTACCATGACTCCCAAAGGAAAACATCCCATCTCTGTTTGCATGGGTACAGCTTGTTATGTACGTGGTTCAGAAAAACTGCTGGAAGAGTTCAAACGTGTATTAGGTATCGAAGTCGGTGACACTACCCCGGACGGAAAGTTCTCATTAGACTGTCTGCGTTGTGTAGGCGCCTGCGGACTGGCTCCGGTAGTGATGATCGGCGAGAAGGTATATGGTCGATTACAACCGGTAGATGTAAAGAAGATTATTGAAGAATTGGAATAACCGAATTCCCGAAAACAATATAAAACAAACGGCTGCCTTGATAAGTCAAAACAGCCGTTCATTAATATTAAAATGTAAAAAAATGATGCGGAGAGAACGAGATTCGAACTCGTGATACCCTTTAGGGGTATACACGCTTTCCAGGCGTGCCTCTTCAACCACTCGAGCACCTCTCCTTACAATTACCAACTAGAGAAAAAACTCTCCATAAAAACAGAAAGCAGCAAAAAGCTGCTTTCTAGCGGAGAGACAGGGATTCGAACCCCGGGTACCTCGCAGTACAACGGTTTTCAAGACCGCCGCAATCGACCACTCTGCCACCTCTCCAAAACTTCTTTATCAGAAGTGCTTTTCGTTAAAAGTGGTGCAAAGGTACGAATATATTTTAAACTTACAAGAGTTTTCACAAAAAAAAATCACGAACATCATTTCCAAAGAATAGCAATATCTAGGTATTTTATGTTGAAAAGCATAAAATAGAGCATATTTATGCTGATTATATGAAAAAACGTTGTAACTTTGTGCGCTCTAAAGAAAAGGATAACTACAACCTCTAATTTTATCATTTATGGAATTAAATAAGATCTTTAAAGACGGTCTTTGGAGCACAGAAATCAACGTAAGAGATTTCGTTAGTCACAACATCACTCCGTATTATGGAGATGCTTCTTTCCTCGAAGGACCTACCGAACGCACAAAAGCTGTATGGAACCGCTGCCTCGAAGCACTGGCAGAAGAAAGAGCCAATAACGGAGTACGCTCACTGGATAATGTCACCGTCTCAACCATCACTTCTCATAAAGCCGGATATATCGACAAAGAAAACGAACTGATCGTCGGTCTGCAAACAGACGAACTTCTGAAACGTGCAATCAAACCTTTCGGAGGTATCAACGTGGTGAGCAAAGCCTGCCATGAAAACGGCGTGGAAGTGGACGACCGTGTAAAAGATATATTCACTCACTACCGCAAGACGCACAATGACGGAGTATTTGACGTATATACCGAAGAAATCCGTTCGTTCCGTTCTCTGGGATTCCTCACCGGACTTCCTGACAACTATGCCCGCGGACGTATCATCGGCGACTACCGCCGTATGGCTCTCTATGGTATCGACCGACTGATTGAGGCAAAAAAAGAAGATTTGCGTAACCTTACCGGTCCGATGACCGAAGCCCGCATCCGCCTGCGCGAAGAAGTGGCAGAGCAAATCAAGGCATTGAAGGACATGAAGGTAATGGGCGAATACTACGGACTCGACTTGAGCCGTCCTGCCTACACCGCACAAGAAGCAGTACAATGGGTGTACATGGCTTACCTTGCTGCCGTAAAAGAACAAGACGGTGCTGCCATGTCACTGGGTAACGTCTCTTCGTTCCTCGACATTTATATGGAATATGAATTGAGCAAAGGAACCATCACAGAATCTTTCGCACAAGAGCTGATCGACCAGTTTGTCATCAAACTGCGTATGGTGCGCCACCTGCGTATGCAATCTTACAACGACATCTTTGCCGGTGACCCGACATGGGTAACCGAATCTCTGGGCGGACGCCTCAACGACGGACGCACCAAGGTGACAAAGACTTCTTTCCGCTTCCTGCAAACACTCTACAACCTCGGCCCTTCACCGGAACCGAACCTGACTGTATTGTGGAGCCCGGAACTTCCGGAAGGATTCAAAGAATTCTGCGCAAAAGTATCTATCGACACTTCTTCCATCCAATATGAAAACGACGACCTGATGCGTGAAGTACGCCAGTCTGACGACTACGGAATCGCGTGCTGCGTATCTTATCAGGAAATCGGAAAACAAATCCAGTTCTTCGGCGCACGTTGCAACCTGGCTAAAGCCCTGCTGCTTGCCATCAACGGCGGACGTTGCGAAAACACCGGTACGGTAATGGTGAAAAATATCCCCGTACTAACCAGCGACACACTGAACTTCGAAGAGGTAATGAGCAACTACAAGAAGGTATTGACAGAAATCGCCCGTGTTTACAACGAAGCGATGAACATCATCCATTATATGCATGATAAGTATTACTACGAAAAAGCCCAAATGGCTCTTGTAGATACCAACCCGCGCATCAACCTTGCTTACGGTGTAGCCGGACTTTCTATCGCCCTCGATTCACTGTCGGCCATCAAATATGCCAAAGTGACTGCACGCCGCAACGACATCGGTCTGACAGAAGGTTTCGATATTCAAGGCGAATTCCCTTGCTTCGGTAATGACAACGACAAGGTAGACCACCTGGGTGTTGACCTGGTCTATTTCTTCAGCGAAGAATTGAAGAAACTTCCGGTTTACAAGAATGCCCGTCCTACTCTGTCTTTGCTCACCATCACTTCCAACGTGATGTATGGCAAGAAGACAGGTGCTACTCCCGACGGCCGCGCCAAAGGTGTCGCTTTTGCTCCGGGAGCCAACCCGATGCACGGACGTGACAAGAACGGTGCCATCGCCTCTTTGAGTTCCGTAGCGAAATTACGTTACCGCGACTCACAGGACGGTATCAGCAACACTTTCTCCATCGTCCCCAAATCACTGGGAGCTACTGAAGAGGATCGCGTAGAAAATCTGGTGACAATGATGGATGGCTATTTCACCAAAGGCGCTCACCACCTAAACGTGAACGTACTGAACCGTGAAATGCTTTACGATGCCATGGAACATCCGGAAAAATATCCGCAACTCACCATCCGTGTTTCCGGTTATGCCGTAAACTTCGTGAAGTTGAGCCGCGAACATCAATTGGAAGTTATCAGCCGTAGCTTCCACGAACGTATGTAATCAGATCTACTCAATATGACGATAAACGTACATTCATACGAAAGTATGGGAACATTCGACGGGCCGGGCTTACGGCTCGTCGTTTTTCTTCAAGGATGCAATTTCCGCTGCCTATATTGCGCCAACCCTGACACAATAGCCGGAAAAGGAGGCACACCTACCCCACCGGAAGAAATCGTCCGCATGGCTATGAGCCAACGTCCTTTTTTCGGGAAACGCGGAGGAGTCACTTTCTCCGGAGGAGAACCTACGTTTCAGGCCAAAGCACTAGTCCCTTTAGTGCGTGAACTGAAAGAAAAGGGAATACATGTATGCATAGACAGCAACGGCGGTATCTGGAACGAAGAAGTAGAAGAACTTTTCAAACTGACGGATCTTGTATTGCTGGATATTAAAGAGTTCAATCCGGCACGCCATCAAGCACTGACCGGAAGAAGTAACGAGCAAACCATCCGCACGGCAGCATGGCTGGAAGAAAACGAGAAACCTTTCTGGCTGCGTTATGTATTAGTGCCCGGATACAGCGATTTCGAGGAAGACATCCGCCGTTTAGGAGAAGCTCTGGGAAAATATAAGATGGTGCAACGAGTGGAAATCCTGCCTTATCATACATTAGGCGTACATAAGTATGAAGCGATGGAGCAGGAATACAAGCTGAAAGACGTAAAAGAAAATACCCCCGAACAACTTGAAAAAGCCGCGGAGGTATTTAAAGAGTATTTCACTACTGTGGTGGTCAATTAACCACCACAGTAATAAATAGGATAAAAATCACCATGTCTCTGCTTTCACCTCGAAACAGGGACACTCTTTGATCCGCTCCCAAGGGTCAACAATTCCATTATAATTAGTATCAGGACTCAAGTCCCGGTGACCGACCACCTTTGCATCCGGATAACGCTGCAACAACTCGCTTACCAGACGATGCATCGCCTCTTTCTGGCGGGAAGTACGCGTATCTGCTGCCTTTCCGTTCTCATCCAGCCCGCCTTCATAACACACCCCTAAACTAATCGCATTAAAACCGCGTGCATGAGCACCCACCGTATCTTCATCCCTCATCGGCTCTATCTGTCCCGACTTGCGAATGTAGTAATGATACCCCCAACACGAAAAGCCCCGAAAGCGATGGGCAGTGTCCACATCCTTCGCCGTGAAGTCGCGATCAGCACGGGTAGCAGAGCAGTGAATCACAATCAGACTAATCTTTCTCATCGTCCTTCTCCCTTTCCGTCGTTTTCACATTACACACTTCCTTATGGGTAGCATTGAAGCGCACCTCTCTCACAATTCTGTTCCGCTTTCTTTTTCCGAAGAAAGGCACAAGGAACATAATTACATCCAAAATCTTAGTTACAATTTCTTTCATTTGATCCAATATTAAAGTTATCATGCTGCCGGATCCGGAGCTTCTCCGCTTCCACCACCGTCTGAACCACCACCGGAACCTTTGTCATCGTCTTCTCCTTCATTGCCGCTACCGCCCGTTTGGGCCACCGCACGCGTCGTTACCTGCTGGTAGCTAAGAATCTTCGTGATGTCCGCCAACGTCTTTCCGGGACGGAAAATAATATGAGCAGCCGTAATCAGCGAACTTGAAAACTCCTTGACCGACACAGCTCCTTCACTGTTCAACCCGATCTGCAAACTGCCCAAATCACCCAGCCGGACTATTCTTCCCGCTTTCAACGCACGCTTCGCCTCATAAAGAATACCCGAAATGGCGGCACGCACATCTGTCTCCGTACAGGTAGACCGACTGGTGATTCCTTCGCACAACTCTTCAAAATCCAACTCTCCCGAAGCCTGTGCCTGCGCGTAATACTTTGCCGACTCATCCTTTTTGGCAGGATTCTTGCGCGGCACTACTGAATAAGTTACTGTCATTGCCATAATAAAATAATTTTAAGATTTCACACATTTCGAACGCGTTCCTTATTTGTTAACGACATAAAGATAACACATTTTCCATCCTCCGGATTCCCCAACGAAGTTTCCTGATACTCTATGAATAATAATGACGTTATTCTTTTAATAAACCATTAATTTTCAGTAACTTTATAGCATAAACCAAACATCATTCATCATGTATTATCCGGACCAACCGTTTCTTATCCGCACTTATAAAAAGTCGGAACTAGCTCATCTTTACAACCCCAACGTATGCCTCAAAGTAGCCTTACAAATACTACGTCGTTGGATTGTCTACAACCTTCCGCTCCTGCAAGAACTCGAACAAGAAGGCTATCGTGCCCGCAACCGCCTTCTCTCTCCCCGGCAGGTGGCAACGATCATACGCTATTTGGGAGAACCCTAAGAACTTAATCAAAAAAACGAAAAGTTCCATTCTATTATTTTACAAACAAATTTCTTTGCAACCGCAAATTAAAAAGAACAAACCAACATGGATCATTTTACCATCTTTCAAGACTTTTACCGCGTCATAGCCGAAATGACAGAAGAAGAAATCGTATCGGCCATCAGCAACGGCACATACCGGGAAACGGTGGAGGACGTGCGCCGAATCTTCGCGGAACAAGGCGAGAAAGCAGCCAACGAAAAGAAAATAGAACTACCGGAAATCACCTTTTCAGCCAACTACCGGGGAGGACGTTCAAACGCAACTCTCGTCAAGTATCTGGGATACATCGTGGTAGACATCGACCATCAGACACAGGAAGCATTGGCACGCATCCTCGCACTGGCAAAAAAGTGTGCCCACACCCGCATCGCTTTCATCAGCCCCAAAGGAATGGGACTGAAAATCGTGGTACGTGTATGCCGGACAGACGGGACATTGCCCGAAACAATTCAGGAAATTGAAGATTTCCATCATGCCGCTTATCACAAAATCGCTTCCTTTTATGCCCAGCTTTGCGGAGTTGAGGTCGACACTTCCGGACAGGATGTCAGCCGCACTTGCCTGTTCTCTTACGATCCGGATATTTATTTCAATCCCGATGCCACAGCTGTCATCGTGGAACAGCCACCGATGTTCTTCAAGTCTCAAAAGAAGAAAAGGGCATCCGGCAAAAAGAAAAAGACGACAGCACCAGACAACAATCCCCTCACCGAACAAGTAGCACTCAACTACCATTCCTCGCACGCTTCCTTAATGGTGACTCTGAACTATTATCACAATAAATCCGAAAAGTACGTCACCGGCAACCGGAACAACTACCTGCATTGCCTGGCTTGTATGTACAATCGCTACGGCGTCCCCCAGGAAGAGGCAGCAGCTTTTATCAAGAGCCAGTTCACCGATCTTCCCGCGGATGAAATGGACGCACTGATCGGGAGTGCTTACGGACACAACGAGGAATTCGACACCCGCAAGCTGAATAGTACGCAGAAGCGAATGTTACAGATTGAGCAACATATCAAAGAAAATTACGATACACGCTACAACGAAGTGCTTCATATCATGGAATATCGCAGAAGGAAAACGGACACGGAGCAACCGGAACCTTTCCATATTCTCGACGAAATGATGGAAAACAGCATTTGGATGGAGATGAACGAACTGGGCTATTCGTGCACCGTCAAGACGATTCAGAATCTGATCTACTCCGACTTCAGCATCACCTACCATCCTATTCGCGAGTATTTAGACTCGCTGCCTGAATGGGACGGAACGGATTATATCGGTATCCTTGCCAACAGCGTGCATACTAGTCACCAGAAATTTTGGGTAGAATGTCTGGAACGTTATCTGGTGGGAATGTGCGCTGCCGCCACACAAGATGATGTGGTGAACCACACTGTTTTGTTGCTTTGCAGCGAAATACAGAACATCGGAAAGACTACGTTTATCAACAACCTGCTGCCGCCCGAATTGCGCGCCTATCTTTCTACCGGTCTTATCAACCCGAGCAACAAGGATGATCTAGCCAAAATAGCGCAGGCAATGCTTATCAATCTGGATGAGTTTGAAGGGATGAGCGGACGGGAACTGAATATCTTCAAGGATTTGGTTACCCGCAAAGTAATCAGCATCCGCCTGCCATACGCGCGGCGTTCGCAAAACTTTCCTCATACGGCTTCTTTTGCCGGCACATGCAATTACCAGGAAGTGCTTCACGACACCACAGGTAATCGCCGTTTTCTCTGCTTTCATGTCGACTCGATGGAGTTTATCAAAATAAACTACGCGCAGTTGTATGCACAAATCAAGTATCTGCTCAACAAGCCGGGGTATCAGTATTGGTTCACCCAGTCGGAAAACTCACGGATTGAAGAAAACAACGAGGATTTCATTTTCCACTCACCGGAAGAAGAACTGGTGTTGACACATATCCGCAAACCGGAACGTTTCGAAAAGGTGCATTATCTGACGGTCACTGAAATTGCGGAATTGATTCGCGAACGGACGGGGTATCAATATTCTCACGGAACCAAAGCCCAACTAGGAAAAGTGATGTCCAAACACGGCTTCGAATTTCATAAGGGAAAAAACGGGAGAAGATACACTGTATTCATTATTGATACAGAACAGGTGAAATCAAACAGGCTATATGAATAAGATTTCATCTCCTTCGCACGCAAAAAGGTGAGGGTTGGTGAGGGTACTTTTGCAACTTTTCATTTTTATATTTCTTATTTCTATTCTTCTATTTTCTTCTAAAAAAAAATACGAATGTTAGAAATTTACCCTCACCTACCCTCACCTTTTCCTTTTTCTTCCTCAAAAACACGGTGGGAAATTTGAAAAAGACAGTTATCTTTTTCAAATTTCCCACCATGTTTTTTTAATCGCTTCTTATAAAGACATCGAAAATTCTATCCTACAACCTAACGCATTCATGATACGATAGAAGGTAGAAACCTTAGGTTCTGTCTGACCACTTTCCACTCTTGAAATATAAGAACGGTCGGAACCGATACGCCGGGCTAACTCTGCTTGAGTGATCTTAGCCTTTTTCCTTGCGTCTTCGATAATTTGCCCGGTGTAGAAAGCATACGCTTTTTCTTCTGCTTCCGCACGAGTAACAGTTCCTTCCTTACCAAAACGCTCATCTATTAATGCGCTGACGTTAAAGAATTCCTCATTTGTTTTTGCTTCCATAATACTCCTTTCTCAATATCTTTGCTTTTTCAATTTCTTTCTTTGGAGGTCAATATACGAATTGTTGTTCAACTATACAACAATCTTCTTTTTATTTTATATTATTTTTCCTCAAATTCTCCTGCACGCTTTTTCTTCTCATAAGACACCAGCGTCTCTACACTAAGCGTTTTCCCATTCTTAGGGCTTATCACATCTACAACGCTTGCTAACGCACGAAAAGTCTGTTCGCAATTTGCTACTCCGTCATACGTCAACCTACCCAGATTGATGGCATCGAGCACAACAGAGACATATTGCTTCGGATTTCCCCGATACTCGATGATGACAGGCGTGAGATGCGACATCTCTCGAGTCAGTTGACTGACGATTCTTTTTTTTGGTCGAGCAGATCCATTAATTTTTCACTATGCACATTGATTTGTGCGGTTACTTCACGAAGTTCGTCTTTCAATGAACACAATAATTCATCATTCAATGAATTTTCCATAAAACTTTCTATTTAATTGATTATAAAAAAGCCATTCCAGAAAGATAAGCAATCATTACTTACTTCCCGGAATGGTGTCTAATACCTCGAAAACAAAGACTTATATTCTAACCTAATGTACTCACTTTAATCCATTTCTTTTGATTTTGCATTCCATACCAGCAAAGCAAACAACACCGAAAGCAAAGCAGCACCAATCCAAAACCAATTGATATAGGTGAAGTCATAAACATCTACTCCATTCTGAACAGTCTTTTGCCCTTCTATCAGTATACCGCTCATCACGTCCTGCAATCCGGCACCGATGTAACTGGCAATGCCGACTACTCCCAATGCAGCACCCGAAGCATTACGGGGAGCAATATCCACTGCCATCAAACCACCCAGAAAACAGATCAAAACTCCGATACCTAAACCGAAAAGAACCATTGCCAACACGTCTATCCAAAAATGAGCTCCCGGAACTAAGAGAAACAAACAAAGTGCTATTACATTCATCAACCCAAATACTAAAGCTGGAATATTACGACGTCCACCAAATAACTTATCAGAAATAACACCTGAAAACATAGTACCGATTATACCACAGACCGGACAAATAGAAATGATAAAACTGGCATCCAATGTAGAGTACCCCTTTTGAGCTTCCAAATAAAAAACGCCCCAACTATTGATAGCATAACGACTGATATACATAAAAGCACTCGAAAGAGCCAGTATCCAAATGGCAGGCATCAGCAATACCTGACGCTGTGCTTTATTAAAATCAGCCGTTTCTGTCTCACTCATTTCCTTTTTCTGTTTGGGAACATTCACCGAAGGAAATCCCATGCTTTCGGGAGTATCATGGAAGAACTTCCAGACGATCAACGCTCCTATCAATCCCACTATACCGGCTCCGAAGAAACCATACCGCCAGCCCAACACACTGACAATTGAGGCTATTATCAGAAAAGTCAACGCTTCGCCGATATTATGGCTCGCAGACCAAAAGCCATAGTATGAACCGCGCTCTTTGTCCGTGAACCAACGAGAAAGCCCTACTACACAAGAGGCTGCTCCCATAGATTGAAACCAGCCGCTAATCCCCCAAAGGATAGCGAACAGGATAAAAGAATTAGTAAAACCGAGACAGAGGTTAACCAAAGCAGTTATCAATAAACCGGTAGTCATAAAACGGTTGATATTACTACGGTCGGCAAGGAAACCGTTCGTGAATTTTCCGATGGCATAGGTGAAAAACAATACGGAACCTATGATGCCTAACTCTGTTTCCGAAAAAATGCCTTCATCTACAATAGGTTTCTTTACGACATTCAGGCTAAGACGGCACACATAATACATACCGTAACCAAAAGTCGCAGAAAGGAAAGTAGACCATTTCAGAAACTTCAGACGGCGAGCATCGGATGAAGACAAAGCTTCTCCGTTACAAGGTCTCGGCGAAGAGACCTTGTAAAAATTGATTAGTTGTTTCAACATGAAGAAAGTGCGTTTAGTCGTGAAGTTTCTTTTCGCGTAGATACTCTAATAATAGAGCTGGGCGGTCTGTTTGAATTAGCTTGGCTCCCTGGCCAATTATCCACCCCCAACTTTCATCCGGCTGATGAAGTTCTACTGCACGGTCGTCGTCATGCCCGCCACATAGTTCGGGCCAAAGCGTATTTATAAAAAGATTAGAGCCTGTATTACGTACTTTCTTTATCAAATTAAGAATCTCCGGACTGTCACTATCAAACACTAATTCATAAGCAGCAGGTTTCATATGTGTCTGATAACTATCAATGACAGCTTCCGCCCCGTCTTTATGAAGTTGTACAATAGGCATGAAGATTACCTTATCCAATACATCACCGTTTTCAGCCTTGACTTGTTCATAAGGAAGTCCGGCTTTAATAATACATTGCTGAACAGTTCCTGTTTCTTTCAAAACAGCATATACATCTTTGAAGTAATCATAGCCTTTATCAATATTAACAAGGATCTTACCTTTACATAATGACATTACTTCTTCCAATGTCGGTATCAAATGAGCTGTTTTATGCCCTGTACCACTTTTCAAACGGAACTGACGTAATTCTTCCAATGTATAGTCTGCCGGATAACCTTTTCCTGTTGTAGTACGATCAATTTTCTTGTCATGCATCAAAATCAGATGTCCATCCTTGGTTTTCTTCAGATCGATTTCAATTACATCTACCCCCATATCAATACAATTCTGGATAGCCTGCAGGGAGTTCTCCGGAGCATTACGCCAGTCAGCTCGATGAGAAACAACTAAAACTGAATTACTTGCAGGCTTCTGTAGATTCGCAATTATTTTATCCGAATGATTCTGTGCCTCTAACCCTCCTATTATCAGAAGGGTTAAAGCTATTAATATATTTATCTTTCTAAGCATATCTTTTTATTTTTGTAAAGCATTTCTTTTTGCATTCTGTCCGCGCTGTGCCCATGGTGAATTTGCAGGCCCTTCAATACCACAATCAATAGCTATCAATTTGCAGGCACCATTATCCTCATACGTGACATACACAATACCATAGTCAGCAATGACTGGTGACGACCAAATTTTAGAACCTAATTGTCTCTTATATTTCTCCGTACCATCAGCATTCAATATTATATAGTTGCCGCCATCATCACAGATGTGAATATTTCCGTCACTGTCTATAGCCGGTGTTGTTCCTATTTCAGCGACAGAGGAATAACTCCATTTCTTTGCTCCTCCTTTAGTCAGGGCAACAACTTGGGCATTCGGATTCTTTGTACCCACATAGATGGTTCCGTCAGCACCGATAGCCGGTCCTCCCTGGTCAATCTTGCCCATAGTACCACTCGCCGGATATCTCCATAGCTCATTACCCTGGTTATCATAAGCAGCAACCACTCCCTCTGAAAATGCCACATATACATTTCCTTGCGCATCAATAGCGGGATATACAGCAGCAGCCGTATTTCCTTTCCCTAGATTAGGAGACAAGTTCACACCATCTTGCGTAGTACGGGCAAATCCGTTCGCTCCCGACAAGGCTGAATAGATAACTCCATTCTGTCCAACCGATATACCACCATTAGCACCACCATTGGGAGATTTGCGTCTCCAAAGTTGTCTGCCGGAACTACGGTCAACCATGTGTACAGAACCATCGGTCCCTCTATTTCCAATCAAGATATTGCCATCACGAGACAAAGCGGGAGAAATATAGGGAATATTAGTACCAATACCTAGTTCATATCTCCACTTTTGTGTTCCATCCGGATGAATAGCATACAGACTGCTGCTTATGTTTTTGTCTGTTGTACTCGCACCCATATAAATAGTTCCGTCCGCACCTACCATAGGAGACGAACCTTGATCTCCAGCTCCTCCGTCCTTACTTAAATCAAACATCCATTTTTGCTCTCCAGACGGCGAATAAGCAAAAAGGTGGAGTGCATTGGATGACACATATACATCCCCGTTGTCACCTACAGCAGGGGATATGGATCGTAAAGAAGAAGATGTCTCAAACGTCTTGTCCCAAAGAATCGTTACTCCGGATATGGAGGTGTCACGAACGTACAGAGTAGCTTGTTTTGTATTAGTAGCTCCACGATCATCAGTAGTTGTCAGCTTTACTGTTACAAATCCAGTTGTCGTGAAAGTTATTTCCGGGTCTTTTTCTTGAGAGGTCTGTCCATTGCCAAAGTCCCACTCGTAAGCAACTACTTCTCCATCCTCATCCACAGACTTATCGGTAAATTGAACTTTCTCATTCACTTTACAAATGGCAGGGCTATAGCTGAAGTCTGTAACCGGAGGCATATTCGTCGGACGAATCACAACAGTATGGGATGCAGTTGCATATCCTCCGAATTCATCTGTCACGGTTAATTTAATAACATAGGTTCCAGCTTTCTTATACAAAACGGACGCATCTTTAGTAGTAGCCCTATTCCCTTCCCCCTCAAATCCAAAATGCCAGAAGTACTCTACTATCTCTCCTTCCGTCTTTACTGATTCATCAGTCAGATAAACGATATCACCGACCGTATATTCTTCTTTATCTATAGAAAAAGAAGCCTCCAGGGAGGTTGTCTGCCGCACTTCATCGCCGTCCTTACATGCAAATAGACAAACGACTGTCACTATCAGGAATATATATTTCTTCATAATCATTCTATTCATTATTTAAGATTAAAACCAATTATCTTTTACCTCTCTGTTTCAGATAGGTATCCAGCAACTGGGGATGGTCTGTCTGTATCAGATTAATCCCCTTCGACAAAATCAAGTCCACTCCTGTATAGTTTCCTTGTGTCATCTGTGTATCATAGGTATAACCATTCATATCTAACATATTAGTCGAGACAAACAGCCCTTTTGAAGATATGGCTGTCGAGAGCCCGCCATTTAATGTTTTCGACAAAGATATCTGGGCAAACATCACTCCTGGTTGCTGTGAAAGGAAATCTGCATGCTCCTCGTTTTCACACTGCGGATAAGGTATAGGAGCCGGCGAATAATCCAAAATATTCTGCAAGACATCCCGATTATTAGATGTATAAAAGAACACACGGTCTAACATCCCACAGCTTTTCACAACATCATACAGTTCTTTAGGAGACACTTTATTCAAGAAGTCCAAATCAAAAAAGATCTTTCCCCGCCCTGCAACCAATGCGTCATACAAAGAGGGGACCGTGTGATTGGTTACTGTGCCGTCTGCCAGCTTCAGACGATAAGACTGGAGCTGCTCATAAGTTAAATCTTTCACTTTCCCCTTCCCTGTAGTTGTCCTGTCTATGGTTTCATCATGCATCAACACAATTACTCCATCCTTTGTCATGCGAGGATCTACTTCTACAATATCTACAACTCCCCCTAATTCTATACAACTTTCAATTCCAGCTATCGAATTTTCGGGAATATTCGGGTTGGAAGAATTGCCACGATGCCCCATTATCCAAACTTTTGCAGGGTCAAAGTGTTGCAAAGCATAACGTAAACTCTTGCCGGATACTTGTAATTTCTGCAGAGCCGCCGCTACATTGCCAGTCTTATCTGTCACCCTAACCGAAATATTATAACTTCCTTCTTTCGTAAACGTATATTCCAATTCAGGTTCTTCACCCAATGTCTGCCCTTCCATCGTCCAAACCACAGATTGGATGTCTTGCCCATCATTAAGAGCTACCTTCAGAACAACTTTCTCTTCTAATGCCGGATAGGCATTACTTGCCATAACTCTAGCAGTAATCGTTCCACTCCCCTGTTCTTCAATCGTACTATCATCCCCACAAGCAAATAAAACGACTGCTAATACTGATATATAAATGATATTTGAGATTTTTCTTATCATACTATTTTATTTTTAGTTATATCCTTCATTTTGATACATTCTTGTCGGATCCAGTTTATGTTCATCATACGGGATAGGCAACAAAAAATCTTTCGCAGAGAAATTTGGATTCTTCGCTTTCATGTGCTCCAACAGTTCCTGACGAGAATAAAGACGTAACAAATCATACCAATACTGTCCTTCAAAAGCAAACTCGACTCTTCTCTCACGAAGGATCGCATCGCGCAAACTACTGCCGGAATAATCATCCAGACCAGCACGTTCGCGTACCATGTTCAAATAGCTTACCGCATCATTCTCGCTCAAATGCATTTTCACTTCTGCCAGCATTAATGCGACATCGGCATAACGAAGCACAATCCAGTTATTCGCCCCATAGCCATTTATGTCATCGAGATCTGTGTACTTCTTCACATAATTAACGTTCTGTGACGTACCGCACGAGATAGCCTTACGCGTATCTCCCGATTCATAGGCACTCATCATATCAGACGTCGGTATATTATTCCCCGTCCCCGTTTTCTGCGAAGTAAGCCCCGTCTGGGAAGTGGGTTGAAATATATAGGCGTAATTTGAGGCTAAACTGGAGTTGCCTCCTTTATACATCACCTGAAAAATATTCTCTTGACAGAATGTTTGAGCTTCCTTATCAAAAACATCAGCATAAGGGATATCTTTCAGGCTTGTAAAAGGTTTCATGTTCCATGCTGCAACTAAATTTGTTTTCGCAGATTGCAGATTTGAAGTTCTTTCCGACTGAAAATCAGAATCAGCAGCCATTGTCAAGTAAACTTTGCCCAATAAAGCATACGCAGCAGCTTTTGAAGCACGGCCTACCCCATTACCCGTTTGAATATCCGGCAATTCACTATTAATAACCTGTGTCAAATCGGAAATAATCAAATTATAGACTTCGCTCTTTGGCTGGCGGGCAGTATATTTCTGAATTTCATCTTTCGTCTTTAGTTCTTTGGTTACGATAGGGACATCTCCAAACTGCATTACAAGATGAAAATAAGTCAATCCACGCAAGAAATACATTTCCGCCTTTTTCTGGTTTTTCACAACTTCATCCTTAAAAGGAATATCATCTATCTGATCCAATATTATATTAGCTCTTGTCACGCATTTATACAAATCTGCCCAATGAGTTTTCACTTGTGCATTATCTGTTGTCAATGTATAGTTATAAAATTGATAATTAACCCCATTTCCTGCTCCCGGGTCCTGCAACGTGGTGTTTTCCGAACGAACATCTGTGTATAAATACATATTCTTATAATACCCGTTTCCTCTCAAAGCTGCATACGCACCATTCGCAGCCATTGCAATGTCATCTTCGGTCTGATAGAAGTTACTGGCTGGAATCTTATTAGGATTGGTTTCTTCCAGAAAACTCGTACAACTACTGCAAAACAATAGTGAACTTACTGCGACAAATGTTATGTATTTTTTCATAATCTGATTCTTTATTTATTTAAAAAGTTATTTTTGCTCCTATACTATATGTACGCGCCAAAGGATAAACTCCCCAATCGAAGCCGGGTAACAGGTTGTCTCCTTTATAATCCACTTCAGGATTATATCCTTCATAATCAGTCAAAGTAAATAGATTGTCTACACTGACATATAGCCTCAACGCCTGAACGCTCACTTTCTGCATCCACTTCACCGGAAAATTATACCCCAATGTGATATTTGCACAACGGAAATAGGAAGCATCATCCACCATATAAGAACTAAGCCGCTGACTGGTATTAGGAGTGGAACTACGCGCTGCACGAAACACTCCGCCGGAACCCGGATTTTCGTCAGAATGCCAACGGTTCAAGACAGATGCTAACTGATTGCCAGAACCTTCCATATTATACAGATAATATTTCTGGAAGTTTATTACTTCAGCTCCTTGAGAACCGGTAAATGTCGCTCTCAAATCAAAGTTCTTATAAGAGAAATCGGTACTGATACCGTATGTAAAATCCGGGTAAGCATTGCCTAGAATTTCACGGTCGTTTTCTGTAATCAAACCATTCTTATCAACATCCCGCCATTTCACATCTCCCGGATGTATGTTATTATAATTAGGAACTGCCGGTCCTATCAACTGATATCCGTCAGGAAATTTGCCATTAACCAGATTGCTTTTATCAATCATTATATTGGTGTAATCCTTCTCGGAAATAATACCATCAGCAATGTAGCCATAGAAAGAGCCGATAGGAAGCCCGGAACGGGTCACATGGCTTACCACATTGCGCTCACTAACTAAATACAAATCATTAATACCACCCAAATCGACAACTTTATTTCGATTTACTGATATATTAGCACTTACATTCCATTTAAAATCTCCTGTCAAAATACGCCCGTCTATTTGGAAATCAACTCCGCTATTACGTACTTTTGCATTTTTCAAGTTTGTTTTTACACTGGAAGAGCCCGATATGGATGATATAGGCTGGTCGTACAACAAATCATACGAAAGACTATTATAATAGTTACCTATCAAGTTGACACGACCATTGAATAATCCCAAATCAAACCCTACATTGTATTGGGATGTTTTTTCCCATCCGATAGCCGCATCTTTGAAAGTTCCTTGCCAATAGGCTGTTTCGACAGTATTACCATATACGTAACCACCTTGAGACATAGTAGCTGTATGCTCGTAGTTACCAATATTGTTGTTTCCACTCAATCCCCAACTGGCACGAAGTTTTAAGGATGAATTATTACCTAACAAATCCTGATAAAACTTTTCATTCGATATAGTCCAACCTAAAGAAATAGAAGGAAACCAACCCCAACGGTTTTCTTTTCCAAAACGTGAAGATCCGTCAGTTCTTACTGTACCCGTCACTACATAGCGATTATCGAATGAATAGTTTACACGTGCCAGATAAGACATCATTGTCCATGCAGCCTTTCGGGTATCGCTGCTATACAAGCCTATATCGGAAGCATTCGGACCATGCGCTGTCACTTCATGAATACGGTCGTCGGGAAAACCTGTTGCTTCAACGGCTACGCGGTCATAAGTTTTTTTCTGTAAGGTGTAGCCCACTAAAGCATTCAGGCGATGTTTCCCGAATTCACCATTATAATTTAACGTAAACTCTCCCAAACGGTCAATATCACGATTTGTTATGTCACGAGCTTTCACACGTGCCTGAACAGCATCCGAATTGGGCATATCACCATCTTGTCCTACAGTACGCGGACGATAGTAATTATAACGGGAAGTATAATATTGAGTTCCCAAATTGGCTTTAAACTGAAGCTGTTTCAATATACCATAAGTGATATTAGCATTGAAATTCATTCGGCTTGACTTGTTGCGGATATCAATTTCATGAGCAAGTGCCACGGGATTCTCGACCATCTGATAGCCATCAGCTTTCATCGCAATCTGATTTCCGACTGCATAAGTTCCATCCGAATTATATACAGGGAATTGAGGAAACATTAATAGAGCACTTTGTACGACACCATCATTTATATAACGACCGTCTGCTTGAACCTGTCGTTCCGAAACATCAACAAAAGAAAAGTTTACTCCAACTTTCAAGCGTTTCGTGACTTCTGCATCTACATTGGCACGAACATTCAAACGCTTATGTCCGGAAGGAGCTATAATTCCATCCTGATCCAGATAACCCAAACTAAAACGATATTTCAAGAAATCCTGTCCTCCTGTAACAGATAGATTATGACGATGCATCGGAGCATTCCCATAGATGGCGTCCTGCCAATCTGTATTGTAAGTAGGATCGACCGGTTTTCCGGTTGTGAAATCAAAAAACAAATCAGAAATGCCCACTTCATTCAAGTTAAAACCTTTTGAAGCTCTTATTGCATTATCATCCAATGGGTTCCATGATTTTCCAGCAGCTTCTGCTTTATCACGATAAGAATTATTACGGGCTTCAATTACCAAATCCCTGTATTGATAGGCATCCAGCAACTTAATCTTACGCTCTACTTGTTGCATACTAAACTGATAGTCATAATCAATACGGGCTTTTCCCGAATTACCCCTCTTTGTGGTGATAAGTACCACGCCACTAGCACCTCGAGAACCATAAATGGCTGCCGAAGCTGCGTCTTTCAATACATCAATAGTTTCAATATCCTCGGGATTGATATATACATCTTCTGAAGCCGGATATCCATCAATCACATAGAGAGGTGTTGTACTAGCTGAAAGAGAGTTCGTTCCACGAACTTTAATCTTCACTCCTTCTCCCGGCGCACCACTTGTCTGCATCACCTGTACACCAGCGACTTTACCGACTAAAGCTTGTCCGGCGGTTGCTGCTGAAAGAGATAATTCACTAGCCTTAACACTTGCCAAAGAACCTGTGAAATCACTCTTACGCATAGGAGTATAGCCAACGACTACGACTTCTTCAATCATCTTACTATCTTCCTGCAGAACAACTTTCGCCATATTTTTATCGGTAGCACGAAGTTGAACGGGTTTATATCCGATGTAGGAAACTGTTAGTTGAGATGTTTCGGAGACATCATTGATGGAAAAATTACCATCTAAATCAGTTATTGTTCCATTAGATGTACCCTTGACCACAACACTAGCACCGATAATAGGCTCTCCATTCGAATCAACTACGGTTCCTGAAACCTTTATATTACGCTGCTTTTCTTGTGGTTTACGAATCAATACAATGACATTCTCTTGCTCTTTCTTGTAGGTTAACTCCATTTTACCCAAAAGTTGTTGCATGGTTTGTTCAATCGTTGCATCTTTCACATTTAACGAAACTTTTTGGTTTAACTCCGGAAGGCTCTCATTGTAGAAGAATTTGTAATTGCTTACTTGCTCGATTTTCTTTAAAGAGGCTCTCAAAGAGATGTCTTTCACATTCACCGTTATTTGAGAATAAGCGGTAAAAGAGACGCTTAAAAACAATAGCAGACAAATAGCCCGCAGTGTTTTCCAGTTCTTACTTCTCCCCACGTTTGTTTGAGGGAGTTTTTCAAAGGTTGTTTTGTGCTTCATATATCAAAACTTTTAAGTTGTTTGATAGGTATACAGACTGCTATACTCACTCGTCCAACCGTCTATCAGACTTTAACTCTCGTTAACTTATTCAATTCAGAGAACAAAAAAAAACCATTCCTAAGTAGTGGGCTTCGGAATGGCTCTATTCATTATTTTTTCTACAATTTCTCTTTCAAAACTATCACCGAACCGTCCATTTCATAATAGAAAGGTGAAGTTAGCATCAGAATATTCAGCGCATTCTGTATGCCGCCTCCCGGAATGGTTCCGGTGAAATATTCATTAGGTAGTTTATTGGAGTCGAAACGAATCTCTACGTCATAAATACGTGAAAGAGTTTTCATGATATTTTCCAAAGATTCTTTCTCAAAGTACATATTTCCTTTCGTCCACTCAATATAGTCAGTCGGGTGCACTTGAGTGGCTGTTATCTTATGAGTGGCTTTATTATATTCTATTTTGTCGCCGGGCTTCATGATATGCGATATTTTCTGCGCATAGACCCCTACTTTTCCTTCCAAAAGAACGACTGTCACGTCTTTGGCATCTTCATAGGCAGATACATTAAAAGAAGTACCGAGTACTTTCACTTCCAAATCACCGATTTGCACAATGAAGGCGTGTTTCTCATCATGGGCTACTTTAAAATAGGCTTCACCATTTAGTTGCACACGACGCACATTTTCTCCGAAGTTATTCAGGTAACTTAATTGGGAAGCTGAATTGAGAACAACATTTGTTCCGTCCGGCAATTCGATGGTTGCTTTATCTCCCTTGCCCGCTTTCACAATAAAGGGTGTTTCTGCCGTTGGAGAAGAATCTAAAAGATAGTAAGTGAAGAAAGCGACACAGACAGGTAATAAAATGGCAGCAACCCATTTCCAAGGGATGATACGGAGGGGGCGCACTTCCTTGCCCAAAGTCTCTTCTTTGATCCGGGCAAAAAGTTTATCACGCAACACTGGGTTCATGGAGGAATCCGATCTCTCAAACTCTTGTTCCCACCAGTCATGCAACTGACGGTCATTCTTTATCCAGTCTGACAGTTCTTTTATCTCGACATCCGTGATCGTTTCTTCGAAATATTTTTCAATTAGCTCTTTATAATGTGTCTTATCCATCTTTCCACTTATTTACAAGTATACATTTTCATCCTACTTCCCATCCAAAAACAAGTATTACTATTACATTTCATTAACAAAAAAGGCCAACAAAAGGGTAATTACCTTATCATAATGCTTCATCAACTGTTCACGCATAAATTTCACAGCCAAAGATAATTGGGTAGCAACCGTACTTTCGGAAATTCCCATGATTTCGGCTATTTCTTTATTTGTGTAATTCTGCCTTTTGCTCAAAATGAATATTTTCTTCCGTTGCGCAGGCAGTTCTTCGGCAAGAGAATCGATATACTCATTCAAAAAGCGCAGATCAATATTCTCTTCTGTCTGTGAATCACGGTCTACGCTACTTTTCATGAGATATTCATTGTAAACATACTCTACGGTCTGACGCTGATACATATTCATCAATAAGTTTTTGGCAATCGTACAGAGAAAAGAGATAAACGAGGAAGCCGGGTCTACTTTTTCATGCACTTCCCATATACGAATGAAAGTGGCTTGCACCACTTCTTCGGCCATATATTGATTGCCGGAAGAGAGTCGCATAATGAAATTGTACAGTTTGCCACTATACATATTATACAATCTTTCGAATGCCTGAAAGGAACCGCCTTTTAAGTCGATTAATAAATGTTTTTCATCTGTAGAATCTACCATATCTTAGAATTTTGCAACAAAGGTATGCAGTCATAGGTCATAAACAGGTGACAATATTATTAATATTTTCTCAATTATCCGACTTTTCTGAAGAAAAAGATAGTAAATAGCAAATAGTAACGCCATCCGGTCAGGATAATGACGCTATCCAATCAGGATAGTGACGGTATCCGAACCGGATGGCGTTACTATATTTAGTGAGGTAGTTCGTACTAATAAGTCAGACGAACACCTGCTTGTATGTTGAAGTTAAACGGATTCTCTTTACGTATAGTCTGTATATCGGAGCCATCATTGAAATAATAAGCAACACCCGGTTCCACGTAAATACCCAAACGTTTCGTTGCATTGATCTGCGCACCTACGCCACCGGATACCGAGAACTGCAAAGGTTTCACAGTTTCTTTTTCAGAACCTAGCTTTCCATAAACACATTTCTCAACCATACCTCCACCGGAAACATAAAGAGTGACGAGTTTCTTATCCAGGAAGTTCCAGTTGGCACGCAACGGAATACCGATATAATGCAGTTTCTGCTCTATCTGTTGTTCTTCACCTGCCAGTTTTGCATCCGAAGAAAGCAGCGTATAAGTCAGTCCTGTCTCAAGAGAGAATCCTTTAGCTAAACCTTTACGAACGGACAATCCGAAAGAAATAGGCTGATGATGTTTAATGTCAACCACCTGTTTTGCCTGACGCAGGTAAGGTACTCCATCTTCGAAAACCAATGTTTGGTCATTAGGAATCGTCTCCATCAGACCGTTGGAAACTGAAAGCATACTCACACGTGACATATAAGCATGAGATCCGGCACCTACTTCTGTTGAAGCACCTCCTGAATTTCCTACCGAAAGTCCCATTGACCATGTTCCCTTTTGAGAAGATCTTTTTTCTGTCGGAATATGAAGTTTGTCTTTACCGGAAGGACGACGCGGTCTGTTATTCGATCGCTCTGTATCCTGTGACTGTCCCTGACTGACATCTGTATTTTCTGCCTGCTTCGATTCATCTTTTACATTTTCAGTTTCTCCATTTCCTTTTACATTCTTATCTTCCTCACTCAAAGAGTCTTCTCCATTTCCTGTTGAAAGTTTATTTTCATTACCGATCCCTAATGGATCTACACCTGTTTTCTGCTCCGTATGATTCCTGTCGACTTTCGCCAAACGATCTTCGCGAGTTACCGGCCGTAAGACAGGTTCCACAGCAGTTCCCTGCATATCCGGTTGTTGCACACCCGGCAATGCATCGGGCGTGGAAGCCAATGCCGGAGTTTGTATATGACGTATTTCATCCGCAGCGGGTGTCCCTAGAAAATACAGACTTACTGACGAAACGACAGCTAATATTATAATAGCTGCAGCAGCCATCATCCATTTTCGATAAGGATATATTTTCTTCTCCACAGGAGGCATAAGTTCTTTCTCCAGTTGTTCCCAACCGGAAGCAGGCGCCGGTTCGGAATAATCCGCAAGCTTCTCCTTCAACTTATTCATCCACAATTCTTTCTCTTCCATCTCTATCTATCCATTATGCATTATCCATTCTTTTACTCTTTTTGCTAATACACTCTTCGCACGAAACAGTTGCGAAGCTGAAGATTTTTCATTGATACCTAATACCTGTGCGATTTCTTTATGCGATTTGTCTTCAAATGTATAAAGATTGAACACAGTACGATAGCCGGCGGGTAATTCTTCAATAAACTGCATCAACACATTTTGTGGTATCGCTTCTACATCGGAAGCATCCGGCTCTTCATATTCTTCGGGCAACTCTTCCAAAGGTGTCGACTGATTAATCACATCATTTTTCCGAAGATACTGTAAAACTGTGTTGACCATCACCCGTTCCATCCAGGCTCGCAAAGAGCCTTCACCCCTCCAGGTGAACTTATCAAACGAATCGAATATCTTTAAAAAACCGTCGTGAAGCAGATCCTGGGCTGTATCCCGGTCGCCGGTATAGCGTAGACAGATGCCAAGCATACGCCCCGCATACTGTTCATACAGTTCCTTGCGGGCCCGATTATTACCCAGCCTACATTGTTCCGACAACTCTATTTCTTCCATTCTCTTATACACGTGTTTACCTTATAAATGCAGCAAAGATAGAAATACTGCATAGAGAGAACAACTCTTTTATCACTTTTGTTTCTTTAACAGATCCGAATGCAATATTTTCTATCCTCTTGCATTTTCACTACAGAAAACATAAATATTATAAAATCTAAAACCTAGTAAGTATATGAAGAAATTTAAATTCATAGCCTTTATCTTTGCTATTATGACTACCATGCCGATTCTCCAGTCATGCTTGGACGACGATGATAATTCGTCCGATCTTCTGGCTATCAGCACCATCAATATGATTAGCCAAGATAGCAAGGAATTTTATTTCACTTTGGATGACGGGAAAAAGATGTATCCCAGCAACTCACAAGGATGGAACAATGAAGATTGGGTGGAGGGACAAAGAGCTTTTGTGATATTCAACGAGTTGGAAGAGCCTGTGAATGGATACGACCTTAATATTCAGGTGAAAGGTATCAATCCAATCTTAACCAAAGACATCGTCACAATGGGTGAAGATGACAACGACGAAGAGAAAATCGGAGATGATAAGATCAACACGACTTATATGTGGATCAATAAGGATAATAAATATCTGACGATTGAATTCCAATATTACGGAACACATAGTGAAGATAAAAAACATTTCCTGAATCTGGTGATTAATGACAAAGAAGAGACTGCTCCCACTGCTGACGAAGGCAATGCGGAGGACGAATATATCAATCTGGAATTCCGTCATAACAGTGAAGGAGATGATCCTCAACGTTTGGGTGAAGGATATGTGTCTTTCAAACTGGATAAGATTAAAAACCGGATGGAGGGGAAAAAGGGACTAAGAATTCGTGTCAACACCATTTATGGCGGGCCGAAAACTTATGAAGTGAAATTTCCTTAGACTTAGACGACTAATCTAATGTGAACATGCGAAACACACTCTTTTTTAATATAATATATTAATTACGCAAAAGAGGGCGGTAGTTGTGAAACTGCCGCCCTTTTACTTTCTTCTTTATATTCTTTCTTCTAAAAGAGTTATTTCTTATCTCCCAGATAATTCCAAACAACTGCACTCAATGCAGCTCCTATAAATGGAGCAATGATGAATAACCACAACTGTGACAATGCTTCTCCTCCTTGGAATAATGCCGGAGCAATACTACGTGCCGGGTTCACAGAAGTCCCTGTGATAGGAATACATACAATATGTACTAACACAAGAGTCAAACCGATGGCAAGTCCTGCCAGATTACCTGCTCCCTTCTTCGAATCGGTAGAGCCGAGCACTACCAATACAAAAATGAAAGTAAATACTGCTTCCGCAATAAATGCCTGCAACATTTCTCCATCACCAAAACCATTCGAACCTGTCGCTGTAGGCCCGTCATGAGCACCGGTAGCAACTAAAGCAAAAAGAATAGCCGAGCCGATAATAGCTCCGATTACCTGGAAAATCATATACATACCTGCATCTTTTCCATTCATACGACCAGTCAAAAACACTCCTAATGTAATAGCAGGATTAATGTGACATCCCGAAATACCTCCGATAGCATACGCCATCGCTACTACGGACAAACCAAAGGCTAAAGCTACGCCGATCGTTCCAACCCCAGCGCCTACTGTATCAGCCAAACCACCAGCAAAAACGGCACTACCACATCCCATAAGGACGAGCACCATCGTTCCAATCATCTCTGCAATGTACTTTTTCATAATCACTAAATATAAATAGTTGTTTCGCCAAATATAGGATTTTAGGTCTGAATAAAAATTCATATGTACAATAATGACTATCTTTGCAGCATTTTTGAACGAACATTTATTTATTAAAATAAAAAAAAGACCTTCTTCATGTCATTTGGCCTCCATTCTTTGAACGGATAAACATCTGATATTCGGTATGGGGGATGGGGATGATAATCATTGTCAGCTCTTTCTATTTTAAAGGAGCTAAGATAAGTGTAAAAAGACTCCTGCCAATCAAAAAAGATGAGCAGGAATCATCTCAATCTCTAATATACTATAACAAACATTGTATGGGCTGCAAAGAAAGCATTTCCTTGGGAACCACCGCCTTTATTTCCTTCTTCAGGACGCATAGCAGACTGTGACGAATAAAATCTCTATTTGTCGCCAACACCACCTGTCGTGTCGGTCGGGGGATGGCAAACGGGCGTACTAATTGTCGCTGTTCTTCTGTCAATTGCATCACTGCCAGTTCGGGAATAAAAGTGATTCCTTTTCCACTTTCTACCATTCGCATAAAGGTTTCCATACTTCCCAAACGATAGGCCATCTGATTAACCTTCACGGCCTCCATCTGACAAAAACGGACGAGTTGATCGCGAAAGCAGTGTCCTTCGTCCAAAAGCCAAAGATGTTCGCCTGTTATATCGGAAGTGCGGATAACGTCATGTTTGAATGAGGGTTCTTTCCGTGATACATAAGCATAGAATTGCTCATAGAAAAGAGTTTCTTCCGTCAAAAATGTGTCTTCTAATTTACTGGCAATAATCCCTGCATCCAAATCACCGGCATGCAAAGCCTGCTGAATATCCTGTGTTTTCATTTCCGTGACACGAATATCCAGTTCGGGATATTTTTCCATCAATTGAGGAAAAAAGCGAGGAAGCAAATAAGGAGCGATAGTTGGCAATACTCCCAAGCGGAATACGCCTGATAATGACTGCTTATCTTCACTGATTATTTCTTTCACTTGAGCTGCCTGCGCCAGAATCACGCGAGCCTGGTTTATCACTTTCTGTCCAATGGCTGTCGGACAAACGGGCTGTACCGTCCTATCGAACAACTTTACTCCCAGTTCATCTTCCAGCTTCTGAATCATGGCACTCAAAGTGGGTTGCGTCACACGGCAATATTCAGCTGCCCGTGCGAAATGCCTGAACTGGTCTACAGCTAGTATATATTCTAATTGTTGTATTGTCATCTATCAAATCATATTAAGTTATAGATTTCATCTATGCAAAGATAGAAATTTTCAGTTTGACAACAAGCATTTTCCGCCTTATCTTTGCAATACAGAAAAAAAAGAAAGCAAGTATAAATCATTAAAAATAAAAGAATATGAAAACTTTAGAATTTATCAAACTGAACGAATCGGGAGCAAACAACGTAGTAGCATCTTTGCAACAACTATTAGCAGACTTCCAAGTGTATTACACCAATCTTCGCGGTTTCCACTGGAATATCAAGGGACATAATTTCTTTGTACTCCACAGTCAATTCGAAAAGATGTATGATGACACGGCTGAAAAGGTGGATGAAATCGCAGAACGTATCTTGATGCTGGGTGGTACTCCTGCCAATAAATTCAGTGATTATCTGAAAGTGGCAAATGTGAATGAAGTGGATAAGGTAAGCAACGGAGACGAAGCATTGAATAATATCCTTCAGTCTATCAGTTATCTGATTGGCGAAGAACGTAAGATTTTGTCTATCGCTTCTCAAGCCGGAGACGAAGTAACCGTTTCGATGATGAGCGATTATCTGAAAGAACAGGAAAAATTGGTTTGGATGTTGGTTGCTTATAATAGCAAGTAATTAAAATAAAAAGATGTCCCGGTCTTGCTTATTTGCAATCAGGACATCTTCTATTTATATATAGAAAGACTTTTTAGTCAGTCTACCATTATCTATTTCTTCATTTTTCCTTTTATAAGGATATATAGTTTTGCTATTCAGCAGCATTATCAGGACAACGAACTCCTTGTACAAAATTGAGCGTTCCACGTCCGGCATAAGTAGCACTATATCCGTTTCCTGTAAGGTCGGTTATTACTTTATTATTATCCGGAGTAGACTCATTAAATCTCCAATAAGCCACTAAACCATCTGTTAAAGGATCCACCCAGCAGACATTATTTTTCAGATCAGCAGCCGAACGAGCAACAGCCCATACACGTACTTCACTTACATACCCATCCATATAACGATTATCTGCTGCAGACTGACCAATATAGAATGCTGCATTTTTATCATGTCCATAGGCTTGCGTTAAATCGATAGTACCTCTTGTATCCGGAAGTTCTCCCTGTAGTTCACCATTAACATATACAAACTTCTTTCCTTGTGAACCGTCATATACACAAGCCAAATGCAACCATTTATCATTGGGTAAAACATCTCTGGAATCAATTGCCGGACTACCTCCACTCAATTGCAATTTCCAACCGCTTTTATTATCACCGGCAGTACGCAAACAGAAATTCTCTTCCAATCCCATAACAGAGAAGCACCATTTTCCACTGGTAGAAGTCATCTTTTTAAAACGAACTCGTGCTTCAAATGTTACATTATTCAATGCCGTGGTATTGTATTGAGATTCTTTTCTGAAATCGACCTTGAAATACCCGTTATTAGCAGAAATATCCGCAGCTTGAGTAATAATAATTTGATTGATAACAATGTATATGGTACGTGAACCTTCTATTACGGACAAATTCTTATCCGACACACTCACAATACTTATAGGAAGCAGATACGTTTTGCCTTCCTTTAATAAGTCCCGGCTGATAACACTTAAACGCACACCATCTGTGGAAGTATTCTTTCCATTTTCAATAGTTAATGTTGTATTCTCCAACTTGTACGACTTTTCAGGAAGAAGTTCATAATTCTTCTTATATTCCTTATTGAAAGACTCCACTAATTCCGGAGTGGCCTTCATACCCACTTCTACATGATCTCCTATCGCACATGATGAAGCAACTTTAATTCCGATAACTGCAGGCAAATCATCAATTGTCAGATTAGCAACCGGTGATAATTGATCTGCGCCAACAACATATAATCCTTCATAGTATTCCTGACTTTTCTGGCATGATACCATTAGAAGGACAAGCAAGCTTAATAATATGTATTTTATATTCTGTTTCATTTTTTCTAAACTTTAATGTTCGTTCATTATTCTGATCGCATTACGTGTCCATTTGTAATTAGGATTGGAACGGTAATCGTTCTCCATGTGATAGGTACCACATCCTCCTTTGCGGGTGGCTAATTTTCCTTCATACATGGGGAGGAAACGTGCCATTCCTTCTAATGAAGGTACCGACCCGCCTTCTCTTAAAGAGTGATCTACTCCTCCACTTGCATACTTACCCCCCTCAAAGGTTTCAGCAAAAATGTATTGTTCCGGTTTCCAACCATTTTTAGCTGCATTATCGAAACGCCCCTGCAGATCTTGATATCCCCTAGAATTATAAGACTGAACCACTCCATAATTAAAATATTCAGCCAATCCTTGCTTTAAATGATAAGGTACTCCATCAATAATTAATAGATTACGAGTTCCCGACTTCGGACCAATATATTTTCCTAATGCCTTTACAAACATTTCCATATTATCCATATAATCAGGCCACATATAAGACGGACCTACTAAAGGACCACTGAACGGAACCCCAGGAAATTCCTGATAGCCGGGTTCATAATCAAGATCAATACCCTGATAACCATACTTATACATAGTATCTACCAAAGACTTGGCATACTCTTCTATTCCTTCAGGAGTAGCAATCTCATGATTTTCACCAGACATAAATTCATCTGGAATTTTGTGAGCAAAGATAGTATATGTGACACGAGTTCCTTTCACATCCTGTACATAACGTAAATCTTCCATTTGTGCCGGACTTAAGTTCTGGTAAGCTCCCCAAATAGAAATAATATCTACACTGTCAGGCACACTTCTTAAATAGTTGATCATATCAGCAGAGTTAGCCGTCCATCCGCCAAACCAGCCAAAAAAGACTTCATGGTCGTTTCTTGCTTTATATGCTCTTAAATTTTCCCAATATTCTTTGGACATCTTATCAGGCACCACTATATCCAAAGCTTCTATATCTGTATTACACGATATAATTCCCGTACCAACTATTACGAAAACTATTATATATGTTAATAATTTCTTCATGTCGTTTTATCTAAAAGAATATGATTACTTATTTTCTACATCCCACCATAAGCGAGTAGCTCCGGTATCCGGACCACCCAATAGTTTAACGGCTTTTTCCACCTCTTCTTTATTTCCTTGATATTCGGAATAGGGGAAAGGAACACGACGGATCTGTACAGAAGAGCTAATAACACCACCACTCTCATTATTAACTATTTCATAGATCTTAGGATAGCCTGTTCTGCGGAATTCACTCCATGCTTCCTGTCCTAATGGGTACATTGCTATCCATTTTTGGGTGATGATCTGTTCTAACTGCTTTTCTTTATCATTTTCATCCCAGACTATCGTAACATCAGATGGGGCTGGTGCGGAAGGACTGCTTTTGAATCCAGGGTATTTTGCCGGCACTTTAGTACTTGCAAGATAAGTTTCCACTCCTTTTACTCCATGTTGTTCGAAAGAAGCACGTATGCCTGAATGATACAAACTTTTAGCGGTTCCTTTCATGTTCCATGTCTTCAAGGCACCTTCTGCCCGCAAAAAATAAACTTCTGCAGCTGTCATCCAAACATAAGGGGTTCCTTGCAATATATTAGGTTTGGAGAGTCCTAAATCACCTTTAAATATATCACCATTCTTATGTCCGTTACGCAATCCACGATAATTGTCATTTGAAGACAATTGGAAAAATACGGATATACGTGGATCTCCAAACCCATTCAAATAAGCATCCATACTAGCCCCCATTACATCTTCTTCATAGCCGTCTGCGCTGCTAATACTATTTATAGGGTTGTGATAGGTGAACGAAAGAGTTGAATTAGATTGCATTGCCGGATTATTATCATTTGTTTCAATCACTCCATACGAATGTGTAACAGCAGCTTCTGCTTCTTTTTGAGCCTCCGGATAAACAGCACTTAAACGTATTGCCAAACGCAGCTTCAAAGAATTCGCAAAACGAATCCAATTAGGTATGTTACTGCCAAATATTAAATCAAACTTTTCCAATGCCTTAGAATTTGGGTTAGCTTGATCAAACTTGGTCAAGATATCAATAGCATGGTTCAGTTCTTTGAAAAAAGATTTATAGATAGCTTCTTGCGAATCATAAGGGACAGGATTAGTCAGACCAAACTTTAGATAAGGTAACGGACCGTACATATCTGTAGTTTTATGTATAGCTGTCACTTTTACAATTTCACCGACAGCAAACAATACAGATGCAGAGTCTACCTTTTGGCGTAAAATATTCCATGAAGATAAGAACTCTACAAATGCACTTTTAAAAGGTGCATCTTTCCATTCGTCAGAAATAGCATAAGTCGTTCCATTCGCTCCTCCGCCCCAATTTTGCGTTCCGGCAAAATATCCAGAATACATGTTGCCAAAAAGGTCTTCCGAGCGTTGAAACAAGTTAACATCTTCAGATACTACCCTACGTTGCATCGTAGTAAGATAGCTGCCCCATAAATTATCTTTATCCAATTCTTTTTCTTGAACTTTATCAGGATCCAGATTAATCGTATCAGACATACAACTTCCCAATAAAAAGCAAACAGCAAACACCAGGAAGCAAGTTTGTATAACGTTATAGATTCTATTTTTCATTTTATTCTTCGTATTAAAGTATTAAAATCAAAAGTTAACTTTTACACCAAAACCGAAACTGCGTAAGCTAGGTGGCATAAAATAATCGAAACCCTGATAATAAGTTCCTGTATTTGCTGTTAGTTCCGGATCAAACGGAGCTTTCTTATAAAACATCAGCAAATTGTGTCCTGTCAGTGACAGAGAAATGTTCAATTTTTCTCCGAACCACTTTGCCGGAAGCATATATGATAATGACATTTCACGTAAACGAACATTAGTCGCACTGTACACATAATGCGCCAGTAAACCTGTTTTTCCGGAAGCAACGGTACCATAATATTGTTCTGCATCCAACTTTCCATTATTTACAGGTACACCACCGTTATCACGGGCTGTAGCTGTTTGTTGTGATACTCCGAATTGATCCATCAAAGCTTGTGTAGCGGAAATCACCTCACCGCCAACACGCGCGTCAATCAGAAAATCAAGTTCCACCCCTTTCCAAGAAAAACTGTTTCTAAATCCTAGATTATACTTAGGAGCTGCCGAACCAACTTTTATGAAAGTATTTTCTTCAGCCGATACACCTCCATTTGAAATAAGAATATCACCATGTAAGTCTTGTTTCAATTTTGTCGCATAGATATCAGACATAGTACCACCTTCTTTCAAAATCATTCTGTATGAATCTGCACTGGCAACGGAAAATTCTGTTGGTGATTTTACTGTTGTACTAGTAGTGCGGTCAGTCACATACTCAGGAAGTAACTCTTTGATTTCATTACGGTTCATTGAATAAATCAAATTTGAGTTCCAATTTACCGGGCCTAAATCCTGATTAAAACCTACACTTAGTTCAATACCCCAGTTGTTTACTTTTCCTGCATTTTCATATGCAAAAGCGTATCCTGTGCTGGGCGGCAATTCATATTTAAACAACTGATTGTATGTGTTTGAATTGTAATATGTTGCTGCAAGGTTCAATTTATTATCAAACAACCGTAAGTCCATACCAAATTCAAATGCTTTGGTCATTTCCGCTTTAAGATGATTGGCAGGTGAGAAGTTAGCACTTGTAGCATTACCATTTTCCAAAACCACTGTTGCATAAGGCAAGTATGCACTTGGAGGATTACCTACTTGCGCATAGGAACCACGAATCTTCCAGAAAGAGAATACTTTTTTAGGAAGCGGAATAATCTCTGACAACACTACAGAAAGACCTACGGACGGATAGAATACATATTCCTTGGAAGTACCTACCAATGTAGAAAACCAGTCTATACGACTTGTCACGTCAGCATAAAGAAAATTGCGGTACCCCAGTTCTGCTTTACCATATAGAGATTGAGTCTGGGTATGCAATGATTGTTTGCTATATCCGCTTTCTGTTGAAGGTATATTACTTGGATGGAAAAAGTTCGGTACTCCAAGCAGATTGCCTTCAAAAGTACTTGATTTATATTTTTCATCATAATAACTACCACCAAGGTTTACTAACAAGTGATAATTCTCCCCGAATTTCTTATCTATATTTACTAAGAAATCAAGATAAGTTGCAGTATTCTTGTCTTCCTGTGTCATATAGTTACCTTGAGATTTGGAGAACAAACCATCAGTGGAAGCGTATAATTTACGTTCGAAATCAGTATAAGCATTATCAACGCGGGCACGTCCGATAATATTAAGCCAATTGGTTATATTCCATTTCATTGATAATGACATGATATAGCGGTCTCTATCAGTATTGAACATATTACGATTAATAATCCAATATGGATTCTGCATACCCAATCCCTGATTTTTATAAGGCCAATATTGAGTTTTGAAGTTTCTATCAGCGTCATATCGTTCATAAACTACATATTTATTCATATCATCACTTGGTGGAAACAAATAGACTGGAACCAACGGATTATAGTACATACCTTGTCCGTTACTGTTTTGGTTATTCTGTTTGATATAAAATAATCCCATATCCATACTTAAAACGTCTTTAACGATGTCCCAAGAATTACGGAATGTAAAATTATAGCGATTATATTTATTATTATCAATGACACCTTCTGAATTTACAGACCCAAAAGATATATGCGTCTGATTTGTTTCTGTACCAGTAGATACAGCAATAGAATTCATTGTATTAAATCCTGTTTGAAAGAAATCCAAAGGATTATAATCGGAAGGTTTCTCTAATTTATCCCCCCAACTTTTAAATTCACCTTCTTTACGTCCATACGTATTCTGGAATTCAGGAGTAATAAAAGGTCTTGAAAAACTAGTGCTATTTGAATAACTTATTCTGGGTTTTCCAATCGCACCTTTTTTGGTTGTGATCAGTATCACACCATTCGCACCTCTATTACCATATAAGGAGGCTGCAGAAGCACCAGTCAGGATGGACATACTTTCTATATCCTCCGGATTAATATTAGATATTCCATCTCCGTCGGCCACTTCCACTGACTCATAAAAATTATCTGATTGTTTGGTTCTTAACCCTTGCATTGGAATACCATCCAAAACGTACAACGCATTGTTTTCACCAAATAATGATTTGGTACCACGCATGACAACGCGGGAAGATCCTCCAGTTCCAGACGAACTCTGATTAATAGTCACACCTGCTACCTTACCAGAAAGGCTATTTATAAAGTTGGCATCTTTCACTTTTGTTATACCGGCAGCTTTTATTTCCTGCACATTATACGTCAATGCCTTAGCTTCTCTCTTAATACCCAATGCTGTAACAACCACTTCATCCAAGGCCTTTGTGTCAGAAGCCATTGTAATATTATAAACAGTCTTATCTGATATTTTAACCATTTGAGTCGTATACCCGATATACGAAACCTTCAGGAAATCGTTTTTGGTAACACGGATTGTAAAATCTCCATTCAGGTTAGTTATTGTACCACCACTACCACCATTAATTGAAACATTAACTCCAATCAAGGCTTCTCCTTGTTCGTCCACAACCCGACCTTGTATTTCCTTTGATACAGACTCTTCCTTTTTTTCCGGAATTATCATGATATAGCTATCTTTTAATTTATAACTAAATCCTGTTCCTTTTAATATGACCTTGAGTGCCTGTTCTAACGGTAGTTCACTCACATTCAAAGAAATACGTTTACTTCCTCCAAGTTGAGATTCATTATAGGCAACGGACATTTTAGATTGTTTCTCAACTTCTGTCAATGCTTCTCGTAATGTTATTTCATTTTTCTTAATAGTTATTTTCACATTACTTTGAGCAAAGAGCACTGTTTGCGCGAATAGCAAACAGCAAAAAAATGTTATACATTTAGCTTTTAATAGATATAAATTCATATCTTAGTAGCGTTTTTAGTGTTAAACTCATAATATTATATTCATCAAAGATTTAAGCCGGTAGCTTTAATACTAAAAAAGTCATTTCATATCCGGAATCAGGCGGCATCCTTTTTCCGGATACTTTTTTACATAATCAATGATATTTAAGGTTAAACAAAATATTTGTAAGATAATTACTTAATCAGTTTTATATAACATACATTCTCTTCTATTTTATAATCAAATCCTCCTACTACTTCTTTCATAATATCCATAATTTCTCCAATATCCGAGTTTTTACGGAAACTAAAATTATATTTATCATTACTGAAATGACTGGTATTACATTGGAATGTGATATTAAAGCGACGCTCCAATTCAGCTATGATTTCTTTCATCGTATCTCCGCGGAATATATACAATCCCTTTTGCCAAGCTGTTACAGCTTCTACATCAGCATTAGCTAACACTACTTGACCACTATTTTTTTGATATATAATTTGCTGTCCCGGATGTAGTATATAGTTTCTTCTTTCTTCATCACAATCTACTTTTATCTTCCCATGAAGTAATGTTGCAACAATTTCATTACTTTCCGGATAAGCACCCACATTAAACTCTGTCCCCAAAGCTGTAACAGCCATGCTTCCCGATCTCACAATAAATGGTTTCTCCGGATCCTTTTTCACCTTAAAATTAGCTTCTCCTACCAAATATACCGTGCGAGTATCTCCTTTGAAAGCTTCCGGATAAAGTAATAAGGTTCCGGAATTAGTCTGTACTTTACTTCCATCGGGTAGTTCGATTGTAATCATATCACCAGCAGGAGTGAATTTTTCTATCATAGCAACTTCCGAATACATATTCTTAGCATAAAAGAAAGTTCCTGAAATAGCAACAGCCAGTACAACTACTGCAACTGCTGCATATTGCCATATCTGCATTCGGAATTTTCGCACAGTTTTTTGTTGACCTGCACCTATCTTATTATATACATTAGAAAGAGAAGCCCATGTACCCGCATCAGCTTTACCGTCAGTTTCACTCCATAGTGTATGTAAAGCAGCCTCTTTTTCATCAGAATGCTCTTTATCCACCAGCCATTGATGCACTTCTTCAATTACTTTCTCACTATGCTTGGAAGCTGTGAATACACTAATTATTTTTTGAATATAATTCTCCATTTTTCTGTTGCCTTATAATATATAGACAACTAGCTAAAACAGACTACTCAATAGAAACAGAAAAAAAATGCAATTAAAATGACTTTTTTTAATTCTTGCAAAGCTAAATAGATATGTCGTTCTACAGTCCGAACGGAAAGCTGCAGATTATCAGCTATTTCCTGATTACTCATTCCTCTTTGCCGGCTCATAGAAAAAACTTTTCTCCGTTGCTCTGGCATATTATCTAAAGTAAGTTTTATTAAAAGTTGGAGTTCTTTTGCATAAAGCTTATCATACATATCAAATTCATAAGAAGGAGAATTTTCTTGAGATAGTTTTTCCTGATAATTAAGTTCTACGGACTGATGTTTCAGGAAGTTATAAATCTGATTACGAGCCATTGTATAAATATAGCTATCCCATGTCTCTTTATTCTCCCAAATCTCTGGATTATCCCACAGTTTGACGAATATATCCTGGGCAATATCTTCTGCATCTTCTTCCGAATGTAGGATTTTCCATGCGAAAGCTTTTACTTTAGGAAAAGTAAGAATGAAAAATTGTTCAAATTTTCTCTTCTTTTCTTGTTCTTTTATGTGTGTCATCAAAGATCGTCCGGTTAGATTTATTTTTTATGAGAGCCAAAAATAAACGCTTTTATCAAAAAAAACAAATAATAACAACGATAAAAATAAATATATTTATGTCATCCAGTCATCTACCACGCCAATAAGTCGTTCTAATAAGGGTCATTACCAACCCAAATAGAAAAAATATATTTTCTTCTTGAACATGATGACATAATCATATTTCTATAGTGTACTCATACAGTGTCATGATTATTGACACTATATGAGCAAATTAACTTATTTCACAGAAATCGTCTTTGATAATCTGATATCATCCGACGCTGCTCCAATCATCAGCTGGAAGCTTCCCGGTTCTACGATTCGCTCCATTTTTTGATTGATAATGGATAAATCCTCTTCTACCAAAGTGAATACAATTGTTTTTTTCTCTCCCTGCTTCAAAAAGAAACGCTTAAAATGTTTGAGTTGCCGAAGTGCCCGGACTACAGAAGCATACTCATCACGAATATAAAGTTGAGCCACTTCTTCACCATCATACTTTCCTGTGTTTTCTACATCAAATGATATTTCAAAATGCAAAGGCGCTTGTTGTGTCACTTTTAAATTGGAATATTCGAAAGTTGAATAACTTAATCCATATCCAAATGAATACAATGGGGAGGCAGACATTTCTACATAATCGTGACATTTAGGGGCTTTCTTATTATAATATACGGGAATTTGTCCCTCTGACCGGGGAACAGAAACAGGCAAGCGACCTGCCGGATTATAATCACCAAATAAAACATCAGCAATGGCATCCCCCCCCCTCTTGTCCGGGATAATAGGCGGTCAGCAATGCATCTGCATGTTCCGCTGCCCAATTTTTATTTAATGGACGTCCCTCAATGTAAACCACAATCAGGGGCTTTCTCGTTGATTTCAAGGATTCTAGTAATTCCAGCTGTTTTCCTAACAAAGAAAGAGTTGCACGATCAAAGCCTTCTCCACACTCCATATCACTGATTTGGCTTTTATCTGCAATAGCAGCTCCCGTCTCTTTATAAGTCGTTTTAAAATCACGAGCACTGGAACCACCCACTACTGCAATCACCACATCTGCACGATTAGCAGCTTCAACTGCTTTCGCTATTTCATTGTTGGTAGTATCACGGATAGCGCAACCTCTTACATACTCAACACGTGAAAGAGATAATTTAGAAATGATTCCATCCAGTACCGTTTTTATATTTTCGTCTTTTTGGGGAGCTGTATAATCACCCAGCATATTATAACAATTATCTGCATTTGGGCCAATTACCGCTACTTTACGGATGTTTTTACTCAAAGGCAGAATGTCATGCCTATTCTTTAATAAAGTCACCGATGCTTGTGCCATCCGTCGTGCATTGGCAATATGATTTGCATTACGAACTCTTTCAATCGCTATTTGGGGATCTACGTATGGATTTTCAAACAATCCCATTTCAAATTTTAATCGTAGAACCCTGCAAACGACTTCATCAATAATAGCCTCTGACAAACGTTTCTCTTTTACAGCCCGATAAATATTCGTATAAGCTTCTCCACCTAAGTCAACATCTACTCCGGCAGAAACTGCTTGAATAGCCGCATCCTCTATAGAAGAAGCCGTATAATGACTTTCATATATTCCTTCAATACTATATAAATCGGAAACAACAAAACCTCTAAACTTCCACTCATTTCGCAACAGTTGATTCAGCAAATATGAGTTGGCAGTACATGGGATTCCGTCTATTGAATTATAAGAAGTCATCACAGAAAGAGCACCAGCATCAATCGCTTTTTTAAAAGGCGGTAGGAAGTTTTCATGCAATTCTCTCATTCCAACTAAAGCTTGATTCCCATTCTGTCCGCCCTCCGGTACGGCATAGGCTAAAAAATGCTTTAGAGTAGCTATCGTACTGTTTTTCCGGGAAATATTTCCGTTGATTAATCCATCTACCATTGCCGCCCCCAAAGTCCCGCTTAATACCGGATCTTCCCCAAATGTTTCTTCCACGCGGGACCAACGGGGATCACGGGTCAGATCAAGTACGGGACCGTAACTAATATGCCCACCTTGGGAACGAATTTCTTTAGCGATAACTTGACCAACTTCTTTTACTAACTCCGGTGACCAGGTAGCCGCCATTCCGATACCCGTAGGAAAAACAGTAGTACCAATTGCCATGTGCCCATGAGGGGCTTCTTCTGCTAAAAACATCGGAATTCCCAGACGGGTATTCTCCATCACATACTTTTGCAATGCATTTCCTGCCTTTGCTGCCAGTTCCGGATTAAGTCCATTTGCTATAGTTTTCTTTGTCCAAGGATCGGCACGATAGGTTGCCCAAAGCATTCCTACATTCCTTTCTTTGATTAATTGCTTGAACTTTTCGGAAGGATGAACTTCACTACCATGGATTTCATACATTTCCCAACCTAAAGGACAAAGTAACTGACCGACCTTTTCTTCTAAAGTCATGCGGGAAAGTAAATCTGAAAGTCTTATATCTATCGACAAACAGCGATCTTTGTAAGCAGGTAACGAGGGAGAGGATTGAGTAAACCCCAAAGTACATACCATCTGTACTATCACCAAGATATACAATCGTTTTATCATAATGTTATATGCAGTAAAATGACTCAATTAATTTATAGTGTATTTCTAATCTTTCAAATAGAGATATTCAATCCTACTTACCTATTTCTCCTTCAAATATAACTGTATGTACAGGTTGATGAGCATCATTTGTTATCAACTTGACCTTTGCATCCAATAGATGGTTTGAAGATGATACATTTAATTCAAACAGAACCTCCAGACACTCATTTTGCTTCAAAACCTTTTCACCCCGGATATTAGTAGAAACAAATTCCGGACATTCTATCTTGCGGATAATAAGAGGATTCGCCCCTTCATTAGTAACTTTTACTTTTCGCTGAATATGCTTTTTTAATGAGATATTCCCCAAATTAAAATAAGATTGTGAACATTTCATCCGGGGAGCAGTTGCCGTGCTTACTTTTCTCATATCATCAATCACTGTACCAAAGATTTGTATAGGAGAACTGTGTACGGAATTGGCACTAATAATAATCTTATCTTTAAATGTACCGTAAAAGCCTTTTAAAGGAGAAGCTGTTATTTTTATAGTCGCATAAGATCGACCTTGAAGAGATGATGGCATAGAAATCGACAAACATCCGCTCTTATCCAACAGCGAGTATGACAACCTGACCATTTTATCCGATCGGTTATAGATTCTAATTTCCAATTGTTTTGGCCTCCCATTATGTTGTAACAGATCATAAGATAGAGTCATTCGGTCTGCCAAAATATCTGATGATAAAGAATAAGGATATTCATCCTCTATACGATTCATTGTATTTATCGTGCCTTTTACCCAAAGAGTATTGACACTTTGCCCTGAATTAGAAACAACCCTTATACTCTTAGAGAAAAAGTTTGTTCGCCCTTTAGGATCGAAAGTTACGGTAATAGTGCCTGTATGCCCTGGTTTTACAGGTTGTTTACTATAAACAGAAATGGCACACCCACAAGTTGAAATCACTTCTTCAATCACAACCGGAGAAGTATGCATATTAGTAAAATGAAAAGTATGACTCACTTTGCCTCCTACTTCCTGAATATTACCAAAATTCCAAGTAGTAGTATCAAAACGCAATACAGCTCTTCCCTGTTGTTGCGCACATACGCCAACAATAGAGCACAGTAAAACGATCAAAGCTGACATAAAACGTTTCATCATCATTTCTTTAAGTTAATATTGGGAGCTACGTAAAAACACAATAACTCCCAATATAAAATCACATTTTAATTATCTTGAGGCAAATCATTGAATTCTGCATTCCAAATGATATTTGCCGAAGCCGGGAAAGTTAAATCACGCCCATTGCCCGAACTGTCCTTCAATGTATTTCCTTCTCCTTCATCCAATTTCCAATAGCCATATAAGTCCGAAGAAGATGGAGAAGCTATTGTACGCAAGTTAGCTTTTACTTCTTCCGCTGTCAGACACTTCTTCCACATACGAATATCAGAAATCAGACCATCAAAATACATACTTGAACTTGTATTACCAAACTGAATACCAGTCAACGTATATCCCACCTTGAATCTTTGAGAAGAGGATGGTCCCCAACGTTTAGTAGGTTTTGCAGAAGCAACTTCCTCACCGTTAATATATAAACGATAAGCAACCTCAGTATTCTGGCCCGTTTTCGTTCCGTCACAAGTAATAGTCAACCTAACCCATTGATTAGCCGGCAACGTTATATTTTGATTAGCCAATGTCAAGTCACATTGACGATTACCAATATTAGACGCTCCCGTTGCACCAGTTACACGTAGTTCACAACCACTAAAAACCTCATTATTATTGTTGGTATCCTTACCACGCCATGTACCTATATAATTAGTTCCACTGTGCCAATTATATGGATATACAAGCATTTCAAACGTATGTGTATTATCTTCAATCGTAACTACTTCATCATTTGCGAAACTTAACGTACGATACATATCCGTTGAATAAGAACTCATATTCAATCCCGGTATATAATCCAATTCCCCATCAATGCTAATCGTAAAATAAGAAACAGAACGAGTGTCCGTTACAAATTGTCCTACACACGTTTCATCTATTGTTGCAACAATAGGAAGCAAATATTCTTCACCTTCCACCAAACCGAACAATGATGAAAACTTAACTGATAAGGAATTGGATTCTTGCTGTCCTGCCTTCACTATCGCATTTTTAGCTTGCAACTCATAGACAAAAGCGGGCATCATCTTATAAGACGTGTTATTTGCAGCGTTATAAGCCTCTACCATACTTTCGTCCACGGCAATGTCACACAATAAAGTAGTAGCAGCAGGTTTATCCAGTTTGATAGTATAATCATAGACATAGCTTCCTGCATCCAGTATCTCCCTATAATCAATAGAAACAGGTCCTGCCTCCGACTGTGGCATCTCTATTGTCGGCAATTCAATAAAATCATTGTCATCATCCGAACAAGATGTGAATCCTACTCCTCCCAATAAAACAAGCAAAAGGAGAGTTAATCTATTTATATTGTTTTTCATTATCATACAGTCTATTCATTTATTATTACCTTATTCAAGACATTTATTCGTATCATCATAAGTCCAGTCAATCGTGATTCCATTCTTATAACTGATATCACGCTTTGACGGAGATAAATCATAGAAAGTAGTTCCTTCTCCTTCATTCATTCTCCAATAAGACACAAGCCCATTGGTAGAAGGGTCTACCCCACATACATTTGCTTTAATTTCACGAGCAGACAAAGGACGAGTCCAAAGACGCATCTCACTCAAACGACCATAAAACAATTGTGAAGATTGATAACCTTTTGAAGGCATACCGATCTGTACTCCATAAAGCGCATATTCATACGGAGCAACTGTCATTGAGTTATCTTTCTCTCCATTGATATACAATGTCAACGTACTGCCGTCATTTACCAAGGCAACAGCATACCAGGTATTTAAAGCAAAGCGAGTATTCGATGACATTTTACCCTGTTTAGTTGTTACATGCAACTGGTTCGGTTCATCCGTTCCTTCACCAAAACGAAGCAGGTTCTGGTCACATTTAAAGCCTCCATCATCAATCGCTCCCCCTTCTACAGATGCTTCACTACCTCCAAATGAGCAAACACGGGTAGTACCGGAAGCTCCGGAAGAACGGAATTTAGTGGCGTAAATCTTCACTTCCCATGTATAAGTAGGCAAAGAAGGAATAGGATCCGGAAGCAAAAATTGATAAGCCATAGAAGCCTGTCCTACATACGGAGCATGGAAACGCAATGTTCGAGATACTTTCAGGAAAATAGTACGCCCTGCTTCTATAATATCCAAATCTCCCGTCGCACTTTTTATGGTAACCGGTATCAAATAAACACGTCCCGGAACAAATTCCGAATCATCGGCAATTGAAAGAGAGGCAGCAGAAGAAATTGCCTGTCCTGCTGAAATAGTAACCTCCGGATTTTCAAATGTATATGATTTATCCGGAATGGGATAATAATTGGTTCCCATTTCCTCATTATAAGTATCAACCAGACTTGCATCAACAGCCAGATTCACCTGAATATCCGATTCAACGCGAGAAGTTGAAGTCACAGAAACAGCATACGCAGATGGAAATCCATCAATGGCGAACTTTACCAATCTATCCGAAGATGTTCCGGTCATTAACAACCCGTCACCTTTTTGAGCGGCTTCCTGGCATCCCAGCAGCATAAAAGAAGCTATTCCTATCAAAGCAGCTCCCCATATCTTTTTTATATTATTCAATGTTTTCATACCTTGCATACAAATTTAAAATTCATCCATTTTCTTCTTCCGTTTCTTGTTTAGTAGACTGTTGTACAGGCTTTCCGGCAGGATTTTGTTCCTGAATACCACGCCGAAGGCTATAATAAGGAATAGCGGCTTTCTCTTTATCACCTATAGCCTGATTAGCAGGACGAGTGGTATTGTATTCATATTCAAAATAATATCCACCGAATCCGCCTTTTCGTCCTTGTGTAGGATTCCAGCGTGCCATACCTATTACAGAATAGATTGGATTGCCCCATGAATCTACTTTATTTCCATCGGCTTCCGTAAATTCGACTCCACCATTCTGCCAGTACCATCCCATTTGTTCCGTAGCAACGAATTTTTCAGGAGGACACCAGCTGCTAAGCTGGTCAAATTTAGATTGCAAACTTTGAGCACTACCGGTGGTGTAACATTGTCGTACAAAATAATCGACATAAGGTTCTGTTTCCTTAGGAGGCAGCTGATTATAGAAGTCAACAATTAATAATTTGCCTGTACCCGATTGAGGACCGAAATAATTTCCCAATACCTTTATAAACTTTGTAAAGTTATCATTTTGCAACCAGTCGCCTTCCGGTTCGTAGTCCAAGTCCAAACCATCCAGATCATTACGCAACACACATCTCGCAAGATGCAAAGCATAAGCCTCGATACCTGCGTCGGTTTTAGGAAACTCCGTACTTCCAATACGGCAAATCGTACACATCACAACGCGAGTCCCCTTTACTGTACGGATATAATTCATTTCCTCATAAGCAGTCGGCAAATAACGCTCGTTATAATAACTCGTTTCTACATAAGCCGGATTGTTGGAAGGAATACCTGACCACAGACTGACAATGTCCAGACTATCCGGCAGACCAGTGAAATGAAGCCCCTGCGAAGGAGATGCTTCTGAAGTATAACCGGCATACCAGCCGAAACAAATAGCATGATCTGTTTTCTTATATTCACGCAGGTTCTGATAATATTCTTCATTATAAGTATTAGCTGCCTGTATAACTTCCGGTTCAATATCCGTATCACAACCACTCACAACAAATGTCAAGAGATAGGTGAACAAAAAATATACATAATTTCTTTTCATATTCTGCATTATTTAAGTAACCAATTATTTATTAGGCACATCCCACCACAATCTGACACCCGGGTTATCTACGCCACCTAAAAGTGTGATGCCTTTATCCAACTCTGTTCTATTCGTATTATATTCCGATTCCGGATAAGGTAATCTGCGGATTTGTATATTTGTGTCTACAGAACCTCCGGAACTTTCGTTCACAACAACCGGAAATACTTTCGGATAACCGGTACGGCGGAACTCTGTCCATGCCTCTTGTCCCACCGGATAAAGAGCAATGTACTTTTGAGTAATGATTTGTTCCAGATTTGTTTTAAAATCTCCCGATTCATCCCAAGCGATAGAAACAGTCCCCAAAGCATCCATGGAATGAGATGATGTCACCGGATCCTCATAATTGGCAGGCACATATCCACCCGCCGCAGTTCTTGTCAGATACGCGTCAGCTCCTGATACACCATGTTCATCAAATGACATTCTTATTCCATCTTCATAATACTTTTTAGCATCGGCATTCGTTCCCCAACGCAAAGCATATTCCGCCAACAAGAAATATGATTCAGATGAACGCATCCACACTACATTGGAAGTAGCGGTTGCCTGTGGTTCGGCAAAGATTCCTGTTATATATTTATCCTTACTTACGTCCTTTGACATTCCGGCTCTTATACCCCGATATTTTCCACCCGTACCTGCCTCGAAGTAAGCAGAAAGTCGTGGATCCTGATAACCATTCATGTATGAATCCAGCGTCGCTCCCATACAAATATCATCCCATCCTTTCAGAATATACAGAGGACTTTCATAAGTCGCTATCGGAGTAATATGCTGAAGTTCTGCTAAATCAGACTTCACATTCATCAATCCATAACTATTGCCAATAGCCAGTTGGGCTTCACTTTTTGCCTTTGTTTCATCCACATAGGCAAGATGCAATGCAAGACGCAAACGAAGTGAATTGGCAAACTTTATCCAAGATGTAACATCACCGTTGAACACACAATCCCATGATGACAAAACTTTACTTCCGGATGCAGCATAACTATCCAAGTTATTGATAGCTCCATCCAATTCTTCAAAGAATCTGTAATAAACATCCTTTTGCGAATCATAAGGCACTTCTTTTGAAACTCCAAAATTCAAATAAGGAATAGGGCCATAGGTATCTGTCACACGATGCATTGCCGCTACTTTCAGAATTTGTGCCATAGAAAACCGGGGATCTTCGTCATTGTTAATCGCTTTTCTTATTTCACGCCAGGCATTCATAGTCGTCAGGTAATTGGTAGTGAACATATCACCATACCAACTTCTTTTATCCCAATTGTAACGACCGGCAGAATTGATACTGGGAGCAGGAAAACCAAAATAGCCGACATAACCATCTCCACCCATCACTTCCACAGTCTGATATCTGTCCGAACCGATATTAAGTCCCGGTTGTGCTACCACCAGTACGTTCTGCTCCATCTGTAAAAGAAGAGAACCAGTTCTCACATTATCCCAATCCGTCATCTCATCGGTTGCTTCATTAGGATTGGTATTGTACTCCAAAAAATTCTTTGTACAACCTACATTTATCATGATTACTCCAAGGAGTAAGTAGTAGTTCCTTACTTTAAAAAACTTACGTATGTTCATCATTATTTTTTTTAAAGGTTATCCAATTAGAAAGAAATCTTTGCAGAAAATCCCATCGATCTCAAACTCGGTTGCATGAAATAGTCCATACCCTGGTTATAAGTACCTGTACTTGCAGTAGATTCCGGGTCAAATGGAGCCTTACAATATAGCATCCATAAATTACGTCCTACAAAGGACACATTCAATCCAGAAATCCATTTACACCATTTATTGATCGGAATATCATATCCCAATGTCAATTCTCCCAAACGAACATTCGTCATACTATATACATACATAGAACCTACATAACCTGTACCATTAGCTCCGATAGTCTGATACCATGTCTGGGCATCAATCATCTGGCCGTTTACTTTCACGCCACCATTATCCCGCGCTTCTGCCGATGTCTTAGACACTCCATAATAGTCCATTACAGCTTGAGTGGCAGAAACTCCGATACCACCTACACGGGCATTCAACATAAATCCGAGACTGATTCCTTTCCAATTAAATTCATTTCTCCAGCTAAGAGTATATTTCGGATTGGTATTACCAGCATAGACATAATTATTCTTATCTGTTTCCAATGTACCCGTCATTGAATTCATCCAGATATGTCCATGCTCATCAGTTCTCATTGTATTCACATATACATCTCCCATAGAGCCCCCTACTGTTAGCCGCTGTTTGGCACCGCCTAACGAATAGACATCCATTTCGTCCAGATGTACTGTCACTCCCAACTCTTCATTTGTATATTCAGGGAGTAATTGGTCAATGCGGTTTCTGTTGAGCGACCATAGTAAAGTTGTTTTCCAATCTACAGGCCCTATATTCTGTTTAAAGCCAAGAGCTAACTCAATACCTTTATTCGTTACTTTACCTGCATTTACATATAATTTAGAATATCCGGTTGTTGTAGAAATTTCCGGACTGAAGAGCTGATTCTCCGTATATGTCTTATAAGCTGTCACGTCCAGTGTCAGTTTATTATCAAACAGACCTAAATTAAATCCTCCTTCCCATGAATGAGTTCTCTCCGGTTTAAGGTCTTTTATCGGGAAATAAGAAGTGGTATTCAACCCTCCCAACACTGCGTAAGTAGTGATAGCCCTGAATCTTTCCGGTGCATTACCCACCTCACTATATGAAAGGCGGACCTTTGCATAAGAAAGAATGTTAGATTTCATTGTAAACATATTAGTCAGAATCGCTGAAGCACCGATAGAAGGATATAATATGGAAGAATGGTTTGTTCCTGCCAAAGCAGATATCCAGTCATTACGTAACGAACCATCTACATAAACCATGCCCTTATATCCTAATGAGAATGTTCCGAATAAAGAATTGGTACGGTCGTGATAGTTCGTATTTTTATAGGTTAATTTACCGGAAACGTTCGCATTGTTAGAAGTAAACAGATTAGGAATGGTCAGCAATCCGCCGCCAAAATTAAGTTCCTTATAATCCAAATCCAATAAACTGGCACCTAAAGATGCTGTCAGATTCCATGTGTCGTGATAGAAATATTTATTGATATTCAACATGGCATCCGCATATATCTGACTGGTATTCTTGTTCGATTGCACGTATGCTCCTTTATCCGAGTTTTCAGCAATCACATTCAAAGTGGAAGCATACATTTTCTTTTCCGAGTTGATAGTTTCCTTATCCAGTTTCACGCGTCCGGAAACATTCAACCAATCTGTTATCGTATATTTTAGTGAACCGCTTGCCAGAAAACGGTCTTTCTTGTTGGTATACATATTCCGGTTCGTAATCCAGTAAGGATTCTGCATGGATAATCCATTTTCTTTCAATGGCCAGAACTGTGTTTTTATGTTACGGTCTACATCATATCGTTCATAATACTGATATTTCGAGAAATCATCACCGCGCGGAAATAAATAAACGGGAACCAATGGATTGGCATACTCTCCTTGCGACAACATATTCTGTTCCTTTACATTAGAATACATAAAACTTAAATCCATCGTCAGTTTATCATTCAGCATAGAGGTCGTGTTACGAACAGAGAAATTATATCTGTCCAAGTCATTATTCTGAATGATACCCCGGGCATTCACAGCACCTACGGATACATAGGTTTGATTTTTTTGTGTCCCTGTAGTCAGACTTACAGTGTTTGCTACATTGTAACCTGTCTGAAAAAAATCTTTAACTTCATAATCGGTAGGAGATGACAATTTAGATGCCCAACTATACCACTCTCCAGTTTCCGAACCATACGTATTCTGGAATTCCGGCAATCGGAATGGTGAATAGAAAGTTGAATTATTACTGTAAGTCAATCTGGTTTTATCTACAGCTCCTTTCTTCGTTGTGATAAGTACCACACCATTGGCAGCAGCCGAACCGTATAGTGCAGCAGCGGCCGATCCGCTAAGTACTGAAATTGATTCTATATCATCAGCGTTGAAGTTAGCCAATCCGTCACCGGATTGTCCGGCACCCGTATACTGATCGTCGGGTTGTTCACCTGATATATTAGCCAAAGGAACTCCATCTACTACATATAGAGCGTTGTTATTACCTGATATAGACTTCGTACCACGCATTACCACACGGGCACCGCCTCCAATACCGGATGAACTTGCATTGATATTCACACCCGCCACCTTACCGGCAAGACTGCTCATCACATTCATATCTTTCGCCTTTGCCACTTCGTCGCCGCCAATCTGCTGCACATTGTATGTCAAAGACTTGGTTTCGCGTTTAATGCCCAAAGCCGTTACAACAACCTCATTCAAGACTTTTGCATCTTCCGTCATCACAATGGAAAGCGATTTATTATCTGTAACCTTCACCTCTTGAGAAGCATATCCAATATAAGAGATCTCCAATACCGCTCCCTTTTTAGCTTGAATCTGAAAGTTTCCGTCGAAATCTGTAATAGCACCGGTAGTTGTCCCTTTTACTTTCACATTCACTCCGATCAAAGGTTCTCCTTTTGTATCTTTCACTGTACCTTTTACCTGAATAGTCGGATCTTGCTCTGTTACATTCAATTTATTGGTAGACAAGATAATCTGCTTATCAACCACTGTATAAGTAATGTTGGTTCCTTTAAATACCTCATCAAGAATATCCAGGATCTTACCTGAATTGTTTCTCACAGAAACAATACGATTCTTCTGAATTGTTTTATCATTATAAAGGAAAACATAGTCGGACGTCTCCTCTATTTTATTCAGTACCTGTTCTACAGATACATTGTTCATTGAAATGGCAACCCGCGTTCGCTGGGCATAGCCATCTTCGGCAGAAAGTTGTAATACTACTGCGAAAAGTAGTGCTAGACTAATCCTCATAACTAAAGGAAGTTTTAGATTTAAAGCATATTTAGGACATAATGCTGTAAATGAATGATTTTTTTTCATACATTTGTGGCTAACTAAAGTTTATTACTAAATGAACTATGGTTTGATTCCGGCTAGTGTTTGCGAGACCTTGTACCGTGAATCTGGAAAATTCGGAGGAAGACAGCTGTTGGTAGCAGCTTTCTTCCTTTCTTTTATTCTCTTGTGTTATTCCATGGGCTTTTATTTTAAGGGTTACTACTCTAATATAAATCTACTCTAATTTTAGTCTTTGATAATGTATCATCTGCCTGTTGTTGCGGTTCTTCAATTTTCCATTTTAAATCGGCAGACCTGGCCAGATAATCCAATATCTGCGACAGAGTTTCAGTCCGGAAAGTAGCCCGGTACTTATATTCTTTTCCAGACCTATTGTTAAACTGAATTTCTACATTGAAATGTCGTTCCAGACGCTTCAGGATTTCTTCTAATGAAGCATTTCTGAAAATTAGTTTTCCATCTTTCCAAGCTATCTTTCCATAGACATCCACTTTATTTTTTTTCGACTTTTGACTCTGTTTGTCGTAAAGCAACTGTTCTCCAGGAGCCAATACGATTGTTTCCTGATCGGGGGTTATCACATTTACCTTACCCTTTTCCAATACTGTTTCTATATAATTATCATCCTCATAAGCAGCTACATTAAATTTGGTACCATAAACATATACGCTCAAGCCATTCGGAGTATTTACATAGAAAGGACGATCTTTGTCTGCCTGCACTTCGAAATATGCCTCACCCTTCAGTTCTACCAACCGGTTGTCTTTCTTGAAAGTGGTAGGATAACGCAATGTACTACCTGCATTCAACCATACTACAGAATGATCCGGAAGTTCATAACGTATGACAGAACCGGTAGCGGTTACCACCTCTGCATATTTCTCGTCGGTTTCTGTTCCACTAAAATATAAATATCCCAAAACCAGAGAAGAGAGAAATAAAGGTATAGTCAGAAATGCTGCATAACGCATCAGTTGATTATACATGTTCTTTCTTCTATTAGTTTTTATTTTGGTTTGTGCTTGATAATAGGCACCCAATACATCAATGGATTCCATTTCTTTAATATCATCTCCCAATGCTTGTGCTTTACGGAGCAATGATTCCGGACTCATATTTTCCATATTTTCTTTCAAAATCTTATCTTTTAATTGTAATTACACTTATAATACAACTGAAGTAATTGGAAAAGGACAGCAAAAACAAACTTTTTTTATTTTATTTTTCGAGCCATGCCAAATTGAAGCGGTAATGCAATCGGCTACTAAGGATATGAACCACATTATCAGGAGTTTGTGTTCCTGCAAGATAGCCACGTGGTTCAGCATGATTTTCATCCATTTCGAAATATCCCGTCCATGCTCCACCGTTTAAAAAACGATATTCACCGTCCGTCAGTAGTTTTCTTACCGGCCATGTTTTTCCCTCATCGTAGGAAAGAGCCGCATACATGCCATATCCTTTCTTCACATTTCCATTTTTATCCTTAAATTCCAGACCACGTTCTTCCAAAGGCGTACGTTGCGGATGGTCTGTGAAAGAAACCAATAGCAAAGGTCCTTCATTCAGTCTCATTAAAACAAGACGCTGACCTCCGTCAATAGGAGGGAGTTCGCTTGCTACATATTTCCAGGTCTTTCCCATATCATCTGATATGCTCATTGGCATTCGGAGCTTTCCTTCTTTATTCCGTATGCTATTACCACGCCCCATAGCCATCAAACTTCCGTTCCCTAATTGTACAATTCCCGCATGGATACCTGCGATTGTACTTCCCGTTCCTCCTTCTTTGAAATCCGGCAAAGGAGCGCCATCCCAAGGATCGCACCATGTTTTTCCTCCATCTTTACTGATTTGAACAGCTGCCCCGTCATGACTGCCGGGACCCGCATCACAGGCTTGAACCAGCCATCCCTCACGTGTGCGAATCGTACCAGCTATTACCTGATGACGTTTGGTATGTTCGGGAGCTATCAGTTTAGGAGTGCTCCATGAAGCACCGTTATCTGTGCTGGTACGTAGTACCATTGCGAGATTCTGCCAGTCTCCCGATGCTTCCACTCCATTGATATGATACAATTTTCCTTTCCCGTCATTGAGCAAAGCGCTTCCTGTCATATTCCGATCCGGAACTTTAAAGAATAAAGAAGCCACATCCCAATCAGTGTGCCCGGCACGCAAGCGGGAACCGAGTACTACCATCCCTCTCCCATTCTCTTCATTTGCAGAAAACCATATTGCCAGCAAATCTCCATTATCACACCACGTAACTGCAGGCTGATGATTATGCAGATAAAATGGGGTATTCGAATCACATACCGGACGTACCACAAATGGTATCGGAGGCAAAAACATCGGTGTGATAGCAGATACTTTTTTCCATTTTATAGATGTATTTTCTACAGATTTCTGATTGAACGGGACAGGGGCAGATGTTCCCGATACATTCAAACGAGTATCTGCTTCCACAATTCTAAATCCGGTTTGGGAATGTTTATCTTCCGGGAGCATAGCCAGTCGATTGGCACTTCGCAAGTATTTCTCCGGGGTGTGATGACTCCCTCCTCGAGTGACCCGAAACTCTCCGGTCAACGGTCCTGCCGGGTCTTTCTGCTTTTCTGCGGAATAAGGAGCATACCAATCCAAGCACCATTCTTCCACATTTCCATGCATATCATAAAGCCCGAATGTATTAGGAGGAGTCTGGGCTACTTTTAAAGATACCGGATCAAAGTCACGAACCACTTTTTGATTCCGATGATAAACTGCAGGTAACCCGTCTCCTGTAGAAAATAGTGTGTATGTGCCTGCCCGACAAGCATATTCCCATTCCGCTTCTGTTGGCAAACGATAGTTTTTGCCTTCTTTCCGGCTAAGCCATTCACAAAAGGCAACAGCATCGGAATAACTCACATTGACGACTGCTTCATCATCTTCCAGCGAAACACCGTTTTTTCCTCGTAATGCCCGATGTTCCGGACGGAATGATTCATATTGCGCATTCGTTATTTCAGTGATTCCCATACGAAACGGGCGAGAGATTATTACCTGATGGATAGGAGCCTCATCAAAATCTTCGCCTAATCCGTCACTTCCCATATAAAAACTTCCGGCAGGTATTTCAGCCATCGGAATAAAAGACTTGGAAACTCCTTGAGAATGTATTGGCAAACAAAAGGTTATAGCCAATAAAAAAAACTTGTTTTTCATATTTTAATCCCGTTTATATATAATACAATCAACCTATATACAAAAGGACAGCCTCATCTGATTATTTTCTATTCATTAGTGTTGAAAGCAAAAAAAAGAATCGAAAATTAGGCTTTGATAATTATCTTATTATATATTTGCAGCAAAATGAAAAACTACAGAACCTCTAAATAATGAAAATATCTTTTTCCAAACAGACTAAGGAACGGGCTTTCAAACAACTTTATGAGGAGTATTATGCCCCATTTTGTTTGTATGCAAAAAGGTTTGTTGATGATAAAGAAACACGTGAAGACATCGTTTCGGATGTATTCACCTCATTATGGGATAAACTGGATACTGATTCTTTTGATCTTCAATCGAACACCGCATTAGCTTACATCAAAATGTGCGTAAAAAATAGCTGCCTGAATTTCCTGAAACATCAGGAATATGAATGGAGCTATGCGGAAAATATACAGAAGAAAGCTCCTGTCTATGAAACAGAACCGGATAGTATATATACTCTTGATGAGCTATACAGAATGTTGTATGAGACATTAAACAAACTTCCCGAAAACTATCGAACGGTCTTTATTAAAAGTTTCTTTGAAGGCAAAACTCATACAGAGATTGCAGAAGAGATGAATCTTAGCGTGAAGTCTATCAATCGATATAAACAAAAAACGATGGAACTTTTACGTAATGAATTAAAGGAGTATATGCCACTATTACTCTTGTTATTTCTTCGTGCATAATCTACATCCTCATGTTCTCTTCCTGGTATATGCCTTTCTTTTGAAAAACAGTCGTACTCTATATATGTATTAGTCCTGTTGTTTATATCACTCTGCTTAATAGTTAGCAGGGGCTTACTTGTGTGGACAGATAAGCTATCAGTTGTGAACAAATCCGTTTACGGTTGTAAACAGATTTGTTTACATGGGTGAGCCCTTGTAAAACATTAGAGCTTAACAAAAGAATACCTAAGTATCAATGTATGATATATAGGGAAATATAGTATAAATTAGCTGGGAACAAGACGAGCCAGGGTGAGGGTAAAAAGTTACCCTCACCCTGGCCTCACCTCTACCCTCACACTTGAAACACCGATGAATAAAGGGATTGAATCAAGGTGTGAGGGTGTGAGGGTAAAATGTCATCAACATTTGTTTGGCTAAGATGCGACACTCTGCCCGGTTTATTTTTCCGTTCTCTGTTTGCGGAATGGATTCTATTGTCAATATATGCTTGGGACGATAATAAGGTTCCAGTATTTCATGTAGTTTATTTCCGATTTCTTCTGTGTCGGGCTGATCTGCCAATAATAAAGTGACAGCCTGCCCTAAGCGCTGATCCGGAACTGAAGTAATGACAAAGGACACAGGAATAAACGGGCGGAGCAACTTCTCCATCTCCTCTGCTTGAATCTTAATTCCTCCACTGTTAATCACATTGTCTTTCCGGCCTAGAATCATAAAACTTCCATCGGGATAGATACGTGCAATGTCATTGGTTTGCAATGTTTCGTCACATACCAAAGGGGCATCAATGATTAATGTATTCTCTGCGGATAAAGACAATTTTACTGAAGGAAATGGATAATAATGTTCTGAAGCCGATGCTCCGTTCAGACGACGAAGGGCAATATGCGACAAAGTTTCAGTCATGCCATAAGTGGAGTAAACGGCAGTCGGAAGATGGTTTATCTCCGTTTCCAGAGCCTCATCAACGGCTCCGCCTCCTATAATCAGAATATCCGTTTGTTTTAATCGCTCTTTTTCTTCGGGAACCTGCATCGTGTTATAAACTTGCAATGGGACCATTGCCACAAATCTCAAAGATTCTTTTATATCCGCCAACGGATGACCGGAAGCAGGACGAACAATCAGGTTCAAGCCTGCAACCAATGAACGTACGACCACCATCATTGCACCGATATAACGAAGATTCATACATAATAATGCCGACTCACCTTTCTTCAAATTCAGAAATTCACAAGTCAGACGTGCACTTTGCATCATTTGATCCTTGCGTACCATCAGTTCTTTAGGTATACCCGTGGAGCCCGATGTATGAACTGTAATAACAGGAGAATCATTAAACCATTCGTTCAGGAAAAGATATAAATCCCAATAAGCAGAAGAATGAGCTTCTGCTCCTCCTGCTATCAGTTGGCTTATATCTTCAAAAGTGTATTCTTTTCCTTCCAGTAGCAAGCGCTGTTGTTGTCGATCAAATATCATCAGAATATCCTTTAAATACCACTAAATACTATCATTTACAAAACCACAGGCAATCTTTTCTGATTTCAAGAGGCACTTCTATATTGTCAGTAAAGAGCATACCCGTTCCCAATCCTTGTGGCAACGGATTATTGAATGTTGCACACCAATGGGCGATAGCGTTCAAACCAATGTTGGACTCCAAAGCGGAAGTGATCCACCAGCCGATATGTTGCTTTTCCGCTTCCATAATCCATTCATCCCCTCCGCATATTCCTCCGTGGAGAGATGGTTTAATGATGATATATTGCGGACGGATGGTTGCCAGCAGTTTCTTTTTTTCTTCCAGCATGTTGCATCCTATCAGCTCTTCATCCAATGCTATCGGCAACGGAGATTCAGAAGTGAGCCGGGCCATTTCCTCCCATTGTCCGGCACGGATCGGCTGTTCGATAGAATGTAAATCAAATTCCGACAGACGTTTCAGTTTTTCCATTGCATCACCCGGAGAGAAAGCACCGTTTGCATCTACACGCAACTCTATTTCTTTAGAAGAGAAATGGGTACGAATATGACGTAACAACGCCAATTCTTTTTCAAAATCGATAGCACCAATCTTTAGTTTGACACAACGGAATCCGGCTTCCATCTTTTTCTCGATTTGGGATAACATATGATCAAAATCTCCCATCCAAATCAAACCATTAATTTGAATCCCTACCTCTCCACGAGAAAAAGCCGTATCGGACAAAGCCCAACTCCCTGCAAAGAAATGCCAGATAGCCGTTTCCAAGCCAAATAAGATGGAAGGATACTTGCATAGACCATCTTTATCCAATTTTCCCTGTTCTTCCTCTACTTGCCGGCAAGTTCTTATTAATATATCTTCGTAATCAGGGAGATCATCACAACTTAACGCAGGCAAAGGCGCACATTCTCCAATTCCCACTCTACCCGGAAAATCAGGAGAAGTAAAGTGAAGATACCAGACTTTTCGTGTAGTATATGTTCCCCGGGAAGTTCCCGCGGGTTGCTTGAAATGAAGCAACCGAGGAATAATATCTATCTTACAATCCATAATGAATATCTTTTCAATCTGCTAATTACTGCACAATCAGTCTTTCATTAGCCTATTATTTTAAGGGAATTTCGGATATTGTTTGAAGTTCGGTTTACGTTTCTCCAGGAACGCATTCTTTCCTTCCTGTGCTTCATCCGTCAGGTAATAAAGTAATGTTGCGTCACCTGCCAACTCCTGAATACCTGCCTGGCCGTCCAGTTCGGCATTCAATCCCGCTTTAATCATGCGCAAAGCCAATGGACTAAGCAACATCATTTCTTCCGCCCATTGCACGTATTCATCTTCCAGCTGTTCCAAAGGTACTACCTTATTCACCAATCCCATATCCAATGCTTCTTGTGCATTATACTTGCGGCAAAGGAACCAAATTTCACGTGCTTTCTTCTGTCCTACCACACGCGCCAGATAAGATGCACCGAATCCGGCATCAAAACTACCCACGCGAGGACCTGTCTGACCGAAAATGGCATTTTCCGAAGCAATGGATAAATCACATACTACATGGAGCACGTGTCCGCCACCAATGGCAAAGCCGTTCACGGCAGCAATCACAGGTTTCGGAATACTACGGATTTGCTTTTGTACATCCAATACGCTCAAACGAGGCACACCGTCTTTCCCAATATATCCGCCACGTCCTTTCACGTTCTGGTCGCCTCCCGAACAGAACGCCTTATCACCGGCTCCGGTAATTACAATCACATCAATATCCGCTTCTTCACGGCAAATGCGCAATGCATCACTCATTTCGGCAGTGGTAGTCGGGGTAAATGCATTCCGATAACGTTCACGGTTGATTGTGATACGGGCAATTCCATTATAATAATCAAAAAGAATATCGTCGTATTCTCTGATGGTTGTCCACTCTCTTTGTGTTGGCATAATTTATTTTTGTTTTAATTGATGATAATAATTCTTCAACATACGTGCATCCTTGTTTTTGTTGGTAAACACTTCCAGGAGCACAGGTTGTTCCATAGTTTCCGGCTGGGTGAAAGTTTTCATTGCTTCAGTCAGCTCTTCATCATTTTGTGCCTGCAGATAAAGGAAACCACGTTCCTCCGCCCAGCCTTTGGCTGACGTTTTATGAACTGCTGCAATAAATTTATGTGAGGTGCCCGACATATCCAATCCCGGTAAAGTATGGAAAATCTCTCCTCCTCCGTTATTTAATAAAAGGATACGCAGGTTGGAACGGACGTTGATATTCCATAACGCATTCATATCATAGAAGAAACTTAGATCTCCGATAGCTATGAAATTCAGTTTGTCGGAAGCTGCCGCATAACCGACAGCGGTAGACAACGATCCTTCAATACCACTTGTTCCCCGATTGCAACAAACTTCAATTGTAGGAGGAATCGAATATAGTTGTGCATAACGAACTACCGAACTGTTTGCCAGATGCAATGCACAGGACTCCGGCAAAGCTTTCAATAATGTACCGACAGCCAACATCTCCGAATAGGCAAAATCCGGTTCGGGAATAATCTTACAATAATTCTCCCATACACGGGGATAGTCAGGAGTCCGGTTATCCAGCAGGCTGGCGATCTTCTCCAGAAATTCAAACGGGTCCATCTCGATCACTGTAGTCAATGAGCCGTATAAATCGACAATCTCACCCTCCGGCGATACGTGCCAATGCTCTTTAGGCGGATGCTGACGGAGAAACTTCTTCAATCGTTTGGAAACCACATGTCCTCCGTAAGTAATCAGCAATTCGGGAACCATCTGGTCTATCTTTTCTTCGGGCATGGCATAAAGTGCCGCATCGAAATTCTTTACCGGAATACCGGGAACTGTCTGATTGCCGATATGTTCCGTCAACCAGGCAAAATGTTTATATAATAACTTGATATATCTTTTTTCAAACAGATAGATAAGGTTCATCTGACCGATGATAATCATGCGCTTCTGATATTTATTCATCCGGTCGACCAGATCATTATAATCACGATCATAGACATTCAATCCCTGATAACGGGTTATCACACGTACTTCCGGCAGTGCATCTACCGTGAATTGAAACAGCGGTTCGGAAACAGGAACATTGATATGCACCGGTCCTTTTCCATGATGATTCGTCTCCAGCAAGGCTTCATTCACCAGGCGATTACAATACCATTCATCTTCTTCCGTATGAATCTCCGGAAGATTGACCGACTTCTTGACCAGCGTTTGAAACACACCCGGTTGCGGCACTGTCTGTCCATCCATCTGTCCGATCCAGGCAGCGGGACGGTCTGCTGAAATGACAACTAAAGGAACATTCTGATAAAATGCTTCGGCTACAGCCGGATGAAGATTTAATAATGCAGTACCGGAAGTGCAGCACACAGCAGCAGGCTTACCACCATTCAACGCAAGACCAATAGCAAAATAACCGGCACTCCGTTCATCCGTCACTGCATAACAGGTGAAGTTCGGATGATTAGACAAAGTATGTACGATGGGCGTATTACGACTACCCGGACACAACACAACCTTAGTAATCCCGTGCGCCTCGAGCAACGCAACCAACTGGAGTATGTTCTTCTTGTCTGTATACATGATGATAATTATTAGTAGTTTATGATTTTAAAGGAGGCGTTGCAATAAGCCGTTTGATGGTTTGCAACTTCTTTTCCGTTTCCAGCCATTCGTCATTCAATTCCGAAGAAGCCAGTAGTCCACCGCCGGCATAAAGAGTCAGTTGTTCATCTTCAATATGCATGCAGCGCAGATTCACATAGATGTCAGTTCGCCCTTCCGGGTCCAGCCAACCGATAAAGCCGGAATAATAGCGACGGTCGTAGCCTTCGTTCTGCAATATAAACCGATAGGCTTCTTCTTTCGGTAAACCGCATACAGCAGGCGTTGGATGCAACACTTTCAAAAGATCTCCCAAACCTTTGTTATCTTTCAAAGAAAACTGGAAATCTGTTTTCAAATGTGACAAAGCACCTGCATAAGCCGGATAAGGCCCGTTCTCCGTAGAATGAATACCCAACGAAAGGAGTTGGCGACGAATGTAAGAAGCTACATAAGCCTGCTCTTTCCGATTCTTTTCATCCCATATTTGGGGCAGTTTACCATCTTGCAAAGGCTGTGTCCCGGCCAACGCTACTGTATTCCATTCATCTTTTTCACCCGATAAAATGATTTCGGGAGTGCTTCCCAACCAGATTCCTGTCTGCGGAGTGTAGCACAAGTATATATATGAATGAATATAACGCCTGCAAGCTGCACGAAATATAGATAAAGGGGAAAAACCGGATACTTTATCAATAGTAAGATGACGTGAAAGTACTAATTTATCAAAAGTATTATCACGCAAAGCATTTATAAAGGTATGAAAGCAGGAGGCATATTCCTCCGTAGAAGAAGTCAGGAACGATTCTTGTCCTTGCATCCGCAAAGCGACTTCCCGTTCTTCTGCCGTATCATTGTCAATCGGCAAAGGTTGCCCCCACTGATCGGGTTGAATCAATACGACAGGACACGTCTCACTCACCTGAAACGGAGCGATGACAAATCCTCTCTGTCCATTCAGTTCTTTCAGGTCGTATATCAGACATACCGCTCCTTCCGCCTGTGTCAACAGACGGGGAACTTTCTCCCCGGGAATACGGTAAACAGCAAACGGCTGCTTCCGCTGAATAAATGCATCAATAGTTGTCAAATTACTTATTTCTTCGTCGGTCATCTCTTTTTCATCACACTGTTGACTACCCGTATGGAAGACACTAGTTTGTTTGTTGAAGTAAACACGTCTACATTCCATACATGGGAGGAACGTCCCTTATGTACAACTGTTCCTACTGCACGCACTGTATCTCCTTCATGTGCAGAAGATATGTGGTTTCCACTGACCTGCATTCCTACTACAATCTCGTCCGGCTGGCAAAGAATCATTGAACCGAGTCCGGCAACTGTTTCCGCCAATGCAAGAGTAGCCCCGCCATGCAAAATGCCAAAAGGCTGACGGGTACGATGGTCTACCGGCATTGTTGCTTCCACACGGTCTTCGTCGGCATAGGTATATTGAATTCCCAAGTTTCCCATCAATGCGTGGCGTGCCTGCGCATTCAGTTGGTCAAGGGGAATTTCGGCTACACGCACTTCGGATATGATAGCCTTCTCCACTGCAACGGCCACTCCGTCTTCCTCATTCGAAGCAGTCACATAATCGGCACAGGCTTTCACCGAGTCTTGTGAATGTCCCATAGCTATACCCAGCCCCGCCAATTGAATCATTGTTACGTCACACACACCGTCGCCCACAGCAATCACTTCCTCACGCTTCATACCTAGCACCTCCAGCAAAGCACCCAAAGAATTGGCTTTGTCGATGGCGCAGGGAACTACTTCCAGAAAATAGGGCTCCGAACGGAATACGTCCAACGCCCCATTCAGTCGTCTCTTCCAGTGATCTTCCAAACCAAGCAATGCTTCTTCGTCATCGCTCACCAGCATACACTTACAAGGAGCAAAATCAACGGCAGCAGAAAATTCTTCTTCTTTGATTATTTGCAGGTCATTCAACCGGGCTTCATTTTGGATATGTTCATTTTCAGGAGAATCCGTTATGATCGTATCATCATGATAAGTGAATAAAGCAAAACCGTTTTTACGGGCTTTCTTTTCCAGATACGGCAACATTTCGGGATTAATCCGACGTTCAAACAGAATTTCTCCGTTTTGTGCATTGATAATCTGACAGCCATTATAGGAAAGGATAAAACCTCCATAGTTTCCAAGTTCGAGCATCTTGGCCAGCGGCATTAGGCCATAAGTCGGTCTGCCGGACGCCAGCACAATACGTACTCCCATTTGCTGAACCTTCAACAGGGCAGCCAATGTACGTTTACTAATTTCTTTCGCATCATTGAGGAGTGTTCCGTCTACATCAAGAACCAATAATTTATACTTCATGATTACACGATTTTGATTTAGATTACAAAGGTAGGAAATTGAGTGAACGACAGAAAGCGTAAACAGATAAAATTACTCTAATTTCACTCTCTCAAACGCATTTCCAGATAATCGCGAAGAATTCGGGCGTGATTATACACCGGTTCTTTTGAAGCATAAAGTAGTGTTATCACCGGATGTGGTTTGATAAGAGTCAGAAAATCAGCCATTGATGGAGAAGCATCCAGCTCTTTTTGATACTGCGTGACAAAATCTCCCCAATGTCCGGGAATATCTTCATGAAACCATTTACGTAATGTAGGGGATGGTGTTATGTCTTTTGCCCAATAATCGTATTTCAACCATTCTTTCTTCATTCCGCGTGGCCATAATTTATCTACCAACACCCGGTATCCATCTGTTTCTGAAAAATCTTCGTAAACCCTCTTTATCCTTACCTGTATCATTTCCATTAATATTTAGTTATCAATAGATAAACCGGGAAAAACGAAAATTGTTTAGTAGAACTATTTAATTCCTCAATGTGTCCTGCGCTTTTTTAAATTCATAAGGAGTCATTCCCGTCTTTTTCTTAAAAAGGTTATATAATATCGGGGCACTATTAAATCCGGATTCATCAGCGATGGCACGTATGGTATAGTTAGGATATTTTTTCATTAGCTTGATCGCATAATTAATGCGCAGTCCGTTGATGTACCCATTGAAATTAGTTCCGGTGCATTCTCTTATCATCCGGGCAAAGCGTGCATTATTCAGATGTACAATCTGCGCCAAATCTTCTCTTGAGAGCTCTGGAGAAAGATATAGCTGTTTTTGAACGACTGTATGATTTAATTCCTGGAATATTTTCTTGTTCTCCTCTTCTTCCCCACTTTCTTTGTCTGTTTCGTCCAAAAGTTCATCCTGTTCTTCAGGAGAAATCAATTCCGGTTCCAATTCTGATGAAACCTCCTGTTCCTCGTACACTTCCAATAACTGATTACCATCTTTTTTATTGGCAAATTTCTCGTTTATCAGTTTGGCAAGCATCCTGTTTTTATACTCGATTATATGGTTGAAACGCCACAAACGCCAAAGTATAAACAGGGTCAGCACTACAATACACGCCAAAAAGCAGAGTGAAACATTCCTTATTTTTAGCTGTGAGGCTTGCTCGGCGATGTATTCTTCTTTTTCGGAAGCACCGTACATCGCGTTCAATTCTAATGCAGCATTTTTCCTGTCGGTACTGTTAATGCTATCCGTTATTGCAATGATGGTTTCACGTATTTCTGCGGCTTCTTTATAACGATTCAGCCCCAGATATGCCTGGACTTCCTTATTAAGTATAGTTAAATATTGAGCGTTCAAGGTATCCCGCTGTGTTCTCAACAATTCTTTAAAGTCCTTACAGTTGTCTATTACTGTCTCATATTGTTTGGAAAGAATCAAATAAGGAATCGAATACATCTTGCCATCCGGAGTATGAGATTCTTTTATTGCCAGATATTTTTGATAATATCCTTCTGCTTGCGCATATTTCTTTTCTAAATAAGAAATATAGGCCAAATTTGCATATAAATAGCTATATTGACCATCAATGTAGCCTTCGGGAACCTCCGGTACTTTCTCTAATTTTTTAAGAAGTTTTTCACGTTCATAAGCAAGAGCCAAAGCTTCATCAATACGGGAATCTGTCATTAAAAATCCCATCTCTGCTCCATAATAATAGGAAAGCAGCATCATTTCTCTCATATCCTTTGACCCACGCAGTAATTCAATCGTACGACCAAAATAATTATACGCCTCATCTTTCAATGACAGCCTCCAATTATTCTCTCCTATGCAAAAAAGCAATCTAGCTTCCGCCTCTCTGTCCTTCAGTTTTTGAGCCTGCATAATTCCACTAAGAGCATAATGCATGCTCTCATTATATTTACTCATTATGGATGAAAGTTCAGCTAAATAAACCGTCATCTTCAACATGTGCTTAGGTTCTCTTTGAGAGATGGAATCAAGCAAGTACGACTTCCTTGCATACATAAAAGCTAGTTTATTCATATACATATTACGATATGACAAACTGCGCAATTCATTAATCAGACGCAGAGGGAAGGCTTTTCTGGTTTCGGCCTCATCCAACAACTGTAAAGCACGTTTGGGGTTGGAAATATAAATATCTCTGATATATTTTTCTGTATACAAAGAGTCATTATTTATAATTTTATCAGCCCTTGAAAATTGATTGTGTACAAATAGAAGCACAAAAATACATACCCAAAAACGCATAAAACTCTTAATCGTGTTTAATCATTAATTATCCAAAGGTATGTATTTTCCAAAAAATGTGCAGACACAATTTAAATTTGCAAAATAAAAATAAGAAACATTAGCTAAACATATCAGAGACGTAACATGGTTCCAAGTCAGCTATTCTCCTGAATCACAGCCCAATGCTTTGCTCAATCGCCCTTCAAGGCATACACTTAAGTCAGTCGTTACAAACTTGCCATTATAAAAAAGAGTAAATATGGTAGCCGGAGTAGGTGCATTTTGCGCCTGTTCCATACTTTCCAATTCAATTATTCTCAATGGAATGTCTTTGCTCTTAGCAGCACTGACCAAAGAACCGCGAACGTGAAACTCCGTAAACGGGCAGCGATGGGTATAATAAACGACTATTCCATCCTTATCCGGACACTCACCGCTCAACACGCAATCATTAAAAGAAGGATCAGGAGCAGCCGGGTTTAGTTTCAAACTTAAAAGGCTGAATCCGTAAGGGAGTTTTTCTATTGTTTGGAAACCTTGTCGCAACAGCCATTTCGTGTCACTCATAAAATGAAATTTAGAAGTGCCCACCACTGTGACAAGCCCATCTTTCCCCTGCAATTTTGCATCATCAATGGCAGACTGCAATAATGCCTTACCATGTCCGCAACCTTTATATTTACCTGACACCCAGAAACAGTTTATCATCAGATAATTGGGAGCATTCACCGGAACCCATGCTTTTTCAGCAGGACCGTATTCGATAAACACTTTTGCCCGTTCATCAATACGTCTGAACACATAGCCGTTATCGAACTCTTTCTTCAGCCATTCTTTTTTGAGTTCATAACTATCCTTGCATTTCTTATCTGAGAAAGCACAGCATATATGTTCGTTTGCAATATTCTCCTTTGTCAAAGTGATGTAATTGGTTTCCATAATATTCTATTTAATTAATAGGTTAAACAAATAACAGTTCGATATTCACTCATTGTTATGAGTTGGTAGCAAATCGCCAAGCTAATATCCTGCTACTTTTAGTTCCCTGCTGCATTCGAATAACTTTATATTCGGACACATTCACCGATTTTAATTTGGTATATAACTTTTCCAGATTTTTTTCTTTAGAAACCAAACTCGTAAACCATCCGCAGTTCTTCTGATATTTTTGGCTCTCGGAAATCATATTCAATAAGAAACGAACTTCTCCGCCCTCGCACCAAAGTTCATTCGCACTCCCGCCGAAATTTAGCTGCACTTTATTTATCTTCGTACCTTTCAGACTGCTTAATTTGCGTAACGTTCCGTCTTCCGCCTCTTCACGCGAACTATGAAACGGAGGATTGCATATTGTCACATCAAAATACTCATCAGGCATAATAATTCCATCGAAAATCTTCTTACTATCTTTCTGAAGTCGCAAGTCAATCTTATGAGCCAACACAGGGTTGCAAGTCACTATCTTTCGTGCATTTTCTATCGAAACCGGATCAATATCAGTACCAACGAAGGTCCATCCATATTCAGTGTGTCCTATGATCGGATAAATGCAATTTGCACCTACCCCAATATCCAGACATCTACATTTAGACTTCTGTCCATTAGCATCTCCTGCCGGTAAATCCGGTGTTGTTCCGTTCGGCTGGATAAGATCGGCAATATAATGAATGTAATCCGCCCTTCCGGGAATAGGCGGACACAAATATTGCTTCGGTATGTCCCAATACCGGATGCCATAATAAGTTACCAATAATGCTTTGTTCAAAGCCTTCACCGCTTGCGGATTAAAAAAGTTTATAGTTTGTATTCCGAGGGGATTGAGCGATACGAATCTCTTTAATGGAGGATAATTTTCCATCAACAATGGAAAATCATACTGACCATTGTGCTTATTTCTTATATGTAACTCACCTTTTTTTGCCATGCGGGCAAAGATACAGAGAATTTTCCTGCCTACAAATTCTTCTTAACTCTTATCCTAACACTCTTCTGAATATCATATATAATATTCTACCATTTCAATCAGCCCGGCGCGTAAAGTATACTTAGTTGCTTCATATACATTATTCACACCCAACTTCCGGAAAATATTCTTTTTGTGGGTGATAATAGTATGAATGCTTGAGGTTCTTTCCAATGCTATTTCTTTCACAGATTTCCCATGTGCTATCAATTTAAGAATGTCAATCTCTGTAACAGTCAAAACAGAATGAATTTCCGGTTTGTCGGAACCGATTATCAATAAATTGGTTATCTGATGACAAAGAAATCGCTCCCCGTGTGCTGTACACATCAATGCAGAATGAATTTCCTCACCGGAGTTCTCTTTCAAAATCATACCAATATTCCTTTCTATACTCATCCTACGAATAAAGTCTTCGCTCAATTCATTGGAAAACAATATCCAACGAACTCTCGGAAAACGTTTTTCTATAATAAGAAACTCCTCTATACCATTGATGTCAAACAATGTATAGTCAAGTATAACGACACTGTCATTACATTCTACCAATGCAAGCATGAGCTCTTTCTTGTCTGTCACATCTATCATGCGACATCCACTGAATATAGCGGAAATATATCCATGCATTCCCATTCTGGTTATATCCTGATTATCTGCTATGATAAATGTAATGTCAGTGTTCATTGTTATTCTGTTTTTTAAATTCAACGGATATTTTTCAAACGCATATTGCAGCCCGGAGACACGGAGGTATCATCGTTCTTTATTAGCTACATCAAACCACAAACGGGTAGTAATCTCATCTGCTCCCTGATGGGATATGGCAATCTGATACTGCTTACCATTCAGTGATTGTTCCGTTACGGGATAAAAAAAGCGACGAGGTAACTCTCCGGAACCCAAAACGGAATCGGGACCAGGGATAAGCTGGGGATAACCGAGCCTGCGCCAGTCAGTGAAAGCATCGGGTCCCTGTCCATAATAAGCGATCCACTTCTGCCAGCCGATAGATTCATACCAATGTGCGGCGTCGAACCGAATCGCCTCCTGCTGTAAATAAGAATCGATTATACGATTGTCTATAATGCCAAACTGATTCAATGAAGCAGTAATAGCTTCGCGGTAGAGCGTTTCCGCATCAGCCGTTATCCAGCCGCGTGCAGCGGATTCTGCAAAGATAAACAAGACCTCGGCATACGTATAAAATACAGCCGGAGAGCTATCTTTCAAAAAATAAGTACCGGGACGGGAAACTTTATTAAATCCCTGATTATTAGCGGCATCAGCAGATAAGGAATTGGCAGCTCCTACATAGTTTTTCACACCTTCGTCTTGAGGTAGCTGGGCTAAAATTCCAATTCTCGGATCATTCCATTCATTCAGTTTATCAATCAACGTTTTTGATACCCGCTGATCATCACGTGAATTGAAAGCAGATGCCCATGGATTCCATTGTGGTGAAGAAGTAAAAACAAAACGGGCTATAGCATCATTGCTATCTATTACACTGTTACGATTATCCCAAAGGGAAGCAATAACCCGACGCGCTGTATCCTCATCCCGGTCAGCTAATTCAAGGGCGATACGTAGCCGTAGGGAGTGGGCCAATTGTTTCCAGCGGGTAATATCATTTCCGTAAATCAAATCCCCTTCTACCGTTCCTCCTGTGGTAGAAAGCAACTGGTCAGCAGCGATCAACTCCTCCAAAAGCCCGCGCAAAACAGTCTCTTGTGAATCATAAGCGGGTGTTACACTTTGTGCATATTCACTGTATGGTATATTTCCATACAGATTGGTCAGCAACAGGTAAACCCACGAACGCCACACTGTAGCTATCCCTCGATAATTATCATTTCCGAGTTCCGAACTGATAATAGCATTCAAGTCAGTTATTAGCGTTGCATAGCCGGTGTCCCACGTAGTGGTAAAGCTGCCATTATCCACATTATAGCAATCTGGCTCTGTATATTGTATTTTAGCCCAATGTTGCACCCACAACAGAGTAGAATTATAGTTCGTACTACTTCCCCAATAAAGATTGGCGGCATGATACTGTGCAGCGGCAAGTAAATAAGCCGGCTGTGGATTTTCAGTGGCATTGGGGTTGCGGTTGATATCAGTCAATTCATCATCACACGATGATAGAGAAATGGCAACCACTTGTACCCATATTATATATAAAAAATATATTCTTCTTTTCATCTTATCCTATTATTTAAAAGTTCACATTTAGAATTTCACGGAAAGGTTCACACCAAAGGAACGTGTTGTAGGCAATGAATAGGCTTCTACTCCTTGTGCGTTTCCAGTAGTCAAAGCCGATTCCGGATCTATATTAGGGACGCTCTTATAAATAGTCCACAAGTTACGTCCCGTCAGTGTAACGGAAGCTTCTTGCAAATGCAGTTTCTGCGTCCACAAGCGAGGTAGACGGTAACTCAAAGCGACTTCTCGCAGTTTCACGTAAGAAGCATCATATACATTAGCTTCAGCAATACTGTAAATACGATGGTAGTATTTCTCGGCAGATACAACCTCTTCGTTCTTAGAACCACTTTCCGTCACTCCTTCTACCATAATGCCATCCTGATACACACGGGTGGATTGCCCATTGACCTGGGCATAGTAAAGTCCATCAGAGGATACGGAATAAGAAGGAGATTCTGATAATCGTACATTGTTACCCATGGCGTCAGTATAATACCACAAGCCACCGTGCTCGGCATCCCGGCCCGATAATGTGTTAGCTAATACACCGGTATATTTTCCAGTTTTATTAGTGTTGGAAAAAATAGAACCACCTACACTTGCATCTATCAGAAAAGAAAGACTTAACGAACGATAACTGAAAGTGTTACTGATACCGCCTGTCCAGTCGGGCGTAAACTTCCCCAACGTTTTATTAGTGGTCGAAATCTTAGGCAGACCGTTAGCATCCACCACAACGTTTCCATTAGCATCACGCACGTATGAAGTGCCGAACAGGGTTCCATAAGCTTCGCCCACTGAAGCCAGTATCTGAATACCAGACGAGTAGAGCTGGTAACTCGTAATCAAACCTTCATCATCCAATTTGACAACCTTGCTGCTGTTGGCACCATAATTCAAATCCAGATTCCAACGAAACCCTTTCGATGTTTGTATAGGAACAGCGCCCAATTGTATTTCATAGCCACGATTACGGATATGTCCGGCATTACGCACCTGCGACGTGTACCCACTGGCAGCAGTAGTAGCTAGTTTCAATATTTGATTACGACTATCGGTCTTATAGTAAGTGAAATCCAAGTATAGGCGATTGTCCCAAAAAGCCGCCTCGAAACCAGCTTCTATAGATGACGTCTTCTCCGGTTTTAGATTCGGATTCATACCAATGGTAGAAGAACTTTGAAGTGGATTCCCATTGAAAGCTGTTTCTGAAGTAAAGACCGTTGCCAATTGATAAGGATTGGCATCTGCTCCCACTTGAGACCATCCTCCACGTATTTTTAGGTAGTTAACAGCTTTACTTCTCCATCCGAAAGCTTCAGAAAGCAACACACTAGCCGTCACCGAAGGATAGAAATAAGAATTGTTGTCCACAGGTAGTGTAGACGACCAATCGTTCCGTCCTGTTATATTCAAGAAAGCCCAACGACGGTAATCCAGTTGTATGGAACCGTAAAGGCCATATTGCCGTAAACGGTAGAAATCATTGGACGAAATGAGCGGATCACGCGAGTTAGTCAATGTATAAAGATCAGCAACCGCCAAACGGGGAGCAGCCTGATAATTATTCTCATATTGTTTGTTACGTACATTAAAACCCAGAAGAGCGTCAATTCCCCAATTTTTATTCAACTGTTTGATATAAGTCGCCAATACTTCTGTGTTATTCTCTTTCACCGTATAGGCATCTTCAGCATAACTGCCGTAAGGCGAACCGGCACCTGCACTCCCCCATTTTACTTTGGATTTCCTCCGGTCATTATACCAGTCGGTACTAGTACGGAAACGCACATTCAGCCCATCTGTCAGACGGAATTCGGCATGCAGATCACCTATCAGACGATGACGTTCCTGACTCTGTGTATTATAAGAAGCACTCCAAAAAGGATTGTCGTAATAGCTTGAATTCCAGTTGCGAGTATAGTCCGCCTTCAATGAGTTCGTATCCACTTGACGTCCGAACCACAAGAACTGAAGCATAGGACTGTTAGAACGTACGTTACTGCCCGAGGGGGTAGCTGACCCCGGTAAACTGGGAGCTGTATAAACGATGTAATTGGCCGTAGCTCCCACCACAATCCATTTTGCCAGATGGTAATCCGTATTTAGGCTGATATTCGTCTTATTAGTTCCAGCATCAGGAACGATACTGACTTGTTTTTCGTAGTTATATCCTACACGGAACTGGTATTTGTCGTCTCCACGGGCAACAGAAATACCGCTGTTTGTAGAAATACCCATGCGAAAATAATCGCGTACATTGTTGGGATGGGATACCCAGGGAGTAGCCACACGATTACCGTCAGCGTCCAATGGGCTATCGAACTGAGGAATCAACAAACCAATATCAAGACGTGGCCCCCAGCTTTCGTCTACCCCGTCATTCACACCTGCACCCTTGCCATCTACATAACTGAACCGTCCCCCTGCCCCTTGTCCAAAAAGATTTTGAAACTCCGGCAAGGTAGCAACAAAAGAGACTTGCGTGGAAGAATGTAATGTAATCCCTATCCCTTTCTGCCTTTTGTCTCCTCCCTTAGTAGTGATGACAATAGCACCGTGAGCAGCACGCGCACCATAAAGGGCAGCGGCATTCGGACCTTTCAATACAGTAAGTGTTTTTATGTCTTCCGGATTCAGGTCTGCTATTGCATTTTTAAAATCGCGTCCGCTGGAACGTGCATTAAGCTGCGAATTATCCACTGGGATTCCATCCACAATAAAAAGCGGTTGATTCTCACCTGCAATAGAAGTTTCACCACGAATAACGATGCGACTGGAACCAACATCTCCTTGTGTATTGGTAATACGCACACCAGCTATCTTACCACTCAACGAATTTAACAGATTATTATCTTTCCCTTGCACCAAAGCATTCTGTTTTACTTCCTGTGCCGTATAGCCCAATGCCTTTTTCTCGCGTGAAATACCCAAAGCCGTTACTACTACCTCATCCAGCAGATGCGTATCACTCTTCAGTGTTACCGATACCTGTGGTGCAATAGCCACCTCTTTTGCCATCAGACTAATGTAAGAGATTAGCAGCCGGGTGGCTGATGGCGGGAGTCCACTCAGTTCAAATCTCCCGTTGACATCAGTTACGGTACCCAATGAAGTTCCTTTCACTATAACTGAGGCACCGATAACCGGCTCCCCATCTTCTTCTGTGGTGACGATGCCCCGCACTGTTGTCACCTGTGCTGCCCCTTGTATCACTCCTATTGCAAGAGCAAGCAAAAATAAATGAATCCTTTTACCCATTATTGTTTACTGTTAAAATGATGGGGCAAAGGTATTAGATATATACAAGCTGATAAATCCCGTATGAATGGCATTTTATATACCATATTTGCGGTATATTTACAGTTGCGTGTATGACTTTCAGATTTTTGCTTCTAATCCTTTTTATTATTCAAAGCCTGTCTGACATCGTCAAACAGATCATCCACATCCTCCAAACCAATTGAGAAACGGATAGTCGTATCCAACACATCCATGTCCTGTCGCTGTTTATCAGTAAACGGTCCAAAAATAGTACTTGCAGGATGAATAGCAAGCGTCTTATTGTCAAACAAGTTAGTAGCGCGACGTATCAATTTCAGTCGGTTGATGAAAGCAAAGCATGCCTCTTTACTTTCCAGGTCTATCGTAATCATAGCACCGGCAGTCGGACCAAACTGTCTTTGTGCCAAAGCGTAGTATGAATTATCCTTCAGCCCCACATAATTCACACGTTTGACAGCAGATAATATGCGAAGCTTACCAGCCAACATAGCGGCATTGGCAGACTGTATCCGATATCGCGCGTCCAATGTTTCCAATCCGATAGTATGCATATAGGCCACATGAGGAGTCATATAAGCTCCCAGATTGAGTAACATCTCTGTACGCATACGTTTACCGAATCCCGGACATGTACCATAATCAATTACTAAACCACCAATGGAAGTGGCTCCCCCTGATAAATATTTGGTACTGGAAACCACTTCAATATCTACGCCTAAGCTATGTGAATCGAATTCTGTGAAAGGAATAAGCGTAGTATCAACGATGAGAGGAATTCCCCTTTCATGAACTATCCGTGAGAGCGCCTGTAAATCCGCCACTTCCATCTGCGGATTGGTGATAATCTCCACATAAATGCAGCAGGTATTACTGTCTACTACTTTCTCTACTGCTCCAATGTCTGTCAAATCACACAATCTAGGTTCCACCCCGAAGCGGGACAATGTACCAGCAATAAACGAATAAGTATTACCAAACAAATGACGCGATGTAATTATATTCTTTCCTGCAGCTGCAATTGAAAATAATGTATTACTAATAGCCGCCATACCGGAATTGAGGGCTATGACTTCTGCTGCCCCCGTAAGTTCCTTCACCTTATTCTCAAAAAAAGTCACTGTGGGATTCATCACTCTGGAGTAATCCGGAGCATCTGTCCGCCCGCAAAAAGCATCAGCCATGTCATCAGCATTGTCAAATTCATAAGCCGCTGTATGGTAAACCGGCATACTGAGAGAATTGTAAGCATCTCTTCTTTGGAACTGCGTATGAATCGCTTGGGTCTGTTTTTTCATCATTCTATTCATTAATATTATAACTATCAAATCTCGTACAATCAGAACAAAGGTAGATATAAAAACTGAAATCCGACAGTAGATCAAAACAGATATTTAACTGATAATAAGCATTTTGGAATAATATTCTTTAAACCGATAAATTCAATCTGAAAAAAGAGTGTTTATTCTAAAATAAACAGTTCAAATAGTGTTATTTTCTATTTCAACAGAAACCGCCCCTTTTTATGCTTATCTTATTCACATACACAAAATAAAAAATCCCCGTAAAGTAGTACTTTACAGGGATTTATCTATTAATTGAAGCGGAGAGACAGGGATTCGAACCCCGGGTACCTCGCAGTACAACGGTTTTCAAGACCGCCGCAATCGACCACTCTGCCACCTCTCCAAAACTCCTTTATCAGAAGTGCTTTCCGTTGAAAGCGGTGCAAAGGTACGAATCATTTTTAAATCTGCAAACATTCTGATATTTTTTTCGCGAATTAATCGTATTTTTGCAGTTCATTAGTAAGAACAGAAATATGATATACCCTCAAAACTTTGAGCAAAAGATAGGATTCGACCAGATAAGACAGTTACTAAAAGATAAGTGCCTCAGTACTTTAGGTGAAGAAAGAGTTACAGACATGAACTTTTCCGAGCAACATGAAGAGGTTGAGGAGAAATTAAACCAAGTAACAGAGTTTGTCCGCATCATCCAGGAAGAGGACGGATTTCCCGATCAATTTTTCTTTGATGTCCGTCCTTCGCTAAAACGTGTGCGAATAGAAGGAATGTATTTGGACGAACAAGAATTATTTGACCTACGCCGTTCATTAGAAACCATCCGTGACATTGTACGCTTTCTGCATCGGAATGAAGATGAAGAAGAAAACAATACCCCCTACCCTAGCCTGAAACGACTGGCAGGAGATATTGCCGTGTTCCCGCAACTGATAGGGAAAATAGATGGCATCCTTAACAAATATGGAAAAATCAAGGATAATGCCTCTACCGAATTAGCCCGCATACGTCGCGAACTTGCCAGTACGATGGGAAATATTTCCCGTTCATTAAACAGCATCTTGCGTAGCGCGCAGTCCGAAGGATACGTGGACAAAGATGTAGCTCCCACCATGCGTGACGGACGTCTGGTGATTCCAGTTGCCCCCGGACTCAAGCGAAAAATCAAAGGTATCGTACACGATGAATCCGCCAGCGGAAAAACTGTGTTTATAGAACCGGCGGAAGTGGTAGAAGCCAACAACCGCATCCGCGAACTCGAAGGTGATGAACGACGTGAGATCATTCGTATCCTTACCGAGTTCTCGAATATCCTTCGTCCATCTATTCCGGAAATTCTTCAATCATACGAATTTCTGGCAGAGATAGATTTTATCCGTGCGAAAAGTTACTTCGCCATACAGACCAATAGTCTGAAACCCGCCGTAGAGAATGAACAACTACTGGATTGGATGATGGCCGTGCATCCTTTATTACAACTTTCATTAGCCAAACATGGAAAGAAAGTCGTACCACTGGATATAGAGCTCGATCAAAAACAACGTATCCTTATTATATCCGGACCGAATGCCGGAGGTAAGTCCGTCTGTTTGAAAACAGTTGGTTTGCTGCAATATATGCTACAATGCGGTATGCTGATTCCCTTGCACGAACGTAGTCATGCCGGTATATTCAGCAGCATCTTTATCGATATTGGTGATGAGCAATCTATTGAAGATGACTTGAGTACCTACTCTTCTCACTTGACCAACATGAAAATCATGATGAAGAGCTGCAACGAACGGAGCCTCATCCTGATTGACGAGTTCGGTGGAGGTACAGAGCCACAAATCGGAGGTGCTATTGCCGAAGCCGTACTTAAACGTTTCAACCAGAAAGGAACATTCGGAGTCATCACTACCCACTACCAGAATCTGAAACATTTTGCTGAAGATCATGAAGGAGTAGTGAACGGAGCCATGCTTTACGACCGTCATCTCATGCAAGCACTTTTCCAATTACAAATCGGAAATCCGGGAAGTTCGTTCGCCGTAGAAATTGCACGAAAAATCGGACTACCGGAAGATGTCATCGCAGATGCTTCGGAAATCGTAGGAAGCGAATATATCAATGCAGACAAATACCTTCAGGACATTGTGCGCGACAAGCGTTACTGGGAAGGAAAACGTCAAACTATCCGTCAACGGGAAAAGCACATGGAAGAAACCATTACCCGTTACCAGACAGAGATAGAAGAATTGCAAAAATCCCGGAAAGAGATTATCCGGCAAGCAAAAGAAGAAGCGGAACGCATGCTTCAGGAATCCAATGCCCGCATTGAAAATACGATTCGTACAATAAAGGAAGCGCAAGCCGAAAAGGAAAAGACGCGCCAGGCACGTCAGGAACTGACAGACTTCCGTACTTCTCTGGATGCATTGGCATCTAAAGAGCATGAAGAGAAGATTGCAAAAAAAATGGAGAAACTAAAGGAAAAGCAAGAGCGGAAGAAAAACAAGAAGAGTGAACCGAAAGCTGCAGTCTCTTCTCCATCAAGTGCCCCTAAAATAGTGCCGATTGCAGTAGGAGAAAATGTAAAAATCAAAGGACAGACAAGCGTCGGCCAAGTGATGGAAATCAGTGGTAAAAATGCGACTGTTGCTTTTGGAAGCATAAAAACGACCGTAAAAATAGACCGTCTGGAACGTGCCAATCATACGCCCAAGACGGAAGGGATTGCAAAAAGCACCTTTGTCAGCAGCCAGACACACGATCAGATGTATGAAAAGAAGCTTAGCTTCAAACAGGACATTGATGTACGCGGAATGCGTGGGGATGAAGCCTTACAGGCAGTCACCTATTTTATTGATGACGCCATATTAGTCGGCATGGATCGTGTACGTATCCTTCACGGCACAGGAACGGGAATACTTCGTACACTTATCCGCCAATATCTGGCCACCGTACCGGGAGTCAGCCACTATGCCGACGAACATGTACAGTTTGGCGGTGCCGGAATCACAGTAGTCGATTTTGACTAACACGTAAACAAAACGTTCAAAGAACTTGTTCTCATTTAGAAAACCACTACCTTTGTTACAGTGGTTTTCTAAAACGAGAATAAAGCATGAAAAATAATCTGTTAAACGAAAAGCTTATTTATACAGGAGAAAGTCTTACTCCTACCCATTTACATCTTTGTACTTACAATGCTACCGAGATGCAGGAAAGTTCTAGTGCTACTTTTCAAGCCATCAAAGGTACGCTGAACAACGATCAAATCAACTGGCTACAGATACACGGAATGAAAAACACAGAAACTATCCGGGAAATTTGCAGTCATTTCGAAATAGACTTCCTTGTCTTACAAGATATATTGAATGCGGACCATCCGACCAAGATAGAAGAACATGATAAATACATTGTCCTGATCTTAAAGATATTCTATCCGAACGAACATAAAGAAGAAAATGAACTGGATGAACTGCTCCAACAGCAAGTCTGCCTTATCATAGGAAATAATTATGTACTGACTTTCCTCGAAAAAGAAACTGATTTCTTTGATGATGTCAGTTCTGCCTTGCGTAATGATGTTCTGAAGATACGCAGCCGTCAAACAGATTATCTACTTAGCGTACTGCTCAACAGCGTGATGGGAAACTACATTTCAACCATCTCTTCCATCGATGACGCACTCGAAGATTTGGAAGAAGAATTGCTAACCATCACCAGCGGAGACGACATCGGTATCCAGATTCAGGCATTACGACGCCAATATATGCTAATGAAAAAAGCAATCCTCCCCTTAAAAGAACAATATATAAAGCTATTGCGAGCAGAAAATCTGCTCATCCATAAAGTGAACCGCGCCTTTTTCAATGATGTAAACGACCACTTGCAATTTGTATTACAAACCATCGAAATCTGCCGGGAAACCCTTTCTTCATTAGTCGATCTATACATCTCCAACAATGACTTACGAATGAACGATATCATGAAAAGATTAACCATCGTATCCACCATCTTTATCCCTTTGACATTTCTGGTCGGAGTATGGGGAATGAATTACAAATGGATGCCGGAACTGGAATGGCAGTACGGGTATTTATTTGCCTGGATTATAATGGCAATTATCGGTATTATTGTATATTTGTACTTCAGAAAAAAGAAATGGTATTAACAAAAACACATCATCAGTCATGAAATCGATTAAAGAGCTATACAGGATAGGTACAGGACCTTCCAGTAGCCACACTATGGGACCGCGCAAAGCTGCCGAAATGTTTCTGGAACGTCATCCGGATGCTGCATCTTTTAAAGTAACCCTTTACGGCAGTTTAGCTGCTACAGGCAAAGGACACATGACGGATGTAGCCATTATAGATACCTTGCAACCCACCGCCCCGGTAGAAATTGTATGGCAACCCAAAGTCTTTCTACCGTTCCATCCCAACGGAATGACATTTGCAGCTCTGGACAGTAATGATAAAGTGCAGGAAAACTGGACTGTTTATAGTATCGGAGGCGGTACACTAGCAGAAAACAATGATAATCCAACCATTGAAAGCCCTGATGTATACGGTATGGAAAACATGACCGAAATACTCCAATGGTGTGAAGATACCGGAAAAAGTTATTGGGAATACGTAAAGGAATGTGAGGAAGAAGATATATGGGACTATCTGGCTGAAGTATGGGCCACCATGAAAGATGCCATTCACCGTGGACTGGAAGCGGAAGGCGTACTGCCCGGTCCACTAAATCTTAGACGAAAAGCCTCCACCTATTATATACGTGCCACCGGATATAAACAATCCCTCCAATCCAGAGGACTCGTCTTCTCTTATGCTTTGGCGGTAAGTGAAGAAAATGCTTCCGGTGGAAAAATAGTAACCGCACCTACCTGTGGTTCCTGCGGAGTTATGCCTGCCGTGCTTTATCATCTTCAAAAAAGCCGTGACTTTAGTGATATGCGCATTTTACGTGCGTTAGCCACTGCCGGTTTGTTTGGTAACATAGTCAAATTCAACGCATCCATTTCCGGAGCAGAAGTAGGTTGTCAGGGAGAAGTCGGTGTTGCCTGCGCAATGGCTTCGGCTGCCGCCAATCAATTGTTCGGAGGCAGTCCTGCACAAATTGAGTATGCAGCAGAAATGGGTTTGGAACACCATCTGGGAATGACTTGCGACCCGGTATGCGGATTGGTACAAATTCCCTGCATCGAACGAAATGCATACGCCGCTGCACGTGCGCTGGATGCTAATCTTTATTCAGCTTTCACCGATGGTATGCACCGTGTCTCTTTCGACAAAGTAGTACAAGTAATGAAACAAACCGGACACGACCTTCCATCACTTTACAAAGAAACAAGTGAAGGAGGATTAGCCAAGGATTATAAACAAATGTAATTATAAAAAACAACGGGCTATTCCTTTTATAGAAATAGCCCATTTTGATTTTTATGATTAAAAACTATTCAGTCGGCGGCCAATTTGTATCGTCTCCATTGCTAATATCTTTTTCATGTAGCAATCCGCCTTCCTGTAAGAAATAAAGCGCATAGCGTTGGCTACCTTGCTTCACCTGAATCACAGATTCCATCGGATTTTGTGGGAAAGTCAACACATACACATCCGTCACTACCCATGCATTATACTTGGAATCCATGAAAGCCGTATAAACAGCCGGTACCAGCTGGTCTATGCTATTCAGTTCATTTTCTGTCATCACCCAATTGGCATTGGTATCAAACCAAACCTCCAGTTCGTCATTACTTACCCAACAGTCAGCTACATAATAGGCACCTTTCATCTCCCATTCTACATTCTGGGCAGCCGGATATACCTGCTTTAAAGCTTCTGTAATATTACTGGGCGGAACAAAAGTATCATCATCGTCATTATCACATGCGCCAAACGAAAGAGCAGTCATCATCAATACCACTGCCCAAGCGCTAAACTTAAATCTCCACATAGCTATCTTCTTGTTTAGGTCTATTTATCACAAATCTTTAGTTAATCATCAGCCTTGATAAACTTTCCCTTCTTATCAAATTTGAAAGAAAGTCCGGTAGACAATTCTATTTCATATCCTTTGCGATCACGTTCGACTTTGGTCACTCCTTCGTTCACAAAATTATGAGACTTCAAATAATTGACAGCAAATCCCGGAATAATACTAACAGGAACAACCTGTCCTTTCTTTGCACTTACCTCTTCCCAGTTGCCCTTACTGTCAAAATCAATTTCCGTACCATCCATCAATACCACTTCATACTTGGTAGACTCCATCATATCTTTATCAATCTTGATATGAGCAATCTGTGGTTTTGCAAAATTACCATTAATAAAATTACGTGCCGGAAGCGGTAACTGATTCATGTCTTTGGTAATTACATCTTTTGCAAATGAAAACTGTACGGCTACAATAGCCAACACAAGTAAAGATAGAATTTTCTTCATAATCGTTATTCTTTTAGCGTTAATACTATACTTTCGTTTCATACAGCAAATAACGATACAGATTCTGGAAAGATTTAGAAATCATGCGAGTTTGCTCTTTTTTTGTATTCTTTAACCATCTAAAAAAATAATATACCAACGATCCTCACAGACAGTTGGTATATTTCACATATAGATACATATCAGTTTTTAAACCAATATGAGGGCTAAGTTAGAAATATACCGCTGTACGATTTCTAACCTGCAAAATGCAGGGATTTCATGAGTTTATCATGAATCTAGGGACCTACATATTCTTTTATAATTATAGTTTGTGATTCATTTTAAATATCAACGATCTTCACAGACAGTTGATATAGTGGGAAATTCACATCGGCTTTAACCTCCGATGTCAGGGTGTAGATCAGAAATGTACCGTCATACGATTTCCAATCCACAATGTAGGAGAATCATGCCTTTACAGCATGAAGCTAGGGACCTACATTTTTTTCATCTCACAGACGAAACACTCACGTGTTTATTACATCTCAACATTTTATTTTATACCACTTTTATTTTCAAGTGAATAAATACGATTCCAGCCATGAGCAAAAACCGTAAAGACCTAATCGTTCCTAATAATAATTCATCGTTTGTCATATAATTATAATATTTAAGTGGAGGTTCTTAAGTTCAAAAAGAAGTTCACAGGCATGAGTTAAAGCTAAGGGAGACAAAGAAGCTATCAAGTACTTATCTATTTACTGGAAATATTGTTTAATTTTAGGAAATAAGCGAAATAAAGGATATAAGCAACTTACCCTTATTCTGTTTTTTCTAAAAGCTTCTACACACTCAATATTACCTTTTATTATATTAGAAAGACTCTTACTAGTAGTACCCCCCAATCTCATTCTTACTAATGCTTCAGGTAGATAATACAATTTTATATGCTCTTTCTCAATCAAACGAAGCATCAATTCAAAATCGGCAGCAAACTTAAAACCTAAATCAAACAATCCACTTTTTTCATATACCACTTTCTTGACATAAAAAGTAGGATGAGCAGGATGCCATCCTTTAGCAAAAGGACGTTGTTTACCCGATTTCCAGTATCGAACGATTTTAGATGTATCACTTTGAGCAACATAATATAAATCCGCATAAACAGCATCAACAGAGCTATTAGCTTCAAAACACCTTACAATTTTTTCTATAGCAGTCGTCTCTGCTATTAAATCATCAGAATTGATTATTCCAATAATTTCTCCTGTAGCCATTCTAAAACCTTTATTCATAGCATCATAAAGTCCGGTGTCTTTTTCACTAACCCATCTAATACGCCCTTCAAACTGTGGTTCATATTCTTTTATGATCTCTATTGTATTATCTTCCGAGAGTCCATCTATTATGATATACTCAATATCTTGATAGGTTTGTGCTAACACAGAAACTATTGTATCACGAAGAGTCCTGCTACTGTTGTAGGTAACAGTTATAAGAGAAATTTTCATTATAATTTAGATCTAAAAGCCTCCTGATAAATATCATATATTTGTTTATTGTTTTTCTCCCATGTAAAACGTTGAGCATTTTGTAATCCACGTTTTACTATTTCCTCTCTAACACTTTTATCTAACAATAGTGATATTTTCTCATTGATATCATTGACAGACAAATTATCTATTAAAAGAGAAGAATCTCCTATAATTTCAGGAATAGAAGAATTATTATATGCTATTACTGGACAACCTGCTTTTTGTGCTTCAACAACAGGAATACCGAACCCCTCATATGCAGAAGGATATAATAAACAAAAAGCATTATTATATAATATATTTAGTTGTATATTGGAAATATTTCCAACATATTTATACCTGCTCCCTAATTTCTCTTCCAAGTAAAATCTTTCTTTACCTGTTAATAGACCACCAACAATAACTAAATTTAAAGATGTTTCAAAAATTGCATCTACTACTAATTGAAAGTTCTTATACCCTGCGCGCCCTCCTACAAACAAAACATAAGTATCAGTCAGGAAAGGCAAATTTGAAGTTCGCTTATTTTCATCATGTATAACAAAATAATCATCAGAGACTCCATTATATACAACTTTAATTTTATCACAATTTATTTCCGGTAGAAATTTTAGTAAATCAGCTTTTGTATTATTAGAAATACATATAATATAATCAGAACGACGAATCGCTCTATACTTTTGCCAACAATGAACCATTCTTTTCAATCCATGAGAGAAATATTCATATGTAAAATCATGGACAGTTGTAATATTAATAGCATATTTTGAGGATGAAGTTCTATAATAAGATGAATGAAAAATAAATTGTTCTTTTAGAGGGATTCTTGGATTTATATAGCGTTTCAAACGAAAAAAAAATGCTTTTCTTAAAATTTCATTAATATTCTCACCGCAAAATCGTATTGATACATTAGAGTTAGTATAATTAATAAGATAAATATTCAATTTAGGAATTACACATAGCCTCGTTAAAAATTCTTTCCAAACGACAGTAATCCCTCCTGATTTTTGGAGACTAAATATTATATTATCTAAGACTATATTCATTGTATATTATTTAATCGTTAGTTAGCGTCCAATTTTGATGTATCCCCTATTTGAAACTTGCCAAACGGCAGGTTTTCTATAAAGATTGTCGAAATGGACTAATTTTTTAATGTTTATTAATTGTTTATTTCTAGCATCATCGCCAGCAGATTCTCATAATCCCGTCGACCGAGTACGATTTCTCTAAAGAAGTCTCTGAAAAAACATGATACAGATTTCCCCTGCATACGACAGGTGGAGATTACGGGGAGCTATTTTGTGACGCGTATCTCGATGCCATTTCTGAAAAAATTATAAGGTATGCCATTACGGAAGCAGAATTTTTCAACCGTTTCACCGGAAAGAACCGTTTCTATTTTATAACGGACGAAGTTATAATAATGAGATATACTCATTTATTATGAAATTCGCATCAAAATAGTTAGCTCGCATTTGCAGCAATTCCGGATTCTTAGGATGATTTATAGCATACAGCATTATATCACTCAATACTCCTTCGTCCTGAAAAGAAGAAACCATATATATACTATCTGTATTGCCATTAATTTCATTAACTCCAGCTGTTTGTGTTGAGACAACAGTTACATTTAAAAACATTGCTTCTACTACGATATTACCAAAAGATTCAGACAGAGAAGGCAATACTAACAAAGATGCTTTTTTTATATAAGGGTATGGATTTATCATACTTCCTGTAAAAAGGACATTTTCAGATAATCCTTTTCGCTTAACTTCATGCTTCAAATTGTCACTATCTTCTCCATCTCCAATTATTAATAATTTGTATGTCGTGTTCTGTTCACGAAATAATGCATAGGCACGTATCAGCAGTAACACATTCTTCACATGGCTCAACCTTCCCACATATACAATATACTTATCAAAAGTCTCATCCATATCAATATTGTCACAAGCCATTTTACTAATCAATGAGAAGTCTATCGGATTGTATATTCTTATTATCTTTTCAGCAGGTACTCCCAATTGTTTCAACATATTTTTAATGCCGTCTGAAACAGCTACCACGACATCAGCCTTATGATATAACAGCTTTACTAAAAAAGGGAAAATCCTGCCATGTATTCCTAACCGTTTAGTTTCTATATTAAAATAGCAATGTTGAGTGATAATCAGTTTAACTTTCTTACGAGAAAATATATTTGCTATGATAGATATAAAGTTTGGAAAATCAGGTCCACTTATCAAGCAATCCACTTCATATTCCTGCAAAATTCGTTTTAGGAAAAACAAAGAAGAACGAATTCTTCTATTCCCTAAATCCACGACTTCGACATTTGCATACAACAGTTTCCTGAGTACACCTCTGTCTTTTGCTATGACAACAATCTCATATTGCAAACTTTTCAATCGATTTGCAAGCACAATCATCACTTTCTCAACTCCTCCTACTTCAAAGCTGGGAAAGAACAAAGCTATTTTTTTCATAGATTAATTTCTATAGAAAATTTATCCTGATTCGAGTTTCTTTTCGGAAAAGCTGTAATACAAACAAATGACAGAAATACGAATAATAACGAGCTGGTATAACTATCTACTCTTACACATAGTATTAGGAAGATACACGAACTACTGATATTTATTGGATTCTTACAATTTTTCAACTTCAATATGAAAATAAAAAATAGAAAGAGACCTACGAAACTATATTCCGAAAGAATCTTTACATACATCACACCTCCACCATCCTTATTCAATTCTAATGAATCTTTCGTAATCAGAAAATAGTGATGGATATAAGTATCATAGTTCTGTCCCGTTGTAAAAAAACCGGTACCAAACGGATTGTCTATCGCTGCATCTTTAGCTATTAACACATTAGATATTAGTGCAAAAGCTGATAGATTGTCTGCTGATTGTAATTGTTCAGAAGCGACAAATAGAGATCTAAATTTATTTGAAACATTATTTTCGCTAGTCAGTAGTACTATCATAGCAAGACAAATTACCACAACATAAGATAAATTATTCAATGAAATTCGCTTAAAAATGAAATAGCAAAATGCAAGTAATATAAATAAGAATATTGTAAAAGTAAAGGTCAAGAAAGCACCAATCAGTATAAGAGTGTATATCTTCTTCCCAGGCACATAATTAGTTTTATCAAAAAAATCGGACATCTTTAAATATATAGCAGGAAATAACAAGAACGAAATCTGAGCAGGTTCCATGGTTAAGGATGGACAACGTAAAAAAGGTCCTGAAGTATCAAGATTTATATCAGAAACACCTATCAATCCACTCATATCATAAAGCAAAGGTATATTTAATAAATAGCCAAATTCCTGTATAACAGAAACAACAGAGAAAACTATACATATCTTTAAATATACCTTTATAAATGACCTCCAATTTCCTTCGTAAGATTTCGCAAAAAAATAGCTTCCTAATATACAAACCAAAAATCTTATAAAAGTAGTTAGAGTGACAGAAGTTATACGGGCAGAATTTAACAAACTTACAGCTATAACATATAGTATCAATATAAGTATCCGCTTATTAACACATAACTTGTACTTCCAACTCCCCAATATCACTAGCAATAACTGACTCACCGTACATAATGAAACGGGCAGATAATTCATTGGCATTGAATATGAGAAAATACTTATAAAACCAACAATATGAATTAAATTCAATAATGATGTTTTCATCTTATAACTGCTACTATTTATATAAGCAGTGTTTCAAACAAACCAAATAATAAACAAAACAATTTAGGAAGAAAGCTATATGAACTTTACACTTATTCCTATAATATCTCAAACCTATAGTCTTCACTTCCTCATAAGTCATTATTCTTTGTCTATTACTTATCCCGGTAATGCGCATATTGGCGATTATCCGATTTATATACATAAATTTAATAGAATTCAAATAGCATCTAAGTAGAAAATCATAGTCCCCTGCTATCTTATATGCGGTATCAAATACTCCTACTTTTCTATAAACAGCCAAAGGCACAAAGACCGTAGGATGAAATACACATGATCCCTTATAGAAGTCACTCAAATTCAAGTTAGGACTGTCTACACGAGTTTCTTGCTTACCTAAGCAATATCGAATGTCACCATGATAAAGATATAAATCACCTTTTTTCAAGTATAAATCCGCCACAGTTGCAAAAGCATCCATTTCATACCAATCATCACTATTTATTATCCCCACTATTTTACCAGTCGCATGCCTTATTCCCTTATTCATTGCGTCATAAATTCCATTATCTCGTTCACTTACCCAATAAGAGATTTTATCTTCATATTTTTTTATAATGTCAACTGTACCATCTGTACTTCCTCCATCAATAATAATGTATTCTATAGCAGAATATTTTTGATTTATTACCGACAAGATAGTCTGTTCTATGGTAGCAATAGCATTATAAGACACTGTTACTACAGATATTAAAGGAAATTCTTTCATACATATAAACACATAGATATCAATCCGTTTCTCAATAGTCACTCTAATACCATTGAATCAAGCATTTTTTGGCAAACCACTTCCCAAGTAAATGTTTTCATCACAAATTGCTGGCCTTCTTCTCCCATTCGCTTCAAACGTTCTTTATCACTTAAAGCCTCTATTATCACATCAGCCACCGATTGGGGTGTAGCTTCCGAAGCCATAAAGCCATACTTCCCATATCCGGAAAATTCGGGTGCAGAGAATTTATTCAGACCAACAATGGGAGCCTTATTAGCCAATGCCTCCACATAAGTTGTACCATTGGGTTCTGCTAATGCCGGCATTGTATACAAGGTACATCTCTTAAAGAGCTCTACTGTAGTTTCTCTCGATTTATTATGATAGTAAGTCACCCCCTCTTGAGAACGCACCTCATCTGTCCCAACTATCGCCAACTTCGCATTAGACACTTTTTCTTTGACTATATCAAAAGCATCAATAAGTAATAACAAGCCCTTATAATACTCGGTTCCTTTACGAAGAACAATCAGTAATAGATTATCATCATAATTTTTCTCTCCATAATAAGGTTCCAGATTTACACCGCAATTCACCGTGGTTATTTTCTCTGCAGGTATCTTATAACTATCTATCAAATATTGCCTCGTCCAATCGTTCAAAGAGAAAACTTCACTCATATGAGCATAAGACATTCTATCTCTCTTTTCATATTTAGGCAATGATAATTTAATGAAAAATCTTTTTATTCGATTATATCTACCAGCTTCTACAACAGGTCTTTTTACAGCATCAACATACAAATAATATTTCTTTCTCTCATCACAACTATCATCTAAACAGTGGCTGGAAATAAAAAGTACATTTTTAACATTGATTTCATTCAGCTTTATTTGTAGTCTCTTAGCAATTGAGTGATAAAACAGTGGTGATCTATCCAGATCTGCAATAATACCAAATTTATTTAAACATCTTACAATTTTCTTTTCAAGGGGGGAAATTAATTCATTCTCATTTATACAATTGACACGAACTCCTTTTTTTATCAATTCACGATAGATATTATATGGTGTACCACTCCATGTATGTGGATTTTTCACATCACCCATAACCACCAAAGTTATTTCAACTTCTTTCATAAACTTATATTTTTTCTATAAACATCAAGTAAGCACCCATTTTCGGCTATCATGCCCCTAAAGGTATCACAAGCACACATCGAGTCATTTCCTTGAGCAAACTATAATTTATTTTGTAATATTCACAGGTAAAAGTGGTACACAGAGGCTAAAGTAAAAGATTAAGAAAATCAAATCAAGAGCCATACAATGAGTGCTTACCTGCCAACAATTGTACCTCATAGTTAATAACATTTTTCAACCCCTCTTCTATACCAATTCTAGGAGTCCAACCATATTTTTCTTTTGCCAATGAATTATCGCAAAGAGAGTATTTATTCACCTCGTGGTTTAGAATTTCATCTCTGATCGGATATGCTCCACTATACAGTTGAGGATATTTGACCCAATAATGAGAGGTATCGGCATATTCTGCATTTATTGTCTTACCCATTATCTTCCGAACAATATCGTACATTTCATTTACTGAGTAATTCGTATTGGATGACACATTTACACAATCAAATCCCTCATTACACTGTACCTTAATTGCTAAGTCTATCAAGTCATCTACATAAATGTAATCCCTCCTCTGTTTTCCATCAGAATGAAAAACTGGTATTCTGTCAAAAAACAATTCCCTAATCATGTACCCCACAAATGGCGGTTGCTTTCTCAAGCAATCAATATGTGGTCCGTACACATTAGCAAAACGCAAACACGTAACATTCATGCCATAAGTATCACAAAAAGATTCGGCAAACCGTTCGGCACAATATTTTGTATTAGGATATATCAAGGTGGGATGCTTGAAGTTGTTTTCGAATGTGGGAAATTCGGTTTCATTCTCATACATAGCGTTTGTACTCGCCTGGATAACTTTTTTAACGCCATATTTTCGTGAACACTCAAGGATATTAACGAATCCGGTAACATTCACATCAATAGCCTCGCAAGGATTGGACTGGCAATCGGGCAATGGCGCAATTCCAGCAATATTATAAACATAATCAATAACGTTTTCGGAAAAGATTGCATCCATTCGTTCTCTATCTCTTATATCAACTTTCAATACCTTGTCAATGAGATTGCAATCATCAAAAATCAAATTATCATCCGAGCCGTAAGAGTAGTTATCTACCAACACGACATTAACACCGTCTTTCCAGAGACGATGTGTCAACTGAGAGCCAATAAATCCGGCTGCTCCTGTAATTAATACGTTCATAGTGAATTAATATAGTTTTTATATAGACCGTTATTGCCCCAATCATAGAAATCTGTGACCGGCAAAGGGCGAAAAGTCAACTTATCCAACAGCATGGCATAAATAATATGCGATATATATAATTTATCACCATATTGCGATAATAATTCAAAATAGCGACAAAAGTCTTCGGCATGTTCAAAGCACGAGGCACCTGCATTAAAATAATGACTCACTACCTTTTTCTCTATCACATTAGTAACATAAAACATGTCATCGACCGCAACAAAACTCTTGTTTTGAGGATTAACAAGGCTCATTTTCTCTAATGGAAATATAGCTACACCATTTGCAGGCTCAACATCACATGAGAAGTATCCATCCGCATCTTTTATAAAAATACTTCCAGATATACGCTCTATCCTAATTGTTTCAAATACCGTTTCTGCCTGACTTTGAGTAGCAGAAGGCAATATTACAACTTTGGCATTATTTATTTTTTGTCTTTTAAATTGCAGACTCAATAGTGCACTTAAGTAATATTTTTCATCGTGAGATTGCAAAATCGTGAAATAAACAGCATCATATTTAGACAAAGGCAAGCCCATAATAGCCCGGACACAAAGCATGATTCCTTCGTGGTCAAGGCTAAAAATATAAGGCATTTCTGTTTGGGATTCCTCTGTATCTGCTGCCGCAGGTATTATTAAACTAAAACTCATTTATAATCTTTTTTAGTACATCTTTTAAATAATATATTACTATTTCCTCATGTGCATATTGAAGAATACGAAGAAAATTCATCAGTTGGAAAGTTGTATAGTACTCTCTATACCAAGTATAACGGCCAAAGTAAGTATCTATTCTTTTATCTATACTCTCACTGATAACTTTTAAACGTATCTTATCATAGTCATGTATATACATCAGCTGTGACCAAAGATAGGCAGAGTCCTGCCTGAGTTTAACAATATCAAGTAACGGAGATTCAACAAAGGAGTCTAAAAAGTCTATCAAATAATAATTATTACCATTAAACAACATATTGGAAAAAGTCAAATCACCATGGCAGATTCCAACCGGCATCAATATATCATTGGTCATAGAAAATATCTTAGTTGATCTTTTTATGATGGTTTTGATATCCTTATCATCTGCCAATAAGGGGTTTGCTTCGATTTTATCCTGTACATCACGATATTTCTGTCTCAATACATCTGCCGGAATACATTGCAAAGGAGAAACCTGTAACTCCTTTTCTATAAACAAGATAAAAGCCTTTACAAAATAAGAAATTTGTTCAAATCCAGCTGTTTCAAAGTACCCTATAAAATTCTTGGAATACACATATTCCATTTTAATGGAAACTCTATCGGTTTCCTCTTTAATTTCATAAATTTGTGGTATTCTTATATGCTGGTATTCACGTCCATAAGCAGTCTGTTGCTTTTTTGCCTGCTGCACCAAGCGGGAAAAGTATTTCTTGTCATCAGTGCTTTTCAATATGCACAAGTCATCATTCTCCTTTATTATCTCAATGGCACAACCCGAATGTCCTTTTACTTCAATCTCCATAGAACTCTTTTTTTATAAGAATGTAATTGATTCCTGCATCTATCGCCGCTTTCACTCCTACTTCAGAATCTTCAAAAACGACAGCCTCGGACGGATGACATTCAAAATGTCTCAGGATATTCTGATATATCTCTGGAGAAGGTTTTCCTTTGTCAACATCCTCACCGGCAAGTACATAATCGAAAGTATCCAGTACACCAATATGAGCCAATGCATTTATAAGATTCTTCTTACGGGCAGTAGATGCAATGGCAGTCTTTCCGCCAGCCACATGAAACATTTCAATAAAGTGTAATAATGGTTTATTGACATTGAGATAATCAAAGAAGAATGGATAATACACACTTTTCAGCTCTCGGATACGGCTGGATATGTTCACGTCGACAACGCCGACTTCTTTCATAAATTCGTCAAAACGAAAACCAAAACACGCTCTATATTGACTCTCCGACAAACACAGTCCCTGTTCAGCAAAGGCTTTTTGATAAGCCATGTAATTGGCTGAAAAGGTATCGACCAAAGTACCGTCAAAATCGCTTATCAATAATTCAATCTCTGTTCCTAACATTGCAGGTATTGTTTCAGCTCTTCAGGTGTACCATAAGAGTAATATTTTTCCATATTGCAAAGCAAAACCGTTTCGTCGTTTTTCAATAGGTCATTATAGAGAAGTGATACGTAGTATTCCGGCTCTGTGAACGCCGTATCATTCAAAAGTCGATGTGCTGCCTTCAGAAATCCACTTGCTACCGAGAAAAAATAGGCCCCGCACAAAGCATGATTGGATATAACCTTCTTTTCTGCTGTGCAAATTACCCTATTATTCTCATCAACTTCAGCATAACTATATTTAGGATTGCACGATTCAAATGAAACCAAGGCTCCCCCATCTACTTCTGTCGCTGGGCGTGACAATACATTACGAATAGTAGATAAGAATGAGGTGCTTCTAAACTCCAAATCACAATCCATAATGATTACAGCATCTTTTCTGTCTATTGCAGATTCTGCAAGCAGACAGGTTTCAACAGCTCCTCTGGTAGTTTTCTCTACAGAGAACAGATTTGCCTCCGGTAGAATACCCTTAATCTGTTTATCAATTTCATATTCATCAATATGCTCCTGACGGACTATAAAGGAATATTTCATTCGGACATCAGAAATTGCTACACTCTGTATCGCTCTTACAAATAAGGGCATTTCGTTTAGTTCGATAAGAGGTTTGGGGGTAGTCCACCCTTCTTTACGAAAACGTGAACCCTCACCAGCCATCGGCATTATTATATGTAATGGTCTCATCATATTATTCTTTCTTTCCATGCAGTATATAATTAAAACGTTCCTTTTCCATCCAGTCTCCATATTTGAGATATCCATTGATTATGCTTACACAAATAGAATGAGAAATCATTCGATGAGACTCTTTCCAATTCAAGATTCCATTTGTATCTCCATCGTTTCGATTATAGGAATCATATTTAAAAAGGACTGCACTTAAATCTTCCCAATCAACAATCATAAAATAATTCTTTATGCACTCCCAGAAACCTTTAACAGAATCGTCAATATTTATATATTTCGAAAGAAACATCTTGGTTATATAGATTTCTGGTACAACTTCTCTACACATATCTTCTCCGGTACAATATTTATATTCCCTCTTGAAATAGGCAGGAGCATTGGCAATATCACGTTCATTCTGCTTTATATCGAATAAGTTTATGATATCATCCGTATAACCAAAATATAAAAAGTCTTGTAACCAATAAGGCAGGAACAACTGACCGGTTGCCCCCACAAAAGTGACGATTCTACCTTTCAAAGGGACTTTCGTTCCTAATACTGGATAAGCACCTAACAGTGATTTGAGATATTCAAAAGAAAACTCTTTATAGATTCTCAAATCGCTACGGTTCTTAAGCACATATTTAGCACCTAACTCCTTAGCTCGTCGAGCACCTTGCAGAGATGTATATACCTGATAATTGACATTGCCAAACCCACAGGGCTTAAATGTCTTGCAGAGAACGATCTCACACCCTTCCTCTCTGAATTTTTGCAACAGCTCATCGGAAGTAAAGTCCCACGTACTGAGAATAATAATAGCACTCGGAAATATTTTCTTATAAAGTCTAACCGTCTCCAGCGTACAATCATCTTGAATAGCAACAATACCTTGAAGCACAATCGCCAATTCGCCTTTAGAAGTAGTAGAACGTACTTTTGTATCAACATACTTCTTTGTGCTCAAAGGGTACAGTCGATAGCTGCAATAATTAGGATAGATATGGTAAAAAGCATTGCACAAACTACCTATTATACGAAACCCATTACTGTCTATGAACTTGAACAATAATAACTGAATCTTCCAATAATTATTCAAAATCCGTTTTAGTATTTTCTTCATCTATATTCCAATTTATCGTCCTATTTATTCCAAATGCCACACGCTGTATTATTTATAATCCTTTTTAGCTGAACACGCCCTAAAATAGCTTGAAGAAAACAAACAATACTTGGGAATAATACTATTCCCTCAAGTCCGAACCAGTAATAAGATACATACATCGCAGGTAATGCGACAAACGATGAAAACAAATATGCCAACATCTGGATTCTTACTTTACCAGTTCCATTAAGGAGAGTCACATAAATCCCCCCAAAAGTTTGCGCTATCGCAAAAATAGCAAGAGCAGCAGATAGCGAAATGGGAATGTCGACTTCAGAACCTATCCAATATGTATATAAGAAATTAGACAACAACACCATCAGAACAGCTACAGGAATACATAGCAGTCCCATGATCTCCAACTTATTCCTCGCATTCTTCATCCATGTATATTCCTGTTTCACGTAGGCATCGGTAAAAGCAGACCAGAAAGGAGTAAAAACTATATTTACAGACATCACCAAGACATTAAAATATTTATATGCAATGTTATATTGAGTAACAGCCATTGGCCCTGCTACTCGTGAAATAACAATATTAATGAGCTGGAATACAAAAAGCATGGAAATCATAATAATAAAAAACTGTCCGCCCAATCCTACTATCTTTTTGGTCAAAGAAAAATGTACGAAATGGAATGACGGTGAAAGATGTCTGTATCTACCACTCAAGAACATACCAATAGAGATTATTATCAGCAGAAAACATGGTACACCAGAAAAAGCAAATGCCAAAACATCCAAGTTGCCGGGAACGGTTTTTGTCAGAATATAGATACAGATAAAGCCAAATACTTGCCCTAATGTTTGTATCAGCGATGCCAATGCAGGCTTTTGGTTGGCTGTCAGCATAGTGGTAAAAATGCTCGCTACGATGTTCAGGCAGAAAAAGAAGGCCAATATTCCGAATACGATATTCAGTTCAGAAGAATAAGCGGCATCAACATTCAAGATTGCACTCCAATCGACAAAATGATTGACGACTATTGCTATCAAAAATACGCTGGAAAAAAGCAGAGACAAAACTACATAAGTAGTACTGACATATTCTCTGGCCAACTGCATATCCCCCTTGGCTACAGCCTCGGCAAAACGATTGCGAAAGCCATGCGCAAATCCCAAATCAAAATAAGAGAGCCAAGCTACAATAGAACTTAAGGTGAGCCAAATACCATATCGAGTAGGATTGATATAATTAATCGTTAGAGGAACAACCTGTAAAGAAACCAATATACTGATACCTTTCAGAAATAATGAAGCTATAATATTTTTCTTTATAGCAATGCTACGAGAGCTCCCATTCATAAGTTTAATCGCGTAAATGTCTTATTCCCTACTTTCCAAGAAGTATACTAGAACTTCTTTCCAAACACAATACTCATAAACGTCATGAAGAGTATCTTGAAATCAAATCCCCAAGAACGATGTTCCAAATAAAACAGATCGTAACGCAGACGGCGCACCATCTTCTCTAAAGTATCGGTATAGCCGTTATAAAGCGTAGCATACGAAGTAACCCCCGGACGTATCTGAAACAAAAAACGATAACGAGGATCTTCCTTCATAATCTGGTCAATAAAGAATTGGCGTTCGGGACGAGGACCAATAAAAGCCATATCGCCACAGAAAACGTTCCATAATTGAGGAAGTTCATCTAAGTGATGTTCACGGAGAAATTTACCAATCCTTGTAAGACGGCCATCTTTACCACCGGCATAAAGAGCCGGACCATGCTTCTCTGCATCTAGGCGCATACTACGAAACTTATAAATGTAGAATGGGCGACCAAAGCGCCCAATGCGCTCCTGCTTAAAAATAGCTGGTCCACCATCTTCACTCTTCACTGCCAAATAACAAATTAAAAATAGAGGCGAAAATAAAATCATTAAAATTACTGCAATCATACAATCCACTATTCGTTTTACATTCCGTTCAAATCCATTCATTCCATCCGGAATAAATCTCTCATCGTATTCCATCATTATTAATTTTACATTTCTATCTTAAACCTATGGCTAAATTCTTTACCGAATAGTTGCCAACCGATAGTGCCGACTACCGATAAGAATATAAAAATAGTAGTATAAATAAGCAACCCTTTACCAGAAGGCTTCAGTGGTACCACCGCCGGCTCCACCACCGCAAACACAGGTTTCTCCTCCTGCACCTTCGCCCGCGCCATCTGCAACTGCGTAGCCACCTGACTATACACCTGATAAGCCAGCCCCATGTCATTCTGCAAACGTTCCTGTTCGGTACGCACGCTTTGAAGAATTACATTATCATGTGAATCAATATAGCTGGCATATTTCTTCTGAGCAGCATAGTATTCCTGCTGGCGTTCTTTAAATAGTTTTTCCCAATATATACAATCTTCTTTGGCTTTGGAAGTACGGTAATTAATAATGTACTCTTGCAATTTTCTTATTACCGAATCGGCAACCGTAGCTGCCACTTTAGGATTCTGAAAAGTCACGGAGACGGTAGTCATAGATGTTTTCTTATCGATAGAAGCGGTAATAGACTTTTTCAAATGATTGATCTTAGCAGCTTCTTTTTGGGTAAGCTCAATAGTGCCTCGTTTCTCTCTTCCAACGGCACTCACCTCTTCTTCATCATTAAAAATGGACTTTACTCCTTCAATCATAATTCCAGGCGCACCTATCACATAGCTCCACCAAGGAGAAGATTGAGAATCTAAATAAGTATCCAAAGTAGTATTTCCTTCGTTCACTTTCAGTTCTTTCAGTTCTAACAGAAAAGGAGTGGAAGATACAATATCAGCAGAAAGTGAGGTGTTCAAGGCATCGATATCATCACCCATAGTCATTCCACTTCCTAAAAAAGAGGCGGCTAAACCTGATAAACCACTACTTTTTGCAGTACCCATTTCTGGAGATAAAGTTACTTCAACTGTATATTGTTTTGGAATGCTGATAGCGACAATAACACCTATAACTAATCCAATACCAGCTGCTTTATAGATGACTTTACGAATAGCTATGATTTTATGAAGAATTCCCATCAAATCGATTTCCATTTCAGCTGAGTTGGGATTTTCGATTGAGTTGGATTGATTTTCGTCCATTGTATTTTAAATTTCTTTACCTACCACCTCCCCCTAAAGGGCCCCCTCCTTCCACAGAAAGGAGATAGAGACAGTGTTGTCGACTTTAGTTATTTCTTTATTAAGTTAGCAATAGAAGCAACCATCATTCCCAAAGTACTAAACGTAGTAGCATAACCTAAAATATTACCTATATTAGTACGCTTCTTTGATTTACTGGGAAC